>Ga0074195_1000004_pt1 | contig 995440 bp, 978 predicted proteins | sample EPASupsiteHSE623_FD_64525 | JGI IMG/M metagenome (GOLD analysis project Ga0074195, IMG submission 64525) | Bioremediated contaminated groundwater from EPA Superfund site, New Mexico - Sample HSE6-23 | ecosystem: Environmental > Aquatic > Deep subsurface > Groundwater > Contaminated ...
ACCAACAGGTGCAACTGGTTATACAGGCTTCTCTGGATTAACCGGACCAACAGGAGTCACCGGCCCCACTGGTGCAACAGGTCCAACCGGAGGTACCGGATACACAGGATATACAGGATTTACTGGTAGAACTGGATTAACCGGACCAACAGGTGCAACAGGACCAACAGGAGCAACAGGCTATACCGGCTTCACCGGCCTCACTGGCCCAACAGGCCCCTCAGGCACCACTGGTTTTACCGGTTTCTCAGGATTTACAGGTTTAACAGGACCTACTGGCCCAAGCGGCGCTTCTGGTTTCACTGGTCTAACTGGATATTCAGGTTTTACAGGTCTTACTGGACCAACGGGTTCAAGTGGAACAACTGGCTTTACTGGCAGAACGGGATATACAGGGCCTACCGGTTCAACTGGCTTCTCCGGTTTCACCGGTCTAACAGGGCCTACCGGTTCAACTGGCAATTCAGGATTTACAGGCCTCACCGGACCAACCGGACCAAGTGGAACAACCGGTTTTACCGGCGCAACCGGCCCTATCGGATCAACCGGCGCAACCGGCCCAGCCTCTCTTCAGGCAGCTTATGAAGGAGGAAACACTATTTCTATGAGCGCCGGCGAAGGAGATATAAGAATTTATAATGATAGTTCCAACGAACTGTTATTTTTAGATGAAAGTACCGGCAACGTCGGCATCGGGACTACGAGTCCAAGTTCGAAATTGACAATAAATGGCGGAGTCGGAAGTTTATCAACAGGCTTGACCTTTGGGGATGGAGATACTGGTATCTGGGAAAGTGCCGATGATCGGCTTTACCTCACATTTGCAAATACAGACATGTTTAGTATCTATTCAGATCGATTCCAATTTCTGAGAACATCTACGGCGGGAAATGGTGGATTTCAATTTACAGGGGGCACGAACCGTTATTTCGAGGTAAGGCAAGGAACTGAATTTGATTTACATATCTCTAGGTATGACGGGGCAAATTGGTTAGATGCCATGACTATTGATGTAGATAACGGCAATGTCGGCATCGGGACGACGGGACCGGGGGCGACTTTGCATGTTAATCGTAACGCAGATTCTTCTATTGTGGGGCTTTTCAGCACGGGGGCGTCTAATCAAGACCCAATATTGATGCTGAAGAGAGGAAATAATGTTGTAGCAAATGGTCAGATACAGTGGGCTGGAAGTGACGGGGTAGCCGATTGGACGATAAGGGCAAATTATGATAGCGGAGGCGATAATTTAAACATTCTTGAAGGGGCAACGTCTCGGTTGTATATAAAAAGCGGCAACATCGGCATCGGGACGACGGGACCAAATAATGCTCTTCATATTTCTAAGGCTTCTGCCACAGGTTATGGGTCTGCAGGGACTAACTTGGTTTTGGAGTCTACTGATGGGAGTGCCTTCTTCCAACCAAAGGCTAAAAATACTACAGATTATGCTGGTGTTGAGTATTTAAAGACGGACGGGACGGCTGGAGTATTCACGGGCTTCAGGCAGTCAACAGGTGAATTTCGTTTTAACAATGTTGCTACTAGTGGCTACATCGACTTTATGATTGGCAGTGCTAGTAAAATGAGAATAGATAATAGCGGCAACGTCGGCATCGGGACGACGGGACCCTCAGCAAAACTGGATGTTAACGGAACTGCTTGGTTAAGGGGTACCGGAACCAGCGGATTATATGTCAATTCCACTGGTAATGTAGGGGTCGGAACAACTAACCCTCTGCAAAAATTGCATGTCGAAGGAAGTTGTATCACTGGCGATACCCTACTGCCCATTAGACGAAAAAAGAAAAGAAAACAAAGCCAGCCTGTTTCCGGAGATGGAGACCCAGATAATTTGAAATTTGAAATTCGAAATTTGAAATCAATTTTAAATGATTTAACGTTTAAAAATTTTAAATTTGAAAATTTAGATTTGATTAAAAATTTAAAATTAAAAATTAAAAATTATGAGGCAGAGCTGAAAGAGCTGGAAGACACCGAAAATGAATATGAACATATTCTCTGTCGAATTGATGAAGTACAACCTAATGATGAAGTCCTCTCTCTAAATGAAGATTCTGGCCGTGTAGAATGGCACAAAATCAACGCTCTCAAAGATATGGGACAAAGAGAAATCTTTGAAATTACTACCAAATCCGGCAGGAAAATAAGAACCACTGCAAATCATCCATATCTAATTCAATTACAGGAAATGGAAAAAAATCATGTTTAATTTTTTACAAAATATTTTCCAAAAAATTTACCGGCTCTATATCACGACTTTTAAAGGAAACATCAAAAATTGCGGAACTCGTGATATAGCACCCCCAGAAACTCGTGATATAAATAGTAAACCCATCATGAACTCCCTCTCTTGTCCCTACTGTTTCTCCCCCAATTTTGTCAAAAGGGGCGTGCGGATAAAAAAGCTTGAAAAAATCCAGCTCTATCTCTGTTCAAATTGTAAACGAACCTTCACTGCTCAAACTACTAAAGGTAAAAAACATCCCTTGACTGTAATTTTTGATTCCTTAAGCCTTTACAATCTGGGTTATTCTTTGGAACAAGCCTGCACCTTAATGAAACTCCGGTTTGGTGCTGAAATTTCCCCGCCGACTCTATCAGGTTGGATAACTGAATTCAGCGATTATTGCCGGTTTTCAAGAATGCGGGATTACGCTATGAGGCTTTATCCACCCAAGCAAATGGTGATTCACAAAACCCTCGTCCATCAGCAAATTTATAGGTATCGCTTCCACAAAGCCAAAATCGAGCTTATCATAAAAGGAGATTTCGAGCACCGCAATTTCTGGCCATTGAAAGAGTTTTTAGAAGCAGTGCCGTATGAATGTCCCCATCAGTATTTTCTAAAAGGATTAAGAGCATCTGAAGCTCCCCTTACTTTTTCCAAAACCCAAATGATTGTAAGAAGCAAAACAAATTATGCTACAAAAACCTGCGCTTTCGTCCTCCAATCCGTAAAAGACCGGAAACTGCGCCATGAAGCTTTACAAAAATTTATGCTCTTTAACGATTCTGTCACTGTCGCCACCGAAGTGCCAGTGTATCTCACAAAAGACGACTTAGAACACATGCAAACGCAATTGGGGTTTGAGATATACCAGAAAAATTTGAAATTTGAAATTTTTAATTTGAAATCAAGTTCAAATGATTCAATTTCTAATGTTTTAAACATTAAAAATTTAGAAATTAATAATTCATTAAAAATTGAAAATTGTAAATTGAAAATTTATGAGCTTCCCAAACTCATTACCGGTCATATTGATATCATTCAAATCCGAAACGGCCAAATTCATCTCTTAGATTATAAACCAAACGCCCAAAAAGAAAGACCTATCGAACAGTTAACTCTCTACGCTATGGCCCTTTCCCGACTTACCGGTCTTCGCATGTTCGAGTTTAAATGCGCTTGGTTCGACGAAAGGGACTATTTTGAATTCTACCCCCTGCACGTAATCTACAAACCTAAAAAAAACAAAAGGAGAAGAAAAATTCAAACCGAAGAAGGAGCATACAATATTAACAAAAATCCAGGTAAGATAGAAAATGTAAGACCAACTTAATTTTTAATTTAAAATTTTTAATTTTTAATCAATTACAAATTTTTTAAACACTATGAGAGAATACGATCTTGAAAAAAGAACAGCTGTTTTTTCTGAAAACCTAATCGATTTTTATAAAAAATGTCCCGGGAGCGTGATTACTAATAATTTAATTGATCAGGGAATAAGAGCAGGAACAAGCATTGGTGCCAATTACTGTGAGGCCAATGGCGCTTCCAGTAAAAAAGACTTTCAAAATAAAATCTTCATCTGCAAAAAAGAGGGCAAAGAAACAATGTATTGGTTACGATTAATTGGGAAAACTCTGGACGAAGAAAGCTTAAAAGAAAAATGCCGTGATCTGTGGAAAGAAGCAAGAGAATTAACTTTAATTTTCAGTAAAATCAGCTCTAGCTTAAAAATTAAAAATTTATGAATTTAAAATTGAATATAAATTATAAATTATAAATTAAAAATTAATATGTATAACTATCCAAAACGCCCGATAAAAAGTTTTCAAGACTTAGAAGTTTACCAAAAAACCCTCGGAATTTCTGTGGTTATAGTCAAACGCATCCCGCTCCCAAAATTGCAGGGCGTTGAAAGCACAACCCCTGCCGACAACTGCTCGATTAATATTATTGATAGACTTCATCAATGTGTACTTTCTCTCCCCATTCTAATCGCTACCGCCCACTCTATCCGTTTCAGTAATCCACATGAGGCCATAGATAACCTTGAGAAGGCTATGTTAAATATCAACCTCACTATTGTCTATCTTGAACAATTTAGAGATATAGTTAATAATAATATTGAGACCGAATTTTTTGAAGAACAGATAAAAAATCTTATACAATCTCGTTCTAAAATTCTCCACCTACAATTATCTTGGAAAAAATTTATGAAAATTACTGAAGGGAAAAACGTATGAATAAATTATTTCAAATGGTTGTTTTCATTTTGCCTTTTTTCTTTCTGCCGATAACCGCCGAATTCTATAATTTCAACAAACAGGCATTAATATTTACAACCGTAATCATTCTCCTTGTTCACAACTTACTGGTCAGTGTAAAATCGAAACGGCTAATCCTCTCTTTTTCTTCTCTTGATTTTTATCTTTTATTATTTATCTGTTCATTGTGGCTTTCGTTTTTTATATCCTCTCCCACAATTTCTTCCTTAACCGCTCTCTTTAGCCCGGGAACCTTTACCACCTTGGCAATCCTGTATTTTCTTCTCAAAAATAATAATAAAGTAATAATAAGTTTAAAAAGTCTGGTAATAATCTTGCTTTCTTCAGCATCTCTCTTTGCTATTTTTGAAATATTGCAGCTTTCCGGAATCAATAAAGTAATTTTTAATTATTTCCATCTCCCTAATTGGCTAGAAGATACTTTTTGGTCACCCTTGGGAGTTTTTACCAATGTCATCGTCTTCCTGGGAATAGCTTTGGCTCTAGCGGGAAGTACTCTTTGGACTCATCTAAAATATAATTCCACTTTTAAAAAACCGTTCAAAATTGATTATCTTATTAAAACATTCTGCCTTGTATTCTCTCTTATAGTTATCATTACTGCTTTTACATGGTCAATAAATGCTTTCTTTAAAGGCCAAACCCGGCCGTTCGTCTTGGATCAGCAAAATGGTTGGTCTGTCGCCACCGCAAATTTGCGTAATTTTAAAACTGCCCTCTTTGGTATTGGACCTGGTAATTTCCCTGTTGCTTTCACTCAAAATCGTCCGGCTGCCTTTTCATCTATTAATCTTTCCAATATTACTTTTCCTTACCAATCAAATCTTTACCTGGAATTTCTTACTGAATATGGTCTAATCTCATTAGTTCTCTTTATACTCCTTAGTTTTAAACTTATTTCTCTCTTGTTTAAAGACTTAAACCTCAATAATCAAATAATCTTCTTTCCTTTATTAGCTTTTTTTATTCTCTCTATGTTATTTTATCCTTCCTTAATGGGCTTGTTTTATTTCTTCATATTCGCGGCTGTTGCTACAAAAAGTTTTTCAAATGGGCAAAACAGCATTATTATAATTTCCCTTGCCTCGTTAGCCACTAAAATCATTCTTCTGCTCGCTCTTTCCTGTTGTCTCTTAATTGCTTATTTCTTTGGCCAATTCTATCTCGCTGATATGTATTATAAAAAGGCTATTGACAGTCAAACAACAAAAATTACAACCTTGACCTACCAAAATATCTTCCAAAGTAACAGATTAAATCCCCATAATTCAACTTATCGCTTATTCCTCTCCCAAATTAGCTATTCTTCTGCCAGAGAATTGATGAGCAAAAAAGAACTTCCCGAGGGAGATAAGACCAACTTGCAAAACCTTTTAAATCAAGCTCTTGCCGAAAACCGGTCTGCTATTGCTCTTTCTCCCAGAAATGCTTCTCTGCATTTTACTCTTGGACAACTTTATAGAGATTTAACCGGTATCAATAGTAATGCCGCAAGCCAAGCCGAAGGTAATTATACCAATGCTCTCTCTCTGGATCCAAATAATTCTTTTTATCATTTTACTCTTGGAAGCTTTTATTCTGAGCTTAAAGAATTTGCTTTAGCCCAAAAACAATTTGAACTGGTAATAATGATTGATCCTTTCTACTTAAATGCCTATTACAACCTCTATTATGTTCAAAGACAACAGGGATTTTACGAGCAAGCACTATCTACACTCTCATTAATTAAAAATGCTCTGCCTAAAGAAAACAGTCAATATCAAGAAATCGAAAAAGAACTTAGGGATTTTGATGACTTTGTCCGCGAGGCAACAATATCAGCCAAACAATTACCGCCATCCGGTCTTTCTACGCCATCAGCGGAAATTAAAGAAGGAGCTAAAAAATAATATATGTTTGGATCAATAGCTAACTACATCTCAAAAATAACACACGGTAATAAGCTTCGCTTTGGCGAAATTGAAGCGCAATGGAAAAAAGTCAGCGAACTTACTCCCGGTACTAAAATCGCCGTCCCTAAATCCCTGCCCGATTCCTTTAGTTCTTATAACCAAAATCCCTCTACTGATAATTATTCCGATATTAACGGTTCCGACATTCTCTGGGATGAAATTGTCTCTATAAAACGTCTTAGTCCTGAAAAGGTTTACGATATTGAAGTTGAAGGTACCCATAATTTTATCGCCGGCCACATCTTAGAAGAACCTCTGCCAAAATCAGTTCAAATAATAACTGATGAACCTCCTCGCGGACCCCCAACAAATAAATTAAAAATTCAAAATTCAAAATTAATAATCAGCCACAAGTGGTTTGGTGGTTTTTTTGCGCATAATACATATATAAGCACTAGTCTTGGTATCGGTATCACTTCCCCCTCTCAACCTCTGCATGTCGCAGGAAATATGAGATTGGAAGGAGCGCTTTATGATGTTAATAATTCTGCAGGCACCGCTGGTCAAATTCTTTCTACTACAGAAACAGGCGTAGATTGGATCGATTCAGGAACAGTCGCCGGCACAACCGGATTTACCGGTGCACAAGGTACCACTGGTCTAACTGGGCCAACAGGTGCTACAGGATACAGTGGATATACAGGATTAACCGGCCCAACAGGAGCTACAGGATATACAGGATTTACTGGCATAACTGGACCAACCGGAGCAACAGGTCCAAGTGGTGCAACAGGATATACAGGATTTACCGGCAGAACTGGTCTCACTGGTCCAACAGGAGCAACCGGTCCAACAGGATATACAGGATTTACCGGTAGAACTGGTCTCACTGGTCCAACAGGAGCTACTGGACCAACAGGAGCAACAGGATATACAGGATTTACTGGATTAACTGGACCTCAGGGTGTAACTGGATTTACAGGGGCAGGCACAACTGGATTAACAGGCCCAACTGGTGCTACAGGATACACAGGCTTCACGGGTAGAACAGGACCTACCGGAGCAACAGGTCCAAGTGGTGCAACAGGATATACAGGATTTACCGGCAGAACTGGTCTCACCGGTCCAACAGGAGCTACTGGTCCAACCGGAGCAACGGGATATACAGGATTTACTGGCCTTACTGGACCTCAAGGATTTACAGGAGCAACCGGCCCTGGAACTTTATATTGGCAATTAAATAATAACCATGTCTTATCCCCCAGTAATGATTCTTATGACTTAAAAGTCGGCGCCACGGCAACAAGTACGGCAACTTTTCAAGTATTGGGTACGGGTGGTACTTCCGGAATGGAAGCCGGAACAACATATGCATCAAGATATTGTGACTCTAGTCAAGGAATTCCAATATGTAATTATTTCCTTGACCCAGCCTCAAGTGGCACTTCCATTCAAGTGTTAGGTTCTGTTGGAATTGGCCTTACTAATCCAAGCGAAAAACTTGAAGTAAACGGTAATATCAAATTAAAAAATATTGGCGATCAAATAATTTTTGTTGACGATGGTTATATAAAATCATCAGCTGATAACACAATAGAAATTCAAAGCGGAGGAACTCTCGACTTCAAAATTTCTGACCGCATACCGCTTAAGATTCAATACACAGATATCTTCACATATGGGAGTTTAATTGTTAATGAAGATGGGGCAAATAATTTTTTCCTAAGAGTCGAAGGAGATACAGATCCATATCTTATTTATACCGATGCAGCAAATAACCGCGTCGGTATTGGCACAAGCGCTCCTACTGCAAAGCTTGAAATTGGCGGCGCCTCCTCAACAATCACAAACACATCAGGAGATATAACAATTAACGCTAATTCAAACGATATTTCTTTCGCCGGCGATAACCTCAAAAACATAACCAATCTTTATGTTAGCGGTAATATCGGAGTGGGTACTTCCACTCCTGCCGCAAAATTAGATATTCATGGAACCGCTTGGTTAAGGGGTGTTGCCGATGGAACCGCAGGAATTTTTGTAGCTGCAGATGGTGAAGTTGGAATAGGAACAACCACCCCCTCTCGTCTTTTTGACGTTGAATTTTCAACAGCAGCAGGTAATGTATTGGCTGAATTCGTAAATACAGGAACAAGTGCAAACGCATATTCAATTGTTGATATAGTTCAAAACTCTGCCGCTGATTCTATTGCAATGTTGAGATTTGATAACGACGGTGGTGGATGGAGCATAGGAATTAATGGAAAAAATGGTGACTCTTTTGAAATCTCTGACTCATTAGGAGGAACCTTTAGTAGTCCAAGATTTGCGATTGGTCAAACTGGCAATGTCGGTATTGGAGTAACAAATCCAGCTTACCAGCTTGAAATTCTCTGTGCCTCAACAACTTGGACTGACAGAGGCACAACTATCTCTTGCTCAGACTACGCCGAAGCTTATGAATATTCTGAAAACAGAGAAGATCTTCAAGCCGGACAACTTTTAATACTCGATCCGAATAATAATAAAAAAGTAAAAATTGCCAGAAGCGCTTATGACCAAAAAGTGGTTGGTATTCTTTCAGATAGTCCAGGAATGCTTATTGGTAGCGGAAAAGTTGTCGGCATTGGAGGACTAAATCCAAGCAATTTAGATGATAATAAACTTCCCATGGCTCTTATGGGTCGTGTGTTAACCCAAGTTAGCTTGGTAAATGGCGATATTAATATAGGTGATCCGATAACTACCTCAAATATTCCCGGCGTCGGTATGAAAGCAACACAAACTGGCCCAATAGTCGGTAAGGCAATGGAACCTCTTAATTCATCCTCCACTTTAACCAATTGTACCGACCCGCAAACTGGTATCGTCGAACAATGTGGAACTATAATCACCTTCGCTAATGTTTCATGGTACTCGCCTCCGAGTATATTTTTATCAGATGTCGGAAATCTCGAAATAAGTCAATCAGACGGAAGTACAATTCCAGTTTCTGTAAACTTAGAATATTCTACAAATTTAGGAACATATGTAGTAAAAGATGCTTCTGGAAATATTATTAATAATATTGCTGCTTTTTCGGAAGCCGTAATCGGAAATCTCCGTGCTGGTCTAATAAGAACACAAGAACTTTTTGCATCAAAGAAAATTGTCACTCCTCTTATAGAGACTGATAAAATTAAAACAAACATCATTGGACCTTTACCCGACAAGGATCTGACAATTGAATTAGGAGATCAAACTAGCACTCGTTCACAAAGTCTGATAGTAAAGAATTCAAAAGGAAACGATATTGTAAAAATAGATCAAACAGGAAACGCTTCTATAAGCGGTAAATTAACCAGCGATAAATTAGAAACAAAAGATGCCACTATTACTGGTGAACTCCGCGCTAAGAGAATTTACGCTGACGAAATTCTCGGCGCTTCTATATCTGCCCAAACTATAAATGTAACCAACATCACAAATATATATGCCACTCCTTCGGCAGCGCCAACCGAAACCCCAACTCCAACACCAACCCTATTAATAACGCCCACTTCCTCTCCGTCGGCTACACCGACTCTCTCTCCCACTCCGACAGCCACAATCTCGGGGACCCCAACTCCCACCCTTGAACCAACTCCAACTGCATCTCCCGGAGCCTCACCAACTCCAACTTCCGGTCCTCCCGAACCCGGAACTATTACGGCAAAGAAAATAGAAGTTGATGCTGGAATTTTTAAAGACTCCTTAAAAGCCTTGGGTCCTTCTAGTCTTGCATCAGTAACTGTTGCTGGCTCCCTTTCTGTAGATGCTGGTTTCACTATTACTGATGGAAATAAATTAGATGTCTTAACTGGCACTCTTTATCTTCAACCGCTAAGACTGGGTGGTATCGATATTTTAGCCGGAAAAATAACGATAGACAAAGAAGGAAACCTGGAAGTATTTGGAAATACAACAATAAGAGGTATTCTAAGCGCAAATATTATCTCACCTCTTCCCGATAACGACCTAATCGTAAGACTAACTGCTAGTGCTTCGGGATCTCCAAAACGCTTTGTTGTCGAGGGCCAAGACAATAAAGAAGTATTCTCAATAGACGGATCAGGAAATATGGTTGCTTCGGGTTCTGTAACCACAAAGGAATTAAAGATAATCCGTGCTCCCGATGAAAATAAAACTCCCGACGAGGTAACAATTAACTCATCGGTAGGAACAGGTACCATCGCTCAAAACAATACAAAGCTGATAATAAAATCAAGCTTTGTTCGCGACAATTCAATAATTATAGTTACTCCAACTTCCAATCCGAAAAGCTCGCTCTATGTAAGCAGTAAAGTAGCTAATGAATCATTCACTATCGAAATGGATCAAAAATCATCACAAGATATTAACTTTAACTGGTGGATCGTAAATTGATAGTTTATTAATATAAATTTTTAGTTAAAATATTAACAACAAAAAGACTATGTCAAAAAAAGACTCGCACAGCCTATCGAAATATTCAACAATAATCCTGATAATAGCCATTCTCGTTTCTATCGTTGAGCTCTTTTTTATTGCTAATGACCATATTTTTAATAGAAATAAAATATTATTAAAACAACCACCTGAATATGTCCCCTATTTATATGAATTTGAAGCACAAAAATATCGGGTTGATGTTGGAAATAAAGATGCCCCAAATAATCCAATAGTTAATTTTTCAAGTTATAATACTGCAATAGAATTTACTCCCTCGAATATAAATGACAGCAATATTAAACAGGAAAAAATTGACGCAAAAAGTGTGAAATACAATAATGTTTGGCCGGGAATAGATATCATCTATACGGTAACCGATCGGGGGGTAAAAGAGGAAATAATAATTAGTTCAATTAAAAGCTACAAACAATACAAACAAAACAAAGGTGATGCTTCTTTCAAATTTGATATAAAACCCAACAATGCCCTTCTTAGAAAAGGAAAAATTGGTAATAATGAGTTTTATTACTTCATAGATTTATTAAACCAATCATACCGTTTTCGATTCGAAAAACCATTTATGGTTGATAATAACGGTGGAATATCAAATAATGTCGGCTTTGAAATCGAAAATCCATCGCTTGTTAACTCTAAAACAATCGTTGAAAACTATACGTTTGTACTTACTCCTGACGAAAAGTGGTTGGAAAAAGCAATATATCCTGTAATAATTGATCCAAGCGCTTCGGTTCAAGATTTATATGATGACACTACAAAAATAGATACTGATACCTCTTCGGGTTATACTGTCATGGGAGGACAACTAAAAATTAATCTTTTTTCTTGGTATAGTGGCAGCTGGAATTATAGAATGCCTATTGACTACGATAATACTACCGGAGTTAAAACCAATCAGGATGTTCTTGTCGATGTCGATACGGCAACATTGGTCTCTGCCGGAAAACTTCAAAACGACTGTGACGATCTTCGTTTTATTGATTCTGATGGCTCTACTCTTTTGTCATATTGGATTGAAAGAGGCTGTAATACTTCTTCCACAAAAATTTGGGTAAGACTTCCCTCTGTCCCGGCATCTACCAACTACACTTTTTATATGTATTATGGCAATTCAAGCGCTGTCTCTGCTCAGGAATCATGGACAGGAAACTTAATAGTAACTTATGGAGCATCACTACCAACTGGATGGACTTCAATAACAAATTTTAATACCGGTAATCGGTTTCCCTACGGTTCCTCCTCTTATGGAACAACAGGAGGATCTTCTGCAAGCCATACTCATAACGAAACAGGAAATACCAGCTATATTGATACTTCTTCTAATAGTGGAACTGCAACTTGGGTCTGTACTAGTAGACACCGGCATACCGTTGATGTTACTAGTACTAGCACTACAATAACCCAAAAATTCTATACTTTAGTCTACGGTCAAACAAATATGATTCCTGACGCTCTGGTAGCAAATAGTGTTGTCGCTTATGCTCTAAGCTCAGGAAGTCTGCCTGCGGGTTGGAGTAATATTACCAATCTAAGCAGTCGGTTTCCGGAAGGAAGTCTTACTTATGGAACTACGGGAGGCTCTGATACTCATAGTCACACGTTTAGCACTTACACTACGGGCAGTGCAGGCACAAATGCTGGTTGTAGAAACGGAGGTGCTGGCACTTGTTTGGTTTCAACAGGGTCAACCGCCCATACTCATAGCCTCACGGGGGCTACTTTAGCTTCAAAAAACAATGAGCCCCCTTATTTAAATGTTGATTTTGCCAATAATGCTTCAAGTGCAGTATTCCCAACCTCAGATGCTATAATGATGTTTACCCAGTTACCTCCACTTGGCTGGACAAGATTTGCCGATCTTGATGGACGCATCCCTCGGGGTTCAGCAACATATGGAGGATCTGGTGGTTCTACCACTCATGATCATACTAGCAATACTGGAACCTCAAGTGTTGCTGGAAATGCCTCTAGCTGGAATTGCGGTTCCGGTACTGACTGGTATCCTTTAAAAACTACTGCAGCTACCTGGAATCACGACCACGATTTTACTTTAAATTGGGACGCAATAACTAATATTCCTCCTTACGTTGAAACAATATTTGCTACAAGAAACAATAGCGAAATAACTACCACTCTGGGAAGTGAAGTTTCAGCCCCAAAAACTTCTACTGTTCAATCAATAAATTTAATAGCAGGTATCTCTGGAATAACTTCTCTGAATACTTTTGTCTATAATTTATCAGCAAAACCAGGAGGTACAACTGCCAGTCTTCAATTTAGTCCCGATGCCGCAACTTGGTATAACGCTTCTTGTTCATCTGGTGGCACACAATCTTTGAGCACGGGAAGTAATACTCTTAACCTTTCTGGTGCCTGTTGGTCCACTACTGCTTTTTATTATAAACTTGTGTTTACTGGTGACAGTACAACAACTCCCGTAATGGACGATATTACCCTTAACTATACCTACCTCACGGTCCCAAATTTTTGTGTTCTTGAAGAAAGTCCCCAAAACGATAAAATTACTGTTAATTGGGGCGATCCCAATTCTTCAGAAGACGGATACCAAATTGATAAATTGACAAACAATTCATGGAGTTCAACTCCTTATGTTTCGGTCAGCGCAGGCGTCACCACATATGGAGACTCTGTCAGCATTTCTGGTGGCAATGTATATCAATATCGTATCAGAGCATTTACAACTTCACCCGCAGTTCAATCAAACTGGTGTTATAGCCCCGTTTTAAGTCTGGGTATAGGTGCATTTCAATTTGGTACTACAGAGGGTGGAAGCGAAGGCCTACAAATGGAAGGATTAAAAATAGATTAAAATCAATCTATAAATATCTAAAAAAACTATGCTATATTATATTAATCATCACTTTATCGTTAGAACAAGGCGAGAATTAAAAACTAGTACATTTTATTAAACTTGTTACTTGTGCCTTTCTAACTTGTTACATTATTGTTCGAGCGCTAGCGAGAATAAAAACCTATGAAACTACTAAACAAACTAATTATCATCACCTTAGCAATCTGGTTTTTTGCTCTCCCGATAATTTTTATTCCCGGCCTTTCTCCATGGATAGATTTTAGTAAAAAAATCTTAAGCATGGCCATAACTGCAATCCTCCTTGTTCTGTGGTCTGCTCAAACCGCCCAAATCGGAGTCATCAGATTTAAATTAACCCCGCTTACTCCCTTTATTTTATTCTTTGGCGTTTGGGTTTTTTTCTCCTCACTCCTTTCAAATAATATAATGGATAGTCTTTGGATGTCTTCTCCAATATTAATTAGCATTTTTATATATTTAGTTATATTAAATACTATTGAACATGAAGAAATTAATAGAATCTTTAGAGTAAGTCTTATTTCCGGTGGTGTTTTTATCAGTCTTCTCAGTCTGGCAATAGAATTCCAAGGTTTATTTACTCCTTCCCCTCCCGTCTCCCCAACAACAGGAGCAATTTCTCTTTCTTTTCTCCTAAATAAAAATTTTAGTCTGACAGGAAGTCCGTTAGTTCAAGTTTCTTTTTTAATATTAATAATCCCTTTAGTTATTGCTGAAATTTTTGGAGAAAAAACAAAATCCGAAGAAAACCGTACTGTAAAATTAAATCCTTCTCAAAGAATCGTTTCAATAATTATCCTTGTAATAATCTCTCTATCAATTCTTCTGACTTGTAAAAATCTGTTGGAAAAAGGAGCTAATTTTCTTGATTGGACCTCAAGTTGGAAAGTCTCAATAGCTTCTTTAACCATTGGTGTAAAAGAAGTTCTGTTTGGCTCGGGAACAGGTAACTTTTCTACGGTTTTTACCCGCTTCCGTCCCCAAGAATTAAACCTCACAAAATTTTGGAATTTAAGGTTCGAAACCTCCCATAGTGAATGGCTTAATATCTTGGTTAGCAATGGAATAATCGGACTAATTCTTTTTATTATTCTACAAGTAAAACTCATTTCTCAAGCTATAAATCCTTTTAAGATTACCTCTTTTGTCTGTTTTATTTTCCTATTCCTTTCCCTATTCTTCCCTCTATCTCCCCTAATTTGGCTTATCTTTTTCCCCTTAATCATAATAACTCCAATAGGAAACAAAGAATCAAGAGAAAAATATACCCTACTTCTTTCAAAGAAAAAATCATCTTATACCAAAAATCAGCTACCACTCCTTGCCCTCATCCTTTTTATTATTTCAATAATCATCTCGGGAACAATAGGATTTTTAGCATACCGGTTAACAATAGCAGAATATCACTACCAAGCCTCATTCAGGGCACAGGCAAAAAACGACATCAACCTAACATACGATTATCAAAACCTGACAATAGTAGAAAATCCATTCAATGAAGAATACAAAAGAAGTTTTGCTAAAACAAACTTAGCAATCGCAAACGCCCTGTCGCAAAAACAAGATTTAACCGATAAAGAAAAAAACCAAATCCTAATTTATATCCAGCTTGCTATCCAGGAAGGAAAAAAAGCTGTTGTTTTAAATCCCAGCAAATCAGAAAATTTAGAAACACTAAGCGATATATATTTAAGTCTGCAGGGTAGTCTTCAGGGGGCTGATACTTGGGCTTTAACTTCCTTAAGAGATGCAATCTCCATAAATTCAACCTATCCTGATCTTTATATTAAAAGGGGCGGTGTCTATCTTCAAAAAAAAGCTTATGATCAGGCAATAAAAGAATTTCAAACTGCAGTTGATTTAAAACCTGACCACGCCAACGCCCATTACAATCTGGCGTATGCCTATCAAAGCAAAAAAGATTTTACTAATGCTGAAAATGAAATAAGAGAAGTATTAAGACTTATTCCGGAAAATTCAACAGAATACGAGATAGCAAAGAAGGATTTAAATAGTATAAAAATGCAAGTAGATATCACAAATCCAAACAATGCAACACCAAGTGGAATCCCAGAAACCGAAAACCCAAAACCCGCCATCAAAAGCAACACTCCCACCCCAACACCTACTTCACCATAATTTTTTATTATTCGAGTATTTACACTACATTGCAGAAACATGAAGAGAAAACGTTATTAATATTTTAGAAATTAGAATAATTAGGCCTGCCCGCCGTAGCCTTGGCGAAGGCGGGTCAATTAGGTTAATTTACTTGTTGTCTACTCTCTTCTCCAAAACCCTGCAATCCCTCCTGCCCCCGGTCCTGCATGAACTCCTAAAACAGAACCCGCCTCAAGTGGTCCAAAAAGTTTCACCCCGCTGCTCTTCCAAATATCAGAAGTCCCCTCAAGCAACTCCTGTCCTACCTCACTATCTCTTGTATAAACAATTCCGAACTTGTCCGGAAGATTTTTTTTGGAATCAATATCTCTTCTTATCTGATCAATCATCATTCTTCTGGCCTTTTTGACACCCCTCGTCTTTCCTAAAATCGTTAGGTCTCCCTTCTCAACTTGTATCACGGGCATAATATCTAAAACCGATGCAAATATAGCTGTTGCTCCGGTTACCCTCCCGCTTTTCTTTAAATTATCAAGGGTCCCGAAAGCCGCATATAACTTACAGTTGGAAACCATATCGGTAACTTCTCTCCTTATATCAAGAAGCGGTTTATTTCCGTTAATTAATCTCCTTGCTTCTAATACCAAAAACCATTGAAATAAAGAAACTCCGAAAGAATCAACAACCTCAATTTTTAAATCCGGAAAAACTTCAAGTCTCTCCGCCGCAGAAACAGCACTTCCGTGTGTTATGCTTTTTAAGCTTGTCAGATGAACCGAACAAATTTCCCGAACTCCTTTTCGGTATAATCCGCTGTAAAATTCAAGAAACTGCCCTGTGGTTGCTCCGGATGTTGTGGGAATCCCCTTTTTTTCCATTTTTTTATAAAGTTCTTCAGGTGATAAAGTAAAATCAGTATCCTGTGAATTGTCTGGCCAAATAATATTAAGGGGAATAAGATTAATTCCTTCTTTCAGGGCATCTTCTGAAGAAATAGAAACTGCAGTATCGGAAACAACAATTCTTTCTCTCATGATCTTCAAAGATACTACAAATTTTTTCTTCTTTTGTCAATACTTTTTTTATAAACTTTTCTTTTAATAAATACTATATATATTTATTGCTTTGTAATCTATTTGATATATTTATATATAAATAGACATCAATGAATATATAGAAATATATAAATATATATACTTGTGATTTGTCTTGCTTTTCTCCCATTTTTCTTCTAATATAAATATGATATTTTATTGTTCGAACGTTTACACCGAGCAACAGCGAGGTGAAGTGAGAACTAATAAGTAAAGAGAGGAGGCAACAAAGCGGTTTTTGAAAAGGATGTACTGTCTAGTACGTCCAAATTTAAAAAGCGTGTGGCCCGCCAAGAGAAACAAATAAATATCTTTTTGCTTTGCTAAAAAGATATAACCTATTTTTTCTTTTGGTCAACCTTTTCTTTATTAAGAAAAGGTTGATAAGGGATACGAGGAGAGGGCGTCCCGCCAACCGGCGGGACAATCGGACTTAAGTTCCAAAAGACAAAGAATTTATAAATATAAATTTTCTCGAGCTTTGCCCGAGAAAATTTAACTATTTGTTTTTCTTTGCCAAACTTTCCTTTTTTTAAAAAAGAAAGTTTGAGCTTAAAGTTTCTGCGGAAACCCTCAGGCAAGGTCAGTCTTTAGGAAGAAAGGAAAATATTTGTAGCAATACAAAGGATAAATCTTCTTCCCCGACCAAACCGCAATTTTTCTTCATTTATAATTTCTATATATTAATTTATATTTTTTGGGCTTTGCTCAAAAAATTTATCCGTTGTTTTTTCTTTAGTGTAACCTTTCTTTTTTTCAAAAGAAAGGTTAAGAAAGGAACTTATGTGTGGAATTTTTGCTTATATCGGTCCGGAAAATTCAGTAAAAAAAGTCTATGATGGTTTAAAAAGATTAGACTACAGAGGTTACGACTCTTGGGGAATTGGTACATTAAAAGAAGATAAAATCTTAATTGAAAAACACGCTGGCAAAATTAACTCTACAATTCTTAATTATAAATTTGTAATTCTTAATTCTAATGTTGCTATCGGCCATACAAGGTGGGCAACTCATGGAGCAGTCAACGATAAAAATGCTCACCCCCACTTCTCTACCAACAAAGATTTTATCCTTGCCCAAAATGGAATAGTTGAAAATTTTGAAGAGCTAAAAAAAATATTAATTAAAAAAGGTTATATGTTTATTACAGATACCGATACCGAAGTAATTGTCAGGCTAATCGAAGAAAATTTTAAGAAAACCGCTAACTTAGAGGAAGCCTCTAGAATCGCGTTTAACGCCCTAAAAGGAAGAAACACTATAATAGTATTGTCAAAAAACAATGAGGTTTTTGCCTGTCGTAATGGTTCACCATTAGTTTTAGGGATTAGTAAAAATGGTAAAGAAACTTATCTTTCTTCCGATACTCTTTCTTTCTCTCCCTTTGTAGAAAAAGTTTTGGTAATCGATAATGGTCAAATGGTTATGTGTAAAAATAAAAATATAATTTTAAAAGATATAAAAACCGGAAAACAAAATATTTTAAGTTTCGAAAAGAACAAATTAGAAAAAAGTATTGTCGATAAAGAAGACTTTAAACATTTTACATTAAAAGAAATCCACGAAGATCCAAAAGTTATAAAAACTCTTTTATCAATTGACACAAAAAATCTAAAAAGTTTAGCAGATGTTATAAAAAGAGTAAAAAATGTATACACAATTGGATCTGGTACGGCCGGTGCCTCAGCGGCCCAGATAGCGTTTTATTTAAGGAGCATTGCAAAAGTCCAAGCAATCAGTTTAATCGGAGCTGAAGCAAAAGAATATCTCGATCTTTTTACAAAAGACGATTTAATAATTGCCCCATCCCAAAGCGGTGAAACCGCAGATGTATTAGAAGTCCTCGAGGCTGCTAAAAAAATTGGGGTAAAAATTGCCTCATTTGTTAATATGCAAGGCTCCATGATGACAAGAATGTCTGATTATAAATTTATGGCAAATGCCGGACCGGAGATAAGTGTTGTTTCTACTAAAGTTTTTGTTTCCCAAATTTCTTTTGGATATCTTTTAGCAAAAACCGTTCAGGGAAAACAAAACGAAGGAATAAAAAATCTTACTAAAGTAAGTAAAGAGGCAGAAAAATTGTTAAAAGATAAAAATTTTAAGGAAAAAATAAAGACATTATCAAAAAAACTATCAGCAGTAAAGCATATTTTTCTTTTAGGTAAGGCCCAAAACCTGCAAATCATCAAAGAAGGAATGGTAAAAATAATTGAGGGCTCTTATGTCCACGCTCATGCAATTCCGGCAGGTGATTTGAAACATTATGCAATAACAATAATGGAAAAAGGCATTCCGGTAATCTTTGTTATCTCGGAAGATGATGTAAAAAATGATGTGTTAAATGCAGTAAACGAGGTAAAAGCAAGGGGTGCAGAAATAATAGGAATTGCTCCTAAAAAAGAAGAAAACTTTGACCATTTCATACAGGTTCCAGATTTGGGTGAAGCAAGTGCGATAATAAATATTATCCCCCTACAACTTATCGCCTACTACATGGCAGACGCCCTGGAAAATGATATCGATAAACCCCGAAACATCGCCAAATCCGTCACGGTTAAATAACAATAAGACCAATATTTTGTATTTTTATTGAGTAATGTTATATAATTGGCCTCTATGAAAAATGTCCTAGATTTCGCATTCCCATCTACCATTTACCCTTTTAACAAAGAGACTTCCTCTTTAATGCAAAATGTATTGGATAAATTAGATATAAAAAAAATGTCTGATGATGATCAAACCATATTCTTCCTGGAATTTGCCAGAGTTCTTAACCTAAGAGTGGAAAATCGCCTTAAATCAATAACAAATCCAAAAAAAAAAGACAAAATTTTTTTGGAAGAAATTAAAAACTTGGCAAAAGATCTGTTAAAGGATAAAAAATATGTCTCCTGAAGTAATAAGAAACACAATACCGGAAAAATATGAACCGACTTTAAACCATGCTCTCGATGTCTTAGCAGAAGCCTCACCGGACAATGGAAAAGGAAGACCGGAATGGAGAAAAGAAAAAGCCTATCATCTCGTTAAAAAGGCAAAAGATATTTGCAGTAAGGTAATAAAGCACCCCGTTACATGGTTGGGTTTAACTACATTTGCCTTTAATCCGATTTTTCAGCACGAATTAATATCTGGCAAAGGAATACTATTGGAAAGTATTGTCAAACTAAATCAGGTCATAGCAAGCCTACCGGGAGGAAATGAAGTTTTAAAAAGTATCCAATCTTTTGCAATGGGTCCTTTTCCTTTTAATACTATTTCATTAATAAGACCTGAGAATCCTCCCCTGGTAAACTTGACCTTAGCAATAGGAAGCGCAATTCAGGTCTCTTTTGTAATCGCTGTACCAGCATCAATTGGAATAGAAAAATGGCGCTCCTCAGTACGAAAAGAAAGAAAGATAAAAGGAATAGAACCGATAAAAAAAGATGAAATTCCAAGAAGCGTCATGATTGGTCCTTCAGAATTCTTAAGCGCAATAGCTATAAAATCTTGTCCAAAAAATAAAAAAAGAAAAAATCCGGGTGTTTTAATTCATGCCGATGTAGTAAGACCAAAATCTTATGATTTGGGTAAAACCGATTATCATTTTGATATTCATGATAATCCGACAAAAATTACAGATTGTAGATTTATGAAGGAAAGTGGAATAGATAGAACCGAAAATCTAATTTTAGCCGCTTTTGACCCCGATCACGCCCTATTCTATGGCAGACAAGCATCTTCAAAAATTACCCTCTCTGCCCTATCAACACTTGTTGCTCTACTCTCAAGAAAACCAAGGGAAGAACTTAAAAACAAAAACATTCTGGTAATTGCTCCGAAAGATACTACCTTTCTAACCCATACAACCGCCCAACATGAACTCTTCCCTGTCTTTAGAAGAAAAGGTATTAAAATAGAAACACTAACTCCAGAAGATATCATTCTTGAACACATAAAAGGTGATTTTGATCAAATAAAAAATACAAAAGGAGTAGACGAAAAAGTTCATGTCTGTCTTGTAGGAGGAGCTGATATTCAAATGATAAAAAAATTTAAATTTGCTCTGGAATCTCTTGATAACCGTTTAACAGTAGATGTGATTTGTGATAAAGTTCTAGGCGAGTTGGAAGAAAACAGTTTAAATGGAATGGGTGACGACGAGAGAAAAAGAAGAGTCGAAGAATTATTAAAGTGTTCTGATATAAATTATGTTTATGGGGATACCGACCAACAAACTACTGACCTTGCCAATTTAATTATCGAAAGAAGAGGTGCTGAAAGAAACCAAACTGTTTGTCTCTTGGAACGGGAAGAAGCAATTGCCGATGCCCAGGCTTGGCGATTATTTAATATTTGTATTTATAAAGAAATTGCTACTGCTATATCAGAAAAAATCATACCCACCTGCAAATAATATTCATTTTAAAATCTTCCACTGGTCCTAAAACCAATATACTCCTTTACCTTGCCTCTATTTTATATTAGAGTAAATATACTATGGTTGATCAATCTCCTGCTCTCGAAAAACCCGGCTCAAGACCGGGAATTACTCCGAAAGTAGAAAAACCAACAATAAGAAGGGAGCTTCCTGTAGTTTTAGAAAATCTTCCTATTGCTGCTTTTGCCAGAGAAATCCAGGAAAAAGCAATTGAAAATGATTCCTTAATAATTGTCGGAGAAACAGGATCCGGAAAAACTACCCAAATCCCCCTTATTTTAAGAAGCATAATGGGAGAAAACGATAGAATTGCAGTGACCCAACCCCGGAAAGTCGCCGCCCGCTCAGTCACCCGCTTTGTTGCCGATCAGGTAGGATGCAAAATAGGAGAAGAAGTGGGTTATAAAATCCGTTTTGACGATCAAACAGAGGAAGGAACTCTGGTTAATTTTATGACAGATGGAATCCTTCTTAGAGAAATGCTGGCAGATCCTCTATTGAGCAAGTATACAATAGTCATGGTTGATGAAGCCCACGAAAGAAGTTTAAATATCGATTTGACCCTGGGTCTTTTAAAAGTAATCCAAAAAGTAAGAAAAGAAAAAGGAGCCGAACCTTTAAAAATAGTGGTAACCTCAGCCACCATAGAAAAAGAAAAATTTTCAAAATTTTTTAACAACGCACCGACAATTGATATTCCGGGAAGAATCCACCCAATTAATATCCACTACGAAAAAGAAACGCCCAGTGATTATATTAAAGCCGCAAGTGAAAAGGTAAGAGAAATTGTTGAAAGCGGAAAAGACGGTGATATCTTAATTTTTATGCCCGGAGAGGATGATATTAATAAAACAATTAAAAAAATTGAAGAAATATCTATACCCAATATCCAACTTCTCCCCCTTCATGGACGATTATCACCGGAAGACCAGGATAGAATATTTGATTCCAGCGATAAAAGAAGAAAAGTAATCATCTCAACTAATATTGCCGAAACCTCAGTCACTGTCCCGAAAGTAAGACATGTTATCGATACGGGATTAATAAAACAAAAAGTTTATAATCCGGATTCGGGAATCGAAGCACTGGTAGTTACAAAACATGCAAAAAGCGGATGCATCCAAAGAGCTGGAAGAGCTGGACGTGTTGCTCCCGGAGACTGTTATCGTCTATATTCTAAAGAAGATTTTGAAGAAAGGGAACAATTTGAACTTCCGGAAATACAGCGTTCAAACATTGCCCATGTTGTACTATCCATGAAACAATTAGGAATAAAAAACGTTGAATCATTCGAATTTATAGATCCTCCGGAAGAAGAGGCATTTGAAAATGCAATAAAATCTTTAAAATCCCTTGGTGCTCTCGACAATGAAGGAAACCTAACGGAAATAGGGAGAATAATGGCCGAACTTCCCTTAGAACCTCATATCTCAAGAATGTTAATAGAAGCAAACATTCATGGTTGTGTCGAAGAAATTGCTACCATAGTTTCCTTTTTAGGTGGACGTCCTGTCTTTATAAGACCAGAAAAATTGGAATATGAAGCTGATAGTAAACATCGGGCATTTAAAGATAGAAACTCTGATTTTCTAACTCTCCTCAATGTCTGGAGAGGGTATGAAGAAAAAGTTAGAGAATACGAAGAAAAAGTTAGAGAATGGAATAAACAAAGCATAGAATACAAGAAAAAAAATCCATACCCTATAGGGGTTGAAGTCTGGGTACGTAATAACTTTTTAAACATAAAAGTTTTAAACGAAGTAAAAGATGTCAGAGAACAGTTATTTAGGATCCTTGAAAAAAATGGCATAAAAAGAAATAGCAGCGAAGATAAAAATGCCATAGGAAAATCAATTGCCGCTGGTCTTGCCGACAACCTAATAAGACTTTATGCAAAATATTCTTATATTCGCCCAAGAGATGGTGAATCTAATTTATTTATACACCCTTCATCGGTAACTTTCGGGCAAAATCCCCAATTTGTTGTATCGGCAGAAATAGTGGAAACCAGCAAAAAATACGCTCGTGTCTGTCAAATTGTAGAACCGGAATGGGTAAGGGATATTGTTCCCTCTTTGGTAAAAGAGGTTCCGGAACATGCATATTATGATAGAGATAGGGACCAGGTTGTTTGTTATTACTCTTTATTCTTAAATTATAGCCTTAATCCCTATCTTGAAGAAGAAAGAGTAATTACGGGAGAAAAAGCAGTAGATGAATTTTGTGAAGCTCTTTCCGATGGGACCTTTAAAGATATGCCCTTTGACTTTGGTATGTTATTTATTGTTACCAATTTAGAACTATTAACAACATTGAATAAGTATTATATTCGTTCGGGAGGAAAAACAACAAAACCAATAACATCAGAAGAACTAGCCGGGTTTTATAAATCCCGTCTAAAAACAATATCCTCAGTAAGGGAAATAAAAAAGGCTTTACAAGAAGGCACTCTAAAAATTACTGATTTGTTGTTAAGCCTTGACGATTTTATACCTCCAAAAGAACAAAACATAATAGCAAGAGATAATCCTGACGAAATATATATTGGAGAAAAATCTTATCCGGTATCCTACATTGATAATTCTTGGGGAGAAGAACGTTTTGTTGCCCATGTCCGTATTCCAACAGATGAAATATTCGGTATTAAAGAATTCCCAAAAATTCCCTCAGGTAAAAAAACATTAATCTTATTAGTAGACAAAGACAGCAATAATTTAATAAGGGGTGACGATCTGGAAAGAGTAAAACGGGAAGCAAAAAAACACTTAATCGACGAACAATGGAACAGTTGGTCTTCTTTCCCGACCGGAAGAACAAGAAAAGAATTGCCGGATTTTGACTTGAATACACCAATAGATCTTCCCGAACCTGTTGAGTTTGGAATAGATCCGGAAACAAAAAAACCTTTATATGCTTACCCGGCAATAGCAAGAGATCACTACTATACCTTAGGTCGCGATTATTTTTCAATCCGCTTTTTTCCTACAATAGAACAGGCAGAAATAGCAAAAAGAGAATTCGAGTTATACAAAGAAGGTATAAATGCCCCAAAAGTACCAAAACCTCCTTCAAGAGAATTTTTAGGAGGTTTACCAAAAGTTCCCCCACTCCCTTCCTATTATGAAACAAGTTGGGGTCAAAAAAGAAGTAATGCTTCGGAAAGAGAAAAAAGCGCACTAGAAATAATAAATGGAAAAAGTACAGATGAACAAATAAAAGACTTATCATTATTAGCTCAAAGAAGCGGCAAACCCAGAGTCCGCGCTCTTACCCAAGCGGTTCTTATAGAAAAAGGTTTAGAAGTTATGGAAAGGGCAGGTATAAAAAAAGAGATTTTTCCTGATGTCCTCCAAGAATTAAATTTAGCCTTAAAAGAAGCAAGGGGGAAATATAATTCGAATGAAATTCAGGAAATTACCAATTTAATAAACTCGGTCGAAACAGTTAAAACAGCAATACAACAATCAGAAACCGAAAAAGTCCGGGATTTTCTAGGAGAAAGTAAGGAAGAGAAAAGAAGATTCCAGATAGAATTCCTTAAACTCGTAGGAAAAAGAGGTATGCCAAAAACAAAGGAGGATACCGATTCTCTAATTGATGAAGTTCTTGACAGAATGACGTTATAATCACTCTATTCCATACCGGGAGTGGAATAGTTAAAATTTCTTACGGTTCAGCTGTAAAGCTTAAATAATCCCTAACAAGCTGCATTTCTTCATCCATGTCATTAAATCCTAACTCTTTTCCAAGTCTTCGATGTTCTCTCCCCAAAAACAAACATTCTTCAATCATAGAATCAGAAAAATCTAATTCCTTAGCAATATTTATCACTCTTTTCCTTAGTCTTCTTATCTCTTTGTTGTCTCCGTGTGCTTCTTCTAAATCTCCTACCCTTTGCAAAATCCCATCTATTTGTAGAACAACAGAACCCTTATCCTTTTTATCTCGCAATGCCATTCTTATAAGTCTTAATGAACTTCCCAAATAACAAGCAAGTCTCTCGCCAAATCCCTTGCCATTATCTTTTTCCATTTTTTCCTTTCTTAATAAAATTATCTCTTATTAACGCCCCGATTATATAAATAAAATAACATCATGTCAATTAATTTTTACTTTTTTAGTAAGAGAGTTAAAAATTATTAACGATATTTTAAAAAAAGTTTAATTAACCTCATTATCTTCTTCTCTCATCAAATCCTCCGATAATCTTCTCCTTGAAGCTGAAAACAAAACATCTCCCGCTATCTCTTCAACTGCTCCTGCCAACTCATAAAACCAATAAGGCTTTCCCTCTTTCTTAGAAAAGAAAAACTTTCCCACTTTTTTATATAATATATCCTCAATAAATTTTTTTCTTTTATTAAGAAATAACGGAAATTCCGCTTTCTCAATATCCAAAAGCCCCCCGATAATCTTATCGACATGGGGAGCTTGATCTTTTCCAATTTGTCCTAAAACTTTAGCCATTGCTCCAATTGTATTAGACCGCCTCCCCAATCCAATTTCATGAGCAAGAAAATCACCCATGGATAAATAAACTTTTGCAAGAAGAGTATAAAATTTTAATTGTTCAAGACTTTCTCCTTTTACATTACCGCTCTCTGCCAACTTTTCTGCTTCATAAACCTTTTTTAATAAATAAGGTTCTCTTTTTCTGAAAACATCTCTTGCATGTTCTATGAAATGATCTTTTTCTTTATATAAATCTTTAAATTTTTCATTATTAATTTGGGAAAGTCCGTTAATCATGTTGGCTATTGCTTGTGCTTCTCTTCCTAATTTTAATACTAAATCTTCAGTCTTGTTGGGAAGGGTAAACTCTTCCTCTTTTGGATTTCTCACCATCTCATATTCAAAAAAACCTAAAGCATCGCTTATATCTTTCACATCAGTTAAAGGATAAGTTTGTTTAAACATAACCCTAAAAAATTTTGGGACACTTCCAATAACTTTACCCGAAATAAGCTCAATTTTTTTATATCCGTAAGGTTCATAAACCGTAGGAAATGTTACTAACATTGCTTCGGTTGAAAAAGGACCAATAACTGTCCCGTCACTGCAGGCAGGCGTCCCAAAATCCCTGATATCATCATGTTTTTCAAATAAAGATCCCAAAGGTAAAACTATAATTCTGCTTTGAACCTCAAAACAGTTTTTAAAAAAAATGTCAATCTCTTCCTTTGTAAAAGGTGAATCACTGTGGGAAATTTCATTAACCAATCTCTCCATTGCCATTTCAACTCTTTGTACATTGCGTCTTCCCACAGATAATCTGATTGTTAGGTTAGTTTTTTTCCCAACTGATAAACGCAAAATCTGCTCCTTCATTGCCTCTTTTGTAAACAAGATAAAATCATCCTCTCCTCCTTTGGGAATCGAAGTGGAGACATATTGATTTGAATCAGGACGTATTTTTCTCCAGGCCGAATAAACATCAATAAAAGTTTTTTTTCCGTCTCTGTAATCAAAAGGATCAGAATTCCAATACAAAAGGGTCTTTTCTGAAATATCATCTTTATATTTATTAAAAAATTCTTTAATCGAATCAAAAGAAAATTTGTGAGTTACTCCCTTCTTCTCTCCTAAATAACAAAAAGGACAACCGCCATTACATCCTTTGGTTAACTCTAGAGCAACAAGATTCTTTAAAATCTCTTCTTGTTCTTTTGGAGAAAATTTTTCAAACTGCGCCATCAAATCAACAGTTTCCGCACTTTGCGAATCTCTTTCGGGTTGAAGTTCAAACAAACGAAACAATCTTTCTTTTGCTTTTCTTGCAGTTTCTGGATTAGAACTTCCGCTTTCTGCAATAAGCAGTCTTCTGTCAGCTCTTGGTATCAGTGAAGATTCCCTGATACTCCTCACATCTTTTAAAGCCTCGTACATTCTCTCACTCATTCTTCTTCTCCTTTATCTTCCTAAAATACTCTTCTTCCCTGCCGTATAATTCCGTAAGAAGTCTTGAGATATTTTTTAACTTTTCCTCGGTTTCTTTATCTACTCTATTATTATCTTTCATATATTTATGATAAGTCTTCTTCCACGCGGGAAGTGGAATAGCCCTAAAAAGAATAACATTATAAAGTCAACCATTCTTAATATGGTCTCTGGAAGCCGAAAGAAGTTCTAATTCACTTTCATGATTTTCTATCCCCAAACTTATCCCAAGCCTTCTATGCTCTCTTCCCAAGAATAAACTCTCTTCAATCATTAAATCTGTAAATCCAGCTTTCCTAGCTAATCCGCTAGCCCTTTTTTTAAATTTTTTAAATTCATTTCCATCCCAACCCCTCTCTTCTAAGTCTCCAACTATCTGTAAAAGCAAATCAATCTGAGAAATAATTGCTCCCTTATCATCTTCATCATTTTTTGCCATTTTCTCAAGCCTAAGAGAACTAGCCACGTAACAAGCAAATCTCTCTCTAAATCCCCTACTGTTATCTTTTTCCATTATTTCCTTTCTTAATAAAATTATCTCTTATTAACGGCCCAATTATACAATGAAAACAAAATAGTATCAATTTTTTAGATTTCAACAACTAGAAGCCTTGAGCTATTTATTCATAAGCTTCTAATAAATAGTTAAACCAACCAGGCTTATCATCATCTTTAGAAAAAAAGTATCTCCCCACTTTCTCAAGGACAGCTTCTTTTAAAAATTTTTTCCTCGCCTCAGGATTAATCGGAAACTCTGATTGCTCAATTTCAACCAAACCTGCCATGATTTTATCGATATATAAAGCTTGTTTTTTTCCAACCTCTCCTAAAACTAAAGCAAAATTTCCTAAAGTTTGAGTGCTCCTCCCTTTATCAATTTCGCTTGCAAGAAAATCTCCCATCGCATAATAAACTTTTCCCAAAAGCACATAAAAACTTAATTTTTCAAATTCCTCTCCTTTAACTTTCCCCCCTATTATAAGCCTCTCCGCCTCATCAATATTTTTCTGTAAAAAATTACCTTTCTCAAAAAGTAATATCTTTGTAACAGCTTTAAAATCATCTTTTGCTTTATCTAAACCCTTAAATCTCTCGCTGTTTATTCGACTGAATCCATAAATTATATTGGCAATTTCCTGTGAACGTCTTCCCAAATTTAAAATTAAATTCTCTGTCTTATCAGGTAATTTATACCTTTCCCCCCGGGAAGTTTGTATCATCTCAAAATATTGAAAACCCATAGCATTGCTCTCTGCTTTTCCCTCCTCTGAAGGACTAACTTGATAGTATGTTGAATGATATAATTTTGGAACCACACCAAAAACACTTCCGGGATAAAGATCAATAACCCTACAACCTGATGGCTCATAAACTGTAGGAAAAGTAGATATAAATGCTTTGGAAGATAAAGGACCAATAACCGTTCCATCAGATCTAACAGGTGATGAAAATCCCCTAATATCATCATGTTTCTCTATGTTTGGACCAAGATTTAATGTATTTACTCTGCTCCCAACCTCAAAACAATTCTTAAAAAAATTGTCGATTTGCTCTCTCGTATAAGAAGATTCACTATCATGTGAAATCTCACTTACTAATCTGGTTAAAACTGATTCCACTCTTGATGCATTATGTTTTCCCACAGAAAGTCTAATTGTAAGATTGCTATCTTTTTTTGAAGATGCCCGTTTAATCTGCTCCCTCATCGCCATCTTAACAAAATAAATAAAATCCTCTACTCCTCCTTTAGGAATAGATGTAGATACATAACAGTGTGAATCAGGCCGGATTTTTCTATAAGCTTTATATATATCGCTAAAATTATGCTCTCCTTCCCGGTAATCAAATGGATCAGTGTTCCAGTACAAAAAAAATTCCTCTGGAAGGTCCCTTTTATATTTATTAAAAAATTTTCTTATGGATTCAAATGAATATTTATAAGTAACACCCTTCTTCTCCCCAAATAAACAAAACGGACATCCTCCATTACAGCCGCGGGTACATTCTAAACCAATAAGATTATTTAAAATTTCCTTCTGTTCTTCAGGAGAATATTTTTCCATTTGTTCTATTAAGTCAACAGTTTCAGCGTTTAATGAATCCCTTTCTGGTTGAAGTCCAAATAATGCCAAATATTGTTCGCTTGCTTTTTTTGCATCTTCCCGGTCAAGACTTCCTATGCGGACTAACAAATCACCCATATCATCCTTAATTCGTGATGATTCCCGAATCCCTCTTACCCTTTCCAATACTCTATACATTTCCTCACTCACTCTTCTTCTCCTTTATTTTCCTAAAATACTCTTCTTCCTTACCATATAATTCCGAAAGAAGTCTTGAGATTTTTTTTAATTTTTCCTCAGTTTCTTTATCTACATTTTTATTATTATTCATATTATGTTTATAATTTACAAAGTAGGACTTCCAAACAAACTATCCAAAACGTTTTCAGTATCAGCATTTCTTAATTCCGCTCTTCTCATCTCTTCTTTACTTCCTGCTTCTTTTCTGGCTTCGAATCTTTCCTGTCTTTTTAAATCTTCGTCGTACTCTCTCCTTCTCCCACTATCGCTCAATATCTCTTTTGCCTCATTAATGTCTTTAAACTTTTCTTCGCTGCTGCCATCACCCATGTCAGGATGACACTCTCTTGCAAGTCCTTTATATGCTTTTTTTATCTCACCCTCTGTTGCTGTCCTCTCAATTCCTAAAATATTATAATAATTTTTTACTTCAAAAGAATTGCTATTCATAAACATCAAAGGCATTAACTGACAGTAACTTTTCTAACAACTCCCTTTTTTCCTCCAGTAAACTTTTTTTCAATCTTAATAATCCTATATTTTTCGCTCATCTCTCTTGCCTTGTTTCCCGTAGTCAACATAAAATCAGTTATCTCTTTTCCCATCCCCGAAAATTCATAATTCTTTTTCCTTCTATATTCCCCCGCCATCTTATCAATTATTTCTTGAGGATATTTCTCGCTGTTTTCAGATGAAAAAAATATCTCTGAAGAAAGATCCTTGGATTTTAGGCTTTGTTTTAATGATGGGAAAGTGAGTTTAATGGAAACTCCGTCCCTACTCTCAAAGATAACATTTCTTATTCCCTCGACTTCAAAAAGACTCAACCTTAAAAAATTATCACCCTGAAGCAAAAATTTATTTAAAATTTCTGGTGATTTTAATCCTTCTATTTGAGATAAATCCGCACCAACTCCAATTATCCTTTCTCCGTCAGAAGTTTTTTTTACAAAACCAAAATCACTGTTTGATAAAATCCCAAAGCAAATATCAAAAGAGTTATTAAAACCTTTTATTTTCTCTAACTCCTTGTTTAAAGAAGGAATATCCCCTGCTCCAACTTCACCCATATGATTATTATATTATAATATTTTATATTTTATTATCCAGGCTAAAGCAAAAACCAATTATTATTTTTTAGAAATTAGAATAATTAGGCCTGCCCGCCGTAGCATTGGCGAAGGCGGGTCAATTAGAAATTATAGTTTTTAATCATCTCTCTCAACCTCGGTTCTTCATATTCTGCTGTAATTGCCCACTTCCCCTGTACAAAATCATATTGTCTTATCTTGTAAAAAGTTTCTGGATCAGAAATCTTTTTATAAATAGGTACCATCTTCCGTAAAAAATCTAACCTTACTTTTTCATCAGCAAGAATCATTTCTTCAAGTGTCACATGAGCCGCTCCCCTTGGAGAAAGTAAATGGGAAAATCCTTTTTGTTCCATCAAATATTTCATCTTTTGGGAAGAAACCGCATCTCTTAAAAACAAAGTAAGCTTCCCGATCTCGGGATGTATCTTTAGTGTTGTTTTTAATAAATCAGCACTTGGTTTAGCTCCGGTATCCGTTGTCCCAAGCACCATCCGTCCGAAAGAAGAAAGTAATGGTGATGTTAAATATAAAGAAGTAAGTCCTATCCCCACATCTCTAAAAAATCTTCTCCTTGAATATCCAATTTTTCCTTTCCTGTCAGATTCAATCTCTTTCCCTATTTTACTTGCTAAAGCAAGACCAGATCCAAACTCAATTCCTAAAATTCCTCCTTCGATAACAGCTGGCACAATTGGAATATTACATTCAGTTAGAAGAACAGGTTTTTCAAAAAACTCACCGTAAAACTTATACCATCTCTGGTTGGCTGTAAAAATCTTTAAAAAATCTTCTTCAGATTTGGGATACTCCCAAGCTCCTTCAAGACAATAACCATCAATATTTTGTAAAAACTTCGGCGGCAACTCTTCTAAAGAAGTATGGTTTTGATATTCAATACTATAAATTCCCTCAGGCTTTCTGATTGTTGTAATTCTTCCCTGTCTTTCTATTTCTCCTCTGTTAATAACTAGTTTTTCCTTGTTTTCAAGACCCATATTGCCAATATTATATAAAATTTGTACTCACTATTCAATTTATTGTTCGATCGCCAGCGAGAACTCATATAATATATCTAGAAATTAGGCCTGCCCACCGTAGCCTTGGCGAAGGCGGGTCAATTAGGTTAATTAGGTCAATTCTATTTGTCACCTTATTCGTTCTACTTACACCTTGTGCCTTTCTACCCTGTTACCACAAAAAAAGGGGCGGGGCCCTGAAAAAGTAGACAATAAGTTCGCTCGCATTGAGCAAAAATATTATCACTAATCAGTGACCTCCGCCCCCAAAGGGATATCCGCTTTCGCAAAGTCCCTTGTTACCGCATTGTGCGGTTTTAATCGACCAGCTTGCGCTGCCCGATTGGCGATCCAGTATTCAATTTTTCTAACTATTCAGTTAATTCCGATACGCCGTTGTATCAGAATTTCTCTCAAAACCGAGACTACGAGCGCGAGCGCCGCCGACCCCAGGTCCTCTGCTTGCGCAGGGTGACTTCCGGAGCCGGAGCTTCGGCACCGACCGGTGCCTCTTCCTGAGGCTGCCCACCAGCCTGCTGTGCGAACAGTTGATCCAGCTCTTCAGCCGGAATCTCCGCAGCAGCCTTGGCCGCATCCGCTTTCCGCTTTTCCTCTGCATTCGCAGGAGCAGGTTCTTCACCCCAAGTCCTCTGCTTGCGCAGGGTGACTTCCGGAGCCGGAGCTTCGGCACCAGCCGGAGCTTCAGCCTGAGGCTGACCAACCTGAGGCTGTCCGAACAACTGCTCGAGCTCATCGGCCGCCATCTCCGCTTCCGCAGCAGCCTTCGGCTGCTCAACAACAACCTCTTCTACCTTCTTCTCTTCGGGAACCTGATTCACTGCCATTTCTTAGGCCTCCTTAGCCTTATAGATCATCTAACGACTGCCCGGTGAGTTGGGTATCGCAAACCGAACACCCCTTCTGCTGACCGATTGTCATCCAATATACCCCTCCCGGAGGAAGGATAACTGGCTTTCCCTTGGACTCCCCGATCTCCATCTCCTCATTGGCAATAACAGCCAAATTGTGCGAATAAGGTTTAAGCACCTTCGGATCATTGATCAAAAAGCGCATCGCCCAATCCGCAGCAAGAAGAGCTACCCTACCAACGTGAATTCCAAGGCCTGGTTCCGCCCGAACCTCATCTGGCGGTAAACCATAATTGAAATTCCCCTGCCCCGCTTTCGGCTTCTCCACATCCCTAAGGATCATGGCAAAGCACATATAGCAAGGCCCTTGCTTGGGGTCTACGAAAAAGACCTCTCCTCCCGTTCCTCGAGTATACACGCCACCAACCAGAATCGGTGTCTGGGCTTGCCGTGCAAGAGATGCGATTTCAAACTGCGCGATTTCGCTTCCCAACCCGGCAATAATCAGAAGATCAACGTCACGAAGAACATCGGACTTCTCGAGCCGCATATCAGAAGCAACGGCAAGAACCTTCGCTTGAGGATTACGGTCTAAGATCATTTCTTTCATAACATCAACCTTCGACCGTCCAACAAACCGAAGTCCTGCTGCATGCCGGGGAACATTGTGAGCTTCCAGAATATCAGGATCAAAGAGAACAAAGTTCCCGACTCCCGTCATCGCAAGAGGCACCACGATCTGACTGCCAAGAGAGCCGAGGCCAGCAACTGCAACAGTAGCTTTCGCTAGCCGTTCAATCGCGCTTTCCCCGATCCTTGCCCCCACCCTCTGCCACATGTTCTTCTTCTTCTTCATCCTTCAACTCCTTCTCTTTCCCCTTAACAACGTCGAGAAGATAGATTGCTTGTAACTGCCTAACCGGTTGTTGGTTGACACGCCAAAGATCCTGTTCTTCTTCTCCTCTCATCATCCTTCCGAGCCATCGGAAAAGCTGATCAACTGCAGTCTGCTGATTCGCCTGAGCTTTGGGAGGTTCTGCCCGTCCGGCATTTTTCGGGTATGCCTTGGTAGTAACCTGCCCCGAAGGGTAGTTCCAAGGAGTAACAACCAAAAGACGTGAGTGCCATGATGGATGGTCTATGGCAAAGAAGATTTCCTGAATGAGCGGATCCCCTCCAAGCTCCTTCGTCGCCCACCTCACCGTGTATCCTGCTTTCTCCAGAAGGTTCAGTTCAATCTGCATCCTCCGGTAATTACTGAAGATCCAGGGAAGTGGCGGAACAAAAGGCAATTGGTCATCTTCTACAATGATCGGACGAATTGGGAAATACTGCTCCCCGGTCGCCCGAGTCATATAGTACCAAAGGATGGAAATTTCCACCTCAATTTGCTTGAGGACCAACCGTGGTCCAATCAACTCGTAAGTCATCTTGCCATACGGATCAAAGGTCAAAATCGGAATTATCGCATCGGGTTTGTCTGTGAGGATTCTCGTCAATACCGTATGAGTATCTGTTCCCGACGGTTGGTCGAAATTCCCCGGATGCTTATGCCAATCCCCAATGTGGGCAAGAGGTCTGTTCATGACTGCCGGAACGACTCCGGGAGCAATCTTTGCCCATGGCCTCCAAGAAGACATAGCTTTATCTCCGGAAGCCTTTCGCATCATCTCCCAATGGTTCTGATACCACCTCATGACCTCAACCTGATCCGCACCCCCCTGCCTGAAAAGTCCCGGATTGCGAACAGTTCCTACCAAATCGGGAATGACTCCCAAAACAATCTTGCTGGGAGCCGTTGAGTCCGCCCAAGGAAGATCCACTTCAATTCCGAAAAGCGCCTGCCCTGTCTCGGGAACAGGATGCGCAAGCGTTTCATCGGCCATAGCTTCAATAATCCTCCTCGGAACAACTACTTTTGGAAAGTCCATTTCACACTCCTCCTCTATGGTTCTGGCCACGATCGGCCATCATTCCACTTCCAACGAAGCCAAGACCTGATCCACTGAACAGTCCAACTACCTAAGGTGGCAGCAGTGGATCTTACATATACATCCCTACCATCAGGACCCCTTTCCCACTGTCCGGGATTCCATTCTGTGGTGGGATCATCGTTATGAGCATGTAGACAAATCACATACTGCCCATTCCTTTGCTGAAGGAAACGATGGCGTACCTCACCAATATCATGGCTGGTCAAAGTTACCCAAGGTTCAACCTTAGGAAAACCTGGCTGGTATGCAATCTCGATTGTGAATTTCCCGTCATTATATCGGGCTTCCCGAACGGACCAAATCCAACTATCACGGTCATCCAAGTACTGAAACGTAATCCTCCAAAACGGCCTTTCTGGATTTTCGTCATTGAACTCTCGGGAAAGCGTCCGAAAACGGATCTCTCGAGTATCCCACCTCACCGATTGCCGGATCACATTCTCGTCGGGAACAAATCCAGATGCATCCTTTCTCATTCGGAAGAGGGCATATATGGCCTTTGCCTCCTCCAAACCCATCTGGGTCAGATTTCGCTTCGAACCATACCATGTCATGATTGCCTCCTATCCCAAATCATCAAGACCAATTCCCGTTAGGTCCCCCTTATTGACTTGCATGTCCTCCTCTGTTTTGGAAACTTCCATGTCTGCTCCGATCTGTCCGGCCTGATCTGCCGCATTATCAGACACGGTAAATCCGACCTGAGCCCAGGAAATCTTGTTAGCAAGCCATACACGAATTTCCCATCTTCCCCTTCTTAATCTTGGAGAAATTGGAAAGAAAGTGCTGGGAGCAACAAGATTTCTTCCATCAACCAGCTTGTGAGAAACATCGAAAGACATCCTGATCTTTCCTTCCGGATCAACCAGTTCAAACTGCAAAGGAAGGATGCGAGAAACATACCTCTGATCAAACACCCAAATAACAGCAAGGGGTCTGATCGTTTTGATTGTTGTCCGCTGAACAAACCTAGAAACAGTTTTCCTCTGCCCATAATCTTCAATCACCAACCGTAAATCGGTGATATCGAAAGGCTCGTTTCCCCGAGGGGCTGGTGGCCTTTGATCACGTACTGGCTGAGCAGGCTGTCTCTTCCTCCCTTGAGCTTGTCTTTCCATCTCCCGACGCCGACGCCACTCTTCTTCGGCTTCCCTTGCTTGACCCCTTATTCGCTCCTCTTCACGATTCCGATCCTCCTCTGCCTCTCTCCTTCTCCTTTGAACTTCTCCCATGATCCGGTCAAAGCCATATATGGCCGCCGTTACAAGGGCAGAAAGCGCAAGAGTCAAAAGAAAGTTAATGAAGAAACCGGTTCCAGTAGGAGCGGATGTGAATACGAGAACGATTGCCGCTAGCATTGTTGCTAGCCAAACGAAGTACCAGTTCCTCATCTTCTCTCTCCTTCTTCTTTTTTCTTCATCCTCATTGGGATCAGGAATAGAAAGTCCCGCCCCAACCATAGTCAAAACAAGACCAATAAACCCTCCCAGGATTGCCCAAAGCTCCGGAAAAGGAACTCTGAACAAGTAGAGGGTAAGCCAACTGATAAACCACCAGAAAAATAGGATCACGAGGACTGTAATCGCCTCAGCCATCTCCTTCCTCTTTCCCTTTCTATGTTCAATCAATTATTCCTATTATGAATACTGGATTGTTAAAGTGCGTTTTTGAGGTTAACGCGAAAAGAAAAGACCGCATTCCGATTTTACTCGGGGTCTTCCTTTGAGTTAACCGGGAGTAAAGAGAAAAATTCTCTTTACGGCCTGGCTAACCCAAGAGTTTTATTGTTTTCTGGTAATTATATTTCCAGCCTGATCAACATCACATATAACTCTATCTCCATTCCTGATAGCAGGAATATCAATGATTGAATCTAAAATATACTCATTTACTGCTCTTCTTAATGGCCTGGCACCAAGTTTTTGGTCAAATCCTAGATCTAAAAGTTTTACTTTAGCTCTTTCGGTTAAAGTAACTTCTATTTTTCTCTGCTCTCTAAGAGGCTTAACCACCATCTTATTAACAAGCAAATCTAAAATACCTCTGGATTGCTCTTTTGTTAAGGGATCAAAAACAATCATCCCATCGAACCTGTTTAAAAGCTCTGGCCTGAGGACCTTCCCGACCCAGGAAAGTACCTCTCTCTTAACTCTTCCTATATCTTCTCCCCTTGCCAAAGCTTCATAAAATAAATCAGATCCATGATTAGAAGTCATAATAATAATAGTGTTTCTAAAATCAACAGTATTTCCCTTCCCGTCGGTAAGTCTTCCGTCTTCAAGAACTTGTAGTAAAACGTTTAAAACATCAGGGTGAGCTTTATCTATTTCATCAAACAAAACCACAGAAAAAGGTTTTTCTTTAACCGCTTTTGTTAACTGTCCGCCCTCTTCGTGCCCGACATATCCGGGAGGAGAACCAATTAACCTGGCATCAGAATGGCGTTCTTGATATTCGCTCATATCTATCCTTGTCATTGAATCTTCGCTTCCAAAAATCGCCTCGGCTAAAGCTTTTGCCAATTCTGTCTTTCCAACTCCCGTAGGACCCAAAAAAACAAAGCTTCCCATTGGTCTTTTCTCATCGCCTAAACCTTCTGCTCTTCTTTTTAAAGCTCTTTTTACTTTATGTTTTGCCTCGTCTTGTCCGATAATCCTCTTTCCTAATATCTCCTCAAGTTTATCCACTCTCTCAGCCATTGTTTTAAGAAGCAACTCCGCTGAAATATTCCCATGTCTTGCAATAAGTCCTGTTAGTTTCTCTAAAGTAAGCTTATTCCCGCGATCGAGTCCTACTTCCGCTATATATAAATTAAGAAGATCAATGGCTGCACCGGGAAGCGCTTTATTACTAAGTGCGGACCCAAATTTTATAAGAAGATCGACAACTTTATCCTGCTCTTCTGCTCCTATTTTTAAATCAAATAAAGCAATTTCAAAATTTCTCTTTACAATGTCTCTAATTTCGGTGGGAGTATATTCTTTAAGTTTTACCTTATGCCAGCTTTTTTCTTTCCAATCTCCCTCATCGATTTTAGAACATCCGATAGCAAGAATTGGAACCTCAACCCGGGATTCAATAAGTCTAACCGCTGTTTCTTCTGGCACTCTATCAAGATCAATATATAATATTGCATCTTTCAATGTTTCTTTTAACTTTTTAGCTTCCTCACCATTCACAAAAAGTTTATTAATATTAGCCTCATCTATCTCCAAAATTCTTCTTCTGGAAAGCCCTTTAAACTGCTCTTTATCTGTCATGGTCATCGCAAGACCTTTAAGAAGAGTTCTTGCTCCGGAACCTCTCTCTCCTGTTACCAAAATTCTTGAAGCCCCATTACTTGTTAAGGCAGTAAAAACATTTCTGATATTATCTTTTAAGGTTTGTACTTCTAAATAAGGTGAGTTGCTTTGAACAAGCTCACTGGTTTTATCAGTAAAAATACCCATTCCTCCTGCACCTTCTCTAATCTTAGCCTCGGTAATTCCCATTTCAGCAAGAACCTTAAAAGCATCGCCTCTTTTTGCATTTGACATAGAAAACATCGCAGCAATTAAATGCTCAGTTCTTGCCCTATTTACTCCTCCACCAGCTTCTTTGATAGCTTGGTCAATTAAAATTCCAATTTCTGGAGTAAATTCAATACCGATATTTCCTTGCTGGCCTTGATAATTACGAATAAGGTAAGCTTTTGCTTTCTCAGAGATAACAGAAGATTTTTGGCCGGTAATAGCCTCAAGCTTTGAAGCCGTAGCCTCAGTTCTGGTAAGAAGATATAACACTCCGCAGGGAGTAAGTTGAGATATTCCAAAACCCTTAAGTTCTCTTATGGCTAAGAAAAATGGCATTTCAGTTTCGTCAGATAAAAAGGCAATTTTTCTTAAAATATCACCGTTTTGCACTCCTGGTTCTCCCCGTGGGGCTTGTTCTCTCCGTTGCCATAATCCTGCTTGTTCTAATTTTTCTTGTAATCCTCCGGCCATATTTTTCTCCTTTAAAAACTCTTGGCGAATTTATGAGCCATAGAGTTTTTTAAGCCCGCCGAAGCAAACGTTCGCAATCCCGATTTCATCGGGAATGTGAAGTTGAGCGAAGGAGGGCTATTTCTATTTAAATTAACTATAATATCCTATAATATTTACTATTATTTTAAAACTTACCTAAAAAAAATCCGGTCCACCGGATAATTTATTAGTTTGGGGATTATAGCATTTATGAAGCCTCTTGTCAAGCCCTAAAACCTCTTTTTTAGTCTCAAAAAATCCTTTTTTATCACCTGCTATTACCTGGTTTAATCACATTAAAAAGATCACCAATATGTTCTTCGTCAAAAATATCTCTTAACCACTCTTCCTCCGGTTCAACTAATTTAACAGTAGGAAGATTATTATCATCAAAATAAAACTTTAATTTAATAAGTCCATTACTCCCTATAACATCAAATACTATGTTATTGCTCTCTTTTAAATTTGCAATTCTCTTTAAATCATTGTTAAACTTCCCTGCTTTTGGATTTTTAAAAAATCCCCCTTCAAACTGTTCCCTCCATGATCTTAATATATTATCTGCTTCCTTTATTCCATCCCTCGCCAAATATTTAGAAATTTCAATAAGGGCTTCTGCCATTATTTTATAATCAGGATTTATTTGTCCAATTTGTTCTAAAACCGGAGCAAATAAAGGTAATTTCCTTTTTTCTATTTCTACTCCAGAAATTGCTAAGGCTGGAATTTCATATGTTAATCTACCGGATCCTTCTCCGAAAGGATTTAGTTTAATAATAAAATCCCCATCAGTATCATCAATAGTAATTGAAGTCTCTCGGGCATGTTTTTTCTTACGGTCTTCCTTCCCTCCGAAAGGACCATTATCTGGCCTTTCTGGAATTAAAACAGAAACGCGAAAACTTCCATTGTTTTTCTCTCGGGGAAAAAATACTGTTTTCGAAAGGGTTTGAGACTTAGAACTGGGGATTTTTGGATCAACAACAAACACTAATCTTTCCAATCCTTCTTCTTCGCGCATTTTATACAAACAATCCAATATGCTTCCTACAATGTGTGGAGAAACAGCATCTACCAATATTCCTTTTTTCGCATTTTCTAAAAGTCGGGTAAGTCTAACAACACCCTTGCTTTGTACTTCCTGTTCACTCATCACTCTTAAACTACCAAAATTTTAAGGTTTAATCAAATCACCATCATCTCCCGGTCTTTGAATTGTCGGCTCTTGTTTATTTTCAGGCATCTTTAAAAAGTGGAAACTTATTTCTTCAAAATCTGGTACTTTAAAAAAATCTTCAAATTTTTTACCCTCAATTCCTGTTTTTTCTCTCAACAAGTCCAATATTGAAGAAGGTAAATCAAATTCAACTGTGTTAGCTCCAATAAGAGCTGACACATTTTCAGCTTTTAATTGCGGTCCAAAAAAATCATATTCCAATACAATTACTAATCCACCCGGTTTTACCACCCTTCTGGCATCTTTTATATATTTATTTCTTTCCGGAAGTCCATCTTTACCAATTCTGGGTTTATTACTAAATATATGTTGAATGGGTATTTCCTCAACCATAACCCCATAATTAAAAACTAAAACATCTAAAGAATCGCTCTTTAAAGGAAATCCGGAAGTTATATCCGCAATAATAATTGGAATTTCCGGCAATTTTTGCATATAGTGTTTGGCATATCCTCTCATATCTTCAAGCTGTTCTTCCATAGAACGATCCTTCATGGGGATTTCATTACAAATATTCATTCTGAATAGATTTTTAACACCAGGAATACTAAAAACCGGGTCTTCCCGTAAAAAAGGAATTCCCATGTTTGCTTCTTCCTTTTTTATTCCCATAAGTCTAAATAAAACTTCATATGGAAGCCATTTTTTGTCTCCTTTGTATTCTTCAATAAATTTAGAAAGTTCAATTCTTTGCAATTCATCTTTTCCAATCACCTCATGTTTTACTTCACCTGGTGGTACCTCTGAAGTAAGAAGATTAAAAAGATCTTGATCATATTTTGGCCCTTTTTGTTCCCCCGCTGATGGTAAATGACTTGGTGTAACCGGAGAAGCAGAAGAATTAGTTGGAATATCCAAAGATTTTTCTCCTGGGGATAATAAAAGTTCACTATTCGCTGATTCCATAATATTTATTCTATTTATTTTTATTTACTGGCTCATATTTTGTTGATATATTACTTGATCTTCTTTCTCTCTCCCCTTTTAGGCATTCTTAAAAAATTATAACTCATATCTTCATATCCGGGAATAGTAAAAAAATCTTCAAATTTTTTAATTCCTTTTTTTCCTGTCTTCTCTTCTAAAGCTCCCATAATCTCTTTTGGCAAATCAAAAGAAACAACCTCAGCATTAATAAGAGCAGCTACATTATCTGCTTTTAATTGCGGTCCAACCAAGGTCTTATATTGCAAAACAATAACCAACCCTCCTGGTCTTACTACTCTTGGAATATCAAATATATATGTATTTTTCGCTAATGATCCATCCCTTTTTTTCCTTTGTTCTCCGGTTAACGGATTGTGAACTGGCAATTCTTCAAGTATAACCCCATGATTAAAAACTAAAACATCAAGCAAATCACTTCTAAGCGGTAATCCGGATGTTACATCGGAAACTACCAAAGGTACTTCAGGTAGTTTTTCTCTAATGTGCCTTGCATATCTTCCTATTTTTTCTAGATGTTGTTCAATTGTCCTGTCTTTATCCGGAACTTCAACACCCACATTAAATCTATATTTTTTAAGACCAGGAATATTAAAAAATTTATCTTCTCTTAAAAAAGGAATTCCCATAGTCGCCTTTTCTTTATCAATTTCCAATAATCGAAAAAGAACCCCATACAAAAGCCACCTGGGATCACCATTATATTTTTCAACCAATGCTAAAATATCTGCTTTTTTTGCTTCTTCCTTTCCAATAGTTACTCTCTTCACCTGGGCAGGAGGTTCTTTGGAAGTAAGAAGACTAAAAAGTTTCTCATCACGTCGTCCTGGTATAAATTGTTTTGTAGGCGAAGTTACTATTGTAGATTTTAAAACTTCAGACCTTTCAATTTTTCCGCTACTTGCCGATCCTGATATTAATACATTTCCACTTGTTTCCATAATTAAATACTATAGATTTTTATCAAAAATATAAATAACATATTGCAAAAAACAAATTTATTATATAATATCATTAACATGGAAGCTCCAGGAAATATCATATGTCATGAAGGTAATATTGCACAAGTAACAGATGCCGAAGTAAAACAAAAAATGGAAAAGGTCAAAGGTGCTGGAATTGTGGTTAAAGCATGTTCCCCCCAAGCAATATCAGAGCTTTTAAATCCCCCGGATTCTGAAAAAATTAATATTGCACTTTTTGGTGCTACCTATTGTGATGCTTGCAGACCATGTACGGAAGAACTAATAAAAACAAAAAAACAAATGGACCAAATAGGAGAAAATAAATATGACTTTTGGTATTTCCCCGTTGAAACCGCCGCCGAACCTACTTTAAAACCCGGAGATGATTTAGGAACAATAGTTGATCAATTTAAAAAATGCACAAATGGTGAATTATTAACAGCAACAGGTTGGGAAGCAGAAATTGTTCCTGTCCTTTTATTATCAGGAAGAGAAGACAAAAAAGTTTGGATTCAAACTGGATTTCTTACGGAACAAATGATGGAAAGAATGATAACTGCATATAAAAAAGGTGGTTCTTATGAAGATTTTGCCATCCATGATCTTCCGTTAAAAATCGAGGAATTAGGAAAAATGGCAGATACGCTTACTGTTTCAGACGATAAAAATAATTATGCAAAATGGTATCCTCTTTGGACTACTCTCGAAATCGGTCTGGAATTAATAAGAAATCATACAACTCCAATGGTAAATAGGGATGGAATAAAAACGGATGAAGATACTGCAATCATACCAATAATTCCCAACAAAACAAAACGCGAGAATATTGCTCATGTAAAATTGCAGGGTAAAGAAAAAGATGTTTTTTTGAATACCCTTGACCGTGCTTGTTCACTAACAGAATCAGTAATTGAAAATATGAGACGGATTGCAAAAAAAGAAAAAGAAGATAATGGTGAAGAATTCCCCGAACCTGATAATAATTATTATGAAAAAAAGTTAAACCTTCCCCGCGTTCTGAGAGATCAATTAGAAGAAATTTATAAACCTAAGTTAGAAACAAAATAACTTTATTCCCCTCTTCTTGCCTTCCTGTATATTTCTTTCAAAAAAATATTTACTCCCCTTAAATTAACAAGTCTACCGAAAACTTGCCATTCCCCGTTACCAATATCAAAAATATCAAATTCCCCATATAACTTTCTTCTCATGATTGTCCGTCCGCTCTCCGATTTACAATCTGTAATCAAAACCGCAGGTCTTATTTTTTCAGTCTCTTCCCCTTCAATAAATAAGTATAGCGTTCTGTCGCTATCGACCTTAAGCTGGTAACAGCAGGCAGACTCTCCATGCAAGTACTTTTCCGGAACGGAAAGTTTTTTGCATTTTCTAAGATTAAAGTTAACAAATAATGATTTTTCTTTATCCATATATTTATATTTAAAATTTTACCTAAAAAAGGATAGTCCCATTAATAAATATTGTCAACCCCGAATTTATTAAACACCTAAATTTGCCAATATTATTATTTGATATTAGAATTGAGCTATACCCATCTTACTCCGGTTTGCACACTGAAAATTTGCAAATATATTCAGTTTTAATCAGGCATCTTCCTGATGCAAATTTTTAGTGAAAAAACGGATTAGATGGGTACATACTGCTTGCACTGTAAATTCTTTACCCTGTAACCGCAGTTACACGGGGGAAGAATTTACATGTGAGTAACTCAGGTGCAAACCTGAGTTACGTGAGTATATTATTAAATTAAATATTACAATTTTTAATGAATATTTCTAAAACAGCAATAAAAACACTTTTTCTCCTTATTATTATTATTTTTATCGCAGGGATTTTGCGTCTTTTTCAGCTTGGAAAAATTCCGGTAAGCATGACAGATGACGAAGTAAGGTTAACATATAACTCCTACAGTATCTGGAAAACCGCAAAAGATATAAACGGAAATTTTCTGCCTCTTTCTTTTGTCGTTGATGGATATGCTTTTAACCCTATTCCTGTCTACCTGGTTAGTCCTATTGTCGGCATTTTTGGATTGAATATGTTTACGGGAAGACTTGCTTTTGCCATTATTGGTATCCTGTCGGTAATTATTATCTATAAATTAACGCTAAAATTACTGAATAATAATATTATTGCTATCTTTTCGGCACTTGCCCTATCTTTTTCTGTCTGGCATCTGCAGTTATCACGTTTTGCCTATGAAGGTATTTTTGCCCTGTTTTTCTATTTGCTGGGAATTTTATTTTTTATCTCAGTTAAAAAAAATACTTCTTTATTACTATTTTTGGCAATGCTGTCATTTTTCCTGGCTTTCTATAGCTATAGCGGAACAAAGATCATTCTAATTCCTGTTATTTCCGCCCTGGTCTGGTATAAATATAATTTTTTAAGCGCAAAGCAGTTAATTTTTATAGTCTTCTTTATTTTTATTGTTTTTGCCTCATTTTATTTGTTAACCAAAGTAAGCGATGCAGGAAAATATGGCCAAAACCAATTCTTTTTTCAAAATAAGGATGAGGCAATAAGGGAAGTAGAACTCGAAAGAAGAGCTTCAAATTCTCCGGAAATATTAAAAAAACTTTATCACAATAAATTCACCTATTGGACAAAAATTTTTCTCGATAGATACTCCTATGCTTTCTCTCCGTCATATCTTTTTATTAATCAGGAAGCAAGCGGAATATTCTCTATTTGGTCAAGAGGACAGTTATATTATATCGAAGCCCCTCTTCTTGTAATAGGTATCCTTTACCTTTTTCAAAAAAAACGAAGAGAAACAATTTTATTATTTTTGTTTCTTTTGTTTGCTCCCCTTGCTTCGGGCTTGGGACCATATCCAATAACATACACAATCCGCTCTAGTTTTATGATTCCTTGGCTTATGATTTTTATTGGAGCAGGACTATATTCTTTTTCTGACATTATAAAAGATAAAAAATTAAAAATATCTGTCTATGCTTTTTTGCTGATTGTTTATATATATTTAATCGGAGGTTACTTAAACCAATATTATTTTGAGTGGTCAAGATATGGTGCGAAATATTATTCAAAATCTACAAAAGATTTGATTTTTTTAATCAACAATGAAGAAAAAAATAAAAATAAAATTATTATAAACGGCACTCCAACAGCCGCATTGCTCCACTATGCCTTCTATAATAAAAAAATTTCTCCGCAAACAATTCAACAGTTATATAAAGAAAAAAATTGGGATATAAATAATATTAAATTTCTTGATTGTCCAATATTATCAACTCCCAATCAAACAATAAAAATTCCCAAAAATTCTCTGTATATTCTTTCGTCAGAATGTAAATTAAAAAATGAAAATTTTAATATTAAACCGGTAAAAACCTTAAAATCACCGGACAACAACAATGAATGGTTAGTTTACTAAATACGAAATAATTATTTTCTCAGCAGGCAAATTTATTTTATTCCACACCGGGAGCGGAATAGCTTTAATCATATCCCAACTCTCCCAGAGTAAAAATTTTTTCTTTTTGCCCCAATAATGTATAATTGGGTCTATGGAAAAGGCTCCCACAAAACTTGTTATCCTTCTGGTAACCCTAATTATCCTTTTTCCCATAAACTTAGGTGTCTGTTTTTATTTGGGTTATAATACTGCTTTTAAAAAAATTCAAAACCTCGGCCCCTATTTCCTTCCCAAAGAGGCAGTTGTTGTAAAAGTAATAGATGGAGATACGATAGAAATCACCTCACCTAATAAAATCGGCTCGGGATTAGATAGAGTTTCCTCCCGCTCCGTCCGCTATTTAGGAATTGATGCCCCAAATCCCGGAGAAAAAAACTATAAAGAATCAAAAGTAGCAAACGAACGGTTAGTTTTAGGAAAAACCGTAAAACTTGAATACGACACTCCACAAAATGACAAATACGGAAGAATCTTAGCCTGGGTTTGGTTAGAAGATAAGATAATTAATAAAGAGATGGTAAAAAATGGTCTTGCAAAGCCCTATATTGTGGAAGGTCAAAATTTAAAATATAAATTTTAAATCAATATTTTAATCCCGAGCAAAGTCGAGGGACCAAAAACTAAAATATGATTTAAAAGTTCCAACAATACAACTCTAATATTTTATTTAGCATCCTCTTTTAATAATCCTAACTGTTTAAATTTCTCTGCTGCTATACACTTTAAATCTTTTGGTAATTCTATTGGAAAATCTTCGAATTTTTTACCATCAAAACTTGGTAAACCTAAATCCATATCGGAAAAATTTAAAACGGCAAATACTTCCTGTTCTCCGCGATGTTCAATCTCTCCCCTAACCCTTTCATATTCTTCTCGTAATTCGGTAAAAATATTTTCTAATTCCGCTTCCTTGATTTCTTTTCCTTTCTCTCCCAGAACCTCTCGCATTCCTTTTAGTTTACGTTTCTTATTACGTAAACCTCTATCTTCCTTAACTGTTATAATTTCAAAACCGGACCCGACTCGTCTCTTTATAGAATATATTGTATGTTCTCCGAATAATTTACTTTTTTCAAATTTATATGAAACTTCATTAATATCATCTGTTTGTATACCTGTTATATTAATTTCCCTTTTAGTATCAAATTCTAAGCTGTCCGGGTCTTTTCTTTCTTCAGTATAATTATGTGATATTTCATGCTGACCTTCTTGTTTATAAACAATGTTCCAATTTCTTTTTGCCCTCTTTATCTCCTCCCCTTCTCCTTTAGAAAGATATTCATCCGCTTGCGAAATAAAAAAATCGTCTTCGCTGTCTGTTCGTCGAATTGATCGGTATCTTTCCATGTGCCATGAGGAGTCCTCCTCAAAATCCTTAATGGGTGGTATCACCATGTCTACTTGCTCAACTGTAATCCCACCAGGAAGACTTTCTGTAAAAAAATTCTCTGTTAGACCTCTGGTGCTTTGTAATTCTAAATTATGATCTCTACTTAAATCAGCTTCGCTCATAACTACTCCACAATATATTGTATTTATCTCTAACTTGGAAAGTCAAGCTTATCTAAACTAGAAAAAGTATTTAAAGTTTAATTAATTAATTGTCGAAAGTAACGCTTTTGCCTCTTCTTTAATTTCCAAAAGCGCTGCTGAAGGAGGAACTGCTGTATTGTGAAAAATATAAATAGAGTCGTTTTCGGATTTTCCTGTTTTTGCAAAAAGAATAATTACAGCTGGAACTCCCGCTTTTATAAGTCCTTGTTCATTAACCTCTTTTAAAATATCTTTTCCCTGAAAAGTATATTCACCGTAACAGAAGAGTACAAATTTTCACCTTCCGGATAAAGATCTTTGCAAAAGATCAGTTGCTTCTTTTATTCTTTCATTTGCTTTTATTAATTTTCCTTCATCAACATGTTCCAAAACGCTTTTTTCTTTAAATAATTTTTCTCCTTTTTCCCTCCCCAAAACTAAACTGTTTGCTTTTTGTTTTTCTGCTTTGCACCCAACTAACATAATTGCCGCTTCTCTTGTGGGAACTAAAAAAGGCGCTACCCAAACTTTTGCAAGATAACTTCCGGTAACTGCTTTTATATCTTCTATTAATTTTAATTTTTCATTATCGGATAAATCTTTATACCCTCTTAATTCTTTCTGAATTTCAAAAAGCTCAGTATTCGCTAGATCAATTCTTAATCGGGTAAATTCAACTAAAGCATGCAAAATTTCAAGCGGTGCTGCCTTATGAACTGATAAACCTTCTATCACTTCCCTTTCAACAAAAGAAATTATAGCTCCCTTTAATCTTACCCTTGATGCTCTTGTGTTAATAGAAAGCGAATTGTTTTCCTGGAATTCTCCAGTCACTCCATCAACAATTCTCTTTTTTGACGTTATAGGATCTTCTAATAGTCCTGCACTCTCAAAATATTCACCGGTAAATTTTGCATAATTAGTTACGTCCCCGGGATTTATTTGAGCTTTTCTTTTAAAAACTCCGGAAAAATCTTCTGATCTCTTAAGAAGTAAATAAATTGGCTCTCTATCTTTATCAATTTGATGTTCAGGAAACCTTTTTTGAAGATGAGTAACAGCTATATCCAAATCATGACCTACTTCTTTTACCAAAGTGCCATCTTCCATCACCTTATCTGTAATAATTGCTCCCGTAATATGATCTATCCCAACATATGAGCCTTTAGGCCATTTAAAATATTCCCCTAAAACACTATGTACACTAAAAACCTTTCTATCGGGTAAATTTTTTCCTGCTAAGGAATCAGGTCCAAATTTTGCGGTTCCCGTTTCCTTTCTTGTATCTCCCATAACTCTCCAATTATATCACCCCAAACCCAACATTTCTTAAAAAAACAGTAATATTCTCATCCAAACGCAGAGAAATTTAACTTAAGTCCTCCTAATCAAACCACCGAAAGACAAACTAGTTAGTATTATAAATGTGTTTAGGTTAATTAGAATAATTAGGTCAATTAGGTTAATTTAATATCATTCTTGCTATAATGTCCTCATGCAAAGTTTCTGGCAAACTCTGAAAAAACCAATAATCGGTCTTGCTCCCATGGATGGCATTACCGACTATCCAATGCGCCAAATCCAGGTAGAAATAAAAAAACCCGATGTAATGTATACGGAATTTATAAGCGTTGAGGGCTTTAGCAAAAATTCTCAAAAGCTATTAAAAAAATTATTTTATAAAGAAAATGAAAGGCCTATTATCGCCCAAATATTTGGTTACACTCCCGAATTATACCCGAATGTAATAGAAAAAATTAGCAAACTGGGTTTTGACGGAATAGATATTAATATGGGTTGTCCCGCAAAAAGTGTCCTCCAAAAAGGTGGCGGAGCCGCTCTGATTGGAAACTTTTCTTTAGCAGAAAAAATTATTTCAAATTCTCTTGCTTACCTAGACGAAATCTCAACGGAGAAAAAACAAAGACAGATACCTCTTTCAATAAAAACCCGCATCGGAAAAAACGAAAAAGAAACAACTGATTGGTTTTCTTTTCTTTCTAATTTTCCAATCTCTGCCGTAGTTATACACGGACGCCCGTTGTCAAAAGGTCACTCCGGCATGATTGATTGGGAAAAAATAAAAATGTCAACTGAAATATTAAAGAAAAAAGGAATAATTGTTTTGGGAAACGGCGGAGTAAAATCACTAAAAGAAGCAGAAGAAAAATGCAATTACTATAACCTTAATGGGATCTTAATCGGTCAAGCTGCTCTTGGTAACCCATGGGTATTTATTCTTCGAGGGAAGTCGCCCGGGGCGACTGAATCGAGAAGTTTTACCTATCAACCCTCTAAACGAGAACTTTTAAATACTATTTTAAATCATGCAAAACTAGCCTGGGACTTCTATGGTGAAAAGGGATTTTCATCTGTTAAAAAGCACTTTGGATGGTATCCAAAGGGATTTATTAATTCAAAAGAATTAAAACTCTCTCTATTGAGAGCGGGTAATATTGAAGAGGTAAAAAAAATAATTAAAGATAATTTTGACTAAAACTAAAACCACTCAACTACCAAGCTGTTAAATAATTTATTGGAATTTATATCTATTTACTAACCTATTACCTTCTTTTTTCCACAAAAAAGGCCTTCCGTTACCGAAAAGCCTTTTTTTTAATTATCAATTAGTAATTAATAATTATCGTTTAGTGTTGTCCTCTCATGTCTTTAAAACAATCGGAACAATAAACTGGTTTATCACCTTTTGGTTCAAATGGAACCTGAGCTGGTTTTCCGCACTTTGCACAAGTTACGTCAAACATCTGTCTTGGTCCACTTGTTCCACCTCCTCCGAATCTATTTGCTCTCTTTGCTTGTCTGCAAGTGGGGCATCTAACTGGAGGGTTGGTAAAACCTTTTTGTTGGTAAAACTCTTGTTCTCCTGCTGTCCATGTAAATTGTTGACCGCAGTCTTTACAAGTAAGTTGTTGATCTGAAAATGGCACCTTTTAATTCACCCCCTTTTAGAAACTTTTTGCGATCCGGCTAGGCCGGAGAGCATTAAAGTTTCTTAAACCCGCCTTAAATTTTAGCACGAGGCGTGAACAAATAGTTCTGAAAAGCCAAGTGCAAAAATTTGTGCGGGCAGAAACTCTCTGCCAATCACAATAAAGTTATAAATTTTTCTCCTCCGAGAACCTAAGGTGCCTACGGACAAACTAAGGTTTACCAAGGAGCCTACAAGTTCAGAAAAGAAATACAGCCGTTATTATATCACATTCTGCCAATATTAACTAATTAAAGAAGTTTTTTCCGTCTCTGACGCAAAAATAAGGATCGACAATTTTACGAAGTCTCTTTAAACTATAATCCCCTCTCTCAAGAAAACTTAATAATTTATTATTAATTGTTTTATAATCTCTTTCTATAAATCTTACCCCTAAAACTAATGCTGCATTATCAGTACGATGTGCCGTGGCAGATCCGATAATTACATTTCCAAGCACTACTTCGAAAAAAAACGGCTCCCTATCTAAACTTATCCTAAAAACAAAAGGGTCTTTTCCTTGCCACCTTCCGGAAACAATCCTTCCTTCTTCCATATTTGCCCGCGAATCAAATATTAATCCTTCATGATTTACCCCAAAAATTATATTTTCTTCCCCGGCCATTAAAACCATTCCTATATCCGACGTTACTCCTAAAGAAAATTCCCCAAATGCAGCATTAATTTTTTCTCTTTCTCCGTCTGGTATTTTTTTTAAAAACTGTAATGTTTCCGCATCAGAATCATCAGGGCTAAATCTCGGATTTAATAATAAATGATAATGATGTACTTTTCTTTTTTTATCAACCCAAATTTCAGCACCGTTTTCAACATTACCGGTAAATAACGGTTGTTCTTCTGGCACTCTCTCGAATATATTATTTTCTGAAAATAGCACTCTTTTTACCAAAACTTCCTGACTTAATCTGATATCATTTGGTCTAAAAACAACAAAATTATTATCCTGCTCTTCGAGAGGAAAAACACAAGTTGGACAAATAATTTCCGGCCCCCTGGTATCATTGGAGAAATGTATTGGAATCCCCTTGTGTGTTTGGCAGTCAATTTTTCTATCAAGCTCGCAAGTTGACATTCGCCGTATTATAAACAAACCCCGATCAATCTGCAAGCAAATAAAAAAGGTTGCATAATGTAGTAAAATATTAATGATTTATGAAAAAAACATTGTTTTTCGGAGTCCTAATTATTCTTATTTCCTTTTTATTGGGAATTTTTCTATATCCAAAAATGGGAGTTGATATGGCTTCTCATTGGAATCTAAAAGGAGAGGTAAATGGATATCTGCCTAAATTTTGGGGGTTATTTTTGATGCCAATTCTTTCTGTATTATTGCTTGGTCTATTTTTAGTAATCCCCAACCTTGACCCGAAAAAAGAAAATATTAAAAAGTTCAAAAAATATTATGACGGATTTATTTTTGTAATAATTCTTTTTCTTTTTTATCTTTATCTTCTGACAATTTTTTGGAATCTTAACTACCGCTTTGATTTTATAAAATTTATTATTCCTCCTTTTGCTCTTCTCTTTTTCTATTTGGGAATCCTTATAGAAAACGCAAAAAGAAATTGGTTTATAGGAATAAGAACGCCTTGGACCATAGAAAGCGAAAAAGTCTGGGATAAAACGCATAAATTAGGAGGAATACTTTTCAAAATCTGTGGCTTAATATCTCTAACAGGATTACTAATCCCTCAAATTGCCTTTTTTATGGTTATCATCCCAATAATGCTCTCTACTATAATAACCATAATTTACTCTTATATCGAATACAAAAAACTCTAACTTCATCCACACCGGGAGTGGACTTGTCTCTCCCCAACTAGTTCCCTACATCTTTTTTAGGTCAATTAGAAATTAGGTTAATTAGGTCAATTTAACTCATCTCCTTCTAATTTGTTACTTATGTTTACCCTGTAAGGGCCTTTCTAACCTGCCTCGCCTGACGCAAGTCAAGGCGGGCTTGTTACTTATGTTTACTCTATTGGCTTCCTAACTTATTACTTTTCTGCTATCATATTCTCATGTCTTCCCAAAACTATAGAGGTGTTATCTGGACAAACCATGCTCTTGACCAATTATTAAGACGCGGACTTCAACAAGATCTTGTCTGGCAAACATGGAATAAACCGGAAAAAAGTTTAGCAGGAAGAAATCCCGGTACAATGGAGTACCAAAAATCTTTTGGCAAATCAATCATAACTGTAATCGCAAAGCAAAATGAAAAAAATGAATGGATAATAATCTCAAACTGGGTAGATCCCCCTTTCCCAGGTTCAGTAGATATTATAAAAAATGAACAGTATAAACAATACAAAAAATCTTCTTTTTGGGGTAAATTTTTTCTTACAATAAAACAACAGCTCGGCCTCTAATTTATTAAAATTTAAAAAAGCTAAGCTTTGTATAAAAAATACAAACCTGAAAAAGCTTAGCTTTAAAAGCTTCTGTGTCTTTCTATTTTTTTCCGTCCCAAGATATCTTTCTAACCCATGTCTTCCAAACCTATTATAATTAACTATCTAACCATCTAACATTTTTATTATTTTACTTGTTACTTGTAGCTTTCTAACCTACCTCGCCTGACGCAAGTCAAGGCGGGCTTGTTATTTTTATACTTTTGATATTTGACATTTGAGATTTGAGATTTATAATATACACTCCTTATGTCAAAAATAGAAAAAATTATAGGTTTAGAAAGAATAAACGCCATATTCCGTGCATTAGAAAGAGGAAGAACAAGTAATTCCGATCTGGAAGGTGCGGTTAAAACTTACGAGGAAAAAAGATTAAAAGCCTTGGAAAGAGGAAACGCTTCAGAAGAAAAAGTAATAGATTGTCTTTCCTGTCTTCCTGAAGTGGAAAAAGTAAGAAGAATGCCGCAATTTAGTAAACCAGATAAAAAACAAATTGACTTAAAAGTCCTCTTGGATTGTGGTCTCGAAGTAAATATTCAGGTCAAATCAAGTAAGAGAGGTGTAGAAAAATTCAGAAGACATATCGCCTGGTTTAACCTGTTGGGAGAGGATGAAATAGATGACTGGTTAGTAGAACACAGAATGATAGTTTTAATCGGAAGAGAAGATAAAGAAAAGATAGTTGAAAGTTTCAGAACTCAAGTAAACGATATATTATATTATTAATTTTTTACTAAATTAGTTTAGAATCTGGAAATCTCCCGAAGTCCGGATCTTTTATTTTTACTTCCTTTGTATCTATAAAAAATCTTCCCTGTTCAAAAGAAAGATTTTTGTCATATGAATATAATAATGATAAAAGATTATCTCCTTCTTCTCCTCTTAAATCCTTTATATCTAAATCGCTTCTGACAGAAAGCGCAACTGCAATCCCGTAAGGAGTAACTTCCCTGACTCCCGAAGGAGTCATTTGTTGTACTTTTGGTAATAATACTCTTACTGACCTTGCTTTGTATTTTTCCTTAATTTCGTCTGTTTTTTTCACTACAAAAAATATTTCTCCTGAGGCTAAGCCCTCTCTTATCCTAATTGCCATCTCTCGATAAGAAACCATATTTCCGGTTTTAATTTTTAAATCACCCTCTTTTTCAGAGAGCCACGAAGATACAATTTTTGCTGTTTTTATTCTATCTCTGACTTTATCAAAAAGAGGATGTGTTTCGAGGAAAGAACCCTCCATGTCTTACTCCTTTTTATCCCCATTTTCTTCTTCGCTGTTTAATTCCGAAGAATCAATATCCAACTTAACGGAATAATCAGAAACTACCTGTTTAATTGCATTGTTTATTTTTTCTAATTCTTCTAAATTGTCTATATCAAAATCAACTGACACTTTCATGAGTTAAATCCCTTTCTTTATAAATACCCTCTAATTATATCTTATTATTAAGAATATTTCACCTTTTATGCGTAAGATACACACTTTTTCAACACTTTTTTATTTTTATAAAAACAAAAATGAAGTTGATAAAACAAAGTAAATTGAAAATCCGTTATTCTACAATTTTCCCCTTCTCCTCTTCAATCTTTATGATGTTATGCGGTAACTTTCCTTCGGTTTTATCTCCGCTTTGAATCAAAGATAAAAGGTTATTAGTTGTTTCATACCCAATAAGCAAATCTTCTGTTGGACTAGTTATGTAAAAATTTTTATAATTCTCTATAAAGTTTTTTCTTTCAGTATTTGGATAAAAATAGCTTAAAAAGTAACTTCCGTTACACTCCATTCCGCAAACGCTAAGTAAATTACCCTCTGTCCATCCCTCTGTTCCTAAAAATGGCACCTTGTAAGAAAAATAATGCGAGAGCTGTACATAATTAGAAATATCATTTAACTTTAAAGGAGCAAATACCACTTCCGCCCCGCTATCTTTCAATTTTAATATAATAGACACAAATTCAGAAGTTTTATCAGTAATTGCATTTTCAAAAACGATATTTCCGCCAAGGCTTTCATATGCTTTTTTAAAACTCTCTGCTTGTTTCTCGAATAAAGGATTATCCTTATTAAATATTACTGCCGCATTCTTTGTCTTTAAACTGTTAAGGGCAAAGTTGGAAAGATAACTTCCTTCATTGTAAAGATCTTCTGTAAAAAATCCGGAAAAGAAAATTCCTTTTTCTTTCAAGCTCTCCACAGTCCCCAAAGAAAGTCTTGTTCCCAAAACTACTATTCCCGATACTTTTTCTTTAGCTAGGTCCAAGGCTAATAAATCATTGTTTTCCATATTTCCCCGGTTATCTTTCTGTATCAACTCCACCTTATGTTTTCTTCCGCCAACTAAAAGCCCTCCCTTATTGTTAACTTCCAAAATTGCAATTTCTGCCCCACTCTTTGCAGTTGTTTTAAAATCAGAAACCATTCCGATTTTTATTGTGTTATTTAAAATCCGTTTAAATCCCGCCAAAAAAATTAAAACTACAAAAGAAGCCAACAAAAATAAAATCATTATCTTTAATACCTTATTTTTTTTATTTTTTTTATTTTTTCCCATATATTCTCCTTTTGTAACTGTATTATTTTATAAATAAGTTTCTATAAGTAAAGAATGTCACATTTGTTTTCTATTTTCAACTCAAAATCCCGAAGGACTTACCTGCTTCAACTACAGCAACAACCAATACTTTTTATTTTAGAAATTAGATCAATTAGACTAATTAGGTTAATTTATAAATATTCCTTCTTTACTTTTTCCTAAAATTATATAAGAATAATTATTACTATGAATAATTTTGACAAAGACAATGCTCCGGAAAATTGCCCAAAATGTGGTAGTCCTTTAACAGATGTTATTATTACGGCATCGGGTAAAAGACTAAGAAGATGCTCAACTGGTACTTGGAACCCGCAGACAAAACAAACAGATGGATGCAATTTTGTAAAATGGCTGGAAGTTCCCCCGCAGGAATTGGATGAAAAATGTCCAAAATGCGGTGCGTCTCTTATACTTGTTGTTACAAGGTTTGGGAAGAAAATGAAAAAATGCAGTACCTCAGGCTGGGATAAGGAGAAAAGAGAGGCAATCGGTTGCGACTATGTTGAATGGATAAACGGTACAAAAGAACCTTTAGACGAAAAGTGTCCTCTTTGCAATGAATCTCTTGTCCTTTATACTTCGGCAAGTGGAAAGAAAATGAAAAAATGCAGCACCTCAGGCTGGGATAAGGTAAAGCGCCAGCCAACTGGCTGTTCCTATATCTACTGGCTAAAACCAGGCGAAGATATGGGTGGCGACCAGCAACCCCCTCCCGAAGAATAAACTCACACCAAATAAACCCTCTTATTGTTCGAGATCGCCCGAGGCGACCGAGAACTCATACATGAACTGTTAACAATTAGGTAAATTAGGGTAATTAGAAATTAGGCCTACCCACCGTAGCCTTGGCGAAGGTGGGTCAATTAGGTTAATTAGATCAATTTAACTCATTATGGGTTATTATCCTATAATAAAATACTATTGTTGACTTTCTTCGTCATTTATGCTATAAATACAACCCAAATAAGGTAAAGGAGGTGAAAACTATGGTAGCTCAACAAGAAGGACCAAGACTAGAACGTATTCCTGTAAAACCAAACCTGGGAATTACTGATATAAAAGTACTAAATATGGATCCCGCAAACGAAAATCACCCGGAATGTGATATTTGGGTAGTAAGAATCTTAAATCCAAGACAAGTAGACGAAAAAACTCCTTCTTTCTTAAAGCAGGGAGAAGTTATCGCCTTAAGAGTCCCGAAAGAAGAAGATAAACAACCAAAAAGAAATGAACAGAAAAAAGCATATAGAGTTCAAATTGCTTTTAGAGGCGACGAAAGAGGTGGAGGTTATTATCTTATTCCCGACGAACCGGAGAAAAAAATAAAAAGGTAATTTTCTATTGTTTAAACAATAATTAATTAAAAACTGAGCCGAAAAACGGCTCAGTTTTTTTATTGATTGAAATTAATTTTTATTGAAATCTACTTATTGCTTATGTCTTTCTAACTTGTTACTTATTATAATATCCCCATGTTAGATTTTCTTTTCGGAAAAGGTAGAAAAACGGTTGGCTTAGCTCTTGGTAGCGGAGCAGGCAGAGGTTTTGCTCACATTGGTGTAATAAAAACTTTATTAAGAAACAATATTCCGATTGATTTTATTTCCGGTTCAAGTATAGGCGCTATAGTCGCAGCTTATTATGCATTAACTTTGGATATCGATAGTCTGGAAAAAATCGCTCTCTCAATAAATCCGAAAACCATACTCAAATTAATTGATTTAAATAATCCTAAACAATCTTTGATAAAAGGAAATAAAATCAGAAACTTTTTAACCGAAAATTTATTTGGAGAAAAAACATTTTCCGATACAAAAATTCCCCTCCGTATTGCTGCAACCTCTCTTGATGATGGATTGGTCTATTGTTATAAAGAAGGAAAAATAATTGACGCTGTAATAGCCTCCGGAACAATTCCCGGAATTCTTCCCGCAATAAATAAGGATGAAAAACATCTTGTTGATGGTGGTCTGGCAGACGCTATTCCCCTTGATCTTCTTTCTGAATTTAATCCTGATATTTTAATTGGTGTTGATCTTTATGCTTACGATTCCTTAAAGGGCAAAAACTATAACACAAGAGAAGTTTTAAATACTACCTATAAAATTTATATTTCAAAACTCTCAAAATTTCTGGAAAAAGAATACAAAAAAAATGTCTTATTAATAAAGCCGAGAACCAATGATAGTCTTAATGCTCTTATTTTTAATAATGCCGCAGAAAAAATATTAATTGGAGAAAAAGAAACAGAAAATATGCTCCCCAAAATAAAATCCCTCTTATAATTTAAATGTTTTTTTCAACCAATCAGAAATTATTTGAAAAAATCCTTTCTCCGAAGATGCAATGCTGTTCTGACTAATTCCTTTTTCTTTTATTTTAATTGTTGGAGACAATGCTGTTCCCTGTAAAATTGCTCCTTTTTTCTCTAAAAATATATTTGGATCCTCCCACTTCTCATTGATTCGAAGTAATGTATCTTCATATCCCCGAAAATATAAATCATTTCCTTTATATATAGCAAAGTGCAGATGCTTTCTTTCTCTTCCTGTTTCATTAGAAAAAGCATCTCCTAGATAAGTTAATATCTCTCCGCTAGAAACCTTATCATTAACTTTATACTTTAAATCATTAATCTTAATATGTCCGTAAAGTGCTGTTTTGTTTTCACCATCAATATTTAAAAGTATTACTCCCCCATATCCCGAAACAATTCCAATAAATAAAATTTTTCCGGAATAAATTGCATAAACCGGAACTTTTTTATTTAATTCATTATTAAAAATTTCTAAATCGACACCGCTGTGATATCCGTAAAATTTATTATATGGAAAAAGTTTTTCCTTACCGATGTAATAATTATCATCAATATATTCCCCAAATCCTTTTACACTTTGTCTCTCAAAATAATTATCCATTGGAAAATACCAGGAAACAGCAAGCACCTTACCATAAAATAAAAGGAAAAAAATTAAAAAAAGAAAAACCGAAGTTATAATCTTCATTCTCTGTTATCTTATCCCTAAAGTAGCAAAATTAATCAATTTAAATTAATTATCAAATAAAAAACTATCCCTCATCTCTGTGTCTAAACAGTTTTGACCGGCAGGATAAGCAAACGAACAACTCTGTCCAAGATCCCAATTGGCAATTTTTCCTATCTTTGGATAATATAAAACTTCAGTCATGTAATTAATCGGGCATTTTGTTTTTTCCATATCCAAACCGTCTCCTTTTATGGAAACGGTAAAAACACCTGCTTGGTTTGATGGCTTCTTCTCACCCAAATTACATCCTTCTCCGTATCTTTGTTTTATATATTTATCTAATTCTAAATCATTAGCGGCAGAAGCAATAGTAATCATCCAATAAGGAGTACGCATATTGTTTTGATCGCTTGCTAAAGCGAGTGAATTTGTAATTTTCTCGCAGCCCGAAAAATACAATCTGGAATTCTCATCTTTTTCTCCTGTTAATTTGTAATAATATTCTCCGACAAGATAAACTTTATTTTCTCCCTCAAAATTAACAACTGGCATAAGAGATTGCTGTAACCTATAAGAATGATCTCCGTCTTTTGTACTGTATTGACATAGTCCATAATAACTAATAACTTGTTTTGGAATTTTCATTGAAAATCCTAATGTCGGATTTGTATATTTTCTCCAGTTTTCACCCAAATCAATAAGTTGTGGTTTTCCTTCTCCAGTTGGTACCCCGAATGTTGGAGACACTTTCCCATAATCTACAACTTGTCCTCCTTGAGAAGGAATACTATCGGAAGGTATCTCTTTTTGAACTTCCTTGTTAATTGTTGACATTAAATAAAAATAAACAGCTGCTCCAACAATAATTGCCGTTATTAAAACAATAGAAACAATCATCCAAATATTTACTTTTTCTTTTACAACAACCTTATCTGTTGTATTTATATTATCAATTTTATTTTTCTCTTCTATCATAATCCTCCTTAAATATTTTGGACTATTTTATAGTAACACACTTTAATTCTCTTACTCAATCTGAAAAGACATCAAAGGTAATAACTATTATCGTTCGAGCGAAGCGAGAACTCAACCATTTAGCCATTTAGCCATTTTATAGTTTAACATTAGGGTTTAGTCATTGGGATTTCTTTAGATTAATTAGAAATTGGATTAATTTTATTTATTATCTTCTCCCATAGTCTCCTCCGTCTTCAAAATATTCAACAGTAAATCCTAAATCGAAAATCTCCCTTTTCCCAAAAACTGTTCCTGGTTTATTTTCTAATGTTCCTTTTACAAGCAAATTTGGGCATCTTCTAATTCTGCAAAATTCCTGAATTTTTTTAAGGGTTGGTTCCTTTTTTACGGCACAATAAAAATCACCGGGCTCTAATTCATCTAAATGTTTATCTAACCAATTTTCATTTTCCATAAAAATAAAATATTATCATTAAATCTATAACGGAAGCCCATTATAAAATATCGTCTCTAAATCCACAATCTTAGTTTATACTATTGAACTATCTCCCCAAAAATGATTTACTAAATTATATGGATCAACCGCTGTCCCCAATCATTAACGAGTCTCAAAACACCCCTCTTGATCCTAATCCTCCAAATATTGTCGTTCCTCCGACCAATGCTACTTCTGATTCTCAATCTATTCCTCATTCAAAAAATATTTTTATAATTTTTGCTGTAATAATTTTGTTAATTTTCTGCTCTGTTGGTGCTTTTTATCTGGCTTCTTCATCAAAAAAAGAAGGAATATCGAAAACTTTAATAAATCCAAGCCCAACAATAAAAACAAACAGCGGTTTTAATTCAAATAGTAATTCCCAATTAACCCCCTCTATCCCCCCATTAAGTTCCGACCCAAAGTACACCCTCGATTCCGATAACGATTCCTTTCCCGATTTTTTAGAAACTGCCATTGGTTATGATCCGCAAAAAGATGAGTGTTTACTTGCTGGTTGCGACGATCCTAATTTTAAAAATGCCTCTCAAAGTACAAAAAATATTCTCTTTATTTTAGATTCATCAGGTTCAATGATCGAAACCGCAGGTACCCAAAGGAAAATAGATGCCGCCAAAGAGGCACTCAAAAAATATATTAATACTTTAACCGATAATGCCAATGTTTCTCTAATGGTTTACGGTCATAAAGGCAGCAACTCAGTAAGCAATAAAGCTCTGTCTTGCAGCTCCATAGATATTCTTTATCCGCTTCAAAAAATAAATAAAACCGAGTTTGTAAAATCAGTTGACTCATTTGAGCCAACCGGTTGGACACCAATCGGAAGCGCTCTTACAAAAGCTAAAGAGGTTTTTAAAGATTTTGAAACTCAAAAAAATTATGTCCTTCTTATCTCCGACGGGATTGAAACTTGTGATAGTAATCCAATTCAAAGTGCTAAAGATTTAAAAGCTTTAAATATAAATCCCCAAATTGATGTTATTGGTTTTAACTTAAATTCAACTGCCAAAACTCAACTTGAAGAAATCGCAAAGGTCGGTGGTGGTACATATTTTGATGCTCAAACCAGCGAAGATCTTAAAAAAACTTTTGAAACCTGGTCATTAAATCTTCATAATCTTATAGATTGGCAAAATTGCATGGTTCAAGACGCTATCAAGTTTCAAAATTGTTTTGTTCAAAGAAAAATAACGGCTGATAATTACATCCAAAAATTATTGCGAAGTATAAAATATCCCTCACCGGAATACAATTCAATTCGGGCTATGTGGGGTAAAATCAATAATGGCTATCAAGAAATTTTAGATCAAGCAATTGAAAATAACAAAAAGCGCTCTGAAAAAGATGCGGAATACAGAAACCAAATTTACTCTTCCCCCACCCCCTAAATTCAAATTAATCACCTCTAACATTTTAAATCTTAAATCGTATCTCTTAACACGCTAATACGTAATGTAATCTTATCGTTCGAGCTCTCAAGCGAGAACTAGCCATGTAACCATGTAACCATTTAACTATTCGTAAGTCGTAAATCACTTGCACTGTTTACCCTACTTTTTCATCTATTTTTTAAAACCCTCTTTTTCTAAATATTTTAACGGATCGGAAATCTCATCTATTTTTTTCGGTGGATGATCAATAATATAACCTAAGGCATCAGACATAGATATTCCCCGTTCTCCCATTGCCCTTACACAACTATTTACAAAATTAAATCCCACGGGATAAAACGCATCATTTACCTCAATCAAACTTTTTGCCAATTTTTGATTATTTGCTGGACTAAAACGAAAAAATAAAATTTCTGTTTGTGTTTTAATATAATTTTTTATTTTCTCCGTCTGTGTTTTGATATTGTCCGCTGAAATATCTATCGGTTTATTAACATCCTTATTTAATCTATCTAAAAATTCTGTGGTCTCCGCAATGCTTCTTCCCATTTCTACAAATCTTTTTCCCCACTCTTCTAAAATATAAGAATGTGTAATCCTGCTCCCGAATTCTGCAATTCCTTCACCCATAGTCCTATTAACCATCATCTCTTCAAATAAATCTCTTGCCTCTTCTTTTCCTATTTCCCGTTTTCCTATTTTAAAAATTAAAGACGTTAATGCTTGTAATCCTTCAAATCCCACTTGCTTATTAGTAGAATCCCTCTGAAAATGAAATGCATGCATTGCTTCGTGCAAAGAAACAATATTTACCTTTTTAAGTTCTGGCATCACTCCTTCCCGGTCATGCCAAAAATAGGCATATTCCCCCTTGTGGTAAATTTTTTCAGAAACAGGACTAAAAAATCCGGAAGCAGATCTTAAAAATTCCGAAGCTATAATCTCGTATGCTTCATTTTTTCCTTTTTGAAAAAATCTTTTTAGCCTATTACCGCCATCTTCAGGAGATACTATTTTAATAAGATTTCCAGCCTCCCGCAGATAATCTTCCGTACTCGATTGAACCTTTTCAGGTATTTTTGTAAACTTTATCCCCAACGCCTTTTCAAGAAAAAAAACCTCAGCTCCCGCATCTTCTTCTATTCGTGGAAAAAATTCAGGACTAATCTTTTCTCTCACCTTTATATAAAGTTTACCTACACCCGATAATTCACCACCCGCTTCACTCATAAAATATTATTTTGTAGAACCTATATAATACTTAAAAACATTTTGACAATAAATCAATTTACAAATTATACAAAATATTTTTTCTTCAAATCATTAATTATTCTAATGCTATTCTTATTTGTCTTTTTATCTATTTTTAAAAATCCGTCAACAATTTTTTTATCTGTTTTTTCTGTCAAAACCTTTTCTGATAAAGGAAACAAAATTTCATTTTCCTTACTTATATGTTTTTTTAACAATATAATATATTGAAAAATTATATTTCTAAACATTTTTTCTTCATCTTTCTCTCCATTTTTATATTTCCCAAACTCATGTTTAAGCTCGGTTATTAATTCTCTTGCTTTTTTATGTTCGTCAATTAAATCTGTTACTAAAATGCTTAGTTTTTTATCTTTAGTTTTTATCACTTCGGGAAAAAAACAAATCTCTTCTTTTAAATGATGGCAATGGTCAGCAAATTCATGAAGAAAAATAATAATGTTGTTAAAATGCAAAAAAGGTATCTTCTCCCCTTCCTCCATCTTTTTCATCATCTTCTCTAAAACAAAAAGACAAATCCCGATTTGACCATGTTCAATAATTAGGGTAAAACCTGATTTCATAATTTTATTTTAAATATAATTTATCTAACTCTTGTAAATAAGTCTTCCCTCAATTTTTCTGGTAATGTTTTGGTGATTCCTAAGCCATTCTTCTAAAACTCCCCGACAGGATGTTGTCACTACTTTTGCTCCCTCTTTTTCTCTTAATTCTTCTTGTGTTAAATTTAAAAATGCTTTTGCGTTATTAACATGGTATCCCTGAAAGCACACCCTATAAAAAGTAGTTGGCAAAACTTCTTTTCCGTTAATTTTTAAAGAAATAAGTTCTTTTCTTTTATCATCATAAACCGCAGAAACTCCATTATTTATTTGGTAACATTCTCCTTCTCCGTCTCTGTTTGAAATTCTCATTATGTGGGAAAATATTTTTTTAAGTTGTTCCCCATTTATTGTAAACCTCGTTAAAGAATCATCATAAGGAAAACAAGCTTTTAAATCTCCTAGGGTAACAAGGGGTCCTAACTCTTTTACCCTAATAGACCCTGCTCCGACAAACATAAAATCGCATTCGGCAATATCAGAAAAAGCATCTGCAATAAGGTTTCCCAAGGTTGTTTCAATTTCTCTTTTTGGGTGTGTTAACTTTTCCGTAAATTTACAAATTAAAGTATTATATTTTTTATCAACATCTTTTTTAAATGAAGAAATATAATCAGTTAGTTGTTTATCTGGTTTTGCAATATCAGAATTTATCGGTACTAACTGCCATTTAAAATCAATTATCGAATTTGTATCGTCGGAAACAATAATATCAAATCTCCCCACCTGATTAGTCCCCGTTCCTGCTTGCGCAATTAAAATATTATTAACTTTTTCCGGTTTTGAAAGTAATGAATGTGAATGTCCGCCAATAATAATATCTACTCCGTATTCGGCTTTCAGCATTTTAGCAAGAGCGATATCGGATTCTAAACCAATATGGGTAAGTAAAATTGTTAAATCAATATCATCATTTTTATATGCATCGGTAATTTTTCCTACTTCTTTTTCCGCTTCTTCCAAAGAAATAAAACTCCCGACAAGTTTATCAAGAGAAATTGCATCCATCACTTTTTCTGTAATAATTCCAGTAAATAAAATATCAAATCCTGCCTTTTTAATAATTACATAAGGTCTCATTAATCTTTTGTAATATTTTTTTATGTAAAGGTTTGCATTTACAATCGGAAAGTTCGCCATCTTTTCCAAAAACAGTAAATGAGGAAGCCCATAATCAAATTCGTGGTTTCCAAGACAGGCTACATCAGGAGCAAGATAATTCATAATCTCAATTGTGGATATTCCTTTATATTCCGAGTCAATTAAAGATCCCTGAACCATATCCCCCGAAATAACATATAAAACATTTTCCTCCTCTTTGCGGACTTTATTAATATATCCTGATAAAAGTGAAAGCCCTCCGATCAACTCTTTATTTAAACCGTCTTTCTCCTCAAGAATATCCCCATGCATATCATTGGAATGTAAAATTGTAAATTTCTTAGTCTTCATATTATCTCTCAATCTCTACCCCAAACGGCAACGGTTTTGCGGTTTTTACAGCAGGTTTTTTTCTAAGTACTGTGGTCTCTATTGAAAAACCCTGGTTGGGAATTTCTCCAACCAAATCAGGTGGAAGTATCCCTTTTATTTCTCTTGTATAATTACTTGCTCCCTCAAGTTTCTCATCAATAATTTCTTCCATTCTTGGAAATTTAATTTTCTTACCCATAAATTATTATCCTTATTAAAACTCTCTTTTGTTATATCTTATCTACGATTTCCACTAGTTTTTCAATTCTTTTTTTCCCCAAATCAATATCTACCCCCTGTATATAACCTGCCGAAATCCCAACCGTCTTAACCCTAGGACTTTTTTCTTTTATTATTCTAAGGATCGTCTGTCCTTCCCGTCCTTCCGTCTCATTGGGAGAAAGGTTTCCGTCAAGTATCGCAACCTGTACCCCTAATTCTTCTAATCGCGGTGCTAATTCTTTTGCCTCTTTAAAGGTTTTGGCAAACGCAACAACTTTATGTTCTCCTTCTTCTAATCTCTCTATCACCATCTCCCGAAAACCATCATCGTCTTCTGCTATAAACACTTTAGCTTTTTCCGGACACATATATAAAATTCCTTCCGGGCAAAAATAAATAACAACACGAATTATATCAAATTATTAACGATTGACAAAAAGTCATGTTCATTATCCCTATGCCGAAAATTATTATCTTATCTTTTTTTAATTTTCGCCCTAACTCCATTTTCATCATGAGTAAATGTAACCTCAGGTGGATTTACCTTAAAACAACACGGTCTAACCCCTAAGTTAACTAAGGCATCATCAGGATGAATTTTAGTATCAAGAGCCGGTTGGTCTAAAAGAAAAATATGTCCCCTGGTTACAATGCAATACGGTGCGTCAGGTGACCAAAATCTCCAAAGTCTTTTATCAATTTCATTTGGACTATAAGAAACTTTAGGAAACCCTGTATTTAAATCAATCTCTTCTGCTTTTATTAATCCCGGAAGAGACAAGGGAATATTTATTTCCTTTTTTTCTCCTTCGTAGGAAAAACCCGTTGCCGTTTTGATAATTTTAGGATGATCAATAATATATTTCCCGTCAACAATTACAGTATCAAGAAGTTCTACAAATCCTGGTGATTTTAAATGCAAAAGCATCTGCTCGTCATGATTCTCTTCTGCTTCTTTTAATGTCTTCCAGTATTCCGAAGCACTCATCATAGTAAGTCCCAAATAATCTAATATTTGTCTTGCCTCGTGGTAAGTAATATTGTTTATTCTTCCTTCTTTATCAAATGAAAGTTCAATTCCCAACTTCTTTGCTGCTTGTAAAACTTTTTCATCTCCCTTTAAAAATTCTCTTTTTACATAAATCCGGGCTTTAGAAGAATAAAAAAATTCATTAAACGCACTAACAACTGGTTCTAAAAATGGAGCAGTTACTTTTCTTGATAGTTGGTCTCCAACTTCTGAAAAGTCTACAAAATTTTCTCCGGTTTCAATTTTTGCCTTTCCGTTAAATTCTCCCTCAATAATTTTTTTGATAAACAAAGTCATTTTTTCCTTAAACTCGGATAAAACATATTTATTAAAAATCAAATATACCCTCTCTTTATTTATTGTCTCATTATCATCTAGATAATCTGCAACTTTAACAATTGTTAGGGGGAAATTTTTTTCCTGGTTATTTTTCTCTGCTAACCCAACTAACCTCTCTAATAAATCTTTCTTTAGCACTTCTCCTTTTTCAGAAAAAGCTCCCTTTACTTTAGCAACGGCAAAACCAAAAATCCCCCAATCTTGCTTATAATCCCTGAAAAATAATCTTTCAGCATCGTCGGTATTCAAAAGATAACTCATCAAATCCTGATAAAAACTATTATCATCAAAAACCTCTGCAGCTTTCTTTAAATCATCCATTATCATAAGGTCTTTATAAGTCATCTTTTTATCACTTCTATTTTCTGTATCCATCAAAGTTGCCCCATAAAGTATCCTGGCAAATGAAGCGTCAAAAGAACAACCCATACCAAAAAATTTCTGAGCAACAAGTGCAGTTGTTGATCCTGCCATTTCCCAGGTTTTAGATATATCCTGTCTCTTTGTCTTGTCCGATAAAATATGGTGATCAACAATAGAAACAGAAAAACGCTGCACTTCACTAACGTTTTGGTCTACTAAAATCCATCTTGCTTGTCCGGATAAAACAGCTTTTTTATAAATATCATCATCTGACAATAAAATATTTCCTGACATCTCTTCACCCAATAATCTTTTTATCTCGTCTGGAATTCTTGCTCCTTGGATAACAGGAATATATGTTGTTTCAGGGTCTAATAAACTATTCCTATATGCCTCGGCAATAGAAGAAACAACAGTATCAGAGTCAGGATTTTTATGTCCCATCACAAAAACAATTCTATTATTTTCAGATAATGCCTCAGTCAATTCTTCTTTGCTTTTTCTGATGTATAAATTAAAAGAATGAAAATCAATAACTTCCTCTTTTATTCTGAATAATTTTCTCGCAAGGTTATCAACCTTGTAAACTACTTCCCCATCTCCTTTTTTCTTAGCTAAAATCTTTATCTCTCCTAGCATATCAATAAATTTTTCTTTTATCTTTTCCGCATTTTTTTCTCTTGTTTCTACAAATTTTTCTCCATTCTCTTCTAAGAAAGAAAAAATCTCCTCTTTTTTTTCATAAAAAACTTCGTGTTGAATGGGATTTTGTTTGGCAGGATGGTCAACTGTTGTTAAAAGATAGCTTGATATAAATTCATTAGCCCTGCTTTCCAGTAATGGATCAATTGTTGGTTCAAGAAGTTCTTCTCTGGTCTCCCTAAAAACTAAAGAGGGTTGCATGGCAAAAACCGGGATATCTAAATCAAGTGATGGAGTTCCCGAAGAAGTAACATAACCCCTAATAGGAGCAACGATTTCGTTAATTTTAAAAACTGCCCAATATTTCCATGTTGTTTGACTCCAGGCTTTTGTACCCTTTTCCCGTTTTAAATCAAGTTTTTTTGGAAATCCCGTCTTTTTATCTATATTACCTTTTGGGTTAAACCAGGCAGGTCTCCCTTCGGGCACTTCAATTTTTTCTCTTTTACCTTCAAATTTTATTCCGTCTTTAGACTCAATAATCTTTGGATGGGGGGTTGCAAAAACATTTCCTTTTTTATCTTTTTCATAAATCACATCTAACCATTCTGCAAAAGTATCAGATTGTAATTGCTTTATTAACAAAGAATTTCCTGATTTTAAAGCCTCTTCGTAAACTGCCCAATATTCAGAAGGTGAAAGAAGTTTTGCTCCCAGTTTGTCTGCTAGTCTTCTGGCATCAACAAAAGAAATATTATTAACCCTTCCCTCATCATCCCAACTTAAAGAAACATTTATTTCTTTTGCCGCTTTTACTACTCTCTCGTCAATCTTTAGTGGTTGAGTTGCAATATATCTGCCTAAAGTCTCGGAGAAAAAAAATTCTTTTACTCCGCTATCTTTTGTTCTGGGTTCATCAATAAGAATCTCTTTTCTTCCGGTCATAATTTTTTATAACTCACTCACTGTTTGGGCTATATTTCTGAGTCCACCTTTTTTTAAATCAAAATCTACGCCTTTCATAGGCACTCCTGAAAATCCAATTATCTTAACATTAGGACATTTTTCCCTTATAATTCTAAGAATTGCCTGTCCTTCCCACCCCTCAGACTCATCAGGAGAAAAATTCCCGTCAAGTATCGCAACATCAATTCCTAAATTTTCTAAGCGGGGTGCCATTTCCTTTGCTTCTGCATATGTTTTTGCTGTAACAATAACCTCATGCCCTCCTGCTTTAAGATTTTCTATCGCTCTTTCCAGGTAGAAGTTGTGATCTTCTGCAATAAAAACTTTAGCTTTTTCCGGACACATATAAATAGTTCCCTCCGGGCAGAACTAAATAACACCAGGATTATATCAAAATACCGACATAATTGACAAAAACAAAGATATATTATTAACTTTAATTAGAAGAAAATTCTATGATCAAAAAAAATAATCCTAATTTTTTCCTTATTATCTTTGTATCTATCATTACCACTCTGTCAATTGTTTTCTCTCTATATGTCGCTAATGAAAAACAAAGAATATCAATAACTTCAAGGGCTGAAGAAATCTTTTACACCTGCGATGCCAATGGTTATAACGATCCGGGTTGTAAAAATCAGGTTACCTCAAATTACCCATGGAAATGTATGAACGAAGAGGATAAAAGAGATTTAGAAGAACGAGTTGGTAAATGTTTTGACAACGGAGAAGAATATAATCCAAGATATGAAATGGTCACTGCCTGTTATAAGCAAGATAAAGGAGATAATTGGAGATGTATCTCTGATTCAAATTGCACAAAAAATCCCGGAAACTATGAAGGAAACAGCTGCCAAAGCAATGTTGAATGTACTCCACCGACAAAATGCGATCTCGGTAAAAAACGGTGTACCTATTCCGGTGAAATGACAGGTTGTAGATGGGGAACAGAGAATAAAAGGTGCCCTGACTATTGGATTCCAAAGGGATGGGGTTGCAGTAGCTCTGGAATAAATACTATCTCTATTCCTAAAATAAAAATAAATCCTCAGGGAAAAACAGATGTTAATAAGTTTGATATCGAATTCTCCGACATAAAAATAAAAGCTAATACTGCTCCAAGACAATATTGTGAATGGCGTGTTGATGTCTTAATTGGAAGCAATCCTGACAATTTAAAACCCGCAAAAGACTGTACGGGTATGTGGAATGGCGGAAGCTATATTACTTGTACTAGTTGGTTAGGAAATGATAAAAAAGGTGCCACTACGGAAGATAACTCATGGACTTATACTGGTGGACCAATATACGCAAAAGCAAATCTCTATTGGGTAAACTTCGAAAAACCCGGTTGTGAAGGAAAAATGGCTTTTTCAGAGTTAGCCAATGCTTCATCAGAATTAATTGCTCCAACTCCTTGTCCAAATCCTCCTATTCCCTTATTGGATTCACCAACAGAAGGCACAAATTATAAAAAATTATCTTTTGTAGACTTGAAAGTAAATTCCAATTCTCAAAAATGCGGTGATAACGAAATTGAATTTTGGAGCACATTTACTTTTCCAATAAACGACAAAATATTCAGTAGTGGCTGGCAAAAAAATACTTCCTGGCATACAGGACCATACAACAAAACCGGAGTTTCAACTTGGAAAGTAAAATCAAGATATTATGACTCTTACTTTAAAATTTATCGGGAATCTCCCTACTCTTCCCCAAAAACATATACAATTATTCCCTAACTTTTTTCTCAAAATTTTCCTGATTTAAAAGCATATCACTATTATTCTTGTCAAGAAAATTTACTTTATAAGGAAGCCACGCTTGGCAAATAGAATTAACTATCCGTCCTATTTTTTCTTTTCCTATCCCTAAATATTTATCACCTCTTATTATTTTTTTTGGTAAATATAAAGAATTTATCATAACCCCCACAAAAGTCCCTATCTCAGTATAATCTTCTTTATAGCTTGTAAAAAGGCCTCCTGATGTAAATCCTAAAGGTTTTCTATCAGGCCAAACCGCAAAACTTGAAGCAACTACTACTTTTCCTTCTTCTATGGGTTTTATTAATTCATTTACTATCTGAAAAACATTTCTTGCTTCAATTGTCTTTAAATATGGTTGTTTGGAAAAAAGCAAATTAATTTCTTTTCCGAATCTTCCTTCAATAAAACCCCTTGCAGTCTCTAAAACCAACTCTCTGGAAATTTCTATTTCTTTCTTTATCCTTTCACTTTTTGTTGGAAAAATTTTTTCAATTCCAAGAAGTCTTAATTTTCTCTCTCTCATAAATATTTATTTTTTATTAAATTACTATTTTGTAAACAAACCCCAAAAATTCCTCCATCCGGATTCTTCTTCCAGTAAAAAGCCTCTTCTGGGCCTGATTGAACCATTACTAAGTTTTACAAAATCTCCATTTTCAAAAACTTTTAATAATTGAACTTTCCTTCTTGCTACCCATTTTTCACTATTTTGATCTTTTAATTTTGCTACAGTATCTATTTCATGGGAAATAAGTGGCCCGTAGATAAGCCATCTTAGTTGCTCTTCTGTTTTTATCTGTGGTTCAAAATCAATTCCTTTTCTACGAAATTCAAGAATTTTTTTTAGGGCATAACAAGAAGCATCACGCTCTTCCTGAATATGAGAAAGAAGATTCTCATGACGTTTTTCTTGAGATGCTAACAAACCGGGCATTAACCGCTTTGTTCTTTCGTCTTCTGGCAAAGATTTTTCAATCCAGGAATGACCAATTTCGTGAAACAAACTAAAAAAAGATCCCGGAGCTTTAAAAAATTTTTCTTTGTAAGTAAATGCCTTCTTGGTTTGCCCCAGTCTTCTGGGGTCAACTTTCTTGAAACGCCGAAACAACAAAGGAACATCAAGAAAATCACGATAAAAAACATAATTTGAACCGCTTTGAGGAGAACCCGAACCACAACCCTTCCATAAAGTATATCCTTCCGGAATAAGGGAAGTTATTTTAAATGGTTTGCCATCTGCCGTAATATATTCAATTTCATCAATACCTATCCTAAATGGTGTCCTATTAGATCCTTCCCTACGATCTAAGTTAATATGCTCACGAACCAAATTATCACCCTGTCGATACTCCAATACTTTAATTCTTGGCTGCGAAGAAGAAGCCAACCGTTCTGGCACGGCAGCTAAAATTTCTAATGGTATCTGACTTTCCATATTTTCTTTCATATGACATATTCTATTATACTATAAGATATAATAATGGTCAATAAAAAAGCACCTTTTGGCGCCTAAAATAGAAGCATTTGATAATATTAAATAGAATTAATTTCTGTTTGTTTTGAAAAACCAATTAGTTTCTCCCGCAATAATCCCTTTTGCAAATTCTCTGCCGTCTTCACCCAATATAATAAAATCAGCGTGTTCTCCCGTTCTGGCTTTCCCTAAACTTTTTAACAAATTATGATGTTCTCTCATTTTATCAACTAAAGTTCCCAAAAAAGGACTCCCGTTATTTGTCTCAAAATTTTCCCGCGATAAAGGCCTAAAACTTCCCCTGAATTTTTCACCGCAAATTTTTTCTTCTATTTCTCCTTGGTCATTATATCCCCTCATTCTTTCCTGGTAAATCGCAAACGGCATAAAAAAAGCTCTCCTGAGCAGATTTATTTTTTATTTGTGTGCTTGCACTTTAATTTTATTCATAAAATATAAGGTGCTTACAATTCAAATTTATTTATAAAATATAAGGTGTTTACACTTTAAATTTTTATTTGCATAGCAAACTGAATTTACTTCATAAATTTAAAAACTTAAGGTGTTTACACTTTAAATTTTTATTTGCATAGCAAACTGAATTTACTTCATAAATTTAAAAATTTAAAGTGGACCCGAGGGGAATCGAACCCCTTTCTACTCCATGCCATGGAGTCAGTCTACCGGTAGCCTACGGGCCCTTATTTCCTTTAAATCTAATTAGTCAAATTCATCACTCTTGTGTTTACACCTTAAATTGCCAATCTTGGCAATTTAAGGTGGACTCGAGCGGACTCGAACCGCTTACCTCCTCGATGCGAACGAGGTGTTCTACCTGCTGAACTACGAGCCCAGAAATTCTATTATATTCTATCCAATTTCGCAATAGATTACAAAAAAAGTTCTGCTTGACAAGTTATATCGATGATCAATATACTATTTTTTTAGGATGGTGAAACAAAAAATTTTATTAAAATTATTTATTAGAGCCGTAGAAACGGCTCTTTTTTTTAGGAGGTAACATGCCCATAAAAGAACTTCTAACATGGCAGGATACAAAAGATATTTCTCCAAAAGAAAATATAATCCCAAGTCCCTGCAATCTTGGTAAAGAAATGAAAGAAGAAGGAATTAAAATTGAAATGCCGGAAAACTGGCACCCCCCATTAATAGACGGTAATTGGGAAGGAAAAAGTTTCATCAGCGTTGAGCAGTTAACAGAAAAGGATATGACAGCAATATTAAATTCTGCCGCAGCAATTATAAACACCAGAACTGGTGGTTTAGTAAGAGAAAAAACTATGCTTGCAAAATGGCTTTACCCCGATACAGAAATGCTTACTGCTTTTTATGAAACAAGTACTAGAACAAGAGATTCCTTTGAGGTCGCTGTTCAATTACTGGGTGGATCGTTTGTCTCAAATCCCGACATGGTAAAACTCTCTTCTGCTTATAAGGGTGAAAGCGTTGCCGATAATGCCAAAGTAATGGCTTGTTATGCACCTCTTATTGTCCAACGCCATCCCCATCTGGGCGCAGCAGCAATTGCCGCCTATGCAATAAAAGATTTTATGAGAATTGACGGAAAAAAAGCCCAAATAATTAATGCTGGTGACGGTGCGGGAGAACATCCTACTCAAGCATTATTGGATGTTGCCACAATAGTTTGGGAAAAAGAACTAAAAAATAAAGACAATCTAAAACATTTAAGAATAGGTATGCTTGGAGACCTAAAAAATGGTAGAACCGTTCATTCTCTAACAAAATTGTTAACCCTTCTTGGAGGACCAAAAGAATTTTTCTTTATCTCCCCGAAAGAACTAGCTATGCCAAAAGATGTGTTGGATCATAGTTTAACTAAAGGTCAAAATATAACTGTTACTGAAAACCTTGAAGGGGCATTACCTGTATTAGATGTTCTTTACATAACAAGGATTCAAAAAGAAAGATTTGAAGATCCAATGGTATACGAAAAACTCAAAGGAAAATATATTGTAACTCCCAAAACATTAATAATGGCAAAAAAAGAGCTTACCATTATGCATCCCCTTCCCAGAGTTGACGAAATCCACCCAAGCGTTGATAACGACCCCCGTGCTGCTTATTTTAGACAGGTTGAATATGGCCTATATGTCCGCATGGCCCTTCTTTGCCAAATGGTAGGCCGTCCATATCCGGGAAATAATCATTAATAAAATATTTTTTATCGTTCAAATAAAATAAGAAATTTATTATCCAAACTAAATTAGGAGTCATGTTTTTAACGGAATAAGAATTTTACCGTTCGAGCGAAGCGAGAACTCATCATTGTTTATCTCTTACTTTTTATCTCCTATCACTTATCGCTTATGCCTTCCTAACTTTTTACTTTTTTGTCCTTGATTATTTGAACTTGGGATTTATTTAGGTTAATTAGAATAATTATAATAATTAGAAATTAGGTTAATTTAACTTGTCACTTGTGGCTTTCTAACTTGTCTCTATCTTAAGAAGTCCCGTGGATTGTATATCGTCCCGCTCTGTCTTATTTCAAAATGTAGATGGGTTCCCGTTGATCTTCCGGTATTCCCCATTCTCCCGATAACTTGTCCCTGACCGACATCCTGCCCCTCTGAAACATCAATTCTTTGTAAATGGGCATAAAGTGTTTGGTATGTTCCGTGATCAACAATTATGTGCCATCCATATCCCCATCCTTCTCTTATTGTCGCAATTACCCGTCCGGAGGCAGCCGCAGCAATATCCGGAGCTCCACTGTTTGCAATATCAATTCCGGAATGGTACCAGCTTCTCTCTTGAGTAATATCTCCTCCTGCCGGCCAAATAAATGTACCACCGCTTCCAAAATTTGTCGGAACTGATGCAATATATCTTGGTTGAGATGGAATGCTCGGTAACTCCTCTGGTTTTACTCCTCCTGGTACAATAATTGCATCTCCGATATTTAAAGCAAATGTTTCATCATTTCTAAATGTGTTAAATGGATAATCAACGATAGGTTGAGCACTCCCCAATCCATATTTTGTTGAGATTGAATAAATTGACTCTCCTGCCCGGACCATATGTGCAATTCCGGAAACCGGAAGAATTCTAAGTGACTGTCCGACAGAAAGATCATTAGCTGAGGACATGTTGTTTTCCCAAGTAATAGTTTCCGTAGAAATTCCGAACTGCTTTGCAATCGAAGAAACTGTATCGCCATTCTTTACTGTATAAGAAATAACTTTATCTCTTGGTTTTTCCGATTCAATAGTTGTAGTTCCCATAGTTGCCGCTGTTTGGGTATTCAAAACAGAAGACGGTGTTTCTTCGGAAAAACGCTGTTCAATACCAAGTGTCGGATAAGTGTTGGCAATTATAGGAGCTGCCACAATTCCGACCGATAATACTATCCCAAAGCTGGTATGAAGAAATGGCCTTGATAGTCTTCCCCTTTGCCAAAGAAGTCTTCTGACAAAAAAACCTTTAATTGCCTCAAAAATTAGGCCGACAAATAAAGTTTTTTTGCTCGCCCAATAATATATCACCCTTCCCCATTCGGCAATATCATTTTTTAGACCTATTAAATTCTCACGCAGATTATTCATAAATCTTTAGTATCAATTAGCCTAGCAAAAAACACACTTCATGTCAAACCAAAATAAATTAACCTAATTGATCTAATTTCTAATTATTCTAAACCCAATTTCTAATAATTAACCGCGAATCTATTAAGACAATTTCGTCATTGGTCATTGTTTAGGTTAATTAGAATAATTAGGTCAATTAGAAATTTGTATTACTTTCCCATACTCTCTAAAAATTCTGCATTGGTCTTTGTTTTTAATAGTCTATCAACTAAAAGCTCTGTCCTCTCCTGATCGGACAAAACATCAAGCATTCTTCTCATTGTTGCAATTTTTATCATTAACTTTTCTCCAAAAAGAAGCTCTTCATGTCTGGTTCCTGATCTTGCTACATCAACTGCAGGATATACCCTTCTCTCTGCAAGTCTTCTGTCAAGATGAAGCTCCATATTTCCTGTTCCTTTAAATTCTTCATAAATCAAGTCATCCATTCTTGATCCGGTATCCACAAGGGCTGTTCCTAAAATTGTTAAGCTTCCACCGTTCTCAAACGCCCTGGCCGCTCCGAAAAACTGCTTTGGCGGATATAAAGCAACGGGATCAAATCCTCCGGAAAGTGTCCTTCCCGATGGTGGAATACAAAGGTTATAAGCCCTGGCAAGTCTGGTAATTGAATCAAGAAGTATAACTACATTTTTTCCTTGCTCAACTAGTCTTTTAGCCCTATCCAATGAAATTTCCGCTACCCTTGTTTGATTTTCCGCAGGTTCATCAAAGTTTGAAGCAATTACTTCTCCCTTAACGCTCCTTGCGATATCTGTTACTTCCTCGGGTCTTTCTCCTACTAAAACTACCATCAAGTGAATATCTTTATGATTGGCAGTAATTCCATTGGCAATTTCTTTTAAAAGCCATGTTTTACCTGCTTTTGGCGGTGAAACAATCATTCCTCTCTGTCCCATCCCGACAGGAGCAATTAAATCAATAAGTCTTGTGCTGACAGGAGTTTTTCCTGTTTCCATTTTAATTTGAATGTTTGGATAAACAGGTGTAAGTTGGGAAAATTCTGCTCTTTTTCCCAGTTTTTCTACTAAAACATCATTTACTTTTTCCACCTTAAGAAGGCCGTAATATCTTTCATTCTCTTTTGGCTTTCTTGCCTGTCCGGTCACCATATCTCCGTTTTTTAAATTAAATTTTCTTATTTGAGAAGAAGAAATATAAATATCGCGGTCAGAAGGAACAAACTTTGGCCTTAAAAAACCGTGTCCTTCTGTTTGAACATCTAAAATTCCCGTCATCTCTTCGGTTGGAACATTTGCATCTGGAATTGGCCTTTCATACCCGTTATACCCTCCTCCATATTGAGGTCTTGGATAAAAAACTGGTCTGGCATTAGAAACCGGAACCGCTTGTTGCATCTGTACTGGTTGTACTGGTAAGGAAACGTTATTAGAAGGAACCGCTTGAACTAGTGGAACAATAGGAGCAGAAACCGGTATTGGATTGGGTAAAACCGGTGTAGCAACCGGAACAACAGCTGGTGCTTCCTGTTTTTTCTCAGTTTTAGAAACCGTACTTGTCTTTTTAACAGTTGTTGCTTTTACAGTAGTTTTTTTAGGATCCCCGACCAAATCAAGAACTGAAAGCTTCGATTTTTTAACTATAGCCATAAAAATCCTCCTTGAGAAGATATATAAAATAATTGGGAAAAATCTTTACATCAATTTTTTCATTTAGGAAAAATATAATTGAAGCCTTACAATAGGAAGAACTACTATCTCTAATTAAACCACTAATTGTCTTCCTTGTCAAGTTTCCAAAATTGATTATTGCACAAAAACGTTAAGAACAAGTTATTGTTCGAGGTCGCCAAAAAGCGACCGAGAACTATTATTTAATACCACCAAGAATTATTTATCCCATTCCAACAATCTATTTCTTGACTCGTTTATGCTTTATATAATAAAATTAGAAACTTAAACAAAATGATAAAAGAAATACTCAAAACACTACGACCAAAAGAACCTGCCATAAAAGAAGCAAGACATCCCTTCCATTTTGCCTGGGAAGAAGTAAAGAAAAAAATAAATTTAGAAGAAAACTGGGTAAAAACAGAAATAAGATATGGTAATTCCCGTTGTTTGTCGTTATTAGAAAAGCCGAATCAACGTCTTTTTCCAAATCTCAAACCTGTAAATTTAGAAAATATCGGATTGGAAAATCAAAATGAATGGCAAATTTTTTATCTTCTCTTGCTGGAAAGTTTTATTAAAACTAATGAAGATCTTGAAGAAGTTGATTATAGGGAAGTACTTCGGGTTCTCCTTCCGGTAAAAAGGAATTTTATAAAAAGTCTAACAAGTATTCCTGAAGATAAAAAACCTGATTGGGTTTTTTCCATAGGAAATGCAGCGCGTATCATAGTCCTTCTTCAAAATGAAAAAGGGCTATCATATGAGGAGCGCTGTGAGAAAATAACAAACCAGGCAAAACAATACGGTGAAAGATTAAAATTAATAAAGAATAGCTAAATCAACTACCAACCCATTTCTCATTTTACTTCTTGCCATAATTGAAAAAATCCTTTAAACTAAATTTTACTTATCTTCTGCCCATAAAAAAGGAGGTATTATATGGCCCCGCATTTTGAAGCTTTGGACAAAAGCTTTTTCCCGAAATTTACTCATTCCCATGATGGTCCGGATGCAGAGCTCGCCCATCAATCCGCCGCCAATCAGGCAAAAAAATGCCACAAGAATATAGTTGAGGTTGAAGACGAAAAAGGCAAACCCTGTACGGGTTATCCCAATAGTTACTCGTCCGAAGGAAAACCAACATCACAATAATATAAATTTCTTTGAGAAAGATATAATTTTAGTTTTATAAAGAGGTGCCCTTTATTATCCCGAGTAAAACAAGGGGTTAATTAGGTTAATTAGGTTAATTAGGTTAATTAGGTTAATTAGGTTAATTAGGTTAATTAGGTTAATTAGGTTAATTAGGTTAATTAGGTTAATTCAACTTATTACTTTCTTCTCACTTTTTCCATTCTTTAATCGCCCGCTCATAATTTTTTGGGGTGGAAATCTCAAACCAAGATCCCTCAAAAGGAAAACCAGCTAATTTTCCCTCGCCTGCTAACTTACTAAATACTTCTTCAAGACTGATTCTTTTTTTATCAGGAAAAAAATTAAATATCTCCGGATTAAAAATATAAATTCCTGCATCAATAAGTTGGGATGGCTTGAGAGAACCGCTTTTCAGAAAATTTAATATTTTTTCTCCTCTTAAAAGTACTGTTCCATACCCCTTTGTATTAATTGCATTTGATAAAGCCATCGTAGCAATATAATTATCCTCCTGATGAAAATTTATAAATTCTGTAAGGTTAATTTTTGTAAGGATATCAGCATTAATTACTAAAAATGGCTGTGGAAGTAATAAATTTTTGGCATCACGAAGGGCTCCTCCGCTTCCCAATGGTTTTTTCTCTTTGCTGTACACAATTTTAATCCCGAATTTTTTCCCGTTACCCAATTCTTCTTCAATTTTTTCTCCCAAATGGCCTGTTGCTAAAATTATATCTCTTATTCCCGCTTCTCTTAACATTTCAATTGTATATTCAATAAGCGGTCTTCCGGAAACCGGAATTAAACATTTTGGAACTTCTAATGTTAAAGGCCGAAGCCTTACCCCCTCTCCCCCTGCCAAAATTACTGCTTGTGTTACTTTTGGAGTTAATGATTGAGAAAGCAGAAATTCAATTGCATGCGACCTGTTCCTGATTTTTACTCCATCGACAATGCTATCAAGCCGTTGCAGTAAATCTTCCTTTAAAGTAATAGTTAACCTATCTCTGTCAGACATATTTCATATCATTATATCCTATCCCCGCAAAATTACGTTATTAATAAAATAAATTTTACAAATAAAAAAGTTTTTAATCATCCAACCATTTTTTTATTAGGTTAATTAGGAATTAGGTCAATTAGGTCAATTTAAATTAACTCTTCTGCCATTTTTACCACAAGAATAGTCACAGAACCAACTTTTTTACCAACCCGCTTAGTCATGTATCGTCCCCAACCCTACTCCATAATGGGCAAAAAAATGCTCCTCAATCCTTCTTGCTTCTTCTCTTGCTTTTGGACAAATATTTTTATGTATCTGGTCAGCTCTTACCGCTGTTGCTTCAAAATTACTACCCGTAGCTTTTTCTCCCTGAAGATCCCCTTTTATTCCTTCAGGAATTCCCTCCCGGATGATTTCACTTGGCATAACTGTTGGTTCACCAAGTTCCAAATAAAGTCTCCCCTGCCATCCTTTTCTGTAATATGGTGGACAACCTTTTCCGTCAATTGCCTCCGGAATACCCATTTTCTCCTCCTTTAGAAACTCTAAGCAAGCTTACGCGAGCTTTAGAGTTTCTTAAGCCCGTCCGAAGCGAACGTTCGGCTGCGTGGATGTAATCCACGAGGCGAAGTTGAGCAAAGGAGGGCAATAAATTTATATAAATAAGTACTACAAACCATAGAGTTTCCCAAAGCCCGTCCGAAGCAAACGTTCGGCTGCGTGGATGTAATCCGCGAGGCGAAGTTGAGCGAAGGAGGGCTAATATGTTTATATTTAAATTAATAATCTAATTTTTATAAATATCTTTTTTTAATAATAATCATTCCCATGCATCCATTCATACTTTAAAGCATTATCTAAAACTCTTTGACCGTCTTCTTCTGTCGGAACGGAAATAATTAAATTTTCTTCTTCCCTCCTTGTTTCAGAAAGAGCACATCCTCTAAATAAAAATCTTGTCATGTCGGGTCTTATTCCTGTCTCTGTCCTTGTTAACTCTTCCCCTTTTTTTCCTATTTCTAAAATAACCATAGAGTTTCCACCAACCTCGGCTGGATCCCTAAAAAGAGTTAATCCTGGAACTTTTCTTTCCATTTATTTCTCCTTTCAGCGTTAATATAATTACATTATATGATAACATCATACTTTATCATAAATTATCTTGTCAACACCATTTTTAGCCTCGTTTTTACCATAAAAATCACTAAAAATTTTGGGGTTTATTTTTTAAATGAAGAAATTAAATAATTTAATTTGTTACTTTTTTACCTTGTAAGAACCTTGACACTTATCACTTTTTTATCTCCAACACCTTTCTTCTCCTCCTAAAAAGTCACCACTTGCCTGAGCAGACCCCAAACATCCTCCACACCCAAATTTAAATTCACATCCTCCGCACTTTCCTCCCAAGTGTCTCCTTACTCCTCTGAATGCTGACATTACTCTATTTTTATACCAAATCTCCGATAGGGATTTTCTTTTCGCATCATCACAGTAAATTGGAAAATATGGACATAGCTTAATAAGTCCTTCGGGATCAATATATAAAAGGCGGAAAGCAACCGAGCATCCGGCAACTGCCTTACCGCACATTAATTCTTTATCGTCTTCGACTTCTTTTTTATAAGAAGGATCTATTAATATTTCTGGAAACGGATCAGAAAATCCAACTCTTAAATTTAATTCCTTTCCCACTTCCCAAATTCTTTCACAAAGTTTTTTATATTGCTCCGAAGATACAGACTCATGTGATGCATTTCCGACGGGAACAACGTAGCGGAAGTTAAAATTATTTACTCCCAATTCGGGAATAAAACGCATTAATTTTTCTGCTTCATCTTCGTTTTGGTGAAAATAAGTCATCCTAACTGTTACCGGTTTTTCTTTTTTTCTAAGAAGTTTTATCCCATTAACAGTCCTATTAAACGCTCCTTCCCCTCTTATTGAATCATTAACCAAAGCACTTGCTCCCTCAAGTGATATATTAAATCCGGAAGCAAGATCAGAAAGCCAACTAATATTTTTTTCATTAATTAAAGTTCCGTTTGTTAAAATTTCAATATCCGAAGATTTGGATATATTTCTGGCAAATAAAAGAATTTCTTTAAGATCCGGCCGGAAAAGAGGTTCTCCTCCAACAACAGCAAGCGTGACGTTTGGAGCAAAGGAATATAGCTCTGATAAAAGTCTAGTAACTTCTTCGTATTCTAAATCATTAGAATCCCTCATCTCAAAAGCCCTGCAGTGTCTGCAGGATAAATTACACTTGCCCGTTATATCCCACTGGACAAGCTCCGGAGGATATCCCCAAGTTTGCTCTTTTCCCATAAAATTTATTTGGTGTCTTTGGCAGTAAATCCACCTATAATCGGCTCATTTGTCATAATTACATCACACCCTCCGCATCTTCCTCTCCTTGTTGTTTCTGGAAGTACCAATTCTTCCTCCATTTCCCGCAGTTGCTCTTCTGTTAATTCTAATTCAGGTTTTCTAATAATTCTTCTGGGTCTTCTAAGCTTTATTACTCTTTTTGGTTCGTCAGTTTCTAACTCAACTGCTTGGGAAGTTTCTGATAACTCTTTTTGTTCTACCATTTTTCACCTCCTATAAAATAATAATTTTATAAAAGAAATATAGGATATTAACCATAAATAGGATCATCTTCTTCGTCGTCACCATCACCGCCGAATCTGTTATTCATAATTACATCGCATCCTCCGCATCTTCCTCTCCTTGCCATTTCCGGATTATCTCCTTCTTCAAGTCTCCTAAGAATTTTCTCCCAAGGATCTTCTTTTTTTGGCTTTACAATATTACGAAGTCTTTCAATAATTCTTTTTGGCAGATTTAATAAAGAAGATTTTCTCTCAACCATTTACACCTCCCTCCTCAATAGTTATACTATCGGTTTGTATTCTAATTAAAATCATAATACAAATCAACTCCTCCAAAAATTTTCGCAGAAATCTCCATTGTTCTCATGAGCGAAGGGCACAAAATTTTCGCAGAAAATTCTGAGACGGCGACTATGACTAAGGAAAAAAGAAAAGAAATTTCGCCGGCGAATATTTTCAAGAAAATTTTCAGTGCCCAAGCCCAATCACAAACAATAATTTCTTGATCAATCTCAGCAATAATTATAAATGAAGAATATAAGGGAAAAACTATATTGTCTTTTTTACAATCTGTTCTAAATCAGACCCTCTGGGATATAAATTAATGGAAAATCCGCTTGGTAGTTTTGTATTTAAGTCGTCTATTAAAATCCTAACAAAAGTATAATAATCCATTCTTTGACCGTATCTAGAAAGTCCTTGCCAATCAAAATTTAACAAAAATTGATCTTTTAATTCTCTCATCTTTTCCCCCATCTGCTTTATTTTAGAAATATCATGAGGGTAAGAAAATTCAGTAATTCCGACTGAACTTACGATGAAAGATCTAGCCCTACCCTCTCCCGAAGAAAATTCTAATAAATTAGCGACGTTTGAATAATCAGATCCTCCGGGAGCAGCTGCAAAAAATTTTCTTAATGGTTTCTCATATGTTTTCAAAAAACTATCACCATCCGGTGCCATAAAAAGCATAATCTCAAAATCTTCAGGAGACACCCGGAACATTAAGGGAGTTTTACTTAGTTGGTAAATATCATAAGAAGACATAAAATGTAATACTCTGCCTCCTTTTATCTCGGTTTTTCCTCCTAAGGAATACCAAGTAGATGAACTTGGATCAAAAACGAAAAATCCCTGTCCTTTTTCTACCCAAACACTTTCAGCTCTCGGCGTTAAATATTCAAGATCTACCTCTCCTCGATTTAATCCCATCTTTATCCTATACGGAACCGGAAGATATTCAAGTAAACCTTTTTTTGGAGTAAAATAAGAATTTTTGTCCTCAAGAGATGATGTAATCTCACCCTTTCCTCCGGTAGGCAACTTTTTTGAACCATCAATATCCAATACTTTTGATAAATATTCTTCCATGTCTCCTTCTTGCGGATTTTCAAAATAATCTCTTAATAGCTTTTCCGGTGTCATTCGTCCGGAAGGACAATGATATAAAACTGCTTCTTCAAATAAATTAAAAGCGCTTTGTCTATAATACGGTCTATCTTCCGATAAAGCCTTAAACGTTTTTACGACTAAATCAGGAGGAATGTCAGAAAGTACCAAAGAATTTAATGCAGAAATAAATGGAGAAAAAGAATATCCAGCTAAATGACCATCTGCTTTGGGAAATTTCATAATTAAAGAAGTACTCTGTTCAACCGACAATCCGACTCTCAATGCAGTAGAAAATGCATATAAAGAATGATTAATAACACCATACTTACCAGCAAGTGATATCATCTTTTTTATTCTTGATATATCCTGTTTTGAAAACTCTAATCTTTTTTCCTCTGCTTGATTAAATACTTTTGTAAAAAGGGAAACATACACCTCTGTTTGGCTAAAATCAAAAAGGTCAGAGTCAAATGCTGTTTCTAAAAGGTCTTGCGCTTTATCTGGAGTAAGTTTAATTCCCTTAGCCATCTCGATAAAATCAGGCATCTCTCTTAATACTCTTTTTATCTGAAAATTCTTATCCTCTATTTTAGAACCGTCATCCAAACCAACCCAAACCGGAGTATTAAACTTCTGATGTTTTAAAATTAGTCTTTCCAATCCCTCTGCTCCTAACAGTTGGGAATTCAAAGACAATAAATCATTTAACTCTTTGTCAATACTGTTATTTGTTCCTGCTGTTTCTTGTTTTTCTACCATAAAAATTTATCCTTTTATAATTTTATTTTAAAAAAGTTGTACCCGAGGGAAGATAGAAGAAAAAGAAATGTCGTGGAATATCCACATGTTTTGTGCAAAGCACAACATTTCTTATTTCTCCTATCACTCCCTCAGGCGGTATCTTGCGGATTACTTCTTTTTTCCACTCTCATGGAAATACAGCATTTCGCCTACCTGACCTTGTTTGATCCTGACTTGTGGCATCAACATATGTGACCACCATTTGATGGTCTTCTCCCCCATCCGGCCGCCAACAGCTGTCTGTAAAGTCTTTCTGACCAACCGCTGAACCTTCCACCGAAGGTTGAAAGTCAACGTTGACATGATATCGCGAACTGCATCTTCGTTGTCACCGGTAACAACGAAGTTAATTACCGGATCTCCGGTAAAGGATCCGGTATAACCAAGGGTGATCTCAATCGTAGAGATGCGGGCAAGGTTTCCCTGACTTATGTTTCTGGTTTCAAGGGAAACAACCCTCTGAAGTTCCAGAAGATCGAGTACGAATGGATGGTCTTCCTTATCAAAGGAAAAAAGCAGAACTCTGCTTTTTCCTAAAGGGAAGTCGGGAGTCATCATTCCCAAATCAAGAGTGTACCAAACCTCAAGCTCGCTTTTTTCCCGATTTAAGGGAATCTCATAGGGCCTCCAATCCCACTTTTCTGCTTGTTTTGGATACTTCTCTCGAAGAGAAGTAAGGATAAGTGACAGAAATTCCCTAGTGTCCTCCTCGGAAATCCTCTCATCCCACTCTGCAAACCTCCTTAAAACCTCTACATGAATAGTGCAGTAGTCGGGTGGCCTTGGATAAATCATCCCTTGAGGTTCTTTTTCCAAGGTCACAACAACTCTGTCAATCCCCCTTGGAGGCTTCCTAAGCAACTTCTTGTTCACGACCGCTCTGATTCCATCAACGGTTAACATCCCCATTCTCCTTCTCTGTTCCTTGGTTTGCTCTTTGCTATTGCTTTGTCTTATGCCAAAAGAGCATATCGTTTCCGCGGGGATCAACCTTAACGTTAGGCATATTCATATATGCCCATCTGGTAAAGATTGTGTCGCCCTCCGGAAAATCACCAACAATCACATCGATATACTTCCTGGTTAACCTTCTTGTTTTCCACTCGCAGTGGAAAACAAGAGCAGACATCACATCGCATACTGCTTGTTTATCCATCCCTCTGACAACAAAAAAGACAATCGGACTGCCGCTTTTGAAACCCGTTGTCCCAAGAGTAATCTCAATAGACGAAATTCTCTTGAGGTCCTTATTCCCGACCGACAATGCCCCATCAGTCAGAGCATCAACAAGGTCACCAACATCTAAAACAACTTCCCGCTCTGAACGATCTAGCCTAAAGAGCATAACCTTGTCTTCTTTCCGGGGATAATCTGGAAGTTTCACTTCCAGATCTAAAGTGTGAACAGCCTCAAAGCTGCTACTCTCTCGAGAGTATGTATCGTAGTTTCTCCAAATCCAAATCACGTCCTTCAGGTCTTCGAATTTGTCCTGGAGAACCCGCACGATAAGATCAAGAAATTCATGCATCTGACCGGAGACAGTATCATTTTGGTCGTCAGAACGAACAAATCTCTGATCTGCCGTGACTCTCAGGTATGCTTCGTCCGTTCTGCTGCTGACAAACAAAAATACCTCAACCTTATCAATCCCCAAAGGAACCTTCTTTAAAAGAAGGTCTGCATTCACGACCGCAGCGATTCCGTCTACGGTTACCATCTCCATTCTCCTTCTTATTCCAAGTTTAGTTTTCTCTACTTCACCATTTCAGATGAACTGGCCATATCTGAAAACAAAGCTATTTCCAAGTAAAACCAGTCCATCTGATAAGAAAATAATAATCCGCAAGTTATTAAAGAGCACAAAAAAGCAATAAAACGCGCTAAATTGCATGTTATTGCCGTTTCGAAGATGAATATTATCAAAACCCCACAAATTAATCAACTATAGGATATAATTTCTGAAGAAACTCATACATTATGACGTTTTTTGTTTAGAAATTAGATAATTAGGTCAATTAGAATAATTAAACTTATTACTAACTCAATCTCTTCTCCCAATCATTCCCATCGAAATATTTACCCTTGATCTCCGTGCAACTGCTTCCATCCTTAATCTGATACTTTCTATAGGTCCTCCAAATAGACAGTCGTGAACAAATCCCCACTTGGCAAATTCTCCGCTAATAATTTCGGTAATCTTGCTCCCAAAATCGTCATAACCGCGGATAAGACCGGAAGATCCTAAAACAAACAAATCGTTTTTTCTGCTCATTTCAATTCCAATAAAAGGTTCTCTATCATCATTAGTTTTTTTACCTCTCGCAAGACGTAAAGAATGCTCTCCTTCTTTTGTTAAATTAGAAAGAATAAACACTCCTCCCTCTCCTGAAATTGCATAATTCCAAAACCAAACAATATCCCCGTTTTCAAAAGCATAATCATACAATAATCCTATAGATACAGCATGATTATCAAATTCTCTGTCAGCTTTTGTTATTACCGCTTCTTTTAATATTTTTTCTGTGTCTTTAATTCTCAAATTTCTTTCTAAATTTTCCTGCAAATAGCAAACCGTATTTAATACTCCCTCCTCATTCATTGCTTCATCTCTTCCCTCAAACAAAATAACTGTCGGTCTTCCGTTTATAAATCCTGAAAATCCCCGTTCTTTAAAAAAAGTAAGCTGTTTGATCTCAAGAGGAGAAAAGGTAACCGCATGGCTTACGATTCCATCCTTACCCCTAATGGATCCGCAGTATTCAAATCCTCTTATTTCCTTGGAAAAACTGCTTGCGATAGAAACTAATTCATTTGAAGATCTAAAACCTAATTTTTGAGTTTCTGAAGTTTCTTTTGGCCGCATCTTAAATTTATTTTATCACTATAAATCCCATAGTCAAGAAGATAGTGTTAAATTAAAAAAGTTATAGCGCCATAAAAAAGCAAAAACAAAAATGCGGTAATTAAATATAAGGACCTAGAAGAATTTTATTTGTTAATTTATTAGCTTATTGTTTATTGATTTATTGAATTATTTTTTAGGTCAATTAGGTTAATTAGAACAATTAGATCAATTAAATCGGTTCTATAAATTAATTTTCTTTGTTTCCTGTGTGGGAAGTAGTACGTTTACCCCAAAGTCACGCCCTTACGAGACAAGGACGTAAACCTTGCGAGTAAGCAAGTGTACTTTGGGGCCTGCCCGAAGATCTTTACGCTTTTTATTTCCTGTATGGGAAGTAGTACGCCTGCCCTACATACTACCCCCCAGACAGGAAACAAGAAGCCCCAAAATTCATTTTAATTGTCAATGCACAAAAAAAGCGCTCCGGATTTTATCCGTTAGCGCAAACAGTCTCAAAATATTTTTCTTTATGTCCTTTTTTACCAACTAGGCAGTCCATATTTTTATTGACTAATAATTTTAATTATCTAAAGTTCCAAAAATTCCCGTTATTTATTATCCAAGTCATTATAAAAATAGAGATAACATTGATAATAAGCCAAATAATTTTAAACACCTTAATGTTTTTCCGTTAAGAAAAAATAGATGTAGAAATAGATTGTTGTAACCTTCTATTTTTTTCTTCCCCTTCTCGATTTTTAATTTGACAAGAGCAAAAAATTTATGATATATCCACTAACAAAGGACCAAACTTTTTCCTGCCATAAAAGCAGGTCCTTGTAACAAAAGGGGCATTACTACTCGTAGCTTTCCCTCCCGGAAACTAGCGATAGTGATGCTCTTTTTATTCTTAACTTTATTTTAAAAGTTATAAAATTACCCTCCCGGAAACTAGCAATAATTTTTATTTTGAACTTTTAATCTAATTAACCCTCATTACAAAAAGCTGTCCTCCCAATCTTCCCATTCTCTCAAGCTCTCCTGCCATTTCTCCTGTTGTTTTAACAACTCTTCCGCTCTTTTTCCCAAAGTTTTTTATTCCTGTCCTTAAAGAAAACCAAAAATCTCTTTTTTTCATAAATTCACTTCAACTTTTATTTAATTTTTAATCTCAATTACCAAGCTTATCACAACAAATCATAACTTGTCAAGCCTATAAAAAAAGACAATATAAAAAGGTAATAACCTATAGGAAAATTAGCTTTGAAAATTATTAAAAAATATTATGTGGATAACTTGTGAACAGAAAAAATGAAGAAACTATAGGATGTTTATATAATTATGAATACTCTTCTTTATATAAATCTAACTAATTATTAAAAATTCTAAAAATATTCTAAAAATTATCTAAATGATATAATAAATAAAACAATTTAATAAATTAAGGTCATTTATGGAGAATATTGGACTAAGTCACGAGTTGGATCCATCATCAAAAACAGTTTTCTGGCTACCGGTTTCTGTTGGTGGAAAAGAGAGAAAACTCTGCATTCAACAAAAAAATCTCGGTTGGAGTTTATCTCTTGCTAACCCATCCGCCAAAATGGAACTGGAAAAACAAACGAAATTTCCAAATCCGAAGTCTAAACAAAAGGAAATGGAATTCTTTCCGGAATTTAAATTAAAAGATGAGTCAGATCTCAATTTAATCGTTTGTAACGAAGAAACCACATTTGTTCCCACAAATATTGAAGGAACAGATATCGATCTGATTACAATACAGGGTGCATCCAGAAAACCAATTCAATTTACAGAATACGATTTTTTAGCCGCTATAGCCTGTGCCCAATCATCAAACTATGATAAAGATGATCTACAACAACAATCATTTCTTCTGCCATTAAAGGATAAAGATATTCCGGGTAAAGTTCATTTTTTAGTTATTCCTTCCAGTGTTCTTACCCAAAGTAACGCTAGACTACGTGCCGTTGCACTCTCTACAATAAAAAAACTATTTGAATTTGATTCAGAAGTAAAACCGGGTAGAAAAAAATACGCCCAAGCCATTTACAAAGAACTGGGAAGTTTTTTGAGAAAGCCAAAAATAGACGATTTGGAAAACCAAGACAGAGCATCTTTGCAAAAAATCGCTTTTTCAATGGCAAAAGCAGCAGAAGTTTATGGACCCATCACAGATTATTTGGTAAAAAGAGATTCTCCCCCAACACCAAAAATAAAACCCGTAGAACTACCGGCTAGAAAGGAAGATGAGCCTATTAAAAGATATCTTCAAGATGAAATATACGATAAAGAAAAAGGAATTTACGAAGCAACACTGGTCTTTCGGTCTCCTCATACTAAAGATATTTATATTTTTAACGACTACGATGTTCAAGTGGAATTAAACTCCCAATTTCCTAAAGAAGTATCAGTTAGTGCTCGAATTCAAATAAAATGTAGAAGTTTGGAAAAAGGAAGGGATGCATTAACAAAACACCCGGTATTGGATGCTAATATTACAAGTTTAGGAACTGTAATAAATGCAATTGATGAAGGTAGTCAGGTAATAATAGGACAAATTACGGTAGCCGCAGGACAAAACGGATTTGAATCTACCAAAATTGGAGTAAATAAAAGAAGAGGAAGCTTTACTTTAAATACGGGCTTGGGAACAAGATATGATGCAGAAATCAAAGTTGAGAAAGGAAGGGTTTATATTAACGGCGAAGAAAGTAATCGTCCAAATAATTTACATTTAAGAAGTTAAATGAATATGTTATAAATTTTTTCTTGCCGCTTCTGCCAAATTCCCTTCTGTTTCTCCAGATATGATCTTTAAAAATCCCAGCTTCTTTGCTTCTTTTACTCTTTTCTCATGTAAAGATACTCTTCTTATTTCCCCTAGTAATCCTACTTCCCCGAAAGCTACAGTTTTTGGTGAAAGTGCTTTATTTTTAAAACTGCTTACAATAGATAGTGCGATCCCTAAATCAGCAGCTGGTTCTAAAACTTTTATTCCTCCGGCAACATTAACAAATACATCGCTCGAGTATAAAGGAATATGAAGATATTTTTGTAAAATAGCACAAATTAGTTGCACCCTGTTATAATCAACCCCCGATACTGTTCTTCTTGGTACGGGTATTTGTGTAGGCACTACTAAAGCTTGGATTTCCACAAGCATCGGTCTTACCCCCTCCATAGTGCATATAACGGCAGATCCGACTCTTCCTTTACTCTCCTTATTTCCTTCATCCAAAAAAATTTCCGAGGGATTTTTTATTTCACTCATTCCGCTGTCTGTCATAGAAAAAACTCCCACTTCGTCAGTCGGCCCAAACCGATTTTTAACAGCCCTTAGCAATCTTAAATTTTGGTACCTTTCTCCTTCAAGATACAATACCGTATCAACAAGATGTTCTAAAACTTTAGGTCCGGCAATTGCTCCTTCTTTTGTTACATGCCCGATTAAAAATAACGGAACCCCTAAATCCTTTGCCGTTCTGTGTAATCTATTAGCGCATTCTCTTACCTGCCCGACACTTCCCGCTGCTCCGGAAAGTTCACTAAGTTGCATTGTTTGGATTGAATCAATAACAACAAAGCGAGGTTTTTCCGAAGAAATAATTTCCACAATTTCGTCAACATCTACAGTTGATATCACTTTTAAATCCTGATTTTTAACTTTTAATCTCTCTGCCCTTATTTTTATCTGTTCAACTGATTCTTCTCCGGAAACATACAAACCCCCAACTTTTTCAGAAACGGATAGAAGAAGTGTTGATTTCCCAATACCAGGATCGCCGGAGATTAAAACAACAGATCCCGGAACAATCCCTCCCCCAAGAACCCTATCGAGTTCCGATATCCCAATCATAATCCTCTTTGTTTTTTCCATCTTAATCTCAGATAACTTTTGCGGTTTTAAGTTGTAATTTTGATTTTTGGTTTTTGATTTTTGATTTTTCGTGGAAACAACTGTTTCCACGAATGAGTTCCATTCCCCGCAATTAGGACACTTCCCCAATGCTCCACTTGAAATATAACCACACTGTTGACAAATGAAATTAGAATGAACTTTCATAAATAATTACACTATTTACCCTGAGATCTTAAAAGATCGAAGGGCTGACAAACGAAGTTAGAATGAGTCTTCATTGATAAACATTATAACACTATTCAAATTCTCTAAAAAATTAAGATCACCAACTAAATCTTTCCTCCTGCCTTTTTCGGAAAAATTCTCCATAACCATCATAACCATTCTTCCATATAAAAATTTTTCTGCGACTTTGAAGAACAAACAAACCACCAATTGTAATATCATCAACTCCATATTCTAGATTTAAAAACCTTCCCACTGCTTCAGTACTGGGTCTAAAACCATTATACGTATCATCTGCTTTGAATTCTTTACTCTGTCTAATACAAACGTCTACCAATAACTTAATCTCTTCTTTTTCAATAATTGTTAAACTAAGTCCGGTAAGATCTTCAGCAAAACTAAAAGCATCAGCTATTATCATTTCTCTCTCACATTTTTGACACGGCATAATAATTTTCCTTTCTGGTTTTGCATTATACCCATTTTTCTAAAAATATCAATAAAAAACCACCTTCTGCAAAACTGCAAAAAGTGGCAATCATAATCTCTTTTTTAAAAATTATCCTCTTCCTTCTCGGATATTCTCGGCAACGATTTCAGAGATAAATACACTTCTTTCTTTAGCAACTTTTATCTCCCAGGGTAATACTTTTAACCGATAATCAAGCCTCTCTCTTCTCTCTTGAACCCTCTCTATTATCTCTTGTCTTGTTAATGGCTTTCCCGTCTCAACTTTATTATTCATTATTGTTCTTATCCTTTCTATCTCATTAATTTATTGTTCGAGGTCGCCAAAGGCAACTGCAGGCGGGATCCTTAATCTTTACTTATATCCTACCGGCTTTGCCGTTAATACTAAAGCCAGTGAAATTCTTCTCTTTGATGCATCGACAGACTCAATAGTACATTCTACTTTTTCACCTGTTTGGAATTCTTTTCCCGGAGGAATTTTACTGATATGTATTAATCCCTCAATTCCCGGCTCAAGAGTTATAAATACCCCAAACGGAGATACTCTGCTGACCTTTCCGGAAATTGCCTGATTGGTGCTGTAATGAGAGGCTACTTTTTCCCAAGGATCAGGAGTTAATTGTTTTACGGATAAATTAAGTTTACCTGCCTTTTCATCAATCCCCAAAACCATCACTTTAATCTTATCCCCTGCTTTAAAATAATCACCGGGACTGTTTACCTTCTCCCATGCAATTTCTGAAATATGAACAAGACCGTCAATTCCATCAATATTTACAAACAATCCGTAAGGAACAACTCCGGATACAACTCCCTCATAGCTTTCCCCAATAGAAATTTTGGATAACGCTTCCTTTTTCTCGCTAGACACTTCTTTACCGGAAAGTTTCTTCTCGGAAAATATTAAACGGTTCTGTGGTTGATTAACCTCAATTACCAAAACGCTAATTCTTCTGTTTATCAGTTCTGATACTTTATCTCCATGAACAGAAGCAAGCTGTGAAGAAGGAATAAATCCTCGAAGTCCCTCAACTGTAACAATTAATCCGCCTTTATTAACTTCTAGTCCCGATACCTCAACAGGTTCTTTGTTGTTCATTCTTTCTTCCATCTTTTTCCAACGAAGATCCATTCCTGCCTTACGAAGGGAAACCACCATCTGTCCTATCTCATTTTCTGTCATGATAACAACACAGTTTACTTTTTGCCCGACATGAAGATCGGAAAGCAAATCCCTTAATACTTCCATATCTTTTTCTCCGACAATTCCCTCTGTTTTTCCTCCGACATCAATTAAAACTTCTTTTGGAGAAATAGATACGACAGTTCCTTCAATTAATTGCCCTCTTCTATAACCATGAAGTAAATACCCTGTTTGGGATAATAACTCTTCCATAGAAGTAGGTTCTTTTTGGGATTTTTTCTTTGGGGATTTTTCTTCAATCGGTTTTTCTACACTAACAACAATCTCTTCTTCAGAAGATTTTGAAATAGCTTTTGATTTTTTTGTTTTCTTTTCGCTTTTCATTCATCATTACCGCCTTTCCCTTTAAGGTTTCATAATTATATCACTATTTACCCTCCCTAACAACCCCCGAATGTTTTCTATTCCAAAAATCAGATACTCTAATCCTTAACACTTCATTGTTAAATCCTCCCATTACAGCAAGAAGAATATTAGCTTCTGCATTTTGGGTCTGAACTTGATTACCTTCTCTGCTTAATACGAATTCTGCAGTATTAAACTGGTTGAATACAATCCTACTCCCTGCTTGTTCTTGATCCATATATGGCATATAAAAAACTACGCTCGCCTCCTCTGTTGCCTTTCCTTCTTTCTTATCAATTTCTTTTTGGGATCTATAAAGCAAATCACAATTATGAAGAACACAGGCATTTTCTGGTTCAAAATATATTATATTTTCTGCATCTTCAAGCCTTTCTGTTTTTAAACTCCCTTCAATCGGATCATATACTTTTACTCCCTTCGGAAAAGCAGTAAGCACCCTGTATCTAATCTGATCGTTCTCCCTTACTCTTTTTATTGCCATCCTAACCATTCCTTCTTTACTTTCTAGATTATCAATCTTTTTTTTAAGAGAATCCACAATTTTTTCTTCTTTAAGTCCTGCCGCAACCTGTTTTTTATCCTCCGAACCGGAAATCAACTCCTCTGCCGTAGTTCCTCCGAAATCCCACATCCAGGAAGTTCCATTAATTGTAAAATAGATATTTAACGCTTTGTGCCAGCGTAAATAATCACTCAGTCTCTCGGCAGATTTAATTCTTTTAATCCCTTCAGCCCTAGCCTTCTCTACTACCCCTCTTATTTCTTTAAGTCGGGATGTTTCAGGTGGAAGCTTTATTGTTATGTGTGGTACCTCAGTACCCTTTTCGCCTTCTGTCATGCCTATATTATATAATAATATGTATATATATGATATATATAGATATTATTATACATATAAAGTATTATATAAAACGTAGCTAAATCCTAAACAAGTAGGATTGGTTAAATTAAACTAATAGTTATCTAAAATTCCCTTTCCAAACCCCAAAATCATTAATATTTACTCCATCAATACAATTAAAGTCCGCTTTTCTTCCAGTGCCTACGTGTCTTTCTTCCCTCCAAATCTCAAAATCAGATAGGTTAATAAAACTATCTCCATTCGCATTTCCGCTTGAAGGAGTACAAGTTATGGTTGGAGTTGGTGAAACTGCTGTTACTCTAACCGGAATGGATTTTGTTTTATCTCCCAAAGATGATTTTGCAGTTACATATAAATCTCCGTCTCCGGAATTTAAAGGAGTAAAATTTGTTATATTCCCATAAATCGGATTAACATTGCCAATTGAATTATTAGATGAAATTCCCCATTCGTAAGCAATTCCTTCCCAAATCGGCTGATTATTACTGTCATATGCTAAAGCGGATATTCCAATAGGAAGTGCATTAGTAAAAGTAGAAATTACTGGTGGTTCAATCATTATTCTATCAATCTGCTTCGGAATAATCGTAGGTGTCGGTGTGGTGGAAGGTGGACAACAAAATGTTAAACTCTGTCTCTGACAATCCTCCGCTCCTCTAAAGCACTTCCTTGATGTTTTATTATTTGTACAGGAAAAATTATAATTAGGTCCCGAAGTACAGGATGTTCCCGAAACCGCAGACAATTCAATCTCTACTTGACTCTCAACAGTTTCCCCAAAATAAGGATAACCTTTCACCTTTAATGTATAAGTTCCCGGATTGAGATTAAAACCTGATCCTCCCGGATAAGACATATATGTCTCCCAAACCGCCCCATAAGGAGAATGTGTTCTGGAAGAAATAATATTTTTATCCTCATAAGTACCTGGATCATAAAAATACCCGTTATAATAATAGTCAATCCATCTCCATCCGGGAGAAGGAATATTTTGATTAATACTAATGGGAATAGAAGCTCCTGTGGTAAATATTCCTCCGTTTCTCGGATTATTTATTGTTATTGATCCCCCATCTCCCCTGTCTCCAACAAAAATAATAATTGGAATCCTTATAATTTTTGTCTGAGATAAACTATCTCTTATTTCTAACACTAAGTTCGTTTGGTATTTTCCCTTTGTGGTAAATTTACTGTAATCAAAATAAATATCGGAATACGAAGGTTCCGAAAATGCTCCGCTCCCGATGTTTCCTTCTAAGTGTTCTCCCGATACTCCGGAAAGAGCAGGATCTATATAACCCCGGAATGAAATTGGATTGTTTCCTATGTTTGCTATAAATACCCTATACATTGATCGCCCCCAAGAATCGGAAACATCAATCATTGTTTCTAATAAATCACGTGTAAGCACTAATATGGAATCACCCGTATATGAAGATAGTGCTTGTTCTAATAAATATTCAGATTGATTATTAAACTCTTCAGTATTATCAAGTGTAACCATAAGCGAAGATGGCTCTGGTCTATAAATATTCCAATAATAATCACATCCTAAATATGCTCCGCCAGAAAGTCCGAAAGCCCAAGGGTCTAAGGGATCGTTTTTACAGTTTCTGTTTAGATAAGAAGTAAAACCCGATTCTCCCCAATATTCTATATATTCATCCAAAACCGCTCCGAATGAATGGGCAAATTCATGTGCAAATAATAAATTTCTCTCAATATTCCCTCCCCATCTGTTAAAAAGAAAAGAATACCCACCGCCAAGTGATGCCCCGCTTCTTCCATCTTCATTCAAGACAACAGCAATCTGATCAAATGGTACTCCTAAAGAAGATATGGCATTAATTACTTCAGTAATATCCCCGCAAAAATATTCTCCACATCTTGAATGAAAAGTAGAATTACTTACAATTCTTCTAACTTTAATTACGCTTTTATTATTAGAAAATGGTACTTTTCCGGAAAAAGAAGAAAACCCGATCAAAGAATCAGCTTGTATGTTGGAAAAGGATCTGAATTGTTCAATGTTTCCTTCATTGTAACCGCTTGAAACAAATACTATATCTAAGGTTTTTTTAGGATCTGTAATCCCTGGATTACCATCAAAAATAGTCTCAATTTGAAATCCTGTTGATTGTGGAAAAAATTTGTCAATTGATAAATTTGAAATGGAAATATCCTTTACTTTTTTATTGGATAAAGTTCTTATTTTTTGGTTGCTGGATTTTGGAATTGTTAATGAAACCGATGCGGTATTTAAATTAAAATTATCTTGAAATTCCTTTGTTATAGAAATATTACTTTCTTCTTCATACGGCAAAACTATTGAAAAATTAAATTTTTCTAGTTTCTTTTGAGGATACTTTAAAAATTTCTTCGGATCTCTGGAAGGAGCATATACTTCTCTCGCCGGCAAAGGTACAGGAAAAAATTGTTTTTTCCCATCTTTTTTAGTTATCACCACTTGTGCAAAATCTAATACTTCGGAATTTCGGTAGTCAGGAACTATTCCCCTCCCCTTGTTTAAGGACTTTATCTCGATTGTTTTATTTTTGCGGTCAATAAAAAGATTAACTACTATAATTGGCTGTTGGTATCGGTAAAATGATTGGGTAGAAAGATTTGTACTGCTCTTTGCTTGTACTGTTTGATCTCTCTTGCACGAATTTTCAAAACAGGTACTCCATCCCCCAAAAAACAAAAACAATATGATTCCCAATAAAATAACAGATCTATATTTAGACCTAAAAATTACTTTTACCATAATCACCTTTAATTAAGAAGCAATTCAAGGAAAAAATCAAGAAGACACTATATATTATCGACAACTCCCAGGAAATGCATATGGCATATTGCAGAAAAACTCTGGACAAGAAAGAGTCTTACAGCTTTTTACGGTGGTAATTGGAATAATCTTTATACCTGTTGTTTTACAGGGGACATATCTAATTAGATATGATAATGAATTTGTATTGGTGAGAAAAATCCCGCTTTTATAAATCTTATAACCCGTTGCACCGTTAACCCTTCTCCAGGAAAGATTAATATAACAAGAATTATTAGTCTCTTTTCCGACAATCTTTGTTGTTATGGTTACACAATTTTTCGGACAAACCGGTGTTGGTGTTGGAGTAGAAGTAGGAGTTTTAGTTGGAGTAGGTGTTTTTGTCGGAGTTAAAGTTGGTGTATATGTCGGGATTGGAGTAAAAGTAGGCGTATTAGTTGGCACTGGAGTATTTGTCGGAGTAGGAAGGGAAAGTTGGCTAAAACAGTAAAGTCCATATTTATAGTTACAAGGAAATAAATTGTAACCGTTCCAGCTAGGATTTGCGTACGATTGATAGTAATTTCCTGGTTGAAAAACATTCCTAGTCCAATTATCACATGTATATAAAGGATTTGTGGCAATCACTCTGCCATTATTTCTCGTATTGGTCCATGTATATGCGTCAGAATTGCCTCCGTATTCTGTTTTCGTAATTTCATTTAGAATTGTTCCGTCTGTAAAATCTGCCCAATTATATGCAACAATTACCCCATCAATTCTTCGTATTGGAGAATTAATATGATTAAAACGCATGTAGGGCGATTCTGTTGCATCAGATATCCAAGCTTTCCAAATTCCACCTAAACCCGCAGAATTAGCTCTCTCTTGACATTTTGTATCCGCTCCAGAAATACCTCCAAGGTTTCCGTCATACAAAAGAGAGGTTTTAAATACTCTATATTCCGGATCCGGTATTGGTGTGGAGGTTGGTTTCGGTGTAGGGGTATTTGTGGGTGTGGAACTGGGTGTTGGACTAATAGTAATGGTAGGAGTACTCGTTGGAGTTTGTGTTGGATTTGGAGTCGGTCTTCCATCGTATGCGATACAATTATAATTTTGATCAAAAATATGACGGTCTGGATTTGAATCATCACAATCTTTAAAGCTTTTACAAAAAGCGGGACACGAACTTGGTTTGTCTTCTTGTAGGCCCCAATTGCAATACCCATCATTATCTTTATCTTTACATGAGACAGGTAAATTAATAGTTGTTAAATAAAACGGTAAATTTATTGTAGAATTTCCCCAACCAATTTCATTTAATGGTACTTTTATCTTTCCATATCCATTTTCACCCCAATTTGTTCCCCAGCTATTTTTAAATATCCATATTGGTGTATTGTCTGTATCGGTTTGCCATCCAAGTAAAGGCATTGCATGGAGCCATGAAGTAATACCAGAACTAATTACACCCTGATTAATGATTTTGTTTTTCATTTCTTCTTCTGAAATGGGTGGACCTTTTACATCAAAATTGCCAATCTTAAAATATCTATTTTGCCAGTCTGGACATTTTTGACAAACTTGTTGAGTTGCAGTGTAGGAAAAGCATCCTTCATCAACAATCCCATTATCCTTCATATATTGAAGGGCACCTTCGGGATATCCACCGTTACAGCCCCCCATATTTGATGCTCCACCCGAACATGAAACTAATTCCTGTTCAGAAAGATTAAAATTAAAATGCTCATTTAAATAAATGTTCATATTTGCTTCAACGGTCCCAACAGCAGAAAATGCCCAACAAGAACCACAAGCACCTTGATTTTTAACTGATGTCATCCAGTTTTCTCCATGCTTATTGCGCCAATCCCATTCAAGTGGGTACAAACTAGAAGCTGTCTGTTGTAATGCTGTTGGTATTTCAAATACTCCACCAATATAATATTCAAATCCCTGTAAATTAGGCAAATGATCAAGTGATTTTCCATCTGCCCTTGAAAATAATTTTTTCTTTTGAGTATAAGTCATTTGAGAAACAGAGGTTTCTCCGGCAGTCCACTTCAAATTCCTTTTGGAAATTTGTTCATTAAGTTTATTAATTTTTTGTTTGTCTTTCTCTGTTTTTATTTTTGTTTGTTCAACAGAGAGATTAGCAATATCTGCCTGAATACCTAATTTCTCTTCTTCCTTTGTAAATTGAATTTCATTAATATTTAAAGAGGAACTATTTCCTTCGATCCTTAAAAACATAGGAATTACTTGATTCAACAAACAGGTTTCTTCACATATATTAATTATTGGAAATGAGTTGCTATCAGTAACTAAAGGAAAAGCTTCATAAATTAAATATTCATTATTATCTTTATCTATAAGAATAGCCCTTATATAGCTGTTTGGTTTTTCTAATATCACATCACCACTTAATTTTAAACTGAATATTGGTTTTGTAGAATCCAATGGAATTTTTTTTGTATAATCGGGAGTATTTTTTTTAACAGTCTCTCGTTCAATTTCTGCTGCTTTCTTTCTAATCTCCTGTGATCTTTGAGATAGATAAACTCCACCTCCCAAACCAATAAGAAGAAATAAAGTAATTCCAAAAGAAACAATTTCCTTGCGGGAAAGATTTTTAAAGAAGTTAATCATAGCCTAATTCTATTAAAATCCACTTCAGAAGAAAAATCAACAATAGTATTAGAAATTAGATCAATTAGAAATTTTAATCAACTATCCCTGTTCCGGGAAGGTTAAAAGGAGTTGGTGTGACTTTTACTTTCTCTAAAACAAATATTATTTTTTTTGCTTCAAACATTTTTCCGTTTGGTTTTCCTTCTGCTCTTACTCTGATTCCCGGTTTAAGTAAAGAAAAATCGGATGATACCCCACCCTCTTTCATGTATGTTGTATCTTTTGTATAGATAATCGTATTAAAACCGCTGGGAGTATCTATGGAAAAAGAAACACCTTTGGTGATTGGTTGTCCTAAAACACCCTCAATTGTAATTGATACTTCTTTAGTTGTTGTGGTGTTGGGATTTCCTTTCTGTAAAAATGGGATTCCTTTTCCAAAAACAAAAAAGAAAATAATAATTAAAATAATTACTCCGAAAATATATGAAATCCAAGGTCTATCCTCTGTAAATTGTGCACTTTTTTCTTCCGCCATTTTATTAAATTCGAAGTGTTTATCCTAAGCAGAATCTAAGGACAAATTTCGAATCCTCAATTAAATAAATAAAAGTTTTGTAGCAAAGTTATATAAACAGTGAAGGATGTAAAATTTTCGCTGAAAACTTTGAGTCGACGACGAATCCTGCAATTATAGTAAAAATATCATCGTCAGCGAATGTTTTCAAGAAAATTTTGTATCCGAACTGTTTATAAAAATTACTAACTAACTTTAAAATAAAAATATTATTTTAAATACTCAACTAGCTTTGGTTTTGCAAAAACAAGCAACCTATTTAAAGTCGTCCCTGGAGGATCGCATGTTTGTAAAATAAGCCTCTCTTCATTACCGGTATTGGTAATGTAATGAGTATCTTTTTCTGTTACAATCTCTTTTCCATATACTTCATATAAAATCTTTTTTCCATAGTAATAAATAATAAGTTGATCACCTTTTTCTAATTTTCTAAGTAAATAAAAAACTGCATTGTTTTGTAAGGCAGAAAGCGATGACCCTGCCGAATGAGCAAATAAATACATTGTGCAGTCCATTCCCGGAAAACAGGTTCCTTTTGCCTGTGCTACTCCCTTTTTTAACGCTTCTTGATAATCGTTTTCCAAGGAAGCATCAACATTAGCAATAATAGATGCTTTTGCATCTATCTTTGGTACAACAATAGAAAAAGTAGTATTAGGAGGAGACCATTGATCACCTTTCGGAAAACCGGGAACTATTTTTTCTTCAGCAGTTGATTGGTTTTTAAGGATAAGTTGATATCTAACTTCTTGTACTAAAACCGGCCAAAATAAAAATAACATCCCAAATAATGAAATTCCTATAAAACCGCTGGAAAGATATAAAAGAAGTGGTTTAAAAAAAGAATAATTTGCCTTTTTTGTTTCTTCTGATGAATGATAGACTTTATAAGTTTCTAGATTTTCTTCATTGACTGTTAAGAGTTGATTATTTTCGTTTTTGTCTTCTAAAAATGTCTCTTCTATATGAGGTTGTATAGTTTGAGATGTAGTGAACTTTTTATTAGAGTCTTTTTGAAAAGAAACACTCCCTGTTTTTTTTGTTCCATCATATATAATTCCAAAGTCAGAAATCATAATAATTTCTAATCAATCTAATTAAACCAAAATTTATTATTAATTTAATAATTATTTAGATCAATTAGAAATTAGGTTAATTAGATCAATTTTATTCTAAATCAATAACAATGCTATTCTAAGAAGAATTCCTACAAATCCAATTTCTAAAAGCCCAAACGTTAGGTTGGTATTAGCTCCTGCTTTTGGAATAATTGGAGGTGCAACTGCTCCTTGAACGTTTGGTTTTGTTGGAGTTGGAGTTTGCTCACATTTTGGTCCTTCTCCGGCTAAATTTTGTCTTCCGCAAATTGGACCCTTGCCGTCTCCCGTATAATCAACACAATATGATGCATCTGATGGACAACGATTGTTATTTGAATCACAGGAATCTCCACAGGATAATGACTCGCTTTCGCATTTTGGTCCTTCTCCGGCAATACTGGTAGTTCCGCAAATATATCCTTTATTATCGCGTTCGTAGTCAACACAATATGATGCATCAGATGGACAACGATTATTATTTGGATCACAGCTATCATTACACCCTAAAGAAGGTGTCGGTGTTGCCGTTGGAGTTGGTGTTGGTGTTGATCCGGGTGGTGTACATCCATGATCATCCCAATCTGGGTCTTTAACACATCTCCATTCATCTGTTGAAAATGCATAGCATGTTGGAGAATCAGATGGACACTCCCCGCCATCTTGCGGTGATCCATCCCAATTTTTTGTACAGATATTTCCGCAGGAAATAAGTGTTGGAGTGGGAGTAATGGTTAAGGTGGGTGTTAAAGTAGGTGTTAATGTTCCTGTCGGAGTTATTGTTGGTGTCGGTGTAGGAGTAGTTCTGCTCGGAGTTGGGGTTGGTGTTGTTGTTCTTGTTGGTGTCGGTGTAATCCTTGTTGGCGTGGGAGTATTTGATGGAATAGTAGGTGTTGCGGTCGGAGGACTGCATCGTTGATCATCCCACTCGCAACCATGATCGGCATTACTACAAGATACTCCTCCGCAGGTAATTTGAATGTCAGTTTGCCAAGCATCGCAAGTTGGTTGTATTCCTCCAAAAGATCTGCTTTCATTATTTTCTAGGCTGAAATTTCCGGTTTGTCTTGGTGATCCGTCACAACTGTCTCTGGTTTGACATTCCTGTTTGGAACCTCTTCTGCTTTGACAAGATGCATATGTTCCGCTGCAGTCAACCTTCATTCCTAATTTATTAACAACCGTAACTCCGTTGCTTGTTGCATGACATTCAAGTGTTCCCGCCCCAACGCAAGTTCCCCCAACACAACGATTCCCCGGTAAGCAATCTGAATCATTAGCGCATCCTGCCCTGCTCCTACAGCTTTTATTTGTAGAACATGCTCCGTTTCCGGAAACACATGTTTCCCAAGACGCACAATCATTATCATCACGACAACATCCGGCAGGATCATCTGGTAAAGGTTTCGGTTGACAAACTCCTTTTCCCCCATCTCTGTCGCAGGAAGAACCTGGTTTTCTCACACACTGTTCACCACTCGCACACTCCGGTGTTCCCGAACAACATTTTTCTCCACCTCCACCCCCGCCTCCTCCGGTTGTTGGTGTAGGAGTTGGCTGAGGATCATTTCCTTTGCAATAACAGCTCCCTTCCCAAGAAGGTCTATTGGGATCAGAAGGAAGTTGCCAGTCACATCCCGAACCCGCATGAGAATAACAAGCAGATTCAGAAAGACCAATACATCCACCCGGAGCATTAGGACAACTGTCAGCCCTAACAATATTACTTGATTGGAATTGTTTATAATAATAACCGCCAAAAGAAGCGATAAATATAACAAAAAAAATAGTTTCTAGAAGACCTATTCCCGTGAAAAGTTTTTTACCCAACACTAAAAATTTATTATTCATAAGATCTTTTGTTGGGCAGAAGACAATTAAAGTACCTATAGTATATCAAACAAAGTCAATAAATACTAGATTGTCTTTAATTTAGAATATTTACAGTTAAAATTATTGATTAAATATTTAAATTTATTTTGTTACTTTAAGATCAAACTCTGCGTTTGCCACAGTTGACTGTGTAGAATTTTTTATAACCCTAACTCTAATTTTGGTTGAACCACGAGTCAATCCTTTAATATCAGCATGATCAAAAGGACAGGGTGATAAAATTCCATGAGTACATCCTGTAAAAGGCTCAATTGATGCAATTTTTGAATTATCAATGGTCCAATTATATGAAAAGTCTTTCTGATCGAGAACTACTCCACCATTTTTTATCATAAGTAAAGCCATAATCCCATATCCGCTTGTCGGTGAACTTATTGGCATCACAATAGAGGTTGGACTGGGAATTAAATAGTAGGTTGGATTAGGAACTTCACAAACAGGATCAGAAAGCTTATTACATGCATTTCCGGCAACATTAGCAAACACCGCCGCTTTTCTACAATTTATACTATATAAGTAACCATCAGAGCCATCAAAACATCGATAGTAGACTCTTCTCGCCTTACCATCAGAACAAGTTTCTGTTACCTGAAATGTGTTAACTCCCGCTTTACAAGGAAAAGGAGGACTAACAGGACTTGCTATATCTTTTGCCCTCGGAAAAATTGTTCTATAAGTAAGTGCTGCAAAAACAGTAAGTGGTATCGAACCAAAAATTATCAATAAAAATATAAGTGCAACTTTATTTTTTTTCATATAAAATTAGTATAATTAAATAATAATTCTATTATTGTCTTAATAAGAGTAACTGTCAACAGAAGAATATGTATATAATAAAAAAATTATCAAATACTTTTTTACATGGTAACAATATTAAGTATAATTTTAATTAGTGTTTTACCGCTTTTTTACTTAAATTCAAACTTTAACCCATACGAATTTCCTAAATTTTTCCTCTTTCTTTTAGGATCTCTTCTGATTTCCCAAGTCTCAATTATCAAAATAATAAAAAAGAATGATATTAGTAATCCTCTAAAAAACTATGCGGTAATTACAGTTTTAATTTTTTGGATGATTAACTTAATCTCTGATCTAATTGGTTTTGATCCAAAAACTTCTTTGCTCGGAAGTCAATTTCGTCATCAAGGATTCATAACTTTAACATCTGGAGTATTATTATTTTTCTCACTCTCTATATTTAACAAAGAAAGGGTTTCAAAAAAATGGTTCTTACTGTTACCACTATCTCTATTCATAATCTCTTCGATAGCAACAATCCAGGGAATAAAATTTAATTTTTTAGAAGACTACTCTATACCAAATTATAATAACCGGATTGTTGGAACTTTCGGTAATCCTAATTTTTTGGGAGGTTACATCGTCGTGTTAATGACTTATATTTTTCTTGAAAAAAGCATTATGGGAAAAATAAATATTTATTTAAAACTATTATTATTTCTAACATGTATCTCTTCATTATTTTTTTCCGGTTCTAGAGGATCATTTGTCTCGCTGTTTAGTGTCTTATTAATTTTATTTTTATATTTATTCTTAAAATTACCTATCAATAAAATTTTAAAAAAAACTGTTCTTTTATTATCATTTATATTTGTAATAATCTTTATTGCCCTTATTCAAGATCAACTTTCACTACGAATTTCTTATTGGGAAAATCGAAATTTTATCTGGAAAAATGCTATAGAGGCAATCTCAAAAAAACCGCTATTTGGTTATGGTCAGGAAAATTTTGAAATCTCACTTCCCTATCAAAGAATGATAAGAGTAGACAACACACATAATATTTTTTTAGAAATCCTTGTTTCTTCTGGGACAGTGGGTCTTTTTTCTTTTATTATTTTTATATTCTTAATACTTAGAAAATCAGACTTAGCAATAAAACTTTCTATAATCGCCTTTTTAATAAGAAGTCAATTTAATCCGTTATCAATTCCAGAAATTGCTCTCTTTTGGTTTTTGGCAGGATTATCACAAAATCAATCACTAAAATTTTCAAAAAAATTATAAACACCAAGAATCTGGTACTAAAAATGGAATTATATAAGTTCCCGAAGGAAGTTTGTTTCCATACCACATCGCCATCCATGTTGGCGGATTAAAAAATCTCTCATAACGTATTGATCGTGACGATGGAGTTCCAAACGGTTGTAAGATAATTTCTTTTTCTGTTTCCAAACCAACATAAACTCCATTATTGGAATAAGGGCTTGTAATGGTCTGAACATGATCTCCAAAATTAAAGTTATCAAAATGCCAAGTTAAAGGATTTGGAGGCCAAAGAGCATAATATAAATGTGTTTTTTCCGCTTCTTTTGGAACTTCTCCATTACCGCATACCAATTCTGATTTAATGACCCAGGTCACAAAAGCTGGTGTTGGAGTGGGAGTAATCTTCTTTGTTGGAGTAGGTGTATATGTCATAGTTGGAGTAGGGGTATTGGTGGGAAATTTTGTAGGAGTTGGAGAAATGGTGCCAATAATATTGTAAGCCCATTCTGCTGACCAGGGAGATTCTCGATACGTATTGTATAAAGAATCATAATATCTTGATCTTGCCTTCCAAACGACTATTCCTGGAAAATTGTAAGGACCCGTACTCAACCATGAACTTCCATTCCATTGGCCAAGATATGATCTTCCCCGAAAAAGAAAGTTAATCTGATATTCCGGATTACCTACCCCGCACCTATTGCTAATTGGGATAATAAAATAGTCAAGGATTGATCCGCTTGGAAAACTAACTCCATCTCGGGGAGAATACAATATTGGTGGTGGTGGGTTTACACAAGGGGTAGGCGTAACAGTAGGGATAGCAGCAACAGGAGAACAGTCAAAATTTGTATCATAAGGACCAAGGTTGGGATTTGAATCATCACAGTCTTTTTCTTCTTTGCAGACATATGGACAGGTAGAAGGTTTTCCTAGTCCTATTCCCCAATTACAATATCTATCGTTATCCCGATCTTCACATCTAATCTGATACAAATCCTGATAATGAAAAAAGAAAGGCCTCTCAATATACATTATGAAATATCTGTCTTCTTGGGGAACGGTAAAGTTCCCAAAACCTCCTTCTCCCCACCCTTCTCCCCAGCTGTTTTTCATTTTCCAAACAGGTATCCCATAATCTTCATAGCCAATAAGGTCCATCGCATGATTCATTGATGAAATTCCAAACGTTATCGGTCCTTTTTCAATAAGCGATCTTTTTACTGTCATGTCATCTGTCTCAACTGCACGGTAGTTATCAATTCTCCAATTTCTTAAATCCCAATCACAAAAGCTCCCAGGACAACTCTCATTTGCCGTATATGGATAACAGGATTCATCAACCACTCCTTCATTTCTTATAAATTCAAAGGCGGTAAATAAAGATAAACCATATGTACAGCTCCCGCTTGCCCTACAAACAAGACTTTGTTCAGACAAATCAATATTTAACCTCTGGTTATAATAAAGATTAATCCCGGATTCAACAATTCCCAAAGAAGAAAATGCCCAACAGCTTGCGCAACCCCCCTGATCTTTAACGGGTGGGATCCAATTTACCCCGTGCCAATTCCGATAATCAAAACTCGAAACGAAACTAGAAGCAGTTACTGATTGTTTAATTTCTTTTTCTGAAGGAAATTCAAATACCCCGCTTTTATAATATTCCAATCCACCAAAATTAGGAATCTTGAAGGGTCCACTCTTAATACCGACTAACTTCTTTTTCTCTTCGTAGCTCAACCTCGAAACAGAAGTTTCTCCCGCAACCCACCCTCCTCCTTTTTTCTTTATCTCCTCATTTAATTTCTGGATTTTTAATTTTTCCTTCTCCTCTTTTAATCTTTTTTGTTCATAAGGTATTCCGTAAGTCTTAACTGTACTGCTTAATAATTCAAATTTATCAATAACAGATGTTTTCTTTATTTTATATGTTGTTTTATATCCTTCTACCTTATATGAAACCGGGTAGACACCATCAAGAATACACGTCTCTTCACAGCTATCGGAAAAAGAAAATGAACTACCATCAGCAATAAGAGGATAGGTTTCGTAAACTAAATATTCTTTATTATTCTTATCTGTTAAAACTATTTTAAGAAAACTTTTTTTTGTTTTAAGTTCTATATCACCATCGACTGAAAAATAATATATAGGATCATTAGTATTCAACGGAAAATTATCGGAAAACTCTCCGCTTATATCAAAATTAATTTTCTTTTCCAGTAGTGAAGTCTCCGCTGCTTTTTTTCTGATCTCCTGTGAAGTCTGTGCTAATAATAATCCTCCCCCAATCCCAAAAAGCAGAAACAAAGTAATCCCCAAAGAAATTCTTTCCCTCCGGGAAAATTTTTTTACAAACTTAAACATATTATTTTAAAAGAAATAAAAATTATTTCTAAAAATAGTATATCAAAGTAAAACTACTTTAACTAATCCAAAAAAACCTCAAGATCTGATTCTTGAGGTTTTCATAAATAAGATTTAAAAGTTAATAAATAAAACTACTCAATCACGGTTGTTATCGGTTCGGGAAGTTCTTTACCGCTCCAGTATAAATTAAAATCCCCTCCGCAAGCATTACATCTTGCCGGATAATTATCATTTTCTCTCCATGTAATAACAACAGTTCCCAAAGATCCTTTTGGTAAGGCTTCTCCTGTTACGATTAGTTCTCCCGTACAAAATTCTTCTCCAACCCCTTCTTTTTTGTGTGTTAATCCTGGAAGGATATCTCCAACACTTGGTCTTTGTTTTTCACCCATAAGCTCACCTCCTTAAAACGCTATAATTATATCAATAAATGCAAATTACTTCATTTGTTAGACCACCAAAAAAGCCAGTAGTTAACTGGCTTTTATGAATTCTCCGGCAGTGAGGCATTTTCCCAAGGGGTTGCCCCCTTAGTATCGTACCCGCTGATGCGTTTCACTTCTCTGTTCGGAATGGGAAGAGGTGTTTCCACATCGCTCGAACCACCGGAAAAAAATATTAAATTTTAAATTTCAAATTTATTAATTTGCCCTTTAAAAAGTGAAGAGAATTTTCAGTAACAAGTTTAAAGGCACAAGGCATTTCAAATACTTATGCCTTGTTAACCTGTTGCTAAATGCATCCGATCTGAAACTAACTTTAAAATAAAAGTTGTCTCTCTCGGTTTATTAGTACGGCTAGGCTAAACACATTGCTGTGCGTACACCGGCCGCCTATCAACGTCGTGATCTACAACGAACCTTACTCCCTTGCGGGAATAGATATCTTATCTTGGGACGCGCTTCCCGCTTAGATGCTTTCAGCGGTTATCGCCAAGGGACTTAGCTACCCAGCGCTGCACTTGTAAGCACAACTGGCACACCAGGGGTCCCTCCAGCCTAGTCCTCTCGTACTAAGGCCAGCCTCCCTCAAATATCAAAACGCTTGTCCTGGATAGAGACCGACAATATTGTTATCCCACTTTAATTGGGAGTCCTACATTTCTGTAGAACTCTACATGTCGCCATGTAGTTCGGACTATATCTTTGATACACCGACTGGTGCGTCATCTGACATATAGTCTCTGAGGATTATCACTTTAACGGTAAAAAGGAATGCAATACCCTAACTGTTCATAGCCGGGTATTCCTTTTTGATTGTAATCAATTATCCCATATCTCTTCTCCATTTTACATGGAAAAGTACATGATGAACCGAATGGATTAGATTGATTACGGCAATCATTAACAAGGCTATAACCAATATAAAAAATCCCTATCAACATGATAATTAGTACCGTCAACAGTAATACTTTCCTGCTGATTGTCCGCACTTGTATATTTTTACTCATAATTCCATTGTTTCATTAATTATTAAGTAATACAAGATGCTCGGAGTTTCCAGCATTTAGTCAGATTTAACCCTATATTAAATAATATAGGTATTCCTATTTACTCTTATTGTTCAAAACATCTAGGAATAGACAGCTCTTTTATAGTAATTGTCATATTACTATAGGTCTACTGTCTTACGACGTTCTGAACCCAGCTCGCGTACCGCTTTAACCGGCGAACAGCCGGACCCTTGGGACCTTCTCCAGCCCCAGGATGCGATGAGCCGACATCGTACTTAATCAATAGTTTCTTATTGTGTAGACTATACCTTCACCCTGCACCGTCTGGTGCGGGGGCTGGCGTGTTACCTAGATAATCAAAATCTAAGTCTCCCACCAATGGTGGGAAGTCGTTACGGGGTCCTGAATTTAATCGAAGGACTTCCCTCGGTATTACCCTTTGATACGCTTCAGATTTATTTTTCTGAAGTTTTCCAAATATCAATTAAGGGCTCCACCGATATGAGCCAGATATATTTTCTAAGGAACAAAATTACTTCTGTTGCACCCCGATGTATTTGAGGTGCCAAACCGGGCCGGCGATATGGACTCTTAGGCCCGATCAGCCTGTTATCCCCGGGGTAGCTTTTATCCGTTAAGCCCGGTCCCATCCACATGGGATCCGAGGATCACTAAGACCTGCTTTCGCACCTGCTCGACGTGTTAGTCTCGCAGTCAAGCACCCTTTAGCCTTTGCACGACGCTCTCGATTTCCATCCGAGATTAGGGTACCTTTGTACGACTCCGTTACAATTTAGGAGTCAACCTCCCCAGTTAAACTGCCCTCCAGACAGTGTTCCTTCGCCAGTTTTTTATGTGGCATGAAGGTTAGGTCTGACGTTCTCAAAGAGAGGTGTTTCATTGACCCCCGACTATAAATAGTCGGGGTCCCTCCTACGCTAAACAGTCAAAAACGTCATTCCAGTGTCAAGATACAGTAAAGCTCCACGGGGTCTTTTTGTCCGAGGACAAGTAAGCCGCATCTTCACAGCCATTTCAATTTCGCCGGGTAGAAGTTTATGACAGTCACTAAGTCGTTCAGCCTTTCGTGCGGGTCGGAACTTGCCCGACAAGGAACTTCGCTCGTATTCATTTTCATGAATGTGGACTATATCTTGTCGCCTAGGCGACTCTGACGTATAGTCTCTGAGGATCCCATAAGTAGTTTTCATACTTATGGTCTTTCCTGCTGATTATCCCCACTGAAAACATTTTCACTAGAAAGTTTTAAGTTTTAATTTTGGTTTTGCACTATGCATTTTAAACTTTGCGCTTTATCTAGTAGTTTCAGATACATTGGAATGTTCCAGCATATGGTCAGATTTTCATCTTTAAAATCCACTTAGTATGGATAACACAGATGGAGGTTTGAATACCTCACTATGGCAGCAAGTTTTATTTCAAACTCTACCATAGAACAGTTATAGTTACTGCTGCCGTTCACTGGGACTTCGACCGCAGGCTATCCCGAACAAGTCGGGGTTACCCACAGTTTTAATCTACCAGCACTGGGCAGGCGTCAGCCCCTATACATTGCCTTTCGGCTTTGCAGAGACCTGTGTTTTAGTTAAACAGTCGCTCAGTGTCATTAACTGCGCCCCCGATAAATCGGGGGAGGGCATCTCCCAAAGTTACGCCCAGTTTTTGTTGCCGAGTTCCATAAACTTCTGTCACCCGATCGCCTTAGTCTTCTCGACCAATCCACCTGAGTCGGTTTGCGGTACGGAAAGAAAAAGCCTTCATCACGAAAGTTTTCTCGAAAGCAAAAAATCGCTTTGTTGCCCGCTTCTTACGATTTGGACTTCCACTCGCCACTTAGTTAAACGTTTTAACGGATTTTCCAATTAAAACTGCTTTGTGGCTTAGATCCTGCATATAGCAAGATAAAGTTATTCTCACTTTGTAATTCCTTGATGTCTTTATCAGACTCTCTCCTATACGGGAATATAAACCCGTTGTCCATCGAACTACCCCCGATAAAATCGGGACTCGTCTTAGGGCCGACTAACCCGAAGTCGAAAAACGTTGCTTCGGAAACCTTGGATTTTCGGCGATTAGGATTCTCACCTAAATTATCGCTACTCATACCGGCATTCTCACTTCTTGCCACTCCACCCCGCCTTACGGCGAAAGCTTCAAAGCAACAAGAACGCTCCCCTACCACACTCGCACGTAGCACAAGAAACTCGAAATTATAAATTGCGTTTCAAATTCCTTGTGCTACGCACAAGCATCTCCATCTTCGGTGAATGACTTAAGCCTCGATATATTTTCGGCGCCAAACTTCAATCGACCAGTGAGCTGTTACGCTTTCTTTAAAGGATGGCTGCTTCTAAGCCAACCTCCTGGCTGTTTATGAAATTTGACCTCCTTTTACACTGAGTCATTACTTAGAGACCTTAGATAAGAGTCTGGGCTGTTTCCCTTTTGAGCCTGGCGCTTAGCCGTCAAACTCTGACTGGAATGTAATCAATTTCGGTATTCGGAGTTTCGTTGATCCACCTCGCTTGCGCTTGGTGGACCATCGAGTACTCTACCCCCAAAATTGTGTAACATCCGCTATACCTAAATATATTTCGGGGAGAACCAGCTATCTCCGGGTTCGTTTGGTATATTGCCCCTAACCACAGATCATCTCAGAATTTTGCAGCATTCAAGAGTTCGGACCTCGTCACGCTTGTTACGGCGGAGTCATCCTGTCCATGGTTAGATCACCCGGTTTCGGGTCTAGTTCATACCGCCAAGTTGGCCAATTAGGCCTCGCTTTCACTTCGCCTCCACTACATAAGTAGCTTAGACAAGCGGTAAAAAATAACTCGCCGGTTCATTCTTCAATAGGCACACTATCAGTCGCCAAAGGCGACCTCTAGCTGCTTGTTAGCAAACAGTTTCAGGTACTATTTCACAGGGTTTTTGACCCTTCTTTTCACCTTTCCCTCACGGTACTAGTTCACTATCGGTGAGATTATGTATTTAGTCTTGGAGCGTGGTCGCCCCAGATTCCCACAAGGTTTAATCGTGCCTCGTGGTACTTAGGAACAAACTAGGAGAAAGAAAAGTTTCGCTTACACGACTATCACGTTCTTCGATCACCTATTCCAAGGTGTTCAGCTACCTTTATTTCTTCCATGTCGTTTGCCCTGCAACACCCCGATAAATCGGGGTTTAGACTGTTCCCCTTTCGCTCGCCGCTTACTTAGGGAATCTCGTTGATTTATTTTCCTCCGGGTACTTAGATGTTTCAGTTCTCCGGCTTACCCGCTTATTGCTATGACGTTCCGCACCTTATTCACAAATAAATTATAATTTCCATTTTTAGAAATTTTAGTTCTCTTTATGAATATGGTGCGAAACGCTTTTACAATAAACTATCCCGATAAATCGGGATGGATTCTTCCATTCGGAAACCGTCGGATCAAAGGATGTTGGCTCCTACCCGACGAGTATCGCCGCCTGCTGCGTCCTTCCTCGGCATAATCTCCCAAGGCATCCACTGTCTGCATTATGAGTAGACAACTTCTAATCAAATTAGCTATTAAGATCGGAATATTCTCTTCACTTGTTAAAGTGCAAAACTAATAAATAATGTTAATAATCAAAAATTAATCTCTTCTCATTTCGCCTGTAACTTCTGGATCCGATTCACTGCTATCTTCACTAAGCAAATCTCTGGCTTCTACTTCAATCTCTCTCATTCTTTCTTCGTTAACATGTCTCTCTTCGCTAAGTAAAAACAAAAATTTAACCGCATCGCTACCTTTTTTTAGTATTCCTCTATCGAGTAATGTGCTAACTAATATCTGTTTTGTTCTCTCTAACATATTTTTAAAATAATAGTGCTTGCAATTCAAATTTATTTATAAAATATAAGGTGTTTACACCTTAAATTTTTATTTGCGAAGCAAACTAAATTTACTTCATAAATTTAAAAATTTAAGGTGGACCCGAGGGGAATCGAACCCCTTGCCTCCTCGTTGCAAACGAGGCGTTCAACCATTTAAACTTCGGGCCCTTCTTCCTCTTTATCCACAGTCTCTACTTAAGTAAAAAACTAACTTAAGCGACCTATTTAATTTTTAAATTTATTACTAAAGCACAAAAAAACTGGCCGGAGCCAGTCGCTAATTCCGCCTAAGACGGAACTCAACAAGAAGATTCAATTTCGCCACAAAACATGCCTAAGTTTATAAGTTAATATGGCCTTTATACTTCTCATTAAGTTAGTTTGGCTCCCTTTAGTCCGCCGCCTTTATTAAGGCGACCAAAAAATAAATTAAAGAAAATAATACTGCTTTCTTTCTAAGTGACCACAATCCTATCATACTTATCTAGAATCTGTCAATACCTTCAAAACCAGCTGAAATTCATTTGATCTGCTGTAAAAGTTGCTTTGCTTTATTGTCGGAAGGATTAAGAACAGCAGACTTATTTAAAGCTTCTTTTGCTTCCTGCTTCTTCCCTAAGGACAAATAAACCACTCCGAGATTATAATATAAATCATAGCTTGTCGGATTTAATTCTATCGCTTTATTAAGACTGTCTAAAGCAAACTCATATTTTTTTTGGGAGAAATAAATATGCGCTAAATTCTGATGAGTTTCCCAAATTTTTGGATTTATAGAAATCGCCTTTTGATAATTTTCAATAGCCAAATCCTGCTTCCCGGTTAACAAATATACGTTAGCTAAATTATGAAACGCATCTCCATATCTTGGATTAAGCTTAATTGCTGTTTGAAACTCTAAAATGGCTCTGTCATAATCACCTCTTTTATAATAAACGTCACCCAAATTATTATGGTTTTGCGGACTATATGGAGATGATTTTGCCATAGACACCCACAAAGTATCCGCATCCTTCCAATCAGAATTCCTGGTAATTGTTCTAAGCGATAAAACAACAAGGATCAAAATAAAAATTATCCATGAAATATTTTTATTATTGCTTTTGGCACCGATTTTAAAAATAAAAAAGGCAGCAATAATATATATACCCAAGGCCGAAAGATAAACATATCTCTCAGCAACTACCCACCCCACCCTTAAAGGAGTTAAAGTAGGAAGCAAAGGAATAAGGAAAAAAATAATCCAAAAAAATACTTTTTTTTCTTTTTTAAAAATAAAAAATGCTCCGATTAATAGGAAAATAAAAACAACTGCCCTAATTACATACTCTTCATAAGATAATAAGTTTGAATGATATAAAGTTAGATCTTTCGGAAAAAAGATAAGTTCAAGGTAAGAAGTTACAGCAAGAGGTATTTTCAAAAATAAATTATCATATCCCGGTTGTTGGTAGTAACTTGCCTCAAGCGCAGCGGTTCTGACTCCGGCAAGTCCAACAAGCCTTAAACCATAAAGACCGCTGATAATAAAAAATGGAATAAATTTAACAATGTTTTTTTTAAAGGAACCGAAAAATATTTCATAAAAAACGAATAAAAAAGGCAAAAATACAAGTTTCTCAAGCCCCATTAATGCAATATAAAAAGATATTAATGATATAAAATAAAATACTTTTAATTTCTTTGAAAGAAGATAACAAAAGAAAGAAAGTAGTGCAAAAAACGCCGATATAGAATATGGTCTTCCTGATATCCAAGTTACTGCTTCAGTTTGTAACGGATGCACAATAAATAAAGAGGCAGCAAACAAAGAGATAACCGAATTAGGAAAAAAATATAAAAGACATATAGCATATACAAGAAAACCAGAGCCCAAATGAAATAAAACATTTGTTAAATGATAATAAAAAGTATTAAATCCAAAAATCTTATGGGTTAAAAAAGTTAACAAAGCTGGAAAATTAAAAAATACAGGAGAAGAAAAAAAGAATTGAGAATCATTTATAGTTGGATTATTCCTAATTCCGGCAATATCATCAGAAAGAAAATCTCCGGTTAAGGAATTAGTATAAACAATTATTGTCAGGATTGTTAAAAATAAAAGCTGTTTCCAGTTTGACAGAATAAAAGATAAAAACCCTTTATTATTTGTATTATTACCCCCTTCTTGTTTACTAAGATTATTATTTGGATAATTTTTTTTACAATATTCAAATAGCTCTTTTTCATCAATCTCTAGATTGTTCGCTATCTCTGAAATGGAAAATCTTCCTAAATTTTTTCTGATATATTTTCTTTGTTTTTTGCTAATATCCATAATATTTTATGTAATAGAATTATTTTATTTAATTATTAAAAATTTTTTGGCTTCTTGATTGTTGGGATTAATCTCAAGCGCCTTAACAAATGCCTCTTTTGCTTCTTTCTTTTTATCTAGTTTAGAATAAAAAATTCCTTTTTTAAAGTAAAGCTGATCATTAACGGAATTAATTTGAATTGCTAAATCAATATATTCAAAAGCTAAGGGATACTGCTGTAAATAATAATAAACCTCAGCAAGATTAGCTAGTGGCTGCCAAAAATTTTCTTTCACCAATAATGCTTTTTCATATGATTGTATAGCTTTATCCGTATCCCCCATTAGAAAAAAGTATGTATTTCCCAAACTATTATATGCATCACCATAGTTGGGCTTCATTTTAATAGCTTTCTCAAATTCTTTGATAGCATTCTTATAATCACCCCTTTTATAATAAAGGACTCCCATATTATTATATGTCTTTGGATCATCGGGGGATATCTTCGAAGTAGCATACCAAAAAGTCTCTTCGTTTCTCCAATCTCGATTTCTAATATATGTCCTTACAGACAACATACTAATAATCAATGCAAATAGTAACCAAGCAATACTCTGCTTGTGAATTTTCTCTCCGACCAATCTTAAATAGTAAGCTATAATAATATATATTCCCAAAGCCGAAAGATATACATATCTTTCGGCAACAATCCAGGCAATAGGAAGAGGTGTAAAAGTTGGTGAAAGAGGTATTATAAAAAAAACTACCCAAAAAAATAGTTTTTTTTCTTTTATTAAAAAGTAAATCAGTAAAAAAAATAACAAGATAAAAATGAAAAATTTTACAAAATTTTCATTAATTCCTAATGTTATTTCAGAATGGTACAAAGTCAAATTTTTTGGCCAGATAATTAATAAAATATATGAAACGATTGAAACTGGAATTTTAATTAATGGATTGTCGTAATGTCTTGTTCCGTAATAATCAACATTTAAAACACTTAACCTGGTTTCTGCCAAACCGCTTAATCTAAATAACCATATTCCGCTGAATATAAAAAATGGTATAACCCTTTTAAAATTAACTTTAATGTCACCGAAAAATAATTCATACAACAGTAATATAACCGGATATAAAACAAGTTTTTCTAGGGTCATTAAAGCAAGAATGTAGGAAATTATTGATATATAATAATATTTATTCTTTTTAGAAAAACAATAAGATGCAAAAGATATTAATATTAGAAAACCGGAAGACGAATACGGAGCCCCAGAAATCCAAGACACTGCTTCTGTTTGAATGGGGTGTACAATAAACAAGGATGCGGCAAACAAACTGATTATTGGATCAAAAAAGAAATTGACCAATATGAAGTAGATAATAATTGCAGATCCAAAGTGAAAAATTATATTCGGAAGATGATATAAGGCTAGATTTAATCCAAATGTTTTGTAAATCATAAAACTAATAAAGGCCGGGACATTAAACGACGGAAAAGAAAAAAAATATTTTATATTATTTATATTTGGATTTTCTTTTATAGCTAAAATATCGTCGGAAATAAAATCATTTGTTAAAGCATTTGAATAAACAATAAAAGTTAAAATTATTAAAAGAAGCAACTGTTTCCAATTAAGCAAAATAAACGTCTTTAAATTTATGTTTATTTTAGAAGCAAATCCATCTTTCTCTTTTGCGGAAGTATTTTTACCGTCTTTATAATTTTCCTTTTTTAAATATTCCTCTACTTTGTTTACCCTAATCCCTAAATGCAATGCAATCTGGGAAGGCAACATTCTTTTATAATTATTCTTGATAAACTTTTTTTGTGACTTTATTAACTCCATCGGAATATTTATACACAAAATAAAGAAAAAAAACTACACACAATTCAAGAAAAAAATTCTGTCTTATCTCAATCGCTCTAAAATCTCAATAAACATTATGAATTGCCCTGTTGTTCCTGTTCTTCGGATAATAAATCTCCTCTTTCTCCAATAATAATTTTGATGGTTTTTCCGGATGTTGGCTCGATGCTGACTTGTTCAATCGCTCTTCTTATAATATTCGCCAACAATTTACTTCCTGCTGTTGATCTGTCAATCCCATCATCTTTTGTAAGCATTCCTTTTTCTTTTTCCATAGATTAAATTTCCCCTCCTTTCTTAATATCATTATAATAATCTTCCCATGTTGGAGTTAAATTTCTAACCGCTTCTCTTTTTATAGCACAGACTGCTTCGTATGATTTGTCCTTGGTTATTATATTAACTAATGCTCCTTCTGCCCTAACTCTGTCTCCCGAAAAACATTCTCCCCTTGTAGCTGTATGATAAATAATCAAAGGTATGTCATCTAATTCAATTTTAGTTTTACGCTTATTTACACTTCTAACATTAACGTCTGTTAATCCCAAAACTGTGGGTGTATAAATTGAATGCAAATCATTATTAACAGTTCCTTCGATAATAATATCGTCAGAAACAACATCCATAGAAAACTCCTTTAAGGGTGCAAGTATGAATGATGGATAACCAAAAAAATTACACATCAATTTTTTTCTATCATTAAAAAAACGGATATTCCAACCCTTCCCTCCTTCAACAATTCTCCTATGCTTCTCATATTTAACTATCTCTCTCATTTTTTTTGCAATCTTAATATTTTGTTCTATTTCTCCATAAAATACTAAGTCTAAATCATGATAATTATGAATGTTTCCAAGAAGTAACGATCCTGTCAGCCCCATCTTAATGGTAGAAAAATCAACACCCAAAAGATCTTTGATATTTTCTAAATCAAGAAATATTTCATCGCTTGAAGAAACCAAATCTTTTAGAATTGTAAAAAACGTTTCGCGGGATGGCAGGTAATATATAAAATCAGATCGGGGAATTATTTGTTTATATCGGGCATAAAAAGGGTTTATTCTTGTTTGATCAAGAAAGGAATCGTATCGGGAAAGAACACCAGCTCTATCCTCATAAGAAATCGGAGAAAATGTCCCGGGGTGCAAAGTAACCTTTCTGTATTTTTCCCCGAAGATATTTTTGTCTCCTGATATATCTGGAACGTATAACACTTCTCCAACTAAAACATTCGACGGATGATTCCATCCCTCTGCATTAACTATCAAACCATCTCTCCTGACAAAAAACTCAGCATCGCGGATTTCTATTGGAAAATCAAAAGGACCTTTAATTTGCCGCCCTAATTTATGAAATAATTCGTTTTGAAAAAAACCGTTAAATTTTTCCGTACTTTTTTCTTACTTTCTGGGCAAGGTCTAAATCGTTAGTTGAAAGTTGGTTTACTTTTAATAAAAATGCCTGTCTTAAATCTTCTGCTGTATTGCAATCCGCTCCGTGAGTTAAAATGTTTCTTTTCTTCAAATCTTTTATGAATTTTTTGTTTAATATATTAATAGGACAATGAGCTATATCAATCTTTCCTAAAGTAAGATTTTCCAATATAATTTTTTCTCCCAATAACGCACTCATCCAGGAAGGATAAGAACTAACAAATACTCCCACTCTTGCTCTTTTTTCATAATTTTTTAATATAGATATTAAATAATTTGGATATGAAGTAAATTCTACATAGTTTAATAAATTAAATTTTTTTACAGTTTTTATTATCTGTTTTATAAAAAAAACATCAAATCCCTTAAGCTCAATTTCATACTCAATATTTTTTTTGAATGTTTCTAACACCTCTTCTAAAAACGGCATATGATTACCATCTCCCACATCAATCGTCCTTAACATCTTCGCATCTCTATTAAAGATAAGATCGGTTTCTTTGTTATTGACTTTAATATAGTAATCATGATGAATTATTAATTTACGGTCTTTTGTCAGGTGGACATCAAATTCTATCCTGTCTGCTTTTCTTCTAAATGCTTCTTTAAAAGAAATTAAAGTGTTTTCTGGAAAATTTTTTGTATATCCCCGATGGGCCGTAATTTTTGTAATCATTCTTCAATTAATTTACTTTTTTTATAAATTTATTATAAAGTATGTGTGTTGTTAGAATAAAAATTATTTTTTTTATATCAATATCTTTATATTCCCTAATTGAAATTCTGTTAATCAAATCTCTCACCTTATTATATTTAAATACTTTCACCTTGTCTGTTGTTGCCTTTGATAAAAATGGTAAGAACCAATTGTCTGACAAAATACTAAGAATTACATTCTCGTCGGGTGCCAGGTATCCTTGTTTTTTTCTATTTACTATCTGGGGTGGTAATAAATTTCTAAAACATTTTCTTAAAACGCTTTTACCTTGACCGTCGTCAATTAGATCTTTTTTATTAAGAGATTTGGCAAATTTTACAATGCTGTCATCTAAAAAAGGAAATCTCTGCTCTATCCCAAAAGCAAGAGCCGTACGGTCTCCCTGATTTGTTAAAAGATATTGGGACAATTTAGAATCAATCTCTTTTTTTCTAAGAAAATCCAGTTTATTTAATCCGTTATTTTTATTAAATCTTTGAAATTTATTTTCTATATATTTGCCAATCGATTGCTTCCGAAAATACTCAAGAATTTTTTTATTATCTTCCCATTTATCCTGAAAACTCACTTTATTTTTTAAAAAAACAGGATAACCTAAAAATAATTCGTCTGCTCCTTCCCCGCAAAGCACAAATTTAATACCACAATCCCTAACCCTTTCCGAAAGCAACATCATTGGTACAGGAGCAAGTCTCGTAAGAGGACTCTCCGTATGAAAAATGCAATTAGTCAATCCGTTTTTAATATCAACAATATTAATCTTCACTATTTCTAAACCGCAATTTAAACTCTTTGCTAAAATCTGCTGAAATTTTAATTCATCATATCTTTTATCAAAAAAGGAAATTCCAAATAATTTTATTTTATTTGAACAAATAGAATTAACTAAATAAGCAATGGCTGAAGAATCAATTCCTCCGCTAATATAAACACCTGGTATAAAATCTCCTTGAAGTCTTTTATTTACACTATCTTTTAATAGTCTATATAATTTTTTATCTGCCGAAGGATAATTAATATAATTGCATTTTTCTCCAAAATTATAATATTTTTTTGTTATAACTTTACTTTTTTTAACATCATAAGTTCCAATCGAAGCAGGTGGAAGTTGTCTTATATCGTAAAAACAAGTTTTTGGAGGAATGGGTCCATAAAAAAACCACAACTCGGAAATTCCTTTTAAATCCAAACTCACATTTTTAATTAAGGAAGATGCTATCAGGCCTTTTATTTCAGAACTAATAATAAATAATCCATTTTTTTCAAAATAAAATAAAGGAATAATTCCAAATTTGTCTCTCCCGAAAAATATTTTGTTATTTTTAATATCATAAATAACAAAAGAAAATTGGCCTTCTAAATATAAGACAAGATTTTTTTTATATTTCTCGTATAAATGAAGTATCACTTCAATATCAGAGGTTGTATTAAACTTATGATCGCTTAACTCTTCCGCTATCAATTTTTTGTAATTAAATATCTCTCCGTTTCCTATTAATATAATAGTCTTATCTTCATTAAAAATTGGTTGAAACCCTGCCTTTCCTCCAACAATTTCCAATCGGTTAAATCCTGCTGCAAAATTTTCTCCAACTACAGCTGATGTCTTATCGGGTCCGCGGTGTTTTGTTATTTGATTCATCCGGTCAATTGCAGCTTTAAGTTCTTTTTGACCCAATCTTTTCTTATAAATAAAATTTACTCCGCACATATCAGTTCTTTTCTTCCATCCATTTCAAAGAAGTTTTTAAAAGAGGAATCATTTTTTCTTTTTTTACAGAAGTTAAATAATCTAAGTGACTGTTATTAATCTCCCCTATTTTTTTTGGTACCGAAAAAAGATAATAATCTTTACTTACTAGTTTTTTATAAAGAAGCATTTTTTTTGTTAAGTTTAATAATTTTATATTTTTTGGTAATTTTGTAGGGAGATTATAAAATCTTAACAAATTCAACTGATCTCTCCACTCTTTTTCATTCCAAACCCCAAGCAAACATGCTATGGCCCCCTCAATATTCATTCCTATGGAAACACAGTCTCCGTGTCTTTGGTAAACATTGTTATAAATCTCTAGAGCGTGTCCAATTGAATGGCCATAAAGAAGACTTATTTTCTTTTTTTTATCATCTTCGCACACTTTGGCTTTAAGTTTTGACGATGTTAATAATATTTTAAGAGTTTCTTTTTCTGTTAATTTCCTTTTTAATTTAGAAAAAATCATTAAATCTTCAAAAAATACTCTGTCATATAAGACTGCCGCTTTTATTATTTCGGAAAATCCCGAGTTGTAATCTTCATCTTTTTGAGAAGAAAGGAAGGGTAAATAATTAACAACAATAGTAGGATAATGGATTGCTCCTACAGAATTTTTAACTCCATTAAAGTCTATCCCTGTCTTTCCTCCAATTGACGCATCAACCATAGATAAAACTGTCGTAGGAAATAAAATCCTGGGTATTCCCCGCTGATAGGTAGCCGATGCAAATCCGACAAGATCGCATACCGTCCCTCCCCCCAAAGCTACCACCGCATCGGAAACAGAGGAAACCATCAGTTTCCAAATCTTAACTATCTTGTCTAAAGTTTTAGTGGAAGGATCAATATATAATATTTTTTTACCACTCAGTTTTATAAAATTATTAAGTATATTACGATAGCTTTTGGGTAAATTCTTATCGATTACAAAAACTAAGGATTTATACTGACAAACATACTGTTCAATCTTGTCTTTAATATTACCCTCTAAGCTATCAGTAAGGATAACAGAATATTTTCCTTTTGAATCTGAAGGACAATAATTAAAATAATCTTTCATAAAATATTCTTTAAAAAAAGGACCCCGATGGGGTCCTTTTAAAAAATCATTATTAAATTTAAAAATATAAAACTTGGCATAAAAAAATAATTAGTATTTATAACGTTGGAAGCATAAGCATACTAATACTCTTTTTACAATCTGTCAAATCATCGATGCAAAAGATTTATATAATAAAAACACCCCTTAGGGGTGTTAATTGAAATGTGGGTAGCCAAGGAGTCGGACCTTGCACTTCTGTCTTATCAGGACAGCGTTCTACCGATGAACTAGCTACCCAGATCTATTTAAAAAGTACTATCACCAAACCGTATACTAAATTGTTTTACTTACTAACTTGTTACTTGTCAACTTGTCGCTTTTATGAGGCGCGAGCCGGAATCGGACCGGCGCATAGCTGTTTTGCAGACAGCCGCGTTACCTCTTCGCCATCGCGCCAACATATATACTTATTATATTATATAAAGAAAGCGCTAATCTGCCAAGTGTGCAAAACAATTACTCGTTGAGATAGTTTATTTAAAAGTACTTCTTTTTAGAAAAAATATAAGCAAAACCAATTATAGTAATTATCGAAATAAATATAATAATAAAAAACGCAAGTGGATGATCTTGAAAAGGCAAACGCACATTCATTCCAAAAAAACTGGCAATAATTGTAGGAAAAGAAATCAAGATCGTAACAGATGCTAAAAACTTCATTACAATATTCAAGTTGTTGGAAATAATCGAAGCATAAGCATCCATGGTATTGGAAAGAATGTTTCCATAAACATTTATCATTTCAAGAGCTTGCTTGTTATCAACAATAATATCATCTAAGAGCTCTTTATCTTCTTTATTAAGTTCAATAACATTACCTTTTGCTAATTTTTCCAAAACATTATTATTTGTCAAAACCGCAGTATCAAAAAATGTTAATGACTTTTGGTATTTTAATAAACTAACTACTTCTTTATTTTCAAATGAGGAAAGAAGTTTCTCCTCAACAATATCAATTTTATTCTCAATATAATGAAGATAGTTAATAAAATAAAAATCAACCCTGTTAATTATCTGCAGTAAAAACCTGTTTCTCGATGTGGTAAAGCAATTTTTGATTTTACTTTCAATAAAATCTTCTAAAATTGGGTGATTTTCAGAAGTTACAGTAATAATATGTCTATTAGTAATAATTATTCCCAAGGTATTTGTAGAAAATCCTCCATTAACAGAATCCTCTCTTAAGGGAATTTTAAAAATAAAAAGGATTACTCCCCTTTCTTTATCTATTCTTGATAATTCTCCCGCATCCAAAGAGGAAAGTAAAAATTCTTTTGGAATATTATATTTTTCGGAAAAATTATCAATCTCTTTCTGTGTTGGTGATACTATAGAAATCCAACTTCCTAAGGAAGTGGGTTTACATTCAAAAATATTACTATCTCGTTGTGTTTTTTTATAATAATAAATCATCGCAAGTACTAAGTTTATAAAAGGAAATTAAAAAATACAACTCTGAAGAAAAAAGATTGTTTACTTTCTCTTCTTTATCTTCTCTAACATTTTTTCCACTTTCCACTCATCTATTTTTTTATGATTCCCCGATAAAAGCACTTCTGGCACCTTCCATCCATTATATTCCTCCGGCCTCGTATATTGCGGATATTCAATTACTTTTTTTCCGACTGGATTAATTTGTTTAGTTTTGCTAATTTCTCTAAAATCTGAAAAACTTTCACACTTTGTCGCCTCTTGTTTCAAAAGCACACCTGGAATCAACCGTGTTATCGCATCACAAACCACCATAACCGGTATCTCCCCTCCCGTTAAAACATATTCCCCAATCGAAAGTTCCTCGTCCACTAAATGTTCCCTGATTCTTTCATCAAATCCCTCATAATGTCCACAGATTAAAACAATATGTTCTAATTTCGAAAGCTCTCTCGCCTTCTCTTGATCAAACACTCTTCCCTGCGGCGTCAACAAAATCACCCGTTGTTTTTTAGATTTGGAATTTTTGATTTTATTGGAAATTGGATATTGGGATTTGAGATTTTTAAGTGCCTCAAGCGCTTTAGCGATCACATCAACTCTGAGTACCATCCCCACTCCTCCTCCATAAGGTTTATCATCAACTGTCCCATGTTTATCCTCCGCAAACTCACGGAAGTTATGCAAGTTAATTTCCACTAATCCTTTTTCCTTAGCTCTCTTAATAATAGATTCATCAAAAGGTCCGGAAAACATATTGGGAAAAAGAGTCAAAATATCAATTGTCATATAAAATAATAATTATTTATTTTTTAATATTAAATCTATATTTGAACCGGTAACAATTTTGTCCAAATAAGGTAAAAATAAATTTTTGTAATTTGAAAAAATCACTTTTTCTTTATTTTCATTTTCTTTTTTAATACAAACTTCAATTTCGAAAATATTACCAATTTTATTTATTGTATCAAGGTGAAAAACCGCACTTCCCTTTCTCCACTTTTCTCTTCTTTTCTCTACTATACCCAAAACCCCAAAACATCTTTTTAAAAAATTTAAAAGAGACCCGTCATGAACTTCATGAATAATAATATTTGACTTAGTATTTTTTTCTGTTGAAAACTTTTCTCTTTTATAAAAAATTAATTTTCTCGAGTTTTTTGTTACCCTAAATTTTAAACGGGAAGGAACTTCTTCATTCGCAAATGGTAGTTTAAAAAAATAATCTTTCTGTATAAAAACTCCAATTTTATAAGCTCCTAGTTCTTTTAATATTTTTTTAATTTGCTCAAAATCTTTACAAAAATATTTTAACTCTAGATTAGTTTTTACAATCATATAAGATTTTTTTAAACTTTTTATTTTTACTTGGTTCTAATTAATTATTTTACTCTGTTTATCAAAAAATATAAAAAAACCTCCGGCTAGCGGAGGTAATTTTATTGACTTCCAAGAAGTGGTAGGAAAGGACATCAATATATCCATGACGTTACGGATATATTTATGACCGTGTATGTTTTTTTAACGAGCTTCATAGTGCTCGGGTGTATCACTCTCTGCCATTTCTCATCAATAAAGATAAGAGAGACAGAAAAAATCCGTGAATTACTCCTTAGAAAGGAGGTGATCCATCCCCAGCTTCGGCTAGGGATACCTTGTTACGACTTAGTCCCCATCGCCGACCTTGGCTTAGATCGCCATAAGGCGACTTTCGGCCACTGCCGACTTTGTTGGCTTGACGGGCGGTGTGTACAAGATCTGAGAACGTATTCACCGCGGCCTGCTGATCCGCGATTACTAGCAATTCCGGCTTCATGGGGGCGAGTTGCAGCCCCCAATCTGAACTGGGGCGAAATTTCAGAGATTTGCTTACCGTTACCGGTTTGCGTCTCGTTGTTTTTCGCCATTGTAGGATGTGTGTAGCCCAGGGCATAAGCGCCGTGCTGACCTGACGTCGTCCTCTCCTTCCTCCCCGGTTTTGCCGAGGCAGTTCCGTTTGAGAATTTAACAAACGGTGAGGGTTGCGCTCGTTACCCCACTTAAGGGAACACCCCACGGCACGAGCTGACGACGGCCATGCAGCAGCTTTGTATCACCCTCTAAGGTCCCACGTTTCCGTGGGCTTGCAGATACATGTCAAACCCTGGTGAGGTTCTTCGCTTTGTATCGAATTGAACCACATGCTCCACTGCTTGTGCAGATCCCCGTCAATTCCTTTGAGTTTTAGTCTTGCGACCGTACTCCCCAGGCGGAATGCTTAACGCGTTAGCTTACGACCGCCACCACGTACAGTCCCGATTAATATCGGGACTCTACGTGACAGCGATCTAGCATTCATAGTTTACAGCTTGGACTACGCAGGTCTCTAATCTGCTTCGCTCCCCAAGCTTTCGTGCCTCAGCGTCAAGACTTTCCTAGGTACCTGCCTTCGCCATTGGTGTTCCTGTTGATATCAACGCATTTCACTGCTTCACCAACAGTTCCAGTACCCCCGAAAAGCTTCAACTCTACTAGTTTTTTCGCCAGTTCCTAGGTTAAGCCTAGGTATTTAAACGAAAACTTAATAAAGCGCCTACGCGACTCTTTACGCCCAATAAATCCGGATAACGCTTGCCCCCTACGTATTACCGCAGCTGCTGGCACGTAGTTTGCGGGGGCTTATTCGCCCAACCATGACGGTCAGGCAAAAGAAGTTTACGACCCGAGAGCCTTCATCCTTCACGCGGCGTCGCTGCGTCAGACTTTCGTCCATTGCGCAATATTCCTGGTTGCTGCCACCCGTAGGTGTATACCCCGTATCTCAGTGGTATTGTGGCTGATCGACCTCTCAGTCCAGCTACCCGTCGTCGCCTTGGTAGGCCGTTACCCCACCAACAAGCTGATAGGAGTAAGACCGATCTCCAAGCGAGCAGTTACGCTCTTTAATCCCGATAAATCGGGATATTACGGAGAATTACCCCGCCTTTCGGCGAGCTATGCTCCTCTTGAAGGTACGTTTCTTACCATTACTCACCCGTCCGCCACTGCTCCAACTTGCGTCGGAACCGTTCGACTTGCATGCCTAAGGCACGCCGCCAGCGTTTATCCTGAGCTAGGATCAAACTCTCAAAAAGAATTGATAAAATAAAAATCAATCCATATTTCTTCCTACCACTTCTTGGACGTCAATTCCAAAAAATGGTCTATTTATTTATTAAAGAGCAAAATGCGCTAAAAAACCCGACCAAGTTTTTTTCTGGTCGGGTATCTTTGACCCACAAACTTGGTTAGGATTTTAGGTGTTCATTCTGGTCATAGTATACCACATAATTTTTATTGGTCAAGAGTCTATATTTTTGATTCCATAATCTTAAATAATACTATCCCCAAAGACACCATTACATTCAAACTTTTATTCACTCCCCACATCGGAAGTTCTACTATCTCATCGGCTATATCTAATACTTCTTTTGAAATTCCATATGTTTCATTCCCCACCACAATCGCTAAAGGAAATTCCACTTTCATTTCCGTAAAAGGAATACTTCTTTCGTCTTGTTCTACACAAATAACTTTTAATTCTTGATTCTTGATTCTTAATTCTTCAATTGCAGATTTTGCCAACTCACAATGTTCCCAAGGTACCCACTCTGTAGTATTAATAGATGCTTTTTTTATTCTTGTGTTCGGAGGACTTTCTGTTGCCCCGCAAAGAAAAACCTTCTCCGCCGCTACCGCATCAGCCAACCTAAAAATCGATCCGACATTATAAGTATCCAAAACATTATCACAAACTATATAAATAGGATTCCGCTTAATCCCAATCACTTCTTCTCTTTTTGGATTAATCGTCCGTAATTCTTGAGCTCCTAGTTTTAACATAAGTTAATTTCTAATCTCTAATTATTCAAATTGACCTAAAAATCCCAATAACAAAATTTATAGTCTTTAGAAATTGGAACTTGGTCATTTTTTAGAAATTAGGTTAATTAGATCAATTAGGTTAATTTTATATCATCTAAACCTCAACGGTATTACTACCATATCTTCCTCACTCCTATCTTTTTCCGAAACCGCAGAAACTTTCAAAATTCCCGATGATGGAGGAACCGGAGGAGTAAAATACAAAGAAGTAGAAAACTCGCCAAATTGCATACCGTCTGATATTTTTGCATATACTGTTGTCCTTGTTATTTCTCTTCTGTCTGCATCTTCTAACTTTATATTCACTATATTTTCAAAAACCCTGGCTTTTCCGGAAATAGTAACTGGGCTTTTAACAATGCTTCCGCTCATGGGAGAATAAACAACAATATTCCCGGTAGGAGAAACTATTTTAGACGGTTGTGGTGTTATAAATTGAAAACTTTCTACAAAATCTAAAAACTTTGGCAGTAATGATACAAAACCATCAGAAGTATCCATGAATAATAATTCAAAAGTTTTTCCGTTATTCTCTACTAAATATACTGTTTGTTTTTGTCCGGAAAAGAATGGTGCATTCTTTGAAATAGTTCCTTCAATTTTTTTACCGGAAATTGTTCCTATTTTGGCTACCTCTTCCCTTTTGTCTGTCAAATTATCCTGAAAATAAACTAATCCATTTTCCAATGATTGATTAACTACGCTGACAATAAATCTCCCCAAATAATCTGTTGCCTCGGGAATCGGCCGTTGATCAAAACCAACAGTCTCTTTTCCTTCCCCAAATTCTTTAAAAACCCAACCTTTTGGATAACAAACTTCATACCCAATTTCTTTATTAAGATAAAAAACTCCCGAACATGACCTCTCTTTTAAAATACCTGTCACTTTTACTTTCTCATTATCAATTATTGGTGTCGGGTAACTTAAATTTTTTTTTATGACTCCGCTTTTTTGTTGCCAATAACCAAAAAGGGCAATTATTATTGTAATAATAACTACTAAAGCCGTAAAAAAACCCGCCCTATGTTTTTTAGCGAGCATCAATTCTCCTTATAACATTAAGTTTGGACAGTACCATTGCTCATTTATCCTATATCAAAGATAAAATATTGTCAAATTTATTTGACCTGCATTGTATTAAAATGAACATTACTATGTTTCACAAAACCTGTTCTTAGCAAATAAGGTTGTGAATTTGTATCCAGGTCGATAAATTCATCGGCAGAAGATACTAATTTACTGCTTGCACTTTTCCCGAATGCCATTACTTCCACTCTGCATCCCGTATTAACCCTTAGATACTCTACTAAAGGAAGGTAATCTCCATCACCTGTAACCAAAACAACCACGTCTAATTTTTGAGCAAGAATAATTGCATCAACTGATATCCCTACATCCCAATCTCCCTTTTTGATTCCACCGGGAAATATTTGTAAATCCTTACTCTTTACTTCAAAACCGGATAGTCTTAAAGCTTCAAAAAATTTTTGTTCCTCATCAATATCTGCCCTAACTACATAAGAAATCGCTCTTATAAGCTTTCTCTTGGATACTGCGGTTTTTAAAATTGATGCAAAATTTACCCTGCTGTTATAAAGATTTCTTGCAGTATGGTAAAGGTTTGCAACATCAACAAATACCCCCACCCTTTGGTTAATATTTTTTATCATATTTTTTCTCCTTTCATGGTGTTGGACTAGCTGTAATGCTAATCTCAACTATTGGTGTTATTGATGGCAATTCAGTTGGAGTTGGGGTTGTATTTTTAGTAGGACTTGGACTAACTTCACTACTTATTGTAGCTGTCGGTTCGGGTTTTATTTGGACTGCTTTAGGAGTTGCTGTTGCAACAGGCTTAGAAATAATTGTCGGAGTAATCGTTGCGGTTATAGAAACAGGCTTGGTAATTGTTTTAGTTACTTTCGGTGTAAAAATCACTTTTATATCAGGTTCTTGGGGTAAAGGAGATTTTAAATTTTTCCCTTTAAATAATAAAATTATGACGAGTCCTACAAATAATAAGAAAATAATTATGTATACTTTTTTTTTCAATTCCATATTAATTATTTCGCACCTTTAGTAAGTATTTTCCAACCCTCTCCAAAATCATCAAGATTTATGTTTTAACATCCTTTCCAAAGCAAGAACAAACGCTCCCATCCTTAAATCAATTTTATACTTACTGCTAATTTTCCATAAATCAAAAACTGCCTCTTCCATTTTAGCTTTTAATTTTTTATTTACTGCTTCTTCTTTCCAGTGCTCTCCGTGTAAATTCTGTTGCCATTCAAAAAATGATACCGTTACTCCACCGCTATTTGCTAAAACATCAGGAATAACAATTATCCCCTTTTTATATAATAATTCATCTGCTTCGGGTGTTGTTGGTCCGTTTGCCATTTCTAAAATTATTTTTGCTTTTATTTTATTTGCATTTTCTTTTGTTATTTGGTTTTCTAGAGCTGAAGGAATTAAAATATCAACTGGCAGTTCCAACAATTCTTCATTGGTTATCTCTTTGAATTTATCTCTATTTTTTATATCACAAATACTTCCCAAGCAATAACACCCGGCAACACTCCCTTTCTCTTTCTTGCATTTTAATGTCTTTTCTATATCTATTCCTTCGACTTCTTCATGTTGTTTAAAATTTGGTTTTTTTAGAGTTGTTATACCTCCACGACTGTCAGATACTGCTACAACTTTAAAACCGGATTCGGCAAGAATCTTAGCCACAAAATATCCTACATTCCCAAATCCCTGTACCGCCACAGTTAAATCCTTATTTGCTTTAAACTTTGAATTTAGTTTTAAAAGCAAAGCTTGTAAAATATAAACACCTCCCCGTCCTGTTGCTTCTGTCCTTCCCTCGCTTCCACCCCTATCCAGGGGTTTACCGGTAAAAGTAGCCATCATTTCATTCATTTTTAGTTTTGAACTTTTAACATTGTTTTGCGCTTTGATATATTCATCAACCATCCAACTCATAATTTTTGGGTTTGTATTGACATCGGGCGCAGGAATATCCCTGTATGCTCCAATATCAGGAAAGATCGCTTTAATATACTCCTTGGATAATCTTTCCAATTCTCCTTCACTAAGTTTTTTTGGATCAACTATTACTCCTCCTTTTCCTCCCCCAAGAGGTAAATTAGAAACTGCGCATTTTATCCCCATCCAAAATGATAAAGCCTTAACTTCATCCATTGATACCTGAGAATGAAATCTTATTCCGCCTTTATAAGGTCCTTTTATACTTGTATACTGCACCCTATACCCTTCAAATATTTTTATCTCTCCGTTATCCATTTTTACCGGAAAAAACACTTGGATTATTTTTTCTGGATAATGAAGTCTTAAAAGCAACTCATCTATCTCTTTTTTTTCTTTATTGCTGGAGTTTTTTCTTAAGATCTCTCCTGCTTTTTTTAATTGCCTTAGTGCATTTTCAAACGGATTTTCCATAATTATCCCCCCTTAAAAATTAAGCATTATTATTTCTTTAAAAATTGGTAAACCGAATAAGATGCCACCGCCCCACTTGCTCCTGCTGTGATCACTTGTTGAAAATCTTTCCAAAACGAATTTAAATCTCCCGCACAAAATAAACCGGGAATATTAGTTGACATATCCCTTTTTGTTTCAATATATCCGTCTTTATCAATTAATACCCCCAAGTCAGTCGCTAGTTTTGAAATCGGTACTCCTCCAATTTCAATAAAAACTCCATCAACAAACAATTCATTTGACCCATTATGAGATTTATCTAATATTATTTTTTCTACTCTTCCTGTCCCAATAATTTCTTTGATATTGATCTCATATAATATTTCTATATTCTTTTTTGCTTCAATTTCTTTTATCCAAGATGGTTCTGCCTTTAGGGCATTTTTTCTATAGAGAAGATAAACTTTTTTTGCAAAAGAGGCAACATGAGAAGCTCCGGAACAAGCAGCATTTGCTCCTCCCACTACAGCAACTGTTTTATCTTTAAAAAAGGCCGCATCACAAGTTGTACAATATGACACTCCTCTTCCTATAAACTTTTTTTCACCGGGAACTTTAAGCTCTCTCCTTTTTGTCCCCATTGCAAGAATTACCGCTTTTGAGCGATATGTTTTTCCTTCAACTGTTGATAAAACAAATATTCCTTTATCATCTTTTTTTATTTCATTGACTTGTGAAGTAATTAAATTCATTCCCAAAGATTTTGCATGATCAATAAATTTTTGTGCTAAATCAAGACCGGACAAACCAGACACTCCGGGATAATTTTCTACTTTATGTGCCCAAATAATTGTTCCCCCTAACTGCTCTGAAAGTACTAAATGCTTTATCCTGTATCGGGATGCATAAATCGAGGAGGATAATCCGGCCGGTCCCCCGCCCACAATTATAAGATCATATATTTCTATGTTTGTTTTATCCATATTTTATATTTTTTTGTTATTATTTATTAGATTATTAATCTGGAATTTTACTGTATAAAACTTCCCAATCAAAATTTTTATTGGTTGAAAATATTCTGTTTCACAGTTTTTATAATAATTAATAATAAGTTTAAAATTTTTATTTTTAAATTACCCTCTTTGTTTTGATACCCATCCAAATTCTCTCAACGCACCTTCTATCTCTTTTCTTAAACGGTATTCAACTGGTAATCCTACCATTCTTTTAATTTCTTTTCCTTGATGAAAAAGAATAAGCACCGGAACGCCTCTAACTCCATATTTTTCAATTAACTCTTTTTCTTCCATAATATCTACTTTACCAACCCCTAAATTGCTCCAATCCTCTGCTATTTTTTCTACATATTTGTTAACCGTCCTGCATGGTCCACAATCCTTCCACCAAAAATCAACCAAAACTGGAATTTTACTATTTAAAACCTTTTCTTCAAAATTTTTACCCGTTAATTTCTCTACTTGTCCGCTTGTTCCGGTTTTAACTTCTTCTCTCATTTTTTTCTGGATTCCGGGGTCCAACCACAAGGCTGTAATGCACCCAGAATTTCCTCCTGTAATTTTTTTATCGGCCTAGAACCAACAAATCTCTGTTTTTCCTCTCCATTAAAAAAAACGATGACAACAGGAACACTTTGAACATTATAATCATCTGCTAAATCAGGATCTCTCATTGCATCTACTTTTCCAACTTTAATATCCCATTCATGAGCAATCTGTTTAAGATGTTCGTCCATAATTACACATGGTCCGCATTTATTTAACCAAAAATCCACAATAACAGGACCATTAACATCAAGTACGGCCTCTTTAAAATTTCTTGGAGTCAGCGGAAGAATATTTTCATAGGCTTTGCTCCAAATACTCTCTCCCTCCATATTATCCTTCCTATTTATAAAATATTACTTACTTTACTTTATTAGTTTTTTATGAACTTTTCAAGCTTAGACAAAAATAAAAATAAAGTCAACGGGAAATACACCTATATTTTCAATGTGTTGCTCTGATTTACTGAATTATTCTCCACAAAAATCACAAGTATGATTTTTTTAAAACTTGTGTAAATAAAAAGGGCCAAACTAATTAACTTTGAGGTTGTCCTTGAGGAGACTCTAAACCCAATCTGATTTCTTCTCTCATCTTGTCTATTGGCCTAAATCCTATCCATCTTCTTACTATTTCTCCACCCTTAAACATAATAAAATGAGGAACTCCTTTAATCTCGTATTCTTGCCACCTATCAGAATTGTCCATTACACTATAAGATACAATTCTTACTTGGTCGCGCAATTCTTCCGATAATTTCTCTACAATCGGCATTGCCATTTTGCATGGTCCGCAATGCTCAGAAAAAAAATCCACCATTACTGGTTTGTCAGATTTCAAAACAACTTGATCAAAATTAGAATCAGTTACTTGGCTTAACTTTTCAGACATTTTTCTCCTTTTTTATAACTCGTATTAAAATTTTTGATTACTGCTATTATACCCCACAAAGTCAATAAAATCAACTTTTTATAGGATACTATTTGTTTTCAATTTATATTATTTCATCAATTTGCTTTTTGAAACTCTCCTTTGTCTGATACCCGACCATAGTCTTTACTACTTCCTTATCTTTAAACAATAGAATTGTTGGAATACTCATTACCGAATATTTTGATGCCGTCTGTTGATTCTCGTCAACATTAACTTTCCCTACTTTTATTTTTCCCTCGTATTCCTTTGCTAATTCATCAATAACAGGACCTGTCATCCGACAAGGCCCGCACCATTCTGCCCAAAAATCAACCAAAACTGGAATTTTACTATTTAAAACTTCCTCCTCAAAATTTTTATCGGTTAAAATCACGGGTTCCATATTTCTCCTTTCTTTTTATTAATTATAAACCTTTAAAATTTATTTGTGTATCCGCTTTTCCCATAAACCTTACTGACTGGATAGCGTTTTTTAACTTCCTCCAATTTTTCCCAAAAACTTTCTGACAAATCAATTTTGAGTATGTAAGATAGTATTAATAAAGAATGTAACACATCTGCCATCTCCATCCTAATTTTTTCAATTCGCTTTTTATCTTTTAATATTTCTTCATTCGAATCCCAAATAAAATGTTCTAAGGCTTCAGATGATTCTCTTACTAAATCCATAGCCACATTTTTTGGCGCATGAAACTTCTCCCACCCTCTCTCTTTAGAAATTAAAACAACAGCATTCAACATTTTTTGTAAATTATTGCTCTTCATAAATTAAAATTTCCTTCCAATCCTACCAAATCATCCAAATCCCCATAATAACAAGAAGAACTCCAATTGAAAGTTTCATCCATTTTTTTGCTCTATGCTCCCATTCTCTTATCTCTACTAATTTTTTTGTTTTCCAAATAACAAGCCATAAAATTATTAAAGGTAAAACAAAAAGAAAATTATAATAAATAAAATAACCCGCTACTTCCCAAATTGGTAAACGTGCTTGAGAAAGAATAGTTGCCGTACCAACATATATGGGCAAAGAACAAGGTGTTTCAAGAAGAGTAACCAAAACTCCCAATATTATAGTTGCCGGTATTGTTGCTTTCTCGATATATTTTCTAAGCATTCCCTGACTTGCTCCCGGTACCTCCAAATGAAAAGAGTCTAATAGCTTATAAGCTTTACTTCCATGGTTTATGTAAAATAAAATAAAGTCTTTAATATTTACAACACCAGCAATTAACAATATTGCTCCCAATACTTTCCTAAAAACTATAGAAATAGTTGAATTGGATAAAAAAGAAACTGATCTGTAAAAAACCAGTCCCACTAATAAATATGTAATATATACTGTTAGTATATAAGTAAGACCGATTTTGAAAACTGCTTTTTCTCTCCGTGCAAACACAATTAAATATCCCAAAAGTAAAACCAGCATTCCGATAGCACAGGGATTAACTCCGTCAATAAGACCGGCTATTGTAACAAGCGGAAAAGAAACCAAACCTCCGTTTTTTTGAAGGAAACATCCTGCCGATGTACAAACTTCTGCTCCTTGAGTTGAAAGAAGACTCATGGGTGATATTCTATTAAAGAACGTCATTTTTCTCAAGTCCCTAAAAAACCCAATTTGACAATTAGAAGCCTATAATATACACTTCCCCCTATTAAAATATATGCAATCAAAAGAAGATTCTTTTATCATTCATAGCGGAAATGATTCTATTGGCGGAGTTGCCATTCAGGTTGTGTCGGGAAAAATAGATGAAAAAGGTAAAAGACCCTCTTTATTTATTGATTTTGGAACCAGAATGGATATTACTGGAAAGTTCTTCGGTCCATTTAACCAAGGTGATTATCTCTCCGGAATAAAACCATTAATTGAGCTTGGAATAATTCCTCCTCTTCCCGATTATTTTTATAGAGAAGACCTTCCTAACCGTCCTCAATTAAAAGATCTGGAAAAAAGTTGGGGAAAATCATCAACAAGAAGCAGTGATGAAATAAGGATGTTAAAAATGAGGTTTGATGTTCAAGAAGATATTAACGCCACTGCCATTGCCTCTACTCATTATCATTGGGATCATGTCGGAAACATCGGCTTTTTAAGAGGTGACATTTCCCTTCTTGCCACAGAAATAACCATACAAACTATTAAGGCCATGGAAAAACATTGGGGAGCAGACTGGATGAGAGAAATAACTGCCTTTAGAAGACGCGATCTTCCTAAAGTAGGAAGAAAACTACAGGAAGATCCCCGCCCTCTTGTAATTGCCCGCTATGGGAAACCACTAGAAACAAGCACGGGAAAAATACTTTTTTATGCAACAAGTCACAGTGCAGTAAATTCTTCGGCAATTGATGTGGAGTTAGAAAGCGGAGTAAGGATTCACAACACGGGAGATATAAGAGAGGGAGAAAAAACAAGACAATATATAGAATGGCTTGACAAAACTCCCCCGCCGGACGTTTTTATATTGGATGGAACAAATATTTCTTCTGATAAAATCTCGCTAACAGAAAAGCAGGTAAAGGATGCGTTATTACAAAAATTTAGAGAGAATAAGGACACCTATTTTATTACTGTCCCTCAAAGACAATTCGAAAGGGTAAATAATATTTTATTAGCCGCAAAAGAAACAGGTAAAAAAGTTTATATACCTTTAATAGTTGCTTATTACCTTCATATGTTAGAACCTTACAGGGATCAGGATGAAAGAATTCCTGCCCTTGCTGATTTTTCAGTATATTTACAACCGAAAAGGTCCGGAAAATATGACTCAAAAGACTATGATACTTTTTTAAAAGAGGTTCTTGCTCGAAACGATGTAAACGTTGTTAAAGTTGATGATTTAAAATGTTTGGAAGAAGGAAAAAGTGTTGTTATTTTTACTTCTCAGGAACAGATGTATTGTTTTTATGCCCGCGGTTTATTTCCCCAAAAAGGTCACTATATCCATTCAACATCTGAAGCTTTTAATGAACAGGGAGAAGTTGATTTAGATAAACTCCAAAGTCTAATAAGAGAAATCGGATATGATTATGAACAACTTCATGCTTCGGGACATTTTTCAAAAGACGAGCTGGCCGAATTTGCAAAACACATCCGTTCAAAAGTGGTAATTCCTCTTCACACAGAGTACCCGGAGAAATTTGCAGAAATAATTCGAAGAAATAGCAGAGTAAATCCAACAGTCATTGATAAAATCTCCAAAGGACTACCATATGGAATAAAAGGCAACATCCTCCTCTCTCCATTATAAATTTTTTTATCTTTCTAAAAATACAAAAATACGATTATTTAAATACATCCTATTTGTGATACTAAACACTAGATATTTCTTTAAAAAAGAATTATGCTATCGTTAATAGTAAATTTTTGATCAACATGATAAAACGCAAAATTATTTTGTATGCTTTCACTTTTTTTGTAATCTTTTTATCAATTATTATCTTTAGCTGTTCTCTTGATCAACACCAGAAAAAAGAAAATAAATGTTTTCTCCCTTGGTGCAAAAGTGATTTCAGTAGACAGTGTGAAAATAAAATCCGGATATTTAACCCCAAAGAAATCAAATACCAACTCCAATATTCTTTACTAAAGTTAACATGTAAACTTAAAAATGGTAAACTAGAATCTCCTTACAATCGTTATATAATTCACATTGATATGGCGTTACCACAATATTATTTACCTTTGTGCATTTATGATGAAGGTAAAAAATGCTACTCAGGAAAAGAATGCTCTTCAAAAAAGTGTTTAATCCCGATCGACAAACAAATAGAGGATCAGTTAGATAATAAAAATATCAGCAATATAGGAATTTCTAATAATTTGTTTGGTTCCTGCGGTTCTTTTAACTCAATATCTTACTCGTTGTGTATTAATGATAATCGTACTTTGTTCGATTGCCAACCAAAGTATTGAAGTTTCAATAGCCTATTTATCACAATCAATTCTTCCCTACTTACATATTTGTTTAATTTAATATTCTAATAATCTTTAAATTGTTTTAACAACTAAATTTAATTTAATATATCACTATGGTCTTTTACACTTCAAGTTAGACTATCTCTTGACATTCCTAAAGAACTACTATATTATATCCCCCTAGGAGGGATATGTATAGACCAAAAAATATTCAGGAAAGAATAATACATAGATTAAAAATTTCTCTTGGCCAAATGAAAAAAGTAATTCAAATGGTCGAAGAAGATAAATACTGTATTGATGTTATCCATCAAACACAAGCAATAGAAAAAGCGCTTGAAGAAACAAACAACCTTATTTTAGAAAATCATTTAAATTCCTGTGTTGCCGATGCCATGAAAGAGGGAAATAAAGAAGAAGCCGTAAAAGAAGTTATGAATGTTTTTAAAAAAAGAAACAAATAAAAAGATTATGAATCAAATAACAAAAATTTATTCCATAAAAGGTATTCATTGTTCTTCTTGTGTTAATGTGATTGAAAAGTCTCTAATAAAGTTAAGAGGAGTTGAAAGGGCTTCGGTTAATTTTGCTACAGAAAAATTAAGCGTGCTTTACAATCCGGAAAAAATTTCTGAAAAAGATATAATATCGGCAGTAAAAAATGCTGGTTATGAAGCTATTCCGGAAACAGATGGAAAACCAAACAAAGAAAATAATTACGAAGAACAAACCCTAATTATCAAAATTATAATCGGTGCTTTGGTTGGAATATTAATACTTTGGGGAACACTTCCGGCGGTAAATAATTTTGCTCCTCCTTCGTTGAAAATATTTCTTGTCCAACTTATTCTGGCTACTCCTATTCAATTGTGGTTGGGACTGGATTTCTATAAATCAGCCTTTAATGCCCTAAAAAACAAAACTGCCAATATGGATACCTTAGTTTCTCTGGGCACAACTACTGCTTTTATTTATTCAGTAGTAATAACCGTAAATCCAGATTTCTTCAAAAATACAGGATCTGAACCCATGCCCTACTTTGACACTTCAGTTATTATATTAACTCTTGTCCTTCTTGGAAAATATCTGGAGAAAAAAGCCAAAGGTAAAACAAGCGAAGCAATAAAAAAGTTAATAGGACTTCAAGCAAAAACTGCAAGGATTCTTATTGATGGAAAAGAAATTGATACCCCGATTGAAAAAGTTATTATTGGAAATCTAATAAGGGTCCGTCCTGGAGAAAAAATTCCTGTTGACGGAATAATTATTGAGGGTATCTCTTCAGTTGATGAATCTATGGTTACCGGCGAAAGTATCCCAAAAGATAAAGAAAAAGGTGATGTTGTAATAGGTGGAACAATCAACAAATCAGGAGCTTTTATTTTTAAAGCAGAAAAAATAGGAAAAGATACTATGCTTTCTCAAATAATTACTCTTGTTGAAAAAGCCCAAGAAAGTAAAGCCCCAATACAAAGAATGGCTGACAAGGTATCTGCTTACTTTGTTCCGATAGTTCTATTTCTGGCAACAACTAGCGCCATAATCTGGTATTTTTTTGGCCCCCAGCCAAATTTTAACTATTCAATATTAACTTTTATTTCTGTCTTAATTATCGCTTGTCCGTGTGCTATGGGACTTGCCACCCCTACCGCCATAATGGTTGGAACTGGAATCGCTGCTCAAAATGGAATTCTAATAAAAGATGCAGAAAGTTTAGAAACTGCTCACAAAATAAACACCGTCATCTTTGACAAGACAGGAACACTTACCGAAGGTAAACCAACTGTTACTAACTTAATTAGCGTAAGCAAACTTAGTAATTTAGATGCTTTAACCATCGCTGCAAGTCTCGAAAAAAATTCTGAACACTCCTTGGCCGAAGCAATATTAAAAGAAGCAGAAAAACAAAATGCAAAACTTTATAAAGTAGAAAGTTTTAAAGCTCATTCTGGTTTGGGCATTGAAGGAATTATCAATGGGAAAAAATACTTTTTAGGCAATCGCAAATTTATTGATAACCTTATTCTGGTAAGACCAATTAATCTAATGAGCCAAATTGAAAACCTTGAAAATGAAGGAAAAACCATCGCTATCCTATCAAGCGAAAATAATATTATCGCTCTTATCGGAATCGCTGATACTGTTAAAGAAAGTGCAAAAGAAGTAATCCCGCTTCTAACTAATTTAGGCATAGAAACAATTCTGCTAACCGGTGATAACGAAAAAACAGCAAGGGCAATTGGAAATAAAATTGGCATAAAAAACATTCTCTCAGAAGTTCTCCCTGGTCAAAAAGAAGAAGAGGTTAGAAAAATTCAAGATAAAAATTCTATTCACCCAAAAACAGTTGCTTTCGTTGGCGACGGTGTAAACGATGCTCCGGCACTGGCAAGCAGCAACGTCGGTATTGCAATGGGTTCAGGTACTGACATTGCTATAGAATCTTCAAATATTACTTTAATTAACAAAGATCTTAAATCGGTCGTCAAGGCAATAGAATTATCAAAACAAACTATAAAAACTATAAAAATGAATCTTTTTTGGGCATTTGGATATAATATAATCCTTATTCCGGTTGCTATGGGAATTCTCTATCCTTTTTTTAAAATATTATTAAACCCTATCCTCGCTTCTCTTGCTATGGCTTTAAGTTCAATTTCGGTTGTTGCGAATTCATTACGTCTTAAAAAAATAAAATTGTAAATATGGAAAAGATAAATTTATTCACAATATTTTTAACAGGCCTTCTAACTGGTGGCTTTTCCTGTCTTGCCGTTCAGGGTGGACTTCTTGCTACAACTCTTATTCAGAAAAGTCCCGAATCTGACAATAAAAATAATATTTTTTTGATTCTGTCATTTCTGATATCGAAATTAATTGCATATACTTTTTTTGGATTTTTCTTAGGTTGGCTTGGGTCCTTATTAGAACTTTCCTTAACTGTAAAAATTATTATGCAAGTTATTATAGCGGTCTTTATGATTGGAACGGCATTAAACCTCTTAAATGTCCATCCGATTTTCCGCTATTTTGCAATTCAACCTCCAAAATTTTTAACCCGCTTGGTAAGAAAAGAGTCAAAAAGCAATAATTTTTTTGCTCCTGCTTTCTTAGGAACTCTAACAGTTTTTATCCCCTGTGGTACAACACAGGCAATTATGGCCTTAGCAATTGCTTCTGGAAATCCTCTTATTGGCGCTTTGATACTGTTTACTTTTATATTAGGAACCTCACCTGTTTTCTTCGCAATAGGTTTTTTCTCCACCAGATTAAAAGAGGGATTTAATAACAAATTTATGAAAATTGCTGCTTTTGCAATAATTTTTTTGGCAATTATTAACATTAACAGTTCAATTGCCCTAACAGGAAGCAAATATACTTTAGAAAATCTTTGGAAAGATTTTTCTTGTTCAACGTTTTTAGTCTGTAACAAATCAAGTGATAAAACCTCAAACAATCAAATAAACATTCAAGAAAATAAAGCAGTAATAAAAATTACTCGAAATGGTTACTCTCCCGACGTAATAACAATTAAAAAAAATGCAAAGATAACCTTGCAGGTTATTAACGAAGATGGCTATGGTTGTATACAGGCCTTTGTTATCCCAAAATTAAATATTCAAAAAATAATTCCTCCGGGAAAATCAGAAAGTTTCTTAATCGATATCCCAGAAAATGAAACAGAAATTGCATTTATGTGCAGTATGGGTATGTACAAAGGGGTAATAAAAGTATTATAATACAAACCTATAAAAGGAATTATATGACTACATTTCACGAGTTGGAAAAACTCCGTCAGGAAAAAAATGGCCAAATTAATATTATAAAAAATGATCTGGTAAGAAGATTTGGTGATCCTCTGGGAAGTTCTGTATTCGAATATGCTTACAGCAATCCAAAAACAACCGAGAGACAATCACAATTAAGACTATCTCTTGCCGATGCAATCGTAACCTCTTGGGACACTACCGATCCCAAGATAATGATCCGGCAATTGTCAGAGTTGTTACAAGTTATAAAACAAGCAAAGTCTCAACCCATTTCATATCAATCAGAAATTATAGCAAGGCGTTCTCAATAAATATCATGAAAAGAACAATATATAATATTTCAGGACTACATTGCGTAAGTTGTTGTCAAAATATTGATGGAGGGTTGGAAGATCAGGATGGAATTATATCTTCAAACACAAATTATGCTAAATCAAAAACAACAATTGAATTTGAAGAAGACAAAATCACTGAAAAACAAATTGAAAAAATAATTACCGATCTCGGGTACAACATCGTTTAGAAATTAGACCTGTCCCGACAAAGCTGAGGGATTAATTAGAAATTTTATTCTTCTTTCCAGGAAATCGCTTGTACCGGACATATGTCAATTGCTTCTTGAATTTTTTCTGGAGAATCACCTGTTTGACTCATCACCTCGGCTTTTCCGCTATTATTTAGGGAAAAAGTCTTGGGAGCAATTGCCGTGCAGCTCCCGCATCCAATACAAGTATTATCGTCAACAACTAATTTCTTCATATATGATCCTTTCTTAAAATTGCTTGATATTAATAAAAATTACAGTCGTAGTTTAAAAGCAAATCCTTCGCTTTTATAAATTTACAACAATTTTTTTCAATGATTTTGCCATTCCTAGTAATTTATTTATCTTTCTTAATATTTGACGTGAGTTATTAGATGTTAAAATTTTTTGTCTTAACAGTTCCCGTGCTACTTCCTGACCTTCTTTTATATACGACATGACAGACTTTGGAATAGATACTTTAGTAAATTTAATAAGATGAGAAACATAAAACATCTCAACAAACCTTACTCTTTTACCCTCATAAAGGCTATTTAAATAAGCCTCTATACCATACTTTTTTTTCTTCATTACAGAAATCTTGGAAATTATATCTTTTTTCCAAATCGCTCTCTCACCTGTTAAAATATTAAATAAATCTGTATAAAATTTTCCGCTCGAATTATCAATTCCTAAAACCATATCTGCTTCATCATTAAATAACGGACTAACTAAAAATAATAAATCGCGTTCAGAAATATTCGTAATGTCCCCGTCAAGAAAAACGGTTGCCGGATACTTAGATTTGTTTACTCCAAAAGACAACGCAAAACCCTTACCGTAGTTTTTTTCTAAATGGAATATTGAAAGTTTTTTGGATAATTCAAAAGGTAACTCTTTTTTTGTTATCTCCAATATCCTGCCGGTTCTATCGGTTGATCCATCATTAACTATTAATATTTCACCATACGATTGAAAAGTAACTAGAGTCCTAATTAAATTTCCTATTGTTCTCTCTTCGTTATAAACAGGAATAATAATTGAAAATTCGTTCATTTTAATAACCTATTCTCAATATAATCAACTATTGTTAAGCTTGCTCTTTTTTGTCTTTCTCTTAGTAATTCTATATGATGTTTATAATCATCCATTAAGGCCGGTGTTTTTATCCATCTTTTAAGAATAGATATTATACATTTGCTGTCTCCCTCAACTATCCCAATTTTTTCATGCTTAATAAGATCTAAATTTCCCTCCTCTTGTCCCGGCATACAGGAAAATGCAATAAAAGGTTTCCTCGCTGCCACTGCTTCAAATAAATTTGAAGGACCTGCTTTACTAATTACCACGTCGCAAGCTCTCATCCAATCAGCCATATTTTTTTGAAAACCGAGAATTGTAAACCGTAAATCAGAAGATAATTTAGAAATCATCTTTTTGTATAAGGGTTTATTATCTCCGCATATAACTACCACTTGAAAACAATCAGAAATATCACCGGGTAATTCAGATAAACCCTTACAAATTTCAAAAACATTCCCCACTCCCTCTCCGCTTCCTCCAATAAGAATAGTAAATAATTTTGGTTTAAGCCCCAAACTTTCTCTTAATTTTTTTATATTTACTTGTTCGTAAAAATTTTTTCTTACAGGATATCCCGTAAGATAAATCTTATTTTTAGGAACACCGGCTTTTATTGCTTTCTTTAGAACAATTTCTGTTGGTGAAAAATAAACATCAGGATTACCCCTAAACCAAACCGAATGTGTTGTGGCAGGATCAACAATAACCAACCCAAAAGGAATTTTTTTCCCATGATCTAAAAATGCCTTTGATGGAAATTTACTGATTAAAGGATGAACTGAAATAATACAATCGGGTTCAGAAAGAAAAAGTTTTCTTCTCATTTTCTCTTCAGCAATACTATTTCCCAAACTGGATACAATTTTTGAAATCTCCTTTTTTCTGCTGCTTGTCCAAAATAAAAATCCCCAAAAAGAAAGCAAATGACGGCTTATAATACTATAAGAAGTTTTAAAAACAGACGGTAGTGCATCAAACGTTGAAACATTATATCCCAATGATTCAAATTCCTCTTTTAAGGATTGAGCTACACTTCTATGTCCCCCGCCCGTTGCCGACATAATAATAAGAATTTTCTTACGCATACCTTAACCTAAAAAGAGCAGAGAAGAAAAAATAAATCCGAAAAGAATAAGCAAGAGGTATATCTTTTGATTTTTATCATCTATTTCTCCTTTAACTTGCCAAAAAAACTTTTCTTTCAATATAAAACTTCCTTGTTTATATAAAAAACCCAAGTCTAAAATATATCTCAAAAAAATTCCCAAAACAAGTCCCATCCCAAAAATACTTCCAGAACTTGTTATTATAAAAACAGAAAGTAAAAACAAAACAGGAGCCATAATGGCACTATGCAGTATTAATTGCTTCCTCTCGTCCCTATGAGACAAAACAAAGAAAACCATCTCTTTATATCTCCTATTTTTAAAAAGCTGGATAGCGGTAACTGAGTTTATTTCTTCCGGTCTCGTGTAAAAAACATACAGAAACTGATCAATTTCAAGTAAAATATATCCAAAAATCCCACCCAACACAAACAAAAGAGTGCCAAGAGGAAAGGAAATCCCCCATTTTAAAAATGACAGAAGAAGAAAAAAAATTCCTATTAATAATAATTTAGAAAACTGCCCGCCTTTAATCATTTTATATTAGCCCTGTTTTTAGTATATCATTTATAAATTAATTAATAACTATTTATAATATTTTTTACCCTATCGGGATAATCAGATATTATCCCATCCACTCCCAGTTTTAACATTTTTTTAATATCTTTATATCTGTTTACAGAAAAAGGGTATACAAAAAGGTCCCTTTTGTGAGCTGCTTTAACCAATCTTCCCGTAAGTAGTCTGAAATTTACTGATAAAAAATCAGCTCTTGCATAAGAACATAATAATCCAACATAAAATGGATATGTATGTTTTAGCAAAACTATAATAGGTAACCAAATAGGAGAAAGAAAAATCTTAAAAGTAGTACTAAATCTATCTCTGGGAAAAGAAATACCAACAATCAATCTTGGTTCTAATACCTTTAAAAGCCTGAGACTTTTAGCAAAATGTGAACTAATAAATACTCTGTTGATTAAATTTCTTTCTCTCAAAAATGAAAGAAGCTCAAATTCACACCCGGTAATCTTAAGATCAATTAAAACTTTTTGTTTTGAATCTAACTCATTAATAAGATCTGAAAGAAATATTAATTGATTTTTTCTTGGAAATACTAAATTCTTTAAAAAAGATGCGGAAGATTCAGAAATTTTATATTTACTATTTTTTTTGCCTTTCACTTGATTATTATGAGATAAGATAAAAATACCATCTTTGCTCTTTCTTAAATCTGCTTCTATTAAATCTACCCCGATCGAAATGGCTTTTTTATATGATGGTAAACTATTTTCAAAAGAATAACCCGCCGCTCCCCGATGCCCAATTACTAAAGTTTCGATTGGTTTAGTAAGTCCCTTCTTTCTTCTTTTCCTTAGAATAAATATTCCCAGGAAGAAAGCAAGTATATACCAAAAATTAATAAATAAAAACTCCATAAAAAATCCTAATTTATCCTGTTTTTATCAGGGTTATATAAAACTGTATCTAAACCTCTTTAAATCAACATGCCTCTCATCAACAAAACCAACTCTTTCAACTATAAGTCTTCTTCTTTGTTCTTTCCATCCATCAAAAGCCCGCCGGCCAATCGCTTGCGCGTCAGGCGCTTGCGGGCCGGAAAAATTATCTGCTAACTTTCCCTCTTTATTCACTACTCTATGGCATGGTACATTTTTATCTTTATTTGCATGTAATGCCCACCCCACTACCCTTGGTGTAATCCCCAAAATCTTCCCTATTTCTCCATAAGTCATTACCTTTCCTATTGGAATTTCTCCGGTAATCTTATAGACTCTTTTAAAAACATTGCTACGCAATTTTAAGCTTTGCATTGCTACTTTCAATTTTGTTTATCCTATAAAGGGTGCTTTATATTTTGAACTGGGAACTTTAGCACCAAAGGCACCAAGTTCCTTAAGTTTCCACATAAAAAGTCTCCCCTTGCTTCTCGCATTTGCATCTTTTACAAAAGACAGCGCCTCTTCTAAAACCCCTCTCGGATGTTCTTTTGCCAGTTTTATGTATAAAGAAACATGTCTTAATTCTCCCAATTGTTCCGCCAAATAATATCCATATTTTTGAAATTCCCTGCTAATATATTTATCCTTTGTAGGATTAAACTTTTTTAGTATCTCCGAAACAGATTGTAAAGACCCCGATTTTTTATTAACCATATATATGGTAAACCTCTGTTTATTAAAATAGTCTTTTTAATTAGAAATTGGGTCAATTGGGCCTGCCCGCAGATGCCAAAGCATCAGCTTTTGCAGGCGGGTTAATTAGAAATTACTTAATGTTGTACTTATTCATCGCTTTTTCAATTCCTTCTGTCAAAATGAGAAACACTGCTTCAGAAGCTCTATTTATAACCTGCTCAAATGTTTTTTCTTCATCAGTGTTAAAAGATCTTAAAACAATATCCATCGCTTTTCCAAAAGTCTTATTTCTTATCCCGATTCTTATCCTGATGAAATCATCGCTTCCTATGCTCTTTAAAATTGATTCAATCCCATGATGACCGGCACTTCCTCCTCCCCTTTGTATCTTTATCCTTCCCAAATCTAAATCCGAATCATCATGAATAACAATTAAGTCAGAGACAGAAACCCTATCTTTATACAAACTCATAAACTTAAAAATTGCCTCCCCGCTCAAATTCATAAACGTTAATGGCTTAATAACAATAACTCTCTCCTCTCCAATTTTTCCTTCAACAATTTCGCTATTAAACTTTTTTTCAATTTTGAATTTTACTTGTCCCGAGAGAATTCGGGGGAAATTATCATTTTGCACTTTGAATTTTGCATTTTTAACTATATTCTCCATTAATATAAATCCCACATTATGTGGAGTTTTTTTATATTGTTTTCCTGGATTTCCTAAACCAACAATTATTTTCATCTACCTCCTTTTATGTATTGATTATATCAATTTAATAACAATAATTATAAAACACAAATCTCCACAAAAAACCCCATCCCAAATGGACGGGTAAAAAATTTCTCATTTTTTATATCCTACTTCATTTTTTCTAATTGTTTCTCTGCTATCTCTCCTACATATGGAAGCTTAAACATTTCTCCCGAATAAGCCTTATACATCAACAAAATCCAAAGAATAAGTTCAACGGGAACAAGAAGTATCGATACAATCCACCCGAGAAGTGGAATAAACCCGAGAACTATTCCCAAAACAAACAATCCTCCAAATGTAATAGTTGATTGCATTGCATGAAACCTAACAAACTTATCCTCTTTTTCGATTAACAGAAACACAATTCCTGTAATAAAACCCAATAAATAAGTCACTGCTCCTAAAAGATTCTTATTAGAAGAAGTAACTGGGGATTTTTCCGTCATTTTTCTCACCTCCTTTAGAAAAAGTTAACGAATAAAATGAGTTTACTTTTTCTTACTTGCCCGCCGTAGTCCGATTTAATTATAGACGCAGGCGGGAGTCCGTCATGAATCGCAGCACGAGGCGCGCTACGAATAGTAGGTAAGCCGAGTGCTAAGATTAGACGGACAAAATTGTTAACGAATAAAATGAGTATACTTTTATTTGCTCTCTTTTTTTATCCTACACTCTTAAAATCTCATAAGTCAAGAGAAAGTTGTGATTGTCCTAATTCAACTTGTTTCTCGCTGGTCTTACCGGTCTTAATAGACGATCCCCAAATTTTCACTTTCCCGAATTCTCCGTCATATCCGGGTGCAACTACGATATCTCCGTTCCTTACCTTCTCTATTCCCTCTGCAACTTTTTCTCCGGATATTTTTGTAATTTCAGAGTAAGGTGTTGCCAAAAGCACCTTAAATTCAGAACCAATTTCGAAAACAAGCTTCTGGTATTCTCCTTGTATTTTCTGACTGGCCGGCATTCCCCCCAAAGCTTCTGATAAAATTTCTTGTAATGGAACAATCTTTGTAAAAGGTGGTCTATTAAAAGATTTATTGCGAAACATCCTAATTGATACCCCATTAATATTAATTATTGATAATTCTGATATATCTTCTCTTGATGCTAATTGAGAAACCCTATGCATTACACCTATTGTTAATTTTTTTCCGCAGACAGAACAAGTTGTTCCCAGTTTTTTTGTCTCTTCTGGACTCTGCCTCACCCCGCAATTACGGTGTCCCGTATAATGATATTTTCCCTCTTCCGGATAAAACTCAACAGTATACGAAATCTCCCACTTCCCGCTGGAATCTTGTTTTATTGCTTTTACAAAATCCTCATATGATAAATCACTCTTTGATTCTTGGCCCGTACTTTTGACTTTTAAAACTGTTACTTCTCTTCCTAATTTTGCCCCTGAGTGTGCATCTGAAGAAGAAAGAATACTTCGGTTGTCCAACTCTCCGATTCTCCAATTCATCGCCGGATCGCTGGACAATCCTGTTTCCACCGCGTGTATATACTTGCTCATGTCTCCAAAACATTCATCGATTGAATCAAATCCCGACTCGCTTCCAAACAGTGAAAACCATGGCGTCCAAATGTGAGCGGGAACAAACAAACACGAAGGATCTATGGTAAAAACTAATTCTGCTAAATCACGGCTGGAAATCCCAACAATCGGCCTGCCATCACTTATCAGATTACAACCTCTTTTTGTTAGTTCGGAGTTGATTTTATCAGCAGATTCTAATGAAGATGTATAAATTAAATTATGAATTCTCCGAAGCTTACCTCCTTGGGAATATATTGAACTGATCTCTGCCGATAAAATAAACGAAACCTCATTGTTATTTAAATTTTTATCGGCTAATTTAAAAAATCCGTTTTCAAGTGGCATTAAATTTGACTTTATTTCTCTAAACCACAAAGGATGCATAAAATCACCCGTTGCCATGAGTTTAATTCCTTTAATTTTTGCCCACTTTGCAATCTCAGGAAGCACCATTTGAGACGATACGGCTCTTGAAAATTTACTATGTATATGTAAATCAGCAATTATTTGCATTATTAAAAGTAAAAATTTCTAAAACAGGTCCACAATTTTATTAAGATCCTTTTCTATTGTTGAATTTAAACCATTTTCAAAAATATCATTATAATTTCCCTTAAGTTCACTTTTTGCAGTATAGCTTTTTCTCATAACTACATCCATCCCAATTATTCTGCAAAAATTATCTGCAATATTGTTTGTGCAAACATCAATATTTTCTATAATGTCTGCTCCTACGCATATAACTACCGCTTTCTTCTTTTTAAATTCATTTTCTTTTTCTGCCGTGCAAAAAATACTACATCTATCAATAAAGTCCTTAAATAAACCAGTCGGCATATTAAAATAATTGGGTGAAATAAAAATATATCCATCCGCTTTTTCCATTTTGTCCATAATTATTTTCATATCATCTTCAATTCTGCATTTTAGTTCATGGTTACAATATTCAACACAACCCAAACAACGGTTAATCTTCTTCTCTCTTAAGAGAATAATTTCATTATCAATTCCCCTCTCTTTAAATATTTTTTGTATCCAAAGTAGAATACTTTCAGAATTTCCTTTTCTCGGACTCCCGCAAATACTCAATATTTTCATAGACCTCCTGATATCTTCATCAAAATATTTAATAATAAAAAGTATTATTGTTTTTTGCTTTGTAAATTATACATTTCTTCTATCTCAACTAGACTCGTTGCATCTTCGGAAGATTTATCGTCTCGAAAATCAACAAGCCTGGGAAATCGAAGAGCAAATCCCGGTGTTTTAACTTCCATCCCGCCGCCGCCTTTAGTTTTTTGCATTTCTCTTCCGGCAGTATGTACGGGTGATCTTGTTATTTCATCGGCCTTAATTACCACTATGGTAAAAGGCTCAACCCAAACATCACATTCCATCATTTTATCAACATCGTATCTAGCGGGTTTACTTTTAACTTTTAACTTATGACTTTTAACTTTTAATGCTTTCCATTCTTCATCTGTAAGACCCGTTCCAATCTTAGCAATGGTCTTAAAACTATCACTTTCCTTATCATATATTCCGATTAAAAATGCCCCTATCCCAAAACCGGTTCTTTTCCCTTGTCCAAAATCATATCCCATCACCAGTGCATCAATTGTATCATCAAGTTTTGCGTCATAACTTCTTTTATACTTTATCCAATTCCATCCCCTTGCTCCTGCTTGGTATACTCCGTCTAATCTTTTTGCCATAACCCCTTCAAGACCCCTTGCCACTGCATCCTGAAAAACCTGTTCCAACACAGTAGGATTTGAAATAACTTGTTCTTCTGAAATTAAAACTGTTTCTCCTTTATTGATAGATTTTTCTAATTTCTCTCTTCTTGTTTTATATGGTTCGTTTAAATAATTTTTTCCGTCTTTATATAAAATATCAAAACAAATAAGTCTAAGGGGTACTTCCTTTTTCATTTTTTCAATGTCATATTTTCTTTTCCTTTGAACCGTCTCTTGAAAAGGTAAATATTCCCCGTTATTTAAGTTGTAAGCAATTGCCTCACCTTCAAATATTACCTCATCACCGGAAATCTGCTTCTCAATCCCGGATGTTATATCCGGATACATAAAAGTCACATCTTCCAAATTTCTGGTAAAAAGTCGTACTTTTTGAATTCCATTACCGTCTGGAACAAAATCAAATGATGATTGCGCAGAGTTTTTTATTGCAGTTTTTCTAAATCCCTTTCTTAAAAAATGACATTGTAGTCTAAAACCGTCAATTTTTGGCTCTATAGCTGAAGGTCCGATCTTGTCAATAATTTCTTTTCCGGAAGAAAGCCTTTCTGCTCTTGCCATTAAAATAGGTGTCCCCACTTTTGGATTCACTCTCAGAAGTCCCCCAATTCCTTCTTCTTTTATAGTTTTTGCAATAAATCCTAAATCCGGCCGGACATTAAAAGCTCTTTCTATTTCTTTTCTGTGTTCTTTGCTTTTTCCCGTCATCCAGGATAAACTGTCAAGAACTGTCATATCCGAAAACCCAAGTCTCATTTTGGCAACTGGAATCCTCACAATATATCTATTAGATAAGGAATCCAATTCTTTCAATAAACTTGCTAATAAATTAGTTTTAACATCTACCGATCCGCTCCCTCCCGCCTCTGCAATATTCTTTAACACTTCAAAAACATCACACACCTCTTTGTTTTTTATTCTTAATTCTTTATTCATTATTCTTAATTTTTCTGCTACCGCTCCTAAATCACCAAGCGTTTTAAATAAAGTAGTAACTTTCTCAATAGAAATTTCATATCCAATCGCTATCGCGCGGATCACCATCTTTTCTGCCATCCCGAATTCTATTGCTTCGTATAAAGGAGCTACCCTACCCTGTGTTAAATAACAAATTTTATCTATTTCATTTTTATCAGACTTTCTAAAAAGATCGGCCAAAATCAAAACCATTTCGTTGCGGGAAGTAATATTCTCTAGTTTTTGAAAATATTTTGCCAGTTCAATAAATTTCATTTTGTTTTTTTAAATATTTGCAGCATAAATATAAAATACTAATAAACACTGCAAACTAATTTATTTTATTTCTTAAAGGCAGAAGAAATAAAGAAGTAAGCAAAAACAACCACTCCAATAAACATTATCCCGAATATTATACTAAGCCAACCGGCTTTTTCACTTTTTAAAATCTTATTTAATCCTTCTCCAACCAATGTTAAACCAAATAAACTTGGTAAAATTAAAACCATATATAAAAACTGGGGATCAGTCGAATTCATACCTTTACTCTTTTATTGCTTTTATCCTCTCATCACGTATTGAGCTTTCTTTGTACTGCCTTCTTTTTTTATTATCCTCATTTTGACTAGCTGTTGCAAATCACGAAGTATAGTATCTTCAGAAATCATAGGAAAAAGTTCACGGAATGCCTTGTTGTTTATAAAACCAATTGTTTGTATATACTCTAATATCTTAATCTGCCTCTCATTTAGTGCAATTTGACCGTGTCTTTTTTTCATTTTTAAATCAACAGATAACCTTTGAACTTTTTCTTTTATTCTCGTAAGTTCAATTGCCAATCCCTCGGTAAAATATTCAAGCCAACTTGTTAAATCGCCGGAATTCGTTGTTTTTGATAATGCTTCATAATATCTGTTTGCATCGCTGTCATAATGTTCTTCTAGTGAAAAAAATCTCTTGACATCATATCCGGATGTAGCAAGTACTAAAGTTGCAGATGCTCTGGCTACTCTGCCATTTCCATCCACAAAAGGATGAATCCTAACAAGTTCAAAATGTATTATTCCTGCTTTTAAAATAGAATGTACCGCTTCTGCATCCTCCGAAGAAAACCATTTTATAAAATCTTCCATAAGATAGGAAACTTCAACTGCCGGTGGTGGTCTAAAAGTTATTTCTCCTGTAATACTATTCCTTATTACAACTTGTGTACTTCTATAAACACCGCATTGTTCTCTTGGTAAAATTTTTTCAACGGTCATTTTGTGTATCTTTCTAATTACTTCTTCTGAAATAATTTTTTTTGATAACTTGTTGTTGTTTGATGCCAATTCTTCTGGACGGCTTAAATCTTCAATAAATTTTAAAACATTACGGTAATTAATTACTTCTTGTACATCTCTCTCTCTTCCGATAATTTGACCGCCTCCTATTACTTTTGCCGCCTCGGTATAATTTAATTCATTTCCTTCAAGATGTGTCCCAAAATGCACTGTCCTGATTATTGCTTCCTCTCTGAATTTTGCCTCCCACGAAGGAACAAGAGGAGCATTGGTAATAACCTCCCTTGAAGCATCAATTATTCCCACGTCTTTTAAGATTTTATTTGTAATGGTATATTTCGGTCTAAACATAAAAGCTTTTATTTTGTAATTAATCAAACCTCATAAAATTAATAAACTAATTAAATATTTTTAATTTATCTACTTGTTCCCTTTGTTTATCCTGTGAGGATCTCTCTGGCTTGTTACTTATTTTATTATCACACATTTACCGCAATTTTCAATTACCAGACTTTCAAATATTCATAATTTCCATCTTTTTCCGTTTTTCATTTTTTATAAAATGCAAATCAAGAGTTGTAATAATTGTCTGTTGTTTATCAATGATTTCAAAAACTAAATCTCGATGTTCTAAGTCAAGCTCAGAAAAAATATCATCTAATAATAAGATGGGCCTTTCTTGCGTTTTATTTTCAATAAATGACAGCTCACAAAGTTTAAGCCACAATACAGCAAGTCTTTGTTCCCCTCTCGATCCATAGATAGACATATCTTTATCGTTTTTGAAAATAAATTTAAAATCATCGCGATGAGGACCAACCAATGTTGTTGCAGATGCTATTTCTTCCTCTTTATATTGCTCAAGTCGTAAAGGAGAAATCTTACTTGCATCATAAAATAATTTAAAACTACCTAATTTTTTTTCTGAGGCATTTACAAGCGCAATATATTCTTCTCTTTTTTCAGTAATATAATTTCCGCTTTTAATAAGTAATTGGTCCCAAAACATCAACTGATTTCTAAATTTCCCTTGGCTCGTCGTAGCGTAAGCGAAGACAGCTTCATCTCTTATCCTTTCTAATAGTCTATTCCGCTGCCTTACTCCCTTTTCATAAGAAATAATTGATCTTCTGTATTCTCTATCAACCTGCATTAAAACAAAATCAAGATACCTTCTTCGAAGAGACGGGCTGTCAGTTACCAAATCCAAATCCTCTGGCCAAAATAGTACAGCCTTTAAATTACCAACAAAATCAATCATCCTTCTGGACACTCCGTTTACTGTAAATTTTTTCCTCTGGTTTACCAAAGCATTAAATTGATGAGCTTCTGCAAAAACTACTTCCAATTTTTCCTTATCTTCAATTTTTCCCATTTGGAAAATCTCACCAATAATTCGCCCTATGCTCTCTCCCCATCTTACCGTTTCTCCATCTTTCTCAGCTCTGAAGCTTTTTCCTGTCGCTAAATAATAAATTGCCTCCAAAATTGAAGTTTTACCAATGGTGTTAGGGCCAACAAAAACTGTAATCAAAGATGAAAAATCAATACTTCTTTTCTTAAAATTACGGAAATTTGATAATAATATGCTCCGGAGAAACATGAAGTCAATGTAAACTATATCAAAAGTTCTGTCAACAATCTCAAAATTTGTTTATTTTTTCTCCAACACAAATATTGTTTCCATAAATTGGGGTAAAACAGGATAAAAACCTTTTCTCTCTTTGTATCCATTTTCTTTGAAAAAATTCTTCCAAAATGAAATTGGAAATACCGAAACGCAGGACATATCCTCTCCTCTTGTTTTTCCGATCCACCAGTTTTCAGTTGTATAAATTTTATAAACTGCATATTTTTTTGCCACTCTATTACATTCATTAACTGCTTTAATAAGTTTATCTTTTTCAATATGCTCTAAAACATTAACAGCACTTACCACATCAAAGGAATTTTCCTTATAAGGAATATCCAAAATATCTCCATTTTTTAAAAAGGGTTTTATATCGGGCGATACTCTGGAAAGAGCATAAGGAGAAAACTCCAATCCGAACGCATCAACTCCTAATTTTCTAAGATATGAAACCATGTTTCCCATCCCGCACCCCACATCTAATAAATTTTTTGGATTTAATAATAGTTTTAATTTTAACGCTCTATATAAATTAGTTATATTTGTCCTTGTCCTTCCCAAAAAACTTGTAGTATAACCATGTCCTTTATAAATTATTCCTCCTTCAAAATATTCACGGTTAAAAAATGAGGCATCAACTTTAACGGGCGAAATTACTGTTCCGACAAATTTCTTTCCTTCGAAAACCTTTTGTAAGTTAATAAAATCATCTCCTTTTAATACTATTACCGTAATTCCAATCTGGGAAGCAAGCCTGGAAGCAATAGGATCAAATGGTACATTCATTCCCGGATCCCACCGATCTCCAACAAGCGACCTAAAATAATCCCAGGATGTTTTTTCAATTGGTCTTGCATCTCTATTTATTCTCGGATCTTTTGTATAAACCATCTTAATATTTGATAAATTTATTACTGTTTGGGCATGATATGTCTTGGCAAGAAGCGCAGCGCAGTAATCGGTAGACCATCCGGGCTTCCATCCTGCTGCAATAATCACAGGATATTTTTCTCTATCATTAATCGGTTTGTTATAATTTTCAATAATTCTGGGATGTGCAATATCCATAAAAATTGTACGGAGAAGATGGGCATTTAACCTGGTCGAATGTATTCCCAACCAATCTAAATCTTCAGGAGTTACATTACCGCAAACCATAGCTCCCGCATCTCTATAATGTCTTGCCGTACTCCCGCCTCCGCAGACAATAAAAAATCGCCGACCTGCGGCGACTTTTTCTCTCACAAATTTCTCAAAATTTTTGAGAAACGGAGTGTTGATCCCTCCGTTCGGGACAATTAATGATCCTCCTAAAGAAAGTATTATAGTCTCGTAATTGCCCATACTGTTAAAAAATAACAGGTACTAATATTTACCTGTTATATTTTTAATATTGTAAGTCTATTCACTTTATTGGAAATAGCAATTCTAATTCCGAAAATACTTTTTTGGTCTTAAAAAAAACACGCATCTTTGTGCTGTAGATAACAGTATACAAAATAATTGATAATAATGCAAATATAAAAATTAATGGTAACACTGACATTTTATCTGCAACAGCCCCTATTAATATAAGGGGTAATACTGCTGCTGTATTTTGAACAAGATTAGCAACCCCCCATACTCTACCCAAATATTCATTTGGTGTATATTGAGAAATAATAGTTAATGTTGGAACAATCATCAAAGTTACAGATAACCCTAATAGTCCTGCTGACATAAAAACCATAATTGATGTCCAGTTAAAATTCATTAATATCTTTGGAAAAAATAAAAATAAGTCATTCCTTAAAATAAAAGACCTAACAATTGGAATAACCCCTAAAGAAAAAAGTGCAATTCCTGTATATAAAAAACCCCTGCTTATCAATACTCTTTTTAAGCTATGCTGCCAAAACCTAAGTAATATTATCGCCGTAAGGCTTCCAATCCCAACAGGCAGCATCACCACCCAAGAGGCATCCTTGGGATCACTATAACCTAATGTTTTAACAACAAAGGATGGAACCAAAGCAGTTGCTCCGTTCATTCCGATCTGTAAAAACGAAAAAATTATAATTGCCCATAAAATTATTTTTGTTTTCTTAACAAAGATATATCCATTCTTTATCTGAAGTAATGTTTCTTCTACGAGGTAATCTTTCCATTTATTTCCTTTTTCGAGATTAGACTTAAGACTTGGTAAAAACCAAATAAATATTAATCCTAAAATTATTAAAATGCTTGCAATAATAAAAGGTGCACTGTTTCCTAAAAGTAGCATCAACGGTCCTGCCAAAGAAAACCCCAATAAAAATCCTGCATTTAAAGAAAAAGAAAATAAGGAAGTGGCAAAAAGTAAATCTTCTTTGGACACAATATTTGGAAGGCTCGCCTGTTCGGCAGGAGTAAAAAATCTGTCAATTGTGTTAAGAATAAAACTGAAAACTAAAATTAGCGGTAGTGAATCTTTTACTAAAACAAAAATTAATATGAATATCGCCCACACACCATGTATTAAAAGCATGATCTTTCTTCTGTCAAATAAATCTGACACCACTCCTGTAAACACACTAAATATTGCTGTGGGTAAGATAAATGACAAAACCAAAAGACTTTCTGCAAAACTCGAATTGGAAATTTTATATACCCAAACTATCAATGCAAAATTAACAAGATTATACGCAAATTGGGATAAAATTTGTTCTCCCCAAAGAAGCATAAAATTTCTATTTTTAAGAAGTCCCAAAAATCCTGTTGTTTTCATTTTTTAATTAGAAATTAGACTTGCCCCGAACAAAGCCGGGGTTTAATTAGAAAATTTATTTTTGACAATCAGAACAAAAAAATGTTCCTCTCCCGGAAACTACTACTCTTTTTACTCTTCCCTCGCATCTTAAACAGTTTTTTCCTTCTCTCTGATAAACTCTAAAATGTTTTTGATATAATCCTGGTTCACCCAAAGCATTAATATAAGACTCGTCTTTTCCGCTAGATCCTTTATATTTTATCCCTTCCTGTAAAACTTGGGTTATACTATTATAAAGGTTTTTTATTTCAATGTCAGAAAGGGTATTTCCCTTCCGCAGTGGATTAATCCCGGCTAAGAATAATGCTTCATTCGCATAAATATTCCCAACACCCGCAATTTTTTCCTGGTCCATAAGCAAAAGCTTAATTGGTCTTTTATAATTATTCACTAGTTTCAAAAAAGAAGCCGGTGTAAATTCTTTTGAAAGTGGCTCAATTCCTAGTTTTGCGTTTTGATCTTTAAACTTTGCACTATCTAATATTTTTACCCATCCGAATTTCCTGTTATCATTAAAAAAAAGTCTGGCACCATTATCAAACCTAAATATTACCCTTGTTGTTTTTCCTGGTAAATAGTTTCCCGCAAGGGGTATCCCCTGAGAAAAATAGTAATTCTCTCCATTATTTTTAACTTTTAACTTTTGCTTGCCCTGTTTACCCTGTAAGGGAGCGAAGCGTGAGGGATTTTTGATTTTATCAACATATATTAATTGTCCCGTCATTTTCAAGTGCACTACCAAATAACTTTGATCTTTGAGCTTTAAGCTTTGAACTTCTATAATCAGCATCTTTCCCCTTCTCTCCACTCCTACTATCTTATCTCCTATCACTTTTCTCTTATCACCTATAAATTGTTTTGCATTTCTTACTTCAATATCAGAAATCGTAAGTCCCACTAACCGTTCTTCTAATTGTCTTTTTATGGTCTCTACTTCAGGAAGCTCCGGCATAAAAGAAAATTTCTAATTATTCTAATTGACCTAATTTCTAAAAATCATCTATTATTTTTTTGTTTATTAGTTTATTTTTTAGGTTAATTAGAAATTAGAATAATTAGGTTAATTACACTAATTTTATTCTTGCATCCTTACTAATCTTCCGTCTCTCTTTGCAAGATTAAAAAATATAGAAAACGATATAAGCGAAGCAGTAAGAAAAAGTAAATTTATTCCTGCTGCGGTAAGTAAATACAGAAAACTAACACTCCCTCCGGACATCACTTTTCTCATTCCCTCAAAAACATATGTTGTTGGAAGTAAAGATGCAAAAGGTCTTAACCATTCCGGTAAACTTGAAAGTGGATATGAAACACAAGATATTGGTTGGAAAAGTAATATAAAACTCCAGGCAAGATTTTGTATCTTTCTTCCAAAATATATAATCAACCCTGTAATGAAAATTCCCATTGACCAACCAAAAAGAAGTAACAATGCTATAAATGGTAGTAAATAAAACCCCAAAGATAACAAAGAAAATGTGTAAAAAAAGTAAGCCATAACTCCCATTATTATTGTTGTCATTGTGATTTTTATAAGTCCTAAAAAAACAGTAGCCACTAAAAATTCCCAAGGAGTAAGAGGACTCCCAAAAATATTTAAAAGATTATGGCTCCATGCATCATTTAACAAAGATACTGAAATATCCTGCTGAGTCCTCCAGGCAATGGTCCAAAGAATAATCCCACCCAGTAAAAAGGAAATGATTAAAGATCCCAATCCTTGTTGCTTGCTTATAAAAATAGTTAAAAACCCCCAGAGGATAACATCCATAATTGGCCAATAAAAAGTATCGACAATTTCTTCCCAAGAATGTCGAAGCCTATATATATTTTCAAGAAAAATTCCGTAAATTCTTTCTAAAGACATAGTAAAAAAATTTTAATTACTCTAATTGCCCTAATTACTAAGAAATGACCAGGCACCATTTCAATATTAAAACTTTAGATATTGGTCATTGGACCTTTTTAGGTCAATTAGAAATTAGAATAATTAGGTTAATTTAATAATGCTCCTTTTCTTGATATTGTAAGGAAAACGTCTTCTAAACTTGGTTTTTCAATTATCACATCAGTTATCCAAATTCCTTCCTTAGAAAGACCAATCAAAACTTTTGCAATGTCTTCTTCATTATCCAAAGAAACTTTTACTATGTGTGGCTTAGCAATAGAAAAATTAAAGTTTTTTATTCTTAAATAAAGTTCTACTTTGGAAAAATCTCCGTCAAAGGTAAGGGTTAAATTACATTTTTTTATTTGTTTTGTTAGGTTAAATGGCGTATCTGAAGCTACAATTTTGCCATGAGATAAAAAAATTATTCTATCACACATTCTGGAAACCTCAACCATATCATGAGATGTATAAAATATTGTCACATCATCTTTATTTCTGATATCAAGTAAGAGAGATTGAACTTTTTCCGATATATCAGGATCAAGACTGGCTGTTGGTTCATCTAAAAGTAATAATTTTGGGCTGTTCAAAAAAGCTTTTGCAAGTATTACTCTGGTTTTTTGTCCGGCTGACAAATCTTGGAATTGTTTATTTTTAAGATTAGATATTTCTAGTTTAACCAAAAGTTCTTTAATCTTTTCTTTATAGTTTTTAACTTCAAATAAGTGTGCAAACACATTAAGATTTTCCAAAACTGTAATTCTTCCTTGTAGTTGTGAATAAGCAGAAGCAGTATTAACCTTTTTCAATATTTCTTCTCGATTTTTTAATAGATCTTTTCCAAAAATTTTTATTTCTCCGGACGTTGGAAGAGTAAGACCCATTAGCATAGAAATAGTTGTCGTCTTTCCGGCTCCGTTAGGACCAAGAAATCCAACAATTTCTCCTCGGTTAATTTCAAATGAAATATCATCAACCGCTGTAAATTTTTTAAACTTTTTAGTTAATTTTTTTACCGAAATAATTGCTTCATTCATATTTCTCAAATTGGTCAAACAAGACAAGTGTGTAAAACAACTTTTGTTAAAGAAAAAATAACTGAAGTCTCTCTAAAGTCAATTGTACGCTATAAAAAGCTCTTTTGCCAATAGGATGATCTGCCTAAACGGAAGTTTCTGTTCTGGCCAACTGGAGTAATGGATCATAATAAGCTCTAAAGTCTATTCCTTCTTCTAAGAAATAATCAGACCCTTCTCTTTTATACGGAGGGATTATTATCCTTTTTGTGCGTAAATTTTTTGCAACCTCTCCGGAAAATGAATGATCATCTGGTTGCTTATGATCAAAAAGGTGAAGGGTCGCATTGCTCAAAACCTCAGCATCATCTGTATTGTTCAAACGTCCATTACGTAAATCTAATAAATCCCATTCTTCTTTTGTTAAAATTTCTGATAACTCTGGCATTATCTCTTTATATACAACTTCAACCGTTCCTTGTTTTACTGCTTGAGTAACTGCTAAAAGAAAACGATTGGTTACATAAGGAACCGCAATAATAATCTTCGGTCTTTTTTCTGGATGCCAATCGGAATAAAAGGACAATACAGGCCTTATAATACGATTAATCATCTGTTCTCCGCTGTATACACCATCATCAAATATCACAAAAGTATCGATTCCACTATCGGTAATTTTCTGTAAAGTAGGATTTCCACATTTATTTTCTAATGATTGAGTAAAATAACTTTCTATTTGTGGTTGTTTCTGTAAATCACAACGGGCAGTTTCAAACACCCAACGTTTCGAAGCATGATCTTTATAATCCCAAAGCACTGCATAGTCACCCGGTAACAGTTTTGGATTCACCTTCTCAACAACAACATGTAAGGCTTCTATAAATTCCTCATAAGAAACCGTATGAATATTCTCAGCTAATTTTTTCTTGAGTGCTCTAAATCTTAAGTCAGGTTCACCGTTTAACCATTCGGAAATAGAATCGGGTAATATTTCAACATGTCCATCTGGAACCGGTAAGTAAACCTCTTTACCCGATATCACGCATTTTTTCAAAAAAGCACTATCTTTAACCAGTTGGTCTAATTCTCCGGGAGTATGAATTTTATCAAGGGTGGATTCAGACATTAAGCGCTATTTCCTTTTATTTTTTGCTCAATAAATCTTGTAATCTTTTCTTTAAACTTTTCTTTTGAAAATTCCAAAGCTCTTTTTTTGCAATCTTCCGGTTTTATATTAAATGTATCTAATCTTTTTATTGCTTTAATTAAACATTCCTCTTTAAGCTCTTCAAAAAACACTCCGGTTTTACCGTCAATTACGGTTTCTTGTACTCCTCCGCTTTTATAAGCAATGACTGGTTTTCCAAAGCTCATCGCTTCAACCGGCACTATTCCGAAATCTTCATCAACTGCAGAAAATATTAAAGCCTTTGAATCGCTATAAATCCGGGAAAGTTCATTGTCTGAAATTTCTCCCAAAAATGCAATTGTTTCTCCGGAAATAGAACGAAGGTATTTCTCTTCCGATCCTTTTCCAACTATCCAGAAAGGTATTTTTAATTTATTGCATGCTTTTATTGCCAAATCAATGCGTTTCGCTCTCCCCAACCTGCTAACACATAGATAATAACTATTCTCATCTTTTCTCTGTAAGCTTTCTTGTTTTTGCACTTTGATTTTTGCTTGCCCCGTGCGAAACGTGAGGGATCTTTGATCTAACAATTCTACCGGTGGATAAATAACTGTACTATCCCTTCTATAAAACTTCTTTATCCTTCTTCCTGTTTCCTCTGAGTTTGCAATAAAACAATCCACTCTTTGACTGCTTAAAAAATCATATTGTCGAAGAAAAGTATTTACTATGCTTCCATAAACTCTTGTAAATAAATGTTTTTTCCAATCCATCTTTGTCTCGTACCCGTAAAGAGCTCTTGGAACAGAATGGAGGTAACAAACATGAAGTGTAGAGGGTTGAGTAATTATTCCTTTAGTAATATACCACGATGCTGATGAGATAACTACGTCATATTCTCGAAAATCAAAACTTTCCCAAACCTCCGGAGCTAGAAATCTTAAGGGACTGTGCAATTTTTTTACCAAAAAATTCTTCTGTACCCATGAAGGTCTTATGTCCCATTTTTTTATTCTTTCTGCATGAGGACCAAGTCCACTAAAATCAACAAAGGCAGTATAAATTGGCGCCTCCGGCCAAATCTCATGCAACACCTCCAAGACTCGCTCGGCTCCACCATACTCACGTAGAAAATCGTGTACTATAGCAATTCTCATACTATTCTGTTTTTCTCCGAATTTTTTTCAATACAAACCTAATAAAGGTAACTAAAATAAAAATAAATAATAAAAGAAAAAGGGCAACCAATAAGACTGGATGAATATAAACAACCAATGTCCAAAATAAAACTCTAGGATCTAAAACCCCTAAAACTTTTTGTGAAACTCCATAAAGATAACATGAAGCAAGATGAACTCTATCGTTCTCATTGTCTACCATTAATAAATACTTTTCTCCTGTTTTTAGCGGAGGTAGCTGTAGTTGATCATAATTCCATCTATCAGATTGTTTTGAAGAAATTTCAAAAATATTTGGGACTTTTCCTTTAATAGTAAATATCGTTTGAAATTTATTAATTTCCCGTCCGACATTATACATGTCTTCTTGATTTTTTGCCTCTTTTATCTCCAACACTTTTGCTATTACAAGCGAACTAGTATTTTCAAAACGCAAGTTACAAAAACCAAACACAACCTTGGGAGTTAAGAAAAAATAAACTAATGCAAATAAAAAACTAATTGAGTAGAATCTGTTCTTCATATCTTTTTATTGTAATCCTATCTTAAAACAAACTCATCTGATTTTTATTTTCATCTGATTTTTCTTTTGAATCTCTATCCTGAGTAGAACCGAAAGGCTGATTCTTAATTCTTTTTAACAAACTGCCAAATTCCATCTCTTCAAAAAACTTACGGACATCAGGATTATCAAAATCAGAAATATGGCATTTCTTTATATCAAGATTAATATCCGGTACGTCTTTAATAATTATAGCAAGTTGGTAAGACATTTCTCCATCTTTCCTCCCATTATCTAGTTTTTCCCTTACAGTTCCTTTAATATTGCTTAAATTTCTATAAATTTTTTTAAAATTTCCGTATTTTAAAAGTAAATCTATGGCAGTTTTCGGTCCGATACCCACTACTCCCGGATAATTATCCGACGAATCTCCCACTAATCCTTTATAGTCAGGAACAAGGCCTGGTAATATCCCTAATTTTTCTTTAACCTTTTCTTTGTCGTATAAAATCATATCTGATAATCCTTTTGCCGGCATATACACTTTTATTGTATCGTCAACTAACTGCAATATATCCTTATCTCCCGTCACAATAATAGTTTCTAATTCCCCGGTTATTTTTTTTTCATTGGAATTTGGGATTTTGGATTTTGTTTGAACTTTGGATTTTGGATTTTGGATTTTTGCTGCTTGTGCGGCAATCGTGCCAATTACATCATCCGCCTCATATCCTTCTTTTTCGTAAATTGGAATTCCTAAAATCCTAACCATTTCTTTAACTTTTTCGATTTGCCCTGATAATTCTTTATCCATCTCTGGTCTTTTAATTTGATAATTCGCATACATTTTTTTTCGAAAAGTAGGTACAGGCAAATCAAAAGTTACCGCAAAATATGAAGGTCTTAAGTTATCTCTTACCTTTAAAAGTATCGAGGCAAATCCATAAACAGCATTTACTAATAATCCCGAAGAGGTGGTTAGAGGTGGCATTGCATGATATGCTCTGTGCAAAATCGCATTCCCATCAATAATTACAAATCTTTCCATGGTCACATTATATCAAAAAAACCGACATCAATCGGCTTTTAGAAATTAGGTCAATTAGGCCTGCCCGCCGTAGCCCTGGCGAAGGCGGGTTAATTAGAAATTAGTTTACCCTTTCATAAGTTTCTCAAACTCTTCACCCTCTATTGTCTCTTTTTTTACCAATTCATTAGCTACTAAATCCAGTTTTGGTTTTTTTGATTTTAATACTTCAACCGCCTTTTTATAAGCCTCATCCATGATTTTTTTAATCTCTATATCCACTTTTGAAGACATCTCCTGTGATACTTGGGTTGATTCATAATACATTCTTCCCATTTCGTTTGTCTCCACTTGCGGTCCTAAATTAATTGGTCCAAGCGGACTCATTCCAAAATCAACCACCATTGCCCGCGCAATGCTTGTTGCCTTGCTGATATCATCCGAAGCTCCGGTTGTTACGTCATTAAAAATGATGTCTTCAGCAGCTCTTCCTCCCAGCATAATTGAAATTTGTGCTAAAAGTCTTGATTTTGTTTCATGGGTCCTGTCTTGTGCTGGAGGAATAAGGGTATGTCCAAGACTCATTCCGCGGGAAACTATGGAAATTCTATGTACGGGATCCATATTGGGAATAGTATGGGTAACAATTGCATGTCCCGCTTCATGAAAAGCCGTCATTTTTTTATCTTGATCGCTTTGTAATCTCTTTTTTTCAGGTCCTAATTTCACTTTTGTTGCTGCCTCCTCAATATCCCTCATATCAATAACTGTCTTCCCGCCTCTTGCTGCAAGAATTGCCGCTTCATTTAACATATTCTCTAAATCTGCTCCGGAAAATCCTACTGTCCGTTTTGCTACTTTTTCCCAATCAACATCCTCACCTGCTTTACCTTGGTCTGCAACAAAAGGTTTACCTCTTTTATGAATCATAAGGATTGCTTTTCTTCCCACCATATCAGGCATATCTAAAACTACTCTCCTGTCAAAACGCCCTGGCCGAAGAAGCGCTGGGTCTAAAAGATCCCCTCTGTTTGTTGCCGCCAAAACTATCACATGATCGTTTGGTAAAAAACCATCCATCTCTACTAAAATTTGGTTTAGTGTTTGTTCTCTCTCATCATGCCCTCCCATAACCCCAACAGATCTGATCCTTCCAATTGCATCAATCTCATCTATAAAAATAATTGAGGGGGCATGTTTCTTTGCAACGGAAAATAAATCTCTAACCCTGGAAGCCCCAACTCCAACTAGCATTTCCATAAACTCTGATCCCGCCATTGAAAAAAATGGTACTCCTGCTTCTCCTGCTACTGCTCTGGCAAGAAGTGTTTTTCCCGTACCTGCAGGTCCGACAAGTAAAACTCCTTTTGGAGTTCGAGCACCAAGTGCTTTATATTTATGAGGATTTTTCAAAAAATCTACAACCTCTTCTAGTTCCCGCTTTGATTCATCAACTCCTGCTACGTCATCAAATTTAACCTTGGTCATTTCTTTATTAAATAATTTTGCTTTGCTGGAACCGAAGGTAAAAATAGAATCTTGAGCTCCCCTTGCTTGTCTTATTAAGAAAAGGAAAAAAACCACCATCAAAAGAAGTGGCAAAACATTCCCAATTATTGATACCCAAATAGCAGAAACAGAATTATCACGTATGTCGATAGAAACGCTTTTTGGATCAACTCCGGCTGATTCTAAAGTTCTTACAAGTCCGTCATTGGGTTCCTTGTATGATACAACTTCTTTTCCGTCTTTATATTTTACTGTCAGTTTTGAATCTTCAACTGTAATTTTATCAATCTTCTTGGCTTTTACATCAAGAAGTACTGTGGAAAGAGGTATCTGTTCTTTGTTTTTTGAGTTTTGGGAAAAATTATAAAATAAAGATACAAAAAATAGTCCAACCAATACCCAAAGCAATACATTTCGGAAATTTAAATCCACTTTAAATTCCAGTTTTTTTACAAGTTTTTTCTTTCCGTTATTTTTTGAGTTCTTTTGACCGTCCATATTGATATCTATTCTAACAGATAATAACAAAGCTCACAAACCAAAAGCGTCGAGTCGTACTCGACGCCGACCAAAATAATATTTTTCAATAATCCAATTTTTGTTGAATTCACTTCAACAAAAATTATCAACTAATTTCTTGGCGTCGGGACCTTCTTTAAAAAAGAAGGGCCCGTAATTTTTAATAATCCATTCCTCCACCCATTCCTCCTGGTGGCATCATTGGGGCTTTTTCTTTTTCTGGAATATCAGTAATTAATGCTTCGGTTGTCAAAACCATCATTCCAACTGATACTGCATTTTGCAATGCGCTTCTTGTAACTTTCAATGGATCAATTATCCCTCTTTCTAACATTGATCCAAATTCAAGAGATAAGGCATCAAAACCATAATCTCCTTTTTCTCCTTCTACTTTCTTTAATACCCACCCGTCATCCACGCCGCTGTTTCTTGCTATCCATCTAAGTGGTTCTCCAAGGGCTTTATATAAAATATCAATTCCTATCTTTTCATCATCATAAATCAAGCTTTTTTTAGTTTGCTCGAGTACGCTTCTTGCTCTAACTAAAGCCACTCCTCCTCCTGGCACAATTCCCTCCTCAACTGCAGCTTTTGTTGCAGAAACCGCATCATCAACCCTTTCCTTTTTATCTTTTAATTCAATCTCTGTTGCCGCTCCTACCTGTAAAACCGCAACGCCACCGGATAGTTTTGCTAACCTCTCTTGTAATTTTTCTTTATCAAAATCCGATGTCGAATCTTCCATCTCTCTTTTTATTTGGGCAATTCTTCCTTTTATTTTTGCCGCTTCTCCTTTTCCTCCGATAATTCTGCAGTTTTCTCCGTCTGCCCAAACACTATCCGCTCTTCCGCAATCTTCAATTGTAACATTTTCAAATTTTCTCCCCGTATCTTCAGAAATTACCGTTCCTCCTGTTAAAACTGCCAAATCATCAAGCATAGCTTTTCTTCTGTCCCCAAAACCCGGCGCTTTCACTGCTAAAACATTAAATGTTCCTCTTAGTTTATTGACTACTAATGTAGCAAGTGCTTCCCCTTCTATTTCATCGGCAATAATTACTAAATTTTTAGATACTTTGATAAAGTTTTCAAGAAATGGAAGTAAATCAGAAACTGCTGAAATTTTCTTGTCAGTTATTAAAATATATGGATCTTCAATTTCTGCTTCCATTCTGTCAGGATTGGTTACAAAATATGGAGAGGCGTATCCTTTATCAAATTCCATTCCTTCTTTATAGTCAATTTCTAAATCAAGACCTTTCGACTCTTCAACAGTTACCACTCCGTCTTTTCCGACTTTTTCTAATGCTTCTGCAATTTTATCCCCGATTGCACTATCCGCAGCTGATATTGTTGCTACTTGAGCTATCTCCTGTCTTCCTTTTACTTTCTTGCTCATCTTTTTTAATTCTTCAGTTACTGCCTGCATCCCTTTCTCTAATCCTTTTTTTAATATCATTGGATTTGCTCCCGCTGTTATATTTTTAAGCCCCAAGGAAATAATTGCCTGCGCTAAAACAGTAGCTGTAGTAGTTCCGTCCCCTGCAACATCATTAGTTTTTGATGCTGCTTCTTTAATAAGCTGTACTCCCATATTTTCAAACGGATCTGAAAGTTCAATCTCTTTGGCAACACTTACTCCGTCATGCACTACGCTTGGTGCTCCCCATTTTTTATCCAAGGCAACATTCCTTCCTTTTGGGCCAAGGGTGGTTATTACCGCCTGGGATAAAATGTTTGCTCCTCGAAGAAGAGCTTGTCTTGCATCTTCAGAAAATTTTAATTGTTTTGCCATGTTTCCCTACCTTTCTTTTAATAATTTTAATTATTCAAAACTAATTAGGATAATTAGATCAATTAGAAATTAGATTAATTAAATTTTTATTCCATTACCGCCAATATGTCCTTCTGTTCTACCAATAACCATTCTTCTCCATTAACCTTAATTTCATTTCCTCCCCATTTTTTATACATAACTTTCTGCCCGATTTTAACAATCATAGGTGTGGTTTTCCCTTTTTCATCAACCGCTCCTGGTCCAACAGCCATAACAAGACCGGCTTGAGGTTTTTCTTTTACACTGTCGGGAAGTAATATTCCGGAAGCTGTTTTTGTTTCCTGTTCCAGGGGTTTTATTAAAACATTATCAAAAAGCGGTTTTATATTTATCTTTTGTTTCATAGATCTCCTCCTTAACTTACTCCGGTACTTTTAAACCGAAAAATATTAAATAAATTTATTACGCAATTCTATTTTTATTGGCACTCAGAATTAACGAGTGATATTTTAACTAAGCATTTGTTTCTTGTCAAGGGTTTATTATTTATCTTCATTAAATTTCTTTATGCTTATCTTGAATATAATGGAAGAATTATACCCTCTTGATAATCCAAACAAAGAATAAGTGGAAAAAATAACCATCAATCCATATAGCTATTTAACAGTTTACTTTTTATCTATCTTCTCCAATATTTCGTCTTCTTTTATTATTTCTTTTCCTTTCCTCGATTCGATAATTCTCCAAACAATAAACCCTATTATAAGCACCCATCCAAACACCCCCATATAAGAAAGTATTTTCTCAAGCAACAATTTGTTTGATCCTAAAAAATATCCCAACAGCACTATAATTATTCCCCAAATTATACTGGTTATCGTAACTACGCTGATAAACCAAGAGTAAGATACTTTCATCATTCCGGAAGTAAACATTAAAATTGATCTTAATGCTCCTGTTATTGCTGTCAAAAAAAAGGCTTTAGCCCCGTGCTTTCTTATAAAGTGTCTTCCCATTGCAGTTTGCTTTTCTAAACGAAATCTCTTAACTATCACCTCTCCAAAAAACCTCCCCAAAAGGAAATCAAAGTTTTTTCCGATAATTGAACCAACAATCGATGAAATCATCACTCCGAATAAAGATATCTGTCCGTTATGAGCATAAAATCCTCCAAGAGATGCCATAATGTTCCCCGGAAATATCCATCCAAAAAATAAAGTGTTTTCTAAAGCGCTTCCTATAAAAACAAAAAGGTAACCGTTTTTTTCATAAAGCGGTTGTAAGAAATTTATTATGGATAAGGCAACCTGAGCAACGCTTGGCATAATTGTTTTAAAACTTTCTATTTTCTATATGCAAAATAAACTCTTTTTTCCCTTAAAAATCCCAATTCCTTACAAAAAATTTTCAGTACCCAAACCCGAGAACACTACTATAAAATTAGGTTAATTAGATTAATTAGATCAATTTATACTTCACTTCCTCGGGTTTTATCCCGATTATCCCAAATATTTCTTTTTCTAATTCTTTAACTATCGGATATGACTTGTGTAAAATTTCTTTTTGCTCTTTTGGTAAATCTTCTCCCATCCACAATTTATATCGCTCATCAACTGTAATGATTTCATCTTTTACCATTTTGTCAGAAAGAGCTACGATTTTTTCTTCCCAAGTCGACGGTATTGTATTTTTATCCAAAAAAGAATTAATCGTATGGGTCTCACAAATTCTGGCAATCTCTGGATAACCCTCTTTTTTTAAAACCTCTACTCCTTTTTTGGAATGTACTTCGCCCGAACCTTCTATCCCTTTATCAATATCGTGAAGTAACGCTCCGGAAGAAACTAAGATAATATTTACCTCGTATCCTCTATCTTTTAATTTTGTTCCTAAAAAAAGTGCTACTTTCTCTACTAAAATAACATGCTCCATTTTTCTCTGGGGAAAATTATATTTTTGAAGAAGCTTAAAACACTTATTTTTATCGGGAATTTTAATAAAATTTTCCATTTTATACTATTAAATAAAAAGGGGTCAAAATTGCCAGATATAATTTTGCAAGCGCAAGGTACAAAATTTTCGCCTGAACACTTTGAAGCGGCGACGATAACTATTTAAAAAAACAGCGGTGCTTCGCCGACGAATGTGTTCCAGAAAATTTTCAGTACCTAAGCTTGCAAACTATATTAAACAAAATTTCTCAATTGACTTAAATAAAGTACTCTCTATATATAATAGTCGAATAATTTATACTATTTTCTTACTCTAATACGTTCGGCCTCAACAATAAACTCTACTCTTTCAACAGCTTTATCAAGCTTATCATCTACATTTATTACTAAATATTCTGAATCATCATATTGATCCATCTCCCAAATTGCCAAATCAAGACCGGATTTTTGCACCTTTCTGTCTTCGGTTGCTCTTTTTTCCATTCTCCTCTTAAGTGTTGTTAAGTCTGGCGGTGCTAAAAAAACAAAAGCAGTAGCAGAAATTGGAGATGATGGGTCTTGTATCATCTCTTTAACTCTTTTTTTAATATTTTTTACTCCCCGGACATCAATTCTCCAAATAACATCTTTTCCCGAAGATAATGCTTCTTCAACATGACGCTTTTGTCCTCCTTTATAGTGTCCTAAATATTCTACCCACTCTAAAAATGCATTTTCCGATATTAATCTTTCGAATTCATTCCGGTCAACAAAATGATAATCTTTTCCTTCCACCTCTCCGGGTCTTTTTGGTCTGCTTGTGGTTGTAACAAGATGTACCATATTTTTGTTTCTGCTAAGTAATTTTTGCATCACAGTATCTTTTCCCGCACAAGTAGGTCCGGTCAACACTAAAAGAACTCCTCTTTTTTTCTGGTTTTCAATTTCTTTTTGAATTCTATCAACCGCCATAGTATTTCCTCCTATATATATTTTTATAAATATGTTTTTTGAATTAGAGTAATTAGAAATTTTCTCAATTATACCCCAGCACCTTTCTCTGTTCAAGCAAATCATATTTAACTAGCTAGCCATTTAGTTGTATGGCCATTTTTTAGGTCAATTAGAATAATTAGGTTAATTAGATCAATTATCTACCTGTTGATTTTGCAGTCTCTTATTGACAAAACCGACCTAAATATGATACATTTATATATGGCTCTTGAAGAAAGAGATTTTTTATTTTTAAACGCATTTAATAAAACCCGCTTTTTGCGGGCTTTTTTTATGGAAAAAAATATATACCCATCTTACTCCGATTTGAAGCTCGTGAGAGCGAAAAAGCGGATTAGATGGGTACATGCTGAGTAACTCAGTTGCAAACCTGAGTTACGTGAGTATATGACTGTAAAATTTCAAAAAACAGAAGAATTAGTTGAACTCCATGCTCATCTTGGATCATCAATAAGTCCCGCCATACTCTGGTCTATTGCCCATGATCAGGGTATAAAACTTCCCACAAAAGACTATTGGGAATTCGTAGATCTTATTGTCCTTTCAATGAATAATAAAACTACGTTAAAGGAATATTTAGATAAAGTCTACCATCCGATTCTTGACCCAATTTCCTCGGGAACCTTTGCTGTTGAGAAAGCCGTTCATGAAACAATTGGCGGAGCCTATAGAAGTAATAACATTACCATCATGGAATTAAGAACCAATCCAATGAAGCATAATATGGGAGGCATGCAGGACCTTGATCATATAATAATGGCGATGTTAAGGGGAATGGATCGTGCTCTTCTGGAATACCCAAAACTTCAAACCGGTTTAATTTTTTGTTTGGACCGTCAATTTACAATCGAACAAAATACTATAATCGCTGAAAAGGCAATTAAATATAAAAATCGCGGTGTTGTCGGTATAGATTTCTCAAATTACAATAAAAACGGGTTTTATTTTAAAGATTATCAAAAAATTGTAGAAAATTGTAAAAAAGAAGGCTTGGGAATTACTGCTCATTGTGGAGAAACAGACGATACAAACGATACTTGGGAAGCACTGGAATTTATAAAACCCAACCGCATAGGACACGGAATAAAATCTGCCTATGATAAAAAGTTATTAAGAAAGTTAGCAAAAGAAAAGATTGTCTTGGAAATATGTCCGCTTAGTAATTTAACTACACAGGTAATCAAAAACATAAATGAACTTAAATTTATCATCAATACTTTCTTAGAGTATGATGTTTTATTCACATTCAACACTGACTGGCCGGAAATCATAGAAAATGCTCATCTTTTAGATGTTTATAGGTTAATTAAAGACAATAAAGTTCTAACGGAAGAAAAAATTAAAGATTGTATATCTGTTGCTAAAAATGCAACTTTTACTAAGAAAGGAGGGCTAAATGCCTATCTTTAAACCAGGTGATTACTTAACTTTTGATGACGTCCTTTTACTCCCAAATTATTCCGAAGTAACACCAAGCAAAGTAAACACAGAGGCAAAACTAACCAAAAAAATTAAATTAAAAATTCCTCTAGTCTCTTCTCCCATGGATACTGTAACCGAAGCAAAATTAGCAGAAAGTTTAGCAAAAGAAGGTGGAATTGGTATTATTCACAGAAACCTCTCGGTGGATGAAGAGGCAAAACAGATCAAAAAAGTAAAAGATAAAGGATTGTTAGTAGGAGGTGCAGTAGGAGTTGGAGAAGATTTCAAAGAAAGAGTTGAAAATATTATTAAGGCGGGAGCAGATGTTGTTGTTATAGACAGCAGCCATGGACACACAAAACACATAATTGAGGCAACTTCATTTATTAAAAATAAATATCCAAAAGTAGATCTAATCTCGGGAAATGTCGCAACCTCTGAGGGAACAGAGGCATTAATAAAAGCAGGTGCAGATGGAATAAGGATTGGTATGGGTCCTGGCAGCATATGTACTACAAGGATCATGTCCGGAATGGGCGTACCTCAACTTAGCGCAATAATGGAGGCAGTAAAAATAGGTCTTAAAACAGGAACTCCCATTATTGCTGATGGGGGCATAAGGGCATCAGGAGATATTGTTAAAGCTCTTTCTGTTGGCGCAGATACTGTTATGATTGGTTCGCTCTTTGCAGGTTGTGATGAATCTCCCGGAGAAGTTGTTATCATAAATGATCAAAAATACAAATATTATCGTGGTATGGGATCAATTGCCGCTATGAAGAAGGGCACTGCCGAAAGATATGGGCAAAAATATGAAGGTCATGCCAGTAAGTTGGTACCCGAAGGAGTAGAAGGTCTAGTAAAACATAAGGGGAAAATAATTGACCTTATTTACCAGCTTGTCGGAGGAATAAAAGCGGGAATGGCTTATCAGGGGGCTGATAATTTATTAAATTTAAGAAAAAAAGCTCGCTTTATAAAAATCACCAACGCCTCTTTAATAGAATCTCATCCGCATAGTGTTCTATTAAATAGTAATAATTAATATGTATGATAATAATTATTGACTTTGGCTCACAAACTACCCATCTTATCGGAAGAAGAATTAAAGAAATGGGCATCCCGATAAAGATTATCCCTCCGGAAAAAGTATTTACAGAAATAAAGAAAGAAGTTCCCAAAGGAATAATTATGTCCGGAGGCCCGTCAAGCGTCTATGAAAAACACGCTCCTACTATAGATAAAAAAATCTTTGATCAAAAAATTCCTATTCTGGGAATTTGCTATGGCCAACAATTAACTGCCCACCTTTTACCATTGGGTAAAACAAAGGCAGGAGAAAAAAGAGAAGATGGTCCGGCAACACTAATCATAGACCTTCCCTCCCCTCTTTTTGATTCTGTCTCCCCGCGCTCAAGAATTTGGATGAGTCATGGTGATAATGTAATTACTCCTCCTAAAGGATTTAAATTTATCGCTCATACCAATTCTGTTTTGGGAGGAGCAATGGTAAACGAAGAGAAAAAAATCTATGGAGTCCAATTTCATCCGGAAGTAGAACACACAAAACACGGAACTCTAATTTTAAGGAATTTTGTCGAAAAAATTTGCAGCATAAAAACATCAAAAAATGACATAAATATTAATCAAATAATAGAGAAAATTAAAATTGAAGTTGGAAATAAAAAAGTTATCGCTGCTGTTTCCGGAGGAGTAGATTCAACAGTCGCTGCCACTCTGGTAGGAAAAGCGATCTCAAAAAACCTTACGGTTGTCTTTGCCGATAATGGTTTAATGAGATTAAATACAAAAGAAGAAGTCGTGGAAATTTTTAGTAAAATGCTTAAAATCAACCTAATAATCGTTGATTGCAAAAAGCTTTTTCTGTCAAAACTAAAAGGTGTAATTGATCCCGAGCAAAAAAGAAAAATAATAGGAAAGCTTTATATCGATATTTTTGAAAAAGAAGCAAAAAAAATCCCCGATGTAAAATTCTTAGTTCAGGGAACTATATATTCAGATGTAATAGAAAGCAAAGGATCAAAACACGCAGCAAAAATAAAAAGTCATCATAATGTCGGTGGTCTTCCGGAAAAACTTGGATTAAAATTAATAGAGCCATTAAGAGAATTTTACAAAGATGAGGTGCGTACAGTAGGAAAAAAACTGGGTCTATCGGAAACCATTATCAATAAACAACCATTCCCGGGTCCCGGTATGGCAATAAGAATAATTGGAAATATAACAAAAGAAAGGCTAAAAAAAGAACAAATAGCAGATCAAATAGTTCTTGAGGAAATAAAAAAAGCAAATCTCTACAATAAAATTTTCCAATCTTTTCCAATTATGACCGGAGCAAAGTCAACGGCAGTTAAGGGAGACGGTAGGTTTTATGGAGAAGTAATTGCCCTAAGAATTTATGACTCAAAAGATATTATGAGTGCTTCTTGGAGCAGACTTCCTTATGATCTTTTACAAAAAATCGTCTCAAGAATAGTAAACGAAGTTCCGGGAATCTCCCGCGTCGTTTATGATATTACCACCAAACCCCCCGCAACAATGGAATGGGAATAAATTCAGTAAGACTCGAAAAATTCAATCCAAAGGAATTTGAATTTTTCGTAAGTCGAATTGATCCCGAGCGAAACCGAGGGATTTATGCTTTATTTTTGTGGGTTAAAAACAATTGTATGTAATCTTGTCATCTCTTCGGCAGAGACAAATAATCCTTCTCTTCCCATTCCCGATGATTCATCTCCTCCGTAAGGAAAATTCCCCAATCCGTGTGCAGGAGCTCCGTTAATTTGTACGGTTCCCGTCTCAAGAAGAGATGCCGCATTTAATGCTAAATCTATATCCGATGTAAAAACCGATGCGTCAAGCCCATATTCGCTTTTATTGGCAACTTCTATTGCTTCTTTATAATCATTTACTTTAATAATAGATAAAACCGGTCCGAATGTTTCCTCCCAAGAAATTCTCATTTTAGTCGTAACCTCAGATAAAACCGTCGGAGCAAAATATAATCCCTTAAGTGGTCCTCCCCCAAGTAGCACTTTTGCTCCCTGCAAAATTGCTTCTCCTACAAGATCTACTACTTTTTTCATTCCTTCCTCAGAAATCAATGGTCCCATTTCTGTTTCTTCGTTATCTAAATCACCCATTTTCCATTTTTTTGCTTCGACCAAAGCTTTCTCAACAAAACTATCATAAAGAGAAGCCTCAACTAGAACCCTGGAAATTGCATCACATCTTTGACCGGAATATTTGTATGCTCCTTTAACACATTCTTTGGCCGCTAAATCTAAATCGCAGGGTGATAAAACTATTCCCGGACATTTCCCTCCAAGCTCTAAATGTAATTTTGCAAATACCGCTTTTTCCGCAATCCTATAACCGGTATTTGTATTTCCGGTAAAAGTAATCATATTTATCTTGGGATGTGACACTAATATATCTCCCAACTCTTTTCCTCCCCCAGTTACAACATTTAACACCCCGCCTGGTAATCCCGCTTCTTCAAAAAGATGGGCTAACATTAAGGAAACTGTGGGATCAGAGCTTGCCGGTTTAATAACTACGCTGTTTCCAGAAGCAATTGCCGGAGCAAGCTTTGCAATTGTTATATATAAAGGATAATTAAAAGGTGTTATTGCAAGGATAACTCCCAACGGTTGTCTTAAAACCATCCCAAGTTTCGCTGTAGGTCCGGAAACAGTATCACCCCTTAAAGATGTTCCTGAAATCGTATGAGCTTCTTCCGCACCAAATACTAATCTTTCAATAGCTGCTTTTACTTCTGACCTAGCATCTTTAATCGGCTTTCCTGCCTCCTCAACAATAACATTAACAAATTCTTCCTGATTGTTTTTTAAAAGCTCTGCGGTTTTTGAAAGAATTTCTGCCCGGTTAAAAGCAGGCATTCCTCCGATTAAATTTCTGGATAAAAATGCCGCTTCTACTGCTTCTGATGCATCATCAATGCTTGCTTTGGTTACCTCTCTTACTATTCTCTGGGAAGAAGGAGAAATAATAGAAAAACTCTGATTATCGCTTCCTTCTCTCCATTTACCTCCAACAAAAATCGGTAATACTCCGGAATCTTTTTTTTGAATTGAAGATATAATAGCACTCATTCTTCCCCCTTTTATTAAATATAATTAACTATTCAACAATATAACTATAATATATATTCAATTGATATTTAGAAATTAGGTTAATTAGAATAATTAGGTTAATTTAGGTTATTACCTAAATAGTACTACCGCTAAATTCCAAAGTGCGTGTGAAATTGTCGGAGCCACAATTGATTTTCTTCTGGCAAAAATAAATCCATTAGCAAGTCCCAAAACAAATAGCATTATTTCATAAGAAATAAGCATGGATATGTTATATTGTAAAACGAATAAAGCAATTGGAAGATGTGTTATAGAAAACATTAACGATGATAAAATATTGGCAAGCCATTCATTCTTCAAGCTTTCTGAAAATCTGGAAAAAATATAACCCCTGAAAACTGTTTCTTCTGATAAACCGGTTGCCAGCGATAATGCTAAAATTCGTGTCAAATCAAATGCCGTTAAGCCCATTGGAAAAAATAACAATCCCCGGTATTTTATTGCATTAACAAACATTCCTTCCAAAGCAAAAAACGCTCCTATTCCCCACCCTAAATATAAATTTTCAAAAAATTTATATGTTGTCCATCCGATTGATGATAAACTTCTTTTTTCTAAAAATAAAACAATATAAAAAACTCCCCCGATCCAAACAATCGGTTTAATAATTAATTCGTCTAACTCCTCCGGAAGCCTGATAAAATATCTGTAGGTTCCCCAAAATATAACAAGAAGAAACCAAAAAATAAGAGGAATTTTAACAGAAGTCTTCATAGTTTGAGAATAACACAAAAATGCTTTTTAAAACAACAAGAAATATAACTCGATCAAACGATCTGGGAATTCCCTGCCTACCGGTAGGCAGGCGCAAAGGTAAATCAAAGAAAGACTCGCAATCTAATTTGTGAATTCTTGACAAAACATCTTTCCGTATACTCCTCCATCAATTACAGAAATACCAACCTTATTAAAGTCAGGGGATAAAATGTTTTCCTTGTGTCCTGGACTATTCATTAGTCCTTCATGAGCAATATCAACGCTGGGAGCAAATGCTAAGTTTTCTCCGGCATAAACAAAAGTTATCCCTTCATTCTCTAATCTGTCAAATGGCGATTTTCCCGAAAGATTATAATGTGAGAAATATCCTCTTACAAACATATCAATACAGTGTTTTTGAGCAGATAGGGTTAACGATGAGTCTTCGTTAAGTAAATTAACTCCTTGTTTTTCTCTCTCGTTGTTTACAAGAACAAGCATTTTCTCCTCAGAACTTTTATCAATAGAAAGCTCTTCTTTTTTAAGCTTAAACTTTAGGTCAATTTTTTCATCCCCGCTAGGCTTAATAGTTAAGAATGTTAAAGTTTCATTAATTGCTCCTCCAAAAACCAAATTAAGTTTTTTCTCAAATCCCTGTGTTCTATAAACAATAGGTCCTCCAATTTTTGAAGAAATAATTGCTTTCTTTATTTCTCCTTTTATTGGTAAAGAAATAAATAGAGATAGAAGAAAAGCAGAAAGAATTAAAGCATTTAAAAAAGCAGGTACAACTCCAAGAATTTTTTCTAAAAATGATTCCTTAAGGATTCTCGGGATTTTTTTTATAACAAGCAGAAGAACAGCTGAAAAAATACTCTCAGACAACAAACCGGCAATTAAAAATCCTAATGCATTAGCAATTCCCCTTGGAATAGAAAAATTACCGACTAATAAATATCCAAAAAAACTGTAAAATCTTAAGGCAAAAAGAAAAGATATTAAAAACCCCAGCAAATCGATCGTTTCAATAATTAATCCCCGTCTAAACCCTTCGATCACATAAATTAAAAAAATAATTATTAATACTAAATCCACCCAATTTCCATGAAGTAATGGGATTGATAATCCTTCCATGTTTTCATTATATATCATCCGTTTTGTTATAATGAATAATAATTGAAAAATTTATTATGTTTTCCGATTTAAATAAAAAAAGTAACATCCAAAAACCAACACGGGACCGCCATGGACGGTTTATTGGTAAAAGAAAAAAAATATTATTCATTACCCTCCCCAATGTAAAACGTAAGAAAATCAGTTTTTTCTTAACAAAGCACAAATTTATTTTAGGAATCTGTTTAATATTTTTAGTTCTTATATTTTTATCTATTAATCTTCTAAAAGACCTTCCGTCTGCAAAATCACTTTTAACAAGAGATATCCCGATAACTACAAAAATCCTTGATCGCAACAAAAAACTTCTCTATGAAATATTTACGGATCAAAATCGCACCCCTGTCCCGTTAGAAAAAGTGCCCCCATATCTTCAAAGGGCAACGATTGCCATAGAAGACAAGGATTTTTATAAGCATGGTGGTTTTGCAATAAGAGGAATGTTAAGAGCTTTAAGAGAAATTATTTTTCATCAAAATTTACAAGGTGGATCAACAATAACTCAACAATTAATTAAATCTGCTCTTCTTACTCCCGAAAGAACGGTACAACGAAAAATTAAGGAACTGATTTTGGCTTTTTGGACTGAAAATATCTACACAAAAGATCAAATTTTAGAAATGTATTTAAATCAGGTCCCTTATGGAGGAACCGCTTGGGGAGTAGAAGCCGCTGCTCAAAAATATTTTGGAAAACCAGTAGAAAATTTAGACCTGGCAGAATCAGCTTTGCTTGCTGGCCTTCCGGCTGCTCCTACATATTATTCTCCTTTCGGTGCTAATCCACTTCTTGCTAAATCACGTCAGGAAGCCGTATTAAGAAGGATGCGGGAAGATGGATATATAACCAAAGACCAGGAACAAAAAGCAAAAGCAGAAAAATTAAATTACCGACCCCAACAGCAGGACATAAAAGCTCCCCACTTTGTTATGTATGTAAAAGATCTTCTCGTTAAAAAATATGGCGATAAACTTGTCGAACACGGAGGTTTAAAAGTAACTACCACCTTGGATCTGCCATTACAAGAATTTACAGAGGGTATTATAGCCTCGGAGGTTGCCAAGATGAAAGATTTAAAAGTTGGAAATGCCGCCTCTTTGATAACAAAACCAAAAACCGGGGAGATTTTAACCATGGTTGGTTCAAAAGACTATTTTGATACAAAAAATGACGGCAATGTAAACGTCACCACGTCTCTAAGATCTCCGGGGTCTTCTATAAAACCTTTAAATTACGCACTTGGTTTTTTAAACAAAAAGGCTACTCCGGGAACTATGTTTTTAGACGTTCCTATTTGTTTTCCGGATGAATTAGGAAAAAAATACTGTCCCGGAAATTACGATGGAAAATTTCATGGCCCCGTTCAGGTTCGTTTTGCCCTTGGTAACTCATATAATATTCCGGCTGTTAAAATGCTTGCCTTAAATAAATTAGAAGATTTTATTGCTACTGCCACTGCAATGGGCATTACCACTTTTAATGATAAAAGTCGTTACGGTCTTTCCCTAACCCTTGGTGGAGGAGAAATAAAAATGGTAGATATGGCTGTTGCTTTCGGAGTCTTTGCCAATAGTGGTTATAAAAAGGATCTCATAAGTATTTTAAGGGTTGAAGATAATAAGGGTAATGTCCTTGAAGAAAATCTCCCGATGAAAGATGGTAAAATTCCAAAAGATGAAAAAATTGTATCAGCCCTATCAACGCTGGGAACAAAAATCCTAACCCCCGACATCACGTATCTTATTTCACACATTCTTTTAGATAATAATGCGAGAGCTCAAACATTTGGATCAAATAGTAATCTCGTTATAAGAAACCATTCCGCTGTTTCTGTAAAAACCGGAACAACCGATGATAAAAGAGACAATTGGACAATAGGATATACTCCCTCTTTTTTAGTTGCTGTGTGGGTTGGAAACAACAACAACACTCCAATGAGTCCATACTTAGAATCCGGCGGCAGCGGTGCCGCTCCAATTTGGAACAAAATAATGACCAATGTTTTAAAGGGTAAGCTGGATGAATGGCCAAAAAAACCGGATAATATCGTAGGTATAGAAATCTGTAATGTTTCAGGAAAACTTCCTGGAGATTCAAACTGTCCAAAAAGGTTTGAGTATTTTATCAACGGTACCATTCCTCAAGAAACAGAAACTAATAATAAACAGAAAATTTTTATTGATAAGGCAACCGGAAGACCTCCGCAAGAAGGAAAAATAGACAATGTTGAAGAGAAAGAAGAAACTCTTCTTTCCGATCCGCTTACAAAAAACTATTGTGTTAGCTGTCCCCTCCCATAATTTTTACTAAAATAATTTATATTTGTTATTTATCCAACTTAATCAGGTTTACAACTCCGAAGGAGTGAAAAAGCTGATTAGTTGGGTATATGCTGCTTGCACTGTAAATTCTTTACCCTGTAACCGCAGTTACACGGGGTTAGAATTTACATGTGAGTAACGAGGGTTACAAACTCGAGTTACGTAAGTATACTCTTATCCAATATTTTTATGTTTTTCAATACAAAAAAACTATTATTATTAATATTATTACCTCTAATTATTTTTATAATTATCTTTGTTATTTATAAAAATCTCCCCTTACCTCCCCCATCTCCCACTCCGATGTTTGTTTCTCCTCTTTCTAGTTCTGCTGTAAGATTATTACCTCAAAACGATAAAGAAGTAATAAATAAAAATAACTTTCCCAGTGGCTTTCAGGGAAATCCGGTAAAAAAAGAGGTTGTTGGATTTCTTCCTTTCTGGCTGCTTGATAAGGAAGAACAAATTCCCTATAAAAATCTTACTCAAATTGCCTATTTTGGTCTTGAAGTAAAAGACGACGGCAGTTTTGTAAGGTTATTAGAAGACCAAACATATGAACCGGGATTTAGTAATATGAAAGGAGAAATATTCAAAAAAGTCAAAGAAAATGCAAAAAAAAATAATGTTAAACTTCTTCTTACCCTCCGCTTAATGCAAACCGGTCCAATTGATAGGTTGCTAATAAGCAATACTGCTCAAGAAAATTTAATAAATAATACTATAAATATCCTAAAAGAAGAGGGATTCGACGGAGTAAATATCGATTTTGAATATGAAGGATCCCCGGACACACAAGTTATAAAAAACTTTACAAAATTTACAAAAACATTAACAGAAAAAGTTCATCAAAAAATAAATGGAGGTACGGTTTCTGTTTCGGCTTATTCAGATTCCGCATATAAAGTAAGAATTACAGAAATTTGGCCGCTTTCTCAGGTCGCTGATCATATAATAATAATGGGTTACGATTTTTACCGCCCGTCTTCAGAAACCGCAGGTCCTGTTTCACCGTTAACCGGTGCCGGAAAAATATATGAATATGATATCTCTCAAACAATAAAAGATTATCTTCGTCTTTCCTCTCCGGACAAAATTATTTTAGGTGTCCCTTTTTATGGATACGACTGGCCAATATCTTCAACAAACAAATACGGTCGTTCAATAGATTTTGCCGCCCTTTCTTCTTACCAAAGAACTAAAAAGTTAATCGCAGAAAAAAACCTTAAAGAAAGTTGGGATGAAATTTCAAACACTCCTTTTTTAAATTATATTGATAAAGAAGGTATATACCGTCAAGTTTTCTATGATAACGAAAAGTCTTTATCTTTAAAATTAGATCTTATAAATGTAAAAAATCTTGCAGGTATCGCCATCTGGGCAATTGGATACGAAGGAGAAAATAAAGAATTATGGAATGTGATTGGTAAAAAACTAGGTCCACCCATTTCCGTTACCAAAAATAATTAACCCAAGAATTGGAATTACAAATTGAAAATTCTTGCGGGGAGATAATAAAATTTTTTTGTCCGCTACTGAGTCGCCGACGAATCCTGCAAAAAGGGCAGAGTTTTTTCGGCAGCGAATAAAGGACAATAAAATTTTATTGCCGACCTCAGCAAGAATTGGGTACTAATTTTATAACTCGGGTTAATTAAAAATTAGAAATTTACTACTATCTTTCATTCTTTTTAAAACTACCCTCTCTTCTTCTCCTTCTAAAAACCTCGGTTGGTTATAATCCTCTATCAAAACTGGATAAAACTGGAGATCAATTAAATCCTTGTCATAAAATGTATATTTTCCAACTACTCCCTCCATTGTTTCCCTTGACCATGCTTGATCAAAAATAAAGTTGCCATGAGAATATGCAATTAATTTATTTTTATATATCTCCACGCCCTGTACCCAATGCGGATGATTTCCCAAAACAAGATCTGTCCCCAAATCAATTGCTAAATGTGCCAACTCTTTTTGTTTTTCAGAGGGTATAAGGGTATATTCCTCTCCCCAATGAAACATTACTATTAATATATCAACCTTTTGTCTTGCCAATCTGATTTCTTCTGTAATAGTTTCAGGATCAGCAAAAGACACTCCTTTTTCTTTTCCTCCTATTGTGTTATATCCTAAAAAACCAAATTTCAATCCTCCCTCGGCTCGCCTAAGTCCACCCAAAGTAGACGAAGGTGGCCCAACTTCTTTAATCACTAAATTTGTAAAACCCGATTTTACTCCTGTAAATTCAATTCCGTTATTTCTTAAAACTTCCTCCGTCTCTTTTATTCCTTCACTTCCATAATTCGCAATATGATTATTGGCTAAACTAACAACATCAATCCCTGAAAATTTTAATCCTTCAACTCCTCTTGTGTCTCCGCAAAAAATCATTCCTTCTCCCGTTGGCTTACAACTAGAAACAAGCGGAGACTCAAAATTAGCAAATGTTAAATCTCCCGTCTTTAATAAATCTGCTGTCTTTTGGAAAGGTAATGTAAAATCATTTTTTTGTACCATTCTAAAATTTACCATTCTTCCCAAAATTATATCTCCCGTAACAATTAGGGTTCTTTTTCTTCCCGCCGATAAAGTCGCTACCCACAAATGATCCTCAGAAAATATTTTATCTACATTTAAACCTTCCGGTTTAAAGAAATCCTCTGAAAATCCGCTCTCCCCTCTTTTTACTCTTTCTTCAATAAAAATAGAAAAATCTTTTTCTTTACTTACTTTCTTGTTTTGAGTTAATATAACAATTCCCAAAATTGAAAACCCTACAAAACTTATTAATATTATCCATTTAACCATATGGTTATTCTACTACTTTCATATTTGCTTATAAATTAAATTTATTCCGTTTAAAATTGGGGTATTTATTATCTATAGTTCTAATTTTTAAGCAAGAATTTATATGTTTAGAAATTAGGTCAATTAGGCCTGCCCGCCGTAGCCTTGGCGAAGGCGGGTTAATTAGATCAATTGGAATTTATCTTCCCTCTTTTCAATCCTTCATAAATATGCTATAGATTATATAAAAAAAATGAGTGTAACAAAAAAACAACATCACAAAAATAAAATCGACGAAAACTCATATTTTTTATGGGTTATAAATTTTTTTGGAAATTTTTTATTTTCCTTAGGCCATCCGATCTATCTCACTCTCTTTTTAATTTTTTTTAAGATTCCCTGTTTGGTTGGAAACTTAATAAGGATAAAATTAATAAAGAAAAAGCCTCTTATTTTATCCTCTGGTTATTATTCAAAACTGTCAGCAAACTTTAATAATTCCGCGGTTTGGTTAATGAAAATTTTAAAACACCAAATAATTTATGAAATAAAACTAATTATCTCTTCTTTGTTGTTTGTAATCACTTTATTTTTTTCTTTCATTAACAAAGTCATTTTGTTGCTTAAAACTGTTATAACTTTATCTTCAAATATCTTTTCTTTCTTTATTCGTCGCTTATCCCGTGTAATTCGATTTTTCACCTTAAAGATTACCTTTAAAAAAGGCACTCTCCTACTGTCTTTTCTCTCTTTGTTATTATTTTTTGGATTTTATTTTTTGTTTTCTTTCCTCCGCTCTCTCCCGTCTCCTCACATGTTAAAAACAAGGGATATTAGTCTAACAACAAAAATATATGACCGGAATAATGTTCTTCTTTATAAAATTTATAAAAACCAAAATCGTACTCTTGTTTCGCTAAGTCAAATTCCCCCATATCTTAAACAGGCAACAATAGCAATCGAAGATAAAGATTTTTATAATCACGGTCCTCTCTCTTTGAGAGGGATAATAAGAGCTCTCCATAAAAATATAAAAGGAGACCTGCAGGGCGGTTCAACAATTACTCAACAATTAGTTAAAAATGCTTTGCTCTCTCCGGAACGTACCATTGATAGAAAAATAAAAGAAATTATTTTGGCTTTAGAAACCGAACTTATATTTAGCAAGGATGAAATCCTCACTATGTATTTTAACGAAGTGGGATATGGAGGTGCTGCATACGGAATTGAAGAAGCCTCCCAAATGTATTTTAATAAACCGGTTGAAAAACTCACTTTAGAAGAGTCAGCTCTTCTTGCCGGTCTTCCTGCCGCTCCAACAACATATTCCCCTTTTGGCGCTCATCCGGAATATGCAAAAACTCGTCAGGAACAGGTTCTAAGAAGAATGCGGGAAGATGGATATATAGATAAGGAAAAAGAAGAAAAAGCAAAAAACCAAAAATTAAAATATGCTCTTCAAAGAACCGATATAAAAGCTCCTCATTTTGTGATGTTCGTAAAAGATCTTCTTGTTCAAAAATACGGAGAAAAAATGGTTGAACAGGGAGGTCTTTCTGTAATCACTACACTTGATATAAAAATTCAGGATATGGTTCAAAAAGAAGTAACAGAAGGAGTAAGTTCCCAAAAATATCTAAGTGTCGGAAACGGAGCAAGCATAGTTTTAAAACCGGAAACAGGAGAAATTATCAGCATGGTGGGAAGTAAAGACTATTTTAATATGGGAGGAGATGGAAATGTAAATGTTGTAATTATGCCCCGACAACCTGGCAGTGCAATAAAACCAATAAATTATGCAACTGCTCTTGAACTAAAAAAAATTACTCCGGCAACAATAATTTCTGATACCCCTATTAGTTATAAAATAGAGGGGCAACCAAACTATACTCCCCAAAATTATGATGGTAGATTTAGGGGAAGAGTAACGGTAAGAAACGCTCTTGCTAATTCTTTAAACATCCCCGCTGTAAAAATTCTTGCAAGTTATGGTGTTGACGAAATGATAAACATGGGAGAAAAACTAGGTATCACCTCGTGGAACGACAGATCAAGATTCGGTCTTTCTCTAACCTTGGGTGGTGGTGAAATAAAAATGATTGATCTTGCTTCTGCTTTTGCGGTTTTTGCAAATAACGGAACAAGGATCAATCCCAAGTCTGTTATAAAAATCACCGATTATAAAGGTGAAATTTTAGAAAATAATCTGGAAAAAAAAGAACAACAGGAAGTAATTTCCAAAGGTGTATCATATTTAATAACTAATATTTTATCAGACAATTTTGCCCGCTCTATGGTTTTTGGACAAAATAGTCCTCTTTTTATAAAAGACCATACCGTAGCTGTAAAAACCGGTACAACGGAAACAAAAAAGGACAACTGGACAGTTGGATTTACAAAAGACTATGTTGCTGCTGTTTGGATAGGAAATAACGATTCTTCTCCTATGAGTCCTTACTTAGAATCAGGTTACTCGGGAGCTGCTCCGATCTGGCATAAAATTATGGAAAATCTCCTGAAAGATATAAAGGATACCCCTGTAAAAATTCCAGAAGATGTAGTAAAACTCCAAATCTGCGCTCAAAACGGTCTGCTTCCTTGTGATGGCTGCAGAGTTGTAACGGAATTTTTCCTAAAAGGTACCGAACCAAAAACTTCCTGCCAATTTATAAAACCAACAGAAAATCAAAAACAAAGTGATATCTTCCCAACCTCTTCTCCCGATCTTTTAACAATAGAAAATCAAAATCAAAACCTCCCCCAGGAAACTAAAAACCCTCCCAATCAAAATTCAGTAAAACAAAAGACTCAAAAACCCCGCCTTGACTAGTAGCTTGCTATTGCTTAGGCTTATAAATTAACAAACTATGCAAAAAAAATAACAAATGTGTTAAAATTTATTAACAAAACTAATTTTAATATTGTGTACTAATATAAACTAATGAAAAAAAGATATCATTCAATTCAATTCATCATCTATTTTGTTATTTTTACTACATTTTTTTTCAATCCAAAATCAATAGATAAAACCTTTGGTCAAGCAATGTGTAATGATATTTCCATTTCAGAAATAACTCCAAATCCCGCATATCAGGATTTTACAGAAAATATTAACCTTAAGCTAACAGGTAATTTAAACGATGGAAATAAATATAAAATCAGAATTGATTGTTCTGTTGTATGTAAACCCACAAGCGATGCATCAATTGTAATAAATAAAGAATTACAGGCAACGATTATACCAAACGATATAGCTAGATGTAGAGAATGTTTACAAATAACATATAGAACTGGTCCTAAAAATATCTTGTTATTAACTGAAAGTAATGGTCTTATATGTAAGCTAGGAAGTTTTCAAACCCAATATCATCAAACCTGTCAATTAAACATTAATCCCCAAATCATTAATCCCGGAGGAACTATAACAATTTCTTCAAATGACGCTCCCAACAGAGCAGATCTTACTTTAATCATTTATGAGCCAAGCGGTACAATGTTTTCAAAAGAACCCGTATCGGGTAATAATTTTTCAAAGACTAAAACTGCACCTTCTCAGGAAGGAGATTATACAGTAAAACTATCATCTGCAGATGAAACGAATTTTTTTTGTGAAAAGATATTAAGAGTACAAATAAATCCTCCAACAGGTACTATAACTCCAATTATCTCTCCTTCTTCAAAAAACCCTCCCTTCGACCCTTGTGGAAATTTAGACCCAGTTTCCTTAAAAAATTGCCAGGATTGTCTGGGTTTTACAGGTACCCCAGATCTTCATAATCCTGCAAAAGCTTATACAAAAATTGCATCAAAAACCTGGACCGCTCTTGGTTGTATTCCGACAGATCCGGGACAATTTATTAGTTGGCTTCTCCCCGCTGCAATCGGTATCGCTGGTGGTCTTGCCTTCCTTCTTATAATTTATGGTGCTTTTACAATCTTAACTTCCTCCGGTAACCCCGAAAAATTAAATTCCGGAAAAGAAATTTTAATTAGTGCTTTGGCAGGTCTTTTATTAATTATTTTCTCTGTATTTATTTTAAAATTAATAGGAGTAGATATTCTGGGAATCCCCGGATTTAAAATTTAAAGGAAAAATATGAGTCCAACACCAACACCATTTACTCTCAAATTAGGTAATTCTTCAATCATTTCACCGGTTTCATTTCTTACTATAGGAGAAATTATCTCAAAACTTCTTCCGTATATCTTTGTTTTAACAGGCCTTACCCTCTTTTTTATTCTTACTCTTAATGGTTTTAAATTTCTAACAAGTGCTGGTGATCCAAAAAAAGCAGAGTCAGCAAAACAAGGAGTAACTTCTGCAATAGTAGGTTTTTTAATTGTCTTTGTCTCCTATTGGATAATCCAAATCCTCGAATTCACTCTCCACATAAGCATATTAAAGTAACAAGTTAGAAAGACAAAAGTAACAAGTAAATGGATAATATTGGATATAAAAAATTAATTACCTGGCAATTTGCTAACAAATTAGCAAAAAAAGTTTATCAAATAACCACCTCATTTCCAAAACACGAATTGTATGGTATAACTTCACAAATTAGAAGAGCAGCATTATCTGTTCCATTAAATATTATTGAAGGACATTCTAGAAATAACAAAAAAGAATTTAAGCAATTTCTTCGTATCGCGCTTGGTTCACTCGTAGAAGTAGAATATCTTCTCGAATTTTCTAAAGAACAACAATATCTCGAAGAAAAGGATTTTAAAGAAATAATTCTTTTAAGGGAAAATTGTGGAAGACTATTATGGAAACTCCTCTGCTCTCAATCGTAATTTCGTTCTACTTGTCACTTATGCCTTGCTAACTTGTTACTTCCCATACCTTCTCTGTCTCTCGCTGTATTTCCCCACCGCCTTCTCAAATTCTTTCTGTGTAAAATCAGGAAATAATACATCTGTAAAATAAAGTTCGCTGTAAACTGATTGCCAGGTTAAAAATCCCGACAACCTTTCCCCCCCTCCCGTCCTTATTATTAAATCCGGATCCGGCTGTCCCGCTGTATCAAGGTATTCCGAAAATTGTTTTTCATTAATTTTTTTTAACTTTTCACTTGTGTTTACCCTGTAAGGGCCTTCCAAACTTGTTACTATTTTGTTCGCTGCGCGAACAATCTCGTCTCTTCCCCCATAATTAATCGCAAAGTTTACATTTATCTTTTTATTATTTTTTGTTTTATTAACAGCTGCTTCAACTCCAACTCTTATATCGCTTGGAAATTTTGACATATCACCAAGAATTTTTATCTTTGCTCCTTTTTTATGGAATCTTTCTAGTTTCGCTTTTAAAATATAACGAAAAACATTCATTAACCCCTTTATTTCCGACTCTTTTCTCTCCCAATTTTCAGTTGAGAAAGCCCAAAAGGTTAGATAAGAAATTCCCATCTCTCCAGCCTTTTCAATAATAGGCTCTATTACTTTATCTGCAGCATCTTTATATCCAAAAATAACCGGTAACCCGTGAGCCCTCGCCCACCTCCTATTTCCATCCATTATTATCCCCACATGTTTAGGAACATTAATTTTTATATTATCTACCATAGTTTTACTTGTTACTTGTGCCTTTCTAACTTGTTACTTATAAAGGTCTTACTAACTTGTTGCTTTCTAATACCGTTCTACTTAGTACTTATGCCTTGCTAACTTGTTACTTATATTGGTTTAAACTTCACTCCGTACTGTATCACTCCCTCAAAGTCCTGTTCTTTTATTCTCCTATAAACAACTTCTACCACTCTTCCTATTTTTAAATCGCTTTCTTTATAATCAACAAGCTGACCAACTCTTTTTTCTCCTTTTCCTAAATCCACCAAAATAACAGGATATGGTGCCTGTCTTTCGAACCCCAAAGGAGGCACGCGGATAATCGTGTAAGATAAAATCTTCCCTCTTTTTCCAAGTAAAGAACTTATTTCTTTCTGTTTTCTCCAAATTTTAACCGGTGAATTTATTATCATATTAATTTAGGTCAATTAGGCCTGCCCGCCGTAGCCTTGGCGAAGGCGGGTTAATTAGAAATTAGGTAAATTTTCTTAATATGTGAATGACCGCAGTTGCTCCCGATCCTCCTACATTGTGAGTCAGTCCTATTTTTGCGTCTTTAACTTGTTTTTTTTCTGCTTTTCCCGCTAATTGTTTGTAAATTTCAACAATTTGTTTTACTCCGGTAGCGCCAACTGGATGACCACTGGCTTTTAATCCTCCCGATGCGTTAACAATGGGCCCTTTTCCTCCTAATTTTGTTACCCCTTTGGAAATTGTCTTTGCTGCTTCTCCTTGTTTAAAAAAACCTAAATCTTCACATGCAATAATTTCTGCAATGGTAAAACAGTCATGTACTTCAGCTATATCAATATCAATAGGTTTTATGTTTGCCGTCTTATAAGCTTTCTCTGCTGCAATTTTTACTGCTTTAAGAGATGTTAAACTCTCTCTGCCAGAAAGTCCTAATGAATCCGTCGCCACCACGCTTGCCTCAATAAATATTGGATGTTGGTTGTTGGATGTTGGATGTTCGTTGTTTGTCAAAATTAACGCCGCAGCTCCGTCAGAAACAGGAGAACAATCTAAAAGCTTTAATGGATCAGAAATCTTAGAACTTCTCATCACCTGGTCAATTGTAATAGTATTGGTAAAATGTGCTTTTCCATTAAGAGAAGCGTGATAATGATTTTTAACAGCAACCGCTGCCATCTCTTCTTCTGTAGTCCCAAATTCACTCATGTGTGCTCTGGCAAGTAAAGCATAAAGTCCGGGAAATGTAGCCCCACCAATTCTTTCTTCGTCGGATCCTGCTCCCATCAAGGCTGACGCTATTTCTTCCGGTTTAAAATCTGTCATCTTTTCTACACCTATAACCAATACTCTTTTATATACCCCCGATAAAATAGAAAGTACTCCGTTGTGAACCGCAAGCCCCCCGGAAGCACATGCTCCTTCTATTTTGAATGAAGGAATGTTAGTTTTTAAAACTGTGGAAAAAAAGGCTCCTAAATGCTCCTGCCCTCCTAAAATACCAGAAAGCATATTTCCAACATATATTGCATCAATGTCAGAAATCTTAAGGTGTGCTTGCGTAAGAGAATCATAAACTGCCTCATAAACAAGCGTTCTTGGAGATATCTCCCAAAGTTCTCCAAATTTAGTTGTCGCCCCACCCAATATTTGTACCTTCATATTTTTTAGTTATTTAAACCTGCCCGCCGTAGTCTTGGCAAAGGCGGGTCAATTAGAAATTGATCATTATTTAGAAATTAGGTCAATTAGGTTAATTAGGTCAATTTTATTTCTTTATATCTTTTTCGTTCTTTTTAAATATTCTGTGTAAGATATTTTTATCTTTTCATCAATATATTGTTTAATTGTTTTTCCTTTTTTTCTCTTAATGGGAAGAAGTGCTGTTGTCTCAAAATAAAAAGCATCCGCTCCTGCTCCGGATCCATACGAAACCATAAAAATTTTCTGGTTAGCTTTTGCGGTATCTAAAACACTAGCAAGACCTAACAAAGAAGAAGCCGAATATGGATTTCCAATATAGGGAACTAAAAATGAATCTTTTAGTTGTTCAAAAGAAAAACCAAGTCTTGCAGCCGCTTCTTTTGGAAATTTACCATTTGGCATATGAAAAACGCAGTAATCAAAAAATGATGGTTTTTTATTTATTTTCTTTAATAAGCTAAGTCCTGCACCAATTACATGGGTAAAATATGCCGGCTCGCCTGTAAATCTTCCCCCATGAGATGGATAAGATACTCCGTCTCTTCTCCAAAAATCAGGAGTATCAGAAGAAAAAGAAGTAAAATCAACAACTTTTGCTAAAAATTCTTTCTTTTTATTCCCAATAATATATGATACCGCCCCGGAACCTGCTGTATATTCTAAAACATCATGTGGTTTTGCCTGTGCTGAGTCTGCTCCAATTGCCATTCCGTATGATATTCTCTTTGCTTCTACTAATCCTAAAACTACCTGCAATCCTGCTGTCCCCGCTTTGCAGGCAAACTCTAAATCAGCTGCCATATAATTATTGGAAAATCCCAAGGCCTCTCCCACGATTGTCGATGAAGGATTAACAGCGTAAGGATGACTTTCTGATCCAATATATATCGCTTCTATTTTTTCCGGAGAAATACCCGCTCTAATTATTGCTTCTCTGCCTGATGTAACCGCCATAGTAACAGAGTCCTCATCACAAAATGGCACTGCCTTTTCAATAACTCCAAGCGATCGGGAAACCTCTTCCCCATTCTTCCCCCATGTTTCTGCTATTTCGGAAACAGAAAGTCTCCCCGAAGGTATATATACCCCGTATCCTACAATTCCACAATTCCTTAAAACGCTCATAAAAAAATAATTTTATATATTTTTTAGGTCAATTAGGCCTGCCCGCCGTAGCCTTGGCGAAGGCGGGGTATTTGGTTATTGGAATTTATATATTCTACTTGTCCCTTATGTCTTTCTAGCTTGTTACTTATTTACTTCTTCCCAGTCTCTCGTGTGCTTTTGCCAAATCACGACTTGCCAACGCTGCAATAAGTGATATTTCTCCGGCTAAAACCACTCCTCCAATAATTTCTGCAAATTTTAAACAATCAGTTTTCAAATTCCCAACAGTCCCGCCGGGTAAAACCCTCTGGCTAACACCCATCATTGATAAACACTCTTTCTGCGTAGAAATTCCTGTTCCTCCGCCAATCACTCCTATCGGTAAATCAGGAAGAATTACTGTCAATTTTAAACTGTCATCTTTATATTTTTCGCAATATGTTGCCCCAATTGCTGCTTCACTTACATGAGCTAAGTCTTGACCGCAAGCTGCAAAAATAGCCGCAATTATATTAGCTGTATGCCCATTTTGCCCAATAATTCCGGCCAGTTTGCTTCCTACGCATATCTTAAGTCGATAAACCTCAAAAAAATCCTTCGCAGTAGTCTTTAATACTTCTTTTAATGTTATTGGTGAAAGTACTATTTCTGCTTTAACCCGCTTTCCTCTTCCTTTATTGAAATTTATAAGTGATGCCTTTTTGTCAACGCATAAATTAGAAGAAAGTGCAACAAGTTTTGCGCCGGTCACAACTTCAATAAATTGGCAAGCCTTATTAACGGCAATTGTTACCATATTCATTCCCATGGCAAGACCCGTATCAAACCTAAATCTTAAAAACACCGCTTCTTCTTTATAGAAAAAAGGTTCAATATCTAAAAGCTTTAAATGCCTTGAAGTTTCCTCACAAATTCCGGTAATATTCCCAAAATTATCATCAATAAAATTAACAAATTGTTTCGTATTTTGGATTTTAGATTTTGGATTTATCTTAAAAACCGGTGCTCTTGTCATTCCAATATTCTCTACTTCTGTTTTTACCCCTCCTGATAGATTAATTGCCTTGCATCCTCTGTTGACGCTGGCAACAAGCGCTCCCTCTGTTGTAGCAAGAGGAATAAAATAATCACCCTTGGAATATTTTCCTAGAATTTTTAATGGCCCTGCAATTCCCAAGGGAATCTGCACTCCCCCAATTAAATTTTCGCAATTCTTTCTCGAAACTACCTCGCTATCAAAAGTAAACTTTCCAACACTTGAAAACTTTACTCCCGTAATTTTCTCTATTGCCTTTCTCCTGATTTCCGCCGCTTCTTTTGCTGAAAATATATTATCTATTTGATAAAAAGAGATTTTTTTATTGATAAGTTTATTAATTTCTTCCGTTTTTTTGGAATTTGGAATCTTCATATGAACGGCACCTTAAATATCCCTGCTTTATACATAAAAATTGAATAAATGGTAACAATAGGAAAAAGGATTAAAGACACTTTTATTATTGGACCCCAAGTAAATCTAAATCCTATCCTTAAAGTAAGGTAATATAACAGTAATTTCCAATAAAAAAGTCCTATCGAAATAGCAATTAATACTGCACTAAGCGTATATCCGGGAATTGAAAAGCTCCTCGGAGGTGGAAATAAAACAAAAAGAAATGAAACAACCAAAAACCAACAAACAGTTGGTAAATAAGAAAAACCCCAAAGTAAAAAAATAGTTCCAATATCTCCCCTACCGCCAAAAAATTTTCCTAAATAAAACATTAGTGAGGAAACTAAAATAAAAGAGAAAACTGTAGCTAAAAAAAATGTCATAAAATTAACCGCAAAAAACATTGGGTGTCTAAAAACTCCATGTCTGATTCCCTCGGTCCAAACTAAAGAAAAAAATATGACTATCCAAATAAATAGTAAGTTAATAAAATTTCTTTTGGTTGCTATGCTTTGAAAAGTAGAATGTGGAAATTTAATAATCAATAAAACTGTCTTTAGGAACTCGAATAATAATCTTGTTCCTCTTAAAAGCGCTCGGAGCATATAATTAAAATCCTCTCGAAAGTATGGAAGCAATAATAGAAATAGAAGATTTAAAGAAAAACACTAAAAAAAACGTTGCAATAAACGCCAAAACAATTCCCAGTCTGTACGGCGCTATTTTAAATAAAGGCGCTATCTCTTTATAATAAGGGGTAAATTTACCAAAATTATTTGTTGGCAAACTGGAAACCTCCTTCATCTTTTCCCTTAAAACCCGATAAAGTTTCTTTTTATTATCCATTTTTTAGAAATTAGATCAATTTAAATAATTAATCCAAGTAATAATTTTTTAAAACTCTTGCGGGGAGGTTAGAAAATTTTTTTGTCCGCTATTGAGTCGCCGACGAATCCTTTATAAATAACTAGAAACGTATCGGCAGCGAATAAAGGACAATAAAAATTTTATTACCGACCTCAGCAAGAATCAGACAAATTAATTTTGTAATTCAAGTCAATTTGATTAGTTCTGTCAATAACATTTTTGGTAAATCTTCATAAATGCTTTTCTTGCTCTAAACAGTCTTGACTCCACCATCTTTACCGTTTCAGACAATTTTTCTGATATCTCTTTTATCGACATCCCGTTAACATACTTTAAAATTAATATTATTTTATAAGAGGGTTTAAGTCTTAAAAATACTTCTTCTATGCTCTCTTGTAATATTTTTTCGTCATATTCTTCTTCGGGTCCTAAAAGTGAACTAAAAAACTCTCCAATTTCAGGAATTCTTGAAAAAAAGACTTGCACGATCTTCTTTTTTCGGTAATAATCAATTACTTTATGGTTTGCTATTCCATAAATATAAGTTGAAAGAGAAGACCTTCCTGAATAATCCCTTAGCGCTTCTATCGTGGCAAGCAAAGTATCTTGTAATATTTCTTCTGAATCGGAAATATTATCTACTCTTGCCCTAATATAGGAATAAATTCTGGACGCAAATTTTTTATAAAACTCCGTAAGCGCTCTTTCATCTCCTCTTAATATTCCATCAACAAGCTCTATCTCTAAATCGTTCCTTTTATTTATAGTCGTAAATTTATCTAAAAACATACGGTTTTATCTAGATTAATTAGTTTTTGTTTTTTTAATTCCTCAACACTTCCCGCTCCCACTCCAAACATTGCCATTTTTAATTCTAAAATATATTGCTCTATTTTTAAACTCACTGCTTCTTCTGACTCTAAAGCAGGTTTTAATAATGGAAGAGCAACACCAATCAAGTCAGCTCCTAAAACCAATGCTTTTGCTGCATCTAATCCGCTTCTTATTCCCCCCGTTGCAATAATCACCGGTCTTTTATCATTCGAAGTCGCCTCAGGAGACCAAGAACTAACCCTCAAAGCTTCTTTGCATTGGATTATAGAATCTGTTGTAGAAATTCCCCAATTAGAAAAAGTCTCTCCTAAACTATTTTCTGATTCTTCTCCTGCTATCTTTGCCCAATTTGTCCCTCCCCATCCTCCGGTTAGGATTCCGGATACTCCAACAGAAAATAATTTTTTTGCTACATCAAAAGAAATCCCAAATCCTACTTCTCCCACAAAAACAGGAAAATTAACTTTTTTACAAACATCCTCTATTTTTCCCAACAATCCTCTAAAATCCACGTTCCCCTCTAAATTGTTTACCTCGTTTACCCCTAGCGAAACCGGGGGGAGTAAAATCGGAAGGTTGATTCTTGATTCTTGCTTGCCCTGTAAGGGATTCTTGATTCTGCTTTGTATTACCTCTTGCATCGGATTTAAGTGCAAAATAAGCCCATCTGCCTCTATCATCTCTACTGCTTTTCTGCACTCTTCTGCCCCAAATCCATAATTTAACTGCACTGCCCCCAAATCAGCAAACAAAGGCATATTTTTACAATATTTCCTTACTTTAAAACTCTTCAAGATAAAATCGTTTTCTTGACTTTTTACTTTATTTTGCACTTCTATAGCTATCCTCATGCTCCCAAGTCCCAACGCTATCCCGCATTTCTCTGCTGCCTTTGCTAAGTTGGTATTTATCACCATTGCTTGACTCGTTCCTCCTGTCATTGGTGCAATTAAAATTGGTGCCCGAAGTTTTTTCCCTATAAAAGAATACGAAGTCTTAACTTCGTTAAAATCAATTTCGGGAAGCGCATTATGAGTAAATTTATAATTTTCAAAACCGGCAGAATTCTCATCTACCTGTTTATTTAAAACAATATCTATATGTCTCTTTTTTTTATCAATCATAATCTTAACCATCTAACCATATAGCTATATAAAAATTTAATTAATTTAACCCCAACCAATCACTTATTATCTCTTATTGCTTATTTTTTGTCACTTGTGTTTACCTTGTAAAAGCCTTTCTAATTTTTACTCTTATCTCCTATTGCTTTTTAGGTCAATTAGGTTAATTAGAAATTAGGTTAATTAAATTATTTTTGATTCTAACTTATTACTTATTATACTACCCGCATTTGACACAATCAAAAATTCTCTATAAAATTATCCTAAACCAATGAAAAATATTAGATTATTATTAATAACTTTTGCCTTATACCTTCCTAACTTATTACTGCCCAAAAATGTTTTTGCCGAGGTTGATATTGGCAAAACTTATCTCTTTGGAAATAAACCTGTTAACGAAATTTTTAACTCCCTCTCGTCGTTTTTAAATATGCTTTTACCCAATATATTTATTATTGCAGGTATTATTTTCTTGATTCTCTTGATTTTTGCCGGATTCGGCGTTATAGTTAGTGCAGGTAGTGGTAATCCGGACGGTGCAAAAAAGGCCAAAGATGCCGCTACCCAAGCAGCAACTGGCCTTTTTTTAATATTTGGCGCATATTGGATTATCCAAATCATACAGTTTATAACCGGAGTTAAAATTTTTAATTCATTATTATAAAAATATTTTATGATATACGCTTCAATTTTTGGCAATATTAAAAATCCGTTTGAATTTTTTGGTGCAACTGGATATGCTTGCGACATTAATCAGGCTGGATGTAATAATTTTGGACTCATTCTCTTTCTTAATAACATATTAAAATTTATAATTATCATCGCTGGAATCTTTGCCTTTATACAAATACTGCTTGCCGGTTTTCAATATATAAGCGCTGGCAATGATCCAAAGGCAATAAGCAATGCTTCTAATAAAATCTGGCAGGCAATCTTGGGATTAACAATCGTTGCGGGGTCGTTTGTGCTGGCTGTAATTTTTGGTTATCTTATATTTGGCGATGCTACGGCAATATTAAGTCCAAAAATTGTCGGTCCGTCTGTTCCATAAATTTTATGAAAATTATCAAAGGGTTTTTTATAGTATTAACCTTGGTTCTGTCTTTAAATTTAGTTAATATTAATAAACCAGCCTATGCAACTTGTACTGGTGGAGACACGGCACCGGGTCCTTGTGATGTTCGTACCTGTCCTGGTGAATGTCCTTATAAAGTAAAAACCCAATTAGATGAAAGTCAATGCTATTGTTCTGATTCACAACAATATCAAGGAGTTTCATTGGGTAAAATTGAGGGGTGGGGTGTTTTAGGAGAAATTATAAACAAAATCGAAAGTCCGGGACACGTTGATCCAGCAGCTGGGCTTCTTGCCCAAGTAATAAGTGCTGCAGTCGGGTTAATTACAATCGTTGCGGGAATTTGGTTTATGCTTCAATTTTTACTTGGCGGTTTCTCCTGGATAACAAGCAGTGGTGATAAAAATAAAGTCCAGGAAGCCCAACACAAAATCACAAACTCAATAATTGGATTAACAATTGTAGTTGCAGCATATGCTGTTGCCAATTTAATTAGTAAAATATTAGGAATTCCATATTTATTAGATATTGGGTCGTCAATTCCTTTACTTAAGCCTAGATAAAAATGTTAAAGAAAATAATAAAACTACTATTTCTAATATCGTTTGCATTCCTATGTTTTATAGCTAAACCTCAATATGCTTCTGCTGCTTCCTGCTATGAAAGGTTTTTTTGCGGAGACGCAAGCATTACTTGTCCTGCAAATTGTCCCATAAGAGAATATGCTCATGAACCCCCAAGCTGCGAGTGCTGGCCGCTATCTTCTGGAGGTCAAATAAATAATCCCGCATTAAATCCAATTGTAGGAAGTGGTCAGGGTGAAACAATTATCGCAAAACTATTAGCCGCAATAATTAATATTTTCTTTATTACCGGCTCTGTTGCAGTTCTTATCTATTTTTTAATGGGAGGGCTTGCTTGGATCACTTCAGAAGGTGATAAAAGTAAACTGGAAATTGCTAAAACCCGTCTTACTTCAGCCGCTTTTGGGATAATTGTAATTGCCTCGACATACGCAGTATTAAAGATTTTAGGTGCGGTTTTAGGAATCGACTTTTTCAAAGACTTAATAATTAAGTGGCCAACCATTACTCAATAGATTTATGAAATATTTTAAAATATTATTATTCTTAATTATTAATCTTTTCTTCTTAATTTTATCCTCACCTATCTCTGCTCAAACTCCTACTCCTGCTCCCACCTCCAGTTCCGGTTCTGGAATTATTTCCGACATCTCATCTGCTTTAAATGTTCAGGGAAATCCTTTTAAATATACCGATATTGGAGTCTTGGTAAGCAGAGGCTTGGCAATGGGTCTGATTATCGCTTCGCTTCTTACAATTATCTACTTATTAATGGGAGGAATCCAATGGATAACAAGTGCTGGTGATAAAAATAATTTGGAAAGTGCAAAGGGAAAAATAACCAATGCTGTCTTTGGATTGGTAATTGTCGTTGCCATTTGGGCAATATTTTTAATATTAAGAACTTTTCTCGGACTTCCAATAGGAGTTACAGGAAACACTGGCGGTGGCGGAGGTGGAGGCGGTGGTAGTACTCCAAGAGCCTGGTCTTGCAGTGCTTATCCTTGTGATTGTTGTAACTTAAATAGCAATGTTGCTTGTTGCCAACAAGTTGGCAATTTAACTTCCTGTGTGGTTGGCCGCTTCAAGAATAGTTCACAAGAATGTCAAAGTTATTCAATTGATTGGAATTGCTGGAGAGAAAATTACGATAATCTAGTAAGAAGCGGAAGATTAAATCCATCAACCGATGCTTGTAGATGACCTTAATTACTTAATAATCATAATGCCATTTCGAGCACATGCGAGAAATCTAACACAGTCGCAATTTGACAAACAAAAGCCATTATTTATATAATTTATAAGCAATTTAGTACTTGTTAATTTGTTATTTACTAACTTGTTACTAAAATAAGGAGGTGACGAATGAAAAAAATTGTTAGCTTAATTCCAATATATTTAGCCCTTGTCCCGTCAGTTTATGCTCAGGATATTACTGTCCCAAAACCAACTGGGTTTGCTTTTGATAATATCGGAAAATTAATATCAAATGCAGTTGCATTGGGTTTAATTATTGCCGCACTTCTGGTATTTGTTTATTTGGTTTTCGGAGGAATCCAATGGATAACAAGCGGTGGTGACAAAGCAGGTGTTGAATCTGCAAGAAATAGAATCACCGCAGCATTAATAGGACTTGTGATTGTCGCAGCAGCATGGGCAATAATAAAAATAATTGAGGCATTCTTCGGAATAACAATTGTCGGTGGGCCAATTTCAATACCAAGACCATAATAGTACTTAACGATAAAACGTCCGGACGGATCAATATTGACGCCCGGGCGTTTTTTATGTAAACTAATCACAAATGAAGAACAAAATTGTTAAAATTATACTTATCGCTTATGCCTTTTTTATCCTAAGCGCAATCGAAGGACTATCTTGTTACTTGTCTAACATTTCTCCAGTCTTCGCCCAACCGCAAACCCTACCTACCAGCTCAATTCCTCTTCCCACCAATGCTCAAAGGGGCGAAGGTGTTGTAGAAATAAAGGCCTTAGAAATTATCTTTTCTAATATTCTTTCAGTAGTAACAACTCTTGCTGGAATTGCTGTTTTAATAGTGTTAATTTCGGGTGGTTTTAATTGGATGACCTCAGGAGGTGACCCAAAAAAAGCAGAAAGCGCAAGAAATACTATTACCTATGCAATTGTAGGAATTATACTTATGATCATTGCTTGGTTAATATTAAGGTTTATCCATGAATTTACTGGAGTTAATGTTACTATTTTCAATATTCCTAGCGATCCAACCCCCACCCCTACTCCATAATTAATTAAAATCATAAGTTTAATCAAACAAATACAATTCTCAAATAAGTTCTTCTTTTGTGATAAAATATGACTATGGTTTTTCCTTTAAAACTTAAAATGTTTTCTCAAGTTATTATTGGTTTTTTAGTAATAACTTTAGGAATAAAATTCCTAGCATCTCCTGCTATTTCCGCTTGTAATCCCCCATCAGACTATTCAACTTGTCCTGCCGAAACTCAACCGGATATGAACCTTCTGATCCGTGGTTGGATACCGACAACCGGATCTCATAATCTTTTTGTTTATCAACATCCTACCAATACCGCTCCTGAATTAAACACGCTAATAGATGGTAATGGAAACCCAAGCATTACTAGTCTTTATAAAGTAAAACCCATGCCTTGGGACCCACCAAATTTTTTAGATAACCCTCCTGGTCTTTCAGAATTTGCTACTCTTGTCGGTTTTGCAACTAATGTTGAACAAAATATTTTAGTTCCAAAATATGCCTATACTATTGATGGCATTAATCAAGTTACTATTCTTTATGCAACAAACACTCAAGCTACTCTTAACTATACAACAGACGATGGAGTGGGTGGAGGATATATAATCCATTTACTAAATTTTAATGTCGATCCAAAACTTGTCGAATGTTATAACAAATATAACTCACAGGGCAGAAAAGAACTCCCGGTTTTGGCTGCCGGAGAGATTGTCGGTAAGGCATCGGGAAACGAAGTTCTTGTTTCAATTCGAGACAGGGGTACTTTTTCAGATCCAAGGTGGGAAAATGACTGGTGGTTAAGTAAAGCTCCTGCTACGGGCCTTCCTTTTACCTGTAAATCTTTAGCAGTAGGAATTAATCCGGGAGACAAAGGTCAACCCTATTCTCCTGGTAGATTAATTGATGGAAGCGGAGATACTGTTGAATCAGAATCAGACACGGTTTTATTACACCAAGAGGGTGATCTTTCTTATCCCCAAACTTCAAGAGTTGTAACAAGAGGTGGTTTTTTTGAACAATTTCAGGACATTTCAATGCCGTTTGCCGAGGAGCTGACAAAATTTCTAGCTGGCCCTTATGTGCGGGATGTCGGCCCCAATTCAAACCTTAAAATCAGAAATTTCCAAAAATATGGAAGAATTGCTGAGGCCCGTCCTTTGGTTGATTTTACTCCCCAGGAAGAACAAGACGAATTAAGACATATCTACCGCTGGAAATGCGGTAATGGTCCGGGAGACCCTAATGGTTATTACTGCTCAAAAAGGACAATAGGCCAAGTACCTGATTGTCAGGGACCAAATTCTAACGAATGCCTATTCTCAGACGGTACGGAAATTGCCGATGGTCCAAGAAAACCCCACCCAAAAGACGCAGTCTTTCAAACTAATGGAAAGTTTGACTTTCAAAAATATCAGAAGGCTTTAGATATTTGGAATTCATCCGCAAATGCAAAAAATAAAGCAAAATGGCAGGAAATTCCCCTTTTTTCCAATCCTAAAACAAAAGTAGATAAGGCTATTTTTATGAACGCCTGTCCTTATCCGTCAAATACAAACAGAGGCGAAACAACCGTTATGTCAAAAACCCTCTGGGTCTCTGCTTTAAAAGATGTTTCCGAATATTTAAACCGCCTGATGGTCCCTTCGGGTGCAAACCAAACCACCCTAAACTCTTCCCCAAATTCTAAATTGCCAAATCAAACCAATTCTAACGCTCTTCTCGCCTCTAAAAATATTATGGCCAGCAACTCAAACAAAGCTGGTTCTCCAATTCTCCTTACCCAAGGATATGATTGTAACTCTCCTTATAGTATCTCTATAGAAAATGTAAATTTTAACGGCTCTCAAATTAATTATGGAGCACGCTTTATATTAAATCCCGGAGATGGTTGTCAGGGTCATTTATATATCAATGAAAGATTCTTGGGGATTCCTATTTGTCCTCCCGATGCTTATTTTCAATCTGGTGACCCAAATTCTGGTTTACCACCAATTCCTGCGTCTGCCAATGGTGATTATACGATTACGGTTACCAGTGCAATAGACACCCATAAACCCTGTGGTTTTGTACATGTTGCTCAATCATGTTCTGTTAAAATATCTTCCGGTATCGTCACTGTTTCAAGTTGCTCATCGGTAATCCCCCCTCAACCTACTCCAACCTGTGCTCCGCCGGTAGCTCCCGATTATAGACCTGATGGCAATTCTCAATCTGTCGAAGTCGAAGGACACGCCTTAATGAGAGAACCGCATGCAAATCTTTCTGGTCGATGGGATTCTCCTACCCAATGTATTGGTAATTGTAGCGAAACCTACAATGACCCAACTTGGGCGGTTGTAAAATACCCCTTTTTAAATACAATTTATGAAAATCTTTCTGGTAAAAACGGTATATTTATGTTAAACAGTCCCTCGTCTCAAGAAACTGAAAAATGGGATGAGGCTGGAGAAAGTAAAATCACCTACTGTTTTGCAAAACATGGAGCATCAAGTATGGTAGACGGTAAATTATTAATAGATCAGGTACCTTTTAACAAACCTTACGCAAGATGTGAAGATAATACATATACAAGGGGTTTATCGGTCTATCCAAAATATATAGGAGGAGTTAAGAACGCTCAGGAATGGTATGCATATTGCGTATTAAAACCATTTAGTAAAGATTCCCGCTGCCAAGTAACAGAAAGTTGTCCTACCCTTGATTACAATCTTCCATTTAGAACAACAAGTGATGATTTAAGCAATATAAATAGTCTGATAAATGATGTTAAAAAATCATTTCCAAAGTCAACAATTGATAAAGATATAACTAAAGTAATAGATAGGGCAAAAAGAGCAGGATGGAGTCCTGCTTTTGTTGTTTCTCTTTGGATTGAAGAAACAGGTGCTTCTCATACGGTAGAAACCGGTCAAAGTAATGATGCCTTAGGTTGTCGTCCAACCGTTAAAAAAACTCTTGATCAAAGCCTTGATTGTCTTTTTAACAACTTTAGCCAGTTCAACAACAATCAGTTTAAACAATTTATGTTAAATTATAGCGGAGATATATTAACAGGTTGCTTTAAAACTAATCCTAACTTCCCGGGAAACATTTTACGTATATATAATTATGTCAAATCATTTTAAAATTATATATCTTGGCTTTATTCATTGTTTTTAGAATAATTAGGTCAATTAGATCAATTAGGTTAATTAATATATTTATTTCTTGTTTTTGACTTTTGACTTTTTTAAATGTTATACTTTATATCGCAACTATGAAACAAAAATTGTTTCTTAACAAAATTAAATTTCTTTTATTTTGTACTGTTTTTACTCTCTTTGCTTTTAAATCTGCACTTCCGTCTCATGCTCAAACAGGCACTTCTCAAGGAAACGATGCTCGTTGGGTTATCACTCCGGATAAGGTTGTCAATTCAGGAAACAACGCTAGTGCAGAAAATTTTATTAGCAACACTACTTTAAGCGGAATAATATCTGGAGTAACCCTAGCACTTGAAGGAATCGTTACTCAAAATGGAACTGATGCTTCCGGCCAATCTACGTATCGTATGCAAGGTGGTGCAACTGCAATGTTGGTAAAACTATCTTCAACATTATATACAAATCAACCGGCTTCTTCCGTTGAATACCTTGCTGATTTGGGATCAAATATCGGAATTGTAAAACCTGCTCTTGCACAAGGAACTGGCTTCGCTGCTTTCTCACCAATTCTGGTTTTATGGAAAGCCTTTAGGGATATTGCTTATCTTGCTTTTGTTATTATTTTTGTCGTTGTTGGCTTAATGATAATGTTCAGAAAAAAAATAGACCCAAGGACTGTCGCTACTGTCCAAGATGCTCTCCCAAGAATCGTGGTCACTTTAATTCTTGTAACCTTTTCTTATGCAATCGGAGGTCTAATAATAGATATATCAACTCTTATCACCAAATTAATAGGAAATGCATTTGCTAGTACGGGATTAATTGCAATACCAAGACCAGATATTACTGCAATACCTCAATATCAAACAGGTGCTGGAATATTAAATGAATTATATACCGATTCTATCTTTTCTTTGGTGTATCCCTTAATTACAAGCAAATCAATAGCAACTGCTATTGCTGGACCGGATTTTTGGACCCAAGAAGTGGGAGGACAAGCTCTTAGTGTTTTAGGATGGATTACATTCCAAGTAGTTTTCGCTATTTTAGGATTTTTTGTAATGTTTAAAATATTTTTTGCTTTAATCGGACCATATGTTTCTGTTGTTTTAACGATTGTCTTTGCACCAATACAATTATTGGTCGGTGCTATTCCCGGAAGTCCAAATTCAGTAACAAAATGGATCAAAAATTTAATCGCCAATGTCGCGGTTTTTCCGGTAACCATGACTATGCTTTTTATCGCTGCAATCTTTAAAAGTGGTAATAGTTGTGGATTATATGATCCTGGTGGTTTAGGTAGTGGATGTTGGCCCAATCAAGCTTTTTACTCTACTGGTAAAGAATTTTTTACCATCAATTGGCAAGCAATAGGATTTGGTCCAAGATGGGGAAATGTTGCTGGTCAATTAATTGGTTTTGGAATTCTTTTTACTATCCCGAAGGTTGCTGAAATAGTAAAAGGTATGTTAGAAGGAAAAGAACTTCCGTTAGAACAGGTGGCTGGTCAGGAAATAAAAGGAGGGTTTGGTAGAATCCCGATATTAAAATCTATTCTTCCTCAATAATATTTAAGCTTTGTTATCGTCCTGCTTTCATTGCTCCACCTCTTAAGAATTTCTGCCTGGGAAGAAGTATTAATCCCTGCATAAATTTAGAGCTTAATAAACTAGGAAATGGACCAACTCTAAGAGGTTCACCTTGAGCTTTTTCTCCTCTCAAAGCTTCACCTCTGGCATATCTTCTGTTTTTTACCATAGCACCAACAACGGGTATGTCTGCAGCGCGAAGTAAATTGTTTTGGAATTTAATAATTCCCGAGGGATTTACACGATTTGCAGGACTAAAACCGCTAAACAGAACCATGTCGTTTGGATCTATATCCATAGTTTGGAAATAAGATACTACTGTTGCTCCTATCAATGCAGAATAGTATGCAAAACCAATAGGACCAGCAACCCCAATACCCGCCCCTAGTGGGAGCAATGGTCTTATTATGTTTGAAGCTAACATTGCAAGACCTGCCCCTCCAGGTAAATATAAAAAGGACTTTCTTGCATATTGCCAGTTAAACTTGCTTCTGGATACCTCTCTAACAAGATCAATTCCTAAAAACCTTCCCATCTCATCAGCTCCACCTTTCCCTGTAATCATTTCCAAAGAACCCAACGCTAAAGCTTGGCGTTGCGATAATTCGGTTTTAATAGCTGTTCCCGCATTCTCCATTGCCTCTGCCCCGCCAGGAACGGGAGAAGGATTAATATAATTTTTCCATCCAAGCTCTAAAAGTCTTCTTCTGTATAATGTTAATTTTTCTCTTGTGTTATCTCCCCCTCTTCCTTCAACTACATATACACCAAGCAATCTGCACATTTTTTTGTATGGAGCAGGATCATATTCTAAGGCAGGATCAACTCCTTTTGAGGCAATTTGTGTCAGCGGAGCAAGTATTCCTTCGAGAGCATCTGGTCCCAAAGCAGCCGTTGTCCATAAAGCTAAATTATCTGTATAAATTTCCAAATACTCCCAGCTTTTTCTGTCTTTATTGGTCACTTTTTCAATTGGTATTCCTCTTCTTTGGGCAAAAGTTTCATCTGCAGAAACAGCTGATAACACCTGCTGTTTATTTATGGCAAAATAACCAAGTGTGTGAGCAAGTTGTAATTCTGGTAAATAAATTGGAAACCCTTCTGACCAGTCAGCTTCAAGTTTTCTTGGCCCCCAACCCATCATTACTGATCTTATTCTGGATATTCCATAATCTTCTCTTTCTCCTCGTCCCGGCACTACGACTCTTAATCTTTTATTATAATCAGGATTTAATGTCCCGTCGTGGTTTAACTGTCTTGAATAATATGGATCATAAAGATATTCCCCTTGATAACGGCCAAATGGTACTCGATGACCGGTCATCATAGCATCAACTGCCCATCTATATACATGTAAATTAATACTCCTTACTCCCGACTGGTCAACCCAATACCATTCCCAACCGGGTTTCCAATACCATTCGTTTCTATCAACTCTTTCTGTTAATGCTTTTTGTGCTCTGCCAACAGCATCAAAGTAGTTATCTTCATCGGTTCTATTTTCTTTCCACCGGAAATCACGCTCAAGAGTATAAGGAATTAATACTTCTTTTAAACACCAATGGATAGGATCTAAAAAGTCCATTGAATATAGAAGATTGGTAAGTGTGTATCCACCTTCTTTTCTTGAGGGTGTCAAAATTTCTTTTTTTAATCCCTCAATTGCAACACTTAGTTTTTGTCTTAATTGGTTTGGATTTTCCTGTAGTAGATCACCATCTCTTACGCTTGGCATCATACCGCTAATAAATCGCAATCTTCTTTCTCTTTCGTATTCGTTCATTTCTCTATATTTTGATAAGAATCTATCTTTTCTCTGTATTTCTTCTGTCGGACTTACTCTTAAAAAATTATCCTCAGCTTTTATATCATGCTCTAAATCTGCTCCTAAACCTAGAATGGTTAATAATGTTTCGAGGGGTTTTAGGTTTCCTTCTTCTCCTGCATTACCTAAAATGGAATTAATCTCTGTATCTGTCATTCTTGCTTCAAGAAAACAAGCAGTTAATTTTTTTCGTGCATACAAACTCCATGCATCAGCGTGTAAATTTTCATTCATTGCTCTTCGTAGTAAACCTCTGGAAAGAAGTTCGGATTCTAAACCTCTTTCTTCTTCATAATTTAATTTTCGTCCAAAAATTCTTTCCCTCTCTTTTTTTACGCCCTCTAGCATGCCTTCTCTAAGTTCCACCCCGCCCTGTGCTCTTGTTTCTTTGCTGTAAGTTCCGCTCAGCCCTGCATCGTGAAAATGAAGTGCTGTGTTTGTTTCTGACTCAAGTTTGTTTTTAAAATTCCAAACCAATTCCATAAATGGTAATTTTTGTCCCTGAAGTCTTATAAGTTCCGCTTGTTGTCCTATAAACCTGTCAATAATCCTTCTTGTCCAATCAACAAGAATATAATCGCTTGCTTCGGGAGTTTGCACAAAACCTTTTATTTGGCCTCTGTGATCAACCTCCTCATAGTTTTTAATAATATCTCCGTATGCACCGGGGTCAACATTACCTATTAACTTATCCACCATTGGAAACTCGTGCTCTAAAAGATATCTGACATATTGTGTTACCGTTGTTACTTCTGTGTGCTTGCCAATTAGATCAAAATCAAAACACCTTCTGACATGACCCCTGTTATCAATCCAACACTCATCTAAATCAACACCAGCTTGTAAAACCGGCACATACAATTGATTAACATCCCTTAAATCAAATTCAGATACTGCCTCTTTGCTAAGCCAAACAGTTCTTTGTCTACCCATATTCAGTCTTATTATTCTTTTTAAGATCTTTTCTCTTCTGGTTTTTTCTTTATCGGGTAGGTTTTCAGGTAAAATCGCTTGATAAAAATCAAGTAAAAATCTTCTTCTGGCCGAACCGTCAGTGTTTTCTGTAAAATTATCAAAGTCAATTCCATCAAGATTTGGATTAATATCATTAAAAAGTTGTTTTGTTATTCCTGTTCTTGATAACAACCATGCAATATTAAATTCTCCTATCCAGGTTCCTTTTTCATCAATAAATATATCTCCGGGTAAGGATTGACCATCAGCAATCTCCACCGCTTTTTTTAATGACTCAAAACTTCCTTTCATTAATTCATAATAATCATCTCTGTTTCTCTCGTCTGGCCACCTGAAAAGATCGTGTGCTAAATCAAAGTGCAACCTTCCTTTTTGTATTCTTAACGGTCGTTGTATTAATTCTTTTCTCTTATATATCTTTCTTTCTGTTAATTGTTCATCAGATAGATTTGCCACTCCGCCTACTGGCACATATACTCCTTCTTCTCTTACTCTCTGTTCGTCAAAAGGAATTCTGTCAACTACAATTTGAGCTGCTGGGTTTGTTGGTACCACCAAAGCATCTCTTTCTCTATAATATGTTTCTATCTCCCTTGTTCCCCAGGTTACTCCTCCTACTTCATTTCCATCTATCAATAAATCGGCAAAGCTATACATTCTCATATAACGGAAAAATCTTTGTAAACCTTGGTATGCAGCATAGATTGGATAAAAATATTTTGAAGTAACCTTAACTGTTTTTACACACTTTAATGTTTCTAGGTTTACATATTGTCCTATAATAGAAAGTAAGCTTCCTTTTGGATCCCTTGTATCAAAATTAAAATAATCAGGTCTCTCAACTCCCGCTCTGTGTGCTGCCTCTGTAACTGCCTTGCTTCTTAATAATTGCTGTTGCATCCGCTCTTTCGGCATATATCTGTCAGCTGCTGCTTGAAATTTCTCTAATTCTTTCATTGCGGGATCAGTAAGGGCTTTCATCGATAAATCATAAACCGCTGCTAGGTTCCGTAAAGTATCTAACCAATCGTGAAGTATTTGAGCCTCTCTTGAGGGTACGGTTCCAATATATCCATCTGCTTCTAACATTTCCGTTTTATTAGTAATTGCTGTATGAATACTAAGTTGACCTTGTTCTCTTTGTGGATGGCGGAGATAATAAAATACAGCTTCTAATGCAAGAGCCGCTATTACTGCGGTTTTTTCATGATCGTCTTGTACGGAAGCCATGTCTTTATTAATAAAAGTTTTTAAAACTTCTCTTTCTTCGTTTCTTATTACATCCATTGCTGTGGTGTAAATTCCTTTAGTTCTCAATATTGTTCTTCCTTCTAGATAAAGGTTCCAAAGAACATCAAACGGATCTTCATATCCCTGCTCAATTCTTTGTGGTAAAATTTCCACTCCTTTTTCAAATTCAATTCTTCTTTCTTCGCAAGAATCTTCTCCTGCTCCGTCGGGAAATCTTCTTCCTTCCCCGCTTTCTATAAACTGCTTATAACGGGTCCTTGCAACATTATCTGTTTCTCCTTCAGTTCTTCCTAAAACCTCGCTTTTTCTAACCGGCTCTTGTCCGTCTGGGGGTCTAGGAGGTTCTGGAGGACGCACTCCCCCTCCCGCAGCTTTTTGTTCTACTTCTCTTAGTCTAACCTGATCAGCTGAAAGACGGGTAAAGTCACCTGCGTGTCTATTAAAAATACTTTCCTTTACCCAAGCAATACCATCTCCCGAAGCAACGGGAACCATGCCTTGATGAGGATCAATTCTTGGTATGTCTTGTTGTTCTCTGGCCATAACTAAATTTTACCTTTTTAAATATGGTTTTGTCAAATCTTGACAATAAAAATCCGCCCTTACTTTTTTAGGACGGAACAATAATCTTCATTGTTCTGCATCTATATATTATTAAATTTATTCTGTACGTCTTTTTTTTGAAAATCTTTTTAAAACAGTTTTAGTAAATCTATTTCCGGATTCTTTAATTTTTACCCACAATTTTTTTCCTTCAACGTTTGTTTGCGCCGGCCTTACCACAACAGGTACATTTAAGTCTTGTGCTGTTTGAGTCGGATTGTTTGTGGACCTTTTAGTTGTATGTCTTACTCTATCTTTATTATTATCATACCATTCTTTAAATCTAACCAAATCCGGATGGTCTTTGGTAATTCCAAGGTCGAGAAGTGTATTTCTTGCCCAAAGTAAAGTATTAAAATATGGTGCTCGAGTAGGATCTTTTATAATTTTCCAGGCATTTACCTTATCCATAAAACTTCCTGGTGGTAAATCAAAATCATCAACGATTCCATCATTTACTAACGCAAGTAATTCTTCGTTGGTGAATTTTCCGTGTTCGTTATGGCTTCCGTCGCTCACGGCGCTTATTAATTTTTTTTCTAGTCTTATTTTTTCTAATTTTTTTGCTTCTTCTCTCTTTACTTGATCGTCTTCCACTAGCGAAGCTGGTTCTGCTGGTACTACTACAGGTTCGGGCTCATTAACTTCTGCTACTGTCATGGGTTCAGATCCTCTAATCTCTGCCACAACCGTTGGTTCCTCTTTTGTTCTTTTAGCAATTTCTACAAACTGAGAAACAACACCTTTGTTTTCTTCACCTTTTTTACCGTATAATAATGCTCTTGCTTCTGTATTAAAACCTCCTGATTTTGGTTTTGCCCCTTCTTTAAGCTCATCCGGAGTAATCTCGTCAAGCCTTCTATTTGTTCTGCTTAATTTTCTTCTCGTTTCGTTAAGGGGTTCTGAAGTGCTGTATTTTTTTTCTAACTCTAACTCTCTGTCTAATTCTGCCCAAAGCTTAGGTGCTTCTTCTCTTGATCTGTAACCAATCGTTTTTCGCAGTCCATCAATAGCTTCTCTTGCGTGTTTTTTACCGTCCTCTACTCCTTTTTGTAATTGTCTTACTTCTGTTTCTAATTCAGCTTTCTTGTTTTGTAAGATTGAGTTTTCTCTAAAATATGTTTCCCAACGAGTAAGAACTCCTCTTCCTTTTTCAGCACCTACTGCCTCGTTAAATTCAACCTGCCTTTTTCCTTTTAATTCTTTTGCTTGTGTTTTTAATTCATTTGCTCGTGCCTCAGCCATCTGTTTTTCAATGCCCCCTAAACTTCCCATGTCTCCGAATTCTTCAATTTGCTTGTTTGTGTTGGTAACTTGTAAACTAAAACCTTCCGCTTGTCTCCTGTGTTTTTTTTGAATTAAATCTAACTTTCCCCGAGTCTCACCAATTATCTCTTCCCAAGTTTTTGGTGTTTGTTCTGGGGTTACCATGGGAACAATGTCCGGAGTTCTTGATAAATCACCTATGCTTGCACCTTGTTCTGACATAATATTAAAATAAATATATAAACATTAATCTAAATCTTAATTTAGAGTAACCTTCTTTTTATTTATTGTCAAGTAATTATACAAAATCCTATAGTAATTGTCAATAAGACTAACCCATAACAAAAGGAGCCCTTTGTTTAAAAAGATTTTTTAAATAAAACTTCCAAATTTTGTACAATTCTTTTTTAAAAAACCCCAAAGAAATTATTTGTTCATCTGACAGTTTTTTTTCCAATTTTAAATACAATACAACATCGGCAAGTTTATAAGAAAAACCCATCTCTCCCTCATCTGTCTGACCTTCCCAAAGTCCTGCTGTCGCTTTTTTGTTTATAATTTCCTCCGGAACTCCTAAATATTTAGCCAACCCTATTAATTGGGTTTTATATAAATGTCTAATGGGTTCGATATCAGAAGCACCGTCTCCAAACCTTGTATAATATCCCAGCAAATATTCGCTCTTGTTTTCGGTTCCGCAAACAAGTGCTCTGTTTTTTTTTGCCGCGTCAAATAAAACAATCATCCTCACTCTCGCTACTATATTTCCATACCGAACCAAGCTATTTTTATTAATTAAATTTATTTGAGATTTAATAGCATCTATTGTTTTCTTTATGTTTATCCTAACAATGTTTTCTTCTGGAATTTTAACAATATCAAATAATTTTTTTATATCTCTATCGGTCTTTTTGTCTAATTCACCGTTTGGTAAAATATATACTAATACATTCTCTGCTCCTAAGGCTTTAACACATAACATCAAGACCGTTGAAGAATCAACTCCTCCCGAAAGACCCAAAACCACCCTCTTAAACCCAGTTCTCCCCACTTCTTTTTTGATAAACTCTTCTGTTTTTTTTGCTTCAGCCTTTAAATCGAGATTTAAATAATTGTTTAGATCTAAGACTTGAGGTATAGATTTGAAATTTGACATTTAATTTTTAAGTTTTATCTATATAATTTATTTTTTTTAATATATTGCTCTACCCTGTAAGTTACCAACTCTATAATACCTAATCCTTTTGTTATTCTCTTTTTAATTGTCGAAGAAGATATTTTGTTTTCTTCTCTGTTTCCAATATTATCAACCTTAATAAAATTAATTTCTTTTATTAATCTTTTATAATCTTTCCATTTAGGCAGTTCCGGGATTAAATCTTCCCCGACTATCCAAAAAAACTCATAATTTAAATGCTTTTTTTTTAATTCCAAAACAGTATCGATTGCATAACTTACTCCCCCTCTTTTAATTTCTATGTCTAATACTTTAAATTTCTTATGCCCTTTAACTGCCAGCTTCGTCATCTCTAATCTTTGTAAATTATTAGAACTTTTAATTATAGGATTTTCACTTTTACCTTTATCCAAATTTCTCTTATTATAAGGTACAAACCACACTTCATCCAGTCTATTTTTCTTAATTGCTTTTTCTGCTGCTAGAAGGTGTCCTAAGTGTGGCGGATCAAAACTCCCTCCCAATATTCCAACTTTCATAAAATCTCCTTATTATAACTTGAATTATAACATGATAAAATTTACAATAGTAAATATATAAACTTATTATTTTTGTTTATCCAATAAGGGCTTTTCTATCTTGTTACTTTTATGGAACAACATCCTGTCCCTCAAAATATTACTGGTTTTGAGTTTAAATTAGTTGGCGACATGACTATTCGCCAGTTTGTTTATCTTGCGTTGGGTATTGGACTTGGATATTTGGCAACACTTCTTCCTTGGGCTGATATTTTTAAGTGGCCGGTTGCCTTAACAGTAGGTTTTACTGGTTTTGCACTGGCCTTTATGCCGATTGAAGAACGTCCGCTTGATAAATGGTTCGTCATGTTTTTTAAAGCAATATATTCTCCAACCCAGTTTATATGGAAAAAAACCCCGCAAGTGCTTGATTGGTTAATTCTTTCCCAAACAAATCCTCCTGTATCGCCTCCAAAAGAAGAAATAAAGCGTCCTGAAACAAAATTAAAAGAATACTTGAAAACCCTCCCTTCAGACTCAAAATTTCCTTTAGATGAAAAAGAAGACCTACTGCTACAAAAGTTGGATTTTTCATTGGGTAATAATTTTTTTCCTTCCTTCCCTCCTCCTTTTTCAGAAGTTCCAAAAGAAAAAGAGGACGAAGCGCTTCCTCGCGTTCGTGTAAGAAAGTTAAAAAATCCTCCAATTTCAGGAGAAATCATCTTCCCCATAGGAGAAAGAAAAATATCCAAAGTAGATATCAATCTTCCTAAATTTCCCCTTGAAGAAAAGGTTAAATCGATAGAAGAAAAGTCAAGCTTTTTAACCCCTGCTTCTGGTGTTGTCACTACCCCCGTAAAACAGATTTCCCAAACAGAAGAACAGGTTCATCCTGTCGTTACTCCAAGAATCATTGAAAAGGAAGAGAAAAACGAAAAAAGGGAAGCTTTAGGAAAAGATTCAAAAGACGAACTCGATCGTCTTAAAGGGCAAAACGAAACATTAAGTGATCAGTTAAAAAAATTTCAAGAAGAAATTAATCGCCTTCAGGAGTTTGCTGTCCAGACAACAGAAGGAAAAATACGCCTTAAAGAAATGCTTGGCAAATATGAAGAGGCTCTAAAAACCAAAGAAAGAGCTATAGACGAAATAGCCAATTTAAGAAGAAAGGTTGAAGATGCAAACAAACAAACCGTAACCCCAAGTGCCGCTCCTCAGTCATCTCCTAGAGTACAATATGTCGCAAAAGAGGAAGCCAAAAATCAAGGAATTCCCGTTTTAACGCAAACCCCAAATGTTGTTTCGGGAATAATTACAGATAGCAGTGGTCAAATATTGTCGGGAGTTATTGTTACTATAAAAGATAAACAGGACAGTCCTGTCCGTGCAATAAAAACAAATATGGTTGGTCAGTTTAAAACCGGTACTCCGCTTAGCAACGGTACTTATACAATAGAACTCGAAAAAGAGGGTTATAAATTTGATATAATAGCCATTGAGGTGAAAGGAGAGATTCTCCAAGCACTCGAAATCAAAGCAAAATAATTGTATTATTTAACTATCTTTTTTAGCTTAGCTAAAAAAGATAACGAGTTTTTTCTTTAGCCGACCTTTCTTTTACCAAAAGAAAGATTGAAACAATCTGCCCATGTCAGATCCAACAAAAATACCAATAAGAGCAACAACTCAAGAACACCTCGATATTGAAGACATTCAGGAAGATTTGGTGATATTAAAAGATGGTTCTGTCTGTCTGGTTCTTCAAACTAGTGCTGTAAATTTTGGTCTACTCTCAGAACAAGAACAGGATGCAACAATCTTTGCATACGCAGGATTACTAAATTCACTTACGTTTCCTATCCAAATAGTAATTAAAAGCCAACAAAAAGACGTTTCTTCATATCTTAAGCTTTTAAAAAATGAGGAAGATAAACAAAAAAATCCTGCTTTAAAAGAAAGAATTTATAAATATCGTTTGTTTATAGAAAGTACGGTTCGCGAAAACAATGTTTTGGATAAAAAATTTTTTATTGTAATTCCTTTTAGCAGTATTGAGTTGGGAATTAAAAGCTCTGGTAATTTCTTTAAAAAAGGCCTTCCTTTCCCTAAAAGCTATATTTTAGAAAGAGCAAAAACTGCACTTTTCCCAAAACGCGATCATTTAATAAGGCAGTTTAATCGTCTTGGTTTAAAAGCCGTACAGTTAAATACAAAACAATTAATAGAATTGTTCTTTAAAACCTACAATCCAGATTCTATCGGAACGCAAACTACGGTGGAAACCGAGGAATATACAAAACCAATAGTAGAAGCCGCTCTTGAATCACCAATCGTTCAAAAAAAACCAATAGTAGAAGCCGCCCTCCCAAATCAACCGTCACCAAAACCTACCATAGAGGAAGTACCCAAAAACCCTGCTATAGGCTTACCGGAAACCCCTAAAAACAACGCTCCTCCTATGGCAAACACCAATAACATTCCTCCTTCAACTAATGTTTTTCAAGACAAGCAAGAACAAAAAAATCCTGTTCAAAATCCAATTAACAATCAGGAAAAAGTAGTTCCAAACAGTACTGTGTTTTCTCCGTTTCAAAAAAGCCCGATAGGTTCTATTAATAAACAACCAACAAACAATCCCCAAGGTCCCGTCAATAATAATTTTCAGCAAAATCAAATAAAACCACAAGTTCCGTTTCAAAATCAAAATCTACCACCTCAAAACACAACAACCAATAATAATCAAAACCAAAATAAAAAAAGTGCCTGGACAGTAGAAGAAATAAAACCGACAAATCAAAACCCGATAATAGATAAAAATAATATACAATAAATTTATGCAGTTGCCTTTTTTAAACAAGCAAAAACATAAGGAAAAACCAACAAACCCGGCTGAAGTTTTAGCAAACGGTATGGTCTCGGTAAAAGATATAATTGCTCCTCCTGCAATAGAGGTTGATTTTAATAATATCAAAATTGGAAATACTTATTTCCGCACTTTGTTTGTTGCTGGTTACCCAAGATTTGTAAATGCAAACTGGCTCTATCCTCTAATTTCTTTTAATCATACTTTAAATATTTCTATGTTTATATATCCCGTAGAATCAAAAGAGATTCTTGAAAACCTCAAGCGGAAAATTGGAGAAATGGAAGCAACAATTCAATCAGACTTTAAAAGAGGCAAGGTAATCGATCCTACGGTCCAAGTCGCCCTTGACGATGCTCTCTCTCTCCAAAAACAATTAGCCAAGGGTGCTGAACGCTTCTTTCAGTTTGGTCTTTATATTACTATTCCCAGCAGTTCGCCGGAAGAGCTGGACCAAATAAGCAAACAGGTGGAGTCGGCTCTGGGAGCTTTATTAATTATTAGCAAAAAGGCTACCTTACAAATGGAAGAAGGCTTTAAAACCACCCTTCCTACCGCTTCTGATAAATTACTGATAACCAGAAACATGGATACTACCTCTCTTGCCACAACCTTTCCTTTTTCTTCCTCAGAACTAACTGCCAACGAAGGAATAATGTATGGAATAAACGAACACAATGATAGTTTAATTATTTTTGACCGTTTTACTCTTGAAAACGCCAATTCAGTAATTTTTGGAAAATCAGGTAGCGGAAAGTCTTTCTTAACAAAACTAGAGGCCGTAAGAAGCCTTATGTTTGGAACAGAATTAATAATAATCGACCCCGAAGAAGAATATAAAGCCCTAGCAAAATCAGTAAACGGCGAATATATAAGCTTTTCTTTTAATAGCGGAGTAAAAATAAACCCGTTTGACCTCTCTGGTGTTGCCGAAGAAGGAGAAAACGAACTGGGTTTAAAAATTCTTTCTCTCCACTCATTGATGCGCGTTGTTATGGGAAGTCTTTCTCCAACGGAAGATGCGGTTTTGGATCGTGCTTTAATTTTAACCTACAAACAAAAAGGTATTACCCCCGACCCAACAACCCAAACAAGAGAACCTCCATTAATGGAAGACCTATATAAGACTCTGCTTGGAATGGAAGAACAGGAAGGAAAAGGCTTGGCAGACCGTTTGGAAAAATTTATTAAAGGAAGCCTGTCAGGCATCTTTGATAAAAAAAGCAATATTAATATTAAAAACCCCTTCACTGTTTTTTCAATAAAAGATTTAGAAGATGAACTTCGTCCAATTGCTATGTTTATAATTCTTGATTATATTTGGACAAAAATAAAAAAGGATTTAAAAAAACGCATTCTAATTGTTGATGAAGCTTGGTACATGATGAAATACCCGGATAGTGCAATTTTTCTGTACGGAATTGCAAAAAGAGCGAGAAAATATTATCTCGGATTAACAACAGTTACCCAAGACATAGAGGACTTTTTAACAAGCGATTATGGAAAAGCAATCGTTAGTAATAGCAGTATTCAGATATTGTTAAAACAAAGTCCTGCTTCTGTTGATAAAATTGCAGATGTTTTTTATCTCTCGCAGGGAGAAAAACATCTTCTTTTGGCAGCTGATATTGGAGAGGGTTTGTTTTTTGCAGGCCCAGCCCATGTTGCCATAAGGGTAGTTGCCAGTCCGGACGAACATAGTCTTGTTACCTCAAAACCGGAAGAGGTTTTAAAAATACAACAAAAAAATAACCCCGCATCTCCTTCTGTTTAAAGAACACGCAAAATATTTAATTTTTAAACAATCAAAAATCATCTTCTCTGTATATAGCTATATGATTATATTTTTGATATCATTTAATTAGTCTGTTAACAAATAATAAAGCGATATATAATATGGGCGATAAAAATAAACTTCTCTCTCTTTTACAGTCAGATTTGGAAACAATAGATTATCTTCTTGACCACGAAGAATACGACAACGATGACACATATAGAGGAATTAGAAAAGGAACATGGCTTACTTCTTTTCAGGCAAAATACCCAAAAAAAGATTTTACAGGCAGCGGAGAATCAGTTACTTATTACTCTTTAAAGGACGAGTCACAATTTCTTTATTCTGTTCGTCAAGAAATAATAAAACAACGCGACCTCCTTGAATCAACACCAGAAGAAACAGTAGTTGCAATCCCTGGTAGTATTCCTCCAAACATTGTTGATCTTGTTCAAAAGTGGGAACAACACAAAAAAGTTAGCAAGTCAGAAACAACAGCAGCCCAAAAAGCTCTTACCGACCAATGGGAAATAGACCGTCAATCTGTTTTACAAAAAACAATCGCTGAATCTCAAAACACACAAGCCAAAGAAATTCAAAAAAGAACAGAGTCAATATTGGCAACCCACGCCACCCGAGACTCTAATGTTCTTCAAGATCCAACAAAAATAGAAACAATCTCTGAACATATAAGTAAAAAGTTAAAAGAAGAGGCAGAAAAAAATACAACATGGGTAGAAAATAAAAATGCTGCTCGCGCAGACCTTTCAAACTTATTATCAGAAATACTCAAAGAAACCGAAATCTCCTCTTTGCCACAGGATTTACAAAACAGAATAAAAGATGCTCTTTTAACAGGTGTGGTAGGCGACGATTTGGTTAAAAAAATTGTTTCAATCTCTTCTTTGTCTGAAACAAATAAATACTCAAAAGAATATCAAGAAGCATTAAAAAATAAAAAAAGTGGGGGCTCTCCTCTCGACCTGCAAACAACCATCGTTGTACAAAACAGGTTGGCCCGTACTTTAACTGCCAACTATGTAGACTCTCTTGTTTCTGAGATTAGAAGCGACCTTGCAAGAGATTTTGGTCTTAGCCCTACGGAAATTTATGAGCTGGAAAAAAGAATTATTGGCTATTCGCTTCAACACACTCTAGATTCTCATGACTATTCCTTAGCATCAGCCACTCAGGAAGAGGTAGAAGAAAAAATCAGATATGGCATTAAACAAGCTTTTTCCTGGCAAATAAGAAGCCTTGCAACTCCCCATCCAATAAGAGATACCGTGTCCAATGCTGGAAGGATGCTTTTAGGACAAGAGCCAACAGACAAGCTTAAAAGGGCAAATTCAATTTTAAGTAAAATAGAAAGAAAAATCGATAATCCCCCACCAGAAGTAACTTCTTCGGTTACCGGCGCTGTTTTTGGCAAACATTCTGACTACAATGCTTCTCTTGCGGGTGGTGATCCTTTAGGCAGAATTCCTGACTTGATACAGCTACAAATGATGGGAATGGCTTCCGATCCGGATAAGTTAGATTTTTTTTACGATCAACTAATAAACAGCAATATAAACAAACCTCAAGCTGAAGCTTTAAGATCTTTGAGAGATTTTTTAAAAACTGTTAACTCAACAAATCCTGCTCTTTCTAAGCTTCTTGCTGGTTATGCCAGAAATAGAATTCCGTTAGCAATAGGAAAAATTTCTGTATCTACTCTGTTGTTTCATCCTGAATATGCCTCTCAACTGCCTTCATATTGGTTTAATACTTTTTGGAGTCTTAAAAAATTTCAAATAAAAATGGGAATTTTGCGCAAAATATCTCGTTCAGAATCGGTTTTTCTAAAACCTATTCAACCTTTTTTTAAGTTTTGGTGGAAAGAAAATCCTTGGGGCTTTTATGAAAATCCCATCGAAAGATTAAAAAGAAAAGCACAATATTTTTTTATTAAAAAACTTTTAAGAGGTACGGGTAAATTTTTTATTAGATTAGGAAGAAAAGTTGGGCTTAAATTTCTAAAAAAAATTGGGTTGTCTATTGCAAGATTTGCGACTTCCGGACCACTAGGATTAATCGTAACGCTGTTTGGTGATTTCATAAAAAGAATAGGAAAAACAGTAGGTTTTGCTTTAGGTTTGATTATCTTTTGGGCTTCAAATTATGGTATTTTTGGACTTGGTGGTTCCCTCCTTGGATTAATTGGTGGAAACATACTGGGAGTAAAGTTGGGAATTTTGGTTTTTGGTGCAACCGCTCCTTTTTTAGGGCCTCTCGCAATTATTCCCGCCATCTTAACTTGGGCGGTTACAACAATTACAATTACTTTTTTTGGTGCATGGCTTGGCATGCAGCTTGCAAAACTTACTGGTATTGGGACTTTTTCTGGATTAGGAGCTCAGGCATCTTCTGCTGGAAACGCAGTAACTACTGCAGGTTTAGTTAATCCTGCCCCTGCTCTTGTAGGAGCAATTTCCGGCATAGTAGGACTTACAACAATTACCATGATTGTTACTTCTTCTGCTTTCTTTACTCCGGAAGGAGACACAAATTTAATTGGTTCTCAATACATAGAAATTAAAAAATCCGTTGATGTTGCTGGTATAAAAAATCCGGATAAAATCGAAAATTCAGTAATTGGGATAGACCAAAAAGTAGTTTATGAACTTGAAATAAAAGCAACGGGAGCAAACCTAGAAAATATAATAGTAACCGATAAAAACACAATTACCAATGAAAGGGGTAGTTCTGAAATTACCAACAATGAAAGATATGTGGTTAACGGTCTTGACGCAAATGGAAAATATATATTTGGAAATAACATTCCTGAAAAATGGGATCAAACAACCGATCCTGAATTAAAAAAACTCTCTAGTGGGTCATTGTGGAAAAAAACCTATGGATTTAAACTAGAAGACTTAAACAGATTTAAGGACTCATATATTAGCAACACTGTTGTTGTCGTCTCCAACAAAGAAGGCAGCTCTGAAATAGAAACAAAAACCATCACTTTAACTTTTAAAATAGGTAACCCTCCTATTCCCCCACTTGCTATAACCGCCCAAAACCTTCTAAGTAGGCTAAGAGCGTGTTTTGTAGATTTTTGTCAAACCAATTCTGGTACCTGCGCTATAACAGACCCCCCAAGGATAAATAAAAATAATTTTTCTGAAACCTGTATGAAAGATCCAACAAAGAACCCAACAGGCATAATTTTTAACAACAACACCGTAGTTGAACTTATGTATTCCGTAAACACGTGGGACCACCTTCAGTGTGGAAGTTTTGTTGTGGCAACCACAATAGAAACAAATAACCCGTTGGCAAAAATAGGCAATGCGAAAGACTATTATGGTAAAAATGTGGGCAATTATAAATGGCACAACAGTAGCGAGTTTGATAAAATTCAAACTGGTGATATTTTTGTTTCAAGCGGTGGGGCTTATGGTCATCTTGCCGTAGTCACATTTCCTGTTACTCCAAATTCTTTTAGGGTTGCCGAAGCTCTGGGAGACAATACAAACCTAGGTTTGGTTCAAGAAAGAGATACGGCAATTTTGTCAGTAAAAGACAAGCCTGAATATGGTTTTTTACGTTATGAACCTTAAATATGAATTTAATTAAAAAAAATATTATTCTGTTTGTTTTGTTGTTTGTTTTGTTTGTAGTATTGGTTTTTCAGGCAATTTTTTCTATATTATTTCCTGTTATAAAAATTGGGGCGTTTTTTCCATCAAACAATAGTGTTGAGGTTCCTACAACTGTTTATCCTCGTGTTGTTTTTGAAAAAACCCCAAAAAACAATCAAATAGAAATTTCTTTTTACCCGAAAGTTGTTTTTAATTCTAAAATTACCAACAACCTGTTGGAAATAATACCTAAAAAATCACTAAATCCAGGCACCGATTATGTTTTAGAAATAAAAGACAAAATCAGAAACAAAGAAATTGTTAAAATAAACTTTACTACTGTTATGCCGCAGGGAAGTCCAAATACACCAAAAGAGCTCGAAAAAGACCTTAAAGAAAATTTCCCCTTAGCTCCTTATTCTCCACCAGATAACGCTTCTTTTTATTTTCTTTATACAAACCCTCAACAAATAAATGTATTTTTAAAAGGAAATCAAGACACAGTAAAAGAAGAATTTTATTCTTGGGTAAAATCAAAAGGGGTTGATATTTCAAAACACCAAATTAACTTCGTCTCTCCCCCATAAAAAACTTGTCACTTCTGTCTTCCCCGCTTGTTACCTTTAGCTCTGTACTCTAACCGGCATTATAATATGAAGATAAGAACCGTCAGATGCAGGTTTAAAAACCCCGGGAGATAACGCACCGCTGGTCTCAAAAATAATTTCACCGCTTCCTACTACGTTTAGAAAATCTAACAAATACCTGCTATTAAAAGCAATTTCTTCCCCGTCTCCTTCTCCTTTTATGTCTATTTCACTTTTGTTTGTCCCCACCTGAGGAGTGTTTGCCGAAACAATCATTTTATCTTTTTCAATTTTAAACCTTATAATATTAGCGCTATCTCGTGCAAAAATTGATGCCATTTTTACCGACTTTAATAAATCTTCTGTGGGTATTGTTATGCTACACGAAGAAGACGACGGAATTATTTTTTCATATGCTGGAAATTCACCACCAATAAGCTGGGTAATAATTTGACAGGAAGAATAAGAAAACATTGCTTGGTTTCCCGAAGAAAGAAGTGCAAAAGCTAAGTCTTCTTTTTCTGTTTGTGCTTTTCCTGGCTTTTTTTCCTTATCCTGAGAAAAACTTTCCTCAATCACTCTTGTAACCTCAAACAAAGACCTTGCAGGTAAAATTATTTTTGTCTCTTTGTTCTCTTTTTTGTCCTTGTCGGCCAAAAAATTAGGATTTTCAATCTTAACCATAGACAATCTGTAACCGTCTGTTGCTACAAAGGTCAATTCTTTTCCGGAAAATTTTAATAGCACTCCGGTCAATATCGGCCTTCCCTCGTCTGTTGCCGCTGAAAAAGACACTCTTGATATCGCAGAGGAAAAAAGCAATGGATCAAACAAAACTTGCGGTTTTTCAGGAAACGCAGGTAGTGGTGGAAACTCAGAAGCAGGAATTCCATTAAAGGTCGCTTCATAACCGCCGCTTTTAACAAACAACTGGTTTTCTAAAAGTGATAATTCTACTTTTTCTTTTGGCAAAGAGGATACAAATTCTAAAAATACCCTAGAGGGCACGGTAAAACTTCCTTCTTTTTCCACCTTTGCTCCAATCCATTGATTCATTCCTGTTTCTAGGTTTGTTGCAGAAAGCCTAAGTCTTCCATTATCTGTAGATATCAATATGTTTCCTAATACGGGAAGCTGAGATCGTGAAGCAACAGATCTGCTAACGCTAGAAACACCTTTGTGTAAATTTTCTTGTAAACAGGATAGTTTCATTGTGTTACAAAAGATAACAAATTATAACTTTCCATTTTTTATAAATATAATAGTAGTATTAGTAGTAGGAGTTGTTGATAAGTGTACGAAATTTTTAAAAAGACTTCAAGTATCAATCGTTTCGTGTTTTTTTCGTTGTGGAAAACAATCAATAAAAATTGTTAATATTTTTGTTGATAACTCCATTAATCTTTGTGGATAAGTGTATAACTATTAAACCTATTTAATATTATCCCCAAAAAAACAAAAAAACCTCTTGTTTATTCACCAATATTATAAACAAAAACCTAAAACACCTTTTGTTTGATGTTGGCAATATCATCCCTTAGCCTGTCGGACATTGGCAAGAGTTCTGTTATTTTATCCACCCCATGAATAATTGTTGTGTGGTCTCTTCCTCCTAAAATTTCCCCAATTTCTGACAAAGACAAACGAAGCTCTACTCTTAATAAATACATAAGAACTTGTCTGGGAAAAGCAATGGGCCTGTCTCTTTTTTCGCTTTTTATTAAAGCCATTTTGCAATTAAAATAAGAGCAAACCGCCTCAGCCACTTCTTTTGTTGAAACCGTTTTTTTTATTTGTTTTGAGGCAGACCCTAAAACCCTGGTGGCAAGCTGGGGAGTAAGGGGAGATTTTTCCATTTCAGCAACAGTTAATAACTTTGTAAGAGTCCCTTCTAATTTTCTATTATCAGTAACGTTTGCCGAAATCATTTTAGCCACTTCAATAGGAAGATCTTTTCCGCGTTTTTTTGCTTTTATTAATAAAATTGCGGTTCTTAACTCAAAGTCAGGAGGAGAAATGTCTGCTGTCATTCCCCCTTCAAACCTTGATCTGAGTCTGTCTTCAAGTCTGCTGATTTCAGAAGGAGGACGGTCAGACGTTAAAATTATTTGACCACCGGTTTTATAAACCGCATTAAATGTATGAAAAAATTCTTCTTGAACGGTTTGTTTTCCTGCTATAAACTGTACGTCATCAATAAGAAGCATGTTAGCTTTACGGTATTTGTCTTTAAACGCCGCAGTTCTTTTTTGTCTGATTGCCTCAATAATTTCATTGGTAAATTCTTCTCCCGCACAATAAACAATCCTAAGAGAAGGGTTTCTTTGTAACAAGGAATTTCCCACAGCATGCATTAAATGTGTTTTTCCTACCCCTACCCCACCCCACAAAAACAAAGGGTTGTAAGCCTTTCCAAGAGATCTAGAAACTGCAGTTGCTGCGGCATACGCCAGTTGATTGCTTGACGACACTGCAAATGTCTCAAAAGTAAAATCATCACGAAGATTTGAATATGGTTTTTCTTTGATTGTAGTTTCAGAAAAAAGAGGCCCGGTTAAAATTTCTTCTGATTTTTTTGTTATTTTTGGAGACACCACAAAAACCAAACTAAATTTATCATCTTTAATGTGTTTTGCAATTGTTGATCTTACCAATCCATAATACCTTTCTTCTATCATTGAAGAGGAATATGGGTTTGGACAAGAAATAGTTACCACTCCATTGTTGTAAGAACCCATTTCTGTTTGTGAGAAAAAAGTAAGAAAAGTTCCTCTCGACAAAGAAAGTTCAAGTTCTGAGAGGACCGTTTTCCATATAGTTTTTGTATCCATATTTATGAAGAATTGGCAGAATTATAAAGTTTTCCAAAAAAACAAAGGAGTATTTTTTAAGCAAACAGCAAGAACAGAATAACAAACTTATCCACACTTTTCAAGAACTATTTTATATTGTTTAAACAAGGTTTTTATAAATAAAAACAATTTTTTAAAAATTACTCTCTACCCTAAAAAGGCATTTTGTGTTAAAATAATCTCATGACAAAAAGAACTTATCAACCAAAAAAACACAAGCGACAAAAAGTTCATGGTTTTTTGAAAAGAAATAGTTCAAAAAAAGGAAGACTGGTAATAAAAAGAAGGACAAAAAAAGGACGTAAAAGAATTACCATATAACAAATATGCTTCCTCAAAAGTATCGTCTTTCTCTGGGAAAAGACTTTTTTTTGTTTAAAAATCAAGGAAGAAAAATAGAAAATTGTAATATGTTGGTTTTTTGTTTACCCCAAAAGCAGAAACAAAAAAATAGCCGTTTTTCAATAATAATAAGTAAAAAAGTATCAAACAAATCTACTAAAAGGAACTGGATAAAAAGACAAATACACAAAAACATTCAATTAAACCAAGATATATTAAAAAAAGAAACAGATGTTTTAATAATAGCAAAACCATCAATATTAAATATTGACAAAAATAAACTACAAGAACAACTCTCAAGCACCCTTAAAAACATATGAAAAAAAACATTCTTAAAATTATTCGTTTTTATCAAAAATATATTTCTCCCGATACTGGGGTTCCAAAAAAATTTTTTTATAATAGTAAAATTTGTCGTTTTACTCCCTCTTGTTCAGAATATACATATCAAGCTATAAACAAATATGGTATAATTTTTGGGTGTTGGAAAGGTATATGTCGTTTGGTGCGTTGTAGTCAGTTAAATATTGGTGGTTTCGACCCATTAAAATAGAAAGGCATATTTTTAATTTATCGCTTTCTAATTAAAATAAAATTGAAAGTAAAATTAAAAGTTTGAAAAAAATTGATTAATCTTTGGAATACGCTTTTATATCAACCATTATCACAATTTTTAATTTTCATATATCGGTTAGTAGGAAATTTTGGAATAAGCATTCTTATCTTTACCGCCATAATTAGGCTAATTCTTGTTCCAATAACCGCCCCGGCTCTTAAATCTGCAAAAAAAATGCAGGACCTAAAACCCCACCTTGATAAATTAAAAGAAGTTCACGGAAAAGACAAAACCAGACTTCAACAAGAGCAGTTAAAACTTTATAAAGAACATGGAGTAAACCCCGCTGCGGGTTGTTTGCCTTACTTGGTACAATTTTTGGTTCTTATTGCTCTATACCAGGTTTTTATCTTTTTTCTAACCAACAGCAAAATTGATAATGTTCCCGTAGACATGAACTTTCTCTGGTTAAATTTAGCAAAACCAGACAAACTATATATTCTCCCTGTAATTGCAGGAATTACTCAGCTTATTTTGTCTTTAATGATGATGCCGAAAGGTGCTCTTGAAAAAAATAAACAAATAACCGTAAAAGGAGAAAAAAAAGAAGAAGATATGGCAACTAGCATGAACAAACAAATGATGATAGTAATGCCGATAATGACCGTGTTTATTGGCATTAGTCTCCCAAGTGGTTTAGCCCTCTATTGGATTGCCACTACGGTTTTTAGTATAATACAGCAATATTTTACAACAGGGCTCGGAGCACTAGAAAAATACTTGCCTAAAAAATAAATATGAAAGACGCAAAAAAGATCGTAAAAAAAATAATAGAAACCCTTTTTGAAAAACTTACTTTGGATGTAAAAATAACAGCAGAAGAAGAAGGAGAAAATACCATAAAAATTGGTTTAGAAACGGAAAATCCCGGTCTTTTGATTGGCTACCACGGAGAAACGCTTTCTTCCTTTCAGCTTGTAGCCTCTTTAATTTTATACAAAGAAACAGGCAAATGGATACACCTTTCAATAAACATCGGAGATTATAGAGAAAGAAGAGAAGAACAACTAAGAAGTATGGTTTCAAAAACAGCAGAAGAAGTAAAAACATCAGGAAACCCACAAGCACTACCGTTTTTACCATCAAACGAGCGTCGCCTTGTACACTTAATAGTACAGGAAGACCCCGATCTTATAAGCGAATCAGAAGGTGAAGGATTAAACAGACGATTAATAATAAAGAAAAAAACAGTAGTCTAATAAAAAATATAATCAAATATTTAACTTCAAAGTTTAATTTAACCCAGTTTTTTTTCTATTTTTTAATATTGTTGTTGCCCACACAGCTTTGTATACATTTTTGGCCTTCTTGGTCTTTTGTGGGTGGTTTAAAAATAGACTATCTTTCTCCCACATTATATTTAACAGATATTTTAATGTTCTTGGTGTTATTTTTTTGGGCTCTTACCAAACGGAAAAAACTTCTATGTTCTGTTTTTGAATTTCTACATTCAAGTAGGTTTTATTTAATCATCTTAGTAATATTTGGCTGTTTGTTGTTTGCTGTTAATTTTGTAAATCCATTTTCCCACATTTTAAAAATAGTTAAAATTATAGAACTTTTCTTTATAGGATTATATATTTCTAAAAAAGTATCAATCAAGCAATATTCTGTTTTAATAATTGTTTTGTCGGTTGGGGTGGTTTTTGAATCAACATTAGCAATAGTTCAACTGATTAATAAGGGTTCTCTTGAAGGAATATTATATTTGTTTGGAGAAAGAGCTTTTAATGAAAACACTCCGGGAATTGCCCAGGCAATTATAAATGGAAAACTTTTACTTCGTCCGTATGGTACTCTCCCCCACCCAAACGTTCTTGCCGGATATCTGTTGGTGTGTTTTTTTCTAATAAGTTTTAACAATAAAATAAAATGGTTTTATTATTTAACCTCAATACTAATTTTTGAAGTTATATTTTTATCGTTTAGTCGGAGTGTTTGGTTAACGGGATCAATATTGTTTTTTATTGTCGGTATTTTAAATATAAAAAAACTTTTTAGTTTGATTAGAAATCAGAAAATTATATTTGTTATGTTTCCTTTGTTGTTTGTAGTATTTATATTTTTATTAAATCCCATAAAAGACCGGTTTTACTCTCTAAAAAACACAGACATGCAAACAATTGAAAAAAGAAACAATCTCAGCAACCTGTCAGTTGAAATGTTTAAATCCTCACCCCTTATAGGAGTTGGTTTAAATAATTTTATTCCCAACATTCCGCTATACGCAAAAGACAATGCACAAATTCGTTGGTATCAACCGGTTCATAATATTTATTTATTAATTTTGTCAGAAGCTGGAGTTGTCGGGTTTGTCATTTTTATTTTATTTATTTATAAGACTCTTAAAAAAAACAAAAACAAACCCCTTGTTTTTTATCTGGCCTTGGCAACAATTTTATTGGTTGGTTTATTTGATCACTATTTTATAACACTTCAACAAACAGAAATTTTATTTGCAGTTGTAATTGGACTTTTTTGGACAAAAATAGAAAAAAAATAATTATTATTCAGGAATTGCCATAGAAATATGTAAACCTTCATTTATTTCTTCGTGAGGTATTATATTGACTGCCGGAAATCCTAAAACCACACATTTTTTTGTTTTGTTTGGTACATAAACTTTTGTTCTGGTTGGGGGGTAATCGGTAGATTCTATAAAACCCACGCCGTCTCCACCCCTTAAAATTCTGGAAGTAATTATATTTGGATATGGTTTAAATAAGCCTCCGTGCTCAACGGGTACCGGTAGCCACTCTCTTCTTATCTGTCCTGAAATAAGGTCGTTGGCGGTTAGTTGTTTTTGTTTTTCTCCGTTTTTGCTAAAGTAACTGGACAAATCATCATTGTTTATAATACCCATTAAAGATATTGCTCCCAGTAAAATTTTTGTAGTTTCTATCTCGGTTTTTGGATCAACCCCGATTCCTCCGCTGCACTCAAAAGCTGCTACTCTGAACAAACCGTAAGAAGACAAAGCCCCTGTTAATGATTTATCAAGTCCTGTTTTATAATATTCTTCCTCGCAAATATCCCAAACTACTGTATTGTAGGGAAAGCAATTTCTGAAAAAATTATAAACTGCTTTTTTATTAATACCTATGGGTGGCCTGTCTAATATTAAATACGGTTGTATTTCGCGCTCTGTTGGATCACAGTGAACATCAACAACGGTTGGGTCGAACCTGCCATATCTTGAAACTATAAAAGTAAGATATTTATAAGCAATCTCATCAAAAAAATCATCTGGATTGGTATTTAAAGAAAATTTTCTATTGATATCAACCCGCCCTAACCTTATTGGGTCTTCCCCGTTTTTTTCTAAAAACATTTTTAATTTACAAACAACATCAGAAAGCCCCGTTAACACCACTACAAAACCTGACCTTGTTTTAATTTTTGATAGTTCATTTCTTGATGCAATTACACTTGCAACCGAAGTGACTTCTTCTTCGTGTGTTTCAACATTTAATATTAAATTTAATTGTTTTTTGTTGGACTTTTTATAATCTAATTCTTTAACAACTCCGTCTTCTGTTGGTAAAATTTCACAAGCAGTAACACAAAGCGGTGAAATTTGGGACTCTTTTAAAGAAAAAGGAGTAACATCAACGGTTAAAAACCGTAAACCAACTGCTCTTTCTTCTTCTAAATATCCAATTCCCTCCTCTCTTTTTATGAAAGGAGCACAAATCTCTATGTTGGAAATCATATCTCTTTTCCATACCTTTCCAAACTGCCGGCTGCTCCAAACATTATCTTTTTTTCACCGGAACTATGTTTTGTTATTACAGTGTGAACTCTGGGCAAAACGAAATCTAAATGGGAGTTTGAGGAAACAAAATTTCTTTGATTTGCCAAATTTGGATCAAGAACTGGTGAGTCCCCTATTGCCAGATGTATTCGGGGCGCCTTTTCTGCTTCAAGCGTTGATATAATTCCTTCTTCATAAGAACGTGCCCTATAATTTAATCCGATAGCCACCTCGGACAGCCTTAAACAAGAAAAACGATCATGATCTTTTAATACCATTTTTGATAAATAATTTATTAATTTTTGTGCAGACCCCGCACCTTCAATTGATACAATTTTTCCCTTGTAAAATTTTAAAACAACAGGTTTATCACAAATTATTTCTTGACCAACATATGAATCTAAATAATGTAAAACCAAAATTCCGTTTGTTTTAATTGCCAAGGTGTTTTTGTATATTTCATTTCCTGGTAAATTTGCTCCGTCTGCCCCTGCCCCTCTTCTGAAAAAATTAAAGGGTCCGGTCAACCATTTTTCAGAAGGATCAACCTCAAGTGTTAAATCGGTTCCATCATCTCCTGTAATTTTTATTTCAGAAACACCTGAAAGAACACTAAATAGTAAATTTGCCCTCTGTTCCATTGTTTGCTCTTTTTCTAAAAACACATCGGAAGCTAACATGTCAATGGTGATTCCCGGCATTTCGACAAGAACAACGCCTTCATCTTTTGATGTTTTTGACAAATCATTGGAAAAGGAAACAGTATCAGAAACCAAAGAAAGCGCTACATCATATTTTCCTTTAATTAGTTTTTTTAGAGTTTTTTTCTCTCCGCGCTTTTCTATATTTAACAAAGAAACAGAAGCTCCAATTCTCCCTGCAGTCTCCGCAAAAATTCTTCTAACTTTCAAATCCGAATTTTTATTATAAATAATTGCAAGTCTCTCTACCCTTCCAACAGCTTTATGATTATTGTTTAATCCAATGTTTTCACTAAGTACAACAAATGAATTTTTATGAGCCCTTTGAGTAATTTCATTTTCACAAATTTGCATATATCCCTGATAAAAATGAATTATAATTATTTTTTATATAAATACAAGTATTCCATTAATAAGAGATTTTGTGTTTTTTGTTTTACTAATGTTTATACTGATTGCATTTTTAAGTGCAAGAAGTATATTATAAATTCATGAATCTGAAACAAAAAATTGCTGCAAATACGATTTTTCAGTTAATAGGAAAAATAATTTCAGCCACGTCAACTTTTATTATTACAATCTTATTGGCAAAAAAATTTGGTCCTGAAGGATTTGGAGATTTTGAAAAAATTCTTAGTTTCGTTTCGATATTTTATCTTATAGTAGACTTTGGTTTAAATGCATTCGCAATTTCTGAAATAAAAAAAAGTAAAGAGCAAAAAGAAAACCTTTATGGTGTTGTTTTGGGAACAAGAATAATTTTAGGGATTGTATTAATTTTTGTCTGTCTTTCCCTTCTTTCTTTTTTGCCCCATTCAAGCACACAAGGCTTCACACCTTTTGTACGTTTGGGCATTATACTTGCTTCGTTAACAATCCTGTTACAAGGTCTTACAATTACCAACAATCTTCTGTTCCAAGAAAACCTAAGATATGACAAAGCAATTATTGCCTCTTCTTTTGGATATATATTATTTCTGTTGCTGACTTTAATTGTTGTTTTCTGCAATTTATCTTTGATTTTTGCTGTTGTTTCTTATGTATTATTTTTTGTATTTTATTCATTTATTTCTTTTTTACTGGCGAAAACAGAAATAAAAATAATTAAACCGAAATTTGATAAATTAGAAATAATTAAGCTGCTAAAACGATCATTTCCTCTTGGAATTACCCTGGTTTTTAATGTTTTCTATTTTCGGGGAGATATAATAATTTTGAGTATTTTAAAACCCACAGATCAGGTTGCATATTATGGTTTAGCATATAGGTTTTTTGAATTTGCTCTTGTTTTTCCAACTTTTTTTATGAATGCTCTTTACCCTTCCTTAATTGAAATAAAAAAAGAAAATATTCAAAAAATGAAAAGCATAATCTTTTTATCGATAGGCTTTTTGGGTGGAACAGGAATTATGGTAGCTGTTTTTATGTTTTTTTTAGCACCTTGGTTAATTTCTCTTACAAATCAAAGCTTTTCTGATTCTATTGTTGCTCTGAGAATTTTGGTTCTATCTCTGCCGGTTTTCTATTTGACGAGTTTATTTATGTGGATTTTAGTAACAGAAGAAAAACAAAAAACACTCGCAGTAATTTATGGCGGAAGTATGGTTGTAAACTTGACTTTAAACTTCATTTTTATTCCGGCTTATGGTTATATTGCATCAGCAACAATTACTGGTTTGACCGAAATGCTTGTACTGATTTGTACTTTTTTTGTTGTTTGGAAAAAAACAAATGTTTTAAATAATAAATATGTTTGATTTAAATAATCCCGCAAAAATAACGCAAAAAATTAACGTATTCTCGGTTTGGTGTGATGGTGGCTCAAGAGGAAACCCTGGACCGGGAGCCAGCGCTTTTGTTATAAAAAATGATAAAAACGAAATCATTAATAAAAAAGGGATACTTCTTGGAACAACAACAAATAACATTGCGGAATATACCGCGGTTTTAGAAGCTCTTAAATGGTTAAAAGAAAATTTTAACAGTTTGTTTAAAAAAGACTCTAGGAATCAAAATACTCTTTACAATTTTTATATAGACTCAAGATTGGTTGTTTCACAACTAAATGGTCTGTTTAAGATAAAAGATTCAAATTTAAGGGAAATATATTTGCAAATTAAAATTTTAGAGAATGAAATAAATAGTTTAATAAATTACCAGTTAATCCCTCGGGAAAAAAACTTCGAAGCGGACAAGCTTGTAAACGAAACCCTAGACAATCAATAATACTACAAACTTCTAATTATCCTCAGCAATCTCATTTTTCTGAGAAATATTCTTTTTAATTTTTTAGCCTCAAAAAATTTTATAATTTTTTCATAGTACTATAGCCACAAAACAAATAAAAACAATAGTTAAATAAAGCAAAAAATAGTAAAAAAAAGTATATACTAAAACATGAAAAAATAAAGTTAAAAAAATATATTTAACGATAAAACGATATTGAAAAAAATGGTAATTATAAAAAAACAAGAGAAACGTGAAAGAAAAAAAGGTAATGACATAGAAGTGATATATTGAAAATCCTGACTGGTAATTTTAAAATAACAATATGATTTCTGTCCGATCGCACCATCAGGTAGAAAAAACTGAAAAATTACCGAGCGTTCTTATAGCTGGGGGTGCAGGATTTATTGGCGCAAAATTATGTGAAATTCTTCTTTCTCAAAACCTTAAAGTAATTTGTTTAGACAATTTATCGACAGGAAAAAAAGAAAACATAGAAACTCTTCTTAAAAATCCTTATTTTAAATTTGAGGAATTTGACCTAAATAACGAATCGTTAATTAATAAATTTAATGTCGATTATATTTTTCACTTAGCGGGAGTTGAAGAATTTATTAACGGGATAGACGTATCGCTGGATACTCTTTTTGTAAACTCTATTGGCACCAAAAATTTACTTGAACTGGCTAAACAAATAAAAGCAAAATTTCTTTTAGTAAGCACACTTTCTGTTTATGAGGGTTTATTAAGTAATAGTTCTATAAATCATAATTTTGGACTATCTAGCAAAGAATTTCAAAAATATACTCACCACGAAGCAAAAAGATTTGGCGAAGCTTTGGTTGCAGAGTACTATCGTAAATTCAATGTAAATTGTCGGATAGTTCGGATAGCAGATTGTTATGGTCCAAAAATGCCACTAGAAGAAGGAAGCAATATTAGCAAGTTTATAAAACAATCATTAGAAAAAAACAAAATTACAATAGAAGGAGAAGGATTAGATCTCTTATACCCAACCTATATTGATGATGTAATTTTTGGGATACAAAAAGCAATGTTTTTCGAAAACACATCAGGTGAAATTTATTCGTTGATTAACAACGAAGGCATTACAGAGATAAACTTAGCTTATACTCTTCAAAAAATTTTTGATAAAAAAGTTGAGATAGAATTTATATCAGCATCAAACGATGTAAAATTTCCAAAAAAAATTCTTGATACAAAAAAAACAGAAACAGAGCTTGGATGGATAGCAAAAACTAATACCGAAGAAGGATTAAAAAAAACTATTGAGTTTTTTCAATCAAAAACAAATGGAAAAAAAGAAGACATTTTAAAAAGGACCGAAGAAAAAAACGAAATTCCCCAACAAGAGAAAAACACTTCAGCCGTTAAAGAAGAAAAAAACATAGTAACAGTTGAGAGCATAACAAAAAAAATAGAATCCGGTGATAAAAAGAAAAAAATATTATTTCCCAAATTACCAACTTTAAAACCGAAATTTATTACTTTATTGGTAAGTTTTATTATTGTTACTTTTGTTTTAACCTTACCAATATTAAGTTTGGGATTTGAAACTTTTATAGCAAGTAAAGACCTTAAGAGTTCCCAAAGTTTACTTGAAGAAGGAAAGTTTGTTGAATCGGCAAAAAAAAGTCAGTCAGCGCAAAAAAATTTTTATATAGCAAAAAAAACCGCCTCCTCATTGTCGTGGTTTTTTACCATTTTAAAATTTCGGAAAGAGAGTAGCATTCTTCAGGATAGTTTAGAGGTGGGGGAGAACCTATCTATATCAGCCACTCATATAGCAAACGCTGCTCAAATACTAAGTGAAGTAAAAGATGATCTTTCCTTAGGTTTTGCTCCAAATACAGAAGAAAAAATAACCGAAGCGGTTCTTGAGATGAGTCTTGCCGATGAAAGAATGTCTATTGTTCAGGCACTTCAGCAGGAAAAAAATCTTTGTCCGTTTAACAATTCGTTTTGTAATAATGCTAACAGCATTGCACAAAAAATTCCAAAACTAAGAAGTGTAATATCAAAATCAAAAAATGTAATATCTGTGTTACCGCAAATAATGGGTATTTCTGAGAAAAAAAACTATTTAGTTTTGATGCAAAACAACACTGAGTTAAGAGGTTCCGGTGGTTTTATTGGATCTTATGGTCTTATAGGTATAGATAATGGGAAAATTCTTGATGTAAAAATTGAAGACATATATTCAGTAGATGGTCAGCTAAAAGGTAAAGTTACACCTCCGGATGAGATTCTTCATTTTTTAGGTCAACCAAATTGGTTTTTAAGAGACAGCAATATCAGCCCTGATTTTCCATTAACAGCAAAGCGTGCAATGTGGTTTTTTGAAAAAGAAACTGGAATTAAAGCAGATGGTGTAATTGCAATAGACCTTACTTTTGTAAAAAAGATTTTATCGGTATTTGGCCCTTTGACATTAAAAGATTACAACGTGACGATAAATTCAGAAAATCTTTTTTTGGAAGCAGAAAAACAGTCAGAAGTAAATTTTTTTCCGGGGAGTACACAAAAAAAAGACTTTTTGGGCAATTTAGGCAGGGCATTATTATTAGAATTTAATACAAAAGGAGATAAAAAAACATTATCTTTACTTGAAACTATTAATGAATCAATAGAAGAAAAACACTTACAACTTTATGCTGATAATGGGGAAGTAGAAACGGTAATTGAAAACATCAACGCAAGTGGTAGTCTCGAAGACAGTCAGTGCACCCCAATAGGTGCGTGCCAAAAAAGTACTCTTTTAATTTCTGAAAATAATTTTGGAGCAAATAAAGTAAACTTTTTTCTCAACAGGAAAATAAAAAGAACAACAATATTGGGAAGAGAGGGGGAGTTAAGAGAAAAAGTAAATGTTTCTTACGAAAATAACAGTCCTACAGAGTCTTGGCCTGGTGGGAGTTATAAAAATTGGATACAATTTTATGTACCGCAAGGAAGTAAACTTCTTTCGTTAAATTTAGGAGACGATAAAAAAGCAACAATAAGCAGCAAGTTAACAGAAGATATAATAAAAAACATAAAAAAAGACGAATTGCTGGTAATAGAAAGTTCACAATCGGGAAAAACAAGCTGGGGAACATTGGTCACCATACCAATAAAAAGTAAAAAAGAAATAGAATTAATATATGAACTTCCGGGTAAAATATCGTTTAACAATCAATCAGTAAAAGTGGAAATAGTTCAACAAAAACAGGCGGGTACCGAAAAAGATCCTTTTGAAGAAAATTTTTCATATCCGGCATTTTTAGCATTGGATAGCCAAGATCAGAAACAAGCTATTGTCAAAGCTCAGGAAGTAAGCTATAATACCGATCTATTGATTGATCGTGAAATAACGATCAAACTTAAAAGATAATAATTGATTTAATTAAGAAAGGTTAAATAGTAATATGGAAAAACATGCTTTAAAAGGTGAAAAAAGAACTGTAACAGGAAAGAAAGTAAAAAATCTTCGTAAACAAAATATTTTACCTGCAAATTTATATGGAAAAAATATAAAATCACAAGCGGTTCAAATTGACTATAAAGAATTTCAAAAAATTTATGAAAAAGTTGGAGGATCAGGTTTAGTAGAATTGATTATTAATGGCCAGGATCCCCATCCGGTTTTAATTCAAAATGTTCAAACCGATCCGATTTATAACCTCCCCCTACACGCCGATTTCTATCAGGTAAGTCTTAAAGAAAAAGTTACCGCCAGCGTTCCTGTTTTATTTGTTGGAGAAGCCCCCGCAGTTACCAATAAAGAAGGAGTATTATTAACAGTATTAGACAAGGTAGACGTAGAAGCACTTCCTACAGATCTTCCGGAGAACATAGAGCTCGATATCACAAAATTAACTGCTGTTGACCAGGAACTAAAAGTAGAAAATCTTAAAATAGATAAAACAAAAATTGAAATAAAAAGTGATGTGACACTAACTTTGGTAAAAATTGGCTCTCTTATAACAGAAGAGATGAAAAAGCAGTTAGAAGAGGAAAAAGTCAAAGCAGAAGCTGCCGCACAAGAATCAGCTGCGGCCACGGGTGAAGCTGCATCTCCAGAACCAAAAACGGAAACTGCTGAAGAAAAACCCAAAGAACAACCCAAAGAAGAACCAAAAGCATAGTAAACTCATAATTATTTTAAAACTAAAATTAAAACACCACCTTGCTTAGGCGGTGTTTTTTTAAACTGATTACTAATTTATTTTATTATCTTTTGTAATTCTTTTGATAAATAATAATTTGGATCAAGTTCGATTGCTGTCTTTAAATACTCCTTAGCTGTTAATGGTCTTTTAAGTTGAAAGTGAAGCATGGCAAGTTCAAGATAAGCGTCTCTGTAATTAGGTTTTTCATTCAATATTTTTTCCCACCTTGTTGTTTCTTTTTCCAGCATATCGATTTTTTGAATACTATCATAGATTTGTTTAACTCTCTCATTAATTATATTGTTTGATTTTTTATTTTTTTGCCTTGAAATTATAATTAAATATTCCGTTTCTGCTTCTTTAAATCTGTTGTTAATTAAAAATTCATCTGCTAAATTCAAATGGTTATCAATGTTGTCATTTTTTAATAAACTATACTTCCAGCGAGCAGAAAAGGGGAGAGGAATAAAATTATAAAGTATAAAAATAATTATTAATAATAAAAAAAAGACCTTAATTAGAGCAGTAAAACTTCTTGCGGGAAAAAATCGGGTAAAACGCGGTAATTCTTTGCTTATTTTTCGGGCAAGGCGAGAAATATAATTATTTGTAATACTAATAAATTCATTAACAAAATTTAATTTATGTATTTGATTTATATTGTTAGGTTTTATTATGTTTGTCTTTTTATTCATAATAATTTATTATACTACCAACAATATGTCATTCAACACAACCAACGAATCTTTTGAAGATAAAAAAGATAGATCATTAAAAATAATTTATCTTTTAAGTAAAAAATATCCTGATGCAAAAATCATGTTAAATTACAAAAATAATTGGGAATTATTGGTGGCGGTTATATTGTCTGCTCAATGCACTGATAAAATGGTAAATAAGGTTACCGAAAATTTATTTAAAAAATATAAAAGGGTGGGGGATTTTGCAAAATTAAGCCAGGAAGAATTAGAAAAAGATATTTATAAAACTGGTTTCTATAGACATAAAGCAAAAAACATTATCTCGGGAGCTAATCTGATTTTAGAAAAGTGGAGTGGAGAAGTCCCAAACACAATGGGGGAGTTAACTTCTCTGCCTGGAGTAGCAAGAAAAACTGCAAATGTAGTTTTAGGAAACGCTTTTGGAATTGTGGAAGGGATTGCTGTTGACACTCACGTTAAGCGTCTTTCACAAAGATTAGGTTTTACTAAGCAAAACAATCCGGAAAAAATAGAAAAAGATTTAATGAAATTAATTTCAAAAAAATACTGGTTTAAAATAACATATTTATTAATTGAACATGGGAGAGCAATTTGTAAAGCCTCAAACCCGCAATGCAAAATCTGCTTTCTCTCAAACCTTTGTCCCTCCTCATCCCATTAAATATTTTTTTATACTCCCCAAACCATTTAATACAATTACGCCATTGACAAACAATTGCACACATGTTGTAATGTTGTACAACAATACAACATAGGAGGAATTATGACAATGGTTTCTAAGTATCCATTAAATCAGCAAGTGAAAGAAAGAATATTTGAGATCTTTTTAAATACTCTTGCTGGATTAAAAACGCAAAATGAAGTTAATAACTTTTTAGAGCAATTTTTATCTCCTACAGAAAAAGTCATGCTTGCCAAAAGACTATCAATTGCAGTTTTATTAGTAAAAAAATATGACATAAGATCAATAAGCAAAATATTAAAAGTTAGTACTAAAACCGTTGCCGGAATAAACATCTGGATAAAACACAATAAAGGTGGTTTATATAACACAATCCAAAATATGTTAGAAAAAGAAGTTAATCAAAAATTTTGGGACGATCTTTTTTACCAAATAGGCAAGTCTACAATTTCATTAACAACTGGCAACTGGTCAGAAAGAAGAAGAAATTTAGAAAAAGAAAAGTTTAAATCAATAAAACCCTTTTAAATTCTACTATCTTAGTTTTAAATTTTTGAACCTTGAGTTTTTAGTTAATAATGGGCCATTTTGACACAATCAACGATTTTTTATCAATTTCTTCGTTCGGTATTAAGTTCCAAATCTCCTCAGTAATAAAAGGCATAAAAGGATGTAAAAGTTTTAACGACTCTGACAAAACATGAATTAATATGGGCTGTGCCTCATCTCTTCTTTCTTTAGTTTTTTCAATATAGACATCACAAAACTTATGCCAAAAAAATTCATATATTATTTCCGCCGCTTGTCCAAAATGATAACTCTTAATGTTATAAGTCACACTTTTAATTGTCTTATCCAACTCTTCGATTATCCATTTATCATCCTTCGTCCGCCGTAGCTTTAGCGAAGGAGGATTGGTTGGAATTTGATCATCCTGTTTACTATCAAGCACAAAACGGCTAGCGTTCCATACTTTATTACAAAAATTTCTCATCCCTCTAACTTTCTCCTCAGAAATTGAGATATCATTCGCCGGTGCTGTCCCAAAAATAAGAGCCATCCTTAGTGCATCCGCCCCATATTTTTCCAAAAATTCAATCGGATTAATTACGTTCCCTTTACTCTTGCTCATCTTTTGCCCAAATTTATCAACAACTCTGCTATGAATATGTACAACCTTAAAAGGTACTTCTTTTGTAAGATAAAGTCCCATCATCATCATCCTCCCCACCCAAAAAAATAAGATATCCCAAAGAGTGTCTAAAACTGAAGTTGGATAAAAATATTCAAAATCACCTTCTTTACCTTTTAAAGTATTAACCGGCCACTGACTTGATAAAAACCAAGTATCAAAAGTATCTGTCTCCTGTAAAACATGATTTCCTCCGCATTTTTCACATGTCCTTTTTTCAAGTGAATAACTCGCCCCAAGTGGTGCCGATAAAGACTGCAGTCCTTTTTCTAATTCTTCAAATTTATAATTCTTTAAATCTTTATATATTCCCGACACCTTCTCTTTGTTCTTATTGATAAAATTAATTGAGATGGATTCGTTGCAATCTAAACAATACCAAATAGGAATTCTTGGACCCCAAACAATTTGCCTACTTATATTCCAATCCAAAATATTCTCCATCCAATCAAAATACATTTTTTGAAATCTTTTGGTAGGTACTATTTTGGTTTTTCCCGATTTTACAGCCTCAATTGCTGGTTTGGCCAGTGGTTTTGTCTTTATATACCATTGAGGTATAAGCATCGGCTCAATCGTTGTTCCGCACTTATAGCAAACCGCGATATTATGGACATAATTTTCATCAATATGATCAATTAGTCCTTTTTCTTTCATGGCAAGAACAACCGCTTCTCTAGCCGCCTTAACTTTCATTCCTGAAAATCTCCCCGCCAAATCATTTAATCTGCCGTTTAACTCAATTACCTTTTTAATCGGTAACTTGTGTCTTTTAGCAATCTCAAAATCAAGCATGTCGTGTGCCGGTGTCACTTTTTCAATTCCTGTTCCAAACTCTGGATCAATTTCATTATCAGACACGACTTTTACTTTAAAAGAGCCGTTTACTCCCTCGATTTCTAACTCTTGTCCTAAATATTTTTCATACCGCTTGTCTCCCGGGTGAAAGCAAACTGCCGTATCCCCGAATTTTGTCTCCGGTCTTGTTGTTGCTAAAACAAAAGGCCCATACTTTATATAATACAAATGATCTTTACTCTCAATATATTTAATTTCCAAATCAGAAAAAGCCGTTCCGCATTTTGTACAATAATTAACAAGTCTCTCTGCTCTATAAATTAAATCATCACTATAAAGTTTCTTGAATGTCTCTAAAACTTTTTCAACAATTTTAGGCTCTAAGCTGAAATGATATCTTGAGAAGTCTAAAGAAAATCCCAAAAGCTTCATCTGATCGCGATTTATATCCTTGTTTTTTTCTACAAACTCCGAAATCATCCCAAAAAGGGTATTTCTGTCAAAATCAAATCTGCTCTTTCCTTCTTTAGCTAATTTTTTTTCAAATACAAACTGTGTTTCAATCCCTGCGTGATCGCCTCCCGGAAGCCATAAAGTCGGCTCTCCGAGCATCCTATGGTAACGGATCAAAATATCTTGAATGGTAAACAGCGCATGTCCCATGTGCATAGGATCATTAGCATTAGGAAGGGGAAGAATTATTGTAAAAGGTTTTTTCCCAGGAATAATTTTTGGAGTAAAACAACCTTTACTTTCCCACAGCTTGTATATTCGAGTTTCTACATTTTTATGATTATAGACTTTATCCATGCTCACATTTTACTATAATTTTTCCTTCAAATCACTTATCACTTGATAACAGATCACTTATTACATATCATATACTATTATGGATAACGTCGAAGAATATTTGTTAAAAAAACAAGATCTTCTGGCTAAAAAAGAGCATAAAAAATTAAAACACTTGGAAGATATTTTTCATCACAAAAAAAGCGGCACATATCTTGAAGATATTATTTTTGGTTCTATCGACGGGGTCATTACAACATTTGCTGTTGTGGCAGGCGCGTTTGGTGCCACTTTCCCTTTAAAAGTCGCTTTTATTTTAGGACTGGCAAATGTATTTGCTGATGGAATTTCAATTGCAGTTGGTGACTTCCTTGCAATAAGAGCGGAAAAAGATTATCAAAAAGGACAAAGAATAAAAGAAGAATGGGAAATTGATAATTTAAAGCCGATTCAGGAATACGAACTTACTGAAATATATAGAAAAAAAGGTTTTAAAGGTGAAGATTTAAAAAAAATTGTTAACACAATTATGTCAGATAAAAAAATTTGGGTTGATGAAATGATGAAAGATGAACTAAATATCTCTGAAAATTCTTTAGGAAATCCCGCAAAACATGGTTTTATGACTTTTATCTCATTCGTTGTGTCGGGAATAATTCCTCTTATTCCTTTTATTTTACAACTACCGCTTAAAGAGACCATTCTTATGTCAATGAGCTTTACCGCAATTACCCTTTTTGTAACAGGAGCCTTAAAAAGCTTAGTTCTTCCGTTAAATTGGTTTAAATCAGGGATTGAAATGCTTCTTGTTGGTTCAATTGCCGCAACTATTGCTTATTTTGTAGGAGATGTTATAAAACAATTAATTATTTAATAAAAAATATGAAACAAAATAAATTACTAATATTATTTTTTCTTATAGCATTCTCATTTACCATTTCTGGATGTGTTAAAATTGAAGATGCTGATAAAAAAGAAAATACCCAAAATACAAAGGAGGAAAACGTGGAACAAAAATCAAGTCAACCCGAAGTTAAAACAGGCGATTTAACTCAGAACAAAAAAATTGTAACACTATCAACTTCAAAAGGAGATATTGAACTTGAGCTTTATGTTAAAGCCGCTCCAAAAACAGTTGACAATTTTTTAGACAAAATAGAAAAAAATTTTTATAACAATCTTACTTTTCATAGGGTTGAGGATTGGGTAATCCAAGGCGGAGACCCTGACGGTAATGGTACCGGTGGTGGTGATATGAAAACAGAACTAAACGACCTAACATTTTCAACTGGAAGTCTCGGAGTTGCTCGCGGAGGAGATATAAATTTCAGCAACGACAGCCAATTCTTTATAGTCAAAAGTGATGCTGATTGGTTGGACAAACAATATACAAACTTCGGTAAGGTAACAACTGGAATGGACGTAGTTAATAAGATGGAAATTGGGGATAAAATTTTAGGTATTCAAATAAAATAATTTTATTTTATACTTACCCGATTTCCAACCCCGGATCAACTATAATTTCTGAAATAGGAATAGGTGAGTAGTTAAAAAATCCTGCCGAAGCAATAATAACCGCATTGTCTGTACAAAATTCAATTTCTGGTATAGATAAAATAAACTTTTTATCTAATTTTTCATTAGAATTTATTAATTTTTCTCTGAGCTTTAAATTTGCCGTTACTCCTCCGGCAAGTAAAATTGATTTAACCTTATACTCACTAGCTGCTTTAAAAGTCTTTTTTACTAAAACGTCACAAATTGCCTCTTGTACTTCATAAGCCATTTCTGAAATATTTTTTTCAGCGCTCGGGATATTTTTCATTAAATTTAAAACGTGGGTTTTTAATCCTGAAAACGAAAAATCCAAATCTCCACTACCCATCATCGGTCTCGGTAATTTTATTTTTTCTACTTGCTCCTTATGTCTTTCTAACTTGTTAGTTTCTATATATTTTTCCGCTGTCTTTTGTATTGATGGTCCCCCTGGATAACCTAATCCTAAAATTCTCGCTATCTTATCAAATGCCTCTCCCGCCGCATCATCCCTTGTTCCCCCAACATATTTATATTCACCATGCTCATTCATCAAAATAAGTTCCGTATGTCCCCCCGACACAATCAACACCATCGCTGGAAAAATATTATTGAGTTTTGCTTGCCCCGAAGTCACGCTCTTCACGGGCGCGAGACTGGAAGCCTCCGACGCGGGGGAGGTGAACTTTGGGGAGATTTGAGATTTACCAACGAAGTTGGCATATATATGTCCTACTAAATGATTAACAGGAATAATCGGTTTTTTCCAAATATACGCCAAAGTTTTTGCTGTCTCAATTCCGACAAGTAAACTTCCAATAAGTCCCGGCCCGTAAGTTACCGCAATCGCATCAATATTTTCTGGATTAAAACCACTTATTGCTTCATCAATAACCGGAATGATACATTTTATCTGTTCTCTTGCTGCATTTTCAGGAATTATCCCTCCGGTTTTCTTATGGAGTTCTAAAGAACTTGCAATAATGTTGGAATGGATTTTTACTCCATCCTCAACGACCGCAGCAGCCGTTTCATCACAACTGGTTTCTATACCCAAAATAATCATAAATTAACCTAATTATTCTAATTACCTGATTTCTAAGAAAAAGCCAATGACTAATGTCTAATTATTAGAAATTAGTGCTTGGTCATTTTTTAGGTCAATTAGAAATTAGAACAATTAGAAATTAATACTGACTTTATCTCCTATTTTTATATTATATTTCTTCGAAAGTCCCGCATTTATCTCTAAAACAAAATCCGTAGGTTCTAAAGGTTGATAGGTTGCAAGTCCCAAAACATAATCTTCTTTTTTTGGAACAGGCGCATCGTAAACAATATATGAAATTTTATTATCTTTTATCCAAATAATATCAATTGGGAAAGTCATCCCTTTCATCCAAAAAGAGTCGGCACTTCCTTTTTCAAAAACAAAAAGCATTCCCTCATTACCTAAAAGTTCTTTATGTCCAGAAAGCCCCCTTGCTTTTTCTTCGTTGGTTTCGGCAATTTCTACTTTAAATTTAATATTTCCAATCTTCACCGTGGGATAATCTTTGGTTTTAAAATAATTTATAAACACTGCTCCTGCTAAAAACAATATCAATAAAAATTTGAAATTTAGAAAATTGAATTTTGATTGGATGTTGATCATTGGGAATTGGATGTTTTTACAAGCTTGCTCGTCGAATATTCTTTTAGTCTGGGAATTACTATTTCTATTTTTCCTCCTCCCGCTTCTGCTTGTTTTTTCTTAAGTTCTATTTTGGGATCATCTTCAGTTGTTGCAATGATATTTGGCTTAATAGATTCGACCAAATAAAAATAATCTTTATCATTTTTTAAATAGGGTAGTAGTAAAACCATATCAACACTGGAAAATTTTGCTAACTCATTTGCTCTTTTCTTTTGATTATTAACCGGTCTTCCTTCTCCTTTTAATTCACGAACTTTTTCATCTGGTTCTAAGGCTACAATTAAAATATCTCCGGCTCGTTTTGCTTTTTCCAAAAACCGCAAATGCCCCGGATGTATAACATCAAAACACCCCCCCACAAGTATAATCTTAAGGTTCTGTTGTTTTAATTTCTCTATTTCCTTTATGGTTTTATCCAAATCTAATATCTTCATAGAATAATTAGGCCTGCCCGCCGTAGCCTTGGCGAAGGCGGGTTAATTAGAAATTAGAAATTATATTACTCTTTAGTTCCTCTAAGTATTACTGCTGCCCAGGGAATATAAATACTCCTAATAGTTTCGTCAATAAGAGTCTCTTTGTTTCTTGTTACTTTTCTTGTGAAATAAACATTAGCTCCCGGATGTGCCGTGTCAATTTGTTTTTCTACCCCTTTTGGCAAGGTGGAATCGTCTTGGTATTTTGGAGGAGGAACCTTTGTTTGGGAAACAATAACAGGATCAGAAACAATAATTTCTCTACCGTCACCTGTTCCGTAAAGCTCAAATGTCAGCTTTTTTTGGTAGTCATCAATAAAAGTTTGTATTAATATATATTTTCCGGTATCGTTTTTAAATTTAAAATCTGGTTCAGGATCATAAATTGTTGCATCAAAACCAAGAGGAGGTTCATAATAAGAAACCCTGTAAGAATGGGCTACTCTTTCAACCATAGGAAGACCTGCATATAAAGCCGCACGGAACAATGTTGTAGATACCTGACAAACTCCGCCACCATCTCCCAAAACTGTTTTTCCTTTTTCAATTACATATCCTTGTTGATAGCCCGTATAGGCTGATATTGTTCCAACATTTTTATTAAAAGAAAATATTTCTCCCGGAGAAATTAATACTCCATGAAATTTAGAAGTCCCTAAAGTAATATTGTGGACCCTTGATGGAATTGAATCTTTAAAATAAGATTCACCTCTTCCAAGAAGTTCCACAATTCCCAAATTATTTGCCTCTTCAGTAGACACTTTTGGTTTAATTATTTTTACCGGCAGTTGAATGCTGACAAATTGTTGTTCAGAAAAAATTTTCTTTTTTGTTAAATTTATTGATAATGGTATGTCCAAGGCTCGACCCGGTGAAGAAATCTTAAATGCAGTTACTTTTCCACCTTGAAATTCAAACAATCCTTCAATTGGAGACAAATCAATAGTTGAAGCAATGTTTAAAAGATAATCAGTTAATTTTTTTTCATCAAAAATCATATCCGAAGGAATAGAAAATCCATTCCAAAAAGCTCCCCACTTTAAATGTAAATTAGTAAAAAGACCTCTTTCTCTTCCGAATTGAAAAGCTTTATTGGCTATCTTTTTATTATCATATTGATAATTAAATAAAGCACCACTGGTTGCCCACTTATTGTTTTCCCAAACAAACTCAATATTTGTAGTTAATAATTGTTCATTTTTGGTTTTAAAAAACGTTTCCACTTCTTCTTTGGTCCAATTTCCTACATGTTGTCCGGAAATATAAACTCCCGGATAAACTTTATCTCTATAAACATAAGAATAGATCCCGATAATGGTAAAAAATAAAACTACTCCAAAAACAAATATTGTCGATATAAAAACAAAAACAAACCTTTTCATAAAAATTATCCTTGGTTTCCCAATAATATTTATATGATTTTACCATTCTGATATAATAAAATCACTTCGTCTAACCAAAAGTATAATAAAAGACGGGTAATTATGAAAAAAATTCTGCTCTTAATTTCTTTTTTATTATTGTTTTTATTTCCTCTTTTAAAAAATCAATTATTAACAATAAATGCCGAGGATTGTAATCTTCTTTGTTTGGAAACAAGAATAAAAGACCTTGCCCGTCAGCTTGATCTCTCCAAAGCCGCCACCAAACCCCTTGAGGATACATTAAATAAAATGGAAAATGAAATTGTCGATATCCAAAAAAGGATAAATTTTTTGCAAAATGGAATAAAAGAAAAAGAAACTGAATTGTTTTTATTAACAACAGAAATAGAAAAAGGTGAAAAAGAATTAACCCATCAAGAAAAAATTTTAGCTAGCCGTGTCCGCTCTTTTTATAAAAGAAGTACGCTGAATTCTCCCATAATAATCTTTTTAGCCCAAAAAAAAGCCGCAGCCCTAACCCGCGAACTTGTTTATCGGCAAACTGTCACCGATCAGGATAAAAAAATGATTACGGAAATAGTAGTATTTCTTAAAGACCTGGACGATAAAAAGAAAAAAGCGGAAGATTTAAAAAAAGAATTGGAAAGCGAAACTTCAAGGTTGGCCTCAGCTAAAAAAAACATTGATAAGCAGGCAGAGTTTTTTAGAAAAGAAGTTTCTGGTGCCAAAAATTTTCAGTCAAAGCTAAGTTCTGACATAGCGACACTAACCGCCAGACAGGAAGAAATATTAAATGCTAAAACCGGTCTTTTTTCAACTTCAGTAGGAGATGTTCCTCTGGCCGATGATCCGGCAAGCCGTCCGGATTATAATCCTGGTTTTTCTCCTGCATTTGCCGTATTTTCTTTTGGAGCCCCCCATTTTAAAGGTATGAGTCAATATGGAGCATTTGGAAGGGCAAAAGAAGGACAATCCTACGAACAAATACTGCGTGCATATTATGGAGGAGGTATTGAAATTAAAGATCATAATCCCGATGCATCCATCATGGTTGATGGATATGGCACATACTCACTTGAAGAATATGCAAAACGGATTTATGAAATGCCTGGTTCGTGGGGAAACGAAGGAGGAATGGAAGCGTTAAAAGCACAAGCAATTGCAGCGAGAAGTTATGCTCTTGCTCGCGGAGGATCAATTTGTGCAACTGAGAGTTGTCAGGTGTTTAAACCGGAATCAAAAGGTGGAAAGTGGGAGGAAGCAGTAAACCAAACAAGAGGAAAAGTTGTATACGCAAACGGATCACCTTTTTCCACTTGGTATGCATCAACAAGTGGAGGATATCAGGAATCTTATTCAAGCAATGGATATACAACTCCCGGTTTTTGGGATACAAAAAATGGTAGAAATGGATGGACAGGAGAAGCTTATGAAAAAATTGCAGGATCTCCATGGTTTTATAAGGCCTGGTATAAGACCAGAAGTGGGGTGAGTTGTGGTAGGAGTAGTCCTTGGTTGACAAGCGCAGAATTTGCCGACATAGTAAATGCCGCTATTGTATATGAAAAAGGTGGCGACATGAGCGGAATTTTTCCGGAAGATGTCCAAAGCTGTTTTGGAGGTGGTGATACTCCGTGGTCAAAAGACAGATTAAGAGAAGAAGCCAACAAAAATGGGGGAGGAGTCTCTTTTGTTTCTTCTGTTTCTGTTCAATACCGGGAAGATGGTTTAACCGGAAAAGTGATTGTAGATGGTAGAGAATTTGATGGTCAAAAATTTCAAAAAGCTTTTAATCTAAGAGCACCCGGTGCAATAAACGTAAAAAGTGGTTTATACAATATAGAAAAGAAGTAGTATAATAAATAAGTATGCCAGATATATATAATGGCACAAAAACCAACACAAAAGAAAAACCAGAAATTAAAAATATTAACCCTGTAAAAAACGAAGAACAGGTTAAAAACAGTGAACCGTTAACGGCTAAAACAAAAGAAGATAAAGAACCAATAGGCGATTTCCTTTCCTCATTTTCTTTTTATCCAAGAGGAGTTCATTTTGAAACTCAAGATGAAAAAGAAGAAATAGTCATGCTGTTAAGACGTCATATTGTTACTAATTTTCTTTGGATATTTATTGCGTTTATAATGGCCGTTTTTCCAATATTTTTTTCAATTTCTTCAAAATTTTTTATTCCCTTCCACATTCCGGTAAATTTTCAAATCGTTTTTCTTCTAATTTGGTATACTCTTGTTTTCAGTGTTATTTTTATTAACTTCCTTGTCTGGTATTTTAATGTTTATATTCTCACCAATAAAAGAATAGTAGACGTTGACTTCTATAACCTTGTTTATAAAAAAATCTCTTCCGCCCAACTAAATAAAGTTCAGGATGTAACTATAAAATCATATGGTTTACTCCGTATTATTTTTGACTTCGCAGATATATTTATTCAAACAGCAGGCACGGAACCAAATTTTGATTTTGTAGCAGTTCCAAAACCGGATGTAGTTGCAAGAAAAATAAATGAATTAGTAGAACGTAATAAAAACATATGAATCCGGAAAAAATAACCGACCTTTATAATAATTTTTCTCCTTGGCTTGCCGCAAAGGTATTTATTTTATTGTTTTTGATTTTTTATATTTTCTTTGCCCTGATAGTTAACCGTCAGGCAAGTTTAATGAATCATATATTAGAAGCAAAATTCTCTCCTATAGTTAAATTGTTATCAATAATTCATCTGTTGGCTATTATCTCTATTTTTATTATTGCTTTACTTTTTTTGTAACAATTCAATAAAAAATATCTGGTTTTTCATGGAATAAACAATGAAATTTTCTGCCGCAAAAATTGTTGGTACTCCCTCCGAAACTAATTGGGCCCAAACATTTGTTTTAGAACCGGAAGAAATAGAAAAAAAACAAACAGTCGGAACAATTTTCGGAGTAATTTTTGTACGCGATAATTCTGATAATGATGCCGGCGTTACCGGCAAGCAGATTCTTGCTTCTTTTGAAAACTGCTATTTAAACTTCAAAAAAGAAAACCGCCTTACATTGCTTAAAGATATTTTAAAAAAAGAAATAAAAAAAGAAGAAACAAAAGAAATAGAAATCGCAATGGGTCTTCTTTGGAAAAACGTTCTTTATCTTGCATCTTCAAAAGAAAGCAAAATTATTCTTAAGCGTAATGAAAAAATTGTTACCTTTTTTGAATCTTCTCAAAATGAAGACATAAGGTCGGCCTCCGGATACGTTGAGGAAAATGATGTTCTTGTCTTGGAAACCTCAAGTTTTGGGAATATTATTAACACAAACAGATTAACGGAAATATTAAATAATAATTCAATAAGAGAAATTGCTGATTCTCTTGCTCCCGAGATCCTAAATGCCGACGACAATAGCAGTTCGGCAGCAGTTTTTTTAAGGTTTGAAAAAGAAGATTTAACAATCGAGGACAATGAAGCAAAGTTGGAAAACAATAAGCAAGAGAAACAAAACCCCTCTTTTTTAAAAGATAATCAATTCATAAATAATATTAAAAATCATTTAGATAAGATTAAAAAAAATATTTTTTCAAAAAAAACATTACCTTCATTCCCAAAGATTGAAAATAAAGAAAAGCCCAAAAAACGCACTCTTTTTACCGTAGCAATTTTATTGCCCTTTCTTTTAATAGGCAGCATTCTATTAAATATTAATAAACAGCAGGTAAAAAAACAAAACACCAAAATAGAAAAATCTCTAAGCAGTTCAAAAGCAAAATACGAAGAAGGAAAATCCTTGGTAGATTTAAATCCGGTAAGAGCAAGAGAAATATTAGAAGAAGCAAAAAAATCCCTTGAAGATCTCCAAAAAGATAATAATAAAATTACAAAAGAAAAGGATAATATAAAAACACTTCTGGATCAGATTAAAAAATCTCTGGAAGATGCTACAAAAATATTTAAAGTAAGTCCGCAAATAGTTTTTGATCTAACTATTGTAAAAGACAAAGTAGATATAAAAAAATTATCCGCTTTTGAAAAAAAACTTCTTCTTTTAGACCCGTCAAACAATGCAATCTATTTGTTTGATACAGAAAATAAATCAGCCGAAGTTATTGCCGGAGGTGAAAAAACCAAAGGAACCACCCTTATTTCTCTTTATGGAGAAAATGCTTATCTTGTAAATCCTCAAAAAGGAATAGATAAAGTTAACATAAAAACAAAAACTTCACCGGAAGAAACAGTTAAAAAAGATGACAGCTGGGGAGAAATAATAGACATCAACTCTTTTGCAGGAAATATTTATCTGTTGGATAAAAAAAATAAACAAATCTGGAAATATATAGCTGGAGAAGAAAATTTTTCACAAATAAAAAATTATTTGACAGAAGATACCGTTCCTGATTTTAGCAACGCAGAAAATATGAACATAGACGGATCTGTTTGGGTATTAAAAGGAAATGGAGAAATCCAAAAGTTTACCCAAGGAAAAATAGATAATTTTGTAATAAGCGGACTTGACAAGGAATTTAATAACCCGGTAAAAATTTTTACTACCGATGAAACAAAAAACTTATACATTTTAGATAAAGGAAACAGCAGGGTAGTAGTTATCGGAAAAGACGGCGTTTATGATTCTCAATATGAAACAAATTTAATATCAAAAATAACCGATTTTTCAGTAAACGAATCTGGTAAAAAAATCTTCCTAGTTGAAGGTAGCAAAATCTACTCCATAGACCTTAAATAATTTCACTCGTAACACATATCCCAATATCGTATAATGTTGATATTATGAAGATTGTTAACCGCAAAGCATATTATGATTATAATATATTAGATAAATTTGAAGCTGGGATAATTCTTACCGGAGCAGAAGTTAAATCTTTGAAAGACGGTAAGGGATCGTTAGATGATGCTTTTGTGCAAATAAGAGATCAGCAGGCATTTTTAATAAACGCCAGAATCCACCCATATGCTTTTGCTGATAATAAAGATTATGAACCAACAAGAAGTAGAAAATTACTTCTGCACAAAAAAGAAATTATTAGTTTGCTCTCTAAAACAAAGCAAAGTAGCTTGACAATTGTGCCTACAGCTTGGTATACTATAGGTCGTAGAGGAATAATAAAAATTGAATTAGCCCTGGCTCGGGGTAAGAAAAAATACGATAAGCGTGAGGCAATTAAGAAAAAAGACATTGACCGAGAAACAGAACAAATATTAAGAGGAAAGATATAAATCAATTTTTAGTCTGGCTTTGCCAGACAAAAATTAACATTTAAGGAAGAAAAGTATCGAAAGGAAACCCTAGGTGTCCTTTCGAAATAAAATTTGGGGATGTAAGTATCGACGGAATGTGCACCTTAAAAACTGCAAGCCGAGAATGACTCAAACTCGTAATATTTCGGGTCAAAACTTAACTGTCAGCAATTTGCTAGACAAAGCGAAAAGTTTTGTTGCAAGTCTCTTGCAACCAGCTTCTCGCCCCGCGTTTGCTTTTGCATAAAAAGCAAATAAAGGCATCCAATAAAGTCTTTTTCCGGTGAGACTTATTGGGTGTAACAAAGCCGGAATGCTGTCTTAAAGAATGATCTCCTTTAAGATTTAAGATAAAAAGATCTAAGCTTTTGCTTTCCTGTCTGTTGGAACAGGCAAGAGTTAAAAAAATTAACAGACTAAGCTTGTAGAAGTTTGTAAGATGTCTTTTCGGACGCGAGATCATTCTCGCCATCTCCACAAAATAAAAAAATCCCGTATTATGCGGGATTTTTTTATTATAAAGTCTATAATATTAATTATGTTTATTAATATTATATTAGATTTTATTTTCCCCAAGCGTTGCCTTTGTTGTGGAAAGCTTGGACATTACCTCTGTCTTAAGTGTAATAATAATATTAAAAAAATTGAAACAAACATTTGTCCTGTTTGTGAGTATCACTCAATAGATGGCAAAACCCACCCTAAATGTCAAACAAAATATGCAATTGATGGTTTAATTTCCTTTTGGAAGTACGAAGGATTGGTTAAAAAAATTATTCATAAAATAAAATACAATCCGTTTGTATCGGATTCAATAAAAGAAATTATTATTAATTCGGATTTTTATAATCTAAATCCCGACGAAAAATGGATAAAAAATTATTCTCTTTCTTTTAAAAAATATCTAAAAGAAAATCCGATTCTCATTCCTATTCCTTTGCACAAATCACGTTATCGCTGGAGAGGTTTTAATCATTCCGTCATAATTGCAAAAACCCTCGCAAAAAGATGGAATCTTAAAGTAAATGAAAAAATTTTAATCCGTACTAAAAAAACAAAACCCCAAGCCGAATTAAAAGGAGAAGAACGTAAAAAAAATATTCAAAATGCTTTTAAAAGCATTAAAGTTTCGGATTTCAAAATTCAAAATTCGAATTTTATTTTAGTTGATGATATTTGGACAACCGGATCAACTCTAAAAACCTGCGCAACCTTGTTAAAAAGAAATGGTGCTAAGTCTGTTTGGGGTTTGACCTTGGCAAGGTAAATATTTATAATAGAGGAATAGCCAAGCAAATATGGAAAATCATATAAAATTTCTTCGTGGCAAGCAAAAAGAACTTCTTTTAAAAATTCAAACTAAAAGTAGACTTTCTACAGATAAACTAGCAAAACTATCGGGAGTTGTAGGAAGAAGTTATCGAGATTGGAAAAATGAAAAACTAAATATGTCTTTTAATGCTGCGTTGTTGTTAAGCAATAAATTTAAGGTCAAATTACCGGAAGATATAAATTCAGCACGGGAAAGGTGGATTAGATACAAAAGCAAGATTGGAATAAAAGGAGGAATCGCTTGTTATAAAAAGTATGGAAATTTAGGTACTCCAGAAGGAAGAAAAAAAGGAGGACAAAAAGCTATAAAAACATTATGGGCAAAAGGAATATTTTCTCCACCAAAAATTTATATTTTACCCAAATCGCACAGTACAGACCTCGCAGAGTTTTTTGGAATATTATTAGGAGATGGAGGAATTACCAACGAACAGATTTGTATTACATTAAATAGTATTGCCGATAGTAATTATGTTTTATACGTTAATAACCTTGGGGAAATATTATTTGGAGAAAAACCTAAATCATTCAAAAAAAAAGATTGTAATGCAATTACCCTATATTGGAATGGTACAATGCTGGTTAATTATTTAGTAAAAGAAGGTTTAAAAACCGGGAACAAAGTAAAACAACAAGTAGATGTTCCGAATTGGATTAAAGAAAATAAAAAGTTCAGAATTTGCTGTCTACGTGGCCTGATGGATACAGATGGTGGAATATTTGTTCACAAATATAAAGTTAATAACAAATTATATCTTTATAAAAAAATATGTTTTAGTAATCGTTCTTTACCATTGTTGAAATTTGTATTTATTGCTCTAAAAGAACTTGGTTTCAACCCAAAAATAATTTTAAAAGTAGAAAATAAGAAGGTGTGGCTGTATAATAAAGACGAAACAGAAAAATACCTTGAAGTGGTTGGAAGCCACAATATGAGATTATTGAAATATAAAAATAAGGAGAGTGGGCAGAACGGTTATGCACGAGTTCGCTAAACTCGCGCTCGAAAGGGCGAGTGGGTTCGACTCCCACACTCTCCGCCACGCACCAGTCGGTGCATGGCTTCGCCTTTAATATACAAAGTTATGAAAGGTAAGCTGAGCTTATAGAATCTGAGTGCGTGTGAGATGTGCCGACTGGCACGTCTCATTATGAAATTTTATTACGTTTATGTATTGAAAAGTCTTAATAAAGACTTTAATTATGTAGGGTTTACCGAAGATTTGAAAATTAGATTTAAACAGCATAATAATAAAGAAAATTCTTCTACTGAAGCAAACACTCCTTTTGATCTTATTCATTATGAAGCATATAAAAATAAAAAGGACGCAAAAAGAAGAGAAGAATATTTTAAAACAACAAAAGGTAAAACGACGTTACGATATATGTTAAAAGATTGTCTTAAAAAGTAAAAAAATATAATTGGAGGAGTCGGATAATGGTTTTCCACCAGTCTTGAAAACTGGCGCCCAAAAGGCATGCGGGTTCGACTCCCGCCTCCTCCGCAAGTTGGTTTAATAAAAAATGACTAAAAAATTCTTAGACAATATAAAGTTATCCCAGAAAAGATTGATTTAATAGTTTATTAAAATTATTAATAAAGAATCATGATTGATAGCAGTGAAAAACTTATAAAAATTAAAACAGATAATAGTATTAAAAATACCAAAAAATATGACCCATTAATAAGAACAAAATTTGAGGATAAGTTCTTTTATAGGGAAAAACCTTTCTTCATAATTCCTCAACCCCTCCTAGATAGATATAAGAAAGATGTAATAATTGAAAAGAAACAAGAAAGAGGGCAATACACTCCCAAAACAGAAGTTGCAAAAAGAAGTGACGCCGGTTTTTATCAAACATTTTATAACCCAGAAATAGTAGGCATTTTTGCGGACTATGATGATATGGTTGCACAATTTATCAGAGAACACCCCAATGCAAAATTATCATTTGATGAGGCGTCTGAAAAAGTTGTAACAGAAGAAGGACAAACTTCCCCTAAAGAAATAAATGATTTTATTCAAAATGTCAAACAGTATGAAGTTACTATTTCTGCTTTTGATACAGAAGGAAGTATGCGAAGAATAGAAGAAAGAAAATGGTTTCGGGGATTAGAAGGGATAAACCTTGCTTCCCGCACTCTTACCCTGATGGATCTTCAAAGAATAGGATTATTATCAAGAACTATTCCGGATATTACACAACAAGAAATACAAAGTAATCACTTGACAGATCCTCATAAACAGGTAGTGAAAAAGTTTTATAGAAGAAGACAACAATTTTGGCATCCGGACATGTGGAAACAGGTAGAGGGATTAACCAAAGGGCAAAAACAAAGAATAACGGATATGGCTACAAAACTAAACCGACTTAGGGTATTTATTTAATTTAGTATAATTTTAGAACTGCAATTATAGCCAAATTAAAAAGGTAAAATTTATAAAAATTACATTTTTACAGAAAAATGATTGTTAAATCTTAACTAATATCTCTCTTTAATTAAATTTATTTCACCACTTTCAATTTTAAGATACGACGCAAAACCATCCATAATAAACCCGCAGTTATAATAAGAGTCTTTAAAATCAGAAAGAGGTAAGTGTGTATGTCCACAAATAAGAAAAGTACTATTTTTTAAATTATATTTTGCCCAACCTATTAATGTGTTTTGATTTTTATAAGCAGAAGAAGGAAAATATTTATAAAAATTAAATCCAAACAATCGTTGTCCGGTTGATCGACAAATCCAAGCAGGAATGTTAAAAATCTTCGATTTTAAAAACCTATATTTTTCATCAATTGGTTTATAAATTAAATCACCATGTGTAACAAAGAATGTATATTTACCAACTGTTATTGTTTCAGACTTAATTTGCTTATTAGAAAATAAATAAACCCTATTGTCACAAAGATCAGAAGAATCATGATTTCCAAAAATATAATCTGTATTTTTGCTTTTTAATAATGAAAATAAATGTGACCACCCGCTTTTTATAAAACTATCAAAAGACATTAACCTTCCGTCCCAAAAATCTCCGTTTATTATTATTTTGTCAAATTTATTAAATAAATTATAAAGATAATCCCGCTTCTCTTTATTGATAAATGGTGATAAATGCAGATCGGAAACTATTAAAATTTTCATTAGTTAATAAATATTTTTATTTAAAATAAATACAATGTTATAATAATATAAATCATAATTTTTTCGTACTGTTAAATTAACAAAATTTTAATTGAATTTATATTCAAAAAGGAGGATATATGGTTCAAAGAAATCAAATTTATAGATGTAATGTTTGTGGAAACATTGTCGAAGTTTTACATGTTGGTGGCGGACAACTTGTCTGTTGCGGAAAACCGATGGAGTTATTAATAGAAAAAAAAGAAGATGTCGGAATGGAAAAGCACGTTCCTGTAATTGAAAAAGCAAATGGAAAAATAAAAGTTAAAATAGGTTCTATTCCTCATCCGATGAAAGAAAAACATTTTATTGAGTGGATTGAAATTTTAGTTGATGACGTCTCTTATAAAAAATTTTTAAAACCCGGCGATCTTCCGGAAGTAGAATTTGTTGTGGAGGGTGAAAATATCTCTGCCAGAGAATATTGTACAGTTCATAGTCTTTGGAAATCATAAAATATAAAAAAGGAGAAAAATGAAAAAAAATATTTTTCTATCAACCCTATTATTAGGAAGTCTTTTCTTATCGGGTTGTGTAAAAAAAGATGATTTTAATCAATTAAACAGTAACACCAACAATTCGGTAAACAAAGTTGAAAATGGTAACAGCGAAATTATTGTTCCGCAAAATGTTTATAAAGATTGCCCCGCAGAATATTTCGAAAAAATTGGCAGCAGTGTTCCCGATTGCAGTAAATTTGAAAAAGGACCTGTTTGTGTATATTACAAACTTCTTTCAAATAATAAAATAAAAAACTTAGAGCAGACAAGCGAATGTCAGGCTTGTAGAAATTACGTCCGCCCGGACAAAGACCCGAATTACGACGAATTTTTAGGAATGGAAAAAGGAGAATGTTATCAGGGAATGTATAAGAAAAAATAACTCTTTTCTCCTCTGCTATAATATACCCAAACTTTATTATTTCTTGTTAATTATGTTTACCCTGCAGGGCCTTTCTAACCTGCCTCGCCTGACACAAGTCAGGGCGGGCTTATTACTATGTCTGATCAGGTTGACGAAATAAAATCAAAAATTGATATTGTTGAAGTAATAAACGAATTTGTTCCCTTAAAAAAAACCGGCCGTAATTTTAAAGCCTGTTGTCCTTTTCATAATGAAAAAACACCCTCGTTTGTTGTTTCCCCGGAACGTCAAATTTATCATTGTTTTGGATGCCAAGAGGGTGGTGACGTCTTTCACTTTTTAATGAAAATTGAAAATATAGAATTTCCGGAAGCATTGCGCATATTAGCAAAAAGAGCAGGTATCACCTTAAAGCAGTTTCAACCAACAAGAGAGGACCAGATAAAAGAAAGGCTATATGAAATAAACCATTTAGCAAGCGAGTTTTATCATTACCTTTTACTAAACCACCCAATCGGCAAAAAAGCATTAGAATACGTTTTGAATAGGGGAATTACCAAAAAAACAATAGAGATTTTTAAAATTGGATTTGCCCCCAATCTTTGGGAATCGGTTTCTAAGTTTTTAATAAAAAAAGGTTTTAAAATACAGGAATTAGAAACCGCAGGTTTAGTCATAAAAAGCGATAGAAGACAAAATTCTTACTACGATCGCTTTAGGGGAAGAATAATGTTTACCTTAAAAGATCAAAGAGGAAATGTTGTTGGTTTTGCAGGACGCGTTCTTGATCAAGACGCTAATGAAGCCAGCCTGCCGTCGCCTGCGGCTCAGGCTGCTAACGTGCAGGCAAAATATATAAACACTCCGGAAACCCCCGTTTATATTAAAGGAAATCTCCTTTTTGGATTGGACTTAGGAAAAGATGCGATAAAAAAAGAAAACTTAGCAATAATAACAGAAGGAGAAATTGATGCTATTTCTTCATTTCAAATGGGTATCAGAAATGTTGTTGCTATAAAAGGAAGCGCCTTGACAGAAAATCAGGTTATTCTTCTTAAAAGGTATACAGAAAATATCGCTTTCGCCTTAGATAGTGATTTGGCCGGAGATGCTGCAGCAAGACGCGGAATAGAAATTGCAGATCAGGCAGGTTTGAACATGAGAGTAATAGAACTCTTATATGGAAAAGATCCGGATGAATGTATAAAAAAAGACCCCAATCTTTGGCGACAGTCAGTAAAGAAAGCCATTCCTATATATGACTATATCATGCACAGCAGCACCCGTCGTTACGATAAAAATTCTCCGGAAGGAAAAAGAAAAATTTCTGAGGAAATCCTTCCGATAATAAATAAAATTACAAACGAAATCGTAAAATCTCATTACATAAAAAAAATTGCTCTTTTGTTGGGTGTTAGCGAGGAAGGAGTTATAAACGAATTATCAAGAGTAAAAAAAGAAAACACAATACAAAGATTTCAAAGAAAAATAACACCCCTCCCTCAAATTACTAAAAAAAGCAGAGAGGAATTATTAGAAGAATACCTATTGGTAGAAATAGTTCAATACGAGAACCCAAAAACATTGTTTTTAGAAATAATAGATATAATTTCAGAAAATGATTTCATAAATTCGGTCTACAAAAAAATATTTACTCATTTAAAAGAAATAAATAAAAGTAATAAAAACTGGGATTCAGATTTTCTATTTAAAAATACTCCCGCAGAACTTCTCCCAACTCTTGACCGATTATATATTATCGACTTACAGTTTAAGAAAGTAGAAACAGATGAAATAAACGGCATTAAAGAAACCGCAAAGGAGTTAGCAAAAATCGGAATTAAAAGAAAATTAAAAGAATTTACGGATAAAATAAAAGAAAAAGAAGTAGAAAACGACAATAACGAAGTAGAAAAATTAAGCAAAGATTTTCAGATACTTCAGGAAAAACTCAAAAATCTCCAGGATTATTAAATTTTATAAATCCTTAAAAAAATGTTTTATTGTCTTTCAAGCTAAAAAAAGGTAAAATTAGAAAAGACAAATTTAATTATTGTTTATTTTTTTCTATGACTAAAAAATCTGATGTAAAACCAACCCGGGAAAAACTGGTAAAAGATTTGTTAAAAAAAGGAAAAAAACAGGGATTTATTACTCAGGAAGAAATTCTCGCAGTTTTTCCCAGTGCCGAAAACCACATAGAAGAACTGGATGAATTATATGCAAAATTAATTGCTTATAATGTAGATGTTTTTGAATCTCTTACGGAAGATGAAATAAAAGAAGAGGAAAAAGGAGTATCGGAATTAGAAAAAGAATTAGAGGTTTTATCAACTCTTGAGTCAACAACAATTACAGATCCTGTTAGGATGTATTTAAAAGAAATAGGAAGGGTTCATCTTCTAACCTTTGAACAGGAAATTTCTTTAGCAAAAAGGGCAGAAAAAGGGGACAAAAAAGCAAAAGCAAAATTAATAGAAAGTAACTTAAGGCTTGTTGTTTCTATTGCTAAAAAATATGTAGGTCGCGGAATGACTCTTCTTGATTTAATCCAGGAAGGTAACCAGGGCTTAATAAGAGCTGTTGAAAAATATGATTGGAGAAAGGGTTATAAATTTTCAACTTATGCTACTTGGTGGATTCGCCAGGCAATAACAAGGGCAATCGCTGATCAGGCAAGAACCATTAGAATTCCCGTCCATATGGTTGAGACAATAAACCGTTTTCAAAGGCTTTCCCGTCAGTTAATGCAGGAATTGTCCCGTGAACCTACTCCCGAAGAAGTTGCCGATGCAATGAAAATTGATGTCAGTAAAGTTCACGAAATTTTAAAAATTTCTCAGGAGCCAACCAGTCTTGAAACTCCGGTCGGCGATGAAGAAGACTCCCATCTTGGAGATTTTATTCAGGACACAAGCGCCCCGACCCCATATGATGCAACTTCAAAACAGCTTTTAAAAGAGCAGATGGAAGAAGTTTTAAGTACTCTTTCTGATAGGGAAAAAAGAGTTTTGATTTACAGGTTTGGGCTTGATGACGGTAGGGCAAAAACTCTCGAAGAAGTAGGAAAAACTTTCGGTGTCACCCGTGAAAGAATAAGGCAAATAGAAGCAAAAGCCTTGAGAAAATTAAGACATCCAAGTAGGAGCAAAAAACTAAAGGACTACTTAGAATAAATATTATGGTTGAAAATCCATCCTGCAAAACTCGTTTTCCTTGCTTGGATATTTATCAATGCACATAGTAATATCATTTATAGTTGAGAACTGAAGCATAGTAAGAAGCGTTGATGCATACATGCAACCAACCCTTGAAGAGCCTCCACCGTATGCTCTTACAGAATCAAAAAAATTAATTTCTAAAACTCCGTCACTATTTAATTTTACCCCATTAACTCCTGATATATTATTATTAAAAATTTTATTTGAATACTTTTCATACTCGGAAATTTCAAAAGAAGAAGGGAATTCTCCATACCCCGCTTCTAACAATTTTTGTAAAGTAGCAAAAGCAACCCGCGGGGTATTTTCAATAGTTGATAAATATCCGATATAAGAAGTGCCATCTTTTGTTACTTTGTAGTCAAACAGGTAGACTTCTTGTCCATCTTTTTTAGGAATTTTCACTTTCTTTAATTCGTCAAAATTATACAAATATTTTTGTAATGTTTTTGCTTGGATAGGTGTATATATTTTGTCGGCTGTTATTTTTTCTCTTCCTTCATATTCGTCTTTGGGGGCCAAAGAAGGTTTAGCTATGGAATTTTTTAAACACTCTTTTTGTATGCAATAATTACTGGAATCTTTATAATAAAATCCTAAACAAAATCCCAAAACAGGTAAGACTATAAATAATATTATTGAAAGGATTTTAGATAGTGGTGTAACTTTAAAGAAAAAATCTGGAAAACTCATATATAAATAGTATAATATAAATCTGAAAAAAAAGGAGTAATAATTAAAGATTAAAAAAACAAAAATCTTTTTCTCCGGGGCTTATTGGAAGTATCAACATTTTTATAATTAACCCCCTCGGTAAGTCTTTCTTCGATTAACTCACAATAAAAATATCTCTTAAAAGACCCATCACTTGTCATCTCTTTCATCTCTCTTCTGCAAATTGCATTCCTGCACATTTTTCCATCAATTGCTCCCTGGCACCCAAACTTTACCTCAAAATTTTGACATACCTCTTTCATAGAATTGTCATTATTATATCTCTATTTCTATAAAACGCAAGAAAATAAAAGTTAATGACAATTTTAAATTTATAATGTATAATCAGAGCGTATATATTGCGTTTATTTCTGTATTTTTAATCCGAGTTTTAATAAAGAATTGCACATTGATAATAATCTAAATAATATTCCCCTGTAGCTCAATGATAAATGAGCTCCAAAGAGCCAGAGTAAAACGAATGGCGATTTGCTGAGCGAATTAATCCGCCCTTGGCGGAGTAGAGCGTGGGAAAAAGAAAAACATCAAGGAAATAAAGAACCTTTAAAACAAAACATTCCCCTGTAGCTCAATGGTAGAGCGCTTCGCTGTTAACGAAGATGTTGTAGGTTCGAGTCCTACCGGGGGAGCCAGATGGGACGCAGAGGCAACAAAGCGTCCTTTTTTGTTGATTTGTCGGGCAATTCCGCATGTTCGAAAGTTCCTTTTTCAAAATCCTCTAAACTTTCCACTTTAGAACAATTGGTTTGGTCGACTGCTTCTGATAGGATCCTGAATGCCTTGGAGTATTCCCAAGAGAGTTTGCCTTCATTGAGCGTTAACTTGGCGAAGACTAGCCTGATTAGGGCTCGTTGCCCATCCAACATATCTTTATTTTTCGCGGTAAGGTAGATTTCTTTGGCTCGCTGCGAGAGTTCGTAGAGGTTTATTCCTAAGTTGAGATAGCCAGTGCTGGCAGTGGAGTGTCTCTTGATGGTTTCGGTCAGCTCATCTTTTTCATTGGAGTACTGCTTGAACTTGCGGTTATAAAATTCCTGGGTGATTTTTTCATCGAGCTTGTCGTCATAGAGTTTGTCCATGCGTTTGACTATCGCCTGGTAGCTGGTTTCTAACTCACCTACGGTGCTGTTGTGATATTGGACTTCATCTTGGTGACTTTCTTTGAGAGCTTTCTTGAGCCACTCGGTTACTCGCTGGTTTTTGATTCTTAGGTTTTCAAAGCCACTTAAGAGTTGTTCTTCGGTTTCTGGTTCCTTGACCCACGTTTCCTGGATGCAGTCGTGGTAATGATTGCAGTGGCCATAATGGTGTCCTCGATGCAACTCCCAAGTAGTCAGTCCGTCACAGCCAGCACAGCGGATTAATCCTTTGAAGAGGTAGTCGTGCTTCATATATTTGGGTGTGGTTTTGCTGATAAGCATATTCTGGACTTTATCAAATAACTCTTTGCTGACTAACGGCTGGTGTTTGCCGTCGCTGATCTCATTGTTCCATCTTATTTTACCCATGTAGAAAGGATCGCGCAGCAGGGAGTGAGTTCTACTAATTGCCAGTCTGTTGCCCTGCGGTGAGCGCATACCTTCTTCATACATGGTAGTTGCCAGCTTTTTGATGGAGTAGTCACCGGAGGCGTAGAGCTCAAACATCTTGATCACCAGTTTAGAGGTACCTTCATCAACGACATGGATCTTGTGGCCAGTTTCGCCCACAGTCTTGTATCCGAGTGGTGGCTTAGTGGGGATCCAGCCTTGTGCCAGTTTTTCCTTTTGCCCTTTCTTTACATTTTCGGAGAGCAGTCGGACATAGTATTCGGCGGTCGCTACTTTGACTCGCCACATAAACCACTCGTGCGAGCGGGAAGAGTTGTGCAGAATGCAGGCTTCTTTGGCTAGGTGAATTTGATGTTCTTCGCTCTCGGTAATCCATAAATCAATGGTGGGGACATCCGAGAAATTGCGGGTCAGTCGATCCGTGGTTTCGACAATGATGGCGCAGATGTTGTGTTTTCTCACGTAGCCAATCATCTCTAAGAAAACCTTACGTTGGGTTTTACCGGCTGCCGATTCGGAGATAGCAAAGACTTTGGTTACATCCAAGCCCTGTTTTTCGCCATATTCTCTGAGGAACTTCTCCTGAGCCGGTAGTGAGTAGCCGGTTTCTTCCTGTTCTTTGCTGGAGACTCGACAGAATATGACGCTTTTCATAGGCAGAGCTTTTTCAACACAACACCATATAGGTAACTCGAGGGAATAGCAAATTGAATAGGACTTTTCCGCATATACTCGGCTATCTGTGGAGACAGGACAAATGAAGGGCTAAAAACCGCCGACATTTTGCCGGCACCCTGCCGACACCTTCCCAGGCTAAGACCCTCTAAATCCGGTGAACTTTTAGTGAAGTGCTGGTGAACCACTTCCGTCCTATTTTTGTCCACCTTTTGTACACCTTGATTTTTAACACTTTTAGCCTGGGAGAGTTCCAAAACCACCGAAACCTTACCGCAATGCTGCCGAACCCCCGCCCCATAAATGCTCACCTTTTGCTCACCCTTATAAAGAAAATTTGGTATTGAATTTTGACTTAGGTTTTTTGTCATAGTCTCGCAGTTGTTGTTAAATTTTTTCGTTAAAAACTCCTTCTAGTTAGTTCGTCGTCGTTCCGCTTCTCACAGGCGTTTAATGGATTAAAGAGTTTAGCCTTGCGTTGTTCAAATTCTTCCATTTGTCGTTGACGATCAATGGAAAGTGAAGGGTGTGGAGCAAAGATGGTGATAATCTGCTGATTAATACGGTAAGTATTATTGGAGTAAATCAGCCTGCCTTGTTTTACCTTCTTATTCTTCCGAGACACAGTAATCAATGGCACACTTTTGAAGAGAACCTTCTCCAGTGAGAGGATCCGGCGACTGACGCTGGCTACGCTTCTTAGTCCTAGGATTTGTTTGAGCTTGCTCAACGAGGGGTAACACTCGCCTTTGTTGTTGATGAAGACTGCTAGTGCTGTGAGGGTTTGCCATTGCTGCGCATTAACATGGGTAAACAAGAGATCTTCATAAATAGGATCTCTCCAGATTTGAAGATATAAATTGCCGGTTGGTAGTTTTGCTTTTTGCGACATATATTTGTTATTGGTTATCAGCTGGTTCTAAGGACCACTGTGTTTGGCTTCGATTTTCATGGCTGTTTCTGCAAACTGGACTAAGGTAGTGGCTACTTCCATAACTTCGGCCATGGTTAACTTAATTCCGTAATCCTGTTCAATGATCTGCATCAGTTCTAAAAGTAATTTTTGACTTACCATGGTTGTCTTTCTGCATACAGGCGATTTTTAACGTCACGCAATTGGTTAAAGAAAACCTGAGGAGAAATCTGAATTTGGTTGGAGAAAAATTGATCAGCTAATGCTTCCAGTTCTGGGGACCGGCGAAATACAAAAGTCGCTTTTCTGGGATTGGATCTGTCGATTTCCTCAATGGGAAATTTGAGAGAGAGGGTGGTGACCAAAGCAAGATCACTGGTCAAGTAATGGGAAGAGTTATATTGTGACTGCGACATAGGTATTCAAAAATTGAATTACTATGTCCAGCCTAGCCGGAGTCGTATGTTTATCTCAATAAACTTTATGGTGGTTTGTGTTCACTTTTGGGGATAAACGATACTTAACTTAAAAAACTAGAGTAGATTATCTCGATGAAGAAACAAACAATCTCTTAATAAGAGAAAACGCTAATTCAATATCTTTCTGATCAAGCACAATAACCAGTTCAGAATATGTCGATATCATCTCAACGATGCTAATACCAGACCAAGCTAATGTACGAAGAATTGTGTAGTAAATAAATGGTGAATCAACGATATCAGTAGGAAACTTGATGGTAATAGTCGAGATGTTTTTAACTTCCGATACGATCTGCTCTCCCTGATATAAACTTATGGCCATATCATAAACCTGATTGCTAGCAACGGTAGTTGTCTCAAATAGTCCATATGTAAAATTGACAAAATGGCTTTGCTGCCTGTTGGCAAAGTCAAGCAACTTCTTTTGTTTATCAATAAAAGTAGGTGAATTTTTCACAGTAATTTCAAACAGATTCGAGCGAACTGTCAGTTCAGGGGTAATATTAAAGATTGTTGGATTCACCTGGTTGCTTCGATCCATCTTTTGAGTAAGTCGTTTCAGTGCTACTAAAATAGATCCCTCAGTTACCTTTTTCTGTGTTTCTTCTTCCACAGAGTTCTGGAGTTGTCTAGCCAATCCTGAAAGGTTCACTATATCCAAAGATATAAGCTCCTTTAGGAATGGTGACTCACCAATAATGCCTTCAACGGCTGTAGATATTGACTTCATGTCTATATTTTAACACTTTTTACAAAAAACTGTTTAATTTGAATGAAAAATTGACGTAACTCAGATCAGGAGGTAATCTTCAAACAGTTTTAACTGAACTATGAAAGGAAATACTATGCAAACTACATGCCCTACTTGCGATGCTGCAGTTGTCTTGCCAGAAGGTACTGAAGTATCAGAGATAATATCTTGTTCTGAATGTCAGACTAGGTTGGTGGTTGAAGCTGTGGGAGAGAATCCACGGGTTGGAGTCGCCCCTGCCATTGAAGAAGACTGGGGAGAATAACACTTATGATTACATTAGGGTTATTACACTCCACAATAAGAGGCGACGAAAAATTACTTCTGCAAGCAGCCAAAAGCCGTGATGTTGAGGTTGAATTGATTGATATTAGGACTCAGCTATTTAACCCCGATACCTACAAGGTCAATTTTGATGTAGCCTTAGAACGATCCATCTCCACTGTAAAGGGCAATTATGCTATCAGGTTTTTGGAGGCACTGAATATCCCTGTTGTTAATTCTTCAGAAGTGGCAACAATTTGTGAAGACAAGTTTTTAACCTCATTAGCTTTGACAACCAATAACGTTCCAACGCCTAGATTTGCTATGGTTTTTACTCTACAGCAGGCCATTGAAGCCATTGAACAGTTGGGAGGATTTCCAATTATATTAAAGCCATCGCTTGGGTCTTGGGGAAGACTACTCTCAAAAATAAATGATATTGATGCTCTAGAAACAGTTATTGAGCATAAAGACGTTTTGGGCGGGCCACAACAGAAAGCATTTTATCTTCAGCAATTCGTAGATAAACCGGGAAGAGATATTCGAGCTTTTGTTATCGATGGAGAGGTTATTTGTGCTATTTATCGTCATTCTCCTCACTGGATTACTAATACTGCTCGCGGTGGAAAGGCTAGCAACTGTCCAGTAACAAACGAATTGTCTGAAATATGTCGTCAAGCCTCTCATGCAGTTGGAGGAGGTATCTTAGCAATGGATGTTTTTGAGACTGATAACGGCTTTTCAATTAATGAGATTAACCACACTATGGAATTTAAGAACTCCGAAGAACCAACTGGCGTAAGCATTTCTGGAGCAATTGTTGATTACTGTATTCAAGTGGCTAAAAAAAGGTAAATGACTATGATTAAGGCATCTATTCTTGGCGGATCAGGATATGCGGGAGGTGAACTTATACGCATTCTTCTCCAACATCCAGAAGTACAACTAGCAGAAATAACCTCCAGAAAATTTGCTGGTCGTCCTATTTCAGCGGCTCATCCTAATTTGCGAAAAGCTACCTCGTTACTGTTTACACATCCAGATAATTTATCTGTTTGTGATGTTTTATTTGTGGCACTGCCTAATGGCGAGTCAATGCATCTCATGCCAGGCTTGATGAAGAAAGCAGATAAAATAATTGATTTGGGAGCAGATTTTCGCCTCCATAACTCAGTAGCTTTTCAGGATTGGTACAGTCGTCCTCACGCCAGTCCTGATTTAACGAGCCAGTTTACCTATGGTGTTGCAGAGTTACACCGAGGAGAAATATCTAAAACTCGTTATGTTGCGTGTGGAGGTTGTGAAGCCACTGTCTCCATTTTGGCTCTCTATCCTTTAATCAAAGAAGGTTTGATAACTTCCAAAATTATTATTGATGCAAAAATGAGTAGCTCTCAGGGTGGGATGAGTCATTCATTAGCTTCTCATCATCCTGAAAGAGCTGGTTCGGTCCGCTCCTATATGCCAACAGGTCACCGGCATACTGCAGAAATTGTACAAGAACTCTCGATGGATAAAAGTTTGGATGTGGCGATTTCAGCTACAGCTTTGGATATGGTGAGGGGATTATTAGTCACCATCCATACGGTTCCTCAAGAAAACGTGACTGAGAAAGAAATTTGGAAAGCCTACCGTCAACACTATGGAAATGAACCATTTATTCGCATAGTCAAAGAGCAACAAGGTATTTATCGTTTTCCCGAACCAAAAATTCTTCAAGGCAGCAATTTTTGTGACATTGGTTTTGAATTAGATGGGCGAAGTAATCGTTTGGTAGTGATTGCAGCCATCGATAATTTAGTAAAAGGTACGGCCGGACAGGCAGTTCAAGCCATGAATCTGATGTGTGGATTCGAAGAAACACTTAGCTTAATGTTCCCAGGCCTTCATCCAATTTAACTACTATGAGTTACAAAGAAGCAATAAGTCATCATTTTACCGGCATCAACGACTCTACTTTAAGAGAAGGTGAGCAATATAATGGGTCGGAATTTTCAATTGATGATCAAAAAGAAATATTAAGATTACTCAATTCAATTGGTGTCGATACAGTTGAAGTAGGCAATCCTATTGTTCCAGAGATCAACCGAGATTTGAGAGTTCTAACTCAAGTTGCAGACCGCCCTCCATTGATGGCACACATTAGGAACAAAGACTCTGACTTGGCTGCGGCTTTGGATGTTCATGTTGATGGTGTACACATTCTTTGTACAGCAGATCCAAGCCGCTTAGACAACATGCATGTGAGTTTGGAAGAGCACATTGCAAATATGGTGCAGAATGTTCGGCATGCTCAGGGTGAGAAGCTAACCGTTAGGGTTAGTGTTGAGCACGGTTTAGAAGAAAGATTTTTTGTTGATGCTTTGAAAATTCTCAAAGTTGCTGATTCGCTCGGAGTTGATCGGGTGCAGGTAGCCGATACTAGAGGTGTTTTGTTTCCTTGGGATATAGAAAAAATTATACAAACTTTAAGAAAAGAGATTCAAACCCACATAGGTGTTCATTTGCATAACGATCTTGGTCATGCCACTAGTAATGCAATACTTGCATTGGCAGCTGGAGCGAATTGGGTTGATACCACCCTAATTGGAGTTGGTGAGCGCACAGGCATTACGCCACTAAGTGCTCTATTGGTTAATCTAAATGGAATTAACCCACAGTTGGTTGAGAGATACGCTTTGTCACTTTTAACTTCTGCAGAGCAACAAATGGCTGATATCCTTAACATACCTATGCCCCATAATTTAATTACTAGTCCAACAGCTTTCTCCCACAAAGCAGGCATTCATGTAAATGGTTTGAAAAAACAAGGTACCGCCACTTACGAAGCCATAGATCCCGAACTTGTAGGAAACGAGCGTGTTATCGTCACTGACTCACGCATTTCTGGAAGGAAACAATAATCATGATTATTATCAAAGTTGGCGGCGGCACTACAATTAATTGGGACTATGTGGCTTCTGACCTAAAACAGCTGATTGCTAAAGAGCAGGTGGTTCTAGTCCATGGGGCCGGGGCAATCAGAGACGAGATTGCTCAGAAGTTGCAGGCTCCTACTAAAACCATTATTTCCCCTTCAGGCATCTCGAGTGTGTATACGAATCAGCAAGCACTTGATATTTTTTTAATGGTCTATCCTGGATTGGTAAACAAAAAAATTGTGGCTACTCTTCAAGCGAATGGTATCTCTGCTTTAGGACTATCAGGGGTTGATGGAGCTTTGTGGCGAGCAAAACGAAAACCCAATTTACTCTCTAAAGAAGGCAACAAAACCAAGTTGTTAATAGATAATCTAACTGGAAGAGTCGAAGTGGTAAATGCAGATTTGATTCATTTATTGGTTGACAATGGTTATACACCGGTCATTGCCCCACCTGCTTTAAGTTATGAAAATGAGATCGTTAATACTGATAATGATTGGGCTGTGGCAATAATGGCAGGTGCTTTAGAAGTGAAGAAAGTGGTGTATTTATTTGAGGCACCTGGTTTGCTTAGAGATGTTAATAAACCGGAAAGCCTGATCAAACACATTGAAGCGAAAAAAATTGATGATTACTTAACATTTGCTCAAGGTAGGATGAAGAAAAAAGTACTTGGTGTCAAAAAAGCCTTTGAGTTGGGCGTTGAGACCATTTACTGGGGAGATGGCAGAATAAAAAATCCTATTTCTCAAGCATTGGAGGGACATGGAACTATTATCTCAAACTCGAAAATTGAACCATGAAACCAGATATACACCAATCAATTCAAAGACTTTTTTGTGTGGATACCTATACCGATCGCGCCCTTACTTTGGTTAAAGGCAAGGGAGCGTATTTATATGACCACAATGGTGTTGAGTATTTAGACTTAATGAGTAACTATGGTGTGAGTATTTTTGGATACCACCACCCAAATGTTAGCAAGGCACTCAAAGACCAGATAGATAAACTCACCACTCTTCATGGTAGTTTCAATAACGATACTAGAGCTATTGCCGCAAAAGCACTAGTAAAACGTTGTGGCGGTGGTTTGAGACAGGTCTACTTTTCGAACTCTGGTTCGGAAGCAGTTGAAGCTGCCCTTAAATTTGTAGTATTGGCTACTCATAAGAAGAATTTTATAGTAGCCTCTCATGGGTACCATGGAAAAACGCTTGGAGCTCTATCTGCTACACAGGGAGAAAAATACCGGGAGGCTTTTACCCCGCTATTATGGAACTTTAATACAGTTGAGTTTGGGAATATTGATGAGTTGGAAAAAACTATCAGCAATAATACTGCAGCAGTAATTTTAGAGCCTGTTCAAGGGGAGGGTGGAATTTATCCACCGCCAAGAGAATACATAAAGAGAGTTCGTCAGCTTTGCGATACACATGGAGTCTTACTTGTTCTAGATGAAATTCAAACTGGCTGTGGCCGGACTGGAACATTTCTTGCCACACAAGATGAGGAAATACAGTATGACATTGTTTGCCTTGGCAAAGGTTTAGCAGGAGGCATTCCCGTTGGTGCTACCCTTATCAATGAACAGATTGCCAAAAATATTCCCAAACACATTCATACATCAACTTTTGGCGGTAATCCTCTCGCTTGCGCAGGAGTGATTGCTACGCTTGATTTACTTAATGAATCATTGCTCCAAAATGTAAGAGAAGTAGGGAGATACTTTTTGGATCAGCTATCTCAACTAAAAAACGATCAAGTAATTGCTGTCAGGGGCGTAGGGTTAATGATCGGTCTTGAGGTGAAAGATAATCGAGACCAGATTCTTAAAGAACTACAGACACACAATATTTTAGCAATTCCAGCTAGCGATAATGTTATTCGCTTTTTGCCACCACTTTTGATCCAAAAACAACATGTTGATCAGTTAATTAGAGCGCTCAAAGTAATCTTGAAAGAAAACTAATATGTGTCGTTTTGCTTTAGTAAAAACTACAGTCGCTACCCAGCCACAGGATTTCTTGAATCGTTTTGCTGACATGGCTCAAGCCAGTCGTGCTCCGGATGGCGATATTCAAGGAGATGGCTGGGGGATAAGCTGGCGAGAAGATAATAGTTGGAAACGTCATACTGAAGTTTCTCCTATTTGGGAATCTAGAAATGAATTTTCCCAGTTTCCTGAAACCCATCATTTTTTAGTACACGCGCGTAGTGCATCTTTTACCAAAGATAAGGATAACGTTGAATACAATCAGCCATATACTTCTGCTAATTTAGCCTTTGTTTTTAATGGACTACTGAAGGGAATGAAATTCCCTAGACCATTAGCTGGTGACATTGGTGCCCAGAAGATATGGTCTTTGTCACAAGAATTAGTTTGTGAAAACGAGATGGGTACCGCAATTAAGATGGTGACTAAGGAACTAAATAAATATGCCCGGGAAGTTCAGGCTCTTAATATCGGTGTAAGTGATGGGCAAAAGTTTTATGTTTATTGCCAGTTTAGCAACAACTCAGAATACTACACACTTCATGCCCACAAATCCCCCGAGATAACCATTGTAAGCTCAGAACCATTGCAAGGTTATGCCTTTGATCCATTAGAACCAGAAAAAGTACACGCGTTTGTATAGATTTTTTTAAATAGGAGAAACCATTAGAACGGTAGTAACTCCGAAGAATCTACTTTCAATGCTTTTGCGATTTTGTACAGTGTTCGTATAGTTGGATTTCTCTCACCTCGCTCAATTAGCCCAATGTAGGTTCGATCCATTGAAATTTTAAATGCCAACTCTTCCTGCGTTACCCCTTTGCTTTTTCGGACCTTCTGCAACTTGGCTCCAAAATTCTTCAAAATGTGTTGGTGAGATATTGGTTTACCCATGTCTCTAGGGTAGAGACTGTCAGTCACATATCCCACGGACTCCTTGTCATCATTTGTGCTAGAATTAGCCTGGTAAGGAAGAAAACTTGACAATGGTTGGGAAAGGAAGCTAACATCCCACAGCCTTAGCCAAGTTAGGCAGGAGAATAAGTATGACAATGAAAAAATCTGTATTCCCAATAATGCTGTTTGTATTGATAATTGTAGGCATTGGTAGCTATTTCAGCTATAAAAATGTGGTTCAGCCAAAGATACATACAGACCAAAATCTACAAGAGATTAAAGAGCTGACCCTTGCTGGTAGCGAGGATCCAAAATATCGGGACCACACGGCACAATCCACCAAACAGTTAAGAGAAAAGCTCTGTTCTCTAACTGCTCGTCCGGCTGAAGGGCGGGAGAAAGCAGTTGCAGCCATTCGTGATTTCCTAGAAATGCCGACAGCTGAGGTTGAATATGAATGCAACAATGCGTTCTATAGTCTGGAGGAAGACAGGCTTATTCCTGCCAAAGGTGAGACGTATACAGTAGGCATGACGTACTTTGTAGTTGATCCGGCAACAAACTATGTCTTGCAGGTTGATGAAACTCCTGGCACTTGGGGGTACAAGACTGATGGCAGTCGTTGGTTTAGTGACCAGAAGGATTATGACTACTCCGCTAATTATACTCAGGAAGAGGTTGAACAAATCGCCAAGGGCTTTATCGCCAAACATCCTTCTGCTATTGGCAACATTGATCTGAGTAAATTGACACTGGAAACTGGCAAGAAAGACAGTGGTAATGGCAGGGTAAATTACTTCTTCATTTGGAGTGGCGAGGCCCGAACTGTCCAACATAACCTACCGCTTGAAACATGCAGTGAAGACCTAAATGAGGACGTTGATGGTTTGTACTACAACGGCAATGGCGTTCCTTGCATTAAGGTGTACGAGTCCACAGAAATACCAAGTATCAGTATTGCTTTTACTAGTGGTGGTCAGTTGATCAACTTCTCCAACGAGTTAAATGGACCGGTGAGTAGGGCAACGGTACAATAAAACTATGAAGAAGATTTTATTATTTGTAGCGTTTTTGATTGTTCTTTTTGCTATCCAGTATTGGTGGTTTGTGGGAGCGATGGAATGTGTGGTTAATAGAGCCAGCTCCGGCATTACTATTGACTGGGCAACCATCAAGGATTGTAGCTACTAGCTTTCGATAATTGCTTTCAAATTCTCCTGATTTTGTTCCCAGGGTACAACTAACCCAATCAGGCAGCAAACACCTCGTAAACTTGGCCACGCGGGGTCAGGGCTCGTGTTTTTTGCTTGGGAGTTATTTCCAAAATGGAAACCACTGTGTTCTTAGGTCTGCGTTCTACTCCAATACTGAACATTTAAACCAACTTGGGCAAACAACGAAACAACTATCAGGGTCGGCAATATGGCTTTCTTTAGTTTTTCCATAGCTCCTCCGTTCTTAGTAATGTTGATGAGGATCTTTGCGGAGGCTGTAAAGCTAGCCTGCCAAGCTTGTTCAGTGGGTGGAATCGAACTACCCCTGCAGACTGCAGACCTAAAAACACCAGTTGTTAAAGAACGTCTAAAGTATACTATTTACTGCAAAAATAGTCAATTTGTGCAGTAAAACTACTAAAGTATTGACAATTTGCAAGTAAAATGCCATAATCCGCTTATGATCACAAAATTCACTGTTGGCAATTTTCTGTCTTTCAAAGACAATCAAACGTTCTCTTTTGTGGCTAGAAAACAAGACACTAGCCTACAAGAGGTCTTAACCAGAGCTCACGGGGAGACCTTCGTAAGGGCAGCTGCTATTTATGGACCAAATGCCTCAGGTAAGTCCAACTTTATTAAGTCCTTTGCTTTTGTTCGTAACTTTGTGGTTAACGGTTTGAAACAACTTGAAAACGTTATTCCGGTTGAACCTTTTCTGTTAAGTAACGAAACTGAGCATAAGCCGAGCTTGTTTGAACTTGAAATTGTGGCAGGTAAAGACCTCTTCACCTATGGTTTTGAGGTGTCTAGTCAAAAGGTTAATAAAGAATGGCTACACCAGTACCCCAATAAGAAAGTTTTATTTGAGCGCAATTCTAGTGAGATTAAAGTGAATGCTCGCTACTTTAAAGAAGGCTCTGCAATTACTAGGAAGCAGACCAGAGAAAATGTTTTATTTTTGTCAGTAGTCGCCAGTTATGGTGGTGAGCTCTCAACAAAAGTTGTGGACGTTATCAAAAGAATTCAAGTCATTTCTGGGCTAGAAAGAGGACAGACACTTAACTATGCCTTTGAGAAATACACCAAGGAAGAAAGTTATCGTGAGAGGATGAAAGAGTTCTTACTGGAAGCCGATTTGGGAATTAGCGATATTATTTCTGAAGAGAAACGAGTATCCGCTGAAGAGTTTATAAAAACAGTACCTGCTCAATTTAGAGATCAATTGGTAGCAGGTAAAAGTAATTTCTTTGAGAGAAGGCTTGCTGTCCTCCATAAAAAATATGATTCTCAAGGTAAGAGTGCTGGGACTGTGCCATTTAACTTTTTCAAAGAATCAGATGGTACTCAGCAAATGTTTGCCTTATCAGCTCCGTTTATTAACTCTCTTGAGGAGTCAAACACGCTTATTATTGATGAATTGGATTCAAGTCTGCATCCTTTGATGTGTCGATATATTCTGAAGATGTTTAATTCAGGTGACCATAACTCTAAAGATGCTCAGTTAATTTTCTCCACTCATGATATAAGCCTACTTGATGAAGATTTACTACGAAGAGATCAGGTTTGGTTTGCCCAAAAAGATAAGTTTGGAGCTTCAGAACTCTTTTCTCTGATGGATTTAAAAGAGAGGCCTAATCTGAATTTCGCAAAACGGTATTTGGAAGGTAGGTATGGGGCTCTGCCGTACATCAAACAACTAGAACCAATTGAGTGATATGAGCTATGAAACAACACGCTATCAACCCCAGAATCTACATTTACTGCAACGGCGAGATAGCTGAGCCCACTTATTTCAAAGAGTTTAAAGACCATCTTCGCTCAAGAACAATCACTGTTAGTTACAATCGCTTTAAAAGGAGTTCTCCTTGGGAGTTAATTGAGAAAGTTGCAGCTGAGAAGAGTGCCTTAACTAGCTGGGGTCGGTTTGTGGATGAAGATGGCGATCAATGCTGGTGCGTGTTTGACGTTGATGAGTTTTGGAACCAAAATCCTACAAAGTTTAAGGCTGCAGTTAAGTTGGCAAAAGATAACGATATTCACCTTGCCTGGAGCAATGAATGCTTCGAGCTGTGGTATTTACTCCATTTTCAGTCATTACAAACTGGAGTCTCGCGCAGTGACTACAATACCAAGCTAAAAACCCACTTCAGGCGGTTAGGCGGTAAGGCATACACGAAGAATTGTAGTGTTTTTGACCGGATATTTGAGAAACAGGCAGAGGCGATTAAGAACGCAAAACAAATCTTCCAAGCCAACAAGGTAGAAAATAACCCCTCAACGGCTGTATTTAAGCTGGTTGAGGAGATAAATAAATATTTTGGGTAAGTATGACAACTCTAGACAAAAATTATCTACGTTTTCAATTCAGAGACAAAATCTACAAAAGTAATGGTAGTGAGTTTCAATCATTTTTTGAAGACGTAATGCGAAAAGCCTTTTCTGATTTCAAAAAAATAAAACCATCTGGCAGAGAGGGTGACGGAGGTAATGATGGTTATGTTCCCTCAAAAGGAGTTTATTATCAAGTTTATGCTCCAGTTAAACCAGAAGAAAGTGACTCTGGTGCTGCTTCAAAACTCAAGGAAGATTTCGATAAAAAGCTAAAAGAAAAATGGGAGCACATATCGAAGATTAAAGAGTACTATTTCGCCTTTAATGATAAATATTTAGGTACGACCATAAAAATTGAAAATGCTCTAAGTGAGCTAAAAAAAGACAATAAGAGCATCAAATTCTATTCGTTTACTGCTCAGGATTTAGAGGATATCTTTTTTACCTTAAAGGATGAGCAAATTTTATCTCTTGGATTCGACATAGATTCTTCCAAGGCGCTAAAAGTTATTCGTGACTATTTAGAAAAACTTGAAATAGACTTGGATCGAGATAATACAACATTTGTGATTAGAACTTTGGAGAATATTAAAGATATTGCCGATACCTTGTCCAACGATGACTTGAGTTTAGAACTTGAGATATTAGAAGCCCGCACATTACAAAAAACTGAAAAAGTAGATGAGGCAAGAAAACAATATGACTCTCTTTGTAAGAGATACCCAAATGATCCCAGAGCGTTCCTATTTCTAGCCGAAATATATCTAAATGAAAGAGATTTGGCTAAAAATAAATCTTTATTAGATAGGGCTGAAAATATTAACGCAGACTACTGGCTTTTGGAACTTGAAAAATTGATCCGGATATACGGGACTGATGAGAAAGCTGATCTCTCCTCAGTAAAGGAAAGTGCCTTCCCGGGAGATTTTCGGGTTAAAGCAAACTTTTATCGAATTTATTCTGGATTTTATGCGGAGTCAGGTGAGTATACTCAGGCTGATAGCTTTATAGAAAAAGCCATTAAACTTAACCCTGACAAATTTAGCAACTACGATGCCAAGCTTTCGATTTTGGAGAGAAGGTATTTTGCTGAAGAAGATAGAGACAATAGGCTTAAGTTAGTTGAAAGCTTTTTGTCTGAAGTTGTGTCAATAGAAACAAAAATACAATCTTGGGGAGAAATTGGGCCAAGAAATAAAGCTATTATTTGCTTCCGTAAATTCAATGCATTTCGAATGCAAGAGGACTTGCCAGCCGTTGAACAATGTGCCAAGGATTGCTTCGAACTTATCTTAAAATGCCATTTCGATCACATGATTGACAGCCTACTTGTTGGTATCCTTACCTTTATTGAGTTACCAGAAAGCGACCTGAAAAAACTGTTTGACTATTTAGATAAGGCCCAAAAGCAGATATCCGATGATCTGGCTAAACGGCTGATTTTCCAATTTTCTCTTAAGGGAACATTATTTACTGACGGGAAGGAATATTTTGCAAAGCATAAGAATAAAAAGTTTGTAGATTTTATATCTGATTTAGCAGACAAAAAATATGACGCAATATTAAGTTTCCTGGCAGATGATTCCTTATTTGCTGTGGCGATCGCCAATATTGCTAAGCATGATTCTGAGTTGAGGTTAAAAATAATTGAGAGTTTACCTAACGATGGTAGTGTCCAAAAAGATAAGCTCTTGCTACTTCTTAGCTACGATGAGGGCGACATGGATAAAGCCTTTGACCTTCTAAAAGGCTTTGACTTATCAGATATGGGTTACTTGGAATCTAGACAAGTCCTGAAGATAGCTCAAAGCAAGAAGGCATGGGATTTCATAATCGTTTTACTAGAAAACCTATTGCAGCATGAAAAAGAACCAAAGTTAGTTTTGCAACTCAGACTTGATTTGTTTACTGCAAACTTCAATTTAGACAAGTTCAGAGAAGCTGCTCAGATTGGTGAGGAGATTTTGGCAGACAAGTCACAATTAAGTTTCCTAAGTGGCAGGAATAAGGAAAGCCTTTTGGGCCAAACAATCTTGTCTAAAATCAACCGGGGAGAATTTGGGCCAGCGAAGCAACTTCTGGAAAGTTATCCTACTTTGATTACTTCACACGATTTTGTCTTGAGTGTTAAGGCTGATGTTTATCTGAAAAACAATGATGCACAGAGAGCTCTAGAAGCAATTGTTGAAGGGGTCAGACTTATAAAAACACCTAATCCAGAACAGTATGCCCGTCTTTTTCTTTACATTACTGAAATCGGCAATAGGATGGATTTACCTCTTACTCCTCTTGAGAGTGTTGTAAAAAATAGTTTTGTAAAACTTAAAGATAAGGATCAGTGGTATTTTGTTGGAGAAGATGAAGAATTGGATGCCACAAAAATCGTGTCTAAAGATGATCGTTACCAATTGTTTTTAGGAAAGAAACTTGGGGAATCAATCGAATTTGAAGAAAAATATCGGGCCACAAAAAGCAAGCACGAGATAGAGCTAATTTTTCCTGTTGAGAGATACATTCTTTGGCAATGTAGACATTTTGCGGAAAAGTTGACTATCGAGAAGCGTTGGAAAGGAATGGAAATTATAGATGTTCCGAGTACGGCTGATGGCGGCATAGACCCCAAATATCTTATTGCAAGGTTAGAGGATGACAAAAAATCTAGAGGAGAATTTTTTGATATGTACTCACAAAAACGTCTTCCCTTAGCTTTCCTTGCAGTTAACCAAGGTGGCCTTCCTGGTGCAATTGGAGCAATTCAAATGGAGCAAAAGGGTTATATTCATTTTAGTTCTGGTGATTTGGATGAAATTAATCAGCAAAAAGAAATAGCAAAGCGAATCATTGGTGGAGAAAAGTTCTACATAGATGGGACTTCAGCTTTGGTGCTAAGCGAAACCAGGCTATTAGCTGATGTTTATAAACATTTATCTGGTTTAACAGTTCCTCAGTCTGTAATAACTCTTTTGCTTGAGATTAATGATAAGTTTCGGGTTGTTCCTAGACAGGCAGGAAATATGGCATACTCACAAGGAAGGTTAGTGTTTTCCTCAGTCGATCCCGAGAAGAGAAAGAGAATTAGAAGTAATTTTTTGGAATCCATAAAGCTCTTGGAATCTAAGCCAGAAAATGTGGAGGCAATTTCAGCGGCTAATAAAACGGGAGAGTTTTCTGAAAGAGGTATCGAGCCAGCTCTTTGTGATGCCTGCATCTTGGCACAAAGAGATCACGCTCTTGTTTTGACAGAAGATTTTACGTATCTCAAAGTGAACGAATTAGAGACAAAGAAAACTGCTCCTGCTTATTGTTCAGCCTTCTCTCTAGTAAGAGTTCTTTATGAGGTTGGTGAGATTGGATTTGATAAATACCTAGCATTTTTTAGTTATTTGGCTAGTTACCGATTTAGATTTCTCCCAATTACAGTCGAAGACGTCGAAAAGTCTGTGTTTGGAGATGGAGATATTAAAACATTTACTCCAGAGAATATTCGAGCACTTAATTTTCCGTTAACACTATCTGAGGATTATGGTGTTCCATTTGATAGGGCATTTCCTGTTGTGGGTAGGTTTCTGGTAAAAGTCTTGATGGACGATGCGTTAACTCCGGAGATGGTAGATAAAGTTTTCGTTGAAATACTAGAGACTTTTCCAACTAAGAATAAGAAGGAGCTGGGTCAAATGTTTTTAACCGTGAGTGTGAGGGTCATAAACAATATTCAAAAACGGATGGTTGTTAGTAGGAAGGTACAAGAGAAAGTTGATTCTCTGGCTAGATTGATTGAAATCTACGATGGTGAAGGCATAATTCTCCCTTAGTCAAACCACCTCACAGTTCAGGAATCTCCCCACCTCCTTCACCGTCCACTCCGGATACTCCAGCTCCCCAACCCAATCAATTCGTCCGAATTCATACCATTTTTCGAGCCAATTTGGTATAATCAACTTATGACTAAGAATCCTATTGTTAATGCCCTTAGCGCATCAGCATATATTATCCTCGGAGTCACGATTATGACCTTCGTGACACAGCCATTAAAGAACAAGCCTGATACCTTTTTTGCTCCGATCGTATTTCTATCGCTCTTGACATTATCCGTTACCGTAATGGCATTTCTGTTTTTTTATCAACCGCTTATGCTATTTATTGAAGGAAAGAAAAAAGATGCGGTTAACCTTTTCATTAAAACAGTGGGAATCTTCGCTGCTTTCACAACTTTGGCTTTAATTCTTCTTTTTTCCGGTTTAATATAGATTTGGATTAATTTCTTAGATACATTCAGTTAACAATAATAAGTTCGAATGTTATATATCAAGTAGAGCCAGTGGCACTTAATATAACTGAGTTGGATAAATTATAATTAAACAAATGCCAGACGTAACAGCAATTGACAATAAAGAAGCTCCGGGTAAAACTCCAAAAGAGTTGTATATTTCTCGCGTAGGTCGTCCAATTGAATCAGAAAACGAAATTGTTCGGCAGCCAGACGGTTCTTTTAAAGAAATTCATTATAATTTAGTAAGTGTTATACCCACTGGCCCGATAAATTGGGTAGAAGCTTATGATATAAATCAAAAGGGTACTCATACAACCGGAAGACGAAATGGACTGAAGGAATTTTTAGATAATGGAATTGAGCCTTTTGGAACTCCAGTTAACCAAACCCTCGCAGAAGTTCCCGCTGTAGTATGTGGATATTTAAAAAGCAATCATGCCCTTCAATCCTCAGAAACATTTCAAAGAAACTATGGAGATATATTTAATCCCAATAGCGAGGGTTTTGTGGTAGTTTTAGGGTCTGAAGTTGAACAAACAGACGGATACGAAGTTGTAGGACCGGAAGCGAGATTAAAAATAAAAGTTACACCAGAGATGACAAGGGCAATAATCGTAGGGAATGATAAGACAGAAATCGTGGTTGTAGACGAACTAAAGAAACGAGGGATAATACTACCAGTAATTAGATTGAATAGAGTTGAGAACGCCTTATAATTGATTTTCTTCTCTGATTTGAACAACAAGCCTAAAGTCAGAGAAAGTCTTGATAATACAAGATAATTGCGTGGCAATATCAGAGTTACGATTCTCGAACAAATTGGTTCTTATTCTAATCAGCAGTTACCAAAACCGAAACCAAAAGAGAACCATCCCCCAAAATACACCTGTTAATTATTAAATCTGCCATGGATTATTGTTTCTATCAAGAAATTTTGAGTATAATAGAATTAGTTATGGAAAAAATAGCTATATTTGTTTTTGTTGTGATTTTCTTATTTTTTCCTAAATTTTCTTTTGCTCAACAAGTAATAATTAATTCCGGTCAACAAGGAGAATCTTCCGGGCAGAATTCTCAAAACACTACCAAGCAATCTTCCAACCCAAGACTGGAAACAGGTTCTGTTACCCCGATGTTCGGAGGCTCAGGAAAGTATACGTTTCAGACAATATTAGTTAATCCCCAAAATCTTCGGCCGGACCATGTCAAAATTTTTATCCAAAAAGGAGGAGAGGACAAATGGGATGAACAGATAATGGTAAGAACAGGAGAAAGATCTTCCGGTGCGGAATACTCCTACGCAAAATCATTTCAAGAAAGTGAAATTGGAAATTATCAGTTTTACTTTGAAGCAAAATTCGGCAGTAAAATTATCCATGGGCCGTCTTACGGAAGCGAGGATTGCGTTCCCGGTGGGTGCGGAACATGCTGTGGGGTCTGGGGTGGCCCCAAGATTATTTCTGCTCGCCTGATTAATGAAAATAAGATTTATTTATTCGAAAGAGAACAAGAAAAACCTTTATTAAATTATGATATTGGAAAAAACTGGGCTACGTCCGTTGCTTTTTCGCCCGACGAGAAACATTTTGCAATTGCAGACAATGAACAAAATATATATTTATTTGACTTAGGTACAAAACAACTCAAATGGAAGTATAAGGCAGATCCCATTCAGGATACAGGTAATCTTGGCATGGATAGAGGAAACGTTGTTTTTTCTGGCAACGGTTATCTGGCCGCCAGCCTCAAAGGAGTGGTTTTTCTCTTTAAAAAAGACAGCAATAATCCACTTTGGTCCTATCCTACAGGAATGGTTTTAAATAGCTTGGCAATATCGGATGATGGAAATTATATCGCTGCAGGTGGAAGGGATACGAATGTCTATGCATGGAAAAAAGAAAACCCAATTCCTTTATGGAAACACAAGATAGAAGCCAAAGGAGGAATGATGGGAGGAAGCGTTATCCGGTCAATGGATATGACTCCCGATGGAAAATTTTTTGTAGTCGGTACAAGCTGTCCGGACAGAAGTATCCATGTTTTTACCCCCAATAATCCTGATCCTATATTTATAGCAAAGGTCGGAATTAATTTCCCTGTTGAGTCGGTCAGCATGTCGGATGACGGACAGACAATTCTTGCTGGTGGCGGAGGATCGTATGAAGATCCGTATTCTGCCGTTCTCTATATGTTAAAGCAAGATAAACCTGTTTGGAATTTTAACTACAGCCTAAATCCTACCAATGAAGTAGCAGTTTCAGCCGATGGCAAATGGTGTGCGGTTGGAAGCAACATGGACGGACTTTTCTTTTTAAACTGCGACAGTAAAAACCCAATCTGGCAACTCAAAAACTCAGGTTATATTGCTGGTATTTCGTTCTCAAGTGATGGAAGGTATTTAGTAACGGGTACGGGTACAAATCATGTGTTTTTAATATCTGTAAACGAAGAGAAGATATTAAACGATTGGATACTAAACAGTAAAGCGGAAGCAACAACTATTTCATCAGGTGGAAAATATATTGCCGCTGGAACAGGTCTCAATAGATTTTTTATTATTGGGGCTGTGGGAGAAGCAAACACATCTGGTGCAGGAGGCAGTGAGGTAAAACAACAAAAGCCAGAAATTATAAAGATTGGTTCATCACAAAATATGAATAGTCTGCCCTCACAACCTTTTCAAAACAAAAGAAGCATAAAACAATTCCAAATTTTTACCTTACTCATGTTTATTCTTTCAACTCTGGCACTTGCGGGATATTGTTTGATTGCCAGATCAAATCTCCTAAAGAAAAAAGAGGAAGAAAAATCAAAGTTAAATAAAAAAATATGGATACCGCTTTCTGTATTATCAGGTTTGTTATTAATAGCAAATTTGTTGATTTTCTTTCTTCCTGAAGAAAAACCTCAAAAATCTAATCAGGAAAATTCATCCCAACCGGCTTTTCAGCAAAAAGATACAAGTAAACAAGTCAAACCATCGGGAACAGTAAACAGCACTCAACAAGGAACATTTCAAAAAGGAGAGGGCAGTATTTGTGGCAATAATGTTTGTGAGGGGTCAGCAGGTGAAACCAGGGAAAGTTGTCCAAGAGACTGCACAGGAGGAAACCAGTAATGAACCGTCCCTTATTATGTATTGTGTATGATGATTTTGATAAAATATGAGAAAGCAAATGAAAATTATAGTATTAGGAGCAAATCCAACCGACAAACAAAAAGCACGGCTCGAAGCACTAGGTGAGGTTCAATACCTTTCAAGTCCTTCCGGTTCAGAAGAGTTGATCAGGATGACTAAAGGAGCCAATGTTCTTTATAGTGACGGTGCTTTTTTGCTTGATAGTTTACCCAAGCTAAAAGATATTTTTGTAACATATCCCTATGTTGAACTTGGTGTATTTAACTCCGAAGAACAAAAAAAGAACGGCGTTACAGTCGCTAATTCCCAAGGTGGCAATAGACCATCGATTATCGAATGGGTAATGTTTATGACTCTTTCCCTGTTCCGAAAGTTTGCTCCTTTAGTTAGGGTTAGTGAAAATATCCCCGTAGAGGTTCAGGAAAGTTTAGACGGAAAGAAAGTGCTTATTGTCGGCAAAGGAAGTATAGGTTCCAAAATAGCTATACCATGTGAGGCTTTTGGTATGAAAGTAAGTTTTTTCGAGCGGGGCGATGATTTGTTGGCAAAGGCAAAAGACGCTGATTTGGTAATCAATGCGCTTAACTGTAATTCTTCAAGTAAAAACCTGCTTGACGAAAAGTTTTTTATGTCGCTCAAGAAAGGTGCTTACTTTGTATCCTTTGTCAGGCGATATACTTATGATTTGGATGGGTTGCTCAAATCGATTGATAAAGGAATTATGGGGGGAGCTGCAATAGACTGCGATCCAGAAAAGTTTGGCGATACAGCAAATGAGTTTTATCAGAAAGCCCTGAGTAATCCGAAGGTTCTAGTAACTCCTCACATTGCCTGGTCATCCAAGCAGGCTCTTGTAAATGGCGCTGAAATAGCGGTGAAGAATATCGAAGCTTTTGTGGAAGGCAAGCCTCAGAATATCTTAACTAAGGTTTAGGAATGAAGCTAAATCATTCCCGGAGTGATAGTTTTTCTTAATATCATAAATCTGTTACATTTAAATTATGGGAAAGTTGCTTAAATTTATTTTGATAATTCAACTCATTGGTTGGATTGTTTCTATTATTTCAGGACTGTATAAACAACCCCTCATCTTATTGATTGCTTTAACCATTAATCTATTGATTTGGATTAGTTTATGGAAAGGAACTAATTTTGTAGTAAACAATCCCGAAGACGGTTCACTAAATAAAAAGGCCAACTTGATACGGTGGGTTATTTCATTTTTCTTTTCAACTTTTGCATTAGAAGTTGGAATTTTAGTTTCCTTTATTCTCCGCTTTTTTATTGATGGGTTATTTATGGAAGGAAATTCCATTGTAGTTGCATTGGTTGATAGTCTTGGTCCTTGGTTTAGGAAGACAATGATAATATTGGGAGTTTTAATAGCATTTCCAATTTTAAATCTGATAGGAAAGTCGCTGCAATTTAAGAAACCTATTTATTCTGCCATATTATTATCTTTATTATGGGCTGTTCTGATTTTAATTATTGGACCAGTGACATCGTCTTAACTTTTTCTATTTCTTCCCTGATGTTGAACCAACCTAAAATCTTCTAACACTTCGTAAATCGCAGTTCATAGAGTTTACTGTTTCAATTTTGTATAATAGGATAGTTTAAAAACAACTAGATTTTATAGATATGGAATCCGAAGATAGTTGGCCATATAAACATTTATCTTGTCCGTAAACTCCTCGGGTTTCTTATTACCCGAGAAATACGGGTAGTAAGAAACCATGATAACAATTTTAAGTATCACCATATTTTTACTCGGCTATATTGCTATATCCCAAGAGCATTTTTTGAAGATAAGTAAGACTTCTATTAGTTTGATACTTGCTGTTATTTTGTGGTGGTTGGTTGCCATGGGGGGAGTAAACAATATTGGGGTTGCTCTTGCTGAATCTGCTGGGGAAATTTTTAGTTTGGTTATCTTTCTTCTCTCGGCCATGACACTTGTAGAAATCCTGACACATTATGGATTCTTTGATTATATTTATATAAAACTACTCAAACTAAAACTGGGCGATAAAGCTCAATTCTTTGTCATTACTTTTCTCGCCTTTATATTTTCAGCTTTTCTGGACAACTTGACCACAACTATTGTTTTTCTACAAATCGCCAGTAGATTTTTCAGTGGGAAAAATTTGCTTAAATCTGCGTCGGCGATTGTGATTGTTGCCAATGCTGGAGGTGCATTTTCTCCCATTGGCGATGTCACTACAACTATGCTTTGGTTGGCAAATAAATTTAACGCCTCAACAATTATTACCCAGGCATTTTTTCCATCATTAACAGTTTTTTTAGTTAGTTCTTTGTTGATAGGAAGACAAATTACAGCCGATACGAAAGACAGAGTTGAAAAGGCCATACATTTAGGAAAAATTGAATGGCTTATTATCTGTTTATGTCTACTGTCTTTTCTGCTTCCCTTGTTTATGACTGTTGTACATTTGCCTCCATATTTTGGTTTACTATTAGGACTTGGTGTTATTTGGTTGGTGGTTGATATTGCTAGACTTCAAAGTCCGAATAGCACCAATCTATCAATATCAATTGAGAAATTTTTTCAAAAGACGGATATAGCCAGTTTGTATTTTTTTATTGGAATTTTGCTTGCCATTGGTGCGCTTCGTCATATCGGAGTCTTGAATGATATTTCTCATCAGGTATTCACTTCCGCTCCGACGGAATCAAGAATTATTGTTGGCAATATAGCAATTGGCGGGTTGTCCGCCATATTTGACAACATACCGCTTACCGCTGCGTCAATAGATATAGTGAAAACAGCAGATCCAAGTCTTTGGGTTCTATTAGCTCTAACAGTTGGAATTGGCGGCTCTTTACTTCTCATTGGTTCTGCCCCTGGTATTATCGCAATGGCGATAGTTAAAGAGCTATCGTTTAGTGCGTATTTGAAAATTGCCTCATTACCAGCACTAGTGGCGTTTATGTGTGGAATATTTGTTTGGTTTTTACAATACAACTTCGGGTAGACCCCAATTTCTATTGGAACAGTAAATAGATAAAGAAAAGGATTAGAAAGAGCACGCCAATTAACCTTGGTGGCTTTTGCCCTTTGTAATGTCGTAGAACTGCCACAAATCCAAGTGTAACCACGGCTAACCAAATCCATTCCTTCTGTTGGATAGCTATAGCAGACGGAAATAACGATATAATCCCGCCAATCAATAGGAGGTTGTAAATATTACTCCCCAATACATTGCCGACTGTTATTTTTTCTTGGTGATCTTCTTGGCTAAATATTGTAGTTAATAGCTCTGGTAATGAAGTAGCTACTGCTATTAGGGTAAGTCCTAGAATTGTTGTCGATATACCCGTTAACAACGAAATGGCTTCCACAGAATTAACAACCAATACGCTTCCGCCAATTATTCCAAGAATGAGAAGGACGGCGCTAACAACTACACCCCAACCCAGTCTTTTGTATTTGGTTGACTTAAATTGTTTTATATCTTCATGCTTTCTTCCGAATACACCTAGCATATATTCAACTATGCTAATAGCCACCGCCAAGCCAATGAGAAGCCACCCCGATATCGGTTTGAAAGATCCAAAGGATTGGGTTACGAAGAATATTGCAGTAGCCCCTAAGAGAAACAGGGCATTGCGTTGGGTTTTCATGGTACCGATTCGTAACTTACCAATAAATAGCCCCACAGGAAACACCATCAATATATTTACAATGTTTGATCCGATAATATTGCCCATTGCCAGTCCTACATCGTTTTTAACGATAGCGACTAGCGATACGGCAAGTTCGGGCAGTGATGTGCCAATTGCTACGATGGTAATACCAACTATGAGGGGAGAAATGCGTAGTGTACGGGATATATTCTTGGCCAACTCAACCAACTTTTGAGTGGAAAATAATAGGATTACGAGTCCAATACCAAACTGGAGCAGGAATGAATACATGTATTCATTATATAGAATTTACACGATAAGTTGTAGAAGTGTGTATGTCAAATTTATGAAGATTTTAGCCAGGAATAGCCATCGCTGGCCGTACCTTATCCATCTCTATCCTCAATTGTTGAATGAACCTGAAATCTTCAAATACATTGAATACACGGGCTAATTGACTGGTTATATTAGAGTTACGATTCTCAAGCAAGGTGATAAATTATTAGGGCCGTCCTTTATTAGCTTTCCAAAAATCAACTAACCTGCTAAAAGCTAAAATGCAAGGAAACAGCATTGTATAACAGCCTATTAAAGCTATTCCTCCAAGACCGGAAGAAGAATATTCAATAAATCTTGTAAAATACATTACTAAAGGTATAAAAGCAATTGAAACTGTCATTTTTCCAATAGGTTTAGAACTTATCTTCTGCTCTAGAAATTTATATGCAAATAAAATTATTGTGTAAACAACGATATAACCTAAATAATTACCGTAGGGTATATTATAATATGCTGAAGGATTTGCCCATTGCCATAAATGATAGACGTTTACCTGCGTAGGATCCGCCATCATATCTACCCCAGAAACAATAATGCTTGCAACAAACGAAACAAACAAAGTCCTTTTCCACAAGTTTTTTGTAGAAGAAACTAAAACACCATCAACAAGTAGATTAGAAATAAAATATGACATGAAGAAATAATAAGCAAAATGCTGAGGTCCTAACATTAACGGAGTTCCATCAATTGCCAAACCAGGAAAAGTTCCTGAATAGGTATAAGTGCCACCAAAAAGGCCAAAATGTCCCGCAATAAACTCAAGCGTCCAGGCCAGCACCATTATTACTATCGAACTAATAACTGCAGTTTTAAAACCTTTAAAATACCAAAAGCAGGTAAATGCTGTTAAAAATGCGGATGCTATTTTTACAAAAGGCCACGATGGTACTTTTGGCAAAGCCAGATTTAAAGAAGGAAAAACATTTTCACTTAATATCACATAAATAAAGACGAATATAGATATCCAGGCGATACTTATGGTAAATTTTTCACCCTGAATTTTATTTTTTTGAAAAAAATCCATATATTTCCTCCGTCGGTTCTTCAATTTATACAATACTATAAAAATATTCTATCCTGCAAGTTGGAATCAAGAATTTGTTTTTAAAACAGAACAATATAAACCCGGACAAGTTTAATTTTATTTGCCCAAAATAAAGTATGCCTTTGTTTGCATTATGCTACGGAAGGGTAAAAAAATCCTATCAAGACTATTTTTAATAATTTCTTATTGGTATAATCTCTATATGGACGGTAGCAACACAGAATTAGGAATAACACCTAAGGGTGTATCTGAAGAAGTTTTTACAATTATTTCAGCAAAGGACACTGATAGTTCTGGAACTTCTGAATGGAAGAGATATCTTGATAGAGAAAGATTAAACGAAGCGTGGTCTGCCCCAGAAGGAAGCCCTTTTAAGCGGTTTGAAAAAACCAGAACCATTGATGCAATTAATAAATTTGCGAAATACTTGAAACCGAGATATAGCAAAGGCGAAATAACAAGTGAAGCCGGAATAGAAGATTTAATAAAAACCGGCGTTTTGGGTAGAGAAACGGCTATTGTATTAAATAGTGGAGGTCCTCATAGTGTTGCAATGGCAGTAAAGTTAGTAAGGGAGGGATACCAACCTATTGTTATGTTTGACACAGAACCCCACAAAGACGGGGCTAATCCAGCCGAACAGGAGTTGGCAACTCTCTTATATTTTGCCGATGAAGTAAAAAGATTAAAAGCAGGGGGAAAAATAAAAGCTGATGCCCCCCCCGGTTTTTATATTGGACAACCACAGGGGTGATTCTATATCTCCTGGTATAGCATTTGATAATACCTATACATATCAAAAAGGAGATTTCCCTGACGCCGGAACACTAAGACAACACGGTATAACTAAAGTTGTTTATCTTAATGAAAGTGACCAAAATGGGAGCATAACACCATCTTTCCAATCAATTGCCAGGGTGGCAAATGACCTGAAACAGATAGTCAGAGCTTGGGAGGAAGGAGGAGTAAAAATGCTCTATACGGGAGTTAATCCTTGGCAGGAAAGAGATAAAAAAAGAGATTTTAAATTTCCCGATTTTGATCTCAGTAGATTTAAGAAATAGCAGGTTGTGGGTGAAGTTCTCCAAATAAGTTTTGAATATCTTGTAAGTTGAAATAAATTACTAATTTATGGTTCCTGAATAAGTCCTTTAGGGAGAGTATCATAGACGATAATCAAAACTGAAAATTCTCATTTATCCTACTAATAAGGTATAATATTCATTAATATGATAAGGAAATTATTTTTATATATTCTATTGTGTTTTATTATTGCGTCTCCTATCTATGCAGTCCGCAGTCTTCCTGCAGGATTGCAACCGGAGCCCGTGGAGGGAAAGGCCGTCGGAAATTTTACCTTTCAGGGTTCGTTTAGCGGGACAGGTACCCTCTATTTTGTAAATACAGGAGGAGATGCTGAGCTGACCACTGTATGTGATATGACTACAGTGGATACGGCTAGTGGAGAACGCTGTGAGGGGCTATTTCTGAAAGGATCATTTACGGGAGGACCATACGGAGCTGCAATATTTACAACTGAGTCGGGAGGTGAACTTAAGTTCCAGTTAGCCGATGGTAAGGTTTTTTCATTTGCCACCCAGGGAATCACAATGAATTTTAATGTGACCGATCCCTCCATTTTTGATGATTGGGTAGAAGTTAAAGAAACACGCGACAGTGGAGCACGAGTAAGCGATCTAAGTGGTCAAGTAGAAATTGCCTGTCCTCCAGACCTGGAGGCTTGGGATGTGATGAAGATGGGTAGAGTTATTCTCATTGATTGCCACCTTAAGACGGGAGAAGACAGCAAAGCCGTAATCTCGTTTTCTGATATGACAACCTTTGAGATGAAACCGGAAACGGAAATCGTTATTGATACTCCTCCCCAAAAGGATTCCAAGTGGAAGCTTTTAGTCGGAGACATCTGGGTTAACGTTAAGCAGATGGTAAAAAACGGTACCATGAAAGTACACATGAGTCAGGCAGTTGCAGGAATAAAAGGAACCCGATTTCATTTGACCGAAAACGGTACAGAATCCAAAATAGAAGTGATAGAAGGAACCGTTACTTTCCAATCAATAGCAAATGGGGAAGAGATTACCGTTACGGCTGGTGAAACGGTAAAAGCAACCTCTGCTGGATTATCTGAAAAAACAACATTTGACACTTCTTTTGAACAAGAAAACTGGCAGGAGAAAATTAATCAAACAGAAAATGAATTTACTAAGAGAAATAATAAAAATTTAAAAATAATTTATCCTGCCGGAAGTGCGGTTATCATTCTAATTATTGTTGGAATTGTTTTAATTAGTAGGCGTAAACAGGCCAAAAAAAATTAATTTTTTCCACCACCCTGCCTTTCTTTAGAAATTCTCTAGACATTATAATTTCTTAACCCCAAGTCTTTCTTTACAGAATACTGATCCCAACAAGGCAAAGGGTTACCGTTTTAACACTAGCCAAGATTTGTAAAGCAGTTAGGCTAGACTAACTGCTCCTTATGGCCTGCTCTGTTTTTGCTTGAAAGAAAATGTCTTCCCTTTTTGTACTACATATAGATAAAAGTTAAATATTGAAGGGAGGTGAAAACATATGAATAAGACATCTATATTATTAGGATTAACAGCAATCATTCTCGGAGGGGCAATTTTAGCTCCTCAAGGAGCATTTGCCTACAGAGGAGATCCGGCAGTCAAGGGCCCGAATTATAGCGTGGTGCGCCATGAAGCAATGGAAAAGGCTTTTGAAAATAAAGACTATAATGCATGGAAAGCTCTTATGAATGGGAAAGGTAGAGTTACTCAAGTTGTTAATGCCCAAAACTTTGCCAAATTTGCCGAAGTTCACAAGCTTGTAGAACAAGGAAAAACAGAAGAAGCCAACAAAATTAGAACCGAACTCGGATTGGGTTTACAAAACGGAACAGGTAATAATCAGGGTATGGGTTGTAATAGAACAAATCGTTAATTTATTCTCTGTATAAATCTGATGCCCCGCTTATCAAAATAAGTGGGGTATCAGTAGTTAGTAAAACAACTATTTATTAAAACCCATCATGGCGACTGGTATAATGAATTAATTAACTATGAATGATATTTCCCTATTGTCAGATGAAGAAATAGTAGAAATCATCCGTAAAAAAAACAAAGAAGTTTATGCTGAAATAATTAACCGTTATCAGGCAAAGCTTTTGCGTTATGCCAGTTATCTTCTAAATGATGAACACCTAGGAGCGGATGCAGTTCAGGAAGGTTTCATAAAAGCATACATAAATTTAAACAGTTTTGATGTTAAAAAGAAATTTGGAAGCTGGATCTACCGCATAGTTCACAATGAGGCGATGAACCTTTTTGCCAAAAATAAAAAGATTCAGCCGTTTGATGATAAAATTGATTTTGACAGTGGTATTGACCTTGAAGATGATTTAATAAAAAATGAGTTAGCAAGCAATACTCATAAATGTCTAAGTCAAATGCCGATAATTTATAAAGAGCCTCTTTCACTATATTATCTGGATGAAAAATCCTACGAAGAAATTAGTGATATTTTAAGAATCCCGATAGGTACGGTTGGAACAAGAATCAACCGGGCTAAAGGGCTTATGAAAAAAATATGTCAAAAACACCTGAAATAATAATAACTAATATCGAGAAAACTGTTATGGGAAAAGTGAGATCTAGTGAGATTGTCATGAAACCCCGCTGGATTTTTGTTGTCGGTTCAATCCTTATGATGGTAGGTTTAGTGGGATTAGGTATTGGTATAGCCTTCTTAACCAACCTGATGCTCTTTTTGTTTCGTAGACATGGACCTATGGGACAGTTGAGACTCCAATTACTTCTTGATAGTTTTCCCTGGTGGATACCGGTGCTTGCGATAGTTGGTATTGTTTTGGGAATCTTTATGCTTAAAAAATATGATTTCTCCTACAAGAAAAACTTTTTTTTGATTATCGTCGGTTTTATAGCCTCAATTATTATTTCCGCGTGGTTGATTGACTATTTGGGAATTAATGAAGCTTGGTCGAGAATTGGTCCAATGAGAAGGTTTTATCAACAGTTGGAAAATGGAAAAATTAGCAATCCTACTAATCAGGGGCAGAGACAGATGGAAAATGGTAGGAGCAGAAATAAGAACCTCTAATTTACTATAATAAAAGTAAGCCCTTTTGCTCTTTGGAGATAGTTCTTTATAGAAGAGACTATTAGTAATTTCATAAAAACATGTAACTTTCTATTTCTATTTGCTATACTGAAAACACATGTCCAAATCAATCAGAATATCTTTGGTAATTTTTTTTGGAATACTAATTTTTCTTTTAATAAAATGGCTCACGTGTCCTGCTCTTTGTAACCTGAAATATCCTAAAAGCGGGTGTACTGATAACTCTCCTGGTTGTCCTTATGGAGCATGTTCATCTAATTGTTTTTTTATTTGTTTACCCATACCAGGCCTCGAAGGTGGACCACTTTGTTTATTCTCCAATTTTTTTAATTAACAAGTTGACGGTAATAGGTTTGAATGTTGTCTATCAAGTAAAACAAGTTTACTATTAAGTTTTCGCCAATAAAATCTTAAATGATTGTTTTTTAAGATGTTCCACACCCATTCATCTATTTCTGATATATTTATGGTATGAAGAAAATTCTTACCTATATTATCCTTACATTTTCCCTGAGTTCCATCGGTTATTACCTCGTCATTAATGCAAAATCATTAGGCCTTAATCCTCTTATTGCCATGTTCTATCTTATGTGGTGTCCTGCTCTTTCCGGTATAATTACATCTTTGGTCTATGAAAAAAACCTAAGAGGTTTTGGTTTTAGACCTGGACAAAAGAAATGGTTAGCCATAGGGTATTTTTTGCCGATAGGTTATGCAACGCTTGCTTATAGCATTATTTGGCTATTTGGTTTTGGTGCCATTAATCCTCTTTATCAATTCAATTTTTTCCAATTAGTGATTATGGGTACGTTGATTAATATAGCTTTTGCTGCGGGTGAGGAAATCGGCTGGCGCGGGTTTCTGGCTCCGCAAGTTTACACATATACGCGAAGTTTCACCAAAACCTGTTTGATAACAGGATTCATCTGGTCGCTATGGCATTTTCCCTTGATTATTTCTGGTGTATATTTAGCCAAGATGTCTCTTGATTCTCAACTACTACTCCTTGTTTTATCAGTTACCGCAATGACTTTTCCGATAACTTGGTTAAGATTAAAATCAGCCAGCGTGTGGCCGGCAATACTGCTTCATGCCAGCCACAATCTTTATATCCAAAGACTTTTTGATCCGCTGACCATAGAGACTAATTCACTATCTAAATACATGATCGGTGAATCCGGATTGGTGATGGCGGTTATTTTTATCGGACTGGCAGTTGTTTTTTGGACACTACGAAAACAATTACCTAAAGCAATATAAGAAACAATAAAGAATGACCAAAAAAACAAAATCCATTTATCATAAATGTTTGCCTGTTAAAACTTTTCGCTTAATTGTTCTGGTAGCTATATTTTGTTTAAGCGCTGTTTTTGTAATCTATAAAAAGGAAAGCGGAATTACTGATTATTCAAAACCTGAACATTGGTTGTCATTACCTTCTTTGTCAGGCAAAAATATAGATGTATTCTATCTTTACCCAACCTCTTATCAGAAAAGTAATGCAAGTGATCCCAATATTTGTGAAATCGATAATCCCTCCATGCTTAAAAATGCAAAAACAAATTTGGCAGGACAAGCTAGTGCTTTTGAGACCGTAGCAAATATTTATGCTCCGTATTACAGGCAAGTAGATGCAAGATATGTCTTAAGTTTGCCGTTGGCAGAACAAAATAAAATTATTAGTGATATACCTACATCTGATGCTATTGCCGCATTTGATTATTATATAAAACACTACAATAAAGAGCGCCCTTTTATCCTGGCAAGTCATTCTCAAGGTTCAAATGTAATGCTTTACCTGCTATCAGGTTATATGAAAAAATACCCCGAAGTTTACAAGAGAATGATTGCCGCATATATTATTGGCTATTCGGTCACAAAAGATTATCTTGCCGAAAATCCTCACCTGAAATTTGCCGAAGAAGCAGGTGATACGGGAGTTATTATTTCCTATAATACCGAAGCGCCTGGTGTTAATGTGAACAATCCTATTTTATTTCCCGGTGCTATGGTAATAAACCCGATTAGCTGGACAAGAACAGAAAAACTTTCAACTGATGAGGAAAACTTAGGGTCGTTTATGGATGATGGTAATGGAACATTAACAAAGATTATGAATTATGCCGATGCCCGCATTGATACCAATAGAGAAGTTGTCATTTGCAGCACGGCCGATGTTGAAAAGTTATCTCCGGGTAATCCTGTGTTCGGCAGGGGAATTTACCATATGTATGATTATGCGTTTTATTATTTTAACATTAGAGAAAACGCAGCCAACAGAATCAATAGTTTTTTAAATAAACAAGATCTTTAAAAAAAGTATTACGTGGTTAATTTGAGCGGCAGTGAAAATCAAGCTCTGCTTATATTAGAGTTACGATTCTCAAATATAGTATAATTAAAACATGGAAATTTCAATCTTTCTGGCCAGATTTTGGGGCAGCCTTTTCATAATTCTTGGTCTAATATCTATCGGAGCAAAGTTATTGGGGAGAATTATTGAATACACAGAAGATAAAACCATTACTGTATCTACCGGATATATTACTTTGTTGTTAGGTTTAGCTACCGTCGTTGCGCATAATATCTGGGTTTTTGATTGGAGAGTCGCGATTACTATCTTGGGTTGGATTACATTATTAAAAGGAATTGAAAAAATTGCTTTTCCTACTAGGGTTAATAAAATAGCAATAAAGTTTAAAGGCGGACAAATACTTTGGGGATTTGTAATCTTTCTGATCGGAACATTTTATATTTGGATAAGTCTAAACCTTCGATAAAATCTGTTGAATTTAACTTTAACCACTCTCGAAGTTTGTATATGGGAAGAGTTAATTGTAAATAATAGCCTTACAATGCTTTATTTTAGCAAAACTTCTTTGACAGGATACTATTTAAAATATATAATTCACACATGTCAGAAAAAGGATATACAATAATTGGAAGATTTATTTACGAAGCTTCTGAAAAAAAACAAATTGAGAAAGCAGACCGATTTAATATTAGACCCGGCAAAGGATTAATATTTTATGGTAATGAAGACAACCCGCAAACACCCATAGAATTTGATCAAAAATTAATTTCTTCTGCACTTCAAAAAGTCCCTCCCGGAGAATTACAAATGATAGCAATAGTTAATGAAAAAACCGGAGCATTATTAGTAACTGATGGTACAAAGGATAATTCAATTGGTATGAATGAAAAAATACCTCAAAGCAGGAGAACGATAGTAGTAACATTTGGAAGAATATCTTATGGAATAATTTGGGGTGAAACAGAATGGGAAACAGAAGAAAGCCTAGAAAGATTAATTAAAATGAGGTTAGCAAGAAATTAAGTTAATAAAATTCTCTCCAAGACAAATTTATTTCTTCGGGGAAAAATTCTAAAACTGTCCAAACCAGGAAGCTGATGGATAAAAAGTCTTATAAATATCTATATATTAGACACCATTTGTCCTCGTGTTGGTTCGAAGTTTTCTTTGACATCTCCACAAACTAATATTTTTTTAAATTGTATGGGAAGAGCATTCCCTAAATGAAGACGGGGATTATCCTGTAAATGAAAATGAATATGGGGTTGAGTTGTATTTCCGGTATTTCCGCATAAAGCTATAACATCTCCTTGCTTTATGCGGTCTCCAGCTTTGACCTTAATTGAATTATGTTTAAAATGACAAAGTAGACCATACTCACCGTTTTGGAAATCTATCATGATAGCATTACCAATTCCCACACTTCGATCCCGTTCTCCGGGTAAAACATCAATTGCCCCATTAATGATTTGTAGAATAATTCCATCACCAGGCGCTATAACCTCTTTGCTAAAATCAGGATAGTCTTCCAAAACTTTTTCTTTTCCGGTGCTCTCAGAACGGAAATCATATCCGTAAAGCATATTTTGTGGTCCTTGATTTACCATTCTATTGTGGTTATTTGTTTCTGGTGTTCTTCCGCCATTGCTAACCATTAAAGTTTCTTTAAAAGGGAGAATAAATGGAGTTTTTGTTATATAGTCCATCGGAAGTTTTTATTCTTTCTTTTTAAATATATTTTTAACTATTTTAATCAGAAATTGAACTGTTTTCCAGAGCAAATTTGATATAAATTTAATTATTTTCCAAATTATCTTTCCGGTCTTTTTTAATATCTCAATTATTTTGCTTCCAGCTTTAGTTTTCCGGTAAATAAATAAAACAATACTTAAAAGCAAAATTAAAACCACAAAAATAATTACATAAATCTTAAAATTAATATAAGTTGATTCTTTAATATTGTTTTGTCCATCAATGGTAATTTGTTTGCCCGAATTAATAATTTTCTTTGTTTTACCGGCCAGAACATTAACTGTTCCATTTTCAACGGCGATATTAAAAGAATTAGGATAATTATTAACGATAAATTTCGTGTGAATATTTTGGACAATAAAATATTCATCTTCTGACAGTGTACCAGCAATAAATTGACCAAGTTTGCTTTTGAATAAATCCATACTGAAACGGTCAAACTTAATTGCATAAACAGTTGATGGTGAATTAAAGTCGGCTGTCAGCTGGCCTTTTAAAAGAATTGGATGATGACTTTGGTTTACAGAAAAATAAGTTCCATTTAAAATATGCAATGTACCATTGGTACCACCCATATCAAAATTAATATTACGACCGGCCATATAAATATGACCTTCTAATAAATTTTCAAATCTTATATCACCGGTCGGAGTAAATCTGCCATTTGCAAAATGATATAAACCGCCTGTTAAAACTTCGGGGGTTGATGTGACTTGGATTTGAGGATTGTAGTCTGTTTGATATTCTCCAACTTGATAGAATTCTATCCGGTTCAAAACAACTTGGGCGAAAAATAATCCTTTGTCATTGGCAAAAACGAATTTTACGTTTTTATAAGGGAATTCTGGAGTTTTATCACCTCCGGTATTACCATATATTTTTAACGCCATCTTACCCCCGCTTCCCGCAGCGACGATTGTATACATCCCGCCCGGGCTGACCGCGACGCTTTTATACATATTATCGCTATCCAATTCCTTACTCCAGCTTGATCCTCCGAAATAATAAAGTTTTTTAAAAGTGCGGACGACTACGGTTTGATCATTAAAAGCCGAATCAAAAAGAGTTGAAGTAGAACTTGAACCTTCAGTGATATCACCAATTATCCGGACTTGTTGATTTGATATTGTTTTTTCGCATAGGCCTTCTTTACAATTGGTAACCCTATTATTATTTCTTAAAAAGTAGTCGGAACATGTGGCGGGGTTTCTTTTAAAATCATCATCACCTTTTCCCTCTGTTTCGTATTGGGTATATCTATGCAAGCCTTTATCGAGTAAATGATATGTGCAAAGATAAAAACCATCAGGAGAGACATCCATTGAGGTTGTCCATCCTCCTTCACCCTTACTTAGTGTTATTGACCCGGTTTCATTTCCAAATGAATTAAATATTTTCATAATTCTTTCGTTATCTTTTTTTATTCCAAGATAGGTATTTAACCCAACCGTCCCGCCGTCATAAGAAGTATCCAATCCTACATCACCCTCATAACCCAATGCGTACGGGGCAGACGTTTCTTTTATAAGGTTTCCGGTTATTGGGTCAAGAAAATATAAATTACTGTTTTTTGCTTTATTATCAACAACATAAGCAACCAAAAGTTTTCCATTTTTCGAGTCGCTCATATTGCTGATAATTCTCTCGCTTTGTCCCAAAGTCTTTTTCCATAAAAGTTTCGGTTTTATAAGATGCAGGCTGTTGTCATCAGGCCGGCCAAGAAGTTTTTCTAAAGTAAATTCTAGATGCTGATTATTAGGGACCGCATTTATATCTTGGCTTATAGTTTTATAACCGACGGCAGAAATCGTAAACTTATATTTTCCTGGCTGCATACCAGGCAGTGGGCCGGTGCCGTTTATTGTTTCATTAAACCGGAAGTCGGAATTTACTGCTAAAACACTTGCTGTTACCGGATTCCCGGCAGAATCTTTGATTATGATAGTAAATAAAACATCCTGATCTTTAAGAACAAAATTGACGGAATTAAAAAGCAGATTGCCTTCTTTACAGGCATCGAATTCATTTCCATACTTAAACTCAATTTCTTTAGATTCTGATTTGGAGTATTCCGGATGAGAAGCAGTAATAGTTACTTTTCCTAAAGCCACGATTCCTTTTAAATGATAATATCCGTATTTAGCGCTTTGGGCTTCTTGACCGGTTGAAGCGGTAATTTTCGCACCAATTACCGGTTTGCCGAAAAGATCCTCTATCCGGCCATTAACTGACCCAAGATATATTGGCAGGGAAAAACTTCTTTCGGTTTTATTGCCTTCTTCGTCAATCACTACAAGCGTATATTGTTTATATTTACCGCAATAAGGATTCGATTCATTAGAGGGGTCAATATTAATTGTTGTTTCGAAATCTCTATCACTTAATCCTTGGATATTTTCTTCTGTTTGATAAATAGGTGTTTTTCCATCCGAGTATTTCCCGTCATAGATTTTTACTTTTGCCAAACCGCTTTCTTCACCGGTATTTTTTACCTTAAAATTAACTAAAAATGAATTTAAAGTTTGATCCACAAGCTCTTTGGTAAATGTCTCAATGCTATACCTGGCGGGAGTAGGCCTTAGGTCAATATCTAAAACAAAGGTGTTATTTTGTTCCCAGACTTCTGGAATCAATTGATTAGGATCGACCTTGAAAGTAATCCTGTTTAATTCTCCTGCTGTTGGAGCAAAGGGAACCGCCTTGATCCAATAATTGGGGACATTATAATTTTTTGAATCAGAATGCAAATCAAGGCTTCCCACTAACCAGCTTTTAAAATCATGCAGATATTGTCCATTTAAAGATTCTTCTACCAGAAAATCCTGGACTGAATCCGAAAAGCTTTTCGGTGGACCGTTTCTGGCTCCCAAATAAATTAAATGCTCAACTTTTTCTTTAAAAAGTTGTTTGTTGTTTGAAATAATTCCATCTCTGTTCGGGGTATGCCCTGAAGTGGCTTCCACATCTATGTCCCAGGCATAACCCATGCCGTTGTTAACTAATTTAAAATATAGTTGATTAGTTTTTTCGTCAAAATACACCCCGCGGAAACTGCTTTCCGGATGGCCAACCGAAAGATCGGGAGCATACACTAACTTATCTTGCTGACAGACTTGGTTACAGCTTTCCTGATTGGGGACAATACAGTTTTCGATTAACGGTTTGCATACAAACATGGCTTTAAAGGGGATATCGATATTATCACCGCTTTTAACCACATCATAAACACTTTTTAGAAATTTTATTGTTTTTATAATTGTGTTTCCGTTATCTTCCGTACAATTATCGGCAAAAACATCGTAACAATAAGTTCCTTGCCAAACAAATTTATAGGCGAGACATTGGGAATAGCAAGTTGACTCAGTTTGCTGATAAGAAAGAGAGTTTTTGGGAAAAATTAAAAATAATAAAAATAGTAAAAAAAATAAAACCTTTTTCATTAATGTAATTAAAATTTTATTATCTACACGTATATTAATACTTATTTAATATTTGAGCAACAATAAGGAAATATTTTTAACTATAATTTACATTAATTTATTGATTATGATTTTATTTATTAAATCAAGTGCTCCGCCATATTATCATTTATAGCTTCTAAATAGTATAATTCCCCAATGAATGTTGAGAAACCAGCTTTTATAAAAATAAATCAATTGCCCATTATTGGATGTGTGTTTCGTAAATATGATTTAATGATTGGGGAAATGGGACTTCAAAGAGCATCTGCAGAAGTTATAAGAAGAACAGGTAGCAGGTTGGAAATTGTTGGAATGGAGGATGAAACTAAAAATATTTTGGAAACAAAACCTGTTCTTATGGTATGTAATCATCCGCACGATGCCGAATCTCTTATGTTGTTGGGAACAATACCCGAAAGAAATGATACTTATATTATAGCCTCACACAATCAGATGGGTATAGGAGGTAATATTACCGAGCACATAATTCCAGTCTATATTGGAAAACAACAACATGGCGATGTAAAACTGTCCGTAAGAATTGCCAGAAGGTTTAATGTTGGGCCGCAATTTTCAGAAGTAGAAAGCCACCAAAAAAATATCCAAAGCATTGAAAGAGCAAGCAGTCTTATTAGAGAAGGTCATGAAGTAATAATATTTCCAGAAGGAGCAAGGGGAAAAGAGGGTAAATGGTTAAAAGGGATAGGGTATTTGGTAAAAAATATTGGAGAATTGGATAATTGTTATTATGTAAAAGTTCATATTGAGGGAACATCAGACTTAGATATTTTAAGATTAATACCTAAAGTTAGTAAAATATTAAACAAAGGAAAAATATACTTTTCAAAACCAAGAAAGATAACTGATATTATTGTTGGAGAAACCGATCCAAAGCAAATAGCAGAAAAACTTGAACAAGAATATAAAGAATGGATAATCAAATTGAGATAACTTCTTACCCAAACAACCAAATAGTGGTGTATTGTAATATAAAAAATCATTTCATCGTGTAAACAAAAGGAGATCCGGAAACAAACAATTACAACATTTGATATACTATTTTAAAGCATAAATTATAATAAAAATTTAAGTAAATATAATAAATTTCTAAATTTTAAAGACAGAGCATGGCAGAAACCGGTTCAGACTTTTTTCCAAGAACAGATTTATATCCGCCAAAGGATAATCTTGCCGATCCTAAAAAAAGAGGAAAAGTAAAATTATTAGATACATTAAGAAGTTTATTAGGAAAAAAAAGACAAAAAGAAGTAGCAATCGAAAATTCTCAAGAAGGATACGAGTTTTTTGCGGTTCCTGAAGCAAGAAAAGAATTGGTAGAAATAGGACAAAAAATTGCTGAATATCTCCACACAAACAACATTAAAAAAATTGTATTTGTAGATAGAGCCGCACGACCTGGTTACATAGTATTAAAAGAATGTTGGAAAAAGATGTATCCAGATTCTCCTCAACCGGAAATATTTTTTATAAATCCGGATGGATTTGAAGAAAAATCATTTTTAGCCCCTGAAGGCTTTCCCAAGAAGTTTTCGGTTGGATATCATAGATTAAAAGAGGCTCAAGAAAAAGGAGAAATTGTAAGTAAAAAAATAATAAAAGAAGAGCTCAAAGCTCCTAAAACACAAGAAGAAATAGATAGCGAGTTTAAAGAAACTTACAGCCGTCTTTTGCAAGATAAGGAAAATCCAATTTTATTATTTGATATTTGTATACATACTGGTAATTCTTTACGTTCTATTATAATAGAATTAGAGGAAGTAGGTTTTGATTATAAAAATATAAAGGTGGGATTAGTACATAATACGACAAATGCTACAGAAATAAAGCCCGAATTAGTAATAATGGATGAAATGCCAACTTTTGAGTGTCATCCTTTTGATGAGGATAGAATGATAAGAATGACCTTTGGACGCACAAGCTCAAAACCAAACGAGGATACACCCAGTAAAGAAAGATCTATGAGATTGCGTAAGGAAATTAAAAGGATAGTTAACGAAATTTTTCCCATTCCTAAGCCACAAGAAAAACCAATATAAATATTTATATTTTGGTTTAATAGACCCTCCTTAGTAAAGAATACTTGACATAATGTAAAGGTAGTGTTACTATAATAGCCATGGATATTAAAAGATATAAAAAACTAAGAGCTCTAATAATTATTTTTATTGGAGCAATTATAGCTATCGCAGTTTTACTAAACACATATCTTCTTGCTTTGGTAGGAACTCTTACCGGTATGCTGTTTCTCTCCTTAGTCCGCTCAAAGACAAAAGTTGCAATCGATGAAAGAGAACAAACCGTAAGGGAAAAAGCAGCTCAACTAACCTATGCAATTTTTGCTCCCACCATTGGAATTGGTGCGTTTCTAATGCTAATTCCTTCCCATAGCGGAATTTCTGTTTTTGCAAAAGGCGATTTTGCTTATCTGGAATCGCTGGGAATGGTTTTTGCCTATCTTGCCTTATTTTTAATAGCAATATATGCCATTTCCTACTATTTTCTAAACAGAAAATTTGGAGGCGGTGGCAATGAAAAATAAATTAAAAGTATATAGAGCAATGCACGACCTGACCCAGGAAGAGCTAGCTGAAAAAATTGGAGTAAGCAGGCAAACAGTCATTGCCATTGAGACTAATAAATATCTCCCGTCTTTAGGTTTAGCTTTTAGAATAACCAGATTATTTAAGATCAAAATTGAAGACATTTTTTTCTACGAGGGAGAAACAAATGAAAATTAAAAACATTAAAGAAAAACTATTTTACACCATTGCCATCGGAACTAGTATTTTTCTGCTGTTTTTTATTATTACCTGTTCGTGGATCGGTTACGAAGTTAAAGACGAGTGTCAGGAGGCAAAAAGAGAACAAAGCGGTGATTGTACAGAAGCATTAATCGCTGTTTTAAAAAATGAAAACAGAAGTTTTAGATCAAGAAATTCTGCCATATGGGCACTAGGTCAACTTGGCGATAGTCGTGCCTTGCCCGTTTTGCAAAGTTTTTATACAGGTAATATTCCGAAAAGGGAACCGATTGATAAAAGTATTAGTCAGTATGAGTTAAAAAAAGCAATTAAGCTGACCGGTGGTGGAATAAATATTTCTGCTTTTATTTGGAGAGGTATATTCAATGAGAAATAAATCATCTTATCCCAGAAAAAGTTAAAAAGGAATTTACTTACTTCTTTTCTTGTATATTCAAAACATTCCAACCTGGTTATCTGGTTGTTGTTCTAAATTATGAATATTTATAGGGTTAATTAGTCTAAATAAAGCTACGTTATTTATTTTATAGCCATCTATTATTTATTGACTTTGGATTTTCTGCGTTTATTTAACGTTAATCTTCAAACAGCTTTTGAATGGGTACTCAAACTGCTAATTGACATATACTACAACTAGTTGTAGTATATGAAGTATGACAACTAATACAAAACAAAGAATAACTCTTTTTCTCAACCCCATAATTGTTAAACAAGCAAGAGCAGAAGCAATTGTTAAAGAATTAAGTTTGACCGCTCTTGTAGAAACAGCATTGATAAAATATTTACCCAAAGAAACAATAATTAGAAAAGATGAACTCAAAGTTAATTTTGATCATTAAACTCAAATAAACAATGCTAGATATAAGAAAATATTAATAATTAATTTAAAAAAAGGTGGTGAAAAAGATGACAACAATAGTAAACAATCCGGCTCCTGAAAATAATTCAGGTGGCGGTATGGGAATGATCATCGGACTTATAGTTCTGATCTTAATAGCATTTGTCTTTTTTGTATATGGACTTCCTGCAATCCGACAAATGAAATTGGGAAGTCCTCAGATTAATGTGCCGAGTAAAATTGACGTAAATATTAATCAACCGAATAAATAAAATTAAATAAAATAAAAGGAGGGATGAAAAAAATGGTACATCAAAATCAAAAAAAACATGACGAAGGAAAAAGTGGTTTTAATCCGGTAGTTGCTGCAGTTACAGGAGCAGTTGTTGGAGCAGGAGTTGCAGTTGCCGGAGCTATTGCGCTAAAAGACAAAAAAAATCGCGATAAGGTAAAAGGAGTGTTAAATAACGTAAAAGACAAAGCGACAGGTTATGTGGAAGATATACGAAAGCAATTACAAGACAAAAAGAATGAAGCAGAAGAAAAACTGGCCGAAGGTAAAGAAAAAGTAAAAAAAGTAGAAGATGCAGTAAAAAGTTAATTTGAACACGATTTAAAATAAAAAAATAGGAGGTGAAAAATATGACAGAAATTACAAAAGAAACAGTAACCACTCAAAATGAAGGTCCAAAAGAAGCTGTAACTACTGAGACAAAAAGTATTGCAACCAGTTCCCAGACAGTAGAATATTTAATCTATTTTCTTTTCGGATTATTGGAAGTACTCTTGGTCTTTCGTCTCGTTCTTAAATTAACGGGGGCGAGTATGGGAAGCGCCTTTGTGGGTTTAATATATGGTTTAACCGGAGTTTTTATATTACCATTTGAAGGAATTTTCCGCAGGGGATTTGCCCAAGGAGTAGAAACAACATCGGTTCTTGAGCCGTCAACTCTGGTTGCAATTATAGTATATGCCATTTTGGCTTGGGGAATCGTTAAGTTAATTAGAATACTCTCTGGAGAGAAACAAACTTCTTAACACGTTTGTAATTTTTGACTTAGAGACACGATGAAAAGTGAGGAGGTGAAAATATGAGTTTATTGGACATCATCATTATATTATTGGTTATTTCTTGGTTAGGAGGATTTTCTTTGAAAATTGGCGGAGGGTTAATTCATCTGCTTCTCGTTATCGCACTAATTGTCTTGCTTGCCCGTTTTTTAGGTTTTAGTATCTAATAACCATTAACTAGTAAGGAGGTGAAAACATATGAGTATTTCCACAACGAGTTTAAGTCCTTTGGCATCGCTTGTCTTTGGAATATTAATCCTTATATTTCCGAAATTTCTTAATTATTTGATCGCAGGTTATCTTATTTTAGTTGGGATTCTCGGACTGGGTTTAATAAAATGAAACTAGGTAAAACCAAATATGGACATTAAAATAAACGATCATAAAGAAAATGTAACAGTTTGGCCGGAAAAGCTTTATACACAGCAAGACGTAGATGATTTACGTAAAAATTGGGAGAATAGTCTATTTTCAAAAGGAAGAGAAATAGAAAAAGAGACACAAACCGCAGACAAACAAAAAAGATTGGATAACAAAACTGTTGCAAATTTGGTAAAAAAATCAAACAGGATATTATTAAGCATATCATCGCATGCTTTTCCTTTTGATTTTTTCCCAGATACAATTAATGTTGAAGAGGGAAGAATTACAATAATAAAACGTCGTCTGTTTTCTTCCGAAGTACATAGCATAGATTTAAAAGATATTTCCAACATTTTTATTAATACTGCGGTCTTTTTTTCACAGCTGGTTATCATTTCAAATACCTATGAAGATAACGAAATAAGAATAAGAAATTTAAAACCCAAGGAAGCAGTATTTGTTCGGAGAATAATCGAAGGATTAAGGATATTTGAAAGCAAACAAATTGACACCTCAAATTACACAAAAAATGAACTTATTAATAAGCTTCAAGAATTAAGTACGACAAAAATAGTAACGTAATTGATTATCATTTATCGCACAAAAAAAAGTAATAAGTTAGAAAATCATCCATTGATGGATAATATAAGTGTATAATCTAAAAAAATCATGGATAATCATGAACCAAATTCTGCAAGTCTTGGTTTAAAAGAAGAAAACTTCAAATTGTAGGATATGGATAAAAAACTTTATTTTTCTAATTTATTTCTTCCCATTTTAAATATTGGAATACCTTGTTTTTATGATAAGATATTTCAAAGAAAGAAAATAAAAAAAGATGAATTTTGATAGAATTATTATTCCTTTTCTTCTTACCTTTGTTGCTGGATTATCAACCGTTGTCGGTAGTTTTATTTTTCTTTCTAAAAGGTTTAGTCAAAGAAATTATCTTGGTTTTTTTCTTGGATTATCAGCAGGTGCAATGATATACCTTTCTTTTATGGAATTATTACCACTTTCCATAAAGACCATTGGATTTTTTTATACCAATCTTTTCTTTTTTCTGGGAATTATTCTAATGACCTTAATAGACTTTCTTATACCACATCGCTATTTAGAAGAAAAAATTTGTATTAATAAAAAAATAGCAAATCCCAAACTTTTTTCTACCGGTCTGGTAGTATCTTTGGGTTTGATAATTCACAATCTTCCTGAAGGCATGGCTGTTTTTTTAAGCTCATATGGAAATCTGAAACTAGGAATTTTGCTTGCTTTTGCTATTGCTCTTCACAACATTCCTGAGGGAATGGCGGTTGCCACTCCTATCTATCATGCTACTCGAAGCAAATTAAAAGCCATTAAATACGCTTTTTTTTCCGGGATAACTGAACCGATCGGTGGATTAATCGCTTTTTTATTTTTAAAACCCTATCTTAATCAAAATATTCTCTCTTTTATTTTTTCTATTGTTGCCGGTATCATGGTTTATATTAGCTTTGATGAACTTTTACCCGCTTGCTTCCGTGATGGTCAGGGGCATCGGGCAATTTTAGGTGTAATAATTGGCATGGTAGTTGTTTCGATAAGTCTTTTATTTCTTTAATTTTTAATAAATATGAAATCCGGAGAAAAAAGAGAACCCTCAGAAATAAAACTATTTAAAAAAGAAGAAATAATTTTAGCTAACATAAAAGAATTAGAGCGAAGAAAAAAAGAAGGGGAAATAGACCCGACAGATTATGATTTGAATAATTTATATTATCTTATTCGTGATGGATTACCGGTTAGGTTAAGCGATGTTAAAAACGATGACTACCCAAAAGGGCAAGCAATTAACATAACACAAGAAGTACTTGAGGTTCTCGAAGATTTAACCGGTAATAGTTTACATATTATTTTAGCAAGTGGAGAAATTATTGAAATTGCCTCCGAACTTACAGGTTATAAAAAGGGGGATAGGTTAATAATTTTTCCTGAAGAATTAGGAGAAGTTCCAAAAACCATAGAAAATCCTCTATAGAGTAATTGATAGTGGAATAGGAGTAAAGTAAATTAATGAATATTAATAAGGATTGGCACCTAAAAAACAAGATGCCCAAAAATCCAAATCTAGATCAAAGAGTAAAATGGCACATTGACCATGCAAAAAATTGTACATGCAGACCCCTCGGGGGTAAAATCCTTGAAGAAATAAAAAAGAGGGGAATAAAAATTTAGATACCCATTAATTTCTGGGTAAAAAATATTATTAAAAAAGTATCATATTTATGTTTATGATTAAAAAAATAATAAAAGATGGAGTGGGTTGGGGGTTTTTGCTTTGGTTGATTGGATATATTTTAGGCATAATCCTTTTTATAATAGTTCCGCCTTCAATGGTTGAGTGGATAATTATGCCCATCGGAATAGTTATAACTGTTTGGGTATTATTAAAAAAAATTAATGGCAATTTTCCTCAATATTATTTGTTATTATCTGTTGTTTGGACGCTACTCGTAATTATCTTAGATTATTTTTTCCTTGTTAAAGTTTTTAAACCATCTGATGGTTATTATAAATTAGACGTATATCTTTATTATTTACTAACTTTTATTTTGCCAATATCAGTTGGTTTTTATAAAAGTAAAATAAGAAAAATAATAAAATAAAATTATTATAAATTTCAAATTTCTTTTTCTTTATTAAACAGCTTAAATAATTTATAATATATTATTCAGTTCTTCTTTATACATTAAACAAAAACGCTGGGTGGATAGTAATAAATAAGAAGACTATGAATAAAGAAGCCCTTAAATATTATTTAGCAGATTCAAATAAAGACAGATATAAAGATAGTGACAAAAGGAGGAATATGTCTATGAAAAAAAGCAAAGATGTTAAAAAAATTGTAAAAGATGCATATACAAATATTGCAAAAACCTCTGGGGGTTGCGGATGTGGTAGCTGTGGATGTGACTCTAATCAAACTCTCCAAAAACAAACAAAGGAAATTGGATATTCAGAAGACGAAATAAAAAAAGCTCCGAAAGACTCAAATTTAGGACTGGGTTGTGGAAATCCAGTTGCTATTGCCTCTTTAAAGGAAGGTGAAGTGGTTTTAGACTTGGGTTCGGGACCGGGTTTTGATGCTTTTCTGGCTTCTCCAAAGGTCGGGAAAAACGGAAAGGTTATCGGTGTTGATATGACCGATGAGATGTTAAAAAAGGCACGGGAAAATGCTAAAAAGGGAAATTATGACAATGTTGAATTCAGGAAGGGCGACATAGAAGACTTGCCGATTGATGACAATTCAATAGATGCGATTATTTCCAACTGTGTAATAAATCTTGCTCCTGATAAGGAAAAAGTATTTAAGGAAGCACACCGGGTATTAAAAAATGGTGGGAGACTGATGATTTCTGATGTTGTACTGATAAAACCTCTGCCCGAAGAACTAATGGATGATAAAGAATTATTGGTAGGTTGTATTAGTGGCGCGATACTAAAACAGGAATATCTTAATCTGCTTGAAAAAGCAGGATTTTCAAAAATAACCATTCACAAAGAAACACCAGCCTTTTTAGAAGATTATGGATTAAGTATTACCTTTTCAGCGTTTAAACTTTGATTCTCAATTTTTACTTTTTTCCCAAAATTATAAAAAGCCCGGGAATTATAATAAAAAGAGGCCACAACTTACCGATATCAAAATTAGTAAACCCGTAATTATTTAGAAGAAAAGCTGTTCCCAAGAAAACCAAAATAATTCCTGGTAGTATTCGACCGCTTTTTATTGATTTGCCCATACTATTATCTCCATTATTTTTTTGATTATTCATTTCTATATTATATTATATTTTTGTCAATAAACAATAAATAAAAAATTAAAAATGATAAAAAATTGTATTAAATTAAGAATTAGTATCTTGGATTAAATAAATGCTTGAAGTATGAACCAATCCCATGTTTAAACCCCCATCAGGATCGTTAAAACTTGGTTCAACGGGTTTAACAATTTTACCCTCTTTTTCTATCATAAAACCGCTAGCAAGACCGACGTCCAGACAACAAGCAACCTTAAGGGCCACCCCTAAATTTTTTTCAACCTGTTTTATTATACGGTTATAATCTTTGTTTGAGAAAAAAACATCTAAAGAAGAGGACATAATCATCTGTCTGCCGTCAGTTGCAACAAGCAACACATTAAGATTGCGGTGAATATCATGCGACCATTGAAAATCTTCAGGGATTTCATCGGTGCGGGGGTCAAAACAAAATTGATTTAAAGCAAGTGAGTCTAGATCAGAAGTCAATTTTTTTTCTTCAATAATTTTAAATAATTCCATCTGGGGCACAAGTCTAACTTCCCCGTTTGTACAAAAACCAATCGCTTGGTGGGAAGGATCATTAACTCTCATGGTAAGCTCTTTAAATAGGGAGTTGGGAGATTTTGTTTTTGATTTTGCATGGTCCCAAATAGGAGAGTCACTTTTTATTCCTTGAGGGATAAAAACACTCGAAGATCCATAAACAATCGGAGCAACATATGAATCGGGAGTTGAAGGATCGGTAATTTCAATCGCCCTACACATTCCCAAAGCTTGTGGAGCAGTAGCGTTAAATAAAGCTAGCATCGGAGCTTTTGTTAACTTATGCATTTCATCAACGCGGGAAGAAACCACTTTTGGATTAGGATTAAATTTTGGCTTTAATTTTCCTTGTGATAATTCATATACCATCAAATGAGTGTTAACCAAAGAGTCAGATCTGTCTTCAGCCCATCTGCCAAGACTTTGTAAATTAGAAACAGATCTTAAACGAAAATCATGAATGATACCAACTTGTTTCCCATTTTGGAAAATATTTGTTTTTCCATCAGGAAAAATACCTAAAACATCATCTAGTTCTAATCTTTTTTTATAATCTAAAGTGCCTCTTTTTTCCCTAAGCCAATAGTTTTTTAATAATGGAAAATCAGTAAATAATGAATATAATCTCTGGTTATCAGAAAGCGCTTTCATAATCTCTTTTCTTATTATCTCACCGGATGTGGCAAGAGCAGTTAAGGCACCTCCAAAAACTGCAGCAAACTTTAAAAACTGCCTTCTGGACATTTTTTTGTTTTCTTTCCTTCCTTTCTCTTTATTGCTTCCTAGGTTTTCTCCCAATATTGCTCCAAATCCAAAAATTGCTGTTGTTAATGCGAGCAAACGAGAAGAACTGGGATCATAATATGGATCTTTCATTACCGCATTAACGCTTGGGAGGGTAACTTCTCCTGTTGGTTTCAAAGGGGTTAGGGGAACATCAAATTTTTTATTCTCTACTTGTGGTAATTCAGCTCCAGAATCTAACATATTAAAAAATATTAACCATTATAAAATAATCATGATAATAATAAATAAATGTTATCAATTTAAGATTCATTTATAGTATAACAAATAATAAATATAACAACCCATATAATTATTTTTTTTATTAATTTATCACTTTCTTTCATGCTATAATTTAATAAATCATACCCTTTTAAAATATGTCTCAATTTAGAATTTTTTTTAACGACTGGTTTGTAAAAAGACTCTCTATTCAAACCCTTCTTATCGGTTTGACCCAATTTATCACTGTTATTTTTCTAAGCAAACACACCAACATTATTTCTGCCGCTTCGTATGAAAGTGCCTTGGTAGCAATAATTGTTTATGCTCTTTTTCAATCAATTTTTTGGTATTTTTTTGTAAAATTTATTTGCCGTTTGCACCCGTTTTTATATCCGGTTCTTTCTTTTATATTAAGTGGTATTTTTGTTCTCCTGGTAGTTCATGTAATTCCCGGATTATTCGTATCCTCACTAATAAATAGCATATTAGTTGTTATTATATTAACTGTTACCTCAACAATTGCCGCAGTTGTTTTTGGAATGGATGATGATACCTGGTTTGACTTTAATGTCACAAATGAAATTATAAAAAGATATAAAAGGGCAGAAAACAGTACTCTTCCTGGATTTATTTTTCTTGAAATTGACGGATTATCATACGATGTTTTAATAAAGGCAATAGACGATGGGTATATGCCGACAATAAAACGTTTGATAGAAGAAAGCCACAATCTAACTTCTTGGGAAACAGACCTTTCCTCACAAACTGCTGCAATGCAGGCGGGTATACTTCAGGGAAGCAATAAAGATATTCCGGCATATCGTTGGTATGATCGGAAAAATAAACGGATTGTTAATTCTGCAAACCCAATAGATGCAAAGAATAATGAAGCCCGCCTGACAAACCATCATGGGCTTCTTGAAAAAGGAGGAAGTTCCAGGGGAAATATGTTTTCAGGAGATGCAGCAGAAAACTTGTTTACATATAGCACTCTATTTGACAATAAAAGAGAAAAAAGTCCTGATTTTTATTTATTTCTCCTTAATCCTTATGTATTAAGCAGGATAATTACTAAATTTTTTCTGGAAATAGTATTTGAAATAATTGACGGTTTAAAACAATGGATGTTTGATAAAAAAAATCCTAAAATATCCCGGGCTTTTCCTTATCCTCTTGTTCGGGCGGTTATGAATAGCTTGCTTCCGGAACTTGTTACCCATATTGGTATTATAGATATTCTAAGGGGTATTCCCGCTATGTATCTTTTATATCCGGGATACGACGATCTTGCTCATTTTGCCGGTATTGCAAGAAAGGATACATTGTCTGCACTTTCCTCAATAGATGCAAGATTTGCACGCATAGAAAAAGTTATAAAAAAAGCTCCCCGTCCATACAATTTGGTAATTTTATCGGATCACGGACAAAGCGAAGGTGTTTATTTTAAGAAAAGATATGGAATTGGACTTGAGGAATTAGTTAAATCATTAATCGTAGACAAAATGAAAATTTATGCAAAACTGGAAACAAACGAAGAAAGTTATCTGGTAAATTCAATTCTTACTGATGCTTCAAGGCAGGATTTAAAAACATCTAACTTATTAAGAAAAACATTAGCAAATAATACAAAAAATGGTTATGTTGATGTTACCTCAAAAATCGCAACAAAAGATGTTAAAAATAATGTAAACGAAAAAGATGCGGATCTTATCATTCTTGCTTCCGGAAGTTTGGGTTTAATTTATTATGGTAAAACAGGAAAAAGAATTACTTATGAACAAATAGAAGATATTCTTCCCGGTTTTCTTCAGGGGTTGGCAAATCACGAAGGCATAGGTTTTGTTATGGTAAATTCAGAAAAAATAGGAGGAATAGTAATTGGAAATAAAGGAAAATATTATTTAAATAAAGGAAAAATAGAAGGAACGAACCCTCTTATCGATTATGGAAGAAATGCCGTCACTCATTTACTAAAAGAAAATGAATACAGCAATGCACCCGATATTTTAGTTAATTCAAAATATGATATCAGCAAAGAAGAAATTAGCGGTTTTGAATACCAGGTTGGCCACCACGGAGGATTGGGAGGATATCAAAATCATGGCTTTGTAATATATCCAAAAGCCCTTCCAATAAAAAAAGAAATTATCGGAGCTGTCGATCTATATACTATTTTTCATTCTTGGAGAAAAATTAAATAAAATATATAATTCAAAAATCATGTTAATTGAGATTGATGATAAAAAACTAAAAAAATTTACTGAAAACCTTTGTCAAAAAAACCTAAGTGACCGAAGAGTCCATTGTTGTGCGGTATGTCCGATAGAAAATGCCATTGTTCAAATGAGACCAGAGCTAAAAGAAAAATTTGAGACAAAAAGAAGAGAAGTCTTAAGATTACCAATAGATAATAAATGGCAAAAATGTCTCCAAAGATAGTCCAATATAAAAATAAATTATTCTGATAATACTTCAATAAGATGTCTTCTGTATAATTCTTTACTTGCAATTTTTCCTCTTGCAGCAGGATGAATTAATTTTCGGTGGGGAATTCCCAATCTTTCCAGTTCGGCTTGGACTCTCTTCCCCATACCGACAATAATTTCTCCTTTATTGGCAAACCCTTTTAAATTTTCTAAAACATCTATATTCAATGTCCAATCATCATTCCAAAGATTTAATATAATCTGGTCTCCTGGATTGAGTCCCAAATAAGATAATGCATCAAAAAACCTGATTGCTGATAATACTGGTTTTCCTGATCTTTGACATCCTTCCCAGCTGTATCCTTTTTCTTGTGCAGTTTTACTTCTATTTTCACCGACAAAAATAAACGTTTTTTTAGATAAGCAATAATTTTGCTCTAGAGCAATCTGTTCGGGAATAATAGTTAATCTTTCCATTTGGCAAAGATAATATCAAAAAATTAAATATATAACAAATTTAAAACTTCAAACTCAAAAATTAAATAATAAATATGTTAAAATTAATAACGCAATTTTTCATTAAATTATTATGAATTTAAACAAATTAAAACAGTTTCTGATTTATTCAAATAAAGCAGGTTATTCGGGAGGAAAAGAAAAAAGTTGGATTAAAGAATCCGATGGCTCTACTTCGATAATGGCAAAGAAAGGTTATTGGAAATCCCATGATAATTTTTTTGGCGGAGAACCTTATGGAGGAAGGACAATCGTTTTTTATAAAAATAAACCGTTTTGGATAATGGTTTACTACGGAATAGTTATAAATGAAATAAAAATAGATTCGGTTTATAGGGTTTTAAGAAACGCATTAATTAAAATGCCGGGAGATTATCCCTACCGCGGTCCAAAAAAATATAAAGAAAATAACTATATTTATCAAAATATCTGGAATGGAAAGATAGATCGATTTTCAGGAGAAGAAAAAATTATAATTAGTAACAAATTAATATATAATGCAAATTATTTTGGCGGTCTTGTTGATGTAAAAAAAGGTATCTGAAATTAATTAAACTTCTTGGATTATGAAATGCCCAGTCTGTTTTAAAGAAGGTAATAAAGAAAAATTTGGTCTCTATGTTAAATGCAGCTTGTGCCAAACACTTTTTTTAATAAAGCCGCCGAAGAAAAAAATAATACAAAAAACAAGCAATCTCCTTGCAAATACCATTATAAATAGGAACAACAAAAAAACTTTATATGTTCAAAAAAAACGTATTAAAACCTTAAATTGTTATCTTCCTAAAAAAAGTACTGTATTGGATGTTGGATGTGGTAACGGATTATTTCTAGAATTAGCAAAATCTGAAGGATTAAATTCTTTTGCCATGGATATTTCTCCTGCAATAATTAAACATTTGAAAAATAAAGGCATAGAAGGATACACAAACATGTCGGAAATTCCCAACAATAAATTTAATGCCATAACTTCATTTGATGTAATTGAACACACAACAAATCCGGATAAATTTATTAAAGATATGAAAAAAAAATTAAAAAAAGATGGATTTATTATGATAACAACCCCGAACCTTTTAGGCATCTCGGGAAAAATTTTAAAGGATAAATGGTGGGTTTTTGGAGCGGAAAATCATTTTATTCTTTTTAGTCCTACAAGTTTAAAAATTAAATTAAAAAACAATGGATTTAAAATAATTTATTATAAAACTGATTTGTTGACACAATGGTTCATTCCAAACAATACTTCAATTAAAAAAATATTAAATAAAATTCAATATATGATATTTTTCCCAATTCAAAAGCTTGCAGCTAAAAAATTATTAGGAGATAATATAGAAATTCTCGCAAAAAAAAATAATTAAAAATTTATTAAAATATTATTTTTAATATAATTAAAAATTATGAAAACATTAATAATATATGACTCTCAATTTGGTAATACTCAAAAAATTGCTGAAATAATTGGCAATTGTATTGTTGGCGCAAAAATTATTAAAGCCGATAATGTCATAATCGGGGATCTTGAAAATATTGATTTGCTCATTGTGGGTTCTCCAACGCACGGAGGTAGGCCAAAACAGGAAATGCAGATCTTTCTGCAAAAGATTCCTGATGGTTTGCTAAAAAAAAGCAATTTCGCCGCATTTGACACCAGACTTTTTGAAAAAGACTTAAATTTTGCTCTTCGGCTTCTTGTTAAAACAATTGGATATGCCGCTCCAAAAATAGCAGAAATATTGAAACTAAAAGGAGGAAAAGAAATAATTTCACCAGAAGGATTTTTTGTGATTGGAAAAAATGGACCGTTTAAAGAAGAAGAGGAGAAAAGAGCAATAAATTGGACAAAACAAGTAATTTTAAATTCTAAAATATAAATTATTTGATTAGAATATTTTAATTATTTTCTTCCGGATTATTTTATGAAAAAAATACTATTAATTGCCATATTTTTTACTTGTTTTATTAGTAGCATATTTTTTTATAACTACTTATTAAAAAATAGTTATAAGAATTTTTCTCAAACAATAATTAATAAACAAAACCCCGACGAAATAAAAAACGAACAAAATCCGCTTTCAATAGAATATTTAAGAAATAGAAATTATCCATCAAGCAACATAACAATTGAAGAAACTCTCTCTCCTGGAGAAAATTACAATCGCTATATTGCATCTTATCAATCAGATGGATTAAAAATTTACGGTTTATTTACCGTTCCAAACAAAGAAAAACAAAATGGTGGTTTTCCTTCAATTGTTTTTCTCCATGGTTATTTACCCCCCGGTCAATATGTAACAACAGAACGATACGTTCTTTATCAGGATGGTTTTGCAAAAAACAATTATATTACTTTTAAACCGGATTTAAGAGGCCATGGAAAATCAGAAGGTCAACCGGTAAACTCCAATTTTTCTCCTGAATATGTAATTGATAGTCTAAACCTAGTTTCAGCATTAAAAATTTATAAAGATGCAAATCCAAATAAAATCGGAATGTGGGGTCATTCAAATGGTGGCGGTATAACCTTAAAATCTATGGTAGTTTCCAAGGATATTAAGGCCGGAGTCATTTGGGCAGGAGTAGTTGGAAGTTATGAAGATTTGCTTGAACGATATCAAAAAAGAATACCTTGGATAAATTTAAGACAAAACAGTGAGTCTTCTCCTTCTGTTTCCCCTTCACCCATATTGGATTTAATAAATAAATATGGTTCCCCAAGTGCCAATCCTATCTTTTGGTCAAAGATTGATCCATACTCTTATTTAAAAGATGTGTCAGGACCCATAGAGCTTCATCACGGAACCGCAGACGATAATGTTCCCATAGAGTTATCAAGACACTTAAAAAGTGCTATGGAAACTGTTAATAAGGAAATTAAACTCTTTGAATATCAGGGAGCCGATCATAATCTCTCCGAACCTGCCTTTTCAATTGCCATAGAGAAATCTATAGATTTCTTCGATAAATATTTAAAAAAATAAATATAAATTAAATTATAAAAAATTATAATGAAAAACTAGATTTCTGAAGATTTATAAAACGAGTAAAATATAACAAGCAGGGGAACTAAAAAATAAATATATAATGCACCGGGAGGATAAATAAAACAAACAAAAATACTTAAAAACGAAATCGCAGAAAAAAGCATTAATTGATTATTAATATTTTTAATATAATTAATATTGATATTTTCATCCAACAAGCGATTTTTATAACTCCCGTATAACCATATAATAAAAAGCATATTAGTAATTAAAAATAAATTAACCAGAAAAATAAAAATACTTCCCCATAACCTATGATAATCCCCAAGAAGAGCCGAACTAAAAGGTAAAAGAACAATAAATAACATAAAAAAAATATTTAGCCAAAGATACCCGAAATCAACTCTTTTGAGACATCGGGAAATTTTATGATGAATAACCCAAAAATTAGCAAGCAGTAAAAAAGTGACTAAATAACTAATAAATTGGGGATATTGGGCTTTTAAATAAACATAAAACATAGAAGCATTACCTAAGTGGTTTTGGTGTGGTAATTCGATAAATATAACAAGCAATGTCATGGAAAAAGCAAAAATACCATCAGTTAAAGCTTCAAGTCGGCTTTTTGAAATAATTTCTTTTTCGTCCATAAAATAATAATAGCAGATTTTTTATTACTATTAAACAGCACTCACAAGAATGATGAATGCTGTTTAAATTTACAAAAATTATTTTTTTTAAGGCATTGATTTAAAACCTCCCCTTCTGCCAAATTCACCTCTTCCGCCAAATCCTCCCATTAGATATTTTATATCTATTCCATTTTGGGTAGCCCAATCTTCAAGAGATTTTCTTTCAGTTTCTCTCTCCTTTCTTTTCTCTTCTATTAAAGTTTTTCTTTCTTCATCAGTTTTTCCTTGTGGGTTTAGTATTTGTTTTTGATGATTAACAGCTATTTCCTTATGTTTATTAATTATAAGTAGTTTTTGCGCTGCAGTAATTTTATTATCCTTTATAAGTTGATCTAAATAAGAAAGAAACTTTGTTTCTCTATCTGTCTGGCGTTTTTTTCTTTCTTGATCAAATACCGTTTGTACATCCTCTTTTTTTAATCCGAACCTATCTGCAATTTTTTGTACTAAAGACTGCTTCGGATTTTGATTATTATTTAAGTCATCGGCAACTGCTTTATCAATCGTAATAATTCCCATTCCGATAATCATTGCCATAAAAAGAGATATCAATATTTTATTTTTCACCAACTCACCCCCTTTCTTTATTAAGAAGATTATCAATTTGTTCTGATAAAAAGCTTAGAAGGGAAGGTGAATTTTCTTATTGCATAAATCTGTTTATTGGTGGATAATAAAGCCTCAGTAAATTTAAAAAATATGAAAGAAAAAGCAAAATATTTAGAAAACAGAAAAAGGGTATTGGAAATCTATGGTAAAAAATGTGCAAATTATAGCCAGTGCCATAGCAAAAGCAAGCCTCATGTTCACCACATCGTTTTTAAATCGGATATGGGAACATTTACAGATTTTCCAATCAATGAAAAAGGAAATTTAATTGCACTTTGTTGGAAATGTGAGAAAAAAGTCCACGAAACGGCTAAATAGATTAAATGAAGAAGAACTTCAATCAACCCAATTAAATAAAAAAAGTAATACCTTTACTTAAAAACAGAAACCCAAACAAACCGAAAATAATAATAACAATTATTCTTATATTTTTTAGGAAATAAGAATTAAAATTTGGTAAAATTTTTTTGGAAGAACAAGGAAATAATACATAAAATAGTAAGGGAAGTAAGGCTGAAAGCGAGAAACAGAATATATTTAATAAATGAAGAACAATTTTTATTATAAAACTGATGTTTGCGGAGACAACAAAACTTGTTGCATTAAAACATATAATTAATGCTCCAAAATTAGTTATTTCTAAAAAAACACTGATCCCAAACCATTTAGTCAAATCCGCCTTTTTATCATCATGGGTTTTGATTTGATAATTTTTATCAATATAAAATTTAAGAGAAGCCGCAAGAAAAAACAATCCGATTAGTAAATCAAAAATTGCTGAAGTTATTTTAGGTTGAGAAGAAAATTGTATTTTTTGTCCGAATAAAATTCCTAAAAAGACTACTCCCGCACAAACACAGATCATTCCTAAAAGTAAAGCACCCGCTCTTTTTATATTGTAATTTTTTCCTCCGAGGACTGTCAGCGTTAAAGCAAAAACCAGAGGGCTAAGGAAAATTGTCGTAAGGTCTAATGGAATAAGCCGTGCTAATAATTCCTGCATTAAATACTAATTATTTATTTTATAATATTTTCCGTTAAATACTTTTCCTGTAATTTTTATATCTTTTAACCCAATAGGATCTATTTTAAAAGGATCGTCGGCAAGAATCGTAAAATCAGCCTTTTTACCGATTTCAATGCTGCCGATTTCCTTTTCAAGTCCAAAAGTATAAGCTGCATCAATGGTAATTGCTTTCATTGCAAAGTAAACACCTATTCTTTCTTCCGGACAAAGTACGGTATCTGATAAGACTCCAATCCTGTTTACTGCACACCACGCTAAATATAAAGGATTAGACGGAGCCATAGGAAAATCTGAATGTAAAGAAATCCTAATCTTGTTTTTAAGGCAGGTTCCGGAAGCACCGATCCTATGTGCGTTTTTAGAAGAAAAACCAACTTTTGCATAAATATCTCCCAATGCGTGAAGATAATATGGCAACAAAGAAGCAGAAATATTCAATTCCTTCATTTTTTGTATCTGTTCCGGTTGAGAATATCCGATATGGTGAAATGTTACTCTGCTTGTCGATTGTGGATAAGTTTTTTTAAGCTCATCAAATATTCCCAAAATTGCCTCTAGTCCTTCGTCGCCGTTAACGTGAACATGAATTGAATAACTTCTTGTCCAAAAAGTTGTCGCAATTTTTTTTAATAAGGAAACAGGTGTAATCCATTCACCCTGATGTCCATCGGTATATCCACTCTTGATACGCATTAGTTGTGCAAAAAATGCTCCGTCAACAAACATTTTTACCTGTTTTAAATATGTTAAATTATTACCGTTTTTTTTGGGAAGGGAATCAATAAATTTAATAGCCGCATCTTCTCCCATTTTTTCATAAACCAACCTTGGTTCGGCAATCATATATGTCCTTAATGAAACATCGGGAGCATCTATTATTTCTCTAAAAATTTTCTTTTGATTTTCATCAAATCCATCAATTGCCATCATGTCGGCAACCGTAGTAATACCATTTTTATGAAGATATTCAACGCTTTTTTTAAGCGCAGTTTCCCAATTGTTTCCTTTTAATAATATTGGAAGTATCAATGGAATCATTTTTTCAATTACCGCAGCCTCAACGAAACGGCCGTTTGAAAAATCTATTTGATTGTCGTTTTTTGTATTTTCTTCTGTATATTTTAATTCCAAAAGAGCTTTACTGTTTAATATCGCTTCATGTCCGGATCGTTGTAAAAGCAATATTGGTCTTGTTGAAGAAATTTCTTCTAAGTCACTTTTAATCATTTTCCCATGAAAGTAACTTGCATATCCCATCACAATAAGCCATTCATTAGGATCTTTTAATTCCGACTCAACTTCTTTTAATTTCTTTAAAAAATCCTCACGGTTTCGGGCTGTGTTAGATTTTACTCCGGGAAGACCCCAATCCTCATCAGCGCGGATATTGACAAGATAATAAAATGCTCCGGCAAAAGCATGGTGGATGTGTGGATCGATAAATCCCGGCAATAAAATATCTCCCCTTAAATCAAAAAGTTCAGTTTTCTCGTTTTTATATTTGTTAAAAGCCTCGTCTTTTGTTCCTGAAAAAATAATACGGTCATTTAAAATTGCCACCGCCTCTATTGGATTTTGATTATTGTTTGCCATTGTATAAATATTTCCTCCAAAAAAAATTTTGTCTGCAAATCTTTGTAGATCGTTCATTTTTCTCCTTTAAACCGTTTTATAAAAGATTTATTATTCCTTAAAATTAACTTATTTAAAAAATATTATTAACCAAAAAAAATTAAGTGAATTATCACGGAAAGGGCTATTGCCGCCCAAATAATATTTACAAATAATGGCTGATATGCTCTCTTGGAATAACATAGTATCCCAAGTCCAATTGCTCCGGATAAATTTAATAACTGGTAAAAATAATCATGTGGTGATAAATAACCATAACTGACTAAAATAAAAGCTCCTAAAGTTGCTATTGCCCCATACCATCCGGCAATATTAATTAAAATTTTCATTTTGTTATGAATATGCAAAATCTTTGCAGGGTAAATTTACTCCAATAATTAAGAAATAAAACAAAAAAAAGAATGATGAAGCGGGCAGTTGGTAAAGGGGAAAAGGTAACCACAACAGCAATTAGAAATAACTAAAGAAATAGCTTGTTGCATATTTATTAATATTAAGATTAATTTACCTTTAAAGCCAACCACAACTCCTTAACTTTATAAAAAATAAAGTTAAGGAGTAAAAACGCGGTTTTCTAAATTTACTTGCGGACGCTGTAAGCGGTAATAGCCAAAGTTGTTCCGCCTATAAGCCAAATTATTCCAATGGCTATGGGAAGGGCAAGCATAGAGCTTAATGGATTAGAGAATAATAATAAACAGACTATCCAAAGAACAATTCCAAGCAATACTTCCCCAACATTATTTCTGGAAACTCCATGGACAAGAGAAATAGTGCCCTGGATTAATCCTACGATTGCAATAAATACGAACAAGAACTCCAAGACAACAAATCCGGAGAAAATAGGATATCTTAAAACCAATACTCCGGCAAGAAGGCCTAATATTCCGCCAAACAAAAGCCAACCCTTGCTTTTCTCTTTTGTAACAAAAACCTGGATGATCATAATAATTCCTCTGATCAGCCAGTAAATTCCTAGAAGCTGGATTAAAAGGAAAACTGTCATGTCTGTTGAGAAGATAAGCAGTAGTCCTAATACTAGTTGAATAATTCCTTCAAGAAAAAGGACCCACCAGAATTCATTTTTTTTGGGCAGTTTGTTTTTCATATATATAAAAAAAATAATTGATAATAATTTAATTATTGTTTAACAAAATTACTTTGTCAAGTATCCCTTCAATATTTTCAATTTTTCTAATATCTTTACCGCAATACCGGTAACAAGACCAATTATTATTAAAATAATTGTTATCTTCTTTAAAGAAGCTGTTATTATTTCATATAAAGCTCCCGCTGCTTGCCTATTTATTTCTTTCGCCATACCTATAAAATAACTTTCTCCGGAGTTGATTAATATGAAAAGAAGTAGGGAAGAGGCAAAAACCCCAAGTCCCACCCAAAATAAAAAGTGCAATCGTTTTAAAGCAACAAAAACCGACCCAACAATAAGTAAAATTACTAAAATAGGGAAGATTATCCCTAAAACAGAGATAGAATTAAGAATAATTTTAAAATAAGCCAACTTTTCCGATTTAAATAAGGTCACCTTCGGTTCTATTGGAATATTATTAAACAGTGAAATTCCCTTTGTTAATAAATTAAGCTTAAGCTTATTAACAACCTCGCTAAAATCTAAATATACTTCTCCCGAATCATTAACAACTAAATTGCCCTCTCCGGTCATTATTTTTATCAAATATGGGTGAATAGTCCTTAGTGCTTTGTCCCACATATTATTAAAGGCATCAGAAGTTAAAATAACAGTACTTTCTTTAGCGACAAAATTTTTTAATTCCGAAGTTAATGCCGGTGCTAAAAACTTTATTTGCTCTGGTAGTACTTTTCTGATCTTGTCTTCAGCATTAATATTTTGAAAAAAATTATTACTTAAATTAACTGACAACGATTCTATGATATATGAATTTTTACTAATAGGGCTTAATGTTTTAACAAATTGATCTGTATTAAAAATGGAAAACTTTAACCAAAAGAAAATTACAGATAAAGGAAGAACAATTAAAGCAGTAATAAGTAATAACCAGGAAAAAATTTTTCTTATTAACCAGACATCAACTTTTTCATAATGATTATTTAACATATAATTTAACTCTATAATAATTAAACATAACCGTCAATATTTTTAAATTTATAATACGCTTACCAAAAAAAAGTTGCCCCTCGTATTAAAAATATTAAAGCAAAAATTAAAAATAAAATCCCAACAATATATCTTCCATACCTAACAAGATAAAAATTTACTTTATCTAATACTTTATTTGCGGAAAGAGGAAATAAAGAATAAAGAAAAATTGGAAAAGTAACAGGAAGAGTAAAAAATAATAAGTTTACAAAAAGTAGAACAATTTTTGCAAACATAGAGATGTCTGCATTTCCCACCTCTTTTGATGCCGTTAGGTTTAAAAACAACGCATCAAAATTAGTAGCATTTACTAAAAGACCAATAATAAACCATTTTAGGATTTTTTTATTCTCCGGATTACTATCAACCTTAATTTTTCTTTCTTTAGTTATAAATGATTTAATAGAGAAAAAAAGGAATAAAGAACCAAGAAATAAATCAACAATTGCCGAAACCTCCGGATCTTTTTTATTTGTTAAAATGTGTTGACCTAAATTAAATCCAATTGTAGTAATTACAATGCCCACAAGTATTGATCCTGTTAAAAAAGCAAGCAATCTTGATCTTTGATGATGTTTATTTGAAAGCAAAAAAATTGTTAAGGCAAGAATAATAGGACTAATGGTAGAAGCAATATCAAGGGGGATTATAGAAAGAAAGGTATTTAACATAAAATTTAATTGCTTTATGTTTTATGAGAAGATTTGAAATCGATATTTAAAATAATGTTCTTGAATAAAAAAAGTTTATTATGCTATTTAACAGATCCGGTAATGTCTTTTTTCTTTATGTTGCTCTGGTTTTTTTACCGTTTCTCCCTTTTTTTCTAGTTTATTATATGCCTCAATCGTATCTTTTATAAGAATATCAATCATTTCTCTGCTTAAGTTCTCTCTCACTACCACTCTTAAAAGTACGGTCTCTTGGGCATTGGGGGGTAAGCTGTAAGCAGGAATTATCCATCCACGCTCCCTAAGTTTGTCAGATAAATCATAAAGAGTAAAATTAGTTTTATTTTTTAATTTAACCGCTACTACCGGTAATAATTGTGTGGGATTAAGAGATTCAAAATAACCCGTTTTAACCAATTCTTCTGCTAAATACTTTGCATTGTCAACTGTTCCTTTCATTATTCTGGTAAATCCCTCTTTGCCTAGACGTAAAAACATATAGTACTGTGCTAAAATCATTGTACTTCCACGCGAGAAGTTAAGAGTATACGTGGGCATCTGACCACCCAAATAATTAACATTAAAAATAATATCATCCGGAACGTCTTTTTTATCTCTAAACACCAACCATCCGATTCCAGGATAAACAAGTCCGTATTTGTGTCCGGATGTGTTAATAGATTTAACTTGTTCCAAACGGAAATCCCACCTTAGATCAGGGTATATAAAGGGAGCAATAAACCCGCCTGATGCACCATCAACATGAATAGGAATATCCCATCCTTTTTCTTTCTTTATTTTTAGTAATAAATTATTTATTTTTTCAATTGGATCATATTGTCCTGTAAATGTCGTTCCAAGAATTGCCCCAACGCAAATAGTATTTTCATCTAATCTTTTTTCTACTTCCTCTATATTTATAACAAAGCGGTTTGGTTCCATTGGAATTATTCTCGGTTCAACATCAAAATATTTAGCAAACTTATCCCAACAGACATGAACATCTGCCCCGAAAACTATATTTGGTTTATCATATGGCTTTTTCATTGCCTTTCTGTTATTTATCCATGTCCACTTATGAGCAAGAAGTCCAAGCATAATTGCTTCGGAAGAACCAATCGTTGCAGTTCCAACCGCCTCACAATCCTCAGGATTATTAAAAAGACGGGCAAGGATATTTACGCATCTTTTATGTATTTCTTCTGTTTGTGGATATTCATCATGATCAATAAAATTTTTATTATTTGTTTCTGCAATTAATTTATCGGCTTCTTTTTCCATCCAGGTTGTACAAAAACTGGCAAGATTTAAAGAAGGATTGCCATCCATATTAAGCTCATCATGTATAAGTTGGTATGCGCAATCAGCTGGCATTTCTTTTTCTGGAAGTTCATATTGGGGAATAGGTTTGTCAAAATATTTTGTTGAATAAGTTAATAAATGACCGGGACTATTTGGCTGAATTTTCAATTTTTTATGCATATTTATTAATAATTATGTAATATCAATTTTTTTCTTCCACGAAGGTTTTCTTAAATGAAAAAGAATAAACGGAAATGAAATAATTATTAATGCTCCAAAAAATAAGAAAGAAACATAAAATATTGTATTTCCCATGGGTAACTGTGAAGGAGGAAAAAATCCCAAGACTATTGCCGAAAGACATGCGATTATTCCCATAATAGAAAGTATCCAGATGCCTACTTTTCCTCCGGGTACAGAATATGGTCTGACCGTATTTGGTTGAGACACTCTTAGTTTTAATGCCGTTAGAAACATAATGATATAAACGGACAAATATATAATTGCTGCCAAATCAGTTAATATCCAAAAAGAACTGCTGACTGACGGCATAAAAAGAAATATAAAAGAAATTAAAGAAACTATCACTCCCTGAAACAGCATTATGTTAACAGGCATATTATTTTTATTTATTTTCTGAAAAAATGGCGGAAGATCACCGTTTTCTGCAGTAACAAGAAGTCCTCGGCTCGGTCCGGCAATCCACGAACTGATTTGCACAATCATTCCCGGTGCAGTTAAAATTACTAAAATAGGAATTACCCAACTTAAATTAAATTTATCAAAAACTGCAGTATAGGTTTGCATAATTCCGGCCGTTAAGCTGATATCTTTAGCGGGTATAATTGCTGCAACAGAAAGTGACCCAAACAAAAATATAGCAGTTACTATAACGGAAGAAATTAATATTGCTTTGGGGAAATCTTTTTTTGGATCTTTTACTTCCAAGGCATGTACTCCGGATACTTCAATTCCTGCAAAATACAAGAACATTCCTGTTAAAAAAACAATATTATGAATATTTGATAAGTCTGGAACAATGTTAGCAATATTAAAAGAAGTTGCAGGGGGTTGTCCGCTGAGAATCCAAATTATTGCCAAAACCAAAAGAAGTGCTCCCGGAAAAATAACTCCCAAAATTGTTCCGAATTGTGATAGCATTCCCGACACCTTCATTCCGTTAAGATTTATTAATACCGCTCCCCAATAAACAATAATAATTACCGCAAGAGTATAAAATTTATTATTTGCCAAATCCGGATTAATAAGATATGCAATGCAACCTGCAGTAGCCGACAGAGCAGTAGGATAAAAAACTATATTTTGCAGCCATTGCAAACAAATAGTAATAAAACCCCATTTTTCTCCGAACGCTTCTTTTACCCAAGTATAAATTCCTCCACGCTGAGGCCAGGTAGAAGCAAGTTCTGCCGAAACAAAAGCAGTTGGAATTAAAAAAACAACAACCGAAACAAGCAGAAAAAATACTATTGAAAGTCCATACTCGGACATCATTGGAAGTCCCCTTAAACTGCAAATAAGGGAAACATTAATCATTGCTAGGGCAAAAACACCCAACACTTTATTTTTTTCCATATTATTTATTGACAATTTAAATAATTAAATTCATTATAGGAGTATTATTAATTTTATTGCAAGAGGAAGTTATGGATCATCAAATATTACCCCCAATATTAAACAATAATCCCAGTTGGGATGTAATAGTTACCGAAACCACCCCGCTTCTTTCTTTTTTTAATCCGCATGGAGGCCCGACAAAAAAACATTTTGAAATACAACTAGACAAAAGCCGCTTATTCAATTCACCCAAATTAATTGATTATAAAAATGTTTCTGAAAACGGAATTTTAGTGAGTGATAAAAAAATAGAACCAAAAGATGAATTGGAAGATAACTCTCTTTACTATTGGCGGGTAAGAACAGTAACAAGTTATGGTAAAAGCAATTGGGTAGTCTCAAGATTTTATACTGACACAAAATCAGACGATTATTTTATGAATTTAACAAGAACCCCAATTAAAAATGTTGAAGTTTCAGGAGGATATAATGCTAAAAATATAATAGACTGGGACGACCCTGGACTTTTAACATTTTGGCAAAGCCCGCCTCCTGGAAAAAAACAGTCTTGGATAAAATTTGATTTGGAAAAAGAAACTACAGTTTGTAGATTCTGGATTTTATCAAATCCGGGAAATCCCGATGGTTGGTTAAAAGATTTTATTATTCAATATAGTAGTGATGGAGAAAAATGGTCGGACATTAAAGAATCCATTGTAAAAAACAATGATACGTTTAGAAATATTATTGATATAACTCCTGTTAAGGCAAGGTTTTTTAGATTATTAATAAAAGATTTTATTGGTTATTGTGTGCAGGTCAATGAAGTAATTTTATACTCTCCCGGGAAACCAGCAATTCCTTTTGTTCCGGAAGAAAAATACGTTTTAATTATTGGAAATGAACATAACGGTTTTACTTTTACGGAAGTTTCTGATTTTATAGAAAGCCTTGACTTAAAATTAAAAACAGTAACGGTGCCGTATTTTGAAGTCTCTTTAGAAATGATTAATAATCTCAAAAATAAACCCATCGCCATTATCTTGTCGGGAAATAATGCCGATTATCCTAATCTGCCGATGTTTGAACATAATGGGGAATTTGAGATAATAAGAAATTGTGACATCCCGATTTTAGGAATTTGCGCCGGCCATCAATTTCTTGCAATGGCATATGGTTATACTAGAGCAAGAAGTATGGGTTTTTCTGACATAACAGCAATAGAACCTAAAAGAAAATGGACCCAAACAAAAATTCTTAAGAATGATCCAATATTTAAAAATATAAAAAATAATTTTGTTGCTCCCGAAATTCACGGATGGGCAGTAGTAGAACCAATAGAGGAGTTTGAAGTAATTGCCGCCTCTACATATATTCAAGCGGTTAAAAGTAAGAAAAGACTAATCTACGGAGAACAATTTCATGCAGAAATTGAAGCTTCCTATAATCATGGCAGACCATTTATCAAAAACTTTTTAGAAATAGCAACTAGTAAACAATAAGGAAATTAAAATGAGCAATGATAAAACTCAAGAAATAGGAGTCATTCCAATTCAAATAGAAGAACCAAGTGATGAAATGTATCCATTAACAAGAATTCTGGTTGATACATATCAAAATGCCATAAACAGATTTGAAAGTTTAACAAAGGATCTGGATTTAGAAACGCTCGAAGAACCGGATAGATCTGGATGTATATTAACAAGATCGGTAATAAAAAGCTTTAGAAGAGGAAATTCTCCCGAATATTTATCAACAAACTTTTTTGATCAAAGAGAATTAACGGAAACAGCAGTCAGAGAAATACAAGGTCTTGTTGAAAATCTTCCCGGTTGGATCCCTATTTTATTTAACGACTTTAAAGAAAAGTTTAAATCTATCACGCCCGAACAACTTAGAATTTCGACTATTTTAATAGCAGACGACAATGTTGATAATTTTTTTCAAGCAGGAGATATTTTTGAATTTGTTAATAATTGTTTATTTTTATCGGAAAAAAAAGAGTATTTAATTGAGAAACAAATTGGTGATAAAAAAGTAGAGTTATTAGATATTAATAAAATATTAGGACCAAATTTGCAGGAATATCAGAATAGTTTTTCTCAAGAAGATAGCTTTGAAATATTAAAGAAAGCTGTCAAACGATCAGTTATTAGGACAAAAATGGAATCTGCTCCTAGGATTACTCAAGGTGCGGTTAAAACTTTAACAAAATAAAAAATCTCATATTTCTTGTGATAAATTTCACTATATCTTTTTAGGCCAAGGACTGCCTGCCTCTTTTTTTAACTTATCTCCGATTTTTATTTCATTGTAAAATTCTGCTGCTGCCGGAATATTATGTTCTTCACCATTTTCCAGCTTAACTCTTAAAAAATAAAAATGCTCATCTCTCCCTTTTTCATCATCATGTTTAGTATTGTGCCCCCTATCAATCACTACTCCAACCCAGGAATCTTTCTTTGCTTTAAAAATCAACTTAGCGATAAATCCTAAAAACAAAATAATTAACAGCAAAAAAAATCCGAAAAAAATAATTATTGGTAGAAACACTATCGTTTTTTCCATAAATCTCCTTCAACTTATTTATTTAATATTTTTATTAATTTTTTCTAAAAATAAAAAACAAAATCCAAAACCAAATCCTTCCTTCATTATATTTAAGTTCTATTATATTTCTCCTTGCGTGTTAAAACAATATATATAACTATTTTAATACATATATAATTAAGTATATATAAATCTAGTTTTTTGGTAAAATACCCACTTGCCTATGGTAAGGTCAAAAGAAATTACTCCCGATAGGGAAAATCTTAGAAAAAATACTGTTTTTTTCCCCGAGGTATTGGAAAATTATCCTCCGAATATGTGGTGGGGGATTTTAGCAAGGCGTGTAATTGGTTTTGAAAGATATGTTATTCCTACTCTCTCCGACGATCCCTTAAAAATCAGTTGTCTGGAAAAAACTCAACAAGTTAAAAAAATATTACGTGAAGTTTCTGTAAGAAGACTTGATTCAAAAGAAAAAATTATTGAACTTACAGAACATAAAATGATGGAGTTATCAATGATGATGGCTTCTTCCTTTGAACCAAAAGAGTTGGAATTAAAAACATATTTCGTTCCCTTAAATGAATTGGTTGAATCTAATAAAGATAGATTTGCCCTGGAGCATGGGATATTAAACGGTGTTAGTGTCCAATATCTTCGCATGAAAAATCCGGATAATTCGTTATTGGTGACCGTACCCCTTCCAATCGCAAAAAAAATTTGGCATAAAGGTGGCGCTTCAAGACTTGCTTTGGATATATACGCAAAAGCTCCGGAAATAATGCAAAAAAATGAATTTCCTTTAAATGATTTGGATATTCTTTCTGCAGAGAAATCATCTGAAGCCCACAAAATTGCTATAGCTATAGGAGTTGATCCTGATGGAGTAGAGCATATGGGAGAACCAAATTTGAATTTTACCCGTTTTTGTTTTGGAAGGGATACAACCCAAAATCAAGTTTGTTTGGGATCCGAAGGTCTTTATTATTCCGATCCTGCTTTTCTTGCTGCAAAAACCGGAATGACCGAAATAATTGGAGAATACATTGCCAATAAAGCAATTTATGGAATAGATAGAGTAGTTATTGAAGGTATTTCGCTAGCTAAACCGCGCGGATTAATGAGGCTTGTAAAAGCTGTTGCTGAACAAAAAGCATTAACTTTTCCATATAAAATGGCAAATAGTAATTTTGACATGGGGATATATGCGCTGTTTTTAGCAAAAAAATGGTCAAAAAAAGAAAAATTTCCTGATTTTTTAGAGCGCATGTTTTATCTTATGGATCAAATGAAACAAACAAAGCCGAAAGAAAAAGATGCAATTGCACTTCTTGAAAGAGCACATCGGGAATATCCTTTTTTTGATTTTGATAAAGAAGTAGTTTCACTGGAAGATCTTGCTAAATGGAAAGCAAAAAAATTTGTAAAACAAATTGATAGAGAATTTGCTTGGGTTTTTGGATTTCCTACCACTTTACACCTTAAAAGAAGGGAAAACGATACTATTCCAAAAATAATTTCCCTGGATGGTTTTATTAGTGACCCAAGTTTTGCGGGTAAAACTGCAAAATGGTGGGAAAAATTTATAAATGAATCAAGGGAAAGAGTAAAAGCATTTGATAAAAAAAATTTATCGTTTTATGATAGAATCTTTTTTAAAGAAGAAGATTATGATGACATGACGGTTTATAATATAGATGAGTAATAAAATAAATCTTTAGGGAATCATATGAAAAATAAAAACAATCTTTCGTTTAAAGAAAAAAATCAAACCCTAATAAATCCGCTAACCCTAATTAATTATCAGGAAGGGGGAGTAGTAAGTAAAGAAATACTAAAAACTAAGTCGGGAACAATAACTCTTTTTGCGTTTGATAAAAACCAGGGACTAAGTAGGCACACGACTCCCTTTGAGGCCATGGTATACATTTTAGACGGAGAGGCAAATATAACAATTGCTGGTAAAAGTAATATAGTAAAAAAAGGAGAAATCATCCAAATGCCAAAAAACATTCCCCATGCCCTAAAAGCCGAAAAACGATTTAAAATGATATTAACAATGTTGAAATAAAAATATAAAATATGTAGCAAAAGAAAGATTAATCCTAAAACCCTTTAAGTACTCCGTGAATAAATCTTTTTGCCTCAATTTCTCCCGGATTATCAGATAAAATCCCCATAACTCGTCGTAACGTTATAGCAGTATCAGAAATATCTCTATCTCTTGATTTATCAGTGAAATTATCTTCATAATAATAAGAATGTACTATGGGTTTATCTGGATCGATAATAATAAAATCTGAGGAAATCTCATTTCCCCAATCTTCTTCCCAGCGGATTGTAACTCTGTCATTTTCATAACGTCTTATCTCAAGACATCCAGAAGCAAAGAGCCCTATTCCTATATCCTTTATTTTAAAAAGAATACTTTGATCTTTTTCTGTACCCATTTTGTTTGGATTATATCACAACATTTAATTGTTTGGATTTCTCAGTTGTCCACCCATTACCGGATTTAATTGAATGTTGTTTGCCGAAACACTACCATCAGAATTGTTTTCTCCAAATATGGCTACTTTTTCTCCTGTTTTTAAATCTTCTTTAGTAGCACTAGCTGCCTTATTTATAGTTGTTTTATCAGAAAGAATAACAATTTTACTGCTTCCGTCTTGCATTTTTACCGTAATCGATTTATCATCGCTTCCGATTATCTCTCCATTTACCATTCTAAAATCTTGTCGGTTGCCCGAAAACTGCCCTTGGCCCATCATTCCCGTTCTTTGTTGTCCCCCAAATTGTCTGTTAAATGTGGGTTGTTTGCTTTGTTGGTATTTCATTCCCGCAAAAAAACCTACTCCCCCAAAAATAATCAGTAAAAATATTATGGCAATCTTTGTATTTGTCATAAATCCTCCCTTTTTTATTAATTAATAATATAAATATTTATAATTTTTAACTTATATTTACTCTGTAAGGGCAAACTAACCTGTCTCGCCCAACGCAAGTCAAAGCGGGCTTGTTACTTTTTATTATTCATATCTTAACGCTTCAATCGGTTGTAACTCTGAAGCGCGGCGGGCAGGATACCATCCAAATAAAATACCAATTCCCCCCGACACAACAAACGCTAGTATTATTGCACTGGGAGAAATTATAAAAGGTGAACTTGTGACAGAAGAGATTATATAAGATATTATAATTCCCAAAAAGATTCCGATTATTCCTCCGCTGAAAGTTAGGATAACCGACTCAGTTAAAAATTGGGTAATTATTACTTTTTTCTTTGCCCCTAAAGCTTTTCTTAAACCAATCTCTCTTGTTCTTTCCGTTACTGTTACCAGCATAATATTCATAATTCCAATTCCTCCTACCAACAAAGAAATTGCGGCAATTCCGGAAAGTAAAGCAGTAAAAGTCCCGGTAGTAGAAGAAACCATATTTAGAATATCCTGTTGTGACATAATAGAAAAATCAGCTTGGGTTGGATCTTTTAAATTATGCTTTGAAAGTAAAAGGTAACCGACTTCATTTTGGGCATCGGTCATTACTTCGGCACTTTTTGCCTCAAGGGAAATAGAGCTTAAATAATTTTGTCCAAACAATATCTTTTGTGCGGTTGTCAAGGGAACATAAACAATATCGTCCTGATTCATAAATCCGCTTCCTCCCTTTGAAGTAGTAACCCCGGTAACTGTTAGGGTTTGTCCTTTTAGGCGTATAGTTTGTCCTATTGGATTACTATTTTCTCCAAACAGATCAGAAACAACCTGAGGACCAAGTACCGCAACTTTTGACATGCTATCATTATCGTTTTGGGAAATAAAATTTCCGGAAGAAATTGATAAGTTGTGAACGTTTGCATATAAGGGAGTTACTCCCATTATTTCAGTATTTGTATTATTAGCTCCTGTTGTTACTTGACTTCTTTGTTCAATTTCTGGTGAAACATATTTAATGGTAGTAATTTGTGAATTATTAGATATAGCTTTGGCATCATCAAGAGTAAGTGTGGTTCTTCCTCCCGCAGCTCCTCTTACTCCGCCTTGGTTAAAAGATCCGGGCCTTACTGTTAGCAAATTTGAACCTAGCGATTGTATTTGCGATTGTACTGCCTGAGCAGTTGCTTGACCTAAAGACATTAAAGCAATAACACTGCCAATTCCGATTACAATTCCTAAAATTGCAAGGCCGGTTCTTAATTTATTAACCGTTAAGGTTCCTAAACTTTCGATAATTGTTTCTCTAAACTCCATATATTAATAAATATAAATAAAGTATTCTGTTTTAAACCCTTCTTCGTTTGTGTCCGTCTTCATCTTCTACGATTTTTCCATCTTTTATATGAATAATTCTTTTTGCATGTTCAGCAATATCGGGTTCGTGGGTAATCATAATAATAGTATGTCCTTGATCATTTAATTTTTGAAAAATTGACATAATTTCCTCCGCTTGAGCGGATGCAATATTACCCGTTGGTTCATCAGCGAGAATAATCGAAGGATTCATGGAAAGAGCTCTTGCTATTGCAACCCGCTGTTGTTGTCCGCCGGAGAGTTGATTTGGGGTATGATAGATTCTATCGCTAAGACCCACCAATTTTAAAAATTTAATTGCTTTTTCTTCTCTCTCTTCTTTTGACACTCCTGCATAAATCATTGGCAAAACAACATTTTTAAACGCTGTTGTTCTGGGAAGCAAATTGTATGCCTGAAAAATAAATCCAATTTTTCTATTTCTGATATCTGCAAGGCAGTCATCGGAAAGCTTAGAAATATTTTCCTTATCAAGAAAATATTCTCCGCTTGTTGGAAGGTCTAATGCTCCCAATATATGCATTAGAGTTGATTTTCCCGATCCGGATGGCCCCATAATTGCTACAAATTCACCACTTTTAATCTCAAAAGTAATATCAGATAAAGCAATTGTTTCAACCAAGTCCATTTTATAGATTTTATATATATGGGAAACCTTAATCATAAAAAAATATTATCGTCCTATTCTCATTGCCCCGCCGCCCATTCCGCTAAATGGTGATTGTGTTTGGTTGTTGCTTTGGCTGTTTGCAGAGCTTGTTATGTAGTTGGTTATTATAGTTTCTCCTTCAGACAATCCGGAAATAATCTCTTGCTGAGATGTTGATGATAAGCCTAAGATAACGTTAACTTCTTCCACTTTTCCGTTTTTTAAAATCCTTACAAAAGACTGTCCGTTTTGAGTTTGTATTGCGCTTGTTGGGACAAGAACAACATTATCTTTCACCTTGGTAATAATATTTGCACTTGCTGTCATATTGGAGAAAATTTCCGGTTGTTCGGTATCTAGTTTTATCATTGCCGGATAAGTTGTGACTCCTGAAGTGACTGCACCAATAGTATCTATGCTTATAACTTTACCCGTAAAAGTTTTATCAGGAAAAGCATCAAAAGTAAGAGTTGCCTTGTTATTGACTTTCACTTTTGGGGTATCTATTTGGCTTAGATTAACCTGTATTATTGGAGGAGCACCCGTTTGAATGCTGGCAATTTTTTGCGCAGTGGATGTCCCTGAAGAATTTGATTGGGCCGTAAGCACTGATCCAATTTGTAAAGAAAGACCTGTAACTGTGCCGGAGATTGGAGCATATACTAAATGTGATGTTTGTTGATAAGATAACCACGAAGAATTAAGAGATGTTTGTGCCTGGGCAACTACATTTTCCTGATTTTTATATTTTGCCTCAACTGCCAGCCATTGGTCGTTAGTGCTCATATATTGGGGAAGTTGTCTATTGTTTGTGTTTGGTGAGCCATCAGAATTTTGATAAGTTGAATTTTGAGCTAAATCCATGTAAGTTTTCCAATTCAATAATAAATCGGATTGCATCGTATAATAACTTATTTTTGTATTTTCTAATGCATTTTTTGCACTCTGATAAGAAGAAAGTGCCTGACTTTCTCGTTGTCTTCCCTCTAAATCCAAATCAATTTCAGCAATAATATCTCCGGTTTGCACATTTTGGCCGTTTTCAACATAAATTTTGTTTACAACTCCCGATGCTTTAGTATTAATAGTAGCGCTATTTGCTTCAAGAACTTGTCCCGACGCAGATACCGATACAATTAAATTTCCCTTTTCTGCTTCTGTGGTTTGATATTGAGGTTGTTCCTGTTTATTTCCAAGAATTTTATAACCTCCAAACCCAAGTCCGACCGTAACAACAATAATGAAAAGAATTAAAAAAAACTTTCTTCTTATTAGTTTTTTTAGCATATTAATAACCCTTTTAATAATTATCAGTTTAATTTATTAAATAAAACTGAGAAAATGCTTAAATAATGCTTGTTTTTAATTTTTTATTATTCTAAGGGTAGAGTAATAGAAAAAACTGAACCTTTCCCGACAACACTACTAACCGAAATTTTACCCCTGTGTAAATCCACAATACTTTTCGCAATAGAAAGGCCCAATCCATATCCGCTAATATTATTCTTAGTTCGCGAAGAATCAACCCTATAAAAACGGTTGAAAATATAAGGAAGATCAGAAAATTTTATTCCCACACCGGTATCTTCTATCTTTATTATTACATTATTTTTTATTGTTTCGCTTTTTATCTCTATTTTTCCACCATCGTGGTTATATTTAATTGCATTGTCTAAAAGAATAGTAATAAGTTCAGTAATACTGACTTTATTTGCCTTAATCCTTGTCTCTTTAATATCTATAATAATTTCAATATCTTTTTCTTTTGCCAATCTTTTTATTCTGTTTTGTGCTTCACTAATTACATCAGATAAATTGAATGATTCAAAACTAATCTTAATATCAGAATTTTGGTACTTACTAAGGGTTAAAAAATAATCAGTTAATGATTTTAATTTATTTATCTCTTCAAGATTGCTGTTTAAAAGTTCTCTAATATTTTTTGCGTCAATTCTTTTCTCCCTTAATGCTACTTCTGTCTCTGTCTTCATTGCTGTAAGTGGAGTACGAAGCTCGTGAGAAGCATCAGCAATAAATCTTTTTTGTTCATCAACCATTTCTGAAATAGGTTTAAGGGTTTTTCCGGCTAAAAAATAAGCCAAAGCCGCAGAGCTTCCTAAAATAAAAAAATTAATTGCTATTAATATTAGTTTTAAACGAAATTTAGTTTCCTCAATAATTTCTGGATCTAAAATAAAAAATCTTTGCACTCCGTTATCTTGGGGTGGAACAATTAATAATCGATCGGGAACTTTATGTTCAAGTCTTAACCTCTGCATCTTTTCAACGCGATTAAGCTCTGAAGTAAGAATCTTATACATAGAGACACTAAACGAGGTGCTAATTATCATAATAATTAGCAAATACCATAAGGTAAGTTTAATTCTCGCTTTGTGAAACATTATTTATTTCTCCCCAGCTTATATCCAAAACCTCGAATTGTATGAATTAAAGACCCCTCTTTTTTAAATGGTAGATCGATTTTATTTCTTAAATATCCGATATATACTTCAACCGTATTTGGAAGAACGTCCGCTTCATAATCCCAAACATGGGTAATAATCTGTTCTTTGGTAAGTATTGTATCGGGATGTCTTAGAAAATATTCAAGAAGCGCAAACTCCTTTTTTGATAAATGAATAATTAAGTTTTTTCTTTTAACCTCAAAAGACAATGTGTTAAGGATTAAGTTGTCATAAGATAAAACATTATCAAATCTGTTTTTTGGTCTTCTTATAAGTGCTCTTACCCTAGCAAGCAACTCTTCAAATGCAAAAGGTTTTACTAAGTAATCATCAGCTCCGGAATCCAAACCGTTAACCTTGTCAGATAGTTCTCCTTTTGCCGTGAGCATTAGAATTGAAGTATGGTTTTTTTGTCCTCTTAATTTTTTGCATATTGTAACTCCATCCATCAAAGGAAGCATAATGTCAATAATAATTAGATCGTAGTCTTCCGTTGAAGCAAGGTCAAAACCGCTTTCTCCATCATAAGCCAAGTCAACAGCAAAAGACTCAAGTTCAAGCCCTTTTTTTATTGAATTTGCGATTTTATGTTCATCTTCTATTACAAGTAATCTCATTTGAGAAGATATTATACCAGAAATATGAAAAAAACCTGAGAAAAATTCTTTATTTTCTAAGCATCTTCTAAGGTAAGTTAATTAATATATAAAATTGAAAAAACTAAAATATAAAACTGCCCTTAAACAGCGCCTTGTTTGCCCCGGGCGCTGTTTTATTTAATAATAATTGAAAAAACAGAAGAAGAATGGTTGGATAATTAAAGTAAAGATATTAAAAAATTTCTCTCTCTTCTTATCTCCTATGACAGTAATGAAATGGAACTATACGAGGTTTCAAAAAAAGTAAATAATCCCCAAACAGACAACGAAGAATTAATAAATCCTCTTATTAAATAAATCTTTCAAATCTTTCTTTATCTGCTCCGCAAATTGGACACACTCCCGGTGGTTCTTCTCTCGCACAAAGATATCCACAAACAGAGCATCTCCATATTGGATATTTTAAACCCTGGACCTTTTCTTTTGAGTTTATTTTTTTATCATTTTTCATTTTCAACCTCTCTTTCTTGTTTGGTCTTCTTTCTGGAATTGAAATTATATTATTTTTATTTTCTAATATTTTTTTAGAAACATACAAACCGCAAAAACAATTTCCGTACTCTTCTAAGTCAGAATCTCTATAGTCACACGGGCAGATAATATCTAAATCTTCCTTTTTCACTCCGGATGCAAGCCTGCAGGGACAAGATTGATATCCGTATCGTTTATCATTTGTTAACAACCCTTTAAGTAAGCTTTTTGTGAAATTGGTGTCTGAATTAAGGAAATAACCTCTTTTTTTATTATCATCAAGGAGCTTTTTATAAAAATTGTTTAATTTCATTTACTAAGATAAATTAGTTAATTAATTTCTTTATTTCCGCTTCTTGAAAACCAAGGATTACTTTTTGTCCGTTATCAACAACAATGGTTGGAAAAGATATTTGTGAATTATATTTTTCTATTTCTTTTTCCGCTTCGTTTAGGTCTTTGCCGGAAAGTAAATCTATATCAATAAAACTGTATTCTAATCCAAGATCAGAAAGTAATTTCTTCGTTTTTTTACACCAGATACAAGTTGATAATGTAAAAAGAAAGATTTTTTTATTTTTCTTTCCTGATATTTTTTTTATTTTTGTTTGATAAGACATAAATATTTTATTGACTAATTATAACAGAACCGTAAAGCAGGCAAAATTTTATTTTTGTTTTTATTTTTTAGTAATGATATAATCCTTTCGTAAAAAATGAAAACTTCAAATAAGATCAATAAAGTAAACAAGCTTAAAACAGAAATTGAAAAAATGAGAATATTTTTAGAATTTCTTAATGGAAAAAATAAAAATAAATCTTTAAATAAAAAAAATGTCAACTGAAATATTAAAAGAAATACAGGAAGTTCAATCCTCATTAGATAGGGAAACAATAACCCGCCATTTTTTCCAAGAAGGTAATATTGACTATGATAAGTTAGTAAATTCCTTAGAAAGGGAAAAGCTTTTTATAGCATTGGAAATCCTAAGTCACCCCGAGTTTCTGAAACTGATAGATGAAGGAAAAATTACACTTGGCGCTATAAAACCCAAAACTGAAATAAGTAAGTTAAATGTAGCTTCCGATGTTGAAGGAGAGAAAAAAATACTTGAAGAAATAAAACCACCGTTGGAATTAATTTTCTCTCTTTCTTTAGCAATATCAAGGAAAGATATTGAAAATTTTTATCCTGAAGATGTAAGAAAGAAACTGGAAAGTATAAAAGAAGGTGATATCACTGCCTTAGAAAGTCTCACAAGATTATTAACCTCCGGTCCAATAACTTATTTTATTTTATTCGATAAAACTGCCAATGCCATAAATGAATGGAGAAGGCAAATTGGAGCAACTAATCCTAAAAATGCCTCCCCCGACAGTATAAGAGGGAAATACGCGCTGGGTGTTCCGGGAAACTTAGTTCACGGAAGCGATAGCAAAGAAAGTGTAATAAAAGAAATAGAATGGTTAACGGGTAAAATACATAGTATTGTATAAAAAATATTTTCTTTACAAAACTGTACTTATCAATTCTCCGGCCTTGTATCCCTTTAATAAAACTTTTTCAAGCAGTGTAAACATAATTTGTTCGGCAGTTTGTGCCTTTTCCCGTAAAGATAGTAAATTTTCTTCCCAAGATAATTCTACTCTTAACAAAGCTAAACGATCTGCGGGAACAGCCGTATCAATAGTAATATAACCGTCTTCTTTAAATAAAAATTGTTTTATTTTGTTAAGTTCCTGTTCGTTAGTTATCGCAATGGTCATAAATGTCTTATGGGGATCAAGCGATCTGCTGTGAGCGTAATCAAAAAAAGTACTATCCCTGGTGCTAAGGGTAAAACCGTTGTTTAAAATTCCAAACATTCTCAATCCGGAAGTCCAATAACTTACTCTTCCTCCTTCAGGAGTCAAATTTAGGATTCCCTCCCTTTTAATACTCTCAAAATCCTTATCTCTCTTTACACCATGGATTAAATGTTTTCCTTCATTGGATAGGTCAATAATTCTTCTGACTCTTCTGGGAGAAATCCCTCCGCCAATTACCTCCGCTGTTTTTTCACAAAATAAAACCTTATAATCTTTTTGCCCTTCATGTTTATCCATATTTAAATTATATATATAGTATATTATTTACATTTATATATAATAAATAAAATTGTTTTATTCCAAAGGTAGTTATAATATTGCTTTATGAAAAAAACAATGGCCAAAAAATATTTTAATAATTTTTTAGAATTACCCAAAAAAATTATCCGTTTAATACTGGTTTTTTTAATACAGCAAAACGAAAGTAATACCTCTTCTGTACTTTTTTTTGATGATGAAAAAAGACAAAAAATAATGGAAACAATAAAAGAAATCAGAAAAGAAAGCAATCTGCTATTAGTAAATCACGAAGCCTACCAACTTTATATGTTGGTCAAAAACTCCGAAAAAATAAAGGGGGATATAGCTGAGGTTGGTGTTTATAAAGGAGGATCAGCAGCAATAATTTCTGAGGCAAAAGGTAAAAAAACTCTCTATTTATTTGATACTTTTGAAGGAATTCCAAAAGTTGATAAATATGATTCCCCAAATTTTTTTAAAGGTCAGTATTCTTCCTCGCTAAAAGAAGTCAGCAATTATCTTATTAACTATAAAAAATACAAGGACATATTTATTTATAAAGGAATATTTCCCAATTCTGCACCAAAAATAAAAAATAATAAATTTTCTTTTGTTCATCTGGATGTCGATACATATAAAAGTACAAAAGATTGTCTTGATTATTTTTATCCGCGCATGGCAAAAGGTGGAATAATTCTGTCTCATGACTATCTAAACGAACATGGAGGAGTTAAAAAAGCAATAAAAGATTTTTTTAATAATAAAAAAGAAACAATTGTAGAGGTTTCTCCCGGATATCAATGTTTAGTAGTTAAACTATAAATTTTAAACTATTTAACCGTTGCTTCTTTTTCTGCAAGGGTTCCGTCGAAAAGCAATTTATTATCAGAAATAGAAGCAGTTTTTGCGTAAAATCCGGGTATGGATGAAATTCTCCCGTTTATATATGTGATAATTAAATCTCTTTTATTTTTTACCTTAGAAAGATCAGATATCATTCCGCCAATATCAACTGCAAATGTTTGCCCAATAAGTGATGGGGGAGCAAAAGATAAAAATAAATTAACCGGAATTGAAACTCTTCCCAGTTCAAAAATCTGCGGTTCAAAAATAGATACTTTATTATCTTTTAATCCTGCCTTCATTTTCAAATAAAAAACCGGATTGGCTGGTAAATATTTTATAGCAAAATCCAAAGCCTCTTTTGGTGCTCCGATATAAGCTCCGTACCCCGGGATTTTATCTTTAAGAACAATCCCTGATACTTCTGCCGATCCGTCTTTATTAAATTTAATTTGGATATTTTTATAAGGAAAATATTTCCAAGGTCTATTATTCATTAGAGCTGTTGCTTCAGCCGAAGTAAATTCGGCACTTATCTCTCTTTTTCCCATTCTTTGGATACTGTTTTGGGGTGGAATATCGCTGGGCAGGGTTTCATAAACAATTTGGCTTTTTGCTCTTGCCGATTCTTTATCTTCGTTTGCATATCTAATTCCCAAATCGCGTGGTTTATCTGATCCAAAAAGCGTTGAAACCCCGGGAACAAGCCCTAAATATCCAAGCGCCAAAACTATAACTATAAGTAAAATAAAAATAATAAATATCAATCTAAAAAATGACTTCATATAATCGAATATTATCAAAATACAATTATTTAAGCAATTGAATATATTTTATTACTTTAATACAATTAACTTATGAAATCATTGGAAGAAATTGAAAAAGAAATAGAAAAAATTAAAATACGGAATGAAAAGGTAGAAATTGATAAAGCTTGGGAGATAAGTTGGACGAGAAAAATATTGCTGGCAATTTTTACTTATATCGCAATTGGTTTATATATGAACGCTATCTATATAGCAAAACCCTGGCTAAACGCTATAATTCCCAGTATTGGGTTTCTTCTGTCAACTCTGACCCTACCTGCCTTTAGAAAGGTTTGGCAAAAATATTTTTATAAGAAAATATAATATAAAAATTCCGGTTTAACTCCAAAATAGTAATTTCCTCTTGACACAATAAGATTATTGCATTAATATTCCCGGAATATGGAAGAAAAAGAAATGTACGTCGTTGTTTTTAAGGGAACCGGCGGAGAAAAAGGAAATTATCCGGGAGTGGTGACTTGGACAGCCTTTAAAAATGAAGAGGATTTTAATAGATTTTTATTGGAGTCTGAATGTACGGAAGAAATTATTGCTCATGGAATTACTAAGGAAGAAGCAATAGAAATTGTAAGAAGAGCTCCAATCCTTCCGAATATTGGCCTTGCTTTTCAGGAGGCAAGCCAAGGAGATGAATTTGATTATGAAACTCTTGAAAATCGTCTTGCTACAATAGCTTTTGCAGCAAGAGAAAGAGGAATTGATTTAAAATCTGAATTACCTCGGGGTTTTCCCCTTTTAAAGTAACTCCCTTACTTTCTTCAAAAATGCCTTTGACAACATTTTTTAAAAATGAGATACTATTTTTAATGCCCGGCAAAAAACCAAAAATATCTCAAAAACAAGTTCCTCTTTCAAAATTATTGTTAGGTCTTCTTATGGTCTTTTTTCTTTTACTTATTATCATATTTTTTACTAGGTTAATAAGCGGAAATGAGGATAACTGGATTTGTCAAAACAATACATGGGTAAAACATGGATTTCCAAGAAGACCTCCTCCGGAAACAACTTGCGGTAAGATGCTAATAGGAGGAGACAGAGACGAACACGGATGTATTGGTTCTGCGGGTTATTCATGGTGCCAAAAAAAAGAGAAATGTTTAAGGATTTGGGAAGAATCCTGTGAGTAAGATGCTATGAAAAAGCAAAAAGTAAAAGTATCAAATAAAAATAATGTTTTACCAATTCTGATATTATTATTTGCTGTTTTTATCGGAATTTTTTATTTTTTTCAAATATCATCATTGAATAAAGAAAATAAATTAGCAGTTGATATTGAGTTGGTTAAAGAAGAAACAAAATTATATAAAATTTCTGCAGAATATCCGCAAATAAAAAAAGCTTCGGATAATTTTAACAACGAGATAAAAAATACAGTAGATAATAAAATAAAAGATTTCAAAAAAAATGTTACCGGCAATTGGCAAATAAGAGAAAAAAATTTATCTCCTGAAGAAAAACCCGCTCCCAATCCGGATAGTCCCTGGCCGTTAAATATCACATGGACCCCTGAACAACTAAATAATATATATATAAGTTTTGTTATGCGTATGGACTCATTTGAAGGTGGAGCAAACGAAATTCAGGATATTGTTACTTTTAATTATGATTTAGTAAATCATAAAAATATTAATTTAAGTGACTTATTTCCAAACGACAGCAATTATCTAAACGAAGTATCAAAATATGCCATAGACACCCTGACAGATAATTTTAAAATGTCAGGAAATAATAATGATATTCCGGAAGACATGATAAAAGAAGGAGCATCTCCAAAAGAAGAAAATTTTAAGCGTTTTACATTCAACGACAACATTATAAATTTTTATTTTCCAAAATATCAAGTAACACCGGGAGTTTTTGGCGAACAGAAAATTGTTATGCCAAGAAAATAAATATATGCAAGAAAAAATTTCACCCCAGATAGAAGAAAAAAAACCTGTTGTCAATAAAATTCCCAAGTTTCTAATAATTCTTCTTTCAATAGCAATTGTTCTTCTTGTTCTAAATTTAGTTATCAGCTTTTTCAAAAACGATAGTAAAATTCAATTACCGGTAAGTAGTTCTAAAAAAACATCCATCTCCGGAACAGTCAATTTAAATGGTTCTCCCGAGACGGGAAGCGTAATTGACATAGAAAAAAGAAACACCAATCAAAGTGAATTTACAGTTATTTTGAATAATCTTTCAGCGCGCGACGGAATAGGCTGGTCAATAAATGATGTAATTGCCGGTGCCAATTATGAAATAAAAGCTGTAGTAAGACAAAATGGAGTGGTAAAAGGAGAGTCAAATATTATAAGAGTTACTGCTCCCGCTCACGAGGAAATTTTATCTATAAATTTATCTCAAAAAGACTTAAATGGTAATGCCATAATTTCAGGATCATTTAATATTAATGGTTATATTCCGCAAGGAAGCACCATAACTCTTGTTGCCATAACACAAGGACAATTAAAAGAGCAAATAATTGATGATGGTATAAATCCAATTGATCAGGGAGCATGGAGATGGGAAAAGGCAGAAGCGGGTGAATATTATATTTTAAGAGCTTTATTAGAAGATAAAAACAGCCAGGTTATTGCTAAGTCTAAAGATATAACTGTTTCTGCCCCCGCAACAAACGAGGTATTAACAATCAATTCAACAATTGCCCCTGCCACTCCTCAGGCAGCCGTATTGTCGGGAAAAATAAATCTCAATGGTCAGGTTCCCGACAATGCAAGAATAGTATTATTGCAAAGAGTATCTGGAACAAACCAATACCAGGTTGCACTTGACCCGATTAACCCAACGGATGGTGCTACTTGGGCATGGAACAATGGCTCGTCTGGTGTATCTTATGATCTTCTCGCAGTTTTGAAAGTAAGACAAAGTAGCGGTACTGATAAAGATATTGCTTATTCCCAAGGGCTAACAGTTACCGCTCCCGGAGTAAATGAAATTCTTACAATAAATACAGGAACAACTCTTAATGCTCCTTCTCAGCCGACAGTAAGTTGTGATTCTCAAAATAACAATCAATGGAGTATTACCTTAAAAGGTTCAAGAACCATCGATGCAAATAGTTATTGGTTTGAAATCGGAACACAATCAGGCGGAAACGATATGCTAAATTCAAAAGTTAGTCAATCCGACATCGATCCTCAGTTAAAAGCAACAATAAATAATAACACCACCTATTATGCCCGTTATTCTTATGCTTATTGTTCAAATTGTGCTGATATAAATTATTCTTCTTTTTCGAATACTCTGACATTTTCTTGTCCTCAATCTCCAACCCCTCAACCGACATCTCCATATACGGGATACGTCTGTGATTCGGTAAATGGTTGCCAGCTTACAACAAATCCTAATCCTCCATATGCTTATAATAATAATGGTTTAACCCAGTGTCAGGCTGCTTGTAGGATAAACCCAACATCTACTCCTACCCCAATGCCAACTCTACTGCCAACTGTAACATCAACACCCATCCCAACGAGTACTCCAACAGATATACCAACACCAACTCCCACCGAGGCACCAATTCCAACCGACACTCCGGTTCCAATTCCTACGGATTTACCACAATGACCTTTAAGATAATAAAAAATTTCTCTGAAGTACCGTATTTAATAAATTATTAAATACGGTACTTATTATAGGGGGAGAAACAATTTATTCTCTTCTTATTAAATATTGTGCATCGCCCGAGTTAATAAGTTCTAATAACTCGTCTCTGGTAAAATTCGGAAATCCCGAGAAACCATTATCACCTAAATTTAATGTTGCTCCGTTTGGATGAAGAAAATAAGCGTGTTCAATTTCCCGCACCCAGATAACCTCACCGTCATTTTTATTTTCCTCTCTTAATCTGAATGCTTCAGCAATACAGCCGATTTTTTTTTCTTCAAGCATAATATCTAATATATCATTTTATTTTTTGAATATGTAAATTAATCTCATAGTTGTATTGAAAAAATTTTGCTACAATAACTACCATGGAAAAGATTAAAAAATATTTTTATTTATTCATCCATTTAAATTTTATAACGGGATTTTTTTATGCTTTTTATCATTTTCTAACTACTCCCAAAAGTATTTTCCTAAGTAGAAGACTGTGGGCTTATGAGTGTTGGATAATAATTTCTTTTTATTTCCTTTTTATTTATCTAATTATTTTAGAGGAAGAAACAAAATTTAAAAAAGTCGTTGAAAAAATTAATCTTTTCAAAAAAATATTATTAGTTAATTTAATTCTTCTGATAATTCCCTGGGGACTTTTTTTGCTGCTGGCTCCGCGGGATTTATTAACTATCCTTAGTTTAAAATCAGTTTATTGGAAGATTTTGGGAGGATTTTCACTTCTTGGTGCCCTGATTTATTTTTACCCTTACAGATTTTATAAAAATAAATGGACTTACTTCGTTTTACTTTTTGGTGCTATTGATAATTTTCTTGCCGGATTGATAGTAACTATTTTATTTATGACAAAAAGGATTCCAATGGTTGCTTTTGCCGCAACTCCATTGCTTTTTTATTTTTCCCTCTTTTTCTTTAAACAGACGAAAGAATACAAAAAATTAGTTAAGGAAGATACACAAAAATATATCACAAATAAATAAAATTAATATAATAAAATTATTTTTTATCCAGTCTGTATTTTAATCAAAGTGTTATACTTAAATAAAAGGAGAATAAATGAAAATTATAATTATAGCGATAGTAATAATAGTGTTGGGTTTTTTAGGATATAACGCTTTTTTAAAAACAGAAAAACCAAAACCGGTAACCGTTACGGAAATAGTTCCCAATAGTAAGGATTCCATAATTACCATATCTAATTTTTCTTTCCAACCGGAACAGCTAACTATAAAATCTGGTAAAGAAGTAATATTTAAAAACGAAGACTCAGTAACCCACACCGTAACAGGTGAAGATTTTGACAGTGGAAACATTGAATCGGGTGGTACCTATAAACATACATTTACAAAAAAAGGAAGCATTAATTACCATTGTACCCCCCATCCATCCATGAAAGGAATAATTATAGTAGAATGATACTTCCAAATCCTATCATCTTTACAAAACCGCTTCATGTTTGGCTTGGAATGTTAACTTTTATTTTATTAACACTCCAAATATTGACCGGTTTAAGATATATAAAAGCTCCTCTTTGGGTTCATACAAAACTCCTTTGGAGGATATTAATACTCTTGGGTTTAATTCACGCTTTTTACGGTTTCCAAATTTATTTTTTATAATATGGAGAAGTTTCTTTCCCCCGCAATTAATTGGATAGTATTTCCCGGTTTTGAAATAGAACATTTAGTAACGGGTTTAGACTTGCCCGTTAATATTGCTTTTGTTAAAAATCCTCAAAAAAACCCTAAAAGTCCCCTGCTTTATATTACCGAGCTGTATGGTCAGATTAAAGTGGTAACCAATGATTATTCTGTAATAACTTATGCTGACAATTTATTAAATTATAAACCGGACTATAAATTTCCCGGTACGGGAGAATCAGGAGTTACCGGTATTGTAGTTGAACCAAAAACAGGAGATCTTTTTATTTCAATGATTTATCAGGATAACTTAAAAGTTAAATCAAAAGTAATCAGGACAAAAAGTAAAAATGGGGTAAAAATGGATACGGAGAAAATTATTATTGACAATATTCCGTCAGTTCATGCCGCCCATCAAATTCAGGCTTTAACCATCGGATTCGACGAAAAACTTTATGTTAATTTGGGAGATGGAATGATTGATTCAAGAGTTGCTCAGGATGTTAATGATTTAAGAGGAAAAATATTAAGAATAAATCAAGACGGATCAACTCCTGCTGACAATCCCAATCCTAAAAGTTTAGTTTACGCTAGGGGTTTTAGAAATCCTTTTGGGGCATCATGGAGAAAAAGCGATAATACTCTATATATTTCGGATAATGGACCCAATAATGATGACAGAATTGTAAAAGTAGAAAAGGGAGGTAATTACGGATGGCCTATTTCTATGCGGAACAATTCGCTTTTTTATTGGGATTATACCCAGGCACCGACCGCAATCGATTTTTGTCAAAATAACGAATTCCCGGAAAAATATAATGATGAGTTATTCGTTTCATTATTTGGAGGAGCATTTCATAATGGTAGGAGTATAAAAGGGAAAAAAATTGTAAAAATAAGACTTAACAAAGACAAAACGGGAATAGTTTCTTATGATGAATTTGTTACTTGTGTAGGAGACGGTCCTGGTAGTCCCTGTGGATTATCTTTTGGTCCTGGTGGTTTATACTTTACCGATCTTCATGGAGAAAAAAATGATCAAACAAAAACAAAAACCGGTAATTTATTTAGGATAAAATCCAAATAATAAATTGTTTATTAAAAAAGGAGAAAAAATGAAAGTTCCAAATAATCCCGATACAAAAGAAAAATGTATATGTCCCAATTGTCCGACACACAATTCCTGCATGAAAGAAAAAAAGGAGAAATTTTTCTGCTCTTTGGGAAAATCTGGTTGTGGTTTTGATAGGCAAGGATGTATTTGTGGGGAATGTCCTGTTGCCAGCGATTATAGTTTAAATGATCTTTATTTTTGCGAAAGTGGAGCAGCCAAATAATATGAAACAAAAAGGTTGCCCTCATTGCGAAATAGACTCTTTTGCCTTAATCCATCCTCTTGAAGAAACTAAAAATTTTTGGATTGTATGTGATGCCCATCCATTAGTTGAAGGACATATTTTAATTATCCCAAAAAACCACATTTCCTGTATAGGAAAATATAATGAAAAATTATTTAATGAATTTCTCCTTCTGTATAAAAAAGTTTATGATTTTGTAATAAAAACTTATGGATCTGTTTGTGTGTTTGAACATGGAATTATTGGTCAAACCGTATTTCATTCTCATGTCCATTTTCTCTCCTTTAACGGCAAAGAAGAACAAATAATTCCCGAAGGAAAAAGTTTTTTATTTCCTTTAGAAAAAATTCACAATCTAAAAGATATCTTTATTAAAAACAATCAATATCTATTCTTTTCAATTGAAGATAGAATGTGGACAGTTGATTGTAAAATCGGTAAACCCCGTTTCTTCCGTGACCGGTTTGCAAATGCCCTAAATGTTTCCGAAAGAGGGAATTGGAGAGAGATGGAAGAAAATAAAGTCTTAATGAAAAAAGCAAATAAGGAAATAAATAACCTCGAAAAACTCTGGAAAAATATCCAATAAGAAATTACTATATTGCATGTCTTTTTATCTTTGTTATAATAATTTTCACGATGACAGAACGACTTCATGTTGTATATGGACCGATGTTTGCAGGAAAAACAGAAGAATTAATCCGCTTGGTCAGAAGGTTCGAAATTGCTCAGGAAAAAGTTCAGGTTTTTAAACCGGTAATTGATGTAAGATGGGGAAAAATAAACCACATTGCTTCCCACAATGGCAATCAACACCCGGGAGTTCCGATAGAGAAAGCTATTGAGATATTAAGTTGTCTTGAAAAAGATACAAAAGTGGTAGCAATAGACGAAGTTCAGTTTTTTGATAATGAAATTATACCTGTTATCAGAAGACTTCTTGATAATGATATAAAAGTCCTTGTTACCGGATTGCCGCTTGATTTTAGAGGAGAACCATTCGGTGAAATGCCGACATTAATGGCAATGGCAGATGAAGTAACTCAACTTACTGCAATTTGTACTTACCATAGTCCAGATGGAAAAAGATGCGGATGTATGACGGCAACAAGAACCCAGCGCCTGATAAATGGAAAACCGGCAAATTATGACGACCCGATAATAAAAATCGGAGCAGAAGAAGCTTACGAAGCCCGTTGCCCCGACCATCATTTCGTACCGGGTAAACCTCAAATTATTTTTACTTCTTCAAATAAATAAATTATTTAACAAACTACAAAAAATCTTCCTAGTATTTTTAATATTAATTTATCATCCATTTGATTATTAAAATTATGACTATTGTGATAAAATAGCGTCATGATCTTCCAATTGCCTAAACATAACCTCGATAAAAACTTCTTAAATATTTATAAAAACTTAAACAAAATAGGTATTCTCGGAAAATACAGCCCCAGGTTAAATTTTCCTGATGAACCGCAATTTTATCAATATGCTTGTGAGCGTCCTTCAGGATCAGTAAAAGGAAAAACTGGTTTTGGTTTCGGATGTAGCGATAAAGAAAGCGAGGCTTTTAAAATAGCCGTATCCGAAGCAATAGAGCATTATTGCATTTTGTTTGAAAGAGACGATCTTTTCATAAAAAATTCTTTTAATGAACTTTCCGAAAAAGCAATCGATCCTCTTCGCTTTATCCCTTTTTCAAAAATACAGCTTAAAGATAAGAAATATAAGAAATTTTTAGTTAATCACGACACAAAACTCAATTGGTTAGAAGGCTATTCTCTAACTAATAATAGAAAAACTCTACTTCCTGCCTCAATGGTATATGCAAATTATAATCATAAACAGAAAGGAGAACCCATACTGCAGATAACCAACAGTAACGGAGCAGCCTGCGGAGAGACACAAGAATTTGCAATTTACAGAGGAATTTGTGAAATTATCGAAAGAGATGCTTATTTAATCTCTTTTATAAATAACCTTCCGAAAAAAATTATTTCTGTCGAACACGATAAAAAACTGACTGATTTTAAAAAAAGAATAGAGAGATATAACCTTGAAGTTTTTTTTATCAGTACAAAACTTGATTTAAGCCCTTCAACCATAACCTGTCTGATAATAGATAAAACAGGCAGCGGTCCTGCTGTTTGTGCCGGATTAGGAGGAGATTTAAGTCAAAGAAATGCAATAATAACATCAGGTTACGAAGCAGTAAGAAGACATATATCGGGAAGGGACCGTTTTTTCCGTTCAGAACCCCTGCCTATTCCTCCTAAATATTCTTATGACTGGTTTATTAATCAAAAACAATTACTTTGGAACGCCCCGCACATGATTAAAACCGCAGAGAAAATGTTAAACGGAGAAAAAATTGATTTTGTTGAAACTAATAATAATTTCCCCCAGGATTATAAAGGTAAAGTAAAACAATTAGTAAAAGAGCTAAAAATAAAAGGTATGGAAGTTATAATGGTTGATGTTACGGTTCCGGAAGTAAAAAAAGAAGGGATGCGTGTTATTAAGGTCATAATTCCCGAAATGGTTCCATTTTGGAGAGATGAACGCTATCCTTACCTGGGAATAAAAAGGCTTTACGAAGTTCCAAAAATAATGGGTTATAATTCCAAATTTTTATATAATGAAAAAGATGCCTTTAACATCCATCCATTTTAAATATGAATAAATACTATACAAGATTAGACTATATAGATCTTCCGCCACCGCCAAAAAAAATAAATATGCTCCAAAATTTGCTCTTAAAAAGGGTGACTTTCAGGGATTTCTCTAGAAAACCTATTAGTATCAAAAATTTATCTGATATCCTTTATTTTAGTATGGGAGTTACCCACGTTTCAAAAGTTAATCCTGAAAAAATGCTTCGTGCCTATCCTTCCGCAGGAGCGAAATTCCCTCTCGAAGCCTACATTTTAGTATTAAAAGGGGAGGGAATCAAAGAAGGTCTTTATCACTATGAACCCGGTAATCATTCCTTTGATATTTTATTAAAAAATGTCAGCAAAGAAGATATAAACCGGCTTTGGATATCCCAAAAATGGTTTAAAAATGCGGCAGTTATAATTTTTTTTACCGCAGTTTACAAAAGAACCACCAGCAAATACGGAAAAAGGGGATTACCCTTTCCCTATATAGAAGCCGGTCATGTAGTAGAAAACATTTACCTTCTTGCGGAAAGTTTAAAAATCGGCTGCTGTGCGATAGGCCAGGTAAACGAAAAAGCACTGATAAAACTATTAGATATTAATCCTACTGAAGAAATTCCTATATATTATGTCGCATTGGGTAACTAAAGTTGACAATAATCGTATAATAATGACAATAAAAATATGAGTCCATCAATAACAGAAACCATCGCCCAAAAAAGAACTCAAGCAGAAAGAGGAGAAAGGGAAAAAAGAAATGGAGAAAATCAAAAAAGAGCAATATCTCTTTCAAGTTCAGGGGAAAATTCAGCAGAAGATAGAAAAAAAGAAGCATTGGGTAAAATAGAAAGAATATTTAAAGACAATGTTTTACCAGGACTAGAAGAAATAGACAAAAAACTATTATCGGGTATACGGGAACATGAAATAATTTTTCTTCCGGAAAAAAGTAGGGTAATTTTAGTTTGGGGCAATAGATATGGTTTTAATTATCATTATGATATTTTGGGAGATAATATTGATTGTTCTGTGATTAAGGTATTTTTGAAAACACGTGATCGTTGGGGTGAAAAAATAACCTACCTTGATATACAAGGAGAAAAAGATATAACCGTAGACGCCATGTCTGAATCAGAACGGGAGGTAGCAAAAAAATATTTCAGAAATAAATGTCCTGATGCTGTAATGCCATCTTCTGCCCCTTTTTTAATTGGTAGAGAATTTTCTTGGGGTAATTATTATCATAAAAGAGGATTCCCAGATATTGAAACAGAAATTCTAATTAAACATGGAGAAAAATATTTTTCCTCAGATCCAATATTTGATCAGGATAAAATTAAAAATGCACTCGCAGAATGTTATCTTAAACCAAAAAGATATCATGGAAACTATAATCCTTCTGATTCCAGCTTTGTTTCCAGTCTCTCTTCTAGTAATTGCGAATGTTGTTGTGAGTGCTCCTGTTAATAAAAATTATTAAATTGCAAATAAAAATATGAGTCCATCAATAACAGAAATCATCGCCCAAAGAAGAGCCCAAGAAGAAAGATTGGCCCAAGAAAGAAGAAATGCTGAAATTCGCCGTCAAGAACAAGAAAGATTAAGAATTTTAGACGAAGAAGTAAAAAGAAGTATAGAAGCCCAAAGAAAAATAGAGGAACAAAGAGAATTTGCCAAAAAAGCAGAAAGAGTATTTAGAAACTTTGGTGTAATAGAAGGACTGGAAGAAATAAAAAGAGATCTTTTATCAGGAGTTAAAAAGAAAGATTTACTAATAGAGTTTGATAGGGGTAGAGCTATATTGGTTTGGGGAAGTAAATATACCATTACGGGTGAATATAATAATATCGATTATGAAAAAAGCGGATTTCTGGGAGCACAAAAAGTTATGGACTATTCTGTAATCATAGTAAGTCTTTTAAAAAATGATGACTTAGAAATATTAGGACAAAATAGTATCACAATAAAACCCCAGAATACAGTTGTACTGCCGGATTTACCCTATTCCCTAGAAAGATCATCACCCTTATGGAGTCAAAAAATATTCCAATTTTCATATTCAAAAGATAAAGTAAAAGAAGCAATTGCAGATGCTTACTTGTCCCCTAGAAGAGTAAAAGAACGTTATGTATCGCCCAGTACTTCTGACTATTCCAGCTCCTCTTCTGGTTCCAGCAATTGCGAATGTTGTTGTGAATGTTCCGGTTAATAAAAATTATTAAATTGCAAATAAAAATATGAGCCCATCAATAACAGAAATCATCGCCCAAAAAAAAGCTCAAGAAGAATCCCAATCCGAAAGAGAAGAAAGGGAAATAATAAAAAGGGAGATGGAATATAATAGGAAGGTAGCAAAAGAAAAAAAAGAATATGGACAAAGGGTAGAAAGAATATTTAAAAAGAGTGGTGTATTGGAAGCATTAGAAGAAATTAATAGAGATCTTCTGTCTGATATCAAAAAACACGATTTGGTTATAGACCTTGAAAACGGAAGGGCATTTTTGGTTTGGGGAAATAAATATACATTTGATTATAACTATAAATTGGGTACTTTTGAATTTCGTAATTTAGGAGAGATTGAAAATTGTTCCATGATATCGATCTATTATTCATTGATGCCGAACATTGATGAAATTAGTGTAAGCGGTCAAGAATCACAAACGATATTACCATTTTACCGTTTTTACCGTCACCAAACAGAAATTGATAAGGCGTTGGATAAATTGGGTGAATGGGATCCTTTATTTTCAAAAACAGAAGTCAAAACGGCAATTGCAAGCGCTTATTTAAAGCCCAAAAGGATAGTTTATCCCACCACTCCGACTTATTCGGATTATTCCAGTTCTTCCTCCGGTGCTAGCAATTGCGAATGTTGTTGTGAATGCGGTGCTGGTTAAATAGAAGAGAAAATTATATTTACTAAATTCAATGTACAATCATTTATTATCAACAAAGCCTAGAAAATATAAAGATGTATATGTTGATAGGGTAGAAGATCATACACTAATATATAATCCTTTTTCAGAACTCGGTTTTTATCTTCTGAACAATAACGAAAATTATATTTATAATCTTATCAATGGAAATTTAACCAATAAAGAAATATTGAGTATTCTTAAAGAAAATAAAATCTTCTTAAACGAAAAAGAATTTATAGATATTCTAAGTAATCTCCTTTCCTATAAAATAATTTATATTGGAAATCCAAAAACCGCTTTGGACTCAACCGATTATAAAACAAATGACTTGGAAGTTTGGATCAACTTAACAAACGAATGTAACCTTCGCTGTAAATACTGTTATATCGAAAAAACAAAAATCTCCATGAATAAAGAGGTTGCCGAAAAAACATTGCTGAAAATTTTTTCATCGGCAAAAAAACACGGTATCCAAAAAATTATTTTTAAATTTTCCGGAGGAGAACCATTACTGGAATTACCGACTCTTTTATATATGTTAGAAAATATAAGAGTTTTAGAATATAACTTTGGAATTAAAGGAATATGTGTAATTCTTACAAACGGAATTTTATTAACAAAAAAAACAATTAATAATCTTAAAAAATATAATATTCATTATGCACTTTCAATAGACGGTCTAAAAAAAATAAATGATAAAACAAGAATATTCAAAAATGGTAAAGGATCATTTTTATACATAGAAAAAGCAATAAACAACTTAATTAATAAAAACACCTCTTTTTCGGTATCAATAGTATTAACTAAAAATAATATAAAAAATATTCCCGAACTGACAGCTTATTTATTAAAAAAGAAAATCCCTTTCGGATTCAGCCTTTTTAGAGATAACCGCTTCTCAAAAGATAATTTATCAGCAAGTAATAAAGACTTAATTTATTATTTAAAAAAAGCATATAAAAAAATTTATGATAATATTCCAAAACCAAATATTATTAACTATTCGTTAGATAGAATTTCTATTAGAAAACCTCATTTGGAAAGTTGTGGGGTAGGAAAAAACTATATGGTCGTTACTTCAAGTGGAAATATAACAAGCTGTCATATGGCTCAAGATGCAAAAATAGGATCAATAAACGATAACGACCTGATAAATACAATTACAGAAAAAAGTTTTATAAAACAAGGAAGCTTAACTGTTGATAATAAAAAAAATTGTTCAAAATGTATTTGGCGGTATTTCTGTTGTGGTGGTTGTCCATTAATTGCTAAAAATTATTATGGAACTTTTTTAGCGCCGTCTCCTTACTGTTCTATTTTTAAAGCACTTATTCCGGAAATTTTGAAGGTTAATGCAAAACAAAACCTAATTTATAAAATAAAAAGAAGCTATTAAGTATTATCCCAATAGCTTCTTAATTTAAAAATATAATTTCAAATAACTTATGCTTCCGGATGATCCATTTCATCTTTCATCGCATCTGCTTTTGTCGCATGAATTGTTCCGTCTCTGTGTTGTGCCGGAGAATAAACAGTATAAAGCTTCATCTTGTCAGTTGCGGAAGTATTTATTATATTATGTTTTGCTCCTGCTGGAACAACAACTGCAAACCCGTCGCTAATTATTGATTCCTGTCCGTCAAGAACTGCTTTTCCCACTCCCTTTTCAACTCTAATAAATTGGTCAAGAGTGTGAACTTCTTCACCAATTTCTTCATTTGGAAGAAGGCTCATTACTACAAGTTGTGAATGGGGAGCCGTAAATAATACTTCCCTGAAGTTTTCATTTTGCGCTGTTTTTTCTTCTATATTAACAACTAAACCAGCCATAACAACTCCTTTCTTCTCCATTTTTGGAGATTTATTTATTAAGTAAATATACCATTAAATTAAGATAGCTGGCAAACGAAACCCAAACAATATATGGAACAAGTAAATAACCAGCCAATTTATTTATTTTTATAAAGGATAAAATTGTCATTAAAATAAAAAGCCAAAGGAATATTATTTCAATAAAGGCAAAAAGAGGAGCCTTAAGCCCAAAAAATAAAATTGACCAAAGTATATTTAAAATAAATTGGACGGCAAAAAGTATCAATGCCGAATTTACGCTTTTATCATTCTTTCTTTCCCTAAATATCAGATATGAAGAAATACCCATCATTAAAAAAAGGATTGTCCAAACTGGCGCGAAAATATAATTAGGAGGAGTAAGTGGAGATTTATTTACAAATTGGTACCAATCATTTATTGCTGGAAATGTAAATATAGAACCGCTTGATCCAATTAATTCAGAAACTATTATAAAAAGTAATAACTCTAATAAATTTATTTTCTTCACACAATATTATTATACAAATTAAAAAAAAATACTAGCAAATATATAAATTTATGTGTATGATAAAATAAGTTTTAATTAACATATAAAATTTTCTATTATTATGTTTATTTCTTTTATCCTTCCTATAATATTGTTGTTTATTTTTTTAATTTTTCTCATTACTATTTTAGGTTATTTAATTTATACAAGCTTCTTTCAACCCGGTGCCGTCTATTATCCTTCTAAAGATGAGGCAGTAGCAGAAATGTATAGACTTTCTGGTGCTTCGGAAAAAGATACTGTTATGGATTTAGGATCAGGAGACGGAAGAATTTTAATAGGATTTGCCAAACACAATGTAAATGCAATTGGATACGAAATAGATCCGCTACTTGTCTTGGAATCAAGAAAAAAAATTAAAAATGAAGGGGTAGAAAAATTAGCAAAAGTATATCTTAAAAGTTTTTGGCTTGCTGATTTTAATAAGGCTACAATTATAACTTTATATTTATTTCCAAAATACATGGACAAATTGCAGGATATATTAGAAAAAAAGTTAACCCACCCATTACTTTTAATTTCTAACGACTATCAATTTCCCAGAAAAAAATATTTTAAAAAAGAAGGAAAAATATATTTATATAAATTTTAATAATAATAAGGGGTAAGTATGGCACCTTCAAAAAACCAAAAAGGGGAATCATATAAAATATCCGGCGAAAACCTTATAAAAAAAGTGAAAGATCTGATAAAAGAAGGAAATATCAGGAAAATAACTATAAAAGATAAAGATGAAAAAATCATTGCCGATTTTCCGTTAACGTTTGGAGTTGTTGGAGTTTTACTTGCCCCGACTCTTGCCGCAATCGGAGCAATCGCCGCCTTAATTACTGAATGTACAATTTATGTGGAAAGAAGGTAATTCTTAAACAAGAATTATGGTAAAAAACTATTTTCTTCTTACACTCTTTTTTCTTTTATTTATTGCTGCCTTTATTTTAGGTTTTGCCGGATTGCTTCCCGGAGTTTCAAAATTGTTTGGAGCGGATAAACCGAAAGATTTGGGAATAAAATATTCAGTTGAAGATCTTCAAAGCGCCGATCAGAAAACCGGAATTAAAATAGTAATTCTTCCTTTAGTTGGCTCGCCTCAAGAAAGCCTTTCTTATTCAGGAAATGTAAATGTAAACACAAGATTTACCAGCGAGGAGTTAACAGCAAGTATTAATAGGTGGTTTGAAAAATGGAAATATTTTCCGCTTTCCGATTGTCAAATAAAAATAAATGCTGATAATTCCGTTGAAATATCGGGAATATTTAGAACAGATAGGGTATATGGATATTTAGCAGCAGCAGGTTATGACCAAAAGGATATTGAAAGGGTTTTGGGAACAATCGATACTATAAAAACCAATCCGCCATTCTATGTTAAAAGCAATGCTTCTATAAAAGACAATACACTTTCTCTTGATATTGAAAAAATCATGATAGGAAAACTTTCTCTGCCTTCTTTTTGGATTAAAAACCATCAAAAAGAAATTGCTCAATTTTTAGAGGAAGATAGAATTAACCGCATTCCGAAAGTAGATGTTAGGAATTTAAATTTTGAAGCCGGCACAATGAAGTTTGAGGGAGTAATTCCGCAGATAGAAGCAACAATAAACGAATAATAAGATTATGGAATATCATAGAGTTACAAAAAAAATAACTCAAATTTTAACCGAAAATAATTGCTGGTTTGAAACATTTGAACACGAGCCTGTAAGAACTAGTAAGGAAGCAGCAAAAGTAAGAACAGGATATTCCCTTAAACAGGGTGCTAAGGCATTAATAGTTAGGATAAAAAAATCAGAAAACGACAAAAAATTTGTTATGCTTGTTTTTCCTGCAGATTTAAAATTTGATAATAATAAAATAAAAGAAATTTTTAGTGCAAAGGATATTCGTTTTGCTACTCCTGAAGAAATATCCAGTTTGACAGGTGGGGTAGAAATAGGCGGAGTTCCGCCGTTTGGAAATCTGTTTGGTTTAGAAATAATTGTTGACCCGAAACTTTTTGATAATGAAAAAATTATCTTTAATGCCGGAGACAGAAGATTTTCTGTTGCTATAAATAGTAAAGATTACAAAAAATTAGTAGACCCAAAAATTTACTCAATCACCTAAATTTACCAGATAATTATTATCTTTAAATAAAAAAGAAATCAGGTTTCTTTCGGAAAAAGACAATCCGGACAATATTTCTTCTTTTGTTTGCGTACCCTCTAAAATGGTCTTTCCATTCCTTTTAACTTCTTTATAAAAATTCCAGCATGAAGGATTATTAATTAATTTCCACAAATTATTGCCAATAAGATATTTTAATAATTTAATTCTCATCTTTTTTAAATATAATATTCCCGGATCTTGTTTATTAACTTCGGGAGACCTTTCCAGATGACCGGTGATTTTTGAAAAAGGGATTTTAAATTGTTTCATTAATGCTGTCGTTAGTATTATTAGGGTTTGATCTTGAGAGGGCATGGGAGGGTTAATATCAAAATAACTTCCCGTTGTTTCAATTTGAATTCCCCGAAGGCTTTTTGCTTTTAAAATATCACTTATTCCCCGGTCTTCAGTAAGTCTTCCTTGAATAATATAGCTCTCACTAATTGATAACATCTGCAAAACAGAATTTGGGCCGACTGTAAAATGAGTTGCTACCGGATCGCCATTATTTGTTCTTCCCAGCAACGCATTATATGTCATATAAACTCTGCTTTTATCCTCTTTTTTAGGAGTAAATCCTCCATCCCAATGCCAGCAAATATAATCAGGTTTTACTTGATATAACTTGCGATCGTAAAATGCAGATTCTGAAGGTAAATATAGCACCTTATGGTTTATATAAGCTGGTAATTTATCCTTAAATGTTATCCGGTCGGAAATAGGAATATCTCCTTCTTTAAGATAATTACTGTTTCTTTCTGGTTGAAAAAATAAACCCACAAAGGCAACACCGCAGTACTTTAAAAAATCTCTTCTGGAAAAAACAGAAACCTTTTCTTTCATGATGCAAATAATAGCAGATAGAACCAATAACGGAAACCATGAATAAGAAAATAAGATTAAAAACTTCGACTAAAATACTAAAAATGTTTTGCATATATGCTTAAAATTAAATATAATTGGTTTTAAGGCAATATGGAATTACCATCAAACGCACCTCAACCGTCCAAAGAATTTATGTCTGATTTAAGACATAGATTCTTGCCAAAAAGACCGGATTTAGAAACTAAAACGAAACCGGAATTATCAACAGCAGAGACAGTATTTAGTATTTTTGAAAGATTTCATCATCTTTGTGAACTTAAAACAAGACAGCCGGATCTTAATTTTGAAGGCAAAGATTATTCTGAGGAATTTAAAAAAACAGGCAAGGAATTAGCTCTCGGAATAGATGGGCAAGTTATATTGTCTATTAGTAAAGACGGGAATATAGGTATTAAATCTGATAAATATGAAGGAAAAGATATTTTTATGCCCGGAAAAGAATTCGCTCTAACCTTAGATATAAAAACACAGACTTTTACTCCTCCCATTAGTCCTGAAGTTCAAGGTTTGTTGGGTACCATGCTTGATACAATTGATGGATATTATTCTCTTTATGAACAGGCGGCCGTTCTTGCGGGAAATTATCATCAGACAACAGGAAAGAAAACACTGTCTCCTTATCCCGGATTTCCTTCATATGCAGTAAAAGAATTAGTATATAGAATGATAGATGCCCAATCTTCAATATCTCTTGATAAAGAATTATTATCATCGGGCATACCAATAGACATACTCCGTCAGGTTTTAAAAGCAGTAATAGATCTTAAAGGTCAACCAATAGGCAATCTAATAAGAGAACACAATGTCACAAGACATTTCGAGGGTTTAGCAAGTAAAGAATATATAAATTTACATTTAAAATATGGCATTGATAAGGAGTCGGAAAAATATTTTGTTCATCGCGAAGCAAAAGTTAATGCCACCTTACCATTTACCGACCCTAGTGAATTTGTGCGCATGGACGCCGCAAGTTATACATATATTTTTCCAAAGGGATTGGTATCAGAAGGATTTAACGCTGTAATTATAGTAACCAATCATCATGATAATAGAAACAAACATAGGAACAATACGGGGTTACAGGTGATGCAAGTTGATCCAGATAAAGTACAGAAATTTTACGGTGACGTCAGTTTATTTGATATTGTAAAAAAACATAAAATGAGATTTGAAGGAACTAAAATTGATGTCTATATAGAAGAAGCTGAAGGAGAAATTTCAATATTGCCGGACGGAAAAGTACAATCGTCATCGGGATATGGTCCAAAGTTCAGAAATTTTTTTCCAATCGATGCAAATAAAGGTGATGATGTTTCCGATTTACTCCAGCTATTAAAAACCGTAATAGACCCTTTTGAAGAAAAAATTTCCACCGATTTTAAAAGAGAAGAAAAAACTCAAAGGCAGGCAGTAGAAAGAAGAAGATTACCAAAAACCTCAGGTTAAATAATTTAAGGTATCAAATTTGTATATTTCCCAACTGGCGGGAAGACGTGGACGACGTTAGAACTTTTTACGCACAAACTTTCCTAACTTCTAAGGAGTATTACATAGCAATTCTGTAACAACTTTTATTGCTGCTCTTTTAATCCTTTTAATGATCTGATCATAGTATCCATTTGCATTATTAAATCTTTATCTAAGTCTTTTTTTGGTTTACCAAATTCATCAATTGGAAAAAGATACCATATATTGCCATAAGAAGAACTTGAACCATATTTATTCTCTCTGGGATTTAATTGACAAAGTAAGTTATCGTTTCCCATCACATCAGTTCCATTTTTAAAATAATCTTCTCTGCGGTATTTATTCCCATCAGCATCTATTAAATCAACGAAAGTATGATAAGTATAAGGTTTATTACCTTCTTCCAGTTCATTAGTATAAATACACTCGGTAGCAGATCTAGCCCCCTGACCAATTCTTATCTGGTATGAGTTGTCTTTAGCATTTAATATATAAAGGTCGTCATAATATGATACATCTGACCATTCGTGTTTAATATTCCATCCCGGAAGAACAGCGACCGAATATTTTTTCCCGTTTATGTATTTTCCACCGGCTATATATATTTTGGGGTTGTCGGTAACCGAAATTATTTCTGTTTGCTTTTCGCCAACTGCAGATGTCGGAACAACAGTTACAATACCCTTAGAAGTATTTTGTTTAATTCCCTTTTCTATTATTGCGTCTTCCTTAACTAACATACAGGATTGATATCTCGTGCCAGCATAAAATCCTAAAAAAGGAAGAAGGATAAATAGAACCATAGAGAGGTATTTAGATAATGGAGTGACCGTAGTTAGATATTTTGGCAGTTCCATCACTATTAGTATTTCACTTAAGATTAAGATTGTCAATCAAAAAAGTTAGAACCGTATCAGGTGGTGGTAAAAGATAGAAGATATGGACAATCTGTTTTTAGGGGCGGAGAAGACGGGATTCCCTCACGATTTCGTTTCACGAAATCTCAGGGTAAACTTCTCACCCTGCCAATTTATGTTTCTTTATAAAAGCTCTACCAGAACCGGTTTTTAGGTATTTTTCAAAATCATAAGCAGCGTATTTATTGGAAAAGGCAAAATAAGAAATAAGATGAATTGGCAATCTCGATTTTGTTGCCTGCACTTGTCCTTTTTGATGGCGGTTGATTCGATCTTTCAGATCGTCGGTACAACCTGTGTAGGGCAAACCATCCTGACATATCAGAATATAAACATAATAAAAGCGGACTCCGTCCGCCGAAGGTCGCTCAAGAATGCTTTCCTGACTTTTACGAACACATAAATCCATGTATGAAGGTCGCCGTCGCTAAAGCTTTGGCGACCGAAGGCGGAGCACCTAGGTCTGGAACCCAACTGTCCTTATAACACTGTCTCATTCCAGAAGGCAACTCCAGGCTAATTGTATCAAAAATGAGACAAATGAGACAGTATAAAAAGGAGTGTCTTAGAACCAGATGATGCTCTTTGATATATTCAGCCACACAAGTCCACAAGAGAGGTAAAACCATCTAGGCTAGCACTGAGGTTCTTCATGTGGTTTTGTGCCATTTTGTCAGCGTATTCATTATGGTGGCCCTTTTCGCCAACTGCACGCTGTAGAGCGATATTCATTAAGTGCATTTGTATGTTACCTTTTTCAATTGGCAGCTCATTTTCAAATCTTGAGGCATATTGTCTTTGCCAGGATGGGTTTTGCCAATTGAGGAGCCATGGGTATGTCAGAATGTGTTCCAGCGGGAACACAAGCCCATTCCAGTCGATTAGGACTATTTTTCCATCATCAAGTCTAATAACGTTTCTTGGGTTAAAATCACCATTTACGATGATCATTCTCTGATTTGCTCTTCCTTGTTTTAATATTATCGAACATCTATCTCTTGCTGATTCGGTTATTAGACCAAGTGCGATGGCTTGATTAAAAAAATCCCAGAATCTTGTCTCAAAAGTCTGAAAATCAAAATTATTACCGCCAACAATTACGGATTCAACATCAATAGAAGATAACTCCTTCGCAACATCAACCAATTGATTAGCTAAATCCATGTCTTGAGGATTAAAATCAAAGGTGGTTCCGTTGTAGTAAGGCAATAAGAGATAAATCAGATTATCGTCTGAATATTGTTCAATTGCTTGGGGAATAACAAGAGTTTGAAATGTATTCTTAATTTTCGGCAGATATTTTGAGTAAGCCTCAATTTCGAAATCATTTGGCAACAAACCCTTTAAGACAAATTGAGGCGTAGTGCCGTTTTCTGTAAAAAGATAGAGCTTATTACTGACATTGTCAGTCTTTTCTCTTAAAAATTTCAGGTTACGAGTAGTAGCTAAATGTTTTGTTATCTCGTCTAAGGTCATAAAGATACCCTTAATTTAATGCTTCTTTCTCTAAATATCCTCGTTTTCTCAGGTAAGATTTCTACCTCAACGATCAAATTCTCAGCGATTTTAAATTCTTTAGCAAATGCCTTTTTCAAATTTTGTATTAATTTATGTTTATTCTTTTCAGAAGTGTGATAAACCAAATGATTTCGGTGGGTAGAACCCCAAAGGGAAATCTCATAAACACGACTAAAGCCACCCTCTTTGGAGCCCGAGCCATCTTTATCAGACGGTTCATCAATGTCTACTATAAAAATGCCTTTAACGTACTGATAATATTTCAGAAGAATACTGGGGGCAATCGCATCAAAACCACCTCCAGAATAACTGGCGTTACTTGGTATGGGAAATTGATTAGGATACCGTTCAACTTGGTCAAACTTCGACGGGTGAGCAATATCACCATATTTTGATCTATCATCCCAAAAATCTTCAATTCGCTTCTTCTCCTCTGGGGTAATCCCAATTTTAGTAACAGCTTCTGCCAATTTTTGCTTAAACTTATTTTTATTTGATAGTGAATCAACAATAATTTCTATTGACTTGAAGTGGTCTAGGGCTATTTTTTCTTTGCTATCTAAAACCAGATATCCAATAGACGATCTATAAAGATACTTAAGGGCTCTTTCAAGAGTTTCATCATGGAAATGATAAATCTCTTCAAGAAATTGGCCTGTGCCAGAATCTCGCCATTGCGTTTGCTCTGGTCTATCCGGCAAATACATATGTCCACTTTCAAGCTTGTAGTCAACATCGGACTCATTGCCTTTATCGTCCAACAAGTAAATTTTATTTACCTGATAAACATATGGTTCAAAACTACCTCTATTTCTTCCAAATTTTCTTTTTACATCTTCCAAACAAGCCAGTGACAAAAACCCAGTAATCCTATCAATTGTTTTTATGGCTCCGCCTAATGCGTCACCCGGTTTATCTTCGTCAATATCACAAACAATGACATATTCAGACTTTATTTTTATTGGATCTACATAAGGAAGAGAAGTTACATATGTCTTGTGATAGTCAGTCATCTCACCTTCAGAAAAAACACTTTGAATTGGAGTAAATCCTCTTTTTGCTTGCTCCTCAAAATTCATCTTTTTAATTTGGCATTCAAATATTTCACCCTCTAAAAGTGTTTCGCCATGAATTAGCGCATAGATTCGATATTTAGACATATTTTTATTCAGGATCAACTTTTGCTTTAAACCCTGGTGGTAACTGTGAGTACTCCTCCAAAATTAATTTGTGTTCCTTCTCCCAGTCTCTCAGATTATCGAAAGCCTTTTTCATATCCTCATATTTATGAAACCTTGGATTAGTTCCTGCATCCAGTGGTTGGGTAGAGATATATTTATCTACCTCTTTTCTGATTTCATCCAATCTTTTCAGGTGTTCTTTGTGCTTCCTTCTAAGCTTGAACCAAAATGCGTGGTTCGTAATATCCGATTGCTCGTAAAAGCGCATTTTGGATAAATTTTCCTTATGTGCAGGGAATTTTCCCTCTTCATCCCACCTCATTAGAGTACGAGAGTTAACTCCAAGCAATTCGGCTGCTTGTGAAATCTTTATATATGACATATACTAATCAATATACACTATACGACATAAAAACAATAGTGTCGCATTAAATAAATTATGGACGAAAACATTAAAACCGTATTCCACTGGATAAATCTTTCCCTTGATGACTTAAAAAAACTTATTGATGGGAATTATCCTTCAGGCTCCTCCCCAAATTTCCCGATTGCACAAGTCTCGCTGTCGATTACTGAACCAGTAGCCAAGCTAAGTCACCCTTTTAGACAAGGCAGAGGTGGAGTTTTAGAAGTTCCAGACGTTTTCGATAGAGTAGATGCCAAAATGGCCGCACAGCATTTTTTCGAGACATACTTTACCAATACACGATATTCCGAATTGGCCTGGTTTATTTGGGATTGTTTTAGAAACGGCCATATCCATTTGTACTCCCCTAAAAAGGTGATAAATGTTCCAATAACAGAAATAGACAATTCATTCCTGGCTGGTGTTCACATTTCAGGATCAACAATTGAAAAATTGGAGAGTGATCCAAGTCAAATGACTCTGGAGCGATCTGAACATCTTCAGTTTGATCTAAAACACAATAGTAAAGGGATACCAAGACCAGTTTTTCGTTTCTCCCCAGCAATTTACTATTTCGACTTGAAAGAGGCAATGGAAAACTATGCAAGAAATTTGGATATAGACGCAGAAACTCAACGTCGCTTCCAACTTGGATATCCTTTGTACGAGGATGCTCAACGATTAGCTTTTGACGGCAGAAAAATCAGGGATTCCGAGAAAACAATCTTGGAAAACGAAATAAAGGGACTTCTAGGAATTTGATATTTTATTCAGCTGCATTTGTGGTGCGCCCAAATAATCCATTTTTCTAAAATCTTCCCAGATAAATCGACCAAGTTGGAATCTCTTGCATTCATGGGGTCTTTTGACCCATGGAATAAATTGCATCTGATTTGATAAATAAATCTCACCATCTGCTCAAAGTTCTCAACATCGTCAAAAACTACTGTTCTACTTCTATGCTCAGGTCGCATGTCATAAATCGGTGACAGATTAGATAAGTTTTTGATCCAGGACTTAGTTATCGATGATTGAATATCCGACCAATAAGTTTTTAAGTAATTATCATTATCAAAAAACCATTTAAGTTTATCCTGATCGGCATCCTTCTGTGATAGGTTCGTGATCCAAGCGTCAAAACACACATAAAAAAAGAAGAATTTAATGAATGGATCGGTTTCTCTCTGACCCTTGAGCTTCCACCACCCAATCAAGGATTTAATGTTTTCATCAAGCATATATGAATTATAATACTTGCTAAGCACAAAAGAATGTAAAGACTGACATAGCGTTTAATCTTCTGCCCTTCGAATTTTCTGCTACTGAGATAATTTGTTTATGAAGAAAAAGGGATTAGAAGCAACACGATTGGCTTTATTTACTAAATCTTACGCAGGATATTATTTCAGCCAGCATGTTAAAGAATCAAAAGACCCAAATGCTTTAACCAAAAAGTTGGCAAAAGCTTTACTCCTTAAAGAAGCACTTTTGTACGATTTTTTGTCTCCCAAATATTCAAAAAGAGAAGTTAGCAAAATAATTAAAGAGATTGTGGATGACAAAGATAAAATTAAAATTTACCTTAAAATCGAAAAGCAGTTAACTCTTTTGATACAGGCTAAAAGCAAAAAAGAAAGCTATGTTTTAGAGGAATACGAACATGCGTTACTGGCTCCGGCAATTGAACGTGTAGCCGGAGACTCTGTCTCGAATATAAAAAGTAATACTCGGTTTGAAAGAGAATTAACCGAACGCAGGCGGATTTATAACCTCTGGTACTATTCAGTCGCCCGTAAATATCGACTACCGACTTTGAGGATTATTCCATTCCTATCAAGACTTATAAAAATTCAGGATGGAAAGAACTATAATACAAAGTGAAATTATGACTGATAACACCGAAGAAAAATACATTCTCAGCACAAAAACATATGAGGACTATCGCAATTACTTGATCGTGAATAGTTTCTTTTTTGACGTGCTGATAAAAGATTTGCGAACAAAGCTCGATTTGCCTCCAGAAGGTATCGAAGACATCCAACAAATGATTGAGTGGGACAGCAAAAGGCTTTCTCAAATTCGAGATCGCATAACTCCCAAAAGTCGAGGTAAAAAATCAGGAGTTCTTATAGTCAAAGACATGCTTGGAATCGAAGACGCTACCAGACGAGAAGCATATGCCCCTATTTGGAAGGCACAGGAAAAATTTAGTGATCTTAACTTAAGTTTTTCACTACTTCATGCTTTCGTGTTAGGAAATACAGGCATGTCCTTCCCGGGAAGCTCTAGGGTGTCCATGGTTACCTCGCCAGAAGATCCTATTAGGGAAACAGGGGTATACATAAAATACAGCCCAGATCTCAGTGACAAAGAAATGATTGAGTTGATGAAACAAGCAAGTGATAGTTATCAAACACTGTTTAAAATTACGCATAAATCCAAGCGTACCCACGACAAATCAGGGAAACCTTTTATTAAGCGACAAGCGCTAAAGATAAGGCAGAGAAAAACAAACCAACCAACAGATGAGCAACTCAAAATATATTTAGCCATTGAGAGTTACTTAAAAGAAAACTATGCCAATCGACCCGATTCCATCAAAATGCAGGCAGTCTTTGATCAGGTTGCAGATAAACTCAAAACCAATCGTGACTCTTTCCAGCGGAGTTACTATGCACTTTTGCGAAACTTCCAATTGCCTACCAGTGTGGACACCAAGAAAATTTTCAAGCTAATAACGTATTAGTCTGAAAAGTATTCGACTATAAGCAACCTTCTCTTTTTGAAATAATTTGGGTATGCAAAAGATACCCATTCAGACAGTAGAAGTCCATATTAACGAGCTGATTCCTGCCGACTATAATCCACGAAAACATGACGAGGAAGCTACTGAACAACTCAAACAAAGCATTTTACGTTTTGGACTTGTCGATCCAGTCATAGCAAACTCTTCTCCAGATCGTAAAAACATTATCATCGGTGGACATTTTCGATGGGAAGTAGCTAAGGAACTTGGGTATCAAACAGTACCAGTAGTTTATGTAGCTATTCCTGAACCAGAGAAAGAAAAGGAACTCAATCTTCGTTTGAATAAAAACACAGGTGAATTTGACTGGGACTTGCTTGCAAAATTTGACGAATCGTTCCTCGCAAATATTGGCTTCTCCAGCGATGAACTAGACAATATTTTTGACATCGATGTTGCTCCAGAGGAATTTAACCTTGAAAAAGAACTCCAAAAACTCAATATCCAGAAAATAGAAGTTAAAAAAGGTGATGTTTACTCGCTCGGCGAGAGCCGATTAATGTGTGGTGACTCCACAATCGAAGAGGATGTTATAAAGCTTATGAATGCTCAGAAAGCCGATATGTGTTTTACTGACCCTCCATATATCCTCGATTATCTTCATGGTAAGAAAAAACATGGCAAAGCAATCACAGGCTTTGGTGCAAAAAGAGACAGGCGATATTTAGAGACCGAATCACTTCCTCCTGACTTCACAGAAAAGTGGATGGGCAATATCAATAAGATCCAAAAAGAACATTTCAGCATTATCGTCTATGAAAATTGGAAGAATCTCAGGATCATTTGGGGAGAAATGGAACGTTATTGGAAAGTAAAAAATATGATTGTCTGGCATTTGCCAAATCGACATCAGGGATTCTCTGCTAAATACAAATTCTTTTCAAAACATGATATCGCAATGGTTGGTGCTTCTCCTGATAAAGATATTCCATTCAATTTGGAAGAAGAATTTGATGGACTACAAGAGGAATACGAAACAGCCCTCTATGCGATTGCAGGCAAACCACACTGGGAGGGTTATCAAAAAGGCAAGAAAAACCAGCCTACCGACTTCATTGAATATGTCGCCTCTGACGAGAAGAGCTCTGGGCAGGGAGTCATTTTTGGAACCAAACCTGTGGAGATTCTCATTCCCTACATCAAAATGCTAACCAAGCGTGATGACTTAATAGTTGAGCCGTTCTCAGGTAGTGGAAGCACGCTTATAGCCTCGACAAAGATGAAGCGCAGATGTTATGGAATGGAAAAATCTCCTGTCTATGTAGAAGTCATTATCAAGCGTTGGGAAAAATTAACAGGTTTAAAAGTCAAGAAAATTTATGGATAGTCCTATTGAGAAAAGACAAACAAAAAGCAAAGAATTATTGCTGGAGATATTAAAGAAAACTCCCATTGTTCAGATTGCTTGTGAGAAAGCTGGAATAGGTCGGGCTAGTTATTACCGTTGGCGAAAAGAAGATGCCGAGTTTGCTCAGCAAAGTGACCAAGCACTTCTGGACGGAAGCCTCCTAGTAAATGACATGGCTGAGTCACAACTCATGAGTGCTATTAAAGATAAAAACATGACTGCCATTATTTTTTGGCTCAAGCATCACCATCCAGCTTATGCCACTCGTGTTGAAGTAACCACAACAAATAATAACAAAGAAATCAATCTGACAGATGAGCAGAAAGAATTGCTCAATAAAGCAATAGAAATGGCGGCGCTTATTCCGCCCAAAGAAAATAATCATGAATGATCAACAACAAATCATCAAACAAATTCAGGAGAATCCTGATTTCCGAAGAGCATTAACGCAGGAGAACTTTTATTGGTTTTTTGTCACCTATTTTCCTCACTACATTACGTGTCCGACTGCTGATTTTCAAAAGGAAATCTTTAATCTTATCCAAAATGAAGAACTAGAAAAGATTTCTATTACCGCCTTTCGTGGTTCGGCTAAATCAACAATAGCAACCCTGGCATTACCCATTTGGGCAATGGTTGGTAAGCCAACCAAGAAATATACCCTACTTGTGAGTTTAACTCAGGGACTAGCAAAACAAATTCTTACCAACATAAAACAAGAACTTTCATCAAATGAGCTATTGATGCGAGATTTCGGACCATTCTCAGAAGTAGCAGATGAATGGCGATCTAATTCACTCGTGATCCCGCACTACAATGCCAGAATTTCAGCCATATCTCAAAGCGAAAGAATCAGAGGACTCAGGCATAGGCAGTATCGACCTGACCTTATTATCATCGACGATGTTGAGGATCTGGAGTCAGTCAAGACCAGAGAAAGCAGAGACAATCTATGGAACTGGTTTTCTGGTGAGATAAACCCAATTGGAGATAGTGGCACTAGAGTAATTACCGTAGGCAACCTGTTACATGAGGATTCGCTCATGATGCGTATTAAGCAAAACATTCAAACAGGAGGAATGGGTGGTATTTATAAAGAATTTCCCCTGTTAGACAATTATGGAAATATTGCCTGGCCTGGTAAATTTCCAACCATGGCACACATTGAAGCCAAAAGAAAAGATATTGCCGATGAATCAGCATGGTACCGAGAATTCTTATTAAAAATAATTGCTGACGAGGACCGAATTGTAAAAGGATCTTGGATAAAATATTATGACACCTTGCCCGACTTCCATCGCTACCCAGCCAGGCTTGTAGCGATTGGTGTTGACTTAGCTATTTCACTTTTGGAGTGGGCAAACTTCACGGCCTTAGTTCCAGCGTATGTAGTGGGTTACGGTGACAATCTTCAAGTCTACATTTTGCCTTATATCTTAAACAAAAAATTAGATTTTCCACAAACAATTCAGGCAATAAAAAAACTCACGGAACAACTCAAAGTAGGTTATAGACCCTATCCCCGAGTATACGTAGAAAGTGTTGGCTATCAAAGTGCTGCAGCACAACAATTGACAGTGGAACACGTACTTGCTGAAGAAGTGAGAATTCCGCATTTAGATAAACGATCGAGATTATCGTTGGTCTCTAGGTATATCGAACAAGGCAAAGTATTTTTCCCAAGAACAGGAGCAGAGGTATTAATAGGACAATTAGTAAATTTTGGTGTGGAGAAATATGATGATCTAGCTGATGCCTTCACATTACTAATGTCAAAAGTTATAGAGTCAGATCATCCAACAAGCAGACGTACCCCAGGCGAGGTATCTACACGAGAACCCGATGATCATCCTGGACTGACATGGTCTTTGGAACATATGAATGATCTAGGATTTGATTTTGAGCCGATCACACTTGATACGATCTTCTAAATTAGATTCCAATAATCTGTTTCTTTTTCTTATCAAATTCTTCTTGAGATAAAATACCTTTTTCTTTTAACTCATTTAGTTTAACGAGCTCATCTGCATCGCTTGTTTGCTGATGACCATTTCCAGAAAACTTAGCTTGTGCGTCATAAATAGCTTTTTGAACCTCTTTCTTCTTGGAAGTTGGCACTGCATATTTCTTTCCCCCAGTCGTTTCCAATGTTATTTTCCATATGCCCATCATAGGTAGCTGAACGCTCGCTATCTGGTTTATCGGAATACTTTGTGAACCAACTCCAGCCTTGAACTCAACTCTGTTTGGGAAAATCTTAATCCAGAATCCTGCATAGCTTGTTTCGTATAAAGGTTTTTCTCCAGTTTGTTGTTTATTTCCAAATAATCCCATATATATCACCTCCTCGAAAACCTACTCAATATTAATTACTTTTCTCGAGTAGCTTCATGCAATCAATTTGAGTTAATCTTGGACTACTAGTCGATGCTGCGTCACACTCGTTATCAGCATTTACCTCAGCATTATATCGAGCCGTTTCTTTACAGATCGGGTTAGTGAAATCTTGAATACAGTCAAGGCCGTCCGTATAGCCTTTCGCTTCCAATTTGTCAGAAGAACACTTTTGCAGTTGTGCTTCTTGTTCCTCTACCTGTTTTAGACATTCATTGTATCCAGAACTTTCCTGTTGTTTGACTACATCCGCTTTCAAGTCCTCAACTTTTTGGGTGGGCGTCTTGGCTTTTAGGAGATATAAACCGCCTCCAACAAGAATTAGAGCGATTACTGCTAAAATGGTCAGTTCTTGTTTATTCATAGTCACCTCCCTTCGGGGATATCCAATGTTAGCTCACCCAAGAGATAAAATCAAGTATTTTTATGGCTAAATGCTCGCTTTAAGCTAGTGGAGTGCTAGCCCATAGCTATCGATAATTATAGTCATGGGAAAAATCACTAAATCGTCAGAAAAATTAGGACGAAAAATACAAAAAAGGCGAAAAGAATTTGGATACACACAGGAAGAATTAGCTGAAAGAATTAATCTGAGCCGGACTCATATGGGTCATATCGAGCAAGGTCGAAAGTCTCCGTCCATTAAAGTTCTTGAAAAGATAGCAAAAGCTCTCAAAACATCCCCAAGTTCTTTCTTTTAATTAAACTAGTCATTTTTTTGCCATTTTCATCGGTTTTATCAACTACTATGTTAAACTATTAACATGCCAATGTATCCAACAAAACAGGACAAAGAGCTCATAAATGCAATTTCAAACCTTAAAGGCGAAAAGGAAGCAACAGCATTGCTTAGAGATCTCTTAACCCCCGCTGAAATAGAAGAGTTCTCTCGGCGTTTCCAGATGGCTAAACTTTTATGGACAACAACTCTTTCCTATATTGATATAGCCAAACAAGTAGGAACAAGTACTACTACAGTTACTCGAGTTGCCCAATGGCTTTATAAGGAGTCTTGGCAAGGATATGCGACTGCACTTCAAAGAGTTTATGGAGCCTCCAAAAGATGATACACATGTTAGCGTATTAACACGTTGACATTTCAATTTGTTTGTTATATAATGTCTATTACAAGTGAATAAATAAAGCGTTTGTACTGGAGTCACGATCCAGGAGCTGAGAGCCAAATACTCTACGGAAAAGCTTAAGCCGTATAAAGATAAGCAGTCGATGTCGCCTAGCGGAGTCGGCCCAAGAGCCTAAAGGAAAAAAGCCTTTAGGAACTAAGGATGGGACCGCGGGAGGTCCTTTTTTAATACCTCTCGTTCCTTACTCGCCACGTTTGTGGTGCGTAAAGAACGGGAGGTTTTTTGTTGCAATTATGACGGCTGTAGCTCAGCGGTAGAGCGTCTCTTTGTGGAAGAGAAAGTCGGGGGTCCAACTCCCCTCAGCCGTCCAGAGGAAAAAATATATGGCAAATATGAATAACAAAAGCATTAAACTAGCAATTCAAAAAGGCGGACGTTTAACCGACGACACGCTCGATTTCTTGCGGAAGGCGGGACTGGAATTTGAGAGTTATACCCAAAAACTCTTTTCAACTTGTCGCAATTTTCCTTTAGAGATTGTATACGTTCGAGATGATGATATTCCTGATTACGTAGCTTCTGGAAGTGTAGATATCGGTATTCTTGGACAGAATTTACTATATGAAGAACGACCAATCAACGTGAAGAAGCTTCTCAATTTGAGATATGGGTTTTGTGCCTTAACTTTGGCAGTGCCTAAAGAATCTGCAATACAAACTCTTGAGGATTTAAGCGGTAAGACTATTGCAACTACCTATCCCAACTCAACCAGAAACTTTTTTAAGAAGAATGGTATTTCAATAGAAACGATAAAAATTAGCGGTTCAGTAGAAATTGCTCCTACTTTGGGGATGGCTCAAGCCATTGCCGACCTTACTTCAACTGGTAGCACACTCACTTTGAATGACTTGCGCCCTCTGATGAAAATCTATGACTCAGAAGCAGTGTTGATCGTAAATGGGGAAAGTGCGTCATCAGAGAATAAAAAGGTCTTATTAGATAAGTTGATGACACGCTTTAAGGGAGTTTTATCAGCTAAAAACTATAAGTACGTCATGATGAATGCTCCAGAAGAGATATTGCCAAAGTTAAAGAAAATCACTCCAGGTTTGAAATCACCTACTATTTCGCCTTTAGCGAAAGAAGGTTGGATTTCAGTCCAAACAGTCATTAAAGAAGACACCTTTTGGGAAACCATTGAAAAACTGAAAAGTGTTGGTGCGTCCGGAATTATCGTCTTACCAATAGAAAAAATGATTTTATAAAAAGGAGAACTATGAAAAAACAAAATCAACCTACCACTTTAAAAGGCTTCCGCGACTTATTGCCAGCGCAAGCCACAATCCGAAAACAAGTCAAAGAAACACTTGTTAATGTATTTGAGTCTTTTGGTTACGAGCCATTGGAGACACCTACTTTAGAACAACAAAGTCTTTTACTGGGTAAATACGGTGATGAAGCTGACAAACTCGTGTATAAATTTGAAGATAACGGCAAACGAAAAGTTGGTTTGAGATATGACCTAACTGTGCCTTTGGCGAGAGTGGTTTCCCAGTACAAGAATGACCTTCCTTTGCCATTTAAACGGTACCAAATTCAGAATGTGTTTCGCGCAGATAAACCTTCTAAAGGTCGCTATCGAGAGTTTACTCAATGCGATATTGATATCGTAGGTAATACCTCACCTCTGGCAGATGCTGAAATTGTGGCTTTAATTGAAAAATCGCTACAGAAACTTAACTTCTCTGAGTTCACTATTCGTATCAATAGCCGCCAAGTGTTATTTAACGTAATGGAGAAAGCTGGTGTTTCAAAAGATAAAACTCTTTCCGTTATTCAATCTATTGATAAGTTGGATAAAAAGACTCAAGAAGAAGTTGAGGTCGAACTGGCTGAAAAAGGAATTGCTAATGGCACAATTAGGAACATCTTTTCTTCATTGAAGAGTGCTAAGCCTGATGAGTATCTTGAGCAGGTCATTGCCGCTTTCGATAACCTCAAAATCCAGAAGTCTTCTTGGAAATTTGATCCTACTCTAGCTCGTGGACTGGATTACTACACAGGTCCAATTTTTGAGACAGTAGTAACAAAGCCTCAAATCGGTTCCATAACTGGCGGTGGTAGATATGACAAGCTCATGAACTCGCTTGGTAGCACTGACCTACCCGCGGTCGGAACCACCATTGGTTTAGACAGAGTCGTGGACGTGATTATTGACCAAAATCTCTGGCCAGAATCTGCTAAGTCTACTGCCCAGGTATTTGTTTCCATTTTTGATCCTTCTTTTGAAGAATACTCTTTGAAAATAGCTAGTGAGTTACGGGAACAAGGAATCAACACTGAAACTTATCTGAATAGTAAGGAAAAATTATCAAATCAACTAAAGTACGCGGATCGAAAAAACATCCCTTACGCAATTATTGCTGGCTCAGATGAAGTAAATAAACAAAAAATAACAGTTAAGAATTTGTGCACTGGTGAACAAAAGATTCTTACATTAGAAGAAGCACTTACGCTATTTCAAGAAAGGATAATATGAAAGTTACAAAACTAAAAGATTTATCACAAAAAGACTACCAAAGAATTGTTAAACGTTCTGCTGGGACAAATCCTGAAATTATGCCTAAAGTTCGAGAAACAATGGAGGCTGTCAGAAGATATGGCGATAAAGTGCTTATTGATGACTATAAAAGAAGATTTGGTGCCGAAAACTATAAATCACTTTTAGTATCTAAAACAGAGATAAAGGAAGCATATAAAGAAGTAAGCAAAGAATTTATTTCAGGAATAAAGCAGATGATAAAAAATATCACTGCTGTACACCTTGCACAACTGCCAGAAAAGAAAGATACGGTAGTAAATTCTGAAAAGGGAATATCTGTTTGGAGAGAATGGCGACCAATAGAAAAAGTTGGTCTGTATATCCCTGGCGGCAAAGCTATTTATCCCTCCTCAGTATTGATGAGTGCTATTCCTGCACAGATTGCCGGATGTAAAGAAATAATAATGTGTTCCCCTGCAAGAGGAAATGGTCAAATTCCAGCTCCTACGCTTGTAGCCGCTGACATGATCGGTCTAACTAAGATCTATAAAACAGGAGGCGCAGAAGCTATAGCAGCAATGACTTATGGTACAGAAACAATACCTAATGTTTATAAGATCTTTGGAGCTGGAAATTCATATGTCACTGCAGCAAAAATGCTTGCACTTGAAACTATAAGTATCGATATGCCTGCTGGGCCTTCTGAGGTCTTTGTAATAGCTGATGAGACTGCAAAGTCTGCATATATCGCTGCTGATCTACTTGCAGATGGTGAACACGGTGAGGATTCTGCCTGTGTGCTTATTACAACTTCTAAGGAAGTGGCAGAACAAACTATTAAAGAAGTAGAACAGCAATTACCTAAGCTTGCAACAGAAGCAAGAGCTAGAGAATCTCTTAAAAGATACGGGTTATTTGCAGTAGTGGATTCGTTGGAAGAAGCTATAGAGTTTACCAATGAATATGCCCCAGAGCATTTAGAGATTATGACAAGAAATCCTGATGCTTTAGTTAAGAAAATTACCAATGCTGGCTCAGTGTTCTTAGGTGATTGGACATCTAAAGCAACTGGTGATTATGCAACTGGAGCGAACCACGTCTTACCTACTGGTGGTATGGCAAAAATGTATCCACCTTTGGGGGTAGATGCCTATGGTAAGTGGATGCAAGTACAGAAATGTACTAAAGATGGTCTTTTGCAAATAAAAGATACAGTTGAAACTGTTGCATCAGTTGAGCAATTACCTGCTCACAAAAATTCTGTATCTATAAGATTTTTAAAACTATGAAAAACTTAGCTTTACAACGAATACAGGAGATGAATTCATATAATCCCCCTCTGGCTGGGAGACGTGCATTTAGTGGAATACTGTTAGATTTTAATGAGCGAACACTCTCACCCTCATTAAGAGTGCAAAAATCTATTCAACAGCTTTTAAAGTCAAACAAATTACAGCTTTATCCAGAGTATGGAGATCTCGAAGGTAAATTAGCTCGATATGTTGGCGTATATAAAGACCAAATTATGATTACAAATGGATCAGATCAGGCGATTGATCTCATTTTCCGAACATTTACAGATGCCGGTAATAGTGTAATTATCCCAACTCCAAGCTTTGCAATGTTCTCTCAGTCAGCCCAAATAGTAGGAAATAGGATATTGCGTCCCTTGTACCCAAAACAGAATTTGTCATTCCCTTTAGAAGAAGTAATTGGAACGATTAATGATTCAGTAAAGCTTATTGTTATTTGTAATCCAAATAATCCTACAGGTACACTAGTATCAATTGAGAATATCGAAAAGATTGCCAATAAAGCTCCTGACGCAATAATCCTTGTAGATGAAGCGTATTTTGAATACTCAAAACTGACTGCAGTTCCACTTATAAAGAAATATCCAAATATTATTGTTGTTAGAACTCTATCAAAAGCGTTTGGTCTTCCATCTCTTCGAGTTGGTTACATTATTGCTTCGAGTAATTATATTAGTGAACTTTTGAAAGTGCGTGGTCCATATGATGTAAATATGATAGCTTATGCAGCTGCGATTGCAGCGCTTGATGATCTTAAAGTCGCAAAAAAGTATGCAGGTGAAATTATGAATCAAGCAAAACCAATGGTTGAAGAATTTTTTATCAAGAATGGCATCACTTTTTATAAGTCTGCAGGTAATTTTCTACTTTATAGACCAATTCAGGAACAGGAGGAAAGAATTTTAAAAGAGAATGGTATTTTAGTACGTCCTCAAGATAAGACAAATATAGAAAATACGCTTCGCTTAACCATTGGAACTACTGACCAGATGAAACGATTTATTAAGGTGTATCAGAATGTGATTTTGAGTAAACCTGAATCAAAGAAATATGCCTTTATAGATAGAGATGGAACTTTAATTTTTGAACCTCAAGACACATTTCAAATAGACAGTATTGAGAAGTTGAAAATTTTAGATGGGGTAATTAAAGGTCTAAAAGAGCTTAAAAAACAAGGATACGAATTTATTATGATTTCAAATCAAGATGGCTTAGGGACTTCTTCTTTTCCACAAGCTGATTTTGATGCACCTCAAAACAAGATGCTTAGTGTGTTTGAAGAAAATGGAATTAAGTTTAATAAAATATTTATCTGTCCGCACTTACCATCGAAAAACTGTGGTTGCAGAAAGCCAAAAACAGGTCTTGTTAAAAAGTTTCTGAGAGATAATCAAATTGATAAAAATAACTCATTTGTATTCGGCGATAGGCCAACTGACAGGCTGTTTGCAAAGAATATTGGAATCAAATTTATCTCTATGCAAACTAATAGCGATTTTTATAATGCACTAATGGAAGGAGGTGTAATTGTATGAACCGTAAAGCAATACTAGACAGAAAAACAAATGAAACTGATGTAAGTATTTCTCTAGATATAGATGGTACTGGAAAAAGAGAAACTGAGATTCCAGTGGGGTTTCTTACTCACATGCTTGATCTTTTTGCTAAGCACGGATTATTTGATCTGAATATAAAAGCAAAGGGAGATACCTATATCGATGAGCACCACACAGTTGAAGATATTGGCATTGTGTTAGGTGAAGCTTTTGCAAAAGCCTTGGGAGATAAGAAGGGTATCAAACGATATGGTTTCTTTATTTTGCCTATGGATGAAGCATTAGCTACTGTTGCAATAGATTTTGCTGGTAGATATTCATTCCGTTTTGAGTGTCCTTTTGTGAGAGAAAAAGTTGGTGATCTATCAACTGAACTTATAAAGCACTTTTGGGATTCTTTTGCACAAAATGCGAAAGTAAACCTTTATATCAGAGTTGAAAATGGAGAAAACGAGCACCACAAAATTGAAGCAATCTTTAAAGCTACAGCTCGTGCTATTCGTATGGCTTGTGAGATAGATGAAAAAACGCGCGATCAAGTTCCTTCAACGAAAGGAAAACTATGATAACCGTCATTGATTATGGTCTAGGTAATCTTGCAAGTGTGGCGAACGCATTGGAAAAACTTGAAATTCCTTATCTGGTTTCAGGTGATATTGAAGTGCTTAAAACTGCTAAAGCCCTTATTCTGCCTGGTGTTGGTGCTGCTGGGCAAGGTATGGAGAATCTTAAAGAGCGAGGAATGGATCAAGTAATTATTGAGCAAGCCAGAATAGGTACACCGATCTTGGGAATTTGTCTTGGTATGCAATTGCTATTTTCCTCAAGTGAAGAAGGAAATGTTAATTGTTTGGGACTCATAGAAGGAGAGGTAAAGAAATTTGATACGAGCCTAAAAGTTCCGCAAATAGGATGGAATCAGATTGAATGTAAAAGTGATTCAGTACTTCTGAAAGGAATTAAAAATAATAGTTACTTTTATTTTGTTAATTCTTATTATTGTGATCCCAGAGAAGAAAACACAATAAAAGGTGTTACTGATTATAAAGTAAAGTTCTGCAGTGTTGTAGAAAAAGATAATCTTTATGGAGTTCAGTTTCACCCTGAAAAAAGTGGAGGTGTTGGATTACAGTTGTTAAAGAATTTTTGGGAGGCAGTATGTTAATCATTCCGGCAATTGATATAAAAAATGGCAGGTGTGTAAGACTCACTCAAGGAAATTTTGAACGTGAGAAAGTTTATAGCGAGGATCCAGCGGCCATAGCAAGACAATGGGAAGAACAAGGAACGCAAATGCTTCATATTGTTGATTTAGACGGAGCTAAAGATGGTAATTTAGCCAATTCTGAAGTCATTAAGAAAATTGCTCAAAGCGTTAAGATCCCTCTCCAGGTTGGAGGAGGTATCAGGGATAAAGAGGCAGTAAAGACGTTATTATCCAACGGCGTATCACGAGTAATTTTAGGAACTGTAGCTCTCGAAAACGAAGATGAATTAAAAAATATCTTAAACGAATTTGCTTCCCAAGTAGCCATTGCGCTTGATACAAAAGACGGAAAACTTATGAAGCAAGGATGGCTTGAAAATAGCGATAAAAGTATCATATCAACTGCACTGAAACTTGAAGAGTTAGGTGTAAAGAGGTTTATCTATACTGATGTAGTAAGAGATGGGACATTGACAGAACCAAATTATAAAGAGATCGCTAATTTAGCCGAAAATATTGTTGTACCTGTGATTGCTAGTGGTGGAATATCCACTGTCGCTAGTATTAAGCAATTGAAGTCCATTGGAGTAGAAGGAGTAATTATTGGCAAGGCATTATATGAAGGGAAAATTGATTTGAAGGAGGCGCTAAATGTTAGCTAAACGTATTATTCCATGTTTGGATGTTGATAAGGGAAGAGTTGTAAAAGGCGTCAATTTCGTAAATATAAAAGATGCTGGTGATCCTGTGGAATTGGCGAAATTCTATAACAGTGAAGGAGCGGATGAATTGGTGTTTTTAGATATTACTGCTTCTTCTGAAAACAGGGATACAATGCTTAATGTTGTAAGAGAAGTTGCAAAGCAAGTGTTTATTCCTTTTACTGTCGGGGGTGGGATTCGATCAGTTGAAGATATACGAAATATTCTTTTAGCAGGAGCTGATAAAATTTCCTTGAACACCTCAGCAGTTAATAATCCGGAACTCATTACAGAAGCAGCTCGTGTATTTGGAAGCCAGTGTATCGTACTCGCAATAGACGCAAAAAAAGAAAATAATAGTTGGAAGGTCTTTATAAATGGTGGAAGGACAGCTACAAATTTAGATGCCGTAAGTTGGGTAAAAGAAGCTGTAAAAAAAGGTGCGGGAGAAATCTTATTAACAAGCATGGATAGAGATGGTACAAAAAGTGGATTTGATCTTGAATTAACAAAAATAATTTCTACCAGTGTAAATGTACCAGTAATAGCTTCTGGTGGAGCTGGAAAAATTGAAGATTTTGAAAATGTGTTTAAAGAAGGAATGGCAGATGCGGCTCTTGCTGCTTCTTTATTCCATTTTGGCGAATTAAAAGTTAGAGAAGTAAAAGATTATCTGAGAAAATCAAATATACCAGTGAGGAATTAATATGAAACTTTCTATAGACTTTACAAAAAATAATGGTTTAGTGCCTGCAATCATCCAGGATTTTAAAACTAGTGATGTTTACATGCTGGGATATATGAATGAAGAAGCTCTGCAAAAGACAATTGAGACAGAATGGGTTTATTTTTGGAGCAGAAGCAGAAAAAAGCTTTGGATGAAAGGCGAAGAGTCAGGAAATAAGCTTAAAGTAAAAGAAATTTATTCTGATTGTGATAGTGATTCATTACTCGTTAAAGCAGAACTAATCGGGAGTAATGTGTGCCACACTGGTAATAAGAGCTGTTTTTATACTAAGTTAGGAGAAAATATATGACACTAGAAGAGCTTTATAAAATAATTGAGGACCGCAAGAAAAATATGCCTGAAGATTCTTATGTAGCCTCTCTCTTTCGAGATGGTAATGATCGTATAGTGCAAAAAGTTGGTGAGGAAGCTACAGAAGTTGTCATTGCAGCAAAGAATAAAGGGAAAGAAAGAATTATTGCCGAAGTTGCTGACTTAGTGTTTCACATTTTAATTCTTCTGGCTAACTACAATATCAAACCTGAAGAGATTTTTGAGGAATTAGACAAAAGGCACAAAGCATAGAAAAAAGGGCTCCTGATTTATCCTTATAACATCTTGCGTCTGGACTTTGCGAAACCCTTGCGGTACCTTGTGCCCTGATGAAAGATACAATTAGGCTAAAGTACTGCTTATACGCCCGTAAATCAAGCGAATCCGATGAGCGACAAGCGATGTCGATTGATGGTCAATTGAAAGAAATGCAGCTTCTTGCAAAACGAGAGAAGTTAGATATTACCGAAACAATCACAGAAAGTCATTCAGCCAAAGAATCAGGACAACGACCAGAGTTCAACAACCTGCTTCTTGGTGTAACTGAAGGACGATACAACAGTATTCTCACATGGGCACCAGACCGACTATCCCGAAATGCTGGAGACCTAGGGCGAATAGTGGATCTGATGGATCAGGGAAAACTGACGCATATCAAAACCTACTCTCAATCCTTTACAGATAATCCAAATGAGAAATTCTTACTGATGATTCTCTGCTCACAAGCAAAACTGGAGAATGACAATCGAGGCGTCAATGTTAAACGAGGATTACGGAATAAATGCCAGATTGGAATTAGACCAGGAGTTGCGCCAATTGGTTATCGAAATGTACTTAAAGTAAATCGGATCTCAACAGTGGAACTCGATCCTGAACGAGCACCAGTTATTAAGCAGATATTTCATAAAGTAGCTGATCAAGGATTCTCTGGAAGGATGGTGAAGAAATGGCTAGATGATATCGGGTTCACCACAAAGAGTGGGTGCAAAATGCCTCTGAGCAAAATCTATGTTGCCCTCCAAAATGCTTTTTACTATGGCGAATTTCAATACGGAAACATATGGTACAAAGGCACCTACGAACCATTGATCACAAAAGCACTCTTTGAGAGAGTCCAAATTCAACTTCAAGTTGCACCGAGACAATGGAATAAACAATTGTTTCCGTTCAAGAAAATTTGTGTCTGCGGATCATGCGGAGGAAGTGTCACTGCTGAACTGAAGTATCGAAGAACAAAAGCCAATATCGTAAACTCGCATATCTATTATCACTGCAATCGCATCAAAAAGTATGACTGTCCTGAGCCGTATATAACCGAGCAGGAACTGATTAAGCAGTTAATTGGATACCTACCAAAGATAAAACTTAACACCTCTTATCTGATGCAAGAGTTCGAGGTAGAAGTGAAACGACTACAACATTTCAAGGCAAACGTAATTAGTGACTATATACCCCGATTTGAAATGACTCCTCACAATACAGGCGACCAAAGTCCGAGAGAATATGGTGAAACTCACACTGAGATGCTCAAAGAATATTTACTCCACGTTCTCCAGTTTGGAACACCTGAGGAAAGACTAAAAATCCTTAAAGGTGTGACTTCAAAATTCAGCCTGAAAGACAGACAACTTAATCTCCAATAAATCCTCAAAGTAGACCACTTCTTTAGAAAAACCAGCTTCGAACGGAGACATGCCGCCCAAATAGGGCTAAAAGTGGCTCTTTTCATCAAAAGCTTAGAACCGAGCGCAAATACCTTGAAGGTCATTTAGGCGATTTTCTACATTACAGGCTATGTTTGGGATACTTGCGATTTACTGCTCGTTTTTAGCAAGCCACATAGGGCTAATCGAGCATAGTAGATGGGTCTTGGAGCAACCGAAGACCTTATGCGGAGAGGGCGGGATTTGAACCCGCGATAGCCTTGCAGCTATATCCGCTTTCCAGGCGAACGCACTAGACCACTATGCGACCTCTCCTTGTGTTAACATTCAAAAGTGATTATATCTTGATTCCTGATTTTTGTAAACCAAATTTATAAAAAATAGACACTCCATGTTAAAATAAAATCGAAAAAATTCTGCTGCTTAAACATTTACTATGGAGCCAAAAACAGTATTTACACACACAATTCTAAACTTTTGGTAAAAGGCTGAAAAAATTGTCAAAAAATAATATACTAAAGAATATATAATAAACTATGAATTAACGTTCACGCTATGAAAATCATAACTCTTCAAGGGTCAGTTGATGAAATTGGAAAACAAGAAGCAGAATTATATAAACACAATTCAGATCACTTTAACACGCAAGTACACAAAAATACACTTAATCAACAGTTAAAAGTATATTTAAAACACTATCCACACCTGCTTAAAAAGTATAAAGTAATGGCGAAATGTTTAAAACTCCCGGAAAAAATTGTATATCAAACTTTTATCGTGACCGATGCGCAAATTAAGCAAAATCCGAATGAAAAAAATTCTGAAAAAGGATGTTCCATTTTTGGTATCCGAAATAAACATGGCTGTTTCGTCGGAAGAAATTATGATTGGTCCCCCAATACAAATAATTACTTCAAGATATTTAATGTTATTTCTTATAACACTCATTCTTATATCGGAATTTCTGATATGAATGTATTACCAACTTCTAGAAAATCACTTTTTTTTGAACCAGAAGATTTAATAAATGAAAAAGGTCTCTATATTGGACTAACATTTGCATACGACAACAACTGGAATTTTGGATTAACTCCTCCGCATTTTATGATGCTTATAGCCGAAACATGTAGTACTGTTAACCAAGCGTTAAAATTAACTGCAAAAACTCCACTTGCCACACCAAAGAACTTTTTTATTGCGGATCGCCATGGACACATGGCTGTTGTTGAACATACCTCAAAAGAGTATAAGGTAATCTTACCTGAAGATAACAAGCTCATACACACAAATGATTATGTTAACCCCATTCTGAGCAAAGAAGACACTGTGTTAAAAGTACGGCCCGACACAGATTCCTATATTAGATATTACGAAATTCTTCAATTTTTAAACAAAAACAAAAATGATATTGAATATCATTCTATTTTTCGCTTTTTAAACTCAAAAGCAACACATGTTTTTGAATATAACAAACGATTGTCAACAATCTGGAGTCTAGCTATGAGTATGAAAAGGAGACGATACAAGATAGGGTATCATCATAAATGTAGATTTCGAACTCAAATATTAAAAATGTAAGTTAAAGCTATAATACGTTTTATTTAAACGCTTGTGGTGGAAAATTTCAATAATGCTTAGGATTACAGATCCACTTGCTCCACAGTTAATTAAATTAAACTTATGTCTTGGCAAATATTAATTGGTATTAGTGTTCTTCTTTATTCAATTTCCGTTCTCTTGCAAAGAGTGATTTTAAAAGAAGGGAGTAGTAAGCCCATTGCTTATTCAATTATCTTCCAACTTCTTACAGGAATATTCATCACTATTGTAGGTTTTATTTTTACTAATATGACCGTTCCCGATTTAAAACCTCTTTTAATAAATCTTATTATCATGACTCTTCTTTACGGTTTTGCTAATGTTTTTATTTTTAAATCTTTAAAAGAAACCGAAGCTTCAAAATTTACTATCGTGTTTGCCACCAGAGCTTTATTTACTATTCTTGCCTCATCAATCATTCTTCAAGAAATTCTCTCCGTAAAACAATTATTCGGCGCCCTTTTTATCTTTCTCGGAGTAATTTTAGTCAGCTTAAAATCAACAAAATTTTCTTTTGGAAAAGGGGAGTGGTTTGCTTTGATTGGAGCTGTCTGTTTTGGTTTGGCAAATACTAACGACCGGTTTCTTTTAAAATCTTTTGATGTCTATCCCTACATGACTATTTCCTTTATTGCCCCTGCATTGTTAATAGGACTAATTTATTCAAAAGAAATAAAATATATTCCCGGATTTTTAAAAAAAAGTATTCTCCCGAAAATTATTATCCTTTGTACTATTTATGCTTTTTCCGCTATCTCTTTTTTTGCCGCGTTAAAAATTGGAAAAACTTCCTCCCAGGTCGCCTCAGTTAATTTAACCAGTGTAATTATTACAGTATTATTATCAATTATTTTTTTGAAAGAAAGAGAAGCTATTCCTAAAAAAATCCTCGGTGCTATTCTAAGTTTTGTCGGTCTTCTTTTGATTTCCTAATTTAACTAAAGTTCTAAAAATTTTTTAAAAAGTTTTGGTGAAGATGCCACAGCATTTTTATTAAAAAGATCCAGTGGCTTTCCGTTTATTTGTTTAATAATTCCGCCCGCTTCCTCAATAATAAGGGATGCCGCCGCCAAATCCCAAGCCTCAAGAGAGTCATGAAAATAAAGATTAATCCGGTTACAGGAAACATATGTTAATCCCAAAACCGCACTTCCTAAAATTCTGATAGCACCTGTATATTCATTTAACTTTCCAATAATTTTTAATTTATCTTCAAACTCTCCCGTTTTATAATGCCCATCAGTTGCGATAATTGATTTGTTTAAAAGGATAGAATTATCGATAATAAGTTTGTTCTTCCCTAAAAATGCCCCCTTCCCTTTTTCTGCCCAAAATAACTCTTCATGGATCGGATCATACACTATTCCTGAAAAAACGTTGCCGTTTTTTAAATAAGCAATTGAAACTGCAAAAAAGGGGATTTGGTATTTAAAATTTGTTGTCCCGTCTAAAGGATCAATTATCCAAACATCGGACAAATCCGATAAATCATGTTTATCATCTTCTTCAGAGAGAATCTTGTGTGTTGGAAACTTTTTTAAAATGTTTTTTTTTAGAAATTTATCCGCTGCAAAATCCGCATCAGTCACAAAATTCATCGATCCTTTTTTATCAAAACTCCTTGCTTTACCATAAAAGGTTTTGATAATTTTTCCTGCTTCAACTGCAATTTCCTTCGCAAAATCAGTAATCATAAAAATTATTGTTTCTAGCCATAGTAATCGAAATATTAATTGAGAATATCCTAAACAAAATATCAGTCAAAAAAACCATATTTTGAGAGACTAAACTAATACTCATTACATTGCCTTGGAGGTTTATCCACAACTTTCTTTTTTATTTCTTTAGTAGTACTACTGGATACTATTTCACGATTTCCAAGATTAAGAGTATCTACACTTTTAATGGGTTTTTGTTCTTCTTCAACAAATTTTTCTGCCAGAAAATCTTCTTGTCTTCCTTCACTAACCGCTTGGTTCCAATCTCTTAACTCTACTCTCATTCTTCTGCCTCTGGTCACATCACTTACACAATGATATGTTTCAACCACTTCGGTTATTTCTAAATGGTCTCCATCTAGCTCTCTGGTGGAAAGTCTTTTTCTAGCTGAAGGATGATTTACTGTTGAACTTTTTTCCCTCACTCTTTCTTCATCCCAAACCAATGTTGCAATTGAATTTTGAAATACTTCAACTCGCGCTTTTCTATCACCCGTGGAATCTTTTAATGATGACACTGCTTCAACCAAACCGGATTGTTCAAAAAACTGTCGCTCTGCCTCTTCATGAGTTAATTTTATTGGAGTGGGAGCTTTTGAAGCTGTTGCTTTTTCTGCGGCTAGATTCCTTTGTTGTTCAATTTTTTCCTTTATATCCATAATCCTCCTTTTAATTGCTGTAAACAATACCAATTTAATAACATAAATACAATAAATATACAACGTTTGGTAAAAACAAAAACATTTTTTATTATTGTTAAATAAAAATTTAACGAAAATTAAAGAATTTTTTAATATTATTCTGTTTGATCAAACGAAGTCTACCATCGTCTTCGGGTTTAAGCTACCCGCCTAAATAGTGCTCTCGGCCAGAATCGAACTGGCATCACCGGCTTCGGAGGCCAGCACTCTATCCGTTAAGCTACGAGAGCAATGAAAATGATATTTTAATCAGTTTGCGCAAAAAGTACTACATAATTTTTTCCGTATTCTTTCGCGCATTTAGGACAGGTAGTATATGAAAAATATAACTTTTTTATACTCTTGCCTTTATTTTTCACATATTCTTTCATTTCTTTTGACCATTTACCTACATTCTGATATGGTCCCTCAAAGACTTTGGTAAGAAATGTTCCGGATAAAGTTGCCATTTGAGCACCATTAACATTTTTAGAAACATCAATATAAATATCCGCTCCCCAAAGAGACTTTTCATCTGTAAGCATTAGCTGGTATGGTGATTTTGCATCAGCTTTCTCAATTAAGTTAATATTTTTAGTAATCTTCTTTCCCATATTAAGGGGAATATGTAAAAAAGAAGTCACATGGTCAAAAACAAATAATTTATCTTTCCAAACTATTTGTTTTTCTTGCCACGGTAAAGGATTAAACGGTTCGCAACAACCGGTTGATTTTATGTTTTGGTTATTTATTTTTCTCCTTTCTTTCAAATTGGCGGTGGGGGCGAGATTTGAACTCGCGTGAGGCTTTCACCTCCCATGGTTTTCGAAACCAGGCAGATTAGCCGCTCCTGCACCCCACCCTTACTACTTTAGCAAATAATTAAGCCTTTCTCTTCCCTTCCCCGATTTTAAAAATATTTCTTCAATCCTAGCATGTTTTTTAGAAATAAATGCCTCATAATATACAAGTTCTAAGTCCCAATTTTTCGTGGTTTTAACTTTATGATTTTTATGTTTAATCACCCTAGTCTTTAAATCTTCTGTAAAACCCTTATAAAATTTATTTGTTTTTTTATCTCTCAATATATAAACATAATACATAATTTTTCCGCCCAAGGCGGATCAGCCCTGGGCTGACGAGAGCGTCCGGTTACCATTCCCTGCACCCCTCCAAAAGTGTTTACACCTTAAATTTTTGAATTTGCTAAGTAAATTTAGTTTACAAATCAAACAAAAATTTAAAGTGCGCCCACCCAGAATCGAACTGGGATCAGCGGTTCCGCAAACCACTATTCTATCCGTTAAACTATGGGCGCAAAATATATTTTTAATTGGGATTTGTTTAGTTAATTAGGTCAATTGGACTTGCCCGTCGTAGCCTTGGCGAAGGCGGGTCAATTAGAAATTTATTATACATTCTTTTCAAGTGGTACTTTCTTTGAAAGCCATTCTGCAGCATTGTCCATCCATGTCTTTTCTGGATTTTCTTTATATGAAAGATAAGGAGAAAGGGTTTCGCGGATCTTTTTTTCTTCGATTCCATTAAGAAGTATTAATAGTCTCGCAGGAAATCTTTTTTTTGTTTGGATAATCAAAACCGGATGTCCGAACTTTTGTACAAACCAAAACTGACCCAAATCTTTATATTCATAAATATGATCCGCACTTGTAATATTTTTGTTAGTAATTTTATGGTCTACTTCTTCAGGAGGAATAGTGTTTAAGATATAAACTAAAAATGTAAAAGATAAAATCGCTCCAATTAAAAGCCATTCCTTAATAAAAAATAAGATTACTACGATTAAAAAAACCATCGCTCCGATAGTAGTAAAATAATCCCTATCTCTTTTTTTAAATGGTCTGCTTGGAGATTTCCACTCAATCAATATCTTTGTCTCTTTTGGTTCAACAAAGGATGACCCAGCAGAGGAAAGACGGTCTTCATTTTTTAAAGTGCTTTTTTCGGAGTCGGGCATGTATTTTTCCTCCAATTTCAACCCAAAACAAATAACATTGATATTTTAGCAAACGCATATTTTTTTAGCAAACTCTAACACCTCCATACTTGTATTTTAGACATATTTATCTTATAATCCACCCATCTTAAATAAAGTTTAATAAGGAGGATATAAATGGAAGGTTTAATAAAAAGAAAGCACCTATTATTGCCAAAAGGGGAGACAAATATTGTTTTAGTAATCCTCCTGGTGATTGCTTCATTTTTAATAGGTTCTCTTTGGACCAGAACCCAATTCATGGATAAAGAAAAAACAACAGCCACAAATGGTAAAGTTGCCGGTACGGAAACATCCAATACCACACCCTCAGCAAATCAGCCGGAATTTAATCCTGCTCAAAAAACTCCCAAGATTGTTGATACGGATCATATAAAAGGTGATAAAAATGCTCCTATTGCCATGATTGAATATTCAGACATTGAATGCCCTTACTGTAAAAAATTCCAACCGACCGCTCAACAAGTTCTTGATGAATATAAAGGTAAAGTAATGTGGGTTTATCGCCACTATTTAGTTCATCCAACCGCTCAAAAAAGCACAGAAGCTTCTGAATGTGCAGCCGAACTCGGCGGTAATGATGTATTTTGGAAATATCTTGACTCTTTATATGCTCAAACAGAAGAAAGTCTTACCTCTGATAAATTAGCCGCTCTTGCAGCAAAAGAAGTGGGTTTAGATGAAGCAAAATTCAAAGAATGTGTAGATAGTGGAAAATATTCTCAAAAAATTCAAGATCAGATGAAATTAGGACAAGAAGAAGGAATTTCAGGTACTCCCGGAACCATAATTCTAAATGTTAAAACAGGAAAAAATCTACTCGTTCCTGGTGCTTATCCTTTTGAAGAAGTAAAAAAAGCAATAGATTCATTAATGTAAATTAATTTTTAAATTTATTAAATAAAAAGCGGCATAAAAATGCCGCTTTTTTATTGTTTAAGACCGCTAAATGTGGCTGAGAATTAAAACTTTTTTCCATTTGCATAGAATTTAAAAACAAGGTAATATTTATTTATATGAAACTAATTACCCGTCTTCTGATAAATATTTTATCTCTTCTTATAGTAAGTTATATAATTCCCGGTTTTGATATAACCAATTTAACAACCGCAGCTGTAGCCGCAGTGGTAATAGGTATTGTCAATACCTTTATAAAACCAATTTTACTAATAATTACTCTTCCGATAACCATAATTACTTTCGGAATTTTTGCACTTATTTTAAATGTTCTAATGCTTATGCTTGCCGCCGCAATTACCCCCGGTTTTCATATTGATGGTTTTTTTACAGCATTACTTGCTTCAATCTTGCTTTCTCTTGTTTCTTCGTTCTTAAACGCCCTCTTAAGGGACTAAAATCTCCTTTTGTAGTATAATTACCCCATGGAAAAACAAGACTTAAAGCCAATTTTGGGCTTTATTATCGCCACAATAATTATTATTGTTGTCGGAGTTCTTCTTTTTGTAAAAGATGCTCCCAATAATAATTCTCAAAAAACTCTTATTAACTCAAACACTCATACTAAAGGAGCAAAAGACGGAAAGGTTTTAATTGTTGAATTCTCCGATTTTGAATGCCCTGCTTGTATCTACGCTGAAGAAATAGTCGGAAAAGTAATGGATAAATATAGTAATAAAGTTAAATTTGCTTATCGTCATTATCCGCTTCCCATGCATCAGTATTCAAGAAAAGCAGCCCAAGCAGCAGAAGCAGCGGCTATTCAGGGAAAGTTTTGGGAAATGAAGTCAATAATATTTAAAAACAATAGCAGCTTAAAACCGGATGATCTAATAAAATATGCAAAAGATATAGGATTGGATATTGATCAGTTTAAAAAAGATCAGGAAAGCGACAAAATAAAAGAAATTATTGAAAACGACATAAAAGCTGCTCAGGATCTTGGAGTTGAAGGAACGCCTACATTTTTCATAAATGAAGAAAAAATATTTGGAGTTCCTTCCTTTGAAGAATTTCAAAACTTAATTGAAAAAAATCTAAATTAAGTATTTAAAATAAAACATTACATCGAAGGGTAAAACCTTCGTTTTTTTATATTTATGGATGATTTATTTAACAGTCCGACTTTTGGTAAATTGACCATAGAAAATATCAGGATTAAAATCCTGGATTTTATGGCTAAAATACCGGATGCAAAATACAGACTTATTATTGGTTCAGATTCTCAGCCCAAAAACGGCAGTGAAGTAGATTTTGTTTCCGCAATATTAGTTCATAGAATTGGTCATTATGGTATTTATTTTTGGCAAAGGATAATAAGAAAAAGAAAATATGTTTTAAGGGATAGGATATATGAAGAAGCAACACTTTCTCTAAATCTTGCTGATAAGTTTTTAGAAATATGTAAAAATGATGGTATTCATAGATATGATTTAGAAATTCACGTTGATATCGGAAAAATTGGAGAAACAAGAGAGTTGATAAATGAAGTTGTCGGAATGATAAGGGGTAGTGGTTATGAAGTAAAAGTAAAACCAGAATCATATTGTGCTTCAAAAGTTGCCGACAGGCACACTTAAAAAAATATTCTTCTTGCGTCTGTTTTACTCTGCGTAGTATTATATAATAAAGACAATGACAATCAATCCTAAAAAAATTATCATTATATTATTAATCGGAATTGCCGTCCTCTCTCTAATAATCTTAATAAAACGTCTCCCTATTTCTGCTCCGATTTTAAAAAAAGATATCACCTTAACATATTGGGGTCTTTGGGAAGCGGATAATGTTATGCAACCGTTACTTGATGAATATAAGAAATCCCATCCCAATATTACGGTAAAATATTCAAAACAAAGTCCGATAGAATATAGGGAAAGACTGCAAAATGCCATTGAAAAAGGTACTGGACCGGATATCTTCCGTTTTCATAATACCTGGTATCCGATGTTAAGAAACGAATTATCAAATGCCCCTCCGAATATTGTTAGTGTTGAAACTTTTATAAACAACTTTTATCCGATTGCTGAAAAGAATTTAGTTGCCGGAGGAAAAATTTATGGAATACCATTGGAAGTTGATTCTCTTGCCCTGTTTTACAATGAAGATATTTTTCAAAAAGCAGGATATAACCCGCCAACTACATGGGAAGAGTTAAGAAGGGTAGCAAATGGTTTGACGGTAAAAGATTCTGATGGCCGGATAAAAATTGCCGGAGCAGCATTGGGAACTGCAGGAAATATCGATCATTTTAGTGATATTTTAGGGATTATGTTTCTGCAAAACGGAACTGATATGACAAAAGTCGCTTCAACAATAGGCAGTGACGGTCATAATCTCGGTGAGGATACCCTTAGGTTTTATACGAATTTTTCAGTTTTGGACAAAGTTTGGGACGAAACCCTGGATCGTTCAACAGTAAGTTTTGCCGGAGGAAAAGTGGCAATGTATTTTGGTCCATCATGGGAAGTGTTTGAAATAAAAAATTTAAATCCCGAATTAAGATTTAAAGTAGTTCCCATTCCGCAGCTTCCAAGAAAAAATCTTAATTGGGCAACATATTGGGCGGAGGGTGTCTCAATAAAATCAAAATATAAAAATGAATCATGGGAGTTATTAAATTTTCTTTCGTCAAAAGAATCTTTGATGAAGCTTTATGATAATGCTTCAAAAATTCGTCTTTTTGGAGAACCTTACAGTAGGGTAGATTTAGAAAATACTATTAAGTCAGATCCTATGGTTTATCCTTTTATAAGTCAGGTTAAAAACTCCACTTCTTGGTATCTTTCTTCCCGCACTTTTGATAATGGATTAAATGATAAAATGATTAAATATTTCGAAGATGCTGTAAATAGTATAAATAGCGGAGAAGAAGTAATAAAAGCTCTCCAAACTGCCGAAAAAGGTGTTGGTCAAGTACTATCACAATATCAAAACTCCGAAAATACTGCCAAGCCCTAAATAATGAAAGAAAAATTAATTAAAAGGGCAATTATAAAAACCTTAATCTATTCTGATATTTTCTCTTTTCCCTTAAAAGAAGAAGAAATTTTTAAATGGTTAATATGGGAAGAAAAAATTTCACCTCCTTCTATTAAAGATTTTAATATAGTATTAAATAGTAAGTCTTTTAATAAAAAAGAAAAATATTATTTCGCTTCAGGAAGAGACAGTATTGTAGAAAAAAGAAAGCAAAGAATAAAGTTTTCATTAGAAAAAAAAGATATTGCAGGAAAAATTTCTAATATCTTAAAAAAAATTCCAACCATCAAACTAATTGGAATAAGCGGTGCTCTAGCCATGGATAATGTAAAAAAGAAAGATGACATAGACCTTTTTATAATCAGCAGAAAAAACAGCCTTTGGATCACAAGATTATTGGTTACTATTATTTTAGAAATAAAAAAAAATCGCCGTCACCCGGATGATTTAGATGTTGAAAATAAAATTTGTTCAAACATGCTTCTCACCGAAGATAAACTTATGATTCCAGAAAATGAACAAAATCTTTTTTCCGCTCACGAAGTTACCCAAATGAAACCATTATGGCAAAAAGATTATATATATAATAAATTTCTTTTTAGCAATATGTGGATAACAAATTATCTTCCAAATTCTATAGAAAAATCACCCAAATTTATTTCTGAGAAAAAAAGTATAATAATAAATGTTATTAACTATTGTTTTTTTATTATTGATTTCATTGTTATGTTACCCCAGTTATTGTATATGAAGCGTCACATTACAAGAGAAGTAATAGAAGTAGGTAGAGTAAAATTTCACCCCAAAGATATTTGCGACATCATCTTAAATGAATATAATAAAAGACTAAAAAAAATTTAATAAATATGATATGCTAATAAAGATAATTTTATGAGAAAAAAAACAAAAAAGAAATCTCAAACCTCAAAAAAACCCACCCCTTTTTCAAGTAGTTTTTTTATGTATAGATTATTTTATGTAATTCCTTTAGTTGGATTTTTACTCTTTTTTTCATGGTTACCGAAAAACAATAATAGTGCTCAAAATGAAGAAAATACCATAGAATATAACTCTTTAATCAAAGAAGAGATAAGTAAGATTAAAGAAAAAAATAATAACGTTCTTGGGACAGAATCTGGACAAATCCGCGTCCCCATACTTCTTTATCATTATGTAGGAGATAATCCGAATAAAAACGATAAGGCAAGAGATTATCTTTCGGTTACTCCTCAGCAATTTGATGAACAATTAAGTTTTCTTTCTCAAAACGGTTATCAAACAATAAGTCTTGATACTCTTGCAGCTGCATTGTTGGGTGGGGGTAGTTTACCCGGTAAACCAATAATTCTTACTTTTGATGATGGTTATATCGATTTTTTCCTAAACGCCTTTCCTATCCTCTCAAAATATAATTTTTCAGCAACTGTATTTCTTCCCACCGGTAAAATCGGACAGGATATGTTTTTAAATTGGGGACAGATAGAAGAAATGGCAAGAAGCGGACGTGTTATTTTTAATTCCCACGGCATAAATCATGTTAATATGGCATCCATGGGGGGTCAGGTGCTGGATGATGAAGTTTCAAAAAGCAAACAGGAAATAACTTCTCATACAGGATACCCGGTAAACTTTTTAGCCTATCCTTACGGAACATTTAGCGGAGGAGTTATTGCTTCTTTGCAAAAAGCCGGATATGTTGGAGCATTAACAACAAGAACCGGCTCAATAGTCACAAAAGATGGACTTTATACCCTTCCGAGGATTAAAATATCCGGAAATATCAGCCTCTCAGACTTTGCTTCGCGTTTAAATTGGTAATAATGTGATAAACTATATATATTAATATTGTTCTTCTTTAAAGGAGATAGTAATATGAAAAAAATTATTAATATTATTCTTGTCTGTATTGCCATTTTAACCATTGTTGGTATAACTGCAGTAGTTCAGGCCCAGCAGGAGAGTGAAATCGCAACGGAAACTGCCCAAAAAAGTATAAATTACTTCCTTCCTTACCCGGGAATTCTTCCGGGTAATTCTCTTTATCCCCTAAAAATGATAAGAGACAGAGTTGTCTCTTATTTTATTACCGATCCGGTAAAAAAAGCTGAATTTTATTTGCTCATGGCAGATAAAAGGATAAATGCTGGAAAATTTTTGGCAGACTATCGTAAATATTCCCTGGTGGAACCCACAATTAGCAAAGGGCAAAATTATTTTGATCAATCTATAGAATTGGCAGCAAAAACAAAAAAACAAGGAATAAATATCAAGAATTTAACCGAACAATTAAATAAAGCTTCAGAAAAACACGAAGAAGTATTAGGTGTTATTTTATTGGAAATACCGGATGATTATAAACCCGGCATAAGAAATTCCATAGAAAGATCTAAGAAAACCAGGTCATCGGTAAATAGTCTGCCTGAAACAAACAAAGAAAATAAATAATGATAAATACGGATAATACCACCACTATTAGAAAATTACAGGATAAAATAATAAACTTTCGTAATGCTAGGGGTTGGGAAGAAAATACCGCTAAGGACTTGGCTATTTCAATAGTATTAGAAGCAGCAGAACTTCTTGAACACTTCCAGTGGGGTCATTATGAAAAAAAAGAAGTTAGGGAAAATAAAGAAAAAATAAAAGATTTATCCTATGAACTAGCAGACGTTATTATTTATCTTCTCGCTTTTGCAGACGATTTAGGAATAGAAATCACACCAGCTGTTATTGAAAAGCTTGCTTGGAATGAAAAAAAATATCCCGTATCGCGTTTTAATCCCCACCATCAGGATCATGAATTTTATTATCAGATAAAAAAGGATTATAGAAATAAAGAAAAACAAAAAGAAACAAATAAATAATAAAGGAGAATTATGTTTAATTTAAATGGAAAAATTGCTTTGGTAACCGGAGGAAGCAGGGGAATAGGAAAAGGTATTGCACTTTCTTTAGCAAAAATGGGAGCAGATATTGCGATAAATTATGCAGCAAGCAGTGAAAAAGCAAAAGAAACTGCAGACGAAATTATCAAAATGAATCGTCTTTCAAAAATATATAAAGCAGACGTTTCGCAAAAAGCCGAAATAGAAATAATGATAAATGCTATTGTTCAAGATTTTGGAAAAATCGATATTCTGGTTAATAATGCCGGAATATTAAGCTACGAACCTTTTTTAGAAATGAAAGAGGAAACTTGGGATAAGTTGCTCGATATTAATTTAAAAGGCCAGTTTTTAGTTTCTCAGGCTGTTGCAAAACAAATGGTAAAACAGGAAACCGGTGGAAAAATTATTAATATTGCTTCAATTGCATCGGGACAAGTTGGTGTTGGTTATCCTATGATTTCTCATTACTGTGCCAGTAAGGGGGGGGTTATAGCATTAACCGAAGCAATGGCGCTTGAGCTTGTTAAATATAAAATTAACGTTAACGCAATTGCTCCCGGGGCAGTAGATACTGACATGACAAAAGGCACTTCAAGTCCGGAAACCCTAAAAAGAATCCCTATGGGGAAAATGGGTAAACCGGAAGATATAGGTTCTATGGCTGTTTTTCTTGCTTCTGACGAGGCCGGTTATTGTACTGGTGCTACGTTTTATGTTGATGGAGGTTACCTCGCTGGATAAAAAAAGGTAGAAAGATATAGATTGTAACAAAAATCTATTCTTATTTATAAGAGTAGATTTATTGTTCATTAAAAAAAATTATAAATTTGCGCAATATTAACTTTTTAAAATTTTCTTCTCTTAAGGATTTTTAAGGCCGAACAAAAAATTGTCATATTCTGATATATTTTGTCTTATTGACAAAACTACAATTGGTGTTTTACTATCAAAGATAGCACTATACATAGTGCTTTTTCTTTTCACAGGGCGGGTACGGGCATAATTAAATTTCATAATTTCTAAAGGCCAAATAAAAGACTCACAATTCAAAACTCTAAATAAGTTTTGAGCTTTAAGTTTTGTTTACACTGTAAATTCGAAAGAATTTACATGTGAACTTTGAATTTTTCTATGAAGTGTCCATATTGTGGAGTTACAGAAACCGAAGTTATAGAAACTCGCGACAGTGAAGATTTAACCACCACTCGCCGCCGGCGCCATTGTTTAAAGTGCGACAAAAGATTTACTACATATGAAAGAGTTGAAAATATTGACTTGATAGTTATTAAAAAAAACGGGAACAGAGAACAGTTTGATAGAGAAAAACTAAAAAAAGGAATAAATAAAGCATGCGAAAAAACATCTGTATCAGAAGAAATAATTGAAAGTCTGATAGAAGAAACAGAAAGAGAACTATTAAGCGCTCAAACAATAGAAATAGAAAGTCAAAAAATTGGTCAAATAACTGCGGGTAAATTAAAAAAAATAGACAAAATTGCTTATATTCGTTTTGCTAGTGTTTTTAAAAAATTTGTTGATATTGAAGATTTCAAAAATGAATTAGAAAAGTTATTAAAAAGATAGCATGAAAAAAACAAAACTCGAGGGAATAAGAAATAATGTTTTTCTTGACCGTTATGCTCTTAAGGATAAAAATGGAAATCCAATAGAAGAATATCCGGAAGAAATGTGGGAACGGGTGGCAAAAAGCATTGCAAAAATTGAAAAAACTCCAAAAAAACAAAAAGAATGGGAAGAAAAATTCTATAGCATACTCTCTAATTTTAAATTTGTTCCGGGAGGAAGAATTTTAACAGGCGCAGGTAGTCCTCATAATGTTACTTTTTATAACTGTTTTGTTTTGCCTGATCCTGAAGATAGCAGAAAAGGAATATTAAAAACCCTGGAAACAATGACGGAAATAATGGCAAAAGGTGGAGGCGTCGGTCTTAATATCTCCTCGCTTCGTCCCCGCGGTTGTTATATTACTACAACTAACGGTACTTCGTCGGGTCCCGTTAATTGGGCAGAAATTTATTCAACAATGACTCACGATATTATTCAACAAGGAGGAACAAGAAGAGGTGCTTTAATGCTTATGATGTGGGATTGGCATCCGGATATTGAAGAATTTATTACCGTAAAAAAAGATTTTACAAGAATGAGAGGAGCAAATTTAAGCGTTTGTATTTCCGATGATTTCATGAAAAAAGTTAAAGACAATGAAGATTGGGAATTAGTTTTTCCGGACACATCTCATCCAAAATATAAAGAACTTTGGAAAGGTGATTTAGAAGATTGGAAAAAACACAAGCTTCCAATAAAAGTTAAAAAGACATTAAAAGCACGAGCTCTATGGGATTTAATTTGTGAATCGGCATGGACTTCTGCTGAACCCGGAATTGTTTTTATGGATAGATATAATGAGATGAATAATACTTGGTATTTTGAAAAAGTTATTTGTGTTAATGTTTGCGGAGAGCAGGGTCTTCCCGCTTGGGGGGTTTGTAATTTGGGAGCTCTTAACCTCACTGCTTTTGTGGAAGAAGGAAAGTTCGATTATGACTCTCTGGCAAAAACGGCAAAAATTGCAGTACGTTTTTTGGATAATATTATTGATGCCGAAAATTATCTTTATCCGGAAATGGAAAAAACTCAAAAACAGGAAAGGCGTGTTGGTTTGGGAACAATGGGATTGGGGGACACTCTTATAAAATTAAAAATTCGTTACGGAAATGAAAGTTCTTTAGCGATTATAGAAAAAATATACCAAACAATAAGAGACGCAGGATATGAAGCTTCAACAGAATTATCAAAAGAAAAAAGTTCTTTTACAAAATTTGACAAAGAAAAATATTTAAAAGGTAATTTTATTAAAACTCTTCCCAAATCAACGCAGGAAAAAATAAAAAAACACGGTATAAGAAATGCCGCTCTCTTAACTCAGGCTCCAACAGGAAAAACTTCTCTTATAGCAAACGTAACAAGCGGTATAGAACCGGTATTTGCTCTGTCTTACAAGCAAAAAGACCGGCTTGGAGAAAGAGTTGTTTATCATGAACTATTTAAAAAATGGAAAGAAAAAAATCCAGAAGCAAAAACACCGGATTATTTTGTTACGGCAGGAGAGTTAACGCCGGAAGAACATATCAAAGTTCAATCACTAATCCAAAAATATACAGACTCTTCCATCAGTAAAACCGTCAATGCTCCGGAAAATCATACGGTTGCTGATGTAAAAAAACTTTATATGCTTGCATATGATTCCGGATGCAAAGGCATTACTTATATGAGAGAAGGAAGCAGGGAAGGAACGCTGGAGAGAATAAAAAGTGATAAAGAGCAAAAAGTAATATTGGATGGAAAAATTGTCTCCGAAGTAAAACCCCGCCCGGTAAAACTTGATGGAGCAACATACCGCATGGAAACTCCGGTTGGCACCGCCTATATTACTGTTAATCAAAACGGAGGGGGTGAACCAACGGAACTATTTTTAAATGTCGGTAAGGCAGGAAGCGATGTTGCTGGTCTCGCAGAAGCAATTGGGCGTCTCATATCTTTAGTACTAAGGATGGCCTCTCCTTTAAACACTTTTGAAAGGGCAAAAAATATCGTTTCAGAATTAAAAGGGATAGGGGGTTCAAAATCATTAGGATTTGGTGATAAAAAAATTAGAAGTCTTCCGGATGCAATTGCTAAGGCAATCTCTACCCACTTTGGTTTTAAAAACGGAAACGGAGATGTTCATCATGAGGATAGTAAAATAACTTCCTCTAAAGAATTAGATTCTGGAAATTTTGATATCTGTCCGAATTGCGGTGTTGCAAGTTTTGCCTACGAAGAGGGATGTAAAAAATGCTATAGCTGCGGATACTCAGAATGTTAAATATACAACTTGTTAACTTATCACTTATACCTTTCTAGCCTGCCTCGCCTGACGCAAGTCAAGGCGGGCTAGTTACTTATATGAGAATAATTGAGCCAAAACTTTCAAAAAACGCCTTGGAAATTGCTAAAAAACGTTATCTTCGTACCGATATGAAAGGAAAAATAATAGAAACCCCCGGAGAAATGCTTTTCCGTGTTGCCCATCACGTTGCCAAAGCAGAAATAAATTGGAGTAAAAATGGAGAAGTGGAAAAAACAACAGAGGATTTTTTCGACAAAATGGTAAATTTAAAATTTGTTTGTTCGGGAAAAGCAATGTTTGAGGCAGGTAACTTTGGAGGAACAGGACAATTATCAGCCTGTTTTGTTTTAGGAATAAACGATTCAATTGCCGATATTTTTAAAACGCTTGGGGAAGCGGCCCTTGTTCATAAAAACAATGGCGGCACCGGGTTTAATTTTTCTAAGATTCGTCCTCATGGAGATAAGGTAAGAAATATTCCCGGTGCTGCTTCTGGGCCGGTTGACTTTTTAGCCGCCTTTTCTGCCGCATTGGAGAAAATACTTCAGGGAGGAAAACGTCATGGTGGCAATATGGGAATTTTAAATATCGACCATCCGGACATATATGAATTTATTCACCTTAAGGAGGAAGATCAGACAATTAAAAATTTTAATCTTTCAGTTGGAGTAACCGACAATTTTATGCAGGCAGTAGCAGATAATAAAAAATGGAAATTAATAAATCCCAGAAATGGGGAAGCAGTAAAAACAATTTCAGCAAAAAAACTATTTGACGAAATAATAAACCAGGCTTGGAAAAACGCTGATCCCGGAATGATTTTTTTGGATCGTATGGAAAAAGATAATCCCACCCCAACTCTTGGAAAACTTAATGCAACAAATCCTTGTGGAGAACAACCGCTTCTTCCTTATGAATCATGTAACTTAACCTCAATTGTTCTTTCCAACCATTTAAAACTAGCAACCGCAAATGGAAATAATAAAAAATATGAAATAGATTGGAAAGACCTGGAAAATACAATAAAAACTGCGGTTCATTTTTTGGATAATATGATTGAGGTAAGTACGTATGTTCTTCCGGAAATTGAAAGAATGGTAAAGTATGGAAATAGAAAAATCGGCTTGGGGGTTATGGGTTTTGGCCACCTTTTGTACAAAATGGGAATACCCTACAATAGCGAAGAAGCTGTAAGAATTGCTGAAAGAGTTGCAAAATTTATAAAAAAATATACTGAGGAAGTAAGTTTAGATCTTGCAAAAGTAAGAGGAGTATTTCCAAATTGGGATATTTCGTATTATAAAGATACCGCGGAAAAATACCGCAATGCTACAATGTTAACAATTGCACCAACAGGAACAATTTCTCTTTTTGCAGATTGTTCGTCGGGAATTGAACCGATTTTTGCATTGGTTTCTCAAAGAAAAACTTTTTACGAGAATGATAAAAAAAATAATTCAACTAAAATATTAACTTATATTGATCCAATTTTTTCTACAAAATTAGACCAATTAATCGAGTCAAATAAATCAAGTTTAAAATTAGATAAAATAAAAATAATCAACAGATTAGAGAATGGAGAAAAAATAAGCGATATTAAAGAACTTCCGGAAGACTTTAAAAAAATATTTGTTACCACACACGATATTGCTCCTATTTGGCATATAAAAATCCAAGCAGCTTTTCAAAAATATTTTGATAATGCTGTTAGTAAAACTATAAACTTTCCCAATGATGCAAAAATTGATGATGTTAAAAAAGTTTATATGGAAGCTTGGAAATTAGGATGTAAAGGAATAACCATTTATAGAGATGGTTCAAAACAAGATCAGGTTTTAAATGTCGGAAATGGGAATGAAAAAAAAGTTGCTTTTGTAAACTCACAAATTAAAAATATCACCGATTCACAAGTAAAAACCTGTCCTGCTTGCGGGGATAAATTAATTTTGTCTGAAGGATGTAGCTACTGTCCTTCCTGCGGCCACAGTGCCTGCAGCATTACTCACTAAATTGCTTTAACATACAATCATAATTGTATCGTTGTTCAAAAACATTGAAACAATTTTATGACTAATATTTTTACAAAAACCGGAGACAAAGGGAAAACTTCTCTGGCTTCAGGAATAAGAGTCTGGAAAGACAATCTCCGCATAGAGGTTTTAGGATCGATAGATGAACTTACTAGTTCTCTTGGAGTTTCTATAAGTTTATTAAAAGCAAATAAAGACAACCAATCAGAAATTGATTTATTAAGAGGAGTCCAGATAAATCTTTTAAGACTTTCTTTCTTTATTGCCAATCCCGGATATAAAGAAACTGAAAAATATTTAGACAATGAAATATCTTTACTGGAAAAAAATATTATTATTCTTGAAACAAAAATTCCCGAAATTAAAGAATTTCTCTTACCAAACGGTACTCTTCCTGCTTCTTTTATTCATTTTTCCCGGGCTATCTGTCGAAGTACCGAAAGAAAACTTGTCAGCCTTTCAAAAAAAGAAGATTTAAAACCTCAAATTCTATCCTACATCAACCGTCTTTCTGATTTTTTATTTATTTTAGCAAGATATATCAATAATAAAGAAGGTTATAAAGAAATCCTCTGGACAAAAGATTATAGTTAAAGTATATTAATAAAGTCGCACACATATAACTAAATTTTAGAAAAGGGAACTCCGTGAGAATCGGAGACTGTGCCGCAACTGTTTACCTCGCCGAATCCCGACGTAGTCGGGAGAAGGCGGGTGAGGTTGTCTTTGTCCGCAACAGCGGACTACGACGAACCGAAGTCAGGAACCTTTTTTTAACCACAAATAGTTTTTTCCAATTGTGGTAGTTTCCTTCGAGCTAAAGGTCAATTATCCCGTTTAAATCGGATTTAAATGTTAAAACCCACCAATCGAAGGTGGGTATTTTTATTTTGTGACGCTTGGAGAAAGCGTCTTTTTTTATGTTTTAAATCCTTAAAATATAATTTTATGCTCACAGCCGTAGAAAGAAAATCATATTATAAAACTACTCCGGAACAACCTTTTGAATTGCCAGTAAGTTCGAATAATGAATTCTTACTCCAAAAAGAGCAAGAGAGAGAACTCCCAATTTTTAAATATTTAAAAGGTGCAAGATTAAGAGGTAAAGAAGAAAAATGGTTTTTAGAAACTTTCGGACAAACAAAAATAAATCTTGCCTCCTTATATTTTTTTGAAATAACAAAAGATAATTTCGATAAACATCTTGCAGTTACCAAAGAAAGAATTGCTAAATTTGGTAATAATCCATGGCGGTATGATGATACTTTTAAAATAATCTACCCCGAAAAAGAACAAAAAATTAGAGATGAAGTTAGAGACTATTTATTTAAAACATATCAGGAAAAAAGCAAATCATCAAAAGAAGAGAAAAGAAACCAAAAAGAAAAAGTATTAATCAGAGTGACAGAAATAGATCCGCAATACGAAACAGTAAGTCAGGGTAGGCATTCTAAAGTGGAATTTATAAATTTAATAATAGGTCATTCAGCAAATTCTAATATTCCTCCTCCGCTTGAACTCTATACGGTAAATGTAATTCTTCCAGTGGGTGTAACTAAAGATGATATTTTTTCTTGTTTTCAAGAAGGAAAAGATTTTAAATTTCAGGAAGAAATAATAAGGATCATCGAGATTCCAACAGAAGAAAATATTAGTCCCCGTTTTAAAATAGCCCGTCAATTGTTTGAAAAACTTTTATCAAAAGAAAATAAAAAAAACAGTGTTAAAAAAAATCAAATTGAGAAAACATTAGATGCAATTGATATAAAAATACAAACAGACACTCATCCGGGAGCATATGCTTATCATCATCAGGATAAATTAACCGGTAGAATTTATTGTCAGGATGAATATGGAGACGTCATTCCTGTAGTCTTAATGTTTGATAGTAAAGAAGAAATGGATGACTTTATAAAAAATTGTGAAATGAAAAGAATAAATGCAAAAATTGGAGAAGTAATAATTTTTGAGCCGAAAGGTGGAGGAGTAAGTGCCAGTACCAGCAAGATTAAAAAAGATCAGGTTAATTTTATTAATATCACAGTGGAAGGACCGGATGGAAAAATATATCTTTTTACCAGTCTAGATGACTGTGTAAATTTTTGGAAACAAAATTTTCCTGAAATTCCTCTCATAATTAATGATAATATATCAGATACTCCACAGTTAAATATAGAATCATTTACTAGGTTAATCATTTCTCCGCCACCTTATGAATTGTCTTTCTTAAAACTAAATCATCAAGAAACAAAAATTATTTATAATGAACAAAAAACATATCGGTTTTCAGCAAAACCTGCTTTTTTAATTCCGATATTTTTGCAAAGAACAGAAAGGAATAGGTTAGAAGATTATAGATATCAGTCAATCGATGATTTGTCTAAATACAACGAAGTAATAAATTTATCCGATGAAAAACCAAAACCCCGAAGATTAACAGAATTTTCATGGGAAGATACATTAAAAATTCCGCAATACAATAAACCTGAAATTATAAAAAAGGAAACAAATAAACCAAAAGAAATTTTATTTAGTTATGTATTTCCGGAAAAAAATCCAAAAGGAGGTGATGGGGGAGGAAAATTAATAATAATAGAATCCACACAATTTTCCAATTATCAAAACACTCTGCAAAATAAAGGGATAAATGATTTTAAAGAAGATACAACTTCTTCATCAAAAAACAAAATATCGCCAAAAGATTATAAATATTTTCAAAGAAGCTTCAAAACAGGAACTACCAAACAAACCCACAAAAATCATTTTTTAAACGAAAGTTCTTTAAAAAGATTGATATCTTTGCAAAAGGAGTCAAGATTTAAATCTTCTGTAATAAAATCAAGAGATGATGCTTGTGATTATGATGTTATGCAAATTAAAAAAAAAGAAAGACAATATAATAATCAAAATAAACAAGGAAAAGAAACAGGAAAAGGGGGAGAGACAAAAAAAACATTTCATTGGAAACGAAATTATTTTCAAGACATTACAACAGGGGAGGAAGTAGAAAAAAATCCAAGACTCCCCTATCAAAAAATAAAAAATGACGGGGGATACAAAAAATTTAGCACTCCCCTTTTATATAAAAATAATTTTGAAATTACTTTTCCTTTAATATTTCCGGACATAATTCAGCCAAATATTGGATCCATAGTTTATGTAGGTAAAAAAAATTTAAGAAAAAGAAAACATCATTTATCATATGAAATTGAAGGTTTTTATTGGAGGGAAATTCAAGGTAAAGTAATAAATTTTGCAGTTAATAAAAATGATCAAAAAGCCATAAGAATCTTAGGATTGTTTTTTTTGATAGTTATAAATCTGTTAATAAAAGAAGTAAATATTTTAAATAGCTAACATCAATGCTTTTGTTTAATTGCCCAAAGAAAGTCGTGTGGTTCTTCAAGTTGTTTTGATATAATCTTAAATATAAAGGAAAAAAACTTTCCTAAAATTCCACCGGGCAAACCACCTTCTTTAATTCCGGAAACAGTAACATTCCCAGAAGGACCTTTTGCTAGATAATAATCATAATTATTATCTCTGCCAAAAAAACCAACGCCGTTGCAATTTGCACATCCTGTTCCCTGACATGTCGGACACGGATAAGGCTTAATCATATTTTTTATTGGGCTTGCCCGCAGATGCTAAAGCATCTATCTTTGCAGGCGGTTTAATTAGTAATTAGAAATTTTATTACCACTTAATGGTTTGTCCTCCTTTAATTTCTCCCGATATCAATTTTTGAGCAATAACATTTTCAATCTGTTCTCTTATTGCTCTTTCTAAAGGTCTTGCTCCGAACGAGGGATTATATGAAAAGCTAACAAGCTCCTCAATTTTTTTATCGGAAACTATAAGGGTGATCCCTTTTTCTTTTAGTCTTTCAGAAAGAAGATTTATTTTTAGTCTTCCAATTTTTATTAGTTCATTTTTTGTCAACGGATTAAACAAGACAATATCATCAAATCTGTTAATAAATTCTGGTCTGAAATACTGTCTGACTATAGGCATTATATTATTTTCATAGAATTCTTTCCTATTAAAATTGGGACTTATTAAATCTTCTCCGTGAGCAAATATTTCTTCGGATGCAATATTGCTGGTAAAAATAAGTAGTGTATTTTTAAAATCTACAGTTTTTCCTTTTGAGTCGGTAAGTCTTCCATCGTCTAATACTTGCAAAAAAAGGTCAAAAACCCTGGAATTTGCCTTTTCTATTTCATCAAGCAATATCAAAGAATAAGGCCTCTCAATTATTGGATTTGTTAATTGTCCACCCTCTTCGTATCCAACATAACCCGGTGGGGAGCCAATAAGTCTTTGAGCAGTATGGCTTTCGGAATATTCTGACATATCAAGTCTGATAAATGCTTTTTCATCATCGAAAAATATTTTTGCTAATGTTTTTGCAAGCTCAGTTTTTCCAACGCCAGTTGGTCCTAAAAAAAGAAATGACCCGATAGGTTTTTTAGGATCTTTTAATCCGGCTCTTGCTCTTCTGAGAGCTTCTGATACTTTTTTAATTGCTTCGTCTTGACCAATAACGAATTTATTTAAAATATTTTCAAGGTTATTTAATTTTTCTTTTTCTGATACTGTCAAAGAATTAATAGGAATCCCCGTTTTTTGGGCAATAATATTTTTAACATCATCAACGGTAACTTGAGTTTTTTTAGCCAAAGCTGCACTAGCACACGCTTCTTCAAGGAGCGATATTGCTTTTTGAGGTAGGTTTCCAGAGAGATATCTTTTAGAGAGATATGTCGTTTCCAAAAAAACATTTTCATCAATGGAAACCTTATGAAATTTTTCCATTTTGGAAGATTGTTCAATTAGAATTTTTTCAGTCATCTCTGGAGTAAATTCTTCTATCTTAATTACTTCAAAAAAAGAAGAAAAATATGGATTAGAAGATAAAAATTGATTATAAAAAGATGGAGTTGTTGATAAAAGAAAATATACTTGTCCTTGTTTTTCTAAAGTTTGTAAAAAATTAATAAGCATTGATATTTGCTGATTTCCTTGAAGCAAGGTAATTTGATCAAGAAGAAAAATTATTTTTGGAAGAGATCCTACCTCCTCAATTATTTTGGGTACAAAAAACGACACATTTTGAGGAGAAGAAAATAAACCACCTAAATCTAGAGATAAAACCCTTGCTCCTGAAAAAGAAGGTAATTCCCTAGAGGTTAAGAATTTTGCTAAACCGGTTCCGAGTGATGTTTTTCCTACCCCGGAATCTCCAAGTAAAATTACATGATGTTTATTTTGTCTGGTTAATATTCGTAAAATTTGTTCAAGCTCCTGTTCTCTTCCGATAAATGAAAGTTCATTTGACAATGAAAGAGAAGTTAAATCTTTTGAAAACTTTCCTAAAGCTGGTGGTAAAGTAAAATCCGATGATGGTTTGGAATTTAAACTCACATCTGAAAATAAAAAAGATAGTAAGGGATACGAGCTAATAGCCGAAAAAAGATGATTGATAGAAACTTCTCTTGATCCTTCTTGTTTTGCAATAAAATATGCCCCGAATAGTACTTTTTTTAAATCCGGAGAAAAATAAGATAATCCCGCAAATGGAACATTGTTTTCATTTTGGGAATTGATCAAATCTTTGGATTTTTCAAAAATAGAATTTAAAGAAGTTGGAGAAAGAAGAGTAGTAATTTTTGGATTTTTTGAAAGTATATATAATAAATGTTCAACTTTTACCTCTCCTTTTTTTTGAGAATACGATAGTTTTGCTGCTTCCCGAATCGAGCTTAAAGATTCTTTAGAAAAAAAATCAGCAATATCTACTATTTTATTTTGATTATTCGGTTGTTGTGTTTCTGTTTCAGAAACAGTCTCGGGTATTGGTTTTAATTGTGGTGCGGGCATATTATTTTATTGGAAATTCAAATTTAGGAATTTTAATTTGAGAAAGAAAATAATAAATTACAAAAAAAAGTATAAGTAAAATAAATACAAAAATAATTCTAAGAAAAATAATAGTTGTTCTTCGTTTGAAATTGATAAATGTTGGTAGTCCCCAAATAAAAGTCTGATCCGTTTGTACTAAAAAAATTCCCAAACCTCCGCATTCCTTACAGGATTGTTCACTCTTGGGAGGAACATCATTTGTTCCCCAACCTTTACAAGACGGACATGTAGTAATTTGTGAATAAAATTGAGAGGATAGCATATAGATATAATATTACGTTAAATTAATACACAACTCAACCATGTAATAAAAAGCGCTTAATTAAAAGCTAAACTATATATAAATATTTCTGATATGCTTTACAAAATATACTCCGAAGTGTATCATGAGCTTATCTATGCTGCCCGATAACACACAAAATAAAGGACAATCAACAAAAGTAAGCGATCCACAAATAGGTCCGACAATTACAAATACTACTCCTAATTTACCATCAGGAGGAGGAATTCTTAAAGAAAAAGAATTTATCTCTAACAATCAAGAAGAAAAGTATTACGAAGAAACCGGAAAAGAGATTGAGTTAGATCAGGAAGTAAAAGAAGCCGGAGTAGAAAAAATAGGAGAAGAAATAGTTTTACCCGATCCGGTAAAAAAAATGGGTGTTGATATAAGCGGCCCGTCAACTCCCATTCCTTCTCCTTCTCAATCCCTTCCCATGGATAATGTCCAAATAAAAAAAGCTCTGCACAAAAGAGTAACCGATGCTATTCTTTGGCTTGCTGTTTGGTGTCTCCGTCAGATTAAAAAGGAAGAAATTAAAAATAAAAAGGATAAAATATAACTATGGAAGAGATAAATAGAGTAAGTGATATTTTTTATCAAGCCCAAACTTTTTTTATAAGTTTTTTAATTATTGCCGGTGTATTTTTATTAATAGCTGGTTTTATATACTTATTTATTATTTTATGGAGACATCGTCACCGGGAAGAACAATCATTAAATTTTGTATTATTGCAGGTCGCCCTCCCAAGGGAAAACGAGATAAAAATAGATACTGCCGAGCAACTTTTTTCATCTCTTTATGCAATACATAAAGGCGGGTTTTTTTCTTTTTTAGAACCGCAACAGCATTTCTCTTTTGAAATTGCAGCTCTTTCTGAAGATATTCGCTTTTATGTTTCTACACCTCTATCCTTAAAGGATTATATTGAGAAACAAATTCACGGTTCTTACCCGGGAGCAGAAATAAAAGAAGTTCCGGAATATAACATCTTTTCGGAAGAAGGAAAAGTCTCTTTTTGTTCGCTTAAACTAAAAAATGCTCCATATTTTCCCTTAAAAGTATATAAAGATCTTCCAACAGATCCCCTTTCAACTCTAACCAGTGCTTTGTCAAAAATGCAGCAGGGTGAAGGCGCTGCTGTCCAAATATTAATAAGTCCGGCTAAAAATAATTGGCGTGCCGCCGGCAGAAGTTATATTTCAAAAATCAAAAAAAGAGAAGCCAATCCGGAACTGGCAAAATATTCAGTTGATCCAAAAACCCTCGAAGCAATAGATAATAAATGTAGTAAGCCTGGTTTTAATACAACAATTAGAATAGTAGTATCTGCTAAGGATAATATTACTGCAAAAATGCACATGGATAACATAAAAGGAGCATTCGAACAATTTTCCTCCGACCATAATTGTCTAAAAACCGCACGCCACTTTCTAAAAAGAGCATTCATGATCGATTTTATTTACCGTTATCAGCCAATCTTTGGAAAAGCACCAATTTTGAATTCAGAAGAATTAGCCGCAATTTTTCACTTTCCGAATAAAAGCGTAGAGACTCCCCATATTTTTTGGTTAAATGCCAAACGTGCTCCTGCCCCAGCCCAAATTCCTAAATCTGGGCTATTCTTGGGAAATAGTATCTATCGGGGAGTTAAACGCCCAATTTATATTGATAAAGATGACCGCCGCCGCCACATATATATAATAGGTAAAACTGGAGTCGGTAAATCGGAACTTTTAAAAGATATGATTCTTCAGGATATTAAAAATGGAGAAGGAGTCTGTTTTATTGATCCTCACGATACAATAGAAAAAATCCTTGAATTAATTCCCCCGGAAAGGGCTGAAGATGTTATTTATTTTGATCCTTCCGATTCAGAACGTCCTATGGGCTTAAACATGTTAGAGGCAAATACCGAAGAACAAAAACATTATGTTGTAACATCAATCATTGGTCTTATGTATAAACTTTATGATCCGCATCAAACCGGAATTATTGGTCCTCGTTTTGAGCATGCTATAAGAAATGCTATGTTAACCGTAATGGCAGAACCGGGAAATACCTTTGTAGAAGTTGTCCGTTGTCTAACAGATGCTGCTTTTGTTCAACAGCTTCTTCCAAAAGTTCAAGATCCGATAATAAGAAGATATTGGACGGATCAAATTGCCCAAACAGCAGATTTTCATAAATCAGAAGTTTTGGACTATATAGTTAGTAAATTCGGCCGTTTCGTTACCAATAAATTAATGAGAAATATTATCGGTCAATCAAAAAGTGCTTTTACTTTTAGAGACGTTATGGATAAAGGAAAAATTCTTCTTATAAATCTTGCCAAAGGAAAAATTGGAGAAGAAAACAGTAATTTCTTGGGATTAATATTGGTCCCGAAAATTTTAATTGCCGCAATGAGTAGACAGGACACTCCGGAAGCGAAAAGACGCGATTTTTATCTCTATGTTGACGAGTTCCAAAATTTTGCTACTCCGGATTTTGCTCAAATATTATCAGAAGCAAGAAAATATCGACTTAATTTAACCGTTGCCAATCAATTTATTGGCCAGATGGAAGAAGAAGTAAAAAATGCGGTTTTTGGAAACGTGGGAACTTTAGTTTCATTCCGCGTGGGAGTAACTGATGCAAACTATATGCAGCATGAATTTCAACCCCTCTTTAATGAAGCTGATCTTATAAACATTGAACGGTTTAACGCCTATGTTAAAACAATTTATCACAATGAACCCCTTCCTCCTTTTAGTATGGATTTAACAAGAAATATGGAAGAAGAAGAAAAAAGAAAAAATCTAAAGGTTGCAGAAATGATAAAAAAACTCTCTGCCTTAAAATATGGGAAGGACAAAAACATGATAGAAGCGGAAATGGCCCAAAGAGCAAATTTATAATCAAAAATCCTAAGTCTCTTTCCTCCTTTTGATTCATTTAGTATAATACGAAGAAAGGATCCGTAGTTTAACGGCAAAACAGTACTCTTATAAAGTACGGTAGAAGGTTCGACTCCTTCCGGATCCACAATGAAAAATAAAAAAATAAATAAACAAATAAGTGGAAAAATTAATTACGAAGACTATGAAAATGCCTTTTGGGATGAATTCTATTTAAAAGACCAGAAAGATATTCAGACTTTAACAGTTGAAGAATTGGAAGACGAGACAACATTAAAAATCGAAAGCAAAATTCCCTGTCTTAAAACCAACTAATTACCCAATTCTATAATTCTCCCAATTTAACTTTTTCTTCAACTTTATCTTTTACCAAATCCAAATATTTTTCTGTAGTTGATAATCTTTTATGTCCGGCAAGCTTTGATACTAAAACAAGAGATGTTCCTGCCATCAAATGATGAGCAATAAACGTATGTCTTAGATCATTAACTTTAGCATCTTTTATTCCCGCCATCTTAAAATAACGATCTATTGCGGTTCTGATATTTCTGATAAGTAAAGGTCTGCCGGTTTTTGTTACAAACAAAGCATGATCGTTTGTTTTTGGTCTAACTTCAAGATAACGTGTCAGAGCAACCTTTGCCGCCTTATTTAATGGAATTTCTCTTCCATTATGTCCTTCCATCGGTTTAATATTAAGCATATTATCAGATACGTCTTCAAGTTTTAGTGCGGCCAGTTCTCCTATTCTTATTCCTGTTTGAAGAAGTAATTCAACGATTGCCGATATTCTTGGATCTTCTCTGCAGGCATCTCTTAAAGCTCTATATTCTAGCTTTGAAAGTATACGCGGTGGTTTAACGTCATATTTTGGGTGGCTGATAAAAACTGCAGGATCTTCAGTAATAATTCCGGAAATTTTTAAAAATCTGTAAAAAGTCTTAATGGAATTAATTTTTCTGGAAATTGATTTTTGTGTATATCCGTTTTGAGAAAGCTTTGTAAGAAATGCTTCTATGTCTTTTTGGGTAACTAAAGAAACATCAGACTTTCCCGAAGTTGTTAAAAACAAAACAAGCTGATCTATATCTTTGCCGTATGCTAAGATTGTAGCACCGGCACGTTTCTTTCCTTGAAGAAAGGTGATAAATTTATTATGACAGTCAGCAAGTTTTAATACTGTATTATTAGCCATAGTGAGCCTATAATATCATGGCTGAGGATGATTGTCAATTATCTGTATTATCCTAAACAAAAAAAACTTGGGTTTTAGAATAAATTGTATAATTGAATTACTTTAATACCCATCTTGCTCCGATTTGTAGCTCTTTACCCTGTATCATACAGGGGTGAGAGCAAAAAGCGGATTAGATGGGTACATACTGCTTGCACTGTAAATTCTTTACCCTGTAACCGCAGTTACACGGGGTTAGAATTTACATGTGAGTAACTCAATTGCAAGTCTGAGTTACGTGAGTATATAATTAAGATTAAAATAGTATCCGAATATATTACTTATGAAAAACCGCCTTATAGGATTTATTAGTATAATTTTAGGGCTTTATCTCATAGTAACGTCTGGGAGATCTATAGTAGAACTTTGGCAAAGGAGTAAGAGGGCTGGAGAGGCAGAAAAAAGTTTGGCAGAGCTAAAAAAACAAAACAATATGCTCAAAAATAAATTAAAAACAGTTCAGGATAATGATTTCATTGAAAAAGTAGCTCGGGAAGACTTAAATCTTGTTAAACCGGGAGAATCAGTTATTATTCTTCCGGAAGACCTCCAAAAAGAAAAACCAACAATTCCTCCTCCAAAACCCCTTGCTAATTGGCAAAAATGGTATAAACTCCTTTTTTGAATTAATGATGAAAAGTAATCAAAAACAAATAATCATTTAGGAAAACCGCCAGTCCATTAAAATTATTAAGACAGGCTATAATTTGCCGGCAGGGTTGGTTTGGTTGTTTCCCTGCCGGTATCCCATTAGGGAAAATCGTTGGGAAAAAACCGCCAGGTTTTGTCCCATATAGTAGCAGGGGCGAGGATCGAACTCGCGACCGTCGCCTTATGAAGACGCTGCTCTACCACTGAGCTACCCTGCCGATTCAACTAATTTTATAGGTTCTCCTGTTAATTTTCAACCTTATCAATTATTATATCCTATAACATTTGACAAAATTACTAACTACTGTTATAATCCGCACTTAGTTTCAATTAATTATAACAATTTATTTTAATCCTATAAAATAATGAAGAAAGAATTTTTATTTCCCCAGGGAAATAGTGAAAGACAAACAGAAAATCTTTTTAGAGTTCAAACAGAAGGAGCCGAACTTATCTATCGGTGGTTAAAAGTACATGATGCTTCGGCAAAAGAATTAATGAGCCCTCCACCAAATGGTAACGGAGAGCCTCTTGCTCTTGGAGATATAGAATTTTCTCCAAACGACTACCTTAGAGGAATTATTTCTGCTGCTTCTTATCATCATGAAGAAATGAATTACCAATTAACATCTTTATTTGTGGGAATTATAACCCCAACTGATTTAAATCCGGCTGACCTGCTTGGATCACTTTCGCGCGAAATGAGTAAAAGATCTGAACCACCTCCTCTTTATCTTCGGGATGTTTATAATAAACTGAGTAAATTAGAAGCAAAAGGTTATTTAGTCTCTTTTGATCAAGAAGAGCAAAGTATAAGCATAACAGCAGAAAATAATACATTTTCATTTCATTATACTGGATATGAACCAACATCAGGACCGGGAGGAAATCCTTTTTCACCGCGTTCCCATGTGTATCGCTTTCATTTAAAAGATTCAGATATTCAAGAAAAATCCCTTGACGATTTTAAAAAATCATACAAATTATATGGAAATCTATTAGAAGAATTAACAAACATCATCTGCTCTACCCATGATATCCCAACGCCGGAAAAACCCTATTTATTAAAGCCTCCTAAAAATACTGATGCAAAAATTACAAAAATGGAAAGAATTAACGTAATGAATAGAAATGCCATGACCACTGCCGGAATTATTGAAGACGATGGAACAGGAATAGAAAAACAAATATTAATAGAAACACCGGATGTAAGGTTCTCAGACGTTGGAGGTCATAGTGAAGCAAAACAACATCTTCAACAAATTATAGAAAGTTTTAGAGATCCGAATAAGTTTAAAAGATGGGGAGCAAAACCTCCAAGAAGCGCAATATTTTATGGTGAACCGGGTACTGGAAAAACCCTTTTGGCAAAAGCATTGGCAGGAGAATTGGGCGGAAAATGCTATATAGTAAGTGTTCCGGATATTATTCATTGGCTTGTTGGTAAATCTGAAAATAACCTTAACCTTATTTTTAAAAAAGCTAAAGAAGAAAGTGAAAAAGGAAATACAGTTATACTGTTTTTCGATGAATTTGAAGCTTTGGCTCAGGATAGGGAAAAAGGCTCTCCAATAACCAGTTTGGTCGTTTCCACCCTCCTAAATAATCTGGATGGTTTTAAAAATAGGGGTGATAATGTTGTAGTTATTGCAGCCACAAACAAGCCCGACCAAATAGATGAAGCCGTTAGAAGAGCAGGAAGATTTGATTTGGAAATTAAAATTGGAATGCCGGATATAGAAGCAAGAAGAGAAATATTTAAAATTCATATGAAAAAAGCAATGGAAACTGCTATGGCAGAAGGAGACTACTTGGTTTTTTCGAAAGATATAGAAATAGAATCATTATGCAGGGCAACCGAAGGATACTCTGGAGCCGACATTTATGAAATAGTAAGACGCACATTAAATGAGAAGGTTAAATTAGAGTTAGAAGGAAAAAAACCCGGTTTAGTAACAACAAACGATATTCTTTCACAAATAAATTCCTACGAGAGAAAAAAGAAAAACGGTAAAGTAGGTTTTCTCGCACTTCGCGAACATAGAAAATAATTATTTTCTTCTCCTTCTCCCATACAATATTCAAAATATTGTTATTGCAGCAACCTAGAAAGAATGTTATACTTTATAAGCATTTAAAGCATACCGCGGGGTAGTGTAAAGCCGCACGTGAGGCTCATAATCTCACAGACCTGGTGCGATTCCAGGCCCCGCAACATAAAAACAAAGACGACCCTTGTGGTCGTTTTTTATTTTTATAATGGGCCGATTGATCGTCCGTAGCTTTTTTTAATATCCTATAATATTGACTTATAGTCCACAATTTGGTATTCTTGTGCCTTATAAACTGTCAATTTAGCTCTATTTGCAGAGCCCATATTGATTTAGCTCTTTAAAAAAGGGAAATAAAAATATTCCTCTCCTTCTATTGGTGAAGAGTTTTTTGGGCATAATTTATACTCAAAAAGCTCTTCATCAAATCCAAATAAGGAGATGGGAAAATGTCAGTAAACGTCTTCGGAGTGAAAATTGTGGTTGAGTTGTGGACCGTAATTCTTATGGTCCTTGTTTTCTTCGACGCCTTCATCTACATCAAAAAAAGATCTGTAGGCTTATCGAAGATCCATTACATTGTTGCAGCGGGTATCCTTGTCGTTCTGGCAGTCATCTCGTTGATTGCTCATGAAGCAGGACACGCTCTTGCTTCCACCATTGTGGGCAATCCAATCAACCAAGCAGGCATCAGTTGGTGGGGTGCTTATGTGATGCCTCAAAACGCATTGTCTAAAACACCTCCCCTCCATGAAATCTTTGTTGCTATGGCAGGACCCGCGATGAATTTCGCGATCGCCCTAATCTGTGTTGTGCCCGTCAAGATGATGGGTGAAAGCTTGTCGGAAAACTCAATCCAATATCTGTCGTACATCAATATCCGATTGGGAAGGCTCAACCTTTTCCCGATCCTCATACTTGATGGCGGGAAGGTCTTAGATGGATTATTGAGATTGTTCTTTAACAACAGCAACACGGTAACCACTTTGGGGATCGTCTTCGGAACGGCTTTTATTGCTTACTACTTCTTTTTCCGAGGGAAAAAGCCCGTCATCGAAGACAAACTCGACACGCTCTAGGTCTGGGGAGAGGACAAAATCGCGTAATAACGCGGTAATAATCCTCTCCCAACAACCCTTTTTATTTCCCTTTTGGTTTGTGCTTAGCACCTGATGAGGCTTGGGTAGTTCAAGCCGAAAACAAAATTTGATTTTATATGCTAAAATAATAAAAATAAATAAAAGCGTTGATCCGGATGGTTGGAACCGGGGAGCTGCTCAAAAATATGGGCCGGAGCCGAAACCGTAAAAAGAGACAGGAACGTATGTCGCGAAAGTGGAGTACGTCATAATAAGTTTTTCTTATGACTATAACTTCCCCTTGTGGAAGTTTTTTTATAGGAAAATAAATTAAGGTGGCACCACGGTAATTTACCGTCCTTCAAGGGGACGGTTTTTTTGTGGAAAGGGGGTGATAAAAATGAAAGAACAAACAAGAAATCTTTATCGTCAAAGAATAGAGAAAATAAAAGATTTTTTTACCACAAAACCACTGCCAACCCATGAGGAGTTATCAGCAAATTTTCCTCATATATCAGGTTGTCAGAATGTCGATATGGTAAAACGAATAGAATATGAAAATATTTCAACAGGTGGTGCTTGGAATATATTAGTATTAGCAAGAGTAGATTATTTACAGTGTGGCTTTTGCGGTATTAAAAAACAGTTTAGGGAAAAATAAAACCTTCTAGCACCCTTCCAAACAAAGGGTGCTATGAGCATTAACTAATGATACAATAAAGACGGAGGAAATATGAAAAATACAAAACCAAGAATTTTAACCGGAGATACTCCAACAGGAAAATTACATATTGGACATTACGTAGGTACTCTAAAAAACCGCATAGAACTGCAAAAAAGTTTTGAAACTTATATAATTCTCGCAAATGTTCATGCTTATGCAAACGATTATACAAAAAGTGATTTTATCAACAACAATGTCTATGATGTGTTTTTGGATAACTTAGCGGTAGGTATAGATCCAAACGTTACCACAATTTTTCTTGAATCTGGAATTCCTGAAATTTTTGAGCTTTACAGCTTTTTTCTTAATATGGTTAAGCACGGAAGGGTAATTCGAAATCCTTCTGTTAAGGAAGAAATAAAATATAAAAAATTAGACCCATCAGTTGGTTTTATTGTTTATCCCATTCTCCAAGCAGCTGATATTCTGGGTTTTAATGCCGATCTGGTACCGGTCGGAGAAGATCAGCTTCCGGTTATTGAACAAACCCGGGAAATAGCAAGGGATTTTAATAAAGTGTTTGGTGAAACTTTTAATATCCCGGATGCAAAAGTAGGTCAGGTTGCAAGACTTGTGGGAATTGACGGAAAAACAAAAATGAGTAAAAGTGGTAGTAATGCCATCTTACTTTCCGATGAAAAAGAAATTTTGCAAAAAAAAGTAAACTCAATATATACAGATCCAAACAGAATTCACCCAAGCGACCCGGGAAAAGTAGAAGGTAATCCGGTATTTATTTATCATGATGCCTTTAATCCCGACAAGGAAGAAATAAAGGATTTAAAAGATAGATACAAAAATGGAAAAGTAAGTGATAGGGAAGTAAAAGAAAAATTATTTATTGCTCTGAATAATTTTCTTGTTCCTATAAGAGAAAAGAGAAAATATTATGAAGAAAGACCAGAGATTACAAAAGAAATATTAGTGGAAGGAACTAAAAAAGCAAGAAAAGTTGTTTGTGAAACAGTAATTAAATTTAGAGAAAAAATCAAACTAAACAATCTGATAGAATAAATTCCAAATTGGTTTTTTTGCTTCAATGTGCTATATTATCAATAGATGAAAAAACTTTTTTTCCTTTTATTTATTGTATTTTCCGGAATTTTTTTATCCGGCTGTACTCTACCGGGTACCGGAAATAAATTAGCTGCACTTCAAATCTCCTCTCTACCGCGTGCCACTGTTTTTTTAGACAATAAACATATAGGAAGAACTCCATATTATGATGAAAAATTAAAGCCAGGAGAATATTCTCTTAAACTGCTCTCAGAAAACGAAGGAAGTGAATCGGGGACTTGGAATGGTAAAATTAAGTTAACGCCAGAAACTCTTACGGTTGTAAATTGGCAATTCGGAGCAACAAGCGGAAATTCAGAAGGAGAAGTTTTATCTTTGGAAAAAATAGACGGGAATAATATCGAAGTTGCAGTAATTAGTACCCCCGATCAGGCACAAGTTACAATTGATAGAGAGGTGAAAGGATCAACACCTTTAATATTAAAAGACATCTCGGGAGGAGATCATGATATTGGAATTTCTAAAGATGGATATAACCAAAGATCAATCAGAACAAAAACCATCCAAGGTTATAGACTTACCATAAATGCCCAGCTTTCAAAAACAGAAGTTGCCAGCAATTCCGGAAAATTAGATTTAGAGGCAACAGATAGTGCTAAGCCCAAAAATGCCTCAGTGGTTATAAAAGAAACCCCAACGGGTTGGTTAAGAGTAAGAGAAGAAGCATCTCTTGCTGCTTCTGAATCAGCAAAAGTTAATACAGGAGAAACATTCCCCTACCTGGAAGAAAAAGAAGGATGGATTAAAATAGAATATCAAAAAGGAAAAACTGGCTGGGTTTCTTCGCAATACGTTGACAAAAAAGAATAATAATTATTATAAAAAATAAATTATAATAATTACGGAAATTCCCCAAAGAAAAACAGTAAGAAGTAACGGAATATCAGATGTAATAATTTTTTCTGGAGACTCTCCTTTGTCTTTTTCATATATAAGTTGCATATATCTCATAACTCCATACAAAACAAAAGGTATTGTAAGCATTAACCATTTTCTTTCTGTAACTCCTGGAAAAAAATCTAAAAATAAAGAAGATGAACCCTCTCGCGAAGAAGGAGGTTTTTCCAAAAAAGTATAGAAAGCATAAGTAATCCAAGTTGAATTTGCAAACATTGCAGTATAAACATCTAATAATTTTTCACTATAATGACCTAAGGTTGGTCTGGCATTAATAGATCCACCACCCGAAGACATAAGAAGTGTTAATTCGGCTCGTCTTTTTCCGATTGCTAAAAACAGTGATAAAGAAAGAACACACAAAGAAAGCCACACGGGAAGATGAAAACCTGTAGCAAATTCACCAGCATACACTCTTAGAAAATAGCAGAATGCAATCGCAATGATATCTAAAACTGGAACATGTTTAAGAAAAAAAGAATAGAGCATATGAAGAAGAAAAAAGACAAAAACTGTTAAAAAAAACGGAAGGGTAATTGTAAGCGACCAATAAAAAGCAATAAATAAAAAAACAAAAGATACCCCCAAGGCTACAGGAATAGGAATTTTTCCCGACGCAATTGGGCGTAGTTTTTTAAAGGGATGTAACTTATCGCGGGATACATCCAAAACATCATTAATAAGATAACTTCCTGACGATAAAAGACAAAAAATTATGAAGGCTTCAAAAGTTATAAAAAAAAGTTGCTGATTAAAAAGTTGTCCGGTAAAAACAATTGGTGCAAAAACAGCAATGTTTTTTACCCATTGTCGTGGTCTGATTGCTTTGAGAAGGTAGTAAAGAAATTTAACCACAATAATATCCCTCCGAGAGAAACACCTATAAGTAGTACTAGAAAAAACTTGATTTTACTTGTTACTGTTAATGCAATCATGCCCAGTATAGCAGAGACAAGCCAATAAAACAAGGCAATTCTTCTTCTTCCCCAGCCCAAATCGAGAAGTTTATGATGAAGATGACCTCTATCTCCAAAAAAAGGTGATTTTCCCAAAGACACCCTTCTTATTATTGTATAGATAGCATCCATCATTGGTACTCCCAATACAATAATTGCCGTTCCCACCTTAGCCACTGATAAAATAGATAAAACAGCAAGCATAAAACCTGCCAAACTACCACCTCCATATCCAGGCATTATTTTTTGAGGATAAAAATTCCAGGGTAAAAATCCCAAGAATGCACCGGCGGTAATAAAAGCAATAATAGTTACTATCCATTGATTTAAATCACCGCTGGTTATAAATCGGAAACTTAAAATCCCGATAATAAAAGAAGAAATAGCAACAAATCCTGGCATTTGTCCGTCAATTCCTTTGCTCCAATTAACCATATTCATACACCAAACAATCCAAAAAACAGCAAATAAATCTGCCCAAACCAATATGCTGTGTTTTCCAAAAAACTCAAAACTAATTCTCAAATCATCAAGTCTTAAAATTCCGCCAAAAGGATTAGTTATATATGGTACTCCAATTCCACAACCAACAACAATTAGAGCAGCAAAAATATTTGTAAAAAATCTCAAATACGGTGATAAATCATATTTATCATCAAGTAATCCAACAATAACAATTATTGCTCCTCCTACTAAAATTCCAACAACCTGTTTAGTAAAGGGAAGCAAAAAGAAAGTTGTTAAAAAAATAGCTAAAAAAACAGGAAGACCTCCTGCTCTGGGTATAACACCTGTATGGGTATGTGCAGGATGTGTTCTTAATTTAGGATCATCAACCAGACCTGCCTTTTTGATTAATGGTATTAAAAGATAAGTAAAAATAAAAGAAAGAATAAATGATATTAATAATGGTTTTATAATTAATGACCGATATAATTGAACAAGTAGATCCATGTTTTTTTAAATTATATTAATAATATTCCAAAGTCCAATAAGTGACAGCAATGCAAAAATTGTTGTCGTTATAAAAAAAATTCTAGATAAAAATAAATCAGAATTATAAGTCTTTACAGCAAAAATATAATTTATTATTAAAAATAAAATTGAAAAAAATGGAAAAATAAATAGAAATACTGCCGGAGCCAACCTTTTAATTCCCCAGGATAGACTATAAAAAAGGGGAACCTCTAAAGGAAGTTGAGGTAGTTTAAATGCCAACAATATTAATTGTAACAATATTAATAATATTGTAGAAAAAAGTAAAAACCTGGATGTTTTATCATTATAAAAAATTTTAGCTTTTTCTTTCATATATTAAGATGTCGTTAATCCGCTTTAAAAAATTATAATCTTCTTTAACGATATTGTCTAATTCAGGGAAAGGATATTTAATGGGATCAACTATAATAATATAAATTGGCTTTTTTTCATTAATTGCATCTACTGCTTCTTTTTTTCTTTTCTCTTCTCCTGCAATATTATATGAAGCAGAAAACCTCCCAACAGGCGTTCTTCTTGATAGAGAATATATTAAAGGTTCGTCACCCCAAATAAAGATTTGACCTTTTTTGTTTAATTCTAAAAACTCTGCAATTTTATATGTTCTGTTTACTCTGGGATCAAAAAAATTTCTAAATGAATAAATATCTTTTTTTCCGAAATAATATTCCCAATAATTTTTATAGTAAGAATATTGATAATTAATACTTCCGGGATATAAATAATTCCAAACTAAACAAATAAGTAAAATTGCCAGTAATAATATTTTTTTGTTTTTTAAATATATTATTCCAAGAATTAAAGAAAAAGATGGTACTATTTGCAAAAGGTAATGGATATAACCCCTCGAGCTAATACTGCTGGCAATAATAGAAAATCCAAGCCACGATAAAACAAATACTGTGGTTTGGGATAATTTTTTCCTAAAAATAAAAATTAATGTTAAATATAAGATTAATAACAATCCTTTTAATGCTTGACTTCCAAAAGGTATTACAAGACTGCTATTCCAAGAAGAGTAAGAAAACCCCCATTTATATGCATATTCAATATAATACGAAATGCTGTTATGAATAAAAAAATAATATAAAACAATTAAATTTGGAATTAAAAATCCTAATCCTAAAAACAAAAATTTAATTATTATGTCAACAAATTTCTGTTTTGAAATGATAAGTAAAAACATAACTGTTCCCATGTCTAGTATGGCTGGTGGTTTAAAAAGAAATCCCAATCCAAAAAATATTCCGGAGACTAATAAAAAAATATTTTTATTCTGTTTTAAGGATAAACAATAAAATAACATCCCGAGCATGTTAGGTAGCAAGAAAAAAATTTCTCCGTTTGCAATATTTCCTTCCAATAAAGGAATTGAAGTAAGAAGAATGAAAATTAGTAATGAGAAATATAAACCTTTTTTTAAAGACAGCAATTTACAAAGTATATAAAAAAATATTATTGTAGGTATCATCCATAAAAACAAAAGAAATTTAAAAAGAGGTAGAGAATTAAAAATTGATGCTAAAAAATATAATAATGGTGTTTTGTTGTCAGCTTGATCTCTATATAAAACCGCTCCGTTATTAATTGCCTGGCCAACGGTTAAAGTTATTCCTTCATCTCCGTGCCAATACGGTTCATAAAGTGATGGAATTCTTAAGAAAACAAATAATAAAAATAGAAAAACTAAAATAATAATTCCTTTATGTTTCATAATGTACTATTAAACTTTTTCCGTTACTCTGTATTCAAGCCGTTTTCCCAGCATTAATCTGGTATGGGCATCAAGACCGGGCAATGTCGAAAGAAAAAAACCGACAACCGGAAGGGAAATCCATTGAAGGTATAAAATCGGAGTTTTCCATCCTTTAAATTCTTTCGGTCTCGGTGGTTTTAATTTAATATCTAAAATTATTATTACTATTAGAAAAAAGGCTGATAAGGTTAGTATGATTGAAGAAATTAATGACAGATTATGCCCAAGTACCGTTCTTGAAAAAGCAGGATTTACAAGGGGAGGTATGGTGCTTCCAAGTGTTAAAATAAACCAATTAACTGGCCAAAGAAGATGTTCCTCCAGAAGATGTAAAAGTCTCCAAAATCTATTCCAAAAAGGAATTTCAGAGTGAATAAAAAAATTACTGATCACCCAAGGATCATCTGATACCCCCCATGCCCACCGTTTATTTTGTTCATATTGGTTTACCATAGTTCGGGAAAAAGTCGTTGATTCTGCAGCGTCAACCATTACTGGTAAAAAAATAGGTTTAGTAGATACTTTTTCACCAAGGGCAAAATAGGTTTTAAAAAACAAGTGATAATCTTCAGGAATAATATTAGTTCCCCAATATCCGACATCAGAAACGGTTTTTAATGAAACTGAGTAGGTAGAAAAATTAATAAGTCTGTCTTTTAATTCTAACTTCGCAAGAGACCAAACGCTTCCGATGGTATTAAGTACCCTTCCTGGAAGGGGAATTCTCCATATATTGCTATAAAACATAACTGCAGCTTGATAAAAATGATAATATCTTTCATTGTCTGTTAAAAATAATTGCGTAAGATAAGAAAAATATTTAGGATGAAGCAGTGCATCTGCATCGCATGAAGTTACGGTTACATTATTAATATCAATTTTTAAATCACTAATTTTTTTTACGACTTCTTTGCCCGCCCAAGCCATATTTGATGATTTTCCTTTTACTTCACCTGGCAAATCAGGATGGGTAGTGATAATAAATTGTCCAAAGAACTTTGAAAACTCATCTTTTAAAATATTGGAAGTTTCTTTTGCTTGAGAATCTCTTAGCTCAGTCGCTAACACAACAAATATTTTTTCTTTAGGAAAATCTTGCTGGACTAAATTATTTATAGTATCTCTTAATACCGACAATGGTTCTTTATACTCGGGAATAATCACCACGTGATAAATCTTTTTCCAATCTTTTATTTTTTTTACTTCAGATAACCAATCCACCTTTATATGTGTCCCCAGTTTTGCATATGACCTTAGTCCGTAAACCGCAAGAGTTGCAGATTTGTAAAACCAATAAACATCAAAAAGAATTACCAAATAAGCAACAACTGCAGGATGCCAAAAAGAAAGCCAGGCAGGCATGGTAATAAGGATCCAGGCAAAAAGCGGAATAAATATTTCTAAAAATCTTGTTGTCTTTAGTGGGTATTTTTCAAACAATCTCTTCATGATATGTTTATAGGAAATTTATTAAGCAGGGAAGTATTTAATTCTACTGACTAACTTGTGTTTACCCTGTAAGGGCCTTTCTAATCTGTTGCCTACACAGTATAGCATAAGAATGCGACAAAAACCAATTTAATGGAGACCGATGCATTATCTATCTATCTATAATCAGGAAATTCCTTTAATGTTCTTTTTTTAAATAAAAAATATTCAATTAAAGATTTCATCATTCTGGAAAAAAATCCCCACCCCTCCTTGCTTCTTCTTCCTGAAGAAATAACAATTAAATCTCCCTGATAAACGACTTTTCCTATCATTCTAATTCTAATTGCCAAATCAGTATCTTCCATCACACGGATATTTTTATCAAAGCCTCCAACCCCCATGGCTTTGACTTTCCAAAAAGCCATATTTTGTCCACAGGCAACAGGTTTAGAAAATATATTATGACACACCCAAATAATAATTGGCTGAAGATAATTTATAAAATGATAATATGGAAAAGATCCATCTTTAACCCTAAATGACCCGAAAGAAAAAACTACCCCGGGTTTTTTTAAAGCCCCAACATGTCTAATAAGCCAGTCATGAGGTAGAGTAGTATCGGCATCAGTAAAAGCAACAATTTCTCCCTTTGCGCTTTCTAAACCCATTTCTCTGGCATAACCTATTCCTCTATGCTCAAAAACCAGCACTTTAACTCCATATGATAAAGCAACTTCCTTAGTTTTATCTTTAGACCCTCCATCAATAACCAAAATCTCCACATCCCAGTCTTTTTTGTCAATTGCGGAAATTGACTCTAAAGTTTTTCCTATATTTTTTTCTTCATTATATGTGGGTACCAATATCGAAATTTTCATCTTTTATTATATTATAATTGTAATATAAATAATTTAAATTTTCATTAATGATATAATTTTATGTGTGTCAGAGTCTGGGTCAGGAAAAGATTTTTTTAGCACCCACAAAGAACAAGTAGTGGGAAAAACAGTTACCCGCACCAGGGTTTTTAATTTAAAAGATCATGGTTATGAAAGAAAGAATGGAGCAACTGAAATTATATGCAAAGAAGTAACTATTCCCATTTTTGATAAAACCGGTGAATATGTAATAAGAGCTTTAAGATACGATTTACCTCAAAACGAGATTGATCCAAATAAACCGCATCATTCATTAATCGTAATGGGCGGTGGCGCATCCGATGCAGTAGGAAATATTGCTATGGTAGGAAGAATAGAGGATGCCCTTAAACCCATAAAGGACGATCTTCCTTTTTCTTTTGATAGGATAATCGTTGTTCCTCATATTGCCGGTTCTCCTAGAACAGAAGGAAAAAATGATGTTGCAAAAAAAGAAACTTTTACAGGAACAGCTGGAATTCTTCAAAAAGCTCTCGAAGATTCGGAATTAAACATTGTTTCAAAACAGGGTTTGGGAATATTAGGATACTCAAATGGTGGAGCACAAGCTGTTGAGTTAGCAGCAAAATATGGCAGTGACTGTAAATATTTATTTTTAGCCGAACCCTCAGGAATGGCAGAACAGAAAAATCTTGCTTTTGAATTTTCAATAGGAACAATAATAGCAGCCTTTAAAAAATATAGAGAAAAAGGACTCAGTCTAACAAATTCAATATCAGAAACACTTTGGGAAACAAGAGTTGCATGGGGAGGGGTAGAAGGAGTCCCAAGCATAATAGATATGGCAAAAGATTCTTTCCAAAAAAGAAATTCTCAATCAGAAAAACTTGCAGAAGCTTATGGATTTAAACAAGAACAGGCAACTACAGGACCAAATATTTCTCCTGCCATGATAGATTCCACAAAAAACGCAAGAGGAGAAGTGATGGGTGAAGTCATTATTTCTCCAATTACCCTTGCGAAAGTTGTAAATATAATAACTGGCAGATTAAAAGATAAATATCCCGATATAGATAAAATTAGGGAGAATCCTGAATCTAAAAACTTAAAACAAGAAGTAATACAAGATATAACAGATGAATTAATAAAAATGTTCCCCAAAGCAAACATCCACTTTGCTCCGTACCCGGGAACGACTCATTCAGCCGTTATGTTGGAACAAGATTATTGGAATAATCTTTTTACCCCTCTTATTGAAACATTCAATCAACCTAAATCTTAAAACACAATTTTGTGTTATTGGAAACTTTATCTAAAACATTTTCAAAAGATTCATTTTTCACCTCCGCAATACACTTAGCAATCAACAAAATATTAGAAGGTTCGTTTCTCTCTCCACGGTATGGTATTGGAGTTAGAAAAGGAGAATCAGTTTCAAAAAGAATTTTCTCAAAAGAAATCATCTTTACAATATTCTGTAAACCTTCATCGTATGTAATATTACCGTCAATTCCAAAATAAAAACCCAAATCATTAACAAGGGGGATACCCTTTTTTCCTCCAGAATAACAATGAAATACCCCTTTTAAATTCTCTTTAGAATATTTTTTTAATATGGATATGGTGTCTTCAAATGCTTTCCTCACATGAACAATAATGGGTTTTTTAAATTCTAATGCAATTTTAATTTGTTCTTCAAAAAGAAAGTATTGTTCTTCTTTTGTTCTATCTTTTTCAGGGGGTGGAGCAGGTGAATAATCAAGACCGCATTCGCCAATAGCTACAACCTCTTTTTTGCAAACCAGATTTCTTATGATTTCTATTTGTTTTTGGACGGAGAAAGAATTTTCCGGATCAGTTTTTTGAGGATGGATTCCAACAGAAGCAAAAACAATACCTTTATATTTTTTTGCGATTTCCACCGCCTTTTGAGAATCAGAAACATTGCTGCTTGCGCAAATAATTTTTTCCACTCCATTATCAATGGCTCTTTTTATTACCTCATCAAGATCAGTTTTAAAATCAGCAAAGTTCAGATGGCAGTGAGTATCAACAAACATAATTTCTAATTGCTCTAATTTCTAATTGACCTAAATAAATCCCAATTATAAAATATAAAAATTATTAGTCATTGGTGCTTTTTTAGAAATTAGGTCAATTGGGTTAATTAGAAATTCTGCATTATTTTATTCTCGGAAAAAGTGGTGGTATGGTTTTTATTTCTTCAGCAGTAAAAAGTTGAATAATCTTCTCTGATGTTTCCGGTAAAAATGGTTGTAGTAAAAATGCAATTTCCAATATTTTTTCAATAGAATATTCTAACACCTCTTCAAGAGCTTTTCCGCTAAGCTTCCATGGTTCTTTACTATCAATATATCTATTCTGCTCCGTCACTTTCTCCCAAATCCATGCTAGTATTTCATTAAATCTATATTGAAAAAATAAATTATTGTATTCTTCGTAATTTTGAATTCTCAATTTTACTTGTGTCTTGTGCCTTATGCCTTGTGCCTTTTCAGCGAGTTTACCAACTCTTGCTATAAGGTTTCCTAGTCCGTTCGCAAGGTCTGCATTATAAAGTTCTTTAAATCTTGTTTCAGAAAAATCTCCATCAGAATAAGAGGGAATCTCCCGTAGTAAATAATACCTTATTGAATCAACTCCATATTTTTCGACCATTTCAAAAGGATCAATTACATTCCCTAAGGTTTTGCTCATTTTCTGCCCATTTACAGTAAAGTATCCATGAACGAAAATTTCTTTAGGTAATTTTAGTTTTGCGGACAATAAAAAAGCAATCCAATAAACCGCATGAAATCTTATAATTCCCTTTCCTATTACATGAACGTCAGCCGGCCACCATTTTTTATAAGTATTATCATCCCACCCAAATCCTATTCCCGATTGGTAAATATTCAAAGCATCAAACCAAACATAAATTCGTTGGGTTGGATCGTTTGGTACTGGCACCCCCCAATTTTTTGCCCGTTCATTAGAACGCGAAATACTAATATCAAGAAGCGATTGTTTTAAAAAAGATAAAACTTCATTTTTTTTAGCTTCTGGAGTAATTTTTACTTGATCGGATGAAATAAGGTCAATTAATTGCTTTTGGTATTTTGATAATTTGAAGAAATAATTTTTTTCAGATACATTTTCTAGTTTTCTTCCTGGATGTTCTAAGCATTCTCCTTTTTCGTTAAGGTCTTCTTTAGTATAAAATGTTTCGCATCCAACACAATATAACCCTTCATAGGTTTTTTTATAAATATCACTATTTTTTTCACACAATCTCCAAAGATTTTGAGACGAAGGAAAATGTCTTTTTTGATCACTTCCTTTAAAAAATATGTCAAAACAAACATTTAATTTTTTTGCTAAATTTTCAAAAAGTTTCCCATTTTTATCTACAAATGATTGAATATCTTCTCCTGCTTTTTCTGCCGCTTGTACATTTTTTAATGCATTTTCATCAGCCCCCGACAATAAACATACGTCTTCTTCTAATAATTTATGAAATCTTGCTATCGCATCTGCCTGTACAAATTCTAAAGCGTGTCCGATATGGGGTGGGGCATTAACATAAGGAATTGCTGTTGTAATATAAAATTTCTTATTCATATAAGCTAAATTTTAGCAAATGCCGGAAGAAATATCATCTCTTAGAAAGTATTAGCTCTATTGTAATTAAAAAAGCAATTAATAATAGAACAGTTAAAAAATTAAAAGCCTGCAAATATTTAAGCAGTAAGGAGGTAGTTGCTAGAATTCCTATTAATAATCCACGCCTGCTATTTCCTAAAATCAAAGCGCAGGTAATAAATAATGCAAAAAATAAACCTCCGAAAAATAGTGGAATGGAATTCGTAGAAGGAGCTGTAAAATAAATTAAATATCCTAAACTTCCCCAAAGAAGAAGGGTGGTGATAAATGTAATAAAATATTTCTTTCTCCTCCACATAATAAAATTTAGGTCAATTAGAAATTAGGAATTAGATCAATTATTATATTTCTATTCTATCCCATCCTCTGCTATAATAAAACCATGCCCAAAGAAACGCTCATTTTATTTGCATTAATTATAATCGGATTTGCCGCTATCTTATATTTTTTAAATAAAAAATTATCCGATCTTAATAATAATTCTCAAAAAAATGATGCTCTTGCCAAATGGCTTGAATCAATGCAAAGAAGCATTGATGGAACAAATAAAACTTTAAATGATGCTCTCCGCCAGACTAATCAAAATATTAATGCAACTCTCCAAAGTAATACCAAAGCATTAAATGAAAGATTAGATAAAGCCGCCCAGGTTATTGGAGCAGTAGGAAAAGAAGTTGGTCAAATGGCAGAAATTGGAAGAAGCATGAAGGATCTTCAGGATTTTCTCCGCTCTCCAAAGTTAAGAGGTAATATCGGCGAGCATATTTTAAAAGATCTTCTTTCTCAAATGATGCCAAAACAAAGTTTTCATCTTCAATATGTATTTCGGTCTGGTGAAACCGTGGATGCTGCAATAACTACAGATAATGGCATTATTCCAATCGACAGTAAATTTCCTATGGAAAATTTTAAGAAAATGATGGCTCTCGAAACCGAAAAAGAAAAAGAAATTGCTAGGAAAGATTTTGCCCGCGATGTAAAAAAACACATTGATGATATCTCAAGAAAATATATTCTTACGGAAGAAGGAACCATTGATTATGCTTTAATGTATATTCCTTCAGAACCCGTTTATTATGAAATAATGGCAAACAATTCCGAACTTGCTGATTATAGTCATCGTAAACGTGTTCTTCCCGTTTCTCCAACAACTTTTTATGCTTATCTTCGTGCAATTCTGATGAGTTTTGAAGGCAAAAAAATCGCCGTTGAGGCAAAACAAATTCTTTCAACCTTAAGGGCAATCCAAAAAGATTCAGAAAAATTTGGTACCAATTTAAATGTTCTAAACCGCCATGTTACCAATTCTTATAATTCAATGTCATCTGTTCTTACCGGCTTTGCCAATCTAGGCCAAAAAATAAATTCCGTCCAAGGAATTGCCAACGGTAGTAAAGAAGAAACTCCCAAATTACCTTTAGAATAAATTTTCCTACAAAATTCATTCCAATACTCTTCGTAGTATAATAAGTAAAACTAAATTATTATGAATAAAGACGATAAAAAAATATTGAACGAAGAACAGATAGATGCTATAGAATTCGGAAGCGGACCGCTTCTTATTATTGCAGGAGCGGGAACTGGAAAAACAACTGTTATTACCGAACGAATAAAAAATCTTATTGTTAAAGATATTGCAAAACCTCAAGAAATTCTTGCTCTTACTTTTACGGAAAAAGCCGCCCGCGAAATGGAAGAACGTGTTGATATTGCCATGCCTTATGGTTATACCCAAATGTGGATTTCCACTTTTCATTCATTTTGTGACAGGATTTTGAAGTTAGAAGCTCTACACATAGGATTAAATCCGGCATTTAAATTAATGACCGAAGCGGAAAGTACATTATTTATTAGAAAAAATTTGTTTAAATTAAACCTGAATTATTTTCGGCCTCTGGGTAATCCCAATAAATTTATTAATGGAATGCTTCAGCATTTTGCAAGACTTAAAGATGAAGATATATCACCCAAAGAATATTTTGATTGGATTAAAAATCAAAACAACAATAACGAAAAAGAACAACAGGAAGAAAGAGTAAAATTTCTTGAATTAGCAAATGCTTATGAAACCTATGAAAATCTTAAAACAAAAGAAGGAGTATCTGACTTTTCCGATTTAGTTAGTAATGTTTTAAAAATATTCCGTACAAGAAAAAATATATTAAAAAGATATCAGGAGCAATTTAAATATATACTTGTTGATGAATATCAGGATACTAATTTTGCTCAGAATGAATTAGTAAAACTTATAGCCGGAGAAAAACCAAACCTTACCGTAGTTGCTGATGATGATCAATCTATCTATAAATGGCGCGGAGCTGCCGTATCAAACGTTATTCAGTTTAGAAAAACATTTCCTAAGGTAAAAATTATAGTCCTTACAAAAAATTACCGGTCTACTCAGGAAATTTTAAACCGCTCATATGACTTAATCCAATTTAATAATCCGGACCGGTTGGAAATAAAAGAAAAGATAGATAAAAAATTAATAAGCATGAGAGGAATTAAAGGAGAAAAAATTGAATTTATTCACGCTGATAGAGTAGAAAATGAAATAGACACAGTTGCTAAAAAAATACAAAAATTAGTAGAAAGTAAAAAATATGAATACAAAGATTTTGCCATTTTAGTAAGAGCAAATAATCATGCCGACCCTTTTTCTAAAACGTTATCAAGAAATGGTATTCCTTATCAATTTTTAGGTCCCGGAATGCTTTTTAAACAGGTAGAGGTAAAAGATCTCATTGCTTATTTAAAAGTTCTTTATGATTTTGAAGATAGCGTTTCTTTTTACCGCGTTTTAACCATGGATCATTTTCAAATTCCTCCTCTTGATGTTGCAGCAATATTAAATCTTTCCCGCAAACTAAATATTTCGCTGTTTGAAGTTTGTGAACAACTGGCATCGGGTGTAATCAGAAATCAAAGAACTTTTGATTATGACATTTCATTTCCTTTTAAATCTAATAATTTTTCTCCGAATATAAACCAAGATTCTTTTGAAAAAATTAAAACAATAGTTGAAATGATTAAAAGACATCTATCACTGCTTCCCAAAGATACTGCCGGTCAGATCTGTTACTATTTTTTACAGGATACGGGAATATTAAACAAATTAACAGAATTTAAAAGTGCAAAGGAAGAAAAAACTGCACAAAATATCAGTAAATTTTTTGACAAATTAAAGACTTTTGAAATGGAAAACGAAGATGCCTCTGTTCATGCAGTTGTTGAATGGATTGATTTATCAATGGAGCTTGGAGAATCACCTCTGGCAGCTGATTTTGATTGGAGCGAAAATAATGCGGTTAGTATTTTAACGGTTCATTCATCAAAGGGTTTGGAATTTCCGGTTGTTTTTATCGTAAATCTTGTTGCTCAAAGATTTCCGACCAATGAACGCCATGAGCAAATTCCTATTCCAAAAGATCTGGTAAAAGAAATATTACCGGAAGGAGATAGTCACATGGAAGAAGAAAGAAGATTATTTTATGTAGCGCTAACCAGGGCTCGCGATCTTTGTTTTTTGACAGCAGCAAATTTTTACGGAGAAGGAAAACGTGAGAAAAAAATATCTAATCTTATCGAAGAAACCCTTGGCAAAGAAGAATTAAATAAAATTCAACAAAATAAAAATCTGGAAAAACTTCAACTTTCCTTACTTGATTGGGAAAAAACAGAAGAAATAGAAATTAAAAAAAATAAAACTCCGGTTAATTTTCTTTCTTATTCCCAACTTGATACTTATAAAACCTGTCCTTTGCAATATAAATATCGTTATATATTAAAAATTCCAGTTCCTCCCTCAGCAGCCGGTGCATTTGGAGACTCCATGCATAAAACGCTGTTTTCGCTGTATCAGGAATTAAGAAATGGAAAAATATTAACAAAAGATGAACTTTTAAGCCGTCTAACTACATATTGGTCGCCAATAGGATATGCAAATAAATCTCACGAAGAAAAAATGAAAAAAAGAGGAGAAGAAGCCTTAACAAAATTTTATGAAACAGCGTTTAATCCAAAAACGAAACCCCTTTCATTGGAACAAAAATTTAGCCTTCCTATTTCAAGTAACCTAAAAATAGGAGGGAAAATTGACAGGGTAGACAACATCGGAGAAGAAAAAATAGAAATTATAGATTATAAAACAGGAAAAGTTCCAACTCAAAAAGAAATTGACCACAATCTCCAAATTGCAATTTATGCACTGGCAGCATCCGGAAAATGGATTTTTCAAAAACAACCCGAAGATGTAATCTTAAGTTTTTATTTTTTTGAAACCCAGGAAAAAATTACTACCAAAAGGACAAAAGAAGATTTGGATAAGGTTAAAGAAGAAATAATAAAAAAAGCCAAAGAAATTGAAGAAAGTAATTTTCTTCCAACCCCCGGTATGATGTGCGACTTCTGCGACTTCCGTATGATCTGCGAAGCATGGAAGTAGGAAGTATTAGTGTTACTTAAATTATCAACTAGAATCAAGTTCCCTATTTTATTTTAAGCATTCTTTTTATTGCCATTAGTTTAAACCTTAAGGGATCTAAAAAACGGTAGATTTTATAATAAGTTGGATTAAAAACTAAATCCAAAGTTTGGGGATATTCAACTAATTTTCCTCCGAAACCTTCTTTAAATCTATAAATCCCGAACCACGGATCTTTTTCTACTGGATTTTCCTTATATGCCCCCCACATATCATAAGTTGTACATCCTAATCTTTTTCCCAGTTTAATTGCTTCAAAGTGAAGAAGGTGATTCGGCATTTTTTCCCGGTAGAGTAAAGATGACCCTCCATAAGGATAATAAAGCATCTCCTTAAATTTAAATAACATAATAGCTGCAAGAGGAACATTATTATAATATGCAATTAACAGATAACACATCTTTGCTGGTTTTAATATACTCCAAAGCGTGCGGTAATATTCTTCGGGGTGGTTATAAAATCCCTGCCTTTTTGCAGTTTCTGTAATAAATTTTATAAATATTGAAAGTGACTTATCATCTTCTTTTTCTAAAACCACCACTTCCTGTTTCTGTGCCAGTTTAATGTTATATCTTGTTTTTTCTTTCATATTTGCTAATACTTCCTCTTCGTTTGGTGTTAAATCCACATGAAATGTAAACTTTGGTAATATTGGTTTTGAATTTATTAAATTTGAATTTTGCTTGCCCGCCGAAGCCTCGGCGTAGGCGGGGATATTGGAATTTTGAAAATTAGGTTCTATCTTTATAAACACTAAGTTATGTTCTTCCCCTATTTTTTTTAAGTGTTCTAATCCTTGTTCGGTAATATCTCCTCTTGGAAAATAACCAATATTAAAGTGAGTATGAGGAAATGGATGAATGGTTAATTGAAAACCGGAATTAATTTTACCGTTATAAGTTCCCATTCTTATAACCGAAACTCCTGTTCCTTCCCTAAAAGCTCCCCATTCATAGCTTTGAAGTACATGAGAAACAACATTATTATATTCTTCTTTTTCTTTTGAGAGTACTTCTCTAACTATCATACTTTAAGTATTATATACATTTAATAAAAATGCAAAACTTATATACCAATCTTACTCCGATTTGCAGCTCTTTACCCCGTATCATACAGGGGTGAGAGCGAAAAAGCGGATTAGATGGGTATATACTGCTTGCACTGTAAATTCTTTACCCTGTAACCGCAGTTACACGGGGGAAGAATTTACATGTGAGTAACTCAGTTGCAAACTCGAGTTACGTGAGTATAAAATTAATTAATCAGTAAGCCATTCATTAGAGCTTTCAAATTTTATCAGACATTCAGGAATATCACCGATGAATCTTGAAACTATATTTTCACTTCTAATCCCAAAAAACAACCTTTTTCTGCTATAAGAAAGATATAATTTATTCATTGCTCTTGTAATTCCAACATAGCAAAGTCTTCTTTCCTCTTCAATTTCAAGTCGGTCTAATAAGCTTCTGGAATGGGGAAAAATTCCTTCTTCCATCCCGACAATAAATACAACCGGAAACTCTAATCCTTTTGCCCCGTGAAGTGTCATTAATGTCACTGCATTTTTTTTGTCTCCATTAAGAAGCGGATGGTCAGGAATATATTCTTGCTCAACCAAGGCCACGTTTTCTAAAAACTGTATAACATCCGGGAATTCACTTGCTACACTTCTTAATTCTTTAATATTCTCAAGTCGTGCTAAATCTTCTTCGTTTTCCTGGTCAAATAGTTCTAGGTAACAAGTTTCTGAAACAATTTTATCTAATAACTCTAATGTGGGAACTTTAGAAATACTTCTATTTTCTTTTTTAAATCTCTCTTCCCAGTTTAAAAACTTTTCTAGTCTTCTCTTGCCGATTTTTTCTACCCTTCGATAAGATACTAAATCTTTTCCATTAACAAACAATCGGATATATGAAATTACGTCCTTGACCTCTTTTCTTTCATAGAATCTCGTTCCTCCGACAAGAATATAAGGTACGCCATTGTGCAAAAACACCTCTTCAATTACTCTGGATTGAGCATTTGTTCTGTATAAAACAGCCATTTCTTTATAAGAAGAATATTTTGATAATTGACGGATAATAAATTCCGCTTCATCATGTTCGTTTTTTGCTTCATATAATACAATATTTTCACCGCCGGGTTTTTTAGTCCAAAGTTTTAAAATAGGATGGCTCTTATTTTTTGAAATTATTGCATAAGCGGAATCTAAAATATTTTGTGTTGACCTGTAATTTTGTTCTAAATTAAATATTTTAAGATCAGAATAATCATTTTTTAAATTTATTAAATTTCTAAAATCCGCTCCTCTCCACATATATATGCTTTGTGATGCATCACCGACAACGCATAAATTTCTCCATCTTTGTGCTAGCATCTTTGTTAAAATATATTGTGCATGATTAGTATCTTGATACTCATCAACAAGGACATATCGATACTTTTCTTGGTATGAAGATAAACAAAATTTATCTTTTCTAAAAAGAATTACTGTTTGGAAAAGAAGGTCGTCGAAATCGAGAGCTTGATGTTCTTTCAGGGCTTTCTGATAATAAAGATAAATTTCTGCTACAGTTTCTTGGAAGTAACCCCTGGCAAATTGAGGATATTCAAGAGGAGAAATTAACTCGTTTTTTGCGCCCGATATTGTAGCCAGAACACTTCTTGGATTAAAATCCTTTATTGAAAGATTAAGTTTTATTATTACATTTTTTATCAAATCAATTTGATCTTGCTCATCAAAAATAACAAAAGCAGGGGAAATTCCGATTATCTTTCCTTCTTTTCTTAATATTTTTGCGCATAAGCTATGAAAAGTCCCTGCAAAAGGCAAATCACTTTTTTGAAAATTAAGCAGCTTTCCAATTCTATCCTTCATTTCGCTTGCTGCTTTATTGGTAAAGGTAAGCATTAATATTCTTCCCGGATCAATTTTCTTTTCAGAAATCAAATATCCGACTTTATAAGTAAGAACTCTGGTTTTTCCGCTTCCCGCACCGGCCAAAATAAGGATTGGACCATCAGTTTGTATAACTGCTTTTTGTTGTTCTTTATTTAAATCCTTGAGAAGTGGGGAGTCCATAAGATATAATCATAGCATATTTGGAAAACCAGACAGAAAGGAAAAAATGCTGAAAAAACCCATTATAGTAGCAAATTGGAAATCCTTCAAAAATCCCGTTGAAGCTCAAAAATGGGCAGAAGAAATAGGTCTGATATATAGGCTAAATCCTATAAAATATTCACAAAGTATTATTCTCTGTGCTCCATTTATCGATATCCCCATTTTAAAAGATACTATTAAAATAATGCCACTTGGATTTAATTTTGTTTTAGGCGCTCAAAATATTTCTACTGAAGAAAACATGCCAGAAACAGGAGAAACAACCGCAGACATGATAAAAGATTATGTTTCTTACGTTTTGGTTGGTCATTCTGAAAGAAGAAATAAATTGGGCGAAACAAAAGATTTAGTTAATAATAAAATAAAAATTTGTATAAGTCACGGTCTAAAAACAATAGTTTGTATTTCCAGCCTGACAGAACTGGAATATGTTATAAAGGAATTTCCTTCATATAGCGGATTGATACTTTATGAACCAAAATCTGCAATAGGAAGTGGTAAAATAGAAAATCCAAAAGATAGCAATGAAATGGCCAATAAAATAAAATCTTATTTAGAGAATACTCAAGTATTATATGGAGGAAGTGTTAATTCTGAAAATGTGGCTGATATTATTTCTCAAACCAATTTAGATGGTATCGCAATTGGAGGGGCAAGTCTTGACCCCTTATCATTTTGGAAAATTATAAAAAATGCTATCACATAATCAAACCCCCCAAAAAACAACCATGCTGACAAAAATTAAAAGGCGAATTGCCAGAATTATGCCTTTTATAGAAAAATTCAAAATATTATTAATAATATTATTTGTATTTTTTATTGCGATAAAAATATTTTCACCGCTTTCAAGCTTATCTCAAAAAATTATCAAAGGTCCGGGAATTATTTTTTCATTAATTATAAATAGCGGTAGTCTTAAGCAAGAAAACGGCAAAACAAATTTTCTTTTACTTGGTATTGGTGGCGGTAGTCATGAAGGACCAAATCTGACAGATACAATAATTTTTGCCAGCGTAAATAATAAAACCGGAGAAACTTTATTATTATCAATTCCGCGCGATATATGGATTGAATCTCTAAAGCAAAAAGTCAATACAGCATATACTATCGGAGAAACAAAGAAAAAAGGCGGAGGAATTATTTTAGCAAAATCATCTGTTTCCGAAGTAACCGGCCAACCGATACATTACGGAGTTGTTGTAAATTTTGATGTTTTTGAAAAAGCAATTGATTTAGTAGGTGGAATTGATGTCTACGTTGAGAGAACATTTGATGATTTCAAATACCCAAAAGAAGGAAAAAATTGGGAAGTAGAAGCCACAGAAAGTGGTGATATTTATGAACATTTACATTTTTCTAAAGGATGGATGCACATGGATGGAAAAACCGCATTAAAGTATGCAAGATCAAGATATAGTGAAGATCCAGATGAGGGAACAGATTTTGCCAGAAGCAAAAGACAACAGAAAATAATAATTGCATTTAAAGATAAACTGCTGTCAAAGCAAACATTATTTGATATCCCTAAAATAGTTAAAACTATAAACACATTTAGAGAAAATATTGATACTGATATTAATGAAAATAATCTTTCTAAGTTAGTAAGATTAGCCTTAAAATTTGATGAAAAAAAACTAAGGACTGTAATTATCGATGAGGGGACAGAAGAAAAACCGGGCTTTTTAATAAATCCTCCTGCAGGAGTGTATGAATCATGGGTTTTAGTCCCTCGTTCGGGAAGTTGGATAGATTTTCAAAAATACTTAAAAAAAGAATTGGAAAAAGATAAATAGTTAAATGGCCAGATGGCTAAATAGTTCCCTAACCCAACCATTTAACCATTTAACAATTTAGCCATTCACCTTATTCAAAAGTGAAAGATATTAAATCAATCTTAACCCGAATAGAGAATGATATAGAAGATCATCATGAACTCGACTATTTTTGGACCCACTCAGTCCGCTATCAATTTATCCTCGAAAAGATTCTCAAACTGAATAAAACTGGAAAACTTCTCGATGTTGGCTGTTATCCTTTTCATCTGGGAAAAGTCTTACGCGAATTGGGATGGAATATTTGGGGAATTTCTTCTCCTCATGAACCCATAAATAATGATCCTCAAATTAAAATTTTAAATATTGATAAAGAAAAATTTCCTTTTAATAATAACGAATTTAACATTGTTTTATTTACAGAAGTGATAGAGCACATTCTTGATCCGGAATTTTCATTAAAAGAAATTTTTCGTATCCTGGAAAAAAATGGAACACTAATTATCACTACTCCTAATAAAATAAGTCCGCTCATAACAATTAGAAGAATATTTTTATCAGGAAAAAGCAATAAGGAAAAATCTTCAATATATCACTATCACAACAAAGAATTCACAATGGAAGGATTAAAAAAAACAGTAAAGAATATTGGATTTAAGATAAAAACCGCAGAATGCTTTGTTAGTTATACTCCTTTTCGTAAACAAAAAACTCCTGATAATTTATTTACAAAAATTGTTAAAAATCTAAACTACTTATTAATGAAAACTTTTCCTTGTTTAAAAGACACCATTTACTTAGAAGCAATAAAGATTTAATTGGAGTTTACCTTATATATTTTCGTTTTTCCATTCTTAAAAACTACTTTTCCTAAAGATACGAAATTTCTTTCATTTAATTTTGGATATTTATCTTTTTCGAGACTTCCAACAACTATATAAGAAATATTATATTTTTTTATCAGTTCAGAAACTTCATTTGTATTATTTGATTCATAAATTCGTGATACATCGGTAGTCCTTTTTCCTGCTTCATCGTAACTTCCTCTCCAAAGCCATTCGTGAACCGGCCAACCCAATACTGTTGGTATTCCGGTATTGGCTGAAATTCTTGCATAGTCAGTATATGATTCTCCAACTGCTTCTAAAATTGTTGGTTGTCCGGAAATATTTTTTCTCATCCATAAAATTGCCGCATAATCTCCCGGATATTGAATATTAAGATACAAAATACCATTAATTCCCTGGTAAAATTTTAAACTATTATAATATGATCTTATAGAAAAGTATGGATAAATTAAAAGTGAAGTAAATCCAAAAGCAAATAATAAAAACCATATCTTTTTTACCAATTTTTCATGAGTTGAGGATTCTTTATCATATTGAGAAGAAAATAATATTCTTGAAGCGATATATCCGGAAGAAATTGAAAACATAATAAACGACTGATAAACAAATTTAAACATCGTATTTGCTCTGTGGTACTCTTTAATATAAATATCTTTTACGTAAATAATTTCCGGTATTAAAATTAGAACAAAGGAAACAAAGAGTAAAGTTAAAATAAAAATATCTGACAAAAAGAGTTTAGAATAAGAAAGTGTTCTTTCTTTAATAATTTGAATTTTTACATCAAAAATTGATGCAAATAATTTAACCAAGGATTCTCCTTTAAAAAAATTTACAACTCTTTTTTTAAACAAGAAAATTAAAAAACTAAGTGTCATAAATATTGGAAATCCCCAAAGTACAAGAAGCTGATAAAAGGGTGACCTTGCTTCAACAAAAGATATTCCTTTTGCAATTTGTTCAAAAGAAAGATGAAAGGGTAGGGCGGTAATAACCGATCCAACAAGAACCAAGAAAGATGTAATTATAGTTTTTTTTAAAGCAATAGAATTTAAACCGTGATTTGTTAAACTGTAATAAAATAAAAATATCAAACCGGAGACTGTTAAATATATTGGTAAATCCCAAGCATTAGTCATGTAAGATATTCCGAGAGAAATGCTAAGTGGTAAAAGTAATATTTTCCTTCCGGAAATTAAAAAAGCAAAAATTAAAGAAAGGATCAAAAAAACAAAGGGAATGTCTAAGACATGACCATGCAAATCAGAAACAACAAAACTATACATTGGAAATTCATGGATTGTATAAGGGATATACCTTGTTGCGTCTGGATACCAATATTTTTCTACACCGCTTTTTATAACATAAATAATTGTATGTAAATTTCCTCCTAAAGTTGCAAGAAAAGCCGATACAAACCCTGCAAAAAGTAAAGGTCCGTATTTTAATTTTTTTTCTAAATTTATTAAATTTACGGATTCTTTTAAAATTGAATTAAAAAATGAATAAAAAACATTAATTGTCAAAGAAAATGAACAGACAAAAGTAAAAGCAAACAAAGTTGCTAGCGTTAAATTATAGGTAATTGCTGAATCGATTTTGGATAAAGAAGTTAAAATCGCCGTAACCGCGTGGCCAAAATAGTAATAATTTATTTTAAGAGGAGGTAGCCACATATCAGCTGGAGGAAAATACTTGGTTTTTAAAATTGAATTAACGAAACCAAAATCCATAAACTTTTCTAAACCTCTTATTTCAGGATTTGTTCCTCTTACATATGCCCAGAAAGAAAGAAGAATTAAAAATAAAATTTCTTCTAAAACAATAATTTTGATAGGTAAATTTTTAAATACTTCTCCGCCCTTTTTAATTAAAATAAAAATATTTAATAAAACTGTTAGGGCTAAGCAAATTAATATTGTGTTAAAGGAAAAAGGAAGAATATAAAGGCTTCCTAAAATCCAAACTAAATATGAAAGAAGAAGCATCCCTAATACTTTTGAAAAAATATATCCCCTATCAATAAATCCTTTGAACAAAAAGGATGTTAAGGGAAAATTTATTAACCCTAAACAAAAAAATAATCCCGTCCAAACAAAAAGAGAATAATAATCAGTTGTTATCATGAAGTATTTTTTTCTTATTTAATAATGTAAATAAAGCAATAAGACCCAAGAAAACCCCAAACCATAAAGTCATGATCCTTATTAGTAATGTTGCGGCAACTGCCGTACTTCTTGGGAGTTTTAAAAAAAGCATTAAAAGTCCGGTGGTGGTTCCTTCGGCAACACCCAAACCTCCGGGAAGAAGAGTAGCAAATCCGATCATGCCCGCAAAACAGAAAATAAAAAAAGCAGTAAACAATAATGTAATATGTGGATAATTTACTCCCAAACCTATAAGTACTAGATATAACCCGATTGCTTCTGCTCCCCAGGCAATCATCCCGAGTATCATTCCTACTAACAAATGTTTTGGCTTAACGAGTAAAAAAGAAGTATGATAAAATCTTTCTAAAGCAGAGATAAAAGGAGAGATAAGTTTAAAACGTTCCATTTTTTTAAGAATATTAAGACAAAGATTTTTTTGTTGTAAAATAAATACTAAAAAAACCGTTCCTAAAGCTGCAAGAACAAATATCGGAATTCCATATTGATATATAAGTAATCCTCCTGCCATTAATACTAGGGCAGCCAGTCCGTCAGTTAATCTTTCAATAACCACAACCGGTGCAGTATCGGTAAAATGATTTTTTAACATTTTTTTCAAAAAATATGCTTTCATCAATTCTCCCGCCCTTCCAGGAGTAATTGTCATAGAAAGACCTGAGAAGAAAACTAAAAAACTGTCTTTCCAATTAAGTTTAGGAAGTATTCCAACAACTGATAAAAAATACTGCCATCGGAAAAATCTAAAAATGTAATTAGTTAAAGTAAGAAGGAGGATCGGAATAACAAATAAAAACTTAAAAGAAAAAATTGCCTCAGTAGTTTTTTTAAAATCACCAAACAAAGTTAGAAATGCCGCTACTAAAAAACCAAGTATAAAAGCTAAAATAATTTGTTTCTCAAATTTTTTAATAATTTTCATAAGATTGAAATAGTTTGCCCCAGGGAGTTTTTAAATATGAACTTACTCGTTTTTTACCGATTAGATTGTACCAGTATACATCATGATAAAGATTTGAAGCAAGATAACTCCACGGAGCAATAATAGTTTGCAGTAATAATTTTTCAAGCCAAATAGGGGTGTGATGGTAAATTAGTTTTTGTCCTCGGGAAGCAAAAGTATCTCCGGTTTTAAAACCAAAATTGATCCCGTTTATATTTTCTCCGATTACCTGAATTTTTTTAGGATCAGCCATCCCTAATCCTAAAGACTGTCCTAATTTTAAATATTTAATAGATAAGGGATTAAATCCCATCATTTTTGCAGCAATCGCATCGATTGCAACTAAATCACCGCTTGCTAATAAATAATTTTTTTCTTCCCATTCCATCGCTCTTGGTCCGGAACCTTTTCCAACAGTTGTTCCATCCATAACAGCAAACATTCCCGGATGAATCTCTTTTTGAATTGTTAATAAGTCAATAATAGTTTCATGGATGTATCGATGTGCAAAATGCCTTACCGTTCTTAGCATGCCGAAATAATTTTTAATTGCCCCGGTTGTTGTTGTAAACACATGCATTTTCATGGTTGGAAGATGAATTATATTAGCCCCAAAAATAATTTCAGGAAGTTCTATCCCGTGGGGAAATATTTTATCCATTATCAATAACTTATGTTTTGGTTTATATATTCTATAGGGAACATCAGTTAAATAGGTCATTTTTAAACCGTACTTCTTTAAAGTAGTTGTCCAGTAATTATTTATGCTCCCTTGTCTGACATCAGTAACCACAGTTCTATTTTCAACAGGAATAATTTGTGAAGGTTTAAAACCATCCTCAAGAAGAGTTTTAACCACTCCTTCAAGCTGCCATGGTGGGGTAGAACAAGCAGGATAAAACTTCGTCCATGAAAGATTTATCTTTAAAACAATAGGTTTCTTTTTATCAAGAAACCTTTTATAGTCAGCTCTTCTTAATATTTTTTGATAATCAGAAATTACTGATGAAGAAGAGGCTTTGTTTATAATGACTTTGCTCATATAACTTAACGAGTATAACAAATAGAAATAATAGTAACAATAATAAAATTAATACAAAAACTATTATATAAAAAACTACTGTTTAATTTTCTACTTTATAATAATTTGATTATTCCTTATTTCTTTCCATTGTCCCACATTAAAACCCCATTTATTTATAATATTAATATAATATTTCTGATTTACTAACCAAATCTCATACTCTTTATTATAGACTGCAGGTTCCCTCAATAATAACGTAGAGTTATTATTTGTCCAATCAAAATAATTTATGAGATTATTAATCGAAAAAAATACAAGCAAAAAAGCTAATATAAAATACGGAATTATATAATATTTTTTAAACAACTTTAATATAAAATTTCCTCCAATGACTGCAAACAGATATACTAAAGGAAGAATATGAACACCTCTTGCTCCATTTGGAGTATTTATACTTAAAATTTGAACTGGAAATATTAATAATAAATATGTTAATACAAAATATGGATATTTAAAAATGCTATATATGGTCCCTATCCAAAACAAAGGAATAATAAAATTATCAATTGGAGGATGAGATAGTGGAAGATAAACAGAATTTTGTCCTATATCAAATGCTCTTTTATCAAAAAGAACAAAACCATAAAAATTAGAAGTAAAATTTTTTGAAATTTCTATTCTTAAATCTTTACCATTATTGTTGTTAAAAATAGAAACATTATTAATCCTACTAAAAGCCAATAGTTTATTGTTTTTTATTGCTATTAACAGGGGTAAACAAGATAATAAAAATATTACAATAAATAGTAATAAAAAATTAATTTTTTTAAAAAAGTTTCCACCATTAATCGCATAAAACAATAAAACAATTAATACTGGTAGAAAAAATATTTTTCCTGGTTGGTAAAAATAGAAACTTAAAACCGAAGAAAACAACATTAAAAAAAACCCTAATTTTTTCCTACTCTTACAAAAGAAAAAGATAAAACCTAATAGTAATATATTAAGCGACAAAGCATTATTAACATTTTCCCATGCATTTCTAGAAAAATTTAAAAACCATTGATTGCATGCTAAAGAAAATGAAAATAAAAAACTTAGTATTTTTTTTTGGGATACAAAGTAAAATATATAGAATGATATGGCAATAGTTATTGAAGAAAATAGAATGCTAGCAAACCTTAATCCTAAAATTGATTCATTAAACAGATCCCAAAAAAATCCCATAATAAATATACTAAATACTGGCGCCCCATCCCATTTTAGTTCCCATATTTTTGGTGAGTGGTTATATTTAGCTAATAAAAAAGTTTGAAGATTGTCTGCCTCGTCATAAATAATATTTAAGGGTAATGATTCTATCTTATAAATCCTAATAAATATTGATATAAAAAAAATAGATAAAATTAGCAAAATTACAAACAGATTTTTTTTAATATAATTGATTATCATATAAATAATTATATTAGTTTATTTATCTCAACAGTAATAATTATTAATAAACCATCACTATTTTTAATATAATTTATTTTATTTATAACAAAAAACTTACCCATCTTTTCAATTAAATATTGATACTTAGGTTCCATAATCAATAATATGGGTTTTAATTCATCAAATTGTATTTTGTTTAAATCGTCTCTGGGAAAAATCCAATAAGGATAATTATTTCTTCCTGATCTTGCCCGAACAATAAATTGCGTAGAAGAAAACCAGTAAAAATCATCTGTTAGATATATTTTTTTTGTGGGATAGTTACTGTAAGCTATCTCGGCAACCATATTTTCTGTTTTAGTAAATGGTGTCAAAAGAAAATTAATATTTTTTCTATCATTTAATAATAAAAAATATTTATAAGAATTTGCTATAGAAAACGCAATTACAAAAAAAGCAAAAATTATATTGATAATAAGTTCTTTTTTGAAATTAAATATTTTATTAATAATATTTTTAAATTCAAAAAGGGAGTATGAAGCAATCATATAATATAAGGGAATAATAGAAGCCGTTCTAAAAATAGAAGGGGCAGCATTCTTTTCCGTAACAACCCCACCCGCAACAATTGTAAATATCCATAAGATAAACAATATTAATTCTTTAATTTTTTTCTTTAATATCAAAAAAAATAAACCGCTAAAAAAAAGAAAAACGATAAATGGATTAAAAACAGAAGTTAAGGGAAATGGTGTATGTCTTGGATTAGGATCAGGATAATAAATTAGCATAAGAAAATATTTTTTTATATTATCGAATAAAACAAAAAGATTTTCCTTAAGAGAATCCTTGGTACTAAAAATAAAAATATCTTTTGATCTTCCCCAAAAATCTCCAGGGTGTTTAATTCCATAAAAAATAAACGGAGAGAGAACTACTAACAAAGTTACCCAAAACAATAAATAAATCAGTAGTTTTCTATATTTAAATTTTTTTTGAATTACAAGAATAAGCAGATCAGTAAATGTAACTAATAAGAAAAAAAGGATAAAAACTCTACCTCCCACATAAGTTAAAATTGCAAAACTCAAGGAAACAGCAGAAAATAACATAAATAAAACTTTATTTTTTTCTTTAAAAAGCCAATAGAAATAAATACTAATAAGTAAAAACAAAGGTATGGTAATTGCTCCGTGTGCCCACAGAGATAAATGTATATGTAGAGGTGAAAATACAATAAAAATTAATGAATAAAACGCCACTGTTTTATTAAAGATAACTTTTGATAGGATAAAAACAAATAAAAGAGTTAATATTGAAGGAATGATCCATGCAATCTTTAAAGCAATTATGCCCGGTCCCACTAACTTAAAAATTACTAATATGTAATATAAATAAGCAGCTGGAGTTCCATACCAACCTATTCCAAAAAAAGGAACAAAGGATTTATTTGTATAAATATCTAATGCATTTAAACCAAGATTATATTCGTCGATAAATATAGAAGGAGGATAATCAAATATTTTATATAAACGAAGATAGGATCCAATAAAAAGTAAAAATAAAACCGATAAAGAAAAAAATATTTTTGGAAAATAATTATTAAAACTACTTTTTTTATTGATAATCATTCATTTTTTTAAAAATTATCACTTTAGGATGATCATAGACCGTAAAAGATTCATCTGCATAATCATCTATAATTGATAATTTAATTAATGGTATTTCAGGATATGCCAAAAATTCAGCTGCTTTTTTAAAACCTAATTTTCCTCCGAATAATTTCTGATAATATTCAGAAGTTTTTGTGTAACATCTTCCCTGAGGTAGCTTACTACAATTAACTAATTTTTGAAGAGGAACATATAATCTATTGCTGGCGATAATTATATAGTCTGTTTTTTTTAATTGTTCATTTATCTCTTGCCATTTAAAATCAGTATCTTGCTCATAGAGTTTTAGTTCCTCAAACTTATATTTTTCTCCGCCGAATAATGGCAAGCCATCATCCCAGTGTTCTCGGGCAATAATTGCTCCCTCCGGAATATTATTAGAAATCCAATTGCTTGCCGATAATCTCGTTGTTGGTTTTGAGTATATTGATAAAAAGGATATTGAATAAATTAAACACCAAGAAACAGCAAGAATAATGCAAATTATTTTAACAACTATATTCCTTAAGCTAAAAATTAAATTAGCTCCAAATAAAATAAAAAGGGGATATATTGGTAAAAAATATCGCATAAATTTGATGGCAAATCTTCCGGTAATAAAAAAATAAATCCAAAAAAAAGAAAGAATGATTAAAATAGGAAAGAAGGATTTTTCTGATAAATATTTCTTTTTAAAAAACTCTTTTATAACATAAAACGTTATATATAAAGACCCAATAATAGAAAGTACCCCAAGTGGAATTCCCATTCCCCATAAGGTCATATTCTTTAAATGGTACAAATATGGAATTGTATTAACATATTGAAGTGTATAGGGAAAAGTAAAAGCATCTTTAGTCATTCTTGATTGTTCTAATGTTTGTCTTGAAAATGTCGCAAAGTCAATTACAGAATAAGGTTCTAACAAAATAAAGGTGAAAAAAGACAACAGCAATGTAATAAAAAGATATTTAAATAAAGATATTATTTTAACAACAGTTTTTTTCTTATTTATAAGACAAAAAAATAATATTCCTAAAGAAATAGGAACAACAAGCAAAATAGAGCTGATTTTTGTTGCTAAGGCAAACCCAAAAGATAAACCGATATTTATTATTAATTTTATATTATTATTTATTAGCAAAATGACTATAAAATATAAAGTTAAAATAACAAAAAAAGTCAGCATAACATCAACTGCAAAAAAATGTGAGGCTTGAATAGGAAAAACACTAAGCGAGTAAAATACAGAAGATAATAATCCTACCTTTTTATTAAATATTTTTTTCCCTAATAAATAAATAATAAATACAATTCCCGTATCAAATAACGCTGAAATATACCTGCCAATAATATTTAAATAATCATAAGTTGTGTATTTTATATTAAAAATACCTAAAAATCCTCCAACAGTTTTTAATAAATATATTGGAAAACTTCCATAAGGAAAAAACTTTGGATTTAACGGACTTTCGGGAGTAAAAATTGTAGACAGTTCGGAATTATTTGGAAAATGAATATCATTTACTACCATCGTAATCATTCTTTCGTCAGGATGAAGATGATACCCGTTATCCCAATTTATTCCATAGATTCTAAGAAGAAACGATATTAATATAATTCCACCAATACAAAAAACATTTTTCATTTTTTAATCTCAAAAAGATTTAAATAATATTCTTTTGGGTAATAATTAATTTTTTTCCAAATAGTTATATGCGGATGGTCAAAGACAGTAAATGTTTCTTCGGCATATTCATCATTAATTTTAATATTAAATATCTTTGGAAAAGAATCAAACTCTGCAATTTTTTTAAATCCCAAATTACCGGACCAAAGAAGAGGATAAAATTTTGCTGTTGTTGGGTGAGTGTCAGGCATTCTTGTATAATTTGCCCAAACTCTTCTGCTTTGAATAACGAAATAATCAGATTCAGCAATAAGTGATAAAAACTCACTTTTTTTATTATCTTGATCAATATGGAAAAAATCAAAAGATGTTCTTTTATAATCTCCAGAAAAAGGAATATCAATAACATTTCCCGATTCAATTAAAAGAAAAGAGGTAAAAGGAATATTTTTTTCTATCCAAGATGAAGCAATAAGCCTGACATCTGTTCTTTGATAAATTGTAAAAAAAGCTAAACTCCAACTAATTGTAATAACCAAAAGTATAAATAATAATATTTTTCTTATCATATCGATTTTTATCGTAGATAAAAAATATAATGCAAAAAGAGGGAAAAAGAAAAAAACAGGAGCCATAAACCTTGTCCATTTAGCAAAAATGATAATATTGGGAATAAAATAAGATAGGAAGGATATAATAATAATAAAATAAATAAAACTTGGTTTTCTTATAAAATTTACTATTAACAGAATAAAACCAATAATTGCACACACTTCAATGGCAGGATTAATTGCATAAGGAAAAATTTTAACCAACTGAAATATTAATGGGGTTGTTAAAATAAACTGGCGGGTATAAAAAGTAATAGGATCTCCGACTCCCACTCCGGTCTCATAGTTCATGGAATTGTTAAATGAGCGGTAGTCTAAAAATGTATAAGGAGAAGAAACCGAAAATGAAATAAAAATTAGTACTGAGATAAAAAAAACGTTAAAAAATAAAAAAAACAGTCTTTTTATTGAAAAAGGTTTAATAAAATACAGAAAAAGTGGTAAAAAAATAATAGGAAGAAAAGTTAAAGAAACAATCTTTGTTCCTATGGAAAAACCTTCGATTATAGAAACGGCAAAAAGAATACTAAGTTTCTTTTTTTCCCAAAAAAGAATAGAAAGATAGATAATCAAGATAAAAAAGAATGTTACCAACGATTCAACGGTTGCAAAGTGAGCTTGTTGAAATGCTCCGGGGAGTAAGGCCAAAATGAAGGTTGCGGCTAATGCAAAATCGTTTTTTAATATTTTTTTTGATAAAAGGTAGAATAATAAAACGCTGAGTGTTGAAAAAAACGCTGACCAATATCGTCCAATTAAAATAATATTTTCAAAAGATAAAAAATTTTGTAAAGGAAAAATCTTGTTTAAGAAAAATCCTGTAAAATAGTAAAGATAAATCGGAAATCCCCCATATGCAAAAAATTTCGGATTCATCTGGAGAGGAAATGATATGTTAGAAACCGCCCAGGAAATATTTCTTTCATCGGGATGGGAAAAAATTCCATTACCCCAGTCAAGTTTATAAAATCTTAAAAAACCAGCAAAAATAATTATAAATAACAATATAATCTTTCTATTCATACCATTTAGAAATTAGGTTAATTAGGAATTAGAAATTATCTTTTTTACCGCCTCTCCCAATTCAATTGCATAATTAACTCCTCTGTCCCAGGGATATACCATATCCAAATTTGCTAAATATAAGTTTTTCCAAGGAGTTAATATTGACGGTTTTATTTTTGAGTAATTAGTAGTAACTATAGTTTGTCCTTCGTACCCATGAAACATCTTGTAATCAATGATATTTTCTTTATAATCTTGACTTATTTGTTTTAAGAATGGATCAAAGATGTCTAATAATTCTTTTGGAGATTTTTTAAAATAATCATGATCAAAAGGCAAATAATTACCAATATATAAAATATGATTTTCTCCGTAATTTTTACTTTCAATAAAATTATTATGATCAACTAAAGCCAAAAAAGGAAAAGATTTATCATTTATATTCAACCAATATATATTTTTTAAAAAAGGTTTTTTAAGAATCAAAATTAAATTTAGAGAGTCAAGGTGATTTATCCCAAGTAGGGGATCTTTGTAAGAATTTGGAAGTGTTGGTGTTATTTTAAGAAATTTTTTTGTTGGAAGCGTAACAATAACCTTATCAAATGTTTTTTTTTGAAACTTTCCATTATTTTTTACTGTTAAACAAAATTTTTCACCTTCTTTAACAATCTCTAAAATTTCGCTGTTAAGGAAAATTTTCCCTTTATTTTTCTCGATTTCACTTTTTAAACAATCAATAAATTTCTGAATACCCCCTTTTATATAACCTAAGGTTGGACTTCTTTTTTTTATTCTTGCCCAAAACCAAGACATATTAATTTCCTTCGCATAATCTCCAAATTTTCCAACAAATAATGGTTCAAAAAGAATCTTAAATGCCTTTTCCCCCATATATTTGTTTAGCCAGTTATAAGCCGTTATAGTTTCTAATTGTTTCCAAAATGGTGTTATTTTTAAAAATAAAATTATTACACCTGCTCTGATTTTTTCAAAAAAAGAAAGATAGGGTAGTTTTAATAGATCAATTGCAGAATCTAAGGGATATATATTTTTACAATTTTGAGATATAAATTTTAGTTTTGAGTTATTAAAGTAAGTTCCCGTTTTTGGCCTTTTAAAAAACAAATCATCCTTTATTCCAATTTCCTCCATTAAGGAAGATACTGCTTTATCTGAAGTAAAAATATGGTGATAGTGTTTTTCTAATGACCACTCCCAATTATTTAGTTTAAAACCGGAAGCAAGACCACCCAAAATGCTTTCTTTTTCAAAAAGACTAACATTATATCCTTTTTTTTGAAGTCTCAAAGAGGTTGTAAGTCCTGTAAAACCTCCGCCTATAACTGCTATTTCCATATCACTATTTTACCTTAAAAGAATTGAGAAATGAAGTTTCTATTAGAAATATTTGGACTACAGGAATAGAAGACCCAGTAAGATAAATGCCGCTCCTCCAACAATTGCCCAAATTGTATTGTCAATTATTCCGGCAGGAGGTAAAGGAATAGATGTAGGTGACGGACCTTCTACTGCTTGTGTTTGACATTGTGAACCTTCACCTGCAAGCGTTTGCCTTCCGCAAACTGGTCCAAGAGTATCTGTTGAATAATCAACGCAATAAGGTGCATCAGAAGGACAACGGTTATTATTAACATCGCAGCTGGAATCGCATGACGGTAAAGCAGAAGTCGGTCCCGGTGTCGGTGTATTGGTTGCTCCTGGTGGAGGAGTTGGAGTGGGTGTAGCTGATGGTCCGGGCGTAACAGTTGGTCCTTCTTCAAGAGAAAAAGATAATCTGCATCCGGGAACTGGAGTTGGTTCTTCAACCGCTTTTGGTTTTGACTCGGGTGCCGTAGGAGAAATAGACTCTTGTCTTAACGCAAACAACCTTTGGGCAATAATAATTGCCGCTGCTCCAAGAACAACTGTTATTCCGAGTAATACTGGTGTAACCCAATTTTTATTTTGCATACTTTGTCCTCCGTAGCTTTTTGCGAAGGAGGAATTTATTTCCATCCTAAAGTTGGATGGTGAACCATCGCATCAATTTGAAAATTCAAAATTCCGGCAGGAACCGTATAATCTTTATAAAATTCATTATTAGTAACTCCATCATTTGCTACCCATGTACCACCATTCACTCTAAATCTTGCACTATCAAACGAGCTGTCAGATCCCGCAACTACTAAGCGAATTACTTCTCCTGTTTTTATTTTTGTTAAATCAATTATTCTTTCTCCATTACTATCAAGAATTTTTATATACCAACATTGTCCGGCAGCTGGTGGGGTGGGTGTTGGTGTAGGTGTCCCCACTGGAGTTGTTGGAGTAGGTGTGGGTGTTAATTGGGGTAGGGTTGGTGTAGGTGTTGGTTGTCCTGGAACAGTTGGAGTTGGAGTAGCCGCATCGCATCCTGCTTCGCAACCGTGATCAGTATTATGACAACTAGCAAATATTACATCTGACTGCCAAGAACAATTTGTTGGTGGACCTTGACCCCTAATATTTCTACTCCAAGATTCACCCACCCCTAAAGTGATAGTTTCATTAGTTGAAGAGCCTACACATCCACAAGATGGACTATTGCACCAATTTGAAAACCAACTGACAGAACCACTAACTTGTGAAGCAGTATTATTCACAATTCTAACGCCATCCTTATCAGCATAACACTCCAAAACTCCTGCTCCCTGACATGTTCCACCAACACATTTATCTCCCGCAGGACAATCTGAATCTCTAGAACAACCAGCATGACTTCTGCAACTTTTTCCACTAGAACAAGCAGGATTACCGGGGTCGCATGTTTCCCAAGGAGCACAGTCAGCATTAGAACTACAGCAACCTTGTGGATCAGTCCCTTTTTTCTTGCAAACTCCTTGTCCTGTTTCATTACATTTTGAGCTTGTATCGGTTACACACTGTTCGTCTGATGCACACTGAGGTGTTCCGGAACAACAGTCTCCTTCAGTAGCACGGCCCCTTATGCTTTGTTGTGATTTAACACCGAAATATACAACTGTTGGAATAGCAAGTAATAAAAATAAAAAAATTATAATTAAAAACGAAGATTTTTTATAAAATGGTACTGATTGTGTTTTTGGAGGAGTTACAAGAGATGGTGATGTGGAAAAAGCAGGAGCCGGCTTTGGCGGTAAATTTTGATTATTAGAAGGAACATTAGTAGATGTTGTTGATGGTTGAGCAGATGTTAAGTAAGAGGGAGGAGGAGGAACATTTGGTATTTGTGGAGCAGAAACAGGTTTTTCTTTTTTTCTTGGTAAAATATACAAAAAATAAAAAGCCAATATTCCGATAATAAAAAAAAACATTAAAATAATAAATGGCAATAAAGGAACAATTCCGAAAATCGTCTGGGAAGTAATATCTTGATTTTCTGCTGCATTAACAAATAGAGAAAACAAAGCCATAAATTTAAACTGATTTCTTAAAAACCATCGCTATACCCAGAGTAACGCTTATAAAACCAATTGTCAAGAATATAAAAAACGGAGATTGAGTAGCTGAATTTAACAAAACAGGTGTTGTTGGCGTTGCTGTTGGGATTTCAGTAGGAATTAATGTTGGAACAATTGTTGGCGTTGCTGTTGGGATAATTGTCGCTGTCGGAACAAGAGTTATTTTTAAAGTCGGTGTTGCCGAAAGTTTAGCGCTGGGGCTTCCTGCAGATTGAGGTAAAATCGGATTCGCTGCAAGAACTGTAAAACTTTTTTCGATTTTTTGTAATATACCGCTATCGTCACGGGTTGTTATTGTTACTTTATGCTCCCCTGGACTTAAATTTTCCGGAGGCGTCCAAGCCCAAAAACCATTTTCATCAACCTTAACTGTTGCTGATAAATTTTCTGATGACTCTACTTTAATATCTAAAATCTGTCCTGATTTTCCTTTACCCCTAAAAGTAGGTAGGGTATCAGAAATTGCTCCCAAAGGAGAAATCAATTCTAAAGATGAAAATGAAGGTGAAGTTGTAGGAATCGGAGTAAAGGTTGGAACAACATTATTACTCTGACTTAAAAACTCATAATTTCCACCCAATTTTATTATTGGAACAGGATGATCCAATAAACTTAGAACTTTTATATTTGACTTTATTCCTGAAGATCCGGAAAGATATATACTTTCAATTGTATCGTCAGGCAAATTCGTTAATAATGAATTGTCTTGTTTTAAAACCGAAACAAGCGGTATAACATAATTTCCCAAAGTTCCTGTCATATCCGATATTGGAAACGTGCTTGGAATTTCTACACACACAAATACTCCAGAAATTGGATTATTTCCTTTATCATCGCTTGATACAAAACCGTTTATTGGAATAGATCTTGCTGTGACTTCACCGTTTGTATTATTTGGTAATTTTAAGCGGAATGCCCCTCCGTTTTGTGTAATCTCAAAAAAATCTTGGCAAGATTTTGAATTAGTTAAATTTCCTCCAAAAGAAACACCATTTGATACTATTTTAAAATGATAAACTTCATTAGGAGATAGATTTAATAGTGTGACAAAATGATTTTTAAATTTTCCTCTCACTCCTGAAATCATATCTCTTTTATCGAGAGCAAAATTTCCTAAAGAATCATTTTTTCCATAATTAACATATCCTTCTACTTCTGAATCAGTTGTCCAAAAAATACTGAATTGATCTGGTTTTAAATTTGTGAGCAGAATTTTTTTGGGTTGAACTAATGGTTCTGCTTTGGATAAAAATTGAGTTCTTAATTGAACTAAATATACAACGGATAATAATCCAACAATTATTAATAATAATCCAATAAGAGTAGGTATGCGTTTTTCTTGCATTAATTCCATATTAGCAGATTTTTTTTATCCTTTGCAATAGAACCGTATTAATCTTAAACTGAAGTCTAAAATGCTGAAGGTGACGAAGAAATTGTAGGTTCAGGCAAAATAGATGATGATGTCGTTGCCGAAGGAGTAGGTAGTGTATCTTGATTTAATCTAACCCTTAAGCTATTAATCACGTCTTTCTTCAAAGTTGGCGTGATTGGTTGAATTTGTTCTTGAAGGCTTTTAGGAACCGTTGATTCTGTATAAGTATGATAAGCTTCAAAAAAGGTCCAAAGTAATACTGTTATAAAAGTAAATATTGATAATATTAAAATTTCTTTGTTTGACATAATTTATTTATAATAATATATTTTACCGTTTAATGTTAACTGTAATGGAAAAGTACCATCTTTGCTCCTGTTTGTTCCAATAACCACATTATCAATAACCACAATCCTTTGAATTTTTCTTAATAATTCTAAGAAAGTTAATAAATTGTTGTATTTTCCAAGAACAGAAGTGCTAAAACCTACCTCTTTTAAATTAGACCCCTTCTGAATAATTGAAGTTGGATCAAGAAGATTTACCGACATAATCTGAAACGAATTGATAGAAACTCCCGAAGATGAAGCTACATCCTCAAATAATTTTAAAAATGGAGAAATGCTGGAATTTTCCGGAAGAGAAGAAAGGATAAGGGGTATGTCATTTGTAACTTGATTGTATTCGGATTGAGCAATAGAAAGAGCATTAATTTTATCTTGTAATTGTTGGTCAGTTTTCTTTCCGTCAGTAATTTGTCTGTTTAGAGAAATAATTGTTTTAATAGTTGGTCTTATCGCAAAGACAATAAAAAAAGACACAGCAAGCAAAGATAGAATAAGTATCGTATATGTCCTAACTATTGGAGTTTTAAAAAAAGGTTCAATATAGGTGTAATATCTTTTATATTTTAAAAATGAACGGTCATTATCCATAAATTTATTTAAATGCAAGTGGTGTTAAATACGACGAAAGAGAAAATTGAATTTCTGATAAATTTTTTCCCTTGCTGACATTCCCTAAATTTATATCTGAAAATTTAGGAGAACTTCGGAATTGATTAATAAATGTAGAAAGTCCCATTTCTGATAAAACCATACCGGAAAGCGTAAGAGAAGTTCTGGAAAAAGAAATATTAGCGATAGATGCATCAACCGGAGTTGATCCTGCAATGTCAGATAGCATATTTTCAAATGCGATTTGATCTTTTTCCAAAACAGAAATATTAGAAAGTCTTTTTTGAAGAGCTAAAAAACTTGATTCAAAAGATGAAGCAGACGAAATAATTGATTTTTTTTGCTCAATTGATTCATGAAGGTCTGTAAGATCGCGGTCAAGTTTGAATCTGGAAAGAAAAGCTAAAATTACAATTAATTCCGTAAAAACAACAATGTACCTTCCAATTCCCAAAGCCCACTTCAAAAATTTTCCCCAACTTGTTTTTTCAAAATCAGTAACTCCAGGGATTAAATTAATATTTATTGGACGAAACTTTATTTGTTGGGCAGACACTATAAATTGCTCCTCAGAAAGATTTCTAAAGGATCATCCTTGTAATATAAATAAAATTCACTCGAATATTACTTTGTAGTCTTCTTTTTACCTTTTGTTTTTTTAACTTGAGTCTTTCCTTCTTTTTTTTCGGGTACAGAAACCGTCTTTGTTACCTTTGACTTAATTCTTGATGCGGTATTCTTCTTAAGTATCCCTTTTTTAACGGCTTTATCAATAAAAGACACCGCATTTTTAATATTTTCTTTCTTATTTTCTTTTTTTGCCTTTCTAATAGACGCCTTCATTTTTATAAGAAAAGACTTGTTAAGTTTAGTTCTTTTTTTATCTTTTCTCATTTTTTTAATAGCTGATTTAATTATTGGCATATTCTCCTCTTTTCTAAATAATGTCTTCTTGTCAAATAAAAGTTTAACAGAGTATAATGCAAAATGCAATATGGTTGCGAGTTTTTTTAAAAAAAGTGCTAAAGTATTATCTTTAAAACAAACCAATATTCTCTCTGCAGCAATGGTCATAATGACCACGGTTTTATTCTCTGCTCTTTTAGGACTAATAAGAGTTCGTTTATTGGCAACATTTTTTGGTGACTCTCGAACTCTTGACGTTTATTGGGCCGCTTTTAGACTTCCGGACATGATATTTCAGCTGTTAGTTATGGGAACTGTCTCTTCAGCATTTATTCCTGTTTTTAGCAGTTATTTGGGAAAAAATGATAATAAAACTGCTTTTTATGTTGCCAATTCTGTAATAACTATCGGACTATTAGTTTTTACATTTATTCTCGTAATCCTTCTTCTTTTTACGAAAGAGTTGTCAAGAATATTAGCACCCGGTTTTTCAGAGGAAGAAATTATTCTAATGACAAAACTCACAAGAATAATGTTAATTGGGCAAACATTTTTCGTTTTTGGAAATTTTTTAACAGGAATTTTACAATCCTTCCACCGTTTTTTACTTCCTGCTCTTGCTCCTATTGTTTATAACGTTGGAATAATATTAGGAATTTTATTATTATCTCCTTCTATTGGAATCTTGGGACCGACATACGGTGTGTTGATTGGCACCATATTATTTTTTGTAATTCAACTGCCGATTGCCAAAAAAATCGGTTGGTCATACAAACCAGTTATTACTACAAAACACCCTGGTGTTTTAGAAATTGCTAAACTAATGATTCCAAGAACCTTAAGCCTTGGTGTCTCTCAAATAGAATATACGGTTGATTTAATGATAGCCTCTCTTTTTGCTCCCGGACATTATACAATTTTTACCTTTGCCTTATTTTTGATAAGTTTACCTATAAGATTATTTGGAGCAACTATTGGTCAGGCATCTCTTCCAACGCTCTCTTTAACAATTGCAAAAGAAAATACTGATGAATTTAAAAAAACACTTACCGCTAGTTTTCAGCAAATAGTTTATCTTGTTTTTCCGGCAAGCATCATCCTTTTAGTTCTTCGGGTTCCTCTTGTCCGTCTTGCTTTTGGTTCAAAGTCTTTTTCTTGGGATGCAACATTATTAACCGGTAAAGTTGTTGCTATTTTAACAATAGCAATAATTGCTCAAAGCCTGACACAATTATTAATCAGGGGATTTTATGCTTTTCATGACACTAAAACACCTTTTAAAATCGGAGCCATTTCGGTAGCCGTCAATGTTATTTTCAGTTTATATTTTGCCATGTATTTAAATCTTGGTGTTGTTGGACTTGCCATTTCAACTTCTGCTTCCAGTCTCACTAATATTTTATTACTTCTTATTTATATGATTAAAAAAACCGGCAGGGTAGAGAATTCGGATATTATATCCTTAATTAAAAAAGTAATTGCTACAGGAATAATGGCTTTGACGCTTTATCTTTTAATGAGAATATTAGATCTCTTTATTTTTGATACTTCAAGAACTATAAATCTTATTTTTCTAACCATAGTCACTTTAATATTGGGAACAACAAGCTATTTATTCTCCTCATATTTATTAAAAATAGATGAGGCAGAATCTTTTCTTAAAATATTAAGCCGTTTGAAAGAATGGAAAAAGATATTAGAAACAAATGAAGAGATTATTGAAACTCCTTCGCAAACACCACAATCATAATTTTTATGAATAATATAAATATCAGAAATTTTGCCATAATTGCTCATGTTGATCATGGGAAATCAACCCTTGCAGATAGACTGTTGGAAATTACAGGAACAATTTCTAAAGAAAAAATGCAAAATCAGTTTCTTGATCAAAACCCCATTTCCAGGGAAAGAGGAATTACTATAAAACTTGCTCCTGTCAGAATGGAATATAAGTTACCACCTTCTCTTGCCGAAACTTTGCACTTTGCCTGCCCGCCATCGGCTGTCGCCTCTGGCGATTGCAGGCAGGATCTTTGCATTTTAAACTTAATCGATACTCCCGGTCATGTTGATTTTTCATACGAAGTAAACAGAAGCCTGGCTGCCTGTGAAGGAGCAGTACTTCTTGTTGACATATCATCAGGCATTCAGGCTCAAACTGTTGCTAATTTTTATCAGGCTAAAAAACAAGGGTTAAAGATTATCCCGGTAATTAATAAAATAGACTTGCCGGGAGGAGATAAGGAAAAAGCCATAAGAGAAATAATTGATAATTTTGAATTTAATAAAGAAGATATAATTGAAATTTCTGCCAAGCAGGGTTGGAATATTGATAAATTACTTCTCGAAATAATAAATAAAATCCCTCCCCCCAAAGGAAGTATTGATATGCCTTTAAAAGCACTTGTTTTTGATTCTCAATACGATTCCCACAAAGGAACAATTGCTTATGTAAAAGTAGTAGACGGAGTTTTAAAAAAAGGAACCATAAAATTTTTAAAAAGTAATACTGTTGGGAAGACGGAAGAAATAGGTTTCTTAACCCCCTATAGATGTCCAAAAGACAGTTTGTCAGCAGGAGAGGTAGGTTACATAGCAACCGGAATAAAAGATATTAGTCTTGTTCAGGTAGGCGATACCATAACAGACATTGAAACAGTAGGTAAGATAAGTCCGCTTCCGGGATACAGAGAGGCAAAACCAATGGTTTTTATTGGACTTTATCCAAAAAATAACGACGAATTTTTTTTACTTAAAGAAGCTCTTTCTAAACTCAAACTAAATGATGCCGCTCTTACTCTAAATGAAGAATTTTCTCCCTCTTTGGGACATGGAATACGTGTGGGTTTTTTAGGCATCCTTCATGGAGAAATAATTATTGAACGTTTGCAAAGAGAATATAATTTAGAATTAATTGCAACTACTCCAACGGTTGAATATCAATTGACAAATAAAGGAAAAATCCAAAAAATTCAAAATGTCAGTCTTTTTATCCCTCCGGTTGACAAAATTGAAGAACCTTGGTGTAAGGTAGAAATTATTACTCCTCAAAAACATCTTGGCAACATAATGAAACTTTGTGAAGAAAAAAGAGGATTATTTAAAGATATGGAATATCTAAATAAAAATATTAAGACAATCGAAGAGGAAAGAGAAATAGTATTAAAGTATGATATGCCCCTTCAAGAAGTTATCAGTGATTTTTATGGACTTCTAAAATCTCTATCAGAAGGTTTTGCGAGTCTTGATTGGCAGTTAGATGATTATAGAATATTTTCCGGTGCAAGATTGGATATTCTTGTAAACCACGAAAAAATTGATGCTTTCTCACAAATAGTTTTAGAAAAAAATGCACCGTATATTGGAAGAAGAATTGTAGAAAAACTAAAAAAAGTTATTCCCAGGATGCAGTTTGAAATCCCGCTTCAGGCATGTATCGGAGATAAGATAATAGCAAGGGAAACAGTACCTCAATATAGAAAAGATGTTACCGGAAAATTATATGGAGGAGACAGAACCAGAAAGGATAAGTTATTGGAAGCACAAAAAAAAGGTAAAAAAAGATTAAAGCAATTTGGTAAAGTCCAAATTCCCCAAGAAGCCTTTCTTTCCCTTGCTAAAAATGACTAAATCTATTCATCAATTTTACCGTTAAAATGTCTTAGCAATAAAGTTTCGGAATCAACATTAAGCGGAGCAGTAAAATATAAAGAAGGATCACGCGCCGAAGAACTGACTCTCAATTCATCAATAGCCCCATCGTATCCTCCAACCACATATTCATTACCCCAAATATTGAATGGTTCGATTCCAAGAACTTCTGAAGATAACCTACCATCAATATAAATTCTTAAAAAAGACTCATCCCCCAAAGTCGTATCCCAGGAAAAAGCAATATGATGCCACTCATTTTCACTCCAAGAGGTAATTGGTACAGATGCAATACTAATTGGTTTATCACGGTCAAAAAAACCAAAAGAAAGCATTGTCCCAAAACCGCTAGGGGCATGATGCTTTTTAGCAATCAACCAGTAAGAAGAAGAGGTGGGTAAAGAAAAAAATTCTTCTTCTTTAAATGAAGATGCGGGCATTGTGAGTTTTGTCCAAAATTCTATTGTTCCTGACTCAGTTGAAAATTTCTCAGTTGAAAAAGTAAGTTTGGGAGTAACTTCGTCAAAAGATAATGCTAAATCATTTGTCCCAAATCTTCCTGTTTCGAAATTAGCAAGTTCCCCCTGTTTTTTAAGAGTAATAAATACCGCATTATTAGCGGGTAAAGAAATTATTTTACCAAGAACTCCTCCCATTATTTTTTCCGAAGAACTTTCTTCCTTGTTGTTAAAAACATTCGTTAATTGATATGAATAAATTCCCCGGGGTAGATCTTTGAAAGTAATGGGAACATTATTATCATTTTTATTAATTGAATTATTCGGTGGAACGTAATTAACAAGAAGAGTTTGATAAGTATCTCCATTTTTTGTTGATAAGGCTCTAACAAATGTTCCTTCTCCCGAAACAAACAACCTATCTCCAGTAAGATTATTTAAAAATTCTAATGCTTTATATCTTGGTTTTGCCACCAAACCGTATTTCTCATTAGTAAAAAGACCCCAACGTCCCCAAAATTGTTTTCCTGAAACAGAAGGTCCGTCTTTAATTTCAAACGAAAAAATTCCATCAATTTTTCCGGGTAAATATGTTGCAGCAGAAAGGGTGTAATAGGCGCCAGTCATACTATCATAAGCCGGGTTCATCTCCGAATCAGGTCCCCATTCAGTAATAAATTTTTGAATATTAATAAGAGAAGGATAATATATTAACATGCTATTTACCCTATCGGTTTCAGTAATTATTTCGGAAGGATAGAATGTATATCGATGCCAGGAAAGAAAATCCAGCCTTAATTTTTCACTTTGTGTATATGAAAGAAAATCCTTAAACCAACTATCAATTACATGAGTAGTTCCTGGTCCTCCTATGTAAAAATTGTTTACATCGTTTACAGAAATTGCTCCCAACACACCAAATCGGTAGAGAAGTCGGTAATCTTTTTGTCCTCCCATTCTAAAATTTCCAAACAAATCCGGTTCATTCCAAATTTCATAATATACGTTTTGAAGATTTCTGTATTTCTTTCCGCTATAATGTTCAACAGTTTTTCTAACCACTTCTTGCCAAAGTCCCCAATCTTTTGGTAGTCCGATGATATCTCCTTCTTTAGATATCGCCGGAGGAAAGTAAGATAAAGATAAAAATGGAGTTGCTCCTGTTAGTAAAATATCATCAACAACTTTGTCAAGAAGTGTGAAATCAGTAGAGAGTCTTCCGTCAGAAGTCTCTTTAGTAACGGTATAAATATCATATATATGATCAATCCGGATAAACCGCGGTTTTAGGGAAGTAATATATGGTCTAATGTCGGAAAATAATACCGGATCACCATTTTCTGCTACTTCTCCTCCTTGCGCAAGTGCTCTCCACGGATATGAAAGTGCTCCAAGATTTTTTCCGGTATCAACTACAATATTTGGTTGAACAAAAGAAGCTCTCCCTCTTAAATTTTGATAAGTACGAACTGCGAAAAGAGCAAGCGGCAATGAAATTATTATTAGTAAAATAATAATAATCGAAAAAATTTCTTTTTTTGAAAACCTGTTCATAAAAATAGTTTAACACATAAAAACTTCACCAGTCCACAACGTAGAACAAATTATAGTCTTCGAGCAAAGCGAGAAGTTATGGGCGTTGATAGGAACTAAAATTGAAATAGAATAAATCCTATGAAGATAAAAATAAATTACTCAATTTTTTTAACAAGCAGTAAGCGTGCTCCGCCAAGAATAAAAAATACTCCCAATCCGAACATTAAAAATGTCCATTCAGTAACTCCTGATTCTAGAAGTTGACTGGGGGTAGGAGTTGCAGTTGCGCTTGTTCCTCCGTCTCCCGATCCGCTTCCTGGAGTTGGTGTTGCTGTTGGAGAAGTAGTTCCTCCTCCGGAAGTTACTGCATATGAACCACCGGTATTTAAAGTACAATCAATAATATCTTTTTGCTCTGACCAAATATTACTGTCTCCCGCTCTTGCTCCTGTTTCGCAAGTAAATGTTATTGGAGAAGTACCCGCTGCTTTACCGGTAAAATTAAGAGTTGCTAAAACTCCACGTCCAGTATAGGCATAAGCAGTACTTGTTACGCCGGGGTGTATCACTAATTTTCCCGCAGTATTATCAATTGTTGGTTGTGGTTGAGAACCATAAAATAATGACCCAAATACTACTGGGTTTGTAGATGCAACTTGAAGAAATGAAGGATTAAAATTAATAACTGCATCAACTCCTGTAACCGCTGCCCCGCCCGTATCAAGATATAATTCAACCGCTAAATTTTGCCCAACTGCTACGCTCCCTGTTGTCGGACTTAAAGATAGGGAAGCACCGGCCCCAAAGGTTACAGAAGCGCTACTGGTTAATAATAAAAATAATAAAGGAATTAAAATATATTTTTTCATAAAATATAATCCTATCTAATTATAGTATATTTGCCATTGATAACTCTTTCAAGTACATCTTTTCCATTCTTTCTATCTGTAAGATTAGAGTCAGCCGTTGATCCGGAAGTAAAATCAAATTTTACAAAAGCTTCACCTTCAGCTATGGCTTTAAATCTGACAGTTGCAAATATTCCCTTTCCAATAAATGATTTTTGATTTGGGTCTGTTATTGTTCCGGTAATACTTATTTTTGCCTTTTCTTTGTTAATTTTTATTAATGGATAATCAGGGAAAATGGTACCTTGTGTAAACGGTTCTTCGGGTAACAGTTTTTTGGAGTCATAAAGCAAAACCACGTCAGCTCCGCTTAATTCTTTTTCTATTGTATTAACCATAATTGTAACGGGAAATGATTCTCCTAATTTAAAATTTCCTTTGCTTGGATTAAGGTAGAAAGAAGGAACTGTAATATCGCTTTCGGAAATTTCTATACTATCAGATAGTCCCGATCCTAAATCTTCTTGTTTTTGGTCAGAAGTTACCTGTACTGCTTTTTTATTTGATGATTTTCCAACATAAACCAAAGCCCAAATAAGTTCGGCAAATAATGCAAGAAGAAAAACTATTACTAATATTTTTTTAGGCAGGTTATTCATTTTTTATTATAATATAATAGTAATTAATTATTTTTATTCGTCTTCGTCTAATTGTTCTCCAAGTGTTTTTGCAAGATCATCCATATCTCCTCTGCTTACCTCTCCGTCCAGATTAATATCTCCTATTACAAGTTCAGCTTTAGTTGTTTTTCCTAAATTATTAATAATAAATTGCCAATCAATTGAATTAACTTTTCCATCCTGTCCGTTAGTAAGTGGTAAATCTCCTCCGGGAAGAAAAGTTTGAGGGGCAGAAGATCGGTCTAAGACTTTTTCCCCTGGAGTAAGATTTATTTGGAACTTTTTCTGTAGATGTTTAGTTCCTTTTACAAAAACATCATATGTTCCTGGTGCAAAACCGATTAAAGTTAACCTGTCATCAGCTTTATCTTTATCTGCTGTTCCCAAAGCGGTATTAACAATTGTTTCAAATGTAAAACCAACTGTTTGGTCGCCTACTACTTCTGGAACGCTTGTCAATAAAACATTATCTTTTTCAAATTCTTTTCCGTTTCCAATAATTTTTACTTTTACATACTGGTGGTCATAATCTAATCCTAGTTGATTTATCTTTTGTTTTTCAGAAGCTGTTAAAGCTTGTGTTACAGCAGAAAAACGAAGTTTTAATTTTAAAATTGAATTATTTAAACTCGGATCATATATTGTTAACATTTTTTCTTTTATTAACAAATCCCTATTTTGAGAATCTAAAATTTTTATATTATAATACCCCGGAATAAGACCTGCCGGCACATTACAGGACAATACCCCGCTTCCAACTAATGTAATATTTCCGCAGTCAACATATTCTGAAGTAAGTCCTCCTATTTTTACTTTTTGTGTCGCTTCAAGTCCTGTTCCCGTTAAATAAATAGGAAATTGAGCATAATTTTTTTCAGCCCTACTTGGATAAATTCTAAGAAGGGAAACCGTAGGTACCTGGACTTGTATTAAAGCAATTCTTTTATCAACATTTGAATCATCAAAATTTGTTGTATTGATTGCTCCTCCGGCAATAACCGTACTATTGTCAAATTCTATTTTTGTATTTACAATCCTATCTTTTGCTCTAAACTTTACAGTTCCCAATACTAGATCTTCTGCTCTTCCGCCGGTTATTTGAGGAACATAAGGAAGTCTTTTTCCGGAAGCTAATTTTGTTTGTAGAGAAAATACTATTTTATTCGTTCCTGAAACTTCATTTTTAAAGACAAGTAAATTTTTTGAATCTAATGTTGGATTGGGTGTTATAGGTTTATTATCGGTTCCGGTAACCAAGTCTAAATATTCATTTGGATAAGAAAATATAATATCTGCTCCATCCATTCTTTGGAACCTTAAACCCGCTCCCTGTAACAATAATGTAAGGGTAAACTCTTCATTTGTTGCCGGTTTAACAAGTCTTGGAACAAAAACAACAGTCGGCGGAAATTCTCCGGCTTTCTTCCGGAGTTCCTGTCTTTGTCCCAAAAGAAGTAAAGTTAATGGAATAATAAGCAATATTCCAAGTAATATTATTACTAATAATAAATTTTTTCCTGTTAATGTTTTATTCATATTAACTTGCCGCTCCTCTTGTTGGAGTTGCTGTTGGAATTGGTGTCGCTGTTGGAGAGGGAACTCCTCCGTCTCCGGTTGCTCCATAATTTGATACTGCAATGCTATAGTCAAGAGCGTTAACTACTCCGTCGAAATTCAAATCATAACATCCTGCCGTGTCGCATCTTGTTGGAAAGGGAGTTACTGGATTATACTTTTCATTTAATTTTGTAATATCTGCTTCATTAATTTGATTATCTCCGTTTACGTCTCCGTTTATTAATATCTGTCCGCTTCTTGCATCATTTAATGGTTTTACCATTTTTAAAAATCCGGGAAATAAATATGTAATAGTATCAACTCCTGATAAGCCGAAATTAACTGCTCCCTGATAAATAGGTAAAGTAGCAGCCGTTGTGGATAAAGAAACTGGCTTTTTTTCAGCTTGTGTTCCTACTTTTCCTTCTACTTCCATTCCGGTTACAGTCCCCGTAACCCAAACCCCTAACAGTCTTATTGAAAAATTAAAATTAGTTGAACCCGGAGTTGGTGTTGATGTTGCAGATTGTCCACCTGTTGGAGTTGGTGTATTGGTTGCTGCAGCTCCTGTTGGGGTAGGAGTATTTGTGGCAGCAACACCTGTTGGAGTTGGTGTATTGGTTGCAGCGGGTCCTGTAGGCGTTGGTGTATTTGTTGCCCCTGTGCCGGTAATATTATAAGTTCCTCCCAATCGTTGTAAATCTGTAATATATGATCCATCTGGTTTTCCCATATAGGTGAAATTAGTATTAAAAGATATTGTCGCAGTTGTACCAGCTGCTCCCGTTGATGGAGTAACTTTAAATGAAAATAATGTTACTGCAGGAAGGGAAACAGGATTTGTTGGATCGGTTGCTCTCCCGGATAAATATATAATCCAATTGGTAGTATCTGTTGTTAATAAAGTTCCGTTTGGATTATCAAAAACAAATCCCGTCGGTACTGTTGTCGTAAAATTTGCTGTATTTGGTTGATCAAATTTACTCTTGGGAATTAAAATCCGAAATTCAAAAGCATTTATTTGAACTCCATCACTGAAAGCTTGAACCATTAAGGGATTTGAAAGTACAGAAACACTTAAATCTTCCGAAGCTGGATTTATTCGAAAATAAGCTGCTGCTTTTGCATAAGAAGGAAACGCTAAAAAAAACATTCCGATAATAAGTAAACTTTTAAACAACTGTTTCATACTTTATTTTTAGTATATAACAAACAAATTAAATTAAACAATACTATTGTCCGCAAACCAAACAAACATTTCCATAATCTGGTCCACAAGGAAATGGCTGTCTAACCAAGCAAGTTGTATCCATATTGTTTACATTTCCATCAGAAATTCCAGATGTAATGCTAGATATATCTCGGCTAGTTAAACTTACGCACTGATCTAAGTTTCCATAATCTGGTCCACAAGGAAATGGTTGTCTCCAAAGATATATAGTATCCATATTGTTTACATTTCCATCAGGAGATCCGCCTGGTCCTGTCATATCCCGACGATTTTGTACTCCTCCTGTAGGAGTCGGTGTAGGTGTTCCTCCTCCACCCGTAATAACATAATCTCCACTATAAATTGTTGTTCCGGAAACCATATTGGTAATATTAAAGTCTTTATCTAAGGCACTGCTTGTCTCTCCGGCCACTTCATATTGAGATGCTGGATCGGTTGGATTATTTACAAAAGTAAGTTTAGCAGGAGTTCCGGCTGCTGTTTCAGTAAGAGCTTTTAATCTTATAGTTGCAATACGGAAAGTTCCACTGGGTAAAGTAGCAGTTCTATTTATAAATACAAATCTTCCTGTGCCCTGATTATTATCAAATGTTTTAATTATTTCTGTGTTTTCAATTGGATCTGGATCAAACCCAGTAACCGGGTGGGGAAAAATTACCGAATCTCTAGTAATACTGATAACTGCTAATTTCGTTTTATCGTAAAAAAGCCTTAAATCTACTCCGGAAATTTTGTTATTTCCTGTTATTAAATTTACATTAACATCGAACTCTTCATTAATGCTTGCCGATTTGTCTTTTGGATCAAGTTGAATTTGAACATCTCCAACAGCAGCTCTTTTTTGTATTATCTGGCGTTGTCTTACTAAAACCAAAGCAATAACAAGACCTAATAAAAGAAATATGATAATAAGAAGTCCGGTAACTTTTTTTGATGTCCAAAAACCTGTTTTCTCAGTTTCTAAGGGTGTTTCGTTTGTTGGGTTTGTCATTTTTTATATATACAAATTAGAAAAGATTAAAATCTCCGTTAAATTAACAATATATAACTTTTTTTTAAAATGCAAGTACTTATTTTCTTAATTTCTGATAAAAATAGACACTTGACAAGTATTAGCACTCATGTTATATTTCTGCTAATTAGGAGGAATAAATGCCCGATATTACCGCCAGACAAACACAGATCTTAAAATCTGTCATAGAAGAATATATAGAGACAGCCGAACCCGTTGGAAGTGAAACTTTAGAAAAAAAATTCAACCTTGGCATATCTCCTGCGACAATAAGAAACGAAATGGTTAATTTGACAAAAAATGGTTTCTTAAAACAGCCGCATACATCTGCAGGTAGAATTCCGACGTCAATGGCATTAAAATTTTATGTTCACGAGCTGATGCAGCCAAAAAATCTTTCAGTTGCCGATGAAGTCGCGGTAAAAGAAAAAATTTGGGATTACAGGTTTCAAGCAGAAAAATTACTAAGAGAAGCAACAAGAACTCTGGCAGAAAAAACAAAAATGCTGGCACTATCAACAACAGACGAAGGAGATATATATTATGCAGGTACGGCAAATATTTTAGATATGCCTGAATTTTATGACATTCAATTAACCAGAGCGGTTTTATCAATGCTTGATAAATTTGAATATTGGCATGGACTTTTTGATAAGTCAATAGAAGAAGAAGACATTCATATTCTTCTGGGAGAAGAATTAGGACAGGAGTATTTTTCACCTTGCGGTTTTATATATATGAAATATAATATCGGACATAAGAAATCAGGAACAATAGGAATTATTGGTCCTTCCAGGTTGAATTATTGTCATATTATTCCAACAGTCAGATATTTTGGAAATCTATTAAATGAAGTTACTAAAAATTGGTAAATTAAAATGAAAAAAATAATTATTGATAACGAAAAAGAAGAATTAAAAAAACAAATAGAAGAATTAAATAATAGATGGAAAAGAGCAATTGCCGATTATCAAAATTTAGAAAAAAGGACAGAAGCGGAAAGAAAAGAATGGATAGAATTTGCAGAAAAAAATTTAATAAATAAATTACTACCGGTTTTGGATATTCTTGAAAAAGCAGAAGAACATCTAAAAGATGAAGGGCTAAACTTAGCAGTTAAACAGTTTAAAGATGTTTTAATGAAAGAAGGAGTAGAAGAAATAGATTCATTGGGAAAAATGTTTGATCCGTCTCTGCACGAATGTGTAGATTTGGAAAATGGAGAAGATGAAAATAAAATTATTTATGTATACAACAAAGGATATTTTTTGAAGGGAAAAATTATTCGCCCTGCAAAAGTAAAAGTTACAAAAAAAGACACCAATAAAAAGGAGGATTTATGAGCAAAATTATTGGTATAGATTTAGGTACAACAAATTCTTGTGTTGCTGTAATGGAAGGGGGATCGCCAAAAGTAATATATTCAGCTGAGGGAAGAAATGTAATTCCTTCAGTTGTCGATCCAATTAATCATGTAGTAGGAGATGTTGCCAAAAGACAATTGGTTGTAAAACCAAAATCAACTGTATTTTCAATAAAAAGACTAATGGGTAGGAAATACAGCGACTCGTCAGTTCAGTTTGATGCAAAATGGCTTCCTTATGCTATAAAATCAGGTCGTGATGGAATGGCTATTGTTGAAGTGGAAGGACGGCAATTTACTCCGCAGGAAATATCAGCCATGATTCTCCAAAAAATAAAAGCAGACGCAGAAAGTTATCTTGGAGGAAAAGTGACCCAGGCAGTAATTACAGTTCCTGCTTATTTTGATGATTCTCAGCGTCAAGCTACAAAACAAGCGGGAGAAATCGCTGGTTTAGAAGTGTTAAGAATTATTAATGAACCAACAGCTGCTGCTCTTGCCTATGGTTTAGACAAAAAGAATGCTCATACTGTTGCAATATATGATTTAGGAGGAGGTACATTTGATATTTCTGTTTTGGAGTTAGGGGAAGGTGTTTATCAGGTTAAAGCTACAAACGGAGATACTCATTTAGGTGGTGACGATTTTGATAAAAAAATTCTTGATTATATTGCCGCTGAATTTAAAAAAGAAAATAATATTGACCTGAGAAAAGATCCGCAAGCTCTGCAGCGCATAAGAGATGCTGCTGAAAAAGCAAAAATTGAATTATCTTCATCAAATGAAACAGAAATAAACCAACCGTTTATTACTCAAGGTCCAAATGGTCCTCTTCATTTAACAATGAAGTTAACCAGAGCAAAATTAGAAAGTATCGTTGAAGATCTTGTGGAGAAAACAATAGAACCCGTTAAAAAGTGTTTGGCAGATGCCAAAGTATCTTTAAAAGATATTAACGAAGTAGTTTTGGTTGGCGGAATGACCCGTATGCCCAAAGTAATAGAGGTAGTCCAAAAATATTTTGGTAAAGAACCCAATAGAAGCGTAAATCCTGATGAAGTAGTTGCTGTTGGTGCTGCTGTTCAGGGAGGAGTATTGGGAGGAGAAGTAAAAGACGTTCTTCTTCTTGATGTCACCCCGCTAACTTTAGGTATAGAAACATTAGGTAGTGTTTCTACCCCATTAATACCAAGAAATACTACTATTCCATCAAGCAAATCACAGGTTTTTTCAACAGCTTCTGATAATCAAACTCAAGTAGAGATTAATATTCTTCAGGGAGAAAGACCAATGGCGCAGGACAATAAATCTCTTGGCCGTTTTATTTTAGATGGAGTTCCACCTGCTCCAAGAGGTGTTCCTCAAATTGAAGTCACATTTGATATAGACGCCAACGGTATATTAAATGTAAAAGCTCAGGATAAAGCCTCAAACAGAGAACAACATATTACAATAACCGGTTCAACGGGTTTAAGTAAGGAAGAAGTTGAAAAAATGACTAAGGAAGCAGAATTAAATGCAGAAGAAGACAAAAAGAAAAAAGATATTGTTGAAGAAAAAAATAAAGCTGATGGGTTATTATTTACAGCTGAAAAAAGTCTTAAGGATGCCGAAGGAAAAATAAGTCCGGAAATTAAAAAAGAAGTCGAAGAAAAAATCACAAATCTTCGTAAAATCTTAGATTCAGGAACAAAAGAGGAACTGGAATCAAAATCAAAAGAACTTTCTGATTCAATGCAAAAAATTGGTCAATCAATGGACCAGTCAAAAAAACAGGAGAATCCGGATTCAAAATCACAGCAAAAAGAAAGTGGAAGCAAAGATAATGATAAAAAGGGAAAAGACGAACCAGTTGAAGGAGAAGTAGTACAATAATATAAATAGGTAACAAGTTTATAAGTAAATAAGTAACAAGTAAAACTTGTTACTTATGCTTTTTACACTTGTTACTTTTATTATGGCTAAACAAGATTTTTACGAAGTATTAGGTGTCCAAAAAAACGCTTCTCCGGAAGAGCTAAAAAAAGCTTATAGAAAGCTGGCTCTTGAATGGCATCCGGATAGAAACAAATCTCCTAAAGCAACAGAACATTTTAAAGAAATTAATGAAGCCTATGAAGTTTTGTCAAATCCGGACAAAAAATCTGCTTATGATCAATATGGTCATGCAGCTTTTGAACAAGGGGGTCCGGGAGGACCTTTTGGCGGAGGGGCTAGATCTTATCAGGAAGGCCCATTCACTTATTCCTATACAACATATGGAGGTGAAAACTCTCCTTTTGAAGGATTTGATTTTGGAGGATTTAGCAATCCTTTTGAGATTTTTGAACAGTTTTTCGGAGGCGCCTCTCCATTTAGCAGAAGTCAAAAACCCCGTCGTCACATTTATTCCTTATCAGTTGATTTTTCCGATGCAGTAAGAGGTGCAGAAAAACAAGTAGAAATTAATGGTAAAAAAACAACAATAAAGATACCGGAAGGAGTTGATAATGGTTCCAGAATAAGATTTCCGGACTTTGATATAGAAATTGAGGTATTACCAGATAAAAAATATCAAAGAGAAGGAGACGACCTTTATTTTACGGAAACCATAAGTTTTCCTCAGGCTGCTCTTGGAGATATAATTAAAATATTAATTTTTGGAGAAGAGATAAAATTAAAAGTTATGCCCGGAACCCAACCGGGAACTTTAGTTCGTCTTCATGGAAAGGGAGTCAAAAATGTTCATACAAAAAGACCGGGAAATCTATATGTAAAGCTACAGGTAGCCGTCCCAACAAAACTCACCCGGGAACAAAAAGATCTTATCCAAAAGTTAGAAAAAGAAAGAACTTCAGAAAAAAATTGGGGCTGGTTTTAGTAATATAACCGTTATATAAATTTTTCTTCATTTTAACTACTTCATACACATATTATTATATATATGTAATATATTATAGCTTGACGATAATACATATTCGTGCTACAATTTATCAAGGTAAATAATCTATTAAGTGTTCTGAGAAGGTGGGAAGAAACCCACCTTTTTAAGTAAAAATATCATTTAAACGGAGGTGTTTATGCCAGCAGTAGTTAGAACTGAATTTGCACTAGCTTTAAATCAAGTATGTAGCGAAAGAGGAATAGAACCAAGTGTAGTTATAGACACAATTAAAGCTGCTATTTTAGCTGCCTACCGTAAGGATTTTGGAAACGAAAACATAGAAGAGTTAAGCGTTGAAATAAATGCTGATACTGGTGAAGCAAAAATAATAAAAGAAAAAAAAGATATCACCCCTCCGGGATTTGGAAGAATCGCTGCGCAAACTGCCAAACAAGTAATATTACAAAGAATTCGCGAGGCTGAAAAACAGGCAATTATTACTGATTATTCTACAAAAATTGGAAATCTTGTAAACGGGATGATTCTAAGATTTGATGGATCAAATATAATTGTTGATATTGGAAAAACCGAAGCGATAATGCCTCCATCTGAACAAATTCAAAATGAGAAATATCGTCTAAACCAACGCCTAACTTTTTATATAGTAGGCATAAAAGAAACGATGAGGGGAAGCGAAATTGTTGTAAGTAGAGCCCATAAAGATTTAATTTTAGGTTTATTTAAAAGAGAAGTACCTGAAGTTGGAAGTGGTGCAGTCGAAATTAAAATAATTGCTAGAGAGGCAGGAAGCAGATCAAAAGTAGCAGTACACGGAACACAACTGGGCGTAGATCCGGTTGGTTCTTGTGTGGGACAAAAAGGAGTAAGAGTACAAGCAATAATTTCAGAACTAGGCGGTTCTGAAAGAATTGATATTATTCAATGGAATGAAGATACAAAAAGATTTATAGCATCCGCTCTTTCTCCTGCAAAAGATATTGAAGTTGAGTTAAACGAGAAAAAACAGATTGCAATAGCTACGGTTTCTGACGATCAGCTTTCTCTTGCCATAGGAAAAGAAGGTCAAAATGTTAGATTAGCTGCAAAGCTAACAGGTTGGAAGATTGATATTAAAGGCAAGAATCAAATAAAAGAGGGAGAAAATAAAGAGGATAAAAAAGCCGAAAAACCGTTAAAAGAAAAAGAGCTTAAAAAAAGCGATGAACAGCTTAAAGAAGATTCGGAAACTAAAGAAAAAAAGAAAAAAACCTCTACCGTTAAAAAAATAAAGAAAGATAGTAAAGATGCCAAGAAAAAGTAAAAAAATTAAAGAAAAAGAAAAAACTCCATCCCGTCCGCCAATTGTAACTATAATGGGTCATGTCGATCACGGAAAAACTTCATTGCTTGATGCAATAAGAAAAACTAATATAGTTGAAAGAGAATTCGGAGGAATTACCCAATGTATTGGTGCTTACCAGGTATCTGTAAAAACTAAAGAAGGAGCTAAAAAAATTACTTTTATAGACACTCCTGGCCACGAAGCGTTTAATAAAATGCGTTCGCGCGGTGCCGATATAACTGACATTATAGTTCTGGTAATTGATAGTAAAGATGGAGTAATGCCTCAAACAATAGAATCAATTGCGCATATTAAAGAAGCAAACGTTCCGTTTTTAGTGGCTTTAACAAAATCGGATCTCCCAACAAGTAACCCAGAAAAAGTAAAAAGACAACTTTCAAAAGAATGCAAAATTGAAGTAGAAGGTTATGGAGGAGATATTGTTTGTATTCCTGTTTCTTCAAAAACAAAAAAAGGTATTGATGATCTTCTTGAAATGATTCTGCTATTAGCAGAAATGAAAGAAATCAAGGCAGATCCAAAAGGAAAGCTTGATGCGGTTATAATTGAATCTAATTTAGATAAACACCGTGGACCAATAGCAAGCGTTATTGTAAAAAACGGTACATTAAAAATTGGTGATGAAATTTCTGTAGAAAACATTAAGGGAAAGGTAAGGAACTTAATAAATGATCAGGGAGAGATGTTAAAAGAAGCTCTGCCTGGAACACCAGTAGAAATATTAGGATTGGAAAAAATCCCCCCGGTTGGTGCCAAAATTGAAAGACTAAACGAAGAAAAAGAAATAAAAAAAGAAACAACAAAAGAAGAGGATATAAAACCAGAAATAAGTATAGAAGATGAAAACAATCACAAATTAAATATTATTTTAAAAACCGATACTACAGGATCAATGGAAGCAATTGAATTAAGTCTTTCAGATGATATTAAAATAATAAATAAGGGAGTTGGTGAAATCACAGAATCGGATATATTATTTGCAAAAACCAGTAAAGCTATAATTATCGGATTTAATGTAAAAGTTAATAATTCGACTCAAAAATTAGCAGAAAGCGAGAAGGTCTTAGTAAAAACATATCAAGTGATATATCTTCTTTTGGAAGAATTAAAAGATGCTTCTGAATTTTTAAACAAACCGGAAATTACGGAAAAAATATTAGGAAAAGCAAAAATTATTGCCCAGTTTCCTGGAAAAAAATATAATATCGCTGGATGCAAAGTTGTAGAAGGAAGAATTGCAAAGGGAGATACTATAAAATTAATTCACGACGAAAAAGAAATTGTTAAATCAAAGATATCTTCTATGAAACATGGAAAAGAAGATATAACCAAAGCTGAAATTGGAGAAGAATGTGGAGCTGTTATTGAACCTCCAATTGACTTTATTATAGGGGATATGCTAGTATCCTATAGGAAGATTTTTTAAGGAAGATTTTTTAATAATATGGACCAGAATTTAATAAACGAAATTCAAAATATTATTACATCCGGACAAAATTTTCTTATTGTTACCCATAAAAATCCAAACATTGATTCTATTGCTGCTTCCTTATCTTTATCACAAGCCATTTCATCCTTAGGAAAAAATGCGATTATAGCTTGTCCTACTCCATTAACTGTAGAATTTAGTAATCTTTATGAAATAGATAAGGTAGATACAAAAATTGGAAATAAAAATTTAGTAATTTCTCTCGATTATGTTGAAGGTTCGATAGAAAAGGTAAGTTATAATGTTGAGGGAAATAAATTTAACCTTGTTATTCAGCCAAAAAGTGGATTTCCTCCTTTTTCTTCGGAAAAAGTAAAATATTCATATTCGGGTGTTAATGCAGATGCAATTTTTATTGTAGGTGCAAAATCATACGAAGAATTAGAAAATATTTACAATGAAAATAAAGAAACTTTCGAAAATATTACTACAATTAATATAGACTACCATAAAGAAAATACAGAGTATGCAAAATACAATCTTGTTGATATTAATACTTCTTCATGTTGTCAGCTTGTGGTTCAATTATTAACTCCCTTGGGCATTTCTATTAATTCTGATACTGCGACTAATTTATTAACCGGAATTGAAGAAAATACTAATAATTTTATGGCAGGAATAACAACAGCTCAGGATTTCGAAGCAGCTGCATACTGTTTAAAATTAGGAGCAAGAAGAGTTAGTAATAGAAGTCAAACAATAGAAAAACCAAATTTTCAACAAAAACCAATAAATCCTCCCTATCAAAACAAACAACAGATTGTAAAAGCTCAACCTTCGAAAAAACCGCCTCCGGATTGGCTGCAGCCAAAAATTTATAAAGGTGGCCAATTACTCTAGGTTAAACCTCTTAAAGGTATTACGAATAGGATAATAAGGCATTGCATCTGAACAAAAAATTTGGTAAAATATTAAATGAATCCGCCAAATTGGCGAATAATTTTTTTATATATGGTATTAGATTTAAACGATAAGAAAAAAATAATACAGGAATATGCAATGGTCAAAGGAGACACTGGAAGTCCTGAGGTTCAAATTGCTCTTCTTACTAATCGGATAATAAAATTAACAGACCACCTAAAAGAACACAAACACGATATTCATAGCCGCAGAGGTTTACTTACAATAATCAGCAAAAGAAGAAGACTTTTAAATTACCTGTTAAAAAAAGACGATGGCAGGTATAAAATAATAGTTAATAAATTAAACTTATCAAAATAATGGAAGGATTGCCCCCAAGATCAAACCGCAATTTTTCCTCATAATATAAATTCATGAAAATAGTAAAAAAATCGATAGATATTGGTGGAAAAACCCTAACATTGGAAACCGGTCGTTTTGCAATTCAGGCAAGTGGAGCAGTAATGGCAAGGCTGGGAGACACAATTGTTCTTTCAACAGTTGTATCTGGTTCTGATAGATCAGATTTGGGTTATTTTCCGCTAACTGTTGAATATGTTGAAAGATTATATGCTGGCGGTAGAATAAAAGGATCACGTTTTGTAAAAAGGGAAGGACGCGCTTCTGATGATGCAGTTTTAACCGCCCGCCTTGTCGATAGGTCAATCCGTCCCCTATTTCCCAAAGATTATGTTAATGAAGTTCAGGTAATAATAACTGTTTTGTCGGTTGATGGAGAAAACGATCCAGATGTTCTTTCAATAGTGGCAACAAGCGCTGCTTTAGCAATTTCCGATATTCCATGGAATGGTCCAATTGGTGCATTAAGAATAGGTTTTAAAGAAGAAACATTTTTACCTAATCCTACTACTCCGGAACTGGAATTTTCCGATATGGATTTGGTTGTTTCGGGAACAAAAGATGCCATTGTTATGGTTGAAGCAGGAGCAAAAGAAGTTCCTGAAGAAATAATGCTTAATGCATTTTCTAAAGCTCAAGAAGAAATTCCCAATATTATAGAAGTTATAAAAGATTTAGTAAAAGAAATTGGTAAAGAAAAACAAGTTGTTGTAAAAAAAGAAGTAGATGCAGTTTTAAAAAAAGAAGTAGAAAAGTTTGCTAAAGAAAAAATAGAGGAACTTGTTAATTTGGCCTCACAGAAAAAAGCCAGTGAAAATGATTTTGACGAATTAAAAAAAGCAGTAGCCGAAAATTTTATTGAAAGTAAAGTTGATAAAACCACACTTTTTGACATGGTTGATAAAATTGCAAAAGAATTAACCCGTGAAATGATAACCAAAAAGAAAATAAGACCCGATGGAAGAAAACCGGAAGAAATAAGACCGATAAATATAGAAGTAGGATTACTCCCAAGAACTCACGGAAGTGCTTTTTTCCAAAGAGGGGAAACCCACGCTCTAACAATTACTACTTTAGGTGCTCCGAGCCTAGAACAATTAATTGAAGGAATGTCCGGAGAAGAAACAAAAAGATATATTCATCATTATAATATGCCTCCATTTTCAACCGGAGAAACAGGAAGATCAGGATGGCCTTCAAGAAGAGAAGTTGGTCATGGAGCCCTTGCAGAAAGATCACTGGAACCGGTAATTCCTTCAGAAGAAAAATTTCCTTATACAATCCGTATGGTTTCAGAAATAATGTCCTCAAACGGATCTACAAGTATGGCTTCTGTTTGCGGTTCTACTTTATCTTTAATGGATGCCGGAGTCCCAATAACTGCTCCTGTTTCAGGAATTGCTATGGGTCTTATTATGGATGAAAAGGGTGGTTTTACTGTTTTATCAGACATTGTAGGATTTGAAGATTTTTTTGGGGATATGGACTTTAAAGTTGCAGGAACAAAAAAGGGAATAACTGCACTTCAGCTGGATGTAAAAATTGTGGGTATTAACTTACCGGTTTTTGAAACAGCTTTTGCTCAGGCAAAAGAAGGAAGACTATTTATTTTAGATAAAATGCTTCAAGCCCTACCGGAATCGAGAAAGCAAATTTCTAAATTTGCTCCAAAAATTACCGTTTTACATATTCCTACTGAAAAAATCGGAGAAGTTATAGGTCCCGGAGGAAAAATTATAAGACAAATAATCAGTCAAACAGGAACAACTGTAGATGTTGAAGATGATGGATCTGTTACTATTTCCGGATTAGAACAGGAAGGAATAGAAAAAGCAGTAAAGTGGGTAGAAGCTTTGACAAAAGAATTAAAAGTAGGTGAAGTATTTGAAGGAAAAGTAAAAAGAATTGTTCCGTTTGGTGCCTTTGTAGAAGTGGTACCCGGAAAAGAAGGTTTAGTCCATGTTTCTCAAATGGCAGTAGGCTACGTAGCTGATCCAAATACAATAGTTAAATTAGATCAGGTTGTTAAAGTGAGAGTTGCCGAAATTGATGATATGGGTAGAGTAAATCTTTCAATGTTGTTTGGTGAAGATGCAAATAAACCAAAAGAATTCCGCCCGGCTTCTCAAATGCATGGTGGCAATCAAAAACCAAGCTTTACTCCTCACGATCGTTTTAAAAGACCCCAAAGATAGATTTAAGATTTTGACTTTTGCTCGCCTCGCTTCGCGGTCGAAGCGGGACTTTTGACTTTTTATTATGGTATACTCTTAATATGACAGATACTGCCTTTTTCGAAGAAATACAAAAACTTGAAGAAAAAATAAAAAACACACCGCTTCCTCCGGAACTAAAAAATAAAGCCCTGGAAATGGTTATCAGATTAACAAAATTAGGAAAAGTTACTGAATACTCAACAGAGTACGAAAATACCAGCCGTTTTTTAGATTGGATATTATCTCTTCCTTGGGTGAAAGAAAGTACAGATAATCTTAATTTAGTAAATGCTGAAAATATCTTAAACAAAAATCACTATGGTTTAAAAAATGTCAAAGATAGAATCTTGGAATATCTATCAGTTGTAAAATTACAAACAGAAGCAGACAATAATCCCTTACAACAAAAAAATAAAATTACCAGAGCTCCAATATTGCTATTTGTTGGTCTTGTTGGTACTGGAAAAACTACTCTTGGTTATTCTATCGCCGAAAGCTTAGGAAGAAAATTTGAAAGAATTCCTTTTGGAGGTTTAGGAGACGCTCTCTTTTTAAGAGGACAATCAAGAGGCTACGCGGATGCGGAACCGGGACAAATAATAAAAGCATTAAGAAGAGCCGGTACAAAAAATCCTGTTATCCTTCTCGATGAAATAGATAGGGTTGCAACAGAGGCAAGAAGCACAATTATGGGTGTTTTAGTCGAACTCTTAGATCCGGAACAAAATAGTAATTTTGTTGATCATTATATTGATTATCCATTTGATTTATCAAAAGTATTATTCATTGGAACATGCAATAATACGACAAATATTTCAACAGCAGTATTAGATCGCTTAGAGCCAATCCAAATGCCTTCATATACCGATGAAGAAAAAATTGCAATTGCAAAGGATTTTGTGTTAAAAAGAATTTTAGAAGAATATGGAATATCCAAAGAAAGAATAATTATAGACGGAGACCTTTGGCCTCAAATTGTCCGTCCTTTAGGTTTTGATGCCGGAATAAGAACGCTAGAAAGAACAATAGAAGGAATATTACGAAAAATTGCAAAAAAAATAGTTGAAGGAGATAAAGAAATCTTTCATATAACCAAAGAAAATGTTAAAGATTTCTTACCAACATGGTAGATAATAACGATATTTTAAAAATAATCCCCTTAGGTGGAGTAGGAAATGTTACAAAAAATATGTATCTCTATGAATATAGAGATGAAATAATAATTATTGACTCCGGAGTCGGATTTCCCGACGAAGGAATGCCGGGAGTCGATTTTGTTATTCCCGACATTTCCTATCTTCTTGATAAAAAAGAAAAAGTAAAAGGAATCCTCTTAACTCATGGTCATGAAGATCATATAGGTGCACTTCCATTTCTTGTTAAAGAATTTCAAAATGTCCCAATTTATGCAAGTTTATTAACAGCAGGTCTTGCAGAAGAAAAATTAAAAGAAGATGGAATTAACAAAAAAATAGAAATAATCACAAAAAACAACTCTTTATCTCTCGGATCTTTTACTGTCGAATGGATACATATGACCCATTCGATTCCCGATACTCTGAATTTTCTTATTCATACACCAATCGGGACTATCTATCATGGCAGTGATTTTAAGTTTGACTGGACCCCGGTTGACGGAAAAATAACTGAAGTAGGAAAAATCGCAAGCGCTGGAGACAAGGGGATTATTTGTTTACTGACAGATTGTTTAGGATCAGAAAGACGGGGATATACCCTCTCGGAACAGATTATAGAAGAAACTCTTCAAAGAGAAATAAATAATTGTGAAGGAAAATTTATAGTCACCACTCAATCATCAAATATTTCTCGTCTTCAGCAGGCAATTAAAGTTGCTTTAAAAAATAATCGGTTTATCTCTATGGTTGGAAGGAGTATTGAAAAAAATTTAGAAGTCGCCCAAAGATTGAATTATATTTCGATTCCGAAGGAAAAAATTGTTCGAACAGAAAATATATCCAAATATCCCCCAAAATCTCTTATGCTTCTTGTTGCCGGAAGTCAAGGACAGGAAAGCTCCGCTCTTTCAAGGATTGCAAACGGAGACCATCCCCAGATAAAAATTGAAAATGGTGATGTTATAGTTTTTTCCTCAGATCCGATACCCGGCAATGAAAATGCAGTTTACAATTTAATTGATACACTTTCTCGTCTTGGAGCACGGATTTCTTATTCCGACGTATTAGACGATCTTCATGTTAGCGGACACGGATCAATAAACGAACTTTTACTTCTTCTTGCTCTTACGAAACCAAAATTTATTTTTCCAATTGGTGGAACATACCGGCACATGCAGCAATATAGTCTTCTTGCGCAAAAAATGGGTTATAAAGAAAACCAAATAATTTTGGGAAATAATGGACAAACATTAGATGTAGCTAAAGATATTGTAAAACTGGGACAAAAAATAGAAATGAAAAATATTATGGTTGACGGTTTAGGAATTGGAGATGTGGGAAATGTAGTTCTTCGTGATCGGAAAGTAATGTCCGAGGATGGAATTGTCGTTGTTATAATTCCATTAGAGGAAAATACTGCAAGACAAGCGGGAGAACCGGATATCATTTCCCGTGGTTTTGTTTATATGAAAGAATCAGAAAGTTTAATAGGTGAAGCAAAAAAAGTAATCCAGGATACAATTTCCTCTCAAAGAGGAAAAATAACGGAATGGCAATTCTTAAAAAAGAAAGTTGAAGATAACCTCGCAAAATTTCTCTTTAAAAAAACAAAACGCCGCCCCATGATAGTCCCCGTTATAATAGAAGTCTAAAATATGATATATTTAGTATTGTGTAACAAGTCAGAAAGCCAAAAGTAACAAGAAATAAATAATTCACTTATTAATTTGTTACTTACTAACTTGTCACTTTTATGAAGCATTACCGCCGTAAATTAAAAATAAAATTAAAAAAAGAAACAATTTATACAATTGTTCAAATATCATTATTTTTGTTTGCTATTTTAATATTTTTCTCCCTTTCTCAAAAAGGAACACTCTTGTTAAGAGTTAATCAAGAAGTGACAACATATTTCGGATGGGGAATTGTTTTTCTGCCGTTTGTTTTAATATTTTACGCTTTATTGCTCAGCAAAATTAAAAGTAAAATTACCAAACCAAATGTTTCTATTGGTAGTTCTTTAATATTTTTTGCTCTTCTTGGCCTTAGTAAGGATAAAGGAGGAATAGTAGGAAGAGAGCTTTTTGTAAACATCGAGAGTCTGATAACGGATGCAGGTGCCTATTTAGTATTAATCGGAGCTTTAATTATCGGATTGGTAGTCTTTTTGAATACTTCCCTTGATGAAATTATTTTAACAATCATAAAAATCGTAAAAGGAATATCTCAATTTTTTCAGAAAAATTTTACAGATGGTCTTTTTGCAAAGAAAAACCCCGTTTTTATTCAGGGTAAATTGCCAATTAAAGTTAAAGGAATAGAGGAAGAAGAAAAAAACAAAGAAACAGGTAAAGAGGGAGATGCAAAAAAGACTGTAAAAAAAGAAACTGCAGAATTAGGAACCACTATAGTCAGTAATCTTCCTACAGATGTTAATATTTGGGAGTATCCTTCGGTATCTCTTTTAAATGAAATTTCCGGTCAAAGAGCAGATAGGGGGGATGTTAAACAAAATGCATCAACAATTGAAAAAACTCTTGAAAGTTTTGGAATTACCGCCCGCATTGCTGAAGTAAATAAGGGACCGGCAGTAACCCAATATGCCCTGGAAATTGCTCTTGGTACAAAGCTTTCTAAAATAACCGCTCTTTCAAACGATCTTGCATTAGCTCTTGCCGCTCCCACCGGACAAATAAGAATAGAGGCTCCGATTCCCGGCCGTTCATTAGTGGGTATAGAAATCCCCAATAGAAGTCCGGAATTTGTTACGGTAAAAACTATGTTAACCGCAGAAGCAATGCGCAAAGCAAAAAGTAAGTTAACTGTCGCCTTAGGATTAGATGTTTCTGGAAGTCCGATAGTAGCTGATCTTGGAAAAATGCCCCACGTGTTAATCGCCGGAGCAACAGGAAGTGGAAAAAGCGTATGTATAAATGCAATTATTGCTTCTTTGTTATTCAGATGTTCACCTTCAGAATTAAAACTAATTTTAGTTGATCCGAAAAGAGTAGAACTCTCTTTATATAATAATATTCCTCATCTTTTAACTCCGGTAATTGTTGAACCTGAAAAAATTCTCTCCTCTTTAAAATGGGCAATGGGAGAAATGGACAGAAGATATAAATTATTTGCTCAGGCGGGAGTTAGAAACATCGATGGTTATAATGAATTTTCCGGATTTCAAGCACTTCCCTATATAGTAATCATTATAGATGAGTTAGCAGATGTTATGATGTTTGCTCCGGTTGAAGTCGAAGATGCAATTTGCCGTATTGCCCAAATGGCAAGAGCGACAGGCATTCATCTTGTTGTTTCCACACAGCGCCCATCAGTAAACGTTATCACTGGTTTAATCAAAGCAAATATCCCGACAAGAGTAGCTTTTAATGTTACCTCAATGATTGATAGTAGGGTAATAATCGATATGCCGGGAGCAGAAAAATTATTGGGTAGAGGCGATATGCTCTATATTCCTCCTGAACAATCAAAACCAACAAGAATTCAAGGAGCATATATTTCAGAAAAAGAAATAGAAAGAGTAGTTAATTTTCTTAAATCAAAAGGTGTTCCCGTTGAATATTCAGAAGAAGTTATTAGTATGCCTACCTCTTCTTGGAAACAAGGAGGAATATCTTCAAGTGGAGAAGAAGGGAGAGATCCTTTATTCGAAAATGCTGTAAAAATAGTCTGTCAATTCGATAGGGCCTCAGCTTCATTGCTTCAAAGAAAACTCTCAATAGGTTATGCCAGAGCTGCAAGAATAATTGATCAGCTTGAAGCCGTAGGTTTAATTGGTCCGGGAGACAAGTCAAAACCCAGAGATGTCCTTCAAAGAAATCCGGATGAGTTCCTCGCCAACCTAAATCAACAGACAAACACCGTTCAGGAATAAATTTCAATTCCATTTATTTTCGAAGTTACAAAATTTACTAATTTTATAATTAGTAAATTTAAATATTTTTATGAAAACATCGGGAGAAATATTAAAAGAGAAAAGATTAGAAAAAGGTTTGACATTAGAAACTGTAGAAAAAAACACAAAAATAAGACAAAAATATTTAAAAGCAATAGAAGAAGGAAAAATTGATAATATTCCGGGAAAAACATATATACGCGGATTTGTAAAAAATTATTCAGAATTTTTAGGTCTTCCGACAGAAGAAATATTAGCAATATTAAGAAGAGAATATGATGAAAAGAAAAAAAGGGAGCTTATCCCGAAAGGTTTAGAAAAACCGCTTGCCCGGTCGAAAATATTTGGTAAAAAATTAACCCTTCCGATAACATTTTTAATAGCGTTAATTATCCTTTTTATTTATATTTTTTTCCAATATCAAGCATTGGTCGGAAAGCCATCTTTAGAAGTAACTTCTCCAATAGAAAATCTAATAACAAATGATGATTCCATATTAATTAAAGGAATAACAGACAGAGAAGGAAAAATCCTTTTAAATGGACAGGAAATTATGGTAAACGATAAAGGAGAATTTATTCAGACAATTAATTTAAAAAACGGGGATAACAGCATCGTAATTGTTGCCATAAATAAAGAGGGAAACGAAAAAAAGATTGAACGCATCGTCAAAAAACAAAACCCATAGGAAAATAAGTATTGACAAAAGATTGCAACTAAAAGACAATTATATTATATTACTTAACTTACTGCCCAACGCTTCTTTAATAAATATTTAGACTATAGCGTAGGGCCTGTTTATCCTAAGCGAAAAAAAGGACCTATGACTGAAATTACTCAAATTCTTCTTATAGTAGTGGTGATTGTTCTCACTGTTATTCTTACCCTTGTCGGAATTCAGGTTATCGGTATTCTAAAAGAATTTAAAAAAACTGTAATTAAAACAAATAAAATACTGGATGATTCCGGAGAAATTTCCGAAACAGTAGCAAAACAGGTAACTTCTGTTTCCGGTCTGGTAAGCGGAATAACCAGCGGATTATCAATTTTTAACTTTTTAAAAAGGAGAAAAAATGAGTAATGACAGTTGTCAAAATGAAAAAGGATTTATAGGCGGATTAGTTTTAGGAGGATTATTGGGAGCGAGTATAGTATTTCTCTTTGGTACAGATAAGGGAAAAAAGGTACAAAAAGAAATTAAAGAAAAGGGATTGGAGCTACAGAAAAAAGCCGTTGAAAATGTTGAAGAGTTAATGGATGAATTGGAAGAAAAAGGATTGGAACTTGAGAAAAAAGCTGTGGAAGTAAAAAAACAAATTGAAGTTAAATTGGAAGACACAAGAGAAAACTTAACTGAAGAACTTGGAAATAGATTAGATAGTACACTGTCACACATAGAAGCTTTGCAAGACCGCGGCAGAGAGGCAACCGCTTCTATCCATAAGAGTCTTAAAGATAAAAATTATTTTAAAAATATTCCTAAAAAAACCTAAAAACCCTCTTATTTCTACCAGATTTAGAAATATTTTTCTGCCTTGAGTAATATGGTTTATCTAGCGTATAATTAGCCCAATGACAGCAGATGACTTAAGAAAAAAATATATTGATTTTTTTGTCGAAAAAGGGCACAAAGAAATCCCTTCAAGCCCCTTAGTACCGGAAAACGATCCGACCGTTTTATTCACAACAGCAGGAATGCATCCTTTAGTCCCTTATCTTTTAGGAGAGCCGCATCCTCTTGGAAAACGTTTAGTCAGTGTTCAAAAATGTCTCCGCACCGATGATATTGATGATGTCGGTGATTCAACCCATCATACCTTTTTTGAAATGCTTGGAAACTGGTCTCTTGGTGATTATTTTAAAAAAGAATCAATTGCCTGGAGTTTCGAATTTTTAACAAAACATCTAAAAATTGAAGCGGAAAGATTATTTATTTCTGTTTTTAGCGGAGATAACGATGCTCCGAAAGATGAAGAATCTGCAGAAATTTGGGAATCACTGGGAATTCCGAAAGATAGAATTTATTTTCTTCCCAAAAAGGATAATTGGTGGGGGCCTGCAGGAAATACGGGTCCTTGCGGCCCGGATACGGAAATATATTATGATACAAAAAATCCTTCTTGTGGAAAAGCCTGTCGTCCCGGATGCATAAATAATTGCGGAAAATATGTTGAAATTTGGAACAATGTTTTTATGCAATACAATAAAACTCCCGAAGGAAAATACATACCTCTTAAACAAAAAAATGTAGATACGGGTATGGGAGTTGAAAGAACAATTACTATTCTTCAGGGAAAAAATGATGTCTACGAAACCGATCTTTTTATAAAAATTATTAACACAATTGAAAAATTATTAAATATCCAATATAAAGATGAAAATAAACGTCCAATAAGAATTATTGCCGACCATATAAAAGCCGCTACTTTTCTAATTAAAGACGGAGTAATTCCGGGAAATAAAGAAAGAGGTTATATCTTAAGAAGATTAATAAGAAGAGCAGGAGTTAAGATCTATGGGTTAACCGACGGAAAATTAACAGCTGACACAGTAAAAGAAATAAGCAAATCTGTGATTAACACATATTGTCCGATTTATTTTAAAAAAGATGAAGATGAAAAAACCATATCGCCGGTATTATCAGAAGAAATAAATAAATTTTCAAAGACTTTAACCAAAGGTCTTCAGGAAATGAAAAAATACCAAACTTTAGATGGAAAAATTGCTTTTGATCTTTATCAATCTTATGGATTTCCACTGGAAATAACAACTGAACTTGCGGTTCAAAAAGGACAATCAATTAATAAAGAAATTTTTAAAAAAGAATTTGAAAAACACCAACAACTCTCCCGTAGCTCTTCAATTGGTATGTTTAAAGGAGGTTTGTCAGATGCAAGTAAGGAAACAACAAAACTTCATACCGCAACCCATTTATTGCATCAGGCCCTAAGATTAGTTTTGGGAGAAAGCGTAGCACAAAAAGGAAGTAATATTACGAAGGAAAGATTGCGTTTTGATTTTAACCACCCTCAAAAATTATCAGCAGAAGAATTAAAAAAAGTTGAGGATTTGGTAAATGAAAAAATAAAGGAAAATCTTCCGGTTGAATGCAAAATAGTAACATTAAATGAAGCTAAAAAAGAAGGAGCTATGGCTTTGTTTACTCAAAAATATGAAGAAAATGTAAAACTTTATAAAATCGGTGATTTTAGTAAGGAAGTTTGTGGTGGTCCGCATGTTAGCTTTACAGGAAGCCTTAAATGTTTTAAGATAATAAAAGAAGAAAGTGCAGGAAGCGGCATCCGTCGTATCTATGGAAAAGTGAGTTAATAGCATTTGTTAGTGATAAAGAACTAACATTTTTATATAAATTTTTAATTATTAATTTTTAATTTTAAATTTAGAATTTATGTCTCTGCCCCAAATAATCGCTAATTTCTTTAAGAAAAAAGAGAAAAATATAAATTATTTTCTCGCCCTCGAATTAAAAGAAGGGATTATAAAGGCAGTTGTCTGGAAAAATATTAACAAAAAAACCAATATTGTCGGAATTGGAGTAGAGGAATATAAAGATAATTGGCAGGAATTAATAAAAAGCGCAGACAGCGCTATTTCTAAAGCAAGCGGAGATATTCCTCAGGAATTAATTGGAAAAACAATATTTAGTTTATCGGAAAATTGGCTCGAAGAAGGAAGAATTAAAAAAGAATATTTAACTCACTTAAAAAAGCTTTGTTCTGATCTATCACTAACCCCTTTAGGATTTGTTGTAACAACAGAAGCACTCCTTAATTTTATTCAACAGAAAGAAGGTACTCCGTTAACCGCTATTTTACTTGGCATAACAAAGAAAGAGATAGCAGTAAGTATTATAAGGGTGGGAAAATTGCATTTAAACAAAATTTTAAAAAGGGAAAAAGATAGTATTAGCGATCAGGTGGCAAAAGTCTTAAAAGAAATTCCGGAAAAAGAAATCCTTCCTTCAAGAATTATTCTTTATGATACTAAAGAAGATTTAGAATTAGTAAAGCAGGATATTATATCGTTCCCATGGACACAAAAAGCTGCTTTTCTTCATTTTCCAAAAGTTGATATTCTGCCGAAAAATAGCGATGTTGAAGGAATAGTAGTAATAGGCAATAAAGAAATAAATAACCAGATGCAATTAGAAACAAAAGGAGAAGATTTTCAGGAAGAAAAATCTGAACAAAAATCAGAAGAAAAAGTTGTTGAAGAGAAAAAAGAAGAAGAAATTATTAAGCAAGAAGAACCTCAGGAAACAAGTAAAGAAGGACCGATAATAGAAGAAACAGAAACGCTGGGTTTTATTGAGGACGGGGATGTTTTAGAAGAAGTAAAAACGGAAATTGAGCAGGAAAAGATTAGTAAAGTAAATGATTATAATGAGGCTCCCAAAAAAGAAGAAAAATTATTTGCTGCTAAAAAAGTAGATATTAAAAAAATACTTTCTCCCGCATTCTCCTTTTTTAACAATATTATTTTAGGAAAAGGAGTAATTATTATTACTATTGTTATCTTGCTGGCAATTGGAATAGGAGCCGTATCCTCGCTTTGGTACTTTTCAAAAGCAAGCGTAAAAATAATTGTTGAACCTCAGGTTTTAGAACAGGAAACAGAAATAATAGTAAATCCCAATTCGGAAAAAACAAACAACGAAGGAATAGAAATTGTTGGAAATTATCTTGAGGACGAAGAATCAGATACGCAGAAAAAAGCAACCACCGGAGAAAAAACCGTAGGAGAAAAAGCAAAAGGAGAAGTAACGGTTTATAACAAAACAACAACAGGAAATAAAGCGTTTAAATCCGGAACTATAATAATTGGACCAAGTGACAAACAGTTTGCATTTAACGAAGATGTTCTGGTTCCTTCTGCCTCTTCACAAACAGAAGGGATTACTTTCGGAAAAATTAAAGCAAAAGTTACTGCTTTAGAAATTGGAGAAGATAGTAACCTATCTGAAGGAAAAAAAGAATTTACTATAAAAGAATATCCCACCACTTCCTATAGTGCCTCAAGCGAAGAAGCATTTAAAGGGGGTACTAGTAAAAAAATAAAAATTGCTTCAGAAAAAGACAAAGAACAGTTAATTGGAAAAGTGGAATCTAAGTTAAAAGAAAAAGCAAAAGGAAATTTTGAAAATAAAATAGATAGCAGCCAGAGAATAATAATAGAAACACTGGAACAAATTTCGGAAAAAAGAAAATTTACTCCCGAAGTAGGAGCCGAAGCAACAGAAATTACACTTGAAGAAACAGCAAAATATCGCGTCCTTGCTTATAACGATAAAGAATTAAAGAATGTTTTGGAAAACATAATTAAGAAATCTGCTCCGGGAAATTTTGAATATCAAAGCTCTCAAATACAGATGCAGGTTAAAGAAAAAGTAAATTTACCTCCAAAAGAGGGAAATAAAGAAGGGAGCGTTTCTTTGAAAATTTTGTTTAAAGTAAACCTTCTTCCTAAAATAAATCAGGAAGAAGTAAAAAAAATAATAAGCGGTAAAAACGAGCAGGTAGCAAGAGAATACATTAATTCCCTTCCTAACATTGCAGGTTTTGAAGTAGTTATGACCCCAAAACTTCCAAAATCATTATTCTTATTTCCAAAAAACCCGAATAATATTACAATACAAGTTGTCCCCAATAACTAAATTTTCTATGGCATTATATTCATACGTTAAAAAAGATACAGAAAATAAACCCGTAAAGAAAAATATTCCTGCTGTGGAAAAACCCCAAAAAGAAAAAAAACATTTTTCTTTAAATATAAATATTAAATTTTCTCCACCGAAATTTCCAAAATTTAAAAATCTAATTAAATTCCCTTCTCTTCCAAAAGTCTCCGCTCCAAAAGTATCAAATAGAGTATCAACATCTATTTCTTTGTTATTTATTGCCTGCGGGATTGGCATGATTCTTATAGTTGCCTGGCCGATTTTAAAGTGGCAGATAATCCATCCGAGTTTTGCTCCTGAATCAAAATTAGTAAAACCCATTGCCCAAAGTAAACCGGAAAATATAAATGACGGTCAGGCATTGGCAAACGAAGGAAAAACCGAAGAAAATTTAAATTATGCCAGTAATTGGTTTCCGGAAACAAAACAGGACAGAAAAAACGAAAAGATAGTAAAATATGAAATTTCCATTCCTAAATTAAAAATAGAAAATGCACTGACATTAATAGGAGGAGAAGACTTATCAAAAAGCTTAATACATTTTGGAGGAACCGCTCTTCCTGGTGAATATGGCAATGCAGTAATTTTTGGTCACTCCGTACTTCCGGAATTTTTCAACCCGAAAGACTATCATACAATTTTTGCTACAATGCCGGAACTTAAATTAGGAGATGAAATATATGCAACCGTTGATAATGTTAAATACAAATATATAATATATGAATTTAAAACAGTTGATCCGTCAGACATAACAGTCCTTGAACAAAGATATGATAACTATTATATGAGCTTAATAACTTGTGTTCCCCCTGGACTTAAATTAAAACGTCTTGTTGCAAAAGCAAAACTCGTTCCATTTGACGAAGAAATAAAGGAGGAGGAAAAAAATGCGGATGTTGGGAATTGATTTTGGATTAAGTAAAATTGGACTTGCCATGTCAGAAGGAAATTTTGCCTCCCCTCTTTTAGTGATCTCAAGCATCAAATGGCAAAATAAAATATTAAAAGTTATCGAAGATCAAAAAATTGAAAAAATAATAATCGGGATCTCGGAAGGAAAAACAGGAGAAGAAACAAAAAAATTCGTAAATGAATTAGGCAGATTAACCGATAAGAAAATAGAAACTTTTGATGAAACTCTTACTACTCAAGATGCAATAAGTAAGATGATTGCTGCCGGAAAAAGCAGAAAATTCAGAAAAGAACATCAGGACGCAGTAGCCGCCAGCCTAATTTTACAATCATACATCGACTCAACTAAAGAAGTTAGTTATTAGCTACTTATCACTTATGTCTTTTTTATCCTGAGCGTAGTCGAAGGACTAACTTGTTACTAAACAAATATGGACATCATCTCTCAAACTGTTCAAGACATTAAATCTCTAAAGATCCAAGGTGCGACAAATATTGTTAAAACCTCTTTAAACGCCCTCTCTGTTTGGAGCAGTGAAGAAAAAACATTTTCCATAAACGATTTTAAGAAAAAAGCAGAAAGTCTATATAAAGCAAGGCCAACAGAACCTTTTGTCACTAATGTTTTAATCTGGACTATAAAAAAACTGGAAGGAACTGGATTAGAAAAAACTAAAGATGTATTAGAAGAACAAAAAAAATATTTACAGGAAATAACAGAAAAAATTATTGATATTGGAGCAAGTAGTCTGGAAGGTAAAAAAATAATTCTTACCCATTGCCACTCTTCTAATGTAGAAGAAATAATAAAAAGACTTCATAAAAAAGATAATACTATTGAAGTTTTTGCAACTATTACCGAACCTCTTCACCAAGGAGAGATCACTGCTAAAAATTTATCAGAATTCGGGGTAAAAGTAACCATGATAACAGATGGTGAAGCAGCTTTTATGATAAGCCATGAAGACAATCAAAAAATTAATGTAGTTTTAATTGGTGCTGATGTGATATTAAAAGACGGATCAGTTATAAATAAGGTAGGCAGTTACGGAATTGCACTGTCAGCCGGTAATGCTAATATCCCATTGTATGTCATCGCTTCGCTACTAAAATTTACACCGGATGAAATAAAAATAGAAGAAAGAAATGGTAATGAAATTTGGGACAATCCTCCAAAAGGAGTAAAGATTTTCAATCCTGCATTTGATAAGGTGCCGGAAAAGTTTATAACCGGTATAATAACAGAAGAAGGCATTATAAAACCAAACAAAGTAGAGGAAACAGTAAGAAACCTCTATCCTTGGATATTTACATAATTTTATTTAAAAAGAACTATGGACCAGACCAATATTAATCCCTCTGAACAAAATACAAACCCTCAACCCGTTCTTTCTACTATTCCATCCAACCTACCAACTAAGTCAAACTCTTTCTTAAAAATCATAATAGTTATTCTTCTTATCATTTTTCTCGGATTAGGTGTTTTTTTGGGTAAAACATACTTCTCCCCCCAAGCTCTTCCACAACAGATAACTTCTGTTCCAACCCTTGCCCCTACCGCTATTCCCACAGCCGATCCCACAGTCGACTGGAAAACATATACGGATTCAAAAGGCCTGTTTTCATTTAAGTATCCATCTAATTTAGTGGAGGAAAAGAAAACCATCGAAGCAACAGGCGCGTCATTTAGAAATAATGAATACTTATTTGATTTACTTATAAACTACGATATATCATCATATACTTCGATGGTTGATAGTATAAAAAAGCAGGTCACTTCTAAAGATTTTAGTGCAAATATTATAAATATTGAACCATTTACAGCATACCTAGATTCTGTTCAGTCGGCTGGGGGAGATTACTCATTTAGCAGAACTGTTATTATTCCAATGCAAAACGATCTGGTTGTCTTCATTCTTAGTCCTAAAGATCAAAACAAATCTAGTGAAACAGAGAAATTGGCTGACCAGATCCTATCCACTTTCAAATTTCTTGACCAAACACAAACAACCGAAACGGAAAATTGGAAAACTTTTACAAGTGATAAATTCAAATACAGTTTAAAATATCCGGCCAATTGGATTTTTTCATATGAAGCAAAAGATTTTGGTCAATCCACGGGTATTCTATCTCCAGAATATCAAAAAGCGATGGAGTCAGGAGAAAACTATTTAGAAAAAAGTTCAATAGGAATTATTGTTGAGAATATTGGAAATAAAACTATTGACAAGTATATGGATGAAATAAACACCTCCACAGGGGTTAAAAATAATATTAATTATAAATATGAAAACGAAATCATAATCGACTCACAAAGAGGTATCTTAACTAAAGGAGGTTGTTGTGGAAGATTTGGATATCACATTTTTGTAAAAAGTAATGGAAATCTTTATATTTTTTCCCTAACAGGAGATTACAGAAACAATAAAGTCTTTGACCAAATTCTCTCCACATTCAAATTCACTCAATAATTTTTAGAATTATTGAATTGGAATTTTTTTAGAAATTAGGTTAATTAGAAATTAGAAATTATGAATAGTCCTTATAAATCATTTTTATTTTTAAATCAAACCTTTGACCCTGAAAAACATATTGTCGCCACATATAAACTGCAAACAGATGAGGATTTTTTTATTGTCGCTGGCGGAGTTGCTGCCGAATCATCAATCGGGACTTGGACATTTTTAACTACCCAAAACAAGGAAAATTTTAACAAACTTTGCGCAAAAGTTTTTTTTGCAGATTCTAAAACAGGAATAATAAAAATTGCATACCCTCTGGATCTTTTTGAAAAAGGAAATATTCCCCAATTATTATCCTCAATTGCAGGAAATATTTTTGGCTTAAAGGAAGTAAAAAAACTAAAACTTCTCGACTTGGAATTACCAAAAGAATATGTAATTTCTTTTCCCGGTCCTGCTTTAGGAATAGATGGAATAAAAAAACTAACTGGAATAAAAGACCGTCCTTTGCTTGGTTCAATAATAAAACCCAAAGTTGGTTTAAGTGCAAAAGACCATACAAGAGTTGCCATGGAAGTTTATAAAGGAGGTATTGATTTTGTAAAAGATGACGAAAACCTCACCGATCAGGTTTTTAATCCTTTTTATGAAAGAGTTGAGTTAATAACAAATGAGATGAAAAAAGAAAAATATCTACAAAACGGAGACGAAAAAATTTATGCATTTAATATTACTGCTCCTTCTGAAGTAATGAAAGAACGGGCGGAGTTTGTAAAATCCCGTGACGGAAACTGCATAATGATAGATATTCTAACTGTTGGTTTTTCCGGAGTGCAGTATATAAAAAATCAAAAATATGGAATGATAATCCATGGTCATAGGGCAATGCATGCCGCCTTAACCCGCGATCCTGATAGCGGTATTTCAATGTTGGTTCTGGCAAAAATTGCCCGCCTTGTAGGCATAGACTCACTCCATACCGGTACTATTGTCGGAAAAATGGAAGGAGGAGAGGAAGAAGTATTAAAAATAAATAAATTTTTAACATCAGACTGGTTTGGACTTTCAAAAGTTCTCCCCGTTGCTTCGGGCGGTTTAAGTCCGCTTTCAGTTCCTAACCTTATCAAATATTTCGGAAATGATGTATTATTAAATTTTGGAGGGGGTATTCATGGTCACCCAAAAGGAAGTTTAAACGGGGCAAAAGCAGTAATAGAAGCAGTCGAAGCAGTAAAGAACGGAGAAACTCTCGATAAATATTCTGAAAATCACGAAGATCTAAAAATCGCTCTTAACCATTGGAAATATTAATATAAAAAGTATTTAAAAAATATGAATCCAATTGCAAAAAACGAACCGCAACTAGCCCTGGAAGCAATAAGAAAAAAATTAATAGGAAAAAAATTAAACTATAAAGAAGTCTACTGCGTAATGGACCAGATAGCAAAAGACCGCTTAGGAGACGTCTTAACTACTTATTTTGCTGCTTCAGGTTATTCAAAGGGATTTACAGATGACGAAATTTATTATCTTACAAAAGCAATGGTGGAAACCGGAGAAAAACTTAAGTTTAAAGGTATTGTTGCCGACAAGCATTCAATAGGAGGAACCCCCGGAACAAGAACAACTATGATTGTTGTTCCGATTATTGTAGCTGCCGGTTTTAAGATCCCTAAAAGCTCTTCCAGGGCAATTACCTCTCCCGGCGGGACTGCTGACTGCATGGAAGTCTTGGCAAAAGTTACCTTTAATAAAGAACAAATAAAAAATTTCGTTCAAAAAATAGGTGGTTGTATTGTTTGGGGAGGTAGTTTTAATATCGCTCCGGCTGATGACATGATAATAAGAGTAGAAGAGCCTCTGCTTTTTGAGGCATACGATAAAATAATTATTTCCGTTATGGCAAAAAAAATCGCTTTTGGAGCAACACACGTAGTTATTGATCTTCCTGTCGGTAAAACAATGAAAGTAAAGCATATTAAAGATGCAGAAAATTTGAAAAAAAAGTTTGAGTATATTGCCGGAAAATTTAAAATAAAAATAAAAGTCTTTATTCATAAAACCGAAGAACCGGCAGGACGGGGAATCGGTCCTCTTCTTGAAGCAAGAGAGGTTTTAAGGGTGCTGCAGCAAAAAATGTACCGTCCTTTTGATTTAGAAGAACGCTCTCTTGATCTTGCTGGCGGTCTTTTAGAACTTTGTCTGGAAGATGCCACAAAAGAAAAAAAAGAAGAACTTAAAAAATTTAATTGGCGCCCGAGAGATTGGGCTTGTTATCTTTTAAAAACCGGACAGGCTTGGGAAAAAATGCAGGAAATTATAAAAGCCCAAAAAGGAAATCCCAATCTAGATAGCGAAAATTTAAAGCCGGGACATTTTCAATACGAAGTAAAATCCGCAAAAATAGGTTTTGTAAAAGAAATTCATAATAAAAATTTAACTGCAGTCTGCCGTATTTTAGGTGCTCCTTCAGAAAAAAGATCCGGAATCTACCTTAATAAAAAAATCGGAGAAGTATTTAAAAAAGAGGAAACAATATTTACTCTTTATACAACTGAAAAAAATAACCTAAAAGAAGCAAAGGATGCCCTAAGCAATCTTCCCATATACACTCTGTCTTAATATTGTTCGAGGTCGGCAAAGGCGACCGAGAACTTTCAATTCGAACAAAGTGAGAATTTTACTCCGAGCAAAGCGAGAAGCTTATTGTTCGAGCGTGAGCGAGAACTAATCATCTTACTCTACTTACTAAACATAATCGAAAAATAACTTGTTGTTTCTATCGTATTGTTTTTAGCTATTTCTCCTGAATTAGTATTATTAAGAACAACAATATTATTAACTCCAATTTTTTTCATCGTTAATAAAAGTATGGCAAGCGAAGGAGGGGAATCAAGATAATCATTATTAAGGTTAAATAAACTCTTATAATCCCATTTTTTTATAATATCAATTGTAGTTTTATCTCTTTTTTTAGCCTCTTCATTTATTAAATAATGGGAAAAATCAACCGAAGAAACAATAATTGCTTCTTTATTATTAATATATTCCTTTAAAATCTCTGAAATTTTCTCTGCCTCCTTTAAATTTACCGATGAACTTAATATTAATGGAACAACAGAAGTATTTGGTAAATAGTATTTAATAAAAGGAATAAGTCCGCAAATAGAATGCTCATTTTTTAAAACCTCATTATTAATTACTGCTATTTTACTGTCAACTAATTGATTTACTATTTTGTTATTAATATATGTTATCCCAAAAGGAGTTTTAAAAGGATAACTTCCTGTTAATGCTTTTTCTTTACCTTTTTCAAAATGATTTGGTCCGATAAGAATTATAGTTTTTAGAGGATTTTTTGAAAGGATATTAAAAAAATCAGCGATAATAAAACTGGGAAGCAAGTGATGGGGGACTACCCCGCCGAAAATTTCTCCTCTAATAGATATTTTTGATTTTTCTGATCTTTTTACACCGTCATAGAATAATTTTTTTTCAAAAAAAGGATCGGTTTCAATAAATTGGTTATTTAAAAGATAAGAAGGCTTTTTGTTAAAAGTAGTAGGAGAAATGTTAATAAAAATTATAACTAGTAAAAAAATAAGAAACAAAAATACAAAAGGAAGATATTTTTTTCTCATTGAATGTCATTTTTTTGTTCGACTTCATTTGTGGTAGGTGTTTGTTTAACCTCTTCTTGTTTCTCTTTTGTTTCTAAAACACTATTTTTTCTTAAAAGCTTTCCTTTAACAATCCCAAAGATCAATAATAAGATAAGTAAAAACACCCCTCCGAAAATATAGATTTGTTTATAATCAAATATCAATTTATCGCCTTGCGGTTTAGAATTTTTTCTTACTCCTACAATTTTTGAATTACCTGTTGTTTTAATTGTTAGAGCAGAAGATCTGCCGTAAATTTCCGGAGAATACATCAAAGAAGAAACCGCTGGTGGGGTTTGGAAAGTTCCTTCAGAAATTACTCTCGCCTTATAAGTATAAATATTTTCACCGGGTTTTACATAGTATGGAGATAATATTACTCCGTTTTGGGTATATTCGGTGTCATATCCATTATTATAATAATCATTCCAATTCTGATTAAACTCTTCGTTCTTAAAACTTGTATTAATTGGAACCAAACCGGAAGGAAGTTCATCGCTGATAACTCCATAATTTTCCCCTGCTGAAAGGCCGCTAACGCTAATTATAACGTTAATGATATCCCCGACTGCTAAAGAATATTCTTCACCCTTTTCGTTTTTAAACTCTTTTTTAACAGTAAGTCCATTGCTTTGTGCCTCTGCTTTATTATCCGTATGGAACTCTTTTATAACCAGTGTTGAATACAATTGTCCGTCACCGGTAAAAGATACTTCAAGGTTAGAACCTTCTTTTTTTATTTTACTTATCGGAATGTTTATATCTAAAATTACCTGAAACGGATCGGAAACCGCACCTAAATCAATAGTTTTTCCGTCAAGGGTAACCGTATATTTATATTTAGGTTTTAATTCATTTTCAGATTTAGAAAATTCTGTAATTGCTCTTATTGCTTGAGCAGTTGCAAAAGTATTTGTCCAGTAATCATATTTTCTGCTTCTGGTTAAATATAGTATTGCTTTTGTTGCTAAATCCCTATTTCCACCTCCGAGAAGAATTGCTCTTATTGAAAATGAAGTAGAAGAAACAACAGATCCGAAATTTATTTTCTTCCCCGTCTCCCAAAAAACCTCATCTCCTTGTGTTTTTGCTTGCTGAGAAAGGATAGAAAGTCCATTTGTTGAGATGTTTCTATCTCCGTTTAAAATATTTGACAAAACTGCCAGTGAAAGAAAATCAGGAGTAAGACCGCTAAAATCATTTATACTTTTTCTTCTTTCTTTATAATCAAGGAGAGTTAAGGCATATGTTTTAGAAATTAAATCTTCTTTACTGATAGTTTTATCATCAAGCGATTTAAAATATCCTAACGCTTTATCAATAATTTGGTTATCAACACTTGTCCCGCTCTTTTTTGCCATCAAAATATATTCAATTACATATGAAGATACAAAAGGATTAGAATTTCCGGAAGACCACCAGGACCATCCTCCGTCACCATGCTGCAGCTTAGCAAGTCTTTTTATTCCGCTGTCTATAATATCATTAATATTTTTATCAGCCAGTATCGAAGAAAAGAGCAACGGATTTAATTTAGCAATAACGGAAGGTACAAATCTGCTTGTTGTTTGTTCGGTGCAGCCATAAGGGTAATCAATTAAATATTTAAAAGACGGAGTAATGGTTCCAAGAAGCGTAGGTGTTAATGAAAGAGTTACAAAAGATTTATCAGTCGTAGCATCGCTTGCTAGCTTTACTAAATACTGTTTTTGTCCTATTCCTGTTTCTGCCATTCTTTCCGAAAATCCAAAAGTCCAAATAGGAATTCCTAATACCACAGTATCTGATAAATTTTTATCATCTATAGATTTAGCCGAAAATTCTATTTTTGCCTTTTCACTTTCTTTGTTTACCTTAATTTTCCAATAAGCTTGATAGATTTCTTTCGATTTTATTAAAACCCCTTCATAATCCGGATTTTCTATTTCTCCTCCTTCAAAAGATAGTGAAATATCAAACTTTTGATCAATTTCAGAAAGATTAGAAACTGTAGCCGATAAAACAATTTCATCTCCCACTCTTAATATGTTTGGTAATATCGGCCTTACAATTACACCCTTGCTGACAGTTATTTCTTCAGAAGATTGTCCAACTCTTGTATCTTCTGTTGAAGAAACCGCAGAAATCACCCATGTAGTTAAGTTATCGGGAAGTTTAAAGGTTAACTTTGCTCGTCCCAAAGGACCCGTCATTGCTTTTGGATTCCAATATGCGGTATCCTTAAAAGCAATTCTGTTTTGTCCTCCTTTTTGATTATGAACCCAAATATTTTCAGCGAAGAATGTTTGATATTTTTCAATGCTTAAATTGTAAACCGGAAACTTTCCGGAAAGATATTCAATAGAATAAACTTTTACTTCTTTTCCCGATGAATCAATAAGTTTGTCTCCGATTTGAGCAAACCCTGCTTCTTTAAAATCCCCGTTTACAAAAATAATATGGTTGGGTGTTAACTTTAAATTACCGTTTATTATCAGATATCCTGAAACTTCGGCTTTATGAACGTTTTCTACCCTACCTTTTACTAACTGTTTGCTATTTTTTTCTCTTGTTAAAACCATTTCTCCTATCTTTACGTCTTTGATGGGTTTACTTTTTCCGTCAGACATCAAAATTTTAGTATCAGAAGAAAAGCATCCTCCCATTTCTGCCATAAAGGAAGTTATCCCTTCAAATGAATGTGCAATTGTGGTCTCGTCTGCTCTCTCGCTCCAAAATTTATCAAAAATATTTTCAAGTTTTTGGTCAGTTAACGAAAGTAAAGCCTTATCTATTGCCCAAACTGCACTCTCAGCAGATACTGGATTTCCTTCTATGTCAGTTGTTTCTATATTTAAAGTTACTTCTTCGCTTGGACCGTAAATCTTTTTATTTGGAATAATGGATACTTTTACCCTTTTCCCCTCAGCAGATACAGGAATATTAATAGTATTCCTGTCTAAATCATTATCCGAAAAGCTATTAACCGAAGCATAAATATTGGGTATGTCCGATTTCGATAAAGGAGCTTCAAGAGAAGTTACCTTTCCATTAAGATGAATAATTTCATAACGTTTAACAAACCCTCTCTCGAAAGAAAGGAATATATCCCTATTGGGAATCGAAGAAGAAATAGTAAGAAATGCTTTTTCAGAAGGTTCGTATTTTTCCCGGTCTGTTTTTATCGTTAAGTTATTGTCACCTTCTTGGTAAAATGGTTGATCCCTATCACTTACCCAATAATAAAATTCTTTATATACAACATTGCCCCTGCTGTCTTTACCGGAAACTGAAATTTTATAAGACCCCTGTTTCTTTGGAGTAAATTTTAATGTTACTTCTCCCTTACTATTGGTAGTCCCCGAAATATCCGGCAAGTTTTCTACCTCTTTCTTATATGAAGGATATTTTTTATCAGGTTCTTGATATGAAATCCAATTTTCCCGTGTTACTTTTCCGGAAAGCAATATATTATTAACACTAGAAGTTCGGTAGGGAACAAGAATAAGAGGAAGTTCTGCCCCTTTACCAACAGTCGTACTGTAATGGTTATAATCTTTTCTGAAAATCCCAAACTCCCCCGCGTATACTAAGATATTTTTTCTTGCAAAAGCCGGCTCTTGTCCTTTTTTCTCAAAATTTACTTCAATTGAAAATATTTGATTACTCTTTTTATTATCGGGAATTTTTGCTAAAAATTCGACCTCCGCCTCTCCTTTTTGATTAAGAGTCGCCTCTCCTTCTTTTATGTTTGACTCCCCATACCACCAACCATACCTATAATCATCAGAAAGATTTACTAAATTATCTGAGTAATAATCATATTCATAATAGTCAGCAGAAGTAATCTTATATTTTACTTTTTCATTAGAAAGCGGTTGTCCGGAAAAATATTCCCCGGAAATCATAAAGGAAGCTTTATCTTGAGAGATATAATCTGTCTTTGGCGTAGAAACGTCAACAAAATACTCAGGCTTCCGGTAAAATTGGACTTGAAACGAAGCAGTGCTGTAATAATAATAATTATTATCTTTACTTCCAGGAGGTGTCGGCATTTCGACTTTTAGCTGGTAAAATCCGGTAGGGGAATCTTTGGGAATTTTTACTTCCCCAAAAACAGTTCCCTCGTTAGAAATCGGATATTTGCTTTCAAAAAAGCTATTTTTATCATCATAGTCTTTATAAACCTTAACGGTTGCGTTTCCGCTTGGGATTGTATATTTTGCATCATCATCGTCTCTTAATATTGATTTAAAATAAACTGTATCTCCCGGTTTATATAACGGTCTGTCGGTAAATATAAAATACTTCATCCGCTTATCTCTTGGTTTGAAGCGGTTATATGAATAGCTGTAATTTAAGTACTGTAAATTTATAGGAACAATTGCAACATCATTATTTCTTTCGAAAAATAAAACATCACCATCAGCAGTAATTTTTACCTTAGCAATACCTTCTTTATTAAGCAAAGTAGAGGAAATTTCTTTTTTACTGTCAAGCAAACTGTAAATCTTTATATCTCCGGAATCTAAACTTCTTCTTGTTTTAAGGTCTTGACCCCAAACAATATATTCATTGTCTCCCTCGGCAAGGAAAACTCCGACTCCTGATCGGATTATAAAACTATCAGCCGTAACAGATCCTAATTTTATCCTTAAAAAATAAATTCCTTTTTCAGAAAGAGGTAAAACTAATTTTGAACTTTCTCCGTCACCTTTTACTATTTCATGCTTAAAAGAAGTAATAAGTTTAAAATTATCTATGTTAGTGATTTTTTTAAGTTGCTTATTTTCTTTATCATGGAGTAAATAATTAAAAACCGCATCGGAATTTGCATCGTATAAAGAAACATCTGCTTTTCCAGAAATACTGTAGCTTATAATATCAACTGCAGGTTCAGCAAACGAAGAAAGCGGAATAATTCCGCCTTGTCCGTATCCTCCGTCTCCTCCGGAAATAAATATCTGCGGAATTCTTGTATATCCTAAAACCGAAGGATCCGGCTCGTTATTAATGGGTACACCTTTTTTATTAAAAGAAGGAAAAATTACAAGTATTAAAGATAAAACAACAGAAAGAATAGACAAAGAAAAAATTACTTTTATTTTATTGTCAATTTTTTTTAAAAACATATAAAAAGTATGCTTCCCCTGTATAAACTATAGATAAGTTTCCGTTCCGAGTCAATATATAGAATCAGTAACGTCGCCAGCGAATACTGGCGAGAAAATTTTCTGTACCCAAGCCCTAATTGTTTACAAAAAAAAAGAAGAAAGCCAATGGCTTCCTTCTAATTTTTTAATAATTTTGTCTAAATTTTATTTACCAAGAATCATATTAATGATCTTTTGAAAGAATCCTACTTCCGGTGTTGGTGTCGGGATTGCAAATGGTGCAACAGTCGGAACTTCTTGTGAAACACTTGGTACTTGTTGTGTCGTTGTAGGAATCACTCTGAATCCTCCTGATGGAGGTGTTGTCGGAATCGGGACTGTTGTTACTAATGTCTTTGGTGCTGTATATGATGGTACATATGATGCTGTTGTTGTACCGCCGCTTCCGCCTCCAACAGTTGCCGATTTCTCATTAGAGAATTGTCCGGGCATACATCCATGATTTCCTCTTACCACAAAATAATATGTTCCGCGTGGTAAATGATTGATGGTAATATCTCTTGTTGCGTTTGTTCCGAATCTATCAAGTCCCCAAACATATTGACCCGGACCCGGTCCGTAAGCAATTGTAAAATTATTAGCATTATCACTCTTGTCCCAAGCAATTTTTACCTTATCACTACCTATTGTCTGAATAAAATAGATTGTGGGAGTTCCCGGCTTTGCATCATTGCAGGTAGGAGGTGTACCCGGGCTATTGTGATCACCTTCGGAAACCGTTCCGTATGCTCCAAAAGCCTCGCTTTTTAAGAAAAAAAGGCTTACTAATAAAAATGGAACTAAATAAAAATATTTAATTTTCATAAATATCCTTTCTCTTTTCTAGTAAATCACAAATTGCCCTTTTTATTCCCTATTTAAATACTAAACCCATATAACATACCTTGTCAAGACCTTATTGAAAAGATAATAGATCTATTGTTTAAGAAAGCAGGTTGTAGTAATATAATTTACAATGCTATCAGATAAAAACAAATACCTAAAAATAGTAATTGCTTTAATATTGCTTCTTATGATAGTAACTTATGCTGTAATTAGGGGGCCTCTTATTTATCCGGGTTACAAAGAAGCAATAAATAATCAAAACACCCATATTGGACAAAAAATTAATTTCGGAGGAAAAATCCTAAATATCGAAGAAGATAAATTTACGGTTGAGATAGATAAAAAACCGGTTTTCGTAGAAGGAAATATCGAAAAAAACACTGCTAGCCATAAAATATCAGGTACTGCAATTTTTAATAATGATAATAGTTTAAAGATGCTGACATATCATACTTCCAACCTAAGACAATACAAAGTCATAATCTCCTTAATCCCTCTAATTGTCATCATTTATCTTTTTCTTAAACAATATTCATTCAACTTTAAAACCTTAACATTTAAACGTCGAAATATTAACTAACTTGTTACTTATGTTTACCCTGTAGGGGCCTTTCTAACTTGTCACTTATTATTAACTTGTTACATTTATGCCTGACCTACTCACTCATACATTATTTGTTACTCCTTTAAAAAGTAAGTTTTCAAAGAGCTTTATATTTATTTTATTGGGAACTATTCTTCCGGATATCTTCGGAAGAATGTTAGGGATTGTTTTTCCTAACTCCGGTTTTATTGCCTGGCTGCAAATTGGAATCCATACTCCGGTCTCTCTTATCTTAATTGCCTATATAATTTCCTTTTTTTTCGAAGAAAAAGACAGAAAAACAATATTTATATATTTAATAATAGGTATATATATACATTTATTATTAGATCTATTCCAAAAAACAACAACCTTTGGTTACCTTTGGCTTTTTCCCTTCTCCTTCTCATATTTTAATATTCCTTTAATCTGGCCGGACGAAACTATCTTTCTTATCCCATTGCTAATTTTAATTAATCTGCTAATATATCTAATAATCAAAAAAAATAAAAAAATAATCCCAAAAAAACCAAATTAACTTTAGAAACTATCATCTTCCTGCCCAAATATTAATAGAACCTATAATGAAAACTCACGGAAATAAACTAATTGTCATGATTCCCTGCTTTAATGAAGAAGAATCTCTTCCGGACGTATTAAAATCTATTCCCAAAAAAATTCCCGGAATAACAAAAATAGAAATTCTTATTATTGACGATGGTTCAACAGATAAAACAGTACAAACTGCAAAAAGATTCAGAGTCAAACATTTTATAATTCATAAAAAAAATGAAGGACTAGCAAAATCTTTTGCTGATGGCTTAGATATGGCTTTAAGTCTTGGTGCGGATATTATTGTTAATACTGATGGAGATAACCAATACCCCCAAGAAGATATTCCAAGGTTAATAGAACCTATATTGTGTAAAAAAGCAGATATTGTTATAGCCGACCGGCAAACTGAAAAAATTAAATATTTTTCTCCAACAAAAAGGTTTCTTCAAAAAATAGGCTCAATAATTGTCCGTTACTTTTCCGACACTAAAATTAAAGACGCTGCAAGTGGATTCAGAGCTTATTCAAGGGAAGCTGCTATGCATTTAAATATTTTTACAGATTATACATATACAATAGAAACAATCATCCAGGCAGGAAAAAAGAATCTTGAAGTCCAATCAATAAAAATAAAAACGAGATTTACAAAAAGAAAATCAAGGTTAATAAAAAGCATTTGGATATATTTAAAAATAAGTGCTGCAACAACAATCAGGATGTTTGCTATCTATGACCCCCTTAAATTTTTTAGCTATATTGCAATCTTTTTTTCTCTACCAGGCTTTTTTTTAATTTTTAGATTCCTTTATTTGTATATAATAAACAATGAATCAGGACACTTACAATCTCTTATTATTGGTTCAATATTAATAATAATAAGTTTTCAAATAGAGGTAATAGGAATTGTGGCAGATCTTATTGCAATAAATAGAAGAAAACTTGAAAATATTCTTTATCGGATTAAAAAAATAGATTTTAATAAAAAATATGCCCAAAAATAATTTTCAATATGAAACGGTTACTTATAATAACTTCGACATTTCCCCGTTGGAAAAATGATACAACTCCGGAATTCGTATTCGAACTGGCAAAAAATATTAGTTTAAAAAAAATAAACGTCAGTATTTTAGCTCCCCATTATAAAAACGCCAAGTTTTACGAGATAATTGAAAAAATAAAAATATTTCGCTTCCCATATTTTTATCCGCTTTCTTTCCAAAAAGTAAGTTACGATGGAGGAGTATTACCAAACTTAAAAAGAAGTAATCTTGCAAAAATCCAGGTTATATTTTTTTTAATCTCCGAATTTTTTTTATCTCTATTTTTATCAATTAAAAATAAAATTGAGGTTATAAACTCTCATTGGATTATTCCGCACGGCTTTATCGGAGCAATAATAAAGAAGCTGACAAAAAAGAAACATATAATTGTTATACATGCAGGAGATCTAAGTCTTCTGGAAAAGTTACCATTCAGACGAAATATATTATCTTTTATTATAAAAAATTCTGATTTGCTAATTTTTGTAAGCAATCATGGAAAAAAGAGATTATCAAAGTTAGTCAAAGATGAATTATTAGAGAAATTTAATAAAATTGCAATAAAAATTCCAATGGGAGTATACACAAAAAATTTTCGAAAGTTAATAATTAAATCTCCTAAAAATAAATATTTAAATAAAAAAAACATCATATTTATAGGTAGGTTAACTGATAAGAAAGGACTAATTTATTTAGTAAAAGCAATGCCAATTGTTTTTAAAAAAATTCCTAACTGTACACTTACTATTGTTGGGGATGGACCGCTTAAGAAATCTCTTGAGGAAAATGTAAAAAATCTCAATATTGAAAATAAAATTTTATTTGTTGGATACAAAATTGGTAAGGAAAAAGTAAACTTATTAGAATCATCCGATATTTTAGTAGTTCCTTCTATAAAAACCAAGGATAATGACGAAGAAGGTTTACCGGTAGTGTTAATGGAAGGTCTTGCTACGGGCAAGGCTATTATTGCCACAAGGTGCGGCGGGATACCGGAAATAATAAAAGATCAATATAATGGTTTGTTAATAAATCAAAAATCTTCTAAAGAATTAGCGGAAAAAATAATTTATCTCTTAAAAAATCCTATAAAATCAAGAATCTTAGAGAAAAATGCTCTAAATTCAGGAAAAAAATATGATTGGCAAATAATTGCAAAACAATATTCGGATATAATTAAAAATATATGAAAATCCTTTTAGTTACCCACCATTGGCATACAAATTCTCACCATTCAAAATCATCGGGATATGAAAGAATTGCATATTATCTTGCCAAAAACAACAACATAGATGTTTTAACTTGTGGAGCAGATAATTATTTAAAAAAAGAGAACAATATTAATATAATTTTCAAAAAAGGTCCTTCAAGTAACATTTTTTTTGAAAAAAGATTAATGCTTTCCTATCGGGCAATAAAAATTGCAAAAAATTATGATTTAATACATTGTCTTTATTCTGATCCGGGTTTTTTACTTTCAATAAAATATCCCATAATCACAACTGAGCATAATCTTCCGGAAATAGATAATTCTTTATGGATGAAATATAAATCTATAATACAAAAACCAACTTTGAAAAAATCAAAACTTATAATAGCAGTTTCAGATAACTTAAAAAGTATTATTAAAAAAAAATATAATAAAAATACTATATTTATTCCTCACGGAGTTGACATTCATTCTTTTAAACCCGGACACTTCAGCATCAAAGAAAAGATGCGCATAACTAAAAATAAATTTAAATATATCTCTTTATCATGCGGAATACAGGGAGTAAATTCTGACGTTTTTCAAAAAGTTACAGAAAGATTTCCGGAAATTCTATTTATTGTAGTTGGACGGAAAGAAAAAAATAATAAAGTAAAAAATATTATCAATCTTCAAAATGTTTCCGAAAAAGATTTGATTTTCTATTATCAAATATCTGATTTTTGCTTTAAACCTCTTAAATTTGCAACAGCAAACAATGCAGTTCTGGAAGCAATGGCTATGGAAAAAGTTACTTTAACCAACAAAATACCGGGAATAACAGATTATTTAGATGAAAAATGTTCATATTTGGCAAAAAATAATGAAGAATTTTATACCCTGATAAAATTAATGATAAAAAATCCAAAAGATAAATTTCAAAAAGAAAAAAACGCCAGAGAAAAAGCAATAAATTTTTTTTCTTGGGAAACAATTTCTAATAAAATTTTGCATATATATAATGAAAAAAACTAAAACATACAAAAACTTAAAAATTTATATGACAAAGAGTAAAGTAAAATATATTTATAAAGAAAAGAATTTTATTGATTACTTAGAAGAAAAAAAAATAACCTTTTATAAACAAGATGGGTATTATGATGATGTTCCCAATACACATCCTCAGGCTACTGTTTGGGATATGCCATATTATAAAGAATTAAATGATATAGTAATTACCTTTCTTGGAAATATTAAATCAAAAATAATTCTTGATCTTGGAAGCGGTATTGGTATTGATACACAATTTTTATTAGAAGCAGGAGCAAATGTGGTTAGTCTTGATTCTTCGGAAAAAAGTCTAAAAACCTCCTTAAAACATAATAATAATATTCATATAAGAGCGGATGCTTCAAAAATCCCTTTTAAAAAAGAAGTTTTTGATATTGTTTTTGGTAGAAATATTTTACACCATTTAAATGAAAAAAAATGTTTAAAAGAAGTACGCAGAGTTCTAAAAAGGAATGGTACCTCAGTATTTATAGAACCATTAAAATATAATCCCGCAATAGCTATTTACAGATTAATTAATAGAAAGGAAAGAGTACCCCAACATCCTTTTTCTCCAGACCAATTAAAAAAAATTTCTTATAAATTATTTCGAAAACAAGAAGAAAAATTTCTCTATACATTGTTTCCATTTTTTTATTTTTTTATGATTTATACCCCCAAATTAGATAATTTATTTTCGCAATTATATTGTAATAATATAGCCAAATTAGATAAAAAAATAACAAACTTTTTACCTTATTTCTCTTGGATTCAAGTTATAAAATTTTATAAATAACATTTAATAAAATTTAACTATGAGAATAGGAATTATTACTAATTTAATCGACTCTGACAATGCGGGTATTGGAAGATATACCGAAAATCTTGTTACAAATTTATTAAGAATCGATAAAAAAAATGAATATATTTTAATTCATAGCAATAAAAGAACTTATGACTTTCATGGTAATTATAAAGAAATTCGGCTTCCTTTTTTTACATCAATTCCTCATAAATTTATAACAGGATTTATATGTCTCGAAAGAATTTGCCAGGAAGAAAAACTTGATATTCTTCACGACATGGGACAAATCGGCCCATATTTTTTTAAATCAAAAACGAAAAGAATATTAACGATATTCGATTTAAGCCTGTTTCATTATCCGGAAGTTTTTACAAATCTTACAAAGTTTTATTATAAGTTTCTCCCTACAATAATAAAAAATATTGATAGGGTAATTACCATTTCTCAAAGTTCAAAAAAAGATATTATTAAATATCTAAATTTATCTTCGGACAAGATTGAAGTAACTTACCTCGGAGTGGAAAAACAATTTGTAAAAAGTAATAATAAAAAGTTACTCGAAAAAAAAAGAATAGAATTAAAACTTCCATCAGAATTCATATTATTTGTAGGTACCATTGAACCCAGAAAAAACATTCCCTTATTAATAACCTCATTTGCTAAGTTAAAAAAAGAAACAAACAATAATATAAAACTTGTAATAGCAGGAAAATTTGGATGGGAAAAGAAAGATACAATTAATCTTCCTGAAAAACTAGGAATAAAAGAAGAGGTTATTTTTTTGGGCAAAGTTGAAGAAAAAATATTACCAACACTTTATATTTTAGCAACTGTTTTTGTTTATCCGTCACTTTATGAAGGCTTTGGACTGCCGGTATTGGAAGCTATGGCTTGCGGTTGCCCGGTTATTACTTCTAGAATTTCTTCTATGCCGGAAATCGCAAAAAATGCAGTAATCTATATAAATCCCCATAAAGAAAAAGAGCTTACAAATAGCATGAAAGATGTTATTATTAACAAAAATCTCGGAAAAAAACTAAGTAAATATGGAATTATTCAAGCAAAAAATTTCAATTGGAAAAAATGTGCCATGGAAACATTAAAAATTTACGAAAAGATATTATGAAATTTTTATTTATCATTCCTCCTTCAATGGGTCGTTATTGGAAACCTTCAACTCCACATGTTGGAATAGGTTATTTGTCAGAAATATTAAGTGTAAATAAACACAAGACAAAAACAATAGATCTAAGGATAAATTTCAGTCTGGAAAAGTTATTTGAACAAATAAGTATTTTTAACCCTGATTACATAGGTATAACAACAGCTAGTCTTCATTACAAAGAGGTTTTCGATCTCATAAATAAAATAAAAAATAATTTTCCTAAAATCCCTGTAATCGTAGGCGGACCTCATGCCTCAGTTGTAAAAGAGCAAATTATTCAGTATTCGAAAGCAGATATGGTAGTTTTTGGAGAAGGGGAACAAACTATTTTAGATTTAGCAAAAAAAATTCCTTTTAAGAATATTCCCGGTTTAATATTTAGGAAAAACGGAGAAATAATTATAAATTCAGAAAGACCTTTAATTAGTGATGTAAATTTATTACCATTTCCAAAATACAACGGATTAAACCTTAAAAGCTATACTGAACATAAAATTCCTCTTTATACCGAAAGAGGATGTCCCATGGAATGTATATTTTGTGTTTCTAAACTGATTTTGGGTAGAGGATTTCGGATGAGAAGCCCGGAAAATGTAATAAGCGAAATTAAATATTGGTATAAAAAAGGATATAAAGATTTTTGTATCAACGATGATGAATTTACCGGAAATATGAAAAGGGCAGAGGAAATTTGCGATATTTTACTTGCTGAAAAAATTAATGCTTCCTTTGAACTTAGAACCGGAATTAGAGTTGACATGATAAATGAAAATTTACTGCTTAAAATGAAGCAAGCAGGATTTAAATTTTATGCTTTTGGAATAGAATCCGGAGATCAGGAAGTTTTAGATAAAGCAAAAAAACATATTACAATTGCCCAGGTAAAGAAAGCAATAAAATTAATTAATAAATATAATTTAAAAGCTAGCGGTTTTTTTATGATTGGATTGCCCGGAGAAACATATACTAAGTTTCTTAAATCAATTAGACTAGCAAACGAATTAAATCTTGACGAAGTAAGATTTTATAATACAATACCATTTCCCGGAACAGAACTTTATGACTGGGTTAAAAAATACGGACGTTTTCTATATCCACCGGAAGAATATTTAAATTCAATAGAAAGATGGGAAAGTAAACCGGTATTTGAAACTGATGATTTTAACGCCAACGAGAGACAAAAAGCATATAATATGGGTGAATATTTTTTTATCTCTCATCTGCTAAAAAAATATTTAGGAAAAAAATTTAGTAAACCCCTAATTCTTGCAGCACAAAATAATTTTATAAGAAATATAATTTTAAAATCAGGATTTCGTTTAACAAAATTACTAAGGATGTTAAAAAAATGAATCATTTTCGTCTTGGAAGTTACATGCGGTTTTATCTCCTAAAAGAAAAATTTAATTCATTTAATAATAAAAAAATATTAGATGTGGGATGCAACTATGGAGAAATAGAAAAAATTCTTTCTTTAAAAAATAATATTATTGGAATTGATGTTGACAAAAAGGCATTAAAAATTGCCAAAAAAACCATAAAAAATGCAAAGTTTATAGAAGCAAGCGCCACTAAACTCCCCTTTGGCAATCAATGTTTTGATGTTGTTATTTGTCTTGCAGTTCTTGAACATATAAAAGAGGATAATAAGGCTATAAAAGAATTATCAAGAGTGTTAAAAAAAGGAGGAGAATTATTATTGGCTGTTCCCAACGAAAACGCGGAATTAATCCCTAAATGGCTTAGTCCTGAATTAAAACTTATAAATAAAATATTTAAAACAAAATTTCCTATTTCCGAGAACGAATATCTACATTTTGGACAGGAAGGAATTGGACATGTAAGAAGAGGATACTCAATTAAAAATTTAAAAAATTTATTATTAAGCCAGAAACTGACAATTAAGAAATATACAACATATTGGCATTTTCCTTCCCGTTTTGCATATCTTATATTTATGCCGTTGATAAGAAAGGGGATAATAAAAGAAAACCTAGCAAAAAGATTATTTTCTCCTTTCTTATTTTTAGATAAAATATTTCCTGATAAAAAAGGAGATATCTTAATTTTCGCTGTTAAAAAATAATATTTTATTATGAAAATTTATAATACCGGAAAAAAAGTACTACTTTGGAAAATGTATCCAATTATTAACGCACTACCAACAGGAGCAAAAATTTTAGATATTGGATGTGGTACGGGAGATTTAACTCGGTATCTTGCGGATAAATATACAAAGCTAAATATTATCGGCATAGATATTCATAAAGAAACTTTAAATTATGCAAATCAGTTTAAACAAAAAAATTTACAATACATACTTGGCAATGGAAAAACAATTCCATTAAAAGATAATTCAATAGATTTTATTTATAGTACTTCTGTTATAGAACACATTGAAGATGATAAAAAGTTTGTAAAAGAAGTCAATCGGGTATTAAAAGACGATTCATTCTTCATTGTAACTACCTTAAATAGAGATGTTGTTCCATTTAAGGATACAAATCCCGATCATAAGCGTCATTATACTCTAAAAGAACTCAACTCCTTATTAAATTCTGGAGGTTTTAATGTTATAAGAGTTGAATATAGTTGGCCAAGAATAGGACGAAATATTGATATTTTTCTTGATAATTATAAAAAAAACATTTTTCATCCCAAAACTTTTCAACCTTGTATTACTGCTCTACCAAAAAAAGAAAAAGAAAGTTCAAAATTTAAATTATTAATTTCAGTATTTAATATTTTTTTCGATCCAATTTTAAGCGTAATAACATTTCTGGATTACAAATTAAACGGAAATAGAGAAAAATTTAATATGATTTTAATTTGTCAAAAAACAGACAATAAAACGCTAAATCCGATTGCTCAACAAAATTATAAAACGGTACTAAATCTCTTGAGTACAAAAAATAAAAACTTCAAAATATTGGATGCTGGATGCGGAAATGGAGAATTATCAAAAAGACTATCAAACTCCGGTTTCAAAGTTTTTGCCTGTGATATTGAGAATAAAATTATTAATAATAAAACAATCAAATATAAAAAAACCAACCTTAATAAAAAATTATCCTACGAAAATGATTTTTTCAATATTATAATTTGTTTAGAAGTTATTGAACACATAGAAAATCCTTGGTTACTAATAAGGGAATTTTACAGAACATTAAATAAAAACGGTATATTAATAATAAGTTCCCCCAATATTTCTAATTGTTTGGCAAGAGTATACATGTTGCTTACCGGAAAAATTTGGTTATTTAAGGAGTGCTCAACCGATCATATCAACCCAATAACTTATTGGGAATTAGAAAGAATCTTAAAAGACATGGGGTTTAATAACATTGAAATTATAAATGGAGTAAATGTAATAAATAATGTAACCATGGTGACAAATATAAAGAATCCTTTTATAAAAAAAATATATTATATTTTTTTTAAGTCTTGGGACCTACTACACGACCTATTTAATAAGAAAAATTTAAAATCAAAATCACTTTTTAAAAGCTTTAGTTATATTATTAGTGCGCATAAATGAACAAACCAGAATTTATCGAAATAGTTCCTCAATATCCACTACCCATAGCAATCTACGAAAAAGAAGATTATCAAACATGGCCGGTACTTCTAATGAAAAAAAGAGGATATAAAGTTAAAATAATTACCCTAAAAAATGATAGACAAAAAGAAACAGAAATAATTAAGGGAATAGAAATAATCAGATTCAAAAATATCTTAAAACTTTTTTTTTACATCTTAAAAAATAAAGCACTTTACTATGCACAGGGAAAACTTTTTCCTTTGTTTATAGGTTTTTTTACAAAAAACTCAATCTATATAACCCATTCAACAATGGGTCAAAACCTGCCGAAATATTTTTCTAATCCTGTTTTTAGATTTATATATAAATTATCCCTATCAAAATTTTCTAAAGTAATTGCTATATCGCCGTACGAAATGTCACTCCTAAATAAATATAATTTTAAAAAAAATTATACTTACATACCCAATGCTATTGATTGTAAGTTTTTTTCAAAACATTATATGGGTAGCAAATTTTTAGAAAAATATAACCTACCAATAAAATCTAAAAAAATTATATTTTTAGGTAATATGCACCAGGGAGGCAAAACAAACATAGAAACATTATTTAAAGCATTCAGAATAGTTTTAGATAAATTTCCCGATACAAAATTAATTGTTATCGGTAAATTCCCGGGGGAAATAAAAGAACTTAAAGAATTTATACCTGTTGTCAATTCGGTTATATTAACCGGATGGCTTCCACACACGGAATTTATTAAAGCTTTTTCTATTGCCGATGTATATGTTAATACTTCGAGATTTGAAGGAGACCCTCTAAGCGTTTCTGAAGCTGCTTGCGCAAGAATTCCTCTTTGTCTCTCTAATATTCCAACCCTCAGATCAATCTATAAAGACAGTGCCCTATATCATAATCCCGATGATTATACCAAGTTATCAAAAAATATTATTTCTAATTTTAAAAATAGTAGTAACAAAATAAATAATAAAACCAAATCATATAACATTATTTATCAAACAAAAAATGTAAACAGAATTAATTCTTTATTTCAGAATATTATTAATGATTTAGAAAAAGAGAAAAATCCATTAATAACTGAATGGAAAAAACATTGGTTAAAAAGCAATATAAATTATTCCATTAATCAAATAAAATATGAAGACTTTTTTAGAGAAAGTCTCTCGAGCCTTTTTACATCTGGAGAAAAAGTATTAGAGGCAGGTTGTGGATTTGGTAGATATTGTTTTTGGTTAGAGAAAAAAGGAGTAAAAACAGTTGGAATTGATATTGTAGAGGAAGCCATTAAGGAGGGGAACAAATACGCAAAAAAAAATCGTTGTAAAACAAAATTACTAGTTGGTAATGTATGTGATTTACCATTCAAAAACAATAGTTTTAACGGATATATTTCTTTGGGAGTCATAGAGCATTTTAGAACAGTCGAAGAAATAAAAAAAGCATTCCAAGAAGCTTATAGAATATTAAAACCAGGTGGTAAGGCTTTTATTGTTATCCCAAATCCAATAGCTCCTCATATGATCTTAGAGAAAATCCTTTCTTTATTGGGATTCACAAATATTTATCACCGAAGTCTTTATAAAACAGATTTGATTAAATATGGAAAAGACGCAAGGTTTAAAATAACTAAAATTAAAATTCATGATTTTTATTTTCCACCATACAGCATAATAACAAGCGTATTAAGGCACGATATTTGGTGGTTAAAAATAATCATGAAAAAAACATTGAATATTTTTGATAAATTTCCGGTTTTAAATAATTTTGGTAGTGGCATAGCAATAATATTTAAAAAAAATGAAAATTAATATTGATTATATCGAAGGAGAAAAAAACTCAAATTCTTTTGGAATTAATTTATTATCATGTAATTATATTTTCTTTCTTAAAAACCAGATAAATATAAAAAAATATTTATATCCGCATGTTAAAAATTCTTTAATTAAACAATTATATATCTATATTATTTTTCCTATAAAATTATGGTTTATCCTGCGTAATACTAAAAAAATAATTCATACCTCTTCCCAAGGTTATGCCCACATAGCACACTTTTTATCCTCCAAAAAATTAGTAATTACATGTTGCGATTTAATACCAATAATTTTCTCCGAAAGAAAAAATATTTATCAAACACTGTTGCTAAATTATACTTTTTCGGGTTTGAAAAAAGCGAAAAAAATAATAGCTATCTCTAATTCAACAAAAAATGATTTGATTAAATATCTTGGGATTTCTGAAGAAAAAATAAAAGTAATATACCCTGGAGTATCTGAGAATTTTAAACCATTAAACTTAATAAAGAAAAATTTTATACTTTATGTTGGAGCATTTTACAAATCGAAGAATTTAACGGTTTTATTTAAATCATTTTCAAAGATAAGTAAAATATATCCAAATTTACGATTAGTAATTGTTAATGATAAAAATAACTTACCAAAGGGGTTAAGTTTATTAATGAATAATTTAAACATATTAGATAAAATTGATTTTACAGGAAATATTTCTGAAAAAGCTCTAATTAAAATATATAACCAGGCAAAATTATTAGTTCAACCATCTTATTATGAGGGTTTTGGATTGCCTGTTTTAGAAGCAATGGCTTGCGGTTGTCCGGTTTTGACAAGCAATACATCAAGTTTACCGGAAGTGGTAGGAAATGCAGGAATAATGGTTGATCCAAATGACATAAGTGGTTTTACTAAAGGTATAAAAGAGATAATAACAAACAATAAACTCAGAAAGAAAATGGTTAAAAGAGGTTTAAAACAAGCGCAAAAATTTTACTGGTTGAGAACAGCAAGTGAAACGCTTAAAATTTATAAAGATATTTAATTATTAAGAGCTAAATTAAATGAGTAAAACATACAATTTTTTACTAAGGATCTCTTTATTCATTGTTTTAGTTATATTGTTTGGTATCTTATCTTCCGTAGCTGGAATTTTTAAACCCTTTATTTCTTATTTTCTTCCGGTTTTCATAAGTGGTTTTATATTTTTAATCATTTATGAAATTCTTATCCTAAAAAAAACAATATTTATTAATAAATTAGATTTATTTGTTATATTAGGAATTTTTATTTTTGTTTTAATAAACTCATTTTTTTATCATGAGATTATTGACGGAGCAAGAGATGATGGTGTTTTTACCCTGAACGCTGTTTATTTATCTACACATGGAACAGTAATTAATAATAACGAAGACCTTTATTTTACAGGATTCACTAAGTTAAAACAAAATCTTTTTATACTAGAATTTTTACCCGGATATATCACTTATTTAGCAATTTTTCATTCTATTGGGGGATTAAACCTTCTATTCTTTTCAAATTCAATACTCTTATTCTTTGGATTGTGTTGGATTTATAAAGTTGGAAAGTTATTAAATAGCTCAAAAGTTGGAATTATCACAGTAATATTATTCATAACACATTACACTACGCTTTGGTTTTCCCGCAGAACTAATAGTGAAAATATATTGTTGTTTTTATTTTGGTTTTCCGCCTTTTTACTAATCGAATTTTTAAAAACAAAAAAAATTTCAAATCTATTATATGGAATTATTCCTTTACTTCTAGTATTTCTAACACGCCCGGAAGGTTTAATGTATCTAGCGTCTTATTTATTTGCAGTTTTAATTATCTTTATTATTTCAAAATTTAAAAAACAAGCTTTATTTATTAATGATAACTCATTTTATTCAGTTGTATTTTTATCAATATCATTATTGATTTTCCTTATATCTTTTATTTTAATAACTAAAAGCGGTATAAATTATTGGTCCTCAGGATTTAATAGTTTCACAATAATGCTTTTTGGAACAGCAAGTAGAGCCCTTGATGTTATAAAATCAAAATTTATCGGTGTTGTTAATGAAAAAATTATATTAAACAATAATAATTCATCGATCGATATAATTAATAAACCAATTATTTGGAATGATTTCACTTCTGTTTCAATACCTTATGTTGTTGGTGTATTAATAAGATATTTTATTTTACCTTTGTTATTATTTAGTTTTTTATATATTAAAAAAATTATTAATTTAAGATTATTAGTTTTAATTATTTTTGCCTCTCCTTCATTTTTATATTTAATAAATCCGCAAATTACCCCCGATCATCCATGGATGATGCGGCGCTACTGGCCAATATTTATTCCTTTAGTATACTTGTTATTTAGCAGTTCAATAACATTTATAAAAAATAAAAAGATACAGTTATTATTAATTATTTTTGTTTTGACAATTAATATTTTGTTAAGTATGCCAATAATAAAATTTTCAGAAGGAAGAGGTTCTATTGCAGGAATCAATAAATTAAATGAAAAATTAAAAGATGCTCAATTTGTATTTTTTAATAGCCAGGCAAGTAGATGGGCAAGTTCTTTATACTTTATACACAACAGAAAAACCATGACAGGTTATACGGACAAAATTAATTTTATTAATCCTCTAAAAAAATATGATAATATTTATGTTGTGTCCTCAACAAGTTATAATCTTCATCCTCTCATATCAGATTCTTCTTTAAACAAAATAGACAGTTTTTTCTTTAGCACCCCTTACTTAAAAAGAGAATTAAAAGAGATTGTCAAGTTAGATGATTTTGATTTCGAAAATATTAAATCATTATTAATAAATCTTCCCCCCAGCAAAATTACTCAAACAACATTCGATTTTAATATTTATAAATTAAATCCCGAAGATATTAATTTATATCTAAAAGTAGAAAATGATAAATGAAAATTATTTTAACGAACGACTTTTATGAAGATTACGGAGGAGCAGGACAAGTCTTTGATAATTCTTTAAATCTTCTCAAGAAACATAGTCATGAAGTTTCATCTTTTGTGCTAGCAGAAAATAGTCTCGGCGAGGAAATAAAAAAAACCGGTTCATATTTTATAAAACCCAAAAACAGACTAAACCTTTTTTTTCTTAAATATTTTAATTACCCTTTGTATATAAAATTTAGAAATTTCATTCGAAAAACTCATCCAGATATAATTCATTGCCATCAAAATTATTGTAGTCCATTATCTTTACTTCTTGCAGCAAGACTTGAAAACATTCCCGTAGTCCAAACAATCCACGATTTCGGTCTTTCTTGTATGTCAATCGGAATAAATAGAAAAACAGGAGAAATTTGTAATAAAGGAAAATTATTTCAGTGTTTTAAAAATAAATGCGTTCCATTAAATATGTTTATAATAAATGCTTTAGCATGGAAATTAAGACAATGGACAATTAGAAACATGACGGATGCAATTATTTGTCCAAGCAAAACCCTTGTAATAAACATGAATAATTTAGGTTACAAGAACATTTATCAACTCTATAATTTTGTAGAGTTTTCTGATAATAAAAAAAATAATAAGAAATACGATCTTATTTTTGTTGGAAGATTAACGGAGAGAAAAGGTTTAATAAGCTTAATTTATGCATTGAAAAAAATTATTATTGATTTTCCTCAGTGCAAATTATTAATTATTGGTGATGGACCAGAAAGAAGTAAGATTAATAAATTAGTTTTACAATTAAATTTACAAAATAATGTTATATTTAAAGGAACCGTCAAGTCTTTAGAAATATCCAATTATTATCAACAATCAAAAATATTTATAATTCCTTCAATTGGTTCAGAAAATAATCCTCTTGCCATAATAGAAGCAATGGCCAGTGGTTTGCCAATTGTAGCAAGCAACATAGGAGGAATTCCGGAAATGGTTGAAGATGGTAAAAATGGTTTTCTTTATCAACCTTTAAATATTAATAAATTAGCCAAAGATATAAACACTTTATTAAAAAATGAAAAATTAAGAGATCAATTTAGTAATAATAATATCAATAAATACAAAAAAAACTATACCTCAGAACATCATTATAATAAGCTAATAAAAATATATAAAGAAATATTGAAACAATCAAGGTTATCTGTGTTTTTCTAAAACTTCACTATTAGATAAATACTCAAAGCTTTCTTCACCAGAAACATATCTTAATAATTGTTCTAATTCATCCCAAAGTTTGAATTTCTCTATCTCCCATGAGTGGCCCCAAAGATGCCAAATTCCTCCAAACTTGTTAACATGATTAAAAGTATCTTCTGCAATTTTTTTCCAGTCGGTTGAGAACATAAAAGGTATAAATTTAATATTATTTCTGACACACTCATTTATATTTGAAATAATATTTTTTGATGGATAAACATGAATTGTAGTACCAAATGCAAAAAAATCTTTTGGGTAATCGGTAATAAAAGATTTTACCGTTCTGGCTCCTAAAAACCCAGTTTTTTTAACAATAAATTTTATTTTTTCATTATATTCACCTCTTGGATAACAAAATACTTTTATCTCTTTCTTTATCAGGCTTTCGGTATATTGTTTAGATTCAACGAGAGATTTATAAACTCCAGTTTCATCTAGTTGTGTCAATATATCATGCTTAATAGTGTGAGCCCCGATTTCAAAATCATCGCTCAAATTTACAATCTGTTCTTTAGACAATAAATTTTCTTTCAGTTCATTATGTTTGGGAGAGACATAAAACGTTCCTCTTATCTTATATTTTTTTAGCAGCCTGCTTAATTTTATGTCTAATACATGACCATCATCCCAGCTTGTGGTTATAATTTTAAGTTTTGTCATTTTTTAGCCTTTATACATATAATTAATGGAAAATTATCATCTATATATTCTATTTCTTCTTTTTTTAATTCAGATAAACTTATACCTTCTAAAAAACTAATACCCACTAAAATATTTCCATAACTTTTAATTAGTAAATTTTTTTCTTTAAAAAATTGTTTAAATATATATTGTGCTCCGGCTTTTGTGAATCTCCAAAAATCATTTTGTAATCCCGCAGAATAGTCTATTCTGGAAATTGTTGGAACGGAACAAAGCAATATTCCTCCGGGTTTTAGCATTTTATACACAGACTTTAATACTGCCATATAGTCATCTATTTCATGAAGTGTTTGCGTTAATATGATGCAATTATATTTTTCTTTTGGTAATCCTTTTGTATCTCTAAGATCTGCATAAACTGTTGCATTTTTATTGTTTAGATTAATATCCAAAATATCAGAAGATGTAACTTTTTTGTTGCCAAATAGTTTTGTGTAATTATTATTTAGTATCTCTAAAACACTGCCCTTTATGTCTTGTGAATTTTCTTTAAGAAATTGTTCGATATAATACCTATCTATGGGTTTTCCTCTATCTCCTCCAAACACCTCACTTATTGGTTTTAATTTCCTTAAATTTCCCCAATCAATAGGATTTTTAATTCTATTCATTTTCAAATAAATTGGAGAAAATATTTTACAAAATAATCTATATATCATTTAATAAATTTGTATAAAATAAGTATATAAAATACAATACAAATTGTATCATAAGGAAATTATTTTATTAAGACAATAATTCAAATAAAGCATTAAGTGGAGTTAATATGCACATTTGTTTATTGAACGATGTTTTTTATCCAGAAATACAAGGTGATGTTGTCAGAATTTATAAAGATTTACTGGTTATGAAAGCTGCTGGTTATAAAGTTACTTTAGTTTCTCCAAATCAAGGTAAAAAAAATATTAATTGTTATCAAGTCTCAAAAAACCAGTCCCTTTTTATAAGTCTTCCGCGAGCAGTATTGGATATTCATAAAAAAAATAAAGTAGATGTGATTTGGATAAACAGATATGCATATATATTGCCTATGTTTTTAATAGCAAAAATAATAAAAGCTAAATTAATCTGTGAAATACATGGGCCAGAAAGAAAAGAAATGATGCTGTTTAGTCATTCAATAAAAAAAATAATATATAACTTTATTTATAAAATTAATGAATATGCAATAAAATTATCAGATAAAGTAATAGTTGTTGAAAAGAACTTATCAAGATGGTTAGAAAATGAATTAAAAGTAATTAATAATAAAATTATTTTTATTGGAAATTATCCTGATTTAACTATTTTTAAACCTGATTTTAAAAAAAATAAATCTTTTATTATCGGATATTTAGGGACACTTCAAAGAGGGAGAATAGACCCTCTTTATAATTTGATAGAAAAGAAAAAAAAATATAATTATTCTATTATTGGAGAGGGAGAGGATAGACAAAGGATATTAAATTATCAAAAAAAATACAAAAATATTTATTATCATTCAGAAAATAATTACGAAACAATTCCTTTTTATATAAAAAAATTTAATCTAGGCATAGTTATTTCTCTTGATTCGAATATAGAATTTTCCGAAAAAGGTCCACCAATGAAACTTTTTGAATATCTTGCTTGTGGAATTCCGGTTTTGGCAATCAATTTACTAGACATTAAATCGCTATTAGAAGAAAACGGATTGGGATTAGTTGTTGATAGTAATGATTTAGAAATGGGGATAGAGAAGATCAGAAAAAAATATTTTTGGTACAGAAATAATGTTATAAAATTTCGCAAAATAATGAAAGAAAACTATTCTTGGGAAAAAGAAAAAATAAAAATCGTTAAAATTTTAGAAGAATTTGAGAGAAAAAAATAATCTCTTTAAAATATTACTTCTTTTTATTTTTTTTTCTTTTGCCAATTTCACATATCTTTTTTGATCATTCATAAATCGACTTTCTATACTATCTCTATTTTTTCTCCACACATATAAGTATTTTGGAATATTTGCTAACTCATATTTTTCGGACATTCTTAACCAAAGATCATAATCCTGAGATCTTACAAAAGATTCGTCATAATGTCCCACTTCTTCTAAGCATTTCTTTCTGATCATGGTAGATCCATGAATAATACAATTATCAACCACCAATAACTTTTTTATTTTTTTGTTTGTTATGGGTTTTTCTTCAATTCCAATTATTTTTGATTTTTCATTTATCATCTTTATAAAAGTACCAACAACTGCACATTTATTATTGTTTTCTAAAAAAATAACCTCTTCATTCAATCTATTGGATAAAGAAATATCATCAGCGTCCATTCGGGCAATATATTCACCTCTCGTTTTTTTTATTCCAATGTTCAAAGACTTAGTTAAACCAATATTTTTACTATTATTAATAATTATTATTCGGGAATCTTTATATTTTTTAAGTATCTGAAGAGTATTATCGGTTGATCCGTCATTAATAATAATAAATTCAAAATCAGAAAAAGTTTGATTTAATATACTGTCGATTGCTTCTTTTAAATATTTTTCTCCATTATAAACTGACATTAAAACCGTAACTTTAGGATTTCTCATTTTTATACCAAGATATAAAATTTTTTATACCCCCTTCAATTTTAACTTTTGGTTGGTAATTAAACATTTTTTTAGATTTTTTAATATTGGCAAATGTTACTGGCGGGTCTCCGGGCTGTTCCGATAAAAAGCGAATTTTTGCTTTTTTCTTTAAATTTTTTTCAATTAAAGAAATTAAATATAATAGGGGAGTCGGATCTGAATTTCCCAGATTAAATATCTCGAAGTCAAAATTTTTATTTAAAACTGAAAATATTCCGTCTATGATATCAGAAACGTATGTATAATCTCTTTTAGTTTTTCCCTTACCAAACAGAGTAATTTCTTTATTACTATTAATATTATCTGTAAATTTATATATTGCCATATCTGGTCTTTGTCGGGGGCCATAAACAGTAAAAAATCTAAGAATTGTAATGGGAAGATGATAAAGATGATTATAAGTATAACAAAGCAACTCGGCTGCCCTTTTACTTGCTCCATAAGGTGATATGGGATATGTCTCATCTTTTTCGGAAAAGGGAATTTTAGAAGCATTTCCATATACCGAAGATGATGAACCTATAATCAATCCTTTTATTTTGTTTTCCTTACAAGCATCGAGAATATTTAATGTTCCATTTACATTAATATCAAAATACAACTGAGGTTTTAATATTGAATATCTGACACCGGGCTGTGCTGCCAGATGGATCACTTTGTAAAAATTATTTGTTTTAAATATACGTCTTAATTTATCTTTATCTCTTATATCTGCTTTTATTAATTTAAATTTTGACTCTTTCAATATATGTTTAATATTTTTTCTCTTAATCCTTGGATCATAATAATCAATAAAGTTATCAATACAAAAAATATTGAAATGTTCTTTTAACAATCGTTCAATTAAATGACTTCCTATAAACCCTGCGCCACCTGTTATTAAAATATTTTTATTCATAAACTACCTCACACCAAATTTCTCCCCATCTTATATCCAAACTTTTTTGTTTTAAACCAGCTTCTAGTAGTTCCTTAAGAAAATCCTCTCTTGTATACTCAATAAAATGGGTAGGATCAAGACGGTAATCAATTCCCAATTCCTTTTTAAGTGGAACTCTCCAATCTCTATCAAAAGTTGGAACTCTAATAAGAAAACACCTCGGATTATATTTCTTTTTAAGTTTTTTTAAAAATCTCACTCTATTTTTGAAATGTTCTAACACGTTAGATAGTATGATTACATCGAAATTTTTATCAGGCAAAACTTTAAGCACGTCTCCAACAATAAATTTTAACTTATTTGACTTATAATTATTAATAGCAAAATCAATATTATTAGAATTAATATCAATGCCAGTAATATTAACACCTGGGATATTCTTTACAATTTTATAACTCAATAATCCATTACCACATCCAATATCTAAAATCTTTTCATTTAATTTTATGTTTTTAATAAAAAAATCATGATAATTTATATGTCGATGTTTGCTGTGAATTCCATTTCCATATTTTATCGACCAAGTACCCTGTAATTGATATAACAAATTATCTAGTTCAAGAAGATATTTAAGTCCATCCTTAACTAAACTTCTTTTTAAAAAAAAATTAATAAGCCTAATAGTAAAGTCAGTTTTTTTCATCATATTAATTATTTATTAGAGATTTTATAGCATTTATTTCTAACTTCAATATTTTATCGATTGAATAATTTTTTGTGATATGTCTTCTTGCGTAAATAGAAATATTTTTCTGTAAATTAATATTATCCAAAATGGTAGATATTGCAAAAGCAATACTTTTATAGTCTGTATTGCACAAAACCCCATTTTCCATATTTTTAATCTCATCCCTTATTCCGTTAACATTAGTTCCAATAACTGCCATTTGACAACTCATTGCTTCAAGTAGTGCTTTTGGATGTCCTTCATAAAAAGAAGGTAAAATAAATATTTTTGCCTGGTTGAAATATTTGGGGAGATTAAAATTGGACACTTTTTCTAAAAATGTAACATTTAAACCATTTTTTTCAATTATTTTTTTTATGTTAATGTCGTTAACACACCCGCCAATTAAAAGCAACGATATATTTCTATTTTTGGATTTTAAATATATTAATGACTTAAGTAATCCTTCAATATTTTTTTGTCTATCTAATCGTCCCAGGGTTACAAGATCATATATTTTTTTTATGTTATTTAAAGGTTTAAAAACATCAGTCAAAACGTAATTAGGAATTATCCTTATTTTATCAGGATTTAAATTATAATTACTAACTAAATAATTCTTTTGCCATAAAGACGTTACAACTCCCATATCTGCATTCAAAAAAGCATTTTTTTCAAGTTTTTCTGCTTTTTTGATGATATTTTTATCATTCGTTTGTTGTTTTACAAAATAGCTATAAAGATATCCACATCTAGTTATTAATTTTTTTTTATATTTTTTTTTCAAAAATACTGCCAAATCCGAACCTGGTATTTGATTAGTTTTAAAAATATCTGTGTTTCGAATTTCTTTAGAATGTTTTAATAATAATTGGGCTAATGAAAGGTTATGAATAGAAAAATTATTTAATGGAATTAAATTAATTTTATCAATAAGCTTAATATAAGATTTGTCCCTCTCACCTCCAAAAGTAATAAAATTTATAGATTTTAATAATTTGCTTAATCTTTTATAAAGTTCTAATTCCCTATTAATACTTCCATTATTAAACCACGTTTCGAGACCAACGCCATAAGTGAACATAAGAGTCAATGTTATCTCATTTAATGTTGTTTTAATCATTTTGTTTTTCAAGCACTATCCATAAAGAACCAGTATGTAAATTTTTATTACTAATAATTTTAGACAATTTAGGGAAAAGCAATTTAGTAATCATTTTTTTAATAGAAAAATGTAAATGCTCATTTCCTTCATAATCGATTTGAACAATCTTCATATTATTTTTCTTTGCTTTATATTTTACAAATCTTATTGCTTCGTCGGTAGAAAAAAACCATTTATGTCTATCGTCGGGTTTTTCAAAAGGTAATCCATAATATTTTAAATGTTGATTAGAAGCATAATCACTATTAACTAAGTAATTAAAAAAGGAATTGTAAGGATTAGGAAGAGAAATAATTACATTTTTTTTAGAGACACGACATAATTCATCAAAAACAACGTGGATATTATCAAGATGTTCTAAGACATCAAAACACAGAACGCAATCAAAAAAATTATTTTTAAAAGGAATTTTTTCTTTTTCTAAATCTACAACTTTATCAACAGTACTTCCAAGGCCAATACCGATATGTGAAAAACATTCATTTTGATATTTTTTCAAATAACACTGATCTGCTCCCACATCTAATATTTTCCCTTTAAGGATAGAGGAATATTTGTCAAAAACATAAAAAGCCTTAGATTTCCGATCATAATATTGATATTTTGTCTGAAACATTATCATAGCAATTTCGAATACATTTTTTCATAATAAAGCCTAGCAATGTTAGTCCAATCATACTGGCTGGCAAGTTTTGGAGCCATTTTTTTATAATCGTTTTTATCTAACTTTTCTAATACAAATTCTGATTTTTCAACCAATTCATCAAGAGGTCTCTTCGATTTACATATAAAACCGTTTTTTCCCTCAATTATTATATCCTCTGCCATTCCAACATTCGTAGTTACAAGCGGTATTCCACAAGCCATAGATTCAACTATTGCTTTTGGACCACCTTCTTCACGAGAAGTAGTCAAGTATAAATCAAGAGCATTATAGTATTTTACTAATTCAAAATAATTTTTTTCGAAAATATGTTTATAAGAAATTTTATATTCATCTAATTTTTTCTTTACATAACCTCGTGCGGGACCGGTTAATAGAACAAAAATAGGATATTTTTGTGATAGAACCTTTAAAACATCACATAAAATATCTGGTCCTTTTATGGTTTTAGGGACAAAACCCTCACTCCATCCCGCCCCATCCTTTTGAAAAGACCCAATACATAATGAATTATTTGGAATTCCAAGTTTGGTTCTAATTTGCAAATATTCCGTTTGAGTCACAGGTCTAAATAGATAAGTATCCACACCCAAAGGGATTACTATTATTTTATTATCAGGTACCTTCAAATCAATTAGTTTTTCTTTTGTTTTTGAATTTGAAGTATGAATATAATTAAATCTTAAACTAATCTCTTTTAAATTAAAATGTAATATGTTGTCGTTCGGCTCAATATGAAAACATGTAATAATATTCTTATTATTATAATTTGGTTCAATAAATTCTTTTTTATTGAATAGTAGATGTTTCGTCCCATAGTGAACAATTTTACCTGATATATTTTTATCAGAAAATCTTATAGAAGATTTAAGTAACTTTTGCTTATTGAGATTTTTAGTTATATAATAAGCATCATAATAAATAGACCAGTTAGCATCTTCAGAAATATAGTACATTTGACTATTTTTACAATAAATTTTCATTTTTTAATGGTTTCTCCAATAAATTTTTTCATAATCTTTTCAGGGTTTTATTGCTTTTACTTTTAAATCATCATAACCCAACATAATAGTTATCATGACCAGCGCCCAGATTAATAAACTAGTACCATGTATGTCGCTCACTTTGTTTCCAGAAGAAATATTTGCTCCATAATAATCTGTTTGACTACGGTCTCTAAAATACGAAAATCCTCCATCCTTTTTATAGTGTCTTTTAATTAAGGGTAATAATATTTTAGTTAAACATTTTGTTATTTTAGAATACTTATACTTATTTTTGAGTTGATTGGAACATCGAAAAAGAACGTAAATGTAATCCACTATAAAACATGATTCAGGGGGTGGAAAATGACTTAAACAAAAATCTATAAGTTGCTTTGGATAATGTATGGCAGTTTCTAGATGATCCAAGGCAGATAATACTTTCATAGCCCCATTTATCATTTCTGAAAAATCTGTTGTATTTAAAGAATAGCAACCTGTATTTTTATCTACAATTTTATTTAGGAAGTTTAATAAAAATTTTCTTTGAATTTCCTTTATTTCATTATCTATATTGCTTGTCGCAAGTAAGGTTACATAAGCAGAGAACAAACCCCCTGCGTTCCAGGAATTATGCCAATCAAGACCGTTAATAAAAGATTCAAGCTTTTCATTTTTTATAAAAAAACCACTATATGGAAGAAAGGTATTATCACCTACTTGTAAAAGCGTTACAATAGCTTGCTTTGTTTCTCCCAGAATTAACTTTTCTTTCGAAGTTAAAATGTAAGATTTCTCTATGTTTTTCCAAATTATTTCTTTTATATTTTTTTTATAATCAATAGTTTTAAGAAGATTACGGTCCATAAAGGAGTTATTTTCAAAGGAGTTTCCCAAAAAGGTATCATCTTTCTTTTGAAATGATTTAATATATTCGGTCCAACTATTTTTATCTTTTGAATTTTGCCTATCCCAAACACCTAACATATAATAAGTTTTTAAAGCAAGACAACTAAAACCTAATGATATCTCCCCTCCCAAAGGTGTAATTCCAGAAATACATGGTAAAAATTTCCAATTTTCTCCACATTTGAGTGTGTTGATAAAGTCCAAGGATGATGCAAATGCTTTTTTTATATAATAATAATTAGAATTCACAATATTTTATTGAGTCGTCTCTATAATTATAGGGTTTTAATATTGATTTATAAAAAGACTTTTATCAAAAATGGTAAATTTTTTAATCTTTTTCTTCGCTGTAGAATAATATTTTTATCTTTAAGCAAACTTAAAAAAATTTTATAATATTCGTTGCACATTTTTTCTGAGGTATGTGGATATGAATATATTTTTTTCTTTATGGCAGGGTATAAATTTTTTATTTTTTGCAGACCTTTTTCAAAATCTTCATAAATAAAAGGAACACCAAAACCCCGACAGTATTCGGGTAATGCACCGCTATTTCTATATAATAATGGAAGACCACACAAGGCCCCTTCAATATGATGCATGCCTGCAGGTTCATTTTGAGAAGCCGTTAAATATACATGATTCTTTTTTAATTCATTAGTTAGTCTTCCTTCAGATAATGGAAAAATATATTTTGAATTTATAAATTTGAGACCGTTAGGAAGGTTCCCAATAAATGTAAATTCAAATTTACTGGAATATTTAGGAGAACTCAATAAACAATCAAGTTTTTTATATATATCAAATCCTTTGAAAAAATTACCTCCCCAATGATGAGTAACAATTTTTAATTTTCCGCTCTTCCAAATGCTCCCACCCTTACTGTTAAAAATTCTAGTGTCTCCTCCATTTAAAACTACAGAATTATACTCATTTTTAATATTTTGTTTTACATAAAGATCTTTTAACCAGTGAGAAATATATATAGTATAATCAGCTATAAAATTAGCCTTAATTATAAGTTTGTTTACTCCTTTTGTTCCTTTTCTTTCATCGCATTCATTTATTCTGTGGACAACCAAAGCTCCTGAGTTTCTAAACAATAAATATTTAACAATATCTTTATGATTAAAGACACAACTTTGCAAATTCTTTCTCGGCTCTGTAAGTAGAATTATATCTATATCATTGCTCTTTAAATCATAGACCACTTTCCATCCTTTATTCTTTAAAAAAGAAGAAAGTGATTTCCCAAACTGATTGCCGCCTCCCCATGGACCATTATGAATTTTCATACCTAAAGATATCTTATAAATGTTCTTGTTTAACATATTATTTTTTTAAAACGATCCCATTTTGACCACCAAAAGATAAATCACCATTAGGTTGGTTTCTATATGAAACTAATAGTCTCTTAACTTTAAATCCTATTTTTTTTGAAAGTTGAATAACATAATCTAATGATACAATTAAATTAACCTCATTAATATTACTATCAATTTCCATATAGCCTCGTTTTAATAAAATTTTTTCTATAACTCTGTCTAGATAATAAAAGAATATAGAATTTCTATTATATGAGAACTTGTGATATCTGCCAAAGTATAATATAGCAATACCATTTTCACGCAAAACTCTATAACACTCTTCAAGATACTTATTAAAAATTGTTATTGATTTTACGTGCTGAAGCACAATAAAAGAATATACGATATTCACAGAGCCCTTTTTAAGGGGAATTTTTTTACCGTTAGTTTTTAATAATCTAATATTTTTAATATTCATCTTGTTTAGCTCTGTTTTTACAAAGTCGTATTCACCGTGGATATCAACACCTATTGCATTTTTAAAATACTTAGATGCAGCTGCCAATAATCTTCCTCCACCATAACCTATTTCCAGGATGTTTTTTTCTTTATGGCCATTAAGAAGAAAAGGAGATAAAGGCTTTAAGATGTGTAAATTAAAATCATATAGCCCTTTAGCAAATGAAGTTTTTTTATCTTTGGAATTATTAAACCATGCAAAAAAAGCATCATCTGATCTAATTCTCGATTCCTCTATTTTTTTTTGGAAGCCCTTTATTTCATTCTCGATCTTACTTTTATTCATGATACTCTAAAGTTTTACTTTAAAATTATTTGCAAGCATGATTTTTTTATGAAAATAAAAAATTTCTTTTAAAGAAAAAAGGGAAGAAAACTATCTTCTTGGGATTCTTAATCCTAAAAACAGACACGCCATTTTTTATATGTTTTAACTCAATTAATTCAAGTCCTTCTTTGAATACTTTATGCCAATTTGATAATGCCTCTTGTTCCTTTACTCTATTTGAATCATCGAGAATAAAGATTGTATCATTTGTTATATACTGTCTTATAGCATAAATACAAAACTCTCGTCCATATTTATATGCTAATGGCCCATCTATAAAAACTAAATCGATCTTAATATTTTTCAAATATTTTAAATATGATAAAGAATAACTTAAAAATAATCTAAAATTAAAAAAGTGTTTCGTAATTGGAGCATGATGCAAAATAATATTTCTTTGTTGTTGATCAAGAATTTTCTTGGTTTTTTCAAGATATTCACTACTATCTTCTACAGAAATTAATAATGAATCTTTAGGTTTTATTTTGCTAAAAAGTAATGTTGATAGGCCAGATCCAAACTCTAAAATTATTTTTGGTGATGTTTTATTAACAATATATTCTAATAACTGAATTCCCTCATAAGATATTGTTGAATTATTAATAAGTTTTTTAAACTTATCAGATACTTCACAGGTTTTATATCTTTGATTTCTAATTAATAAATTCTTTAAATTCATAATTTATTTCTGGGCAATACACCAAACAACCCATGGCCACTTATCATCGTTATTGTTAGCTAACATGTAATCTCTTTTGTTTTTCCTAACATCAAAAGATTTATAATTATTTAAAATAAAATTTCCTATTACTTTTCTATTTCCCCAAGAACCTATAGTTATAATTTTATTAAACATTTTATGTATCTGTTTAAAACCTTCTTTGGTAAATCTAAAATAGTCAGAAACATCGTGAATTGGATTAAAAGTACAACTAGTATTAATATTGAAACCGCCTTTCTTTAAAATTCTGTACATCTCTTTAACTGCTTGGAAAGGATTTGGTACGTGTTCTAATACTTGATCGGTTACAACAACATCAAATTCACCATTTCTAAATGAAGACAAATTCATAATATTGATCTGAGGATATGTAGTGGATGTAAATTTACTTCTATTAGAGAACATTTTTCTTATTGAATATTCATCATTTTCGCTTATTAGAAGTATTTTTCCTGAAATGTTATTTTTTTTTATATAACGTTCAATTTTGTTGTACATGAAAAATCTACTAGTTGAATATCTTCTCCCAAAATTGATTTTACCTTTACCATTTTTTTTGTTTCGAGCAAAAAAATAAATTATTTTTTGAAAATAAAATGATAAAATTGTCATAATTTTATTGTTTTTTAATTATCCATAATTGATTTCTTTTTTTTGTTTCGAAAAGTTGATTGCTTAACCGATTATCAATTTGATATGCCAAAACTTTATATTTTTTTAATATTGATTTTAATTGTTTTTTAGAAATTAAATTTAAAGAATCAAAATAATTGCTCGGTCTCTTATTAATATGTAAAATTAGTTTGTTAAACCATGTTGGCATAAACAATGGTAAATAAAGCTTATAGTGGGGTTCCCATGTTTGAAACAGATCATAGTTAGGACACATAACAATAAGAAAACCCTTCCTTTTTACAACTCTTACCATTTCGCTAATTGCTTTTTCTACATTTTGTACATGTTCTAGCACAGTCCAACAATAAATATAATTAAAATAATTATTATTAAAAGGTATTTTTTCTGCAACGCCCCTAAGTGATTTTTCCTTTGGAATATTATAAATTTCTGATTTTAATTCTATAATTTTTAAGGCTTCTTTATTAGGTTCAATAGAATAAACATCACATCCTCTAATAAAAAATTCTAAGAATTCAGCTCCCGTACCTCCACCAACTACTAATACCTTTTTATTTTTTTCAAATTTAAAATCAAGTAACCCCTCTAAACTATTAATATGAGCCCTCGCAGTGCTTGTCTCTTGTTTTCTAAAATTAATCCTTGATTTATAATCTGTCAAACCAAGCAAAGAATAATAAAAGTTTTTATAATATTTTTCCGTTAATAAATTAACTTTAGCTATCAAGTCTTCCTTTTTCATATTTTTATATTTTTTCTAATTTCCATAATGCCTCAGAATGTATGACTCCTCTTTCAAAAACTTTCCCATTTATTTGAAATGTTTTCTTCTCCCAAAATTTTTCATAGGTTTCTCCAGTAATTCCATTTCTGACTGCAGTTATTGGTATGTAATTACCCGGCATCAAATGATGATTTTTGTAATTAATAATAATTCTATATTTACCTTTTTCGTTTTTTTTAAAAATTATTTTGTTATTATCATTACTTACTGACCATATACATACCCTCATATTTTCATCAAGGACTCCAATATAAAAACATAGTTCTTCTATATATTTTAAAAGCTCAAAATCTAAGAAAATATTAAGTGATTCTTTCATAGAAATTTCATTAACATTATTATTTTTATTATCTATAATGCCAGAATTTAAATATTGGATATCTCCTGAGGACAAACTATGTTCAATGTGTGCCTCATTTTTTTTAATTGACTCTAGTCTTAAATTTCTTGATATCTCTTGATATTTAATTAATCCTTTATAAGTATTTCCAAAAAAAATGGATCTACCTTCATGTAAAACCATAACCTTTGAGCAAATAACCTTAATTTGTTCTAGATTGTGGCCCACAAAAACTACACCCCTTACTTCTCTTTTAAGATTAGAAAGATAGCGTAGGCATTTGTTTTGGAAATTTAAATCACCCACTGCAAGAATTTCATCAATAAGTAATATTTCTGGACTGCAATGTATTGCAACGGCAAAACCCAATCTTACAAACATACCCGAGCTATAAGTTTTAACTGGTGCATCCAAAAAATCACCAATATCTGCAAAATCCACAATGGATTTAAATTTATTATCTATTTCTTTCTTACTCATCCCTAAAATTGTTCCATTAATATAAATATTTTCTCTTCCGGTGAGAAGGGGATGAAAGCCTGCCCCCACTTCAATAAGCCCTCCAACCCTACCCTTGATTTGTATTTCCCCCTCATCGGGATTAAGAATTCCATTTAGCATTTTAAGAATGGTAGTTTTTCCAGAACCATTTGGTCCGATAATTCCTAAAGTTTCACCCTTCTTTAATTCAAAAGATACATTTTTTATTGCCCAAAATTCTCCCCCTCGAAGCTTTTCGGTATGAGCATTAAAACCTAATATATTATTGCTGATATCCAATAGTCCATATTTAAGAAGATGTGGTAAATCTTTCGAAAACTTCTTTGAAACATTAGAAAATTCAATAATATTATTATTCATATCATACTGCCTCTGCTATTTTACTTTGAGCTCTATCAAAAATAATCCATCCTAAGAGAAAAATAATTAATGAGATTAAAGAAGAAATTAAGTATTCATTAATAGTATTAGAACTTCCCAATATAATTATATCGCGAGGAGTTTTTATTAAATAATAAACAGGATTATATTTATTTATTTGAATAATAAAATTATTTTCACCTGGGGTATACATAATTGGCATTAAAAATAATAAAAAACCCAATATTATATTTATTAAATTATATATATCTTTAATAATTGTATTTAATAAAGAAGTGATAAAACCTAATCCTAGAGTTAATAAAACGAGGGGAATTACTAAAAATGGAAATAATAAAAATGAGGGATTGGGTATTATTCCATAAAGAATATAAATAATTATAAGTAGAGTCATGCGGGCAATAAAATCAATTAACACTTGCCCCAACGAAGATACAACCAATGCCCCTTTGAAAAAATTAATTTTTGTAATAAATGAAGCAGCGGAAGAAATACTGCTAGTAGTTGCCATTAGGCCTCCTGAAAAAATTTGCCAAAGCGATATTCCCAACAATCCATAAATTGGATAAGGTACGGGAATATCAGAAATATCAAGAATACCAGAATTACCAAGCAGTAAAAAAGTTACTATTGCCATCAATGGAATCAATAATATCCAAAAAAAACCTAACAATGATTGTTTATATCTTGTTTTAAAATCCCTTAAAAATAACTGCCAAATCAATTCTTTTGAATTAATAAGTTCAAGCACCATTATGGGTAATCGATTTAGTAGATTACCTCTATAGAAAATCGGTTTATATATTTTTATATCTTTAATCATTTTTATACTCGTAAAAAACTAAGTTTAAATAGGCTTTTTTTGATAAAAGAAACTTTTTATAATCTCTGTAGTTTTGTTATTTATCTTTCTTCTTAAAGAATTAACTGAATTTTTTCTATCAACTATCTTTTCGATTTTAGAGACCATACTTCTGAATTCTTCTCTGTTTAAATTCATACAAAAACAATTTTTTGGACTTTGGTGATTGTATAAAGAAACATCAAAATTTTTATCAACGAGTCCTTGTTCTTTGCAGAAGTCAAACGCTTCAGTACCTGGATATGGTGTAAATATACTATAGGCAATATAATCTGATTTAATTTTTTTTATTGCTTTTAAAGTATCATTTAATGTTTCTTCTGTTTCCTGAGGAAATCCCACCATAAAAAAAGTCTGCAATATAATACCATAACTTTTTATAATTTTTGCTGCACTAATTGCTTCATCGATGGTAATATTTTTTCGCATTTCCTTTAATATTTTATTATTTCCCGACTCAACGCCAATTTGTATTAAATTGCATCCTGCTTTTTTCATTAATTTAATTATATCGTCATCAACTAATCTAACATGAAGTTCACAGCTCCATTTAATTTCTGGTAAGTAATTAATTATTGCTTCGCATAAAATTTTTATTCTATTTTTGCTTACACCAAACGTATCATCATCAAAATGTATTGAATTTATACCCATTTTATATAGTTCTTTCATCTCTTTAATTATATTGTCTATTGAACGAAATCTTACTTTTCTACTCCAAATTTTTCGAGAACCGCAAAAAAAACAACAATAAGGACAACCTCTAATTGTAAATATATATTGAAAAGCCGCTAGTGGATATTTTTTATAATCAATAAGTACTTTTGAAGCGTTTTTATGAGGAAAAGGAAGAGAATCTAAATCATTAATAAAATCTCTTGTAGGGTTTTCAATAATTTTTGAATTTTTTCGATAAATTACTCCTTTTATTTTTTTAAAACCAGTATTCTGACCTATTGCTTTAAGAATATTAACAATTGTATTCTCCCCCTCACTTCTTACCCCAATATCAACATGTATACATTTAAATATATCTTTTCCCGACATTGAAACATGAGGTCCACCCATAATAATAATAATATTTTTATTAATTTTTTTTGCCAATTCTGCAACCCTACATGCAGAAACAAAATTTGGAGATTTTACAGATATTCCAATAACATCTGGTTTATATTTTTTTATAGTCTTATTAACTTTTTTCCAAATAGGTTGTGATAAATTATTTAAATTAGTTAAATAATTATTAAAACCTTCCCCAGCCAAAAAACCTACTTTTATTTCCTCGCTTTCTAAATTAAAATCAGCATTATATACTTTTACATTCCAATCCGTTTTCTTTAATATTGCAGAAGCTAAATAACCCAAAGAAAGAGGGTATCTTACCAACGAGTATGAATCTTTAAATAATTTATAGTATGGAGGTTCAATTAATAATATTCTTTTTTTCATCGAACAAGATTATACTTTTTAAATATTAAAATATATAGCTATAATCAACTAACTTGACTAAAACGCTTTTTAAATATAGTATATATTACAACTAATTTAGAAAATAATAAATGAAAAAAGAATTACTCATTATATTTGGACTAATTTTTGTAAGTGTATTGGGCTACTTTGGTTTTAGATATTTTTCTCCCTTTGGTAAAACTGTAAATTATCAATTTAACTCTAAACTCCCTGGAGCCGAGGAAATTACTAATTTTTCTCCAAATAAAGACAAAGTGTTAAAAATTCCCACTCAAATTATTAAAACTAATCAAGTTAGATTTTCTTTAAATTTACTATCTAATAAAGTTGAATCGATTAAAGCAACTTTAAAATTTAAAAAAGGACCAAAAGAAATTAAATTAGGTGTAAAAGGAAATGAAAAAGATAGCTTCTCTTATAAACTTTTATACAATTCATTATTGCAAAATTTAAATTGGAAAAAAATAGATGATAGCGATTATACTCTTTGGCAAAAAGAAAAAAAATATTCAAGTATAAACGAATTCTTAAACAATCCTCCAAGCATAGAAAAAACTCTTTATTATTATTTAGACAAAAACAAATTTTCTACCATAAAACAAAATAATACAATATCAGGAAAAAATATTGTTTTTAATAACTATTTAAGGGGCAATCATATTTTACTAATCGAAGCAACTAAAAGCCCACTAATTTTAAAAGTTACCAAACAAGACATAAATATTTATGATGGAGAAGACAAATATAAAATTTCTATAAAAAAGGAAAATAAGATAATACTTGAAAAAACTATTGAAGATGATGGTATAACCGATACCAGCAGGTTAAGTATGGGTCCTAAAGAAGAAATAATCTCTCTAAAAGATGTAGGAGTTGGAATTTATGAGGTAAATATTACTTATATTGGAAAAGGTTTTGACAGTATAATAACAAAGATAGAAACAAATCAACCTAAAATCATCTTCAAGGGAAATATTTCTTTTTGGGGTGGCAAACCTATTGTTTTATATACTGATATAAAACAAATTAATATATCTTCTTCTGGAGAAGATCAAAAAAGTATAAAATTAGATGATAAATATGATCTTGATATAAATCAAAAAGGAAAGGTTTTTAATTTTAATTTAGAAACGTTATCCGGAACAAAAGAAAAAGGAGGATTATATAAATTAGACATTCCTAAAGGATACCTTACAGTAAGCGGTGTCGGATATTTTGCTTTAACAAAAGATCAATTTTTTAATCCTGAATTAGAAGACATAACAAGCATCGATAATCTTGATAATATTGAATATATTTTAACTAGTTATCATAGGGCAAAAGAAGAGGGTAATTGGTTGGTTTCAAAAATAGAATTTGATGTAAAAAATATTAAGATTGAAGATGAAAAATTATTATTTTCCCTAGAATCACCTGAATTAAAAAATTACGGGGGAGAATTAGAAATTGATAGTTTAGAAATAATAGCTAAAAGCGACGGTGTTTTTAAGGATAAAAACGAAGAAGAAGTAACCGAAAATTCAGAAAACAATAAATCTTTTTTTCAAAAAATTGCTGGCTTTTTTAATAATATATTAGATTCATTTAAAAATTTCTTTCAGAATATAGGATCTTTTTTTAGTAATATATTTAATTCTATAAAAACTTTTTTTGGGGGCCTATTTAATATAAAAAGTGAGGAATCAGAAAGCGAAGAACCCACTCCAGAAGAATTAGAAGAACCAACACAAACACCAACAGCAACGCTAACAAAAACACCAACAAATACCCCAACACCAAACCCAAAAACAACAATCACTCCCAAGCAAACAACGTCTCCAACTCCGATAGTCACATCAAAATCAAAACAGGAAATTTTAGTAAAAGTACTAAATGGAGGAGCAGAAGAAGGAGCTGCCGGAAAATTTGCGGATATTTTAAAAAAAGAAGGATTTACTAAAGTCGAAGCAACTAATGCCAGCACGCAAGGTTACAAAAATACTTCAATTGAATATTCAAAGATAAATAATATTTTTGCCGAAGAAATAATAAAACTGCTTACAAAAGATTATAAAATTATTAATAGAAATGAAAATTCTACTTCAAGTGCAGAAATCTCCGTTATTTTGGGCATAAAATAAATTCTTAGATTTAATATAAAATCTCCTCTAAAGTTAATTACATACAATTATTTTTGTGTTATTATGTTATTTAATGAACAACAATTTGTTAAAATCTGTTTTTGGGGATATTTCAATCTTTATTGTTGTCTGCTATACATTTTTTTTTCTTATAGAAACAGTTTTTCCAGGATTTATAACTTTAAACTTTGATTTTAATTGGATATTAATACCCTTTTTGTTTTTTGGTTTATTATCCATATTTATTGATAGCAAACAAAATAATAATATAGAAAAAAGTAAAATAAATAATCGGGATTATTTATTTATTATCTCTTTAAGTCTAATCGGAGGATTATTAATATTTTTTAAAACAAATGAAGGAATAATAATAAAATTATTATTTTCATTGTTAACAGCAATATTATTATTTATTTCCTCTTTAATAGTTTTTTTTCTCTCAGACGAAGAAGAAAAATTAACAAAAGATACATCCACAATTAAAATACATATAAATAACATTAAGTCACATGCTTATTTTGGGAAAAAATTATTAATTATTGGTGGAGGATTATTAATAATTATTTTGATTAATTTAATAATTTTTTTACCTAAGACAAAAAAAATATCTCCTCGGGTCATAAGTCAAACAAAAATATCTCCCACCCCCATACAATATTTTTTACCATGGGATGTGCTCGAAGAAGGTCCTTATGGAATTCTTCCCTCCGATGAAATCACAATAAGGGTGTTAAATGGAGGAAATTCTAAAAACTCTGCGGAAGATATAACCAAAATGTTAAAATCAGTTGGTTTCAAAAAGGTATTTTATCAGGATGCTGATAATTTTCAGTATAAAAACGCCACTATCCGATTTAAAGCAGAGGATAAAGATCAAGCATTATTAATTACAGAATTACTTAAAAATAATTATGATAATATAAGCAATGCTCCTCTTGGAACCGACAGTGCAGACATAATAATAATTTTAGGAAAAAAGACAAACGAAACAAACGAGATTAACTAGGTTATGAACATCCTAATAATCCCCTTAATTCTCCTGCCATTTATTTTTGAAAGGATTTTTCCTTATCTTAATAACTTAATTCCCGTAGGTTATGATCCGGGATTTTATCTATATCTTTTTAAGAAATATTCTGAAATTTCCCTTTTTTCTTTTAATAATCTTCCTCCCTGGTTAATAAATATGGATGAAATAGGTATTGGTATGGTAGGGAAATTCTTGACTGTATTTTTTCTCTCGGAAAAAATATTAATTCCTTTGATTATTTTCTTTTCGGTACTTTTATTTTTTTCAGTATATTTTTTATCAAAAAAACTTTGGGGAGAAAAAACTGCTTTTTGGAGTTCTTTTATTTTTGCCTGCTCTGCTATTCAGTTTAGAGTTTATTGGTATTTTTATCTTAAAAATATTGCTGCCATGTCCTTTTTATTATTTGCTTTTTACTTTTTATCATCCGGATCTTATTTAGCAATTATTTTTTCTGTTTTAGTCTTTTATTTTCATCGCCCGACAGCAATCATTCTTTTAATAACCTTACTTGTTTCTCTCATTTTTCAAAAAAAAGAGCGTAAATATTATTCAATAGTTTTAATATCCACTCTCATACTATCTTTGCCTTATTATATTATTACTTATAATAATAGTATTAAGCCGTTAATAGGGATGGTTGTAAATAGTTTTCTACCCAAAGCCGTTGGGGGATCTCTTGGGATTCCTTCCGGCTCTTTTTTTGATATTGATCAATTTTTATTGCTCTCCTTGCCTTATTTATTTTTCGGACTTTATGGATTTTATTTAAATTTTAAACAAAAGAAAAATTTATTCTTAACTATCCCTTTTATTTTTACTTTTATAGTAGTTTTCTTCCGGTTATTTTTTTCCCGCCGGATAATTCCTTTTTTTGATCTCTTCTTAATAATTTTTGCCGGATTTGGTGTTGTTGAATTCTCAAAATCAAAATTATTTAATAATCTTCCCAAATTTATTAAAAGAACTTCTGGTTTTATTTACGCTCTCATTTTAATTGTCTTTATTTCAATCTGTGTTTATAAAACCGGACAGCCGTTAATAACAGAAGATGAATTTAAAGAAATTAGAATGTTAAATAAAGTCGAAGAAAATGCCTACATCCTTGTTACCGATGCTGAATATACTCCTTGGGTTTACGGATGGTCGGACAGAAAACCGATTGCCCCTGGTTTTGGAGAATACGATATTTATTGGACAACAGAGGATTGGTTTAAATTTTGGAAAAGTGGTGATAGAGATATAGAACTACAATTACTGCAAAAACTCCCAAAGCCCCTATATATCTATTCCGGAGATCATCAGGCAACCTCAAATAAATTTAAGTTAGAAGGGGAGTGTTTCGAAAAAATTAACTACCGTACTTATCGTTTTCTTTGCTCAAAATAAAGTTATAAATGATTTCTTAATGTTGAAATCTGCTGCATTAAAACAGTATTTCCGAAAAGTATTAAAACAAAAATTATAATTAATGCATCGCTTCCCAAAAATATTCCTCCCAATACCGCAATAAAAGAAGCTCCCATAGTAGTTACGATATTATCCATGGCAATTCCGATAATTGCATCAGAAAGTCTGCCTTTCGGGTGGATGGTAAAATTATGAATTACAATAATTTCAGAAAGACAACCGACAATTCCGGTAAAGACTCCGGAGATAACAAAAGGAATCTTTGTTATTTCTGAAAATTTTACAACCGCTTCAACTAAACTCTCTGCTGCAAGAAGGATTATAGCTGCAGCAAATAAAAGTTCCACCCAAATTAAAATTGTAGAAAAATGCGAATAAATATTCGGTCCCTCATCAACATTGACCTCACTTGCAGTTTTTCTAAAAGTAAAAAGAATTGTGATACAAATTACTAAGATAACAATTCCAATGGGTCTATTTAATTGATATAAATCTCCATTAATTCCAGCAGGCGTATCATTAATCTTTCCGAAAATGACCATTCCTAAGGCAACAGATGTAGTAAGCAAAGATAAAAAAGTAAGGATAATAAGGGAATTATCGACTTCTCTTTTCGAAGGTTTAATTTCCTGCATGGAAATAGGGGTAACAGTTCCTCCGGCTTTTATTTTCGGAAACATTAATACATTTCTGTTTAGCTTGTCTGCTAAATTTTGTCTGTAAACACACCATGCTGCATGAAAAACATTATATATATTAGATCCGAAAGTAGTACTCGCTGCAATAATAGCAAGATTAACCGCTTTTAACGGATCACTTGATGCCACCTGCAGAGATAGCAAGGCGGAAACCACTCCGATTACCATATCCGGAAAAGCAGTTCCAAAAGATTGAAGTAATCCTCCGGCTAGTCCCGTTCTTCTTTTAAGAACTGCCGTAGTTCTTTCGATAATATTTGCAGTTTTTTTGATAAGATAGACGCCAACAGAAAAAGTAACGATAATTCCCAATATTGAAATATAATAATTTTCATTATTAATTAAATTTGTTAAAAATAATTTAGAAAGAAGAGCCAAAATCAAAAGAATAATTATATTCAAAAAATGATTTATTTTATCCATATTTAATCTATACTATCAAAAATATTTAAACTACGGTATGGTTTAATTTTAAGTTTTTATCATTGTTTACTTTGCCTTGTTCTGTTACAATATTTTAATTACATTTATACCGAATGTATAAATTAATACATTGACGGTATTTAAAAAAAGGAGAAAGAAAATGTTTAAAAATATGATTTCTCCCGTTCAGGCTTGGTTAATTTCCCAAGGAAGATGTGTCGGTTGCGGTACCCCCTTGGTAGGCGGAAAACACGAGAAAATTAAAGGAGATTTGGAAAAAGCAACTTGCAAATGCGGAAGGATTTTTATATACGATACGAAAACAAAAAAATACCGTCGGGCATTAATAAATGAGATATAAATAGAAAGAAGATCTTCGTGAGAAATAAAATTCCTAAAAAAAATTTGTTGTTATTCTTTCTTGTTGGCTTTTTGCTGATAGGATTAATTTTCGTTTCTTTAGTAGGAAGTAGCTTAAAAGCTCCCGACCCAAACTCAAAAGAAACAAAAACATTCGTGATAAAAAGCGGAGAAGGAGTCACGGAAGTTTCAAATCGTTTAGAAAAAGAAGGTTTAATTAAAAATAGTAATATTTTAAAAATATTAATAAAAATACAAGGTTTAGACAAAAAAATTCAAGCAGGAGAGTATAATCTTTCACCATCAATGAATGCAAAAGAAATTGCAAAAACATTCATTAAGGGTACTTTTGATGTTTGGATAACAGTTCCCGAGGGCTTACGGAAAGAAGAAATTGCAGAAAAACTAAACAAAGTATTGGGAGTAAATAAGGACGAATTTATAAATGAGGGTAAAGAAGGACATCTGTTTCCCGATACTTATTCAATACAAAAAGGGACAAGCGTAAAAGATATAGTAAAAATGATGGAAGATAATTTTAATAATAAAACCTCAAATATAATAAATAAAAGCCAAAAAGGCCAAACGGCAGAAGAAGTATTAATCCTTGCCTCGATTGTAGAAAGGGAAGCAAAAAACGATAGCGACCGTCCGGTAGTTGCCGGCATTCTTCTTAAAAGATATCAAAACGGCTGGCCGCTTGAAGCAGATGCTACCACTCAATACGTAGTTGGATTCGACGAAAATGAAAAAACCTGGTGGAAGAAAAACCTAACATATTATGATCTTCAGATTGACTCACCATTTAATACCAGAAAAAATCCCAATCTTCCTCCTGCACCAATTTGTAATCCCGGCATAGAAGCAATAGAGGCCGTTGTGAACCCAAAAGATACTTCTTACTGGTTTTATCTTTCGGATAATAAGGGTACAATGCATTATGCAAAAACCATTGATGAACACAATAATAATATCACTAAATACTTATCTCTATAAAATAAGACAAGTTGAAAAAAATTGCATCTTGACAATCTATTAAATTGGTAGTATAAAGTATAGACTCAAAGTAAATACCAATAAGGCGTACAAGATAGTACGCTCATTTTGGTATCCTTTATTATTTCGTTCTGTAATTTTTTATATAGGTTTTTTTGCACTTGTTAATAATTTATTAATAAATAACTAATGCCAAAAATAAAACCAAGGATTAATCAGGAGAGTCGAATCTTCTGGGGAAAAGAATACAAAAACCTCCCGCCTCTCGATCTTACTCTCGTGCAGCGTGAAAGTTATGAATGGTTTTTACAAGAGGCCATTCCTGATGTTTTAAGTGAAATTTTTCCGATAGAAGATTACACCGGAAAAAACTTTTCATTAAATATTAATAAACATTTTTTTGGAAAATCAAAACTTTCCCCCGAAGAAGCAATTAACAAAGGTCTAACTTACGACATCCCCCTAAAAATTGAAGCAGAGCTTTTAAATAAAGTATCCGGAAAAAAAGTAACCCAAGATGTCTTTTTGGGCGATATCCCAAAAATGACCGAAGTTGGTACCTTTATAATAAACGGAATTGAACGCTGTGTTGTAAATCAGTTGGTAAGATCTCCGGGTGTTTTCTTTACGGGATCAGTAGATCCTGCAACCGGAAAAACTCTTTTCAGCGCAGAAATAAGACCCCTTCGGGGTTCTTGGTTAGAGTTTGGTGTCGGAAGAAATAATGTTATTACCGTAAAAATAGACAGACGCAGAAAATTTCCGGTAACCACTTTCTTAAGAGCAATTGGAGTTGGAAGCGATGAAGAAATTTTAAAGATTTTTGAAACTGTTGATAAAAATAAAGATAGTCAATTTATCGCAAATACTCTCGAAAAAGATAATACAAAATCAACAATAGAAGCAATCCTTGAAATTTATCATAAAATGCGCCCCGGAGAACCATCAGTATTGGATAACGCTCAGGAGTTTCTCCAAAACCTTTTCTTTGATAAGAGGCGTTACGATCTTGGTAAGGTCGGAAGATATAAAATCAACAAAAAATTAGGACTTAATATTGAAAATATTTTTCAAAATCAAATATTAACAAAAGAAGATATAGTTGAAGCTGTTAAATATCTTATTAATATTCAAAGCGGAATCGGAAAAGTTGATGATATTGACCATCTTGCAAACAGAAGAGTAAGAAGAATAGGGGAATTAGTAGGTCTCGGTGCTTTTAGAGTAGGACTTTTAAGACTTGAAAGAACCATCAAAGAAAAAATGACCCTAACCCCAACAGATCTTCCGGTTACTCCTTCAATGTTTATAAACGCCCGTCCAATAACCGCAGCTGTTAACGAATTCTTCAGAAGCTCCCAACTCTCCGCAATACTCGATCAAACAAACCCTCTCTCAGAAATCGATAACTTAAGAAGACTCTCGGTTATGGGAACGGGAGGAGTAAATAGGGAAAGAGCCTCATTTTCTATAAGAGACATTAATACCAGCCAATATGGAAGAATTTGTCCCGTAAGAAGTCCTGAAGGTCCGAATATTGGTCTTGTTACTTATATGTCTTTATATGCAAAGATCAATGAATATGGATTTTTGGAAACTCCTTACAGAAAAATAGTAAAAAATGACGGTAAGGTAAAAATAACCGATGAAATTGTATATTTAACTGCTGATGATGAAGAAAATCATTACATAACCCATACGGAAATAAATATTGATAGATTTGGAAACATTGAAGAAGAAAGAGTTCCGGTACGTTTCAAAGGCGAATATTTTGAAACTCCAAAAGAAAATTTGGAATATATTGATATTACCTCAAGGGCGGTTGTTGGTACCTCTGCCTCTCTTATTCCTTTCCTTGCTCACGATGAACCAAATAGAGCCCTGATGGGTACTCACATGCAATGTCAGGCTGTACCCCTTTTAAAACCCCATTCGCCGGTTGTTGGTACGGGTATGGAAAGTGATGTTGCAGAAGCAATGGGCAGAGTTGTAAAAGCCCACCACGACGGAAAAGTAATTTTTGTTGACGGAGAAAAAATTATTATAAAGCTGGACAAACCGGTCAAAGAAGAACAGAAAAGCGATTCAATAAAAATAAGAATTGAAAAAGATTTGGAAATTTATACCATAGAAAAATTCAAAAGATCAGCTCAAAGCACTTGCTATTCTCAATCTCCAGTTGCAAGAGTCGGAGACAACGTTAAAAAAGGTGAAATTATAATTGATGGACCAGCAACCGAAGATGGAGAATTAGCTCTTGGTCAAAATTTAGTCATCACCTTTTCAAGTTTTGAAGGTTTAGGTTATGAAGACGCTATAGTTATCTCTGATCGTTTAGTAAGAGAAGATTTATTAACCTCAATTCACGTAGAAGAGCACGAATGTAGTGTTGTTGATACAAAATTAGGTCCGGAAGAAACAACCAGAGATATCCCGAACGTCGGTGAAACCGATCTTGCTAATTTAGATGAAAAAGGAATTATAGTTGTTGGAAGCGAAGTAGGTCCAAACGATATTCTCGTCGGAAAAATTGCTCCCAAAGGAGAAACAGAATTAACCGCAGAAGAAAGACTCTTAAGGGCAATTTTTGGAGAAAAAGCAAGAGAAGTAAGAGATACTTCTTTGCGTATGCCTCACGGAGAAAAAGGAACGATAGTTGATGTTCAAATATTAGATAAGGAAAAAGGTGACGAATTGGAACCTGGAACTAACCAATTAATAAAAGTAAAAATTGCTCAAATAAGAAAAGTAGTTGTAGGAGATAAACTTGCCGGTCGTCATGGAAATAAGGGAGTAATTAGTAAAATTGTTCCTCAGGCAGACATGCCTTATCTTGAAGACGGAACACCGGTTGATATTATAATCTCTCCTTTGTCAGTTCTTGCCAGAATGAATCTTGGCCAATTATTAGAGGCTCATCTAGGATGGGCAGCCCAAAAACTAGGATATAAAGTTGCAATTCCTGTTTTTGAAAAAACTCCTGAGAATAGAATTACTGAAGAGTTGAAAAAAGCGGGTTTGCCAACTTCAGGAAAAACAACATTATTTGATGGAAAAACCGGAGAACCGCTTGAAAGATCAGTTGTTGTGGGTGTTGAGTATGTCATGAAATTAATTCACATGGTAGAAGATAAAACTCATGCAAGATCAACAGGACCTTATTCTTTGGTTACCCAACAACCGCTTGGGGGAAAAGCACAAATGGGAGGTCAGCGTCTTGGAGAAATGGAAGTTTGGGCACTGGAAGCACACCGCGCTGCGCATACCCTACAAGAGATGTTAACTATAAAATCAGATGATGTTATAGGCAGAGCAAAAGCTTTTGAAGCAATTGTTAAAGGAACTGATATTCCTCAATCAACTGTTCCTGAGTCTTTTAAAGTTCTTGTTAAAGAGTTAAATAGCCTTGGTTTGAATATGACTCCAATTGGAGTAAAAATTGCCACTCCGAAAGTAGAAACCGCAAAAGATGTAGAAGCAGAAAAAGAGGGAGAAGAATTAGCAAAAGCAAGCGGAGAAAAACATGAATTAGATGAAAATATTGAAAAAACCCCGATACAAAAACCGGAAAATGAAATAATTACTGAAAAGAAGGAAGAATAATAATGGATAAAAATATATTTTTAAGAAGAGACCAACCAAAAGAATTACCAAACGATTTTAGTTCACAAAAACTAAAAGATCCGTTTAATTTTAATATTATCGACTTTAGAGGTTTAAAAATAACTCTCGCTTCTCCTGAACAGATAAGACAATGGTCTCATGGAGAAGTTATAAAGCCCGAAACAATAAATTACAGAACTTTAAAACCGGAAAAAGACGGATTATTTTCAGAAAATATTTTTGGTCCGACAAAAGACTGGGAATGTTACTGTGGAAAATATAAAAGGATTAGATATAGAGGAATTATCTGTGACAAGTGCGGAGTCGAAGTAACCCAATCAAAAGTCCGTCGTGAAAGAATGGGTCATATCACTCTTGCTTCTCCTATTGCTCATGTTTGGTATTTTAAAGGAACTCCCTCAAGGCTTTCTCTGCTTCTTGATATCAGCCAAAGAAGTTTAGAAGGAGTAATTTACTATGCTCAATATTTAGTAACGGACATTGATGAAAAAAAGAAAAAGGATGCCTTAGAAAATATAGATAAAATTCACGCTGATAAAAAGAAAGAAATCGAAGAAATCACCAAAGAAGAAATAGAAGCAAGGGAAAAAGAATTTAACGATAAGAAAAAAGAAGCAAAAGGAAAAATAAAAAGCAGCGAGCAATTAGAATTAACCGTAAGCGAAATAGAACTTGAACTAAAGCAAAAGGTTGCTTTGATGAGGGACAATCTCGAAAGGGAATTAAGCAAGCTGGAAGAAATTACGGAAAAAACAAAATCAGTGGTTAAAACAGTAAAATTATTCACTTTCTTAACCGAAGATGAATTTTTAAGACTCCACGAATTAAAAGCCGATACTTTTTTCAAAGTAGGAATGGGTGCAGAAGCCCTTCTCTCAATTCTTAAAAACATTAATTTAGATGAATTAGCAGCCAAGATTCGCGAAGAAAGCGAAAAATCAACCGGTCAAAAACATATAAAAGCAACAAAAAGGTTAAGAATAATAGAGGGTTTAAGAAAATCCCAGCAAAGACCGGAATGGATGATTTTAAAAATTCTTCCGGTTATTCCTCCGGATTTAAGACCGATGGTACAGTTAACCGGTGGAAGATTTGCCACTTCAGATTTAAATGATCTTTACAGAAGAGTTATTAATAGAAATGCAAGATTGAAGCACTTAATGGATTTAGGTGCACCGGAAATTATTTTAAGGAATGAAAAAAGAATGTTACAGGAAGCAGTTGATGCTTTAATTGATACTTCTCAGAGAGCATCTTCAAGACCGGTTCCTGCCAATCAGCAGCTTCGGTCATTGTCAGACATGCTTCGCGGAAAACAAGGACGGTTTAGACAAAACCTTCTTGGTAAAAGAGTTGATTATTCCGGAAGATCAGTTATTATCGTTGGTCCGGAACTTCATCTTGATCAATGTGGAATTCCAAAAGAGATGGCCTTAGAAATGTTTAAGCCATTTGTTTTAAGGGAGCTTATATTACGAGGTTTTGCCCCGAATGTTAAAAGCGCAAAACATATTTTAGAAAGAAAAACATCAGAAATTTGGGATATTCTTGAGGATATAACTAAAAATCATCCGGTTTTATTAAATCGTGCTCCTACACTTCATAAATTAGGTATTCAAGCTTTTTTCCCAATTTTGATAGAAGGGGATGCTATAAGAATTCATCCCTGTGTCTGTGCGGGTTACAATGCTGACTTTGACGGAGATCAAATGGCAATACATGTTCCGTTGTCAAAAGAATCCCAGGATGAAGCAATTGCCTTAATGACGCCAAAACACAATTTATTAAAACCTGCAGATGGCAGCCCTATTACAATTCCCAATAAAGAAATGGCTCTTGGTTGTTTCTTTTATACTTCAATTGAAGAAGAGGGAAATAAAGATGAAAATAACCAAAAAATATTTTTCAGCGAAAGTGAAGCAATCCTTGCATATCAAACTCAGAAAATAAAATTAAGAAAAGAAATTTCTGTAAGAATTGACGGAAAAATAATTAAAACCTCAGTCGGAAGAATCTTGTTAAATGAAATTCTTCCTGAAAAACTTCGTTTTATAAACGAACCCGTTAAAGGATCAACTATAAAGAAATTAATAACTAGAGCACTAAGTGTTTGTTCAAACGAAGAAGTAGTTTCATTAATTGATAATTTGAAAAGTTTAGGATTTGATGGAGCTGCAAGAGCAGGAGGAGTATCTGTATCAGTTTTTGATTGCGAAATGGTCGAAGATAAAAATAAATTAATCAATGAAGCAGAAGATAAAATTACCGAATTGGAAAAAAGCCAAGCCCAGGGTCTTATTACAAAAGACGAAGAAAGAAGACTCTCTTTTGATATTTGGATCGAAACAACAGATAGAATTGCCGATCTAACATGGGAAAATCTCAAAAAAGAAAACTCAGTAAAAATAATTATTGATTCGGAAGGAGCAAGAGCTTCAAAAGACCAGCTTAAGCAATTATCAGCAATGAGAGGACTTGTTGTTGACCCGCTTGGAAAAATAGTTCCTTTGCCGACCAAATCAAATTTTAGGGAAGGATTATCAATTTTTGAATACGTTACTACAACCAGAGGGTCAAGAAAAGGATTAACCGATTCAGCATTAAAAACTGCTGATGCTGGTTATTTAACCAGAAGATTAGTTGATGTTGCCCACGACATGATTATAAGAAGCGATGATTGTAAAACAACAGACGGAATAGAAATTAGCACAGATGATAAAAGAAAAATCGGTTTTATTCACAGGCTTTTAGGAAGAACAACTGCCAAAAAGATAATTAACCCAAAAACAAAAAAAGTTATAGTAAAAGAAAATGAGGAAATTACAGAAAATGCTCTCGAAGAAATATCTGAAAGCGGAATAAAAAGGATTTTTGTCCGTTCTCCTTTAACCTGTCAGGCAAAATATGGAATGTGTGCTGCATGTTACGGAAGAGATTTCAGCACCAGAAAAAAAGTAGAAAAAGGAACACCCGTTGGGGTTGTTGCCGCCCAATCAATTGGAGAACCGGGAACCCAGCTTACCATGAGAGTTCGTCACGCAGGAGGAATTATTGGTTTGGACGTTACGCAAGGGTTGCCTCGTGTTGAGGAATTATTTGAAGCAAGAACTCCTAAAAACCTATCTCCTATAAGTGAAATATCAGGAAAAATAGAAATAATTGAAGATAGTGACGGATTTAAGAAAATTAGAGTAAAAAGTGTTGGTGTTAAACCAAAAGAAGAGAGAGAATATATTGTTCCCGCCTCAAGCGAAATAAAAGTTAAAGATGAAGATTTAATAAGTGCCGGAGATCAGCTTTGTTCGGGATATTTAGATATTAAAGAAGTATTAGAAGTAAGAGGTTTAAGGGGTACTCAAAATTACCTGATAGATGAAATTCAACAAGTTTATGAATCTCAAGGAATCCCAATTAATGACAAGCATTTTGAAGTAATAGTAAGAAAAATGAGTGACAAAGTAAAAATTGAAGATCCGGGAGACACCAATCTTTTGTCGGGAGAACATGTTGATAAAACAAAATTTGAAGGAGAAAATATTAAAGTTATTGCCCAAGGCGGAGAACCATCAACAGCATTAGTTACCATGCTTGGTATTACCCGCGCATCACTTTTCACAGAATCTTGGTTATCATCTTCTTCCTTTCAAGAAACAACCAGTGTTCTCGCAGACGCGGCAATTATTGGAAAAGAAGATTACCTATTGGGTTTGAAAGAAAATGTAATTATAGGCCGTCTGATTCCAACCAGTGAAGAAAGAGCAAAAATAGAAGAGTAGATTTTCCATATTTAATCTGATAAAATAGTCACAGAAATTTTATTTCATTCTATTTTTTATTAAATTTATGCCGACAATAAATCAATTAGTCAGAAAAGGAAGAAAAAAACTAGTAAAAAAAGTCCGTGCCACCGCTCTTAGAAAATTTTTTAATTCCCAAGAGAGAATGGCAAAAACAATTCCCGCTCCTTTTAAAAGAGGTGTCTGTACGATCGTAAAAACAATGACCCCAAAAAAACCAAACTCTGCTTTAAGAAAAGTCGCCAGAGTAAGACTAAGTAATAAACAGGAAGTAACAGCTTACATTGGTGGAATTGGTCATACTCTTGCTGAACATTCAGTTGTTTTAGTAAGAGGCGGTCGTGTAAAAGATCTACCTGGAGTAAAATATCATGTTGTTAGAGGAAAATTTGATAGCGGAGGAGTTGTTGGTAGAAAACAAGGCCGCTCAAAATATGGAGCAAAAGTAAGCGGAGCTACCGAAGCTGCTGCTCCTAGTGCCTCCACACCGGCTGCTGCACCAAAAACATAATTAGAATTTAAAAATATATGCCAAGAACAGGAAGAATAAAAAAAAGAATAATAAAACCGGATCAAATTTATAACAATCGTTTAGTTACCCGTTTGATAAATAAGATAATGAAAAACGGTAAAAAGACAATTGCTCAGAAAATTGTTTACCAAACGTTGGATGAATTAAAAAAACAAACAGAAGAAGACCCGGTAAAAATATTAGAAACTGCAATAAATAATGTCGGTCCAAGAACAGAAGTAAGACCAAGAAGAATTGGCGGTGCTTCATACCAGGTTCCAATGGAAGTAAGAGGAGATAGAAGACAAGCTTTAGCAATTCGTTGGATAATAGATTCTGCAAAAAAAAGACCCAGTAAGGATTTTCATACTTTTGATTTAAAACTTACAGCAGAATTATTAGATGCATATAAGAATCAAGGAGCAGCAATAAAAAAACGCGATGATGTTCATCGCATGGCAGATGCCAACAAGGCATTTGCTCATTTTAGATGGTAATAATAGGGTAACGTGGAGATAACCTGCCTCTTATTCCGCGTTTTTTTTATTTAAAAAGATAAACAAATGGAAGATATAAACAAAAAAAGAAAATATCCCCTCGATAAATTGAGAAATATCGGTATTATTGCCCATATTGATGCCGGAAAAACTACTACCACAGAGAGAATCCTTTATTATACGGGAAAAACCTATAAAATAGGTGACATTGATGAGGGAACAACTGTTATGGACTGGATGGATCAAGAAAGAGAAAGAGGAATAACAATAACTTCGGCTGCTACCTCTTGTTTCTGGAACGATTGCAGAATAAATATAATTGATACTCCCGGTCATATTGATTTTACGGCAGAAGTTGAAAGATCTCTCCGCGTATTAGACGGAGGTATTACCGTATTGGATGGAGAAGAAGGTGTTCAATCACAATCGGAAACAGTATGGCGCCAGGCAGACAAATATAATGTTCCGAGACTTTGTTTTGTTAATAAAATGGATAAAACCGGAGCTGATTTTCTTTATACCGTAAAAACAATTGAAGATCGCTTAGCCGCAAAAACTGCAATTATGACTCTTCCTATCGGTAGAGAGCAGGACTTTAAAGGATTGATAGATTTATTAACCAGAAAAACATACATATGGGGTTCTGATAAGTTGGGTGCAAAATTTGAACTTGGAGACCAAATTCCCGAAGATATGAAATCCCAAGTAGAAGAATATAGGCACAAGTTAATAGAACAAATATCAGAAAACAATGATGACTTACTCGAAAAATATCTAAATGGAGAAGAATTATCAATCGAAGAATTAAAAAAAGGATTAAGAAAAGCTACTATTGCATATAAATTAGTGCCTGTTTATTGTGGTTCTTCCTTAAGGAATAAAGGAGTCCAGCCCTTGCTTGATGCCGTGGTTGATTACCTTCCGTCTCCGCTTGACATAAAAAGTGTAAAAGGATATAATCCAAAAAGCCAAACAGAAGAGGAAAGAAAGGCTCTAGACGAAGAGCCATTTTCTGGTTTGGCCTTTAAAATTCAGACAGATCCTCACGTTGGAAAGTTAACCTACGTAAGGGTCTATTCTGGCACCTTAAAATCTGGCTCATATACATACAACAGCAGAAAACAAAACCAAGAAAGAATTGGCAGACTGCTTTTAATGCATGCAGATCACAGAGAAGAGATAGAAGATGCAACGGCAGGAGAAATTGTGGCTGTTGTTGGTTTGAAAAATACTACGACTGGAGATACACTTTGCGATCCGGAAAATCCTATTATATTGGAATCTATTAAATTTCCTGACCCTGTTATTTCTCTTGCAATTGAACCAAAAACAAAAGCAGATCAGGAAAAAATGGGATTCTCCTTAAAACAGCTTTCAGATGAAGATCCGACATTTAAAATAAAAACAAATTTTGAAACAGGTCAAACGATTATCTCGGGAATGGGAGAATTACATTTGGAAATCCTTGTTGATCGTATGCATAGAGAATTTAATGTCTCTGCAAATGTCGGAGCTCCTCAGGTAGCTTATAAAGAAACAATCAAAAAAACCGCAGAATCAGAAGGTAAATATATTAGACAGTCAGGAGGACGCGGACAATATGGTCATTGTTTATTAAGGCTAGAACCGCTGGGAAGAGGAGAAGGATTTGAATTTGTTGACGCTATAAAAGGTGGAGCAATTCCAAAGGATTTTATTCCGGGAGTTGAAAAAGGCGTAAAAGAAGCAATGGATAACGGTGTTATAGCAGGATTTCCTCTTGTTGATATGAAAGTTACCCTATTTGATGGATCATATCACGAAGTAGATTCTTCAGAAATTGCTTTTAAAATTGCAGGATCAATGGCTTTAAAGCAGGGAGTAGTTAGGGCAGATGCTACTATTCTTGAACCAATCATGAAAGTAGAAGTAACCACTCCTGAAGAATTTATGGGAGACATTATAGGTGATCTTTCTGCAAAAAGGTCGCAAATTCTGGGAACTGATAAAAGAGGAAATGCAATAATAGTTACCGCACTTGTTCCGCTCGCCGAGATATCAGGATATACAACTACACTAAGAAGTATGAGTCAGGGAAGAGCTTCCTATTATATGGAACCAAGTCATTACGAGGAAGTTCCGAAAAATATTCAACAACAAATAATTAATAATAAAAAATAGCAGATTATTATAAAAATTATAAAATATTAAAATTTATTTAAAATACGGAGGCATAATATGGCTGATACCAAAAAATTTGAAAGAAATAAACCCCATGTTAATATTGGGACTATTGGACATGTAGACCATGGAAAAACAACCCTTTCTTCAGCAATAACTCAGGTTTTAGCAAAAAAAGGTTTTGCAGAAGCTAAGAAATATGAAGATATTGATAACGCTCCGGAAGAAAAAGCCAGAGGAGTGACGATTAATATTACTCATCTTGAATACGAAACAGACAAAAGGCATTATGCCCATATCGATTGTCCCGGACACGCAGATTATATTAAAAACATGATTACAGGAGCCGCCCAAATGGACGGTGCAATATTGGTAGTCTCAGCTCCCGATGGTCCAATGCCACAAACACGGGAGCATTTACTTTTAGCAAAACAGGTTAATGTTCCTGCTATTGTTGTCTTTTTAAATAAATGTGATATGGTTGATGATCCGGAACTTCTTGATCTAGTCGAAATGGAAGTCCGTGAACTGTTAACTAAATATAAATTTCCAGGTGACAAAACTCCGATTATTAGAGGATCGGCCTTAAAAGCAACGCAAGGTGATCCGAAAGCCGAAGAAGCAATCATGGAGTTAATGAAACAGGTTGATGAATTTATTCCAACTCCGGTAAGAGACCTTGATAAACCGTTTTTAATGCCTGTTGAGGATGTATTCTCAATTAAAGGTAGAGGAACGGTAGTAACCGGAAGAGTAACAAGAGGAAAAGTAAAAGTAAACGAAGAAGTGGAAATTGTCGGAATAAGACCTATAAAGAAAACCGTAGTTACCGGTGTTGAAATGTTTAGGAAAACCCTTGACGAAGGTCAAGCCGGAGACAATGTCGGTCTTTTACTAAGGGGAATTGAAAAAGACGATATTGAAAGAGGTCAGGTATTAGCAAAATCAGGAAGCGCTACTCCTCATACAGAATTTGAGGCGGAAGTTTATATTCTTACAAAAGAAGAAGGCGGACGTCATACTCCTTTCTTTACCGGTTATAGACCGCAGTTTTATGTCAGAACAACTGATGTTACCGGTGAAATTGGTCTTCCCCAGGGAGTAGAAATGGTTATGCCTGGTGATAATGCAAAAATGAAAGTAAAACTTATTGTTCCGGTTGCTATGGAAGAAGGACTCCGTTTTGCAATTAGAGAAGGTGGTCATACGGTAGGAGCAGGAGCAATCAGTAAAATAATCGCTTAATTAACAATTTATAGTTGGAGGAAAAATATCTTACCAATTCATTACTATGAATAAGTAAGATAGTAAGGAATAGTAAAATTATAAATTTTTCTGTTCCGAAAATAATCAAATAATGCCAAAAGGCAGAATACGAGTACGTTTAAAATCTTATGACGCGCGCGTTATAGACGGGTGTTGTCAGCAAATTCTTGATACGGCAATACGAACCGGAGCTAAAGTCGTGGGTCCTATTCCTTTGCCGACAAAAAGAGAATTAATAACTGTTCTTAAATCGCCATTTACCGACAAAGATAGTCAGGAGCATTTTGAGATAAAAACCCATAAAAGGTTAATCGATATTATCGAACCAACCGACAAAACAATAGATTCGTTAATGCATCTCGAATTGCCAGCCGGGGTAGACATAGAAATTAAAATGTAAATAAATATGAAAAAAAACTCTCCTACCATAAAAACATAGGAGGTTAAAGGAAACTTCACGGAATAAATATTTGAAGTTGGAAAATGGGGACCGTGAAGTCCCCTTTTTAGTTGTATAAAATATGATAAATGGAATATTAGGTATAAAAATTGAACAAACACAAGCCTTTGACGATAAGGGAAAAAGGATTCCGATTACTATCGTAAAATCAGGTCCTTGTCCCGTGGTGCAGGTAAAAACTGTAGAAAAAGATGGATATGATAGTGTCCAGCTGGGCATCGGTATTAGGAAAAACACAAAAAAACCGCAAGAAGGGCATATTAAGAAAGCAAAAATAGAAAAGTCGCCAAGATTTTTAGAAGAAGTAAGATTAACGGAAAAAACTGATAAAAAAATTGGAGATTTAATTACCGCATCAGAAGTATTTAAAGAGGGAGATAATATAAACGTAACTGGAATATCAAAGGGAAAAGGATTTGCGGGTGGTGTAAAAAGGTATCACTTTAAAGGGGGACCAAAAACTCACGGGCAATCCGACAGGGAAAGAGCACCGGGATCAATAGGATCAACAACCACACCCGGTAGAGTATATAAGGGAAAGAGAATGGCGGGAAAGATGGGTGGAGAGCAAGCAACTGTAAAAAATTTAAAAATATTTAAAATTGATAATGAAAAAAATCTTATTTTAATAAAAGGTTTAGTTCCCGGAGCAAGAAACTCACTTTTGAAGATAATGAAAGAAAATTAATTTATGGCAAAAATTTCTTTGTACAATATTGAAGGAAAAGAAATAGACAAAATTGAACTTCCAAAAGAAGTATTTGATGTGTCGGTAAACAAAAAATTGATTGCTCAGGCAGTTAGGGTTTACCTTGCCAATAAAAGACAAGGAACTGCCTCAACAAAAACCAGAGGTGAAGTAGCTGGTTCTACCCGTAAAATTTATCGTCAAAAAGGAACAGGTCGAGCTCGTCATGGTTCAATTAGGGCGCCGATTTTCCGAAAGGGAGGTATTGTTTTTGGTCCAAAACCAAGAGAATACCGTTTAGAACTACCGAAAAAAATGAAAATGAATGCTTTGCGTTCAGTTCTCACCCAAAAATTACAGGATAAATCAATTTTTGTTGTAGACGGATTGGACAAGATAAAACAGAAGACTAAAGAAATTGTAAAAGTATTTAACAATTTAAAATTTCAACCGGAACAGGAAAAAATTATTTTGGTTACAAACGGAGTAAGTAAAAATATTATCTATTCGGCAAGAAACTTACAAAAAACAAAACTAACTGATATAAAACAAATAAATGTTTATGATTTATTAAACAGTAATAAAATTCTTTTTACAAAAGATGCTATTTTAACTTTTTCTGATAAAAAAGAAGAAAAAAGTACGGCTGAAAAAATTGTTAAAAAGCATATTTCAAAAGTAAAACATAATGAAAAATCTTAATCTTATAATCGAAAAACCAATAATTACTGAAAAATCTATGGATGCTACAAGAGACGGCAGTTATACTTTTTTGGTAAAAAAAGATTGCACTAAAAGGGAAATAAAAATAGCAGTATCAGAACAATTTAAAGTACATCCGGTTTCGGTAAAGACAATAATATTAAAAGGTAAAAAAAGAAAAGTGGGTAAAAAAAGAATGGAAGTACAAAAATCTTCCATAAAGAAAGCAATTGTAAAATTAAAAGACGGAGAAAAAATTGACGCTTTCGAAGTGGGAGGGAAATAATATGAGTATAAAAAGACTTTCAGGAACAACACCAAGCCGTCGTTTTGCTTCCGCCCTTGTTAAAACGGAAATCACTACTAATAAACCGGAAAAAGGATTAATAAGAATATTATCAAAACAATCCGGTCGTGATAATCGTGGTCATGTTTCAATGAGGCATCAGGGAGGAAGAGAAAAAAGATTTATGAGGGTTATAGATTGGAAAAGAGATAAGAAAAATATAAAAGGTGTAGTGGTCTCTATAGAATATGATCCAAATAGAACCGCCAATATTGCGCTTGTAAATTATCCTGATGGAGAAAAAAAATATATATTAACTATGCTGGGTTTAAAAATTGGAGATAAAATAGAATCAGGTGACAATGTTGAAGTAAAAATCGGCAACGCACTTCCCTTAAAAAGTATTCCCGTTGGAACGTTTATACATAATATTGAATTGATTCCGGGAAAAGGTGCAAAGCTTGTCCGCTCTGCAGGAGATGGTGCAAACATTATTGCTAAAGAAGAGCAATATTGCCATGTTAAACTTCCTTCGGGAGAGGTAAGACTGATAAGAAGCAATTGTTATGGGGTAGTAGGACAAGTAGGAAATTTAGATTGGAAAAATGTAAAATTTGGAAAAGCCGGAAGAAAAAGACATATGGGAATACGCCCAACAGTAAGAGGAGTTGCTCAGAATCCCGATTCACATCCTCACGGAGGAGGAGAGGGAAGAAGCGGTATCGGAATGCCATCCCCAAAATCACCATGGGGTAAAAAAACTTTAGGGAAAAGAACCAGAAAAGAAGATAAATACAGTAATAAATTGATTTTACAAAGGAGAAAATAAAATTATGTCAAGATCAGGAAAAAAAGGACCGTATATAGATCAAAAATTGCTAAATAAAATTTTAAAAGCAAAAGCAGAAGAAAGAAGAGATCCTATAAAAACATGGTCAAGAGACAGTCAGATTTCCCCGGAATTTGTCGGGGTAACCCTGTCAGTATATAATGGGAAAATATTTATTAATGTTTTTATAGTAGAAGATATGGTTGGTCATAGACTTGGAGAATTCGTTCCAACAAGAACATTTCATGGACATGGAAAAATGACAAAAAGAACAATGGATAAAACATAATTTTTTAAATAAAATAATATGGAAATAAAAGCCGAAGCAAAATATATTAGAATATCAACAAGAAAACAAAGATTAGTTGTTGCCGCTATAAAGGGATTGACAATTGATAAGGCAATAACTGCTTTGAGCTTTTTAGATAAAAGTGGTGCTAAGCCTTTAATGAAAGTATTAATGCAGGCAAAAGCAAACGCAGTCAATAATTTAAAATTAGATGAAAACAAATTAAAAATAAAAGAAATCCAAGTGGGAACCGGACCAATATTAAAAAGGGGTAAACCGGTTTCCAGAGGAATGTGGCATCCTATTAAAAAAAGATCAAGCCACATAAGAGTTATATTGGAGGCATAAGTGGGACAAAAAATTAATCCTATAGGTTTTAGACTTGGTAATTTTATTACATGGAGTTCTCGTTGGTTTGCCGAGGATAAAAAATACGAGATTCTAATTCTTGAGGATAATAAAATAAGAAAATTTTTAATGTCAAAGTTAAAACCGGCTGGAATTGCCAAGGTTGGAATTGACCGGTCTATAAATAAAGTTGATATTACTATTTTTGTTGCAAGACCCGGAGTGGTAATCGGAAGGGGTGGGTCTGGCATAGAATTAATAAAAAAAGAACTGATAGAGTTATTATCGATTAAAAAAGATGATAAAAATGCTCCAAAACTTGATTTAAAAGTAGAACAGATAAGGGAACCGAACCTAAACGCCTATCTTGTAGCAGTCAACGTTGCTGATGGATTGGCAAAAAGGCAACAGCATAGAAGAGTAGTAAATCAGGCAGTAGAAAAAGTTATGGGAGCAGGAGCAAAAGGTGTTAGGATTAGATTGTCCGGAAGAATTGGCGGCGCAGAAATTTCCCGTAAGGAAAAATATCAATCTGGATCAATTCCACTAAGCACAATGAGAGAAAAAATTGATTTCGTAGCAGTTCCATCATTAACAAAATCCGGTTATATCGGTGTAAAAGTTTGGATTTGCACAAAATAATTATAATCATATTCCAAAAAAAATATGTTAGTACCAAAAAAAGCAAAATTTAGAAAACAATTTAGGGGAACCAGAAGGGGAAACTCAAATAGCGGTAATAAAATTGAGTTTGGAGAATTCGGCTTAAAATCTCTTGGAAGAGGCTGGTTAACAAGTAGACAAATAGAAGCATCAAGAAAAGCAATGACCCATTATACTAAAAAGGGAGGTAGAATTTGGATAAGAATTTTTCCTGATAAACCAATTACTAAAAAACCTCCGGAGACAAGAATGGGAAGCGGAAAAGGAGATGTTTTTGAATATGTCGCAGTAGTAAAACCCGGAAGAATATTGTTTGAAATGGGAGGAATATCTAAAGAAGATGCTTTTGAAGCCTTAAGACAGGCAGGATTAAAATTACCCGTTGATGTAATTATCCTAACAAAATAAAATTATGAAAAAAAGTTCTATAAAAGATTTACGTACAAAAACACAAAAGGAATTAAAAACATTACTGTTATCAATTGAAAAAGAATTAATTGATGCAAAAATGGCGCTTGAGACAAAAAAACAAAAAAACACCAGAATCTCAAAGTTCAACCGTATTGAGAAAGCTAGAATAAAATCTATTATAAGAGAGAAAGAGTTGGAGGAAAAAAATGGCTAAAATTATAATTGGTAAAGTTGTCGGAACAAAAATGGCAAATACTTTGGTGGTGGAAAAAGATATTAAAAAACCCCACCGTTTATATAAGAAAGTAATTATAAAGACAATTAGATTAAAAGCTCACTATGATAAAGGTATTTATAAAGAAGGAGACACTGTAGAAATAAAAGAAACAAAGCCAATAAGTAAAACAAAAAACTGGATTGTAATTAAAAAAGTTGAAAAATAAATATGATTCAAACAAAAACATTATTAAAAGTTGCAGATAATACCGGTGCCCACAATATGGTGGTTATCCAAATTTTTGGGGGATCTAAAAGGAAATTTGGATACTTGGGTAATATCCTAAATTGTATAGTAAAACAAGCAGATCCTCATGGAATGGTAAAAACAGGCGAAAGAGTAATGGTGGTATTAGTAAGAACCAGAAAAGAATTCCATAGAGAAGACGGTTCTTATATAAGATTTGATGACAACGCAGGGGTAATAATAGATAATGCAGCAGATAAGAATCCTAGAGGTACAAGAATATTTGGTCCAATAGCCAGAGAAATAAAAGATGCTGGTTTTAATAAAATAGTTTCACAAGCAGCGGAGGTATGGTAATGAAACTCAAAAAAAATGATGAAATTATAGTTACTGCCGGAAAAGACAAAGGCAAAAGAGGGAAGATAGAAAAAATATTTCCCCAAAAAGATAAAGTACTTGTTGGAGGCCTAAATCTATACAAAAAGCACCTTAAAGCAAGTGGTGATAAAAAACAAGGTGGAATCATTGATATAGGTAAACCTCTTCCGGTTGCAAATGTTAGTTTAATTTGTCCTAAATGCAACAAACAAGTAAGGATTGGATTTAAATTTGAAGGTAAAGAAAAAATGAGAATTTGTCATAAATGTAATCAAGTAATTTAAAATATATGAATTTACAAGAAAAATATCAAAAAGAAATAATACCGAAATTAAAAGAAGAATTAAAAAAGAAAAACTCACAAGCAGTACCTAAAGTAGTAAAGGTAGTAATCAATGTTGGTTTAAAGGATGCGTTAAGTGATAAAAAAATTATTGATATCGTAAGAGAAGATCTCTCTTTAATTTCTGGACAAAAACCAGTAATAACTAAAGCAAGAGTTGCTATTGCCGGTTTTAAATTAAGAGCAAAAGACGAAATAGGTTTAAAAGTTACATTAAGAGGAAAAAGAATGTTTGATTTTTTAGAAAAATTTCTTACAATTGTCCTTCCTAGAGTAAGAGATTTTCATGGTTTAAGTATAAATAGCATTGATCATAATGGAAATATTTCAATTGGCATTTCTGAATATATAGTTTTTCCAGAAATAGATGCATCTAAAATAGAAAAATTACGAGGATTAGAAATTACTATCGTTACATCGGCAAGAAATAAGGACGAAGGAAAAATACTTTTTGAATTATTAGGCGTACCGTTCCAAAAAGTAAAAAAATCATAAACTAAAAAAGGAGTCTTTGTGGCAAAAGTATCAAATATAAATAGAGCAACAAAAAAATTAAAATATAAAATTCAAAATCATAATATTTGTAAACTATGTGGAAGGTCAAGATGGTATATAAGAAGATTTGGTTTGTGTCGGCTCTGTTTTAGAGAACTAGCCTATAAAGGAGAATTACCAGGAGTGGTAAAAGCAAGCTGGTAAAAATTTATTTATAAAATTAATAATTTAAAAATCAGAGAATAAAATTAAAACTTATGTTTTAATTTTACCTTAAGATTTTTCATTTATGTCATCAGATCCAATTGCAGACATGCTAATAAGGATAAAAAATGGTTATCTTACAAAGAAAAAATTTGTAGAAATTCCATTTTCAAAAATAAAAAATTCCCTTGCAAAAATACTTGTAAAAGAGAGTTATATTAATAATTTTGATATTAAAAACGAAAATGAATTAAAATTATTAAAATTAGAATTGAAATACGATAAAAAAGTTCCGGCGATTACTGGAATAAAAAGAATTTCAAAACCCGGACTTAGAGTTTATAAAGGAAAGAGAAACATACCAAGAGTATTGGGAGGTTTGGGGATTGCTATAATTTCCACTCCAAAAGGATTAATGACAGGAAAAGAAGCATATAGAAACAATCTCGGAGGCGAAATAATTTGTACTATTTGGTAAATATTTTTAATAATTAATAAAAATTATGTCAAAAATCGGAAAAAAACCAATTAAATTACCAAAAGAAATAACCTATTCAATTTCAGGACAGGAAGTAACCATTACTGGGCCAAAAGGTACTCTTACGCAAAAAATAAGACCTGAAATAACCATAAAGCAAGAAGGAGAAAATTTACAGATTGAAAATAAAAAATCAACCAATACCGCCTTGCAGGGCTTATACCGAAGTCTTTTAGCTAATATGGTGCAAGGAGTGACTGAAGGTTGGAGCAAGGGCTTAGAGTTAAAAGGAGTAGGTTACAGAGCTCAGGTATCTGGAGAAAAATTATCGTTGAATATCGGTTTTTCTCATCCAGTAGAGTTTCCGATCCCAAAAGGTATAACAATAACTGTTTCTGAAAATAAAATATTAATAAATGGATCAGACAAACAGCAGGTAGGAGAAGTTGCAGCAAAAATTAGAAGATTCCGTCCGCCGGAACCATACAAGGGAAAAGGTATAAGATATATTGGAGAAAAAGTCCGTAAAAAACTTGGAAAACAAGCAGTTAAAGTAGCAGGAGCAGGCGGTGCATAAAAATTTATAAATTAAATGAAAATATGAAAAACCAAACAAAATTAACACCAAGGCAAAAAAGAAAAATAAGAACAAGAAATATCCAGATGGGAACAGCAAAACGTCCGCGTCTTATTGTATTTAGATCTAATAAATATATTTATGCTCAATTAATTGATGATTATGCAAAAAGTACCATCGTCGGTATTAGTGAAAAAGATATAATTAAGGCAGATAAAACAGAAAAAATTTCAAAAACAGAAAAGGCAAAATTAGTTGGAATAAAAATAGCAGAAATAAGTTTAAAGAAAAATATTAAAGAAATTATTTTCGACCGGAATGGATATAAGTTTCACGGTCGGGTAAAATCTTTTGCCAACGGAGCAAAAGAGGGAGGATTAATATTTTAAATCATATGAAGCAAGAAGAAGAAAAATTTGACGAAAAAGTTATTCAGGTAAATAGAGTCTCAAAAAAAACCAAAGGTGGTAACAAAATAGGATTTTCGGTCGTTGTTGTTGTGGGAGATAAAAAAGGAAAAGTCGGAGTGGGTTTGGGTAAGGCTCCGGATGTTTCAAGTGCGATAAAAAAAGGTACTTCATTTGCAAAAAAACATATGATTACCGTTTCAATGATAAACCATACGATTCCTCATGAAATTTATTTAAAACAAGGCGCTGCTAAAATACTTTTAAAGCCTGCTCCATTAGGAACTGGAGTTATCGCCGGAGGAGCAGTTAGAGCTGTTGTTGAGGCTGCAGGAATTAGAAATATTGTTTCTAAGGTATTGGGAACAAACAATCAGGCAAGTAATGTTTATGCGACCTTAACAGCACTAAGCAAATTAAAAAATATTAATAAGGATAAATAAAATATGCAATTAAATAACTTACCAAAAATTACTAAAAGATCTAAAAAAAGAGTTGGAAGGGGCCATGGAAGCGGAAAAGTAAAAACAGCAGGAAGAGGAACAAAAGGACAGAAAGCAAGAGGATCAGTTAAACAGACTTTTGAAGGTGGACAATTACCGCTTATAAAAAGATTGCCTCTAAAAAGAGGGAAGAGTAAGAATAACACTTTAAATAAAAAACCCATTATTATAAATTTAAAATTTTTAAATTTATTTAAGCCAGATTCTGTAATAGATGTAAAATCCTTAATTAAACAAGGATTAATAAAAAAGGAACAACCGGAAAATATTAAAATAAAAATATTAGGTGAGGGTGAAATAAAAATACCCCTTATCGTTAAACTACCTTGTTCTCATGGTGCTGAAGAAAAAATTAAAAAAGCCGGAGGAAAAGTAGAGATAAATAAATAAAAATAAACCTGAAAAAAAATGAACCAAATTATTGACACGATAAAAAATGCCTTCAAAATTCCGGATTTACGAAAAAAAATTATTTTTACAGCAGTTATGCTTGCTGTTTTTCGTATTTTTGCACATGTACCAATTCCCGGAATAGATACAAAAGCTCTAAAAAACCTATTTGAACAGAATCAATTTTTAGGTTTACTTGATATTTTTAGCGGGGGTACTCTAGCCAATTTCAGTGTAATGGCACTGGGTCTTAACCCTTATATTAATGCATCAATTATTCTTCAATTATTGACTATGGTTTTTCCAAAATTAGAGGCATTGTCAAAAGAAGGAGAATACGGCCGCCAAAAAATAAATCAATATACTAGATTTTTAACTGTCCCCCTTTCAATTCTTCAAGCCTTTGGAATGTTTGCTCTTTTAAGAAATCAAAAAATTATTGGCGTACTTTCTCCGGTAACACTTATTGCTATGGTAGTAACAATGACAGCAGGAACTATTGTTTTAATGTGGATTGGCGAGTTAATTACAGAAAGAGGATTGGGAAATGGGATAAGTTTATTGATATTTGCCGGAATAGTAGGAAGGCTTCCGATAAGCATTGGAAGAACAGCATCTGTTTCTTCAGATGAAAAAATACTAAATATATTAATTTTCTCCGCAATGGCAATATTAGTTATCGCTGCAATTGTTGTTGTAAATGAAGCAGTCAGGCGAATACCAATTGCCTATGCAAAAAGAATTCGGGGAAATAAACTCTATGGAGGACAATCAACTCATCTTCCCCTAAGAATTAATCAGGCGGGTGTTATTCCTATAATTTTTGCCGTATCGCTAATTCTTTTGCCTTCTATGATTGGACAATATTTATCAAATGTTCCAAACCAGGCAGTAGCGGGTTTTGCGAAATGGATTGCCAATTTGTTCAACCCAGATGGAATGGTTTATAATTTATCCTATTTTATTCTTGTCATAGGTTTTACTTATTTTTATACGGCTGTAACATTTAATCCAACAAAAATTGCCGGAGAAATTCAAAAATACGGAGGATTTATTCCTGGAATTCGTCCGGGCACACCGACAGCAAATTATCTAAATTATATTTTAACCAGAATCACTTTAGCAGGAGCTGTGTTTTTGGGAGTTATTGCTATCCTTCCGTCGATTGTTAGATCATTAACGGGAGTGACAACCATGATGTTGGGAGGAACAAGTATTTTGATTGTTGTTTCGGTAGTATTGGAGACCACAAAACAACTTGAATCAATGCTCGTCATGCGAAATTACGACGGCTTTTTAAATAAATAATTGACAAAAAAATAAAATAAAACGTCAAATTTATAATAAATAAATTATTTATTTTTTATTTTTGACTTTTGAATTAATATTATGCATATAGTTTTTTATGGACCGGAAGGTTCAGGAAAAGGAACCCAAGCAAAATTATTAAGCGAAAAGCTATCACTACCAATACTGGGATCTGGTGACCTCGTAAGAGACGCTGCAGTTAAGGATCCGGGTTTAATAGGTGATGCTTGCCGTAAAGCTCTTCACGAAGGAAAATATGTTGCCGATTCAGAAATGTTTGTTTTATGGAAAAGAAGATTAAAAGAAAAAGATGCAAAAAGAGGTTGGATAATTGATGGTTTTCCAAGGAATGTTGAACAGGCAGAATTCCTTGACGATAAAGTAAATAAATATGGTTATAAAATTGATAAAGCTTTTTTTATAAAAATAAGTGATGAAGAATCGATGAAGAGACTATTAAAAAGAGGAAGAAAATTACACGAAGGAAATAACGAACTTCATGATTCTCCGGAACGGATAAAACAAAGACTCTCAATTTATAAACAAGGAGAAGAAAAAGTTTTGGAATTTTTTAGAAAAAAAGGAGTAATGGAAGAAATTAATGGCGAAAAATCAATAGAAGAAGTGCATAAAGACATTCAAAACAGATTAAAGAATAAATAATGAATATTTCAGAAAAAGATAAAGTAAGGATAATGGCAGAAGGAGGAAAAAAGTTAGCTGATGTCTTAGGTGAGTTAATAAAAAAAGTAAGGCCGGGAATAACAGGAAGTAAACTTGATCAGATTGCATTTAATTTAATAAAAGAAAAAGGTGGCTTTTCATCATTTAAAACAGTAAAAGGATATAAACATACTACCTGTCTTTGTATTAATGATGTTGTAGTTCATGGAATACCAGGAAGCACACCTTTTAAAAATGGGGATATATTAGGGATTGATATAGGAATGTTATATAAGGGTTTTCATACGGACATGTCATGGTCGGTTATTGTAGGAGAAACTAATGACCAAATTCAAAAAAATTTTTTAGAGACAGGAAAAATTGCTTTAAAAAAAGCAATAAGTCAGGCAAAAACAGGAAATAGAGTTGGTCATATTTCAAAAACTATCGAAGATGAGATAAAAAAAGGAGGTTTTTATCCGGTTCAAGTTTTAGTAGGTCATGGAATTGGTAGGAATCTTCATGAGGATCCGCAGATTCCCTGTTTTTTAAAAAATAGTATAGATAAAACAGTATTGCTAAAAGATAACATGACTTTAGCAATAGAAGTTATATATAATATGACAAGTCACAAAGTAGTTTATAAAAATGATGATGGCTGGACTATCTCAACCAGAGACGGAAGTATCTCGGGTCTTTTTGAACATACAGTGGTTGTTTCGGGAGATAAAGGAATTGTATTGACCCATAGCGATAAATTTGATAAAATTACAAATAACAAGACAAATTAATAAATAACGTCTTGAATAATTTTTATGGTCCATCAAGGAGCATTTGAAATAGAAGGAGTTGTTACAGAGGCCCTACCCAACACCCTTTTTAGAGTGAAGCTTGATGATGGAAAAATTGTTCTTTGTCATATTTCTGGAAAAATGAGAATGAATTTTATAAAAATTTTGCCGGGTGACAAGGTAAAACTGGAAATGACACCTTACGACAAGACAAAAGGCAGAATAACATACCGTTTTAAATAATAGAAAATAATTATGAAAGTTAGAAGCAGTGTAAAACAAATTTGTAATAAATGTAAAATTCTTAAAAGAAAAGGTGTTGTTTTTGTTATTTGTGAAAATCCAAAGCATAAACAACGCCAAGGATAATAATAAATTGTTAAAATAATATGCCAAGAATTGCCGGAATAGAAATACCAAAAGAAAAAAGAACAGACATAGCCTTAACTTACCTTTATGGAATTGGAAGAAAAAATTCCGCTAAAGTTTTAAAAATAGCCAAGGTAGACGGAAGTAAGAAGGCAAAAGATTTAACAGATGAAGAAATAGGAAAAATTCAAAAAGTTATTGAAGAATATAAATTAGAAGGAGACTTGCGCCGTGAAATCTTTGACAATATAAAAAGGCTTAAAGAAATAGGAACTTTTAGAGGATTAAGACATGGAAAAAATCTTCCGGTACGAGGGCAAAACACCAGAAGAAATGCCAGAACTAAACGGGGAAAAAGAGTAACAATCGGTGCCATAAAGAAAGAGGTTTTACAAAAAATGGAGCCAGCGAGTGCGCAAACAAAACCAAAGGAAGGAAATAAATAATGCCAGTCAAAAGTAAAATATCAAATAAAATAATAAACTTCGGGAAAGTATATGTTACGGCAACTTTTAACAATACTTTAGTGACAATAACCGATAAAGAAGGTAACACAATTTGCTGGGGGAGTGCTGGTGCAAGCGGTTTTAAGGGTGCAAGAAAAGCAACGCCATATGCTGCCACAATTGCTGTTGAAAAAGTTGCAAGAAAAGCTATGTCACAGGGTTTAAGGGATGTTGAAGTGTATGTGAAAGGTCCGGGAGTTGGAAGAGACAGTGCCTTAAGGGGATTAAAACAAGCAGGATTGAACATAACATTAATTGCTGACGTAACACCGATTCCTCATAATGGATGTCGGGCAAAGAAAAAAAGAAGAGTATAGAAATTATAATTAAAGGAAAAAAATGGCAAAATATATAGATGCAAAATGTCGCCTTTGTCGCAGAGAAGGCGTTAAATTATTTTTAAAGGGTTCAAGGTGTTTTACACCAAAATGCCCGATAGAACGTCGTGGAAGTGTTCCTCCGGGATTTCATGGAACAAAAGCAAAAAGAAAACTATCAGGTTTTGGAATTCAATTAAGAGAAAAGCAAAAAGCAAAAAGAACATACGGTGTTTTAGAAAGACAATTTCAAAAATATTACAGTATTGCAGCAAAAAAGCCGGGAGCAACAGGTGAAGTTTTGTTAAAATTATTAGAAACCCGCCTTGATAATGTGGTTTATAGATTAAGTCTTACTCCAAGCCGTTCAATAGCAAGACAGCTAGTAAGTCATGGACACGTATTAATAAATAATAAACGAAATACAATCGCTTCAACAAGCGTAAAGATAAATGATTTAATTAGTTTTGATAGTAAGGCGTTAAAAAATATTACCGTTAAAAAGATTTTAGAGGAAAAAAATCCCTCAGTTCCTGTATGGTTGGAGAGAAAAGCCGCAGTAGGAAAAGTAATAAAATTACCAAACAGAGAAGATATTGACACAGACATTAACGAACAATTAATTGTTGAATATTATTCAAGATAATATAATGAGTTTAGCTTCTTATAAATAGTAAGTTAAACTTATTTAGGAGGTAAAATGTTAGGTTCAAATTTTAAAGTAACACCAGAGGTTGACAAAAAAGATTATGGGAAATTTATTATAGAACCATTAGATCAGGGGTATGGCCATACTCTTGGAAATAGTTTAAGGAGAACATTGTTAACGAGCCTTCCAGGAGCAGCAATTACCACTGTTAAAATAAACGGTGTAAAACATCAATTTTCTACGCTTCCGGGATTAAGAGAAGATATTGTCGAACTAGTCCTTAATCTAAAAAAGATGGTAGTTAAATTTTATGGTGAAGAAACTGCAAAAATAACTCTTTCAGTTCAAGGACCGAAAGAGATAACCGCAAAAGATTTTGAAGTTCCACCTGAAGTAGAAATTGTAAATAAAGATTTATATATAGGTACCCTAGCAGATAAAAAATCGAAATTGGAAATTGAAGCAACGATTGAAAGCGGATATGGTTATCAAACAGCAGAAGAAAAAAAGATTCAGACCTTAGGCATTATTCCGGTTGATTCATTATTCTCACCCGTTATAAGGGTAAATTATAAAATTGAATCAACCCGTGTTGGTAGAATGACTAATTTAGATAAACTTATATTGGAAATTTGGACCAATGGTACAATCTTGCCGCAAGATGCGCTTAAAGAAGCATCAAAAAATCTTGTATCATATTTTACTCAAATTTATGAACCGAAAGCGGTAATTGAAGAGGAAGAAACACCCTCCATCTCAAGTATTTATGATGATAACATTTTGAAATTAACCGTAGAAGAGCTCGATCTTCCAACAAGAATAGCAAATTGTTTGAAAAATGCTGGAATAGAGACTGTAAAAGACCTTATAGAAAAACCAAGAGAAGAACTCACAAAAATAAAGAACTTAGGAACAAAATCAATTTCAATAGTTGAAGAAAAACTTAAAGAAAAAGATTTATCAATCAAATCGTAATTCAAAACCAAATTAATTTTGTCTTTTGAATTTTGAGTTTTTAAAATATGCGGCATCAAAAATCAGGAAAACAATTATCAAGAAATAATAAGCAAAGAAAATCTCTTATCAGGGGTCTCATGACGTCTTTGATATTGGACAAAAAGATTGTTACTACAAAAACAAAAGCACAGGTTCTAAAAAGGAATATTGAAAAAACAATTACTTATGCAAGAAGAGCACCAAACCTTACAAAACAAAGAATTTATAAAACCATTCCTAATAAAAAAGTAGTAGACGAATTGGTTGATGTAATCCTTCCATTATTAAAGGAAGAAAAAAGCGGATTGACAAAAATAACAAAACTTGGACCAAGAGAAGGGGATAGAGCCGAACTGGTAAAAATAGAATGGAAAATCCTTCCGGTAGAAAAAAAGGTTGAAATAATAAAAGTACCAAAAGAGAAAAAGGACAAAGAAAAATGAAACAAAAAATAGTAGAAAAAAAATGGCATCTTGTAGATGCTGATGGAAAAATATTAGGAAGGATGGCAACGGAAGTTGCAAATATCTTAATGGGAAAAAGCAAACCTGAATATAAAAGAAATAATAATATTGGTGACTTCGTAGTGGTTATTAACAGTTCAAAAATAAAAGTTACGGGCAACAAAGAAGAGCTGAAAAGATATATTCATCACACAGGTTATCCACAAGGTTTTAGAGAAATTGTTTTAAAAGATCTTAGAATTAAAAATCCTAATGAAATTATTATCCATGCCGTAAAGGGAATGCTTCCTCAGAACAAACTAAGAAGTATAATGTTAAAAAGATTATACATTTTTGCTGACAACAAACATCCTTTTGAAAAGAAAATTATTAATAATAACTAAAAAAAATTATGCCAAGAACTAAGAAAAAAGATTCCGTTGAAATAAAAAGTGAAGAAAAAAAAGAAGAGAAAAAAGTAAATAAAACTGTTTATGATGCCGTAGGAAGAAGAAAAACAGCAATTGCCCGTGTACGGTTGGTAAATGAAAAAGGACCTATATTGGTAAATAAAAAGCCCATCGAGGAATATTTTAGAGGAGAACTATTAAAGGTATATTATTCGGAACCATTTCGTACAACGAATACCTTAAATAAGGTAAGTGCTTCAATATTGGTTGAAGGTGGAGGAAAAGAAGCTCAGCTTGGTGCTACAATTTTAGGAATCTCAAGATCTTTAATTTTACTAAATCCAAGTTTTAAATCCACTCTAAGAAAAAAGGGTTTTTTAACAAGAGACTCACGTGCAAAAGAACGGAAAAAACCAGGTCTTATGGGTGCAAGAAAAAAGAAGCAATCTCCAAAAAGATAAACATAATTTAAAACCCCAATTAGGAATTAATTAATTCGTCGTTAAAATCAACGTACTGTTTTCTATTATATTTCCAAAAATTAAGAGGTACGGGAATTTTACCGGAACCATCGGGTGTATCAATGGTATAAACAGGACAGGCAATTCCGCTTAAATTTTTTCTAAGTTTTGTAGCTATCTCAACTTCTTTTTCAAGAGGTACAATAAAATGCTCTGCTCCGCGTACAGGATCGCATCTGAATAAATAATATGGCTTTACACCAATTTCTATTAATCCTGAAAAAAGATCATATAATACTTCGTAAGAATCATTAACTCCTTTTAAGAAAACACTTTGTGAAAAAATCATTGCACCGGTTTTTTTTAATTTTATAATTGCTTTTATTGTTTCTTTTGTAATTTCTTTAGGATGTTCAAAGTGAATAAGAACATATAATGATTGTCTTTTTACTATTTTTAAAATTTTAATTAAATCATTATTAATAAGTTTAGGATCAGACACTGGCACTCTGGTTCCAATCCTGATAACTTTAATTTGAGGAATTATTGAAAATTTATATAATGCTTTTTTTAAAACAGAAGGTACAGAAATTGGATCGCCCCCGGAGATAATTACTTCTTTTATTTCTGCATGTTTTTTTATATACAAAACCATATCGTCTAATTCTTTATCGCCTATTTGTCCTTTTTTTAAATCAGAGACCGATCGTCTTCTGGTACAAAACCTGCAGTATGCCGCGCAGTTTAAAGTTAAGAGTATTAAAACCCTATTATCATATTTATGGACTAAACCTTTTACCTTTGTAAACTTTTCTTCTAATAATGGATCTTCACAGTTATTATGATCTTTTTCTTCATTATCAGAAATGTAGAATTGCTTTTTTATAGCATCATTTTCTAAGGAAAGTTTTTTAAGATGGGCAGATACTTTAAATAACATAATATTATATTTAAAACAAAATTCTATACCTTTTGCAAGCGGATCTTAATATCTCATTTAGCATCTTTGAAAATGATAATCCGGAAGTTCTCGCTGCTCTTGGAAACCGGGAATTTTCTTTAGGATCGGGAATTATTCCCGCAGGACAATTTACTTCTATTATATTAGGAATCCCCTTGTTGTCCAAACGGACATCAAATCTCGCCCAATCCTTCAACCCCAAAACGTTAAATGATTTTAAAGTTATTTCTTCAATATTTTTTTGCAGAACTTTTGAAATTTTTGCCGGGCAAGTTAATGGATCAGCCTTTTTAAGAGGAGAATCAAAAATCCACTTCGCTTCATAGTGATCAAATTTTGGCATGTCTTTTGGTAACTCATCAAATGAAACTTCTATAATTGGTAGTACTCTGGGTGGGGTTCCGATAATGGCTACGGTAAATTCTCTTCCATCTAAATACTCCTCTACGAGAACGTCTTGATAATAATCGGAAGATAACTTTTCAATTAATTTATATAAATCACTTTTATTATATACTAAATTATCTTTATAGATTCCTTTGCTGGACCCTTCAGAAACAGGCTTTGCAATTAATGGAAATTTTAGTTTATTTAATAAAATAGTTTTTTTAGTATTGAATAGTTGCCACTTTGGTGTAGGAATGTTGTAATAACTCCAAATTTCTTTGCATTTTGATTTATTAAGTCCCAATGCATAAGAAAGTGGACTGCCTCCCGTATAAGGAATTTTAAGCATTTCAAGCATGGAAGGAATTTGTGCTTCCCTGTCTTTTCCAAATATCCCTTCTGCATAATTAAATACAATATCAAGTTTGTCCGATAGTTTTTTTAATTTAAGATATGCTTCTTGATCTGCTTCAATTGGAAATACCCTGTGACCTAATAATTCCAGTGATTTGATAATTTCACAAATAACAATAGGATCATCGAAATCTGCTTCATCAATTGCTTGTTTGTCGGAAAGGGATGGTTTTTTATGCCTGACGTTATATGTAAAACCTACATTTAATTTTTTCATACTAAATCCTTTGTTTCCCCTGAGAATCTCTAATTGTATTAATAATTAATCGTTTTAGGATTTCAATAAAATTAATACCATAAAGATCCAAAATGACAGAAATTGCACAAAAAATTTCTTTAGGACCAAAAGCTGGATTTGGATTACTGTCAATAAAATAATAACGGTTGGAACTGTCAATTCTTATATCGAATTTTCCATAATCTGCCATTTTTGTTATTTCAAATGCTTTTTTAACATATTCATTCAAAATCTTATCATCATACTTTCTGTAATAAAAACCTTCATAACCGGATGTTAACCATTGATCTTCAAATGACGCAAATAAATATTTTTCATTAGGTTTATTAAATACCTTTTCTGCTAAATATACTTTTTTATTTAATCCCTCAAGAAGTATCGCGGTTACTTCTCTTCCCACTATAAACTCTTCAACCAGTACAGGTTGTTGATATATATTAATTAATTTTTTTATTCTCTCTCTTAATTGTTTTTCATTTTCTGATACTGAGTCTTTTGTTATTTCAACAGCCCCATGAATTTCATTTAGTTTGGAAATTAATGGAAACCGGAGATTGGGAATAAGCATATCATTAGCACTGTTAAAAAGTTGATGATTGGGAACGGGAACTCCATTTTGATAAAGAAGTTTTTTTACTAAGAATTTATTAAAACAAAGAGCAGTTCCCAATATTCCTGCTCCCGTATAAGGAATATCTAACAATTCCAGCAAGGCCGGAATTGTTGATGATAAATATTCGTCTCCTTTTACAGAATCTACAAGGTTAAGAACCATATCTGGTTTACCGTCTTTTAATTCTTGGGGAAGTTTTTCATTGCCGGGGAGTAGTAATGGATGGACTTTTATTTTTTGTAAATATTTTGCAATCGTTATTGCATCTTTTTTTGCATCTTTTTCAGTAATATATTGTTGTTCTGTTGGAAAATATTCTCTTTTGACATCGCTGTACAGAAGTGCTATTTTATTTGGCAGTTTATATCCGTTAGACCCATTAACAATATTATGGTAAGAAGAAGGGGGAGGTTTTTCTTTTTCTGAATTTTTTTCGTCTGATTTTTTTATCATATAAAAATTCTATAATCATTTCAAAAAAATGCAAGTACTACTTTTAAAAATATGCAATAAATTATTTTTTTAGTATAATGATCATCACATGGTAAATCAAATTCATATATATAGAAAAATTGTAAGAAATGGTGTCGAAATAAAAATAAAAAGAAAAACATATAGTATAAAATACCGCCAGAGTATTTGGAATAAATTCCCAAAATCTCTTCATAAAGTATTTGCTGATAGTCTTACTTATATTGGAACATGGCACCTTCCGTTAGTTGAAGAAAATAGCAGCATTGTTTATCATTCTTCACATCCATTAATTGAACCGGTGTTTTTTAAAATTCTTTTATATTCTATACCAATGAGTGTTTTTGAAGACAATACTGTAAAAACATCAGATATAATAAAAAAGTTTTATAATATAAATTTTCAGACAAAATTCAAAGGATTAAATTTTTCATACTCTGGAAAAAAAGCAAAAAAAAAGTTAAAGGAAAATGCAATATTATTGTTTTCATTCGGAAAAGAAAGTTTATTAACTTACGGTTTGTTGGAAGAATTAGGAATAAACATTACTCCGATTTTTATTAAGGAACCCCAAAGTTCTTTCGAGAATGCCCACAAGAGAAAACTGGCAAAAAATTTTTATAAAAAAATAGGAAAAGAAATTGAATTTTTCCCATTATCAATAGGAAAGATTCGACAAGAAGTAAATCTTACTTGGGGTTGGGATATAATTCTTTCTCAGTATGGCTTTATCCTTTTACCGTTTTATTTTTACAACGAAGCAAAATACCTTTTTTTTGGCAATGAACAAAGCTGCAATTTTTCTATAAAGGATAAAGAAGACTATTTGATAAATCCGGTATATGAACAAAGCGTATCTGCAATGCAGCTTCTTCAAGATATCCCAAAATTATTTTTCATAGAAACTCATATAGGTAGTCTGGTTGAACCAATTCATGAAATATTTGCTACATATATTTTACATAATCGTTATCCCGATATTGGCCATTTTCAAATGTCTTGTTTTTCAGAAACAAAAGAAGCAAAGAAAAAACGCTGGTGTACGGTTTGTGAAAAATGTGCAAGAATATATATTTTTCTAAAAGCCTTAGGGATAGCACCGGAAAAGGTCGGTTTTTATGATAATGATATGCTTTCCCTAAAAAAAGAAAATTTCTATACTATTTTTGATAAATGCAGTGATAGTGCTTACGGCGGAAGCGGTCTTGGTAAAGACGAACAGCTTCTGGCTTTTTATTTAGCATACAAAAGAGGAGTAAGGGGAGATCTAATTGAAAAATTTAAAACAATATATTTAAAAGACGTAGAAGAACGATTGGATAAATTAATTAACGAATTTTTTGGAATAAATTCTTCATTATCTCTCCCGTCTTCTTTAAGAAAAAAAGTTTTGAAAATTTTTAAAAAAGAAAGGGAACAAGCACTAATTTATGTAAGTAAAGTTATAAAAGCAAGTAATATCCAAAACAATAACCACCCTAAAAAAAATTTAAATGGTTATCAGAATATAAAAAATTATAAAAATAGTATTTCGATAACTCAAGTAATTTAATATTATAAATATATGAATAATTCCCTGGCAGAAACATATTTAAAAGATTATCAGAAAAAAATAAATATAGTTTTTGATAATTATCAAATAAAAAAAATAACTGAAGCGAAAAAAATTGGAATTTATCCGAAAGATTTAACAGAAAAATTATTTGAAATGGCAAAATTAGGAAAAAAAATAAGAGGAGCTTTAGTTGTTTTAGGATATCAATTGGGTGGTGGGAAAAAAACAAATGCCATTTATGATGTAAGTTTAAGTCAGGAATTATTTCATACAGGTTTATTGATACACGATGATATTATGGATAACTCAAATTTGCGTCGTGGAATAAAAACTATTCATAAATTTTATGAAGAATTAAAATCTCCACTATTCGGGAAATCCCTGGCGATTTGCATTGCCGATGCCGCCTTTTATATGGCCTGGGAAAAATTGTTGGATTCAAAATTCTCTTTGGATTGCATAATAAATGCAGCAAAAATTTATACAAAATATGCAATTAGAGTAGCCCACGGTCAAATTTTGGATGTTTACAATAATTCATTGAAAAATATTAATGAAAAAGATATTTTAAAAGTTATGTGGATAAAATCTGGAGAATATTCTACGCTTTTACCTTTAAGATTTGGCGCCGCCCTTTCAGGGTTAAAAGATAGAAAAAGATTAACCGCAATAGAAAAATATGCAAAATGTCTTGGTTGGGCTTTTCAAATAAAAGATGATATTTTAGGTATTTTCGGTGATGAAAATAAAATAGGAAAATCAAATCTTTCGGACATTAAAGAAGGGAAATTTACTCTATTGATGTTGTACCTATTAAAACACGGAAACAGTAATGAAATAAAAATCCAAAAAGAAATATTTGGGAATCCAAAATCATCAGAAAAAGAGTTATTGGCAATGCGTAAAATTCTAAAAGACAGTAATACTTTAAATTACGTAACAAACCTCGGATGGGATTATGTAAAAGAAGGAAAAAAATATATTCCCCAAATTACAAAAGACAAGAAAATTCAGGATATGCTTAGTTCTTTTCTCTACTTTGTTATGGATAGAAACTCCTAAATATCCCCTTTGCTCTCCAAACATTTTAATAACTCATTGGTCTTCGTCCAGCCGCATTGTCCATTACTTTGTTTTTCACAAATTGCTGTTTTATAACAGATATATTCTTCGCGATACTCGCAAGTACTGATAATATCGTTTCTACCAGAACAAATTTGTCTGCTGCATCCCCCGACAAAGCAATTCTTGCTTGGCATTAGAGTTGGTTGTTGACCATTATTTGGTATATTTTTATTATTTTTTAATAATATAAATACAGCCAGCAGACACAAAACAACTATTAATAAAATAAAAACAAAAACTTTCTTCATAATTATCTTATTTTAGTTCCCGATACAACCTCTTTTTCAGAAACGATCAATATGGGGTCGCCATCGGTAGCAAGAAGCATCCCTTGACTTTCTAAGCCCATAAGTTTTTTAGGTTCCATATTGGCAACGATAACGATATTTTTACCAAGCAGGTCTGATGGATTATAGAATTTTCCAAGCCCGGCGATTATTTGTCTTTTTTCTTCCCCAAGGCTAATGGTAATTTTCAGTAATTTTTCTGATCCATCAACACTTTCTGCTTCTGTTATTTTAACCACCCTTAATTCAATTTTTTGAAAGTCTTCATAAGTAATCATATTATTTATATTATTTTACCAAATAAATTACCATTATTCATTCTTTCAATAAATACTGGTAATATTTTTCCTGTATTATTATCATGTGATTGTATGAAAACAGGTACTTGGTTATTAATAAGAGCTATATAATATTCTTTATATTTTTTTTCTAAAAAAAGTCCTTCTGTTTTGACTCCAATATGTTTTACTAAAAATTTTTGCAATTTTTGTTTTGAAAGGTTTGAAATTATTTTTGCCCTTTTAATTTTAACGGTAGAATCAATTTTATTTTTTTTGGATAACAAAAAAGCTTTCGTTCCTTCTCTTTCTGAAAATCTAAAGACATGAAATTTTGAAATAGGGGACTCGTTTAATAAATTATAAGTTTTGGAAAAATCTTCTTCTGTTTCTCCCGGGAACCCTACAATAATATCGGTACCAAAAAAAGTCAAAGGAAAATAATTTTCTAATGTTTTTATTTTTTCAACAAAATCATTGCTGGAATAATCTCTTTCCATAAGATTAAGAATTTTGTCAGACCCGGATTGCAAAGGAATATGAAGAAATTTTATAAATCTATTATTGATCGAGATCTTTTTATAAAAATTAATAAAATCATTATTAACACTCCATGGATTAACAGACCCAAGGCTGATCCTTTCTATTTTTGTTTTAAATAAACAATCATTAATTAGCATGGGGAAACTTTCGTTATTTTCAATTCCGAAAGCCTCGGTGTTTACCGCTGTTAAAATTACTTCCTTATATTCTTCTTCTATGCTTTTTATTTCTTTGATAACTTCTTCTATTTTTTTTGATCTTGGCTTTCCCCGGAGCAGGGGAACAATGCAATAAGAACAAAACCTTTGACATCCATCCTGGATTTTTAAAAAGTAACGTCCTGAAGATAAAAATTTATCACCGATAGCTCTTTTTATTAAATATTTTTTGTTATTTTCAAAAAGGGAATTAATTATATTTAATATATCTTTTTTTTCACGATTATTAATAATAATATAAACGCTTGGTATTTTCTTTTTATTAATGTTCCATTTTGTTGCCGCACAACCGGTTAATATAATTTTTGTTCTGGGAAATTTTTTTTGGATCTGATAAATAAACTGTTTTGTTTCTCTTTCCGCTTTTTGTGTAACCGCACACGAATTAATTAAATAAAAATCGGGTCTTTCCCCGTCATATATATAACCGGAATAAATTAATTTTTTGGTTATCTCTTCTGTTTCAGCGGTATTAACTCTGCATCCAAAAGAGAAAGATGCAAAAAATCTTGTCATATCTATCCATTTTATCATGGATAGGGTAAAATTAAGGTATATGAAAAATTGGCAGAAATTAAAAAATAATCCCAAACTTTGGGAAAAAATATTCGTACGGGAAAAAATAATTCAAAGTATCCGTGAATTTTTTTTTATAGAAAAATTTCATGAAGTAGAAACTCCTCTTTTGGTTCCTGCTGTTATTCCGGAATCATATCTCGAGATTTTTGAAACATATCTTATTGATCGGAAAAATAAAAAACACAAGATGTTTTTAACTGCTTCTCCTGAAAGTTCAATTAAAAAACTTCTAGCAGTAGGGATAGGTAATTGTTTTGAAATTACAAAAAGTTTTAGGAACAATGAAACAGACAGCGATTTTCATAATCCGGAATTTACCATTTTGGAATGGTATAGAACAAATGCTACATATGAAAATTTAATGGATGACTGTGAAAAATTATTATTACATATTAGTAATAAATTAATAAATAATAATAATCAAAACAAAATTGTTTATCAAAATAAATTAATTGATTTTTCATCCCCATGGGAAAGAATAAGCATCAAAGAGGCATTTAAAAAATATGCCAATATTGATTTTAATGATTGCATAACAAGAAATAAAAATCCGTTCAATTCAGAAAAAATTTCTGTTATTGCTAAAAAGAAGGGTTATGTCATAGAAAAAAATAATACTTGGGAACAAGTTTTCAATCAAATTTTTTTAAATGAAGTTGAACCTCATTTAGGAATTTCCGGAAAACCAATAATCATTTTTGATTACCCAAGGCCCATGGCTGCTCTGGCTAAAATAAAAACTGATAATCCAATATTTGCAGAAAGGTTTGAATTTTACATTGGGGGATTAGAATTAGGCGATGGATATTCAGAACTCACTTCATTAAAAGAACAAAAAGAAAGATTTAATTCGGAAATGAAATTAATAAAAAATCAAAATAAGATAAAAATTAAAAAAGACTTAGATTTTTTAAATGCTTTAAAAAGTGGTCTGCCAAAATGTGCAGGTATTGCAGTTGGGATTGATAGATTGGTTATGCTCTTTAGCAACTCAAAAACTATAAGAGAAATTCTCCCCTTTCCATTAGAAGTATCATAGAGTATAATATTCTTGCTTCCAATATCAAATAATTTTTTTGAAATTGGGAGAATTTTATTTATGTCAAAGATAACAACAAGCGATTTTCAAAAAGGAAAATTTATAGAATTTAAAAATGAACCGTGTCAGATAGTTGAATATCAATTTGTTAATCCGGGTAAAGGTTCTGCTTTTGTAAGGACTAAACTTAAGAATTTAAAATCAGGAAGAGTACAGGAATTTACTTATAAATCAGGAGAAGTAGTTGAAGAAATTCCCGTGTCGGCAAAAGAAATGCAATTTTTATATAAGCAGAACGAAGAATTGATTTTTATGGATCCTCGAACTTTTGAACAGGTAAGTCTCCCTTTAAGTTATATTGGTAGTTTTTCAAAATTCATTAAAGAAGGAGATATTTATCAGGTTTTAGTTTATGACGGTCAAGCTTTGGGTATGAGATATCCACAAAAAGTAAGGCTAAAAATAATTGAAGCAGATGAGGGAGCTAAAGGAGATACCGTAATGGGAGCTAAAAAAATAGTAACACTGGAAACAAACGTAAAAGTAGCAGTGCCATTATTTGTTAAACAGGGTGAAACAATTATTGTTGATTCTGATACGGGAGAATATGTAGGAAGGGAAAGTCAAAAAAATTATTAGCAATAAATATATTTTTTCAAAATTTAACTTCAGTATTATTTAAAACTATATTTTAATTATCAAAACAACAAGAATCAATTCATACCTATTGCATATTGCCGTACTGTTTTTTTCATTATAGAATAGGTTCGGTTATTTATTAAGTAATAATTTTATGATAGAAAAAATGTCTTGGATTCCCATAGAAAAACCCTTGCCGGCAATTGGTACGCTGCTTATTGTTACGGGATTTGGAGATCGGGAAAGATTCGAAAAATTAAAAAAAGAAAGCAGAGGATTTGAAAAACCTTATACTGCTCATGAATTGGTTAGGAAGGAAAGAGGATTTGATGTAGTAGGATACCTAATAGATGAAAAAACCGGTTTTCCCATCCCCCTTACGGGAACAGAAGGACATTTTGTAGGTCTTGAGTTGCCTCCTGAGGAAATTGTTAGAAGAGAAGCAAGTCTTGGTAGAAACATGCTCGATTCAATATCTAGAATGAATCATTATTCTGATTTGCTAAGAAAAGTAGAAAAAACTTTAAGGGGAGAAAAATTTTACCCGGATATATTAGACGAATTAAATGGAGCCTACGGAGCAGCACTTGCTAGAATTCGGGTTTTGAGATTTACCAATCCAAAAGTCCAACAAACACACGACTCCTTTAGAGAAAGAACTTACGAATTAACAAAAGGAGCACCACTAATGGAATACACGATAGATTTTGATTTTTTTAAGCAAAAATACTATCTTCCTCCGATTGGTAAACAATCAAGCGGGCAACCAGTTTCAATAAGTTTGTCTAGTAAGGAAAAAGAAGGTTACCTTGCCCTGGCAGGAGCAGGAAGGTTGGCTATGCCCCTCTTAAGAGTATTAATCGGAGAAATGGATCGTTAATAATTATTTTCTCCCACACCCGTTTCTAAAAATTTCCAAGCAAGCTCCTTTTTTTAATAACTTATTATATATAGAATAATTACAATATATATTATTATTCATATTTACTATAATTAAAACCTGTATAATCCTGTTTACACCCATCTTACTCCGGTTTGCACACTGAAAATTTGCAAATATGTTAAGGTTTAATCAGGTATTTTCCTGATGCAAATTTTTAGTGAAAAAAGCGGATTAGATGGGTGGATACTGCTTGCACTGTAAATTCTTTACCCTGTAACCGCAGTTACACGGGGAAGAATTTACATGTGAGTAACTCAGTTGTAAACCTGAGTTACGTGAGTATATGAAAAACAAACAGCTGCTTACAATTTTTTTAATAGTGTTTATTGATCTTTTAGGTTTTGGGATTATTCTTCCTTTGCTTCCTTATATTACTGAAAAATATGGAGGAAATCCTTTTGAAGTTGGAATGCTGGCTTCAACTTATTCATTTTTTCAATTAATCGCTGCTCCTCTGCTTGGAAGATTATCAGATCGTTATGGAAGAAAAAAAATACTGATTATTTCTCAGGCAGGAAGCGCTATTGGATATTTGATTTTAGGATTAGCGAATAATTTACCATTGCTATTTTTGTCACGAATTATAGACGGCATTACAGGAGGTAATATCTCAATAGCACAGGCATATATTGCAGATGTAACTGATAAAAAAAATAGGGCAAAAGGTATGGGACTAATTGGAGCAGCATTTGGACTTGGATTTATTTTTGGACCTGCAATTGGTGGTATATTAGCAAAAATAAATTTTTCGGTTCCTGCCTATTTTGCATTTGCCGTTTCGTTATTGACGGTTTTTTTAACATCCATCTTTCTTAAAGAAACAGTAGATATAAGCAAAGCAGGTGGTTCTCCAAAAACAAAATTATCACTTGCTGAAATAAAAAGAATATTAAGTACATACCCAATTGGGATATTAATTATTTCATTTTTTATTTTCAATACCGCTATTTCACTTTTTCAAGGAATATTTGCGCTTTGGACAGAAAAATCTTTTAAATTCAATCCGAGTGAAAACGGTTGGCTATTTGCATATTTAGGCATTATTGGAGTAATAATTCAGCTTGTTATTTTACCGCTACTATTAAAAAAAACAGAAGAAAAAACTCTTTTAAAAATTGCTCAATTAGTTTTATTTATTGGTTTGCTCCTACTTGTTGTTATTAATAATTCAAACCAATTGTTTATTGTTTTGCCATTAATTTCTTTTGGACAGGGCTTGATAAATCCACTAACCCAGTCAATATCTTCGGAAAATATAATAAAAGAAGAACAGGGAGGAACAATGGGAATTATCCAGGGAGCAGGAAGTTTGGGAAGAATAATAGGACCGGCAATTGGCGGATTTTTATTTTTCGCATTTGGAAAAAATATTCCTTTCATTCTTTCTGCAATATTGATATTTTTTGTTTTTAATTGGCTTGTGATTAAATTAAAATAATATTATGAAAAAAATATTATTACTATTTTTTTTAACAATCGTAGGGCTTGTCTTTTATCGGATATTTTCTGCTTGGTTTCCAAAAAATACTTCTCAGAATATAATCAATAAAAAAGAAGACATGGTTAAGATTATCCCCACACTATCCAATATAAAAACAAATACAATAGAACTAATTAATAATAGAAAAAAAATAACTGTTTCGTGGATAAAAATTACAAATCTGAAAAAACTTCATTTATTACCAAATTTTTCAGAAAAATTATCAGCAGAATCAGTTAAAAATATAAATAAGTGCGAAAGTATTATAAATGGGGGATTTTATTATGAAAATAATACTCCAATCGGATTGTTTCAAATAAATAATGATGAAATTAGCAACGAAATTGCAAGCAACTTCTTTAATGGTTTCTTCTTTGTGTCTTCTGACGAGAAAGCGGGCATAAGAAGAGAAATTCCAACTTTAAATTTTAATTTTGCATTGCAGTCCGGACCGATACTAATAGAAAGAAACAATCCTCTTGATTTAAAAATAATAAACGATGAAGAAGATAGAAGAATCGTTGTTGCCGTAAACAGAGAAAGTGAAATATTTTTTATATCTCTTTATAAAAGTGATTTCGAAATAAAAGGGCCATTGCTTTCAGATGTTCCTATCTTTCTTAAGGAACTTGAAGATAAAATCGGAGAAAATTTTGAAACTGCCCTTAATTTAGACGGAGGTACCGCATCGGCTTTTTATGCTCCCGGGATTTCTCTTAGGGAAATAACAAGTGTTGGAAGCTTTTTCTGTGTTAAAAAATAACTCTCCCTCCCGAAAACTAACTGATACTATTATAATATCAGTATCTTTAATTGTCAATTACTAATTTCCCAAAGTTATTTATCTTTTTCCATTATAGTGTCGGGGAGCGGGGAATCGAACCCCGGCTACCAGACCCCCAGCCTGGTGGGCTACCATTACACTACTCCCCGTTGTCCAGAGGGCGTAAGCCCGGCGGACGCATCCTTATTATAAATAAAATCGCCTCGCCTAATCGCTCTTTCTAAAAAACCGTGACTATTTTTATATTTCTTTTCTAATCTTGCTGCTTCTTCTATACTATTACAAAACTGAAACATTTCTAAAATCATAGGTAATCTTCTTTTGGTTGAAAAAACATTTCCTTTATTATGTTCTTTAATTCTTCTATTTAAGTCAGTTGTTGAACCAATATATTTTTTATGATCTTTTAAACTTCTTAGAATATAAACATATCCAACCATAAAAAATTTTTGGCTACCCGCCAGATAGGCGCCGCCCAGAGGGCTCTGCCCGGCGGGCTACCATTACACTACTCCCCGCTTTGCCTCTTGAATTTTAACATATCTTATGAAAGAATGAAAACACTTTAAATACCTCATTTTTCTGCCTGAAAGGATTAATAAATATGGGAAGACTTCCAAAATCTGACACTCAAGTAAAATCCCATCCGGAATCAGAAACGCCAAAACACCAAGCAGTTCGTCTTGCAATGGAACAAATAGAAAAACAATATGGCAAAGGATCAATAATGAAACTCGGAGAATCAAGCAGCAAACTAATTGTTGACGTAATTCCTACGGGTTCAATTGCTCTCGACCTTGCCTTAGGAGTTGGCGGTTTGCCAAGAGGAAGAATTATCGAAATATTTGGTCCGGAAGCATCAGGAAAAACAACAATATGTCTTCATATTATTGCTGAAGCACAAAAAATGGGTGGAACTGCTGCTTTTATAGATGCCGAGCATGCTCTTGATCCCCTTTGGGCGCAAACAATTGGAGTTAAATTAGATGATCTTTTAATTTCTCAACCGGATACAGGAGAACAAGCCTTGGAGATAGCAGAAACTTTAATAAGAAGCGGAGGGGTAGACGTTATTGTAATAGATTCTGTTGCCGCTTTGGTTCCAAGAGCAGAAATTGAAGGAGAAATGGGAGATTCGATGTTGGGAGTTCAAGCAAGACTCATGTCGCAGGCTTTAAGAAAATTAACTGGAGTCATTTCAAAATCAAAAACTGTTGCAATTTTTACCAATCAACTCCGTCAAAAAATCGGTATTATGTTTGGAAACCCAGAGACTACACCTGGAGGCCTTGCTCTTAAATTTTATTCCTCTGTTCGTCTCGATACTAGAAAAATTGAAAATATAAAAGAAGGAGATAAAACAATTGGTAGCAGACATAGGGTAAAAATAGTAAAAAATAAAGTTGCACCGCCGTTTAGAGTTGCCGAATTTGATGTTATGAACGATAGCAACGGAATAAGTAAAGAAGGTGGTTTAATAGATGTAGGAATAGAACTGGGAATTATCACAAAATCCGGTGCTTTTTTAAGATTTGGAGAAACAATGTTAGGTCAAGGACGGGAGGCAGCAAAAATATTTCTTAAAGAAACCCCAAAAATTTCTAAAGAAATATACGATTCTATCTGGAAGAAAGCAAAAGCAGGCCTTGTAGAAAAAAGGGTAGAATTAGGAATTGAAGAAGTAGAAAATCAATAAATGTAAAAATCCGTGGAAGAATCAACACAAAAATTATACGATTTGTCTCTTCGTTTTTTATCTTTTCGTCCTCGATCAGAGTATGAGATAAGATTATTCCTTAAAAAACATCACGCTTCGGAAAAAGATAAAGAGGAGATCATAAAAAAATTAAAAGAAATTTCTTTTATAAATGATGAAGCTTTTGCATTGTGGTGGTTAGAACAGAGACAGAGTTTCAATCTAAAAGGTTTAATAATAATTAAGCAGGAACTAAAATATAAAAAAATTTCCGATGAAATAATAGAAAAAGTCATCAGTAAAAATAATACAAAAATAGATGAGTTGGATTTAATAAGAATAGCTGTAAAAAAAAAGTTTTCCCGTTATATTAACCTTCCGAAAAAAGAATTATATATTAAGTTGGGACGACATCTTCAAAGCAAAGGATTTGAATGGGACGACATTAAAACTGTCATTGACGAGATTATAAATAAAGAGTAAAATAAAACCGATATAAACGGCTTAACACTTAATGATTATGGCTTTAAATCAAGATAAAACAACAAGTTTATTGCAATATAATTTAACTTGTTTAATAGTTTCTTCTTGTGGGAAAACCCCGCTTATAAGCTGGGGTTAAATTTCTTCGTGCCATAAAATAAGTATAAGCCCATTATTCGACCGGAAGGTCACAGCTTGGAGGATTATATGGTTTCAATTTTTGGAAAAATTTTTACTTTGCTTAAAAAGCCAAAACGTGATATAGATAAAGATGAAATTTATAAAAAACCCGTTCAAAAGGTAAAACCGCAACTTCAAAAACCATCACAAGAACTACCTGCATATATTGCCGAAAGATTGGAACGGTTAAAAGAAGCAGAACTTTTAGAAGCAAAAGCAAAAGCTAAAGAAATAGTTCTTGAGGCAAGAGACGAAGCATTTAGAGTTAAAAAATCTTCTGAAGAAGAAATTACAAAAGTGAGAAACGAAATTTACGCTCTTGAAAACAGAATAGCGCAAAAAGAGGAAGCAGTCGACAGAAAAACAGGAATTATTGAAGAAAAAGAAAGAGCGTTAATTCAAAAAGAAGAAGATCTTAAGGAAAAACTAATAGATATAGAAAAAATAAAACAAGATCAGCTTGCCAAATTAGAAAGAGCAGCTGGATTAACAAAAGATGAAGCAAAAAAACTAATTCTTGAGGCGATGAACCTCCGTCTTAAGGAAGATAAAGCTAAAATAATAAAAGAAGCAGAAAATGAAGCAAAGGAAGAATCAAGTAAAAGAGCAAAACAAATAATTGTTGATACAATGCAAAAAACTGCAACAGATTATGTAGCAGAATATACTGTATCAACTGTAAAAATTGCCGATGAAGACATGAAAGGAAGAATTATTGGTAAAGAAGGAAGAAACATAAGGGCTTTTGAACAGGTAACCGGAATTGATGTTGACTTGGATGAAGAAGGTGTTGTTAGGCTTTCTTCTTTTGATCCAATAAGAAGAGAAATAGCAAGGTTGTCGTTGGAAAAACTAATGGCAGATGGAAGGATTCAACCGGTAAGAATTGAAGAAATAGTCCAAAGAACAAAAACTGACCTTGAAAAAACCATGTTTGAAGAAGGAGAAAAACTCAGCCAGTCAGTTGGAGTTTATAATCTCCCCAGTGATGTTATTTCGCTTCTTGGTAGATTTAAATATAGATTTTCATATGGTCAAAATCTTATCGCTCATACCCTTGAGGAAACAAAAATTGGTGTAACATTAGCAAATGAAGTTGGAGCCGATGTTAACATTGTAAGGTTAGGTTGTTTATTGCACGATATCGGTAAGGTCATTACTGATGAAGAGGGAACACATGTAAAACTAGGTGTAGACCTTCTACAAAAGCACGGAATGCCGGAAGAAGTAATAAACTGCATAGCCGAGCATCACGAAGATAAACCATTTTCCAGTATTGAATCAAGCTTGGTCTATATTGCCGATGCAATATCTGGAAGCCGTCCGGGAGCTAGATTTGAGGATTATGAAGAATATGTTAAAAGGTTAAGAGAACTGGAAGAGATGGCAAAATCATTTAAAGGGGTTAAGGATGCTTATGCCTTTCAGGCAGGAAGAGAAGTAAGAGTTATTGTAAATCCGGAAGAAGTTGACGATGCTGGAGCAATTACAATTTCTCACGAACTAAGAGAAAAAATTGAAAAAACAATCAAAAATTTTCCGGGTCAGATAAAAATAACTGTAATTAGAGAGCTCCGTGCAACCGATACAGCAAAATGATGCTAGCTTTATTAAAGCGTCATCCCGAGCAAAGCGAGGGATTTCCTAAATTAATTTTGGAATTATTTTTTCGCATTTCAAAGCCGAAAATAATCTTATAGTATTTAGACTACTTGACAAGAAGCCAAAAACCTCTACAATAAGTTTGAAAATCCGCTTGCAATCCTCTAAATAAAAAAAATAAATCACCTGCCAAGAAGGAGGTGAAAATAATGACAAAAGCTGACATCATAGAACACGTTGCAAAAAAAGCAAGTCTTACCAACAAAGCTTCCAGAGAGGCCGTCCAAGCTTTTCTTGACGGAATTAGAGATACTCTCAAAAAAGGAGAAAAGGTAGTCTTGACAGGTTTTGGAACTTTCTCTGTTAGAAATAGAGCCGCCAGAAAAGGAAGAAATCCAAGAACAGGAGCAGTTATAAATATTGCCGGACGCAAAACTCCTGGATTTACAGCAGGCAAAGCCTTAAAAAAAGCTATCAGGTAAATTATTAAAAAATAATAAAAGAGAAACACTATGTTTGATGTGTTTCTCTTTTTTTAGTGATAAAATATTTAATATAAATGAAAAAAATAATTATTTCGTCAATTTTAATTATTGTAATTGGTTTAATTTTTTCTTTTATTTTTCTTTACTTTTTATTAAACCTTCTTCCTAAAGAAAATACTGTCAACAAAAAATTAAGAGTTACAATTGCAAAAAATATTACTCTAAGAAATATTTTAAGATTAAATCAGGTAGGAGATGCAAAAAATGATTACCTATCAGATAATAATTTTAAAAAACTTGAAATAATAGTCTATTCCAATCATGAAGGAATAACAGATAATGTAAAAAATAATATTTTATTAGAGTTATCAAAAACAATTAAAAAACCGGATGGAATAACTTTTAGAACTCTGCCCTTGGATAATTTTGAAAAAGAAGATGTGGACGATATTGAAATAAATAATCTTCTGGATAATTATCCCATTTTAGTAAATAAAAATGCAGTTCTGCATATTTTTATACTGAATAGTTATATTCCCAATTCGACATATGCAGGGATTGTAAAGGATGCTAATAATATAATAATTTTTATAGATCCCATAAAAAAACTATCATTTTATGAAAAAAATACTGATAATGCCTTGACATCTACAATTCTTCATGAATTTGCCCATATTTTAGGAGCAGGCCACATAGATGATGATAATTGCATTCTTTCCAGTAAAGTTGAAAATATTTCTTATGATAGACCAAAAGCAATCATAATAAATTTTTGCGAAAAAGACCTCGAAGAAATAAATAAAAATGCTTCCAATTAGCCTCAAAATCTGCTAAAATGCATATGAAATAATAATATCATTTCATTTATAATCTGAAAACAGACGAGAGATTCTATTATGACTTTTTATATTCAAACATTTGGATGTCAGGCAAATGAAGCTGATAGTGAGCGTATTGCTTCTTATTTACGAAACCTTGGACTAAAAAAAGCAATAAAAATAGAGGAATCAGATTGGATAATAATAAATACCTGTATGATAAGAAAAATGGCAGAAGACAGAATATATGGGTTAATCCAAAACCTCAAGAAGTTAAAAGTAAAAACCAATAATCCTAAAAAAATAATTTTAACAGGTTGCATAGTAGGAATGGCAATAAAAGATAAAACCGGAAAATACTTAGAAATCTTAAAAGAAAAATTACCCGATGTAGATGAATTTTTACCCATTGAAGAAATAGGCTTTAATATTAATCCGCTAAGAAATAAAAAAGACATTGCTCTTATTCCGATTTCTAATGGCTGTAATAATTTTTGTAGTTTTTGTGTAGTGCCTTACAGTCGGGGAGTAGAAATAAGTAGGTCATACGAAGATATCTTGTCTGAATGTAAAAAAGTTATCAAAGAAGGATATAAAAAAATTATGCTCCTTGGAATGAATGTTAATTCGTATGGTTCTGATATTATAAACAAAAACGATGGATTTTTTTTAAAAAATGGTAGAAAAATAAAACCAATAATGGTAACCCATTTAGGTAAAAAAAGAATTCCCACGCTTTTTCCGCACCTTCTTTCCGATATCGGAAAGATTCCCGAAATTGAATATATTGACTTTATGTCTGCAAACCCTTGGGATTTTTCTGATGAACTTATAAAAGTTATAGAAAAAAACCCAAAAATTACAAGAAAAATTCATCTTGCAGTTCAATCGGGGAATAATAATGTTTTAAGAAGAATGAACCGTTGGTATACAAAAGAAGAATATCTAATTCTTTTAAAAAAGATTAAAAATAAAATCCCGAATATTCAAATTTCAACAGACATAATTGTCGGATTTTGTGGTGAAACAGAAGAAGAATTCAAAGACACAATAGACTTAGTAAAAAAAGCAAATTTTTATAAAGCATATATTTCCATGTATTCCGATCGGCCAATGACCGTTGCACACAAAAACTTAAAGGATGATGTGTCTTATAAAATTAAAAAACAACGTTGGCAAATTCTTGAAAATTTGATTAACAAATCAAACTTAAATTAACCATTTAACCATCTAGCCATTTTTATGAATAAAATGCTTATTGTCTGTGGACCGACAGCAACAGGAAAAACCAAACTGGCAATAAACCTTGCTAAGAAATTTAATGGTGAACTTATATCGGCTGATTCAAGACAGGTATATAAAGGAATGGATATCGGAACAGGAAAGGATATAAGTAAAAACTCAAAACTCAAAACTCCCCCCGCATTTGCTCGGGGCAAGCAAAATTTAAAGATTCAAATAAATAATAAAAATTATAGTATTGGTTATCACACAATTAACAAAATTCCCATATGGCTTCTAGATATTGTTCTACCTAATCAAAATTTTAGTGTTGCAGAATATCAATATCTTGCACGGAAAGTATTAGGTGACATTTGGACGAGAAATAAATTACCAATTTTAGTAGGGGGAACAGGATTATATATAAAAGCCATAGTGAATGGAATAGACACGATTGGAATTCCTATTGATTGGAAACTAAGAAAAAAATTGGAAAAATATTCCCTAAATGATCTCCAAAAACAATTACAATCACTAAACAAAAATAAATGGGAAAAGATGAATAACTCTGATAAAAATAATCCACGCCGCTTAATAAGAGCAATTGAAATATCAATGTATTTAAATAAAAAAGGAAAAAGTTTTTTTAAAAAAAATCAAAAAAAAGAAATATTAGACACATTAATTATTGGTCTAAAGGCAAATAATAATATACTCTTTAAAAAAATTAACGATAGAGTGGAAAAAAGAGTGAAAGAGGGAATTAAAGAAGAAATAAAATCACTTCTAAACAAAGGATATTCTTGGGATTTACCATCAATGTCAGGACTTGGCTATAGAGTTTGGAAAGATTTTTTTGAAAAAGTAAAAACTGAAAAAGAAACAATAGAAAAATGGAAAATCGAAGAACAAAGTTATGTAAAAAGACAAATGACTTGGTTTAAAAAAGATAATAGAATTAATTGGTTTAATATAGAAAATCCTGATCATGCCGATAAAGTAGGAAACAATATTTCTATCTGGATCAATAATAAATAATGTTATTAAATACATCTTGAATAATCATAATAATTTGTGCTATAAACAATAAATGACAACAATAATAAAAGTATTAAAAAGAGATAATACAACAGAGGATTTTAATCCGGATAAAATAAAAAAAGTAGTGAGAGCAGCAGGATTGGGGGAAGAACAGGCAAGCAAATTAGTAAAAAATGTTAGCAATTGGGCAATTGATTTAAAAAAAGAATCTATAACATCTTTGGAAATAAGAGATAAAGTTCTTGAAGAATTAGAAAGGCTTGATAAACCAGTTGCCGATCTGTTTCGTTGGTACCAAAAAACCAAAGACCACCAAAACCATTCCTCTTAATAAAAAATATTTAATTTTTAAATTTTCTCTTTCGTCCTTTTGGACTCATCAGTAAAGACCCACATCTTTAAAGAGGGAACAGGATTTTTCTGTTTTTCGATAAACGAATAATAAACAGAGAAATTCTGTTCCAAATAATACTATCAATACGATAAGTGCTTGGGGTTGGAAGACCTTTTAGGTCCTTTCTGTTGGAACAGAATTCCAACCCCTTTGCCCTACGGCAAGCTCTGGATGCTCTTGTCAACCCTTCTGATACCCTTTTTGTAGGAAAGAATCATCAGGGTGATCAGCTCTGACTTGATGTCACTCCAGTTTTCTGGAAGATGGGTGATAAACCAGTAATCATCGCCAAATATTGCATCAGCAATCTCGGAGAGTTCTGGATTTCCACCCACCCGCGTAAGATAGCCGGTCTTGGCAGTGGAAGTGAAAACGCCATTTGGTGCACATGCCCTCATGGTGAGGACTTGGTAAGGCTCAAGGACTGTCCAGTCAACGCTAGGGTCGAAGAACATTCCCTCCTTCATCAATTTGGCGTTCTCTAAAAGCCAACTACCGACTTTTCCAAGATCAGACTCTCGAGAGGTTATCCTGACATAGTCAGCGATGAAGCTGATGTCAGACCTGAAACCCCTCGCCCTTCGCGGGCCGGTCCTCCTCTCGGGGACGAAATGGCCGCGCAGCAGGACCTCTTCCTTTTCTCTCACCGACTTCAACCAGAAGCCTCGGAAGCTCATCACGAGCCTTCAAGTGATCGAATTCGATAGAGGTTTTCGGGAAGCGCTTGCGAAGCTCTTCCATGGTTCGCGAGGCCAGAGTTTCGATGAACTGAGAACGATCGTTGAGGTCCTTAAACGTGACCTCTCCTTGGCCCATAGCAATCCGAGCGAACTGTCTCTTTTCAGTTTCAATCCCACGCCAAGCCATGTTGGTATTAGCACAGCGTTCCTCAGAGCCACGGAGAGTCTCACTGGGATACAACGGGTTTTCGGGCTTGAGGTTATCCGGAGCGACCCCGACAGGGTACAGAGGAACCGGCTGACCCGAAACGGTCAAAAACTCCACTTCGGCCTCACCCTCTTCGAGTTCACGAATGTAGGCTGCGGTCTCTTCAACGGCCACCTGCAGAGTGCCAGGCTTGAAGGCGATGACTGGCTTGCTTCCAAAAGCAGCCTTCAAGACACGAGTGACCAGATGCGTCGGTTTCTTGGGGTTGTAGGCGCCCAAAAGGGTCACCGGATCAATGAGATCAGCAAGACTTCCCGACATGCCGCTTGCCGAACCAGCCATGAACATAGTCATGGTTGCCATGTCAATACCGAGTTGGCTGGCCACCGACTTGTCGCTTTCAGGATTACCTCCTGGCTCAGTCGTCTTTGAAGAAGCAGGAGTGGTCTCGGGCGAAACCGGAGCCGACTTGGGAGCATACATCTTCGCCAAAATGTTGGCACTGCCAGCCTTGATCCCCATGGTAACGAACTTCTCATATGTGAAACCCTGTAGGGCTTCTTCCGTCGTCAGTTCCTGCTCCTCAAGGATCTTGAGAGCTGCCTCACTGACACCAGCTTTCACCAACTTTTCTTTCAACGTCGCTTCCATTTCGTAGTCCTCCCATTCTCAATCTGATGAATGTCTCTTGATGCCACCCCATTTACTCTAGTCAGTTCAATCTTGACTTATTCGCTGCCTCCTTTTTCAGCGTTTATGTTGAAGCTGACTGGTGACACTTTTGACACAAAATTTTATGTCTAAAGTGCCGCCAGTCAGTAAAAAACGCAAAAAAAGGAAATTTGTATTGATAGTATTGGCAAAAACAATTAAAACCATTCTGTTTGCAATAAACAGTGGTCAAAAATTATTTTTGCGTGTTAATGTGCTATTTCTAAACCTATATTATAGCTTATAAAGTCAATAATAATATCAGCTTTAAAAGCCAAGTTTTTATTGTATCACAAATTTTTTAAAATGCAAGTTTATATAACCTATAATAGTAAAAATAAATAAAGATAAAATTAATCAAAAAAGTATTCTTATTCTTCGAGCAAAGCAAGAAGTAAATATAATTCAATTATTTATTATCTCCAATTATTTAAAGATAATACAAATAAATAAGTCCTATAGTTGACTATAATAGGTTTATAGGGTAAAATTTTACCCATGAAGGAATCTGATATAGCAATAAAAAACCAATTAATTCTGGAAAAACCAAATTTTTCTGAAGTTCCTACTATTTTTAGTCCTCTTGGTGCAGAACTATTTTTTTTAGGCCAAGAAAACTCATCTTTATCCTCCTGCTTTTATGAAAACAAAGAGCTTAAAAAACAGGTTGAATCAAGAAGAAAATTATATAGGTTTTTAAAGACTATTTTTAAAAAAGTTCCCGATTATAACTTAGATCTCGAAAAAGCACATGAAAAAGGACTGCTAAAAAAGGAAGAATTAATAAATGTTTATGATCTTTTATCTGATTTCCTCGAAGAAGATCCAAACAACGGAAGAATACTCTTATATCTTCCTTTTCAAATAATTCCTGATCTAAAAAATACTGGATTCGAAGATGAAAAATTATTAGAAACAAGAGAAAGATTTGCAGACAATATAAGAAAATCTTGGTTAAGGCTTCTTTATGAAAGTGATGTCCGGGCAAGCTTTACCGATGGCGACGTTTTAGAACCGGGCCTCGGAATCCCCCGAAGAGTCAGAAAAGCAGGACACTTATTACCGGAGTTATTAAATAAAAATGTTATAAGAAAAGAAGACGTTTTTACCTTATTAGAGATTATTTCCGACGAAGAGTTGTTGGAATCTTTAACAGAAGGAATTGTTGTTGCAAAAGATAGGGGATTGTTTGATGAATCATCTTGGGAAAAAATTAAAGAGATTGGCAAAGAGAAAAAAACAGTTTTTTATATAATCAGTTCATCAAATTCAAATGAAAATAAAGATAAAAACTCTTTTGAAAGTCTCGATGATCTTTCCGCCTTTCTTTTAATAGAATTAGAAAAAATTGAAAAGCAATATCAAAAAGGTTCTCCTTATCTATCAAAAATCAGCCCAAAAAGGGCGAAATGGGAAAAAGAAGTTAAAAAAGATAGAAAAATTGATTATGTTGCAGAAAAAATAATTAAAAAAATACAAAAAGGTGAAATTTTAATACAGGATCTAGAAAATTTTTGTGAAAAAGGAGATTTTAATCTTAACATTGTCGCAGCTGGTTTAAAAAGCATATTTATAGCAATAGAAAATCAAGCATTAGAAGATAAAACAAAAGCAAATGCTTTAACGGAAAATTTTCTTCCTTTAATATTTAAATATTGGAATAAAAATATAAATTTTCTTAGTGAAATTATAATTAGCGGTATCTCAAAAATTAAAAGGTTAAATATTATTAATGAAAAAGTTTTACATGGTTTTGGGGTAGAACTTGTTGATTTATCTTCTCCAAATCCGGTTGAAGCAGAAAAAATTATTCCTGATTTTATTAAAAATGCCGTTTCAAAAATTGAAAAACACCCTGAATTATCAAAATATCTATATCCTGTTTTTCTGGTTTTTGGTTCAAAAATAAAAGGTTATTCTAAGTTTGATGCGGATTTAGACTTAGCCATTTTCATTAAATCAAATGTTCCCATTGAAAAAAGAGAAGAAATATTAGAACTCCTCTATCAGGAAATTCCAGAATTGGCAAATATTGATAAAATTGTTGAATTTTGGACCGAAGAAAATAATGAAAAAGTTGGATTTAAAAAAAGTTCACGAGGAATTGATACTGTTGTTGATGCCTCCCAAATAAATTTGCTCCTTGGAGGAGCTTGGATCGGAAACAAAAACATTATTGAAAAATTTTATGGAAGAATTTTAAAGAAATATATAGATTTAGATAGATTTGGAAATGAAAAATCTAAAATCAGGTTGCATTTATTAAGACAAATTGAACTGGATGTTATTCAATACCGTTTAATGCATAAAGGTTATAAAAGATTTTATCCAATAGCAATAAGAGAAAAAACAACAAATTCACATCTAATTGATTTCCAAAGCGATTTTTATGATTCAGGATTTAGAAGATTAGCATCACTGCTTTTTATTAGCAGGGTTTTTCTGCCAGATGTTAAAATTAAAGAAAACTAATTTAGGAAGGATTAAATAAATCTTCAAACCCCAATCTTATTTCTTTATCTTCTGCTTTTGGGCCTCTCGAGAGGGCAACAACCGGAATTCCTAGGTTTTCCTCAACAAAATCAATAAATACTTCTTCAAGAGTCTTATTTTCTGAAGGTACTAAAGTCTTAGTAATAGGTCTGCATTTATTAATTAATTTTGTTAAACGAACTTGATGTTCATAAAGAAGTTGTTCATTGTCTCCCGGAAAAACCTTTATTCCCTTTATAATTCCATTATCCAAATCAAAGAAATTTTCTAAATCATCTACATCCTCCCCTTCGTAAATATATCTATCAACTACTTGCCAGCAATCTACATTTTTTAATTTGTCCATAAAAGAAATAATAAGGCCGTCAAATGAATTTTTCCCTCCGGAAATTTCAATCGCATATTTTAAAACTATCGGATCATAAAATCCGTTTCGAAATTCCCCTAACCACCATGATCCTGCCGCATTGTGAGTTTCTTTAATTTGATCAGTCAATTCGCGGTCAAAACTTGGCAATGGTCCCGCTCCATGTCTTGTTAAATAACATCTGCTTACTCCTAGCCTTACTACCTTTTTATTATGTTCATGTTCTTTTAATGTTTTAAGAACATCTTGAGAAGTTGGATCAATTTGAGTCACATGCGGTACAAATCCATATTTAGGATGATGCAACGCACCGTGAGAGGGTTCACAAACGATCGCTCCTTCTGCATTCAAAACATCTTCAAGATAGGATTCATCAACAATTCTTACTAAATCAGCTAAATATTGGAATGATTGAACAGTTAAAGAAACTAAAGCCTCATTTTCCAAAATCCCCATTTCTTTTTTTACTTCTTCAAGATCAGATAAAGCTTGCGCAGTTTTTAATAATTCCCTTGCCTGCTGTAATTTAAACTGGCGTATATCTTCCGTCTTTTTTTCAAGATTTTCTTTTTTGCCTTTAAATTCTCCCGCTCTAATTGCTAAATTTGGGTATTTTTTCGAATCTTCAATTGCCTCTCCAACTCCCATTCCTACAGTACCTTTCTTATTTTTTCCCCTGGAAATTTCTAAAAGTCTGCAATATGCACCGTGAAATGGAGTAATTGTTAAACAATCAGAAGAAATGGTAATTAAACTGAATGGGTCAATAACACCTTTTTCTTCAATTTGCATAGCTTCATCAAATAAATCAACGGGATTCATCACCATGTGTTTTAAAATAGTTTCTGCTCCTTCAAACACTCCGCAGCTAAAATGACTTAACATCTGCTCTCTTCCATCTTTCTTTACCACATGATGTCCTGCTTGACATCCTCCAGAACGAATAACTGTTTTTGCTTTTGTCTGTTTTGTTATCCATTCAACAGTTGCTCCCTTTGTTTCTTCCCCAAGGGCAAGACCAGTAACTACAAATATTGTATTTGGCGATTCTATTTTACTTTCTTTTTCTATCATTTTACCCTTTCGTCCTAAAAGGACTCATCAGCCCCGATTTAATCGGGAGAGGGTGGAGCAGTCTTGCAGGAAGCTTATGGATTTCGAGATTGTCGATATGGTTAGATATCGTCTCAAAAAACAATAGCTTTCCTGCAAGTGTTAAGCTTTAGCTCAACCTGCTCCTATCTCACTTATGTGAGAAATTTAGTGAAGAGGATCTAGAGTTTCCCCCAGTCAATACCACCAGCCTTTATTGCCTCCTTGCCTTTCTTCGGCTTATCAGCAGTTTTGCTGGTGGGAGTCAAAGTTGGCGTCTCGCCCGGAGTCACATTCTCGCTGGCGCGCGGATGATCAATTGGCCAGGCATGCCGGTAATGCGAAAACAGATCCCCGGGTTTGGGGATATCGATGAATCCCGGCAGTTTTGCCTGTGCACCAAAATGCTGTTCGGCCACCGCAAGCCAACTCCAGACTTCTCTGGTGTCTCTCTGAGAAATACGGGAATTGGATCCTCCAGCCAGCAGGAATTCTGTCAACCCGCTCTGTGTCGGATTTGCGGTTTCAGTCACATAGACTAAACCAGCCTGGACCTCTGCCAGTAGATCTGGATTGGGGACCATGATAACCCGACCAGGACCCAGCCTTTCCGTCCACCACCGGGCAGTCCTATCGCTGTAAATGTCATTCCCAGCAACACGACAGTAGAAAAGATGCCAGCTTTTCAGGAGTTCCCGGCACAAGGCTCTTGTGGAAATTGCAGCCTGGATCTCATGTCCAAGATGTCGCTTGACATCGTCAGGGTACACTTCTCCTCTACCGATCTGGTCAGCCACGATGGAGAAATACCCCTTGAGCCCGTAGCGGACAATGTCCGTTTCCACCCAGTTTCTGACAAAGCAGAGTCCGATATCATAGTCTTCTGTGGCATCCCCACCGTTATGATCGGGGATCAGAAGCCGAACATGCTCAGCCATCCGTTCGTCGCTCTCAAACTGCGCCATCTGAAAGACCGGGTGAGAATCTCCCACATCCTGCATTACCGCAAAGGAATGATCCGTCTGGTATCTATCTCTAACTCCCTGAAGCATAGCGTTCATGCTTTTCATCGCGTAGAACGCCTTTTCCACATTCTCTCCCATGGAGCCAGTACCGTCCGTTGCCAGGAGAATGGGGAGCTTTGGTCCATGAACCAGCCGGAATTTGTCTCCTTCAGGAAGCAAGGCATTCCTGGAAACACGGGTAGCTCCGAAGATATTGACAAGAGGATCAAGTTGTCCGGTTTCCCGATACACCCTTTCTCCTTTGTCAGCCACCTTTTCCCTTCTGGCAGCCATCTCCCTGACAGTCTCTTCATATCTATCGGGGCTGAACGCTGCTACATCACTTACCCTTGCCATTACTATTCCTCCTGTTTTTCTACCTTTTGTAGGTAGTGAATGGATGAAAATCACGTTTCGTGACTGTCACTCTGCCTTCAGACTTTAGTTTCGGAGGCCAAATCAAGTTGGCCAAATGATATATTTCTTCGTGTGCTGTTCTTGCCTCTGCTCCTTTCTCCATCAAATCCTTAATGAACGAAACGAAATCCCAATACTGCTCTTCGTTCATGATCTCCGAGTCAAATGGCGGATCACTTTCTTCTGTTCCTCCGACAGCGATCCAAACCATACTAGCAGCTTCAGCTACTTCTGCCCTACACTCTTCTTCACTGGGGAATTCTTTTGCTTGTGAGAAGTCAAAATAGATCACACCGTGAAGATCAGTTTCAAGGAGAGTATTGCTGGGATCAACAAATCCAAGTGTTACATCACCTTGTCTATGCAGGAAGTCAAGAAACCTCAGCTGTTTCCCAAGGATCCAAACTGCAGTCTTGAGGTCCACTCTCACATCTTTAGTCAGCAGTGAAAGTGGTGAAAGCTGTTTAAAGCTTTCAATTACAGGATGCCACCCCAGAAACATCGCAAATCTTCCATCAGGAGTCTCAAAACTCTCAATAGCTTTGGGAAACATCGCCCCATAGTTAAGAGGCTTGAGAGACTCCTCATCGATCTGATCTGCGATTTCCTGAAGTCTCTCAAGAAGGCTCTCTTCAGCTTTCAAGATGTCGTTTTTCTCAGCATCTTTTGCCATCTTGAGAAGACCGAATTGCCCTGAAGGCAGCCTTGTGACAAACAGCTTATACATCTCCGTTTGAACAAGCGGGGAACCATCTGGCGCTGATCCGAAGATTTCATACTCATCTTCCTCAGCTCCAGTATGGACTCCCAGACTAATAAGCTTGCTTGAAGGAATTGCCGCCGCCGCCCCCAAGACTACTCCCAAAAGCCATTCTGCAGGTGATCTGTCCTCTTTCATTTTCCTTTCTCCCTTCTCTCAAAGATTATTCCAGTCCGGTAGTTTTGATACGTTATTCCTTTCTCTAGATTTCTTCACTTGTCAATGTGCAAAACCTTCGAACAGACGCAAAAACAAACCCTGCATAGGGTTTTGCGTAATAACTTCCTATTCGAAAGTCAGAAAATTTTCTGAAAAGAAAATTTTCTGACTTCCGAAAAACTTATAATAATTGTAAAAAAGTCCTATAATAATACAACTACGGGTATATAAAAGTCAAATTTATTATTTATAATAAAAACAGTTTTTATCAAATTTTAATTACCTTAATGCTTGTTTTTTTAAATTTTAATACTATAATTGGAGAAGTTTATGACAGAAAAAGAATTTCTCTCAAAAACCCCACAAGCCGATGAAAATCTACCCATAGTTAATAATGAAGAAAAATTCCATAAAAAGGCAAGAAAAGAAAAACATAAGAGTTATCCTGAAAGATTTCCTGTTCCCGACGAATATATTGACTGGAATATTCCTTACCCGGGATATAATCCAATTTGTTTTGAATCTGATGTAGTTTTACAAAATGATGTGACAATAAATCCTAAAGGTTGGGCTGATCCCAAAACTCCAGAAGAAGCAGAAAAAACAAGGGAATTAAAAAGTTATGAAGGAAATATAAAATATGACAATGAAGGATATCCGATAAACCCAAAAGGAAGAACAGGAATTAGAGGAAGAGGAGTATTGGGAAAATGGGGAGCAAATTTTGCTGCAGATCCGATTATTACAAGAATTGAACCTGATACAGGATTATTTCAACTAGTAGTTATTAAGAGAAAAGATACGGGAGAATGGGCTATTCCTGGAGGAATGGTTGATTTTGGAGAAACAATATCAAGGACGTTAAAAAGAGAATTAAAGGAAGAAGCAGGTATTAATTTGGATTTTGAAAATACAGAAAAAGTATATGAAGGATATGTTGATGATCCAAGAAATACAGACAATGCTTGGATGGAAGCAAAAGCTTATCATTTTCATCTTGATGATGAAAATAGTAAAATTGAATTAAAAGCAAGTTATGAGGTTGAAGATGCAAGATTTTTGACGGTTAGTGAAGGAAATTTAAGTAATTTATATGCTTCACATAATGATCTTATTAGAGAAGCAATTTTCTTATGGCAGAAAAAAACTGGTCTTGTTGTAGATAAAAACGGATTAGTAGGTAAACCTCAATAATTATCAAATTCTTAATTCCCTGCCCTGAGCGTAGTCGAAGGGTTGATTCTTACTTCATAATTCTTTATTCTTAATTTATGCTTGCTCGAGTTTTTAGTGCAGCTACGGTCGGATTAGATTCAATCCAAATTGAAGTTGAAGTTGATATCGCAGCTCAAGGCCTCCCTTCTTTTACAATTGTCGGTCTTCCGGATAAAGCCGTAGAAGAATCAAAAGAACGCGTCAGGGCAGCAATAAAAAATAGTGGTGCTGACTTTCCCTCAAAAAGGATTACGGTAAATTTAGCTCCTGCAGATATCCCAAAAGTCGGTCCGGCTTATGATCTTCCCATTGCTTTAGGAATATTAATTGCCTCAGGACAATTAAACGCGGATTTAAAAAACTCGTTAGTAATAGGGGAACTTTCTCTTGATGGTACTCTTCGACACACTAATGGAATTTTACCGATAACCTTGCTTGCAAAAGAAAAAAAACTAAATTTTCTTCTTCTCCCTGAAGTCTGTGCAAAAGAAGCAGCAATAATTAAAGATGTAACGATACTCCCGGCATTATCTTTAGTACAGTTATTTCACCATTTTTCAAACATAGAAGAAATAAAACCTTTTCCTTATGTACCTTTTTCCAAAATTCAAAATAAAGAAATATTTGAATTTGATTTTGCAGAAATAAAAGGACAGGAATTTGCTAAAAGAGCTTTAGAAATTGCTGCCGCCGGTGGACATAATATCTTATTAAAAGGAGTACCGGGTGCCGGAAAAACTATGCTGGCAAGAGCTCTTCCCGGAATATTACCGACATTAACCGAAGAAGAGGCAATCGAAGTTACAAAAATATACAGTGTTACTGGAAATATTCCCCAAGGACAATCGATTATAAAACACCGTCCTTTTAGAAGTCCTCATCATACAACAAGTAGAATTGGTTTGATTGGTGGAGGAACACATCCAATTCCCGGAGAAATATCACTAGCCCATAGAGGAGTTCTATTTTTAGATGAATTTCCCGAATTTCCAAGAAGTGTTTTAGAAGCCTTGCGCCAACCATTAGAAGATGGGATTGTAACAATATCAAGAGCATCAGGATCTGTTTCTTATCCGGCAAAATTTGTCTTAATTGCCGCCGCAAATCCCTGTCCTTGCGGTTATTATAATGATCCTCAAAGAAGATGTAAATGTCAATCGGGCCAAATTATCCGTTATCAAAAAAGAATCAGCGGACCGATTATTGACAGGATAGATTTGCACATAGATGTTCCTTCGGTAAAAGTAGAAAAATTAACAAGCGAAAAAGAGGAAAAAATCGAAAGTTCAAAAGAAATACAAAAAAGAGTTCAAAAAGCACGGGATATCCAAACAAAAAGATTTGAAAAAACAATTAAAGATAGGGGAAAATTACTTGCCTCAAATGCTGAAATGTCAACTCGTGAAGTAAAACAATTTTGTAATTTATCTAAAGACTCTCAAACCCTACTAAGACAAGCAGTAACTCAAATGAATCTATCAGCCAGGTCATATTACCGTATTATCAAAGTTGCCCGTACTATTGCTGACTTGTCATCAGAGAAAGAAATCCAAGTTTTTCATCTTGCTGAAGCGCTTCAATACAGGCCAAAAAATCAAGATTAAAAAACCCGCCCACTTTTAGCAGACGGGTTTTAATAATTTTAAACACTTTCGAAACTGTTTAATACAGTTTATGCCGCTCCAATCTTAAACATTGCTGTTCCGCAGGTTGGGCATTTTCCCTTCATTGCTGGTTTACCATTTTTCATAGTTACTTTAACTGCACTTGGATCTTCCCTCTTCGCGCGACATTTGACACAATACATTGTAGACATTAAGTATCACCTCCTCTCAAAAAAAAGAATAAAAAAAGCTTCCTATGAACAAAACTTAAATTAAATCTTTATCCCACCCAATTCTAAAGCCCAGTATAGCATAATTTCAATAAGCAAAACAATTATTGTTAAAATAAATGTTTTTCGAAGGTCCGAGACGATATATTTATACTCAGAAGAGTCAATTACTATAGTGTTGTAAGTAGCAATTTTTGTATTTTTTCCTTGATTTAATGATTCAAATGTGTATGAAAAATTGTCAGAAGTTTTTTTAATCGAATGATCTTTTTTTATTGAAATATCTGGTTCTAGTATTTCGCTCGAAGATATTTTTTGCCCTTTTTGGATATAAATTTTTCTATGAAGATCAGCTATAATTTTTTCTTTCTTTGTTTTGTGCGGCATATTTCTCCCTACAGGCACAGAGAGTACCATATTGACAGCCTCTTGTAAAGAGGCTAAAATTATGGATACAGATGTTACTCAATATTCTAATCGGCATCCTATTTATTTGGGTTATAGCTCTTTCTGTATTTGTATATAACTCCTTATCTCATTACAACAATCTAACCAAAGGAATAGAGAAAAAAAGTTTAAAAACGGTTTTAGAAGATCTTTTAAAAAGAGAAAAAGATACAAGTGAAAAAATAGGAAGACTTATTTTAGATTGCCAACAAATAAAAGAAGAAGGGATTCCACATTTTCAAAAAATTGGATTGATTAGGTTTAATCCGTTTAGCGATACGGGTGGAAATCAAAGTTTTGTTTTAGCCTTATTAGATGGAAAAAATGACGGAATTGTTATAAGCTCACTACACAGCAGAACAGAAACAAGGTGGTATGCAAAAAAAATTATTAATGGAAAAAGTCAGGAATATGAATTTTCTGAAGAAGAAAAAAAAGCAATTGAACAAGCAATCAAATCTAACAAAACAGAAAGGAAAAAATGAATAAAAAACTTTTATTATCCATTACGGGTGGTTTAGTCCTTTATTTATTTTCAGGAGCAGCATCATATGCAATATTTAATTATTTTAAAACTCCGGTAAAAATTACTACAACCGAAACAACTGACAATTCAACAAGCGGAAGTGGATTTAACATCGATCCTCAAGCTCCAAAAACTGAAGAATGTCCAATAAATGGGGCAATGCGAACTAAAAAAGAAAGAGAACTTTGGGAAAAAAGAAGACCTCTTGGAATAATGGTAGAAAATCATGAAGAATCAAGACCTCAATCGGGATTATCAGATGCGGATATAATTTATGAAGCAGTGGCAGAAGGAGGAATAACTAGATTTTTACTTGTATATTATTGCGGAAATGCCGAAACTGTTGGTCCTGTAAGAAGTGCCAGGACATATTTTATTGATTATATTTCAGAATACGGAGATCAACCCTTATATACCCACGTTGGAGGAGCAAATACTCCCGGACCTGCCAATGCTTTAGGTCAAATTGAAGATTATGGTTGGGTAGGAAAAAATGACCTAAATCAATTCAGTATCGGATTTCCTACATTTTGGAGAGATTATGAACGCTTAGGAAAACCAGTTGCTACGGAACATACTGTTTACAGTGCAACTCAAAAACTTTGGGCAATAGGAGAAAAACGGGGTCTTACAAATGTTGATGAAAATGATAATAAATGGGACGAGAAGTTTGAAAAATGGACATTTAAAGAAGATATTGCTCCCGCGTCACGTCCTGCTTCCGGAGGAGCTTCATTTGTCTTTTGGAAAGGTTACGATCAATATGGTGTCCGTTGGGTTTATGATCCAAAAACAAATGAATATAAAAGATTTAATGGTGGGGTACCGCATTTAGATAGAAATAATAACAAACAGCTTTCAGCTAAAAATATAATTTTAGTTTTCACAGATGAAGAAAATGCTAATGATGGTTATGAAAACAATGCCCATTTATTGTACGGTACAACCGGAAAAGGAAAAGCAGTGATTCTTCAAGACGGAGTAGTAACCGAAGGACAATGGAGCAAAAAAAATCGTCTATCTAGGATGAAATTCTATAACGCAGATGGAGAAGAAATAAAATTAAATAAAGGTCAAACTTGGATTGAAGTATTAGCAATAGGAACACCAGTTAATTATCAATAATCCGCCAACTGGCGGGCTGCCCGACACGCCCAAATTAACCCCGATCCGGTAACGGATAAAAGGGAGAAGGGAGGGAAAAATGTTACAAGATGTAATAATTTCTCGTGTGCGGGTAAAAATCCTTACACTTTTTTTAACCCACCCCGGTCAAATCTTTCATGTCCGAGAAATAGTCCGCCAAACAAAAGAAGAGATAAATGCGGTAAGACGGGAACTATCTCATATGGAAAAGTGTGGGATGGTAAGTAAAGAACACCGTGCCAATCGATTGTATTATATTTTTCGGAAAGATTACCCTTTGTATTATGAATTATTAGAATTAGTTGCAAAAACTACGGGATTAGGCGGAAATATTCTTAAAAATAAAAATAAACTTGGAAAAGTAAAATATCTGATGCTCTCCGGCCGTTTTATTAGAAATTTGCCAAGAAAATCCGATACGGTAGACATTTTAGCTGTTGGAAATATAATATTACCTCAAGTAGGACAGTTAGTTAAGGAAGAAGAAGTAAGAAAAGGTACCGAAATTAATTATACTGTGATGACCGAAGATGAATTCGAATTTCGAAAAAGAAGAAAAGATCCCTTTATTGTTAATGTCCTGTCTGATTCAAGAATCATGATCATCGGAGACGAAGAAGAGATGATTAAGACCGCATCATAATTTATGAAACAGAAAATAATTAAAACTGGAAACAGTCTGGTGGTTGTTATTCCTTCAAATTTTGTAAAAAGCACAGGAATTAAGAAGGGTGATGTTGTTAATGCAAAAACAAACATTGCTAAATGTAAAATAACATATACATTTTCAGGTTATCAACAGCTATCTCTTGAAGAAGATTTAACAAAATAGCATAAAAACTCAAATAATGGATCAGCCTCAAAAATTTTTAATTTAAGCTTGACAAAAGTTTCCTTTTAGTGTATAAGTAATGGGTATTTTATATTTGGATAAACCTCTTTTAAACACCCTCACGAACAAAGGAAAAAGAGGGTTTTTTTGAAAGATTTTATGATACAAAATCCGCAATCTGTTTTTATAACCCATGAAGGATTGGAAAAGATACAAAAAGAATACAAAGAGCTTGTAGAAGTAAAGCTCCCTCATGCCGTGGAAAGAGTTTCAAGAGCTCGTGAATTAGGAGATTTAGCTGAAAATTCAGAATATTCATCAGCAAGAGAAGAATTAGATTTAATAGAAACACGCATTTCTGAATTAAAAAATACACTTGATAAAACAAAAATTATTTCTCCCAAATTAAAAACTGACTTTGTAACTATTGGGTCAACAATTATGGTTGAATTTGACGGAGAGACAGATGAATTTACAATTGTCGGGAGTTTAGAAGCAAATCCAGTACAAAAAAAGATAAGCAATGAATCACCGGTTGGTAGAGCATTGCTGGGTGCAAAAGTGGGGGAAATTGTCGAAGTTGCAACGACAATAGTAAAATATAAATATAAAATTATAGAAATAAAATAAAATGCAAAATAATCCATTTGTCCATGAATTTAAAATAGATTTAAAAGATTTATCAAAAGAAGAACAATTAGTATTATTAAGTCTTATTGAAGCTGGGAAATTAATTGGAGAAATATATAAAAATCAATATAACAAAAATTTTCCGGGTTCAAATTTTTACCCTCACAATGTAAGTAAAAAGGAAATAGAACAAGAAGCAATCAAAAATAAAGAAATTCTAAATCCCTATACAATGGTCGAAAAAAATTCAGATGGTAAATTAAATGCAATTCATTACCATCAAAAATTCGCTTCAAACATTATTTCATTAACAAAAATATTAGAAAGAGCTGAAAGAAATTCAACAGATCAGGAATTAAAAAAATATCTAAAAGTAGTTATAAAATCACTGCTTGAGGGGAAATACGAAGAAGCAATGATTGCCTGGTTAACATCAAAAAATCTTAAGATAAATTTTGTAATTGGTCCGATAGAAAGATATGATGATAAATTATTTTTTAAAAAATGTGCTTATCAATCCTGGGTTGGGATTATAGACAAAAAAGCAACGGAAGAAGCAATAAAATTTCGTGATATTATATTTACTTCAAAAAGAAAAACAATTGCCCCTGTAGAAAAAATCCATTTACAGGAAAAAATTACTTTAAGAATTGATAAGACATTACTTTTTTCTGGTTTGATAAGCCGTTTTATGTTTACTGGTACTAATTTACCAAACGAAGTAAAAATCATGGAAAAATATGGTTCAATAATCACTATTTTTTTAAGCAGCCTCGAAGAAAAATTTAATAGCCAACACTTTCCAATTTTTCAAAAAGTTTTTGAAAAAACATTCCAAAAACAATATTCAAAAGAGCAATTAAAAATTGGAACTTTAAGAAATATTTTAGTTCACGAAATAGCTCATCCTTTACTTAGATTTAGAGGAGCAGAAGAAAGATTAAAAGATCTTTTTCCCGTATTCGATGAAATTTCAGCATATACATTAGGAGTTAGAAGTTGTGGGCTATTATTATTAAAAGATGTCATATCCCAAAAAGAGCTAGAATCAATTATGGTAATGTTCCTTTGTAGGGCATATAGCTGGTGGCAAGATTATCAAAAAGACGAAGGAGTGGTTGATTATGTAAAGGGATACGCAATTGCTCTTAATTTTCTGTTTGAATCCGGAGCAATTCGTGAAAAAGATGGAATATTTTGGCCTAACTTTACCAAATTCTTTGTCTGTCTTGACGAATTATCTCATACTTTAGAAAAAATATTAGCGTCGGGAAATTATAATGATGCTAGTAAATTCCTTTTACAATATGGCTCTTTAAATATCTTCTCAAAATTTGCTTCTAAAATTTAATTTTAAATCATACAAATACTTCTATGAGAATTGAAAGCCAAGAAACAATATCATTGTCACAAAGAGAACTCCCCAGTCGAAAACCTATCGAACTGGTGTGGAATGAAAAAGAAAAAAAGCTTTGGACGGAAAAAGGATTGAGAGTTTTTTTGGGATTAAATACAGCTCTCGGAGGGAAATTAATAGATTTTAATTTGCTTCCGGAAGATAAACGTCCAAAAGGTATAGTTACAATTCCGATAGAAGAGGCAAGGGAGCACTTAAGCGATCTTAAAGATACCTTGCCTATTATACCAACAGACGAAACAACTTTCTTGCGCTCAAAAATACAATCTGTGGAAGCCTTGGTTATCGAAATTGAAAGAAGGAAACATGGCAGAAAAGGTCCATTTAAAGATGTATATGAAAAAACATTAGGACTTTCACCTGAATTTGTTTCTCAAGAAACAATAAATAGTGTTAAAGAACAACTCGAAGAATGTTTAATAAAGGCAAACATAAGAGGAAATTGTTGGGTAGATAAATTGCAGGAACACCGTAAATTAAAAAGAATAGGTAAAAATGGTAATTTTATAGATGGTGAAAAAATTATCGGCAGAATAAAAGAAACTGCAGCAAGCAATATAGCAACATTAAATAAAAAGGGAATTATTATACCCGATGTTTCTTATGGTGTAGAATCTGAAGAAAAAAACGAATATTGGAAATGCTGGGTTGACGGAGATAGCGAATCGGGATTTAGATTGAGAATAAATACTCACCCCCGTCATGGTTCAACATGGATAGAAGGTACTCCGGAAAGATACTCCTCACATGAAGTGCTGGCACATCTTGTACAAATGCAAAGATGGCATAAAGCAATAAAGGAAGGAAGTCTGAATCCCTTAATGGGTCTAACAACCATTCCTGGTCCAGAACAGTTCCAACTAGAAGGTTTTGCACAAACTATTCATTTTTTTGCAGGATTAAACTGGTCACCTGATACAGAAATTTCTTGGCTGGATGTAGTTTTACATACTCTTGCATGGCAGCACACTTTTTATCTATATGAATCAGGAGTTTCCAGCGAAAAAGCAGCTAAAGAATATAAAAAAATATACCCGCTTGCAAAAGAAAGACAAATAAGAGATGAAATGGAAAGAGTTAGCCGAAATCCCTATAGAAGAACCTATCAGGATGTCTATGGACCGGCGCTTACAACTTTTTGGGTAATTTCTCAAGAACTTGGGGAAAAAGAACGCTTGATTTTCATTGAAAAAATGTTGCAGGGTCCAAAAAATCCACAACAAATAAATACAATCTATAGAAAAATCCTAAACAACAGGTAATATCAAACATTGCAGGAATATTAAAAAAACGATATACTAAGCGTAAATATGCCGGAACCAATCGAAAATATAAAAAAAATCCGTCAAGAAAAACTAAATAAAATAAAAATACTTGGAATAAACCCTTTTCCCTCAAAATATACTAAAATCTCCATTCTGGAAGCAAAAAATAAATTAGAAGAAAAAGTTTCTATTGCCGGAAGATTGATGGCAAAAAGAGGTCATGGAAAAATAATTTTTGCTGATCTTGTAGATTCAACTGGAAAAATTCAACTAGCATTCAAACTCGATATTATTGGAAAAGAAAAAATGGATTTTTTAGAACACCTGGATATTGGTGACTTTATCGGATGTGAAGGTAAACTTTCTAAAACAAAAGCAGGAGAAATAACTGTATTTGTAGAAAAGTATAACCTTCTTTCTAAAAGTTTATTGCCCCTACCTTCATCATGGTATGGATTAAAAGACGTTGAAGAAAGATACAGAAAACGTTATTTGGATTTAATTATGAATCCGGAAATAAGAAAAGTAATGGAAACGCGTTCAAATATAATAAATGCAATCAGGGAATATTTAACAAATCAAGGATTTCTCGAAGTAGAAACACCCACCCTGCAACCAATATATGGAGGAGCTAATGCAAGGCCATTTGTTACTCATCATAATTCTTTAGATTTAGATCTTTATTTAAAAATTTCCGATGAACTGTATCTAAAAAGATTAATAGTGGGAGGATTAGAAAAAGTTTTTGAAATTGATAAAGATTTTAGGAATGAAGGAATGGATAAAAATCATAATCCCGAATTCACAATGATGGAATGTTACGAAGCCTATGCCGATTATAACGATATGATGAAATTAACAGAGAATCTTTATGAATACGTAGCGAAAAAAATTCTTGGTAAAACAAAAATAAATTTCCAGGGAAAAGATATCGAATTAAAAACTCCCTGGAAAAGAATTAGCATGATAGATGCTCTTAAAGAATATGCAAATATCGATGTGAATAAAATGACAGATAGTGATATTTTAAAAGAATTAAAAAAACATAACCTGAATTACGAAAATAAACCAACTCTTACTGGTGTTGGAAAAGGATTCAAACGGGGAATTGCTATTGCAACTTTGTTTGAAATTGTTGAACCAAATCTTATTCAACCGACTTTTATATATGATTTTCCAAAAGAAACCACCGCTCTTTGTAAACAGAAAGAAGGAAGTCCCGATTATATTGAACGCTTTGAACCATATATTAACGGTTGGGAAATCGGAAATGCATACTCTGAATTAAATGATCCAGAAATTCAAAAACAATTTCTTGATGAACAGCAAAAAGCTAAAAAATCAGGAGATGAAGAAGCTCATCCTATGGATATGGATTTTATTGAAGCCTTGGAATATGGAATGCCACCGACTGGGGGTTTGGGTCTTGGGATCGACAGAATGGTTATGTTTTTAACCAATCAGCCAACAATAAGAGACGTAATTTTTTTCCCAACAATGAAGCCTATTAAATAATTTCTAAATACCAATTGATCTATTTAGAATAGCTAGAAATTGGGTCAATTAGGTTCGCTTGGAGGTAAATATGGTTTATCGTGATACTCTTCTGATTTTTCTTAATAAATATTTTGCTCCCTATCAAGAGAAAGCTAAAAAAGATCTCTATTCTCCAAACGGAGTCCAAATTGAAGGAAAAGACGAGATAAAAAAAATAATTTTAGGTGTAAGTGCCAATAAAGAACTTTTCGAAAAAGCGGTTAAAAAAAATACTGATTGCATTATCGTTCATCACTCTTTATTTCTTGATAATCTAAATCACAGAATTGACCCGATTTTAAAAGAAAGATTAAAAATAATTTTAGAAAAAAACATTACCTTAATTGGCTATCATTTTCTATTGGATCACCATCCGGAAATTGGAAACAACGCACTTGTCATAAGAAAACTTGGAGCAGATTTGAAAGAAAATTTACATGATGAATGGGGTTGGGTAGGGGAATTTAAAGAAAAAAAAGATGTTGAAGAAATATTAAATGATTGCAAAAAAATTTATGATCAAAAACCATTTACAGTATTAAAAGGCCCAAAAAAAATAAAAAAATTTGCTGTAGTTTCTGGTGCAGGAGCACCATATAGCACCGAAATGACAAATCTAATTGATAATAAGATAGACTTATTTATTACGGGAGAATCAAAAGAACAAATACCGGCATTATTTCAAGAGGCAAAAATTAATTTTGCTTCTTTTGGTCATTATTCAACAGAAAAAATTGGAATCAAGGCATTGGGAGATATAATTAAATCAAATTTTTACGTGGATATTGAATTTATTGATATACCAAACGAGTTATAAACATTTTATTTTTTATATGATAGATAGAATACAGGCGTTAGATTTCTTAAATAACAAAATAGCAAATAAAAACATTTTAAAGCATATGTTGGCAACGGAAGCTTTAATGGGTGGCGTGTACGATGTTTTGTTGGGCAAGGATAATGCAAGCTTAGGTGGTACAAGAGAAGAATGGATGATGGCTGGACTTTTACATGATGGCGATTATTCCAAAGAGGTTCCTTTTGAAAAACAAGGAATTCAAGTTACAGATTGGTTAAAAGAAAAAGGTTTTGAGATACCGGAAAACGTTGTTCATGCCATGGCCGCTCATAACTTCAACAATACTAAAATAGAACCAAAAACCAAAATGGATTGGACTCTTTTTTGCGGCGATAGTTTAACCGGCTTAATAGTCGCCTGTGCTCTGGTTATGCCCTCAAAAAAAATAGCCGATGTTACAATCGAATCAATTGAGAAAAAGTTTAAAAATAAATCTTTTGCTTCTGGAACCAGAAGAGAAGAGATATTAATGTGCGAACAAAAACTAAACATTAGTCTTCATGATTTTATTAAAATATGTCTTTCTTCAATGCAAAATATTCATCAGGATTTAGGCCTCTGAAAGTGGTAAAAATCACCCCATTTTGTTATACTTCTATCACAAATAGACAACAACAAAAAAGTAAAAATAAAAAATAATTAAATAAAGGCGCGTTCGTCTAGTGGCCTAGGACGTCAGGTTCTCAACCTGAAAATCATGGGTTCAACTCCCATACGCGCTACAAATACAAAAATCCCCCTGGCGGTACAAAAATATTTAACGTTAAATCCTAGAATTTTTATTCATTATAAAATAATTAGAAAGGACAGGATGTTTGCAATTCAACTTTCCGCAAAAAATATAATTCTCGCAGAAGATGTTAAAAGTATTGTTAATGATAAACTTAAAAAACTGGAAAAATATACTGCAAAGTTTCCTCAAGATAGTTTAAAAGCAATAGTAATGATTAAAAAAAGAAAACATAGAAGTGATGATGATATTTATACAACAGCAATTGCTTTTTATATACCTTCTCGAATATTTCATGCTCATCAGGAAGGTTATAGTTTAATAGAAAGTATTATAGGTGCGGTTGATGATATTGAAGATCAATTGGGACGATATAAAGGAAGGCTAGAAGAAAGAGATTGATTTAACTTTGTGTTACAAATTTCTATTGGTTTTTTTGTTATAATATCGCAAGTTAAAGCAACTTTTAATACCTCATCTACCTGATCAACAAATATAAATTTTAAGTCTTTTTGCACGTAGTTTGGAATGTCTTCTAAATCCTTTTTATTATCTTTTGGAAGTAATATGGTTTTTAATCCAGCTCGGTGTCCGGCAATTACTTTTTCTTTAACACCGCCGATCTCTAAAACCCTTCCCCTTAATGTTATTTCTCCTGTCATCCCAATATCCCTTCTGGTTGGAATCTTAGTTAACGCAGAAACAATTGCTGTTGCAATGGCAACGCCGGCTGATGGGCCATCTTTAGGAACAGCACCTTCTGGAACATGTACATGAACATCAATTTTTTGATAAAACTTTTCCGGAAGTCCCAATAAATTCCACCTGCTCCTTATATAACTCATTGCTGCATGGCATGATTCTTTCATCACATCACCCAAATGTCCGGTTAGAGTTAAACTTCCCTTTCCCGGCATTAATGCTACTTCAATAAATAAGATATCACCACCTGCTTCTGTCCATGCAAGTCCCGTAGATATACCCACTTCGTCATTTTTTTCTACAATTTGTCCTAAAAATTTTATCGGTCCCAAATATTTATGAAGTGAAGAAATATCAATAGTTGATGGTATTTTTTTACCCTCAGCGACTGCCTTAGCTACTTTTCTAAAAACATTAGCAGTTTCTCTTTCTAAATTTCTTACTCCGGCCTCTCTGGTATATTTGTGAATGATTTCATGAAGAGCAGGATCACTGATTTTTATTTGATCGTTTTTTAAACCATGTGCTTCTATTTGTTTCTTGACCAAAAAATTTTTAGCAATATGAAATTTTTCTTCTTCGGTATAACCAGCAAAATGAATAACTTCAAGGCGATCTTTTAATGCTGGAGGTATTGAATCTAAAACATTACATGTCGTAATAAACATTACATCGGAAAGATCAAAAGGAACTTCAAGGTAATGATCTGAAAATCCGAAGTTTTGCTCTGGATCTAATGCTTCAAGTAAAGCAGCAGAGGGATCACCCCTAAAATCAGTTCCAACTTTATCTATTTCATCTAGCATAAAAACAGGATTTTTTGTACCCGCTTGCTTAATCCCTTGTATTATTCTTCCCGGCATTGCTCCGACATATGTTCTTCTGTGTCCTCTTATTTCTGCTTCGTCTCTAATCCCTCCCAACGAAATTTTAACAAATTTTCTGCCCAAAGCTCTGGCAATTGATTTACCAATAGAAGTTTTTCCGACTCCGGGTGGACCTACAAAACAAAGAATTGTTGGTGCTGCCGCTCTCTGTCTCGGTATTGATTTATTGTCTTTTTTTGTTTTTTCATTAGTTTTCAAAATTATCTTTTTTTCTTGTTGATTTTTAAGTTTCATTACTGCTAAATATTCTAAAATTCTTTCCTTAATTTTATCTAAACCATAATGATCTTCATCCAATATTTGTTTTGCCTTTTTAAGGTCAGCATCATTTGGACTGTTAATTCCCCATGGAAGATCTATTAATAAATCAAGATAAGTTCTAACATATGAAGCTTCTGGATTGAATGTTGACATTTGAATAAGTCTCTTTAATTCTTTTTCTCCTTTTTTCCTTACTTCCTCTGGCATACCGGATTTAGCAATTTTTTCTCTGATCTCCTTATATTCCTGATCTTCTGAAGATTCACCCAATTCTTTTTCTATTGTTTTCATTCTTTCTCTTAAAACCGCCTCTCGTACGTTTTTGTCAAAACGTTCCTGTGTTTTTGATGCAATGTTTCTTTCAATTTCTAATATTTTTGTTTCATGTGTTAAATATTCTGCAATTTTTTTAAGTCTGGAAGTAACAGAAAAATCTTCAAGAAGTTGTTGTCTTTCGGTAGGTTTAATATTAAGTGTTGCTGCAATTTGATCGGCAAGTTCAGACGGTGGAAGTCCAGACATAATATTCATAAATACCAAAAAATCTATCGATTTTCCTAAATTAACTGCTTTTTTGAACTCTGCTGTTAGGTGATTGCATATTGCAGTAACTTCATCTCCTGTTTCAATTATCTCGGGAATCTCTCTGATCTTGCCCAATAAAAATGGTTCTAAGGTTTCAAAAGATGAGATTTTAAAACGCGAAATTCCTTTAACTAAAACATTTATTTCTCCTTCTCCTTTTAATAATCTGTCTATTTTACAAAGAACTCCAATATTGTATAAGTCATCTGGCCGGGGATCATCAATTCTGGGTTCTTTCTGCATTATTACACCAAGAAGTTTATTGCGTGAAAAAGCCGCTTCTAAAGCAGAAGTTGACCTTGGTCTTCCGAAAGTTAATACAATTTCTGTGTGAGGAAATACAATTCCATCTCTTAAGGGTACTATGGGAACTATTTTTTCTTCATTTATTGGTTCGATAATTACATTCATAATATTTTAGCAGTCTAACATATAAAGTGCTAAATGTCAATATCTTTTGAGAAATTAAGCTTACCAACTATAATAAGGTTAGTTGAGTATAAGCTGAGTCTTTTTTGCAAGTTGAAAAATAATTATAGTAGATAGAATGCCCAAAATAGCTCCAGCCATGACATCAACTGGGTAATGAACTAACGCTAGAACTCTTCCGATAGATACCAAAATTGCTCCTAGATAAAATATCATTCCCCATTTTTTATTATAAGTAAAAACTAATGTAGCTAGCAAAAATGCGCTTGTCGCATGTCCTGAAGGAAAAGAACTATCTTTTGGTGCAATGACAACAAGAGCATCCTTTCCCATTTCCATATATGGTCTGGGAATAAAATAAAGACTTTTTACTATCATTTCGACAAACTTTGCAAGACCATAGCTGGCAAGTCCCATAATCCAAAAATAAGACAGCCTTTTTCTGAATAAAAAAATAGCTCCAGCTACCATAACTAAAATAAGGTAAGTTGCGATAAAACTAATAAAAAGATTCATTAGAAGGAATTTTAACAAAATTAACTACGAACAACAACTCTTGTTCCTGGATTCTTTTCTGATGCACGGGTTGCTCCTTGTCCGTCAGGAACAACAGGAGAAGTCCAGTAGAAAAGTTTTTCAGCATCAGGAATGCCAATATTAACGCAACCATGGCTCATTGGGTGTCCAAAATTATTGTGCCAATATGCACCATGCAATGCATAATCACCATGAAAAAACATATTGAACGGAACATTGGGAAGATCATAAAAATTTCCTGCTTCTTTAGAACCTCCTGACATTCTGGTCCATCTTGTTTTATACCAAATCCTAAAATCTCCTGTTACTGTAGGTGTCCAAGGCATTCCGCTGCTTACAAGAAATTCATAAATCAATTTATTTCCTTCATATGCACGCAATTTTTGGTCTGTTAGGTTTACTTCAATCCACTTCTCATCATTTGTTACTGCCGAAAGTACTCTTTGATCAAGAGTAGTATAAGCAAGTGGTGAAGAAGGAAGTAATACTATTCTATTATTATAATATCCAAACTTTATATTTTTATCCCATTCTCCGGTTTGATTTAAAATATTTTCCACACCCCCGAAATCCGCACTTGCCTGTTTATTTACAGGATTTTTCGGTGTATTAAAAACAGAAATAATATTAGCGAAAGATAAAAGCGCTAAAGCAGCAAGCAGTAGTGCTACTAAAAATAATATTGAAAAAGTATTTTTTTGTCTTGCTGTTGTATTTTTTTTCTTATGAAGAACTTTTTTTCTCATTTTACCTCCTAATAATATTGTTAATCCAAAGTATCTAAAAGTCAACTGTCATTTTTTGTTAACAATGTAATAATCCAGGGAAAAGAAGTTTTTACCTTAATTAAAGTAAAATATTTTTTTATCAGAATAATAAAACTTTTTTTATTCCAAGATTGAATATGTTCCGGATGTCTGCCAAGGGTTGATAAATACTGGCCTGAAATAAATGATGATATTCGAAACAATGGTTCATTTGGAACACTGAGCAATAAATATTTAGAACTTACACGATTGAGCTCTTTTAGGGCAATATCTGGATTATCAAGGTGTTCTAATACTTCACTGCAAATTACTAAATCAAAAGAGGAAGACGGAAGCGGTAAAGTATAAATGCTTCCGGTTATAAATTTATTACCGGGATTATTTTTTTTTGCCGTTTCGACTGCAGAAAAACTATTATCAATTCCGGTAAATGAAACTTCAGGATGTAATTTTCGAAGAAAAGATATGGTAAATCCCTCTCCACATCCGACATCAAGAACATTTTTAGGAGAACCATATGATAAAAAAATATTAATATTATTTAAAAATCTTTTAATTAAAAACTTCTTGATTGGATTTTTGCTTTTATATTTGGATAAATTTGATGAGTCCATATAAGTAGTATAATAAATTAGTTATTATGAAAAAAGCAGTACTTTTTATAAAAACAAAAGAAATGAGTGTAAAATGTACTGCCTGCTCGTGGTATTGTCATATTCTCCAAAATCAATCAGGAATTTGCGGAGTTCGTCAAAATAAAAATGGTAACCTTTATTTATTAGTTTATGGAAAAGCAGTTGCAGCAAATATAGATCCAATTGAAAAAAAACCATTATTTCATTTTCTACCTGGTAGCAAAATTTTTTCAATCGGAACAATAGGATGTAATTTCGCCTGTGATTTTTGCCAAAATTGGAATATCTCACAAATATCAAAAAACTTAAATAAAGAAAAAAAGAACATTTCCCAATATGGAAAAAATCTATCTCCCAAAGAAATTGTAAATTATTGTATTGAAAACAATATTCCTTCAATTGCTTTTACCTATAATGAACCTGCAATTATTTTTGAATATGCCCTAGATACATTTAAAATAGCTAAAAGAAAAGGTCTAAAAACTGTATATGTCAGCAATGGTTATGAATCAAAAGAACAAGTAAAAATGCTAAAAGGTTGGTTAGATGCAATAAATATTGATCTGAAATCTTTTTCAAATAACTTCTATCGCAAAATTTGTAAAGCAAGTTTAACCCCTGTTTTGGAAAACATTAAAAGATTCTACGAATTAAATGTTTGGACTGAAATAACCACATTAATTATTCCAAACGAAAATGATTCTGAAAAAGAGCTATCTGAAATATCAAATTTTATTGCAGGTATATCAAAAAACATTCCTTGGCATGTATCAAAGTTTCACCCTGATTTTAAAATGCAAAATAAAACGGAAACACCGGATAAAATCTTAAAAATGGCTTTCGACGTTGGAAAAAAGACAGGATTAAAATATGTTTACATTGGAAATATATTAAATAATAATCATGAAAATACCATTTGTCCAAAATGTAATATAATGCTTATAAAACGTAATTATTACGATATTGAATTTAAGAATATTAACAAAGGAATTTGTAATAATTGCAAAACAAAAATAGAGGGAATATGGATTTAACAATTCGTGAACCTGCAGTTGCCGGAGCTTTTTACCCGTCAGCAAAAGAAGAATTAAAGGAAGCAGTCAATTTTTTTCTTAAAGAATCAGAAAAAAAATTTAAAAAATTAAATCTTCAAAACCGTAAATTAAAAGCAATCATTGTTCCTCATGCGGGATATATTTATTCGGGGACAATAATGGCAGCGGGATTTAACCTTATAAAAAAACATCCGCTCATAAATCCTAAAATATTATTGATTGGTCCATCTCATAATGAGTATTTTAAGGGATTAACAATCCCTTCTACAAAAGAATGGGAAACACCTCTTGGTTTAGTAAAAATAGATCCATTGACAAATATAATTGCAGATGAAAATCCTAATATGGTGTTTTTTTCAGATGAAGCTCACAGCAGTGAGCATTGTTTAGAAGTTGAAATACCATTTATGCAGGAAATTTTTTCAAATTTTACATTAATCCCTTTGTTGACAGGGGAAGGAGATCCGGCCAAGTATGCAAGAATAATAAAAGAATATCAAAACAAAATAGATCTAATTATAGTAAGTTCTGATCTATCACATTATAATCCTTATGATTATGCAAATATAATTGATAATATTTCCAATAAAACAATTATTTCGTATGATTTTCCTAATTCAAAATATAAAATAGATGCTTGTGGAAAACAGGGAATACTTACACTAATGTATCTTGCCAAAGAAAAAAATTGGCATCCTGAGCTAATCGATTATAAGAATTCGGGAGATACGGCAGGAGATAAAAAATCAGTTGTAGGTTATAGTTGTATAGCTTTTTATGAAAAATGAAAATAAAGTTTTTTTATTAACATTAGCTCGTCAAGCCATAAAGCACTATTTTGAAACAAAAGGTTTTTTAGAAATAGATTCCGATTCTATTCCGGCTGATCTTAAAAATAAACAAGGAACTTTTGTTACATTAACAATTAACCACAAATTAAGAGGATGTATTGGACACATAGAGGGAGTAAACCCTATTTTTAAAGATATAATCGAAAATGCAGTTTCGGCCGCTTTTTTCGATCCGCGATTTTACCCCGTGGATAAAGAAGAATTGGATAAGTTAAAAATAGAAATATCTTTATTGTCAATTCCAAAAATTTTGAATTATAAAAATTCAGATGATCTTTTAAAAATATTAAATAAAAGAAAACCCGGTTTAATTATTAAAAAAGGAATTAACAGTGCTACTTTTCTTCCTCAAGTTTGGGAAGAAATAGATTCTCCGATAAGTTTTATTTCTACTCTTTGCCTTAAGGCGGGATTATCAAGCAAAGAATGGAAAAATGGGCAATTGCAAATTTATTTTTATAATGTAGAAGCAATAACATAAATAGCATATTATTTAAATGATATAATAAAAAAATGGATCTTCTTAATGCGATAATAATGTCGTTTGTAGAGGGGATTACAGAATTTTTGCCGATTTCTTCAACCGGCCATCTGATTTTAACCGCTGATTTATTAAAAATTCCCCAAACAGATTTTGTTAAAAGTTTTGAAATAATTATCCAGCTAGGTGCGATATTAGCAGTAATAATTACATACCGTAAAGAATTAATAAGCAGTGTTGAAATTTGGAAAAAAATTTTATTTGCCTTCATCCCAACTGCAATAATTGGTTTTATTTTTTATAAATTAATTAAAAATTATCTTTTGGGAAACACAATCGTTGTTTTAATATCTTTATTTATCGGTGGAATTTTATTAATAGTTTTAGAGTATTTATATAAAAAAGAAGAACATACAATAGATAAAATTGAAAAAATAAGCTACAAACACGCTTTTTTTATTGGTCTTGTGCAAAGTATTTCAATCATACCCGGCATGTCAAGGTCAGCAGCCAGTATTTTTGGTGGTATGATTACCAATTTAAAAAGAGAAACTGCTGTTGAATTTTCATTTCTGCTCGCCATTCCAACCATTATTGGTGCCACTGCGCTGGATGTAGCAAAGAATGGTCATAGCTTTAGCAGTAATGAACTTTACTTATTACTTGTGGGTTTTATCGGATCATTTCTTTTTGCCTTTATGGCAGTTAAATTTTTTCTTCACTATATAAAAAGAAATACTTTTATCCCTTTTGGAATTTACCGCATAGTTCTTGCAGTTGTATTTTGGTTGATAATAGCAAGATAAAACTCCAAATTGTAGTATAATTATTATTAATGATAAACAAACAAAACAATATTATAAAAGTATCAGCTCCCGGCAAGATCCACCTTTTGGGTGAGCACTCTGTCGTCTATGGTAAACCGGCGCTTCTAACCACGATTGACAGTCGCCTTTATGTAGAAGTCTCTCAAAGTGAAAACTTAATAATCCATTGTGGCAATGACGAAAAACTAATTAAAAAAGCTATAAAAATCGTTGAAAAAGAATTAAAATTAAAATGTCCTCTAAAAGTCAAAATTACAATTAAATCCGATATCCCGTATGGAAGGCATGTAGGCTCCTCAGCTGCCGTATCGGTTGCAGTAGTATCGGCATTAATATATTACAAAAGCGGAGTTTGGGACTTGAATTTATTCAATCGATTAGCCTATGAAGTAGAAAAAACACAGCACGGCAATCCATCAGGCGGTGATAATTCAACAGTATGTTTCGGTGGATTAATTTGGTTTCAAAAAATTTCAGAAAATGAAAAAATAATAAAAACTATGCCTTTTACTATTTCCAAAAACATTGCCGGAAATTTTATTTTAATAGATACGGGAAAACCGAAAGAGTCAACAGGAGAAATGGTTTCTTATGTAAAATCTTTATCAAAAAGAAATCCAAGAGTAGTTAACGATTTTCTAAACAATCAGGAAAAACTTGTTAAGAGATTATTGCCGGTAATTAGTAATTCAAAAGAAGAGGAGCTTATAGATATTATAAAAAAGGGAGAAAAAAATCTGGAAAGTATTGGTGTCGTTTCCGACCATGTAAAATCCGTTATAAGAGAAATTGAAAAAGCTGGTGGCGCGGGAAAAATTTGCGGTGGTGGTGGTAGAAAAAAGGGGACAGGAATAATATTAACCTATCATAAAGACAAAAAAATTATTGAAAAAATTGCATCTCTTTTTAATCTTAAGTATAATTCAGTGAAATTAGGGGTAAAAGGTTTAAGTTTAGAAAATAAATAGATGCATCAAAAAAAAATAATGAAGAAAATTACTGTTTCCGCTCCGGGAAAATTAATGTTATTTGGGGAACATGCGGTTGTTTACAATCATCCTTGCATTGTAACTTCAGTAGATCAAAGAATGACCGCTACCGTCGAATTAAAAGAAAATGGTTTATTTGAATTAGACGCAGAAGATGTTCAAATAATAGGATACAAAAAAACATTAAGTGAATTAGGAAAAGGAGAAATTCCCAAAGGTGCAAAATTTGTTGAAATTGCTGTTAAAAACTTTCAAGAAAAATTTAATTTAAGTAACGGTATAAAAATAATCACAAAATCAAATTTTTCCAATAAATTTGGTTTTGGTTCTTCATCTGCCTCAACAGTTTGTGTTATTAAAGCCTTATCAGAATTTACAGGGAAAAAAATAACCAATAAAGAAATATTTAATTTTGCTTATAAAAGCGTATTGGATGTTCAGGGAAAAGCTTCGGGTTTTGATGTGGCCGCCTCGATTTACGGAGGAACAGTATTTTTTTATACTGCTGGAAAAATAATTGAACCAATTAAAATAAAAAACATTCCTTTGATAATAGGATACACCGGTATAAAAGCGGATACTATATCACTGGTAAATAAAGTTTTAGAAAAAAAGAATAATCATCCTGAATATATAAATAATATTTTTTTTCAAATAGAAAATATTGTTGGACTTGCAAAGATTGCTTTGTTAAAATCAGATTGGGAAAAACTGGGAACATTGATGGATTTAAATGAACAGTATTTAGAAAAAATGGGAGTCGGAAGTAAAAAACTCTCCGACATGATAACAATTGCTAAAAAGAATGGTGCGTATGGTGCAAAACTTAGCGGTGCTGGAGTAGGAGATTGTATGCTCGCTCTTGTACCCGAAGAAAAAAGAAGAAACGTTGAAAAAGGAATAGAGAGTGTAGGCGGGGAAGTAATAAAAATAAACACTAATGTGAGTGGAGTAAGAATTGAATAAAATTATTAAATAATTTATAAAAAATGAAATTTACAGCCAGTGCCCCTTCAAACATTGCATTTATTAAATACTGGGGAAAAAAAGATGAAGTTTTGAAACTTCCTGATAATGGCAGTATCTCTATGAATTTAAGCGGTCTTCAAACAATTACTTCTGTAGAATTTGACAAAAAATATAATGAAGATGAAATAATAATAAATGGAATAAAAGAAAACCTCAAAGAAAACCGCGCTTTAAAACATCTCGACCGGATAAGAAAATTAGCTGGAATTAAAATAAAAGCTAAGGTAGTAACGGAAAATAACTTTCCAATTGGGACTGGTTTATCTTCTTCTGCTTCTGGCTTTGCCGCTCTAACTGTAGCCGGAGCAAAAGCGGCTGGTCTTAATCTATCAGAAAAAGACCTCTCAATTTTAGCAAGGCAGGGTTCTGGATCTGCCTGCCGTTCAATCCCTGATGGTTTTGTTGAATGGTTAGACGGCGAAACTAACGAAACTTCTTATGCTATTTCACTTTATCCTTCAATTTATTGGGATATTGCTGATATTGTAGCCATCGTTAGTGATGATAAAAAAGATGTTGGATCAACCGCCGGACAAAAATTAGTAAAAAGCAGCCCATTTTTTTCTGTAAGAAAAGCAGGGATGAAGAAAAAAATGTTAGAAATAAAAAAAATATTTAAAGAAAAAAACTTCACAAAACTCGGTAAACTGATAGAGAAAGAAGCTCTGGAAATGCACGCTGTTATGTTAACTTCTACTCCCCCTCTTATATATTGGACTCCGGGAACTTTAAAAATTATGAAACTAACAAAAATTTGGAGAGAAGAAGGATTAGAAGTATATTTTACAATAAATACCGGACAGGATATTCATTTAATTTGTGAAAAAAAGAATATTGAAAAAATTGCAGATAAACTTAAAAAAATTCCTGAAATAAAGAAAACAATTATAAATTTGCCTGCCTTCGGAGCAAGAGTTATAGATAAGCATTTGTTTTAAACTCTCCGATTATCTTCAAGATTATTATGTCCAAAAAAATATTATACTTTGGATTTTTATTATTTCTATTTATTTTTTTGATTTTTCTACCCAAAAAAATAGACTCAACAGATTCTAATGGTGTTTGGGATTGTTATTTGGTAAGCCCTACGTCTGCTCCGAAATTACCAAAGTGGTATGGTATAAAAAACATTAAAGAAAAATGTCTTATTGATGGGGGAGAGGAAACAAGAAAAAATATATCTAAAATTTTATCCGGAGTAATTTTTCATGGTTCTAGAGAAAAAAATTATATTGCATTAACATTTGATGCTGATATGACTCCGGAAATGAAAAAAAGTCTTAAAGAAAAACAGATTGACTCTTGGTACAACAAGAAAATTATTGAAATACTGGAAAAAAATGAAATCAAAGCCACCCTTTTTCTTAGCGGAATGTGGGTTGAAACATATCCAAACGAGACAAGAAAGCTTTTTGAAAATCCTCTTTTTGAATTGGGAAACCATTCGTACTCTCATCCGGCATTTGAAAAAAAATGTTATGGATTAACACCAATAATTGAAAACGATAGGGAATTACAAATCGTAAAAACACAAAAAATATTAAAAGAAGTAACCGGAATAGATAATACTCTATTTCGTTTTCCCGGAGGATGCTATTTAGAATCAGATATCAATGCTGTAAATAAAGAAGAGATGAATGTTATTCAGTGGGATTCAGAAGGAGCTGATGGTTTTAATAATAATACGAAGTTAATAATAAATAATGTTTTAAAAACTACCCAAAATGGATCAATAATTGTCCTTCATTTACATGGAGGTTATTTTGCTCCAAAGACTGCTGATGCTTTGCCGGAAATAATATCTGAATTAAAAAAAAGAGGATTTATCTTTGTAAAAGTAACTGAATTAATTAATTTTATGTAATTTTTTTCCAATCTTAAATTGCACTAGAACAAAAATTGTAACCTCTATGAAAAAGATATATAGGGGAAACCCAAAATTGGCAAAATTCCAATTAGTTATAGTAAGTATTGTTAATACGTCGCTTATAATTGCCGCAAGCCACGGCCAAGCACTCTCTGTTTCTGGATGAAAGTATGATTTTTTAATAGTAGGTAAAGCCGCTAAAAAATCTGCAAAAATACCAAAAATAATTGCAATATTTCCAACCTTAGTAACAATCCAAAGAATTAATCCCAGCAAAGATAATATAGCGCAAATAAAATCAAATTTCGTTAATTTCCACTCAGCCTTTTTATTTAAAAAAGAGGCAATAAAAATAAGTAATGGGAAAAAGCCAACACTAAAAGTAAGTAATGATTGAATGCCCACCCCTTGTTTTATTTGTGCAAAAAAAGCAATCAATGGAGCAAAAGACCAAAGCAAAAAAGAAACCCGATTAGGTTTAATCCTGCCGCTAACAGTGTCTTTTATATAACCCGCTACTCCTATTGTTCTAATTATTGCTCCGATAATTACAAAATTTTGATTAAGCATATTGCTATAAAAGCCCTCCGGAAACTAATCTAAATTCTTTATCTGTTTCCCAAATATTTTTAAGTTTTATAAAATTTTTATCAGGATTTTGCATGAGCAATGCTAAATTATCAATTTTCTTAAGTTTATCTTCAGTTAGTTTTTCAAATACCCCAAAGTGAGTAAATTTAGGGGTATGAAAATAGATAACTTCATCGTTCATTAGAGAGTGGAAATCGTAAAACAGTTCCCAAGATATTGCAATCAAACCTCCGTTTCCTCCGGTATTCCAAAAATGTTGACCATCAATTTTTCCGTTTCTTACCGACAACCAAGCATCTGGAGCAAAATCAAAAGTACCTTTGGGAACATCGTAAGGATCAAATTTTAAATAACCTTCTAAGCTTCCATCAACATCAATTGTTATCCATCTTGATTTATTCTTGTCCCAATATTGGTTTACCCAATGGTCATCACTTTTTCCTTTAATCAATCCTTCTGCATTAAAATAGGGAGCAAATCCCGATCTGACACGGGTTGGAATTCCTTTTATTTTTAATAAACATGCCATTAAAATAGAAGTAAATCTGCAAGTTAATACTAATTTATTATCCGCTGACCTATCTAGGGTAAAACCTCTTCTATCTCTTCTGAATAATTCTGAAAGCATCGAAGAAGCAGTAGTAAAAATATCATCTTCTGCCTGTCTATACCAAGGTACTTTTCTCATGTCCCCATATCTTAAATCACTATTTGATCCCGTGTTTCCATTTTTTAAAGTCACCCGATGAATTATTTGCTTTCGGACAAGTAACCCTATTTCGCAGACATCGTTAGGTAAACTCTTTTCTAAAATCTTTTTATAACATCCCGGATTTGTATATTGACTGAATTGTAAATAAAAATCTAATATTTTTTTATCCATCTGTTCTATTATAAGGGTTGTATAAGAGGATTTAAATATTTCTTCCACCAAGCAATTTCTTTTGTTCTTATATTATTCCATTCTTTTTGCAATTTATCATACTCTTTTACTTTTGGAATAATTGCCGAATGGGTTACATGTCCATCTACATATTTTTGATCAAGCCATTGCAGTAATCCAACTCGCCTGAATTCCCACTTTTCATCGTATAAATATACTTTACCGTCAACATACATCATTTTATTAGTCCCGTCTTTTTGTGGAACACGGTACCAGTTAAAAGGATTTGTATCAAGCTGCCATTTTTTTGAAAGCTCAAAAACATTAATATATGAAGCCATTTGAGATACATCTTCTTCCGTCAATTTGCCCGATGCTATTAAACTGGCTGCTGAAATTGAATTAGCAGGCACTGCCTCTTGAATAAAATATCTATAAGGAGGACCTTGTGAATCAACCTCAAGAACTCTTAAGTGTGGGATCTCATATTCATCTAATAGATTCTCTCTAGCAACTGACTGATACATTGCTTTAAAAATACCATGTGCATTTGGTTCGTCAACTCTAACCACTTTTAAAACACGGGGAGGTTCACCTAAAAGGTGATAAACTACCTTTTTGCTTCCTTTAATGGGTTTATAGAAATCGTCAATAAGAAAATTTTGTTCTCCAATTGTGATAGTTTGTGATTTTTCATCAAAACTAATAGTTTGTTGCAGCTTTTTATAATCAACAGCTTTTTCAAATGTGTCTGATGGTTCAGTAATCTCTTTTGTTTCAGCTATTTTCGGTTTTTCTCCGGTCACGACCATGTGAGTTGGGGGAAAAGGGATATCCCTTAACTTTCCATGGTCATCTAAAATAAAAAGGCCGATTTTTCCATTAAGCCGATTTGTTAAAATATATTCATTTGGATCGGGAACAACTTGCACTCCAGTATATCCAGCCTCTTCAAGTATATTTTTGGCTTGTTGGGGAGTCCAATATGTATATTTTTCTTGGATTTCTTGTCTCCAGTTTGCGGTATAATCTTTTCGTAAATAAAATTCATGCGCCCAGCAAGCATCGAGCTTTATATATTCTTGTCCGTCAATATTAATAATTTCAAATTTAAACGCATCACCCCCACTAAATTCCTGGTGAAATCTTAAAAAAAGTGCCTTAGTTGATAAAAGATTATAATCGATATACCCATTTTTTGATACCTCAACAACATCATCTAATCCACCCTGTGTTTGAATTTGCATATACACAGGATCTTTTATTTCCGGTTTAGCAAAATCCCTAATTATTATTCTTCCTCCCGCCTTAAGTTCAGCAAGTGTAGACTTCACAGCCATTACCATTCTATCTTTACCGCCAAATGATTCTATTTCATGTCCGCTGGTTGAGTAGTACTTTACATCAACAGATTCTTCTGGAAAGTTTTGTAAAGAAGCATCACCATATACTAATGTTGCTAAAGCTTGATTGTCTGATGCGGCCTCCATCAGTTCGTGGGATATATCAAGAGCATATATTCGGATTCCATGAAACTTTCTTGCAATAAGTTCTGCTAGTTGTCCTGTCCCAGAACCCGCATCTACAATAATTGCTCCTGTTTCAGGAAGATTACCAAAATGAGGAAGAATTGAATTTGCTTTAGCTTCAAGGGCAGCATCCATTGCCCCCTTATAAATACCAAAGTCACGCCCTTCATTTGCCGACCTTTGCAAAGCTATAGAATCTTTAGAAATATGTGTTTCTACCATTGATGTGCATTATATCTAAGCCCTAATTTGATTTCAATCGATATTAACTTTATAACTGGTTATTTGCTGGGAATAGTACTGCTAAGTAAAGATGCAAGTCTGTCTGATGTTATTTTTCTTTGACTTTCGGGAAGAGCCTGAATAGACCAATTAATAATTGGTATCCAAGAAGGATCTCCCGAAAGTGACTGCATCCAGTAGTAAAATAAATGGCCAGCATCCTCAATATCTTTAGGTCGTCTTGGGTTTGGCGCCCAGTCAGTAAGTTTTTGTACTAAAAGTATTGCCGGGTGAACAGTTAAAACTGTATGTTCCTTTCCCTTTTCATCATTAAACGATACCCGATAAGCAGTGTCTTTTAAATAACCGGGATCAAACTTCATATCTACCCAATATTTTTGTGGAGTAACAAAGTCAACACCCATCAAAAGTGGATTTCCGAAATCTGTTAATGTAACAATATCTAAATCTTGATGGTGACGTTTAAAACCCGTTATTAGTTCTATTGCCACTCCGGATGTTAATAGGTAAAGAGGGTCACTACCTTCTGCGGTTTGAGGAACTTTTTGCATAAATTCCAATAGTCCGTTAACATCTCCTCTTACTAATTCAACTGTAGGAAATCCAATTACTTCCTGGGGTTTTCTGGGAATGAAGTTTATTATATTGTCAAGATTACGTTGTTTTAACTCTGGTAAAATTTTTAGCCAAATTTCTTTATCTTTATTTATTTTTTCGTTCTTTATGTTTTTTATTATTAAATTATTAATTAAATTATTTCTAATAATTTTTTCATCAGTTCTAAACAATGATTCACCATCAATCATATTTCAAAAATACCTTAAAATTATAATATTTTCAAGCTGCTTTATAGGGATTTTCTCACTAGTAATGTAAACTTTTTATAAATAAACTATAATTATTTTATGGAAAGTTCTTATGCAAGTGTATTTCAGATAACTATTACTTAATTAAAAAAATAATATGTTTTTAAAACTTTATTTTATTGCACTACCAGTATTTTTTATAATCGATTTGGTTTGGCTGACCTTGGTTGCCAAAAATTTTTACGCAAAACAAATAGGTTTTCTGATGACTAAAAATCCAAATCTCTTTGCCGCTTTAATTTTTTATCTTATTTTTATTGCAGGATTGATTTTTTTTGTAATTACCCCAGCACTTGATAAAAAGATATGGACGCAAGCTCTTCTGGCAGGTGCTTTCTTTGGCCTTGTTGCTTATGCAACATACGACCTTACAAACCTTGCAACCATAAAAGATTGGCCTCTTATTATTACAATTGTCGATTTGATTTGGGGGATGGTTCTTTCCGCATCTGTCTCGGTAATTACATACTTTATAGCTCTTAAATTCGGACTATGAACTATTACTTCATTCTTGCCCTATCTCTTTTTTTCTATATGACTTTCTGGTTTATTGTTTCTATTATTAAAAAGAGGAATGATGTTGCAGATATTGCCTGGGGACTGGGTTTTGTGCTTATAGCCTGGTTATCATTTTTCATTTCCGGTTTTTCTCTTAAAGCACTAATAGTTAATAGTTTAGTAAGCGTTTGGGGATTAAGGCTCGCCTTACATATTTATAACCGCAATAAAAGTAAGCTTGAAGATTCAAGATACTTGGAATGGAGAAAAACGTGGAAGAATTTCTACCTGAGAAGTTTTTTACAAGTTTTTTTACTTCAAGGAATATTTCTTTTTTTAATCTCTCTTCCTGTAATGTTTATTAATCATTCTGTTACGAATGATTTTGGAATTTTAAGCATTGCTGGACTTCTTATTTGGGGACTAGGTTTTTATTTTGAAAGTATAGGAGACAGACAACTTAAAACATTTATTTCAAACCCTGCAAATAAAGGTAAACTAATGGACAGGGGGCTTTGGCGCTATTCACGTCACCCTAATTATTTTGGAGAGGTAACTCAGTGGTGGGGGATATTTGTCATTGCCCTTTCTGTACCGGGTTCACTCTTTACAATTATTGGACCATTAATAATTACGATATTAATTATTTTTGTTTCGGGTATTCCATTGCTTGAGAAAAAATACGCAGGCAGACCTGATTTTGAAGAGTATAAAAAAAGAACTAGTGTTTTTATTCCATTGCCCCCAAGAAGTCGCTGAATAATCCGAGACTTTCCAAAAATGCTCTTAGCAGGCGAAACGGGCTTTTTTATAGCTTACGATTCTAGCTGCCGGGCTAGGATTTGAACCTAGAACCTTCGCGTCCAGAGCGCGACGATCTACCGTTGATCTACCCGGCAATCTCAAATAATATTTTACCAAAGTTGGAAATTAACTTAAAGTTTTAGCAGAATAACTAAGACGAGAAACAACTTCATCTTTTCCTAAAACTTCCATTGTTTCAAAAAGCGGGGGAGTAGCTAATTTTCCGGAAATAGCTACTCTAAAAATTTGAAAAACATCTGCGTGTTTCCATTTATATTCATCTGCTAATTGACGAATTTTCATTTCCCAATCTTCATGTGTCCATGGTACTGATAGGTCAGAGAAAATAGTAATTCCTTTTTTTAATACCTCTCTTACATCAGACTTTTGATGTCCTTGTAGAAGTAATTTTTCATCATAAACAACTGGTGGATTTTCAAAAAAATCTGTTAAATTACTCCAATCCGACAATTTCCCTAACCGGTCTTGCACCAATGGAATTATTTTTTTTACAAATTCAGAAGAAATATTTTTTTGTAAAAAAGGTATTAATAATTTATGCAATTCATCAACGCTTTTCTTTCTTATATACTGGCCGTTAAACCAATCAATTTTTGATGGATTAAAAATTGGATTGGTATCTGTTATATCTTTTAAATCAAAAAGTTTTATCATTTCTTCTAAACTTAATAATTCATTATCAACTTTTGGCACCCATCCCCAAAGTACAATTGCATTTAATATTGCTTCCGGTAAATAACCTAGGTCTCTATAAAAAAGTGCGCTGTCTGCTCCATGGCGTTTTGAAAGTTTTGCCTTGTCGGGCCCTAATATTACCGGTAAGTGTCCCCACTTTGGTTTTTCCCATCCGAAAAAGTCATATAAAAGAATATGTTTTGGAGTTGAAGATGTCCACTCAGAACCTCTTAAAACATGAGAAATTTTCATTAAATAATCATCAACAACTACCCCAAGATGGTAAGTAGGAAAACCATCAGATTTTAAAAGAATTTGATCATCGATAAGTTTATTTTCAAAAGAAATTTTTCCTAAAATTAAATCTTCCCAACAACTTACACCTTCTTCCGGGACTTTTAATCTAATAACATATTTTTTATTCTCTTTAAGGTTTTTTTCTATTTCTTCTTTTGTTAAGCTCCGGCATTTTTTATCATATCTTGGAGGTTCATGTTTAGTTTCTTGTTCTTTCCGCATTGTATTAAGTCTTTCTGGTGTACAAAAACAATAATAAGCACAATTTTTACGAATCAGTTCTAAAGCATATTTTTTATATAAAGAAAGTCTTTCTGATTGAATATAAGGAGCAAAAGGACCCCCAATTTCTGGTCCTTCATCATAATCTATTCCCAACCATCTAAAAATTTCCATTATTTTTTGTAAACTTTCCGGTACAAATCTTTCTCTGTCGGTATCTTCTATGCGGATAATAAATTTTCCTTTATTTTTTCTCGCAAACAGGAAATTAAATAATGCAGTTCTGGTGTTTCCGATATGTGGAATTCCTGTGGGGGACGGAGCTATTCTGACTCTAACATTATCACTCATGTCTTGAATTTTATCATCATTTCAGCGTATACTCAAATTATAAATTTCTTTTGAATTTCGGATTTTCTGCGATATATTTAAAGAATTAAAATTGGATATGAACACTCTTACGGAAACAGCCTATTTTAGTAGAAAAACAATAAATTATGGAATAATTGGAATAATAATTTTTATTATTCTAAGGATAATTTGGTCTTTATTTATAAATTATTGGACAATCGCTCATCCTCCGCCCCCGCCCCCGCCGAATGTTTTATACGGAAATATTCCGCCTCCTGTTTTTCCAAAAGAAGGTTTTATAAATAACCTTACTTTTAAATTAGAAACCGCAACGGGAAGCCTTCCGGAAAGCTCTCCCTCTGCAAAAGTATATTTTATGCCGGCAGCTTCCGCTAATTTATTATCATTAGATAGAGCTAGCGAAAAAGCAATAAGAATGGGTTTTAATGGAAATCCAATTAGTTTAAATTCCGAAGAATATTTATGGACTGATCCCCAAATTCCCCTAAGAACTTTAAAAGTTAATATTGTAACGGGGAATATATCATTAAGATATGATTACCGGGAGGATCAAACAATTCTTCAGGATAAAAATCTTCCATCAGAAGCTCAAGCCATAGAAGAAGCAAAAAATATTCTTAAAAATTATGATTTATCAAGGGATGATCTGGAAAATGGAGATATTAAAGTACAAAAACTGCTCTTACAAGGAGGTATGCTTGTTGATGTGGGTAGCATATCGGAATCAGATTTTATTAGGGTGCAGTTTCAACGGAATATTTCTCCCGACATTCAAATTGTAACACCGGGAATAAACCTTGCTCCTGCAGTTGTGACAATCTCTGGATCTCAAGATGCAGTAAAAAGAGTAATAGAAATAGATTTTAATTATCAATTAATTGATAAAGAAAATTCTGCTACCTATCCGATAAAAGATCCAAGCTCGGCATGGGAAGAATTAAAAGGAGGAAAGGGATATGTCGCAAATAGAGGAGATATGGAAAATAATAAAGTAATAAGGAACATTTATATTGCTTACTACGACAGCTTAAAACCACAAACCTATTTAGAACCGGTATATGTTTTTGAAGGAGATAATAATTTTAAAGCTTATGTAACGGCAATTACAAATGATTATTTGGAACCTCTTCCCAAGTAAAATTACCAAATCCCCATTCGATAAGTTCTTTTGTTTCAGAAAAACGATCCTTAGATCCCAAAACAACACTTATTATTTTTTTGTCATCCCTTTCTGTTGAGGCAACCAAACACTCTCCCGCTTCAGTTGTCCACCCTGTTTTTACTCCGGTTAATCCCGGAACCACTCCAAGCAATTTGTTTACATTATCAAGCCGATAATATTTCTTTTTAAATATATCGGTAACAATAATATTTTTTGTTGAAACAATTTTTGCAAAAACAGGATTTTTCATTGCCATAGAAGCAAGTCTTGCCAAATCAAGAGCAGTTGTATAATGCTCTTGGTCTGTAAACCCATTAGGATTTACAAAATGAGTCCTGACAAGAGCAAGTTCGTTTGCTTTTTCATTCATTTTATTGATGAATGCATCAAACCCTCCGGGATAATTATCAGCAAGAACTAAAGCAGCATCATTACCCGAATTAACTAAAAGCCCGTATAAAACACTTTCAAAAGTAACTCTATCACCAATTGATAATCCCATAGTTGCCCCAACTGTTTCTAGTTTTCTGACTAACAAAACATCATCAAGTTTATAATGCTCTAACGAAACTAAAGCAGTCATAATTTTTGTAGTTGATGCTGGAGAAACAACCATATATGGATTTTTTTGAAATAAAATAACAGCTGAAGGAACATCCATCAAAATTGCTGCGTTTGCAGAAATAAAAGGAGGTGACGATATACCCTTAACTGACGGATAAAAAGAAGGAGAAAATGAAAAATTATCAGATATAGGATTTATTTTTGGAGGAAGAAAGGAAATCTTCAAAGTTTGATAATAATTTTGACCAGGATAAAAAGCAATAAAAATTAGGAAAAATATTAAAAATATCGATTTATTTAGATATTTTTTTATCCACGATATAAAAGTCTTAGAAGTTTTATTTTTTTTTGACATGGAAATTTTCTATTTTTTTATTTTCTTGGGAACAACGCTTATAGAAAGCTCTTTTAATTGTTTTTCAGACACTTCCGACGGAGCATCCATCACTGATGTTTTTCCGCTGGATGTTTGTGGAAATGATTGAACTTCTCTTATATACTTTTCATTTCTTAAGCACATAATCCATCTATCAATTCCCAAAGCAATCCCGCCATGTGGCGGGACTCCGAATGAAAAAGCTTCAAACATATGACCAAACTTATCATCAATCTCTTTATTTGAATAACCTAAAATTTCAAATACTTTATGAAGCAAAGAAGGATCAGAACTCCTAATGCTTCCGCCTCCTGCCTCATATCCATTTAATACCAAATCATATTGTGAAGTTTTTATATCCTTTATTTCACCTTTAAGCAACAAGTCTTTATGTTCCGGTATTGGATCAGAAAATGGATTGTGGGTAAAAGTCCAATTTCCTTCTTTATCTTTTTCAAAAAATGGAAAATCAACTACCCAAGAAAAGGCAAACAATCCTTGTTTTTTTTGCTCTTCGGTTCTCAAATCAAATTTATCAGAACCAAATTTTTTCATTGCCTCATCATAAGTAAATATGGGAAAAGGTTTTTTCAAAATTTTTCCACCCGTTGCCTCAACGGTAAAAATCGCTAATTTTTCTATTAATCCCATAACATCTTCTCTTTTGACAAAGCTCATCTCTAAATCAACTTGGGTGTGTTCAAAACCCCTATCGGCTCTAAGATCTTCATCTCTAAGACAGCGGGCTATCTGAAAATATCGTTCAAAACCTGAAACCATAAGTAATTGCTTATATTGTTGTGGAGACTGTGGAAGAGCATAAAATTTTCCCTGTTGCAGTCTGGATGGGACTAAAAAGTCCCTTGATCCTTCGGGAGTAGATTTGGTAAGCAAGGGAGTTTCTATTTCAACAAAATCATTTTTAAACAAAAAATCCCGGACAAGTTGAACAAATTTTGATCTGAATCTGATATTTTCTGTGAGTCTGGTTCTTCTTAGGTCAAGGTATCTATATTTTAACCGTATTTCTTCTTCTATGTCATATCCATCTGTATCAATGGGGAAGGGTAATTCTTTAGCAGAAGATAATATTTTTATTTCTTTTGCTTCAATTTCTATTTCTCCAGTTGGAATTTTATTGTTAAACATTCTCTCTGGACGTTTCTTAATAAGTCCAATAACTTCAATAACACTTTCAGTCTTTAGGTCTTTTACTGAAAGATTTGAAACAATTTGTATTAAACCACTTCTGTCTCTAAGATCAATAAAAACCAGTTTTCCATGGTCGCGTCTGCTGTTTATAAAACCTAATAGTTTAACCTCTTCCCCTATAAGACCAGTTGTGTTAATGATTAATGTTCTTTCCATGTTTCTCCTTACTTTTTAGTTATTATACCCATCTTATTCCGATTTGTAGCTCTTTACCCTGTATCATACAGGGGTAAGAGCGAAAACGCAGATTAGATGGTTAGATACTGCTTGCACTGTAAATTCTTTACCCTGTAACCACAGTTACACGGGGGAAGAATTTACATGTGAGTAACTCAGTTTCAAACCTGAATTACGTGAGTATAATTAAGTATAGGCAGAATTGAATAAAATCTCAATTGGTTAAAGTTAATAATCATAAAAAAAAGACTTCTTTTTCTCTTCACAAAAATGTGAATTGGGACGAAGTCTTTCGTGGTGCCACCCAACTTTAGGATATTATCCTCTTATTTCTTGCCTAACGGGCAATTTCGTACCGTTCTAATCCTCCTAAAAAAGAGTTTCTTCGGTAAACGTATCCCTATAATCGGGATTTGTATGATGTCAATCATACTCTAACGTTTCTATTAATTTTCAGCAAAAGTTTACCTCTATATTTAATTTATGTCAAGCACGATTAATTTATATTAATATCCCTTATTTTTAATTCCAATTTTTTATATCCTCCCCAATCATTTATTATTAAATTATATACAACATCAACAAAACAGTTATTAGAAATTTCTTTTGCTAATTTTCCCATCCCGAAAAAAATAGTAGAAAAACTAACATTATTATCATCAGAAATCCAAAGTTTCAAATGTTTCCCTTCAAATCCCAATGTTTGAAAATTTATAATTTTTACTTTTTTGGTAACAAAGATTGGTTCAGAATTTTTTATTCCAAATGGGGAAAAATCCGATAATTTATTATATAAATCTAAATTGATATCCGATAATTCCAATTCACAATCAATAGTTAATTTTCTTTTTAAAATTTCTTCATTAATTTCTTTTTGTACAATTTCTTCCAATCTTTTTTTTAAAATATCTAAATTTTTGGTTTTAACCGTAAAACCTGCAGCCATAGGATGACCTCCACAGCTAATTAAAATATCAGAAGTTTTTCTTATCGCTTCTATAATATTAAAACCATTAATAGAACGGCAGGATGCCTTAGAATATTCTTCTCCTTTTGATATTACAATTGTTGGTAGATAATACTCATCTACAACTCTTCCTGCGACAAGACCGATAACTCCCTGATTGTAAGATTCATGAGCAAGAAAAATTATCCTTTTTTTATTTTTATCTGACAAGAGAACAGTTTCTTTATATAAACTTTTTGCATGGATAGTAGTATCGATAGTAAGTTGTTGTCTTTCGCGGTTGGTGACCCCTAATATTTGTGCCAGCTCCCTTGCTTTAGTTGCGTCTGTTGTACAAAGAAGACGCAGTGAATCAAGGCCGTGTACCAGTCTTCCCATGGCATTAAGTCTTGGACCAATAATAAATCCTATCTCATAGGTTCCAATTTTACCCTTTATTAAACGGGCTTCTTCAATAATTGCTAAAAGTCCTTTTCTTTCCGTTTTATTTAAAGAGACAAGCCCGTATTTTACAATACTGCGGTTTGCTTTGATAAGGGGAACTAAATCCGATACCGTTGCAATGGCAGCAAGATCAAGCTGAACACCCTTTTTATTATCAAGTTTTCTGGAAAAAAACCATGCCACTCCCGCTCCGCAAAGGCTGGTTGTATGTACCGTCGCATAAGAATTTGGTAATTTCTTACCTGCTTCATGGTGGTCAATTACAATAACGTCAATATTTTTCTTTTTTGCATATTCAATTTCTTGGTTGGCAACAATTCCATGGTCAACAGTTATTATAAGAGTAGGAACTTTATCCTTTGTATAAAACGGATCAGAAATTATATTATCAATTCCTGTTTCCGACAGCCCATATCCTTCTTTTTCTCTGTGGGGAACATAAGGAAGCACATTTGCTCCTAAATTATTAAGAGTTTCCCAAAGTATTGTTGCCCCACATATTCCGTCAGCATCATAATCCGAGTAAACAATAATTTTTTCCTTGGTTTTTATCGCTGATTTAATTCTTAAAATTGCCTTTTTAACTTCTGCTTGCGAAATTCCCAGCTCCTTTAAAGTATAGTCATGAGGATATCTGGGTTTAAAAAACTCTTCTGTCTGTTTTTTGTTAATTTCACGATTTTTTAATAAAATACTAATAATCTTATCCTGTCTTTTTTTTTCACCTTCAATTTTTCCTAAAATGTTCCACTTTTTCATAATAGTTATAATCTTAAATTTTCTTTTATTTACCCCTAAGATGCCCCGGGGATAAATTTAAGATTTGTATTTTAAGATTACGAGCTAGTATAATAATTGCAGATATGAAATACAAGTTACCGTTTCAAGCAGAAAATATAATAAAAACATTTAAAAAGAATGGTTTTGAAGCTTATGCGGTTGGAGGGTCAGTAAGGGATATTATTTTGGGAAAAGAAACAAAGAATTGGGATTTTACTACAAATGCCACCCCGGAAAAAATTATTGAGTTATTTGAAAAAACATTTTATGATAATAAGTTTGGTACGGTTGGAATTCCGGTAGAAATAGATGGTATAAAAGAAATTTATGAAATAACAACATATAGGACGGAACAGGGATATAAAGACAAACGTCACCCGGATATCGTTAAATGGGGAAAAACATTAGAAGAAGACTTATCAAGAAGAGATCTAACAATAAATGCTATAGCTTTTGATGGAGAAAAAATAATTGATCCGTACAAAGGTGAGGAAGATCTAAAAAGAAAACTTATAAAAGCAGTAGGTAGTCCTGGTGAAAGGTTTAGCGAAGATGCCTTAAGAATGATGCGTGCAGTAAGGATAGCATCAGAAATGGGATTTGTCATAGAAGAAAATACTTTCAACGCGATTATTGAAAATGCTTTTTTAATTGATCAAATTTCAATCGAAAGAGTTCGTGATGAATTAATTAAAATATTAAAAAGTAATCATCCTGCCGATGGAATTATGCTCCTTTTTAATTGTAAAATTTTAGAAAGAATTCTTCCTGAATTAACAAAAGGCTATGGAGTAATACAGGCAAAACACCACATATATGATGTTTTCAAACATTGTATAGAATCTCTTCGTAATTGCCCTTCTGGTAACTGGTTGGTTCGTTTTGCAACTCTACTTCATGATGTAGGAAAACCAATAGTTGTAAAAGGAGAAGGGGAAAATAGAACTTTTTACAATCATGAAGTAATTGGATCAAAAATAGCAAGACAAATTGCAATTAGACTTCATTTTTCAAAAGAAGAACGGGAAAAATTATTTATTCTAATTAGATGGCATCAATTTTCAGTTGATGAATTCCAAACAGATAGTGCAATCCGCCGTTTTATTCGTCGGATTGGAAAAGAAAATTTAAAAGATATTTTTGAACTAAGGATAGGAGATAGAATTGGAAGCGGTTGTACAAAAAGTGAATCTTGGCGCTTAAAAAAATATATGAAAAGGACAATTGAAGTCCAAAAACACACTCCTTCGGTTTCCGATTTAAAAATTAACGGATATGACGTTATGAAAATATTAAACATTCCGCCTGGTCCAACTGTGGGAAAAATTTTAAATAGCATTTTTGAAAAAGTTACCGAAGAAAAATTATTAAACGATAGAGAAGTATTAGTAGAAGAAATAGAAAAAAGTAAATAAAAATAAATTATTTGTTATTTCTTTTTTTCTCTTCAAATTTCTGCCAAAGAACTAAAATTGGAGTAGCTACAAATGGAGAGGAATATGTTCCTGAAATTGTTCCGATAAGAAGAGCAATTGTAAATAAACGAATTGATTGCCCCCCGAGTAGTACAAGCGCTAAAAGCATAAACATAATTGTTAAAGAATTATTCAGAGATCTGACCATTGTTTCTGTAATTGCTTTATTTGTTATTATTTCAAAAGGAATATTTTGATTCTTCTTTTTTAATTCTCTAATTCTGTCAAAAACAACAATTGTATCGTGAACAGAGAAAGACATGGTGGTAAGAACTGCAGTAACAAACAATGAATCTATTTCAACTCCCCAAATTACACCCAAAATTGAAAATATTCCAAGAACTACTAATACATCATGTATTAAAGCAAAAACCGCCGATGCTCCGAATTTAATATTTTTAAAAGCCCATGCAACATAAAACAAAATAGCAAAAGATGCAAGAATTGCCGCCATATAGGTTTTGTTTAGCAGTTCTCTTCCCAAAGTCGGTCCTACTGTTTCAAAACGGATCTCTTCTACTTTTCCATATTTCTTAGTAATATTTTTTTGAATTTCTAAATTTTTATTTTTATCTATTGTTTTCATTCTCAAGAGAAATGTATCTTTCCCAGAATCTTGAATAGATCCCACTTCAACTTTATTTTTTTCAATAATTTTAATTAGCTCTTCCTTATTAACTTTTAACTTTTCACTTTTAACTTTTAACTCGAGAAGTGTTCCTCCTGTAAAATCAATAGACGGTTTAAGCCCGAAAAAAATAAGGGAAATAATTCCCGGCACGAGAACAATAGAAGATATTAAAAAATATAACCATTTATGCTTCATGAAAGATATCATATGTTTAGATTAATTAGATCAATTAGAAATTAGGTTAATTATGTTTTTTTTCATTTGGTTTGTAAAATATTCTAAGTAATGTTCTTGTAACAACAATTCCGGTAAACAAACTGATAAAAATACCAAGTGATAAAGTCAGGGCAAAACCCCTAACCATTCCTGAAGAATTTAAAAAAGACCAGTTAAAAGGATTAAATAATATAAAACAGGTAATAAGAGTAGTAACATTAGCATCTCTTATCGAATCCCAAGCTCTTCCAAATCCTAATTCCATAGCAGTCTGCCAATGTTTTCCGCTTCTCAGTTCCTCTTTCATCCGTTCAAAAATTAAAATATTTGAATCAACTGCCATTCCGATGCTTAAGATAAATCCTGCCACACCGGGTAAGGTTAATGTAATAGGAATAATTTTATATAACGCTAAGGTTATTATGCCGTATATAATCAACGCAAAATCTGCTAACAATCCTAACTTTCCATAATATGCCCACATAAAAAACAAAACCATAGAAAGTCCAATGAATCCTCCTCTGATACTTTTTTCAACAGACTCTTTTCCCAGTGTTGCTCCAATAGTTCTTTGCTCTATGATTTTAACGGGAACGGGTAGCGCTCCTGCATTAAGTTGAATGGATAATCTCTTTGCCTCATCTAAAGTAAAATCTCCCCTGATTACCGCATTGCCGCCGCTAATTTCCTCTTCAACGGTTGGAGCAGAAACAAGTTGATTATCTAAAAAAATTGCTACCTGCTTACCTATATTATTTTTTGTAATTTCTCCAAACAATGTAGCTCCTTCACTATTAAATTCTAAAGACACTAAAGGCTTGCCGGTATTATTATCAAAAGTTACCTCAGATTTTTTCAGATGCTTACCGGAAAGTTTAGAAAGTGTAGTGAAGGGACCAAATAAATTTGCTGAAGAAGTTGCCTCGGCAGAAAAAGTTGCTTCTAATTCCCTAAAATTTAACTGTGCGGTTTTACCAATAAGATCAATTGCTTGATTGACATTAGAGATACCGGGAAGTTCAACAATTATCCGGTAATTTTCTCCGATTTTAGATGATTGAATAACCGGTTCTGCTACTCCGTAAAAATTTATTCTTCTTTCAATAACATTTTTTGCTGCCTCAAGAGCAGTATCTCTGTCGCTTGCTTTTAAACCTTTCATATCAGCTTGCAAAACAAGATGTGTTCCTCCTTTTAAGTCTAACCCCTGTTTAATTTCAAGCGGTCTTTTTACCTTAATGCCGGCAAAAGTAAAATCAAGATCAGGACCAGAAATTATCTTGTTAACCTTAATATTCCCAACCTGAAACTTTATCGGAAAGTTTTTTGGAATATCAATAAGAAGACAAAGGAATGTTAGTGCAATAATAAACCAAAGAGTATTTCTTCTTCTCTGCATGGATTGGATTATACAGCGAAGGCTTATTTTCGTAAAGAGTTTTTTTATACCCATCTTATTCCGGTTTGCACACTGAAAATTTGTAAATATGTTAAGGTTTAATCAGGTATTTTCCTGATGCAAATTTTTAGTGAAAAAAGCGGATTAGATGGGTGGATACTGCTTGCACTGTAAATTCTTTAGAATTTACATGTGAGTAACTCAGTTGCAAACCTGAGTTGCGTGAGTATGAAAATGAATATTTAAGATATAATCATACTTATGAATAATATTCCTAAAGTACTTATAGCAACCACAAATTCGGCAAAATTTAATGAGATTAAATATTTTTTAAAAGATCTGCCTGTTCAATTCTTGAACTTAAAAGACTTAAATATAAGGGGAAATCCAAATGAAGATGGTAAAACATTTGAAGAAAACGCAGTAAAGAAAGCATCGTATTACTATAAAAAAAGCAAATTGCCGGTGATTGCAGACGATGGAGGATTGGAAATAGATTTTTTAAATGGAGAACCTGGAGTAAAAAGCAAACGTTGGATTAAAGGTAAAGTGTCTTCGGACGAAAAATTAATTGAATATACCTTGCAGAAAATGAAAAATTTACCTCTGAAAAAAAGAGGTGCAAAGTTAAGAACAGTGCTGGCCTTTATAGATGATAATGGTAGTATTTATACTTCAGAAGGAATAATTAAAGGTATAATAGCTGAAAAACCTTGTCAAAAATTAACAAAAGGTTATCCTTATAGAGCAATTTTTTTTATAGAAGGTATTAATAAATATTATTCCGAATTTGATTTGTCAAAAAAAATGTATGAAAAATATAGTCACCGCGGTCAGGCTCTTAAAAAAATAATTAAAATTATAAAAGAAACCGTTTTATGATACAATCAAAATATAATATTTTACTCTTCAAGAAAGGAGCGAAGTGACGGATCGAGAAGTCATTTACTTCGCAGTTCACACTTCGTATTAATAATAAATGTTAGATTTAAAATTCATAGAGGATAATATATCACTGGTAAAACAGGGAATGACAGCAAAAAACAAAGACCCCAATCTGGTTGATGAGCTTTTAATGGAAGTGAAAAAAAGAAAAGAAGTATCAGTGAAAGTTGAATCTCTAAGAGCCAGAAGAAATCTTTTGAATAAAGATAGTATTCAAGAAGGAAAAGAAATTAAAGAAGAATTAAAAGTATTAGAGCCAAAGTTAAAGGAATTAGAACAAAAAATATATTCAATATTATATAAAATACCTAATCTACCAGCAGATGATGTAAAAAAAGGAAAAAATGAAAGTGAAAATGAAATTGTGAAAAAATGGGGAGAACCTACAAAGTTTGATTTCACCCCAAAAGATCATCTTGAGCTCGGAGAAAAAAATAACTTAATTGATATAAATCGCGCTGCTAAAATATCTGGTTCTAGGTTTGGATATCTGGAAAATGATGCAGTTTTGCTTGAGTTTGCCTTAGTCAAATTTGCCATGGACTTTCTTATCGAAAAAAATTTTACTCCAATAATTCCACCGGTTTTGATTAACAAAAAAATGATGTCAGGAATGGGTTACTTAGAAAACGGAGGAGAAGAAGATATGTTTTATCTGCCAGATGATGATTTGTTTCTGGTTGGTACATCAGAGCAATCAATTGTACCTATGTTTGCAGATGAAATTTTAGAAAAATCTAATCTCCCCAAAAGATTTATTGGATTTTCTTCTTGTTTCCGAAGGGAAGCTGGAACTTATGGAAAGGATACAAGAGGTATCCTTCGGGTTCATCAATTTGATAAATTAGAAATGGTTTCCTTTACAAAAAAAGAGGAAGGTAAAAAAGAACACGAATTGTTTCTTTCTATAGAAGAAGAATTTATTCAAAAATTAAATATCCCATACCAAGTTGTAAAAATGTGTACTGGTGATTTGGGCCACCCTGTTGTAAAAAAATATGATTTGGAAGCTTGGATGCCCGGTCAAAATAAATATAGGGAAATTACTTCAACCTCTAACACTACTGATTATCAGGCAAGAAGACTAAATATTAAATATGTTACTGATGACAAAAATAAAGAATTTGTTCACATAATAAACGGGACTGCATTTGCTATTGGAAGAATAATTATTGCCATTTTAGAAAACTTCCAGCAAAAAGATGGGAGTATCAAAATTCCCGAGGTGCTTCAGCAATATATGGGAAAAAAATACATAAAAAGTTCAACTTAATAATTTATATTTACTTCTTCCCATGATAGAATAGATGCTAATCAAAACTAATCTTCTCAAAACTTTCAATTAAAAAGTTTTGAATATTTTAGTTTACATTTCTGTACAAACATAGAAAATTAACATTTTACATTTATGTTTAAAATTTTTTCAAAATTATTTGACAATAACCAGAAAGAAATTCAAAAGATATTGCCGATAATAAATAAAATTAATAGTCTTGAAGAGGAAATAAAAAAACTTAAAGACGAAGAATTAAAGGCAAAAACAGGAGAATTTAAAATTCGCTTAGGTAATGGAGAAAGTCTGGATGATATTTGGGCAGAAACTTTTGCTGTTGTTCGGGAAGCTTCAAAAAGAGCCATTGGCGAACGCCACTTTGATGTCCAATTAATTGCAGCAAGTGTTTTGCATCAGGGAAAAATTGCCGAACAAAAAACCGGTGAGGGAAAAACTCTTTCAGCAACACCCGCATTATACCTTAATTCACTTACGGGAAAAGGTGTTCATCTTGTTACTGTAAACGACTATCTAGCAAGAAGAGACTGCGGTTGGATGGGGCCAATATATAATGCTTTAAATATAAGCTGTGCCGCAATTATTCATGACCAATCTTTTATATATGACCCAAATTATGAAAACAAAGATGCAGAAGATTGGCGCTTAAAACACTTAAAACCGGTAACCAGAAAAGAAGCATATGATGCAGATGTTACTTATGGAATAAATAGCGAATATGGATTTGATTATCTAAGAGATAATATGGTGCAGGAGAAAAGCCAGTTAGTGCAAAGAGATTTTCATTATGCAATCGTTGATGAAGTAGATTCCGTTTTAATAGATGAGGCAAGAACACCGCATATAATTTCAGCTCCGGATTCGGAACCTACTCAAAAATATTTTGAATATGCAAAAATTGTAGAAAAATTAAATCCGACAATTGATTATGTTATAGATGAAAAACTTCATACTGCTCATTTTACCGAACATGGAATACTAAAAATAGAAAAAATGTTTGGACTGGATAATATTTATGAAAAAGATTTTGAAACAGTCCATCATTTAGAAGCAGCATTAAAGGCAAGAACACTTTTTCACCGTGAAAAAGAATATATTGTAAAAGAAGGAGAAGTAATTATTGTTGATGAATTTACTGGAAGATTAATGTTTGGTCGAAGGTTTAGCGAAGGGATTCATCAGGCAATCGAAGCAAAAGAAGGAGTAACAATTCAACAGGAATCAAGAACTCTTGCCACAGTCTCTCTTCAAAATTATTTTAGAATGTATGAAAAGCTTGCCGGAATGACCGGTACAGCAGTAACAGAAGCAGAAGAATTCCACAAAATCTATAAATTAGATGTAATCACAATTCCAACAAATAAACCGATGGTAAGAAAAGATTATTCTGATGTGGTTTATAAAACAACAAGAGCAAAATATGCTGCTGTTGCAAGGGAAATTGAAGAATGTTATAAAAAAGGTCAACCGGTTTTAGTTGGTACCACTTCAATTGATAAGAATAGTATAGTTTCGGAATTCTTAAAAAGAAAAGGAATTCCCCACGAAGTTTTAAATGCAAAAAATCATCTTAAAGAAGCTGGAATTATTTCTCAGGCAGGAGTAAAAAAAGCAGTAACCGTGGCAACCAACATGGCAGGTCGGGGTGTCGACATTATTCTTGGAGGAAGTCCTCCGGATAAATATACAATTTTAGATAAAAAAGAATTTAAAGAAAAACATGAGAAATGGATAAAATCTCACGAAGAAGTTGTTTCTTTGGGTGGTCTACATGTAATCGGAACAGAAAGACATGAGTCAAGAAGAATTGATAATCAACTTCGGGGTAGGGCAGGCCGTCAGGGAGATCCGGGATCTTCAAGATTTTTTATTGCATTAGATGATGATATTATGCGTATTTTTGGAGGAGAACAGGTTGCAAAATTAATGACTGTATTTAAAATGCCCGAAGATATTCCCCTTGAACATCCAATGGTAAGTAGATCAATAGAACAATCTCAAGTAAAAGTAGAAGGTTTTAATTTTGATGCTAGAAAACACCTTGTTGAATATGACGATGTAATGAACAAGCAAAGAGAAATAATTTATAAGCTTCGTAAAAAAGTATTAGAACAAAAAGATGATGTTGAATTGAAAAATGAAACTATCGATAAAATAAATAAAGAAATTGAAAACATAGTAAATATTTATGCTCCTGAAGGCTACACGGAAATAGAAAGGGAAAAAATCGTTCAGGATTTTATTAGCATCATTCCTTTTGATCCAAATTCACAAAAACAGGTAATAAAAGAAATTGAAAAACTTAAATCAAAAGAAGAAATTATAGGATTTCTTGAAAAACTAATTTCTGATATTTATGAACAACGGGAAAAACAAATAACCCCCGAAGTAACAAGACAGATAGAAAAATGGGTATATCTTTCAGTTATTGATTCTCTTTGGATGGATCATCTTGATGCAATTGACGATCTTCGTGAAGGAATAGGGCTTAGAGGATACGGGCAAAGAGATCCATTAGTAGAATATAAGGCCGAAGCTTTTAACATGTTTGAAAAACTGATTGCGCAAATTGATTATCAGGTAATTCATCGTATTTTTAAAGTTCAGATATCAAAAGAACCGCAATCTATCCCAAAACCCCAAAAAATTATAACTACTCCTGCCGGAGAAACTTCTTCAGAAAATGAAAAATCGGTAAAACAGGTTATAAAGGATAAAGATAGGATTGGAAGAAACGATCCTTGTTGGTGCGGTTCAGGAAAAAAATGGAAACGCTGCCATTATCCTCAAACAAATGGTTAAATAATTCTACAAACAAATCACAGTATTATTAAAACCACAAATATTTGTCTCGTCTCTTCCCAATTTCAATATTTAACTCTTCATCAATATTTGAAAATGTTTTATCGAATTCATAAGGAGAAACCAAATAAATATCAACTAAGTCGTGGGCTGAAGATATTATTTTTCTTTTTAACTTGGGATCTGTGGTCATTTTTTCCATCGCGGACAGTTCAAGTAATCTAAATTTACCAATTTCATGTAAAACCTTACGTGTAAAGCCTTTTCTAACATCAGGATTATCAGAAGAGAATTCTTCACGAAACGGAATTGCCTTTCTTGATTTTACACCTAAACTTTTAGGAGAAATACCACCCTTTTCAATGAAACTTCTTATTAGTTCTTTTGGATCAAATTGAAATATTCCCAATATCTTTTCTGGTTTTACGCTTTGGTTAATTTGTGCATGAAGAGGGTGGTCATCTCCTTGCTGCAATACTAAATCTCCATTAATAATTACCACTGCTGGTATTGAATATGTTCCTTTAACCTTATTTTTATTTGTCCGAAGACCATGATGAATAAATTCTTGTCTTATTCTATCTAATGCTTCTAATAATTTCTTGGGAGATTTTCTTGCTTCTTCTTCGGTAATATAACTTAAGTCTGTGACTCTTCCTTTAAATCTTTCTTGAATCTCTGCGGTCATTTTTTCTGGAGGAATATATCCGGCATTTGAAAACTGACGTAATCCATCTTTTTTAATTGATTCAACAAATCCTGTTGGAGAAAAATTATTGCCTGGTCCCCAGCTAACTTCACTATTTGTTATATGGATTACCGGAAATCTTCTATTACCAAAATGTTTTTCAATTGTAGAAGTTATCCTTTTAATAATCCCATGTTCTCTATCAATTTCTTTTTCCAGAAAACCTAAATTTAATTTATTACCCGATTCTAATGTTGAAGTGTTAATTAACTCAGGCATAATTTTTTGATTTTATAAAACAGAATATATTATTATAAATTTACATTTTTTTTCTCGAATACTCTTTTCCTATATGTTTCCAGTATTCTTTTCCTCTTCCCGTAACCCTAACACCTCCCTTTCGAATATTTCTTGTACCCTTTTTAGCCAATGAACCAACCGCCTTATACATATCACTCTCATTTTTACCCCTTCTTTTTAATTTTTCAATTTGATGTTGAAGAATAGCACGGGCATTTCCTATATTTTTTACAACAATTGCCCGGTGACATAAAAAATGTTTTTCTTCCGCTTGATATAAAACTTCACCGAGTGGTGTAACCTCATAAACAAACCAATTTCCTTCCCAAGCTTCTCTCCACTTTCCAACTAAAATGAAAATTTCCTTATCAACACCGCTTGTCATAATTCGCTCCACTATGGTTTGATGAGGCACAGGACTATCGGTTATGCTGGTTTGACTCTCTCCTTTTTTAGAAAAAATTGTATCACCTATATTGAATCTAATGGGTGATGCGTGATAAAACTTTGTTGGATCATTTTCTTTTTTTCTTTTTTCGACTTTATCAATCCTTCCTTGATTATTGGGTTTCCAGTCCAAATCTAAAATACTTTCCGGTTTTTCATTCATATTTTAAATTATACCTCCTTTCAATAGAGCGATCTATCTGTAATAATAATAATATGTATAATGATGATTTGCATTCGTGGCCAGGTTTAACTGACGAAGAGGCAGTAAAAAGACTTACTAAAGATGGATATAACGAACTTCCTTCTCAAAAAAAACAAAGTTTATTAAGTATTTTCTTACGTATAATCTTCGAACCAATGATTTTACTATTAATAGGATGCGGAACCATATATTTATTAATTGGAGAACCAAAAGATGCGGCAATGTTATTATCCTCAGTAATATTAGTGGTTTTTATTACTTTTTATCAGGAAAGAAAAACTGAAAACACCTTACAAAAATTAAAAAACCTCTCAAGTCCAAGAGCTTATGTAATAAGAAGCGGTCAAAGAAAAAGAATACCGGGAAAAGATGTAGTAAGAGGTGACATTCTTCTTCTTCAGGAAGGAGATAGGGTACCGGCAGATGCAATTGTTTATTCGTGCTCAAATTTAATGACGGACGAATCCTTATTAACCGGAGAATCGATGCCGGTTAGAAAGACGTCTTGGGACGGGAAAATTAAATATAAACGGGCTGGTGGAGACGATTTGCCATTTATTTTTTCCGGGTCATTAGTAGTTTCGGGACATGGAATTGCAGAAGTGACGCAAACTGGAATAAAAACAGAAATGGGAAAAATCGGAATTTCAATACAAACTATAAAAGAAGAAGACACCCTCCTCCATAAAGATACTCAAAAAATTGTTAAGTTTTTCTCAATTTATGGATTTATTCTTTGTATTTTAATGGTACTGCTGTATTTTTTAACAAAAGGAGATTTATTAAACGGAATTCTTGCAGGATTAACCCTTAGCATGTCTTTGCTTCCGGAAGAATTCCCGGTTGTTCTTCTTATTTTCTTAACATTAGGCGCATGGCGCATCTCAAAAAAACACGTATTAACCAGAAAACCCGCTGCAATAGAAACATTAGGTGCTGCTACTGTTCTTTGTGTAGATAAAACCGGTACTCTAACATTAAATAAAATGAGAATGATGCAAATATTTACAGACAATACAAGCTTTAATTTGGATAAATTATCAAATAGTAAATTACCGGAAAAATACCACGAACTGCTGGAATATAGCTTTTTAGCAAGTCAGAAAGATCCATTTGATCCCATTGAAAAAGAAATAAAAAAAGTATGTAAAGAAAACCTGAATAATACAAAACACATTCATGATAATTGGAAAATTGTAAAAGAATATCCTTTATCTAAAAAAATGCTAGCTTTATCTCATGTTTGGTCATCCCCAAATAATGAAGAATTTGTAATTTCGGCAAAAGGAGCTCCGGAAACAATAGTTGAGCTTTGCCATATCGAAAAAAATAAAAAAGAAAAAATACTTAAAGAAGTATATGACATGGCAAATACTGGTTTAAGAGTTTTAGGAGTAGCTAAAGCCTCATTTCCTAATAATAATTTGCCGGATAAGCTTCACGATTATAATTTTGATTTTATTGGTCTTCTTGGCTTTGTAGATCCGGTACGTCAAACTGTGCCCGAAGCATTAAATGAAGCATACGAAGCAGGAATAAGAGTAATTATGATAACCGGAGATTATCCCGGCACAGCAGTATTTGTTGCAAAAAAAATTGGTTTAAAAAATCCCGAAAACTATATTCTTGGATCAGAAATTGAATCTCTGGATAAAAATAAACTAGCAGAAAAAATCAGTAATATAAATATCTTTGCAAGGGTTGTTCCCGAACAAAAACTTGCCATAGTGAATGCATTAAAAAACAAAGGAGAAATAGTAGCCATGACCGGTGATGGTATAAATGACGCTCCTGCCCTAAAATCTGCCCACATAGGAATTGCTATGGGAGAGCGGGGGACTGATGTTGCAAGAGAAGCGGCCTCGTTGGTTTTATTAGATGATGATTTTTCTTCAATCGTTTCAGCAGTAAGATTAGGAAGGAGGATTTTCAGTAATTTACGGAAAGCAATGGGTTATGTTTTCTCAATACATGTTCCCATTGTGGGAATGTCCTTCTTGCCGATTCTATTTGGTTTTCCGATCGTACTCCTTCCCGCCCATATTGCATTTTTAGAACTAATTATAGACCCCGCTTGTTCAACTGTTTTTGAATCACAACCGGAAGATAAAGATATAATGAAAAGATTACCAAGAAATTTAAATGATCCGTTATTTAACAAAAAAACAATAATTACCAGCTTGTTACAGGGTTTTGGTATTCTTATTGTGGTTTTTGGATTTTATTTATTAATGCTATCCCAAGGAAAAAATGATCTTGAGGTACGCTCTATCACATTTTCAATATTGGTTTTTGCTAATCTTTTTCTAATAATTACTAATCTATCCAGGTCAAGAAATATTTTCTATATTATAAAAACTCCCAATAAACCGCTTTGGATAGTAATTTTATTAACATCATGTTCATTAATAATTATTTTATATAATCCCATTCTTCGTGATTTATTCCACTTTGGAACGCTCAAGATAAATGAATTTATTTTTGCTTTTTTTGCAGGTATATTAGCACTATTCTGGTTTGAATTTACTAAAATAATAAATAATAAATATATAAACTATTAATAATTTGATAAAATATTAAATAAATAAATATGATGCAGGCAAAGGTTAATGCCCTAACGATTTCGGAAAAATATCTCTTTTTTATTTTTTCTTTCCTTATTTTATCGGTTACTTTTGTTTTTCCGGAAAATCAAATAATAACAGGTACCATTATTAACAGTATTTTTTTTCTTTCCGCTTCTTTTTTGGGAGCAAAATTTTTATTTCCTACTATTATTTTGCCAAGCTTATTTGTAGTTACACGTGGTCTTTTATTTGGAGAGTTAACTCCTTTTTTATTTTACTTCCTTCCATTTATCTGGCTAGGGAATTACATTCTCATATTTTCTTTCAAAAAACTTATTAACTCTAATTATTTTATTAAAATAGTAATTCCTTCTTTGTTAAAATGGTTAACGTTATACTTAATGGCAAATATATATTATTCTAATCATCTTGTTCCAAAACTATTTCTGCAAGTTATGGGAACAAATCAATTTATAACCGCTTTTATGGGTGGGATAATTAGCCTTATTATTTATAAAAAAATAAAACATGGATAATTTAAGTCCGGAACTTAATTTACTAATAAATCTACTTGAAAAGAAAGAAAGATTAGTTGCCATGCTTGCTCCTTCGTTTCCGGTAGATTTTTCCTACCCGGAAATAATAGGAAAATTAAAAAGATTAGGATTTTCATTTATAGTTGAATTATCGGTGGGAGCAATAGAAACAAATAATCAATTATTAGAATTATTAAGAAAGAATCCTGAAAAAAGGTTTATAACCAATCCTTGTCCTTCAATCGTAAGACTTATTAAAACAAAATACCCAAATCTTATTCAATATATAACAAATATTGACAGTCCAATGTTGGCAACCGCAAAAATTGTACAAAAAAACTATCCGGGATATACTCCGGTTTTTATAGGACCCTGTATTAGTAAAAAAAATGAAGCAAGAGAAGAGGATAAAGACTTAAATATAATTGCTTTAACTTTCAAGGAAATCCGTGAAGCTTTTAATATAAAAAAGATTGAAGATGATTGTAATGATTTTCAAAGAGGGTTTGATATTGTAGCCAAAGAAACAAGATTATACCCGATATCAGGAGGTCTTGCCCAATCTGCATGTCTAAAAGATTACCTTGCCGAAGAGGAATATTCGGTAATATCTGGAATAAAAAACGTGCTAAAGAGCTTAGAAGAATTTAGCATTAATCAAAAAATTAGAGTTCTGGATATACTTTTTTGTGATGGAGGTTGCGTTGGCGGTCCCGGGATAATAACCACTGCATCTTTAAAAGAAAAACGGCAGAAAGTAATAAATCATTGGAAAATTAAATTTAACCTACCAGCTTCCGCCCCCGCCGCCGCCAAAACCTCCTCCTGAACTTCCGCCACCGGAAAAACCTGATCCCCCCGACCATGATGAATGTCCCGACCATGAAGATCTACCATTAGAATAAGGTGCTGATAATAAATTAGACTTTGATTTATTACTAAACTGACTAAAATCAGAATTAAATGCATAAATATTACTTCCCGAAAAATAAGAAGGTGGTTTTACTCCTAAACTTGCCATATCTTTTGTTAATTTATCAACAACCCCCAATGCAATAGCAAGCGGGAGAATTTCTTCAAAAAATAAATTTTTTTCTGCTATTTCTTCTCTCCACTTACCCTCATTAATATAATATCTAAGTCCTACTGCCTGCCTGAATAATGAATGTCCAAATGCAGTCCTTTTTGGCATGCTTCTTGCAATAATAATTAAAGGGATGATAATTAAAATGTTAAAAAGAATCGGTCCGGGATTTAAAGTTAGAGCTGAAAATATTATCACAAAAATAAATGAAATAAATACTAAAATTATTGATAAGCAAGTCCACTTTGTTTTGACTTTATCTGGTTCTCCGTCAAATATTTTTTCATCTGAAAGATTTTTATAAAGTTTTTTCTTAAATTCCTCCAGATGTTTATAAAATTTTTCTGATAAATCGGAAAGTTGAGTAATTATAACTAGGGGATCTTTTATTCCTTTTTCAACAATCTTTTTTATTTCAGGAGATAAATTATTTTTTAATATTTTTTCAAGATCTTGTTTGTCGGCCTTAATACTAAATAGCTTTTCCAATAAAAATTGTTGATACGGAGTAAGTTTATTAATATCTTTATTATTTTTTACAAAAATAAAATTAGTATCAGTTTTTAATAAACCCTTTTTTTCAAATTTTAATATTTCTAAATATTTCAATCTGGCAAGTTCAACAATTTCTGCTACGACATCTTGTATATTTACCTTTTGGTCGATAATAGTGCCCACTTGAGATGGGGTCAGGCCATCAATGGGGGAATATACCAAAGGTAGATGTTCTCTTGCAAATAAAGAAACAGAAGACGTTGTTTTATCATCTGGTTTATAATATATATTTCCATTAATATATTGCTGGTCTCTTCCTCTTATATACCAAAATAATAATAATAGAAAAAGAGGAAAAATAGCAGCAATATATCCCCAATTATCTAAAATAAGATTTATAAGTTCCATAATTTTACTTGGAAAGATAAGATTGTTTTTATTATCTAATGAAACAACTATGGTAAAATCCTTATTGTCCCCCAGTGAAGATGTTGAATAAAATATCGCTTCATTATTATAAAAATTTCCCTTACAATATTTTTCTTTGCTCCCGAAATATCCGGCAAAACAATCTATTTTAGTAATTTGCGCAAAATTTGAGTCCAAAACTACAGAGGATTTTATAATTTCCGTATCCCATTCATTTCCTGTGATATTCCAATATATTTCTTCATGGTCTTTATATTTTATGAGAACTTTACCGATTTTATATTTAATAATATATGTATGGGGTCCGCTGATTGTTAAATTTGGATTTCCGATTTTTATTTTTATGCTCTGACCGAAAGGATTAACATCAGTTATATATGGTTGATCATTTTCATCGGTAACAGAAATAAGATTAAAACGCGCCCTGATTGTTTTTCTATTATATGAATAAATTACCGGAATAATCCGAAAAATTCCGTGTTTTTCAACAAAAAAATTTGTTTTTATTACTTCGGTAATGGTAAGTGATGTGTCTTGATTTATGTTGATTCTGCTTTGAAAATCTTCAATTATATATCCGCTTATAGGAATGTTATCACTCTCAACCTCAGTCCGGGGAGGGTCATATGTTGTTGGTTCAATTAAAGGTTTGTCAAGTTGTGCATGGCAAAGTGAAAAAGATGAGAAAAAAAGACAAAGGATTAATATAATTTCTTTCATATCATTTAAAATGATATCATAAATAGTTATCTTTATTAAATTATGATATACTAAATATTCTAATGCAGAAACCCTTTTACTTCATAAATGGTAAATTTCTTCCAAAAGATAATGCCAAAATAAATGTTAAGGATCTTGGAATTCTTCGTGGATATGGAATTTTTGATTTTCTAAAGACATATAACCATATCCCCTTTATGATTGATGAACATATAAATAGGTTATATAAATCCGCAAAATTAATATCCCTAGAAATACCTTGGAATAAAGATCAAATAAAAAAGTGGATCTATATGACTTTGGAAAAAAATAATTATTCCGAATCCCAAATTAGAATTGTAATCACTGGTGGAGCAACTGATGATACCATGGATTCTCTTGGCGATCCGACAATAATTATTCTCGTTGAAAAAGCCGTTGTTTACCCAAAAGAAATTTATGAAAAGGGGGTAGGGTTAAAAACATTTCCAATCAAAAGGATTTGGGCAGAAGCTAAAACTATAAATTATATTCCTGCTGTAATTATCCACAAAAAAGCTGTTAAACAGGGATATTATGATGGGATTTATTTAGATGAAAAGAATAATATTTTAGAAGTCGCTAATGCTAATATTTTTTTCTTTATTAAAAACGATCTTATTACTCCAAAAAACGATATTTTATATGGAGTAACAAGAAAAATAATAATAGACCTGGCAAAAAATATTTTTAAAGTGAAAAAAAGACAAATTAATCTAAATGATTTACAAAAAATGACCGAATGTTTTTTTACGGTAAGCAGTAAAGAAGTAGTTCCGGTTACGAAAATAAATAATATTAAAATCGGAAATGGATTACCGGGAAAAAATACCAAACTGATTATAAAGCTTTTTAAAGAATTTGCAGAAAACTATAAGAGATTATAATCATATTTACAATATAATTTTTTTATGCAGCTGGGAATAAAAATCGGATTAAACAATTGGAAAGAAAACCTAGAAAAAACAGATTCAAAACTATGTGAAATATGGTTTAGGATTGATTGGGAAGAAAAATATAAAGAAATATTTAAATTCTTAAATAAAAATAATATAAAAACTGGTCTTCACTTTTGGGGAGTTCTAAAAAATAATATTTACCCTTCAATTTTAACCGATGATAATAAAATAAGAGAAGAATCAAAAAATCTTATTAAAAAAGTCATAGATATCGCATATAAAAACGGGTTTTCCTATGTAAATATTCATCCCGAAGCAAGAATGCTTTTTAAGTTAATCTTTCCCGAGGGCGAAGTAATCCCTCTTAATAAAAAAACTTCAGTCCTTTCGGCTAAAAAATATTTAATTGAATCAGGAAAAGAACTTTCAGACTATTCCCGAAAAAGAAATGTTACTCTGTTAATAGAGACTGTTCCAAAATTGGAACCAAAATTTTGGTGGGGTAAAACAAGAAATAAACATCCAAAAAGAGAATTAATAAATACATATACTGTTCCTTCTGAATGGTTTTTTGACCTTGGTAAAAATGGAATTGACATAAATCTTGATGTTCCTCATATTTTAACTGAAATCGCTGAAAACAGGCAGAATATTATGATGATTGATCTAAAAAATAAAATTAATAAATTGGCACCATATACAAAATTGCTACACGTATCAACAACCAGTCCGCCATTTAATGGTTCGGAAACCCATAACGGATTTACGAAAAAAGATTACGAAAGGGGAGTTTTACCCGGTATAAAAGACTATAAAGATATCTTATTAATTATAGAAAAATACAATAAAGACTTATGGATTATTCCGGAACCGGAAAAAAATCATATTGAAAATTTCAATATCTTAAAAAAAGAATTTTGTTGAGTATACTGCTTGCACTGTAAATTCTTTACCCTGTAACCGCAGTTACACGGGGTTAGAATTTACACGTGAGTAACGAGAGTTTTAAACTCGAGTTACGCGAGCATAAATAAAAGGTGTAAAATATTTTTATGGAAGATATCAATGTTAAATTCAATGAACTAAAAGAAAAACTTCGAATCGAAGAAAAGAAAAACATTATTGCAAAGATCGAAATAGAAAGCAGTAGTCCTGATTTTTGGAAAGATTATCAAGCAGCTGCTCAAAAAATGAAAGAAATGTCCGATCTTCAAAAAGAATTAGAAGACATAAAAATACTAGAACAAACATTAAATAATAAAAACCTTGAAGAAGCAAATAAATTATATGACAAACTCAAATTTAAACTGTTTTTATCCGGTCCATACGACGAAGGAAACTGCCTGTTATCAATTCATTCTGGACAAGGTGGAGTTGAAGCAATGGATTGGGCCAATATGCTTTGGCGAATGTATACAAGATTTGTAGAAAAAAAGGGCTGGAGTTGGGAAGAAATTGATAGAACAGATGGAGATGAGGCTGGAATAAAGAGTTCAACTCTTTCTATAAATGGTAAATATGCCTATGGGTTACTAAGGGGTGAGGCGGGAACTCATCGATTAGTTCGTCAATCGCCATTTAATGCCGATAATCTTCGTCAGACTTCTTTTGCGCTTATAGAGATACTTCCGGAAATTAATGATCTGGGTTTAGTTGAAATTAAAGATGAGGATATTGAATTTGAAGCTTTTAGAAGCGGAGGACATGGGGGGCAAAATGTTAATAAGGTGTCAACTGCAGTAAGAATTAAACATAAGCCAACAGGGATAATTGTTACTTGTCAAACAGAAAGATATCAAGCTCAAAATAGGGAAAACGCCATGAAACTCTTAAGAGCAAAATTATGGGAAATACAGGAAAAAGAAAAAAAAGAAAAAGAAAACCGGTTAAAAGGAGAACATAAAATCGCAGGTTGGGGAAATCAGATACGTTCTTATGTCCTGCATCCTTACCATATGGTTAAAGATTTAAGAACAGAATTTGAAACAAATAAGACCGATGAGGTTTTAGATGGGGAATTAGATAAATTTATCGAAGCAGAATTAAAACTGCAGGAATAATTCTGCTTTTGTTCGTTTGCTTTCATGGTATAATAAAATTAATACTTATATTTGCATCTTAACCCCTCCAATAAAAAGGGAAAAGGAGAAAAAATGAAGGATTCTGATACAAAGGTGTTAAATATCGAACAGGCAGAAAAAGAAACAACAACCCAAGCTGCAAAAAAAACCGAGGTTCTGCACGATTTTTCGGAAAAACCAAAAAATATTTCTGGTTTATTAAAAACAATCCTGATAATAGCAATAATTGTAGGATTAGGAACTCTAACGGGTTATTTTTTAAGCAATTCAAAATCAGGAGGTATCATACCGTCTGATAATAAAATTCATACGGTTGTAAAAACTGGAAAACAAGAAGGATCAACAGATACAAAAACATTTCGTGATAAAGCAGAAGGTAAATTGGAAAAGGGTGGAATAGAAGGTGAAGGTACGCATAAATTAATAAGAGATCCAAAACGTCCGGATCAAAATGTTTATCTTACTTCATCGGTAATCGATTTAGATCAATATACGGGTAAAAATGTAAGAGTATGGGGTGAAACTTTCGCTGCTCAGAAAGCAGGATGGTTAATGGATATTGGGAAAATAGAAGTACTGAATTAAAAGGAAGATATGAAAAAACATACTGCCCTGGTTGATAAATTAGAGAAACTTCCGAAAATAACATTTATTCTTATTTGTCTTCTGATTTTTAGTACATTTTTTATACTGGGAATAATGATGGGAAAATTAGTGACAAAAATAAGATTTGAATATATAGTTAACCAACAAATTAAAAATGAAGAAACTTTAAAACAACAGTTGATTAAAAAAATTCAATTTCAAAAGCGTCTGACTCCTACTATTAATATCAATAAAGCTAAGTAAATGATTAAATTTAATAAAGTAACAAAAAAATTTAAAAATGGAACTTTTGGCATTTCCAATATAAATATAATTGTTGAAGAAGGAGAATTCGTTTTTCTTACCGGTTCAACAGGAGCAGGAAAATCCACATTAATTCGGCTATTAATTGCCGACATTTTACCATCAGAAGGTTCAATAAAAATTGGGGATTTGGAAGTAACAAAATTACCAAAAAGAAAAATTCCCGAATTAAGAAGGTCTATTGGAGTAATTTTTCAGGAATTAAAATTGTTAACAGACAGAACGGTAAAAGAAAATATTGCCTTGTCTTTGGAAATACTTGGAAAAAACCATCAGGAAATAGACAAAGCGGTAGTAGAAGCAATAAAAATTGTTAACCTCGAAGGTTTAGAGGATAAATTTCCCCTTCAGCTATCAGGAGGTGAGCTACAAAGAACTGCAATAGCAAGAGCATTAATAAAAAAACCAAAAATTATTCTTGCAGACGAACCCACTGCTGATCTTGATCCTGCAACCTCTTGGGGTATTATAGAGTTATTAAATAATATAAATAAATCAGGAACAACCATTATAATGGCTACTCATAATATGGAAATTGTAAATTCATTGGGTAAAAGAGTTATAACATTAGATAAAGGAAAAATTATTAAAGATCAAAAAAAAGGAAAATACGAAACAAAATAAAATATTCATTTTTATTTTAATCCTTTAATTTTATATTATTAAATATGTATCTTAAAACTACATGGAAACATATTAGACGTTCTCCCTATCAAGCTCTTGCAGCAATAATGATTATGACTTTTACTTTTTTTGTTGCTGCTACTTTATTATTGGCAGCAGGAGCATCACAGAAAATTTTAAGCTATTTTGAAGGAAAACCGCAAATCACCGCTTTTTTTAAAGATAAAGTTACAGATAAAGATATAGGAAACATGGAGAATGCATTAAAAAATACAGGAAAAGTATCCTCAATTAAATATGTTTCAAAAGAAGAAGCTCTTGCAATATACAGGGAACAGAACAAAAAAGATCCTTTGCTGCTCGAAATGGTATCGGCGGAAATTTTACCAGCTTCACTTGAAATCTCGGCCACAAACGTTTCTAATTTAAAAGATTTATATGAGTTTATAAAAAAACAACCCAACATCGAAGAAGTAGTATTCCAAAAAGATGTTGTTGACACTCTAACTTCATGGACTAGTGGTATTAGAAAAATAGGACTGAGCTTATTAATATTTCTTTCTTTAATCTCAGTTTTGATCATCGTAACGGTTATTGGTATGAAAATAGCAATTAGGAGAGAAGAAATAGAAATTTTACATCTTGTCGGAGCGTCAAACTGGTACATCCGCTGGCCGTTTATTTTAGAGGGTATGTTTTATGGAGTAACGGGAGCAATGATTGCATGGAGCGTTACTTATCTTATTCTTTGGAGAACGACTCCATTTCTTACATCATTTTTATCAGGTATACCATTATTACCGGTATCTCCTTTAATAATGTTTTTCTTATTAATCACTCTCTGTCTGGGAGGAGCAATAATAGGAATAATAGGAAGCCTCTTGGCTCTTTGGCGTTACCTCAAATGAACAATAATCTAAAAAAGTATTTTATTTTAATAATTGGTTTTTTTATCGCTATTTATTTTTATGGGCAGCGTAATTTAATTTACTCCGAAGATCTAACCGATAAGCAAAAAAAATATAGTGAACTTTCAAATCAAATCGGCCAATTAGAAAAACAGCTTGCCGATACAAAACAGCAGGAAAAAACACTTTCCGGTCAAATTTCTTATATGAACAATCAAATACATTTGACCGAATTGCAGATTGAAGAAACTACAAATAAATTAGAAACAATTGCTAAAGATATTGACATTCTTATTCAAAAAATAGGTAGATTAGAAAAATCACTCGATCAAATAGCAGAGATATTATTAAACAGGGTAAAAGAAACTTATATTAATGGTAGAGTAAAACCAATTGAAATGATCCTTTCTTCTGATGGTTTTCCTGATTTTCTGTCACGCTTAAAATATTTAAAGGCTGCCCAATCGCATGACAAAAAATTAATGTATCAGATTCAACAAACAAAAACGAACTATGAAGACCAGAAAAAGTTATTAGAAGAAAAAAAGAAAGAGCAGGAGGAACTGAAAAAAAGACTTGAGGGTTACACATTTACTTTAGCAGGGCAAAAAAAGGATAAAGAATACTTATTAGAAGTAACCAGAAATGATGAGGCAAGATACCAAAAAATGTTAGCTGATGCCAGAAGAGAACAGCAGGAAATAGAAAATGCAATTATTAACTCGCAGATTACTGAGAAAAAAGATGTAAAAAGAGGAGATGTAATAGGAATAATGGGTAACACCGGGTTTTCAACGGGACCTCATCTTCATTTCGGAGCTTATAACTATCGCGAAGGAGATAATTATGTTTACGACCAGAATTACCTAAATCCCTGCGATGGTTTTATAAACTGTAATACGGGAAATGATACCCTTTCCGATGGAAAATTTAGAGTACCAATGAATAGTCCTGCCGTTTCTCAATGGTTTGGACAAACCTCTTTCTCTTATGTGTATAGAAATGGATTACATGTGGGGGTTGATATGTATAATAATAATGATAAGCAAATTTTTGCAGCTGATGATGGAAAAGCATATTATTATCGGGGAGGACAAACTGCCGGAAATGGAGTTCTAATATACCATAATGATGGAAAAATGACCCTTTACTGGCACCTCCAGTAAAAATGAGGAGAAAACTTTTTCTTGTTTTTGCATTGTTATTTTTATTCTTTCCGCAAATTATATTTGCAACTGCTCCTTCAATTGGTAATTCTCCGGGTGAAATAAATATCGGACAAGAATTTACGGTTGATGTTTCATTTTCAGGGCTTACGGAAAATGAAACATATCGGTTAAGACTCGCCTTCTTTAAAGGAGATGACAATAAATATTTTGGAGAAACATGGAATGGAGTAGGTTGGTACTCCGGAGAAAGCCCGATTAACTACAGCATGTTTATGGGGGCGCTTACTGATAATAGTGGAACATGGGCAGGACAAATAAAAGGTAGGGTTAGTTATAATATTCAAAATTTCGATAGTACGTTGGGCGAATATAATTTTAAAGTTGGCCGTTACAAAGAAGGAAGTACAAATGCCACATGGTCCGATATTAAAATAATAAAAGTAAACGACCCTTCACCCCCGACACCAACTCTAGAACCTTCAAATACCCCAAGTCCCACACAAATTCCCACAGACATTCCAACACCAACAAAAACACCAACTCCTTCAAAAACACCCACTCCCTCAAAAACTCCAACACCAACAAAAACACCAACTCCTCAAACCCCAACAAATAGCCAATCAACATCTACACCATCACCGGTAATTATTTTAAGTTTAAGTCCTTCAAAAACTCCAACCCCGGATAAAAAAATAACAAATAAACCATCTCCAACTGGAAAAGTACTTGGTATAACATTTAAAAATAGTCCGACAATGCAAAAAAAACTTCCTACGGCATCTATATCTGCTGAAAATGAAAAAAGAAGTAATGATACTCCCAAAATACTGCTGGTTTTCGGAGGTCTTTTTTTAATTGGTATGGGAGGAAGCATAATTTGGACCAAAAAAATATCACCAAAAATTAATTAGATGGTATAATTTCTTTAATATGAATAATAATATTATTCAAACCAAGACAGACATGGAAACAAAAGAACTTGGAAAAGAGTTTGCAAAAAAAATGGTAGGAGGAGAAATAATCTGTCTTTATGGAGATTTAGGAAGCGGTAAAACAACATTTGTACAGGGACTTGCAGAAGGTTTAGGAATAAAAAAGAAAGTCACAAGCCCCACATTCGTTTTGGTTCATCAATTTCCTCTTGTAAATAATAAAGTCTTTTATCATTTTGATTGTTACCGGTTACAAAAAAATAACGTAAAAGATATAGGACTTTATGAATTATTTAGTGAAAAAAATATTATCGCTATAGAATGGGCAGAAAGAATTAAAGATTTTTTGCCAAAAAAAAGAATTGATATTAAAATTGATTATAATAGTAAGAACAAAAGAGATATTAGCATATTATACTTAAAATAACATGAATGATTATTTATTCTTTATAGCTATTGCTTGGTTTATTTCTCAAACTATTAAATATTTTATAAGGAAAATAAGTAGAAATAATTTCAAAGATAAAAATTTTAAAAAAACTTATTTATTTTTCTCCGGAATTCCAAGCACTCACACAGCTGTTCTCACAACAACAATACTTTTAACTGAAAAAAAAATCGGAGTCAATAACGAAATATTTCCAATACTTCTTCTCTTTAGTGTGTTTTGGATTTATGAAATCTTTTTGCAAAGAAAAAGAATTCAAGTTTTAATTAATCATTTTGCAGTTAACAAAAAAGAAATAGTATGTTTGTTGGAAGACTGGAATGGGCATGCCTTGATTGATATTTTTTTCGGAATTCTTGTTGGTATAATTTCATTTTATCTATGTTCATATATTTATTATGGATAATATCAATAAGGTAATAGAAATGTTAAAAGGTGACAAAATAATAATTTATCCAACAGATACAGCTTTTGGTATTGGGTGCCGGATTGATAATGAAAAAGCAGTCCAAAAACTTTTTTTAATAAGAAATCGTCCCGAAACAAAAGCCACTCCCGTTCTGGTAAGCTCAATAGAAATGGCAAAAAAATATCTTAAACCGCTAAGCAAAGATGTAAAAAATATAATGGAAAAATACTGGCCTGGTGCGTTAACAATCGTTTATAAATGTGTTGAAGAAAAGGTACCGGCATTAGTCCGCGGTGGTGGAAAAACTCTTGGAGTTAGAATGCCAAATAATCCCACACTCCTTAAAATAATTGAAAAAGTTGGTACCCCCATCTTGGGTCCTTCTGCAAATCTTCATGGAGGTAAAACCCCATATTCAACAAATGATCTTGACGTAAATTTAATAAAAAAAGTGGACTTTGTGTTAGAGGGAAAATCCGGTTATCCAGGAAACATCTCAACGGTTTTAGACTGTACAGTAAAACCTTATAAAATTTTAAGGCAGGGAACAGTATTTATTAAAAATAATTATTATATGAATAAAATTTTGTATATTAATACATCCAGCAATGAAAAAATAGTCGTTGCTTTAAAAACTAATGGAAGTGAAAAAAAAATAGAATCGTTAATTGATAAGCAAAAAGCCCAGAAGATTTTACCAACAATTGACGAATTACTATCAAAATGCAATACTAAATTAGAAGAATTAACCGGAATAGAAGTGACAACCGGTCCTGGTTCTTTTACAGGACTTCGTGTAGGAATTGCAGTAGCAAATTCTTTAAGTTACACACTTAAAATTCCTGTTAATAATAAAGCTATCGGTGACTTTGAAGTACCAAGTTATGAATAATGAAAAACACCCCTTACCAGTAGTCGGTCTTTTTATTCTTAACAAAAAAAATCAAATCTTGATAGTAAAATCTTATAAATGGCCAGGATTTTATTCTATTCCCGGAGGAAAAATAATTTCAGGTGAAACAATGAAAGATGCACTGATTAGAGAGGCAAAAGAAGAAGTAGGTTTAGATATTAAAGTGGTAGAATTTTTATGGCCGATTGATGCTATTTACCCAAAAGAATTCTTTAAAAAGAAACATTTTATTTTTTTGGATTTTCTTTGTAAGGTAAAAAATAATAATGCTCCAACAATAGACAAAAATGAGATACAATCATATAAGTGGGTTGATTTGAAAGAATCTTTAAAAATGAATTTAGAACCATATTCTAAAGATACAATAGCAAGATGTATTATTCCGTATTTTAAAGGAAAAATATGAAAATATTGGTAACAGGTGGAGCAGGTTTTATCGGAAGCCACATGGTAAATGAATTAGTAAAAACAAACCACGAGGTGGTGGTATACGATAGCTTAATTTATGGCCACAAGGAAGCCCTTCCCCAAAAATGTGAGTTGATAACCGCCGATCTTTCCGACACGGAAAAAATAGAAGAAGTTTTAGAAGAAGGTTTTTTTGATGCGGTTATGCATTTTGCCGCTTTTATTAGTATGGGTGAATCAATGGAAAACCCCAAAATTTATTTTCACAATAATGTTGTTAATACTCTTAATTTACTTGATATAATGACAAAATTCCAGGTAAAGAAATTTATTTTTTCTTCAAGTGCCGGCGTTTATGGTAATCCTGTAAAAGTTCCCATACCGGAAGATCATCAAACAATTCCCACAAATCCCTATGGTGAAGGAAAATTAATGGTAGAAAAAATTCTTAAATGGTATGACATAAGTTATGGTTTAAAATATATTTCGTTAAGATATTTTAATGCTGCAGGAGCAAGTCTTGAAGGAAATAACGGAGAAGATCACGATCCGGAAACTCATATCATCCCAAATGCAATAAAAGTAGCGCTAGGAAAAAATCCTTATTTCGAACTATACGGAAATGATTATCCGACAAAAGATGGAACCTGCATTAGAGATTATATTCACGTATTGGATTTAGTTGATGCGCATTTAAAATCCCTTGATTGTCTTACGTCAGCAAACAAAAGCAACACTTTTAATATCGGAACCGGACACGGATATTCAAATCGGGAAATTTTAAATATGATTAAAAAAGTAAGCGGAGTTGATTTTAAAATAGAAGAAAGTTTAAGAAGACCGGGGGATGCAAACGAATTAGTTGCAGATTCTTCAAAAATTAAAAAAGAATTAGGTTGGGAACCTCAATATAGCGATCTTGAAACAATTGTTAAAACCGCTTGGCTTTGGCACAAATCCCACCCAAAAGGATTTTCCAAAATATAACAGATGAAAAAAAATATAATTTTGGGATTAATATCTATTGTTTCAGGAATATTTTTAACAGTAAATAGTTACAATTTAGGAATGAAATATATAGATTGTGGATGTGGTTGCTGCGGAGGAACAACATCTTTTCCCAATTATGCAACATCGATATTGTTTAGTCCACCCAAAATTATTAATCCTAGTCCAGAATTATGTGCAACATTAGGATGTGCATTTCCAAAGATACCAATATTTGTTGACATTTATTTTACAAGTGGAATATTAATTGTTTTAGGTATGATGATTTTATTCAAAAACTTGAAATTAAAAAAATAATTAATTATTATTAAGGAGAATATTATGAAAAAAATTATATTTTTTAAAAATGTTTTTCTAGTAGTCATACTATTTCTTTTAATAGTAAATTTTCCGGTAAAAGCCCAAGCGATAGATGAGTTTGCACAAGATGAAGTTATAGTTAAGTTAAAAAATGAAATTCATCAAGATGTTTTAGAAAAAATACCATTTCTTAATGAATCAAAAATTTCTCAAAAACTTCTTCTTTCTCAAACTTTTGTTCTTAAAGTTCCCAGGGGTCAGGTAAAAAAACTTGAATCCCTTCTTAATAAAAATCCCTTAATTGAATATGCAGAACCTAACTTTATTGCTAAAACTCAAGATCTTATTCCCAACGATACTAGTTTCAACCTTCAGTGGGGTCTAAACAATCCCAGTGATGCCGATATTGATGCTCCCGAAGCTTGGGCAATAAATCAGGGCAATGAAACAATAAAAATTGCCGTTCTTGATACTGGTATAAATCTTTCTCATGAAGATCTTGTGAATAAAATTGATTCCTTAAGAAAAGATTTTACTGGAAGTGGAATAGAAGATGATTATGGACACGGAACCCATGTTGCGGGAATTGCCGCCGCTGAAACAAATAATGCAACTGGAGTTGCAGGTATGGGGTTTAACTCAAAAATAATAGTGGGAAAAGTTTTAGATAATTCGGGCTCCGGTTACTATTCTTGGATATCAGACGGAATTAAATGGGCAGTCGATAATGGGGCAAGTGTTATAAATTTAAGTCTTGGAGGTTATGCTTCTTCAAGAACGCTGGAGCAAGCCATTAAATATGCATGGTCAAAAGGAGTAGTAATTACAGCCGCCGCGGGTAACGACAATAGAGGCTCAAAACTTTATCCAGCCGGCTATACAAACGTTATTGCCGTTGCGGCAACAGATAATAATGATAAAAAGGCTTCTTTTTCAAATTTCGGAAAATGGGTTAGTGTTGCCGCGCCGGGTGTAAATATTTACTCTACCTTTCCAAACCACCCATTTTATCTACAGACTGAATATGGAAGAAGTATGAATTACGATTATGGAAATGGAACCTCAATGGCAACACCTTTTGTTTCTGGTGCTGCCGCTTTGATCTGGGCAAGCGGTAAATGTGCTCCTTTAAACAATTCTTGTGTCCGAAATAGGATACAATCGACTGCTGATAAAATTAGCGGCACTGGAAAGTATTGGCGGTACGGCCGAATCAATGCTTACAAGGCTATTTCGCCATAATTTTTCTCAAATAATTTTAAAACACTATCAAACCACCCCAATTTTGACCACATTTTCAAGTAATTGTATATTTATTGACATCTTTTTATATTAATAATTCCAGTTGACAGGGTCTCTAATATATATGGTATTCTTCAAAAAGAAAAATAGCTGACCGCAAACGGAGGCAATCAAATATAGATTGCTTTTTTAATTTTCGATCATGCAAAATATTTCTGCCCAAAAAAACCACCATCTATCCTTTCCAAAGGACGAAGGTGGTTTTTTTATAACAACGAATTGGAGAAAATAGTAGGGAATCTTAATTCTATCGGAATATTCATATGAGAGGAGGTGAAAATGAATAAAATTCTTTTAAGCATAGCAACAGTAGCTTTGGTCGGTGGATTGGGTATTGCTGCAACTAACGCCTTTTTTACCGATACAGAAACATCTACAGGAAATACCTTTACCGCAGGAACAATTGATTTGAAAGTGAGCAACACAAGTTATGTTTCAAATCAAACTACAGGTGAACTGATAGCAAGTCCAAATACATCTTGGATTAACAAAGATTTGGTTAACGAAAAATTTTTTAATTTCAATGATCTAAAACCCGGTGACAGAGGAGAAGACACTATAGATCTTAAAGTTAACACTAATGATGCTTGGGCTTGTGCAAAACTTACCTTAACCAGTAACAAAGACAATGATTGTACGGCGCCAGAATTATCATCTGGTAATGACACAACATGTGGTATGGGAGATTTAAATTGGAATGGTGATTTAGCTCAGGAGATTTCGTTTGTATGGTGGGCAGATGATGGAGATAATGTCTTGGAAAAAAATGAAGAAGCCACCAAGTATTATCTTGGTCCAGCTGCGATTTCCAACCTGTTAGGACCAGATAATGCTTTAGATCTGACAATTGCAGATAGTCAAATGAATTTCTTTAATGGTGGTCCTGGTCATCAAACTAATCCACTTGTCGCTGATACTACATATTACATTGGAAAAGGCTGGTGTTTTGGTGAGATGGTCTTAACTCCAGTAGACGAAGGTGAGGGTAGTCCCATAACAAGAGGCACTGGGTTTGGGTGTAATCCTTTTATGACAAATAATACTGCGCAAACAGATAGTTTGACTGCCGATATGTCTTTTACGGTAACACAAGCTCGTAATAATATGGATTACTTATGTCCCGAACATCAATAAGAACAGAATAATATAAGAGTGTGCTTTCCTCTGGGTTTTTAACCGGAGGACAGCCCGGAGTTCCGATAAATTCGGAATTACGGCTTGTCCTTTATGAAAAGAGTAATAAAAATAATTCTTTCATTTTTAATGGGTGTGATAATTTCAACAACTGCACTATTTCTTGTGGGTTATTTTGGCATTATCCAAACCTATAAAATCTATGTAGTTACGTCAGGTTCGATGGAACCAGCATTAAAAGTTGGAAGTCTTACATTTGTCGTCCCTTCAGAACAATATTTTTCTAATGATATTGTCACATTTATCAAAAACGGAGATAAAAAAAATTCAGTAACTCATAGAATAATTGCTAAAAAATACGAAAGTAATAAGACAATATTTTATACAAGTGGAGATGCTAATAAAACACTAGATCAGGGAGCAATTGAAGAACAGGATATTATCGGAAAAGTATTATTCAGTGTTCCTTATGTTGGATACTTTGTGAATTTTGTTAAAAACCCAAAAGGATTTATTCTATTTGTTATTGTCCCAATAACAATAATTATTTATGAAGAGTTAAAATCTTTGAAAAATGAAACCTCAACTATAATAAAAAAAATCAAAAAGAAAAAAAATGAAGAAGCTGTATTCTTAAATAAAAGCTCAGGTGTAAATAAATCTTATTTAATTATTCCGATAATCACGGTTGCTTTCGCATTAATGGCCATCTCTAATTCTTTCTTTTTTGATAACGAAAAATCTCCTCAAAACTCATTCGCCGCCGGCACTTGGATAACAACAACTCCATCACCCACCCCAACAACAACTCCAGAAATTACCCCGACTCCAATACAAAACCTAGCAGATCATGTTGTAATAAGTGAAATTCAAACAAAAGGTAATGGGTCAAACAATATGTTTGTTGAATTTTATAATCCGACAAATTCAGTCATTGATATTTCAAGTTGGTCATTACAATATCGAGGACCAAATGCTACGGGTTACGAAAAAAAGAATTTCGAGGTCGGTAATATCATTCCAGCAAATGGATTTTTTCTTTTTGGTCATAATGGAAGCAATTTATCTCCTGCTCCTGACTTAACAGCTTCTATTGCTTTAGCTCAGAGCGGAGGAACAGTTTTCTTGATAAATAATCAAGTTATATTAGACGAGATAACGGATAGTGGGCCAACCGTAGTAGATAAAGTTGCTTATGGGACAGGAAGTCATCTTAGACCTGAAGGTAGTTCTTATTCAGATACACCTTTAGAAAATCAAAGTATTGAAAGAAAAGCTTATTTTAATTCGGATTCAGTTTCGATGATGAGTGGAAGCGATATCTTAAAAGGTAATGCTTATGATTCGGAAAATAATATAAATGATTTTATCTTACGCACAGCATCACAACCGCAAAATAGTACAAGTCCAATTGAAATACCATAACAATATGAAATTAATAAAAACTTTTGTAATAATAATTTTGGCCTTATTAGTAATCTTTGCCGGAAAGAGAGCTTTTAATAATTTAATCAATCCTTCAAACATTCGCGCATTTGGTGATCTTAAAGTGGATTTTGGGAATCCGCCTGTTGCTCCGGGAGATCCAGTTTTTACTGTATCTGATTTTAAACCCGGAGATTGTGAAGAAAGAGAAATAAATGTGACAAATGATGGCGTGTTAGCAAGGATGATATCGGTTAAAGGTAAAAGAACCGGAGGAGAAGGCATAAACCCTTCCTTGGAAGAAGGTATATATATAAGTATTAATAATATACATATTATATATGGCGGAGGCTCTGATCCTAAAACCGTCCAAAGCTTCTTTAACGATTCTTTAAATGTTAATGGTATAAAACTGGGTATAATTTTTCCCGGATTATCCGAAAAGTACTTATTTAAAGTCTGTTTTCCTAAAGAAGCCGGAAACAATTATCAGAAAAAATCAGTTCTCTTTGATTTGATTTTTGGAATAATCACTTCAGATCATTTAGTCATTAATGAAGTTTATTACTGGCCGGATATTAAACATGGTACAGATGGTCTTAAAGACTGTACCGAAAATAATAAATCTATAAATAAAAACACAGGAGCAGGATCGGTAAATAGTGCGACGATAATAAATACTAATAATACAAAAGTCACAACAAAACAAAATGCCCAGGTTATAAACATATTGAGAAATACGAATAATACTGGTGGAAATACAACAGATGGAAATAGTACAGGTTCATCAGTAATCTCCGGAAACGCCAATAGCAATACTACTATCACTAACAATGTAAATAACAGCACAACAACAATAAACTGTGGAAAAACATCTGACGAATGGATAGAACTTTTTAACCCAACCGATCATGATATAAACCTAAAAAATTATACTATCGAAGATAATTATGGAAAATCTATCATAAACTCAAATAAAATAATTAAAGCAGGAAGCTTTGCGCTAATTGCAAAAAGTGCATCTACCTGGAAATATTGGAAAATTCCTAAAAATACACTTTTAATTGAACTTGGTAACTGGATAGGAAATGGTTTGGATAATAATGGAGATCATTTAATATTAAGAAATCCTTCGGGACAGGATATTGACAATTTAGGATGGGGAACTGACACCATGATAGGGGTAGTCCATGTTTCCGGATCTCCCTTAGGATATTCTTTGGAAAGAAAAGTCCCAGGACTTGATACGAATAATCAGGATGATATAAAAAATCAATTTCCACCAACACCAGGACAATAAGAAATATAAAGACCTAGAAAGACCTATTTATATCTAATTGACAACAATACAATAAATTAGTTATATTTTATAAGCGAAATTTGCTGACCGCAAACGGAAGCAATCCCGTTTACCCTAAAGGGAATTAAACGAGATTGCTTTTTTATTTCTAACCTGCCAATGAAACAAAATACTGCCCAAAATTTAAATAGCCACTATTTATAAAATGGTGGTTTTTTTGTGGAAAAAAGATTAATAAAATCCAAATCGTTTCCAAAAGGATTTATTCCTGGGAACGAAACAATGAAAGGGGGTGAAAAAAATGAAAAAAGGATTACTCTTATCTTTTGCCTTATTGGTTTTAGCAGCTTGCCCAGTTTCAGCTGGAAATGTTGCGAAAAACAAGAATACTGGATATAGATCTCTCAATACAGTAATGGTAAAAAATACCTCTTCAACTGAAGCGGTTACAATTCAAAATGCTTTAGTCGGAAACGGTGTTCTTGTCCTGCAAAAAACCGGAGGAAATAAAGTGGTTGGAAATACCACTGGTTCAAAACTTGGTGATCCAAGTGTCGTTTCTGGAAATGCAAGATCAAATACAGTAATTACCAATAATGTAAATAATTCATCAACAGACATAACTGGATGTAATACTTGCGAGGGAACAAATACAGTAGTAAATAATACTACCGGTGCTAAATCTGTAAATATAGCAAGTGTAACAACAAAAAATGAAACAGAATCCGTAACTGTTCAGGAAGCAGTTGTTGTTAATGTTGTTGTCTCTGCACAAAATACCGGAGAAAATAAAGCAAATTTTAATACCGGATCTGGAGAAGTAAGCGTTACAAGTGGAAATGGAGTATCAGATACAACAATTACTAATAATGTAAATAATTCCGGAACAACAATCGGAACAGAAACACCATCAATATAAAATTTTTGTAAAAGCGGATTTTCGAGTAAAGGACAACTTATTAAGTTGTCCTTTCTCATGTATGTCTTGACAAAGCAATCTTTTTAAGATATAAATAAACAAATATTTCCTGCCCAGCTGCCAATTTCTATGCAACTGGGATTTTTATCAAAAAAAAGAAAATTAAAAATTAAGCTTCAACACCTTCTAAGGTTTTATCTAAATCCAAAATTAAATTTTGCCTCGGTTTCCGACATGATAACACCAACAAATGGCAATTCAGACTTAAATTCCTCCCTTGATAGTGGAAACAGTATAAATAAAAGCAGATTGTTTAACGGTAATAAAAAACTAAACCTTCAAAATAAAAAAGTTAAGTTGATAATTGTTTTATTAATTATTTTTGCTTTGATTTTTAGCTTATTAAAAATAGTAAAAAATAGAACATCAAAGCAAGTTTCTTCAAATGCAAAAGTTCTTTCTAGCGTTAAAACACTTATTGTAAATAAACCATTTACCTTTCCGGCTTTAGATAATCAAGGAAAAAAAGCCGGTGAGATAAAATTAACCATTACCTCAGCAGAAAAAAATCCCGATGTGCTTGTAAAAGATCAAGTATATAAGGCTAAAGAAGGAAAATTATTTCTTATAGTCAATCTTGAATTGCAAAATGATAGTACGGGAAGATTAAATATTTTCCCCGGGGATTTAATAAGATTGATTGTAGGACAGGAAGATAAAAAATATGCTCCCGATCTTCACAACAATGTTGTAATGGTTGCTCCGATTTCAACAAAAATTGATCGGATAGGTTTCGTTATTAATTCTGATGCTAAAAATTTGAAACTTCTGGTTGGCGAACTTGAGAAGAAAAAAACAGAAGTTCCATTAATATTTTAGCCATGGAGGTTTTCCGTGGTTGATTATTCTACAAAACGAGTAACTGATGATTTATTAGATGAAGTAAAACAAGCCCTTAAAAATATTAAAGGATGGGGTAGTGTTGAAATTATTGTTCAGGATCATAAAGTTACCCAAATTACCGAACGAAACATAAAAAAAACAAACCACAGCATGCAGATGCTCTAAACTCTAATTTTACTATAGGTGAAATTAAAAAGAACTTATATTAACAAAAATTAGGTCTTGACAACTAATTAAAAACTGTTAATAATAGACCTTAGTTAAAAATATTTTCTTCCTGCCCCCAAAAAAATACTGCCCCATATAAAACATATAATTTATTTGCCGACCGCTCACGGAGGCCAATCCCGATTTAATCGGGTAAGGGCCTCTTTTTTATTGAATATTTAAACTTTTAATAAATCTTTTTATGAAAGGAGGTGAAAAAATGAAAAAAACACTATACAAAATTGGAGCTTTTCTTTCCACCAGTGCATTATTAGTATCAGGTTTGTCTCCAGTTGCTTTCGGAGATAATGCCGCAACAAATACAGGAACAGGTGCAGACTCAGTTAATATAACTGAAGTTGAAAATGAGAACAAAATCACTGTCAGCAATGTCAGCGATGCTCATATAGAAAACGTAGTTAAAACCGTTTCTGACACAGGAGGAAACAAGGCTTCTTATAACACAATGGGAGGATCTGTAATGACCGGAAATGCAGTATCAGATACAAGCATTTCTAACTTGGCAAACTACAACACAACAAAAGTAGCCTTAAGCCAAGGAGCTTCAGATAATTTAGTTTCTAATGCTAAAACAGGATACGATTCTGTAAATAAAGCGGAATTAGAAAACGAAAACGAAATAAATATCTGGAACGACAACACCGCCTGGATAGTAAATAAAGTAGATGCAGATTCCAGAACAGGTGACAACAGAGCTTCCTATAACACAGGAACAGGAGCAGTTGAAACAGGCAATGCAAAAACTGAAGTTGATGTAGTAAATCACATCAATGACAGTGCAACAGAAGTTTTAGGTTTAGGAGGAGCAGGTAGCAATACTGTCGAAAATTTTATGACAGGTGCCGAATCTGTTAATAAAGCTGAAGTAGAAAACGAAAACGATGTTAAAGTTCAAAACATCAGCGATGCTAATGTTCTCAATAAAGTATTTGCAAATGCAGATACCGGAAGAAACAGAGCCTCTTATAACACTTCTGGAGGTTTCGTTGAAACTGGCAGTGCTTTAGTGGATATTGGTCTTGATACCACGGCCAATTACAACACAACAAAAGTAGCCTTAGCACAAAGCGCCGGCTTCTCAAATGAAGCAGGCTCAGCTGCTACAGGATACGATTCCTTTAACAAAAGCGAAATCGAAAATGAAAACACCTTTGAAGTTTATAACTGGAATAACAAAGGATGGAGCGTTGATGCACCAGATTACTGCAAAGATGGAAACAGTCTTTTTGGACGTTTTCCATTAAATGATATGAGATGCTGGGGAGTATATAATTACGATTTTGACTCAGCGTTAACAGGAAATAACAGCACTAGCTACAATACCGGACTTGATGATGTCATGACTGGTATGGCTGGAGTTTACAAAACTGTTAAAGTCTGGTTAAACGACAGTTTTACAGCAGTTAACTAATATTAAGTTAAAAATCTCTTTGGCCGGAGAGAAGAGCCAAAAGCGCTTCTCTCCGCCAAAGGAGCTGTTTTAAAATAAAACAGAATAATTAAAATTATTAATTGATCCGTTTTACTTTAAAACAATATATATAAAAATATATCAAATTTATGATAACAAGTAAAAAAACTAAAAAATCTTTCAAATTATTATCAATATTTTTTTCACTTGTTTTACTTCTTAACCAAAGTTTTACGATGGTATCTTTTGCCCAAGATGCACCACCGAGTCCACCAACACCTCCTACTTCATCAACTCCACCATCTCCGCCTTCTCCTCCTAATCCTTCTGCTCCACCATCTCCACCAACTTCACTTGAACAAACTAATCCTACTTCTGCTCCCACATCTGATCCAACAACCAATAATCCACCTGCTCCAAGCGAGGCACCCCCAAATCCCCAGGAAACACCAACACCGACGCCTTCACCAGTTGGTAGTGATAATGTACAAACAACACCATCACCATCTCCAACAATTGTTAATCCATTAACCGAAAATGTTGGAAATACCAATCCGGAAGATCAAACAATTTCTCAAAATACAAATACCGGCGCAAATTCAACAAATAATTCTGAAGTCACAAATGATAATAATACAACAGTATCAAACAATAATGATGCTCATGTCGATAACAATATTTCTATAGATGTAAATACGGGAAATAATAATGCAGATTTTAATACAGGAGTAGGAAGCGTGCAAACAGGAAATGCAGTAGCAAGTGTTACATTAACAAACAATCTTAATTCCAATGTAACAGGTGTTGGAGGATTTGAAACAATTAATGTTGAAAATGGTCAAACCGGTGATGTTGTATTTTCTTTTGCAGACAGCAATTTAACCAACATCTTTCAAAATGGAACAAGCGGTAATGCTTATACGCAAGCAGGTCTTGCTGTTTCCGACAACTCAATAACAGGAGCAAATTCGGAAAACAACTCCTCTATTCAAAATACAAATACAGAAAATACTACAAATAATAATAACGGGAATTTGGTTAATAATATAAATATTAACGCCAACACCGGTAATAACTCTGCTTCATATAATACTTACGGAGGTAATGTTGAAACAGGTGACGCTGTGGTCTCCGCAAACATAATGAATATTTTAAATACTAATTTTAATGTTGATAAGTGGATTTTTGGAGTGATTAATATTCTGGGAGATTATATTGGTAATATAATTTTACCACAAGAAGACGGAACAAAACTGGCAAGCACAACGGTAACTCAATCTTCAGGAAATCTAATAACAGGAGCAAACTCAACAAACAACAGTGGTTTAGAGAATAATAATACTTATAATTTCAACAATTATAATAATGCCCAAGCAGTAAATAATGTTGAAACATCAGCGCTGACAGGCATGAATAGTTCTTCATATAATACTGCTGGCGGGGAAGTAACAACAGGAGGTTCTGATGTTAATATTAGTGAGAATACAATAGCAAATACAAACATAAATAGTGATGGAACAGTATGGTTGGTATTTGTTAATAAACTTGGTCAATGGTTTGGATATATTATAGGAGCAAATCCCAACGAAACAATTGCCTTGGGTCAGGTTTCTCCACCGGAAAATGAAACAGGATCGGCCAATGCAGAATCTGGTAATTATAAAACCGGTGCAAACTCAGAAAATAATTCTTCTGTAACTAATAATAATTCAGAAACTATTACCAATACTAATAATGGGAATATCATCAATAATATAAATCTTGGAGCAAATACAGGTAATAATAAATCAGCCTACAATACATTAGGTGGAGAAGTAAACTCTGGACAGGCAAAAATTGGATTGAATTTAGTAAACTTTATCAACACTAATATTACTGCAAAAAAACTAGCCGTTCTCTTTGTTAATGTTTTTGGGAATTGGACTGGAAATATAGTGCCTCCTGGTCAAATTCCTCCGGGAAATGCAGCACCAACACCAACTCCATCAGCAGGAAACCAATCTGAAACCACACCACAAAATTCAGTGTCTCCTACCCCAACCCAAACACCTTCCTTTACAGGAGGAGTTGGAGGAATAGTAAATGTTACTGTTACAAATGGCAATTCAAATAACGAAAGCAATAATGAAGAAACATCAACTGTATTTGAGTATTACGCAACAAATACTAAAAGAAGAATATCACCGATAGTATTGGGTGAATTTTATAACATGGAATATGCAAGTTATGTTAATAAAACCTCAGGAACTTACAAAAGAGGATTATTTACTTCTCCGGTATTTGCAAAAGATGCAGAACCGACAGTTGCCGGAAAAGTATTTGGTGGAAAAGATATGGTTAATATTTCTTGGTTAACCATATTAATTCCATTATTAATTTTTATTGTAGCTGTGCGCCGAAAGTTTGTTTTTTTAAATTTTAAAGTTTATTTAACAAGAATATTAGAGGTAATACTATGAAAAGAAAAATACTTCTCATAATAAGTTTATTCTTACTGCTCGGATTTGGATCATATGTCTCTTATAAAAAAATTATCGTATTTGCAGAAGATAATATAAGAACTATAAGGGAAGAAACAGAAAACATCAGGGACACAAGAACTGAAACAAATACTTCTGAGCAATCACAAAATACCGATTTATTAAGGGAAAATAGAGACACTGAAGGCGTGAGGGAAGACAGGAATACGGAAGACGTAAGAGACGATAGAGATACAGAAGGTCCAAGAGATAGAGATTCTATTAAATGTGATCCTAAATTCGGAGGAGATCCAAAGCTTTGCATAACTCCAACTCCTTCAAATGGAGAAAATCCTACTCCGGGTGTTACATCTACTCCGACCCCAGGACCGGTAGGAGGTCCAAATCCGACTTCAGATAACAATAATGACACAACAGACCATAATTCTCCCGGTACTCCTCCTGAAGGACCAAAAGGTTCACCCGGTCAAGTATTGGGATTATCGTATACTGGTAGTAATTCAACAATTGAACTTACCTTTCTTCTATTGGGATTAGTATGTATTTTAAGTGGTTTCAAATTAATAAGAGCTTCGGAAAAAGTATAAAAATTACTGATAAACCTATTTCGGTAAAAATTATCATATCTTTTCCGTGGTTAAAATTAAGTGACGAACTGATATTTAAAATAAAAAACTTTCCTGCTAATGTAAATGAATTAATACTTCAAATCTTTCAAAAAATTCAAAAAAAACTCATTAAAACAAAAAATATATTCAAAAAAAGAATTAAAAGAATTTATAAAAAATCACCGGTTCAAATAAAACTGAATTTAGAATTTTCCGGAGCTAAAGAATCAAAATATAAAGGATATTTAATCATTATTTTAGGTTTTATCTTAATATTATTTCCTTATATTTTTAAAACAGTAATTGATAAAAATACTTATTCATATTATCCCACGTCACCTCCTTCATTTACCCAAATAGCTAGTTCTTCCGCCTCGCTTGGCATTAATGGAGAAAATGTAAAAATTAATACTCAAATTAATCTTGTTAATTCGTTGCCACAACCGGAGAAAATTATAATTCCCAACATTGGAATAAATTTAAAAATTGATAAAGCGAAAATAATAAATGGTTATTGGGAAACATCTGAAATAAATGCTTCGCATGGAGAAGGATCGGCAAACCCGGGAGAAAAAGGTAATATTGTAATTTTTGCCCACGCTAGAGAAGGATTATTTTTACCATTAAAAGAAATAAAAGAAAAAGATACAATCTACGTGCTGACGAATGAAAAATGGTTTGAATATGAGGTAAAAGAGATAAAAACAGTTTCTCCGGATCAAATAGAATATATTGCCCCAACCAAAGATGAAACATTAACTCTTTATACCTGTACTGGATTTCTTGATAGTAAAAGATTACTGATTATTTCCAAGCTAAAATCTTCCTAAAAGTTCCTTGACCTCCTATCAGATAGTACTTATAATAAAATAAACTGATAAATTATATTAATATATGCTTTCTTTTTTAGAACATATTTTTCTTCCTAAACCAAGCAATAATCATCGTGCAAAACTTCTTCATCCAAAAGGAATAACATTTCTACTTTCAATATTGACAGTATTGCAGATATTTTTCTTGTTTGTTTCTAAGGCTCGACCTGATGTATTGGGTTTCGCAACTGACATTTCAACCGGAAGGTTATTCGAGTTGACAAACCAAAAAAGGCTAGAAAACGGTATCCCGCCCCTAGTATTAAACCAGGAGCTGTCCAATGCAGCAGCCGGTAAAGCTCAGGATATGTTTGGCAATAATTATTGGGCGCACATTTCTCCATCAGGAAAAACACCCTGGGATTTTATTATTGGAGCAAATTATCAATATATTTACGCAGGAGAAAATCTTGCTAAAGACTTTCAGGATGCAGATGGAGTTGTAAGTGCATGGATGAATAGTCCAAGTCATAGGGACAATTTACTTCAGGCAAAATATAAAGATGTTGGGTTTGCAATCATTAATGGGAGGTTAAGCGGAGAAGAAACAACTTTGGTCGTTCAAATATTTGGTACTAAATCTTCCCAGCAGAATTCAAATGTACCTTCTTCTTTGATTCCTACCCCACCAACAACCCAGGTTGTCCGGGAAAATCCCGCTCCAACAATTCAAATAATGGCTGTAATTAAAAATAATCAAACGGGAAATAATCTTCCGAAATCAAATATTTCAAACACTCAGGGAGTGGCAGTGAAAAAAAATCCAATGATAAATTTATTTTCACTATCAAAAGATTTAACCTTGGGAATTGTTGCACTTCTGATTTTGGTTTTAGTAGTTGATGCTTATTTTGCTTCAAAACATAAAATTGTCCGAATTTCCGGTAGTAATTTTGCTCATATTCTGTTACTAACAAGCCTATTTGCAACACTCTTAATACTAAATAGAGGAAGTATTATTTAAATATGTCACATAATAAAAATTTGCAGCTAGTCCAATACGCAGTTCTTATCGCTATCTTAGTTGGTGGATTTTATTCTATTTTATTATTTAAAGACAATAGAAATCTTCAAATATTTTCAATTCTAATTATGTCCGTTGCATATATGCTTTGGGGCATTTCTTATCATGTTGTAGAAAAAACATTTCATATAAAGATTGTGGTAGAATATACGCTAATTTCCCTTACAGTAGCAACATTATTGATAATATTATTATCGTTATTATAATAAGGAGGAATATCTTATGAAGGGAGTAGTATTGGCCGGGGGATTGGGAACAAGATTGTACCCCTTAACTTACGCGACAAATAAACACTTGTTGCCGATATATGACAAACCAATGGTTTTTTACCCAATTCAAACCCTTTTAAGCGCCGGAATAGATGAAATTCTGGTTGTGGTTGGAGGTCCTCATGCAGGTCATTTTATGTCCGTATTAAGAAATGGGAAAAATTTGGGGGTAAAGCATCTGGAATTTGCTTTTCAAGAAAATGAAGGTGGAATAGCAGAAGCATTAAAATTGGCAGAAGATTTTGCTGATGGAGAAAATATAACAGTAATATTGGGAGATAACACGACCGATGCGAAAATTACCGAACCTGTAAAATCCTTTAAAGATGGAGCTTTGGTATTTTTAAAAAAAGTCATTGACCCAAAGCGTTTTGGAGTACCTGTGTTTGATCCAAAAAATCCGGAAAAAATAATAAAAATTGAAGAAAAACCAAACAAACCAAAAAGTGATTTTGCTGTAGTTGGGCTTTATATATATGACAAAAAAGTTTTTGAATATATTCATTCAAATAAACCATCGGAAAGAGGAGAACTGGAGATAACGGATGTTAATAACCGTTACATAGAAAAGGAAAAATTAAAATGGGCAGAATTAAAAGGTTTTTGGAGCGATGCCGGCACATTTAAAAGTCTTTATTTGACAAGTAGATATTGGGCAGAAAAGGCTGGCCTTTAATCTTAAATCATGAGTAACGATTATTATATTCTCCTCAAACATACGACAATGGAAGGTCTTCTTAAGAAGAAAATATCACATTTAAGTAAATAAATTCAAAGGAGTTTTTATGAAAGTTCTCGTAACGGGAGGTGCAGGATTTATAGGAAGTAATTTTATTCTTTATTGGATGAAAAATCATCCGGAAGATTATATAACAAATCTTGATAAATTAACCTATGCAGCTTGTCTGGACAACTTAAATAGCGTTAAAGACCTCCCTAATTATAAATTCATAAAAGGAGATATTTGTGATGGTAATTTAGTAAATAATATTACAAAAAATATAGATATTATTGTACACTTCGCTGCAGAAAGTCATGTCGATCGTTCTATTTTACAACCTGAAGATTTTGTAAAAACAAATGTTTTGGGAACACATGTTCTGTTAGATTCGGCACTTAAAAATAAAATAAAACACTTTCATCATATTTCAACAGACGAAGTATTTGGTTCTCTTCCTCTCGATACAAATGATAAGTTCAATGAAAATACAAAATATGATCCAAGAAGTCCATATTCCGCATCAAAAGCTTCTTCGGATTTCCTGGTTCGGGCATATTATATAACCTATAAACTTCCGGTCACTATCACAAATTGTTCAAACAATTATGGGCCATACCAATTTCCGGAAAAGCTTATACCTCTTGCGATAACTAACCTATTAGAAGGAAAAAAAGTCCCCGTATATGGAGACGGTAAAAACATTCGTGATTGGTTATATGTTGAAGACCATTGCCGGGCAATAGATGTTGTTATCAATAAAGGAAAAATTGGTGATACATATTGTGTGGGGGGAACAGACGATAAAATAAATAATCTTGAGGTGGTTAAAAAAATCCTTAAAGTATTAAATATAAATGAAGAACAAATAGAATTTGTAAAAGATCGCCCTGGTCATGATAGACGGTATGCAATAGACTGGACAAAAATAAATAAAGAATTGGATTGGAGCCCTAAATTTAGTTTTGATGTTTGGCTGGAAAAAACAGTAAATTGGTATAAAGATAACCGCATATGGTGGGAAAAATTAAAAAAAGGAGAATTTAAAGACTATTATAAAAAACAATATGGCAACAATAAATAAAAAAATAATTGGAACAGGACTTAATGGACTAATAGGATCAAGGATAACAAAACTGATTACCGATTATAATTTTGAAAATTTAAGCTTAGAAACCGGTGTCAATATTCTTGATAAAAAAATCGTTGAAGAAAGAATCTACAAATCAGAAGCAGAATGGGTTTTTCATTTTGCTGCGAAAACCGATGTGGATGGCTGCGAGGTGGATAAAAATAAAAAAGAAGAAGGTGACGCTTGGAAAATTAATGTTATTGGTACGGAAAATGTAATTAATGCCTGTCAAATTAGCAAAAAAAAATTATTATATATTTCAACCGATTTTGTTTTTGACGGAAAAGAAAAGAAATTATACAAAGAAGAAGATAAACCAAATCCAATAAATTGGTATGGAAACACAAAGTTTGAAGCAGAAAAAAGGGTATTATCTTCAAATACTCATTTTATTATTTGCCGTCCTTCTTATCCCTACAGGGCTGTCTGCAAAGAAAAGAAAGATTTTTTTCATGCAATATTGGACAAATTAGTAAATAGTGAAGTTATAACCTCAGTTTTTGATTATGTTTTTACCCCGACATTTATTGACGACATTGCTGATGCTATAAAAGTATTGATTGAAAAAGATTTGAAGGGGATATACCATATTGTAGGAAGTAAACCGCTAAGTCCTTACCAGGGAGCAGTTAAAATTGCAGAAGCATTTTCTTTAGATAAGAATTTAGTACATAAAATAAACGGGGATGCTTATTTTAATAATCGGGCAAAAAGACCTTTTCATGCAGCTATAAATAATGATAAAATAAGTTCCTTAGGAGTAAAAATGCACTCATTTGACGAAGGATTAAGTATTATAAAAAAACAGATGGAGGAATAATAAAATGGTAATTTCAATAATTGGACATGGATATGTTGGTTTGGTTTCTGCTGCAGTATTTGCAGATTTAGGAAATTCTGTTTGGTGCGTCGGAAGATCACCGGAAAAAATTACGAATTTAAAAAACGGTATCATGCCTTTCTACGAACCGGGATTAGAAGAAGTAGTCAAAAGAAATGTAATTGCGGGAAGACTAAAATTTACCATAGATTATTCAGAGGCAATTCCTGTTTCCGAAGTCATATTTATCTGTGTTGGTACACCTCCAAAAGAAAATGGTGAAGCAGATTTAACCCAGGTAGAAACTGCCGCAAAAAAAATTGCACAAAATCTGGATAAATATACAGTTGTGGTTACAAAAAGCACCGTACCGATAGGTACAAATAAAATAATTAAAAAAATTATCCAAAATAATAAAAAAGATAATGCAAACTACGATATCGCTTCTTGTCCGGAGTTTTTAAGAGAAGGTAGTGCCCTTTCGGACACATTAAATCCCGATAGAATTGTAGTGGGTACAGAATCAGAAAAAGCAAAAAAAATACTTTTTGAGCTTCATAAACCAATAGACGGAAAAATTGTATCAACCTCAATAGAAACCGCTGAAATGATTAAATATGCCGCCAACTCTCTTTTATCGACAAAAATCTCTTTTGCCAATGCCCTTGCTTTCCTATGCGAAAAAACAGGAGCAGACATAGAAGAAGTTATGGATGGTGTTGGTTTTGACAAAAGAATTGGAAGGCAATTTTTAAATGCGGGAGTAGGATTTGGCGGAAGTTGTTTCCCAAAAGACGTTAAAGCATTAATAGCAATATCCGAAAAATTAGGATATGATTTTAAATTACTTAAAGCAGTAAACGAGATAAATGAAGAAGCAGCAAAAAAATTTGTTGAAAAAATAGAAGTTTTGTTAAAAGGAAATATTAAAGGAAAAAAGATTGCAGTCTTGGGTCTTGCTTTTAAACCCAATACTGATGATATGAGGGAAGCCCCTTCGATAAAGATTATTAATGCTTTATTAAAAAAAGGTGCAAAAATTTCTGCATTTGATCCTATTGCAATATCAAATGCAAAAAAACTGCTTCCAAAAATTGAATATGGGATAGACGCATACGAAACGGTAAGAGATGCAGAAATTTTATTATTGATAACTGAATGGAATGAATTCCGGGAGTTAAATTTATTAAAAATTAAAAAACTTATGAAACAACCCATACTGCTTGATGGGAGAAACATCTACGACCCCCAGAAAATTAGAAAACTTGGATTTATTTATAAAGGAGTCGGTAGAAATTAGGAGGATTATGAAAAAACAAAAAAGGGCATTAATTACAGGAATTACAGGTTTTGTTGGCAGCCACTTAGCGGAATTCTTAATAAAAGAAAATATAGAAGTATATGGAACATCTAGGTGGAGAAGTAAAACTGATAATATTGATCATATAAAAAATAATATTCACCTTCAGGAAGCAGACTTGTTGGATGCACATTCTTTATATTCTATTATTGATAAAATTAGACCGGATTTTGTTTTTCATCTGGCTGCTCAATCTTATGTGGTCACGTCATGGGCATCTCCTGCCAATACAATGGAAGTAAATATCACCGGTGCGGTTAATCTTTTTGAAGCAGTTAGAAAAGCAGGTATTGATATTCCAATTCAAATTGCTTGCTCTTCTGAAGAGTACGGAAAAGTAATGAAGAATGAAATTCCCATAAAAGAAACAAATCCACTAAGACCGCTGTCACCCTACGCGGTTTCAAAAATTGCAATGGATTATCTTGGATACCAATATAATGAAAGTTATGGATTAAAAATAATCAGAACCAGAGGTTTTAATCACACCGGGCCAAGAAGGGGAGATGTTTTTGCAGAAAGCACATTTGCAAAACAAATTGCTGAGATAGAAAAAAATAAACGGGAACCAATAGTTCTTGTTGGAAATCTTGAGGCGGAAAGAGATTATACCGACGTTAGAGATATGGTAAGAGGTTATTATCTTGCCGTAATTAAAGGAGTTCCCGGAGAAGTATACAATATCTGTACTGGCAGGGCATGGAAGATTAAAAAAGTATTGGATTTCTTATTAAACTTATCGAAGGTAAAAATAACAGTAAAAACAGATCCGGAAAGATTACGGCCTTCAGATGTCCCGGTTTTAATAGGAGATAATACTAAATTTGTTAAACAAACCGGTTGGGAACCAAAAATTCCGTTTGAAAAAACACTTGAAGACTTATTGAACTATTGGCGGGAAAAAGTGTAAAAGGATTAATTTTAGATTATTAATTTATATACCCATCTTACTCCGGTTTGAAGCTCATCAGAGCAAAAAAGCGGATTAGATGGGTGGATAATGCTTGCACTGTAAATTCGGAAGAATTTACATGTGAGTAACTCAGTTGTAAAACTGAGTTACATGAGTATATTTTCTGAATATGATTTCTCTTATTACCGGAGGAGCAGGGTTTATAGGTTCACACTTATGTGATGCCCTCCTTCAAAAAGATCATACGGTTTTGTGTATAGATAACTTAATAACCGGAGATTTAAAAAATATCAGTCATTTAAAAAATAATAAAAAATTTGAATTTAAGAAATGGGATGTAAGAATACCATTAATAATAGAATCAAAAATAGATTTTATATATCATTTAGCATCTCCGGCAAGTCCCATCGATTATCAAAATTATCCCCTCGAAACATTATTAACAAATTCCGAGGGAACACATAACATTCTAGAATTGGCAAAAAAGAATAAAGCAAAATTTTTACTTGCCTCAACTTCAGAAGTATATGGGGATCCAAAAATCCACCCTCAAAAAGAAGATTATTGGGGAAATGTTAATCCTGTCGGTCCCAGATCCTGTTATGACGAGGCAAAGAGATTTGCAGAAAGCATAACAACAACATATATCAAAAAATTATTAGTTGACGGAAGAATAATAAGAATTTTTAATACTTATGGTCCAAGAATGCAAAAAGATGATGGAAGAGTTATATCTAATTTTATTAATCAAGCTCTGGAAGATAAACCAATTACCGTTTATGGAAAAGGTAATCATACGCGCTCATTTTGCTATGTTGACGATTTGGTTATCGCAATTATCAAAGCCTTAGAAAGCAAAAATACAAAAGGTGAAATTATAAATTTGGGTAATCCAAACGAAATTACGATTCTGGAAATTGCCAATAAAATAAAAACTCTTATTAATTCAAAATCAGAAATTATTTTTAAACCACTTCCAACGGATGATCCAACAAAACGCTGTCCGGACATTAACAAAGCAAAAAGAATATTAAATTGGGAACCAAAAACTTCTTTAAATGAAGGTTTAGTCAAAACAATAAAATATTTCTCCGAATAAAATATGACTGCAAAAAAAATAATTATTATTCTTCCAACTTATAATGAAAAAGAAAACATAGAAGAAATGATATCTATGGTTTTAAAAGAGCAAAAAAATATTTCTAATTGGGATTTACACATATTGGTATCTGATAGCCATTCACCGGATGGAACAAATAAAGTAGTAGAAAATATTGCAAAAAAAGATAAGAATGTACACCTTCTGGATGTAAGAGAAAGAGGAATTGGAGTGGGTTTGGTAAAAGGTTATGAATATGCATTTTTAAATTTAAAGGCTGATGCAGTAATACAAATGGATGCAGATTTACAACATGATCCAAAAGAGATTCCAAATTTTATAAAAGCACTAAACGAAGGTTATGATTTTGTTCAGGGATCAAGATTTATTAAAGGAGGTGAAAATCGCCTTCAATGGTACAGGCAAATATTTTCTTGGGGAGCCAATTTAGTATCCAAAGCATTAATGGGTGTTTGGAATATGAATGAATTTACTGCTTCGTACAGAGCTTTTACCAAGGATGTTTATTTAAAAATAAATTTTGATGAAATTCCATGGAAAACAAGTAGTTTCTTGTTTCAACCTGCATTTTTATATGCCGCCAGTAAAGTGTCTAAAAAAATGAAAGAAATTCCAATTATATTTGTTGACAGAAGACGCGGTTATTCAAAAATGCAGATTGTTTCTTATATTAAAGATTTATTTACTTTTGCATTAAAAATTAGAATCCAAAAATCCAAAAGATTTTTAAAATTTTTAACTGTTGGGGGGTTAGGTTTTATTATTGATGCCGTGAGTTTTTTCTTAATTGTAGAAAAATTTAAAATTACTCCGATAGTTGCAAGTTGGATTGCTGCAGAATTAGCAATAATATCAAACTATATATGGAATAATATTTGGACGTTTAAAGATAGGGAAATTAAAAGTAAAGGTAACCTGATAGTTAAATTTATTGAGTTTAATCTTACTTCATTTTTTGGAGTTTTTATTATAAGAACAAGTATAATTTGGTTGGGTATTACGATAATCGGACAAAAATATTATCCATTTTATTTTTTCTTCGGAACCGCACTTTTATTATTATGGAATTTTACAATGTATAATCTTGTAATTTGGAAAAAAAAGAAATAATGAAAAAACGATACCTTGAAAGTGCTTTAATCATTACAATTCTTCTAATCGGAGCTTATTTAAGACTTAACAAAATTGAAGATTATATGACCTTTTTGGGTGACGAGGGAAGAGATGTTTTAGTGGTTAAAAGAATGATTGTTGATCATAAATTTACTCTGCTAGGTCCCACAGCGTCAGTGGGAGGTTTTTTTCTTGGTCCTATCTATTATTACTTCATGCTTCCTTTTCTTTGGGCTTTTAATTTAAATCCGGTCGGTCCGGCCATAATGGTTGCCTTATTTGGAATTGCTACCATTTATCTTGTTTTCATTGTCGGAAAAAAACTTTTCGATTTAAAAACTGCTTTTATTGCTTCTTCTCTTTATGCAATTTCTCCTTATATCATAGCCTATTCCCGTTCTTCTTGGAATCCAAATATTATACCGTTTTTTTCTTTGCTTATTATCTATCTGACATGGATTGCAGTTGTCAAAGAGAAATGGAATATGCTTTTTTGGGTAGGAATATTAACAGGAATAATTTTTCAGCTTCATTATTTAGCTTCATTTTTAACAATTGGGATTATTATTTACATATTAATTTACGGAAAAGAAAAAAGAATAAAAGAATATGCGTTGGGTATTTTAGGTTTTATAATTGGATTTTCACCATTTTTACTTTTTGAGGTTCGTCACGGATTTCCCAACACTAAAACACTTTCAAAATTTTTATTCCAAGGAAAAGAAGTGGGCTTGGTAGGAGCTGGATTTTTTATTACAATCTCTGACGTTACTTTTAGATTGTGGCATAGGTTGGTAACAAATAATAATTTAATATTAACCTATATCATTTTATCGATTTCTTTAATTGTATTTTTTATTACATGGTATAAAAAAAGAAAAAATATTTCTTCTTTTAAGACTCATCTTCTGATATTCATTTGGGGATTTATAAGTATTATTCTTTTTGGATTTTATAAAAAAGGAATATACGATTATTATTTTGGAATTATGTATGTTCTTCCTTTTTTGTTGGTTGGTAATGCCCTGTCATATATCTCAAAAAATATTTTTGGAAAAATTATTGCTATAATAATATTTATTACATTAATATATGTAAATTGGGAGGGAAGACCTTTTAGGTTTCCAGCCAATAGACAATTAAATCAAACAAAAGAAATTGCAAATTTTGTCTTAAGCAAAACAGAAGGGAAACCCTTTAATTTTGCGTTAATAACAGATCGAAATTCAGACCATGCTTATAGATATTTCTTTGAAATATCAGGAAACAAACCAATAACAATTGAAAATAATCAAAACGATAAAGAAAGAAAAACCGTAACAGACCAGCTGTTGATTATCTGTGAAAGAGAAAATTGTCAACCCTTAGGAAATTCCCTTTGGGAAGTAGCAGGTTTTGGTCGTGCAGAATTAGCTGGAGATTGGAAAGCTTCAGTAGTAAAAGTTTATAAGCTGATTCATTATAAAGAAAATAATTAATAATTATGCCCTATCTATCAATAGTTATACCTTGTTATAACGAAGAAACCAATCTTAGTAATAAAGTATTAGAACAAGTAGCATCTTATTTGCAAAAACAAAATTATCAGTCCGAAGTAATCATTGTTGATGATGGAAGCAGTGATAATAGTGCAAAGATCATAGATATTATTATAAAAAAATACCCTAATTTTAATTTGATTAAAAATTTTCATCAGGGTAAAGCATATGCGGTCTCTAAGGGTGTATATCTGGCAAAAGGCAAGTTTATCCTTTTTAGCGACTTAGATCAGGCAACACCGATTAAAGAAATAGAAAAAATGCTCCCCTTTTTAGAACAAGATTATGATGTGGTAATTGGATCTAGAAAATCCGAAAGAAAAGGTGCACCATTGCTTCGGTTAATTATGGCAAGGGGATTTATGATGTTAAGAACTCTGATTTTAGGATTAAAAGGGATTTCAGATACACAATGCGGATTTAAATCCTTTAAGTGCAAAGCTGCTAAAGAAATCTTTAAACGTTTAAAACTTTATGGAGAAACAAAGAAAATTGCAAAAGGATCTCTTGTTACCGCAGGATTTGATGTAGAAGTATTATTTGTAGCAAAAGAATTGGGATACAAAATAAATGAAGTTCCGGTAGAATGGCATTATGTAGAAACAAGAAAAGTAAATCCGATTACTGACTCATGGCATGGGTTAACAGATATGATAAAACTCCGTTTAAATAAGGCAAGAGGTCTCTATGACCAGGTTTAAATTTATTCTTCTGTGTTTATTATATTCATTCAATTTAATTGCAATTCTTTTTTATTCATTTACCCAGGCAGACCTTAATCTGACTTTAAGTAACAATATAATATTTCAGCAGTTTCAAAGTTCTTTAATAAACATAGGTTTTTACCAAAGGACATTATCTGTTTCAATTTTTATTTTACTTTTTGTAATTTTATTCTTATTTTATCTTTATTTTATTTGGTTGTCGTTGCATAAAAAATTCACCGTAAAAAAAATATGGATTCTTATTTTATTAACTGTAATTATTTTAATTTTTTCCTATCCGGCTTTTTCATATGATATTTATAATTATATTTTCGATGCAAAAATAACCTATTTTTATAAAGCAAATCCATATATTGTAAAACCGTTAGATTTTCCAACCGATCCTTGGATTCGGTTTATGAGATGGACACATCGCCCAAGCGTCTATCCTCCAATATGGATTGGAATATCGGGAGCGCCATTCTTATTGGGGTTTAATAAATTTGTTTTAACATTATTAAATTTTAAAATTTTTATTTCTCTTTTTTATCTTTTTTCAATTTATATTATTGGAAAAATTGTTAATAAAATCAATCCGGAAAATAAAAATTTATCTATTATCCTTTTTGCATTTAATCCGCTTATTATAAGCGAATGTCTTATTAGCTCTCATAATGACATTGCAATGATAAGTTTTGCTCTATTATCCTTATACTATTTACTTGAAAAAAAATTATTAACCAGTATTTTATTCTTCATAATTTCAATTGGAATTAAATTCGTTTCTTTTGTTTTATTACCGATTTGGATAATTTATTTAGTAAAGAAAAAAAGACACGAAGATCTTAACTGGAGCAAAATATTACCTTTGTGTTTATATTTAATGATCGTTGGAACCATATTGGTATTAACCCAAACAAAAATTCAACCTTGGTATTTTATATGGATATTTCCCTTTTCATTGTTTTATAAAAAATTGTTAGGTCCGCAATTGGTATTTCTAATTGGTTTATCAATTGGCTTGCTGGCAAGATATATACCATATTTATATATTGGTACTTGGAATAATCAAGTTTTAAATATGGAAACAAATATTTTATTTTTTTCTGCAATTTTCTCATTATTTGCTTCACTTATTATCTACAAAAGAAATAAAAAGGTTTAAAAACAAAAGTAATTTATTTCAAGCTAAAAATAATGTTATAATTATTATATACAATAAGTAATAATATGTTAAAAAATATTAAAAAGAGCGAAGTTTTTCTTCTTTTAGGTATACTTTTGGTATATTTATTTTTAAGAATTATTAATCTTACTTCTTTTCCGATTTTTACAGATGAAGCGATTTATTTAAGATGGGCTCAAATTGCAAAAAATGATGCTAATTGGAGATTCATTGCCTTAACCGACGGAAAACAGCCGCTATATATTTGGATAACAATGATAGTAATGAAAATAATACAAGATCCTCTGCTTGCCGGAAGGTTAGTTTCAGTAGTAAGCGGAGGATTTACTATTATTGCTCTTTTTTTCCTTGGAAAAATTTTATTTAAAGAAACAAAAATAGGTATTTTAGCGGCAGTTTTATATTTGTTTTCCCCCTTCTCGATGGTTGTTGATAGAATGGCTATGATGGATTCTCTTTTGGCCACAACAATGCTCTGGGCGCTAATTTTCGAAATTTTACTTGTTAAGACATTGCGTTTAGATATTGCCTTAATTCTTGGAGGAATAATAGGGCTTGCTGTTCTTACTAAAACATCAGGTTTTATTGCATTATATCTTCTTCCGCTTTCTTTATTATTATTTGATTGGCAAGAAAAAACGAAATTTAAAAAACTGGGAAAATGGATCATTTTAGTAATAGTAACAGTGCTGATTTCACAGGCAATGTATTCAATTTTACGGTTGTCACCATTTTTTCATATGATTGGTCAAAAAGATCATACGTTTGTTTATGGTTTCAATGAATGGATTAAACATCCATTTTTATTTTTTATCGGTAATTTAAAAGGATTATTTGATTGGACAATAAAATATTTAACTTTACCCATTGTAGCTTTAATTATTTTAGGATTGTTCTGGAGTAAAACATTTTTAAAAGAAAAATTGTTAATCTTTTCCTGGTACATTATTCCTTTAACTGGTCTTGCGCTATTTGGTCTTGTTTTATATCCGCGCTTTATATTTTTTATGGTAGTACCTCTTTTTCTTTTAGCTTCTCTGGGAATCTATAATATATTTTCCAAAATTAAATTTACTTTCATTAAAGTTATTATTTTTATATTAATAATTATTATTCCTTCAAAAATATGCTTAGATTTGATAATTAAACCAGAAAATGCAAAAATTCCGGGGGCAGATTCAAATCAATACTTTAATGACTGGCCGTCAGGTTGGGGAGTGAAAGAGAGCGTTGATTTCTTTAAAAAACAAGCCGAATCAGAAAAAATTTCTATATTTACTGAAGGAACATTCGGCTTGATGCCGGCAAGTCTTGAACTTTATCTTGTAGATAATAAAAATATATTTATTAAAGGAATTTGGCCAATTCCGGAAGTACCCCCAAAAGAAGTAATGGACAAAGTTAAAAGCGGTCCTACCTTCATGGTATACTTCCAGCAAGAACCAAGAGATGGTTGGAATCTAAAAAAAATAGTTGAATACAAAAAAGGGAATAGTAATAGATACTACACTGTCTATCAGGTCAAATAAAAAAAATGAACGCCAAAATTAAAAAAAAATGGCCTGTAATTTTCTTTATTCTTTTTTTACTGATTTTTTTTAGAAAAACTCTGTTTTTTGGCCTCTTACCAATTCCTGGCGATTTATTAGTCTCCTTTTTCTTTCCTTATTACTCTGGAGGTTTTTCTTCATACGATAGCTGGACAACTCATAAGGGACAAATTGCAGATGATACCATCCGCCAGCAGTATCCTTGGAAAGTTTTAACAGCAAAAATTTGGAGCCAAAAAGAATTACCATTGTGGAACCCTTATGCCTTTTCAGGTTATCCGCAAGCAGCAAATTTTCAAACAGGAGCATTCTATCCTTTAAATATCCTATTTATCATAATCGATCCTAAAACTGCCTGGACTCTTCTAATTATCTTACAGCCAATCCTTTCCGCTTTTTTTATGTATCTTTTTTTACGGTCACAAAAAATGGATAGAGTAGCCTCGGTTTTTGGAAGTCTTATATTTATCGGTATGTCTTTTGAGATTCTTTGGCACGAACAAATGATAATAGGGCATACTACTCTTTGGCTCCCGCTTATTTTATTAACTATTCAAAAAGTTTTTGAAGGAAGAAAAAAATGGTTAGTTTTAGGTATTTTGTCAATTACGATGTCAGTATTGGCAGGATATGCACAAACTGCTCTTTATGTATTAATATTAGCGGGATTTTTTTCTTTATTAAAACTGTTTGCGATAAAAGATAGTAAAAATCGATCCACTTTTTTATTAAAAATAATAATAATGTTTTTATTGGGAATATCACTATCTGCTATTCAAATTATTCCGACAATGGAAATATACAAATATTCTGCAAGGGAAGGAATGGCTTCAAAAGAACTTTTCACAAAGTTTTTAGCAACACCCCGTCAAATATTGACATTATTTTCTCCGGATTTTTTTGGAAACGTGGCTACTAATAATTTTTGGGGTGATCAATATACCGATTTTAATCTGTTTTTTGGAATTGTTGCTCTGATTATCATTTTGACAGGTTTATACAGAGTAATAATAAATAAAATTTCCCTTAAAGAAGAAAAATGGTTTTTAATATTAGGTATAATTGCTTTAATATTTTCCTTTTCAACTCCGATAGCATATATTCCTTATATTTTAAATATTCCAATTTTATCGACAGGTGTTCCGGCAAGATTTCTATTTATTTTTCAGTTTTGTATGGTAATAATTTCTGCTTTTTGCTTAAATATTATTCTTAAAAAAAATGATAAAAAAATATCATTATTGCCATCAATCATGATATTTTTGTTTTTATTACTTTTGATTTTTATATGTTTTTTTATTGCATACAATTCAAATAATAATGAATTATCAAATAATCTTTTTGTTTCGATTAAAAACATTTCTTTATCTTTAATTATAGCCGGAGGATTAATAATTTCATTATATTTAATCAATAAAAAAGTAATTATTGGTGTGCTATTTATATTAATACTGGCATCAGCTGAGTACTTATATTTAGCAAATAAATATCTACCTTTTTCAAAAAAAGATTTTCTTTACCCGGATCATGTTCTTTTTTCATATCTTAAAAATAAAGGAATAGATAGGTTTTGGGGAGAAGGAACAGCCAGAGTTGGAAATAACATTCCTGTTTTTTATAACTTATACTATCCGGAAGGATATGATTCTTTATATATAAAGCGGTATGGAGAGCTAATTTATAGTGCGGTAGATGGAAATATTCCCAATATAATTCCACGAAGTGATGTAAATATTATTGAAAATTCTTTGTATAAAGAAAAAATATTAGATTTATTAGGAGTAAAATACTTAGTTGATAAGGATGACAATCCAAAAGAAACATTTGAACCGGACATAATAAAATATCCCCGGGATAGATACAAATTAATATGGCAGAATGGGAAATTTAAAGTTTATGAGAATAAAAAAGCCCTACCAAGAATATATTTCGCTGACAGAATAATAGTAAAAGAAAATAATCAGGAAATTATTGATGAATTATATAAAAATAACTATGGAAAGCAAATTGCTGTTATTGAGGAAAACATTGATTATAATGTTTCTGAAGAATTAGAACCAAATCCTAAAATAATCAAATACTCACCAAATAAAATTGTGATAAATACTAATACAAAAAAAAATAAATTTTTAGTAATTTCTGATAACTATTTCCCCGGATGGAAAGCTACAATTGACGGTAAAGATATAAAAATTTATCGGACTAATTATACATTTAGAGGATTAATAGTCCCCTCAGGAAATCATATTTTAGAATTTAACTATCAACCCCTCTCCTTTAAGATCGGAGAAATAATTTCAGTAATATCACTTATAATAACATTCATTGTATTTATTATCCTATGATTAAAAAAATTATTAATCACAATTTAATTGAAATATTAATACTAATTTTATTAATTTTTCCCCTTATATTTCCGCTACTAAAAACAGGAATGTTTATAAGCGATGATGGTAATTGGATGATAATAAGATTATCAGATTTTCATAGAAGTCTAAGAGACGGCCAATTTCCCGTTCGTTGGGCTGGAAGACTTAATTATCAATATGGATATCCGGTGTTTAATTTTTTATACCCGGGAGTATATTATCTTGGAGAAGTATTTCATCTTTTAGGATTTAATTTTGTAAATTCAATTAAAATACTATTTGGAATAAGTATATTTTTTTCTGCAATCTTTTCTTATGTTTGGCTGAAAACAAAATTTTCAAAATTCCCGGCATTAATAGGAAGTGTTATTTACGCCTATTTTCCATATCATGTTTTTGATATCTATAATAGAGGATCCTTGGGAGAAGCAATTGCTATTTCTCTTCTTCCTTTACTCCTTTTGTCTTTGGAAAAAAAGAATCTATTAATAGGAAGTATAAGTTTTGCTCTGCTTATAACCTCGCACAATATTTTATCCATACTATTTTTTCCTTTTCTTGTTTTTTATTCAGTTATTTTTATAAAACCAATAAAAACATCTTTTTTCATTTTTTCTTTGGGAATTTCACTTTCAGCATTTTTTTGGTTACCTGCATTATATGACAGAAGGTATACTGTTTTTGATCAGATAAAAATATCAAGTTGGAATGAATTTTTTGTAACAGGTAATAACTTTTTTCTTCTTGGTTGGGGGAGCCTTTTAATTGTTTTAATTTCTCTATTTTTTCTTATAAAATATAAAGAAAAAATGAATTTATTTTTTCTTATAATTTTTGTTATTTCTCTATTTTTTTCCCTTTCCATATCAACTTTTTTTTGGCAGTTTCCGATTCTACCTAAATTTGTTCAATTTCCCTGGAGATTTCTTTCCTTAGCGGGTATAACTATTTCTTTTCTAGCGGCATATATTATTGAAAAAAGTATAAATAAAATAAAGATTTTTCTTTCAATAATCATTTTTATTATTTTCTTTTTCTCTGTATTGCCAATTATAAATAAAATTAAATATATTAACGAGCAGGAAGGTTATTATTCAACCAACGAAGACACCACAACAGTGAAAAATGAATATATGCCGGTATGGGTTAAAAACATCCCAAAATCACACCCTGATAATAAAGCAGAAATAATAAGCGGTGAGGGAGAAATAAAATTAATTTCTCAAAACTCAAAAAAAATAAATATAGATACCGATATAAAAAAATCTTCAGTAATTAAAATAAATAGTGTTTATTTTCCGGGATGGCAGGCAAAAATTAACGGTAACACGTCAAGAATAATATATAATAATCCAGAAGGAATTATGCTTTTATCATTAAAACCCGGTAAAAATAATATTTTACTTACCTGGAACGAAACACCAATAAGGCAAATAAGCGATATAATATCAATATTATCCTTATTTATAATTTTATACGTGCTTATTAAACCGCAAATAAAAATCTTAAAAACAAAATGAAAAAAATTATTATTATTTTAGTTTTTATTATTTTTCTATATTGGGTAATTAAACCTTTATTTCATTCCGGTTTTTTCCCGATGCATGATGATCAGCAAATTGCCCGCCTTTATGAAATGGATAAGTCAATAGTTAGCGGTCAGATTCCTCCAAGGTGGGTATCAAATCTTGGTTTTGGCTACGGATATCCCCTTTACAACTTTTATCCGCCATTGGTTTATTATATAGGCGAAACTTTCCATCTTGTTGGATTTAATTTAATTACCTCAACAAAAATTGTGATGGCCTTGGGCTTTATATTAGCAGCCATTTCCATGTATTTTTTTGCCAAAGAATTGCTCGATAAAAAATCTGCTATTCTTGCCGCTCTTTTGTATACATATGCTCCTTATCATGCCGTTGATCTTTATGTAAGAGGTGCATTGGCGGAGTTTTTCTCTTTTATATTCTTTCCACTGGGATTATTGGGCATCAGAAAACTAATATTAGCGCCATCAATAAATTCCATTTTGTTTTTTACCTTTTCTTTGTCCGGTTTAATCTTGACCCACAATCTTATGGTTTTCCCTTTCGGAATATTTTTAACAATATATACGATCTATTTATTTATTAAAACCAAGAACAAAAAACCTATATTATCAGTCATATATTCATTATTATTATCTTTTGGCCTGACCGCCTTCTTTACCTTGCCCGCCTTAATTGAAAAAAAATTTACTTTAGTAGATACAATCTTAATTAGGGAACTGGCAAATTATAAACTCCATTTTGTGTATCTTCGGCAATTCTGGAATTCTGCTTGGGGATATGGTGGATCTTTATATGGCCTGGAAGATGGTATGTCTTTTCAAGTTGGAAAATTACAAATTATACTTTTTTTATTAGGATTAATTTCTTTAATATTTGTTTTAATAAAGAAAAAAAAGTTTAATTCAGAAATATTTTTATTTTCACTCCTTACCATATTCTCTATTTTTCTTGCTTCATTTCATTCTGAAAAACTTTGGTCGGTACTAACTCCGCTTTGGTATATACAATTTCCCTGGAGATTTCTTTCGATTACCGCCATATTTATTAGTATCGTTGGTGCATTTGGAGCTCTTTCTGTAATTTCCTTATTAAAATCACAAAAAATCCAAATAATATTATGGTTTCTTTTTTTCTCTTCAGTTATCTTTTTAAATCAAGGTTACTTTACTCCTGCAAAGTATTTAGAGGTAACAGATAAAGACTATACAACAAAAGAAGACGTCTCTTGGAGAATAAGTAAAACTTCATTTGAATTTGTTCCAAAAGGAGTGGCAACAGTATTGTCAGATATAAAAACAACTCAACTGGATATAAAAAAAGATGAAGTAGCAAAAAATCTTTACGAAGTTATGGCTGGAAATATTTTGGTTAAAACCAAAAGTGACTTACCTCATAAAAAAACTTTTGAAATAGAAAGTATTAACGGAGGAACACTAAGAATAAATACATTTAATTTTCCTGGATGGGAAGTAAAAATAGACGGAGTTAGTGCTTTAATAAATGATAAAAATAAGTTAAAATTGGTCACCGTAAATGTTCCAAAAGGAAAACATGTCATAATTGTTGAATTTAAAAATACACCCATAAGATTAATAGGAAATATAATATCAATATTTACCTTTTTATTAATAATTTTAATAGCAATAAATAAAAAATGCCCAAATAGATCCAAAAAAAATAAATAATTTGATTTTTATTTTTGCTCACTCTGGCGGGGAGCAGAAACAAGAGTATTTTTAAATTTATATTTATCTTAATTTTATGCAGTCCCTTGATATCATCATTCCTGTTTATAACGAAGAAATAGAATTAAAACCTCATGTTTTAAAACTTAAATCTTTTTGCGAAAAGAATCTAAAGCATTGGGATTGGAAAATTGTAATTGCTGATAATGCATCAAAAGATAATACATTAAATATCGCAAAAAAACTCAAAAAGGCTTATAAACATATCGAATATATTTCCTTGCCTCAAAAGGGAAGGGGACGGGCGATAAAAAAATCTTGGATCGGAAGTAAAGCTGATATTGTTTCGTATATGGACGTTGATCTTTCCACGGATTTAAAGCATTTTCCCTCTTTAATTAATTCTTTAGTAAATGGTTTTGATATTGCAATTGGGTCCCGGCTTCTTCGTAAATCAAAAGTAAAAGGAAGAACTTTAAAAAGAGAAATAATTTCAAGGTGCTACAACTTAATAATAAAAATCTTTTTCAGGACAAAATTTTCTGATGCTCAGTGTGGTTTTAAGGCTGCAACAAGGAATGTGGTTAAAAATTTAATTCCTAACATAATAGACAATGAATGGTTTTTTGATAGCGAAATGTTGATTGTTGGAGAAAAATTAGGATATAAAATATATGAAGAACCCGTTCTTTGGATAGATAATCCGGGAAGCACAGTGAAAGTAATGAAGACCGCCTCTGGTGACCTTAAAGGTCTTTGGCGCCTTTTTACAACCTGTCCATGGAAAAAAATAAAAATAAATAAGTAAATGACAAGTAGAACCCATGACCTTGCAGCATTTACTGCATTAAATTTAATAATTATTACCCAAAAAATTCCTCCAATATCTTTTTCTACAGCCATTGCTTCTTTGGGAGCATGTTTATTGGGAGGTTTAACACCGGATATTGATGAGCCTGCCTCAGAATTTTGGCAAAGGTTTCCCGCGGGATCATTTTTTGGTCAACTGTTTCATCCTGTTTTGGGCGGACACCGATCAATTTCTCATTCCCTGCTGGGTATAGCAATTTTTAGTTTAATAGCAAAATATTTACTTTATTTGGCAAGTACAACCGTATTAATAAATATGGATATTGTTTGGATGTCTTATTCGATAGGATTAATTTCTCATCTGATAATGGATTCTTTAACAAAAGAAGGAGTTCCATTGATTTTTCCGATACATCTTCATTTTGGTTTACCGCCAATAAAAGTTTTAAGGATTGAAACTGGAGGAATTATCGAAAAATTAATTATTTTTCCAATCCTCTTTTTTTCTAATGGTTATCTTATATATAAGTACTATCCAATATATTTAAATTTAGTAAAAACGTTTATAAAATGATAAAATAAGGCTATTATCAATTAATAATATTTATATGAAAAAAATTTCTTTCTTTCTTATATTATTTTTTAGTCTAATCCTGTCTGGTTGTACTTTAATAAATAATGGTAATAAAGAAGCAAACAAAACTATCAATCAAAACATTACCTCATCAAACAATAAAGATTCCAATGTTCCCCTGCCAAGCGGAGAAGACATTGTAAGGACTTATATTAATCTGATATCAGAAAAAAGAATTCCAGAAGCAGTATCCATGATGGATATTCCTGACGAAACTCAAAAACAGGGTTGGGGTGTAGAATTAAATAGTTTTGATAAAATTTCTCTTAAAAATATCGAAAAAAATGGCACAGATGCATTTAAAGTAACATTATCAGTAAAAATGAAACCGGAATCAGCAAATGCTCCAATACCATATTACGGTTTTGATAATGGAGATAATATCCGCTGGATAGGACTTCGGAAAGGAAGCAATAATCTTTGGAAAATCACCGGATTTGCCACTTCACCGATTAATTTAGAAGAAAATAATGCAAACATTAATGCTGGAGACGAAAATGAAATATGCAAAAAATTCACTAAAGAATTTGTCTCAAGTAAAACGGGAAAAGAAATAGTAAGAATAAAACCTTTTTCTATGTCGGGGACAGTATCTTGCAGCTATTTTCTTGATGATAATAGTTTTATCATAATAGTCCAAGACGAGTTAAGTGTTGAAAAACAAAAGCAGGGATTAGAATACCTAGGTAGAACTTTAAAAACCTCTCCGAAAATAAAAAGAGAGCATGTTGTTGTTTATCAGGAAGATAATAATATTAATTCTATTTTATTAATTTTAAATCCCAATAAATTTGTTAGAGTGGATAGGTCATCATTAAAGGCTCTAAATAATGAAGAGATAATAGATTTTGCAAATAAAGTTTCAGAAAAATTATAAAACCTACATTTTTAATCTTTACAATGTTAGTTGATGGGAGTTTTCATTAAGCCATTTGCGGTGTTGACGGAATGCTGGTTTATACAAGCTAACGATACTCCAAAACCTCCGGCTGTGGTTTTTTTCCTTTATATGAGCCAGTTCATGGATAATAACATAATCAATAACCAAAAGGGGTGTCATGACAAGCCGCCAGTTAAATTGTAAATTATTAATATGTGTACAGGTTCCCCACTTTGATTTAGTATCAGAAAACGTGATAGAAGAAAATTTTAATTTCATAAGATCAGCAAAGTATTTCACCCTTTTTGTTATTAGTTCTTTTGCTTCGTTTATATATACTCTTTCAATCTCCTTTTTTATTCTAAACGAAAGACCCGAAGGAAATTCTAATTGCCCTGAGTTAGAAAATGTAACTTCGTTAAAATTTCCAAAATGAAGTTTATAGGTCTTTCCTAAAAAAAGAAACTCTTCTTCTTCTGTGTATGTTCTCCCTTTTTTTATATGTTTTAATTTTTTTTCTATTTGTTTGGAGACCCAACTTTTTTTATCAGAAATAAATTTATTAATTATCCAAATTGGTGTAAAAATTGGCGCTTTTACAATCAGATTACCTTCAGAATCTATCATTAAACAGATAGTTCTTCTATTGGAACGGATTAATTTTGAAATTTTAATTTCTGCCATAAAAATAAAACCTGAAAAAACAGTGCAAAATTATCATAGAAGATAAATAAATAATCAGTATAACTAAATTTAATTAAATCAATCTCCCGATCCAATAATTGAGTCAAGTAATTCAAGCTGACAATGTCCTCTTTCATATAATGCCCAAACTAATGCATCTGCCAAATCCTCTTTTGAAATATCAGGTCTTCTAACTTCATTAATGAATTTCTCTTTAGCAATTTCTCTTTCCTTTACCCATTCAGGATCATTCCAAATTTGTCTGTTACCACCGGCACTAGCTGCAAAAATTAATTCTTCTTTTAATTCCTGTAAATGTTCTTTCCCCTCTAACCCTTTTTCGACTTTAGTACTCATAATAGACTATAGATATCATAAAAATAATTATTAATCAAATATTATCATCATAGATTACCCCAACTATTTACTGCCAATTTTTTCATGTAAAAAAATCTTCCGATAATAATATAAAGGGATAAAAACAATTACATTAGCAATTATTAAAGCATTAATTATTCCGATTTTATCTGCTAAGAATCCTATGGTAACTGAAAAAATCCCAAACGAAATGCTTCCGATTAAAGAATTTAATGATCCCATTGTTGCTCTTTGGTGCTCTGTAAACTCTTTTTGCAGTAACGAGTTAGTCGCAACTGTTCCCACTCCGAATGTAAGTGATGTTGTCGACATTAAAGCAGGAGATATTATCGTGGGAAATATCAAGCAGGTAAGATTAACAATTCTGCCGTAGATAATTTCAAAAGATAACACCTTTAAAGGATTATATTTGTTAATCACCCTACCGCTAAAATAAAAACTTAACGCTCCAAAAATATGTTTAAACATAGAATAAACTCCAACAGCCCAAATCGGCCAAAGCAAATTTACAAAAGCGGATTCCAGAAAATATTTTGATTCTAATACAGCAAATCTTAAAGACGAAGTTATTGTTAATAATCTTAATTTATAATTATTTTTAAAGTGGTATAACGAATCTTTAATATGAATAAATATGTTTCCGCTCTCTTTTGAAGTAATAGAAAGTTCATCCATAAACAACACAATAACCAAACAGCATATTTGAGGGATAACTGAAAGGTAAACAGAAAGAGATAAAGAAATTGATGCAATAATTCCTCCGATTATTGAGGCAGAGGCAAGAGCGACTTGAAACAAAGAGCCCGTTTTTCCTAAATAAGAATGATATTCTTTTTCTAAACCAGCCTCTTTTAATAAATCGTGTAAAAATGCATTATTATTTCCGCTAAAAAAAGATCTTGATAGTCCTTGTGATATTGCTCCAACCATCATTATCCAGTAATTTCCTCCAATGGCATAAAAAACAATACAAATAATCGAAAATATAGTGCCAAGAATCATTGTCTTTTTTCTTCCGACAAAATCAGAAATAATTCCCGTTGGTATTTCAAATATTGCCGAAGAAATATATGCTACTGAAAAAATACTCATGCCCAAAGTAATAGAACCCGTCACTCTTGCAAAATATATAATTGCAACCGGAGCAAAAAAAACAAAATCATTAAAAAAATTGAATAAAGATAATAATCGGATATTTCGTTTTAACTTATCAGTCATAATATGGGCTTTCTTGCATTAATTATACATAAAACTAATATTTTTACCATAAAATAGCTCTGATTATAATCAGAGCTATTTTATGGGAATATTATTCTAAAATAATATCATCATTTCCTGAGAATAAGCTTATTTAGTATGCCCATCTTACTCCGATTTGCAGCTCTTTACCCTGGGGGGTGAGAGCGAAAAAGCGGATTAGATGGGTCCATACTGAGTAACCCAGTTACAAACATGAGTTACGTGAGTATAGTATAATAAATAATAGTTATGAATCTTAATCTTATTGACAATATTTTAGAGAGGGAACCGAAATTTCGTATAAAACAAGTAAAAAAGGCAATTTACCAAGATTTAATTGAAGATTGGAATATGGCAACTACCCTTCCTGTTTTTCTTCGTGAAAAACTTAATGAAAAATGTCCTCTTAAAATAAATAGCACAGATTACAACTCAATAAATGATTTTTCAATAAAAACAGTACTCATATTAAATGACAAACAGAAGGTAGAATCTGTCTTAATGAGACATAAAGATAGAAATACTATATGTGTTTCTTCTCAAATCGGTTGTCTTTTGGGTTGTACTTTTTGCCAAACTGGTAAAATGGGATTTATCAGGAATCTGAATAGCTATGAAATTATTGAGCAGGTAATATATTTTTCAAGATTATTAAAAAAAGAAAACAAAAAAGTAACCAACATTGTTTTTATGGGAATGGGAGAACCATTACTAAATTACGACAATGTTATAAGGGCAATCAGAATTTTAAACGATAAAGAAGGTTTTAATATCGGTATTAGGCGGATCTCTATCTCAACTTGTGGAATTATCGAAGGAATTAATAAGTTAAGCACCGAAAACATGGATATAAACTTAGCGGTATCTATTCATTCAGCAAATGAAGTAACAAGATCTAAAATAATGCCGATAAACAAACAATATCCTATTAAAAAAATAATTGAATCAGTAAAAGAATACACAAAAAAAACAAGGAGAAAAGTTATGTTTGAATACTTATTATTAAAAGATATTAATGATAATGAAAAAGACGCTTTAGATTTGGCTTTATTATTAAAAGGAATGCTTTGTATGGTAAATTTGATTAATTATAATCCTACAAAAACTTTTCAACCATCATTAAAAGATAAAGTAAAACGATTTAAAGAAATACTGGAAAATAATGGAATAGAAGTAACAGAAAGAGTAAGTTTTGGAAAGGATATTAAAGCTGCCTGCGGTCAATTAGCACAAGAAAAAAACTATTATTAACTTAATTTTTTATAATAATCAACTCTTCCTTCACCAATAACATAGTAATCCGGAATTTCCAAAACTTTTTTATATCCCATCTTTTCATAAAATTTTCTTGCAGGAGAATATAAATCTGTATCACAGGATAATATATGAATATATCTGCCATTATTCTTTTTCACATACTTTTCCATTTCGGAAAACAATAATGATCCTATTCCTTTTCTTCTGAATTTAATATGAACTGCAAAAAAATCATCAGCTAGTTCATACCCTCCGCTTTTATATTCGTTTTCTCTCACTCCGATAGCTCCTATAATTTTTCCTCCCTCTTCAATATACCAATATGCGTGATGAAAATTAACAAGACTATCAAATGGTGCTTTTCGGACAATATCTTTTTCTCCGGGTGCCCACTTGTGAGTAAAGGCGTCTCTGGATAGAAAAAACTTAACTATTAATAAAGCTTCTGGTTTTGAAATAAGTCTCTTTATATTATGCATTTAATACTATTATAGCACCGCCAAATAAATAGCCAAGATATAAACAAAATGTTAAAATAGTACTATGGAAGAAATCGATAGGGGAGAATTAAAAGGAAAGGCTATTAACGGTATAATTGCTTTAACCTCAAGAACATTGTTGCTCCAGATAATCTCGCTTATAGCTTTTTCTTTACTTACATTTTATTTAACTCCCACCACGATTGGAATTTTTGGAGCAGCCATGGCCGCCATGAAGCTTTTCACTCTTTTTACAGATATCGGATTCGGTGCTGCATTAATTCAAAAAAAAGAAAAAATTGAAGAAGATGATCTTAAAACTACTTTTACATTACAGGAAATTTTAGTCGTAACTGTTGTTATTGTTGGTTTACTATTATCATCAAGTATTTCATCGTATTTTCACTTATCAAGCCAGGGTTTGTGGCTCTTTCGCACTCTAATAGTAATACTATTTATTTCTTCATTAAAAACTATACCCTCAATATTAATGGAAAGAAAAATAGAGTTTGGAAAGCAAATCTTCCCTCAGATTGTCGAAGCATTAATATTTAATATTTTGGTAGTAATTCTTGCAATAAAAGGTTTTCAAGTGGCTAGCTTTACCTGGGCTTTTTTAATAAGTTCTATTGTCAGTTTACCTATTTATTATTATTTAGCTCCTTGGAAAATAGGATTCGGAATCAAAAAATCAGTTGCCAAAAGAATACTTTTTTTTGGAACTCCATATCAATTTAAAAGTATTCTTGGAGTAATAAAAGATGATTTAATAAAACTTTATGCAACAAGAACTGTAGGATTATCAGGATTAGGTTATATAGAATGGGGGCAAAGATGGGCCTTTTCTCCATTCAGATTTATTGTTGATAGTATAACAAAGGTAACTTTTCCAACCTTTGCTAGGCTTCAGGAAGAGAAAAATATCTTAAAAAAAGCAATAGAACGTTCTTTATTTTCCGTATCTTTAATCATGTTTCCCGTAATGATAGGAATGATTATTTCTGCTCCTTATTTTATCAATCTGATTCCGAAATATGGTAAATGGCAGCTAGCACTTCCCAGTCTTTACTTTTTCTGTATTAATGCGGCGGTGTCCTCATTGTCAAATATTCTTGTAAATGTTCTTGATGCAATCGGGAAGGTTAAAATTACTTTAATCATGATGATTATTTGGACCATATTAACTTGGATTCTTACTCCAATAGGAATTATTATATTGGGACCAACAGGTGTGGCAGCAGCAGGGGCAATAGTCACTTTAACAATTTTTATCACTATATATTTTGTAAACAAATATATTCCCTTTAATTTTTTGCCTTCAATTTGGAAGCCTTTAATTATATCTTTACTGATGGGACTTGTCATATATTTTGAAAGAAAAATTATAGGATATTCTTGGATTGGTCTTTTTCTTATGATCGTCTCTGGTGTTATAATTTATTTGCTGGGAGTATTATTGATTGCAAAGGAAGACATATCTGAAATTATATCAATTATAAAAAAAAGACATGACTAAAATTTCAGCAGTTATATCGGCTTTTAATGAAGAAAAAAATATAACCGATTGTATAAAATCAGTTGCAAATCTGGCAGATGAAATTATTGTTATTGACAATGAAAGTAGTGATAAAACAGCAGAAATTGCAAAAAAATATGGTGCTAAACTTTTTTCCAAACCAAATAATTTAATGTTGAATATAAATAAAAACTTTGGTTTTAGTAAGGCTAATAATGATTGGATTTTCAACTTGGATGCTGATGAAAGGTCTACGCCCGAATTAGATTGCGAAATAAAACAAACAGTCAATTCTAATAAACAAGATAACGGTTACTGGATCCCTAGGAAAAATATTATTTTTGGAAAATGGATAAAACATTCTATTTGGTGGCCGGATGAGCAATTACGGTTATTTAGGAACGGAAAAGGAAAATTTCAAAACAAGCATATCCATGAATATCTTGAAGTAGAAGGAGAAACAGGACATTTATTAAATCCAATAATTCATGAGAACTATAATTCTATTACCCAATTTCTATATAAACTAGATAAAATATATACGGTAAACGAAGCAGAAAGCTTTTTGAACAGTGGAAAGGAAATAAACTGGACAGATTCATTAAAATGGCCATTATCCGATTTCCTAAAAACTTATTTTTCGGAAAAAGGTTACAAAGACGGACTTCATGGCTTGGTACTGAGTATTTTACAGGCATTTTATGCAGAAGTTACATTTGCAAAAATCTGGGAAAAACAAGGTTTTAAAGAAAAAGAAATAACACCATCAGAATTCTTTAAAATAAGTAAAAGTATGTTAAAAGAATTTAACTATTGGCTTGCAACAATGGAAATAGAAGATACAAAAAATCCTGTCCGCAGGCTTTTATTGAAAATAAAAAGAAAAATAATATAAAATTATGCAAAAACCAACAATCAAGCAGGTAATTTTGGCAGTTTTTGTATTATTATTTCTAATAAATGTTATATTATTAGATATTAGGGTATTTTGGAAAAACACAACTGAAGATTCAAAAAAAACCGATAAGGAAATAAACTTAATTATTCCAACACAGATACCAAACAAACAAGCATTCGACAATAACTATATCTGTCCCCAAAACTGCATTGATATAATAAAAGACGCAACATCATCAATTCAATCAACAGTTAAACCCTCAATCGTACAAACAGAAAATATTATTTCCCAAATAGAAACATCCCCCAAAGAAACATATATTCCTTTGGGTACTGGTATAACTAAAAATACTTCATGGACTGATTTAGTTGGGATAGAAGCATATATCGATCCAAAATCCTTTGGGACTATAAAACAGGCTGTTTTTGAAGCAACTTTAAAGATACCAACTGCAAATGGTAAAGCCTTTGCAAGGCTTTATAATGTAAATGACAAACGTCCTGTTTGGTTTAGTGAAGTTACCTCAGAAGGTCAAAACAGCACAATGGTAATGTCGGGAAATCTTACCTTCGAGAATGGAAATAAATTATATAGGGTACAAATGTATTCAAGTATGGGATATGACGTATTTCTTGATAACGCTAGAATAAAAATAATTTATCAATGAAGACAATAGCAGTAATTATAGTAAATTGGAATGGAAAAGATGACACTATTGAGTGTCTTTCTTCAATTAATAAATTATCATATGATCAAAAAAAATATGAGATATTTCCTATCGTTATTGATAATGGATCACAGGATAATTCTGTAAAGATAATTAAAGAAAAATTTTCAAATATTAAAATTCTGGAAAGCTCTGAGAATCTGGGATTTGCAGCAGGTAATAATTTAGGAATAAAATATGCCCTTTTAAATAACTCTGATTTATTTTTATTAATAAATAACGATACTATTTTAGATAAAAATATAATTTCTAATCTATCCGATGAGATTGATAATTGTGAAAATAAAGAAGGTATAATCGCCCCAAAAATTTATTTTGCGCCAGGGTACGAATATCATCTTGAAAGGTATAAAAAAAATGAATTGGGTAATGTATTTTGGTACGCCGGGGGAATAATTGACTGGAATAATATGATTTGTTCGCATAGGGGAGTTGACGAGGTAGATATTGGACAATATAACACAAAAAAAGAAACCGATTTTGCAAGTGGGTGTTGTATGTTAATAAAAAAAGAAATTGTTGAAAAAATAGGCCTGTTTGACAAAAAATATTTTATGTATTTGGAGGATGTTGATTATTGTCTTAGAGTAAAAAAAGCCGGATATAAAATCATTTATCAACCGAAGGCAATAATTTGGCATAAAAATGCTTCCTCAAGCGGAAAACCCGGATCAACTTTACACAATTATTATTTGACAAGAAACCGTTTAATATTTGGAATGAAATATGCTTCTTTGAGAACAAAACTTGCTTTAATAAAAGAATCATTGCGGGTTTTTAAAAGAAACTTACCCGGAGAACGTCAAGCGGTAATTGACTTTTTTTTAGGAAAAACCGGTAAATCTAATAAAACAATATATACCCATCTTACTCCGATTTAAAGCTCTTTACCCTGTATCATACAGGGGTGAGAGCAAAAAGCGGACTAGACGGGTACATACTGCTTGCACTGTAAATTCTTTAGAATTTACACGTGAGTAACGAGAGTTGCAAACTCGAGTTACGTGAGTACAAATATGAAACTCTCAGCAATAATTTTGACAAAAAACGAAGAAGAAATGATTGAAGATTGCTTAAGGTCAATAAACAATCTTGCAGATGAAATAATAATTATTGATGATGAATCAAAAGATAAAACTCTTGAATTGGCTAAAAGATATAACTGTAAAATAATAATTCATAAGAAAATAAATTTTAGTAACCAAAGAGAATTAGGCTTGATTAAAGCATCGGGAGATTGGGTATTATATATCGATGCTGATGAAAGAGTGTCAAAAGAATTGAAAAATGAAATAGAAATAACTGTTAAGGAAAATACAAAAGATAACGGTTATTTTTTTAAACGAGAAAATTATTATTTAGGAAAAAAATGGCCATATGAAGAAAAAGTACAAAAACTATTTAAAAAAAGTAAATTAAAAGGATGGTTTGGAGAATTGCACGAAACACCAATAATTGATGGAGAGTTTGGAGTATTAAACACTCCGCTTATACATTATACCCATCGGAATATAACAGAAATGCTTGAAAAAACCATTGAATGGTCAAAAATCGAAGCAAAACTTAGATTTGATGCAAAACACCCAAAGGTAACTTGGTGGAGATTTTTAAGAGTTATGACTACAGAATTTTTTCATTATTTTATCGGACAAAAAGGATACAAAGTGGGAACTGTTGGACTTATTGAAAGTATTTATCAATCTTTTAGTATTTTTATAACATATGCACGTCTTTTTGAAATGCAAAGCAATGAGATTAAAATTCAATCCGATAGTCAAAATCCTTTAAATGGGGGCAGAAGATGAAAGTAGGTTTATTCGATCCGTATTTAGATATAATCGGTGGGGGAGAAAGGTATGTGTCAACAATTGCGGAATGCTTGTCGCAAGACAATGATGTTTATTTTTATTGGAAAGATAAAGATATAAAAGAAAAATTAGAAACAGTTTTTAATTTAGATTTATCTAATGTTAAATTTATTAATAATCCATTATCAAAAAGCATTCCTTTTATAAAAAAATACAATCAGCAGAAACAATATGACTGCCAATTTATTTTAAGTGATGGAAGTATTCCTCTTGTTTTTGCAAAAAAAAATTTTCTCCATTTTCAATTTCCGGTAAACTGGGTTAACGGAAAAACCTTTCTCACAAAGATAAAATTAAAACAATATAAGGCCGTTATATGCAATTCTTACTATACCAAAAAATTTATAGATAAAACATTTAATATAAATAGCATTGTTATTTATCCTCCAGTTGATACTGACAAATTTCTACCCGGGAAAAAAGAAAAAATAATTCTATCAGTGGGAAGATTTACCAAATCAATGCATAACAAAAATCAGAATTTGTTAATAGAAGCTTTTAAAAAGTTTTTTGATAAAGGTAATAATGATTGGAAATATATTATTATCGGTAATTTAAATGATAAAGAAAATAATACTATTGATGAAATTAAAAAAAATATTAAAAATTATCCCATTGAAATTATTCCCAATGCCCCATTTGCCATTCTGAAAAAAATTTATTCAATAGCTACTATATTTTGGCATGGAACTGGACTGGGTATCGATACTAATAATATGCCTGAAAAAACTGAACACTTTGGTATTTCAATTGTTGAAGCAATGTCTTCAGGTTGCATACCGTTCGTAGTTAATAATGGGGGACAAACGGAAATCGTAGAAAATGAAAAATCAGGCTTTTATTACAGCTCACTAAATGAATTGATAGATAAAACCGATAAAATAGCAAAGCAAAGAAATCGGTTAACTGAATTTTCAAAAAATGCCATAGAAAAAAGTCATGTATATAGCAAGAATAATTTTTGTCTTCAAATAAAAAGAATTATGGGTATATCATGAAGAAATTCTTACCCTTATTATTAATCATAATAATTATTTCCCTTTTTTTTAAAGACTATTTAATTAAGGGTTTGATTCCTATTCCTGCGGATACCATTGTAGGTATGTACCATCCTTGGAGAGATAAAATTTGGGATAATTATACAAACGGAGTTCCTTATAAAAATTTCTTAATTACTGATCCCGTAAGGCAACAATATCCTTGGAAATTATTATCAACAGACTATATCAAAAATAAAAAAGCTCCCCTTTGGAATCCATATACTTTTTCCGGAACACCTTTGTTGGCAAATTTTCAATCTGGTTCTTTTTATCCTTTAAATATTATTTTTTTATTAATTTCTTTCAATAATGCCTGGGGCATATATATAGTTCTTCAGTTTTTATTAGGTGCAATTTTTATGTATTTATACTTAAAAAATTTACATTTAAACATTATTCCCGTAACGGCCGGTAGTTTGATTTTTATTCTATCCGGGGTATTTATTGCATGGGGGGAGTGGGGAAATTTAATTCATACATATTTATGGCTTCCTTTAATCCTTTTATTGATTGATAAAATAATTGATTTATTTTTGGATAAAAGAAAAGATGTAAAAAACAAAATAATTTTATGTACTATACTTATCCTTTCTCTTTGTTCTTCTTTTTTTGCAGGACATCTTCAAGTATTTATATATGTTCTTATATTTTCAGCAGCATATTTAATAAGCCGGGTAGTGCAATATAAAAACATAAAATTATTGTTGCCATTTATTTCTTGTTTTTTATTATTTTTTATAATCACTTCAATTCAATGGATCCCGACAGTTAAATTTATTAATCTTTCTGCCAGAAGCATAGACCAAATAAACTGGAATTATGAAGGTTGGTTCATTCCTTGGCAAAACCTAATACAATTTATAGCTCCGGATTTTTTTGGTAATCCCAGCACTTTAAACTACTGGGGTGTTTTTAATTACGGTGAATTTATTGGATATATAGGAATCTTCCCGATTATTCTTGCTTTTTTTGCATTATTTGCCAGAAAAGATAAAAAAACATTTTTTTTTGGAACTCTTTTTTTTCTTTCACTAATTTTTGCACTCCCTACTATGATTGCCAAAATTCCTTATCAATTAAATATTCCCTTGGTTTCAACTAGTCAACCAACAAGACTTCTTTTCATAACTGATTTTTCATTAACCGTTTTATTTGCTTTGGGATTAGACTTGTTAATACGGAAAAAATATTTTAATACTTTAATTTCCACCCTAGCCGTATTTCTATTTATTTTTATTTCATTGTGGGCCTTTGTAATATTCGGAAAAAAAATACTACCGGAAAATATTTTATTAGAAAATTTAGTTATTGCTAAAAGGAATCTTATTTTTCCATCAGTACTATTTTTTATTTCCGCATCACTGATAATATTATTGTTTGAGATTTCTGCAAAAAAGAACAAAGTTTTTATTTTAATACTGTCTTTAATATTGGTTGGATTTGACCTTTTCCGATTCGGATGGAAATATCTGTCATTTTCCAAAGAAGAATGGATATTTCCAAAAACAAAAACTATAGAATTTATAATTAATAAACAAAAAAAAGATGAACCTTTTCGGATAATGACCACAGATTCAAGAATTTTTCCTCCGAATTTTACAATTCCATATAAAATAGAAACAATAAGCGGATATGATCCATTATATTTAAAGACCTACGGAGAAATTATAATTGCCTCAGAAAGGGGAAAAAATGATATTACTCCTCCCTTCGGTTTTAATAGGATTGTTAATCCTGTTAACATTGAAAGTCCAATGATCGATTTTTTAAATGTTAAATATATTTTAAGTTTAAAAGATGAAAAGTCAGAAAAATTAGTTAAGGTATTTGAAGATGGAGAAACAAAAATCTATGAAAATAAAAATGCATTTGAAAGAGCCTTTATAATTAAAGACGATTTGGCAAGCAACAATATTAACGCAATTTTTAACGGAAAAATAAACAGGCAAAACACTATCCAAACAGTGCATTTTACAAAATATGAACCACAATCTATTATTTTAATTGCAAAAAGTGATATAAAGAGTACTTTAATTCTCTCAAATAATTATTATCCTGACTGGAAAGTAAAAGTTAATGGAGAAAAAATAATACCGCAAAAATTATTTAATAGTGTAATTGGTATACCAATCCCTAGTGGGCAATCAAAAATAGAATTATATATTTAGTTGGTAAAAATTTATGAAAATTAGCATATTAATACCAAATTGGAATGGTTGGCATCTTCTTGAAAAGAATCTGCCGTCCGTAATTAATGCGGTAAAATATTACAAAAAAGAAAAAATAGAAATATATATAGTTGACGATGGTTCAACCGATGAAAGTTTAAATAAAATAAATACGCACTTTCCTCAAATAAAAACTATACAGTTGGAAAAACACAGTGGTTTTATTAAAGCTGTAAATTATGGAGTTAAAGTAATAGACTGTGACAATTTTCTACTATTAAACAATGATGTTTCTCCAAAAATAGATTTTCTCGAACCCTTAGTGAGTCATTTTAAAAACCTAAATATGTTTGCGGTTGGATGTTTGGAGGAAAGCAATCAATCGGGTAAAAAAATCTTAAGTGGTAGGTCGGAAGGATATTTAAAAAATGGATTATTATGGCATAAGAGATCAGAAGATCAAAAGAAAAAAACCACATTTTGGGTAGCAGGAGGAAGTGGAATATTTAGCAAAGCAATTTGGATGAAATTGGGGGGATTTGATGAAATATTCGAACCATTTTATTGGGAAGACATTGATCTGTCATATCGCGCTTTAAAATCCGGATATGATATCGCATTTGAACCAAACAGTTTTGTAATCCATAATCACGAGTCAACAATCGGTAAGACATACAATTTTGAAGATATAAAAATAATTTCATCTAAAAATCAATTCCTCTTTTTTTGGAAAAATATTTCAGACAATAATTTGCTGATTAAACATCTACTATTTTTACCAATAAATTTAATGAAATCAATAATAAGTGATAAAGCTTTGATTAAAGGTTTCATAAAAGCTTTATCTAAACTATCAACAGTTTTAGAAGAAAGAAAACAAATTTCAGTTAGTTGGAAAAAGGAAGATAATAAGATATTATCAGAAATTTATGGTTAAAAAATTATTACTAATCGTTGCATTTTTAATATTTTCCATTTTAAATTATAAATTCTTTGAATCTCATATTTTTAACATTCATTTTGTTGATGAAGATGAAAACATAGTTGCAGGTTATTACATGGGAAAAGGAGAAAAACTTTATAGCGATATTTTTTCTCACAAACAACCCATTCCGGCAGTTGTAAGTAACGTACTGCAAAAAATCGAAAAACCTAACAGTCTATATCTGCTTATAAAAAGACATAGAGAATTGGTTTATTCATATTCAATAATCTGGTCATTAATTATTATAGTATGCTTTTCGGTCCCCGGATTAATTTTTTCTATTTTTTTTGAGATTATTAAGCAATATCAGCTCGGCAATCTTTTTTTATCGGAATCTTTAGTCGTTTTTCCTTCGGTTTTCGTTCTCGGGGTATTATGGAAAATATTAAAGGGAAATAAATTATTAGCAGTGGAATATATATTATTTTCTTTTAGCTTGGTTGTTATTATTTTTTTACAATTTACCTTAATACTCTTTAGTATTGCAGTTTTATTGTTATCATTGTTTCAAAAGAAAATAAACAAAAAAATCTTTTTATTTTATCTTCTAAGTTTTTTTGCACTTTTTATTGTTTGTCTGCCATTTGTAAATTACTTAAAATATTTTGATAATTTGATAAATGCAATAAAATCTATCTATTTGGGGGGTTCCGGAGCAGACAATCCGTTAAACATATTTTTATATTCTTTTGCTAGACCATTTACTATTTTATTCTATATAAACAAATCAGATTTTGGAAAGTTTTTAGCAATATTATCGTTTGGATATATTATTTCATTCTTATATCTTTTTATTTACAGAAAAGCATTAAGAAAAATTCTGACAATATCATTTGTTTTATTGGGTTTGGGAAGTTTAAGGATTGTTTATCCGGACAAAACTTTTTATGAAGGTTTTCATGGTTTACCATGGTTGGGATTATTTCTTTTTCTTACAATGTTGCAGTTTTATGAATCAATAATGCTTGGAAAGAAATTAAAAACTTTTCTTATTATTTCTTCATGTATTTTTTTAATACTATTAAGCAATCAGGGTAGAAATATTTTAAAAGACTATTATCTTAGATTTGACAGGGAGAGAGACTGGTATGTAAACTTTTCAAGGTTTTATGATTTTGGACAAACAATTCGAATCCTTTCAGAAAAGAATGATAAAATTATGGTACTTCCTGCAGAACAGCTAATTTATTGGCAATCCGGAGCTCCACACGCTACAAGATTTTTATATGGATATTTATTTGTTAATTCTGATTATAAAAAAGAACTGTATGATTATTGGAAAAAATCTCCTCCTGCTTTAATTTATGACGAACAAAATTTAGCTTTATTTTCAAGCTGGACAAAAGATTATATAAGGTTAAAAAGGGAAGGAAATGACACCCCGCTTTTTATGAGGAAAGATAAAATTGGTTCAATAAAAGATTGGCAGAAAAACGAAATAGGAAGAATGAAATTTTCTATATTAAATAGTAATTAGTAAAGATGAAAAATTTTATAATAAAAATTAAAGAAAACTTTTTACCGTTTTTTCTTATTTTTTTCGGAATTTTATCTGCCATGATGATTTTTCAAGGAACAGTAAATTATAAATATTCTTATGACAATCATTTATTAATGCTTGCCGAGAGATTTACCCAGTTAAAAATTTCTTTATCTGGAAATAACTTACCTCCGGGAGATTATGTTGACTATTTTGCACAAATATATTTATATTTTGGTCCTTTTTCTTCGATAATTTTGATTCCGGTTGTATTAATTTTTGGCATGACCGTTCCCCAAATAATTATTGGCATTTCTTGTTTAATAATTGCTTTTTTAGTCGTTTATAAAATTTCAGGAAGATTTTCTTTTTCGGAAAAAGATAGCTTATGGCTATCAATATTTTATGTATTTTCTACCGTGCAATTTTGTTTAGGGATAACGAATATAACTGCATATCAGGTTCAAATTTTAGGTTCAACTCTCCTTTTATTATCTCTCTCTGAATATTTTGGGAAAAAAAGATATCTCTTAATCGGAATATTGCTGGCTCTTGCAGGATTGACAAGATTTACTTTATATCTTTCAGTTCTTTTTTTCTTTATTGAATTATTATCAGGAAGAATAAACAAAAAACAATTTATTATATTATTAATCCCGGTAATTCTTTCAGGAATTCTTTACGGGGCGTATAACTCCCGCCGTTTCCACTCAATTTTTGAAACAGGTTATAAATATAATATTACTCTCAAAAATTATCCAATCTCGTCAAATATAAAATGGGGATTTTTTAGCCCCAAACATATTCCAGCCAATCTATATATTTTATTATTTAAAGCTCCTGATCCGATACTTGAGAGCGGTGGAGGTTTTGTATTGAAATTTCCTTATTTAAAGGTTGACCCTTGGGGATTATCAATATTATTTACTTCACCGTTATTAGTATATTTAATCTTAAATTATAAAAAAACAAAGTACTCGTTATCATTGATTATTACAATCCTGGCAATCGCAGTCCCATCACTCGTGTATTCTGGTATTGGATTTGCACAGTTTGGATACCGTTATTCCATGGATTTTCTCCCCTTTTTATTTATTCTCCTTCTTCCTTCTTTAGTGCCGGTATTATCCTGGAAGGCAAAAATACTTATCACTATCGGAGTATTATTTAATTGTCTGTTTGTGGGAAGTCTTTGGGGTATCTATCCACACTTTTTGATTTACTAAATAATATTGTTTTTAACTTAGCGCTTGATTTCTTAAAACTCCCTTAGAAATTTAATTTATGACATTATTAATGTATAATATTTATTAATGATAAGTGTTGTGAAGAAGCCTAATATTGTTAACATTTTTCTGTTTATAATAATTTTGCTTGCTTTATTTCTTCGTAGTTATAAATTAGGTGAAATTCCCAATGGTTTATCTTGGGACGAAGCAGCACAGGGTTATAATGCTTTTACATTATCAGAAACGGGTAAAGATGAATTTGGGAAGACCTGGCCTGTAAGTTTTTTTGAATCATTTGGTGATTTTAAACCGGTTTTATATACCTATTCTGCAATTATTCCAATAAAAATTTGGGGGCTTAATGAATTTTCAACTCGCTTTCCTTCGGCATTTTTTGGCACAATAACAGTTTTAATAACATTTTTTCTTGTTCTGGAAATTTTTCATAAATCAGAGAAAAAAAAGATAATTGCATTGCTATCCACTTTTTTCTTAGCAATTTCTCCTTGGCATATTCAAATGTCAAGAGCAGCTTTCGAAGCAAATCTAGGACTATTTTGGATAGTATTGGGAATTTATTTATTATTAAAAGGAATAAACGGAAAAACAATATATGTCCCAATAAGTGCGGTTCCTTTTGCCGCCACTTTCTATACTTTTAATAGTACCAGGGTATTTACCCCGATAATTCTATTGATAATTGCCGTAATTAATATCAAAGAATGGAAAAAATATTGGAAATCAGCCATACTTTTTTTTATTTTTTTTGTAATTCTTCTCATTCCGATTTTGCCTCATCTTCTATCACCGCAAGCCAAACTAAGATTTAATGAAGTAAATATTTTTTCGGATTTAAAACCAATTGAACAAAGTAATGTCCGAATGGAAGTTGATAATAATACTTGGTGGTCAAGAATCCTTCATAACAGAAGATGGATGTTTTCAATGGAATATCTTAGGCATTATCTTGATAACTTAAATTTAAGATTTCTTTTTCTTGTTGGAGATGGTAATCCTAAATTCTCAATTCAGGATGTAGGCCAAATGTATCTTGTTAACCTTCCATTTTTTCTTTTTGGTTTACTGTTTCTTATAAGGAAGTATAAAAACGAAAGATTGTTAATTTTATTGTGGTTGTTGGGTGGTATTATCCCGGCGGGAACTGCCAGAGAAACTCCCCATGCATTAAGAATTTTACAAACACTGCCTTGTTGGCAAATAATAATTTCTATCGGATGGTTGGAAAGTTATCTAATTATTAAAAATAAAAAATTAGGACATTTGCTTTATTCTATATTGATCTTTTTATTGTTGTTTAACGCAATCTGGTATCTGCATAATTATTATTATCATTATCCAAAAGAATATGCAGGAGAATGGCAGTATGGGTATAAAGATGCAATAGAATATATTAATACTAATTATAATAAATATGATCATGTTGTATTTACTGAAAATATGGGAAGGCCATATATCTTTTTCTTGTTTTTTAATAAATATAATAATAACGATTTTCTAAAAACTGCAGACATTAAAAGGGACGCATTTGGATTTGTTAATGTAAGGGGTTTTAATAAATACCTTTTTGGATCAGAAGATAAGTTGTTGCCAGGAAAGACATTATATTCTGTTTCTCCTCAAAATTTACCAAAAGGGAAAAAGCCTATTAAGATTATATACTTACCCAATGGAAATCCTGTTTTGATGATGTATGAAAACTAAAACAAAACTTTTAATTATTATAATTTTTATAATTGCTTTATTTTTAAGAATTTATAAATTAGGAATTATTCCGCCAAGTCCCGATTGGGATGAAGTTGCATTGGGTTATAATGCATATTCGATATTAAAAACAGGAAGAGATGAATATGGAGTGTTTTTACCGACAGTATTCCGTTCGTTCGATGATTATAAACCGCCATTATATACATATTTAACAATTCCTTCAGTATATTTATTTGGTTTAAATGAATTTGCAGTTAGATTTCCCTCAGCTATTCTGGGCACGATTACTGTATTAACTACATTTCTTTTTGTTAGGAAACTATTTGAAAAATCTAAATTTAAAGATGAACTTTCTCTAACTAGCGCTTTTCTTCTTGCTATTTCCCCATGGCACCTCCAATTTTCCCGGGTTGCTTTTGAAACAAATGTTGCACTATTTTTTAATGTAACAGGCGCGTGGTTATTTCTAAAGGGAAAAGATAATCCTAAAATTTGGCTTCTTTCTAGCCTTTTCTTTGGTCTGGCACCATATACATATCATAGCGCTAGAGTATTTACTCCGCTTTTACTGCTGGGATTTTTTATATTTTACAGAAAAGATGTTATTAAAAATATTAAATGGGCTGCTGTCGCTGCGCTCTTATTATTTATACTCGAAATTCCTCTAATAAATACCCTTGCTTCTAAAGAGGGGCGTTTAAGAATAAAAGGAGTAAGTGCACTGTCGGATCAAACAAAAATTCTTCAAAGAGATATTCAAAAAATTCAGGATGATATGAAAAATAGTATTCCTCTTGCCAACATTTTACACAATAGAAGAATTACATATTCTTTAATAGTAATAGATGGCTATTTAAGACATTTTGACTTAAGATGGTTATTTTTAGACGGTGATATTCCAAGACATCATGCTCCGGGAATGGGTATTTTGTATCTTTGGGAATTACCTTTATTATTGTTTGGTTTATATAAACTAGTAGTTAACGAAAAACAGGAAAGGAATATAATTATTTGGTGGTTGTTGGTTGCTCCAATCCCGGCATCAATCACTACTGAACTTCCTCACGCCGTACGGACTCTTTGCTTTCTTCCCACATTTCAAATAATAACAGCCTATGGCATAGTAATGATAATTAAATTATTTTCACAAATTTCCTTTTGGAAAAAAATAATTATAATTCCTTATGCTTGTTTTATTATATTTAATATTGTTTATTATTTTCATCAATATTATGGACATCTCTCAATTGAGACATCAAAATATTGGCAGTTCGGTTATAAACAATTAGTAGATGAAGTGAAAAAACTATATCCTGATTATAAAAAAATAATAGTATCCACAAAATTAGAACAACCCCATATGTTTTTTCTTTTTTATTTAAAATATGATCCGGAAAAATATTTGTCAGAAGGAGGAACCGCCTCTGGCGGTTTTAAAGAGATGAGGAATAAATTTGATAAATTTGAATTTCGGACATTTGATATCTCAAAAGAAAAATTTGGATCAGATGTTTTATTAATTGGGACACCGGAAGAAATTCCATCGTCAGACAAAACAATCTATTATCTTGATGGAAGTCAGGCTATAAAATTAAAAAGAGGATAAAATGAAAATTTCAGTGATAATGGCAACTTTCAATGAAGAAAAGAATATAGAAAAATGCCTTAATTCTGTAAAAAGTTTCGCAGATGAAATTGTCATTATTGATGGAGGATCAGAAGATAAAACCGTTGAATTAGCAAAAAAATTTGATGCAATTATAGAAATTACAAATAATCCTCCAATCTTTCATATTAATAAACAAAAAGCTCTAAACAAGTCATCCGGAAATTGGATTTTACAGCTTGATGCTGATGAAGTGGTAACAGAAGATTTAAAAAAGGAAATTTTAAAAACCATAGATTCAAAATATACAAATTTAAAACAGAATAAAGAAAAAAATGGGTTTTATATTCCAAGAAAAAATTTCTTTTTAGGACACTGGATGAAAAAAGGAGGATTATACCCGGATGAAGTAATAAGGCTGGTAAAAAGAGGAAAAGCAAGCTTTCCCTGTAAAAGCGTTCATGAACAGATCGAAATAAATGGAAAATTAGGCCATTTAACAAATCCATTAATCCATAATACTAATCAAACAATAAAGGATTATTGGATAAATTCAATTGATAGATATTCAAGTTTAACTGCAAGTGAAATTAAGAAACAGAATTCCAATAATTCATTAAAACTTTTTTTCGAATATTGTATCGAAAAACCCCTTGAAACCTTATACTTGCGTCTTGTAAGACATAAAGGTATTATTGATGGTTTTCCGGGTATAGTATTTGCTTTTGGTAGTTCGATCCATTATCCAATTGCTTATATTAAATATCTAAGGTTAATAAATAATAATCAAAAAAAATAATATGAAAATTGCTTTTGATGTAACTCCTTTATCTGATGGCAATAATAAAAGAGGAGCGGGAATATATACCGAAAAATTGAAAGAAGAATTGGAAAAAAGAAAAGATATTACCCTCATTCCTTTTAAAAAGAAAAATAGCATCCCTAATGCCGATTTAATTCATTATCCATATTTTGATCCTTTCTTTCTCACATTGCCATTAATAAAAAAGATACCAACAGTGGTTACTGTTCACGATATGATACCCTTAGTTTTTCCGAATGGATTTAAAAAAGGATTTAAAGGTGAAGTAAAATGGCAAATCCAAAAATATAGTTTAAAAAAAGCACACCGCATTATAACCGATTCAGCTTCTTCCAAGAAAGATATCGAAAAGATTGTAGGAGTTGATAGGAATAAAATTGACGTTATTTACCTTGCTCCTTCGATAAAAGTAAATAAAATTAATAATTCGGAAAAAGAAATAATCAAAAAAAAATATCTGCTTCCCCAAAAATTTTTGTTGTATGTGGGAGATATTAATTACAATAAAAATATTCCAAACCTATACCGTGCTTTTTCATATATTAAGAATAAAATACCATTAGTATTGGTAGGAAGCTCATTTTTGAACAATAATCTTAAAGAAAAAAAAGAATTGGATTATTTAGAAAAAAAATTAAATATTGAAGATTATTTAATTAAAATAGGAAGAGTAGAAGACATAGAACTGCCTTATATATATTCATTAGCGTTTGCATACATTCAACCTTCCCTATATGAAGGATTTGGTCTTCCGGTTGTTGATGCTATGCTCTCTGGGTGTCCGGTTATTGTCTCAAAAACCAGTAGTTTAAATGAAATTTCAGCTAGAAACGCCGTATTTGTTAATCCAAATCAACCGGAAGATATCTCCTCTGGTATAGATAAATTAATAAGTTATAATAAAGAAGAATTAAAAAGAATGATTGACGAAGGTAAAAAAGAAGTAGAGAAATTTTCTTGGAAAAAAACTGCCGACGAGACAATCCAAAGTTATAAAAATGCATTAACTAAAACCTAAACCCAAATGAATAAACCAAAAATTATTATTGTAATGCCAGCCTTTAATGCGGAAACTACTCTTGAAAAAACTTATAAAGATCTTCCCAAATCGTTAATTACGGAAGTTATAGTGGTAGACGATAAAAGTAAAGATAAAACTGTCGATATTGCTAAAAAATTAGGACTTAAAGTATTTGCCCACCCACAAAATTTAGGATATGGAGGTAATCAAAAAACTTGTTATTGGGAAGCTTTAAAAAAGAATCCTGATGTTGTTGTAATGCTCCATCCTGATTATCAATATGACAGTACTAAAACAGAAGATCTGGTAAAACCAATATTGGATGGAAAATACGATATTATGTTTGGTTCAAGAATACGGACTCGGGAAGAAGTTCTAAAAGGTGGAATGCCGTTAACAAAATATATATTAAATAGAATTTTTTGTGTTATAGAAAATATGATTCTTGGGGTAAATTTTTCAGAACATTTTAGCGGCTTCAGAGCTTATAGTAAAAAAGTATTGGAAACAGTACCTTTTCAACGATTTTCTAATGATTTTGTTTTTGATCAGGAAATGATGATTTCGGCAATATCATTAAATTTTAGAGTAGGAGAAATACCCGTACCTGTTAGATATTTTTCTGAAAGTTCTTCAATCAGGCTTATCAAGGGTTCAAAATTCCTATTAGATACTCTCTTAATCCTTTTTAGGTTTGTATTGAATAAAACAGGCATTACGAAAGACTCTCTTTTTAGAACTTAGATAATAAATGACAACTTTTAAAAGAATTTTTTTTCTTATTTTGCTTATTATATTCGGTTTGATTGGAATAAAAGCATTATTTCATCAGGGATTTTATACTAGTCATGATGGCGAGCACCAGGTATTGAGATTAAATTACTTTCACCAGGCATTATTAGACGGACAATTTCCTCCAAGATGGGCTGGTTTAGCCGATAATGGTTACGGATACCCTCTTTTTGTTTTTTCTTATCAATCCCCGTGGTTTTTAGGGCTACCGTTAATTAGCGTAGGTTTTTCCTTGACTGATTCAATAAAAATATTATTTATTATTGGATATATTTTATCAGGGCTTGTAATGTATTTATGGATAAAAGAAATGCTAAGTCAGAAAGCAGGATTTATTGCTGCTTTCTTATATATGTGGGCGCCATATAGATTTTTAAACATTTTCGTTAGGGGGTCTTTGGGCGAATCACTTGTTTATTTATTTCTTCCTTTAATTTTTTGGGGAATATGGAAAATTGGAAATAATAAAAATATATTATTGGGTATATTATTGACAGCTGTTGGAATAAGCGGACTGATTTTATCACATCTTATTATGCTAATAGTTTTTTCATTCCCAATTTTCCTTTGGACTTTTTTCATAATAATTAAATCTAAAAATAGATTTTTAACAGCAAAAAAAATATTAACTTCAATCATATTGGGCTTAGGACTATCTTCGTACTATCTTCTTCCCGCAATAATCGAAAAAAAATTTACAGTTGCAAACCAGCTTCTAAGATCACATTTTCAGGAACATTTTGTAACTATTAATCAATTAATATATTCAAAATGGGGATATGGATTTGATTTTCAGAATACTATAAGGGATGAAATGTCATTTCAAATAGGAATAGTACAATGGTTGGTAATATTATTTCTATTATTAATCTTTATGGTGGGATTGATAAAAAATAAAAAAATAGATTTTAATGCGTTTTTTATTTTAATTATATTCCTTTTCTCGGTTATAATGATGCTCTCAATTTCGTTTCCGATTTGGGATATTGTAGTTAAATTTACATATTTTGATTTTCCTTGGAGATTCTTGGGGGTAGCAATTTTTGCAGGGAGTCTTGCATCAGCATACTTAGTTTATAAAATCCCAAAATTATCCTTAATTATTATTTTTTGCATAATTATTATTGCATTATATACTAACAGAAACCATCTTAATGTTAATCAATATACTTATTTTGATGATAAATATTACAAAAGCTTATTTAATACCACAAATAGTTATAATGAATATCGGCCGAGATCAGCAGACGATCAATATATAAAGCAAAAGAGAGATAGATTTGAAGAAAATAAAAAGGAATTAATAATTGAAAAATATATTTCAAAATCAAATTTATTAGCAGTTGACGGGGAAGTAATAAACGTAAAAAATTCAACTGCAAGAATTAACATTAATTATTACCCCGGATGGAATATCATATTAAATAATAGCAAACAAAATCTTTCTACTCCCCAAGGAGTAATGGAAGTAACAATTCCAAAAGGAAAATTTTCATTGCAGATTAGATTTACTGATACACCAACAAGAAAACTGTCTTCATTATTAACTATAGTTTCAATTGGATTTCTTATTTATATTATTTATTTTATTCTTAAAGTAAAACCAAATCATAATAAAGTAACCTAATTCACTTTATGAAATATATTTTAAGTAGTTTTTTATTATGGAGAATATTGCTTGTCATTTTTTCTATCATTAGTATCAATATTATTCCGTTAAGAATTGGTTTTTTAGGTGGAGGTTTGGAAAATTATCTAAAAAATCCTTTAATTTGGGGATGGGCAAACATGGACGGAATGCATTACCTTTCAATTGCACAAAATGGTTATTTTCAATACGAACAGGCTTTTTTCCCATTATACCCTTTACTCATAAGGTTTTTTATACTTTTTACAGGAGGAAACTTTTTATTATCTGGACTTCTGGTTTCACACTTATTTTTTATTGGAAGTCTTGTTGTTTTATATTATTTATTGAAATTGGATTATCCGAGCACCAAAGCTAATTGGGTTATTTTCCTCTTATTGGGATTTTCTACTTCCTTCTTTTTTGTAAGCGTTTATTCAGAAAGTTTATTCTTATTTTTAACATTATGTGCTGTTTATTTTACGCGAAAAAAGAAATGGTATATGGCTTCTTTTTTCGCATTATTTGCCGGTGCCACAAGATTAATGGGGATATTTTTAGTTCCATTGATTGCTTATGAGATATGGAAACAAAAAACAAAAATTAGATTAATAAATTTATTTCCTTTATTAATAAGCAGTTTGGGATTAATCTTTTATATGGTCTATTTGAAAATTACAGTAAACGATCCTTTATTCTTCTTCCATGCTCAACCTGCATTTGGTGCAAACAGAAGTGGAAATAAATTAATTTTTTTGCCCCAGGTTATTTTTAGATATATTAAAATTTTTGTGACATCAACAATAAATTATGACTATCTTATTGCGCTTTTTGAATTTTTAATGATAATAATAACAATTTATATTCTTATTAAAAATATTTATAAAATTCGGGTTTCTTATCAAATTTTTGCTTGGCTTTCATTATTAACCCCGACCTTAACAGGGAGTCTTTCTTCAATACCCAGGTATATTTTAACAATCTTTCCTTTTTTTATTGCTTTATCTCTAGAAAAAAATTTAATAAAATATATTTTTCTGATAATAAATGCAAGTTTGCTGATTATTTTAACGATGTATTTTTTTCGAGGTTATTTTGTTGCCTAAAATGAAAATCCAAGAAAAATTTTTGTTGGCTGTAAAAAATAATAAATTAATAGGTGGAAGCATTGTAATGGTAGTGGGTAGTTTTTTGGGTAGTTTTACAAACTATTTATATCATCTCTCAATGGCAAGGGCATTGGGTCCAAAAGACTATGGTGTTTTAGAAAGCATGATTTCGATAGTTTATCAGTTGGCAATTCCGCTTGCGACAATAACTCTTGTAATTACAAAATATGTAGCTTCATTTAAAGGACAAAATAATCATAAGAAAATAGAGTCCTTTTTCTGGAAAATTTCAAAAAAGTTGATAATTATTACTCCTGTTATTTTTTTAGTTCTCTTATTTGCTATTCCTTTTATCGCAAAATTTTTGAAACTTTCTTCATCCTCATTATTTTTATGGATAATTCTTTCGTTTTGTTTAACAATTTTTACTACTCTTGGAAAAAGCTTTATGCAGGGCTTATCAAGATTTTTCCTTCTAAGTCTTTCTGGATTTTTAGATGGATTTTTCCGGTTAACAGCTGCAATAATAATGGTAGCAATAGGATGGCATTTATTTGGAGCTGTTTTTTCCTTTTTTGTGGCTGCTATTTTCTCTTTTTTTGTAACAATGTACTTCATTAAGGATATTATTTTTGGAGCAAAATCAGAACCTATAAAAGAAAAAAAAGAAATTTTCAAATTTATTTTTCCCGTTTTTTTCACAAATTTAGGTATTACATCTTTTATTACTTCAGATGTAATATTGGCAAGACATTTTCTTTCTCCCGTGGATGCGGGTATATATTCTGCCCTGTCAACCTTAGGAAAAATTATTTTTTTTGTTGCCACACCGGTAATTAGTGTTATTTATCCGACAATCTCAGAATCGCATGCCGCTAAAAAAGAAATTAATAAAGAAGCACTATTTGGTTTATTGATTATTGCCTTATTAGTATTTGGGTCTCTTTTAATATTCGGATTATTTCCAAAATTAATGGTTAATCTCCTTTTTGGAAAAAATTACCTTCAGATGGTTCCATTTGTTCTTATTTTTGGTATTGCTATGTCGATTTATACTATAAATACGGCACTGCTTAATATTTTTCTTGCTCTTAAAATAACATTTCCAACTGTTTTGGTTGTGATTGCTGCTGCCCTTCAAATAATCCTAATTATTCTATTCCATAATTCTATCTCTGCGATTATTAACATTTTTATTGTTCTGTCCGCTTTACTCCTTATTATTCTTTTGATATATTACAGATATGTTCAAAAGAAAATTGCTCTCCGTAATAGTACCAACTTATAATCAGGAAAAAACCATCGAACGCGACATCAAAAAAATCATCAGTGTGCTTGAAGAAATAAGATACGACTATGAGGCAATTGTTGTGGTAGACGGTATGGTTGACAAAACTTATCAAATGGCCCAAAAATTAGAAAGTAAAAAAATTAAAATAGTAGGATATGAAACAAACCATGGAAAAGGTTATGCGGTAAGGTTTGGAATAGCAAAAAGCAAAGGTGATATTATCGGCTTCATGGATGCGGGAGGCGATTTAAATGAAAAATGGTTATCTATGATGTTGGAACATTTCAGGTGGTATGATGCTGATATTATTGTCGGTAGTAAAAGACATCCGGTTTCAAAAGTAAAATATCCTTGGCAGCGTAGAATATTTTCTTGGGGTTATCAAATGTTAATAAGGATACTTTTTGGTTTAAATATAAAAGATACTCAAGTTGGTATGAAGCTCTACAGAAGGGAAGTTCTTGAAGATGTTATGCCAAGATTGATTGTCAAACAATTTGCATTCGATATAGAAATATTATCAGTTGCCTACCGATTGGGATATAAAAGAATATACGAAGCTCCTGTCGAAATAGAATTTAAAACAGGTATGTCAAATATTACCTCCGGAAATTTTTGGAAAGTAATTTGGGGAATGCTTTGGGATACTATGGCAGTTTTTTACAGACTTAAAATATTAAAGTACTATGACAATATAAACAAACATAAATGGCGGTATGATCCTGAACTAAATTTCAGAGTAAACCTTCCTTAAAAATGGACAGTAAATTTTCGATAATTATTCCCGTTAAACAAATAAATAATTTTATTAAAGAAAATGTTTCTGCAATTATTGCCGGCAGTTATCAAAGTTTTGAAATAATAATATTAGTTGATAATAAAGAAAATAATGAAAGTTTTCCCAAAACACGCATTATAGAAACTGGAAAAATAGGACCTGCAGAGAAAAGAGATATTGGGGCAAATAAAGCAAACGGAGAATTTCTTGCATTTATTGATGATGATGTTTATCCATCAAAAGATTGGTTATTAAATGCTCTTAATTTTTTTGAAAATAAGAATATCTCTGCGGTTTGCGGTCCAGGAGTCACTCCAGTAAACGATAATGTCATGCAAAAAGTATCCGGATGGATAAGTGCTACCGTTCTGGGCGGTGGACCATATACATATCGTTTTATTCCAAAAAAAGAAAGATTTGTAGATGATTTTCCTTCAATGAATTTTATTATAAGAAAAAAAGATTTTATTAGAATTAATGGATTTGATAGTAATTATTGGCCGGGGGAAGATACAAAATTATGTTTAGAGTTAATAAAACTAAACAAGAAAATAATTTACAGTCCAAAAGTATTAGTTTATCACCACAGAAGACCAATATTCAAAAAACATTTAATTCAAAATGGAAATTATGGAATTCACAGGGGTTATTTTGCTAAAATACTTCCACAAACTTCTTTTCGTTTAAGTTATTTTATTCCATCTCTATTCGCTTTTGGTTTTATTTTTGGTCCTTTATTTTATTTTATTAATAGAGAAGTTTTTAACTTTTACTTGTTTATTGTGGGTTTATATTTTTCCTTTGTGATAATTTCATCGTCATATATATTAATTAAGGAAAAAAATTTATTTATTGCCCTGCTATATATACCTGCTATAATAAGCACACATCTTTATTATGGAATAAAATTTATTCAGGGATATTTATTTACAAAAAAATTAATTAAATGAAAATAGCAATTGCTTATCCGCCGATAGAAACTAATAAAGGGGTTCCTTTATTATCGCAAAACCGTCAATTTCAATATTTTAAAAATCCCACTTTTATTTATCCGATGATCCCTGCATATGCCGCTACCCTTTTAAAAAATAATTTATATGATGTGTTTTGGATAGATGGAATTGCCGAAAGGTTAAGCTATGAATGTTTTTTATCAGAATTAAAAAAAAGAAAACCTGATGTTATAGCAATAGAGGCAAAAACTCCTATTATTAAGACGTATTGGAAAATTATTGATCATCTAAAAAAAACATTTCCAACAACAAAAATAGTGTTAATGGGGGATCATGTTACTGCTCTTCCCGAAGAATCATTAAAAAATTCTAATGTTGACTATGTTCTTACGGGGGGAGATTTCGACTTTTCATTGTTGAATCTTGTAAACTTTTTAAACAAAAAAGAAAAATTAGATCCTGGTGTTTATTATAAAAACAAAGGAAAAATAATAAACACAGGAAAATTTTTATTAAATCACTCTCTTGATGATCTTCCCATAATAGACCGAAAACTTACAAAATGGTACTTGTACGCTTTTGATAATGGTAATTTTAAATATACCCCCGGAACCTATACGATGATTGGACGTGACTGCTGGTGGCGCCGCTTATCAAAAGAAGGAGGACATGGTTGTACGTTTTGCTCTTGGACAAATACTTATCCGAGTTGGAGAGTTGGTACCCCAAAACGGTTACTAGACGAAATTGATAGTTTAATAAAACTGGGAATTAGAGAGGTATTCGATGACACTGGAACTTTTCCCGTGGGAAAATGGTTAAAAGAATTTTGTGACGGAATGGTCGAAAGAGGATACAATAAAAAAATAAAATTCGGATGCAATATGAGAGCAAATGCATTAAACCAAGAAGAATATTTTTTAATGAAAAAATCAGGATTCCGATTTTTATTATACGGATTAGAGTCAGCAAGTCAAAAAACATTGAACCTTCTAAATAAGGGTACGAAACCGGAGGATATGGTTAAGGCCGCACAAATGGCAACAAAGGCCGGTCTCGAACCACATGTTACTTGTATGGTTGGTTATCCTTGGGAATCTTACGTGGAAGCTTTAAATACAGTAAATAGAACAAAAGAACTATTTAATAATGGATGGATAAATACACTGCAGGCAACAATAGTTATTCCTTATCCGGGGACAGCACTATTTAAACAATGCGAAAATAATGGATGGTTAAAAACAAAAGATTGGGACAGTTATGACATGAGAGAACCAATTATGAAATCTCCAATTCCTGATGAAAAAATTATGAAGCTGACACAAATGATTTATACCTCGTTTCTAACGCCAAGATATATTATGAGAAAAATATTCTCTATAAGGTCTTGGGACGATATCAATTATTACTTTATCAGAGGAAGTAAATATATTTTGGGACATCTTTCAGACTTTACTAAACCAAATCTTCAAAAAAAACTTCAAAAACCACAAAACAATTAATTATCCAATACTTTTATGAGTAATGAACGGGGTATTGTAACCGAGGAAACAAGAAATTCAAAAATACGGAAAGTTCTTGAATCATCAATCGATTTTACAGTCCGCAGGGTTCATAATATTTTTCCTAATTTAAGTGCAAACGATTTAACAACTGCAGGAATTGTTTTTACCCTGGTGGGTTCTATTTTGGCGATGGAAAATAATAAAAAACCGCTCTTAAAAAATAAAAAGTTATCATTTTTTATTCCGACATTAACTTTATCAATAGGACATCTTTTTGATCTTCTAGATGGATCTATGGCCCGTCTTATTGGAAGTGAAGACAGCTCGAAAGTCGACTTTAATAAAGGAGGTATATATGACGTAATCGCAGATAGAACAAAAGAAACAATAATGACAATTTCAAGAATTTATTCAGCAAGAAGAAGAGGTGGGCTAGTGGGTTCCTTCGGAGAAAAGACTGCAATATTTGCAGGAATTTCATCAGTATTACCAAGCATAGCAAGATCAATCACAGAAGAAAAAGGAATTGAAGTTTCAGAAACTGCTATTGGTGCGAGTTCAACAAGAACTGTATTAGGAACATTTGAAACTGTATTTCCTGAAATAAAAGGATTTCCAATCCAACCGTTTATCGATTTGTTTATTACTGCAGGTAGCATAAAAACCGCAAGAGATCGTCTTGCAAAAATTAGAAAAGAAATAACCCCGGAGAAATTATTATCAGAAGAAAAAAGAAATCAGGCAAAAATAAGGAAAAAAACTTTATTCATTGTAGGGGGAACAACCATTTTTGCTATATCAGCCTTTACCATTATCGATCATATGATTAAGCGGGAAAATAAAGAACTATAAATAAACCCTAATTATTTCAGTTAGTCTTTTTTTGTAATCGGAATCATGCCATATTGGAACCATTTTTTTTATTTTTGAAATATCCAATACAAAATCATCATTAACTTTATTAAGAGAATTCTTTTTACCGGAAAATATTACTTTAAGTCCGGATAAATTGGAAAATATATTTATAAAATCTTTTATAGTTATTATTTTTTCCCCTGCAATATTATAAGTTCCACCTTCGGAAACAGAAATTAACTCAAGGAGATTTTTTACATAATCTTCGACAAAAATAAAAGATCTTAAACTTCTGCCGTCTCCTTTTAAAATAATCTCTTTTTTATTGCTGCAGATTGTTTGTAAGAGAAGTGGCAATAAACGTTTTTTATCAGGATTATCGTTTGCTCCGTAAATATTTGCCGGTCGGACAATTATAGTTTTAATTCCTAATTCCTTTTCAATACTTTCAGAAAAAATTTCTCCTAGGATTTTTGAAAAAGGATACCAAAAATAATTTTCCGAGGGGGAAAATAATCTAAAATCCTCTTCCTTAATTTTTTTGTTTTTCTTTAAATTTAAATAAACCTCTGCAGAACTAATGAAAACAAACTTTTCTATCTTTTTCCCTCTAATTGCCTCTTTTGTATTTAAATTTATTAAAGTATTCTCCTGAAATATTTTATGCGCAAATTTATTTTTAAAATCACTTCCGCCATCTAAAGCAGCGTTATGGATTAAAATATTTTCATCACTAATTAGTGTTCTTGTTTGAAACGCATCGGTCAAATCACATTCTTTCAATAAAATTTTATTCTTGATGGAAAAAAGATTTTTAATTTTTGATTTATCTCTTACAACAGCAGTTACAAAAGCTCCATTGCTAATCAATTCGTTACATATGTTTGATCCTACAAATCCGTTAGCACCGGTTAATATCACTTTTTTTTTGTTCCAATAATTACTCATATTTTTTCTTTCTGAAATGGTTTGAGAGAATTCCACAGGCTCCGGCGGCATATTCAGCAATTCGCATTGTGATAATTCCCAATCCTAAATGGGGATTTTTAATAAAAAGTTTCCAATTTCGAATATATGCCATACGAATTGGAAAAAAATATATAATTCCTCCTTTTGGATTTTTCTTTACAAACTTCGATACGTCTCTGCCGTACAAATAGGCTTTTTTCATTGTGTTGAGAAATGTTATTTTTCTTTCATTGTGAAGTAGAACAGACTTAATTCTGGTTGCTCTGCACCCTTTTTTTATAAGTCTTTGATATAAATCCCAATCATCACAACCCGCACCTAATTTTTCATCTAATCCGTTAAGATCATTCCATACCCTTTTTTTAAAAAACCTCGGAGATTCAATATTGTCATCACCCGTATAACATTTCTGTTCCATTGCTTTGCAGGCAGTCCAAAAGCCTTCTCCTATAACTACTTCCGTTACAATTACAGCATCAAATTTTTTGTTTTGACAAACATCAACTGCCTCATCAATTACCTTTGCAGTAAGTCTGAAATCTGCATCAAGATAATATATAAATTCTCCCTTGGCATTCTTTGCTCCCAGGTTTCTTTTGTAAGTAGCATCAAAACTTCCCTGCAAATCTTTATTATCAAATTGAATTACTTTTACTCTATATTTTTTGCATAAAGATAAAGTATTATCAGAAGAATTACTATCAACAACAATAATTTCGATATTTTTGTACGTTTGGTTATTAATTTGGTGAATACACTCTTCTAATACCGATGAAGAATTCTTTACAGGAATAATAACTGATACTAAGGGTTTATTTTCCATAAATCATCTTATAAAGACTTTTAATACCATATAGGCTAATTATATATAATATAGGTATATATATAACAAGATATCTGGATGTAATTTGTCCAAAGCTAAAAAACAGAACATAAAGAATTACCCAGATTCCCAATGTTTCCATCTCTATTTTTCTGGGAATTTTTTTTAATAATACCAATATAATTGTAATTAAAGAAAAAATAAAAATAATCGGCCATGAAATTCTCCACTGAAAATCGGAAATTATTGGTTTATCTCCATACCATACATACCATCGATTAAATAATATTAACGGCCAGACAGAAAAGGGGAGTATTAACTGGCTCTTGTGATATAAAAATACCCATTTTTGTATTCCAAGGAATTTTTTCAAATCATATCCAAAAGAAAAAACTCTTATATAGCTTAATAAAAGTATTAAAAAAGCGATGGGGAGGACAAAAGTTAAATTAATCAAACCCTTTTTAAGCTTATTTAACAATAAGACAATATACCACGAAAAAATAATAGTTATTCCGGTAATAAAGAATTTTGTTGAAATAAAAAAACCCAAAAAAACACTTGCCAAAAAAAATAAAAATAATTGGATTTTTCCTTCTTTCCGTAATCCTTTATTAAAAAAATAAAAAGATGGGAGCAAAAAAGAAAGTTGAATGATATCAAGCAAAGGTACATATACAAATTGGTTTTTAAATATCGGTTCTAATGAAATTAATAAAACAGCAAGAAGTGATAATGTTTTATTGTCTAATACCTGCACTCCCAACAAATACATAAAAGTAAGTATTAACAGTCCGCAAAAAAGTATTATTATATTTTCATTATTAAATAAAAAAGATGACGCACCAATTAAGTATCGTCCTAAAGGAGGAGTATCGGGTGCTATAAGTATTGGATTAATACCTTTAATATATGCTCCGCCGGCATAAGAGTTTACGATCTCGTCAGGAATCCAATCCTTGGCGTTTTTATTAACATATTGGGAATTTTTATATATTGTTTCTAAATTAATATATCTTTTTTGATAATCAAAATTTATATATTTATCTTTATTCTGCCAAATCATAAAACCGATATTTACAATTATGGTAAAAAGAAGTAAAAGATTAATTATATTTAATAAATTATATTTTTTGAATTTTTGGTAATTTGTTTTCATGAAACAGCCCTCAAAACATTTTAAATCAAAAAATAACATATGTAAATCTTTTTTATTGTTGTTATTAATTATTTCGTATAGAATATAAGTGTTTATGTGCTTTATGGTTAAGCTTATTAAAAAAAATCATTTTATATCTCTTAAAACGTTAACCATCATTTTCTTATTAATTATAGCTTTTTTGCTTAGATTTTATAAAATTTCCTCAATCCCGCCGGGTTTATATATAGATGAAGTATCAATAGGCTACAATGCCTATTTAATAAGTAGTAAGGGAGTAGATGAATATAATGTAAAGTATCCTCTTTGGTTTAAAGCTTTTGGAGAATACAAACTTCCTGTCTATATATATTTAACATCTGCTTCTATATCACTTTTTGGAAAAAATGATCTTGCCATTCGGTTACCCTCTGTTATTTTTGGATCTTTATCCGTAATTGTTCTTTTTCTGCTCCTTTTAAGAATTGGAAGTTATTCCCTTGCTTTTTTTTCCGCCATTCTTCTTGCATTTTCTCCTTGGCATCTGCAGTTTTCCAGAGCTGCATTTGAAGCAAATGTAGCTCTTTTTTTCTATCTTCTGGGATTTTATCTTTTTATTTTGTTTATTACAAAAAAAACTTTTGTCTTTCTTATATTAAGTACAATTTTTTTTGTAACCACTTTATATACCTATAATAGTTATCGGCTCGTGACACCATTGACAATAATTATTTCTTTTTCTTTTGTTTTTATAAAATACCCAAAACAACTAAAAAATCTGTTTTTTGCAGGTTTTTTATTTTGTTTATTAAGTTTTCCGTTTTTTCAATTTGCACTGTCAGAAAAAGGGAATAGCAGGTTTATAACAACATCAACTTTCTCTAAATACAGAAATGATCCTTATTTCAAAAAAATTGTTAATTACCCTGTATTTTTTTCTTACAATTATTTAAGCTATTTTTCATTCAATTATTTATTTGTTAACGGGGATGGTATGGGAAGACATAGAATAAATGGTTTTGGAATTATTCCATATTGGCAGTTGCCATTTTTATTAATCGGTTTTGTTTACATTTTAAAGGAGAAAAATAGTTTATTAAAGTATTTAGTGCTTATTTTATTGATTTTATCTCCTTTGCCGGGAGCCTTTTCCAATCCTAGTCCTCATGCCTTGCGTTCCTTATCGATGGTTATCCCTTTAATTATAATTGTGGTTTTTGGAATGATAAAAATATTCGAAAACAAAAAAAATCTAAAATATATTTTTATTTTGATTTTTCCAATAATAATTTTCGAAACAATGCTATATTTTCATTATTACTATGCTCACTATCAAAAAAACCAATCAATGGATTGGGGAGGAGAATATAAAGAAACTATTAATAAAATAACAATTTATTCAAAAAAAAATAAAAAAATTTATATTAGTAATTCTCTTATGAATAATAAAATATACATTCAGTTTTATAACAATGATCTTTCTGTAAATTTTACAAACATGTTTTCTGAAAAACCAAAAGAAAATCAATTTCCGGTTTTATATATAACGGAAAATATTGGCAATCTGCCAAAAAAGATTAACGGAAAATTAATAGACAATGTAAGGCTTGAAAATCCCAATAAGGATGTTTTTGCCCAGTTTTGGGAACTATAAAAATATGATTAAAAAATTAATTCTCTTTGCTATTATTTTCACGGAATTGATTGTTATTAAGCCTTGGACTCCTTGTGTAAGTTTAAAAAATGAATTCAATTTCTCTTACAAACAATTAACAATTGAAATTGATGATGCAATACATAATGATAGTAATTTACCAATTGTGTATACCCGTTTTTTTCATAATAAACCTGTTTTTTTAATTAGAACAATAATAAATAAGTGGTTAAATTTTTTTGATATAAATTTTTTAATAAACTCAATGTCCCCAATAGGTTTTTTTGGATTGTTATTGGGATTTTGGTATATAGTAATAAGTAAAAAAATATTGGTGTTTTCTTACATTGCCCTATTTATAGTTATTATTCCTTTTTTTGAAATAGTACTTTTTTACAATTCAAATATATTATTAAAATTTATTTATATTTTTTTACCTAGAATATTATTGTCCGTTTGGGCTTTTAATAAATTTTTATCTGATAAAATTAGTACAGCCAATAAACAATATTATTTCCTCGGCGAATATACAAAAGAATTTTTTATAATTGTCATTATATTTTTTAGCATCTTATGGTTTTCTCTTTTTCAAGATAATATAAAAAATATCTATTGTTTTGTTTAGATTCTGTTGTTATAGTTTTAATTTAAGAGTAAAATATTAAATTAAAAATAATTTTAAATTTATGAAACAACCTTTTTTTTCAATAATTATCCCTACTTATAACAGAGTAAAACTTCTTAAAGCAGCAATAGAAATAGCACTTTCTCAAAGATTCAAAGATTTTGAAATTATTGTTGTTGATGATAAATCCACAGATGATACAAGAAATATGATTCAAAAAATTAATGATAAAAGAATTAAATATTACAGAAATGAAGAAAATCTTGGGGCTGAAAAAAATATGATAAAATCATTTTCTTATCCTCGGGGAAAATATATTTTTACAATTGGAGATGACGATTTTATATTGTTTCCTGACACTTTGTTAAATATTAAAAAAATTATAGAAAAACAAAACTTAGGATTTATAAGATTAAACCTTATAGAAAAAAAATTCATTGGGAACGGACTTAGAAAAAGCATTATAAATACGGAAAAAGATATTTATATTAAACCAAATAGAGATTCCGAAGCTATCCTAAATTTTTTTGGAAAAGTAGCTGTTGGTCATTATGCAGGTTTGGTTATAAAAAACTACAAAAACATTTCAGACGATATGATAAATTGTCGTGAAACCGAATGGATTAAAATAATATTTAAAAATACAAAAAAATATGGAGCCCTTTTTTTAAGCAAGGAATATATGATAATTACTTGGTCTCAGGCAGGAATATTAACACATTACGATGTTCCAAATACAAATAAATTGATGTTTGAAAACTATACGGACTATATATTTACATTGATTCCAGAAAATTTTTTATCAGTATACAAACATAATTTTTACAAAAAATTTGTTTTACTCCAGCCGGTAATAAAATTATATTCAGGTAATAATAATCTTAGAAAATTCAATAACAGATTGTTTGAATTGGACAACTCGTTAAAAAACAATTTACTATTAAAACTTTTTTATATAATCGCAATAGTTTTTCCTAAAAAATTTTGGAACTTTATTAGAATAATCCAGCACAAATCTAAAAATTATTTAAATAATTTAGAAAATCTAAATGAAATTTATGAAAGATATACTTATTTAAATAATAAATATAATTTTACATAATGAAAAAAAAACAAAAAAAAGTTTTTATAACAGGAGCAGCTGGTTTTGTCGGAGCTAACATTGTAAGAAGATTAATAAAAGAAAACTTCGATGTGCATATTTCTTTAAAAGAAAGTACAGATATCTGGCGGTTAAAAGATATAATCTCAAAAATAAAATTGCATCGGGTTTCGTTGCTTAATAAAAAAGATTTAGAAATAACTCTTAAAAAAATCAAACCAAATTATATTTTTCATTTGGCTGCCCGCGGGGCATATTCAACGCAAAACAATCTTGATGAAATGATAAACACAAATATTATTGGTACAAAAAATCTGCTTGAGGCATCTCTCCCGCTTGACTTTGAGATACTAATCAGTACCGGAAGCTCATCGGAATATGGTTTTAAAAAACACCCCATGAAGGAAACTGATTATTTAGAACCGATTAGCTTTTATGCGGCAACAAAAAGTGCTCAGGCATATCTTTGCCAGGTTTTTGCAAAACTTTATAACAAACCGATAATTACATTTAGGTTGTTTTCGGTTTTTGGACCATGGGAAGAAAAAACTCGGTTTATTCCAACTGTGATTAAAAATTCTTTAGATTCCAATATGGTAAGTATTACATCGGGTATTGTCAGAAGGGATTTTATTTATGTTGAGGATGTTGTAGATGCTTTCATTGCTGGTGCAAATTATAAAGGACCAAAGAAAATTAGCGGTGAAATATTTAATATCGGAACAGAAAAACAATATACAAACCAGGAAGTTGCAGCAGCAATTAATAAAATATGTTATAAGTTATATTCAGTAAAAGGAAATTTAAAAAAAGCATCATTTAAAAAAAGATATTGGGATACCGATTATTGGGTAGCTGATATTTCAAAAAGCAAAAAAATTCTTAAATGGGAACCGAAATTTAACTTAAATGATGGTCTGAAAGAAAACATTATTTGGCTGAAAAATAATAGCATTTTTTATTAATATGAAAAAAAATATTTCTTTTTTAGAAAAAAAAGCACTCGAAGTAAGAAAAACTATAATAAATATGGCTTTTAAAGCGGGTACGGCCCATCTTAGTTCCAGTCTTTCTATTGTAGATATTCTGACGGTATTATATTGGGATACAATGAAAATAAGTCCTAGAAAACCAAAATTTCCAAACAGGGATAGATTCATTTTAAGTAAGGGGCATGGTGTGTCCGCATTGTATTCAACTTTATTTCATAGGGAATTTTTTTCCGATAAAATATTATGTACTTATTGTCAGGAAGGAAGTGAATTATTAGGTCACCCCGAATATGGTTCAGCAAGCGGAATCGAAGCAACCTCGGGAGCATTGGGTCATGGACTATCTATAGCAGCAGGATTTGCTCTTGTAGCAAAATTAGATAAAAAGAAATATCGTTCATTCATTATAATTTCCGATGGAGAATGTGACGAAGGTTCAATTTGGGAAGCGGCTCTTTTCTCCTCTCATCATAAACTGGACAATTTAATAGCAATAGTTGATTATAATAAATTTCAGGCATTTGGAAAAACTAATGAAGTTTTAACGTTGGAACCATTTGCCAAAAAATGGGAATCTTTTGGTTGGGGAGTAAAAGAAATTGACGGAAATAATATATTAGAGATTAAAAAAACATTAGATTTAATACCTTTCAACAAGGGTAAACCTTCAATAATAATTGCCCATACTATTGCAGGAAAAGGAGTATCATTTGCCGAGAACAAGTTGGAATGGCATTACAAAAATCTGGATAAATCTTTATTTGAACAAGCAATAAAAGAAATTGAAGAAAAAATATGAGATACGCTTTTGTAAATGAATTGATAAAAAGGGCTAAAAACAATAAGAATTTATATCTTTTGACAGCTGACTTAGGCTATACAGTATTTGAGAATTTTCAAAAAACATATCCCAAACAATTTATTAATGTTGGTATCGCGGAAGCAAATATGATGGGACTTGCAGCGGGTATGGCATTGTGTGGAAAAACCGTTTTTACATATTCAATATCAACGTTTGCAACACTACGTCCATATGAGCAAATAAGGAATGATATATGTTCCCACAATGCACATGTTATTATAGTTGGATCAGGAGCAGGATTATCATACTCTGATGGTGGTTTAACTCATCATGGGGTTCAGGACATTGCTTTAATGAGACTTCTTCCCAATATGACCGTTTTATGTCCGGCCGATCCAACAGAAGTATCATGGGCAGTAAGTGAAGCGATAAAATTAAAAGGACCGGTTTATATCCGTCTGGGGAAAAAAGGTGAACCTAATTTATACACAAATAATAAAAATATTAAATTGAAATTAGGACAGGGAAGTGAATTAAAAAAGGGCAAAGACATAGCGTTAATAGGAACAGGAAACATTGTATATAATGTGACAAAAGCAGCAGAAATATTAGAAAAAAAGGGTTTATCGACTGCAGTAATCAGCATGCATACGGTAAAACCAATTGATAAAAAAATTATTAAAGAATTATCAAAAAACGTTAAAATGATTATTACTGTCGAAGAACATAGTTTAATAGGCGGTTTAGGAGATGCAGTTTTAGATAATATAAATAATTTTTCAAATCATAAAATCCATTTTCTAAAAATTGGTTTAACGGATGAATTTGTAAAATGCGCCGGAACACACGATTTTTTAAGAAAAAAATATAATCTTAGTCCTGAAAAAATTGCACAAAAAGTCCTTAGTATTTATAAAAAAATTTAAAAATGTGAATATAAAAAGTTTAGCCTCTCCTAATTTGCATAAAATTGCTCTTACGCTTCTTCCATTAATTTCCTCTAAAAAAACTATCCTTGATGCTGGTGCAGGAGAAGGAGCTTTAAGTGGAGAACTAAAAAAAAGAGGATTTTTAGTATCTGCCTGTGATTTAAACTGTAAACAATTTAAAGTTTCGGAAATAACTTGTAAAAAAGTAGATCTCAATAAGGTACTTCCTTACGAGGACGAAACATTTGATTATCTAATAAGTATAGAAACAATAGAACATTTAGAAAATCCATGGAATTTTATTAGGGAATCAAAAAGGGTATTAAAAAATAAAGGACAATTAATAATCTCAACTCCTAACATCTCACACCTTTCATCAAGATTTTTTTATCTCTTTTTCGGTAGATTTATTCCTTTTTGGTCAGATAGATATATCGAAAGCAATTGGCATATTAACCCAATTTTTTCTTGGGAGCTAGACTTCATACTTAAAAAAAATGGTTTCAATATAATAAATAAAATATACAATGAAGGTAAATTATTTCCGATATTCAAACTATTTTTAAAGGACAGAAAAATATTTTTTGGAGAACCGGTAAGCGTTGACTATCTTCCTAAAAATAGTATTTTTGGGGAAAATTTAATAATTCAGAGCCAAAAAAAATAATATGAAAAAAAAATTACTTCTTAGTATTTGCATCCCAACCTATAATGGGCAGGATACTATAAAACAAGCCTTAGATAGCATTTTTTCGCAAAGCTATAAAAATTTTGAAATTATTATAAACGACGATTGTTCAAAAGATAATACGGAAAAAATCATAAAATCTTATAATAATAAAAATATCAGATTCTATAAAAATAAAAAGAATATAGGATATGGTGATAACCTTAACAATTTTAAAGCAAAAATAGTAGGTGACATTATGGTCCTAATGGCACAAGACGACATAATGCTAAAAAATGCTCTCTTAAAAATTTCTCAGGGTTTTGCACTAGACGATGATATTGGTGTTGTGACAAGACCTTATTATCAATTTGAATATGATCCGAAAATTCCGGTAAGATATTGGCCTCCTCCGAATCTCAAAAATAATTTAATAATTACAATAAATGATAAGAAAGAATTAATAGAAAGTGCTGTTACTTCAACGTATTTAGTTTCTTGCTTAGCCTTTAGAAAGAAATTCCTTGATATGCCTTTTTCTAGTCACGTATTTACTTCTCAAGCTTACCCTTTTTTTTCTATTTTTAAAAAACATAAAATATTATTTTTAAAAGACTATATAGTAGCAGTGGGCATTTATCAAAGTCAATGCCGGAATAAACCAAGCATCTATATTCCGTCACCGGTTGAAACTTGGATAAAAGTTTTTGAGATAACATTAAAAGAAAAACAATATGAAAATGCTAGAAAAATATGTCAGGATTTTGTTGCACAAAATTACGTAGGTTTAATACAGATAAAAAATTATGGCAGGATGAAAGATCTGATCAATGAAATTTTAATTCATATAAAATACCGCAAAAAAAGTTTAATTGATATAAGATTTTGGTTTTACTCTGTTATTTCATTAATCGTTCCGAGAAAAATTCTGATAAAATTAGTTGACTATTATAAAAGTAAAATTTTATCAAAAACAATTTCTAATAAAATAAAAATTGAAATGAGTAAATAATATGCCTAAAGCACAAAACGTTTTTGGTCCCATATTTAATTTTATTTTTAATATCTATACAAAAATTATTTGCAGAAAGTTTGGGAAAATTGGAAATGGTGTAAGTATTCGGCCTGTATTAAATACCACTAATCCGCAAAACATATTTTTGGGAAATGATGTTTCTATTGGGATTTTTAGTTGGGTAGATACCAATATTTCATTAAAAAAAAATCCAAAACTTATTATTGGAAACAGGGTTCATATTGGTGCTTTTGCCATGATCATTGCTGCAAATGAAATAAAAATTGGGAATAACGTATTGATGTCTGAAAGAGTAATCATTTTGGATCACATTCACGATTATAAAGATGTAAGTAAACCAATTATTGACCAACCGATAATTGATAAAGGTAAGATAACTATCGAAGATGAATGTTTTATTGGTGCAAACTCAATTATTATGGGAGGAGTAATTATTGGAAAGCATTCGGTAATTGGTGCAAATTCTGTAGTAACCCACAACGTAAGACCATTTACGGTTGTTGCGGGTTCTCCTGCAAAAGAAATAAAAATCTATGATTTAAAAAAAAGAAAATGGATTATTAATCCATAAAATAAAATATGAGTGAAACATTTAATAAAGATTATTTCGATGGAAAAAACAGTATTTATACTTCTTCCTATGATTATAAGATTAATAATATTAAGTATCTTTACTATAAAAAGATAACTCCGATAACTAATAAGAAATTGAAAAAACAATCAAAAGTTTTAGATGTCGGATGTGCTTTTGGAAATCTTCTTGAATTGCTGGATAAAGAAAATTTTAAAACATTTGGCATAGATATCTCAGAATATGCAGTAGATAAAGCAAAAAAAAATACAAAAGCAAATATCCTCATTGGAGATATTAATAAGGGACTTTCCTATAAGGACGATTTCTTTGATGCTGTATTTGCATTTGATATTATTGAACACTTAATTTCACCCTTTTTATTCTTACAGGAAATTAACAGAATTCTTAAAAAAGGTGGCTTGTTATTTCTTTATACTCCCAATATCGATTCTATTTTTGAAAAAATATTAAAGAAAAAGTGGTTTGGGTATATAGACAAATCTCATTTGCTGTTATTCAACAGAAAAAGTTTGAAATATTTACTTGATAAAACAAACTTCAGCATTATTAAAAACGAAACAATTAGTTTTATTCTACCCTCTACTTTAAGAAGCATATTCAAAAAGACCGATCTGGGAGGAAGCATATGGATGGTTGCGATAAAAAAATAGAAAAAATATTAATCGGTGTAAATATAAGAATGTACGAAGAACCGACTTCTGGAATCCAAAACTTCATTAAAGGAATTATCTCAGAGTTAATTAAAAACAAAAAATATAAATTTATTTTTTTTTCAACCGGAGATAAAAAAATCGAAAAAACAGGTCAGTATGTAAAAATCGACAGTAAATTAATAGATTCTGTAAAAAAAATTGATCCTAAATTGGTAAATATTTTATATGATAATATTTTAATATTAAAACAGATTAATAAATATCATCCAAAGATATTTTTCTCTCCTAGTTTCATTCTCCCAATTTATAAGCCAAAAAATACTTTTTATATAACAATGATACATGATTTAAGCTTTTTAAAATATAAACATAATCCCTTAAAGATATATATGAATTTAGTTATGTACATGAAAGCAGTAATGCCTTCAATACTAAAACGGACAGATGTAATTATTGTTCCCTCAAATTATGTAAAAGATGAATTAATAAAAGTTTATAAAGTATCGGAAAATAAGATAAAAGTAATCCGGGAAGGTAAAGATGAATATTATTTTGAAATAAAAAACGATTTGGAATTCTTAAAACTGACAAGCTTTTATAAAATTAGTAAAAATTTTTTACTAACAAATACCACCAATCAGGAAAGAAAAAACATATCGGGTTTAATACTGGCTTACAAAAATATTAGAAAAATAAAAGATTATCAACTGATAATAACTGGTCTTCTTCCAGAAAAAAATATTATAGAATTAAACAATTTAATTAAAAATCAGAATTTGGAAGATAGGATAAAATTCTTGGGATATGTTCCCCAAAAAGATCTTAGAATATTATACTCTTATGCCAAGCTTTTTATTTTCCCTTCTTTCGAAGAGGGTTTTGGATTGCCCTTATTAGAATCAATTTCATGTAATTGCTTACCAATATGTTCAAACACCGGGGCCTTACCTGAAATTATTAATAATAATAAATTAATGTTTGATCCAAAAAATATTAATAGTATGACAAAAAAAATTGATGAAATGCTGGATTTGGAATTAACAAAAATAAACAATTACAAAAAATATTTAAAAAATAATATTATAGAATTCACTTGGCAAAAATCATCGTCAGAATATATAAAAATATTTGATAGTCTTGTAAGCACGAATTTATGATAAGAATTCTAATATTTGATACGAACTTTGTTAAGGGTGTAAATCGTATTATTGTCTTAACAAAGATAAGATATTGGCAAAAACATGGTTGTCTGATAGATATTTTTTGTACAAAAGAAGGACAAAAATTTTATTCAAAAGAATTAAAAGATGTTAAATATATAACCGTGAATTTTATTTACAATGTAAATGGACCATACTCTCTTCCTTGGCAGCTAATAAAATTAACACTCAAATCATTAAAAAAAATTAATAACGTAATTGGAATTTACGATATAGTCTATTCTCAGTCGTCAGTAATAGATTTTTTAATCATACCTTGGTTAATAAGGAAGAAAGATAAAAAAATAAAATGGTTTGTTATGGTTGACAATATAGTCCCATCTCCAAATAAAAGACCAGGACCTTTTATTCAAAAATTAATCCCATTTATAGCTTTTAAAATAGGTAATTGTTTATTAAATTCATCTGATGGAATATTTGTAGTAACCGACTTTCTGAAACATTATTATTTAAATTTAAAAATGAAAAAAGTAATTAAAACAAGCAACGGTTATGGGATAGATAAAGAAATATTTACCGGAACAATCAATCTAAAAACACCAAAAACAAATGCGCTTTATTGCGGACGAATTCATCATGCAAAGGGGATAATAGACATGGTTGAAGTTGTAAATCTTGTTGCATCATCAAATCAGAATTTTAAGATTGGGATATTGGGTGATGGCGATGCTGAAACCAAAAAATTGTTCTATGAAAAAATAAAAAAGTATAATTTAGAAAGAAATTTTATTCATTTAGGATATAAAACGGGAAAAGAAAAAGGAGATATTTATCGAAATTCTGATTTTTTTCTGTTTTTAAGCTACGATGAAGGTTGTCCGCATGCTGTAATTGAAGCTCTAGCATGTAATAAACTGGTTCTTGCATACAATCTTCCGATTTATAATGAAATATTTCTTAAATATATACAAACAAAACAAATGATTTTGTTTGAAAAAAAAGATTACAAAAATATTGCAAATTTTATAATTAACAAAATCCAAATTGACAAATTCCATTTTTATAATAAACTAGATGACTATAGCTGGGATATTATTTCAAAAAAAGAATTAGATAATTTTAAAAATGAAATCAAAAACAATAACAATATCCATAATAACAGTAACCCATAACTGTGAAAAATTTATTGATAAATATTTTTTATCAATATTAAATCAAAATTTTATCGAATTAGAAATAATAATCATTGATTCTCAATCAGAAGAAAATACAATTAAATTTATAGAAAAATATAAAAACAAATATAAGAACATTATAGAAATAAAATTATTTAAATACCCCGAAAATATCGGATATGCAAAAGGAACAAACAAAGGTGTTGAAAGGGCAACGGGAAAGTACGTATTTATATTGGGACCGGATACAAAACTTGATAAAAATTGTCTTATAAATATTGTAAAAGCCGTAAAAAAAATAAAAATTGAAGATTTTATATTGATATGCCGGCAAAAAAATTATGAGACGGGAGAATTTTTAATTGATGGAGTGTGCACGGATATTTTTCAATTTCCTTATAAAATTTATAATTCTGATTTTCCAAACAATACAAAACCTCCATTCTATTGCGATGGCACCGCGATTGTTTTACCAAAAAAAACTTTTATAAAGTTAGGTAATTACGATGAAGAATTATATGTATTTTGCGACGATATAGATCTGTCTTGGAAAGCACATTTAATGAAAATACCCTTAATGAATGTTCCCAATGCCGTTGTTTTTCATTTCGGGGGAGGAGCAATCAAAGGAGGAATAAGAAAAAAACAAAAATATGAAACAACTTATCAAAGAAGATACTTGGGTGAAAAAAATACAATTAGAAATTTTTTAAAAAATTATTCATTTTTAACTCTTATTTGGATTTTACCAATTTATTTATTGATTAACATAGTAGAAATACTTATTTTTACATTATTTGGAAGGTTTAAAGTTGCATATCAATATTTTAAAGCTTGGAATTGGAACCTTAGTAATATAAGATCAACAATCAATAAAAGAAATTGGATTCAATCAAGAAGAAAAATTACGGATATAGAATTACTAAAAAAACTTTACTTTGGAAGTGGTAAATTTAATGCTTTTATCAGTATTAAGATACCAACATTTGAATAAAATGATTAAAAAAATTATTAAAATTATTATAAAAAATAAAATATTTATTATTCCTTTAGTTTTATTAATCTTTTTTATTGGTTCAATTTGGGATAGAAATTATTATATTGGCGGGGATATCATTTTCCCTTTAAATCCTAAAAATAATATTTTAAAATCAATCTATTTGTGGGAAGAGCAAAATGATGGTTTTAGTTTCTTTAAGTATATGCTCTTTTGCTGGCAGTTTATTTTTTACATTTTTTCGCTCATAAATATTCCCTCGGATATTATTATTAAAATATTCATTGTTTTACTATATATTCTAGGTTTTATATCAACTGCCCTGCTATATAAAATAATATTTAAAAATACAAAATATGATAATAATTTTTTTGCTGTCTTATGCGCTGTAATATTTTTTCTTAACCCCTCGGCCATACTCATATTGGTCGGATCAACTCCACTTTATGGATTCCCAATATGCTTATATCTATTAGTTAAATTTATTGATTCAAAAAAAATATTATTTGCTGTTTTATTTTCATTTTTCTTAAATCTAACATTTTTGGGAGATCTTCCTCAGGCTAAATTACCATTAATTTTTATATTAAGTTCAATTTTTATATTAATAATTTATGGTCTAATAAGAAATAATTCCTTGGTTTATTTAATTAAACAAATATTATTATTATCTATAATTACTTTATTATTGAATGCTTTTGTTTTTATTCCTTTTTTAAATGATGCGTTTGGAAAACAGGAAATTTATAAATATTATACTCAAAACGTAACTGTTTATGATGGAAATGCAGATTTATATTCGGCGACTGTCCCATACATAATGAGATTTTATAATCTAAATCTGGTTAATACCTCTTCAAAAACCGGATTATTTTTATCCAGTAAATCTTTTATCATTTGGTCTTTTTTCCTATGGTTCATTATTTTATTAAATTTAATTTTTATTAAAGAAAAAAAAGATAAAATTATTTTATATCCTCTGTTATTTTTTCTCATTATTTTTATTTTTTTTGCAAAAGGTCCTAATTCACCATTTGGAGATGTATATCGGTATTTATTATTTAATGTACCGGTTTTTAAAATATTCAGAACGACAGCAACAGTTATAATCGGAGGTATAATATTTTTTTCTTTTTTAGTTACACTTTCACTCTTTCAGCTTCTAAGGAAAAAAATATTTTTGATTTTTATTATATTGGTAATACAGTTAATAATTTTTAGACCCATATATCTCGGTTATAAACTGTTTGATCTTTCTGGCAATAAAACAAAAAAAGGAATTGCTATTCCGGGTGAGTATTTCAAATTTGGTAAATTTTTAGACGAGAATATAAATGAAGGAAAAATTCTTGTTTTACCGTTTGATAACGGTTATATAGAAAAAAAATGGGGTTACAGCGGACAATCTCCATTAAGCTGGATAACCAAAAAACATCTTGTTAGAGAAGGCATAAAAGGAATAGAAAATATTAATAACGCCTCAGAAAAAGAAATCTGTCTTGCACTCTCATTGCACAATTTAGGTTATATCGTTTTTGAAAAAGATACAAAAAATAACTCTATATCAATAGAGGAAGATAGGGTAACAGATAAAAAAATAATTGATAATAGTTTTTTTAAATTATTAAAAACAAAAAGCGAATGCTATTTACCCGTATTTTATATTCCGAATAAAATAATAAAATATCAGGGTGAAAAAAAGTCAATTTTTGAAATAGCCGATATTTTAGATATAAATAAAAATAATTTTTCTATAATCGAAAAAGACAATAAAATAGATTTTCTTTCATCAAATCATGATGATTTTAATAATATTCTTGCCAATTCATATTTAATTATTAGCTCAAATTATCAAAATAATTTAAACCTTGTTAATACAAATTATCAAAGAGTTGATTTTGGAGAAAGAAACCAGGATATTTTTTATCCTTACGTAAGAATAAACCCAAATTCATTTATTTATCCATTTATATTACAGAAAGAGCAAGTCAAAGATAATGATTTAATTCTGGATAAACAAAAAAAATATATAAACCAACTTTTCTTAGCATCAAAAAGAATTAGTGAAATAGAAAAGTGGGGGATTGAAAATGGTCAAAAAAAATTAATTGTAGAAAAATATAAAGAAAGTATGAATAAAGCAATAGATATTGTAGTGAAAAATAATTCAAACTACATAAACGATCTTGAAATAATTTCAGAGCATCTGAATGGTCACAGATTGAAAATTAGAGAAATGGGAATAAATAATAGTTGGAATTACCAAGATAAAAATTTATGGACAGATATTTATTTTGAATTAAGAAAAAGACTCTTTACTTTGAAAAAGGATGTAGATTACTATAATTTGTCATACGGACAGCATATTCCTGAAAATGGTAATTATGAAATCTACCTTAAGGATGAAAACATTATTAATAATATAGAATTATATAAAAATTCAAGGTTGTTGATCGATAATAATCTTCAAGACATGTCAGGACTTACTAATAAAAATAAAAAAGTGGCATTATTAGGAAAATATAATTTTAAAAAAGGAGATATAAAATTAAATTTTAATTTCAGCAAAAAAAACATAATAGATGAACAGTGGAAAATAAATGACCCTTCAAATAATGATAAAAAAGAGTTTAAAGTAAATCTCGTCGGAAATTATTTTTACCAGGTAAAAGATGCGTGGGACAGTAATAGTATATATACACTAAATATTAATTATGAAGGAGATAAAAATTCAAAGTTTGGTATTACTATTTATGAAGTTAAAGATATTATTAATGACGAAGGAAATGAAGAACGATTAACCTCAATTATCTCAAGAGAAGAATTATCTATACGTTCAAAAAGAACTGGAAAATACGAAGCTTTGATAAAAAGCAATCCAAAATCAAAATATTTTGAAATATATATAGAATATCTTTCTGGAGAAATTAAACTAACCGATATAAAAATGAATAAAGTATTTACTCCGGAGATTTTACTTAAAAAAACAATAGATGACAATAAACAAAAACTCAATCAAAAAGAAAGTATCAATTTTTTAAAAATTAATCCCACTAAATATATAGTAAAAATAAATAATATTAAAGAACCGTTCATCTTTGTCTTTTCGGAAAATTATAATCCGGGTTGGAAAGTGAATTTTGTTAAAAAGGATAAAAACAATATAATTACAAATTATTTTTTAAAGAGATATTCCGATTTTATTAAAATAATAATTGGAGAAAAAAATATTATTAATGAAAAAAATCACTTTATTATTAATGGATACGCGAATGGTTGGTACATTGATAAAGATAATATAAGTAAACTAAATGACCGTTCAATGATTATTGAATATGCACCCCAAAGATATTTTTATATCGGAGTTATAATAACAATAATTACAATGTTTTTTATTATTTTATTTAAAATAAAAAAAAATAAATGAAAATTTCAATAAGTAAAAATATAAAAAAGAGGAAAACCCTTTTTTTCATAGCAGGAATAATTTTTTCAATTCTAATTTTTACATTATTCGAGCACCTACCCGATATTCCATTGGCTTTATTAATAATATATTGGATTATGATAAGCTTGATCTTTAAGTTGCGGGAAAATATTTTTTTTATTGTTTCTTTAATCTTGTTATTTTTTTGCCCTTTTTTTATTATAAAAAACAATCAAGTTATTGCAGATAAATTTGCTGTCTGGAGTTTGCTATCTATAATTATTGGAATATTTAGTTGGGCAATGTCTATTATAATTTCAAAAAATAAATAGATGTTTTTTTTAATTATCATAATAATTACTATTCTGACCGTGTATAAATCATGGCTGGGAATAAACCCTATTTCCAGTGGTGATTTAAGTTTTTTTTATAAAGAGCAAATAACTGAATATATAAATTTACCTTTTTATTGGGAAACTTTTAGAAATGTTGGTTTGGGGGGGAGGTCTTTTCTTCATTTGGGAGTGTATTTATACAATCTTCCTTTAGGATTATTGGGAAAATATTTTTCTTATGGCGTATCTGAAAGAATTGTTTGGTTTTTTCCAATACTAATAATTGGCTTTATATCTCCTTTAGTAATGGCAAAAGAACTAAATCTCTTTTCTAAAAAAATATTTCCTCTTTGTTCTTTTATTTTTTTACTCAATACATATTTTTTAATGATAGTATCAGGTGGTCAGCTTACAATTATGCTTGGGTATGTATTTGTTCCTTTGGCAATAGCATTAATAGTTGGAATTTTTAACAATTTTAAATTATATAAAGTCATTTTCTTTTCATTAATTTTTTCTTTGATTGTAGCTTGGGATTTTAGGATAGCATATATATTTCTAATATTTATTACTCTATATTTATTTTGGGAATTAATTTTTGCCAATCCTTCGATAAAAAGAATAGAAATTATTAAAAAAGCAATTTACACAACAATAATAACATCTATAATTACGCTTGGAACCCATTCTTATTGGATAATTCCATTTGTAATATATTTCAAAAATCCCGTAGCATCATTAAGCAGCGCATATACCACCAATGAAGCTGTACGTTTTTTCTCATTTGCTGATTTTTCTCATACATTTTCCCTGCTTCATCCTAACTGGCCGGAAAATATTTTTGGAAAAACTTATTTTCTTCAACCTGAGTTTTTACTAATCCCAATAATAGCTTTTCTATCACTGTTGTTAATTGGTTGTATAAAAGAAAAAAACAATCTGGTTAAAAAAAATATCCTCTTTTTTTCGATTATAGGTATTATTGGGGCTTTCTTGGCAAAGGGTACAAACGGACCTTTTGGCTTGTTTTATAATTTACTTTTTTCTTATTTTCCCGGATTTATAATGTTTCGTGATCCGACAAAATGGTATCTGTTGATAATAATTTCCTACATCATTCTAATTCCATTTACGGTAGATAAAGCTATAAAAATATTAAAAGAGAGTAAGAAATATAAATTTTTTTCTTTGCTAATTTTACCTTTTGTTTTTATTTATTTTGTTTTGTTGATACGGCCGGCAATTGAAGGTAATTTGAGGGGGACATTAACTTCCGTTAATGTACCACAAGATTATTTAAATTTTAAAAAAAATATTTATGGAAATCCTGATTTTTTTAGAACATTCTGGATTCCTACAACGCAAAGATTCAGTTATTACGATTTTAACCATCCGGCAATGTCAGCACAGGATTATTTTAATACAAATGATCCGGTAAAAACTTTAAAATTACTAAGTAGAAATGGTCAGGAAGAAGAGCTTTCTCGTTTGGGTGTGAAATATATTGTTATTCCATTTGATTCTGAAAGAAATATTTTTTTAACAGATAGAAAATATGACCCAAAAAAACGTTTAGACTTAGAAAAAAATATAGAAAAAATCAGTTGGATAAAAAATAAAAAAAGGTTTGGGGGAATTACCTATTTCGAATTGGAAAAACCAAAAAACCATTTTTGGGTTGATAACGCATCGTTGATGTCATATAAAATGATAAATCCGACAAAATATCTTTTGCAGGGAAAATCTTTGGTAAATACTAAAATAATATTTTCTGAATTTTATGATCCATTATGGACTTTGACAATTAATAATAATGTAATTAGCTCTAATAAAATATTTGGAAATATAAATAGCTTTACTATTCGAAATAAAGGCGAATGGGAAGCAGCCGTAGAGTTTACTCCCCAAAAAAAAGCGGTTTTATGGTTGGGAATTAGTATGGGTATATTTTTTCTATCTGTTTTGTTGCTAATTTTTACGTTTTATAAAAAAATATGAAAATTCAGGATATAATCTTTATTATTAGTTTGATTTTTATCATATATAAAAATAATTCAAAATTAACAATCATTCTTGGACTGGTAACCATTAGCATGGCAATTCCTCTTTTTGCAAAATGGATTTTTTTTACAGCAGAACGGTTTACTTGGTATGCAGCTGCATTTTTTCTCCTTGCGATTGTACAAATTATTAAGAAAAAATAAGAACTTCATAATTTAAGAAATCCCTTGTGATACAATAAAATTACATATATTGTTATATGTATCCTATGAAAAATTGTTTAATTAGCGGAGGAGCAGGTTTTATCGGTTCGCACTTAGCAGAAAGATTAGTACAAGAAAAAAATAATGTCATAATTGTGGATAACTTTTCAAGCGGGAATATTAATAATCTGGAAAAAGTAAAAAATAAAATAAAAATTGTAAGGTTGGATATAAGAAACGATAAAAAAATTGATGATATATTAAAAAATATTGATGTTATTTTTCATCTTGCAGCAATTGTATCCGTTCAAGAATCTATAAAGAATCCAAAAGAAACTTTTGAAGTTAATTTAAACGGAACAATAAATCTTTTGGAGGGAATGAAAAAAAATAGTATACCCAAAATAATATTTGCTTCTTCATCGGCTGTGTATGGTAATGTTAATAAAAATAATATTTGTGAGAAAGATAATATCTCCCCAATTTCTCCTTATGGGCTCTCAAAATATTTAGCTGAAGAAATTATTAGGATTTATCAAAGATTATCAATGATAAATGCTACTTGTTTAAGATTTTTTAATGTTTACGGTCAAAGACAAGACGGAAAGTCTCCATATTCAGGAGTAATTTCAAAATTTATAGAAAAAATAAAAAATAATAAAAGACCGGAAATATATGGAAATGGTAATCAGACAAGAGATTTTGTATACGTAGAAGATATTGTAAATGCTTTGATTAATGCAATGTCTTTTGATGATAAAAAAAACCGCATACTAAATATTGGTACCGGTAAAACAATATCAATCAATGATCTTTATAAAATCATTATTAATTTATTACCACAAATTAATGGTCAAAAAAAACCGGAACCCATTTATTTACCGGCAAGAGAAGGAGATATAATTTATTCTGGTGCAGATATTAGAAAAGCAGTTTCTGATTTAAATTACCATCCAAAATTTTCGGTTTTTGATGGTCTTAAAAAATATTTAAATAATTTAAGTTACTAAAATGAAAATTGGAATTGATATTAGCCAAGTGATTTTTTTTGGAACCGGTGTTGGTAATTACACCGAAAATCTCGTAAAAAGTTTATTGGAGAATAAAAACAACCATGAATTTGTGATATTTGGTAGCTCTTTACGAAGAAAAAATGATTTAATAAAATTTTGGAATACTATAAATATTGTTAATTCTGCAAAAAACAAATTTATATCATGCCCTCCTTTGTTGTTAGAATTATTATGGAATAGGGTCCATTCTTGTAAAATTGAAAATATAACCGGAAAAATAGACCTTTTTCATACCTCTGATTGGTTAGAACCGCCAAGCAACTGTCCAAAAGTTACTACTATTCACGATCTTGTTGTGCTTAAATTTCCGGACAATCTTCATCCTAGAATTAAAAATAACCAAATAAGACGTCTAAATTGGGTAAAAAAAGAAGATAAAAAAATTATTACTGATTCATATGCAACAAAGCAGGATATTATTGATCTGTTAAAAATTCCGGAGGAAAAAATTAAAGTAGTATATCTTGCTCCCAGAAAAGAGTTTAAAAGGGAAAACATGGTGTTAAAAGAAGAGGTAATAAAAGAAAAATATGGTTTAATAAAACCCTATTTTCTTTCGGTGGGAACAAGAGAGCCAAGGAAAAATTTAAAAAATGCAGTTATTGCATATAATAATTTTTCTAAAAAAAATCAAATCCAATATGTAATAGCCGGTAACTTTGGCTGGGGAAAAGATATAACTCCCAATGGAAATATAAAACTTATAGGTTACGTGCCAAATGATGAACTAGCGCTTTTATATCAGGGAGCGGTATGTTTAATTTACCCAAGTTTATACGAAGGATTTGGTTTACCTGTTTTAGAAGCCCAGAGTATGGGTTGTCCCGTTATTTCTTCCGATAAGGGAAGCCTTAAAGAAGTATTGGGAAAAAGTGCTTTGATTGTCAAAGATCCGAACAATCCGGAGAAAATCACCGAAGCAATGGAAGAAATTTATTCAATCTACGAAACAAACAAATACGATAAAATGATACAAGACGGAATTGAATTTTCAAAAAATTTTTCCTGGGATAAAACGGTAAAAAAAACCTTAGAAATATATAAGGAGGTAGTAGAGAACAATAATTAGTATTTCTTACTAACTTGTTTCTTGCTACCTTGTTAATTGTGATAATTGGAATAGATGGTAATGAGGCAAATATCAAAAATCGTGTTGGTTCAAACACTTATGCTTTTAATGTCCTTTGTGGACTTGAAAAAAATAAAGTTATAAATCAACAATACGAGATTTTTTTAAGAGACCAACCCTTATCAGACATGCCTAAAGAAAGAAATGGATGGAAATATAATGTTTTTGGACCCAAAAGGTTATGGACTCAATTTGCCTTACCATTAAACCTATTTCTTAACAAGAAAAAACCCGATGTTTTTTATTCACCGGGACATTATGCTCCGAGATTTTCACAAATCCCAAGTATTATCACCATTTTAGATACATCCTACCTGCTATTTCCGAAGCTATTTAGACTCAGAGATCTTATTCAATTAAAATCATGGTCATCTTATGGGATTAAAAATGCAAAAAAGATTATTGCAATCAGCAATTCGACAAAAAATGATATAATAAAATACTACAGGGTAAAAGAGAATAAAATAGAGATAATTTACCCGGGATACGATAAGGATCGTTATTATTATGATTTAGATTCTTCTATAGTTCAAAAAACACTGGACAAATATAAAATTAAAAAACCGTATATTTTATTTGTGGGTACTATCCAGCCAAGGAAAAATTTATCCGGGCTAATAGAAGCATTTAATATTTTAAACAAAAGTATAAAAGATATAAATCTTGTAATTGCGGGAAAAACAGGTTGGCTTTATAAAGATATCATAAGTAAAATACATCAAAATAAAGAAGGTAACATTTTATTAACCGGTTTTGTTGATAATAATGATTTACCGTATTTATATAAAGGTGCTTTATGTTATGTTTTACCATCTTTATATGAGGGATTTGGAATTCCAGTACTTGAAGCAATGGCGGTAGGTTGTCCGGTAATAGTTTCAAATAATAGTAGTTTACCCGAAATAGTCGAAGATGGAGGAATACTAATAAATCCAGAAAAGAAAGAAAGCATAACCGATGGATTATACAATATAATCAATATGGACAATAAAACAAAAGAAAGCTTAATAAATAAAGGACTTACAAGGGTTAAAAAATTTTCCTGGGAAAATTGCTTAGAAAGAATTCAAAATGTAATAAAGGAGGTTTGTTATGAGAATAATAATTGATTTTTGGGTTTTTTTGGCAACATTAACTGGTCTCATTCCGTCTCATAGGATTCGTCTTTTTTTATACAGAACTCTCTTTAGAATAAAAATTGGACATCAATCTTATATTCATTGGCTGGCTAGATTTAATAATCCAAGTGGTATTGAAATAGGAAATAACTGTGTAATCGGAAACGATGCTTTTCTTGATGGAAGATACCCAAATAATAATCCGAAAGAAAAAAGTTATTTTAAAAGATTTATTGATCCGTCATATCGTCCGTTAAAAATAGGAAATAATGTCAGCATGGGAGGAGAAGTAAGAATATTTACGATGGAACACGATATAAATGATCCCAATTTTAAAGAAATTGGTGCTCCTGTTGTGATTGATGATTATGTTGTTATTGGTACAAGAGTGACAATATTGCCAGGTGTTCACATAGGACAGGGTGCTGTTATTGCTTCTGGTGCAGTGGTTACAAAAGATATTGCTCCGCTAAATGTCGTTGGGGGTATACCTGCAGTATTTATTAAAAAAAGAAATCCTGATTTAAAATACAAACTTAACTTTGCTCGTCTATTTCAATAATTTTTATGATTAAAATCTCAATTATAATTGTTAATTATAATACAAGTGATTTGTTAAATAACTGTCTACTTTCCATAAAAAAAAATTCCGGCAATCTATTTATAGACAACAACATAGAAATAATTGTAATTGATAATGGTTCATCAGATGAAAGTTTAACAATGCTAAACAAAAACTTTCCGGAAGTAAGTATTATTAAAAATAATCTGAATATTGGTTTTGGATCTGCAAATAATCAAGGTATAAAAAAAACAAAGGGTGAGTATGTATTGATGCTTAATTCAGATATCGAAGTTTTAGACAATGGAATTATAAAAATCATGGACTTTATTGTTAATAATAAAAAAGCTGATTTTGTTGGAGGAAAGCTTTACGATTTGGACGGAAAAAAACAAGCTTCATGTGGACCATTTTATTCACTACCGGTAATTTTTGCACTGCTTTTTCTAAAAGGAGATAAGCTATTTATCACAAGATACTCTCCTGAAAAAAATCGTGAAGTTGATTGGGTTTCTGGTGCTTGTTTGTTGGGAAAAAAAGAAACATTTAATAAAGTTGGTTTATTTGATGAAAAAATATTTATGTATATGGATGATATTGAATATTTATATCGGGCAAGAAACCTGGGTTTAAACGCATTTTTTTGTAAAGATGCAAAATTTATTCATATTGGGAGCGGAAGTAGTATTGGGAAAACCAATCCAATTATTAATATTTACAAGGGATTGATATATTTTTATAAAAAATACAAATCACCTCAAGAATTAGCACTATTGAAAATTATGTTAAAATTAAAAGCAAATATTGTTATCATGTTGGGAAAATTAACAAACAACGGTTTGGTTGTAAAAACATATGAGAAAGCTCTTGGCTTGGTTTGATCATAATTTATTAAAAATAATCATAGGGTTTTTAATTGCCTTTATCCCTTTATGGCCAAAATTACCCCTATTTAAGGTTCCTCATACATGGGTGTACATCAGACTGGAAGATATCTTTATAGCAATTGCATTTTTTTGGTGGGGAATTTGTTTGCTGCAAAAAAAAGCAACATTGAAAACTCCTTTAACTTTTCCGATAATCCTTTATTGGATAATTGGTGGATTTTCCCTTGTCTTTACTTTAATATTCACCGCAAAACACTTAGCAAATTTTTTCCCAAATGTTGCAATATTCCACTATCTAAGAAGAATTGAATACTTGGGAATATTTTTTGTTGCCTTTTCTTCGGTTAAATCTAAAAAAGACTTAGCTTATTACATTGGAATTATCATCGTTACAATTTTATTGGTTGTTTCTTATGGAGTGGGACAAAAAGTTATTGGTCTTCCTGCCTATTTAACCATGAACGAAGAATTTGCCAAAGGAATTCCTCTAAGACTTGCAAGCAACTCTCGTCTTACTTCAACATTTGGTGGTCATTATGATCTTGCTGCATATCTTGTTTTGATGCTTGCTTTTTTGACAGCAGTATTTTTTGGCATAAAAAATATTTTTGGAAAAATAATTATTTCTATTAGTTTTCTTTCATCTTTATTGCTGCTTCTTTGGACCGCATCGAGAGTATCTTTTATTGTTTACTTAATTGCAGTTAGTCTTTCATTGTGGTGGTCTAAAAAAAAGATACTTATTATTCCTGTTATTTTCTTAAGCATTTTTATGATGACATTTGTCAGCGGAGCATCAGAAAGATTTCTGAAAACATTTAGGGTGAGACAGATTGTTTATGATGTGGCAACGGGTAGACCCATCGCTACTCTTGAGGATATCCCGGGAGGAAGCATAGAAAAAGATAAAAAAATATATGTCCCCATCACTACGGATACTCAAGAAAATCTGCCAGTTGGATCTGGATTTATAGGCTTACCAACAAGCTTAGGAAAAGATTCGGAAGCAACTTCCATAGCAATGATAAAAAAACCTGTTCCTCAGTCATTAAAAATGTCAACCATTTCTGCTGAAATTGCAACAATTTCTGGAAGTTTTTTAATTCAAAAAGCTCTTGTTTACGATATTTCATTCACAACAAGATTCCAAGGTGAATGGCCAAGAGCCATAGAAGCATTTAATAGAAATATCTTATTTGGATCTGGTTATTCTTCTGTAAGTCTGGCAACTGACAATGATTATTTAAGATTGTTAGCAGAGACTGGAATATTGGGGGCAATTCCATTCTTTCTAATTTTTATCTTTGGAGGAATTTTTCTTTCCAAATCAATTAAGAAAGAAAACAATTCATTAATAAAAAGCGCAGGAATAGGTTTGGCGGGAGGAGTTAGCGGTTTATTAATTAATGCAGTTTTAATTGACATATTTGAGGCCTCAAAAGTTGCACTATCTCTTTGGATGCTAACAGGAATTGTAATGGGTAGTTTATATTTGGATTTTGCCGAGAAAATAAATTATAAAGATGAATTAATAAAAATATTAAAAACTAATATTTTTGCTTTAATAATAATTATCATTGCGTTCATACCCATTATTTCAACTGCCTTTTCAATATATTTTGTTGGTGATGATTTTACTTGGATAAGATGGGTTAGCGATATTCAAATGAATGAAATTTACCAATTTTTTACACAAACCGGAGGATTTTTTTATCGCCCCCTCGCTAAATTATTTTATTTTACATTTTATAATATTTTCTGGTTACAACAAGAAGGGTACCGTTTGGCGGGATTCTCCTTCCATATATTCGTAACCTTTTTGCTGTATTTGATATTAAAGAAGTTTTCAAATAGACTGTTTGCTTATCTGGGGTCTTTAACGTTTTTAGTTTTAGCAATACATAGCGAATCACTATTTTGGACGGCAGCGGGGGCAGAATTATTAGCTCCTCTTTTTGCCCTGTTTTCTTTCTATCTTTATATAAATAACCGCAAGGCACTATCATCAATTTTATTATTTTTCTCGCTTCTTGGTCACGAAAGCATGATTGTTTTTCCAATAATATTAATTTTTTACGACTTGTGTTTTAAAAGGAAAATTGAATACAAAGTTTATTTATTAAATTTAATTTTAATATTTTTTTATCTGGAACTCCGTTTTTTATCGGGATCACATTGGTTAAATGGAGATTATTCATACAATCTAAGAAATTTTCCTTTGAACTTTTTTGGTAATTCATTTTCTTACTTGTTTGGAATATTGGGAGGCCCAAGAATTCTATTATTATTTAATAATGTAAGACAAGTTTTAAGAGAAGAAAAGCTTATTGCATGGTTAATACTTGGTGTTATCACCGTTTTTTGCGTTATTATAATAATAAAGAAAAAGATAAATAAGAATACTATTTATAATAATCCCATGTCTTTTTTCTCTTTTGGGGCTTTTATAATTAGTCTTATGCCATTTATTGGTCTTGGAAATACAAGTGAGAGATATGCATACTTTCCTTCAGTGTGGTTGATAATTTTCCTTATTAGCTTATATATTTCTTTGTCAAAAAGAAAAAATCTTATTTCATATGTATTTATTGGTGTTCTGTCAGCATTTCTGATAGTAATAAACATAATAGAATTAAAAAGATCCGAAAAAGAATGGGTTAGGGCAGGAAATATAACATACGCTTCACTTGCAGCCATTAGAAACAGTTACTTACCTCTTCCAAAGAACACTACCCTATATGTAAATAACTTGCCCATTCGTTTGGGTCGAGCTTGGATTTTTCCGGTTGGATTTGAAGATGGACTTTGGATGACATTTCACGACGATTCGTTAAGAATTGAAAAAATAGGATCAATTGAAGAAGGCTTATTGCTTCAAAAGAAAAATCCAAAATCGCACGTTATTACATTCGAAGACTACGAAATTAAAGAAGTTAGATAAAACACTTCTTTTTCTTATTTTAATTTGTTCTTTCTTTATTTTTATTTTTTTAAATCTTGCATTTGCAAAATTTGACGGTTTTTTTACGGGTTTTAGGGATTTGGGAATATATGATCAGGCAATTTGGAATACTATAAATGGAAAATTATTTCATTCATCTTTAGATTTTTTATCGAATGCTAAAAGTAATTTAATAGCCCAGCATGGAGAGATTGTAATTCTTCCGTTATCCTTTTTCTATTTAGTTTATCCCAATCCGAAAATACTTATCTTTCTGCAGGTTGTAACTGTATTATCCTCCTCTATCCCTTTGTATCTTATTGCGAAAAAAAAATTAAATAACAAAATAGTTTCTTTAATTATTGCAATTGTATTTTTACTTTATCCGCCTCTGGAATGGGCAATACTTTTTGAATTTAATCCTATTAACTTAGTTGTCCCGAGTTTAATATGGGGGTATTTCTTTTTAATAAATGGAAGAAAAATTTTATTTATAATATTACTTATTTTTGCACTTTCATGTAAAGAAATTGTTTCTGTTTCGGGGATTTTATTGGGTATAATTCTTTGCAGAGAAAAAACATATAAAAAAATTGGATTAATTACAATAGTTGTTTCTTTAATCTGGTTAATTCTGATAATCGGAATTATTATTCCTTCATTGAATAATAATTCTGTCCATCCGCTTTTGCCATATTTTTCTGATAGCAATAATACTACTTATGAGGGTTTTTTTGAGAATTTAAAAACCAATTTTATTAATAAAATATTTAATAAAGATAATTTTAGATTAATTATTCAACTATTATTTCCGATTGGTTTTTTGCCACTGCTTAGTCCATTGTGGTTAGTTCCAATTATTCCTTATTTATCTCTTCTGTTAATAGCAATTAAACCCGAAATGAAACTTATAAATTTTCATTATTCGAGTTTAATAACAGTTTTTTTGTTTTTTTCCTTAATCGAATCGTTTTTGCTGATCAAAAAAAACAAGAAGTTAAGTTATTTGGTTGTTGTGATAATTTTTATTTTATCAATATTATCAAATTATCTATATAGCCCCTCACCGCTATCGAGACGCTTTGAAAAACCTCCATATTTGTCTTATGAAAAAATAACAAAAATTACCTCTGTTCTTAATAAAATTTCTAAAAATAAATCTATAACCATCACCCAAAGACTGGGTTCACATCTTTCACAGAGAGAAAATGTATATATTTTTCCTGATAATATATTTTCATCTGATTATGTTGTATTGGATACTATTAATTTTCCAAAAAGACCATGGCTGATTGCAGTTTATCAGGAAGAAAGATTAGGGGTAATAAAAAAAGTAAACGAATTGGAAAAGAGTAATAATTACTATAAATACTACAAAGATGAAAATTTAGCCATTTTTATTAAAAAGTAAATCTTTGCAAAAAATAATAGAAAAAGAGATAATATTGTAAACAAGATTATGAAGAAAAATTCAACTAAGATCTTATTGATTATTATCTTATTGGCTTTGGGACTAAGATTCTACAAAATTGAAGGTCCTATTGCAGATTGGCATTCCTGGCGTCAAGCAGATACCTCTGCGGTCTCAAGAAATTTTATCAAATCTGGATTTGACTTTTTACATCCCCGCTTTGATGATTTATCAAATATTCCGTCCGGAAAAGATAATCCTAACGGATATCGGTTTGTAGAGTTCCCAATTTACAATACTGTTACTGCCACATCTTATAGAGTTTTTCCGGTAATTAGTATCGAAATTTGGGGAAGACTTCTTTCAATTTTTGCTTCATTAGGCACTTTAATTTTTTTATATCTTCTTGCAAAAAAATATCTGGGAGAGCAAACAGCTCTTTTTTCAGCCTTCTTTTTCGCTTTTCTTCCGTATAATATTTATTATTCCAGGGTAATCCTTCCCGAACCATTCTTGGTCTTTACTTCAATTGGTGGTATCTACTTTTTAGATAAATGGTTAGAGAATAATAAAATATTTTTTTGGGTGTTATCTATTACTTTTTCGATATTGGCTTTATTAATAAAGGTGTACGCTGTATTTTTTTGGCCTGTGATCATCTATTTGCTTTACAAAAAATTTAAGTTCAAAGCACTCATTAATCCTTTAGTAATTTTTTATTTTTTCCTTTCCTTTCTTCCGATTTTTCTCTGGAGGGATTGGATGTTGAAATTTCCGGAAGGCATCCCGGCGTCTGATTGGTTATTCAACGGCGGAAACATTCGTTTTCGTCCGGCATTTTTTCGCTGGATTTTTTATGAGAGATTAACAAAATTAGTTTTGGGATTTACCTTGTTACCATTCCTTGTTATTGGTCTATTCTCGAAAACAAAAAAAGAGGGTTTTTTATTTTATTGGTGGATAGTTGGGATGTTAATGTATGTAAGCATCATAGCAAGAGGCAATGTCCAACACGATTATTACCAAGTAATGATTATCCCCATTGTCTGTATTTTTCTAGGAAAAGGTTTAAATTATATTTTTAATCTTAAAGTCAACAGCCGGTTCAAAAATATTTTAATTTTTACTTCTTTCTTGCTAATTATAGTTTCATTTTATATAAGCTGGCAAACTATTAAAACTTATTATTGGATAAACAATCCAAAAATTATTGAAGCAGGAATTGCAGTTGACGAGTTAACGCCCAAAAATGCTAAAATCATTGCTCCGTATGGAGGAGACACCTCTTTTTTATATCAAACTAACAGACAGGGATGGCCACAAGGTTTTGAAATAGAGGAAAAGATTAAAAAAGGCGCAGATTATTATGTTAATATCAATTTGCCGGATCCAGAGACGAAGTATGTTATGGAAAAATGGCAAGTCATCAAAAAAACCGACAAATATGTCATAGTAAAATTAAAATAAATATTTTTTAATATTATTAAATTGGGATTTATTTAGAAATTAGGCCTGCCCGCAGATGCTAAAGCATTAGCTTTTGCAGGTGGGTTAATCAGATCAATTGGGTTAATTTTATGAAAATACTAATGATCACCCCATATGTTCCTTATCCGCTTCATTCCGGAGGACAAATTAGGACCTGGAATTTAGTTAATAAACTAAAAAATAATCATAATTTTACTCTGGTTTGTTATTACCGTGAGGAAAAAGAAAAACAATATAAAATAGAATTGGAAAAAATATTTAAAAATATATATTTTATTAAAAAGAAAAATCCTTGGACTATAAATAGTCTGATAAAAAGTACCGGTAAATACCCCCTTTTATTAAATCTTTATGATTCAAAAGATGCAAAAGAATTGCTGCTATTTTTATTGGAAAAAGAAAAATGGGATATAATTCATTGTGAACCATTTTATATCATGCAAAATCTTCCCAGTGTGGTTTTGCCCCCAGTACTTCTTGCAGAACATAATATCGAATATCTTGTCTATGAAAGATATTCAAATAATCGAAAAATTTTCATATTAAATAAATTAATGTCACTGGATGTCAAAAAAATTAAAAAATGGGAAGAAATATATTGGAAGTTTTCCAAAAAAATTATTACCGTTTCAAATTTTGATAAAAATATTATTGAAAAAACCGGTATAAAAAATATTTCCGTAATTCCAAATGCTGTAGATATTAACTATTTTCAATATACTCCCAATTTTAAAAAAGATTCAAAAACAATTCTCTTCGTAGGTAATTTTAAATGGTTTCCCAACATAGAAGCTGTAACACTACTCAAGGAAAAAATTTTCCCCAAAATGTTTGAAAAAAATAAAAATATAAAACTGTTAATAGTTGGAAAATCTATTCCCGATAAAATAAAAAAATGGCAGAATAATAATATCCAAATAATCGAAAACATGTTAGATATCAGAAAAGCTTATTATGATTCAAATGTGTTGTTAGCTCCTATTTATTCCGGAAGCGGTACAAAATATAAAATCCTTGAAGCAATGGCTTCAGGATGTCCGGTTGTCACCACCCCAATAGGTGCGGAGGGGATTGATGCAATTGATGGAGAAAATATAATCATTGGAAAAACAGATAACGATCTTATAAATAAAACATTACAAATTATTACAAATAGTAATAAATCAAATATTATCCGAAAAAATGCCCGTTTATTAATTGAAAAACAATATAACTGGGATATTGTTAGCACAAAATTAGACAGTATATATCAGGAAATGAAAAAAATAAAATAAATTATGGATCTCTCAATTATTATCGTAAGTTACAATACCAAAGAAATTTTAAATAAGTGTCTCAAATCTGTTTACGAGTCATTAAAAGGAAGTAAATTAAAATATGAAGTAATCGTTGTAGATAATAATTCGCAAGATGGTTCTGTTGAGCTTGTAGAAAAATATTTCACCGAAGTAATATTATTGAAAAACAAAGAAAATCAAGGATATGCAAAGGCAAACAATCAGGGAATAATTATATCTCAGGGTAAGTATGTTTTACTTTTAAATTCCGATACGATCGTTATTAATAAATCAATTGAAAAAATGGTCCGATTCCTGGATAAAACTCCAACGGCTGGTGTTGTTACTCCAAAAGTTGAACTACCTAATGGAAAAATCGATCCTGCTTGTCATCGGGGATTTCCAACACCATGGGCAAGTATTACCTATTTTTTAAAATTAGAAAAATGTTTTCCAAAAATCCGTTTCTTTTCCGGATACCATCTGTGGTATAAAAATTTATTAAAAATCCACGAAATCGATGCTTGTTCTGGCGCATTTTTTCTTATTAAAAAAGAAGTTTTAAAAGATGTTGGAATGCTCGATGAGGACTACTTTATGTACGGAGAAGATTTAGATTGGTGTTATAGAATTAAAGAAAAAAATTGGAAAATATATTATAATCCTGAGTCAAAAATAATTCACCTTAAAAAAAGAAGTGGATTTGAAAATCCCAATGAAAAAATTAAAAAAAGAACAAACAAATTTTTTTATAACACAATGGAGATATTTTATAAAAAACATTATGAAAAAAAATATCCCGCAATTGTTACAAAGCTCGTTATGTTGGGAATAAAACTTAAAAGTCGTATAAAGTAATATGAAAATTATTATTGATGCCCGGTTATATAAAGAAACTGGAGTTGGAAGATATATAAGAAGTTTAATAAAATATCTCTCGTGTTTGGACACCGAAAATGAATATTCCCTGTTACTCCTTCCCAATGATTATTTAACGTATAGGCCATTAAACAGTAAGTGGAAAATAATTCCCACTCCGGCAAAATGGCATTCTTTTAAAGAGCAAATAATTATTCCTCAACTTTTGCGATCCGAAAAACCCGACCTGGTTCATTTTCCATATTTTAATGTACCGATCTTTTATAAGGGTAAATTTATAGTCACCATTCACGATCTAACAATATTAAATTTTGCAACAGGTAAAGCAAGCACACACTGTCAATTATATTATGGAATAAAATTATTAGGTTTTAAGAGAGCTTTAAATCATGCTGTTTATGATTCTATTAAAATAATTACTGTTTCAAATGGCGTAAAAAATGAAATTATTAACAAATTTAAAATAAATCCGGAAAAAATTTCAGTAATATATGAATCGGGTGAACTGGAGAAAGATAATTCCAATTCCGGTATAAAATTACCCCCAAATTATATTTTATATGTAGGAAATGCTCACCCTCATAAAAATATTATTACTCTGATAGATGCCTTTAAAATAATTTCTGCTAAGGACTCAAAGATAAAACTATTGTTAATAGGAAAAGATGACTTTTTTTATAAACGAATAAAAGAACATATTCAAAATTCAAATATGGCGGAAAAAATAATAGTTAGCGGACCTGTCAATAATTCCCAGCTTGCTAGCTATTATAAAAACGCTAGGGCATTTGTATTTCCGTCATTATCAGAGGGATTTGGCATTCCCGGTCTGGAAGCAATGTCATTCGGTTGTCCTGTTATAGCATCAGACATTAAGACTTTCAGAGAAATATATTCTGATGCCGCTTTATTTTTTAATCCCAATAACAAAAAAGATATTGCGGAAAAAATTACATATTTATTAAATAATAAAAAAATTGCTGAGAATCTGATTAATTCAGGATATCAAAGAACAAAATTATTTAGTTGGAAAAAAATGGCAATTGAAACTCTAGATGTTTACAATAACGCTTATAAGTTATGAAAATTGCATTAGCATATGACCGTGTAAATAAAATTGGAGGTGCCGAAAGAATCCTTACAACGTTGCATGAAATTTGGCCGGATGCACCTTTATTTACTTCAGTTTATAGTAAAAACAAAGCCTTATGGGCAGATGGATTAAATATAAAAACATCATTTATCCAAAAAATTCCGTTTGCCAAAGATAATCATGAACTTTTTCCGTATTTAATGCCATATGCTTTTGAATCATTTAATTTAGATGAATTTGATATAGTAATTTCTATAACAAGCGCAGAAGCAAAAGGTATCATTACTAAACCAAAAACATTACACGTTTGTTATTGTTTGACCCCAAGTAGATATTTGTGGAACGATAGTTTTACTTATCTAAATGGTATTCATTGTGGAATTTTTACCGGTGTTGTTAAATCATTAATTAGCTCATTTTGCGTAAAGCTTAGGCTTTGGGATAAAATAGCATCAGAAAGGCCTGATTGTTATCTTGCTATTTCTTGCAATGTAGCAAAAAGAATAAAAAAATTTTATAGAAAAAATTCCGATGTAATCTATCCTCCTGTTGATACAAAGAAATTTATTCCCGGTTTTGCGGAAAAAAATATAAAAGATAATTATTATTTAATAGTTTCAAGATTGGTAGTTTATAAAAGTATTGATATTGCCATAAATGCATTTAATAAAATCGGAAAGAAGTTAATAATTATAGGTATTGGTAAAGAGGAAAAATATCTAAAAAAAATAGCAGGAAAAAACATAGAATTTATAACGAAAAATTTGACAGACGAAGAAGTTATCAGGTATTATCAAAATTGCCAAGCATTAATTTTTCCAGGAGAAGAGGATTTTGGCTTAACACCGATAGAGGCTCAATCTTGCGGGAAACCGGTTATAGCATATGGGAGTGGGGGAGCATTGGAATCCGTTAAAGAAGGAGTCACCGGTGAATTTTTTTATCCAAAAACAGAAAAAGCCCTAATCGGTAAAGTTAACTTATTCAATCCGGAAAAATATAAGAAAGAAGATTGTATAAAACAGGCAGAAAAATTTAGTACAGATAGATTCAAAAAATTTTTTAAACAAAATATTGAACTTTTATATAAAAAATATTTATCAGAATTAGATAGGAATAAAATGGATTTGAAAGGAGAAAAATGAAAGCAATAATATTTGCTGGAGGAGTAGGGACAAGACTTTGGCCCCTTTCAAGAAAAGCTACTCCAAAACAATTTGAGAAGGTTATTGGAGAAAAATCAACACTTAAATTAGCAGTAGAAAGATTGTATCCCGATATTTCAATTAAAGATATTTACATATCAACGGGCAAGAAATATAAAAATCTTGTAAAAAAACAGATTGATGATATTCCGATAGAAAACATTATTGGAGAACCTGAAATGCGGGATGTTGGACCGGCAGTAGGTTTAATGTCTGCTATTTTAGCTAAAAAAGATCCAAATACCCCAATAGTTATTTTATGGAGTGATCATTTGGTAAAAAAAGAAGAGCTTTTTAGAAAAGCAATTAAACAAGCAGCCCAATTTATTAAAAACGATAAAGAAAAAATAATCTTTATTGGCCAGAAACCAAGATTTGCCAGCCAAAACCTTGGATGGATTGAATTTGGAAATAAACTTCTAAAAAAAGAAGATATCGAATTTTATCAATTTAAAAGCTGTCATTACCGCCCCAGTCTCGAAATGGCAGAAAAGTTTATGAAGGACGGGCATCATGCTTGGAATTTAGGATACTTTGTTACAACTCCCGGATTTTTATTTAGCCTTTATAAAAGATTTGCTCCAAAAATGTACGAACAATTATTAATAATACAAAAATCTGTTGAAACAAAAAGTTTTGAAAAAACTCTCGAAAAGGTATATCCAAATCTAGAAAAAATATCTTTTGATAATGTTATTTTAGAGAAATTATCTCCAAATGAAGCGCTGGTTATTTCAGAGGATTTAGAATGGAGCGATGTTGGTGCATGGGAGGCGCTTAAAGAAGCTCTTCAAACCTCTCCGGAACAAAATGTAATTCAGGGAAAGGTTTTATCAACAGATTGTAAGGATTGTCTTATTTATAATTATTCAAATCAAATGACAGTAGCAATAGATTTAGACGGATTTTTAGTAGTAAATACGAAAGATGTAGTTTTGGTTTGTAAAAAAAACTCTGTTCCTAAAATAAAAAAATTAGTTGAAAGCTTATCGGGAACAGAATACGAACATTTAACCTAAAAAACATGATGTTTGATTTTATAAAAAGAATAATAGACATTGTAGGTTCAATAACTCTTTTAATCATATTTTCACCCATATGTTTTATAACCACTATCTTAATAAAGATAGATTCATCTGGACCAATTTTTGCTGATACCCCTAAAAGAGTAGGACAAAATGGGAAACAATTTAAAATGTATAAATTTCGGTCAATGATAAATAACGCTCATAATCTACTAAGAACGGATCCAAAATTAAAATCATTATATGAGCAATATAAAAAAAATAGCTATAAATTAAAAGAAGATCCAAGGGTAACAAATGTGGGTAGATTTATCAGAAAACATTCAATTGATGAAATTCCGCAACTTATTAATGTTTTTTTGGGGGAAATGAGTTTAGTGGGGCCCAGAGCTTATTATCCGGATGAACTTGTTGAACAGCAAAGAAAATATCCCCACACGAGAGAATTGGTAAAAATTGTACTTCAAGTAAAACCAGGAATAACAGGCGTATGGCAAGTCTCTGGCAGGAGTGAAGTTAATTTTGACAAAAGAATTCAAATGGATGCACAATATGTTAAAAAACGTTCAATAATTTATGATATACTAATACTCTTAAAGACTCCCTGGGCGATGATAAGCGGAAAGGGAGCAGTATAAAAGAAAGGAATCCATGAATGGAGGATTTGATAAAATTGAAATAACGGAAGAATTACCTAAAAATAAAATTATTCAAAAACCAAATAACATAAATACCATAAATCCTATGAGCGAAAAAAACAGAAACAAAAAACCTAAAAAAATAATTAAATTTATCTTATTTTTATTTATTTTTATTATTATTTTTGGGATTATTGGGGGTTTGGCTGTTTATTTTCCGGCTAAAAAAACAATTCTTTCTGCAAAAGAAACATATGATAGTGCAAAAGAAGTATACGATTTAATAAAAAAACAAGACGTAATAAATGCCGGTGAAAAATTAAAAGTTACGAAAGAAAAATTACTTCTTACGGAAAAAAATTTATCAAGTCTGTCTTGGACCGGCATGATACCTATCATTGGTAATTATTACAAAGATGCAACGCATGGTCTAAGAGCTTCTGTATACGGCGTGGAGGCCGGAGATATAGTTATCGAAGCAATAAAACCTCATGCAGATTTATTGGGCTTGAAAGGACAGGGAAGTTTTGTTATGGGTTCTGCTGAAGAAAGAATTCAAAAAACCGTTCAAACTATGGATAAAATTACACCTCAGCTGGGAGAAGTAGAAAAAAAACTTACGTTAATGAGGAAAGAAATAGATCAAATTGACGTTAACCGCTATCCGGAAGAATTTCAAGGAAAGAAAATTCGTTCTCAACTGATTTTGGCAAAAAAAATATTAGAAGAAAGTTCAATAGCAATTTCAGATGCAAGACCGGTTATTGAAGCTTTACCAAAACTTTTAGGAGAACCGACTCCCAAAAAATATTTAATACTGTTTCAAAACGATAAAGAACTAAGATCAACAGGTGGATTTTTAACAGCTTACGCGGTTTTTAGATTCGAACACGGAAAAGCATACGCAGAAAAATCAGAAGACATATATAAACTTGATGCTACAAGAACAAAAAATCTTCCCGCCCCGGACCCAATATTAAAATATTTACCCAATGTTCCATACTGGTATTTAAGAGATAGTAATATCTCTCCTGATTATGTAGTATCAATGAAAAATTTTGAAAAAATTTATTCAACAGTATCTGATCAGGTAGAATATGATGGAATTTTTGCATTGGATACACATGTTCTCTATAAAATAATGGAAGTATTGGGTTCTATGGAAATAGACGGAATAAATTTTAGTACGGAAATTGTACCGGAATGTAATTGTCCAAGAGTGATTTATGAGCTTGAAAAATATGCAGATGAACGGGTTGGGTACATTAAAACTGACAGAAAAGATATCATTGGCAAACTTATGTATGGGATTATGCAAAAAGCACTAAGTTCTTCGCCTAAACTTTATTGGGGAAGACTTTTTCAGGTTGGAATAGATGAGTTAAATCAAAAACATATCCTTATTTATCTGTTGGACGATAAAGCTCAAAAAGGAATTGAAGCGGTTAATTTTGCCGGAAGAATAAGAGATTTTGATGGAGACTACCTCCATATAAATGATACAAATTTTGGTGGTGCGAAAGCAAATATGTACGTTAACGAAGAAGTAACCCAAAAATATGAAAAAGAAAAAGATGGTTCTATGGTAAAAACCATAACAATAAAATATAAAAATCCTTATCCGGAATCAAACTGTAATCTAGAAACTGGAAAATTATGTTTAAATGCATTGCTTAGAGATTGGTTAAGGATATATGTTCCAAAAGGAAGTCAGCTCATAGAAGCAAAAGGTTCTGAAGTAAAATTTAAAACTTATGAGGAACTTGGTAAAACCGTATTTGACGGTTTTCTGACAGTTCGTCCGATGGGCTCTGCGCAGGTTACTGTCAAATATAAACTTCCTTTTATTATTAACAATAATCAGGATTTAAATTTAATGATTCAAAAGCAACCCGGAACAGATGCTAACAAATATATTATTGAAAGTGGTGGAAAAATACAGGAATTTAACCTGATTACCGATAAAATAATTAAAGTAAAATTATAAACCGTACCAAATTTGAGAAACTTCAAGACTGATGTAATAATAATAAAACGTAATAACTTTTCGGAAGCGGATAGAATTATTACGGCACTTAGTAAAAATCATGGGAAAATAAAAATTCTTGCTAAGGGAGTAAGAAAAATAAATAGCAGAAGATGTGGAAATGTTGAACTTTTTAACGTTGCAAGCATTACACTTCATCAGGGGAAAAATTTCGATATTTTAACCGAAGCCTGTGTTACTGAAAATTTTTCTAATTTAAAAAAAGATCTTAAGAAAATCGGTTGGGCTTATTATATATGTGAACTGGTTGATGGGCTTTGTCCTGAAAAACAGGAAAATAGAACCATTTTCGAAATTACATTGAAAACATTTACCCTGATAAATACATTACCTTCGGACAAGATAGAAACAATAATAGAAAATTTTGAAAACATTATATTAAAAGAGTTAGGATTCTGGCCAAAAGATAAAATCTTACCTCAAAATTTAAAAGAAAATTTCATAGAAAATATACTTGAAAAGAGATTAAAATCCAAACAATTCCTCAAAAAAATTTGTTAATTTAAAACGCAAAATTTTGACAATATGTTATTATCATGATAAATTAAAAATATGCAAAAAACTTTTTCCATAGATGACATAGACGAAAATAAAAGAGATAAAATATTTATCCAGGATTATTCTCCCAACCAAGTAATAGAAGGTATTAAAATAATCGAACTGAAAAATCATATTGGAGAAGAGGGTGATTTTTGTGAATTAATTAGGTTAAATAACCAAATGGAAGTAGAAGGTATAGCCGGGTTTAAAATTTTTCAAATAAATCGAACAAAAATTTATCCAAAAGCAATTAAGGCATGGCACCTCCATTTTTTACAAGATGAAATTTGGTATGTACCCCCGTCAAACCATTTAATGGTAGGCTTATGGGATTTACGGAAAGAATCAAAAACAAACAATATTACAATGAGAGTCTTGTTGGGGGGTGGAGCTTCTAAATTACTTTATATCCCAAGAGGCGTTGCTCACGGTTGTTCCAATTTTTATAAAAAATCAACAGAATTGTTTTATTTTGTTAGTAGTAGATTTGATATAAATAATCCCGATGAAAGAAGATTGAATTGGGACATATTAGGATCTGATTTTTGGTCTCCAAAACATGAATAATTATTAGATTATTTCATGCCTCAATAATAAAGAAATACAAGACAAATTAAGAGCAATATGTTAAGATTTAATTAGAAAGGAATGTTTTCTTATGGCCGAAATCCCCAATTTATTAGAAAAAGTTGTCTCTTTATGCAAAAGAAGGGGTTTTATCTTCCAAAATTCGGAAATATACGGGGGAATCCAAGGATTTTATGATTATGGCCCTGTTGGTGTGGAATTAAAAAATAATATTAAAAGACTTTGGTGGAAATGGATGATTCAAGGTCATGATAATATTATTGGCATTGATGGAGCTGTTATCACTCATCCGAAAGTCTGGGAAGCATCAGGACATATTCAAAATTTTGTTGATCCATTAGTTGAATGTAAAAAATGCCACCACCGGTTTAAACAAGATGATTTAGAAGAAAAAGTTTGTCCAGATTGCAAAGGAGAATTAACAAATCCAAAGAATTTCAATATTCTTGTACCCGCAGAATTAGGAATAATTGAAGGAGCTAAACAAACAGTATATCTAAGGGGAGAAGCATGTCAAAATATATACCTTAATTTTGATAATATTTTAAAATCCACAAATAAAAAAATTCCCTTCGGAATAATTCAAATTGGAAAAGCTTTTAGAAATGAAATTACTCCCGGTCATTTTCTTTACAGGCAAAAAGAATTTGAACAATGGGACTTGCAGTGGTTTACAAAAGAAAAAGATTCTCCAAAATGGTTTAATTATTGGAAGGAAGAAAGAATGAAATGGTATCTTAGCCTAATCGGAAATAAAGAAAAAATTAGATTTAAAAAACACGATAAGTTGGCTCATTATGCTAAAGATGCTTATGACATTGAATATAATACCCCCTTTGGTTGGAAAGAATGGGAAGGAATTCATTTGAGAGGAGATTGGGATTTGAGTAGACATCAGGAATTTAGCAAAAAAGATCTAACATATTTTGATCAAGAAACAGGAAAAAAATTTATTCCTTGGGTCGTAGAAACTTCAGGAGGTGTTGATAGGACATTTTTATATCTTCTTTTAGATGCCTACGAAGAGGAAAAAATAAAAGACGATACAAGAGTGGTTTTAAAAATAAAAAAAGAACTTGCTCCATATAAGATCGCAGTTTTTCCTTTAGTGGCAAATAAAGAAGAAATAAAAAAGAAAGCTAGATCAATATATGAATTGTTAAAAAATGATTTGATGACAGTATGGGACGATATCGGAAACATAGGAAAACGCTATAGAAGACAGGACGAGATAGGAACACCCTGGTGTGTTACAATTGACTATGATACATTAGAAAATGATACGGTAACTATTCGCGACCGGGATACCATGGAACAAATTCGTTTAAAGGAAGATAAATTATTAGAATATTTCCAAAATAATTTACGGAGGTAATAAATGAAAAAAACCACGATATTAATAATAATTATTCTTATAGTTATGCTTATAGCTGGAGGTTTTATTTTTTCGAAAACATTAAGCAATAAAGGACCAAAAGCCACCCCTACTCCAACTCCCAAAGAGAATATTATAGAAACAATTCCAAACGACTCTTTAAATATAAAATTAGAGCCAAGATATGATAAAAAAGCCGTTACTATAATAACAGAGGGATTATTAGAAAAAGGTTTTAAGGAGTTTGAATACGAAATAAGTTATGATACGGAAGATGGACTTACTCAGGGATCATTTTCTAGGGAGCCGATAACAATTACTAACAATCCGTTTGAAAGAGAAATTCTTCTTGGGACTTGTTCAAAAAATGTGTGCAAATATGATAAGGGTGTAAAAAATATCAAATTAACTTTCAGGTTAAAAGATAATGGAGGAAAGACAAAAATTTGGGAAAAAGAGTTTAATATTGAATAAGACATAAGTTTCACTGTTATTATTTATACGATAATCGTGTTTAAAGCATTTTTCTTCTTGGTATTTCTTCATTAAAGCGTATTTTTAATTATTCTCCAGATATTTATGAGTTGTTTTTTTATATATGTATGAATCTATTATTGCCTATTGACAAGTGTTATTAAATGATTCAATATGTAATAAAGTAGTACTAAATGGGATAAAATGGGAAAAAAGGAGCAGAATGTTTTTTGGGCAATACATCCATAATCTAGATGATAGAGGAAGAATATCTCTTCCAAAAAAGATAAGAAGTGCTGTCGATAGTAATGAAGTTATTCTGGTTAAGGGTTTTGAACCATGTATATTTGGATACGAAAAAAGGACTTGGGAAGAAGATAGTAAAAAAGAACTTTCCAATCCAATTTCCAGCAAATCCTCAAGAGATTTAAGAAGATATTTGTTTTCTGGTGCTTCCTCTGAAGAAATAGACAAAGTTGGCCGTGTTTTATTACCAGTCGTATTAAAAGAATATGCAAAAATAAAAAATAACGTTGTAATAATAGGTGCTGGTGATCATTTTGAAATGTGGGATGAAAAGATTTGGGAAGAATATCTTGCCAAAATAGAGAACAACAATGAATGATTATCACATACCAGTCCTCAAAAATGAGGCAATTTGCTCTTTAAATATAAAATCAGGAAAAAAATATATTGATGCTACTCTTGGTGGAGGAGGACATACAGAAGAAATCCTCCAAAAAGGTGGCATTGTTTTAGGAATTGATACAGATAACGAATCTATTGAATATGTGAGAAAGCGCCTAGCTGCTTTCCTAGTAAATCTTGCCTGCCCTGGTCCACAACGCCCATTGCGGACCTCTGTCCCAAAACTAGGCGCTTTCTCGCCAAATACAAAGCAACTAATATTGGCAAAAGGTAACTTTTCTGAAATAGAAGAGATTGCAAAGCGGGAAAATTTTTCTGATATTTCAGGAATACTTTATGATCTTGGAGTTTCGACTCATCAGCTGGAGAAAGACGAAAGAGGATTTTCATTTAACAAAAATGCCATTCTTGACATGAGAATGGATCAAGAATTAAAGGTAAAAGCTTTAGACCTTATTAATGGTTTAAATGCTAATGAACTATATGAACTTTTTAAAAAATTTGGTGAAGAAAACAATTCTTGGGCAATTGTTAGAAATATTATTAGCGCCCGTTCAATAAAGCCAATTTCAACGACAAATGAATTAGCATCTATTGTTATTAGGGCAAAGACAAATAGAGGAAAGTACGACAGAACACATCCGGCAACTAGAATTTTTCAAGCTTTAAGAATTGTAGTAAACGACGAACTGAACAATTTAAAAACTAGCCTTCCTGATGCATTAAAAATATTAAATAATAATGGACGCTTGGTAGTTATAAGCTTTCATTCTCTAGAGGATAGGATAGTAAAAAATTTTTTTAAAGAAGAAGAAATAAAAAATAAATTAAAAATTTTGACCAAACATCCAATTCGACCGGGAGAAAAAGAGATAAAATCTAATCCGAGGTCAAGAAGTGCAAAATTACGGGTTTCGGAAAAAATATTATGAAACACTTAGAAAAAGAAAAACAAGATAAAAATCAAAAATTTTCAAAAATAATTACGTTTATGATTGGATTTATTGTTATTGCTCTTTCTTTTATCCAAATAATAATAGCCAATCAAACCGCATCTTCCGGAGAAAGAATGAGAAATATTGATAGTGAAAAAGAAAGAATTATTGAAGAAAATCAGCAATTAGAAATAGAAATTGCAAAAAATTCTTCCCTTGTTGAAATTGAAAAAAAAGCAAATAAAATCGGATTTATTCCCGCAAATTCATTCATCTTTTTAAACGCTCCTCTTCCTGTTGCTCTGAAAATAAATTAAATACATGATAAAAAATCTTCGTTTAACTATAGTAATTATTACTTTTATCTTGTTATTTTCTGCAGTTCTTATAAGATTATTCTATTGGCAAATTGTTACCGGAGAAAAACTGGCGACAATAGCAGATAATCAGCATTTTTTTACTTTAGAACTTCCTGCAAAAAGAGGTGAAATAGTAGACAGTAGTAAAAATCCCCTTGTTGCAAATGAAATTTCTTTTATGCTGATTGCCAATTTTAAAAATATAAATATTCCAAAAACAGAATTGGTTTCTAAATTGTCAAATGTATTGGCGCAAGAAGAAATAAAAAATAATTTATCTACAAATGAGAACAACCAGGAAATAATCAACCAAAAAAAAGATGAATTAAAAACCCTCCTGAACAATCCAAATATAATATGGGTACCGCTAGCTCATAAAATTTCATCAGCAACAAAAAAAGAAATCGATAAGTTAGATATTAAAGGATTAGAATTTGAAAATGAAGAAAAAAGGTTTTATCCGGAAGGATCATCCTCGGCTCATCTTTTAGGATTTGTAGGAAAAGATATAAACGGTAAAGATAAAGGATATTTTGGATTGGAAGGATACTACGATTTACAATTAAAAGGAAAAAATGGAGAATTAAGACAGGAAAAAGATGCTTTAGGAAGACCAATAATTTTAGGAGATCAAGATGAAATAAAACCTAAAAAAGGCAGAACTCTAGTTTCTACAATAGACAAATCAATTCAGATTAAAATTGAAAAACATCTTAAAAACGGCATAGAAAACTACGGTGCAAAAGGAGGATCAGTAATAGTTATGGATCCGAATAGTGGAGCTATACTGGGAATGGCCTCATTTCCTTCATATGACCCAATAAATTTTCAAAAATATGATAAAGAAAGTTATAAAAATCCAGTCGTGGCCGACGCATTTGAACCTGGTTCAATAATGAAACCTCTTATTATGAGTGCTGCTTTGGAGGAAAATAAAATTAAACCGGACACAAAATGTCCAAAATGTAGTAATCCGAGAGTTATAGGAGATTATGTAATAAAAACTTTTAATGATGTCTATCATCCCAATCTAACAATGACAGAAATTCTTGAAAATTCAGATAATACGGGAATGGTATATGTCGGTGAAATTCTGGGAAAAGCAAAGGTTTATCAATATCTAAAAAAATTTGGATTTGGAGAATTGACCGAAATAGATTTACAGGAAGAAGAACAGGGTAGTGTAAAAAATTCAGATGATTGGTATCCAATAGATGCTGCCACTGTTACTTTTGGACAAGGAATAGCCGTTACTCAGATTCAGATGATAAGAGCATTTTCAGCGTTAGCTAATGGAGGAAATTTAGTAAAGCCTTTTATAGTTCAAAAAATAATAGACCAGGAAAAGGAAATTGATGTTACTCCGAAAGAATCAACAAAAATACTAAAAAGTGAAGTCTCAAAAGTTATATCTGAAATGCTTGTGAGTGTAACCGAAAAAAGTCCCCTTCATTTTCCAAAAGATAGAATCCCTGAGCTGTCAAAATATAGAATTGCAGCAAAGTCAGGAACCGCTCAAATTCCCATTTCTGGGCACTATGATCCCAATAAAACAATCGGATCTGTAATTGGATTTGCCCCCGCTGAAAATCCTAAATTTATAGTTTTGGTTAGGTTGTTAGAACCATCTGTAAGAACATGGGGATCGGATACCGCCGGACCAATATTTTTTAATATTGTAAAAGATTTATTAACATATTATGGGATAAATCCAAAGCCGTAATGTTGATTAAAAATCAAGAAAGTTTTTATTCATAATGTATAATAGAAATGAATGGTAACTAAAATAATAAGAGTTATAAAGAATATTTTTCATTATGTTGAAGCGCTATTTGCCGTCGCGCTATATGGATATCCCGCTAGAAACCTTACGGTTATTGGGGTAACGGGAACCGATGGAAAAACAACCACTGCTTCTCTTATTCATCACATTTTACAAAATGCTAACCAAAAAGCAGGTCTTATTAGTACGGTTGGAGCAAAAATAAATGATAAAGATTTTTCAATAGGTCTCCATACTACCACTCCGTCATCTTTTAAAATTCAAAAATTGTTAAAAAAAATGGTAAATAATGAGTGCAAATATGCCATAATTGAAGTTACTTCTCATTCAATTGATCAAAATAGAATTATTGGATGCAATTTTATAATCGGAGTATTAACAAATATCACAAAAGAACATTTAGATTATCATAATTCATTTACTTCTTATCAAAATACAAAAATAAAATTTTTAAAAAAATGTCCGATTATAATTATTAACAAAGATGATCAATCATTTAATACCATCAATGATAATATAAATGATAAGAAAATTTTTTCATATGGAATTATTAATAAAGGAGATTTGTTTGCAGCAAACATTGAAACAAAAAAATATCTGCAGTCATTCGATGTTGGTGGAAAAATAAACAATCAGGATTTTAATAAAAGGATAGAAACAAAACTGATAGGAAAATTCAATATTGAAAATATTCTTGCTTCAATTGGTTCAGCTATAATACTAAAAATACCTCAAGAAAAAATTATTAGCGGAATAAAAACTTTTTCTTCTGTAAAGGGAAGAATGGAAATGATTATAGATAATCCCTATAAAATAATTATTGATTTTGCTCACACCCCTAATGCTTTCGATAAAATATTAACTACCGTGCGTTTATATACAAAAGGTAAAATAATTCATGTTTTTGGAGCAACAGGAAACAGAGACAAAACAAAACGACCCGAAATGGGAAAAATATCCGGAATGCTTGCCGATATTTCAATAATAACAAGTGAAGATACATATGGAGAAGATCCTAAAAATATCATAATAGATATAGAAAAAGGTATAAAAAAAACAAATAAAAAAGAAAATATCTCTTATTGGAAGATAGTAGAAAGAGAAGATGCGATAAAAAAAGCTGTCAGTCTTGCAAAAAAAGATGATTTAATATTATTAACAGGTGTTGGTCATCAAACAAGTCTTAATTTAGGAAAATACGAACTCCCTTGGAGTGATAAACAAACCGTATTAAAGATTTTAAAAATTAATGCATAACATCTCAAAAGATAATATTTTTTATTTTGAAAAATTTAAAAAAATTCCCTGGTTAACTCATGGATTTTCCACAAGAAAATTTGGGAATCTTAAATTAGAAAAAGAAAAAACTTCTTTTAAAATTACTCATAATTTAAAATTATTTACTGATAAATTAAATATCCCCATTGATAATTTAGTTATAATGGATCAAGTTCATAGCAATTCTGTCGAATTTGTTAATAAAAAATATATTGGGAAATATATAAAAAAAACTGATGCCTTAATAACAAACGGAAAAAACATTTTCTTAGGAGTAAATACGGCTGATTGTGTCCCTATTTTTTTTGTTGAAAAAGATAAAAAAATAGTTGCCATAGCACACGCAGGGTGGAAAGGAACACAAAAAAACATAGTAACTAATGTAATAAAAAAAATGGTAAAAGAAAAAGCAGATATTAATAAAATTATTATTGGTATTGGACCATGTATTGGCAAATGCTGTTACCGGGTTCCGGAAAAACGGTTTAATCTAATAAAATCTAAGTTTAAGGCAATCTTCGGAAATATTAAAAACAATTCTTCATATTGTTTGGATTTAGGGGCAATAAATGTTAAAATATTAACTAAACTTGGAATTAAATCAAAAAATATTGACGCTCCATTTATTTGTACCTCATGTAATAATAATCTCTTTTTTTCTTATCGTAAAAAAAATAATGATGTTAATTATGGTGAAATGCTAGGAGTAATAGGAATTAATTCATGAATAAGTTTAAACACATACATTTTATTGGGATAAAAGGTGTAGCCATGACAGCTCTGGCTATTTTGGCAAAAAAACAAGGTAGTAAAATAACAGGAAGTGATACGGAAGAAGAATTTATTACAGATCCCGTACTAAAGAAATTTAAAATAAATTGGGATATTGGTTTTTCAGAAAAAAATATAAAGGGAGAGCCAGATTTAGTTGTGGTAACAGGAGCTCACGGAGGAATGACGAACAAAGAAGCAATGGCAGCAAAATTAATGGGACTAAATGTTATGATGCATGGGCAAGCTTTGGGTGTATTCATGGATGGATATAAACAAATATCAGTTACCGGTTGTCATGGAAAAACTACTACCTCGGCTTTAATTGCAACTTTGTTGGCAAAAGGAGGATTATCTCCTTCGTATGCAATAGGATGTGCCAATATACCCATTCTAAACACTCCTTCCGATTTTGGAAAAGGGGAATATTTTATTGCAGAAGCAGATGAATATGTTACATGTCCCAAAACTGACAATACACCAAGATTTCTTTGGCAAAATCCCAGCATTCTTGTAATAAATAATATTGAATACGATCACCCCGATGTATATAAAAATATTGAAGAAGTTAAAATGGCTTTTTGGAAAATAATAGAAAAAATACCAAATGATGGAGTATTAATTGCAGGAATTGATAATAAAAATTTACAGGAAATGATTCCAAAAGTGAATAAAAAGATTATTACTTTTGGACAATCACCCAACGCTTCGTGGAGAATAAAACGGATTTCTTCCCCCTTGGGATCTACTAGATTTTGGCTTGAATACAAAAATAGGGAAGTAGGAGAATTTAAATTAAGTATTCCGGGTAGTCATAATTGTCAAAATGCCCTAGCTTCCATAATAGTTGCATTAGAATGCGGAATGAGCTTAGAAAATATTAATAAAATCCTCCCACAATTTACCGGAACTAAAAGAAGATTCGAATTTATAAATGAAGTAAATAAAATAAAACTGTATGATGATTATGCACATCACCCGACAGAAATTATGGCAACTTTAAAATCTGCACGTGAATGGTTTCCGGATAGTAGAATAATCTGTATATTTCAACCGCATACTTATAGCAGAACAAAATTATTGTTTGAAGATTTTAAAAAAGCTTTTAATAATGCCGATATAGCAATTATTACCGATATTTATTCATCATCTAGGGAAAAAGAAACATATGGAATGTCTGGAAATTTATTAGCACAAGAAATAAACAATATTCATGGAAATACCATTTTCTTAAAAGGAGAAAATGAAATATTAAATTATTTAGAAATTAATGCCAGACCCGGTGACATAATTTTCACTATGGGTGCTGGAGATATTTTTAAATGGCATAAATCAATCATAGAGGCAATGAAAATAGTTAAAAACTGATATGGAAAAAAATATACTAAAAAAAGAATACAAAATTATAGCTCATATTTTTGGAGAAAATAGAATTAAAATCAATGAACCGTTATCTGGTCATTCGACAATAAATATTGGCGGTCCGGCTGATGTTTACTTAGAGACCTTAAATATTAATGAGTTTATTAAAATAATTAGAGCACTAAAAGAATATAATATCCCATTTATTATTATCGGAGGAGGATCGAATATTTTATTTTCGGATAATGGTTTTAGAGGAGTTGTGATTAAAAATAAAGCAAATAAAATAAAAATTGTTGCTATTAAAGGTAATATTTGTTCTGAAAAAAAAGATATTAAAAGAATATTAGTTGAAGTTGAATCAGGCTGTATGGTAAATCAACTAGTAAGATTTACCATAGAAGAAAGTATTTCAGGATTAGAATACTTTTTGGGACTACCCGGTACTATTGGTGGGGCAATATATATGAATGCACATAATATGCACAAAAAAGAATTTATAGGTGATAATTTATTTTCCGCTCAAATACTAAATGATCAGGGAGATTTATTGTCGGTTACTAACGATTATTTTAAATTCGGATATGATCAAAGTATTATACAAAAAACTCATGATATAGTAATAAGTGCAGTCTTTGAATTAAAAGGAGGATGTAAAGATGATTTGTGGAAAATAGCTTCCGAAGAAATCTCATACCGCAATAAAACTCATCCGATAAAACCGTCACTTGGTTGTACTTTTAAAAATATTTCAAAATCACAGGCCATGCAGCTTGCTACACCTAACTATACAACCTCAGCTGGTTATCTGATTGATAGGTGCAACCTAAAAGGAGTAAATATTGGAAATGCTCAAATTTCAGATAAACATGCAAATTTTATTATCAATAATGGCGGTGCAAAAGCATCTGATGTGATACAATTAATAAAGGATTGTAAGCGAAAAGTAAAAGAAAAATTTAATATAAACCTTTGTGAAGAAATAAAATTTATAGGAGATTTTAATGGCTAAATTTATTATAGAAGGAGATATAAAATTACAGGGAAAAATAAAAACATCTGCTAATAAAAATGCTGTTCTTCCTTGCATGGCAGCAACTTTATTAACAGATGAAACTTGCTGTCTTGAAAATGTTCCTTTAATTAGGGATGTTTTTGCGATGGCAGACATTCTTAAATCCTTAGGTGCAAAAATTAACGGTTTGGGAACCGATACATTAGAAATTTCAACAAGCAACGTAACGAAAACAAAAATTGATGAATGTCAGGCAGAAAAGCTTAGAGCCTCGGTATTATTATTGGGTCCATTGCTGGCTAGATTTAAATCGGTAAGCCTTCCTCATCCGGGTGGTGATGTTATTGGAAGACGTAGCATAGATACTCATATTGCCGCCTTAAAAGAGATGGGAGCAAATTTTACATCACAAAATTTTTTGTATAAAGGAGAGGTGAAAGATCTTACTGCTAATAGAATTTTTTTGGATGAAGCATCGGTTACGGCAACCGAAAACGCCATGATGGCTGCTTGTTTGGCAAAAGGCAATACTGTCATAAAGAATGCTGCATCAGAACCCCATATAATTTGCCTTGCCCAATTTTTGAAAAAAATGGGAGCTGACATAGAAGGAGAAGGAACAAGTATAATAAAAATAACTGGGAAAAAAACACTTCATAAAGCCTCTCATTTTATCAGGCCGGACCATATAGAAGCAGGTACATGGGCAATTCTGGGAGCGCTAACGGGAGGAGTGATTGAAATACAAAATGTAATACCAAATGATGTAGATATGATTTTAATGTATTTATCTAAAATGGGAGTAAATTATTACTGGAAAGAAAATATCAAAGATGAAGGTGATTATGAGAAACCCCATTCATTGATCATTAAAAAAAGTATCATTAATGCCACTCCAAAAATCGATGCAAACATTTGGCCTGCCTTCCCCACCGATTTAATAAGTCCAATGATAGTTTTAGCAACTCAAGCAAAAGGAACCACACTAATTCATGATTGGATGTATGAAGGAAGGATGTTTTTTGTTGATAAATTGATTCGGATGGGAGCAGATATTATTATTTCAGATCCGCATCGAGTTGTAGTTACCGGCCCGACAAAACTTACCGGAAGAGAGATTATTAGTCCTGATATTAGAGCTGGTATTGCTTTGGTAATTGCTGCATTGTGTTCAAGTGGGAAAAGCGTTATTCATAGGATTGAGTTGATAGAAAGAGGGTACGAGAAAATAGAAGAAAGATTATCAAATTTAGGCGCTGATATAAAAAGAGAAGAAGAATGTTAATTATTATTTATAATTTATGAATAATATTACTGTAATTTTATTATCTGGAGGAAAGAGTACAAGATTTTGGCCATTATCGGATAAAAATACACTTTCATTTTTAGGAAAACCTTTAATAAAAAGACAAATAGAGAATATAAAAAAAGCAGGTTTTGATAATATTCATATTGTCTGTAATCCTGAGAATATTAATCTGATAAATAGCTTTCATAAAACTTGCATACTGCAGGAAGGTGAAGGCATTGGGGCAGCAGTACTGAGTGGTTTAAAAAAAGTAAGTGGACCCGTTATCATAATCAACGCAGATGATATCTTTTTATCTGATTTATTAATCAGGGCAAAAAATACAATTGAAAAAAATCCATCAAACAATTTTTTAACCGCGGTTGAAGTAAATTCCTATTTTCCGGGAGGTTATCTTCTTCCTGAAAAAAATTCAGTAAAAGAAATAGTTGAAAAACCAGGAGCCGATAAAATGCCAAGCAATCTATTCCGGTTTGTATTTGACTATTATTCTGATTCAGAGAAATTAAAGAAAAATTTAGAAAAACTTAATGATTTAGAAGATTATGAAAAAGTTATAAACAATTTGATAAAAAGTGGGGCGGATTTTAAATTATTGTTATATAGAGGAGAATGGACATCATTAAAATATCCATGGCATGTTCTTGATGTTACGAAAATCCTATTACAGGAAATTAAAAATAATAAAATTGATCCGTCAGCAGTAATTGATAAAACTGCTAAAATTATTGGTCCGGTAATTATCGATTCGGGTGTAAAAATTTTTGAAAATGCAAAAATAGTTGGACCTTGTTATATTGGAAAAAATGTAATAGTCGGCAATAATGCAATAATAAGAGAATCAAACATAGAAAGTGATTGTGTTTTAGGATTTTCTACAGATGTTGCACGAAGTTATATTGGTAAAAACTGCTGGTTTCATAGTAATTATATAGGTGATAGCGTACTGGATGAAAATATTGGAATGGGTGCGGGTGCCAATCTTGCAAATTTTAGACTAGACGAGGAAGAAATTCACTCAAAGGTCAAAGGAATTAAAATTAATTCCAATAAAATAAAATTAGGATCAATAATCGGAAAAAATGTCAGAGTTGGAATAAACGCATCAATTATGCCGGGAGTAAAAATTGGAAAAGATACATTTATCGGAGGAGGAATAGTAATTGAAAAAGATGTTCCTGACATTAAGTTTTGTTTTGGCGAAACAAAAATTATATTTAAACAAAATTTAAAAAAAGTATTACTAAACCGCGATCAGTTTAAAAAGAAAATCTAAAATTATGGGCAAATTACGCATTGGTGTTATTTTTAGTGGCAAATCAGAAGAACGGGAAGTTTCCCTTGCAACGGGTCGTTATGTTTTTTCTTTGCTTGATAGAAACAAATATATCGGAGTACCTATTTTTATGGATAAATTAGGACAAATTTGGGAAATTCCGGAAAAACTTATAATTCAAAACTCAACTAAAGATATCGTAAACAAACTGGAAAAAGAAGGAAAAAAAATCCGCTTTGAAAGTCTCAAAGAAAAAATTGACTTAATGTTTATTGCTCTTCTGGGAAAATATGGAGAAGATGGCTGTATACAGGGAATATTAGAATTGTTAAAAATTCCCTTCACGGGATCGGGAGTATTAGCAAGTGCATTAGGAATGGATAAAAAATATCATCGGATTTTGCTCGAAGCAAGTGGTTTTAAAGTGGCAAAAGGAATGACATTAACAAAATCTCAAGTTTTAAAGGTAAAATCCTCTAAAGAAAAAATATCAGAGCTTGTAACAGAAATAAAGAGAACAATTGGTATTCCTTGTGTAGTTAAACCTACCCGTGAGGGTTCAAGTTTGGGAGTTTCAGTTGTAAAAAAATTAGAACACTTAGAAGGAGCAATAGAAAAAGCACTCAAACTCGATAACGAAATTATTTTAGAAGAATACCTTAGGGGTATGGAATTTACCTGTGTTGTTTGGGGAAATGACAATCCCGTTGCCCTGCTGCCAACAGAAGTAGTCTTTACGGGTGACTTTTTCGATTATGAATCAAAATATATGCCGGGTAAAACTCAAACAATAACACCGGCAAGACTTCCCAAAGAAATTATTACAAAAATTCAAAAACAAGCAGAGGAAATATATAAAATTTTAGGAATAAAAGGATATGGTAGAGTAGATGGTTTTGTGGTAAAAAATGAAATATATATTACAGAACCACATACCGGAACAATAATGGTTCCGTCATCTTTTGTTTTTCAACAAGCATCTCAATATCAAATAAAGCTAAAAGATGAATTTCGGGGCGGAAAAAAAGTAAGTACTTCTCTCAATCCAAAATTATTAATTACGAAAATAATCGAAGAAGCACAAAACGCTTATGGTAATAAAAACGGACCGCTTTAGAAATTAATATAGTAAAAGTATGAATAAAAACAATCTTAAAGTAGCAGTAGTAATGGGTGGAATTTCAAGTGAAAAGGAAATATCCCTAGAATCCGGTCGTCATATTTATAACAATCTAAATAGAGAAAAATATATTGTAACTCCAGTTTTTATGGACGACGATGCAAAATTCTGGGAAATAGCAGAAAATTTAGTTTGGATGAATACTACAAAAGATATTAAAAACAACCTTAAAAGCGGTGGAAAAAGATTGTTTTTTGAAGATTTAAAGAAATTTGACTTCATTTTTTTGGGCCTTCACGGTAAATATGTCGAAGACGGATGCCTACAGGGATTGTTAGAAATATTAGGTATTCCTTACAATGGACCGGGAATATTGGGAAGCGCATTGGGAATGAATAAATATATGCAAAAATACTTTTTTATATCCGCAAAATTAAATATCGGAAAATTTGAAATAATCGAAAAAAAGAAATGGAATAAGAATATAAACAACCAAATAGAATATTTAAAAAATAAAATTGGATATCCTTGTATTGTAAAACCCACAAGAGAAGGCTGCAGTACTGCAGTTTCAAAGGTAAAAAGTAATGAAGATTTAAAAAAAGCAATAGACTTTGCTCTTAAATGGGATAACGAAGTATTAATTGAAGAAGATTTAAGTCGTGGAATAGAAGTAACAACAACCATTATTGGGAACGAAAATCCAATTGCTTTGCTTCCCACAGAAACTCCAAAAAAAGGAGACTTTCTCACATTGGAAGAAAAATTTTTACCGGGAGATGCTCAAATGATCACTCCTCCGCATTTACCGGCAAAAGACATAAAAACAATTCAGGAAGAATCAATTAAAGCATATAAAGCATTAGGATTAAAAACATATACAAGAATTGATGGATTCTGGAAAGATAAGAAATTATATATTCTAGAGCCAAATACATTGCCAGGAGTTACTCCTTCAACCTGTGTATTTCACCAAGCAGCAGAAGCAGGCATGAACGCATCTCAATTTTTCGATAAAATTATAGAATTGTCACTTGAAGCCCATAAGGATAAAATCGGTCCTCTTTAAACCTATATTTTACTTCTTTCTGTCTCTTTATACGTAAATTTACTCTCATTTGCATAAAAGCTAGATTTATAGTATAATCCCATAATAATACCTTATAGGTATTATCTTTTTTTTTGAATTATACATTATGAGTTATATTGATATTATTATTCCGGTAAAAAATGAATCAGACAATTTATCGGAATTGGCATCACGGATTGACAAAACCATGCATGAGGCGAAAATCAATTACTGCATGTTCTTTGTCAATGACTATTCTACGGATAATAGTGCCGAAACAATAAAAAAGCTATCAAAAATTTATCCAATTAAATTACTTCAAAAACAGGGAAAACCCGGAAAAGCTTTTTGCATTCTCGAAGCTATTCCCAAAACGACAAGTGAATATTTGGTTATGATTGATGCCGACTTGCAGTATCCTCCTGAAGTAATTCCTGAAATGCTAAAACTAGCAACGGATAATGGAATAGTATTAGCTAACAGAAAAACCACTCATACATCGTATATTAGAAAAATCGGATCAAAAATAAACGCCCTTTTATTTGGAAAATTGCTTTTGGGTATTAACGGAGACATTCAATCGGGTTTAAAATTATTTAAGCGTGAAATAATAAAACATATTGATATTTCGCTTATATCTCCTTGGACTTTTGATGTTCCTCTTGTTTATACTGCTTTAGAACTGGGGTACAAAATCGGTTCACTTAATATCACTTTTAATAAGAGAAAAAACGGTAAATCAAAAGTTCATTTCCTAAAAACTGCTTATGAAATTGGAACAAAAGCTTTTAAGATAAAACTACAAAGAAAAAAAATATATTATATTGGACCGGATAATAATAATTCAATGGTGGGTGCAGGAGTAGCTTTTAAAAGAAAAAGATATATTACCCACACTACTCTTCCACACAGCAAATCAGCATTAATTACTTTCAAAAACTGGCAAATATTAATAATTTCATTATTTCTATCAGTAATTATTTTAGGATTAACAATAAATCCGATTTTAACTGCATTAATAATTGTAGGAATATTAAGTACAATCTATTTTATTGATGTCTTATTTAATTTATTTCTGATAATTAAAAGTCTTCATTTTCCTCCAGAAATAATTATTTCCCAAGACGAAATAGATAATCATGAAAATATAAAATTACCAGTTTATTCAATTCTTTGCCCGCTATATAAAGAAGTACACGTACTACCCCAATTTCTAGAAGGAATTAAAAACATCAATTGGCCAAAAAATAAATTAGACGTTCTCCTTTTGCTGGAAGAAGACGACAAAGAAACTATTGATAAGATAAAAGGGTTAAATATACCAAACTATGGTAAGGGTAATTATTGTACCAAATTCACAACCAAAAACTAAACCAAAAGCCTGTAACTTCGGACTCTCAAAAGCAACAGGAGAATATATTGTTATCTTTGATGCAGAAGACAAACCGGAACCAAATCAATTAATTAAATCCTATTTAGCTTTTCAAAAAGTACCAAGTAACATTGTCTGTCTTCAGGCTAAATTAAATTACTACAATCCAAATCAAAATCTTCTAACGAGATTATTTACAGCCGAATATTCATTGTGGTTTGATTTAATATTACCCGGTCTCCAAACAATAGGAACGAGTATTCCATTGGGTGGAACTAGTAATCATTTTAGAACCAATGAGTTAATAAAAATGCAAGGATGGGATCCTTTTAACGTTACTGAAGACTGCGATTTGGGAATTAGATTATTTAAAGAAGGTTATAAAACCGCAATTATTGATTCGGTAACACTCGAAGAAGCAAACAGTAAGGTTAAAAACTGGTTCAGACAAAGATCGCGATGGATAAAAGGGTACATGCAAACTTACTTCGTTCATATGAGAAATCCAATAGATTTTATAAGAAAACATGGTTCGCATACTTTTATTTTTCAATTGACAGTGGGCGGAAAAATATCATTCATGCTTATAAATCCTATCCTATGGTTGGCAACTATTTCTTATTTCACTCTTTATTCGATTGTCGGTCCAACCATTGAATCATTATATCCGGCAATAATTTTTTATATGGCAATTTCTTCATTAATCTTTGGTAATTTCCTTTATCTCTATAACTATATGATTGGATGCGCAAAAAGAGAACAGTGGTATCTTATAAAATATGTATTTTTTATACCCTTTTATTGGTTGATGGTAAGTATCGGAGCGGTAATTGCCCTGATTCAATTAATTATAAAACCTCATTATTGGGAAAAAACCCACCATGGTCTTCATCTGGTAAAAGCACAAAAAGATGAAGAAAAAAAGATAAAAAATATTGAAGCAATTCTTGCTAGAAAAGAACGTTTAAGAAGAATTAGATTAGCAGTATCAGGATTTATACCCGGAAGTATATATATTTCAGCTGCAATTATTGGGAATATTTTTAATCTCATATATAACACCTACTTGGGAAGAAAATTAAGTATCGAAGATTTCGGTTTAATAAGTTTGTTTGGAAGTTTTGTTTACTTAAGTCAAATCCCTTTTGGAGCTCTTTCAAAAACAGTTACTTATAGGGGTGCTTATTTATTTGGAAAGTACAATACATTAGTATTAGGTTTTTGGTCACATTTAAGGAAAAAAGTAACAATCTATGCATTAATTGGTACTTTGATTTGGGTTATTTTTACGCCATTGATTGCTAAATTCTTTGGAACTAGTAATATAATACCGTTTATTATTTTTACTCCTATTTGGTTAATCGGTGCAGCTGGTGCCATTGATGGGGGATTTCTTTCAGGTAATTTAAAATTCACCAAACTTGCCGTTTTAATATTAATAGAGTCGGTTAGTAAATTTTGCTTAACATTCTACTTTGTCGAATTTGGTTTAAATAATTGGGTCTATAGCGCAGTGCCTATATCATTATTTATATCGTTGATGGTAAGTTGGTTGATGATAAAATCAACAAAAACATCTCCAGTAATTCTTGAAAACAAAATTATAAACGTTTTTCCAAAAAAGTTTTTTATTTCTTCTATCTTTTTAAAGCTATCAACAATTTCTTTTTTAAGTTTTGACTTAATTTTAGCAAAACATTTTCTTTCAGCAACTGACGCCGGATTATATGCACTCCTATCTTTAGCTGGAAAAATGATTTTCTTTGCTGGTAATCTATTTTCGCAATTCATAAATCCTTTAGTAAGTAGGGAAGAAAGATCTGGAAGAAATTCCAATAAAGTTTTTTATAAATTATTAACAGCAACAAGTATTGTTAGTATTTTAGGTTTTATATGTCTAGGTTTACTTGGAGACTATATTGCCCCATTTTTATTCGGGAAAAAGATAGTAACAATTTTACCTTTTTTACCTCTTTATTCAATCGCAATGGCATACTTTACGATTGGATCTAGCGTTGTTACATATCATCAGATTAGAAAAAGATATATTTTTCCCATCGTTAGTTTTGTAATTGCCACCTTTCAGGTTATAGGAATTGTTTTTCATCATAATTCAATTGAAGAAATTATAGAAGTAGTATTACTATCGGGGATTATATATATAATATCGATTTCATTAATGCATGTTTGGTTTGGTTCAATTAATTCTATCTATAGAAACATTATTGACTTTTTGGAATTGTTTAAAAGGTCATCAGGAAATTCAAACAAAAAGGTAAACCAGTTAAGAATATTAATATTTAACTGGAGAGACACAAAACATGTTTGGGCTGGAGGAGCAGAATCTTATCTGCATGAGTTGGCAAAAAGATGGGTAAATGAAAATAATTATGTAACAATTTTCTGCGGAAATGATGGTAGAAATCCAAGAAATGAAGTTGTTGAGGGTGTACAAATAGTAAGGCGTGGTGGATTTTACACTGTTTATATATGGGCATTTTTGTATTATATTTTAAAATTTCATGGACTTTTTGATATTGTGATAGATTCTGCGAACGGAATTCCTTTTTTTACTCCTTTGTATGTGCATAAACCGAAATATCTGTTAATTTATCATATTCATCAGGAAGTTTTTAGAAATCACTTAAAATTTCCATTAGATTATATAGCAATATTGATAGAATCGAAATTTATGCCATTGGTTTATAAAAACCAAAAAATTATTACAATATCAGAATCGTCAAAAAATGATATTACTAATTTAGGATTTGGAAAAATAGAAAACATAAAAGTAGTAAATCCCGGAGTCAATTTAGAAAAATATTTTAAAATGAAAAAAACTTCTTACCCCTCTCTTCTTTATTTAGGAAGATTAAAATCTTATAAAAACATTGATATTGCAATAAAAGCATTTTCTATCGTTATAAAAAATAATTCAAATGCAAAGTTATATATTGCAGGAGAAGGAGAAGTTTTAGAAAGTTTAAAAAGACTTACCATTTCTCTAAATATAAACAACTCAGTTATTTTTTTAGGTAAAGTAACAGAAAACGAAAAATTAAAACTATTAGCAAAAAGTTGGGTAGTTATTCAACCATCATTAATTGAAGGGTGGGGAATTACCGTTATTGAAGCTAATGCTTCGGGCACACCCGTTATTGCCTCTAATGTCTCCGGATTAAAAGATTCTGTAGTGTATAAAAAAACAGGCTTGTTAGCTCCTGTCGGAAATATCCTAGCGTTTGCCAATGAGATGGAAGTTCTAATTTCTAATCCCAAGTATTTAAAATATTTATCAAATAATGCTTATATATGGTCACAAAAATTTAGTTGGAATAGAAGTTCTAATACTTTTTACAACATAATGATTGATAGCAATGAAAACAATATTAATGCTTTATTAGATTTTTCCCTATTAAATATAAGAAAAACGCATCCATGACAATTCAAACAAATCTATTATTATTGTTAATATCGATATTTCTATCATGTCAAGCAATATTATCGTTATGGCAAATGATTTATGGTTGGTTAAATCCAAAAAAAATAAATCTTAACAAGATGCCAAAACATATTTACCCTCCATTAACTTTTTTTTCAATTATTGTTCCCGCTAGACATGAAGAAAATGTTATAGCAGATACACTCAGACAAATAATTAAACAAAGTTATTCGAAAAATTATTTTGAAATAATTATACCGATGTCAAAAGATGATATTGATACCATTCTTGAAGTAGAAAAAATTCAAAGAAATAATCTTAATGTAAATATCAAAAAAGTAATTTTTTACGATGGTCCAATTAACAAACCACATGGATTAAATATTGCTCTCAATGAGGCAAAAGGTGATTATATAGTTATATTTGATGCTGAAGATCACATACATCCCTACCTTCTCAATGGAATTAATAGTTTAATTATTGAAGAAAAAAGACAAATTATTCAAACGGGAGTATCTTTGGTGAATTGGAAATCAAATTGGTTTTCAATACATCCAGTTTTAGAATATTATTATTGGTTTAATTCCAGGCTTCATTGGTACCGCGATAAAGGTATTATTCCTTTAGCGGGAGTGGGTATTTTTATACCAAAAGAAATTTTATTAAAAGTTAAAGGATGGGATGAAAAATGCTTAACTGAAGATGCAAAACTTGGAATTAATTGTTCTATAAAAAACTACCCCGTGAGACTTTTAGTTGATGAAGAATATTCAATACAGGAAGAAGTTCCTATAAAACTAGACGCTTTTATTAAACAAAGAACACGTTGGATTCAAGGATTTTTACAAATACTAGTTAGTAAAATATGGAAAAATCTAGATTATAAAAAACAATTTTACTTTTTTACATTATTTCTTTTTCCAATCTTTCAATTATTTATATATATTTGGTCTATAATTTCTTTATTTTTATTCAACAACCAATCCATTTTGATTACGTTAATTTCATTTTTACCTCTGATAATTTTATTATTTCAAATTTTCATTCAGTTTTCCGGAATTTTAGAAATATCAGCAAAAAGGAAACAACTTCATTACGCTATTTATCTAATTCCTATGTTTGTTTTGACTTATTTTCCTTACCAAATTATTTTATTTTATAGCACGGTAAGAGCAATAGTCCGTATGGTTACTGGCAATATATATTGGGAAAAAACAACTCATTTTAATACCAACAGAAAGATTTTAAATGTTACACAATCAAGGATATAAGATGAAGATTAAATTTAATAAAATGAAAATTTTAGTAGTTACCGTCTTTCTAATAGCAATTGGGTTAGCTTTTATTGCTCATTACTATAATATGTTTAATTATCCTTATTTTGAAAATGACGAGGGTACATATTATTCTCAGGCTTATACAGTTGCTTATCAGGGAAAATTAGCTAATTATACCTACTGGTATGATCATGCTCCTTTTGGTTGGATACAAGTTGCTGGTTGGATGTTGTTAACCGGTGGACCGTTTGCTTTTGGTTACTCACTTAATTCAGCTAGGATCCTCATGCTTATTTTTCATTGTTTAGATGGAATACTGATTTTTCTTCTTGTAAATAAATTAACCCGTAATTATTTGATAGCATTTCTTTCCGTCTTGCTTTTTTCACTTTCTCCTTTGGGGATATATTTTCAAAGAAGGTTGTTGTTGGATAATATCATGACATTTTGGATACTATCATCTTTTTCTCTTTTGATTTTTGCCAAGCAGCGTCTTGTTTGGATACTCGGCTCAGGCATAGCGATAGCAATTGCAGTATTAACAAAAGAAACAGCCATTGTTTCTCTGCCGGCTTTGATGATCCTTGCCTATTTTGCATTGCATAATAAACAAAAATTTATTGGAATTGCCGTATTTGTTAGCCCAATAATATTAATGGTTCTCTATTATCTTTTATACGCAATAATAAAAAGAGAATTATTTCCGGGATCAGATCATGTTAGTCTCATTGAAACAATTCTTTTCCAAATAAAAAGAGGTGAAAGTATTCCATTCTGGCAACCTGGTAGTACGTTTGTGGCAAATTTTATTGATTGGTTTAAAAAAGATAAAATTTTTCTCCTGTTTTCAATAATTTCCAACATCTGGATTGTAGTTAATTATAAAATAGTAAAAGAAATAAGAATATTAGGGTTTATGGGTATACTATTTTGGTTATTTTTATTAACAAAAAGTCTTATTCTTAATTTTTATATTATTCCATTAATTCCAATTGGGAGTATCGCTATTGCTATCTTTATTAAAGATATATTAAAAATAAAATTTATTGGTCTTGCTTTTGTCATAATTATATTTTTCTTATGGATAAAAAATATAGACATAAAAACATGGACAGTTGATGAAAATTCCCCGCAAATTAAATCAGTAGAATGGATTAAGAAAAATATTAGTCCAAAATCAATTTTAGCTGTCGATCATTCACAATTACTCAATTTACAATTTTCAAGATATGACGGTGATCCTAATTTTTCAAAAGCACACTGGTTTCTAAAAATATCAAAAGATCCGGAAATAAAAAGAAACATTGTAAATAATGACTGGCAAAATATAGATTATTTAATTTTAAGTCACGAATACTTAAAGCAAGTAGAGCTATATCCAAACGATTTTTTAACCCCAACAATTGATCATGCGGTAGAAATCGCATCCTGGGGACCGGTTTCTTCATCGACGTATTTGAATATTAATCAAAAAATTAGTACAAATGGAGATTGGATTAAAGTTTATAAAATGTTAGATAGAAACGAAATAATTTTGAAAGACTCTTGGGAATATTACAAAAATAATTTTATCTCCTTTGAAGGTCAAGTTGTCGACCCACAAACAAATATCACAACCTCTGAAGGACAATCTTATGCACTTTTACGCAGTGTAATAGTGAATGATAAAGCCAGTTTTAATTCTATCTGGAATTGGACAAAATCACATTTGCAAAGTAGAAATGAAGATAAACTATTCTCATGGAAATGGGGAAAAATTGATGGAAAAGAAAAAATATTGGATTTTGAATCAGCCTCAGACGCAGACATTGATATCGCAACCGCTCTTATATTGGCTTCAAAAAAATGGAAAAATCTTGAATACGAAAAAGATGCCAAAGAAATAGTAAATGATATTTGGAAAAAAGAAGTTGTAAAGCTTAACGACAATAAATATTACTTAATAGCTGGTTCTTGGGCGGGATATGGAGGAATAGTTTACATTAATCCATCATATATTTCTCCAGCCTCATTCAGAATATTTAAAAATTATACTCCAGAACAAAATTGGGACAAATTAATTATCGATAGTTACGGTTTATTAAAAACTATTTCAAAATCAAGCAATACTGGCCTGGTATCGGATTGGGTTGCAATAGATAAAGAAAGTTTGGGTTTTATAGAGCCGGAAATAAAAACCTTGTCTAATAATTTTGGATATGACGCAGTAAGAGTTTACTACAGAATTAGTCAGGATTACATTTGGAATAATAGTAAAGAAGCACTGGAAATACTAAAAAATCAACAATTTCTTATTGAAAACTGGAATAAAAACAAAAAAGTAAATTCTGTTTATTCGCTTGAGGGTGAATCTCTGGTTGATTATGACGACAATTCAATATATGGAATATTATTACCATATTTTTCCGTCTTAGATAAAAAGTCCTACCAGGAGTTGAAGACAAAATTACAAAAAGATTTTCAAAACGGTGGTTGGAAAACAAAAAACAATTATTGTACGCAAAACTGGATATGGCTTGGTCTTGCCCTAGCAGAAGGGAAATACAAATATGAATAATAAAGATTTAAAAGTAAGCATAGGCATTCCGGCTTACAATGAAGAGGCCAATATCTACAATCTAATTGCATCCATTTTAAAACAAGAACAAATGGGATATAAACTTTGTGAAATCATTATTGTTGCTGATGGATGTACTGACGAAACAGTTAATATTATAAAGTCTTTTGATAATCCTATTATTAAAATAATTGAACTAAAAAAAAGACAAGGACAGCAAATCTGTCAAAATCACATTTTATCAGAGTACAAAGGAAATATTTTGGTAATTATTGAAGCAGATACTCTCCCTTACAACAAAAATTGTATTTCAGAGTTAATAAAACCTTTTGTGAAAAATAAAGAAAATAAATTAGGAATGGTAACCGGATGTAGTATGGCAACCACTCCCAAAACATTTTTAGAAAAAATACTATTTCAAGGATATGAGATCAAAAAAAAGATTTTTCAAGAATGGAAAAACGGTAAAAATATATATGTTTGCGGAGGGCATTCTATGAAAGCATTATCTAGAAATTTTACAAAGAATCTTCATTGGCCAAAAAACTCACCTGAAGATGCTTATACCTATCTCTGCCTAACCGAACTGGGATTAAAAATGGAAAGACAATTATCAGCAAAAACATATATGAGAAATACTACTAATTTACCGGATAGAATCCGTCAGGTTTCGAAATTTTTAAGTGGAAGAGATATATTAAGAAAATACTTTTCTAATAATTTAATTGATAGGGAATATGATCTCCCAAAATCTTTAATAATAAAAAATATTTTCTTGGAGTTAATGAACAATCCAATTTGGACACTGTTGTATATTTTTGAGATATCAATAAATAGATTTATTTTATTAACAAGAATTAAAAAATTTAATCCATTGTATAAACCTTATTTATCCTCAAAAGAACTTGGGTATAAAAAACATTTTCTTACAGATAAAAAGCTGACTGTTTCCATAGGTATCCCTGCATATAATGAAGAAAAAAATATTAAAATTCTTCTCAAAAATCTGCAAAAACAAATTATTTATCTCGGAGAAATAATTGAAATGATTGTTATTTCTGATGGTAGTTCAGACAAAACAGTTTCAACGGTAAAATCAATAAAGGATAAAAGAATTAAAATAATTAATCGCAAAAAAAGGTTGGGTATGAATCAAACCCTAAATGAGATTGTGACGAAAGCGAAAGGAGATGTACTTATTTTGTTAAATGCTGACATTATTCCTCAAAATAAAGAATTTCTTGAAAATATTGCACTTCCTATTGTTAAAAACAACAAAGTAGGAATTGTAAGTGCAGATACGATAAGTACAAAACCTCAAGGTTTATTTGAAAAAATAATAACCGATAGTCATAATCTTAAAAAGGACATATACCTAAAGATAAACCAGGGAAACAATATACTCATGTGTCACGGTAGAGCAAGAGCTTTTTCTAGGAAGATATATTCACAAATAATTTGGCCGGATAACTATCCAGAAGACTCATTCTCTTATCTATTTTGTATCCAAAAAGGCTTTAAATTTGTTTATGCCCCAAAAGCAAAAGTTTTATTTCGTTCTCCTGCAACATTTTTGGATCATCTAAAACAAAGTCAAAGATTCCTTCGGGGGGTAGAAAATCTTCAAGAATATTTTACAAAGGAAAAAGTTGCAGAATGCTACCGGATTCCAAAATTGTTGATGTTAAAATCAATAGTTAAATTTATTGTTACAAAACCTTTTAGTACCCTTGTGTATTTATTTATTTATATTCTCATTAAGTTTTCTATTCCTATGAAATATGTAAATCAAAGTAAATTCGATATTGCATTAACATCAAAGGAACTAACATGATAAATAAAAAACCGACAGTTACAGTTGCACTAAGTGCTCTAAACGAAGAAAGAAACATAAAAGCATTTTTGAATTCCATCCTTTCTCAAATAGACAAGAAATTTATTTTGAGAAATATTTGGGTATATTCCGATGGATCAACCGACAAGACAGTCGAAATTGTTCGTTCGATAAAATCAAAGAAAATTGAAGTTAAAGTTTTTAAAAATAGAATGGGAAAAACTTATAGACTAAATCAAATTTATTCATCACTAAAAACAGATATTCTAGTTCAATCAGACGCAGATGTAGTATTTGCTAATCCACTTGTAATAGAAAATATTATTCAACCGTTTATAAATGACAAAGAAGTTGGAATGGTCTGTGGACATTCGCAACCTTTGCCAGGAATTACTTTTACTGAAAAAGCTGTTAATTGTAGTTGGGAAGTTAATTCAAAACTAAGGAAATTTGTTCGAAAAGGAAACAATATGTTTTCCGTAGATGGACGCATATTAGGATACAGAAAGAAATTTATTAAAACAGTTAAGATTCCACCCGAAACGATAGGGAACGACCGTTATTCTTATTACTTTTGCATAAACAAAGGTTATAAAATCATATATGTTCCTTCTGCAATTGCACTCTATAGATCTCCTAAAAATTTAAAAGATCAAATAAAACAAAATACAAGATTTTTTGCAATTCCGATTGCAATGAAAAGATATTTCCCCCCCGAGCTAATTAATAAGGAAGAACGAATCCCTTCTTTTTTCAAAAGAAAACTTATGATTATGCAATTTCTTAAGCATCCAATAATGTGTGCATATATTTTTATTATAAACAAATATTGCTACCTAAAAGCTAACTCAGCAGTCAACTACCTTACTGCAAAATGGCCGGTTGCAAATTCAACAAAACAACTCTAATTATGAAAAAATTTATTATTACATTTTTATTAATTCTCTTCTGCTCGGCAATATTAACTTTTTCATTACGTGGAAACGTTGGAAATCCAACGCGTGAACAAATAGGAATGTCACAATGGAAAGATGAAGGTCCATTTGAATTATCACCGGAAAGGGGAAGGTTTGCACTAATTTATTCAATTGTTGAAGATAAATCTCTATTTTTTGACACTCCGATTGCTAGATTTGCCACTCCCGACTTAGGATATAAAAACGGAAAATACGTCTCTTTATTTGCTCCCGGAGTGTCAATCCTTCTAATACCCGGTTACATAATCGGAAAATATTTAGGTGCAGCTCAGGTAGGTGTTTTTGCAATCGTTTCATTATTTGCAATTCTTAATGTCTTGTTTATAAGAAGTATTGCAATTAAATTAGGGGCAAATAATATTGCCGCAACAATTGCTTCGATGATATTTCTTTTTGCTACCCCTGCATTTCCTTATGCAGTCACTTTATATCAACACCATATATCTACTTTCCTTATTTTATTATGTATCTTTGTGCTATTGAAATGGAAAAATCTAGCTGCTTTATCAATTGTGTGGTTTCTAATTGCTGCTTCTGTATCAATAGATTATCCAAATGCTATTCTCATGATTCCAATTGCTGTTTTTGCATCCATAAGAATGTTTTTTGTAAACAAAAAAGATAATTTTATAAAAATAAATTTTCGGTTGATAGGAATAGTTACTTTTATAACTATCATATTTCCTCTCATATTCTTCTTATGGTTTAATAATGCCTCTTATGGGAATCCCTTCCAATTATCAGGAACAATTAAAAGTATTAAAGGTATAGATGAAAAAGGAAACCCACTTAGCATAGAAGCTTTAAAAAAACAACAAGGTCCACTTTTTGAAGAACAGGATATAAATAGAAAAAAGACCGCCACAGGTTTTTTCAAATCCAGAAATTTAATCAATGGTTTTTATACTCATTTTGTTAGCCCCGACAGAGGAATAGTATTCTATACTCCTGTTATTCTAATTGGGTTTATCGGAATGGTTATTATGTACAAAAAACAAAAGATAATGTTAGTTCTGATTGCAATTGTTTTTGTAAATATTCTTTTATATTCAATGTGGGGGGACCCATGGGGAGGTTGGGCTTTTGGATCAAGATACCTAATTCCAAGCTATGCAATACTATCGATATTTATTGCGTTTATGATAACTAATTTTAGAAAGAAATTAATAATACTGATGGGTTTTTACATATTACTTGTTTATTCTATCTCGGTAAATACGTTGGGAGCTATAACCTCAAACAAAAATCCGCCAAAGAATGAAATATTAGCTTTAGAATCAATTTCTCATGTTCAGGAAAAATATACCTATGAAAGAAACTATGACTATTTAAATTCAAATCGCTCAAAATCATTTATTTTCCAGACCTTCGTTTATAAATACTTATCAGCTAAGAGTTACTATCTTATTATTGTTAGCGTTCTTGTATTAACATGCGGATTATTAATAACTTATTTACATGTTAAATCCAAAAAAGAAAATCCATGATCAAATTTAATTTAAAGACACTATCGATAGAATTGAATATAAATTCAAAGATTTTTGAAAAAATATTAGCGTTATTTAATAAACACGCCTTAATAATTATTTCAACTATCCTTTCATTTGTCTCAATTTACTTTTTTTATTATTATCTGAATAACCGGTTGGGACTTGCTTATAACGATGCCAGGTCACATCTTGATATTGGCAGGAGAGTAGTAGAAGGACTAAAACCCGGGCTTGCCCAGCTTGGCTCAGTTTGGCTACCTCTTCCCCATCTTCTTATGGTGCCAACAATTTGGAATGACTTTATGTGGCATTCTGGTCTTTCGGGTGCTTTAGAATCAATGATAGCATTTGTTATAACCGGTGTTCTTATATATTCTTTCTTACAAAAAATTGGAGTAGGAATGTTTGGCAGAATTTTAGGAGTTTTGGTTTTTGTATTGAATTTAAACGTCTTATATTTGCAGTCTATTGCCATGACTGAATTTCTTTTAATAGCGACAATGACAGCAGGAGTATATGAATTAGTTATTTGGTCAAAGGATAATAAAATTCTTAGTCTTATAAAATCATCTTTTTGGATAATGCTCTCTTCTTTGGTTCGTTATGACGGTTGGTTCCTCTTTGCTTTTGCTGCTTTTCTTATATCATTAATTATATTTAAAAAACACGGATATAAAACAACAGAAGGAATGATTATTCTTTTTTGCACATTAGGCGGTTTTGGAATCTTTCTTTGGCTATTTTGGAACCAGTTAATTTTTAAAGATGCATTATACTTTGCCTTTGGTCCTTTTTCTGCCCGAGCCCAACAAATACAAATGGAACAAGCAGGAGTTTTAATGACAAAAGGTAACATCCTTTTATCATTAAAAGTTTATCTGTATGCATTAATATATAATTCAAATGCATTTATTGCATTATTGGGATTATTTGGTGCTATTGTTCTTTGGTTTGATAAAAATCTTAAACTCGAAATTCGCATTGCAAGTATAGCTTTAATTGCTCCGCTATTATTTAACATATTAGCTTTGTATATTGGTCATTCTGTATTGTTTATACAAGGAATTTCCGGAAATACTTGGTTTAATGTTCGCTATGGAATCATGATGATGCCATCAATTGCAATTTTTGTAGGTTTTTTAGTGCATAAGTTAAAACAATTAAGATGGGTGATTGTTGGTTTGTTCGTTTTTGTTACATTTTTCTCATTTGCTAATAAAGATGCGGTAACAATTGATGATGCCCAAGTAGGATCAAGCCAAAAAAATGTTACAGAAGTAAGCAGTTGGTTAAATAAAAATACAAAAGACAAAAAAGGATTTATTCTTATTTCAGCAGCATCCCACGATGCAATAATATTCTCATCTGGTCTCCCTATGAAAAGATTTATTCATGAAGGAACAGGGCTTTATTGGGAGTCTGCAACAACAAGTCCAGATAGATGGGCTCGTTGGATTGTTATGAGAACATATGACAATAACGATATTACCTATAAAGCAGTCAGTAAAACACCAGGATTTAAATATTATAAATTAGTTGATCATTATCCATTTGCAGACATTTACGAATTAAAGGAAGAATTTATTGGTAATTTAAATACGGAACCTGTTTCCGGTAAAGTTAAGTTTTATTCCCCAATATAAATTATGAAAAAAATTATTTTATTATTTCTATTAATAATAATATTTATTTTTCCACAACGTATAAATACAGAGGAAAAAATGTCTCCGTGGTGGGAAGTTCAATCAGTTGACACAATGAAGTATTCCCGCGATTTAAGCAGGGAAAAGTTAAGAGATTTAAGTTTCAATAATGTAATAAACAGTCAAATTAAAAAAATTGCAGAAACTGGTGCTACTCATGTGGCAATTGGTACACCTTATGATGAAGAATTTCTTCCGATATTAAAAAGATGGGTAGAAAAAGCAAGAGAATATAAACTTAAAGTTTGGTTCCGTAGCAATTGGTCTGGCTGGGAAGGATGGTTTGGTTATAAAAAAATAACCAGAACAGAGCATCAAGAAAAAACAAGACAATTTATATTAGATAATAAAGACTTATTTGAAGACGGAGATATTTTTACCGCATGTTCAGAGTGCGAGAATGGGGGACCCGGAGACCCAAGAATAACCAAAGATATTTTTGGATTTAGAAAGTTTTTAATAGATGAACATGTTATTACAAAAAAAGCATTTATAAGTATAAATAAAAAAGTTATCAATAACTATAATTCAATGAATGGTGATGTGGCGAAACTAATAATGGACAAGGACACAACAAAATCATTAAACGGAATTGTTACTATTGATCATTATGTGCAGACTCCAGAAATATTGCATAAAGATATTGAAGATATCGCAAAAAATAGCGGAGGGAAAATAGTTCTGGGAGAATTTGGAGCACCAATTCCAGACATTCATGGAAACATGTCGGAACAGGATCAGGCAAAATGGTTATTAAACACCCTAAATAAACTTTCCGACACAAATGTTTTAATAGGTATTAACTACTGGGTGGGCTTTGGAGGATCAACAAAACTTTGGAATGATGATGAAACCCCCCGTTCGTCAGTTAAAATACTGCAGGCTTTTTACAAATCTAAAAAATTATCAGGAATAATTCTTGATTATTCAAAAAAACCTATAGTTAATGCAAAAATATCAACAAATTCAAGGATTACTCATTCTGATAAAGATGGAAAATTTGATATTCAGTTATTGACCGATGATCAAATAAGGATATCCAAAATTGGTTATATAGATCAAATTATCAAAACAAGAAAAGATAAAAAAAATATAAAAATCATTCTAGCAAAAAGTGACGAAAATCTGATAAATAAACTAATCAATTTACTATTTAACATTAACACCCTTTAAAATGTTGATCCATTATGATATAATCCTATAGGATTAATAAAAAAGATTATAGTTTGAAGAAAATGATATGAATAAAAAATTATTTTTATTGATTATTTCGTTTCTAATTCTAACCACTCCAAAAGCTTTGGCTGTAAATATTCCGAGCTTTCCTAGCTGTTCAAGTCCCCAAGGAACGATAAAAGTGCAATATGAACAAGGGATTCATGGAATTGTAGGAAATACCTCAGAATACAAGGGCAGCGACTTTGTTTATAGTCTTTCAGATCTCACTCTTATGCAATGTTTTTGTTCAGAAGATGGATCCGGAATTCAAACAAATTGGTGGAAAGTAACATCTTTAACTGACGAAGAAATTCAAATATTAAAAAATGAAGGTTGGTATCTTGTTCCAAACGGACAATTATGGGGTCTTTCTGAAGGTGCCTATATGGCAAAAAATAGTAACTACAGTTGCAAAAGCGGTGGTGGGACCGGAGGCGGAAGTGTTACTACAAGTGTTGATACGACAGATCATAATAGTCCCGGTACCCCTCCGGGTAATACAGGAGGAGTCTTATCAGGTATCGGCCAAATTTTGGCACTTGCCTTTATGGGAAATAAAATCTTTCTATATTTAGTTATCGCCACGGGTTTTATCTTTTTATTAATAGGAATCGTTCTTCGTAAAAATGTCAAAAAATAATAGAGTTATTTCTTCTTTTTTTATTCTGTTTGGTTTTATTTTCATTTTGATTGCATCATTCCTTATTTGGCAAAGAAATATTTCCAGAAGATTAATTTTCAACACAAGCCGAATAAACAATCAAAAAACTATTAATAATAATAATAATAATAATAATAAACCAAAAGGTATTATTATCAAAGATTTACAAATATCACTCCCTATAATACCATCGAAATTCAGTAATGGAATTTGGGAATCTACAAATAACGGGGTATCTTATCTTTTATCCTCTCCTGTTCCCGGAGAAAAAGGAAACAGTATTCTTTATGGTCACAACTGGCCAAATCTATTAGGAAATCTTACGAAAGCAAAAAAAGGACAGGAAATAATTATTTTATTTAATGATAATAATATTAAATATTTTAATATCGATAAAATTCTAACCGTATCGCCTTCTCAAATTGAAATATTGGAACAAACTGATGTTCCAATGATTACTATTTATACATGTACAGGTTTTTTAGACAGTAAGAGGTTTGTTATAACGGCAACTCCAAAATAATAAGTTTATGAATATTGATCAGGAAGATCATTTTCGAATAAAATTACAGAACCGGGTAATACTATTTCTGGCAGTATTTTCATTGCCTCGTTGAGATTTTTTACTTCGTAAAATCTTACATCCGGGTTTTTTTCTTTTCCGGTTTGCATTCCGAAAACCAAAGCTTCTTTGTTTGTTTCACCGACAACTATTATATAATTTGCTATTTTTGCCATCTCTTCTCCCATTATTTTATTTTCTCTAACCTGATCTTTGCCAAGCTCTACAATTCCCGGAGTAATTATAATCTTCAAATCAGAAGGAAATTCAGATAAAACTGATAATGCTGCTTTTACTGATTGTGGATTGGCGTTAAATGAGTCATCAATTACTGTGGTATTATTGGCTCCGGGAATAATTTGCATCCGATGAGGAATAGAAGGAATAGTAGGGGAGAGTTCAGAAATTTTTTCTAAATCAATTCCCAAATGGTTTGCAACCGACGACGATGCAGTTATATTAAAAACATTATGTTTTCCAAAAAGATTGGTTATAATTTTTCTCTCTTCCCCGCCGGAGTGGAGAATAAAAGAAATATTATTATTTGATATTTTTATTTCCGAAGCATAAGTGTCTAATATTACCAACTCTTTATTGCTATTTTTTTTATCAAGACCAAAGTATTTTATTTTTATATTGGAATATTTTTTTGCATAACTTACTATTTTTTCATCATTACCATTTAAGAATAAAACTCCCTCTTTCGGTAGAGACGAAGCGAGCTCAAACTTTGTTTCTAAAATATTTTTTTCATTTTCAAATCTCTCAAGATGTTGTTTTCCAATAGCTGTAATTATTCCGATTTTTGGTTTCACAATATTGCATAATTTATTAATATCATTTTTTTTATACGCTCCCATTTCCACAATAAATATTTGATGTTCTCTTTTTAATTCCTTAAGAATTACTCTGCTTACTCCAAGTGTTGTATTGTAAGATTCCGGAGTTTTTAAGATTTTATATTTTGATGATAAAAAATAGGCAAGTATTTCCTTAACTGAAGTTTTTCCAAAACTTCCCGTAACTCCGATAACCAACAAATCTTTTCTTGTTAGGATTTTTATTTTTGCCGATATAATTATTAATTCTTTTAAAACATATTCTGGAATAAGGATAAAATAATTTGCATAAATAATTGATTTTTCAGGGATTTTGTGAAAAGTAATAAAATCAATAACCAAAGAAATGGCATATAATAATTTAACTTTTAAAGTCCATTTTAATTGCTTTTTTTTAGACAAATTATCTAAATTTGTATTTATTTTAACCCAACGCTTAAAATGGAATATATCATATTCTTCCAGCTGAAAAACATAAAGATAGTCTTTTATTTTATTCATTATTTTTCATTAATAAATTTTTCAATATAATCAATAAACAAATCCGTATTGTCTAAGTAAGAAAAATGGGAAGCATTGGGAATTACTATTAATTTTGAATTCCGGATATTTTTTTCGAAAAAACTTGCATCGCTTATAGGTGTATCCTCATCTTTTTCTCCCCAAATAATAAGAGTTGGAATAGATATCTTATTAAGTATTGTTGACAAATCCTCTGATACCACATTAGACAAAATTTTTTCCATTTTACCTGCATTTAAATAATCTTCTTCTCCGATTGTCGAATAAAATTTTTTTCTTACCGATTTCTTTATTAAAGATAGAGGAGGTATAGAAAATATAAAATTACCCAATTTTGCAGTAATAAGTAAAACACTTTTTTTTAATGTTTTATTTCTTAATCCGCTTGAGTCAACCAAAATTAATTTTGATAACAATTTTGGATTTTGGTATGAGGCAATTAAAGAAACGCTGCCCCCAAAAGAATGGCCGATAATAATAGGTTTTATTAATTTTAATGTTTTGATAAACTCCAAGATTACTTTTCCATACTCCTTTAGTCCGAAATAAGACGGAGGAGTATCGCTTTTACCAAAACCCGGAAGGTCCAAAGCGTAAACATGATATTTTTCTTTAAGAATAGAAAAAACCGGAAACCAACTATTAAAATTTCCACCCCAACCATGGAGTAATAGAATGTTTTGTCCGCTTCCAAATTCTTGATAGTTTATTTTTAATTTATCAATAAATACTTCCATAAGTAATTCAATTCCTGTATTATAGTATAACAGGCAGAGATTATCTCTGTAAACTTTGTAAAATGGTCTTATTTGACTAATAAACGTATAATTAGCATATAATATAGCTATGCCAAATCATAATTTTAAAAATCACGCCCATCATATATCTTTTAAAATAGCACTCTCCGGATTAATTTATGCATTCCATACTCAGCCCAATTTTTTAATTATGTCTCTTTTTACCGCCCTCGCATTAATTCTCACTTTTTCTCTAAAGATTTCTTTTTTGGAAACATTAATTGTTATTTGGACCATTATAATTGTCTTTATCGTAGAAATGATAAATACTAGCATCGAATCTATTACGGATTTAATTACAGAAGAATGGAATGAAAATGCAAAAATTGCCAAGGATGTTTCATCTGGTATGGTACTTTTAACAACAATAGGAGCAGCAATAATCGGATTACTAATTTTTTCTCCAAAACTATTAAATTTGCTTTAATATTTAAAACCTATTATTAATCATTATTAATCATTATGGCTCAGCTTTTAGGATTATTGTTATTATCTTTTTTTATGACCAGTATTTTACTGGTTCCTTTTATTGACATTCTTTACAAATTTAAATTCAGACGGCAAAAACAAGAAACAAAAGACGTTTTTGATAAACCCACACCAATCTTCGATAAATTCCACAGTAGTAAAGTCGGTACGCCGGTCGGAGGAGGAATTTTGATAATTATTGTGGTTGTAATATTGACTCTTTGGGCTTATGGATTATTAGGATTGACAGCAAAACCGTGGGAATTATTTGTACTGATATTTTCTTTTATTTCTTTTGGGATTTTAGGATTCTATGACGATATAAAAAAAATGTTTAAAAACAAAGAAAACTTTTTTGGTTTAAGATATAGGCATAAATTAATTATTCAAATCATATTAGCTGCAATTATCGGAATAATTTTTTATTTAAAATTAGGATATGATTTTGTTTATATTCATTGGTTGGGGCAAATAAATATTGGTCCTCTTTTTATTCCCCTCACTGTTTTTATTATTGTTGCCTTCGCTAATGCGGCAAACATTACAGATGGGCTTGATGGATTGGCATCCGGAGTCCTTGTAATTTGCTTAGGTGCTTTTTGGGTAATTTCTGCAACTTTAATTGATCAGACATTAGGAATCTTCATTGCGCTTTGGATCGGAAGCTTAATAGCTTTTTCATACTTTAATGTCTATCCTGCAAGAATTTGGCTGGGAGATGTTGGTTCATTATCTTTTGGAGCTACCCTTGCCGTTGTAGGGCTTCTAACGGGTAAAATTATTGCAGTTGCTGTTATTGGTGGGGTGTTTGTAATAGAAGCAGCTTCATCATTAATCCAATTGTCTTCAAAAAGATGGTTGGGAAGAAAAATATTTAAAGCTGCTCCATTTCATTTGCTTCTGCAGTCAATCGGATGGGAAGAACCAAAAATTGTAATGCGTGCCTGGTTGGCCGGGTTAATTTTTGCAATTTTCGGTATCTGGCTTGCCATAGTGTAACTTCAAAATATATGAATAATATCTTCAAGGAAAAAAAAGTTGCAGTGTTGGGTTTATCAACCGAAGGAATAGAATCGGTTAAATATCTTATTAAAAGTAAAGCTATAGTTACAGCTTGTGATAGAAAAACAGATAAAGAACTCCCCGAAAATATTATCAATTTTTTAAAGAAATCTAAAGTAAATCTCAATTTAGGTCCAAAACATTTAGATAATTTAAACAGATTTCAATATGTGTTCCGTTCTCCGGGAATTCCTTTTTGGAATAATAAACTCAAAGAAGCAAAAAAAAATGGAGTCATAATAACCAGTCTTACAAAAGTATTTTTTGATATTTGCGATAATCCGATAATTGGCATTACGGGAACAAAAGGAAAGGGAACTACATCTTCATTGATCGGAAAAATTTTAGAAGAAGATAATAAAAAAGTATACGTTGGAGGAAATATTGGAAATCCTCTAATAAATAAACTGGATAATATACCAAAAAATGCATGGATTATTTTAGAATTATCTTCATTTCAGTTGGAAGATATTCATAAAAGTCCAAAAATCGCTGTTGTTTTAAATATCACCAATGATCATCTTGCCTCCTCGTCAAAAGAAAGTCCGAATTATCATAATTCAATAAATGAGTATATAGAAGCAAAGAGAAATATAGTAAATTTTCAAAAAGAAAATGACTTTGCAGTTTTAAATTCTGATTATGGTCGCTCCCTATCTTTTAAAGATTATACTAAAGCAAAAATTTACACTTTTAGTATAAAGACAGAAGTCAAAAATGGCGCTTTTGTCAAAGAAAATAAAATCATCTTGTCGATTAATGGAGAAAAGCATTTAATTTGTAAAACAGAAGATGTCTTATTAAGGGGAATACATAATCTTGAAAATATAACTGCAGCAATCACCGCTTCCTACCTAACGGGAGTAAAAATTTCTTCGATAATAAATGCAGTTAAAAATTTTAAAGGATTAGAACACCGGTTAGAATTAATTGGAGAAAAAAATGGAGTAACTTTTTATAATGATTCTTTTTCCACAACACCCGAAACAACAATTGCTGCAATAAAATCATTTAATAATCCTATAATTTTAATAGCAGGAGGATCTGATAAGGGTGCCGATTACTCCAAATTGGGGGAAGAAATAGGAAAAAGTACAGTTAAAGCTGTAATATTAATCGGTCTTATGAAGCATAAAATTGAAAAAGCGATAAAAGATTCCGGAATATTTAGCGGAAAAATAATAAATAATCCAAACACAATGAAAGAAATAGTTAAAATGGCTGTTATTGGGGCAAAAAAAGGCGATATTATCTTGTTGTCACCTGGTTGTGCCAGTTTTGATATGTTTAAAAATTATAAAGATAGGGGCGATCAATTTAAAAGTGAATTTGACAATCTTTAAAAAAAATCATGAAAAAGAAAAAAAGTTTATTAAGATTTGATATCCCTAAATTAGATATTGGACAAAAAATCGATAAAGTATTACTTTTTGAGGTTTTAGGATTATTGGCATTCGGAATTATAGCTGTATACAATTCTTCTTCAGTCATCGCAACCTACGAGTTTAATGATAAATATTATTTCTTAAAAGAGCAGTTAAAATGGGTATTTGTTGGAGGAATCGCTCTTTTTATCAGCTCAATGATTCCTTATAAAAAATGGTACAATTTGGCAATATTTTTATTAATAATATCCATAATTCTTCTGGCAATTGTGCTAATACCCGGAATTGGTGTTGTAACAAAAGGAGCAAAGCGCTGGTTGTTTTTTGGAGGACAACCGTCAGAATTCGCAAAATTGTCATTGGTGATATACCTTTCAGCTTGGTTTTCAAGCAAAGAAAAAGGAAGACTTTGGGCGTTTCTAATATTGTGTGGAATAATTGTAGGTCTGATTATCCTTCAGCCGGATATGGGAACAGCGGTTGTTTTAGGATTAACTGCTTTGATAATGTATTTTCTATCCGGTGCCCCCATATGGCATTTTCTTTTGCTTCTCCCGTTATCAGGAATCGCAGGATTTTTATTGATAAAAATCGCTCCTTACCGTTTTAATCGTTTATTAAGTTTTTTAAATAGCGAAATTGATCCATTAGGAATGTCTTATCATATAAGACAAGTTCTCATAGCAATTGGGTCCGGAGGTTTATGGGGTTTGGGTCTTGGTAAAAGCAGGCAGAAATTTTCTTATGTTCCCGAAAGTACAACCGACTCAATATTTGCAATTATAGGAGAAGAATTAGGATTTATAGGAGCAGCAATATTAATATTAGCCTTTTTTATAATCGTCTATCGCGGAATGAAAATTGCCGGAAAAGCACCAGATGAGTTTGGAAAATTATTAGCTGCAGGAATCACTTCGTGGTTGGGTCTGCAAACAATAATAAATTTATCGGCAATGGTAGCTTTAATTCCCTTGACAGGAGTTCCTCTGCCGTTAATCTCTTATGGAGGATCAGCTCTTACGGTAAACCTTTTTGCAATCGGAATATTATTAAATATAAGTAAATATATTAAACAAAATTAATATGAAAATATTAATAATCGGTGGGCATATAACACCAGCCCTTGCAGTTATAGAGAATTTAGAAAATAGAAATAAAATAAAGAATAAATATGAATTTTTCTTTGCAGGAAGAAAATTTGCCCTTGAAGGAGAAAAAACTATATCAGAAGAGTATAAAATTATTAAAGAAAAAAATATTCCTTTTTTTAATTTGACAACCGGAAGATTGCAAAGATCATTTACCCGCTATACATTTTTTTCGCTTTTAAAAACCCCTATCGGTTTTTTTCAAGCCCTGAATATGATTAATAAGATTAAGCCAAATGTTATTCTTTCATTTGGAGGGTATGTTTCTATTCCTGTTTGTTTTGTCGCATGGTTAAAACAAATTCCCATCGTTACCCATGAACAGACAATTATTCCCGGTCTTGCCAATAAAATAATTGGAAAAATCGCTGATAAAGTATGTCTTTCTTGGAAAGAAACAGAGAAATATTTTCCCAACTCAAAAACAATAATTACCGGAAATCCGGTAAGAAAATCTATTTTTTCCGAAAATAAACCAAATACTATAAATATAGAGAATGATAATAATGTTCTTTATATTACGGGAGGAAGCTTGGGTTCGCATACAATTAACAATCTGGTAAAGCAGATGTTGAATCAATTATTAGTAAAATATTATGTTATACATCAATGCGGAGATGCAAAATCATATCGGGATTTTGATGATTTAGAAGATATGAAAAAGAAACTCGATGTTAAAATGCAAAACAAATATTATGTCGAAAAGTATATTAATGAAAAAAATGTTGGATGGATTTTAAAAAAAGCTAAAATTATTATTAGTAGAGCAGGTGCAAATACGGTCTCCGAAATAGCAGCACTTGGAAAGGTGGCAATCCTGATTCCATTACCCTGGGCAGGAGGAAATGAGCAGGAAGAGAATGCAAAAATACTTAAAAATATTGGATGTGCTGAAATTATTAATCAGGAAGAATTAACACCAAATTTATTAATGGAACGTATTCAAAAAATAGAAAGTAATTACGAATTATATGATAAAAATGGCAAAATGGCAAAACAAATTATAAATCTAAATTCTGCAGAAGAAATCACAAATGTTATCGATGAAATCTACAAGAAAAGAAATAATTAAAGAAAAAAAAGATAATAAAAGAATAAAATTTGGTTTGATAATTTTATTGACACTTATTTTTTTTCTTCTTTTAACTTTTAAAAATAAACCACTCGAATATATAAAATCTTTTTTAAGTGAAAAAACAATCATCAAACCAATTTCTGAAAACAATCTTAAAGAAATATTAATTAATCAGTTAGTCTTAGCAGAAATTGATGTAAAAAACATAAACATTCATCAAAATAAAATTGATGTAGTCTTAAAAGATAATACTTTAGTAATATTATCCGATAAAAATATCGAAAAACAGGTTACCTCTTTACAGAGAGTCCTAGAGCGGTTTAAAATAGAAGGTAGGAAAGTAAGCGTTATAGATCTTAGATTTGCCAATCCTGTAATAAAGTAATTTTATATTTTATACTTGAATATCTTTATATTTTTTGTTAATTTGTATCTTAAACTATGGCTAGAGATAAAATAATTGTAGGAATTGATGTTGGTTCTTCAAAAATAGCAACACTAATAGGTAGTTTGACCGGTGATGACAAAATTAATATCGTTGGTGTGGCAAATACGGAAGCAAGGGGAATGAGAAAAGGTCAGGTAATTGATATTGAAGAAGCTTCCGCATGTATTACCCAAAGCGTTGAGGCTGCAGAAAGAATGGCTGGATATACTGTAGGAACAGCTTTTATTTCAGTTGGTGGAGCTCATATTATTTCCCAAAATTCCCGTGGAGTTGTAGCCGTTTCGGAGCCGGAGGGAGAAATTAACCAAAGTGACGTTGAAAGAGTAATGGAAGCTTCTCGAGCTATTTCTCTCCCGACCGCAAGAGAAATAATTCATGCAATTCCAAGAGGTTTCATTGTAGATTCCCAGGAAGGAATAAAAGATCCGATTGGCATGAATGGAGTTCGTCTCGAGGTGGATACTCATATTGTGAGCGGAGGAACAACTGCAATAAGAAACCTTGCAAAATGCATCGGTGAAATTGGTGTGGAAATTGATGGTCTTGTTTTTGGAGGTTTAGCATCTTCAGAATCAGTTCTTACGGATACGGAAAAAGAATTAGGTGTTGCCTTGGTCGATTTAGGAGGAGGTACAACAGATATTTGTATATTTGTAGACGGTGCACTTTCATATTCAGCAGTTCTTCCTGTGGGTGCAAAAAATATTACAAATGACTTAGCAATTGGACTTCGGGTTTCATTAGAAAGTGCTGAAAAAATAAAAATTGCTCTTGGACAAAAACAAAAATCAGTAATATTTCCCAAAGAAGAAATAAAAGACATAAAAAATAATAACAGCCATCAGGGAGTAAAAGAAAAAGTTGACGAAATAAATCTTACCGATTTGGGCTTACCGGAAGGATTAAAATCTGTATCTAAAAAAACTTTAATTGATGGAATAATAAAACCAAGATTATTAGAAATATTTACTCTTGTTGGAATTGAACTTCAAAAAAGTGGATTTGGCGGAGCTACTCCTGCAGGAATAGTTGTTACCGGCGGAGGAGCGGAAACAATAGGAATAGTCGAAGCAGCCAAGCAACGTCTTGCTCTGCCGGTAAGACTCGGATTTCCTGAAGGAATGACAGGATTAATAGATGAAATCCAAGGGCCGTCATTTGCTACCGCTGTGGGCCTTCTCACATATGGATCAAAAAATTTATCAGTCAAGGAGGGTAGAAAAGAAGGGATGGGTAAGATCTTTAAATCACCCATAAAAGGTGCTTCTGGAAAAATCATTAATCTTCTTAAATCATTTCTGCCTTAAAGTGAATTTTCTCATTCTCATTTCAGTTATTATCATTGATCAGGTTACTAAATATCTCGCATTTCTATTGTCATTACCGATAAAAAAAAACTTTGGAATTGCTTTTGGATTTTTCCCAAACTCTTTAATATCAGGTAGTATTTTTTCATTATTATTTATTGGTATAATAACCTTGATATTTATTTATTCTATTTACCTTAGCAAAGTTAAAAAAGATCTATTTTTAACAAAATTATCACTTTTGTTGATTATTTCCGGAGGAATTAGTAATACTTTTGATAAATATTATTTTGGATATGTAAGGGATTTTATTAACATCAAAATAATCCCATTTTTTAATTTTGCAGATTTAGCGATAAGTATTGGACTAATTATCTATGGATATCAAATCATTAAATCCCAAAATTGAATATGAAGACAATGACTTATTGGTAATTGTTAAACCACATGGCGTTATTGTAAATAATGCAGAAACAGTTAAGAACCAGGAAACAATACAAAACTGGGCAGAAAAAAAAATAAAAACTCAAATAGAAAGAGAATTTGGAACGGATTTTTCAAAAAAAGGAGGAATAGTTCATAGACTAGATAAAGATACCAGCGGTCTTCTTTTGATTGCCAAAAACCAAAAATCTTTTGAAAATCTTCAATCACAGTTTAAAAATCGCACAGTTAATAAAAAGTATATAGTCCTGCTTCATGGAATCGTTGAACCCAAAAAGGGAACAATAAACGCACCCATTGATAGGCTTCCCTGGAACAGAGAAAGATTTGGGGTTTTTCCGGGAGGGAGGGAAGCAAGATCTGACTACGAAGTTCTAAATATTTATTCAGATGGAAAAAATAAATATTCTCTTGTGGAAGTATCCCCACATACAGGAAGAACTCACCAAATAAGAGTTCATTTTAAATATTTAAATCATTCTGTTGTTGGAGATAAATTATACGGAGGAAGAAAACAAATTCAATATGATATAATTTTTTGTCCTCGTCAATTTCTTCATGCAAAAAGCCTTGAAATTGCTCATCCAATATCAGGAAATAAAATGAAATTCGAATCTCAGCTGTCTGATGATTTACAAAAAATCCTCTCCTCTTTGACCAAAGAATCTTAAAGAGATATTATATTATTAGGTTTAATTTTCAATAAATATTTTGGTTATTCCTATGAACGAATTAAATCTTGCCTGGGATATAGGAATTATAAGTCTTATTGCCCTGGCTGGCGGATTATTAGCAAAAAAAATCAGATTACCAATAGTATTTGGATATATAACTGCGGGTTTAGTTTTTAATATTTTTTTCGGTAACTCCTTCGGTAATAAAAATGATTTGTCAAACATTGCAAATATTGGTATTGCTTTATTGATGTTTTCATTGGGTTTGGAATTCTCTTTTCAAAGGATGTTAGCTCTAAAAAAAGTTTTAATAATTGGAGTTTCTCTTCAAATAATCTTTACCACAATATTTCTATTTATCTTTGGTATTATATTTAGTTTTAATATTAAAGAGGCATTATTTTTTGGTATTGTTTGCTCGCTTTCTTCTACCGCAATTGTAGTCAAAATATTATCAGAAAGAAATGAAATTGAAACACAAGAAGGAGACGTCTCAATAAATTGGTTATTATCACAGGACCTTGCTGTATTACCGATATCACTATTATTACCGGTACTGTCTTTTGCAAACAAAGAAAATTCGTTAAATATTATTATCGATTTATTTTTAAGGCTTTTTAAAACAGGTGTAATCCTTATAATAGTTATTTTGCTTGGTAGAAAAGTTTTACCAAAAATTATCAATACTATAGCTAAATTAAACAGCAGGGAATTAATTCTCATTGCTGCCATATTAATTAGTATTTTATTTGCATGTCTTTCATTAAATCTTGGTTTATCATTTGCCCTGGGAGCTTTTATCGCCGGATTAATCATCAGTGGAAGTATTGAAAACCATGCAATTTTTGCTGAAATAAGACCCATAAGAGATTTATTTTCTATGGTTTTCTTTGTTTTATTAGGGATTATGGTTAATCCAAGTTTTATTATAGAGAATTTATTAATAATTTTAGCATTAACAATAATAGTTTTATTTTCAAAACACTTTGTGGTTTACATTTTAATGAGATTTTATCGATATCACCCGAGAATTGCAGGTAGGGTAGCTATTAATTTAGTACAGGTTGGTGAATTTGCTTTTGTATTGAGTCTAATCGCATTTAAAGATAATATGATTTCTTCATATTTATACTCTTTAATCATTTCAGTTGCCCTGTTAACTATCGCAATAACGCCATTTTTAATAGAAAAATATACTTACTTGTATAAACTCTCTAAAATAGTAAGTAATAATTTACCGCCATTTTTTCATCTAAAAATTTTTGTCACAAAAGAACATCAGCCAAACTTTAACAATAATGATCTTCCTTTTGAAAATCATGTCGTTATAATCGGTTTTGGGAGGGTAGGAAGAAATATCGGAAAACTATTATTTATAAATAAAATTCCCTTTGTTGTTGTCGAAATGAATGAGAAAGTAGTATCGGAACTAAAAAAGGATAATATTCCGGTAGTTTATGGAGATCCGATTGAATATGGTGTTTTAGATTACGCGCAAGTAGATAAAGCAAAAATTATTGTTATTGCTATACCTGATAAAATTTCACAAGAACAAATTATCGAAAATAGCCTAAGTTTAAATAAAAATATCTTTATTATTTGCCGCTCACACATAGAAGAAGATAAGAAAATCCTTCAAGAAAAAGGAGCAAAATTTATTATTCAACCTGAATTTGAAGCATCGTTAACAATAGGACATAAACTGCTTGAGAAATTTGATGTTTCTAAAGATAAAATTAATAGTTCTATAAAAAGTTTAAGGATTGATCAATAATAAACAAGGAAGTAGTAAAATGGTTAAACATTTCATTGCAATAAATGAAGGTTTTATCTGTGGACACTGTAATAAAAAAGTAGGACCGATAATATACGGCGGCAGTTATAGAAATCATTGTCCTTTTTGCCTTTGGAGCAGGCATGTTGATAGTGACATTCCGGGCGACAGAAAATCAGTCTGTAAAGGTTTAATGGAACCAATCGGTGTCTTTACAAGAAGAACAGGAGAATATGTTTTAGTTCATCGTTGTAATATTTGCGGCCATGAACGGTTTAACCGTATCGCAGGCGATGACGATTTCACTCTGGTTACCAGCCTTTCAACGGTTCCAGTTAGAAAAGGAAAATTATATATTTGATTATAAATAATTATAGTACACTTAATAAGTGCCGTTAAATAAAGTAATTTTTTAAGAAATAATACGAGTTTATCATGTTTTTTCGAATGAAAAAATATATGTATTGACAATATATTATAGTAATTTATATAATAAATTTATATGGGAACATGTTCGGGTGAAGAATTACCTATTAATTTAAAAGATACCCTGCAGAAAGCTCCAGATGTTGTTACTGTTGTAAACCAAGATAGGCTAGAAAGACGAAGAAATTATTTAGAGGTAATGAGTGAAATGGAAAAAGCAAGAGAAACAAAAGGTAACTTCTGTATTACCATAGGAAAGGATGAAAATAGGGTACTATTATTGATTGCTCCAATTAATAGAAGCGAAAAATCAACTGGACAAACATTTACCGATTATGTTTTAATAACTACAAATGGACCAAGAAGGTTAAGTCTCGACGATAATCCTAAGGTAAACGGTTATGCTGGTTATTCAGAGAGAAATCGAAATATAAGTTTTAAACGACACATAGAGAATCTACTCAGAGATAATAGACCCCACGAGAAAGGAGAATATAAAGAAGAAATTCGAGACGGATATCAAAAACTTTCTCTATATTTCGGTGATACATACTTTAAAGAATTTTTTTTATCTGAAATTCCTTCTGGGTGTAAAACGGAATTAACCCCAGAACAAGAGATATCAACATCTGAAGTTGGAGTTGTATCAGATGGAACGATTGTGATGGTTTCCCTAGAAAAAAGCTTGGCAATGATAAGAACAAAGCTTCAAAGAGTAGATACGGCAGCCCAAAAAGATATCGGTATCGCCGCTAGGTTACATAGTTTTATAAAAAGCCATTAGATTAGATATTCAAACCATCCGCTTTAACAAATAACTTAAAATCAGAAATGCTTATATCTGATGTATCAATTAAATCTTCTAATATTTCTTCCCATTCTCCTGCCGATTGAAAAGCGTAACTCGATAATGCTTGCAGTGCATCGTTAGAAAGTTGAGCCTTCGGATCTAATGCTTTTAAAGCTCCGCTTTCCCAAGTCCACCAGATTCTTTCAGAATCGTCCAGTCTATGATTTATTTTTCTTCCGGCAACATCTAATTGATAAAGAATTACCGCTCTTTGAGGATCTTTCATATAGCAAACATAAGATGCGCGCTCTTCAAAACTTCTTTTTTCCCAATCAATCTTTCTGCCGCTGAAACTTTCATCAACTTCTTCAAATTCAATTGTTGGGAATGTAGCTCTCCACACCTCAATATCAGTCAAGTCTCCATGCTCTTGCACTTTTTGTCTTATTCCTCCTAAAAGTTCAGAAGCGTTAGTTAGTTTCGTTTCACCTTTAAAAATTTCTCTGCTCATGTTTTACCTCAATTACTTTCTTGGCAGGAAAATCTATAATTATTAATAACACTGTTAATATTTTAAAAACATGGGTATTCTATCACGAAATTTCAAATATGTCTAAATTAATAATTTACTGAATAGATTTTTGAAACATAATTTATTAACAGATTCAGATAAACAGATAGTAGTTGTATGAAAAATGAGGTATTATATTTAACAAATGAATGATTTATCAAACGAACTTATAGTTTTACCACCAGAGGTTATTAAATCGCAAAGTACAAGGATTCTGGAGAGATATCATTTTCAAGCAACAGAAGCTAGGAAAAGGTATGAAATGCACTACCAAGAACTTCTAAATCGCTGGGATGATAAAGATAAAGGTATAAAAATATTAAAATCCTTTTCATTTATTGGTGCTATTACTTTATCCGGATCAGAACTGGAAGGTATGGCTGAATCCCCCTTAAAAAAATTCGTTGATGCTCCCTCGTTGCATTATGAAAACCGTTATCGCTATCGGATGTCTTATGGAAAAGAAACAGACCTTAGGGGAGAAGCATATTATCAATTGTTTGACCGAAAACAATCACCCGAAGAACGTATCAATATGTCCATAGAATCACTTGGTGATTTGGTTAAAAGGCTTCCCCAAATCCAAGAATATGTTTTAACAACAGAAAAGTTATCGACTTCTGAGCTTAAAGTATATTTAGGTTATCTTGATCATCTAAAAATTGAGTTATTGCGCTTTTTCCATGCTCAAACTCACTTAAGAGCTGGAAACAAGTTTGTTCAAAAAGAAAATCAGCCCGAACAAAATATTACAGAACAATCTCTCGCTAGCGTAACGGAAGCATATTATTCAATTCTCGATGGAAAAAGTATTCAAAAAATAAACATCGAACAGGATAAATTACTATCAGAATGTGAAGCTGTAAACTTAGAAATTGCAAAAAAAAGAGCTGGTGGCGAAAGTCTTGATGGAATAATGAGAGGACTTCCGGAAGGAGACAATCCTCTTTTCAACAAAATCTATGCAATAGGATTAGTTAAGAGACTTAAAGAAAAAGGATTGGGGAATCTAATCTTGGCGGGTATGCATTTTGGAGGTATCGAATTGCCATGGGTTATTTTCCAAGAAATTAAGTATGCTAATTTAGAAAAACCGGAAATTCTCACGGTTCACTATTCCCGATATACAAATAAAAAAGAACCCCAACAAGACTTTTGGAGAATCGTTGACCATCTTGTTGATACACAAAAAAATATTTTATTCCTTGATGATGGTGTGTATTCAGGAAGTTCTCTAAAAGCTGTAATGGATCTAGCAAAAGAAGTAGGATTTAAAAATATTGAAGTAAGTGTAGCGTTGCTTGCAAATAGCAGGCAATTAGGAAGAATGTTAAATACTGGCGGTATCAATCCTGACTTTGTCGACAAAATGCTCATCGATGCAATTGGAGTAAGTCCTTTCTTCAGAACAAAAACAAGCGAAGATTATTTAGAACGAAAAAGCAAAGGTTTATTTAATATTGTTGCTGAAAGAGTAAGAAAAATGATTACAGAGAATTATCCACGAACCTTAGCAATAAGTAAAGATATATTTGCAAATGTACGTAAATAATCTGGTAAAGTACTATTTTACTCCTACCAAATCAATATGAGAATAGTGTTTTCTTACTTCTGCCCAAAATTTCTCAGAAAGGGCTGGTGAAAATTTTGTATAACTTCCACCTTCTGTTTTGGCGCAAAGTTTCCCTTCCCAAATTCTAATAACTTCAACAACCTTACCACCCACCTCGTTATATTCATTTTTCCATTTATTTTCATCTTGAGTAAAATTATCATGGACCCTTTTAAAAGTATTAAATAATTCTTTATTTTGTTCTACCATCTGAATATAATATTTTTGGTATTTTTGCATATTTTAAATTTTACTATGTTACTATTAATTATAACAATAAGTAGTTTTAATGGATGTCATCATATATAATATTTTAGAATAAGATAAATAAATATGATTACTTGTTTTTTTGAAGATAATAATAAAGGAAGCTTAAGGCATGTAGTAATGGATGCTTTGGTAATTAAGGATAATAAGATACTGCTTGTCATGCGCGCAAAACATCTAACAGGAGGAGGTAAATTAGCTCTTCCGGGTGGGTTTTTAGACAGAAACGAAACTACAAAAGATGGAATTTTAAGGGAGTTAAAAGAAGAAACTGGTTTATTGGGAGAAATAATAACTCTTTTTAGGGTTATCGACAATCCAAACAGAATTGGCGAAAATAGACAAAATGTTTCTTTCGTTTATTTAATCAAACCTATAAAAAAAATTTCTGATTATGATAAAAACGAGGTCACAGATGTATTTTGGTTTGATTTAAATAGCTTACCGGACAAAAGCAGCATAGCATTTGATCACTATGAAAATATAATACTCTATAAAGAATATCTAAAAGAAAAGTTTTCCTTGCCAATATTTTCTCCCGCTAAAAAAAAATAAGTTATTACTTTTAATTTTAAATTTTTGACTTTTACCTTTATTAATTCTATGTTTGAATTTAAAATAATTTCTAAAAATAAAAATAATAAAGCTAGAATAGGTAAAATAATAACAGAACATGGTGTTATAGATACTCCTTGTTTTATTCCGGTTGCCACAAAAGCGACTGTAAAAAGCCTTGATCCTATTGATTTAAAGAAAATAGGAGTTCAAATAATCTTATCAAATACATACCATCTATACATATCACCATCAGCGGATCTTATAAAGAAAATGGGTGGATTGCACAAATTTATGAATTGGAATAGGCCAATAATTACGGATTCCGGAGGATTTCAAGTTTTTAGTTTGGGTTTATCAAAAAAAATGTTTTCTGACAACAATAGATTAATGACAAAAATTGACGATGAGGGGGTAATTTTTAGATCACATCTGGATGGATCACAGCATAAATTCACTCCCGAGAAATCTATAGAAATTCAGGAAAAATTAGGAAGTGATATTATCATTTCTTTTGATCATTGCCCTCCATACCCTTCTACACATGAATATGTTGGGGAATCAATAGAAAGAACTAAACTTTGGGCAGAAAGATGTCTTGTTGCAAAGAAAACAAAAAATCAAGCACTTTTCGGTGTAATTCAGGGAGGAATATACGATGATTTAAGAAAAAAATCAGCAATAGATATAGGAAAAATGCCATTTCCCGGATTTGCTATCGGTGGCGTAGCGGTTGGAGAATCAAAAAAACATATGTATCGGGCAGTATCAATTTCCACCCCATTTCTTCCCGATGAAAAACCCCGCCATTTATTGGGAGTGGGTGATATTGACGATTTTTTTAACTGTATCGAAAATGGAATAGATACATTTGATTGTGTTTCTCCGACAAGGCTTGGAAGAATGGGACATATATATACTACCCAAAAAGAGGTGATGGGAGAAAAAAGATGGTTAGCCGATATAACCAAATCAAAATTTAAACAAGATAAAAATCCCCTCGATTCTAAATGTAAATGCTATTCCTGTCAAAATTTTTCCAAAGGGTATATAAATCATCTTTTTAGGAATGAAGAGTTGCTTGCTTATCGCTTGGCAACCATACATAATGTTTTCTTTTTAACAAGTCTTCTAACGGAAATTCGAAGATCTATTGCCGAAAACCAATTTGAAAAATTAAAAAAAATCTGGTTACAATAGTTTTATATATATTTATTTTTTATTGGAATCATCCTTTTGTATAAAAATATGGATGAAATCCAAAAAGGAGTAATATGGGAAGCTTTGGAGGTTTTTATAAAGGAGAAAAAAGAAAGTATTCTAAAGAGGAATTAGCAAAAAAGGCTAAAAAAAACCAACAACCGGGAACGACGTTTAAATTACCGGAAATAATCGTAAAAAAAGATAAAAATGCCTAAATATAATCAGGAAAAAAAATATAAAAAAAGAAATAAAAATTTTTTTTATTTCTTTGTAATTTTCCTTTCAATTTTACTGTCACTTATTGTTTTATTAGGATTAGCAATTAAAAAAGAATTTAATAAAACAGTATGGGATCGAAACAGTAAAATTTCTTTTGTTTTAAATACCAATCCCGTGGCGGTAAGTACATTGGATCCTAAAGAAAATACGATATTAATAATCATATTTCCGCAAGATATTTATGAAGAGACACCAAACAATCTTGGAACATATAAATTAACTTCTCTTTGGAAATTAGGCAATCTGGAAAAAAAACAAGGTCTCATACTTGCAAAAACATTACAGAATACAATTGGTACTCCAATTGATGGATGGATAGGTATAAATGATAGTTGGAATATTACCGAAAATCCAACAAAGAATGATATAAATCTATACAAAAAGAAAATTTCTAATTTAAATAGTTTTACTAAGATATTTAAAAATTATTTTAGTAATAATTTCCGGACAAATTTTTCAATTTTTGATATTTTATCATTGAGAAATTCTATAAGCAATATTCGTTCCGACAAAATAGTTATTCTTAATTTGGGTAAATTAGATGTTACTTACAAATTAAATTTACCTGATGGTTCAAAAGGTAAAATGATAGATAAAAATTTATTAGAAAATATAACTCAAAACATTTTTGAAGATAAAAATATAAAAAAAGAAGGTCTTTCTATAAACGTAAAAAATGCTACCAATATAATTGGATTAGGAGCAAAATTTTCGAGAATTATTAATAAATTGGGTGCTCAAGTAGTAAAAATTGATAATACTCCTGAAAAAGATCAATCAATTTGTTACACATCAAAGGAATTTATAAATTCCTTTACTTTAGTAAGAATAAAAAAGTTTACAAATTGCGACATCCTTGAAAAAGAAATAAAAGATGCCGATATAGAAGTTATTATTGGAAAAAAAACTTTATTATTATAATTAATTATGTCTCAATTGTCTCATTGCTGGAAGAATCTGTTGTCTGTTCTTCTTCGTTTGCATCAACAGTCGTAGAACGAATTGTTTTTTGAGGGAGATTTTCTGTTTTTGATAGAAAAGAAGGCACATCATTGTATCTGGAAGATCTAAAGACTTCTCTTAAAAAAACTAAAAGAGAATTTTTTGATACCGATCTGACATATACTTCATACTTATTTCCGCCTTTTATAAATTTGATTAATCTAAATGATAAATCGTCTGGCAATATTCCAAGATATTTTTTTTGGGAATCAACAATAGCAATAGTATGATTTTTCGGAGACAAATATAAAAAATCTCCGGGTCTCACCTGTGATAAAACCGATTTGGCTGCAATTTTAACCAAGCTTACTAATTTTGTTTTCCCCGGCTCTTCTAAAAAAACAGACATCGGAGGAGAAATTCTTTTTTCTTTCGGTACAAATTTTTGATTACTGAATTCACGGATTCTTTGTAGGTTGCGAAGAGCAATGGGATTAAAAGGATCCTTTTTTAATACTTGTCGATAATGAAATTGAGCTTTGGTTGGGTTCCCTGATTCAAAATAAGCATAAGCCAACCTATTAAGAGCATCAATATTGCGGGGATCCTCTTTTAATATTTTTTTATTATAAATTATTGCTTGATCCCAAGAAGAATTTAATGCAGCAAGTACTGCTGATTGATTTAATGTATTGGTCATTTTTTTTACTTATTTCCACTTAATGGTTAAGTATAGAAATTTCTTGAGATTTGTCAAGAGGGATGATAGAATAGTAGCCGTATTTGATAATAAATTAGCACTCTCATTAAATGTCTGTTAAAGATCGTAATAATTTAAACGAAACATTTAACTGTTGAATTTTTATGTCAGGTCATTCTAAATGGTCACAAATAAAAAGACAAAAAGGATCAAGCGATTTAAAGCGTGGTCTAACATTCACCAAATTAGCAAATGCAATTTCTATTTCAGTTCGCGAGGGTAATGATAATGTTGATCCGGAAACAAATTTTCGTTTGAGATTATTAGTTGATAAGGCAAAACAGGCAAATATGCCGAAAGATAACATATTAAGAGCAATTGAAAGAGGAAAAAAAGGATCAGGAAATGGGAGTATGTTTGAGGAAATAATGTATGAAGGTTATGGTCCAAACGGTATTGCATTTTTAATTCAAGCAGCAACTGATAATAAAACCAGGACCACACAAGAAGTTAAAAATATATTTGAAAAATCCGGTGGAAATTTAAGCTCTCCCGGATCTGTAATCTTTTTATTTAAAAAAATAGGATTAATAAAAATAAATAATTCAAAAAAAACCGATGAAATTATGATGATAGCAATAGATTTGGGAATTGAAGATATTGAAAAAAATAATGATTTTATTTTTATTTATACAAAATGTGATTTATTACTGCAAATTAAAAAACTTCTGGAACAAAAAGGCATAGAGATTACAGAAGCTGAAGAAATTATGAAACCAATAAATCCAATAAAAATCGATAGTCTTGATTTATTACAAAAAATTATATTTCTTATGGAAAAATTTGAAAACAACAACGACATACAAAAAGTTTATACAAACGTTAATATTCAAAATTAATCCAAAGAAATTTATCTCAAATGAATATAATATATATTAAAAGAAAAATTGACCGGATACTTGCAGGAAGCATCTTGAAGCTATCAAAAAGACAGCGTTTTGTAATTAGTACCTTTTTTTTAACAATAAGCTTAATTACTACCCAACTTCTGCAAAGCAACAAAATCTTTTTAGCAATCGGATTTTTAGCCTTATTAACGGCAATTTTTACTATTTGGTGTCTTTGGGAAGAAATAACAGGGGTTGAATATTTTACACTTCTTATACCAACGGTTTTATATACTGTTGCCGTTGGACTGTTTTATTATTTGCTTCCTCATAGATGGATAACCAGACTTCCAATAGCATTTCTCTATACTGTGGGAATATATGCCCTTCTGCTCACTCAAAATATTTATAATGTTGCCGCAATTAGAACCATAGCATTGTTAAGAGCAGCAAGAGCAGTAAATTTGTTATTTTCATTAATAACCTTTTTTTTGCTTCTCAATACGTTATTTTCTTTTCACCTCTCAAGTATAATTAATTTTTTTATCGTTTTGGGAATTTCCTATTTAATGTTCTTAACTTCATTTTGGGGAGAAAAATTAACTCCGGATATTGAGAAAAATATTTTAATTATTAGTCAAAGTCTGGCACTGTTAATTGCAGAAATTGCTCTGGTCTTAAGTTTTTGGCCGTTAAAAGTCACATTTGAAGCTTTATATTTATCAACAATTTGTTATACTTTTTTGGGAATCGGTCAGCATAAAATAAAGGAAATGCCGTTTAAAAAGGTCATTTGGGAATATATTATTCTAAATATTCTCTCATTAATTATGCTGATAAAAACTGCAAATTGGAAAATTTAATAACTGGGAGTTGGAGTAATAGTAGGTGTTGGATTATTTTCTTTTAACTTTGAGTATATTATTATTCGCTGGGCGGAAATTTCTTCTTTTGAATTTTCTTTATAATTACCTCGGATTATTGCCCGTAAGTCTTTAATTATGTCTTTATTTTTTCCATCAATAATCTCAGTGCCTGAATAAATTTTTATATCTGTTAGGGGAGAAATAATAACTGTCATGGGGGTGTCCCTTTCTTTAAATGATAATGTTAAATTTTGTCCATCACTTATTACTTTTGTTATTGTTCCATTGAGAAAAAAACTTTGATCTTTACCTATAATTTCTGTAATAATAGTTGTTCCGATATCATCTGTTTCTCCGAAGGCGGCAATAAAATCTCCAATTTCTAAATTATTTAAGGATATTGTCAATCTCTTTCCGTTTTTATTTATCCAAAAATATTTAGTAATCGTCAAAACATCCAGATTTTTATCTCCATCTGTGGTTATTATTCCAATACTATCTTTGTTAATTTTTTTTATTTCACCGGAAAATACATTTCTTTTATTGGTTTTAAGCTGGGATATCTTTTTCGCAACTTTTTCTTTAAGATCGCGAATTAATTCAAGCTTTTTATCTTTTGGGGTGGGAGATGAAGTTGCTTCTTCTTGAGCAAACATTGGTTTCACAAATATAAATAAAATCAAAGTGATTATAATTATTTTTTTCATATTTTATTCTTTTGGAAAATAATAGAGTGTTAATTCTTTTATTACTTCATTTTCGGTAAATGGAAATAATGTTATGACAATAAGATTGTGACCGGATCGTAAAGAAGTTTCAATATTAAAATCTCCATTCAAATTTGAAGCAATTATTTTATCATCGGATTCAGAAGAAATAATTATATTAGAGTTGGGTTTTATTTTTCCAGAAATAGTAGCAATTGGTGAGTAAAAAACATCATCGTTGTTGGGAGAAATTGCATAATTAGATTCATTTACTATAATCGGAGAAGGAATAACTTTTGAGATTGCATTCAAAGAGGTTGTTGTCCTTTGAGGTGAAAATAAATCAAAAATTTTTTTAAATGATCCGGTAAACGCCAAAACAGAAATTAGTCCGAAAATTATTCCAACGATTAATGCAATAAAAACTTCCTTCTTAAAAGATTCCATGACGACCCAATGATAATTAATAGTATTTGGTCTTGTCAAGTAAGCATTCCTATGATAGGATAATTAAAATATGGAAATTTGGCACATTGGTCATTCTTGCTTTAAAATAAAAGGAAAAAATGCAATCATTGTTACAGATCCTTTTGATCCGAAGATGATTGGTTTGAAATTTCCTTCGCTCGATGCCGACATTGTCACAATAAGCCACGATCACAAAGACCACAATTATACTGCAAATATTAATGGAAGTCCTATAATATTAAACGCTCCCGGAGAATATGAAATCAAAGGTGTAAAAATTCGGGGAATAAAATCATTTCATGACAATAACAATGGTATAAATTTAGGAAAAAATATAATATTTGAAATATCAATTGACGGAATTAATATTTTGCATCTTGGTGATTTGGGTCATAAATTAGAAACAGATAGGGTTTCAAACATAAAAACACCGGATATTTTGTTTATTCCTATAGGTGGAGAATATACTTTAGATGCAAAACAAGCATATGAGGTTACAACCAAACTAGAACCTTCAATTGTCATCCCCATGCATTATAAAGATGAAAGAGGAAGTAAAGAAGTCTTTGAAAAAATTGGTGAATTATCAGCCTTTACAAAATTGTTTGGAGAAAAACCCATTCTTTCTCAACCTAAACTGACAATATCAAAAGATAAAATTCCTCAGGAAATGCAAATAGTTACCCTTGTTTAATCTTAAAATATAAACAAGATACAAAATTCAAAATTTTATTCCTAACATTATGGCAGAAACTAAAATTCCTCCTCACAACGAAGAAGCAGAACAATCTGTTTTGGGATCAGTATTAATAGATAAGGATGCAATAATTTCTGTCGCAGAGTTTTTGAAACCAGAATGTTTCTATAAAGATTCACATGGAAAAATTTATGCTGCAATATTAAGACTTTATGAAAAAAGAGAACCAATAGATTTGGTTACTCTTACACAAGAATTAAAAAGTTCAGGAGATTTTGAAAAAGCAGGCGGGACATCATACTTAACAGAGCTTGTTAATATGGTTCCTACCGCTGCTAATATTGAACACTACGGTAGAATAGTTTTGGAAACTCACACAAAAAGAAAGCTCATTACGGTTTCAGCAAGGATTTCAGAGATGGCTTTTGATGAAAAGGGAGAAGTAAGAGAAATTCTTGATAAAAGCGAACAGGAAATATTTGCAATATCCCAAGCGCAAACAAAAAGAAATTTTATTGCTCTAAAGAGTGCTTTAGCAGAATCGTTTGATCGTTTGGATGAATTACATAAAAAAGCTGGAGGATTAAGAGGTGTTCCTACTGGTTTTGCAGATTTGGATAATAAACTTGCCGGAATGCAGGATAGTAATTTAATTATTCTTGCAGCAAGACCGGGTAAAGGAAAAACCGCTCTGGTTTTGAACTTTGCACAATACGCAGCAGTAGAAAAAAGAATGCCGGTTGGAATATTTTCTTTAGAAATGAGCAAAGAAGAATTAGTTGATAGGCTTCTTGTTGCTCAGGCGGATGTTGATTCTTGGAGATTAAAAACCGGAAAATTATCGGATGATGATTTCACAAAACTTTCTGATGCTATGGGAGAATTAGCCGAGGCGCCTCTTTACATTGATGATACTCCGGGAATTACGATTATGGAAATGAGAACAAAAGCAAGACGTTTGCAGGTAGAACATGGTATAAGCTTATTAATTGTTGATTATCTCCAGCTTGCTGATCCCGGAAGAAGATTTGATAACCGGGTTCAAGAAGTTTCAATTATTTCTCAGGGGTTAAAGAATTTAGCCAGAGAATTAAAAATTCCTGTTCTTGCAGTATCACAATTATCAAGAGCAGTTGAAGCGCGGGGAGATAAAATTCCACAACTTGCAGACCTTAGGGAATCAGGAGCTATAGAGCAGGATGCGGACGTCGTAATGTTTTTATATCATCCCAATGAGGAGGAACAAAAAGACCAGGAACAATCTCAAGTCAAACTACTGATCGCAAAACATAGAAACGGACCACTTGGAGAAATAGATCTTCTTTTTCGCGGAAACCGTATCCGTTTTTTTGGAATGGAAAAACGTCACGCTAAGGAAGAATAATACTACTAATTTTTCTTACAAATTAAATTGTATCTGATATAGTGCCTAACTAAGAACTACCAACGAAATACCCACACGAGAGTAATTTAGTACCGAAATAGCTCAATTATTGCTACTTAAAATAATGTAAAATGTAATTATGGAAGGAGTAGAAGGTATAATCCCAGAAGATATTTCTAAAGCAGAAAGTGATCCTCAATGGACCAGAGTAATTCCGCTGCCTGGTAAAAGAACAGCAGAATTATTATCAAGCGATCCCCGCATAGCAAGACTAAATCCAATTATGATATTAGAGTATTTAAAGCCAGAATCAGAAACTGGAATAGTTTTATTCCCTGGAGGGTTAGACCACATAACAGATGATGAAGCATTGGCAATGGGACACAACAGAAAGATCTCTGTATTTCATTTAAAATATCCTGCAGATACAAGTTTCTCTATCAGAAGAGAGATTGTACAATTATTAGATTATACAGAAAACAAAGGGATTAAGAAGTACCATCTTGTAGCAGGATCTTGGGGTGGTATACCTGCTTTTAATACCGCATACACTCTACTAAAGGAAGGAAGTGCTGAAATTGAATCTTTTTTCACGGTAGCAGCTGCATTTCAACCATCAGACCTTGCCTTTATGGTTAGGGAAATAGCAGGAAGATTGACAATACCTGCAATGAAAATAAAGAATATTGCAACTCCTGGAAGGCAAATCATGTCAAGAATTGCAAGAGGAATTCCAGATTTTAAATATGACGATACAGAGATATTAAAGAAATTAGAAGATGTTCCAACTGTAATTTTGGTCCCACACGGAGGAAAAGATTGGTTGGTTGATGCCAGGAAAAGCCATAAGAAATATTTCCCAACAGCTCATATAGTAGAATACCCCGCATATACAAACTTTGCCCAGAAAGTTAAAACATTAGGTGGACATGATTCAAGTAGTGCGTTAAGTGGAATTAGAGAAATTCAACGAACAATACTTGATAACCCCAAAGCTCCAATTCCAATACCCATTGGATTCAAGAAAGTAAGATAAGTGGGAGCATAGAATAGTTTTTGGTGCCCAGGTTATAATAGGTGGGCAAGGAGGGAACCCAACCCTCATGATCTAAAATATTTATTAAATTTGTGGCGCGGGAGAGACTCGAACTCTCACGGTTTTTTAGGCCACCAGTTTTTGAGACTGGCTTGTCTACCATTTCAACACCGCGCCAAATCCTCCATATAATCATTTTACAGCAAAATTATAATGTGATAAACTATCAAAGTCAAAAAGAAAAGACTAATTTGATAGATTTTGAATTTAGTGCTTAGAATTTATATTATTATATAACATATGCACCCAATCCTTTTTTCCATCGGTCCAATTACTATTTATACTTTTGGTTTGTTTCTCGCCATAGCATTTCTTGTCGGAACTTTTGTTATATGGAGATATGGTAGGGATGAAATTAATGAAGAAATTATTCTTGACCTTGTTTTAATTATCACTATAACTTCTTTGATAAGCGGTAGGTTGGTCTATATATTATTAAATCCGCACATATTCGAAGGAAATATTTTAAGAATGATTCATTTCTTTAATTTTCCCGGCTTTTCATTTCTTTGGGGAATGTTTTTTGGATTAATAAGCGGAATATTGTTTTCTTTTAAAAAGAAGTTAAATATCGGTCTTGTAATGGATATTTTATCCTTAGGATTGGCACTGGGTATCTCAATCGGAAATTTTGGATGTCTATTTAACGGTTGTATTGTTGGAGTAAAAACTAATCTTCCTTGGGGAATTAACACAATTGGGGTATTGGGAAAAAGACAGCCCATATCTTTATACGAAGCATTAATAATGTTAGTTATCTATATTATAATTAGGAAGTTGTATTTATCAGAAAAAAATATCAGAAAATATGCAACAAAAAAAGATAAAAAAAACATAGAAGGTAAAATAGCATCAATATTTTTTATTCTTTTTGGATTAAGTTATTTTCTTCTTGAATTTTTCAGAGAAAGTAGTGTATACTTGTTAGGTTTAAAAGGCAATCAACCCCTATATATAATAATGGTAATAATAGGAATAGGATTTTTAATAAAACTTGAAGGTATACAAAAAATTAAAGATATAAAACATTCAATATTTAACAAAGAAAGTACTACATTAGTTAAACAATAATATGAATATGTTTAAATTTCCTCAAAACGTTTTATTTAGTATAAAAAAATACCTTGAACACCGTCAAAAAGAAACAAACAAAAGAGTTCACGAATTACAGAAGGAAGATCCATTCAAAGATACAGGAAGATTAAATGATAACGCCTCGATAGATACAGAAGCCAGTGAACAAAGCAGTCACGAAAGAGTCCAAGCGTTAAAAAAGGAATTAGAAAATACCGAAGGGAAAATTCAAAAAGCTTTGAATAAAATAAAAAAAGGAAAATATGGATTTTGTGAAAAATGTGGAAAAATGATTGACACGGGACGATTAGAAACATTTCCAATGGCTGAATATTGTGTTGATTGTGAAAAAAAGAAAGAAAAAAAATAAATCTTCAGGTGGTTTTCTTCTGCCCAGAAAGGTGACTTTATGTTGATCAAGCCTGAACTTGCCCGGTTTGCAAAAATTAAAGTTGTCGGAATCGGTGGCGGCGGCTGTAATGCAATAAATTCCATGATAACCTCCCAACAAATCAAGGGAGTTGATTTTATTGGAATAAATACCGATGCTCAAGCTTTAACAACATGTCAGGCACCCATGAAAATTCAAGTTGGTGAAAACTTAACAAAAGGATTGGGATCAGGAGCAGATCCGGAAATTGGTCGTCAGGCAGCAGAAGAATCAAAAGAAAAAATAAAAGAAGCATTATTAGATTCTGATATGGTTTTTATTACTTGTGGAATGGGTGGAGGAACAGGAACTGGAGGTTCCCCAATTGTTGCGGAAATTGCGAAATCACTTGGTGCCTTAACCGTAGGAGTTGTAACAAAACCATTTACTTTTGAAGGCACGAGAAGAATGGTGGTAGCTGAAGAAGGAATTCAAAATTTAAAAGAAAAAGTTGATACATTAATTGTAATTCCAAATCAGCGTCTTCTTGATGTTGTCGATAGGAAAATGTCTCTACAGGAAGCTTTTAAAGTTGCGGATAGTCCTTTAGGACAAGCAGTCCAGGGGATATCCGATCTTATTACCATGCCGGGACTTATTAATGTAGATTTTGCTGATGTCAGAACAATTATGTCAAATGCCGGATCAGCCTTAATGGGAATGGGAACTGGAGTCGGAGAAAATAGGGCACAGGCAGCTGCTCGTATGGCAATTTCTTCCCCGCTTCTTGAAATATCAATCGATGGAGCAAAAGGAATTTTGTTTAATATAACAGGAGGCTCTGATATTACAATGACGGAAGTAGATGAAGCTGCAAAAATTATATCTGAACATGCAGATGCAGATGCTAATATAATTTTTGGAACCACAATTGATGATTCTATGGTTGATCAGATAAAAATAACCGTAATTGCAACTGGTTTTGATGAAAGCAGGAAAAGATTAACGGACCTTATGGGAAAACCAAAAATTCCACAATACAATCAACCACAATCCTCGGTATTTTCTCATCAACAATCTTTTTCTCAACCCCAAAGCTATCCGGGAAATCAAACAGTCCAAAATCAAACTCCCCACGAAGAGCAGCAAACCCCACCGGAAGAAGTCCCGTCGACCGAAGATATTTTCGACATCCCCGCTTTTCTCCGTCAGAGAAAAGGACAATAATATTTAAAAATGATTTAAAATATCCTCTGACAAAATAAGAAGAAATTCCTTAATTTAAATTTTCTTAAGTATTAAATAATTCTCAACCTTAACCATAATCCACGACAATATAATTATTAATAATAATATGGAAGCAGTTAGAGGAATTATAAATTGATGATCAACATCAGTATATACTTTTAAAAAATTTATTATAACAACATGATGAATTAAAAACACAGCATAAGATATTTGAGCACTAAAAACGATCAAGGTAGCAGTTGATGATTTTTTTGAAAATTTTTTACAAAACAAATACGCCATTGAAAGAAAAAATAAATCAATTGTTAATAATTTTATTATATGAATAGGAGGAAAATTAACGGGGAAGAAAGTAGAGATTAAAAATACTAACGAGGAAAATAAAAATATATTAAGATAGGTTCTATTATTATTGTCTTGCAATAATGAGGCAAAAAATATTCCCCAAATAAATTCCATTCCTCTTATTGTGAAAAATCTGAACCAATTATTACCAGTAAGAATTAGTGACGAAATAATAGATATGGCTAAGCAAATTACAATAAATTTTAATCGTAATTTTTTATAAATGGATAATAATGCGGGAAATAAAAGATACATGATTATAATAAAACCCAAGTACCATGCACCAACATATTGCCAATGATTAACTACTTTGAATGAAGACAAATACCCTCCAGTTCCTGAAATAGTTAAAGACCATCCCCAAGGATCAAAAGTAAGTTTTTGGGATCCGAAAATTAAAAAAATAGCCAATACTGAAGTATTAATTAGTATATATAAAGGCCAAATCCTTAGTAATCGTTTAACATAAAATCTCTTTAAAGAATTTAAATTCCAGAAGCTATTTTTATTTTGATAAGTTAAAACCATACCAGAAAGGAAAATAAAAAGTGAAACGCCGATATCTTCTCCGAGATTTATTCCGTTTATATAATAAATCGCGACAGGCCAAAACTTAAATTCGTTAAGATGATAAACAAGATGATAAATAACAACAAAAATAATGGCAATTACCCGAATAAAATCTAAGTAAAGAAGATGAGGAGATTTTTTTATGTTTAATTTCATTTAAATTATTATACATAAATCACCCAGAAGCACAATATAATTTTGCTTAAGCAAAATATAAGGAATAGAGTTTTATTTTTTTAAATGAATAAGTATTTGAAAACAATTTAAATATATCAAACAATATCATCATCTGGCAATATTAGGCAATATCTGGCAATAAATAATTATATTTGTTATATTTATAATATGGTTTTGAATCTTAAAAGCGTAAAAAATCCTATTGAAGAAGACAAAATTTATCTTCCTCCCCGCCAAGAAGAAATGTTTAATATTATTAAAGATCATAAAATTGTAAATTTTAACCAAATCAAAAGAAGATTTTTGGAAATTCCTGACAGAACTTTAAGATATGATCTTCTGGCTTTAAATAAAAGAGGATTAATAAGAAAAATCGGTAATACTCGTGGAGTCTATTATCATATAAATGATTAATAAAAATAGATGATTAAATTAGTTAATTTGCACAATTTTTCCAGGGGAAAGTTCCATCAGTTGAGATTTTAAAAGATGCGGTTTTTATTGCTTCTTCAGGATTAAATCTTAAATCAGGATTTGGATCTAAATTCATTACTCTTCTCGTTGATTGCCAAGTGCTTTCAGTGAATTGGAATAATCCCCCATAATCACCATTTTTCGCATTAGGATTTAATTTAGACTCACAAACCGCAATTTTATAAAGCATTGATCTGTCAATACTAAAATGATTGCTATAATCGGTAAACCATTTATCTAGCTGGTCATTGGTAACTTGTAATAATTCTGGTATAGGTGTTGTGCTGAGAGCAGGGGAAGGAATATTTGTTGGTGTTAATGAGGGTTCTGGTAATATAGTTGGTTCTATGGTCGGTGACGGTGCCGGGGTTATAGTTATTGTTGGAGTTAGCGTTGGGGTAAGTGTTGATGTTTGGGAGATTATAATTCTTTTCTCGTTTATTCCTAAAGTTTGGGGTTTATAAGTTATTTTTTTATAACTTTTTATACATAGATATGACACAAAAATTATCAAAAAAACCATTAAGCAAAATCCAAACACAGATTTTTTTGAAAAAACAATCATATTAGTGCACATTATATAGCATAAAAAAATGATAATAACAAATATACTTTAAAACATTAAATTTGTATAATTACTAAATGAATAATATTACATTCGACAACCTTCATAAAAAATTATTAAAACTACAAAATCCTAAAAGAGCAAAGCATTCCCAAAGATTTTTCAAAACTGGAAAAGGGGAGTATGGCGAAGGGGATATATTTGTTGGATTAACTACTCCAGAAAGCCGCAATCTTGTTAAAGAGTATATAAATCTTTCGTACCCTGAAATTCAAAAAGCATTAAATGGGAAATTTCACGAAGAAAGATTAATAGGTCTTTTGATATTGGTAGAAAGGAATAAAAAAGAAAACAAAGAAGATAGAAAAAAGATTTACGAAATGTATATTGGCAACACAGACAATATTAATAGCTGGGATTTAGTTGACGTTACCGCCGATAAAATTATTGGGTATTATTTAGAAGATAAACCAAAAGATATTTTGTACAAATTTGCAAGATCGAAAAGCCTTTGGGAGAGACGAATTGCTATTATTTCTACATTTTACTTTATAAAAAAAAGCGATCCAAAAGAAACTTTAAAGATTTCTGAAATGCTTTTAAACGACAAGGAGGATCTAATTCATAAAGCAGTTGGCTGGATGTTAAGAGAGGTAGGAAAAAGATGCAATATGGAAATAGAAGAAAAATTTTTAAAAAAATACTATAAAACCATGCCTCGGACCATGCTCCGTTATGCAATTGAACGGTTTCCCAAAGAGAAACGAATGTTTTATTTAACAAAATAATTATCAAAACTTGACGCTTCCAAATAGCTTTGCTAAAATGGATTATCAAAAGCAAAAGTGTGGTTATCACCACAATATCCAAAAAAAAGGATTGCTCCGGAAAAAAATGGATTTAATAAATCCAAAGTAGAATCCGGCGGGTAAGCCCGTAATCGCTTAAAATGAGTCCCCCGCTAAAAGCAGGGAAAAATAGGGTGGTACCACGGAAAATATCCGTCCCTTAATAAGGACGGTTTTTTATTGGTAAAATAGCAATGGAGGCAAAAATGTATAAAAGTGTGAATTTAAAAGAAAACTTTCCGGAAATGGAAAAAAGGTTATTAAAAAAATGGTATTCTGAAGGTTTAGTTAACAAATATCTTAATAAAAATAATAATTCAAAAAAAAGATTTTCATTCATTGATGGTCCGATTACCGCAAATAATCCGATGGGAGTCCATCATGCTTGGGGAAGAACTTATAAAGATCTTTGGCAAAGATATTACAACATGAAAGGATATAAAGAACGCTTTCAAAGCGGATTTGATTGTCAGGGTCTTTGGGTTGAAGTTGAAGTCGAAAAAGAATTAGGTCTTAGAAATAAAAAAGAAATAGAAAATTTAATTCCCAATAATAAGAAAGGAAGCGTTGCAAAGTTTGTTGAATTGTGTAAGGAAAGAGTCAGAAAATTTAGTCAGATTCAAATAGAACAAAGCAAGCGATTAGGTTACTTTATGGATTGGGATAATTCTTATTATACGATGTCTGATGAAAATAATTATATGATTTGGCATTTTTTAAAAGTCTGCCACGAAAAGGGATGGATTTATAAGGGTGCTGATTCTGTTCCTTGGTGTCCAAGATGCGAAACTGCAATTTCACAGCACGAAATGTTGACAGAAGATTATAAAGAAGTTGTTCATCAATCAATATATTTTGCTCTTCCCATAGTAGAACGAAAAAACGAATATTTATTAGTTTGGACTACAACTCCATGGACGCTTCCTGCAAATATAGCCGTTGCGGTTGATAAAGAATTAAATTATTCTTTGGTAGAAGATTTAAATGAGAAAAAATGTTTTTGGCTTGCAAGTGAACTAGTAGACTCCGTTTTCAAAGGAAAAGAAAAAAGAATTTTAAAAACTTTAAAAGGTGAGAAATTAGTTGGATTAAAATATAATGCTCCTTTTGATATTCTTACAAAAGTAAGTAAAACTAAAAAAAATAATTCTGATAAATTTCATATCGTAATAGAAACAGACAAAAATATTCTTCCGATAACGGTAACCGAAGGAACGGGTCTTGTACATACTGCAGTTAGTGCCGGAAGTGAAGATTATAAACTGGGAAAAAAATTAGGTTTACCGATGATTCCGGTTATTGCAGATAATGCTGATTATTTACAAGATCTCGATTTTTTATCCGGAAAAAATGCAAAAAAACATCCGGAAATTATTCTCGATTTCCTCAAAGAAGAAACAAAAAAAGGAAATTTCTGGGTATTTAAAATAGAAAATTATAAACATCGGTACCCTGCTTGTTGGAGATGCAAGACAGAACTCGTCTGGAAAGTGGCAGACGAATGGTATATTGCAATGGATAAAATTGATCAGGGTGATCCTAAAAAAAGGACCTTCAGGAAGCAAATGATAGACGTTGTAAAAAAAATTCATTGGATCCCAAATTTTGGCTTAGAAAGAGAATTAGACTGGCTTGCCAATATGCACGATTGGTTAATCAGCAAACCAAATAGGTATTGGGGTTTAGCCCTTCCTATTTATGAATGTAAAAAATGCGGTAACGTTGAAGTTATTGGGTCAAAAGAAGAATTAAAAGAAAAGGCAGTTAAAGGGTGGGATGAATTTAAAAGTCATTCTCCACACAAACCTTTTATTGACGAAGTAATAATTAAATGCCGAAAGTGTAGAGAAACTGTTGAAAGGTTGCCAGATGTAGGCAATGTTTGGCTTGATGCAGGAATTGTCACATATTCAACACTAATAGACCCTAAGACTAAAAAAGTAAGCTATACAAGCGATAAAAAATATTGGGAAGAATGGTTTCCTGCAGATTTTATAACAGAATCGTTTCCCGGCCAATTTAAAAATTGGTTCTATTCTATGATTGCCATGTCAGTAGCCTTAGAAAGAAAACCTCCTTTTAAAACCGTCTTGGGATACGCAACCCTTTTTGGAGAAGATGGCCGTCCCATGCATAAGTCTTGGGGAAATTCTATCGAATTTAATGAAGGAGCGGATAAAATTGGTGCTGATGTAATGAGATGGGCTTATTGCCGGGAAAATCCATCAAACAATCTTTGTTTTGGATACCGCTTAACTGACGAAACAAGAAGGAAATTTTATCTTCTTCTTTGGAATAGTTATAATTTTTTTATTACATATGCAAATATTGATAAATGGAAAAAAACTAAGAAATTAAATACCTATTCATATTTAGATAGATGGATAATAGCAAGACTAAATGAAGTAGTATTAATAACTACAAAATCATTAGATGGATTTAATCCGCAAACTGCCGCACTTGCTTTGGAAAAATTTGTTGACGATTTATCTACTTGGTATATAAGAAGATCAAGGGATAGGGTAGGACCGTCACAAGATATTAAAGAAGAAAAAGAAAAAATATATAATACTTTATATGAAGTTTTAGAAACTTTATGTAGATTGTTAGCCCCATTTATTCCATATATTAGTGAAGAAATCTATACAAATATAACAGGTAACAAGTCAGTCCATTTAGCAGACTATCCGGAAATTAAAGATAATAAAAATATTGATTATAAAATAATAAATGATACCCAAAAAGCAAGAAATATATGTCAATTGGGGCATTCTGAAAGAAAAAAGTTATCTATTAAAGTACGTCAACCGCTGGCAAGTCTCTTGGTATTTTCAAACGATTATAAATTGCCGACTGATTTAGAAAAGTTAATAAAAGAAGAATTAAATGTAAAAAAAATTGAATGGAAAAAAACCAAAGAAGATGAGATAAAAATAGAATTTGATATAAAAATTACTCCGGAATTAGCAAAAGAAGGGGAAGCCAGAGAATTAATAAGAAAAATTCAGGAAGAAAGAAAAAAAATAGAATGTGGATTAACTGACCATGTAGATATAATAACCCCAAAATGGCCTAAAGAGTTTGAAAAAAGAATTTTAAAAGATACTCTGGGAAAAAGTATAAAAAAAGGTGAAATTCTAATAGTTCAAAAGCTGATATAATACTAAAATGAGTTCAAAGAACTTTGATTGGGGAGTGTTATTTGCTGTTTTTGCATTATCCGGTATAGGCCTTCTCATGCAAAGAAGTGTTGCTCCAACTCTTTTTCAATCCCAATTATTTTTTGTAATTATAGGATTTGTATTATTCTTTATATTTACTAAAATAGATTTTCGTCTTTATAAATCTTTTCAGTGGTATATTTATTTTTTTATTATTATTGGTTTAATTAGTACGTTTCTATTGGGAGAAGAAGTTAGAGGATCTACAAGATGGATTGTAATAGGAAATACTAATATTCAGCCGTCAGAAATTGCAAAGCCATTTATTATTATTTTTTTCAGTATTTTTCTTGCTGAAAAAGAAAAAAATTTAAAAAATCTAATTACAGCAATTGTACTAATTGTACCAATTATTATTTTAGTCTTTAAGCAGCCGGATTTAGGAAATACCATAGTATATGCGGTTATCTTTGGGGGATTATTACTTTCTGTTAAATATTATATGGTAATAATTGGAGGATTATTGATCTTGGGAATTTTAACACCACTCTCTTGGCATTTTTTACATGATTATCAAAAGCAAAGAATTATAACTTTTCTAAATCCAGGAATAGATCCTCAAGGCGCAGGTTATAATGCTATTCAGGCAACTATAGCAGTAGGAAGTGGTGGACTTTTCGGAAAAGGATTGGGTCACGGAACCCAGTCGCATTTAAATTTTCTTCCGGAACATCATACGGATTTTATATTTGCTTCCTTTGCAGAAGAATTTGGATTTATTGGAGTAATCATTTTAATCGGATTATATACTTATTTGTTATTTAGGATACTAAAAATAATAAATAATTCTGATAATAAAACAGCCTCATTAATAGGAATTGGTGTGTTTTCAATGCTTTTTATTCAAATATTTATAAATATTGGAATGAACATTGGAATTGTTCCGATAACAGGAATTACACTGCCGTTATTATCATATGGAGGAAGTTCAATAATTACCATTATGATCTCGCTTGGTATTGTTGAATCCTTAGTAAGATCAAGCAAGGAAGATAATACTCTTAGAATAAAATAATAAGAGAACCTTGCTAAAACAAGCATTTATCGATATAATAAACAGCATGAAATACGCAATAATAAAGATAGCAGGTCAACAACTTAAGGTGTCTGAAGGCCAATCAATTGTAGTAAATAAGCTTCCTAACAAACAAGACGAAAAATTTGAAATTAAAGAAGTCCTATTTCTTCGTAACGAAGATGAAATTTTCTTCGGAATGCCATTTGTTGAAGATTCTGTAGTTACCGTAAAGGTAATAAGGCATTTTCAAGGAGAAAAAATAGATGTATATAAATTTAAATCAAAAGTTAGATATAGAAAACATATTGGATTCAGACCTCAACTAACTGAATTAATAGTAGAGCAGGTAGGTAAAAAGGGAGAATTAACCAAAAAAGAAGTAAGGAAAGAAACACCTCCTAAAAAAAATAAAAGAAAAATAACAAAAAAGGCTGCATAATGCAGTATCTCTTTATACTTGGCTCTACGCCAACTCTCTCAATACAAGAAATAGAAAGTGTCATAAATCATAAGGTAGATAATCATTTGTCTTCTGATGTTGTTTCTATTGAATCGAGCACTACAATTGATTGTTCTTCTTTAATTAATCGTTTAGGCGGAACTGTTAAAATTGCTTTAGTAGAAAAGATTGTTTCCGACAAAGCAAACATTATTAATGAAATTTCTGATATCCTTCTTCAAAAAGAAAATATTGAAAAAATAACGTTTGGAATAAGTTTCCATGGCGGAAATCTTTCAGGAAAAAATAAACAACTGAGTAAAGATATTAAAAATTATCTTGGAAAAAAGGGGAGAAGAATCCGTTATGTTTTGCCTTTAGGGAATTCATTAAGCAGTGTTCAGGTCGTAAAAGAAAAAATTACAGAAATAATTCTGGTAGAATACAAAAATCAATTTATTATTGGTAAAACACAAGTGGTTCAGGATTTTGAAGATTGGGGAAAAAGAGATTACCAAAGACCATGTGCTGATCCGAAATCCGGCATGCTTCCTCCAAAAGTTGCCAGAATGATGTTAAATATTGCCTTACCAAATTCCAATGAAAAAAACATTAGTGATCAAAAACCAATCGTACTTGATCCCTTTTGTGGAGTGGGAACCATAGGAGCAGAAGGATTAATGGTGGGTTGTTGGGTAATACTTTCAGACAAAGATGAAATTACTTCGAAAAAAGCAGAAAAAAATATGAAATGGTTATGTAAAATTTATGATTTACCGGAAGATAATTTTAAAGTATATTGCTCAGATGCTACGAATATATCAAAGTATGTTCCTAAAAATTCTTTAGATGTAATAGTTACCGAACCTTATTTAGGACCCCCGATGGAAACAAAAAATGGATCCCCGGCAATTAAGGGTAAAAGATTAAATATTAATAAATTGGAAAATATTATTAAAGGATTGGAAAAATTATACATAGGAAGTTTAAAAGAGTTTAAAAATCTGTTAAAACCGCAGGGTAAAATTGCTATAATTTTTCCTGTTTTCACAATAGAAGGAAGGTATTATCCGCTTAATAATATTATTGACACTTGTGAAAAATTGGGTTACAATATCGTAACTGGTCCGATCGAATATAGTCGTCCCCAGGCAATAGTTAAAAGACATATTTATTTGTTGGAAATTAAAAATAAAATTAACTAAACCTATTTAGTCTTTGATTTTTAATTTTTATATATGGCGCATATAAAATCAGGTGGAACAACTAAAGGAAATAGAGATAGCATTGCAAAGAGACTTGGTGTAAAAGTTTATGCCGGAGAAAAAGTTATTCCCGGCAATATAATAATAAGGCAAAAGGGTACAAAGTTTTTTCCAGGTAACGGAACAAAGATGGGTAATGATTATACTATTTTTTCTGTAAAAACAGGAGTTGTTCTGTTCAAGAGAAAACTAGATAGAAAATATATTGAGGTAGTATAAAATGGCATCAAGCGATGATCATATTTCTCAGCTCGAAATTAACCTGCTTCAGCCAAATCCCCTACAACCACGCGGTTTAATCACTCAAGAATCATTAAAGGAATTAGTAGAATCAATTAAGGAACATGGCATCTTAGAACCTTTAGTTATTGCAAAAACTCCGGCCGGTTACCAAATTATTGCCGGTGAAAGACGCTGGAGAGCGGGTAAAGCAGCTGGTCTTACTAAAGTCCCCGTTGTTGTTAAAGAAACTACTCCCAGAGGAATGTTAGAAATGGCAATTGTAGAAAACGTTCAAAGAACCGATTTAAATCCCATCGAAAGAGGACAAGCTTATACAAGACTTATGGATGAATTTGGCCTTACAAATCAGGAAATAAGCAAAAGAGTAGGAAAAAGTCCCTCCTTTATTAGCAATTCTATTCGTTTACTGTCATTACCCGATGCATTAAAAGACGGACTAATATCAGGAGCTACTTCTGAAGGGCATGTAAGAGCGCTAGCAGCTCTGGATGAGCATAGATTGATGGTTGAGGCTTATAAGATCGTATTAAAAAATGACCTGTCGGTAAGAGGGGCAGAAGATTTAGCAAGGAAAATGAGAAGTCAGCTTGGCAATTCATCTAAAGCAAAGGCATCATTTATCGTCAGCGAGGATATTGAAAGGATGAAAGATACTCTTAATAAAAAATTAAACAGCAGGGTAAAACTTACCCGTTCCCGCGCAGAAACAAAACTAATTATTATATTAAAAGGAAATTTAGAAAAAACAGAAGATCAACTCCAAAAAATTTATAAAGCACTTACATCATTGTAAGATACTTTTTTGATTGTACCCACTTGATTTATCGGCCAATACCTAAAAAATGCTTTCCCTACTATCTCATCTCTTTTAACCATTCCCCATTCTCTTGAATCGCTGCTGTGATTTCTGTTATCACCTAAAACAAAATATTGGCCGGCGGGAACCGTTACGGGAATATTTTCAGATAAAAATGAACCGGGAAGAGTTACAAAGTCTGATGGTAAATAACCTTCATCAAGTCTTTTTGTATTTATGAACATTGAATTATTTTCCAGTTTAATTTCATCTCCGGGTAATCCAATAATTCTTTTAATATAATCAACCTCTTCATTTCTTGGTGCTTTAAAAACAATAACATCTCCTCTTTTTGGCTGTCCCAATCTATATGAAATTTTATCTGTTAGAATATACTCTCCATCATGGAAATTTGGATACATAGAATTGCCTTTTACTTGATGGGGTTGAAATAAAAAAAGATAAACCACTACAAAAATCGCTAGTGCAACAACAATTGTTTCAATAATATCCAAAAAAAACGATCCGACTGCTTTTAAAGAGTCAATCATATATTAATTATATGAAAGTATAAGCTTGCCTTTCAATAGGTAATTTTGTAAAATTTTAATAGGAAAAGGGCTCATAGCCCAGCGGCATTCACGGCTTGCCCGCAGTAATGAGCCTATAGCTCAGCGGTAGAGCGTTCGGTTCACATCCGAAAGGTCGATGGTTCAAATCCATCTAGGCTCACATATTTGCGAATGCAGGCGGGTTGCAGGGGTCAAAGGTTCAAATCCATCTGAGCCCACAGAGGTTTATCCTTTTAAAGCAAGGCCAATATTTAATAAGTTCCAGGCAAATCCTCCCCAAACAAGATAATTACCGATTTTCATTGCCTTATCAGCAGACCATTTCCACTTGCTATTTTCCTTTGCAGCTAAAGCACAAATTCCCACGAAAACTGCCGTTGCTGCCACTTTTCCAATTAGTACTTTATCCATCTCTCCAACTGAAAACAAATCTCTTGCTCCGGGATTTATTTCTTTAATACCATTTAAATTTAACCCAATACCGGTTGTAACCACATCTAGGGTATTAGCAATATAAAAAGAAGTTAATAATAATTTTTCCCGCATCATAAGGCCAAATTATAACAATATATCCTATAATAATCAAATCACGAAGGATTTAAAGAAGCTTTTTTGTTAGAAAGGTAATAATAAAAAAGAAAATACTTGTCAAAACAACAATTGGTCCGGAGGAAAAATGGTAAAAAGATGCAATTAATACTCCAATAACTGCAGATGTTATTCCAAATAAAATAGAGAAAAAGTAATAATTAGTAATAGTTTTGCTGATATTTTTTGCACTTGCAGCAGGAATAATAACTAATGCTCCCATCAGCAAGGTTCCCACAAATTTAACCCCGAGAGCAACAACTAAACCTACTAAAAAAAGATAAATAAAATTTATTTTAGAAATATTAATTCCTGTTGATTTAGCTAGTTCTTCAGAAATAATGCCTAAAATTAATTTATTGGATATTTTTTTTATAGTAATAATCATAATGACAGATAAAAAAATAGCCAGCAATCCTTCTATCATGGTAATTTTTTCAATATTACCAAACAAAGCTTCTAACAAATCGGGTTCCGGTGTAATAAGCACTCCCAATGCAAGGCTTGTCGTGAAAAATATTCCTACTAACGTTTCGGGATACAAAGTTGATTTTTTTTCCAAAAACCAAATTCCAACGATTGCAATGGTCAAAGCAATAAACGCTCCGAGTATCGGAGATTTTTGAAGTGCAATTGCAATTGCCATTCCGGGAAGAGCAACATGAGAAAGAGCATCTCCAACCAAAGACATCCTTTTAAGAACCATAAACGATCCAAGATACCCGGCCGCAGCACCAACAAAACCCCCAACCAATAGTAAAATTAATAGATTATCTATCATAATTCATGATGATCATGAAGGTATATCCCTACATGACCTCCAAATATTTTAGCTAAACTTTCCTTATCTAATACTTCTCTTGGTGGTCCTATACAAACTTTCTCTTTATTTAAGCAAATCACATTTGTTGCATAATTATAGACAACTTGTAATTCGTGGGAAATCAGCATTATTGTAAGTTTTTCTTTTTCTTGAAGTTTATGAAGTAATCCATAAATCGTTTCTTCTGTGGAAATATCTATTCCTGTTGTTGGTTCATCAAATAAAAGTATATCGGGATGCCCAAGAAGGGCCCAGGCTATAAGCACTCTTTGTAATTCTCCTCCGGACAATACCCCAATTTTTCTTTTTAATATTTGATTAATAATATGATTTTTATCTGTAGAATCTTTTTTAAATCCGACCAATAATAATACATTTTCTACTTCTTTTTTATTCTTTTCCTTCAAATTAAAAAATTCCTGTGTAGTTAAAGGCAAATCAGGTTCTATGAAAAGTTTTTGGGGAACATAACCAATCTTTAGCCCTGCTTTCCATTCAATTTTTCCCTCGTAAGGAATAAGTCCGAGAAGTGCTCGAAATAAAACTGTTTTTCCCGCCCCGTTTGGTCCGATAATCGCCAGTGTTTCATCTTCTTTTACATCAAAACTGACATTGTTTAGAATTGAATTCTGTCCATACTTAACTTTTAGATTTGTAACTTTAAGTAAAATATCTTCCATAAGCTATAGATTATCACATTTATTAATTTATTTGAAGCCGTTCTTATGCAACAATATAATTTTATGTTAATATATTTTTATTATGGATGATAAAGGTAATGAATTGATAACAGCTTCTCAGCAAAATAGAACTGGTAATAGAAGATTGGGTTTTAATAGGTCTTTGCTTGCAAACCCCGGAAGCACTCCAATTGATAGGGCTGTTACTATGGTTGCCGCTAGCTGGGAAGCAGAATATATTAAGATAGAAAACCCAAATCCATTACTTCTGCAGGATAATCCAAGGCTTAAATCTAGAAATGAACAAAAAATAGTGGTTGAAAAAGCTATGGGTTTAGCCGAACAAGCGCTTATTGTATTTGTATCAAATCATCCTGAATTTCATTTAGTTGGAGGTATGGCTTTTCCCATGAATGCAATATTGGATGCAAAACTAACTCCGGAGGATTTTATTGACAAAGATGGAGACGCTTTAAACTTTCTAATAAAATTTCTGAAAGAAGCAGGAGAAAATTTTGCCCGTGTTAACGAAAAAGAATTTTCAGTTGTGCCAAAAGCAGAAGTGCTAAAAGACTATAAAGAAACATACGAAGCAATGGTTGGAACTTGGAAAACAGATAGAAATAAAGATCTGAAAGGTAGAATTAATTGGACAAAAATTATTCCTTCGGATGAAGCGGAAAGGAAAATTGTTTTAAAAGAGGGTAGAGAATGGACACCAACCGGATTTGAAATTGAAAAAGGTTACAATGGAAAAGCTGCAATTTTTGAAGGAAAAAAAGTTTCCATTGAACCATCTGATTTAATAAGAGGGTGGATGGCTCATGGCAGACAAAGAGACTCAATTATTATTAACGCATTTCAGCCGGAATCATATTACGTCCAGTCTCTATCTTATGTAGAAGATACTGTTGGAAAATCATACCAAAGCCTTCCCCAGGAAAATGTTGAGGTTGTAAATTGGTGGCAGGGAGAAGATCATTTTGCTTTGGGTAGTTGGAAATTATCAATTGGAGAGGAAACTTACTTAGTTACTAAAAGAGTAGAAACTTATACAGAAAATCTTAATCAGGATTTATTATATAAATATTTAGAACATTCACCAGATTCTATTGAAATAAGAAAAATTGTACCCGGAGGAAAGTTAGAACCAGTATTGAAAATTGAATATCCAAGGCATTCTGGAAAAACAAATGGAAAAATTTCCCTTCCGGAAGCAGGAATAGAAATCTCTCCAAGCCTCTTTTCTTATAAGGTTTTGTTAAATCTTGAACAATCAAAAGAAGTGTTAAAAGCTGTAAAATCTATCGCAGATCTGATTTGTACAAGGTCTAAACAAATAAAATCACCAACTGATAAATAACTCTTATAAAGTATTGCGAAAAAAACGAAATTACTCAATTCAAACCACATGTAAACAACAGGTTATTATAAAACAGAAGCTTCAATAAGCAATAATTTACAAATAATACCATCAAAATAAGATCTCTGGTAATTACCTAAATTAAAATCATTACTTGATTGAGAAAAAAATTCTTTAGCAGATTGAAAAGAAATAGTCTGTTCTTTTACTTCTTTAAATTTACTTACTAATATTATTTGTTTTTCAGCAATATTAATCAATTTTTGATTAGAAACTATTTGTGATTTTGCTTTGTTTTGCGGAATATTTATTGAAAGTAAACTATAACCATTACGAAGATCAAGGGTAACATCAAACATATTTGACCTGATCAAGAAATATTTTTCATTAGATAAAGGAATAATTTTTTGAAATGTTGCTCTTGTTCCAAACAAAAGCGGGAGTAATGTTTCGATTGTTGTTCCTGCTTTTTTATTATCACCCTTTTTTAATAATTTGATTGTATTATTTATAATTTGAATCTCTGAATTTATTTGGGTTTTTAATAAAATATTTTGGGCTTTCTGAAAATTTTCATTATCGATAATATTTATAATATTTTGAAGTTTATTTTTTGCATTTATTAAGTAATATTCTGCCGATAAATTAATTGAATTAAGTTCCTGATTGTTATTTAAGTCAAGAGTAAACAGATCAATACTGTTTATTGTTGCCATTCCATCAAACTCTTTATATTGTGTGTCCGAATTGGTAAATAAACCTACTAGTAGTTTATATTTTCCATTTTCTTTACCAATCACCTCAACCTTATATGGAAAAAAATCAGGATCCGGAATTACGATAAATTGATTGTTTTCGTCGCTTTGAGCACCTTGTATATAATTATCTATTACTTGGTATCCTACTTTTTTTCCATTACTATCAGTTATTCTAAGATAGCAAGGAGAATGAAGAGTAAATATCAGAAATTTATTTGAAATGCTTTTCGGCGATCCGGAAAATATTGGATCACCCAATGATAATTGAGAAAAAATATTTCTTATTCCCTCTTCGGTATTAACCAAATCAGAGTGAGAAAAATCCTTTTTAATAGGGACAATCCCATTAATAGAACCGCTTTTCAAAAGCACGGTTCCATCACCTTCTTTGCTTTTTATTGTTTCAATGGGCTTACCGTCTTCCCAATATCCAAGTACTTTATCAATCCAATCCCTATCTTTTACAACTAAATAACTAGACGTATCATAATTATTTCCAACAAAAGTATTAATAAAATCCTTAAAATTAATATTATTTTCTAACCATTCTTTAGTACTGATTAACCAATTATTCTTTACAGACAGACTGTTTATTGGTTTAATATCTCCATTTGTTTTTTTCAGAAAATCAAAAATCGGGAATAAATCAAGCATTGATGGAGAAATATTTCTGACAGTATCTCTTCTTGTTAAATATTTTCCCTGATGAAGTTTAACTAACAAATCAAAAGACCATCTTTGTAATAAATCATCTCTCCAAATTTCTGCTCCTTCCCAAGCAGGATAAGCTTCAACAACTCCTTCATGAGGACTTCCGACAGTTAATATTTTTTCAATAGGTGGTGATCCACCGTGCCTTCCAGAATACCGCTGTAAATAATTTCTTGCAACAAGTCCTCCCATCGAATGACCAATAATATTAATTTTTGTATCAGGAGGTTTATCTTTTAAAATATTTTCTACAAAAACATCAAGTTTGTCAGAAGAATTATCAATTTTTTGCCTCCAGTCATAATAAAATTTGTATAATTTCCCTTCACTTTCGTTGAAACCAGAACTTCTTAAAGTCGAAAGAAAATAACCATAAACCTGGTCATGGAAATACGGTGTCGACTTCCATTCATTAACACTCGTATTGTTAACAATATCTTCCGTATTCCAACTCCCCCCATGACCAGGTATAAATATTAAAGGGGGTATAGTAGTAGTATTTGACGTGATTTTAATATAATCAATTTTTATGCTAGACCAAGGTGTAGTATTATTTAATACTTTTTGATTATGGGGGTTACCAAAAGAAATTGCATGAGGTCTTATATCAGAAAAAGAAGAATAAATTTCTTTTTCATCAAAAAAATATTTATATTGATTAGATATATAATCTAAACGAACTTTGTGAAAATTTAAATCAACCGGAGCAGAAGAACTAAAAATATTTTCTTGAAAAAAACGAAACCAAAATACAGATTTTGAAGTATCTGCATGATATGTAAAGATTCTTGAATTAATAAGATCATTATAGGGTATTCCATTTGGAGGAGTACTTATTCCAGCTAGAAAACCTACGCCCCAAGGAGCAATTGAAAGAAATTGTATCCTTAATTCTAGACTAAAATCACCCGTGTTGGGAAATGGATCTGATTTGCTTCGAATATATGGGAAATTATTTCCAGGAGTTGATCTTAAATCTATAAAACCAGATCCTACATTAATTTGTCCGCCATTTTCATAAGATTCCCATTTTTCATTATTTAATACTAATCCATTAAAATCTTCAAAAAAAGAAATTTGGGTTTGTGCATTAATATTTATCGGTGATAACAAGAATATAAAAAACAATAAAAAGAATATTAAAATTTTTTTATACACAAATCTAGATTACTTAACTCCTTTTTATATGTCAATAAGAAAATGATAAAATTAAATAATGATAATTAACCCTTCAACAATAAAAAATGTTTCATTACTATCAATTACTTCTTTTGCAAACAAATTTATTGCATTTGTTTTCTCTATTCTTGCCGCAAGAACACTTGGCGTAGAACTATTTGGAGAATACAATCTTACATGGGCCCTTGTTGGTATTTTTGGACTTCTTTCTGATTTTGGAATAACAAATGTAGCCCTTAGAGATCTTGCACAAAAAAATAAAAAAACTGAAGATTTATTCGGTTCGATTGCAGGATTAAAAATTTTTTTTGGAATTATTTCCTATTTAATTGCAGTATTTCTAGTTAATATTTTATCGTATCCAATTAATATAAGAATTTTTGTGTATATCTGTGGTTCATCAATAATTTCAAATGTTTTTGCAAATTTATTATTAATAATTGGAAGCGTTAATGGAAGATTAAAAATTCCTGCAATTATAACTGTCATTTATAATATAATTCTTACACTTTTAAACTCAATTCTTTTATTAAAGGGATACAAATTAAATATTCTTTTTATTAACACTTTAATAATAAATATATTTTATATTTTTATTATTTATTACATAATTAATAAAAAGTTTATTAAAATAAATATAAATTTAAATATAAAAGTATGGAAAAAAATATTTATTAATTCTTTATCTTTTGCAGCATTAACTCTATTAGGTTTAATATATTTTAAATTAGATATCATTTTACTATCAAAACTAAAAGGGGATTTAGATGTAGGTTATTATTCCTCTATATATAAATTTTTTGAAGCCTGGTTAATAATACCTGGTGCTTTTACAACAGCTTTATTACCAGTTCTTTCTAGAATATATTTAACAAATTTAAATAAATTTAAGACAGAAATATTAAAATGGGCAATATTAATGGCGTTATTGGGAATAAGCATTTCACTATTAATGTACTTCATTTCCTATTATATAGTTATTATATTATTGGGTAGTAATTATCTTCCTGCTTTACCCGCCTTAAGAATTATTGTTTGGGCAATTCCTTTAACTTTTGTTAATATCGTAATTTATAATGCTTTTTATTCAATGGATTTACAAAGCAAAGTTACTAGAATCTTTTTAATAACTACTATTTTTAATTTGGTAAGTAATATTATACTTATACCAAAATATTCTTTTATCGGCTCAGCATGGACAACAATATTTTCAGAAATGCTAAACTTGTCTCTTGCTTTAGTAGTATTAATAATTGTTTTCAGAAAAAAAAATGTGTCACAATAGTTGTTTAAAATTTGGAAAAGACGTATTAAGTAGCAAAGATATAAAAAACAAAACTGTTATTGAAGTAGGATCTTTAAATATAAATGGTTCATTAAGAGAAATAGTAAATAAATATAATCCTAAAAAATATATAGGAGTAGATTTAATTAAAGGAAAAGGAGTTGATGAAATCTGTAATGTAAATAACTTATCTAATTATTTTGGAGAAAATATTTTTGATTTGACAATTGCAACAGAGTTAATAGAACATGTTCGAGACTGGAAAAACGCGATCAACAATTTAAAAAAGGTAACAAAAAAAGGAGGAATAATTCTGTTGACTACAAGATCGAAAGGTACAAAGTATCACGGTTACCCTTATGATTTTTGGCGATTTGAGATTGATGATTTTAGATATATTTTTTCCGATTTTACTATTAAAAATTTAGAGAAAGATAAATCTACATTGCCTGGAATATTTATTAAAGCAATAAAACCATATAGTTTTATTGAAAAAAAAATTGAAAATTTTAGTGTTTATTCAATAATTAAAAATACTAAAGCTAGTAGTGTTTCTAGAGCAGATTTCTATTTTTTTCTTTTAAAGTATAAAATAAGAATGTTATTAAAAAAATATTTATCTAAATCTGTAAAATTTTTTATAAAAAGATTCATTATATTAAATGACCAAATTTAAAATGAAAACCAAAAAAATCTATACGATTATTATTAATCATAATGAAAAAAATGTTCTTAAGGATTGTTTAAAATCTTTAAAAAAAGTTAAAACCGAAGGCATAGATCATCATATGCTTTTAATTGATAATGCCTCAACTGATGGGTCTGTCAGATATATAAAAAGAAAATATCCCGAAATAAAACTGAGAATAAAACATCAAAATGTCGGGTTTGCCGGAGGTGTAAATCTTGGACTTCAAATTGCTTTAAAACACAAAGCAAAATATGTTTTATTATTGAATAATGACACAATTGTCCCCTCGAATTTATTAGAAAAGTTGGTTGAATATGCTGAAAAAAATGAAAAATCAGGAATTTTAAGTCCGGTAATAATTTATCCCGGAAGACAAAAAAGAATTTGGTTTCAGGAAGGAGAAATTGATCCATTAAGCTTTACAACAAAACATGTTGGTTTAGGAGAAAGAATAAACCGGAGAGTAAAAAAACCCTTTAAAACACAATTTGTTCCCGGCTGTGCAATGTTTATAAAGTGTAAAATAATGGAAAAAATTGGATTATTTGATGAAAGATTTTTTCTTTACTATGAGGATGTAGATTATTGTCTTAGGGCAAAGAAAGCTGGGTTTGAATGTATGGTTATTCCGGAAGTAAAAGTAATCCATAGGCAAGTAAAATCACAAATACCCGATCAAAAAGAATACTATCTTGCAAGGAACCACCTATTATTCTTAGAAAAACACGCACCTCTAAAAATCAAAGGAAGGGAAATAGCAAGAACCGCAAAAACATTATCAGATAAATATTCTCAAAGAGATAATCCAAAAATTGAATATGAATTATTAGGTATAAAAGATTATTTTTTAAGGAGGTTTGGAAAACGTGAACATTGGTATTGATTGCGGAGCTCTCTCTGTTAAAGATGATAGATTAAAAACCGGAGTCTATTATCTGAATTTAAACCTATTGCTGGAATTATCAAAAATTGATAAGGTAAATCAATATTGGTTATATAGTTTTACTCCAATATCGAAAGAAATACTAGATGAGTTGGGTAGTAATTTTGAAAATAGAATCCTTACACCTCAAACAACTTGGCTAACAGTTCGTCTTTCTCTTGAATTTATCTTAAAAAAACCTGATTTGTTCATTGGATTAAGCCAGGCCTTGCCGTTATATCATCCATTAAAATCAATAGTTTTTATTTACGATTTAGCATTTGAAAAATATCCGGAATGTTATATTAATTCGTATAAAAAATTAAGTTGGCAGACAAAAAAAGCAGTTAATGAAGCAAACAAAATAATAGCAATCTCTAATTCCACAAAAGATGATATAAATAGTATTTACAAAATTTCTAAAAGCAATATTAACGTATTTTATCCCGGTGTTAGTGAAAGTTTTTATCCAAGATCAAAAAAGGAAATAGAAAATGCTAAGAATAAATATAATTTAGTAAAACCCTATATATTATTTCTCGGATCTTTAAAACCAATTAAAAATATCAAAAGAATCATAGAAAGTTATGAATTGCTTCCGATTAATTTAAGGGAAAAATATCAATTGGTTTTAGCGGGAAGCAATTATTGGACAGAAGGGGATATGAAAGACTATTGTGAAAAAAACATGAAAAAAAATAACATCAAAAATATAAATTATATCCAACACGAAGATCTTCCTAAATTGTATTCGGGTGCAGAACTTTTTCTGTCTCCATCGTTGTATGAAGGATTTGGTTTACCACTGGTTGAAGCAATGGCTTGCGGTTGTGCAGTTGTCACCAGTAATGTTAGTTCAATGCCGGAAGTAGTTGGTAATTCTGGAGTGTTGGTTGACCCGAAAAATTCTATTTCAATTTCTAAAGCAATCGAAAAAATTTTATGCAATAATAATCTAAAGAAACACCTTAGAGAAAAAGCAGAAGCAAGAGCTAAAAAATTTTCTTGGAAATCGTTCGCAAAAAATATTTTCGATATTTTATAAATTTATGATATCAGTTATTATTCTTGCAAAAAACGAAGAAAATAATATAAAATCTTGCATTGAAAGACTTTTGTGGTGCGATGAAATTATAGTAATAGACGATAATTCAATTGACAAAACAAAAGAAATCGCTATAAAAATGAAGGCAACTATAATTAATCACCCGTTAATCGATGATTTTGCTGCTCAAAGAAACTTCGGGTTAGGTAAGGCAAAAGGGGAATGGGTTATGTTTATCGATGCAGACGAAAGAGTTTCAAACGATTTAGAAAAAGAAATCAAAGATATAATAAATAAGTATAATGATGACATATCGGGAATAATAATAAAACGAAAAGATTATATTTTTAACAAATGGCTTAAACATGGCGAGTCGTCAGATATAAAATTACTTCGGATCGGAAAAAAAAATGGTGGAATATGGAAAAGAAAAGTACATGAATATTGGGATGTAAAAGGAAAAAATATTATATTGAGTAATTTTTTACTCCATTATCCTCATCAAAAAATGACAGATTTTCTTAAAGAAATAAATTTTTATTCTTCCTTAAATGCAAAACAATTTTTTAATCAGGGAAAAAGAGTGGGGTTAATACAAATTATTTCCTATCCGCTGGCTAAATTTTTCACAAATTATTTTATTAAATTGGGATTTTTAGACAAAACAGAGGGTTTTATTCATGCCATGATGATGAGTCTTCATTCTTTTTTAACAAGAGTAAAAATTTGGCAGCTTCAAAATGCAAAATAATAAAGTATTTTTAACAATCATAATAGGTATTATTTTTTTCATAGTTTTCACACAGTTTCTATTTTCGTTAAGGGGTATTTTAAAAAGCACTCCAATTGATTTTTTACATTACTATCTTTCCTCAAGCGCAGTTCTTTCCGGAAAGGATCCTTATATATTTGTTCCAACTCATTTCCTTCCAAACGGCGCTAAAATAGTTTTTAATTATCCACCGACAGCATTGATTTTTTTCTTTCCATTAGCTTTTTTCCCGCCGGAAGTAACAAGAATTATATGGGAAATTGTAATATTTATCTCTTTATTGGTTTCCATAAAATTAAGTCTCTCTTTATTAAAAATAAAATCAAATTTAACTTTGTGGTTTTCTATTTTAAGTCTATCAATTCTTTCTTTTCCTATCCGACACACTTTCGGTATGGGACAAGTTAGTATTATTATTTTTTTATTTCTAATTACATCTTTTTATTTTTTGGAAAAAGGTAGTGAGAAAAAAGGAGCATTATATTTAAGTTTTGCAGTTTTATTAAAAGCTTTTCCTCTAATTATTTTACCCTTTATTATTCTAAAAAAAAGATGGAAGTATATTTTTTATTTATTCATTTTTATTACTTTTTTTTTCATTTTAATCACTTTATTTATAGGTTTAAATTGCTGGAAAGAATTTTTTGCAGTTCTTCCGAAACCGGATTTCGGACTAGTGAGAGCTGATTATTACGAACAAAATATAACCGCTTTCGTAAGCAGATCGATTGAATTAAATATATTAAAATTTCCTATATTTATTCTCATCGAAATGATAATTATTTTAGGCACAGCGATAAAATTTCTAAAACAAAAAGCAAAAAATTTTACCCCCATTGAAATCTCCCTTTTATTAATAGTTGCTATTATTGCTACGGGTTTTAATTGGCAACATTATTTTACCCTGATGATATTCCCGTTTTTAACATTATATAAAGAAATAATCATAAGAAAAGACAAAATAATATTAATTTTCATTTTTATTTTATCGTATATTTTAGTTAGTATTAATATAAAAAATCCCATACAATTTGAAAAAACTTACGGATTCATAGGTAATATTTTTCTTTCACACGAGTTTATCGGAAGTGTGATTGTTTGGATAACGTTTATTTTCATAAAGGATAAAAAATATTATGATAAGTAATTATTTACCTTTTTATCTTCTGGCGTTTATCTTTATTTTTGGTCAATTTGCAAGGATAGAAATAGCAAACACAACTATTTTGCTAAATGATCTAATCATAAGTTTAACCATTATATTTTGGTTTGCTTTCTCCCTCATAAGAAAAAGAAAAATACTTTTTCCCAAGATTTGGAGAATATCATTTATTTTTTTTCTCTTTTCCCTTTTTACATTAATTATAAAAATTCCTGATTTCCCAATAAATCAAATATTAATTTCTTCCTTTTATCCAATCCGATATTTTATATATTCATTAATTTTTATCGTCTTCATAAATAGTAAGTTAAATAAAGAAAAAATCGCTGGGGGATTAATGTTTTTAATTATAATAATTGCTTCTATCGGAATTCTTCAATACATGTTTTTTCCCGATATGAGATTTCTCCAAAATAATAATTGGGATCCTCATTATTTTCGTTTAACTGCTCCGTTTTTGGACCCGACATTTACCGGAGCAATTTTGATTTTAGGATTATTCTTGTTTATTTGTGTTAATTTTGAAAAGAAAATAACACCGGTAAAAATCATAGCTTTTCTTTTAATATTGATTGCTTCAGCATTAACCTATTCAAGAGCTACTTATTTAATGTATTTTATTGGAATATCTTCTTTGGGTATGATAAAAAAATCGATAAAATTCTTTTTGATAACTTTGTTATCTGGAATTATTATAGTAAGTATTATCCCAAAAGAAAAAAGTTACGGAACAAATTTGCAAAGAGAAGAAACTGCAAATGCCAGGATTCAAAATTGGAAAAATTCTATCACCATAATAAAAGATCATCCGTTATTTGGAACAGGATTTAATACTTATCGCTATATTCAAAAAAAATATAATTTTGTAAGTGATAATAACTGGGAAAAAAACCATGCCGGAAGTGGAGCAGACAGTAGTCTTTTATTTGTAATAGCTACGACAGGAATAATTGGTTTGCTAATATATTTATATTTTCTTTATACAATGATATTTGCTTCCTACAAAAATTTAATAAGTCCTTATGGTATAGCTCTTTTTGTTTCTATTATTTCTCTTTTAGGTCATTCGATGTTTTCTAATAGTCTCTTTTACCCGTTTATTATGGAATGGATCTGGATATTAATAGCAATAAATCAAAAAGATAATGTTGAAAAAATCAAATAATATTTTACTAATTATTCTTCTTTTGGGATTAATTCTAAGACTTCTTGGTTTAATTAATATTTCATTGTCCGGAGATTTTAAAATCCACTGGCAAACAGCTGGTACAATCATAAAATTAAGAGAGTTTCCTCTTCTAGGTCCTAATGCAAGTATCAACCCAAATTTATATCTTGGACCCTTCTATTATTATTTGTTGGCAATACCTTATTTGATGGGTGGAGGTGATTATAAAATTGCTATTATCTTCTTTTCTCTGCTAAATACATTATCGATTTTGCTTCTATATATAATTTGTCAAAGTTGGTTTAAAAAAACTACTGCTCTTAAAATAACAGCACTATTTTCAGTAAGTTATTTCATGATTATTAGTCAAAACTATCCATGGAACCCTCATTTTCTTTTTCTTCTTAATTTTTTTGCTATTTTTTGCCTTCAAAAAATTAATAAAGGAAAAACAATTTTTGTAGCGTTACTCTTTCTTTCTTTGGGATTATTACTGCAATCACATGCAACATCTATTTTTCTCTTTCCTTTTTATTTTCTTAATCTTCCGTTTAAGAAAATAAAGACAGCATATTTTCTTTTAGGAATATTTTTATTTATTAGTTCGATTTTTCCATGGCTTTTAGCAAATTATTTGTGCGGTAACTGTCAAATTTTGGAATTAAAAAAAATACTAATAAATAGTAAACCGGAACAATGCAATTTATTTGAATGGATAAACTATCATGGACACGGAGAACGGTGTTTCTATTATTTTAGGAATTCAATATTTGTTTTAAAATTATTTTCAGAAAGCCTTATTGGTTCAACAGGTATTTTTGGAGTATTTATATCAGGACTTTTAATAATGTGGTACGTAATAAAAGGGAAAAATATTAATAAAAAATTTTTTGTCACTTGGTTAATCATTCCTATGTTTTTATTTCTGTTCTATTCTTCAAATGTCTATCTCCATTACTTTTTAATATTTATCCCTCTTCCTTTTATCATTTTTACTCTATTTTTGGAAGAATTGAAAAAACATAATAAATGTGGAAAGCAAATAGGTACGTTTCTTTATTGTTTAATTGTGATTTTAAACATAACTCTTTATTTGATTTCATTATCAAAGATTAGATTGTGAAAAAAGTGATTAATTTAGGGAGAATAAGTTACTTTTCGTTCAACTTTTGAAGTATTTCCGAAGTTATCGGTAGCAACAATTTCAATTATATTTTCACCATCTTTTAATGGGAAACTGTAAGAAAACTTGCTTTCTGAATCTAATATTACAAATCTATTATTTATTGTTATATTAATTCCCGGTTCAGTTTGTCCTGAAACCTTAACTTCCTTTTGATCTCCCTTTACGCTTGCTCCGTCGTCAGGTTCTGTTATTTCCATTTTTGGAGTTTCATTTTTATAGCTTATTGATAAAATCCGGGAACGGCTGCTTTTTACTTTTAGACTATTTTCTGAAACACCCCATATTTGATTATCACCCTTATCAAGTAAAACTCCGTCAAAGGTAATTGTACCGTCTTTTGGTATTAAAATCTTCTTAAAAGAATTTCCGTTAACAAAAAGTTCAACTCTTGCTCCCGGAGTCCCGAAACCCTTTACCGAAATTTTTGCTGCATTTGTTGCCTCATAGGGTAATTCAAGCACAGGAGGTGATAAAGGTATATTTTGCTTATTTGCCGGTAAATCGCCCTCGCCTCTCATTCCGGAAATAAATGCAGCAAGATTAATAAGGGCGGGTAATCCAAAAAAAATAATAAAAACGATAATAATGATAGCGCTAAAAAAAGCTAAAAAAATTTTTCGGTAGGCTCTTGACTCCTCTTTTCTTGTAAGCCGTGAATTATCCATAAATTTCCTTTAATGATGGAGCCAACGGTGAGAATCGAACTCACGACCTACTGTTTACGAAACAGTTGCTCTGCCACTGAGCTACATTGGCAATCAGCAAATATTATTTTATCACGAAAAGCAATCATACTTCCAGTTCGTTAAAGTGTTATATTGATTAAGTATGAAAATAAGAAAATATAAAACAATAAATTTATTTATTTTAATAATTCTTATTATTCTTACCTTCATAAATTTTTTTCAAAAACAATATAAATTTACGGATGGTAATAAAAATATTTCTTCTATTAATAATTTAGTTAAAGTCATAAAAGTAATCGATGGAGATACAATTGAAATTGAAGGTGGTAAAAAGGTTAGATATATTGGGATTAACACACCGGAAACTGTTGACAAAAGAAAAGCTGTTGAATGTTTTGGGATCGAAGCATCAAAAGAGAATAAAAAACTTATAGAAGGAAAAACAATTCGTTTAGAAAAAGATATCTCCGAGACAGATAAATACGGAAGACTCCTTAGATATGTTTATATAAATGATATTTTTGTTAACTTAGAATTAGTTAAAAATGGATATGCTTATTCTTCCACATTTCCTCCTGATGTCAAATATCAAACACAATTAGATAAAGCAGAAAAAGAAGCTAGAAAAAACAAATTAGGTCTTTGGGATGTATGTAAATAATCCATATAAAAAACTACAAAAAATATTTTAGAATGCATATTTGACAATTTTTTTTAAAAGAACTACCCTTAAATTAGTAAAAATAATCTTTAATTATGTGCTTTAATACAAAAATAACTTGTGTAATTTTTCTAGATAAAAAAAATATTTCCTTCAATCATACCAATGGTGATCCGCAAAAAATATTTGAAATAAAAAAAGAGCTGATAGACGATTTAGAAATAAAAAACTTCGATAAATTTTTTGAAGAATTCAAGAATTTTCTTATAGAGAATAAAATTAATAAAACAAATACTTTGCTCGTTCTTTCAGAAGAGATCTTATTTTCAAAAGAAATAATTGAGGAAGACCCACAAAAGAAAAAAGATGAGATCGATAAATTTCTGTCAGACATACCAATAGAACCGGAAAAAGTAGTATATAAATTTTCTGAAAATAAAGAAAGATTTTCCGTGATAGGGACAAATAAAGAGTTATACTTATCTGTAAAAACTATTTATGAAAAATATGGTGGAAAAGTTAAGGCAGTAGTTCCCATAACTGCATTTTGGATAGTAAATATTAATCCTGAAACAATAAAAGATGTGGTAGAAAATAAAAGTGCAATTGATTCATCAAATTTTTTAAATGACAATCTAACGACAGATGACCTAAAATCAAAGAAAACCTCTTCTAAAAAAATTAGTGTTTTCATTGTTTTATTACTTGTATTTATGCTTTCTGCTGCTTTAAGTGCATTTGCTTATCTTAAATTCAATACTAATTTTAATGAAGAAAATAACAAAGCCAAAGTTTTAAATACCAAACCGAAAATTACACCCACCGTTTTTGTTCCTAAAAAGGTTGAGGTAGAGAAGAAAGATACATTGAATAAAGAAACCCTTAAAATAGAGGTGTTAAATGGAAAAGGGGAAATGGGTGTCGCAAAAGCCGCTTCGGATCTATTAATTAAAAAAGGTTATAAAAATGTTGAAACGGGAAATGCAGATAGTTATGATTATGAAGAAACTATTATTTCCTTAACACCGGAAAAGAAAAACTATTTTAGTGAACTTCAAAAAGATCTACGGGATAATTATCAAATAAGCACAGAAGCCGGGGAATTGAAAAGTGATAGTGATTTTGACGCTGTTATCACAATCGGAAAAAAATAAACTTTAATAATATATTTATTCTCTCGCAATCATATCTAAAATATTTTGGCTGGAAAAATATTTTTCAAAATCTCTCTGTCTAATCTCCATTAATTTTTCCCTGCTTTTTTCTATCTCGTATCCTATAGATCTCCTTCCCATCTTAAGAGCTGCTATAACAATTGTTCCGGTTCCGGCACACTGGGAAACAACTAATTCACCCTTTTCTGTAAAATTTGCAATCGGAATAACCGCTGCCTCCGGTGGAATTGCATCGCGAAAATCACCGACATGTTGTTTTTTGTTAAAATACCATGCATCGGGTTCATATTCGGCAAGTCGTTTATTTCTTTTTCTCGCACTTATGATTTCTCCTGAATGGATAAAAACCTGAATGTGATGGAGAGTCATCCTAAATTGATCCCGATTAAAGGAACTTATATGATATTTTGTTGCGTATAACTCAAGACCTGCAGTTTTTGCAGCTTCTCTTACAATATCGTGCCGAGGATAAATTCCTCCTTTAAGATAAAAATCAGTATTGTAGGTAACCACAAAGCCAAATTTTAAATCAGTAACTCGGGCTGCCTCATTCATTAATTCTTCATTTAAACGCTTTTCATCTTCCCGTTCAGTCATGGTGTGATGCCCAACATATGGTGGAGAAAGATATACAAGCTGAGCGCTTCCGTCCTGTATTTCACACATCTCTCTTGCATCGCCGAATCGGATATGATCAAGATAACTATTATTAGATTCAACTTGTGACATGGTTAAACTAATTTATTTAATTACCTCAATAAATAAACTTAGTACTTATAAATATTTAAATTAAACTCATCAAACATTTAAATTTTATTAATCAAAAATATTAATAAATTTCATCCACCATAAAAATAGCATCAGTTTTTATCCGGTACGAATTTTCAAAAAGGATCCTACCGAGTTTTGATAAAAAGATACGAGCATTGATATCATATTTATCTTTCATATATCTTTGAAGGGTGCGGGCTCCGCCCTTTTTTCTGGCAACCCAAATACCTCCCCAGTCTTCATTACCTTCTATTATCCAGTCATCGGGTAATTTATACCATTCTGCAAGTGGATAAGTAAGAATGTTTGGATTTTTCCGAAGTCCAAGTGATTTCATGTCGTAAGTGACAACTTTATATCCAAATCTTTCTAACATAAAAATTAATCTAAATTTTATACTTCAATTTTAAATTAGAGTGTGGTTAAAATATGGATGGTTCAATTTTTTCGAAGTATATCACTTTTAGTGGAAAGCTTCTATTTCTTTTACTAAAACACCACCGGTAATACCAAACATTTCCCAACCTTTTTTCCATATACCATCACGAATATCATAACCGCTCCAATTGGTTACACGGATAGGTACATATGCTGTGAAAAGGTCACCTTGTTGATTGTCTATGGAAAAACTCTTTTGCTCTGGACCAATAAACATTTGTTCTGTGATTGAGCTTCTACCGCTATCCGAACAATATTTACCTATTATTTCCTTAGGGTCATAATGGGAAACAACTCTAAAAGCAATATCAAAACCGCGGGGATTTTCACTAAATATCCCATATCTTGGTTCTGCCCAACCGGGGCCATACATATCTCCGCGGTAAGTTGTAAAATTATGATGAGCAACGCTAACCCAGCTTTTTCCTTTCTTTGGAGGGTGAATTAAAATAAAAAAAGCTTGATCTACTGTTGCTTTTACATCAGCAAGCATTAAAGTTCGATAATGGGTTCTACTAAGATATGATCGTAAAAAGTCTGGAGTTTCCTCTTCTGATATTTTAAATTCTCCATCAGCATCCAAGAATGCACGTTTATCTTTGATAAATTCAAATAGAGAAGAAAATGTGGGTATATGCTTATAAATTAATGAAATATTTGGTTGTTCTTCCAACATTTTAGCAAGGCGGTCAACTGCCTTGCTGCGGTTTGGAAAACTTTGCTGAATATCAAATATAAACCTACGCGCATCACCGGTAGGTTCATATCTAAACTCTTCCCGATTACCTTTTAATCTTTCAATAAAATTCATTTTATTTTTTTATATATTTTGAGCGGGATAGCGAATCGAACCGCCTTCTCTACCTTGCCTGCCCGCAATGCTTGGTGAGCGGCGGAAGGGAATTGAACCCTCGACCTTCTCCTTGGGAAGGAGACATTCTACCGCTGAACTACCGCCGCATATCTATTGCAAGCGGGGGAAGGTAGCATACTACCGGCCTGTCCGCCTCTGGCGAGTGTACTAATCCCGCAATCTGCACTAAAAATAAGACTCAATGAGTCTATAAATTTTATTATCATTAAAAAAAACTACTTGCAGCTAATTTTGAATTTATTACCAGCATGGATAATTTCTGGATTTTCCAATTTATTATCTTTTGCAATCTTTGTCCACTTATATCCATCACCGCATGCCCTTAAAGCAATATCCCAAAGATCATCTCCTTTTAAAACAGTATAAGTTGAAGTGGTTATAGCAGAGTTTCCAATGGTAGTTGCACCATTTACGCTAATATCACCCTTTTGTACTGTTAATTTTGGTAATACCAAATCCATTCCCAAAGATAAAGAATCAGGACTCGTTAATTTATTTACTTTGGCTATTTCCGTCCACTTATATCCATCGTTATAATATTTTTCAGCAATTTTCCAAAGACTATCTCCTGCTAATACCTTATAACGATTTGGGATTGCTTTGTTTAGAGCCTCATTATTTACCGGTAAATTCTCATGGGAAACAACAATTGGAGTAGGTGATGTTTCTAGATTTTCTTCAATTTTATCTTCTAAAGATAAAGAATTTTCGGTTGATTCGTTTCTATTAATTTTACTAAAATAATTGAACACCAATACTCCAACTATAATTACAATTAATGCACCCAAAACCATACTGACTATTGACTCATCAAATTTTAAAGATTTAAGAATTTTTTTAAAGTTCTTGCCCACAATAACACCTCCTTTACATAAAAATAGTGGGCAGCATATTAATAATATTTATTAGCGGGCTTGCCCGCCGGAGCTCTGTTTTACAGAGCGTAGGCGGGCCCGAGCGGATTCGAACCGCCGATCTCGGCCTTGACAGGGCCGCGTGTTAGGCCGCTACACCACGAGCCCAAAAATCTTTTTTTATCTTAGCATAATTATTGCTTGGCCGTCAACAATCTGCTATTATCAGGATGATGACCAATAAAGAAATTTCTCATCTTCTAAGAAATGTTGCGGTAGCTTACTTGCTAAAAGATGAAAATAAGTACCGCTTTCAAATAATTGCATATCAAAAAGCAGCCGATGCTATAGATTTATCCCCAAGAGAGGTAAAAGATCTTTGGAAAGAAGGAAAATTACTTACAATAAATGCTATTGGTCCAAAGATTGCCGAATATTTAGAGGAGTTATTGGTTAAAGGTAAGGTTTCTCATTTTGAAAAACTAATGAAAGATATCCCCAAAACTCTGTTTGAATTGCTTTCCGTTCCCGGAATCGGGCCAAAAAAAGCCTACAAACTTGTTAAAATTCTGAAAATTAATAAAGAGGGTACTGCTATTGAAAAGGTTAAAAACGCAGCGGAGAAAAATAAAATATCTAAAATTGAAGGATTTGGGGAAAAATCACAATCAGATATTTTGATAAATATACAATCATTTAAAAAAGGGCAAATAAAAGAAAATCGGATGGTTTTACCATTTGCTTATGAAATTTCAAAAGATATTATTTCATATTTAAAAATAATTCCCGAAGTAATTGTCGCGGAGTCATTAGGAAGTTTAAGAAGAATGGCTTCAACAATTGGAGATATTGATATTGCGGTCTCAACATTAAACAATAATAAGGTAATAGAACACTTCTGTAACTACCCAAAAAAAGAAAGGCTTTTAGAAAAAGGAGAAACAACTGCCTCTTTCATTTTAACAAATGGTAAACAGGTTGACCTTATGGTACAGTCACCGAAGTCATTCGGTGCCCTCCTGCAGCATTTTACCGGCTCAAAACAGCACAATATTGCTCTTAGGGAATATGCATTAAAACAAAAAATGTCATTATCAGAGTATGGAATCAAAATAAATAACAATTCACTAGTTTCTCCCAAGTCTTTATTGAATAAACAAAATTACAATTCAAAAACAAAAATTTATGAATTTGAAAACGAAAAAGATTTTTATAACGCACTCAAACTTCAATGGATTCCGCCGGAACTTAGGGAAGATAAAGGAGAAATAGAAGCTTCTGCTAAGAATAAATTACCCAATCTAGTTTCAATAAAAGATATTAAAGGTGATTTGCATCTGCACAGTAATTATAACTTAGAGCCTTCTCATGATTTGGGACAAAACTCTATGCAGGAAATGTTGGAAAAAGCTGAAAATTTAAATTATCAATATATTGCGGTAAGTGAGCACTCACCAAGCGTAGGTAATCATACCAAAAAAGAAATTATTGACATATTAAAAAGACGAAAAGACTATATTGAACAAATAAATTACTCTCATGAAAAAAACAAAAAAAACACTGTGAAAAAAATATTTAATTCAATGGAAGTTGATATTTTGATAAATGGAGAAATATCAATACCAAATGAAGGAATAGATCAATTAGATTATTATATTGTTTCTATTCACAGTGGTTTTAATATGCAAAAAGAAGAAATAACTAAAAGGATTTTGCATGGATTAGAAAACGAAAAAGCAAAAATACTAGGTCATCCTACGGGAAGGTTATTAGGAAAAAGAGAAGGATATGAAGCTGATTGGTTAAAAATTTTTAATTATTGTGCAAAAAACAACAAAGCCATAGAAATAAGTGCATATCCCGACAGGCTGGACTTGCCGGATTATTTAGTTAAAGAAGCTATAAATAATAATGTAAAATTGGTAATTAATACTGACAGTCACGATGTAAATCAAATGAATATGATGTTTTATGGGGTAAGTGTCGGAAGAAGAGGCTGGGCAAAAGTTAGTGACATTATTAATACATTATCGTATAATAATTTTATTGAATGGATTAAAAAATAGTAATAGGAGGAAATTATGATGATAGCAGTAATTGCCATATTGGCAGTTTTAATTTTATACTTTATCAGTACCTACAATAGCTTCATTGTTATAAAGAAAAGAATTATCGCTTCAATCCAAGAAATTGGAAATCAATTAAAAAGACAGGCCGATTTAATCCCAAATCTTGTTGAATCCGTAAAAGGATATATGACTCACGAGCAAAAAGCATTGGATAAAATAACTGACGCAAGAAAAGATGTATTAAATGCCTTAGATTCAAAAAACACTCAAAAAATGGTCGATGCGGGTTCAAGATTACAGCAAGCCCTTGCTCCCATCAGGGCAGTCTTTGAAAGTACCCCACAGCTTCAAGCTGCAGGCCCGACCAGTAAATTAATGGATGAGTTAAGAGATACCGCCGATAAAGTTATGTATGCAAGAAGGACATTAATTGATCTTGTTGCAGATTACAACACAAAAGTAGCAACAATACCATCAAATATAGTTGCCAGCCTTTTTGGATTTAAAGCAGAAGAAGGGCTTAAAATGCCCGGAGAAGGGGATTATACTACTGTTTCTGAAAAAGATACAAAAACTCCCGAAGTTAAATTGAATTAAACAAAAAAGGCTTAGTAAACAATCTACTTTTTCTTTCTCAAAAGAAATTTTTCTGATGTATTATGGTGAATGTTTACGAACAATTAGACAATAATAAAAGAAAAAGCATCATTGTTATTGTCTTATTTATTGTTTTTATTGCTTTCTTTATTTGGATAATGGGCAAAGAAGTGGGATTTGGACCGGGAATTGTCGGATGGGCACTTATATTTTCTGGTTTATCCGGTCTTGGAGGATACTATTTTAGTGATCAAATAATTTTAACAATATCTAAAGCAAGAGCAGCTGATAAAAAAAAGGACTTCAATTTTTTTACCGCAACGGAAAATTTAGCAATGGCATCATCAATTCCAATGCCAAAGCTCTATGTAATTGAAGATAGCGCTCCTAATGCCTTTGCAACAGGAAGATCACCAAGCCATGCAGTAATTTGTGCCACTACCGGTTTATTAGAAAAATTAGACCGATCAGAATTGGAAGGAGTAATTGCTCACGAGTTAACCCATGTAAAAAATTATGACATGAGATTAATGTCGGTTGTAGCAGTATTGGTTGGTATGGTCACCCTGCTTGCTGATTGGTTTATTAGGATTTCAATTTGGGGCGGAAGAGGAGATAGGGAAGAAAAGGGGAATTCTGGTGCAATAATCGGTCTTATCGCTATTTTTTTAGCCATATTATCACCCATCATCGCTGAACTGATTAAACTGGCAATTAGCAGAAGAAGAGAATTCTATGCAGATGCGGGTTCTGCCTATCTTACCAGATACCCGGAAGGTTTGATTAGAGCTTTGGAAAAAATCTCTAAGGATAAAGAACCATTAGAAGCAGCAAACAAAGCAACCGCTCATTTATATATAGTTAATCCGTTAAAAAATACCCACAATGCAATTGGCAGATTTGCAAAACTTTTTAATACACATCCTCCTGTTGAAGACAGAATAAAAGCCCTTCAGGGCATGATATAAACAATGAGAAGAAACATCGCAATCATTACGGGTAAAATAATAGCAAGTGTAATTCGTAAATTTAATATCGGAAGCGGTTCAACGTGGCCGGGACACATTGCTTTGTTTATCTGTCCTCAAATAATTCCTCAACTTGCCAAACAGTTAAATAAAGGAATGGTGGTAATTGCTGGAACAAATGGAAAAACTACTACGTCTAAAATGATTACAACGATTTTAGAGAATCAGAATTATAAAGTTATTAATAATCAGTCAGGAGCAAATCTTTTAAATGGAATTGCCAGTGAGTTAATAATAAATACTGATGGAAAAGGTAATTTAAATGTCGATATTGCTGTTTTTGAAGTAGATGAGGCAACGCTACCTCATTTGTTAAAGCAATATATTCCGAAAACAATAGTATTGCTTAATTTGTTCAGAGATCAACTTGACCGTTATGGGGAAATTAATATTTTAGTAAAAAAATGGAGTGAAAGTCTTAAAAAACTAACAAAAGAAAACAATCTAATTCTAAATTGCGATGATCCTCAAATTGCCATTCTGGGAGAAAAAAGCCAGGCAAAAATTTTATATTTTGGGTTAGATGAAAAAACAAAAACCTTAAAAAAACTCCAACACGCTTCTGACTCAACATTTTGTCCAAAATGCAAACATAGGTTAATTTATGATAAAATATTTTTCTCTCATCTTGGATATTGGACTTGTCTTTTTTGTCATGCAAAAAAACCAATCCGCACAATTAATAATTGGGAAATAAATCCTCTTCCCGGAATATATAATCAATATAATGCTCAAGCAGCAGTAACTATTGCTCATACATTCAATATTCCACAAGATAATATCAAAAAAGCATTTTCAGGATTTACTCCAGCCTTTGGTAGGCAAGAAGAAATAGAGCTCAATGGTACTAAGATTAAAATTTTCCTATCTAAAAATCCAACAGGCTTTAATGAATCAATCAGAACCCTAACCTTCTTTAAGGAAGATAGAAAAATAATTCTGCTTGCCCTAAATGACAAGATACCCGACGGTTGCGATATTTCATGGATATGGGACGTTGACTTTGAAGCTCTTCTAGACATGAACTGTCTGATAATAATAAGCGGTGATCGTGCGTATGACCTTGCACTCAGGCTAAAATATGCAGGAGTAGATATAAATAATGTATATATTACTATTAATTTGGATAAAGCGCTGAAAAAAGGAATAGAAGAAGCGGGAATATCGAATACCCTATATGTCTTCCCAACATACTCGGCAATGCTTGAAATAAGATCAATATTAACGGGGACAGGATTAGTATAATATATGATATATAAGGCTAGATTATACAATATAATATAGATTATTATTGCATTATGGAACTTATAATAGGTTGGCTATATCCGGATATAATGAGTACTTATGGAGACAGGGGTAATATTATTTGTCTTAAAAAAAGATCCCAATGGAGAGGAATAAAGACAGAAATATTACAAATCACTTTGGAAACAAAACCAAGCATGCTCGAGAATTGCAATTTATTGTTTATGGGTGGAGCACAGGACCAGCAGCAAAAAATTGCCTCAGATGATCTAATCACACATAAAGGTCCAATACTGAAAAAAATGATAAGTATTGGGATTCCGGGTCTTTTTGTCTGCGCTGCATATCAATTTTTAGGTAAATATTATCAAATGGAAAACGGTGAAAAAATAAAAGGACTTGGAATTTTTGATCTTTTTACAAAACATCCGGGAAACGGCAAACCAAGATGCATAGGAAATACCATTGCAGTTCTAAAAGGAATCCCAGGCTTGAATTACAATATTGTTGGTTTTGAAAACCATGGAGGAAGAACTTATTTAAATAATAAAACTACTCCATTAGCAAAAATTATTAAAGGATTTGGAAATAACGGCGAGGATGAATCAGAAGGTGCAGTATGCAATAATGCTTATGGAACATATTTTCATGGTCCTGTTTTACCAAAAAATCTAAAATTTGCAGACCATTTAATAAAATTAGCTCTTTGTATAAAATATCAAAAGGATATAGAATTACCGACGTTAAATGATAAAATAGAAGAGTTAGCCCATAATTATATAATCAAAAAATATATTTGACATTATGTTAAATAATAATTCAAATAAAATTACAGAGGGGGAAATAAAACATATTGCTAAATTAGCAAATATTAATTTATCTGAAAAAGATTTAGAAAAATTCAATAGTCAGCTTTCAGAGATATTAGAATATGTTGGAAAATTGCAAAAAGTAAATACAGAAAAACTTAAGCCATCAAGTTGGATTGGAAATTTAAAAAATGTATTTAGAGAAGATAAAATTCTTCCTTCTTTAGAACAAAAAAGTGTACTATCAAATGCAAAAGAAACTCATAATGGTTATTTTAAAATAAAAGCTATTTTTGAATAATTTTATGGAATTATTTACTCTTACAATAGAAGAAGCAATAAACGGACTTAATAAAAAGGAATTCTCCGAAAAAGAATTATTTGATAGTTGCCTTAAAAGAACAAAAAAAATAAATTCAAAAATCAATGCTTTTTTGACCTTAATTGATTATAAAGATCCTCAAAATGAAGGAAAATTAAGAGGTATTCCGGTTGGATTAAAAGATATTTATCTTACTAAAAATATAATTACTACTGCTGGCAGCAACCTGTTGAATAATTATATTCCTCAATATAACGCAACAAGCGTCGACAGATTAACAAATTCGGGAACAGTTATTTTGGGTAAAACAAATTTAGATGCGTGGGCACATGGTTCTTCTGGTGAAAATTCCGATTTTGGAGTAACCAAAAATCCCTGGGATGAAAAATATGTTTCCGGAGGATCATCAAGCGGATCAGCCGCTGCAGTTGCCTCTGACATGTGTTTGATGGCAACTGGTACAGATACGGGTGGATCTATAAGACTTCCTGCTTCATTTTGTAATATTGTTGGTTTAAAACCGACATATGGCAGAGTATCAAGGTATGGAATAATTGCAATGGCTTCTTCATTGGATTCTATTGGACATTTTACCAAAACAGTTTATGATAGCGCATTGGTTCTCAATATAACTGCGGGAAAAGATCCTAAAGACGCTACGACATCTTCTTTAGAAGTTCCAGATTATACAAAAAATATAAAAAAAGGAGTAAAAGGATTAAAAGTAGGTATCCCAAAAGAATATTTTGCAAAGGGTATCGATAAAAAAATAGAGAATCTGGTCTTAAAAGCAATTAAAAAAATAGAGGATTTAAAAGCTGAGATAGTAGAAATATCACTTCCTAATTTGGAGTATGCACTTGCTGTTTATTATATTCTTCAACCTTCAGAAGTTTCATCGAATTTAGCAAGATATGATGGAATAAGATACGGGGAAAACCGGTCGTCATTTGGCAAAGAGGCAAAAAGAAGAATAATGCTGGGAACATATACTCTGTCGGCAGGATATTATGAAGCATATTATTTAAAAGCTATGAAAGTAAGAACTCTACTTAAAAATGACTTCGACAATGCTTTTAAAAAAGTAGACGTAATCATAGCTCCCACTTCCCCCAATTTACCCTTCAAAATTGGAGAAAAGATAAATGATCCATTATCTATGTACCTTTCTGATATTTATACGGTTACAATGAATTTAGCTGGAGTACCAGCAATATCAATTCCCTGCGGTTTTGTTAATAATTTGCCAGTAGGAATGCAGATAATAGGTCCTCATTTTAAAGAAGAATTACTTTTTCAGGTTGGATTTGCTTACGAACAGGAAATGAAATGGAATAAATATAAACCAAAAATATGAAATATGAACCAGTGATTGGACTTGAGGTCCATGTTGAACTTAAAACCAACTCAAAAATGTTTTGCGGATGCAATGCCAGTCATTTTGGGGTAAGTCCAAATACTCATTGCTGTCCAACTTGTTTGGGACTTCCGGGAGCTCTTCCTGTTCCAAACAAAAAAGCTTTAGAATGGTGTATAAAAATTGGACTGGCGCTAAATTGTAAAATCCCTTTATTTTCAAAATTTGACCGTAAAAATTATTTTTATCCCGATCTTCCTAAAGGTTATCAAATAAGTCAATACGATATGCCGCTTTGTCAAAATGGAAATATTATAATTGAAGGAAAAGAAATAGAAATAGAACGTGTTCACATGGAAGAAGACACCGGAAAGCTTCAACACACAATAATTAATAATCAAAAATACACCTTAATTGATTTTAATAGAAGCGGAGTTCCCCTTGTAGAGATTGTTACAAAACCGTGCATTCATTCTGCAATGGATGCAAAAAAATACCTCCAAAATCTTAAATTGGTAATTCAATATCTTGGGGTATCTGATTGTGATATGGAAAAAGGAACGATGAGACTGGAACCTAACATATCGCTTCAGAAAATTGGTAGCAAAACATTACCTCTTTATAAAGTAGAAATTAAAAATATTAATTCGTTTAAATTTGTAGAAAAAGCAATAAATTTTGAAATCGAAAGACAGGAAGAAATTTTAGAAAAAGGAGAAGAAATAAAACAGCAAACTAGAGGTTGGGATGAAAAAAAAGAAATAACCATTCTTCAAAGAATAAAAGAAGAAGCAAAAGATTATCGATATTTTCCCGAACCGGATATTCCACCAATGATTTGGAACGTGGAAGAAATAGAAAAAATAAAAAAAACAATAAAAACACCGGATGAAGAAATAACAAATTATAAAAAATTCAATCTATCTGATTATGAAGCAAAAATTCTGGTTGAAGACAGAAAAAAAGGTAATTTATTAAAAAGAATTATCCTCGAAACATACAAGCAGAATAATAAAGATGCAAAAATACCAGATATTATTATTAATTTTAATATTGCTGAAGCAATAGAGAAACTTTCCAAAGAAAACAAGGAGATAATAAAAGGATCAGCGAATTTAATTATCAATGAAAAAGTTGATTTAGAAAAAAACACCCCGCAACAAATAATAAATATCATAAAAACAAGCAAAACAGGAATTATCAGCAATAAAGAAGAGTTATTAAAAATTATAAACGCTGTTTTAAAAGAGAATTCACAAGCTGTATTAGATTTTCAAAAAGGAAAACAACAAAGTTTTGGATTTCTTATGGGAATGCTTATGAAAAAAACAAAAGGTAAAGCAGATCCGGTTTTAACAAAAAGACTTCTTCTTGAAAAACTTCAGAAAGTAACCTAATATAATTTTACAGGGCGGGTTTATTTTATTTCCTACTTATAAATTATGGCAAAATTTGTTCATTTGCACTGTCACAGTGAATTTTCTCTATTGGATGGGTTAGCAAAAATACCAGACATGCTTTCTCGTGCAAAAGAATTGGGAATGGAGTCAATAGCATTAACAGATCATGGAGCAATGTATGGAGCAGTTAAATTTTTTAAAACAGCAAAACAACTGGAAGTAAAACCAATAATAGGCGTAGAAACCTACGTTGCAAAGCGAAGTAGATTTGATAAGGAAGGAAAAATTGATAATGATTCTTACCATTTGGTTCTGCTTGCTAAAAACCAAACAGGATATAAAAATTTATTAAAGCTTGTGTCTCATGCTCATCTTGAAGGATTTTATTATAAACCAAGAATTGATTTAGAAGTATTGGAAAAACATCATGACGGTTTAATCGCTCTTTCTGCTTGTCTTGCGGGCGAGATTCCTAATTTACTAATTCATGGTGAAGAAAAAAAAGCCAAAGAAAAAGCATTATATTACGCAGAATTATTTGGTCAGGGAAATTTTTATTTAGAAATACAAAAACATCCAAAAATAAGAGAACAAGACATTGCAAATGAAAAAATTATAAAACTTTCAAAAGAATTAGGAATCCCTCTTATTGCAACAAATGATTCCCACTATGTAAATCCGGATGACGCAGAGGCGCAAGAAGTCTTACTATGTGTACAGACGCAAAAAACACTATTGGAAAAAAACCGTCCTTTAAGCATGATTAATTCCCCGGATTTTTATATAAAGACTCCGGATGAAATGACACAACTTTTTATCGAACACGAAGAAGCAATCGATAATTCAATTAAAATTTCAAGAATGTGCGATACGGAAATAGAAATCGGAAAATGGATTTTACCTAAATTTCCTGTACCCGACGATGAGAATCCAAATACATTTTTAAAAAAACTTTGTGAAGAAAGAATAAAAAAACGCTACGAAGTAATTACTGACGAAATAAACAACCGGTTGCAATATGAATTATCAATTATTGAAAAGAAAAACTATGCTACATATTTTTTAATCGTTGGAGATTTTGTAAATTGGGCAAAAGAAAATAATATTGCAGTGGGTCCCGGCAGGGGATCAGCCGCGGGATCAGTAGTTGCTTATGCAATGGGAATAACAGGAATTGATCCTTTTTATTTTAAACTTCCTTTTGAAAGATTTTTAAATCCACAAAGACCGTCTCCCCCCGATATTGATTTGGATTTTGCTGATGATAGGAGAGATAAGGTAATAGAATATGTTACAAAAAAATATGGAAATGATCGGGTTGCTCAAATCATAACTTTTGGAACAATGGAGGCAAGACAATCAATAAGAGATGTTGGAAGAGTTTTGGGCATGCCTTACTCCGGTCCTGACAGAATAGCAAAAATGATCCCCCCGGGAGCTCAGGGTTTTCAAATGACAATAGATAGAGCTCTTCAGTCGTCACCTGAATTATCATTTGCATATCACAACGAACCAGAAACCAAAAGATTGTTGGAATTAGCAATAAAATTAGAAGGAGTAACCAGACATGCCTCTACTCACGCAGCTGGTGTCGTAATAGCTGATAAACCATTAACGGATTATGTTCCTCTTCAAAAAGAGGTAAAAGGAGAAAAAATTATAACTCAATATGATATGTATTCTGTTGGAGAAGATGGAATCGGATTACTAAAAATGGACTTTTTAGGATTAAGAAACTTAACCATCCTTCAACAAGCACTTTCTTTTATACGAGATACGGAAAATATAAGAATTGATTTGGCAAAATTACCTCTTGATGACGGAAAAACTTATAAATTATTAGCAAGTGGAGATACAACTGGAATTTTTCAATTAGAATCCTCGGGAATGCGCCGTTATATAAAAGAATTACGGCCGACAACAATATTTGATGTTATGGCAATGGTTGCTTTATTTAGACCCGGACCTATGTTGGTCATACCTGAATTTATAGCCAGAAAACATAATAGAGATTTAATTAGTTACCCGGATCCCAGATTAAAAGATGTTCTTAAACAATCTTACGGATTAATTGCATATCAGGATGATGTTTTATTAACTTCAATTGTTCTGGCTGGTTACTCTTGGGGAGAAGCGGATAAATTAAGAAAGGCGGTTGGTAAAAAAATCCCCCTAGAAATGAAAAAACAGAAAGAAAAATTTATTGATGGCTGTATAAAAAATGGATTAAAAAAAGTTAAAGCAGAAGAAATTTTTAAATTAATAGAGCCTTTCGCGGGTTATGGATTTAATAAGGCACATGCTGCCTGTTACGCAGTTATTGCATATCAGACGGCTTATTTAAAAGCACATTATCCTGTAGAATTTATGGCTGCTTTACTTACTGCCGAATCAAGAAGTAATGGGCCAACCAGAGATGAAAAACTGGCAAGGGCCATCGAAGAATGCAAAAGTATGAAAATAACTGTAGTACCGCCCAACATAAATAAATCTGACTTAAATTTTACAATAGAAAAAAAAGATAATATAAAAAATATAAGATTTGGTCTTTCAGCAATTAAAAATGTTGGACCAGCTGCCATAGAAACAATTATAAATTCTAGAAATGAAAAGGGAGAATTTAAAAATATTAATGATTTTTGCCATAGGGTAGATCTAAGTAAAGTAAATAAAAAAACCTTAGAAAGTTTAATAAAAGCTGGAGCCATGGATGCATTTGGAAAAAGATCAGCTTTACTTGCCGGAGTTGTAAATATCATTGAAGAAAGTCATAAACTGCAAAAACAAATAAGTAGCGGTCAAACCAGTTTGTTTGATTCTGCAGAAAATAAAGAGATTGGAGATATTTCATCAAATGATATTAAACTTGAAGAAATGGAAGAATTGGCAAAAGAACAACTATTATCATTTGAAAAAGAACTGCTTGGTTTTTATCTTACAGAACATCCATTTGGTAAGATTTTATCAGATCTATCAAATCACACTACTCATAAAATTTCCGAAATTAATCACGAAGATCATGCTGGAAAAAAAGTAACAATTGGAGGAATGGTTTCTCAGGTAAAAAAAATTCTAACAAAACAAGGAAACAACGAAATGGCATTTGTTATATTAGAAGATTTAACTGGAAAAATTGAAGTTATTGTGTTTCCAAAAATATATAATATTTCAAAAGATTATTGGACAAGTGACAAAATAGTTTTAATAAAAGGTAAAGTAAACGATAGAGAAGATAGATTATCAATAATAGTTGAATCTGTTTCTGATGTACCTAAAATTAGTGATAATAACAATGCTTTTACGGAAAATTTTCCATTTGAAGATAATATTTTGCAAAACAATAAAACTATCAGAATTAAAAAAAATACAAAAAAAGAAAAGTTATCTGAACTTAATAACCTCTTGCGGGAAAATCCAGGTGATGATAAAATAACTATAATTATAGAAAACGATGAGGAAGAAAAACACATATCTTTGAATTTTGGTATTAATTTTTCAAAAGAATTGAGTAATCGTATTGACGAATTACTAAAAGAAGAAATAGAATAAAAATTATTATTCAACAGTTTAATACCAAAATGGTTAACTGTTGGATTTTTTATTCAAAAATATATCTAAAATGAAAATCAGTATTGCCGCGGAACCAATATTGCATTTAGGACCATTTATAATTACTAATTCCATTTTATCAACTTGGTTGGTTATTATCTTTATCGCTCTCGTTTGTTTAAAAATAAAATCATCAATAAAAAAAATACCGGGTAGGCTTCAAAATTTAGCAGAATTTTTAATGGAAAGCCTTGGAGAATTAGCAGAAAGCGTAGCGGGTGATAAGGCTAGAGAACTATTACCCTTAGTATCAACTTTTTTTATTTTTATATTATTTTCAAATTGGTTTGGGCTGTTACCGGGAGTGGGTTCAATTGGTATTTGGGAAAGACATGAAGGTAAAGAAATTCTCGTTCCTATTTTTAGATCGGGTACGGCTGATTTAAATACCACAATTGCTCTTGCTTTAATTTCTGTAATTGCCGCGCAGTATTATGGAATAAAATATCTTGGCGGTAAAAAATATATAAAGAAATATATTAATATTTCTAGTCCAATTCATTTTTTTGTTGGATTGCTGGAATTAATTGGTGAATTTACAAAAATTCTTTCATTTGCTTTCCGTTTATTCGGTAATATTTTTGCAGGAGAAGTACTTTTGACAATAATTGCATTTTTGGTTCCCGCTCTTGCATCTTTACCATTCTTGGGACTAGAAATTTTTGTAGGTTTTGTTCAAGCTTTAGTTTTTTCAATGCTTACATTAGTATTTATTAGTGTTTCTGTAACTCACGACGAAGAACATTAATTTATTATAAATTTTATTATATTTTAAGGAGGTGACAATATGGATGCCGAAACAATGAGACTTCTTGCTGCAGGATTAGCAATTGCAATTGGTGCCTTGGGACCAGCATTAGCAATTGGTATGTTAGCAAGTAAAGCAATGGAAGCCATAGGAAGAAATCCAGATGCCGCATCAGAAATAAGAACCAGCATGATTTTAGGAATGGCATTTGCAGAGGCTATCGCAATTTATGCGTTAGTTGTTGCTCTTATTATTAAGTTTGTTTAGATTAAGGTAAAAGGGAGAAAAGATGGAAAAATTAGGTATAGATCCAAAATTTTTATTAACACAAGTAATAAATTTTTTCCTGCTGTTTTTTTTGTTATCTAAACTTTTGTATAAACCAATAATTAAATTATTGGATGAACGAAAGAAAAAGATTGTGGATAGTCTCGATAATGCAGCAAAACTTAAAATTGAACTTGAAAAAATTAAAGAAGATAGAAGAAAAATGCTTGATGAAGTAAGAAAAGAAGGAGAAATAATTATTCAAAAGCAAAAAAGTTTAGCTGACACTAAAAGAGAAGAAATGTTAGAAAAAGCTCGTTTTGAAACACAAAGAGTTATTAATGAAGGAATGGAAATAATTAAAAGAGAGGAAGAATTGATGTTAAAACATGTAGAAAAACGAGCGGGAGAAATTGCCGTTTCTATGACAAAAAAGGTTTTGGGTGAAATGGATAAAGAAATGGAACATCAGGTTTTAGGTGGGATGATAAAAAAATTAAGTAGAAAAAATTAAAATTTATGCTTGATAATAATAAGATTGAAGAGATTTCGAAAGGAATTTTTTCTTTTCTAGAAAAAAATTTTAAAAAAGAGGAAATACCTTTTATCGTAAAAAGGTTGCTTGAACTGACAAAAAATGAGAATAATACTGCAGAAGTAACTACTTCAATTGAATTAACAAGAGAAGAAAAAGAAAAGGTCAATCAATTATTAAAAGAAAAGTTTGGGAAAAATTTAAGTAGTAAATATTTCATTGATAAAAATATTCTGGGAGGCATAAGAGTAAAATATAACGATATGCTAATTGATTATTCATTTAAAAATATACTTAGAAAAATAGAAGAAAAAATTAGCGAGTAAATATATGATAAAAATTGATTTAGATCAAATAACAAAAGAAATTACAAAGGAAATAGATAATTACTCTCCATCAGAAGAAGTTGAAAATATTGGACAAATAAAAGAGATTGGGGATGGGGTTACTCTAGTTTCGGGTTTGTCAAAAGCTATGTTGGGAGAAATTTTAGAATTTCCTAAAAGAACATTTGGACTTGCGTTAAATTTAAAAAAAGAAGAGGTTGGAGTTCTTATTTTAGGTGATTACGAGCATCTAAATGAAGGAGATGAAGTAAAAACTACCGGAAAAATTCTTCAAATCGAAGTTGGAGACGAAATGATAGGAAGAGTAATAAATCCTTTGGGCGTTCCAATTGATGGCAGGGGAGAAATAAAAGGTAAAAAAACATCAATGTATTTGGAAAAAATAGCTCCGGGAGTAATAGAAAGAAAATCTGTTGATACATCACTTGCTACAGGAATAAAAGCAATAGACAGCATGGTCCCAATCGGTAGAGGACAGAGGGAACTAATCATCGGAGATAGAGGAACCGGAAAAACTGCAATAACAATTGATACGATTATAAATCAAAAAGGAAAAAATGTAATTTGTATTTATGTTGCAATCGGACAAAAACAATCAAAAGTTGCACAAATTATGGAAAAACTAAAAGAAAAAGACGCTTTCGATTATACGGTTATTGTTGCAGCAAATGCTTCTGATTCAGCTACCTTGCAATATTTAGCTCCATATGCCGGTTGTGCTATTGGTGAATACTTTATGGAAAAGGGGAAAGATGCTCTGGTAATATATGATGATCTTTCTAAACATGCTTGGGCATACCGCCAAATTTCATTACTTCTCAAACGGCCTACAGGAAGAGAAGCATATCCTGGAGATATCTTCTATTTACACAGTAGACTCCTAGAAAGAGCAGCAAAAATGAATGAAAAAAATAAAGGTGGTTCTCTTACTGCATTACCGATTATAGAAACACAAGCGGGGGATATTTCTGCTTATATTCCAACAAATGTAATTTCAATTACTGATGGGCAAATTTTCCTTGAGTCAGATTTATTTTATTCTGGTATCAGGCCGGCAATCAATGTTGGGTTGTCAGTGTCTCGCGTCGGTGGAGCCGCTCAAACAAAAGCCATGAAGCAGGTGGCGGGTAAATTAAGAATTGATTTAGCCCAATATAGTGCTCTTGCGGCTTTTGCCCAATTTGGATCTGATCTGGACAAAGCAACAAGAGATCAGTTAGATAGGGGAGCAAGAATCACGGAAATTTTGAAACAACCACAATACAATCCTCTTTCTTTATCCGAAGAAATTTTAAGCATCTGGGTTGCCGTAAATGGATTTACTGACGATGTTCCAATTAACAAGTGTCAAAAATTTGTAGAAAAATATTTAGAATTTTTAGAAAATGAAAATCCTCAAATCGGAAAAGAAATTGATAAAGAAAAGTTCTTAAGTGAAAAATTAATAGAAAAATTAAAAAAAGTTACTGAAATCTTTAAAACACAATGGCAAACATTAGAAACCTCAAAAGAAGAATAAAAACTGCCAAAAACATTGCACAAACAACCAAAGCGATGGAAATGGTTGCTGCTTCAAGAATGAAGAAAGCTCAGTTGCAAGCGCTCGAAGGCAGACCATATTCTGAAAACCTGCTCATGATTACTCAAAGACTATTAGGAAGAGTAAAAATAAAAGAAGGAACAAAATTGGAAAAGTATTTTAGTAAAATTAATGATGAAAATAAAAAAACCGCAATGATTATTATCACTCCAGATAAAGGACTTTGTGGTGCTTTGGTATCAAATTTTGCAAAATATATTTTAAGATTCATTCGTGCTGAGGGAAAAACAATTTTAGATTACGATTTTATAATTATCGGTAAAAAGGGGAAAGATGCAATTTTAAGATTAAATGGAAACATAATTGCCCAATTTGATTCGGGGATGACACAACCTAAATATGAAACAGTTCCTCCAATAGTTCTTTTGTTTAACCAAGCATACCAGAACAACCAATACTCAAAAATATTATTAGTCTATACTCATTTTATTAATACTCTTTCTCAGCAACCAAAAATAATTCAGCTTCTTCCCTTTTTAGGATTCTTACAGGAAGAAAAAGAACAGTTACAAAATCAAGAAAATATAAATCTTTCAGAATACCTTTTTGAACCTGATCCAGAAAACGTATTAACCAATTTGTTACCTCATTATTTGGAAAATGAATTATATCATGCAAGATTAGAAGCTTATGCATCCGAACAATCAGCAAGAATGACAGCAATGAAAAATGCTACAGATAATGCAAAAGATATTATCGGTGAACTTACCTTATTTTATAATAAAGAAAGACAGCAAGTAATTACATCAGAAATAGCAGATATAGCAACAGCTACTCTTTCTATTTCAAAATAGAATGTAAATTAGGAGGAAAAAATAATGAATAAAGGTAAAATTACACAAGTAATCGGTCCGGTAGTTGATATATATTTTCCGGAAAAAATTCCAGGTTTATATAATGCAATAAAAGTTAAAAATTTAACCCTGGAAGTTGAACAGCAGCTTGGAAAAAACGAAGTAAGAGCAGTTGCTATGGGACCAACCGAGGGTTTAAAAAGAGGAGAAGAAGCCGAAGACCAAGGTGGTCCGATATCTGTTCCTGTAGGGCTTGAAACTTTAGGGAGATTATTTAATGTTTTAGGTGAACCAATTGATCATAAAGGACCAATAAAAGCAAAAAAATATTGGCCTATTCATAAAAAAGCCCCGACTTTTGATGAGCAGGAAACAAAAGTAGCAATTTTTGAAACAGGGATGAAGGTAATAGATTTGATTTCTCCTTTTACAAAAGGCGGAAAAATAGCAATTTTCGGAGGAGCTGGAGTAGGGAAAACTGTTGTAGTAAAAGAACTTATTAGAAATATTGCAATAGAACACAAGGGCCATTCTGTTTTTGCTGGAGTTGGAGAAAGAACAAGAGAGGGAAATGATCTTTACTTTGAAATGAAAGAAGCAAATGTTTTAGATAAAGTTGCCATGGTATTCGGTCAAATGAATGAACCTCCGGGAGTACGTCTTAGAATAGGATTAACCGGAGTAACTATGGCTGAATATTTTAGAGATGAAAAAGGTGAAGATGTTTTATTATTTATTGACAATATATTTAGATTTTCTCTGGCAGGAAGTGAAGTGTCTGCTTTGCTTGGAAGAATTCCATCTGCTGTTGGTTATCAGCCAACATTAGCCCAAGAAATGGGAAATCTTCAGGAAAGAATTACTACAACAAAAAAAGGATCAATCACCTCAGTGCAGGCAGTATATGTTCCCGCCGATGATTATACCGATCCTGCACCAGTTACTACTTTTGCTCATCTAGATGCAACAATTGCTTTGGAAAGAGCAATTGCAGCTCAGGGAATTTATCCGGCTGTCGATCCTCTTGCAAGCTCATCAAGAATATTAGATCCTAACATTGTAGGAGAAGAGCATTATAAGGTAGCAAGGGGTGTTCAAAAAGTATTGCAAAGATATAAAGATTTGCAGGATATTATTGCAATTTTGGGAATTGATGAACTCTCCGATGAAGATAAACAAGTTGTAGGAAGAGCTAGAAAGATTCAAAGATTTTTATCCCAACCGATGTTTGTTGCCGAAATTTTTACAGGACAAGCTGGAAAATATGTAAAAATAGAAGATACGGTAAGAGGATTTAAAGAAATTTTAGAAGGAAAACATGATAATTTGCCAGAACAAGCATTCTTTATGGTTGGTACAATAGAAGAAGCTGTAGAAAGAGCAAAAAATCTATAATGGACAAACTACATTTAGAAATAATTACTCCGGAAAAAAAAATATTTAGCGATGAAGTTGATATGGTTGTGATTCCGGGATCGGAAGGAGATTTGGGAATTCTTCCGCACCACATTCCACTTTTTACAAAAATAAAACCCGGTGAAATGAAAATAAAAAGAGGTGACAAAGAAGAATATCTTGCCATTACCGGTGGATTTGTAGACGTTACCGGAGAAGGAAAAGTAGTAGTGCTTGCCGATTATGCAGTTAAAAGCACAGAAATAGAAATAGCTAAAGCTGAAGAGGCAAAGAAGAAAGCCGAAGAGGCAATGAAAGATAAAAAAAGCGTACAAAATTTCGCTGTAGCCGAAGCAGATTTAAGAAAAGCGCTTCTTGAATTAAAGATTGCTAAGCGTCGAAAAACACCCAAATTTGAAGCTTCTTAAATCAATATTTATTCTTTTCTTTGGAAAAAAATTGTTTTTGTTTCCGGTGAATAGAACGTGTCATCACAAACTTCATGAGTATTTTCTTCTAAAGAACGATTATCACAAACATTTGCAAGAGACACCCCAATTCTATTAAGGTCAGTAATTATATTTAATCTTGCCATAAGGCTATATTGTATTTCGTCGGGGTTATCGGCATCTGCATAAAAATGCTGTCCGAACAAATATATTTCAACACTATCACCGCCAAATTTTGTAATCCATTCTTTGATTTTTTTTAACATCATGTTATATCGTTCAATATATTTATATTTTTCTTGCGAAAAATATCCAGCAAATTCTCTCTCTCCATTCTTGTTGGGTAAAGCAAGGCCACTTTTAGTTTTTCTTTTAATGAATTTAGATAATCCTTTCTTTTTTAATTCCTCTGCCTCCATTTGTGTTTCTTTTAAAAAATCATCTTGGTCATTGCCAAAATTATCTAAAAAATGTCCCGAAATAAGTTTTCCATTTTCCCGGCATTTTGCATAGATTATTAAACAAGGATCAGCTCCTTGATTCATTATGGGTTGGTTTTCATCAGTTTCAATAAAATCAAACATTCCTATTTGTTCATATTTTCCAAAGTAAGCATAATACAAATTTTTCATCATGGATGGTTCAACTTCCCTAACTGATATTGAAAACTCTTTATATGCTTCTTTCTTTGGAATTGAGTCAAGCTTATTATCGATTGCCATATTTATCTACAGTTTATTTGATTATCAATCTTTATTTTTGTAAAACAAATTTATATCTAATTTTAACTTTTCTTTTTGTCGAGTTTATCTAAATGAAACACTTTTACTCCAAAATAGACTACACTGGCAATCACCAAAAAATCAATTAAATTGCTTACAAAGTCTCCCCACATAAATTTTGCCGGGCCAATTTTTACATAAGCAGTTTTTAACCCTCCTGCAGCGCCAATAATTAAACCCACCAACGGATTTATAAGATCAGTAACAATTGCAGTTACTACCCTGGCAATTGCCCCGCCCAAAATAAACCCAACGGCTAAACCAACCACCCCTTGTTCCCTTATAAACTCTATAAAACCCTTCATCGGATCTCCTTAATCTATAATTAATTAAAATTGAATTATTGCTAAATACTATTTATAACAGTATTTTATAAAAATATGGTTGTATAAAGCAAATTTTACTATTGACATATTTATTAAAAAATTGCTATCTTAAGCTGTACTAAAAATTTAAAAAGGATTATTCGTTAATGAATGTAGAATCAAATGAGCTGTTAAGAGGTTATAGAGTTGAAAATAAACCAAAAGAAGAATGTGGAGTCTTCGGAATTTTTTTTCCTCACCCGGAACATATTAAAGATATTGGGCAAATTACTATTAAAGGAATGTTTCCAAATCAACATCGGGGAGAAGAATCAAGCGGAATCGTGGTGGCAGACGGTCAGGAAATTTTTCACCCTTTTAAAAAAATGGGTTTAATAAAAAAATTGTACGAAGAATTTTCTGATCTCCCTTACAAACCAAAAGGATTTATCGGAATAGGACATAACAGATATTCAACCACCGGATCCTCAAATATTAAAAATGCTGCTCCATTTATCTCGCAAGAACTTGGAGGCTTTGCGGTTTCTCATAATGGAAACATCACCAATGTAGAATTATTAAAAAGAAGTCTTATTGAAAAAAGTATTGAATTTAAAAGCACCACAGACAGCGAAATAATTTGCGCTTTAATATCCAACGAAAATGGTAAATCATGGGAAGAAAAAATCGTTAATGGATTAAGTAAATTAGATGGTGCATTTAGTTTGGTGATGTGCAGCAAGGACACATTGTATGCTGCAAGAGATCCATGGGGGATACGACCATTATATATAGCTAAAATAATAAGGGACGGCGTAGAAGGTTATGCAATTTCATCAGAAACACCATCTTTTTATGTTTTAAGCGTAAATGGATTTTGTATTGAATCATCAAGAGAAGTATTACCGGGAGAATTGATAATAATAAATAATTCTGGAATCAAAAACACAAATTTTTCTCCTCCAAAAAAAGAAAGTTTTTGCGGATTAGAAATCGCTTATCTTATGAGACCGGATTCAAGACTTGGTAATATTCAACTAGATTCAATAAGACGTCATCTGGGGAAAAAACTGGCGGAAAATTACTATTTACCAAAAGATATAGATTTTGTTACCTATATTCCCGAATCATCAAGGTCGGGAGCAGAAGGTTTTGCCGAAGCAGTTTCTCTTCCTGTTAAGACCACAATGATTAAAGGAAGATATGGAACAATTGATGGAGCAATAAGAGGATTTATTAGTCCAAACGATGCTATAAGGAGAGAAGTTGCTAAGGGAAATTACTTTCCTCTGGACATATTAAAAGATAAAAAAATTGTTTTAATGGATGACTCGGTTATAAGAGGAAGAACAACTGGTGGTGTAATTAATACCATTAAATATGGGGTTGGTTTGCTTCGTAAGTCTGGAGCAAAAGAGGTTCATGTAAGAATTATTTTCCCTCCGGTAATCGGAGGTTGTCCTTTGGGGGTAGATATTGGAAAGAATGAATGGTTAGTTGCTAAAGAATATAAAAATACAAAAGATATTGCTCAATTTCTTAATGTTGATTCAATTGAATATCTTTCTGACAAAGAATATCAGGAAGGAGTAAATGAAATCCTGAAAGCAAGAAGAGGATTGTGTTTGGGTTGTGCCAATGGAATTTATCCAATAGACTCACTTAATATAAATAAACATATTTTTGAGGAGAAATTATGAAAGAAACAATAAAATTAACTTCATTTATTTCAGGGTCTGGCACTACCATAGAAGCAATCGGAAACGAAGTTAATAAACAAAAGCTCCCGATAGAAATAGTATCAGTAATTGCAAGCTCAGCAAATATTGGAGCATTAGAAAAAGCAAGGAGATTGGGTATTCCTGAAAAAAATATTATGATAATAGATCCAAACGATTTTCGTAATTCCGAAGGTAAAATAAATCAAGAAAGGTATGGAGTGGAATTATTAATAGCATTAGACAAAATAAAACCGGATTTAATTACATTAAATGGCTTTTTATATCTTCTTCCAGAAGCTGTTATTGAAGAATATCCTGATATGATTTTTAATCAACATCCCGGACCTGTTCCGGAATTTGGAGGAAGAGGAATGTTTGGAAGAAGAGTTCACTGTGCAGTTTTATTATTTCGGAGAATAACAAATATAGATTATTGGACAGAGGTTGTGATTCAAAAAATTCATCCCGAATATGACAAAGGATTTGTTGTTAAAAAAAGTAGAGTCGATATTTTACCAGAAGACTGCATCGAAGATCTTCAAAAAAGAACTTTACCAATTGAGCATATAAATCAAATTAATATGCTAAAAGATTTTATTGAGAGAAAAATAAGACCTCTTGATTCGACTATAATTTTACAACCGGGAGAAGAAGATATTTTAAAATTTTGTAAAAAATTATCTAAATTAATGTATCCCAAAGGATAAGATGTGAAAGAAAAATTATCAACAGTATTAATTATTGGTTCAGGAGCAAGAGAAGATGCATTGGCTTGGAAAATTGGTAAATCTGAAAAAATTGAAAAAATAATATTAGCTCCCGGCAATGGAGGAAGCGAAAGGCTGGAAAAAGTTAGTAAAATAAATTTAAATACTAATAATATTCCAGAAATTATTGAAGCAGCAAGAGATTTATCTCCGGACTTGGTAATAATTGGACAGGAAGAACCATTGTTGTTGGGAGCAGCAAATTTTCTTGAGGAATTTGGATTTAATGTTTTTGGGCATACAAGAGAAGCAGCGATCCTAGAAGGTAGTAAATCTTTTGCTAGTCTATTTATGGACCGTTACAACATTCCTCATCCAAGATCTGCAATTTTTCACGATATAAAAAAAGCAGAAAAATATTTATTCGATCCTCCATGGCTGACTGAAGGAAAAACTGGTGCGGTAATAAAAGCGGATGGCCTTGCCGGAGGTAAAGGCGCTTTTATCTGTGATACATATGATAAAGCAATTGAAGTATTAAAAAAAATAATGATAGAAAAAGAATTTGGTAGGTCAGGAAACTCCGTAGTTATTCAGGAAAAACTTTTTGGGTTTGAAGTTTCGGTGATGGCAATAGTTAATGGAGAAAATTATTTTCTTCTTCCTTTTTCAAAGGATCACAAACAAGTATTTGATAACGATCAGGGTCAAAACACAGGTGGAATGGGTGTTGTTGCTCCTCATCCTTTTGTTACCGATGATCTTATTAAAACCATCGAAGAAACAATAATAAAACCGACATTGTTTGGTATGAAAAATGAAAATAGATCCCTTCGTGGTGTTTTATACCCCGGAATAATGGTTACAAAAGAAGGACCGATGGTTTTAGAATATAATTGTCGTTTTGGAGATCCGGAAATAGAAGCTATCTTACCAATACTTTCAGAAAAGAATGATTTTTTTACTATATTAAAAGATACTGCCTCGGGATTACTGGTTGGCAAAGGAAAATATGATACGAATAAAAAACATTGCGTTGTTGTTACGTTGGCTTCAGGAGGATACCCGGGAGACTATGAAAAAAAATTAGAAATTTTTGGATTAGATAAAATTGCTAGTAAAAAAGATTTATTAGTTTTTCATTCCGCAACTACACAAAAAAATGATAAATTCTTTTCTTCTGGGGGAAGAGTATTAATGTTGGCAGGATTAGGAAGCTCACTCAAAGAAGCAAGAAGAATTGCATATGATGCAATAGGTGAAAAAGGAATAAACTTTTCAGGGATGCATTATCGAACAGATATAGGTAAAAGAAAGAGAAATTTATGGCTTTGATCGAATCATGTAGATCAATTGATTATCAAAAAGCAGGTGTTGATTATGATCCTTTAGATCTACTGAAAAAAGTTGCGCAAAAAAGAGGAAGAGATACCGCCGAGAATCTAAAAAAATTTGGAATGCAAGAAATTTCTGCAAGCAGAGGGGAATCTGCCTATGTTTGGGAGGAGGACGATCGGTACAATGCATTTGTATTAGAGGGTTTAGGAACAAAAAATAGAATTGCAGATGAAATGAGGAAAATAACCGGAAAAACTTATTATGATGGTCTGGCAAAAGATACCGTAGCAATGATTGTTAATGATCTAATTACGGTAGGAGCAAAACCCCAAGTAATCAATGCATATTTTGCAGTTGGAGATTCTACATGGTTTTCCGATCAAAAAAGAACAACAGATTTAGTAAATGGTTGGGCAAATGCTTGTAACGAATGCGGAGCTGTTTGGGGAGGTGGAGAAACTCCTACTTTAAAAAAAATTATTGAACCGGATACGATTGATCTTTCCGGCTCGGCAATAGGAATAATAAAACCTAAAAATAGGCTGATTCTGGGACAAAAAATCGTATCTGGAGATACTATTTTATTAGTCGAAAGTAGTGGAATTCACGCCAATGGCTTAACACTTGCCCGGGCAATATCTGAAATTATACCAAATGGTTTTGCTGAAAAATTACCCAATGGTTCGTTTTATGGAGAATCTTTATTAGTTCCCACATTAATTTACGCAAATATTGTTAACGATTTATTTGAAAGAGAAATTGATATCCATTATATGGTAAATATCACTGGGCATGGTTGGAGAAAACTCATGAGATCATCAAATGAATTTAGTTATGTTATTGATAAAATTCCAACACCTTATCCGATATTTAATTTTATAAAAGAAAAAGCTAATTTAGATGATTACGAAATGTACCAGACTTTTAATATGGGAGTGGGTTTTGCCCTTTTTTTACCGGAATATGACTGTGATAAAGCAATTGAAATAATTAAAAAAAATAATATTAAATCTTTAAAAGCAGGATATGTAGAAAGTGGAGAAAAACAAGTGATAATAAGTCCGTTAAATATAACTTTTCCTGGGTCATCATTGAGTTTAAGATAAATATGGCAATACAAGAAATAAGAGTCAAAGACAAATTAAAATTGAGTAATGCTGGAAAAAATCTACAAAAAGAAATTAAAGATTCATTGGGAATAGAAATTGAAGATATAGAAATAGCTACTATTTATAGATTTGAGGGAATTGGAAAAAGACAGGCAAAAAAATTAAGAAGATTGGCTCTGACAAATCCAATTATTGAAACCTCATCTATTAATTCTTCTCTTTTTGAAAAAGATTTCCATATTCTCGAAATAGGGTATAAACCTGGTGTTATGAATCCATTAGAGTCTTCACTCTTTATAATTGCACGAAATTTAGGAATTCATCCTAAAGCTGTTTCTGAATCTAAAGAATTTGGATTTAAAGGAAATTTATCACCGGTAGATATACAAAAAATAGGTAATTATTTAGTTAGTCAAGTTGAAGAAGTTAAAATTGAAAAACCAAAAACTCTCATGATTGGAAGTAAGACAGGTCTCACCGAAATAGTACCGTTAACAATGGCAAATATTTCTGAATTAGGAAAATTATCTGAAAAAAGAAGATTATTTTTAAATACAGAAGAAATGAGAGAAATACAGCAATATTTTCAAATGCTAAATAGAGAACCAACGGATATAGAAATAGAAACATTAGCTCAAACGTGGAGTGAACATTGCGGACACAAAACATTTAAAGCAAAAATAATTACTGAAAATGGTGAAGAAAAACTACCACTAATTACAAGAATAAAAGATACTTCAAAACGATATTTTAAAAAGGTAAATGTTGTTTCTGCTTTTTTAGATAATGCTGGAGGTATAATGTTTTATGATGGCTATGTCATAATTGCCAAAGGAGAAACACACAATAGTCCGGTTGCAATTGAACCTTATGGGGGTGCATTAACAAAAAATGGCGGAGTTTATAGAGATATTGCAGGATTTGGTCAGGGCGGGAAAAATTTAGTTTCCTTAATGATTAATTGTTTTGGAGAATTGGATGCTAGGGTGGAAAATATTCCGGATGGTTGTCTTCATCCAAAAAATATTTTACTTCATAACTCAAAAGGAGAAAGAGATTATGGAAACAGAATGGGTATCCCAACTCACAACGTATCAATTCATATTCATCCGGATTTTACCCCAAAACCTACTTCCTTAGGAGTTGTTTTTGGAATAATTCCTGAAAGCAGAAGCCAAAAAAATATACCTCAAGCAGGGGATTTAATAATATCAGTAGGAGGAAAAACCGGAAGAGATGGTATCCATGGGGCAACTTTTTCCAGCGGAGAAATGAACGAAAAGACAAAAATAGTTGATTCCACTGCCGTACAAATCGGAAATGCAATCGAAGAAAAAAGAATGTTTGATGCACTGATTTGTTGTAGGGATAAAGATTTAATCAGAGCAATTACAGATTGTGGTGGTGGAGGATATTCATCTGCAATTGGAGAAATAGGAAAAGATTTGGGAGTTGCAGTAAATCTTGATAGGGTACCGCAAAAATATTCCGGATTAGCGCCATGGGAAATTTGGCTTTCAGAATCGCAAGAACGGATGATTGTAGCGGTTGATCCAAAAAAATGGGAAGAATTTAATATTATTTGTCAACAAAACAATACACCTTGTGAACAAATTGGAAAATTCACCAAAGATAAAATGTTAACCTTATATTTTAATAGCTTAATTGTTGGTCAGCTATCTATGGATTTTTTACATGATGGTTTGCCGCAAAAAAAATTAACCATAGAAATGACTCCTTTTCCGGAAAATTGCACAATTCCAGATTATCCAACCGACTGGATAGATATATATAAAAAGGTACTTGGTCATCCCAATGTAAGCTCTTTTGAGGAAATGTTAAGACAATACGATCAAACAGTTCAGGGAACAACAGCATTGCATCCTTTAACCGGAGTATTTCAAGATGTTTTAAATGACGGAACAATTATTGCACCGCTTTATGGCAAACCCTATGGAGTGGTTACTGCTTTTGGATTAAATCCGATTTTAAACAAAATAGATCCTTATTGGGGAGCTATATGGGCAGTAACCGAAGCCGTATCAAATTTCACTGCGGTAGGCGGTAACATAAATGAAGCAGCATTAATTGATAATTTTATTTGGCCGTATCCAGATAAAGAAACTCTTTCCGATTTAGATAAATCAGTTGATGCTTTGTGCGACATGATGAACTTATTGGAAATTCCTTGTGTTTCTGGAAAAGATAGTTTGTCCAGTACATATAAAGGAAAAAATGGTCAAATAATCAAAATTCCTCCGGTATTGAATATCTCTGTATTTGGGAAAATTCCAAACATAGAAAAAACTGTAAGTTTGGATATAAAGAAAACTGAATCAGTTTTATACTTAGTTGGCAATTTGGATCTTGAAAACCTTGCAGGCTCGGTTTATTTCGAAACTCAAAAAAACACATATTCAAATATTCCGAAAGTAGATATTAAAACATTTCCAAAGGTGATACGTGCAATACATCAAGCAATAAAAAGTGGAAAAATAAAAAGTTGTCACGACATAGGAGAAGGAGGATTGGGAACTACAATTGCTGAAATGTGTTTTGGAGGTGATTGTGGAGCCGATATTGACTTGGGAATATTAAATACAAGACGTTTGGATTTTGCATTTTTCAACGAGACTGCAGGCTGTTTTATTGTCGAGGTTGATAGCGAAAAAGATGCTGATGAATTATTTTTAGATGTTCCCCATTTTATGATTGCGAAAACAAAAAAAGACAAAAACATCACATTAAAAAGCGGCAAAGATATAGTATTTTCAGCAGATTTAGAAATTTTAAAAAATGAGTGGAAAAAATATGTAAAGGAGGTTTTAGCATAAATGGTCCCAGAAATTATTAAACAACCAAAAGCAGTTGTATTAAAAACCTCAGGAATTAATTGCGACGAGGAAACAAAATTCGCTTTTGAAAAAGCAGGTGCCAAAGTAGAAATTATTCATATTAATGAATTCAAATCGCGTAGTAGAAATTTATTGGATTTTCAAATTATCGCTATTCCTGGTGGATTCAGTTATGGTGACGATGTGGCTTCAGGAAGAATTTTTGCATTAGAAATAACATCTTTTTTAAAAGACGAGTTAAATGAATTTATTGTTAAAAAAAATAGACCGGTTATTGGAATATGTAATGGTTTTCAGATTTTAGCTCAAATAGGTCTTTTACCTTTTGGAAAAATTACATCATTAGATATGGTAAAAATAGGTTTAGCACCCAATAAATCAGAAAGATTTGAAAGTAGATGGGTTTTTCTTCATACAGAAGAAAGTATCTGCAGATTTGTTAAAAGTAACGAAGTAATTACTCTTCCGATTGCTCACGGAGAGGGAAGATTTTTTGCCTCTGATAATATAATCAGAAGAATTGAACAAAACAAACAGGTAGTTCTAAGATATTGTAGTGATGCCGGTAATATAATTGATGAATATCCGGTAAATCCTAACGGTTCGATAAATTCAATTGCCGGAATCTGTGATGAAACGGGAATAATATTTGGTCTAATGCCTCATCCTGAAAGATTTGTTGAAAAATATCAACACCCGAATTTTAGAAGATTAAAAACTACAAATCCTGATGGACTTGACATATTCAAAAGAATAGTGAAAATTACATCATCATTTTAGGATAAATTATTTTATATATTGACTGCCATGTGTTAAATTGTTAGCATAAGTTATGCAAAATAAGATTAAATATATATTTGTTTCGGGTGGTGTCATTTCCAGTTTGGGAAAAGGAATAACTGCTGCTTCTATTGCCCTCCTTCTAAAAAGTCGTGGGTATAAAATTACTCTGGTGAAATGCGAAAATTATCTTAACGTTGATTCGGGATTAATAAATCCAATAGAACATGGAGATGTGTTTCTTTGTGATGATGGTACAGAAGCGGATATGGATTTAGGAACTTATGAAAAATTCCTTAATCAAAATGTGGGAAAAAATAATTTCATTACCATGGGTCAAATTTATCAAGCGGTAATTAATAGAGAAAGAAGTTTTGGGTATAACGGAGAAGACGTAGAAGCAATTCCTCATGTCACTGATGAAATTATAAAAAGAATCAGAGAAGCCGGAGAAAAAGAAAAGGCTAATATTGTTATCGTTGAACTTGGAGGAACAGCCGGAGAATATCAAAATGCGTTGTACTATGAAGCAAGCAGAATTATGAAGTTTCGGGACGAAGATACTGTTTTACATATTCACGTAAGCTATTTACCAACTCCGCACCATATTGGTGAACCAAAAACAAAACCCACACAGTTATCTGTTAAAACATTAAACTCAATGGGAATTCAGCCGGATTTCATAGTGGCAAGATCGGAAAATGGCATGGATCAAAGACGTAGAGAAAGATTTTCATTATTTTGCAATGTCCACGCAGAACACATTATTGATAATCCTGATCTTTCTTCACCGTATGAATTGCCTATCATATTTCAAAAACAGGAATTTGATAAAAAAATTCTAAAAAATTTAAATCTGCCGGTATCGGAATTGAAAATGGATGAATGGATGGCATTTTTACAAAAAATTAATAAAAAAAATGGTCAAAAAAAACAAATTGCAATAGTTGGTAAATATTTTACGACAGGGGAATACCAACTTAAAGATTCTTATGCTGCTTTGCTGGATGCAATAGATCATGCAAAATATTTCTTGGGAAAAAATATTGAGATAAAATTTGTAAATTCAGAAGATATAGAAAAACAAAATGAAAATAAATTAGTTGGAGTTGATGGAATAATTGTACCGATAGGATGGGGGGAAAGAGGAGTCGAAGGTAAAATTTCAGCTATAAAATATGCAAGGGAAAATAAAATTCCCTATTTGGGTTTGTGTTATGGAATGCAACTTGCGGTTGTTGAGTACGCCAGGAATGTATTGGGGCTTCGTGATGCAAATTCAGAGGAAGTTAAACCAAATTCAACAAATCTGGTTATTCATACTATTAAATCGCAAGAAAATATAATAAAAAAAAGAGCTTATGGAGGCACGATGAGACTTGGCGCTTGGGAATGTAAATTAAATGAGAATTCATTTTCATACGAAATTTATAAAAAATGGGATAAAATTCTTAAATTAAATAATCGTTTACCTATAATTTCGGAAAGACACCGTCACAGATATGAATTTAATAATAAATATAGGGATCAGCTTGAAGAAAAAGGAATGATAATTGCAGGAGAATCAACAATAGAACCTTTAGTTGAAATAATTGAACTCTCGAGAAAAATACATCCATTTTTTATTTCCGTTCAATTTCATCCCGAGTATAAATCAAGACCCTTATCCCCCCATCCGCTCTTTCTAGAATTTCTTGAATCTATTTAATAAATAATAAATATTAAATTTAGCCTTGCAGAATAAGAAAAAATCTGATAAAATTCGTCTATATGGATATTAATTTTAAAACCGGAGATACAATTAAAGTTCACCAAAAAATTTATGAGGGAGGAAAAGAACGTATCCAAATTTTTGAGGGAATTGTAATTAAGATTCGTGGTCGGGGTGAAAATAAAATGTTTACCGTAAGAAAAATTGGAGTAGACAATATCGGAATAGAAAGAATTTGGCCTATAAATTCTCCTCATATTGCAAAAATTGTTGTAAAATCAAGAGGAGTTGTTAGAAGGTCTAAACTATATTATTTAAGATATCTTGAAGGGAAAAATAGATTCATAAAAGGAACAAATGAACCGACAAAACCTCTCGAGGATGGGAGAGGAAAAAGCAAAACAATATCTTCAAAGTAAAGGATATACAATCCTTGAAAAAAACTTCAAAACTAACTGCGGAGAAATAGACATTATTGCAATTGATAATAATAATGAAAAAACCCTTGTTTTTATTGAAGTTAAAACACGAATTTCAGAAAAATATGGAAAACCGGAAGACGCCATAACAAAAAGAAAATTAAAAACAATCAAGAAAACAGGGGAATATTATTCGTTGCTCCATGATAGTCTGCCAAAATTATTAAGAATAGATGCAGTATTAATAGAAGTAAATAATAACAAGATTACAAGATTAGAACTGATTAAGAATGCCGAAGTTTAAGGATTCTTTTGTCCCTGAAAACGTCCGATATATTTTGCATTTCCAATACACTCTTCAAAAATTAATTGGGCAATTTTTATTCCGGGTCTGATAACCAGTGGAACTGATCCTAAATTAATCATTTCTAAAATTTGATTTCCTGATGATCCTGGTTGCATAAAGGGGGCAGTCATATGGACAACCAGTCCTACTCTTGCAAATCTGCTTCTTCCTTCAATCCATCCGCATAAATTATTTGGTAACATTATAAATTCTTTAGTATTAACGTGGATCATTTTACCTGGGTATAGTATAAAATCGCAATCATCTTCTAAATCAATTACTTCACTAACGCTTGCGAAATCTATCTCTTCGGTGATTTTAAGACTGGCTGGTAAATTTTTTTTGAATATTCTTATTATATTTCCCATCTGTATATCAATTGAAGCCGCATCAAGATTTTCAACAATAAAAGGATCAATAATCAACTCTTTATTATTAACTCTTTTTACTATTTCGTCTTTTGAAAGTATTGACATTCTAATATAAAATCAAATATATTCTTTAAGTATTTCTTCAACACAATGTTCATTGGGCACAGAGTCTCGTAAAGATATGTCGCTGTGTTGTGGTAATTGTTCTTCGTACGAAGGTTTTTCCTCTTTGAAAAAGATTCCTATTGGTAATTTATCATCGTAAAATTCCTCATACGCTTTTTTAATTGCGCTCTCTCTGTTATCGGGTTTATAATTAGTTTCCTCAAGTTTATAAATTCTTTTTTTATACCATTCGTAAGTATTTATTTTATTAAATGTTACACATGGTTGTAACACATCAACAAAGGAAAACCCTTTATGCTTGATTGCTTCGGTAATTATATTTTCAAGGTGTTTAATATCTCCCGCAAAACTTCTTGCCACAAATGTAGCTCCTGCTGATAAGACTATAGAAAGTGGATTAAACGGCATCTCGAAAGTACCAAGAGGTGTTGACTTGGATTTAAATCCTTTTGGGGCATTGGGAGCAGTTTGACCGGTTGTTAGGGCAAATACTCTATTATCGTGCACTATTAAAGTCACATTAATATTTCTTCTGGCAACGTGGATAAGGTGGTTTCCTCCTTCAGAAAAAGTATCTCCATCTCCGGCAACAACAACAACAGGAACTTTTGGATTTGCAAGTCTTATACCTTCGGCAACGGGAATTGGCCTGCCATGTAAACTCTCAACCCCTTGTACCTTTAGACTGTTAAACATATTGCTGTTGCATCCAATTCCATAAACAAAAACTATCTCTCCGCTATTTATATTTTGAGAAACTAAAGAATTTTTTATAGCGGTAATAATACCAAAATTACCACAGCCTGGACACCAAGTTGGATTATTTATTGTATTAAATGATTTTATATCAATCATAATTTTTCTTTTACAAACTTAACGATTTCTTCGGGAAAAAATGGTCTTCCGTCAAATTTTAAATATTTGTCCTTAATTAAAATTCCGGTCTTTTCAGCAATCAGCCTTGTTAATTGTCCTGAAATATTTCCCTCAATACAGGTTAAAAATTTTGCTTTTTTTGCAAATAAAGTTAAAAATTTTGTTGGAAAAGGAGATAAATAATTTAAATGTAAATAATTTACCTTAAAACCCCCATCATTTAAAACTTCTATCGCTCTTAACATCGGTAATTTTGTTGATCCCCATCCCACAAAAGACAAATCAGCATCGCAATTGCCGTAAATTTTTGGATCCGGAACTATTTTTTCTATATTTTCCCTTTTTTTATCTCTTTTTAACATCATACTGTTGATAGTATCTGCGTCCTCCGTTGAAAATCCATATTCATCATGTTCATAAGAATCAGAAACAAAAAATGGGCCCTTTGTTCCGACAAAGGCTCTTTTGGAAATTCCATTTTCTGTAATTTTATATCTTTTATATTCTTTTAAATTCTTGAAATCTGAAGGTAAAATTATTTCCCCCCGATTAATTTTTACATTCTTAAAAGAAAATGCACTAGTAACTTGAGGACTTTCACATAAAAATTTATCTACCAATACAATTACAGGAGTCTGAAAAATATCTGCTAAATTGAATGCTTCAACAGTAAGATCAAATGCTTCATCATTGTCTCCGGGTGCAAGTACTATCTTAGGGAAATCTCCCTGAGAGGCATTAAGAGCAAATTGCAGATCTCCCTGTGATGTCCATGTGGGCAATCCGCTTGAAGGACCGGGTCTCTGACCTAAAATAACAACAAGGGGTACTTCCATCATTCCTGCCATACCATAAGCCTCAGACATTAAAGCAAATCCACCGCCGGATGTTGCTACCATTGACCGACTGCCGGAAAGCGATGCTCCAATAGCCATGTTTATTCCGGCAATTTCATCCTCGGGTTGCTTGTATATAAATCCACACTTTTCTGCGCAGTTTGCCATAAATGTCAAAAGTCCGTTAATGGGAGTCATTGGATATGCGGAAAAGAATTTACAATTGGCTGCAATTGCTCCGAAACCAAGAGCTTCATTTAAAGTAACTGTAATTTTTTGGTTTTTTTGTTCGGTTGTTTTAAACAAAAAAGGTGATTTAAACTTTAATTTATCTTTAACATATTCATAACCGATCTTAGAAGCATTAACATTTTGTACTATAACTTTTTCCCCTTTTTTGGCAAATTGGTCAGATAAAACATGTTCAAGTAGTAAAAAGGGGAAACCAAGTATTGCTGCCGACGCTCCTAAAGCTGCAGTGTTTTTCATAAGTTCGTCACCACCGGATTCATTTACCAATCTCAAAAAAGGAATTGGAATTAGCGTTATGTCATAATCAAAATTTTCTGTTGACAAGTTGAAGTTTTCAGGATCAAAAATTATTATGGAATTTTTTTTAAGTTGTTTTTTTGAAAAATCAATTGTTTGTTTATTTAAAGCAACAAGAAGATCAATACTTTGTCCAACAGAATAAGTTTTTGTTTCTGAAAAATCTACCTGAAAGGAGTTATAACCGCCCCGAATTAATGATGGATATTCGCTGTAACCAAACGCTTCTAAATTAGCCCTGGCACAAAGTCTCGTAAATGTATTACCGGTTACCATTATCCCAAAACCTGCTTCTCCGCCAATTTTCCATGAATATATTTTATTTTTCATAAATTACTAAACATATAACAATATTCAGTCGTTAAAAAAACACAATTCCTTCGCGTTTTATATATCTAGTATATCAGTTATTTTTTACCAATAGAAGATAAAGCTTTCCTAAGAGTAACAAGTGGTAAATATGCACATTTTAATCTTGAACTACTAATATTACCGCCTAATAATTTTAAAATATCTTTTTCAGTGATTTTTATTATTTCAGTAATATTTTTTCCTTTAATCTCATCATAAAACATAGAAGCTGAAGCAGTGCTTATTGCACATCCGAGACTTCTGAAAGAAATATTTTCTAACTTGTTATTAGATATTTTTAAAAACAATTCTATATTGTCACCGCAAAGTGTATTAACCTCAAATACCCTAATATCAAAATCTTTTAAAGTCCCGAAATTTCGGGGATTTTTATAATGATCTAGTATTTCTTCCCTATATAAGTCCATTTTAATTACTATTAAATGTTTTTTTTATAATATGAATTGTTTTAATAAATTTATCAATCTCTTCTGTTGTATTGTACAAATAAAAACTTGCTCTAAGAGAAGCTACAATATTTAATCTTTGATGAAGTGGCATTGTGCAATGATGACCGGATCTTACACAAATTCCATATTGATTAAAAATGTGAGCCGCATCATGCGGGTGTATGTTATCAATATTAAAAGATATTAGTCCTCCGCGTTTATTTGCATCTGGAGGACCGTATATTTTAATTCCTTTAATTTTATTTAACTCATCCAGGCAATATTTAGTAAGTATCATATCATGCTTTCTGATATTTTCCATTCCGATATTTTTTAAATAAATAATTGCCCGGGCAAGTCCAATTGCCCCGCATACATTTGGAGTTCCTGCTTCAAATTTTTCTGGTAATTCATTGCATGCAAAATGATCAAGGTATACTTCCTTAATCATATCTCCGCCGGTAAGAAATGGCGGCATATTATTTAATAATTTTTCTTTTCCGTATAATACTCCTATTCCCATGGGTCCCAACATTTTATGCCCGGTAAATGAAAGAAAATCACATTTATTTTTTCTGACATCAATAGGAAAATGGGGGACACTTTGGGATCCGTCAATATGAATTATTGTTTTTGGGTTTTTTCCCCGAACAATATTTACAACTTTCTCAATATTATTAATTGTTCCTAAAGCATTGGAAACATGCACCAAAGACAAAATTTTAGTTTTACTTGTAATATTTTTTTCTATATATGAATAATCTAACTCTCCATTATCGTTGAAGGGAATGAAATTTAATTTAGCATTTTTTTCTTTTGCTAATACTTGCCAGGGAATTAAATTACTATGATGCTCCATCATGGAAATTATTAATTCATCACCCTTTATAATATTTTTTCTTCCCCAGGAAAATGCAACTAGATTAATTGCTTCTGTAGAATTTCTGACAAAAATTATTTCTTCCGCCCTTTCCGCGTTAATAAAACTGGCTACAGTTTTTCTGGCATCTTGATACATCTCAGTTGATTCTTCAGATAGGGTGTGTACACCGCGGTTAATATTTGCATTATTATTTATATAATAATTATTCATCGATTCAAGCACTTGTATGGGTTTTTGTGAAGTAGCACCATTATCAAAATAAATAAGATTATGTCCATTGATTTTTCTATCTAATATTGGAAAATCTTTTCTGATGTTTAAAACATTAAACATAATTTAACTACTCCAGTCTAATTTTGTTAATCTATTTAGCTCAACTGCGTACTCTAAAGGAATCTCTTTGACAATTGGTTCAATAAAACCATTTACAATTAAGTTTATAGCTTCGGTTTTATCGATTCCTCTGCTTTGAAGATAAAATAATTGTTCTTCTTCAATTCTGGAAATTATTGCTTCATGAGTAATGCTTGATGTTGAGTTATCTGCTTTTATCATAGGGTATGAAGATGATTGCGATTTATCATCTAGAATTAAACTGTTGCATGCTATTTTTGACAAAGAGTTGTCTGCCTGTGGAGACATGGTTACCATCCCTCTGTAAGTACTAATGCCCCCGTCTTTACATATGGATCTGCTGTTAATAAGTGAACTGGTTTCACTGGCAGAATGAAATATTTTTCCTCCGCAATCTTGGTTTTGGTCTTTCCCCGAAAATGCAATTGATAATATATTTGCCTTAGCCTTTTTCCCAAGTAAATAAACCGAGGGGTATTTCATGGTAATTTTGCTTCCGATATTTCCATCAATCCATTCCATAATGCCTTCATCATAAACAAAAGCTCTTTTTGTAACAAGATTATATACATTTTTACTCCAATTTTGGATTGTGGTGTATCTAACTCTTGCTTGTTTTTTGACTATTATTTCAACAACTCCGGCATGAAGTAAATTGCTTGAATATGTCGGAGCAGAGCAGCCTTCAATATAATGGACAAAACTTCCTTCATCGGCAATAATTAAAGTTCTTTCAAATTGACCTAAATTTTCTGAGTTGATCATGAAATATGCTTGGAGAGGTAGTTCAACTTTTACTCCTTTTGGGACGTAGATAAAACTTCCACCGCTCCAAAATGCACTATTTAATGCTGAAAATTTATTATCGGAAGGAGGAATTACTGATGCAAAATATTGTTTGAATAAATCTTGATATTTACTAAGAGCGGTGTCAGAGTCTACGAAAATTACTCCTTTTGATGATAGATATTTTTTTAAACTCCCATAAATCATTTCAGAATCATACTGAGTTTCAACTCCCGCTAAGTATTTTCTCTCCGCCTCTGGAATTCCTAATTTTTCAAATGTATTTTTCATTTTTTCTGGGACATCATCCCAAGATTTGCTTATTTTTTCAGTTGGCTTAGAGTAATATTTAATATTTTGAAGATTAAGGTTGCTTAAACTTGGTCCGAATTTAGGCATCTCTATTTTTTCAAATAATAAGTAAGCTTGTTCCCTGAATTTTTTCATCCAAAAAGGCTCTTTCTTTTTCCAAGAAATCTCCCTAACTGTTTTAATATTTAATCCGCCCTTGGCGTCATAAAAAGGTATGTTTTGATCGTTCTTCTTTCTGATGTTTTTTTTTGAAAATTTAATCATATGGTAAATATCCTTCTTTTTCTATTTTCAAAATAAGCTTTTCATCTCCGCTGGAAACTATGCTTCCCTTTACCAGTATATAAACGCAATCAGGTTTTAAATAATGAAAAACTTTTGGATTATGAGTAATTATTAACGCTCCCAAATTATTTTCAACCAATTTTTTTATTCCTTGAGTAACAATTTTTAAAGCATCAATATCAAGTCCGGCATCGATTTCATCAAGAATTGCAAATTTAGGAGATAAAACAGCCATCTGTAATATTTCAAATTTTTTTGATTCTCCTCCGGAAAATCCTTCATTTACTTCCCGTTCTAAAAATTTAGGATCAATGTTATATTGTTTTGCTCTGTCTGTTAATAAAGATATAAAATCCCTTACAGAACACTTCATGCAGTTATTTTTTCTTGTTTTACAAAATTGAGCTACATAGGAAGATCTTAAGAAATTGGTTACAGATATTCCCGGAATGGATACTGGTTTTTGGAATCCTAAAAATAAACCAGATTTTGCTCTTTCTGAAGGTGATAAAGATAATATATTTTTGTTATCTATGTTTACAGTACCGGAAGTTATTTTGTATATAGGATGTCCCATTAAAGCATAAGAAAGTGTAGTTTTTCCGCTTCCATTAGGGCCCATCAAAGCAGATATTTTTCCTCGTTCAATAGTTAAGTTAACATGTTTTATTATGTGTTGATTATTATAAGAAACAGATAAATTGGAGATTTCTAACGGTTTCATATTAAATCTGATAATTTTATTTTTTTAATTTCTTTTAATAAATTATTATTTACTTTTTGCCAGATAAATTTAGGTTTGCAGGAAGATGATAAATGACACTTCTCATTAGTATTTAGAGTGCAGCATTGAGTTAAATTTGGTAATGTTGATAAAGCAGAAAAAATATCAAAAACGGTTATTTTTGAAGGATTTTTAGAAAGGGAATATCCTCCTCCCTTTCCCTCTTTACTTATTAATAAATCAGCTTTGATTAACGGTCTAACCAATTGTTTTAAAAAAAATTCAGAAATATTAAATTCAATAGCAAGTTCAGAAAGTGAGGTTAGCCTTTTCTTATAATTTAAAGCTAACTTGCTCATTAAAAAAAATGATAGATCTTCCTTTTTAGTAAATTTCATAACTGATACTTATTTTATACTAGTTAAGAAAATTTGTCAATTTAAGTTTTTATCAGTTAATAATATGTTTTTTTAACTGTTTGGCTTCCAATTTGCTTCTTATTAGATTAAAAGGAGAAAGAATAAATATCGAAAAAAATAATCCCCAAAATGATCCTACACATATTGAGAAACCCACAAAAGTCAAACTAATTCCAAGATAAATAGGGTGGTGTATAAATTTATATATTCCGGTATTTATATATTTAATTGGTTTGGGGAATATATTAAAAGCTTTTCCTAAAGAAAAAAATCCAATAATCCAAAGCAATAAACCAAAAAAACCAATAATTAATCCCATCAATGCCAATAATGTGTTTCCAAACCCGTAATTCTTTTGGGAAAAAATTATTAGAAATAAATTTATAAAATAAAATAATCCAACTGTCAAAATAAATAAAATTTCTTTGAATATTTTATTCATTTTTTTTAAAAACAAATAATTTATTATCGTTGAAGATTAATCTATAATTTTTATCACTTTTTAACAATTCAATATATCTTAATATTTCTTCTGAAGGAATCGCTTCATAAATACCCCCGGACAATATAACTGAATAATCAGCACTATTATAATTTATTGGGAATGAATAAATATTTCTACGTTTAGTAAAATGAGGTGCGATATTACTGGTTATCGATACTGAATAATCAGAAGGAATTGTTTTTGAAATTTCTATTACATTTTTATAATCAGGGTGTGGAAAAATAATGGAATTTAAATCTGCCTGTTTGGAAAAGGGAAGTGGTCCAAACAAAAAGCTACCGGCAACAAAAGAAATTATCAGATAAAAAAATAATAGTTTTTTAAATTTAGAAAAACGATTAAGTAAATAATGATACCCGAAAATTGCTGATAAAAAAACAAAAGGTGTAATTCCGGAAGTATATTGATAATAAATACTTTGCATGACACCAACATTGCTTAGCAAATTTATTAATAATTCCGGTAAAGAAAATAAAAAAATTATCGGTGCCAACAATGAAAGAAAACCAACAGGAAGTAACAGTTGAAATAAATAAAAAAGCCGGTTAGGAGAAAATATTGTTGTTAATACTTTAATGGGCTGTTTTATAAGTCCCAAGATAATTTTATTTGGGCTTTCACCAAATTCTGTAAAAAAAGAAACCCCAAAATGCGAATTTCCGGATCTATAAAAAGGGATTACTACCCAAACAGCCGTTATGAACCACAATAATGATAATATTACTGTTAAAACTCCAATAATTCTATCTTTGTTTTTAAAGAAAATATACAATCCTATTGGTAAAATTAACAAAGGAATTTCTTCTTTAGTAGATGATGCTAGAAAAGCAAAAAAATAGAACCATAAATATTTTTTAATATAAGCAAAATAAAATGCAAATAAAATAAATGTTGGAACGACGGTTACCGAATGAAAATCATAGATATTTGCTCTTTGAAGAGGAGGATATAGTAAATAAGATAATGAAAACATTAAAGAAGTCAACTTATTTTTTATTAACGTGTTTGTTAATAAAAAGATCGGAATAGCTCCTAAAGCAATAATAAAACTTTGAAGAAATAATAAAGTTTTTGGTGATGGAAAAAGAAAATAAAAAGGAGCTAAAAATACCAGAAAAAAATCAGCATGAATTGAAAATCTCGATACTTCTTTATCGGAAGAAGGATCGGTAAAGGTAAATAACCTGCCTTGAGTGGTATTCCAAACAGTTTGGTCCATGTTTCCAAGGTCAAACCTTGCTGAATATAAATGATCATGTCTCAGAAATGTAAACCAAGAAAAATAAGTAGTATAAAGAATAATTAAAATAAATAAAATTATTTCAAAGAAATGACAGGAGAAGAAGTGTTTAATTTTTGTCATGTTTAAGAATTTGCTTGTTGATTACCTTTTTTTGCGGTGCTAAATGCAGTATCATTTCAGCAAGCAATCCTGTAAATACAAATTGGAACCCCGAAACAATTAAAAGCATGGTTAAAAATAAAAGGGGCCTTCCGCCAATAGTTTCTCCGGAAAACCTAAGAATAGTTAAATATGCTCCAAAAACAAAACCCAACATAGTTAAAATAATTCCTATACTTCCGAACAAGTGTAATGGATGCATGGCAAATTTGGTTAGAAACAAAACCGTTATGAAATCAAAAAATCCCTTAGGAATTCTCGACCAGCCGTATTTTGATACACCGTATTTTCTTTCATGGTGAATAACTGGAATTTCTGTGACTTTAAACCCAAAATTAGCTAAAATTACAGGTATAAATCTATGAAGTTCTCCGTATAGATCTAAGCTTTCTATAGCCTCTCTTTTATATGCTTTAAGTCCTGAATTAAAATCATGAAGAGGTATTCCTGAAAACTTTTTAACAATAAAATTAAAGATTTTTGATGGGAGAGTTTTAGATAAGGGATCTTTCCTGTCTTTCTTCCAGGAAGAAACAACATCATATCCTTCTTCTAATTTTTTTACTAAATTTTCTATCTCAGAAGGATCATCTTGCAAATCTGCATCCAATGTGATAACAAAATCTCCTTTGGACGCTAAGAAACCTTCATTGAGTGCAACTGATTTACCTGAATTTTGCCTTAGCCTGATTAAAAGGACGTGAGGATCATTTTTATATAGATTTTCTAACATAGTATATGAATTATCAGTACTTCCGTCATCAATAAAGATAAGTTCATGAGTGCTTGATAAGGCTAAAGCTACTTTTTTAAGCTTATTGTAAAGCTCACTAATACTGCCCTCTTCGTTATATAATGGAATAATATATGAATATAACATATATATATTATATCTTTAAGAAACAAAAATTACCATGTTACAAGTAAATGAATTTAATAATTTTAATTTAATAGAAAATGCTTGGAAAAAGTTGAGAGAGCAATTAAAAATTAATGTACCCTTTTTATATTGGGAATGGCAAAAAACATGGGATGAAATTTTTAAAAGTAAGAATTTATCAATTTTTGAAATAATAGAAAACAATAATACAATTGGAATTTGTTCATTAAAAATTGAATCAAATATCGCAAGATGGAGTTGTGGAGAAGAAGTCTCCGATTATTTAGATATCTTATCATCAGATAAAGACAATAAACAAATTTGGATAGAAATTATTAATAATTTAAGAAATAAAAAAATTAAAAGAATTGAATTAAGAAATCTTATGCAAAGTTCAAAAAGCATAACTTCTTTACAGGAAATCTCAAACAAACTAAATTTGGCAATAACTATTAATAAAGAAGATGTTGTTCCTTTTATTCTGCTTCCAAGTACCTTTGAAGAATATCTAAAAATTCTGGACAGAAAAGACCGTCATGAACTAAGAAGAAAAATAAGGCGTTTCAATAATGAAGTTAAAAACTGGAAAATACTAAAATCTAATAAAGATAATCTGGAAAAAGATTGTGATAATTTTTTTTCTTTATTCAAAAAAGGGAATATAAAGAAGAAAAATTTTTTATCAAAAGAAATGGAACAGTTTTTTTGCAAAGTTTTTTTTGAAATGGAGAAAAATAACTTATTGGATTTTAGTATTTTGATGATTGAAAATAAAATTGCAGCAGAAACAATCTCATTTACCAATGCCGATACTCTATATTTATATAATCAGACAACAAATCTAAAGTTTTATCATTTAAGTCCGGGATTAATTTTAAATAAATTTTTAATTGAAGAGTCAATAATTAAAAAAAGAAAAATATATGATTTTATGCAGGGATCTGAAAGATATAAATATCAACTGGGAGCAAAAGATAATTTCGTTTATAAAATAGTAATTAATTTATAAATATTATGAAAAAGATATTATTAATTTTTGCACACCCTGATGACGAAAGTTTTTCTTGCTCGGGTACAATGGTAAAATATAAAAATAATAATACTTCTATTAAATTAATAACCGCTACCCGTGGTGAAGCTGGTCAATTAGGGGATCCACCATTATGTCTGCCCGAAGAATTGGGAGAAGAAAGAACAAAAGAATTAAAAAATGCAGCTCGTATAATAGGTATAAAAAAAATATTTTTCTTAGGATTAAGAGATGGAACTTTGTCTAAATTTTCTTTAAAATTTTTATCTAATCTGATTGAACCGATTTTGATAAGAGAAAATCCTGATATAATAATAACTTTTCCAAAAACAGGAATATCTGGCCATGATGATCATATAGTAATTTCCAAAGCAGCAACAATTGCTTATTTAAAATATAGAAGAATTACTAAGAAAAAAACAAAACTTTTATATATAACAATTCCACAAAGTATTGTTGATAAAATGGTAAAAAAAAGTCAGGTTAAAAATCTGTTTAGAAGACCGTTTAAAGGAACGCCTGATAAAAAAATTACAACAATAATTAAAATAGATGATACTTTGGAAATAAAAATAAAAGCATTAATGTGTCACAAAACCCAAAGAAAGGATTGGGAGCGTTATATAATAAGAACTAACAATGAAAAAAATTCAAGTTTTGAATATTATCAACAAGTATATCCTAAAGAAAAGAAACAAAAAGTTATTAAAAATGAATTATTTTGATTATTAAAAAAACAAACCCCGTCGGTCATCGAACTTACCATTTCTGGCAATTGTCCAATTACAAGACGAGGTTTGCACGCAATCTGCAGAGTTTAACGGTAAGTTAGGTGCCAATCCAAAGGATCAAATATCTTCATGCCAATGTCTGGTATGAAAGATAGGAAACCATCTTCATGGCACGAAACGCAAACCGCGAAAAGAGGGATTTTAATCCCGGCTAATTGATGGCAAACTACAGGAGGCCGTGATTGATTCCTTAGAATTCTGGCAAACATTGAAAGTTCACCGCAAATAAGGAAGGAATCAGTCGTAAGTGGATCTATTGTCATTGTCAGTTTCTTTTCTCTTATGCAAAGCTTGATAAGAGTTGATGGGAGGTTACTATAAACCGGTTTTAGGAAAATTGATTTTCCTTCCGATAAAGTAACCATTTCCTGGGGAGATGGAGAGAATTCTGTTCGCCTATATCTTGGCACAATGATCCTTTCGTTTGCTCGATATTGTACTGTTTGTGCTTTGACTTTCCCCCATTTGGGATCAGAAAGTCCTCTTTGTATTACAGGAATTCTTATGAAAACAATCTGTTCCAGCTTATCTCTTTGTTCAGAAAGTAGCTGACATGCAGCAAGGTATGATTCTTCATTACTTGCCTCAATTGCCCGAATTGCATCGTTGACTGTTAACATGTGTTATTCTCCTTGATTGGATTTTGTCGATACGCTTCGGTAGTCTCTATTGTTTCCTCCTTGTTTAATTCAACCGGTTATGCAAAATAAAAATACATTCAATCTTGCATAGCCGGTTGAATATTATAATCTGCAAAGTGTTAACGTGCTAAAAAAACTAATTCCAAATTAATTACTGCAAAAAGTAAATATTTAAAATTAGACAAAACGCAGTATATCAAAACAGTTCTTTTTCGTCAAAAATGAGAATTTTATAAAAAAAAGAGCTTACTTGGGCTGGATGAAAAAAAGTTATGTGGTTTTATCCACAATTTCGATTACTTTTTTCTCATCTTACAAAGTAAGCTCTTTGCGTTAGTTCACACTACTGCGGATTGTTGGGTCTTGTGGGGAGTGCTTTCCACCAGACGGATCCCCTTTCGGGAATTGCAGTTTTTCCCCAAAATCCTTCCTTGTTTTCGAAGGGAACAGCAGGAACAAACCACCCGATAGAATTGGTTTTCACGCCACTGATGGTTGTATGCTCTCCAGCATCATCGATACCATCGATTGCCCGATCTTGGTCAGCCAATGCACAGCTTGCACAAAGCAATCTTGGCTTGGGCGCTTGATATTCACGCCAGAGTTTGACGTGAATTGCGCCACAGACCGAACATCTGTACTCGGGGGGAACAGTTGGACTTGAATAGTCAACGTTCATCACGATCTCCTCTGATAGGACTTAAGGATTCAACAACTTCATCGAGCTACTCAACATCTTTATTGCGTCCATTTCGCTGTGGACAACAATATAGATGTCAATTTCTACGTCTCCCTCTTCAAGGAAACGTTCAATGCCAAGACGCATTTGGCTTACAACTGCCTTGACGTTTGGCTCGACAAGACCAAGCATTACTCCACTTCTCATCAGTGGGAATGCGATACTTTTGTATCTTTTTTGTTTGGCCTCCTTCAGAGCAGCATATACCAGATCGCCAAGTAGTAATTGCAAGTTGTCAATCACAAATATGACATCATTGAAAGATCCGTTGTGATTGGCGCGATTACCCCTTGCGGTAACTACCTGCCCGTCTTGCAAGACCGTTGTCTTGAGCATAGCAGCAGCTTGTGCATGATACCAAGAACCTGCAATACGCTGGATTGCGCCATCAACTCCCCCGAACCACATTCCTCCTGAGTTGATGAGCGTTGCGATAGCATCAACAGCTACCGTCTTGGTTATGTCCCCGCGGGTCACAAACAAGTTTGCCACAGCCTTCCTCCTATTTGTAGATTTCGTTTGCTCCTGCGAGAATTTCTTCTCCACGAACAAGTTCCGATTCTTCACCCTTGACTTGGAATGTGTCAAGGCGAATAAACACTCCCGTGGTACCTGGTTTGCGGGAAACAGTGGCTGTTGCTTCCACTCGCCACTTGTCCTGACCGGCTTTATACAAAACTTGCTCACCGATCCGAAGCCTCGTAAGGCCGACATATCCGACCGGACTTTTCATCTTCTAACCTCCTGTTGTTTGATCGTGTAGACGTAGAGCACTATTGCCCCCAAAAACAAAGCAGCGGCAAACTGATGTTTGTAAGTAAGGTTCAACCCCACTTGCAGAAGAATGCTTGTCAAAAAAGCTTGAATTCCCATCTCCATGATGAACTTATTTAGTTCTCTGGCAATTATGGAAAAGACAAAGCAGACAATGACAAAAACCCCCGCTGCAATTGCCTGTTGAATTGCGGTTATGGTGATTAAACCAATTGCCGCCATGCTTCCTGCAATTATGGCTTGAGTAGCCATTCCGATAATGATCCAAACGTTCTTGTTCATTTTCCCTCCCGAGAATCAATCGGTTATTTGTTTTCCGAATGGATAGCATTTCAAACACAAATAATTATGCTCAAAATGCTATCCATTGGATAAAATCTGAAATTTATAGTCAATCCGCAATATGTAAATGTGCAAAAAAGTTATATGGAAATTAACAAAACAAAGCACAACAAATAGTACTTTTTTATTAATTTCCTGAGGCACGATCATATCAGAAGTACTATTAGAAGTCAATTATTATAGGTCATTATCTGTATAAATCTATTACTTTTTTATGTTAATTAATAGTATTTAGACTGCCGGATTGATATAAATTTGTATTCACGGTGTATAATGTGTTTATTATTTGAACAGAATAAATATGACTTGGTTGAAAGAAGCTATTACAGCTGTACAATCTAGGAAAATAACCGACAAGGAAGAAAGAGAGGAATCTTGTCGCGTTAAAAGAAAGGAACAAGAAGAAAAAAGATTGTTGGAAGAAGAACATATTAAAAAAAATAAAGAAAGGGTCAGAAAAGCAAAAGAACTTCAATTGTTGCTTTACTCCTTAGGAATAAAAGAGTTGTTGGATGATGTCAGGAAGGAAGTTTGGCATGGAGGAAAAATAGAAGAAGTAATTCATCCAAAAGATATTACCGAAAAAGAATAGAAAGTAATACTGATCCCGAAGCTAAAATTTTATTAGTACACCGCTACATCGGAATTGTAGGTCATTCCGGTATCACCTCTCCAAGAGGTTCATGGCAACCTAGTTGGTCTTCAGAAGAAAAAATGACAGAAGCAATTTCAATAAGTATACAAGGAGCCAGACCTTATATATTTTCCCGTTATGTTTATTCCAAATACAAAGAAACAGATGATTACTTCTTTAATGAGGATAGATTTTTTTTAGAAAGTGGCGTTAATGGTAGGGAGCATTTTCCTGTTTCGGATCCTGAAGCATTAAATAAAATACGGGATTTTCTACTTAGAGATTCTGTTAAAAGAGTAAATGATCGTCGATTACCGAAAGACTTAATAAACGAAAGATTGAAAAAATAAAAATTTATTAAATAAATTTGTAGATAATTTTAAAAATAAAAAATTATGAATTGGCTAGAAAGATTATTAAAACCAAGAACCATTGTGGGCATTAAACAAGAAACTCCTAGGAAAAAAGAGGAGCAAACTCCACCTAGTCGTTTGGCAACTGAGGTTTACCAGGGATCAGAAGATGCATTGGCAAAAAAACAACAAGGACAAGAAAAACTTTTAGCCAGCAAAGAAAAAGATAGACTGAAGGAAGTTGAAAGAATAAGATTATTAGAGGAAGAATATCAAGCAAAAATAAAACCTTTTTATGAACATTTAGAAAGAGAGGATTTACCTCATTTAGTTAGAGATTTCGAAACTGCTATGGAAACAGTTGGAAAAAAAACCGAGGTAATAACCGATATTCTTGTGTTTGACGGGAATGAATTATTAAAATTCGGCCGTCCTACTTCATTTTTTGTTTCATCAGGTGATCCCTTTAGATATAATAACGATCAATATAAGAAATCAAATCAATATGTAGCAAGTCAACACAGAGAAGAAATCACGAGAGTATCTAAAGAGCCAATAAAAGCAATTGGACATGCAATTTATTGGGATTATAAACGTGATTATTCTTCCGGAGATGAATTTACTTATAGTCAGACTCTTGACAGATATGGCTCATCAGTAGCTATATTTTCAGTACAAGATGATACGGGCAGACATGAACTACAAATAGTTAATAATGATAGAGTTTTTAAACCTTCTGGAAAAGAAGAAATTATTAATACTTTTGTATCTATATATAGAAATTCATTGGGCCTTGAATAAAAAAATTATATCTTTCAAAATCTCCCCAATAATGAATATTATGTACCTATAAAGAAAATTATATATTTAGTTTTGTAGTGCTATATATTGTTATTTTTGTTTAAAATCACACCAAGAAAGATCTGACCCTACGGCCATAAAACGAATGTATTCATTCTTTAAATGATCCATACTAGTATTTAATCTACGTGCGAGAGTATCTAATCCTTGTTCGGGAATTTCTCCGTTTAGTCTTAGCTTTTCTGTAACTTCTTGAATATCAAGTCCTTTATTTAATCCAAAATAAGCAACTCCTAAAACCAATCTTTCGAAATCTGGATTAAAATTAATTTTATAAGTAGTTTTACCGGTTTGAGTTACTCCTTCTCTGTCAATTCCCAATATTGCTTTTGTGTCTGTTTCGCTTACAGTAGGCTCGGTATTATTATTAGATTTTTCAAGTAAAAATTTTAAGGCTCTGGCTGTACGGCCATTTCCATTTTTGTATTTATGTAAAAGGACTTGCAGAAAGTAAACTCCTTGTCCTAATCTTTCCGTATCTATTTGTCCACTTACAAAACGAGTTGCTAAATCAGCAAGAATTTCTGTTTCTAACTTTTCAGTATCAGATGGCTTATTCCAGATTGGTATTCCTGTAGCATGTAGTATTGCCGTACTAGACGTTGAGGAAATATCCTCTTGATCGGTTGCACCTAAAACCGATCGATCTATGCTATTTGCGCTTCTTATTATAAAATCTTTAATCTGCTCTGGATTTTTTCCTTGTAAAACGTCACGAAGTTTTGCTAATTGTTCATTTAATGTGATGCTAACTCGAGAGACTGAAGCATCGCGGAAATCCGGTGCATCAAAATCTATTTTATCTTTTTTTCCAGCTGGATTATTATCAAACCCACCTTCTCCCGGCATATAATTCTTTAATTAACTAAAATTATTAGACTATTTGCTCAAGATATTAATTGTTAACTTATAAAAATTGTGAGGCGCCAGGGAATCGAACCCTGAACCAACAGCTTAAAAGGCTGCTGCTCTACCGTTGAGCTAGCGCCCCAATTTTTTAATTTTAAAAATCCGGCTCTGCCGGATTGCTTATAAAATTTTACCAAAATAAATAATAATAAGCAAGGCTAAATTATAATAATCTCATTTACTTTATCTATAAATAATAATAAAATCCTCGAATAAGGAAGAAAGAATTTTATGAGTGCCGAAATTATAGAAAAAAGGAAGCTAGAATTTGATATGGAATGTTTATATCCTGCTGATGACTTTTGTTTTAGAATGGAAGCCTTAAGATTGTTAAACCCATTCGATTTAACCTTTCAACAATATGCAATTACCGCAGTAAATTGGGCAAGTGAAAAAAGTAAAGATACTATGATTGGTTTTTTCGAAAGAGACGATGGTCTTATTTGTCCAATTGCTTTCCAGTTTGATTTTGATGAAATTGAAAATCTCCCCCAAAGAACTGATAATTAAAAATATACTAATATCTATATTTTTTCAATTGTTTTCAGTTTATAATTTAATTTTCCCGATGGAATATTAATTGTAATATTATCTCCAACTTTTTTACCAAGTAAAGCATTTCCGATAGGGGAGAGAACCGAAACTTTCCTTTTAACGGGATCTGCTTCATAGTCTCCAACAATTTCGTAATCAAAAGAATTTTTACCGTCATTGACAAATACTCTACATCCTATGTCGGCTACATCTCCTTTTGGATTGGAAATTTCTGCGCATTTAATATAATAAGCAATTTGTCTTAATCTGCTGTCAATTCCAGATAATTCTGACCTAGAAGCCCTATAAGCACTATTTTCAGAAAGATCTCCCATCTCTCTTGCTCTAACTAATCTTTCGAGAGTAGATACTCTTTTTTCTGTTAAGTAATCTTGCTCTTGTATAAGATTTTCATATCCGGATTTAGTAAAAATTATTTTATTCATAGATTGATTATAAGTTTCTTGAGAGAAATTATAAAGTAATAACTTGACCGGGTCTTTCAAGAGGATGGTCTTTATCGTAATGATTTAAGGTTCCGATAAAAGTAATTCCCTCAATATGTTTTCTTCGGCACCATTCCTTTGCAAATTGAGCATATTTTTCCGGATGTTCACCATGTACAAAATATACAGTTTTTCCTTTTCTTTTTCTCCCTAAAGCTTTAATAATTGCTTCCATATTATTTTCAAAATCAAAATGACCGCTACTATGAAACCTATTTGCCTGATCATCAAAAATTTCAACCTTTCCTCCAGACAAGCCGAAAATCTTAAAATCTGCTAAAAAGCGTCCATTTCTGCTGTCAACAAAATCTCTGATTGCTGCCAATCTTTTTTTATCTCTATCCTGATATGGATAGGGTCCTGAATATACAACACCTAAACCATCAATTTTAGCTCCCCCGATAATTTTTTTGAGATGATCATAAGGACTTACTATAAGTAACGCATTCTCACCACTATTAGAATTTGTTATTGACCATTGATCAATAGTTCCTAACTTTTTTCCGGTAGCTATATATTCTAAATCTTTCTGCCATGGCTTTTTTCTAACCATTCTTTTTAAAAATAATCCGATATCCTCCCCGATTTCTGGGCTAAAAACATCGCGTCCATAAGCATCAAGAGGAGCATTTCTCATCGCCATCCTTATATGGTTTATTACATCAGCTTGTTGATATCCGATATAAGGGAAACGGCCTGAATAGTTGGATGCTTCAACAATTGTTCTTAATCTTCTTAAATTATTTGGGGAGGATATAGTTATAATTAATTTTCCATCCATATTAGAACTTTTAAACTCTCTTACTAAATTATCAAAAACAATATCTTCTGTAACTCCAACTGATGATTTTGGTGCATCGGGTGGATTTGTGCATTCCCAAAGTAAAATATCATAATCATCTTTTGCTACCAATTCTAATGACCTATTTGTAGATTCTCCGCCTCTCAAATCTCCCGAATATAAAATATTACCCCTTGATGATCTAAATCCCACCATAGCAGATCCGTCAATGCTATGATCTGTAGGATATAACTTGACAGTTACATTTTTACTAAGTAAATAGTCTGAAGGAGAAAAATATAATGGAAATATTTGTCTCCATTCACCATCATATGGTTTTCCCGGTTGATATCCTTCATGAACCGCTGAAAAAAAAGCAGGTTTTCTACTCCAATCAGCAGCCTTGCTGTTTAATGCCATTAAATGTGCTGCAGTTATCCATGTAGTAACAAAAGGGGATTCAAGAAGCGGAGTATTTCCGGCATGGTCATCATGGGCATGAGATATTACGGCAATATTCGCTTGTATATCTTTATTTCCATACCAAAACTCTATATCTTTTTTTCCAAGTTCAACAATTTTTTTTGCATTTTCAGATCCTAAAGCCAGTTCTAATTCTTCAAACGGTACTCTTCTGGCAAGCTCTGCTCTTTCAAAACTAATTTCCGGTCTGCTTGATCCCTTAATATATAATTCAGGCCATTGTTGTGCTGTAAGTAGTAAGTAACGCCAATGATAAATTCCCGGTACCAATGGCAATTCTCCATTTTCCATACCCTGCTGTAATCCGACAGCGGTTCCGGCTCTTCCATCAAGATCTTTATCTGTTGGTGGAACATTTTTATAAACGGATCCAAAATCAGCTATATTTATAAGTTCAGAATCGGGACTAACTTCTTTAACGGTCATCTGCATGTCTCCGATCTTTGGGCCCCTGTAATAAATTGTTGTTACCAATTCTTTCATGGTCCCGACTCCATATCCGTATGAAATTCTTCTCTCGGGAGGCAGACTCTTTAATTCAATATCATCTTTGCTGAAAAATAAGGTTTTTCTCTTTTTCCACTCCTCAAATAAAGGTTTATTTAAAAATAAAAGCATGACGTCATCTCCCCAATAAGGACGATTTACTTCAGTTAAGACTTTTTTTGCATGTTCGTGCATCTGTTCTACTGTAAAATTGTCAGGAACAACAATTATTCCACCTACATTTGCAATTGGTGTGATAGCAAAATTTCCTTTTTTCCATTGTCGTAAGTCAAGACCGATAACATCATTAATTACTGCTCTTTTTCTTTGAACATTATCGATCTTTTTGTGAAAAATAATATCTGCTCCTATATCCTTCATTCCTGTTGGAAGAGATAATTGGTATTCTGAAGTAGCAAGCAATCCGGAATTTGTATTGTCTTCTCCTAAATATAAAAAATCCATTAATTCTCTTAAATCAACGCTGGTATCCGGTAAATAAGTTTTTAATGGTTCTTCCATGTCCCATTTATTCCAAAGACTAAGCTGTCCTGGTCCAACTACGGGAACACAATATCCGTATCTCTTCTCTAATTCATTGGCCCTTGCCCATGTTTGCCAAATATATTCATCAGGTTTTCTTATAACCATGCCTATTACCTCAGTTGGTTTCTTCAAAACTTTTTTTCTGATTAATAAGTTTGATTCTAATACTTCTCCTTTTCTGACATGATTCATAACAACTGGAACATATTTTCCTTTTCCATTTGTAAACGTAAGGTCAAAGTCTTCATGGCCGTCATTTGCCTTTATTTCATTTACTCCGAAACTTTTTAAGTATTGATTTTTGCTGGTTAAGTAATTATCAATACCAATCCTAAAAGCGTTATAATCTTCAATAGATGTTCTTTCTAGTCCGCATAAACCCCTAAGTGCCCGATGGTTTAACCTTTGCCATATTCCGTTTTTTTCAATAAGTTCATAAAATGATAACCATCCTTTTAATTCTTCGATTGTTAATACTGCAATATTCTTTCCATCAATACCTAAAGATCTAAGCCTACCGCTGTCTTCTATTTTTTTCGCCAATTGCGGTCTTTCATCGGCAGAACATATTTTAATTCCAACACAGCTATCCATTCCAAATAAATCTTTAAGTGGAATATATTTATGAGAGTCTGATCGTGAAGAAAAAACCAAATCTAATCCCGCCTTTTTTGCTTGCCATGAAGCTTCCTGATCACCCATTTCTTTTTGGATAACAGTTGTTCTGGTAAATTTTCCTAAAATAGAAGGTAGTGACTCTTTAGCATCAATTTTTTTTCTATCGGACTGTGGTCTTTCAGTGTTTATCATTTTTTCTCTTTTGAGACGTTATTATAAAACTATAATTATCAATAGTTCAATATATCAAAAATTTTTCTGTATACTATATAATTAGATAATGATATCTTCAATAGTAAATTTTGTACTTCAAGAAAAAAAATACTTATATCTTCTTCCTAAAAATGCTAGATTATTGGTAATTTCATATTTTATTCAAGGAATCGCATATATCCTTATAGATATTTTTATAAGTGCGTATATATGGCGGATAAAAGGAGAAGTTTTTAGTGTCGCCTTATACAATTTGGGAAATTTTATTATGTTACCCATAATTTTTTATTTTAATGGTATCCTGCTAAAAAAAATAAAGATCACAGTATTATATTTTTTTGGATCATGTACTGCTGCTTTGGGAGCAATTTGTGTAGTTTTTTTTCCACAATTAAATTCAATTTACTATTTATTATATGGGGCCTTATATGGTATTGGAAATGGATTATATTGGGCAAACAGGAATTTTTTAACTCTTCAAGAAACAGAAAGCAAAAACAGAAATTATTTTGTTGGACTGAATTTCACTTTTGATACTATAAGCAACATATTAATTCCTTTTATATTTGGCTGGTTTATTGTTTTAAGTAATAATATACATCTTTTTTCAATCGATCAATCATATAAAATTTTAATACTATTTTCTTTCTTATTGCTTTTTTCAGCAGGGTTAATTGTTTTAAATACACAATTTAAGTCACCGCAAGATTTACGGTTAATTATCAATAGAATAACAAAAAGATGGGCATTTGTAAGAATATTTACAATTTCAATTGGAATTTTTGACGGTACGACATACTTTCTTCCTACCTTGATAATTCTAATTAAATTAGGACACGAAGGAATTTTAGGAACAATTAATTCAATACTTTCGATTGCCACGGTCGGAATGTTATATTATTATAGCCGCAATGCAAAAATACAACATCAGAAACCATTATATAAATATAGTGTAATTGTTGGATTTTTAGCGGCAATTATTTTTGGCGTATTTTATAACCGGATTAGCACTTTTATTTTTATTATAATTAATAGTCTTGCTCTTAATTTTATGTGGTTAACTTTTAATCCTTTAATTATGGATATTATTGATGAGGAAGTAATTAATGATAAGCAAAGCAGATACTCTCTTATTGCAGACCAGGAATTATTTTTAAATATTGGAAGATATATTTCAATATTAATATTGGCGTTAATGCTCCTTTATTTTGGCCAACAGAATACGGTTAGGTTTACTCCATTTATAATTTTTTTATTTCAAATTATTCTTTTAATATTTTCTTGGAAAAAAATCGAGAGATCAGAAAAAAATGTTGTCGGTTATTAAAGGGAAGTTTATAATATTTATATGCGAGTTTTAGGAATAGATCCTGGAATAGAAAGATGCGGTTGGGGAGTATTGGAAAAAAATACTAATATTTCCATAATTTCATATGGATGTATTTTTACTTCAAAAAACGATATAAAACCAAAAAGATTAAATCTACTATATGATTCAATTGTCAGTCTTCTTAAAAAGTATAAACCCGATTCAATTGCCATGGAAGATCTTTTTTTTAATACCAATGCAAAAACAGCCATAATTGTGGGTGAGGCGAGAGGTGTTATAATGTTGGCAGGAGAGAAATTAAAAATTCCTTTCTCATCCTATCCGCCCTTAGAAATAAAAATGAGCATAACCGGTTACGGTCGGGCAGACAAAGAGCAAATGCAAATAATGGTAAAAAATATTTTAAAAATGAAATCTATTCCGAAACCGGATGATACCGCAGATGCTCTGGCAGTTGCATTAACCCATTGTTTTGTATGTAAATTTAAAAATAAAATAAAAATCTAAAAATATGATAGGTGCCCTAAAAGGACAAACGGAAATATTATCAGAAAACTCTGTTTTAATAATGATATCTGGTGTTGGTTATAAAGTCTCGATTCCAAAAAGATTAATTACAAAACTATCGGAAAAAAATAAAGAAGCATTTTTGTATATTCATACTCATGTTAAAGAAGACACTCTGGAACTTTATGGTTTTTTATCAAAGGAAGATTTAAATCTTTTTGAACTTCTAATCAGTGTTTCGGGAATTGGTCCGAAAACTGCTCTTTTAATTATGGATAAAGGCGAAAAAGATATAAGAGATGCAATAATATCATCAGACGTCGATTTTTTTACAGGAATCCCAAGAATCGGAAGAAAGAATGCTCAGAAAATAATTATTGAGTTAAAATCAAAAATTGGAAGTTTAATAGAGCTTGATCTTTCGGGAAAAATGGAAGGAAAAACAAAAGATATAATAGATGCTCTTTTAGGAATGGGTTTTAAAAGATTTGAAATAACTAAAGCCTTAGAAAATCTACCTGACGGATTAAATTCAACCGAAGATAAAATAAAAGCAATTCTCAAATTATTAGGAAATAATTAAAATGGAAAACAAAAAAAATAAACCTAAAGAAAATACAACTCCGGAAGAAGAAAAAATATTTACTTCACTTCGGGCATCGTCATGGGATGATTTTTTTGGTCAGGATAAAGTAAAAGAATCACTAAAGATTGCGATAACGGCAGCAAAAAAAAGAAAAGAACCGATAGAACATATTTTATTATATGGACCCCCCGGTCTTGGAAAAACAACTCTTGCTCATCTTGTTGCAAAAGAAATGGGAGCAAATATAAAAATAACATCAGGTCCGGCTCTGGAAAGATCCGGTGATCTTGCATCAATTCTAACTAATTTAGAAGATAATGATATATTATTTATTGACGAAATTCATAGGCTAAATAAGGTTGTTGAGGAAACGTTATATCCCGCCATGGAAGACTACGCAATAGATATTGTTGTTGGAAAAGGCCCTTCAGCAAGATCTTTAAGATTGGATTTGCCTCATTTTACGATTATTGGTGCAACAACAAGAATTGGGCTCTTATCATCTCCTCTCCGTGATAGATTTGGAGTTATTAATAGGCTTTCTTTTTATCAACCGAAAAATTTGAGTGAAATTATAAAAAAAGGGGCAAAAAAATTAAATGTCCCGATTGATGACATTTGTATTGATGAGCTTTCTATAAGAGCAAGAGGAACACCGAGAATTGCTTTGAAACTGTTAAAAAGGACAAGAGATATGGCAGAAGTTAAAGGTAAAGGACAAGTAAATCGGGAAATTCTGATATCGACGCTGGAAATGTTAGAGGTAGATCCTCTGGGACTTGATGAATCTGACAGAAGATTGATATTGGCAATAATTGATAAACATGACGGGGGTCCTGTTGGGATAGAGACATTAGCTGCCTCGATTTCCGAAGACATAGGTACAGTTGAGGAGGTTTTAGAACCATATTTAATGCAGATAGGCTTTTTAAAAAGGACTCCAAGAGGACGGGTAGCTACAATTAAAGCTTATAAACACTTAAATAAAAAGGTTTCGCAGAAAAAACTTCAGGAAAGTTTATTTTAGCTAGAATTAAAGCATTTTTTGTGGTAAAATATAAATACTGCCAAACACGCAAGGCGTGTTTTTTTATTATAAAAATATGGAAATTAGAAATATTGCAATTATCGCTCACGTTGATCATGGCAAAACAACTCTTGTTGACGCCATGTTAAAACAAACCCATACTTTTAGGGATAACCAAAAAGAAATGGGAGAAACCTTAATCATGGATTCCAATGATTTGGAAAGAGAAAAGGGGATAACAATTCTTGCTAAAAATACCGCTGTCTTCTATAAAGATATTAAGATAAATATTATTGATACTCCCGGGCATGCTGATTTTGGCGGAGAAGTGGAACGGGTTATTAATATGGCAGATGGTGCGATTCTTCTTGTTGATGCTGCTGAAGGTCCTCTTCCTCAGACAAAATTTGTTTTAAAGAAAGCTCTTGAAAGAAAACTTAAAATAATATTAATAATAAATAAAATTGATAAAAAGGATGCCAGGCCGGAAGAAGTAATAAGCGAAGTCGAAGAGTTATTTTTAGATTTAGCGTACGACGAAGATTGTTTAAACTTTACAATCCTTTATGCGGTAGGCAGAGACGGAAAAGCATTTTATGATTTACCACAAAAATATTCCGGAGATTTTCCCGGAGATTTATCTCCGCTTTTCGATACTATAATAAAAGAAATTCCCAATGCGGTAAAAGATGGCGATAAACCATTTCAGATGCTGATTTCTACACTCGATTATGATAATTATGTTGGAAAACTTTGTATTGGAAAAGTATCAAGAGGATCGCTTAATAAAAACCACAGCGTCTCTGTTGTTGATGAGAATAAAATAATAGGGACATATAAAGCTCAAAAACTATTTACAAGTGAGGGGCTTGAAAGAAAAGAAGTAGAAGAAATAACAGAAGGAGATATTGTTGCCGTTGCGGGAATTGATAAGCTAACAATAGGAAATACATTAACAGACCCAGCTCATCCTCTTAGTTTGCCAAAAATTATTATTGAAGATCCGACAATAAAGATAAGTATAGGTCCCAATACCAGCTCTCTTTCCGGTAAAGAAGGAAAATTCTTTAGTTCTTCACAAATAAAAGAGAGATTATCTAAAGAAAAAGAGACAAATTTGGGATTGAAAATTGAAGAAGGAGAGAATTCCTCGAATTTCGTTGTTTCCGGTAGGGGAGAACTTCATTTAAGCGTTTTGTTGGAAACAATGAGAAGAGAAGGATTTGAACTGGAAGTCAGTAAACCACAGGTTATTTATAAAACAGTGGATGGAGTAATTTGTGAACCATTTGAAGAATTGACAATTGATATAAGCACAGAATTTATTGGCCAAATAACAGAAGAGATGGGACAAAGAAAAGGAGAAATGCTTGACATGGAACAGGTAAGTGAAAAAAGCACTAGGATGGTTTATAAAATAAGCAGTCAAAATTTATTGGGTTTTAGAAATTTAATATTAACAAAAACAAAAGGCACAGCATTAATTAATACATATTTTTTAGGTTATTTCCCGAAAAGTCAAAAAAAAGAATCATTTAGAAATGGAGCACTCGTTGCAACACAACCCGGAAAATCCCTTTCTTTCGGTCTTGCTAATTCTCAAGATAGAGGAATTTTATTTGTCGGTCCCGGAGAAGATATTTACGAAGGAATGGTTGTAGGAGTGTCAACAAGAGAACAGGATATCGAAGTTAATGTCTGCAAGGCAAAAAAACAAACAAATGTCAGGTCGGAAAATGCTGATATTGCAGTACAAATTACTCCGGCAACAAGACTAAGCCTCGAACAAGCCCTAGACTTTATTGGAGAAGATGAATTATTAGAAATTACTCCGAAAAACATCCGTATCCGGAAAAAATACCTCTCCAGCGTTAAAAGAAAAGTAATGGAAAGAAAAGAAAACAACTAATAAAAATGTAGTAAATTTTTTATCTGCTATAGATATTATTGTATTCAGTTTATATTATAAAACTTTTGATTTTCCCCATGACAATTGAAAGGTAATGTTATAATAATGATTATATAAAATAATTATGAGTTATTATAGTCATCCTGAAGTTCTACCTCGTTTTACTGCAGTCTATTCAAGTAGGTGCTTCTTTTGTGGAGGAGAAAAAGCTGAGATAATGCCTTTTAGTAGTCATGCAATCGAATATGCTGCAGATCTTCAGAATATAAAAACAGTATATCCTGCAGAAAAATTTAATGCTGATGGAGTCTTTTGCAGTCGTTATCATGACAATGTATATTTTATTTTTGCTTTAAAAAGAAGAGCGCGTAGAATTGATATTTATGAAGGAACTTTTCCAAATAATTTTACTAAAAATACTCCTGAACACGTACAAGCGTTTGGATTAATGGCAGTTTTAGATATATTTGATGATGGTCATTTAGCTAATAAAGCATTAGAAGATTATCCCCATGAGCATCAAGATCCTCCAAAACCAGGTTCTTTAAATTATAATAAAAACAAACCTAAAGGATCAGAATTCTTTCCCGTTGCTGTTCCGCAAGGAAATATTAATCCTTTTGAACAAAATAGATTTCCCAATAAAAGACCAGGACCAAGACAATTATACTTTGAAGACGGTTATGGCAGAAGAATACCAATTGATCCAAATGCCCCATATTTTGATGCAGGTATTGGAGATCATGGAGAATGGGTTGACCCCGGATATGAACCACCACCCGATATGGGAACACCATAATTTATTTTCTTCTTAAAATATTCAAAAAGAGTAATAGATAAAAATTAATTACCCCAATCATTTCTTGCTGAAGCTACAAGATTCTGATAAAATATGATTAGTTCTAACTAGGGGCGCGTTCGTCTAGAGGCCCAGGACGGATGGTTTTCAGCCATCAAATCGCGGGTTCGAATCCCGCACGCGCTACTTAAAAATTGCTAGGTTTCTCCTATTGCTATAAATAAACTAGTTAAATTATGTCAGAGTTTACTCCTCCGGGTTTTATAAGAGAACCAGATAGAATAAAAAAAATTGGAAGTGATGAATTTTTTTTGATAAGAAATAGGTCTTTTGGGGAAATAGATCATTCATTTAGGGGACTACTTTCTGGTTTGATCGATAAATATATAAAAACTAGACTTAATTCTAAAATACAGATTTTAGATGTCGGTGGAGGTACGGAGTCCAATTCGGCTAAGGGTATTTCAAGACGTTATTCAGAAAAAGTCAAGGTAGTCAATATTGATCTGCTTGCAGAAAAAATAGAAAATACTGATGGGATCAATCCATTAAAGGCAGATTTATTTAATTTACCTTTTAGAGAAGACACTTTTCATTTAATTTATTCTCGTATGGTAATTCCAAATTTTATAGACGATGATAAAAAAACAAAAACATTACTTGCATTAGAAGAAATTATAAGAGTATTAAAAAAAGGAGGAGTAGCATTAATTGATGATGAAAATTTATCAAACGAAAAAAACTTTATGGATTTGCTTAAGCCGTTAACAACAAAATACTCAGTAAGATTAGAGCGTAAAGATTTAGGATTATTTCTACCTCCCGCTGATAGAATTGATAAATTTTTAAATCCAATGTACTACCCAAGTGGAAAGTTTTTAGTACTAACGAAAGAGCCAATACCTACTGGCATAAGAAAAGTAATCGATAAAGTTAGTGAAAAATTAAAACGATGGCAAACATAATTTATTACAAAACACCTACAAAACACCTTCCACTTGATTTAGCTTGACACATTTTCTTAAAGTTGGTAATTTAATAATAACATGCCATCAAATAGAAAATTTGTATTCGGAAATAATGAATACTATCACGTTTTCAACAGAGGCGTAGAGAAAAGACCAACCTTCACAAATAAACATGAATATTTAAGAGCAATTGCAACTTTCAATTATTACAAATATAGCGGATTATCCTTAAGATATTCAAAATATATTACTTTAGACAAGAATAAAAGATTAAACTTCTTAAACAGATTAATCGAAGACAACTTGCAAATTTCGTTACTTGCTTACTGCATAATGGAGAATCATTTTCATTTTTTGATAAAACAAATCAAAGATAATGGAGTTGTGAAGTTTATGGCCAAATTTACAAATAGTTACACAAAGTATTTCAATACCAAACACAAAAGAGTTGGACCACTTTTTCAGGGAGTATTTAAGGCAGTTCATATCGATAGCGATGAACAATTAATACATCTGTCTAGATATATTCATTTAAATCCGGTAGTTGGGTATCGTGTTAAAATTGAGGATTTGTCTAATTACCAATGGTCCTCTTTCCCTTCTTATATGGGAATGTTGGATATTTTTCAAATAGATAAACAAGAGATAATGAGTTTCTTTAAAAATGTTCAGGATTATAGAAAATTTATATGTGATCAAGCTGATTTTGCTAAACAATTTGAATCTATAGAACATTTGGTTATTGATTAAATAGATTTGAAATAAAGGTGCCAAGCTAATTCAAATGAAAGGTGAAACAAGAGAATGAAAATATTTGTAAAAGTGAAAACTAGGGCAAAAGTAAAAGAAGTTATTAAACAAGAAGAAAGTAGTTATTTGGTCTTTGTTTCTGAGCCTCCCTTAAAAAATAAAGCTAACCTCGCAGTAATAAAAGCACTGGCAGAATATTTTCAAGTTTCAAAATCAAAAGTAATTCTTGTTAGGGGAGAAAAATCAAAACAAAAAGTTTTTGAAATAATTTAACTATTAAAATCGAATAATTAAAGATTCTCGACATTCCTAAAAATCTTCGTTACAATAAATTCATGGATGTTTTTAAATATTCTTACCAAAAAGATTTTTCGTACTTAACTCCTAAAAAGAAAAAATATTTTAAAAAGGATTTATTTTTAATTGCTCTTGGAATCATTTTGGGAACTTCATTTACCGGATATAGCAGGGTAAGATTCTCATCGCACCTTGTTACTCCTCTTGCCGCTCAAACAAGTAATATACAAAACAATAATGTTATTCCAACCCCAACTCCTATTATTGTTCAGGCACCAACCGAAATCCCAACAACAATACCATCCCCGATTCCCACATCCATTCCTACTTTAGAAATAAAACAGTCGCCAACTCCAACTATAGTAAAAATCATGAGAAAAAATAACTACAAAATTGCATTGTTGGGAGATTCTATGTTTGATACTGCGGGAAAAGGTTATCCCGATCTGGCAGTAGATTTAAAAAACACGCTACCTGATATAAATTTTAATATTTTAAATTATGGAGTTGGAGCAAGAGATCTTGAATATGGATTATTCCGTCTTACCAATGACTATGAATACCTGGGAGAAAAAATCCCCTCTCTTTTATCGCAAAATCCGGATATTATAATTGTTGAATCATTTGCATATAACCATTGGGCCAATACAAAAAATGATTTAGACAGACAATGGTTAACCCTTTCAAAAATTATTGACACTATAAAAAATAATTCGTCTGCAAAAATAGTATTTCTTTCAACCATTGCCCCAAATTCTGATGTTTATGGTCAGGGAATAAAAGATATTACTTGGTCGGATCAAGAAAGAAGAGAAAATTCTGAAACTGTAAAAGCATATCTTGAAAATCACATAAAATTTGCACAAAGTGAAATAATTCCTATTATTGATGTCTACCATCAAACAATTGGTCAAAATAATGAAGGTGAAATTACTTATATAAATCATGGTGATTTTCTTCACCCCTCACCAGAAGGCCATAAATTTGTAGCCTCTCAAATTACTAAATGGTTATTGGGTAACCTTTAAATTCACCTTTCATCGTGGGTGGTATAATTCCTTCATGAAACAGTTGATGCTTTATTTACTATTTTTATTTACCACTCTTTTTTATTTGCCAAAAAATATATTTGCCGTAGTGGATCCATTAAAAAGTCCTAATAATAAATTTGGAATACATATTTTATACCCGGAAGAACTTTCTCTTGCGGCAAAGCTTGTTAATTCTAGTGGTGGAGATTGGGGCTATGTAACAATTCCGATTCAGTCAACAGATAAAAATCTTGAAAAATGGCAGAAGTTTATGGATACGGCTGAAGAACTCCATCTTATTCCAATATTAAGAATCGCTACTTACCCAGTTTCTGATTATTGGCCAAAACCCGATTTATATGATGCTATAGATTTTGCAAATTTTTTAGACTCTTTAGATTGGCCGACTAAAAATAGGTATGTAATTCTTTACAATGAACCAAATAGGGCGGCAGAGTGGGGAGGGAATGTAGATCCGGTAGATTATGCTAATTTTTTAAACAGTGCAATAGATATTTATAAAAAGAGAAACGATGATTTTTTTATTCTTAATGCTGGTTTAGATGCAGCTGCACCAAGTAACCATGTTTTAATGGATTCATTTGAGTATATCCGCATGATGGAAGAAGCAGTTCCAGGAATTTTTAATAAACTTGATGGATGGAATTCACATTCATATCCTAATCCCGATTTTAGTTCAACTCCCTATGAAAACAGGAAAAACACTATTTATGGTTATAGGTGGGAAAAAGAATATTTATATGATCTCGGAGTAAAAGACTTGCCCGTCTTTATTACAGAGACAGGATGGAGATTAGACGTCCCAAATATTGAAAAAACTTGTGGATATTATGTAGAAGCTTTTAGTAATTGTTGGTCGGATAAAAATATTGTCGCAATTACTCCGTTTTTATTAACAGCTGGAGCTGGTCCATTTACAAAATTTTCTTTTACCACTGGTGGGGGAGAACCATTAGAGAATTTTAAGAAAATATCATCAATACCCAAAATTGCCGGTAAACCGAAATCCCCCCAGGGTTTTAAAGAAATTTCTTCCAATTCAGTAAAACTTCAAAAAATGAATAAAAATACAACAGAACAACCTATTTGGTCTGAAATTTCTACAAATATTTGGAAAGAAGTGCTAAAGTGGTTTTTTTATAAATAATAAATTTTAAAAAATTTTTAATCTTGTTCTTATTCCGGCAGTCGTTTTCTCCCAAGGCATTAAATCAAAATAAGATGCCCTGCCGATAGTAAAATCCCCAAAGCGGTCGTTTATTAAATCTAAAGCAGAAGTAATTTTTCTGTTGTTATTCTCTTTTGGAAAAAGGGGTAATGGTAAAAAGTTTTGTAATAGCAAATCGGAAATTCCCACGCAAATCATTCTTATTGATTTATTAATTCTGCTTGGAATAATCGATAAAGCCTCCTTGTAGATATCTTTTCCGTCTATTAAAAAATACGATAATTTTTTTTGTCTGGAAAAACCGGTAAAGTCAGCAAAACGCAAATAAACATAAACAATTCTTCCTCCGAAATTATCCATTCTCATCCTTCTTCCCACCTTTTCCGATAGCCGGAAAAGAACTTTTTTGACAATGTTAATATCATAAGTATCCGATGGCATGGTAAAAGAATGGCTGTAAGATTTTGGCGGGGGAGTAGAAAAGGTTGGAACAATGGGGGAGGGGTCTATTCCGTTTGCCATATTTTTTAATTTTTCTCCATAAATTCCAAACTCTTGCTTTAAAACAGAAAGAGATGTTTTTGCTAAATCGGAAACCGTAAAAATTCCCAAATAATTCAATTTTTTTTCTATTTTTTCTCCAATACCGCAAAAATCTGTAAGTTTTATTGATAATAAAACTGAACATAAATTATTTTTATTGATTATAAAAAGCCCGTCTGGTTTTTTTAAGTCAGATCCTAATTTTGCCAAGAGTTTATTAAAAGATATTCCGACAGAACAGGTAAGATACTCCCCTATTTCTTGCAGAATACTTTTCTTTATTTTCTTGGCAATTTCTATTTCTCCTTCAAAAAGAAATTTAGTTGCTGTTACATCTAAAAAGGCCTCATCTACACTAAAAAATTCTACATAAGGAGTATAATTCTGAAATATTTCAAACAATTTTTTTGTAATGGCGATATATTTTTCCGGTTGGCCGGGAACAAAAATAAGCGAAGGACAAATTTTTTTTGCCTCCCAAGTTGACATGGCAGACTTTATTCCCAATTTTTTTGCCTCTTTTGAGGCTGAAGCAATTACTGATCTGGTATTGGGTTTGCCCGAAACAACTATCGGTTTTCCGCGAAGATAAGGATCAGCCTGCTGTTCACAAGAAGCAAAATAAGAGTTCATATCAACATGAAGAATCGTTCTGTCCATAAAATTATATCGGTTTAATCTCTATAAGTTTCCAAAGTAATTTCAAGGGATAAAACACTACATTATAGGTAGCTCCGTTTCCCATTAAAGAAAAATTTAAAACAGTTTGCGCCCCATCTGTTGTTTTGTAAAAAAGATTCACTTTTTTTATAGGAATCTCTCTTTGTTTGTAAGAAATAAGATAAGGAAAAATTTTACCGGAATAAAAATATGCCTTTACATTTACAATTTCTTCTATTGCATCACCCATAATTTTATAATAATCCGAACAAAACCCGAATGTCAATAACTAAAATAAAAGTGCTTGACAAACGTTTATTAAAGTTTTAATGTAATAAATACAACAAAATAAAATATCAAGAGTGATGCGAGGGAATTAGCCCGGTGACCATCCAGCAACCCGGAATTTTGCCGGGTGCTAAATCTAAGCCCGAAAGGGAAAGATATGCTCCGGATAACCGGGGAAAATTACCTCTCTTTCGAGGAGAGGTTTTTTTTATGGAAAAGGGAGGTTTTATGGATTACACAATTTTTACTTCAGAATCAGTAGCATCAGGACATCCTGATAAAATATGCGATCAGATTTCTGATTCTATTCTTGATGAGGCAATAAAACAGGATAAAAAAAGCCGCGTAGCGATAGAAACTCTTGTCACAACAAATCAGGTGGTATTGGCAGGAGAAATAACTACTAGTGCAAAAATTGGTTATGAAAAAGTCGCAAGAGAGACAATTAACGATTTAGGATATATTAATAAGGATTTTGGATTTTATTATGGTTCTAATGTTTCGATTTGCATCCATGAACAGTCGCCGGATATTTCACTCGGTATAGACATTGGAGGTGCAGGAGATCAGGGAATGATGTTTGGATATGCGGTAAACGAAACTCCAGAATTAATGCCCCTTCCCATAACCCTTGCTCACCGTTTGGTGGAAGAAATGGATAAAGCAAGAGAAAGTAAAAAGATGAAATACTTAAGGCCTGATGGAAAAAGTGAGGTTAGTGTTTATTATAAAAATGGAAAACCGGTTGAGATTAAAAGAATAATTTTAGCTGTTCCTCACGATCCTAAAGTCAGTAAAGAAAAATTAATATCTGATTTGGATAAATATGTTATTATTCCGGTACTTTTAAAATATGGTTACGAAAAACCAAAAGAAAAATTTATAGTAAACGGAACGGGAAAATGGGAAATTGGTGGCCCTGCTTCTGACACGGGAGTAACCGGTAGAAAAATAATAGTTGATACTTATGGGGGTATGGGCAGGCATGGTGGTGGTTGTTTTTCAGGAAAAGATCCAACAAAAGTAGACAGAAGTGCTGCATATGCAGCAAGATTTATTGCAAAAAACATTGTTGCTCATAAATTAGCTAGTCGCTGTGAAGTGCAAATTGCATATGTGATCGGTCAAAAAGAACCGGTAGCTAAAGCAATAGAAACTTTTAAAACAGAAAGTGTAGATAAGGTAAAAATTGAAAAATTTGCATGGAATTTACTCGACTTGTCAGTTTTAGGAATTATAAATAATTTAAAATTAAGACAACCGATTTATAAAAATACGGCAAGATATGGACATTTCGGTAGAAATGAATTTCCTTGGGAAAAAGTAGTAAAATGAAATTGAAATATATTATTCAATTTCATTTCAAGTCAACTAATTAGTCGACGGGGAATCTAAACAAATGGATGATCAGCAAATCTTTAAAGTAACTGAATTTAATGAGTTTATTGATATTTTGGTATCGCAAAGAGATGTTATTGTAGAGGGAGAAATAACAGAAATATCAGTAAGTCAGGGGCGGTGGATTTTTATTACCATAAAAGAACAAAGTTCAAGTCTGGAAATTTTTTCAGTGGTAAATCAAATAAATACCTTAAATCTTTTAAGGGAAGGGATGCTTGTACATGTATACGGAACTCCTCATCTCCATAAAAAAAGCGGACGTTTTCGTCTTCACGCTTCCCAAATATTACCGGCAGGCGAAGGAGAATTAAGAATTGCTTTTGAAAAGCTTAAAATAATGTTAGAGAAAGAAGGACTTTTTGCACCGGAAAGGAAGCGTCTCATACCGCAATTTCCTGAAAAAATAGGTCTTCTTACTGCCAGAAACTCTGCAGCATATTCTGATTTTGTAAAGGTGTTAAACAAGAGATCAGGAGGGATAAAAATATATTTTCTTCCTGTATCTGTTCAGGGTGTTAATGCAATTTCAGAAATAACAATGGGAATAAAAAGTTTAAATAGTAAATATCCTAATTTGGATTTAATAATATTAACAAGAGGAGGAGGAAGTCTTGAAGATTTGCAGGCTTTTAATAGTGAAGATGTAGTAAGAGCAATTTTTGTTTCTAAAATACCAATTGTCTCTGCTGTAGGTCATGAGAAAGATTGGACAATTTCTGATATGGTAGCTGATTTTCGGGCATCTACTCCCTCAAATGCTGCTGAACTTCTAGTCAGGGAAAAAAGTGAGTTAGAAAGAGAAATTAGTAATTATATTTTTCGGATGGAAACATTATTGCTTACCAATCTCAATAATAAAAAAGCTTTTGTTAAAAATTGTTTAAACAGAATTGAGTACAAACTATTGATTCAAACTAAAAATGTTAAAGAGTTAATATTTAATATTAGACAAAAATTTATTTCTTTTGAAGACGAATTGGGTATTCAAAAAGAAAAAATTATTGAATTAACACAAAAATCTATTGAGAGTGAATATCGACTTCTTAATGAAAATAAATCCTGCTATAATAGATTGGTAAGCTTGCTTAGGGTTTTGGATCACCAAAATATTTTAAACAGAGGTTATAGTATTACTTTTCAGGATAATGGACATATATTAAAATCAGAAAAATTAGTAAAAAGCGGACAAATTATTAAAACAAAGTTAAGTGTAGGAAATATTATTTCAAAGGTAGAATAATTATGAAAAAAACAAAAATTTCAAAAGATTTTGAGGAATTGGAAAAAATTACCGATGAATTGGAAAAGGGTGATATAGACTTAGAAGAAAGCCTGGAAAAATACAAACGCGGTTTAACATTGGCAAAAGAATTAAAAAAAAGAATATCAGAAGTTGAAAATCAAATAATTGAAGTAAAAAAAGAATTTGAAACTCTGGAAGAAGAAAAAGAAGAACTTCAAGAATAGATAGGAGGTGACTAAAATAAAAAAAGTCGGAACAATAAATCATTATTTTGACAAAATCGGTGTTGCTGTTATGATCCTATCAGGAAATTTATCAAAAGGAGACTTAATTAAAATTTCTGGTCACGATAAAGAATTTACTCAAGAAGTAACCTCTATGCAAATTGAACATGAAGAATTAGAAACTGCAAAAAAAGGCTTAGAAATCGGACTTAAAGTTAATGAAAAGGTTAAAGAAGGCGATCAGGTATTTTTAGTTAATAAATAGTTTTTTTTATTTTGTTACTTAAAGTAAGTGCTCCTTTATGCTTCAATTTCTATGAAAAAAGAGATTTCTGCCGGAAATGTAATAATTAAAAAAATGGTTTGATCTTAAAAAAGCATTAGATATTATCGGATATAAATTAAAAAAAATTTTAAAAGAAGTTATCCAATATCTTAAATTATATTAATTTATTTAATTATTTATGATTCAACTTCTTCACGGAGACAATGTTCAGGCTTCTAGGAATGAACTGGAACAAATAAAACAAAAAAATCAAGGAAAAGAAATAATTACTATTAATGGATTAAAAACTAATTTAACAGAAATTATTCAGGCATTGGAGTCAAAAAGCTTATTCGATAATAACCGGTTGATTATTATCGAATCATTATTTTCGAATCGCAAAAAAATAGAGATACAAAATATATTGGAAAAAAGTATTAATCAGGATCTGATAATGTGGGAAGGAAAAGAATTAGAAAAAGGTGGATTGGGAAAATTGCCTAAAAATACAGTAATAAAAATATTTAAGTACGATAAAATTCTTTTCAAATTCTTAGAAGTAATTTATCCTGGTAACCAGAAAAATATGTTATTATTGTTTGAAGAATTAGCAAAGAAAGAAGCAGTAGAATTGATTTTTTTTATGATTGTCAGGCAATTTAGAAATCTTCTTGTTGTTAAAGATGAAAATAATTCAAAGCAATTGGGATTTTCTCCCTGGCAGGAAGCTCGTTTGACAAATCAGGCAAGATATTTTACCATTGAACAGCTTTTAAATAATTACAATAAATTACTGGAAATTGATATTGCTCAAAAAACCGGAAAATCATCATTTAATTTAAAAAAAGATATAGAATTATTCTTATTGAATTTATAAGGAGAAATTATGATAAAGCAAATTCCAGACCATGTTTTTAGAGGTTATGATTTAAGGGGTATTGTTGGAAAAGAACTTGACGAAGAAGGTGTTGCTTTATTGGGAAAAGGATATGCCACTTGGTTGTTAAAAAGACGAATTTACGATTGTGTAGTGGGATATGATTGCAGAAATTCCAGCGTTAAGTTTAATAATGTTTTTGTTAAATCATTATTAAATTCTGGAATTACTGTCTATGATATTGGTTTAACCCTTTCTCAAATTGCTTACTTTGCTCAATACTATTTTAGAACAAGAGGAATGGTAATGATAACTGCTTCTCATAATACCAGTGAATATAACGGATTTAAATTCGGGGTTGGTTTTTCAGAAACTATGATTACTGAGGAAATTATAGAATTTAGGGATCTGGTAAAGTCCGGAAAGTTTTTATCAATAAAACCAAAAGGAAAATATATAGAAAAAGATATTTTTGAAGAATATACAAACGATTTATTAAGAAGAGTTGGTCCAATCAAAAAATTTAAAGTTGTTATCGATTCTTGTGCAGCCACAACAGGCATATTTCTCCCTAAAATTTTAAGGAAAGTTGGCTGTGATGTTGTTGAACAAAACACAAAACTTGATGGTAATTTTCCTGTAGGTACTCCGGATCCGACAGAAAAAGAAGTACAGGAACGTCTCGCAAGGGGAGTAATTAAGGAAGGTGCAGATTTAGGATTTTCTTACGATGCTGATGGAGATAGACTCGGAGTTGTTGACAATAAAGGAAATCTTATTTGGAACGATACTTTAGTTTCATTATTTTCAAAAGATATTTTGGATTTTCTACCTGGATCAAAGATTGTATATAATACTCTTTGCTCAAAACAGGTGGATGAAGTAATCAGAATGTCAAATGGTGTACCTATAATGTGGAAAACAGGTCATTCATTTATTAAAGCAAAAGTCAGAGAAGAAAGGGCAGTTTTTGGCGGAGAATTATCCGGACATTTTTTCTTTGTCGACAATTTTTATGGACACGATGATGGGGCAGTAGCCTCCCTTCGGCTTCTTGCCTACCTTACCAGAACAAATCAATCGTTAAGTAAAGCCATACAAAAACTTCCTCAATACTTTTCCAGCCCTGAAATAAAAGTAGGATGTGCTGATAGTATAAAATTTGATTTGGTTAGTAATAAAATTGGATTAGAAATTAAAAAATTATACCCAAAAGCTTTGTATGTAGAAATAGATGGAGTAAGAATAGATACGAAATCGGAAATGATAATAGTCCGGGCTTCTCAGAATGGACCATATTTAACAATTAAATTTGAAGGTAAAACGCAAAATTCTTATAACAAATTAAAAAAAGAAGTTAATATAATTTTACATAAATTTAAAGAGATAGATTTTTCAAAAGGTGTAAATACAAAAGCTCTGGAGTAATAAAGTGGATAAAGCAAATATCATAATATTTCAAAGTTTTGCCGAAAAAATTGCTATTAAAGCAGGTGCGATTTTAGTCAAAGAAAGAGATAAATTTATTATTAAAGCAAGAAAAAGTGACTTTTTAGACATTGCAACTACTGCTGATTTTGCCTCAGAAGAATACTTAATAAGAGAAATTAAAAAAAACTACCCCGATCATAATATAATCTCAGAAGAAAAAGGAAACTTAAATGTTAATTCTGATTTTACATGGATTTTGGATCCTCTTGATGGTACAAAAGAATATGTACGAGGAACTTCGATGTTTAATGTTTCTATAACATTAGAATACAAAAAACAAATTATAGTAGGCATAACATTTAAGCCAATTACAAATGAATTATATAAAGCTTCCTTTGGAAATGGTACATATTTAAATGGAAAAAAAATAATGGTTTCAAAGGAAGAAAATTTAAGAAGATCTATGATAGCCACTCATCTACCGCATTATAATAATTCTAGTAAAGAAATTAATATTACCTTTAAAGCAATAAGAAAGTTATGCCATAGTGCTTATAGGATAAGAGCATTTTATGAAGATGTAGCTGTTCTTGGGTGGGTTGCAATGGGTGCTTTGGAAGGTTTTTTTATCACAGTTTCCGGCCCAAAATGGTGGGATGTTGCTCCCGGTATTATTATGGTTGAAGAATCGGGCGGAAAAATAACCGATATTTATGGAGAGAAAATTATAAATAGGGATTTATCAAAAGGACTTGTTGCCACAAACGGTAAAATTCATGATAAGTTAATAAGAATTATTCATAAAAAATAGAAACCGGAGGAACGATGAAACTATTAGACGATATAAAAAAAATAAAAAAACTGGATAAGGTTAATGTTCTCGGATCGATTGAAGAATTAGGACTACAATGTAATCAGGCATGGAATGATATTGAACAAATTAATATTCCTGATAATTACAGAAAAATAAATAAAATTGTGTTTTCGGCAATGGGTGGATCAGCATTAGGAGCATATGTAACAAAATCATTATTCCTTGATTCATTAATGGTTCCCTTTGAAATTATTAATGATTATCATCTTCCTCCATATATTGATGAAAGTACGTTAGTAATACTTTCAAGTTATTCGGGTACGACAGAAGAAACAATTTCTTGTGCAAAAGATGCTCTAGAAAAGAGAGCTAAAATTATTGGGATGACCACAGGAGGAAAATTAGCGGAAATATTAAAAGAAAAAAAGCTTCCGTCGTATATATTTGAACCAAAATTTAATCCGTCTAACCAACCAAGATTGGGAATGGGTTATTCAATATTTGGGCAAATTGCACTTTTTAATAAATTAGGATTAATAAAAATCAACAAAAACGAAAAAGAATTACTAGAAAAAGCTATAAATAAAGGAAATAAATTATATGGAATTGAGTCAGTCTATTCAGATAACTTAGCAAAAAAACTAGCAATTAAATGGACAAATAAAATTCCTATTATAATTACAGCAGAATTTTTAACAAATGTAGGAAGGGTATTAAGAAATCAAATTAATGAAAATTCAAAATCATATGCCGCATTTCATGAAATTCCGGAATTAAACCATCATTTGATGGAAGGTTTAAAATATCCTGAAAATAATAAAAAAACATTGACAATTCTATTATTAGAATCACAGTTTTATTCACAAAAAATAAAAACCAGACTCAAAATAACAGAAGAAGTGATTAAAAAAAATGGAATATCATCTGATAATATATTTTTAACTTCGAATAGTAAAATTTCCCAAGTTTTTGAAGCAATTCAACTTGGGTCTTATATAAATTTTTATTTAGCTGTAAGTTATAATATTGATCCGAGTAAAATTCCTTGGGTAGATTATTTTAAAGATCAATTGAAAAAAATATCATAAAAATTCATTAAATAACTCTTGCAGTATAAACTCCTGTTTAGGTATACTTATAATCATGAAGAATAAACTGGTTGTTTGGTTTAATGAGGTGGGAAAAGAAGATACAAAGATAGTTGGAGGAAAAGGTGCAAACACAGGAGAAATGGTTAGCTTTGATATTCCGGTTCCTGATGGTTTTATTGTAACTTCAAATTCGTATTACCAATTTCTGGATGAAGCAAAATTAACAAATAAAATAAAAAAAGAATTAGATATTGATACGGAAAATCCTGAAAAACTTCGGAAAGCTTCTGAAAAAATAAAAAAAGAAATTTTAAGTACAAAAATACCAAATGATATAAAAGATGAAATTCTTAGTGCTTATATAAAATTGGGTCAAAAATTAGTTAAAAAAGAAACTAAAATACTAAATAAAATCAATAAATACTTTAAAGATCCGCTTGTTGCCATAAGATCCTCAGCAACAGCAGAAGATTTAGCCAACGCTTCCTTTGCTGGTCAGCAGGAATCATATTTAAATATTAAGGGAGAATCAAATGTAATTCAGGCTGTTAGAAAATGTTGGGCATCTCTTTTTGAAGAAAGAGCTATCTATTATCGAAAAGAAAATAAATTCGATCATTTAAAGGTTGGTATTGCCGTTTTGGTTCAGCATATGATTGAATCCGACACCTCAGGAGTCATGTTTACAATAAATCCGACCACAAATGATAAAAAATCTATAATAATAGAATCTATTTATGGATTGGGTGAATTTATAGTACAGGGAACTGTTACTCCCGACCATTACGAAGTAAATAAAAGTTCTCTGGAAATAACCAAAAAAGAAATAGTAACTCAAAAAATTGCATTGTATAAAAGAGGAACAGAAAATAAAAAAATTCGTCTTCCGGTTAAAATACAAAATAAGCAAAAAATAAGTGATAAATTAATTACTGAAATAGCAAAGTTAGGTAAAAAAATTGAAAAACATTATTACTTTCCTCAGGATATAGAATGGGCAGTTGAAAATAATAGGATTTCTATTGTCCAAACAAGACCTATAACTACAATTAAAAAAACAGAAGAAACTAAAAAAGAAACCACTCAAAAAGAAATAAATTCATTAGAAAAATTACCCCTGCTTCTTTCTGGTTCTCCGGCTTCTCCCGGTATAGCATGGGGTCAGGTTGTTATCATTCAATCTTCAAGAGAAATCACTAAAATTAAAGAAGGAGATATTCTTGTTACCGAAATGACTAATCCCGATTTTGTACCGGCAATGAAAAAATCAGCTGCAATTTTAACCGATAGGGGTGGTAGAACATCACATGCGGCAATAGTATCAAGAGAGTTAGGTATTCCTTGTATTGTTGGTACTGAAAAAGCAACTAAAATATTAAAAAATGGTCAAACTATAACCATTGATGCTACAAACGGTAAAATCTATAATGGCACTTTAAATTTAGAAAGTAAGAAAAATATAATCAATAATCAAAAAAAAGAGATAATAAGCGACCCCAATATTAAAACTGCTACTAAAATTTATGTAAATTTAGGAGAACCAAGCGTTGCTCCCAAAATATCTAAAAGATTTGTTGACGGTATTGGATTATTAAGGGCTGAATTTATGATTGCGGATATCGGTACTCATCCTAAAAAATTAATTAGAGATGGAAAATCACGATATTTCATCGATAAATTAAGTGAAAATCTTAAAATTGTCTGTGAAAATTTTAATCCAAGACCCGTTGTTTATAGGGCAACAGATTTTAAGACTAATGAATATAGGAATTTAATAGGAGGAAAATTATTTGAACCTTTTGAACCAAATCCAATGTTGGGTTATAGAGGAGCATATCGCTACATTCATGACCCTGAAGTTTTTGCTCTGGAATTGGAAGCAATTAAAAAAGTCAGAAATAAATTTGGATTAAAAAATATTTGGTTAATGTTGCCTTTCGTGAGAACAGTTAAAGAATTAGCGGATGTTAAAAAACTTATTGCATTAAACGGTTTAAGTCGTTCTCCTTCTTTTAAATTGTGGATGATGGTAGAAATTCCAAGCAATGTTATTCTTTTGGACAAATTTATCGAGCAGGGTATAGATGGAGTTTCAATAGGTAGCAATGACCTTACAATGTTAATTTTAGGAACTGATAGAGATAATTCAGAAGTAGCTCCTGAGTTTGATGAACAAAATGATGCTGTGCTTTGGGCATTAGAAAAAATAATAAAAACATGTCATAAATATAAAATTACCTCATCAATATGCGGACAAGCTCCGTCTGATTATCCTGATTTAGTAGAGAAACTTGTAAAATGGGGGGTCACAAGCATTTCAGTAAATCCGGATACAATAGAAAAAACAAGACAAACCGTTTATGAAGCAGAGAAAAAAATAATAAAATAAAATAGGAAGGTATCTATGGCAAAAATACAAGATATAAAATCACGGGAAATCCTCGATTCAAGAGGAATTCCTACAATTGAAACAAAAATCATCTTAGAGGATGGAAATGTTGGTGCATGTTCGGTTCCATCAGGGGTATCAATAGGGACGTTCGAAGCGGTAGAACTGCGGGACAACGATCCAAACAGATTTCATGGTATGGGAGTATTGCGTGCTATTTCTAATGTTAATGAAATAATTGCCCCAAGATTAAAGGGAGCTGAATCTCAAAATCAAAAAGATATTGATAATTTTTTGATTTCCTTAGATCCTTCACCGAATAAGGCGACATTGGGTGCCAATGCGATTCTTTCAATTTCACTTGCTGTTGCAAAAGCTTCATCATTAAGTTTGAAACTTCCTCTTTATATTTATTTGAATAATTTGGCAAAAAATTGGTCAATAGATGTAAAACCACAGCTACCGACTCCAATGTTCAATGTTATTAATGGAGGCAAACACGGTGCGGGAAATTTAGATTTTCAGGAATTTCATATAATTCCTGCAAGCTTTAAAACATTTTCAGAAAAGTTAAGAATAGGTACCGAAATATATCAATCTTTAAAAAAAGTATTAATATACAGAAATGCAATCCATAGTATCGGTGACGAAGGAGGGTTTGCTCCTAATTTATTTACCAACATGGATGCTCTAGAAATGATAGCAGAAGCAATAAAAGAAACATTTTATCGATTGGGAGAAACAGTGTTTTTAGGTCTTGACGTTGCTGCTTCTCACTTTAAAAAAGATGGAGGATATCAAATTAAAGATAAACCGACAAAATTAGATACCAGTGAATTTATTGATTATTATACGGAATTAAATAATAAATTTCATTTATTGCTTCTTGAAGATGCCTTGGCAGAAGATGATTGGAAAGGCTGGATAGAATTAACTCAAAAACTTGGAAACTCTATAACATTAATTGGAGATGACCTGCTTGCTACCAATCCCGAAAGGCTCGATAAGGCAATAAAAGAAAAAGCTTGCAATGCCATATTAGTAAAACCAAATCAAATTGGTTCCTTATCGGAAACTTTAAATGTTGTCTCTATGGCAAAAAAGGCGGGATTTAAGGTTGTAATTTCACACAGAAGCGGAGAAACAACAGATACTTTTATTGCTGATTTGGCTGTTGGGATAGCAAGTGATTATGCAAAGTTTGGAGCACCCGCAAGAGGAGAACGTGTTGTTAAATATAATCGGTTAATGGAAATAGAAGAAGAGTTAAATCAAAAACCATAATTTTTTTACCATGAATACTCCAAATCGTCCTGTTGTACTCTTAATTATTGATGGCTGGGGAATTGCTCCTCCTGGTCCCGGAAATGCAGTTAGTCTGGCAAAAATTCCAGTGATGACAAAACTTATTTCTACATTTCCCCATACTCAATTATTAGCATCGGGAGAAGCAGTAGGACTTCCTCACGGAGAAGATGGAAATACTGAAACCGGTCATCTGAATTTAGGAGCTGGTTTTATTGTTTATCAAGACCTTCCAAGAATAAATATGAGCATAGCTGATGGTAGTTTTTTTCAAAATCCAGCATTTTTATCTGCTGTTAATCACGTAAAAAAAAATCAATCATCAATTCATTTACTGGGTTTAATAGGAACTGGTGGAGTGCATAGTAATTTAGAACATCTTTTTGCACTTTTACATCTCTGTAAAGAAGAAGGTTTAAAAAATGTTTTTCTTCATTTGTTTACAGACGGTAGAGATTCCCCTCCAACATCAGCACCCATATATTTAAAACAGGTTGAAGAACAAATAGTACATATTGGGATAGGACAAATAGCTTCTATTTCTGGCCGTTACTATGCTATGGATAGGGATAACCGTTGGGAAAGAACAGAAAAAGTTTACAACGCTCTTACAAAAGGTGTGGGAGAAATAGTAAGTTTACCTCAAGAAGCCATAAGTAATGCATATAAAAGATCGGAAACAGATGAATTTATTAAACCTACTCTGATAGTGGGTAATGATAATGTAAAACATACAATAATGGACAATGATGCTGTAATATTTTTTAACTTTAGAGTAGATAGACCAAGACAGCTGACAAAAGCGTTTGTATTGCCAGATCTCCAAAGTGGAGTCGCTAAAGTTGCCTTTGATCCATATGCGGTTAAATATTTTAAAAAACATATAGTAGATCAGCCAAAAGAAATTAAAGTATTCACACGTGGTCCGCAGATCAAAAATTTATTTTTTGTAACCATGACAGAATACGAGCAAGAACTTCCGGCAATTTCTGCATACCCGCCGGAAAAAATTAAAAATCCATTGGGTAAAGTTATCTCAACAGCAGGATTAAGACAACTTCATGTGAGCGAATCGGAAAAAGAAAGATTTGTTACCTACTATTTTAATGGATTAAGAGAAGATCCTTTTCCTGGAGAAAGCGATGTCATAATACCATCACCATTAATAGCTACTTATGATTTAAAACCGGAAATGTCTGCATTTGAAATTACAGAAAGTTTACTGCTTAGAATTGAATCAAGGATGTACGATTTTATTATAGTGAATTTTGCCAATCCCGACATGGTTGCTCACACTGGTAACATTGAAGCAAGCGTAAAAGCTTGTGAAGTTGTTGATGAGTGTGTTGGTAAAATAATAAATCAGATAATCGCTCTTGATGGATCTTGTATTATCACAAGCGATCATGGTAATGTAGAAGAGCTCATAAATAAAGAGTCAGGAGGAATCGACACAGAACATTCAACATATCCAGTTCCTTTTATCTGCGCATCCAAAAAATTTCAGGGTAAAGGAAGAATACCCACTGGAATTCTTGCAGATATTGCACCAACAGTATTATCACTGTTGGGGATTCCGGTCCCAAGCGATATGAGCGGTAAAAATCTTTTACAAAACATAATTTAAATATTTATTAATGGAGGTTTTATGAAAACAACACTTAGCGTAATAAAGGCTGACATTGGTTCAATTGGAGGACATGAAAAACCAAGTAATAAGGTTATAGAATCAGTTAAAAATTTTGTTATGCAAAACAGAAAAAATTTTCTTAATGACGTTTCAGTATTTACTTGCGGGGATGATATTGCATTATTGATGGTTCACGAAAAGGGAGAAGAAAATGAAACAATACATAAACTTGCATGGGATGCATTCCTGGAGGGAACAAAAATAGCAAGAGAACAAGGTTTATATGGTGCAGGCCAAGACATGCTAAAAGACACATTTTCCGGAAATGTAAAAGGAATGGGACCTGGAATATGTGAGATGGAATTTGAAGAAAGACCTAACGAACCGTTTGTTTTTTTCCAAGCTGATAAAACTGATCCTGGATGTTTTAATTTACCTTTGTATCTGACTTTTACGGATCCCATGTATAATCCTGGTCTTTTTATCTCCCCTATTTTGAGAAAAGGGTTTACTTTTACAATAATGGATGTTTCTTATGTAAAAGGAGATAAAATAATAGTTTTAAATACTCCGGAAGACACTTATAGTATTGCTGCCTTACTAAGAGATCACGATAAATATGTTGTTGAATCGATAAAAGTAAGAGAAACAAAAGATTTATGTGTAAAGGTTTCAACGTCAAGGTTGCATAATATTGCAGGAAAATATGTTGGAAAAGATGATCCGGTTTGTCTTGTTAGGGTGCAAAAGACATTTCCAGATACCGGTGAAGTTCTTTCCCCCTATGGAATAGGTCATTTTGTAGCCGGAGATAATAGAGGAAGTCACAATACTCCTTTAATGCCGGTTAAATGGGGTACAATTCCTTCTTTTTTTGATGGACCTGCAATAGTATCAGCCGCAGGTTATTGTGTTCATAACGGAAAACTTACAGAATATGTTGATTTGTTTGATCAACCATGCTGGGACAGAATAAGGGAAAAAGTAGCTGATAAATGGATAGATATGAGACGTCAGGGTTTTTTTGGTGCAGCCATGCTTGGACTCGGCGAATTAGAATATACAGAAATAATGGATCATTTAAAAGAATTAGAAAATAAGTTCTCCGTAAGAAATAGTGAGTAACTGCCCAAAATGGAAAAAAGTAATATCTTTTTGCCATTAATTGATATTCAAAATTATGATAAAACTTATCATGATTTTAATTGGGATATTCTTCTTAACTGCTTAATTAAAGAAGAAGAATTCAATTCTGGTGATTTTATTATTGATTATGAATATGATAGGAAAAAAGATAAACCCGCAATTCTCTGGGAAAATAATAACGGCGATTCAAAAGTAACCACTTTTAGAGAATTAAAAGATAAATCAAATAAATTTGCCAATATTTTATCTGAGTTTGGAATAAAAAAAGGTGATAGAGTCTTTACATTTTTGGATCGAACATCAGATATTTATTATATTTTTTTAGGTATATTAAAATGTGGAGCTATAGCGGGAAATTTTTTTCCTGCTTTTGGAAAAGAAGCATTATTTGACAGGCTAAAAAATTCCCAAGCAAAAGTTTTGGTAACCACGAAGGATCTTGCAAAACGAGTAAAAGAAATAGAAAAAGATTTACCCGACTTAAAAAAAATAATTTGTATTGATTGTGATTTTAATTCATTATTAGAGAATGCTTCTCCCGAATATAATGCCGTTAACATGGGACTGGATGATCCCATGTTCATGCTGTATACCTCCGCTACGGGCAATACACCCATTTCAGGCATAGTTATTCCTCAAAAAGCAATATTACAGCATTTTTATAGTGCTAAATGGATACTGGATTTAAAAAATGATGATATATATTGGTGCACGGCTGATCCGGGATGGGTCACCGGTACTGTTTATGGAATTATTGCACCAATAATGTTGGGAGTAACCCAAATCGTATACGATGGAAGGTTTGATTTAAAAAAATGGTATTCGATGATAAAAAAATATAAAGTTACTGTCCTTTATACTGCTCCAACGGCAATAAGAATGCTTGAACATCAGGAAAAAGTAATTGACAAAGAAGATGTTTTATCGCTTCGTCATATTTGCGCTGTTGGAGAAGCTTTATATCCTTCAACAATTGAATGGGTAATGAGAAATATTAATAAATCTCTTTATGATACATATTGGCAAACAGAAACGGGTGGAATAATGATCGCTAATTTTCCTGGATTGAAAGTAAAACCTGGGTCTATGGGAAAACCAATACCGGGCGTTTTGGCAGAAATTATTGATGAACAAGGAACAATAATGCAAGATGGATTAGAGGGTAATTTAGCTTTTAAGAAAGGTTGGCCCGGCATGTTAATTGATGTTTGGCAGAATAAAAATGCTTATAAAAGATATTTTTTAAACGATTGGTTTTTAACTGGTGATAGAGCTTATAAAGATAAAGATGGATATTTTTGGTTTGTAGGTAGGGCAAATGATGTAATAAAAACTGCGGGGGAGCGGGTTGGACCTTTTGAAGTAGAAAGTGCAATTTCAAAACATCCTTTGGTTTTAGAAAACGCAGTTATTGGAAAACCGGACGAAATAAGAGGGCAAATTATTAAAGCATTTATTGTTTTGAAACAAAATGTTGCACAAACAGAAAATTTAAAAATAGAATTACAGGATTTTGTTAAAAAAGAATTGGCTGGTCACGCTTATCCAAGAGAAATAGAATTCGTTGAAAAACTTCCTAAAAATAAATCGGGTAAAATTGTCAGAAGAATTTTAAAAGCAAAAGACGCGGGGCTTCCAATCGGAGATATTTCTACTCTGGAAGATGATTATTTAAAATAAGATGAAATATAAAAAAATAAGTAATAAATATATAGTACGGTTAGAAAAGGATGAAGAAATAGTAGAGACTTTAAAAAAAATCTGTATAAAAGAAAAAATAAATTTTGGAACAATACAGGGAATAGGTGCTGTTAATAGGGTAATTATCGGTTTATTTGTATCGCAGGAAAAGAAGTATTATTCAAAAGTTTTTTTAGGAGACTTTGAAATATGTCCGTTAGTTGGAAATATTACTACATTAAATAATGATGTATATCTTCACCTGCACGTAAATATTTGCGATAAAAATCATAAATCATTCGGAGGACATTTAACTTTTGGGATAGTTAGTGCAACTTTAGAATTGATAATAGAAAAAATTGATGCAAAAATAGAAAGAGAATTCAGCAAAGATATTGGTCTTAATTTACTTAAAATTTAAATCCTGGGTATTAAGATTAAATAATAAAACATATTCCCCCTTAGGATTATTTTCGCCAATAAAAGTTAAAACATTACTGATTTTTCCTCTAATCGTTTTTTCATAGATTTTTGTTAACTCACTACATACAACAATTTCAATATCTCCCAATTTATCTTTAATAAATAGTAAGGTTTTTTTAATTCTATAACATGATTCATAAAAAATAATTGTTCCGCTTGCGCTGTTAATTGATTGTAATAGATTTTCTCCTTTACCTTTCTTTTCGGGAAAATATCCAAAAAAAGTAAATCTATCTGTAGGTAATCCGGATAAGGTAAGAGCAGATATTAAAGCTGTCGATCCGGGAATAGTTATTATTTGAATATTATTTTTAATACATTCTCTAACCAACTTAAATCCTGGATCTGAAATTGTCGGCGTACCCGCATCTGACACTAAAGCAATATTTTTTCCTTCTTTAAGAATAGAAATAACTTCCGGAATTCTTTCAAATTCATTATGTTCTTGATAACTAAGTAATTTTGGTTTTTGAAATTTAAAATTTAAATTGCTTGCTATCTTAGAATTCTGTATTTCAAGTTTACTAATTATCCATGAAATCAATAACCCCGTATGTCGTGTGTCTTCGCACAGTAAAATATCAACACTTCCGATAGTTTTAATAGTCCGGAGGGATATATCTTCCATATTGCCAATGGGAGTGGAAACCAGATATAATAATCCAATCATCATTTTATTATAAAAAAAAAGGAATATTAAAGCAATCTGACTTTCTAAATATATGAATATTTTTCAATTTTTTATAAATTTTTTTCTTCATATAGATAAAAATTTAGCTATAGTAATTCAACAATTTGGAATATATAGCTATGTTATTTTGTTTTTTGTAATTTTTTTGGAAACCGGATTTGTTGTGACGCCATTTTTGCCGGGAGATTCATTATTATTCGCAGCAGGAGCACTGGCTTCTAAGGGGTTACTGGATATTTTAGTACTATATATTTCATTAGTAGGAGCTGCAATTTTAGGCGATACTGTAAACTATTGGATAGGACATTTCATTGGTCCAAAAGCATTTGATCCTGATTCGAAAATAAAGATAGGAGGCCTGACAATAAAAATGCAAAAAATATTTAAACAAAAGTATCTAAAGAAAGCTGAAAGTTTTTACGATAAACACGGTGGAAAAGCAATTGTGCTTGCAAGATTTGTTCCGATTGTTAGAACTTTTGCTCCTTTTGTTGCAGGAATTGGGAAAATGGAATATAAAAAATTTATTTCTTACAATATTATTGGAGGTATAAGTTGGGTTAGTCTCTTTTTGTTAAGCGGTTATTTTTTCGGAACAATTCCTTTTGTTCAGAAAAATTTTCATTATGTAGTAATAATAATTGTCCTTATTTCCTTAATTCCCATATTGTATGAAATTTATAAAAGTCGAAAGGAAAAAGATTAATTTTAGTTATATTTTCTAATAACTCCAACCACTTTTCCTTGAATTATTACATTGGTAGCATATATTGGTGACATTCTTGAATTTGCCGGTTCTAATCGTATACGTTCTTGTTCTTTAAAAAATCTTTTTAATGTTGCCAACCCATTTTCAAGAAGAGCCACAACTATATCTCCATCCTTTGCTTCTGGTTGCTCCTCTACAACAACATAATCACCGTCTAAAATTCCGTCTTCTATCATTGATTCACCTTTTACTCTGAGAACAAATGCTCTTTTTTTCCCACTTAACATAGAAGAAGTGACCTTCATTGAGGCATCGATTTCCGGATAAGGTTCAATGGGTTTTCCTGCAGCAATAATCCCCATAATAGGAAGCTCAATGCCCTCAGTTAATTCTCCAAGTTTTTTGTCTAACAATTCAATACCGCGCACTGCTCCTTCATATTTTTTTATTACTCCTTTTTTAACAAGACTTGCTAGATGTTCGTGAACAGTAGCCAGAGAAGAAAGGTTGAGTGCTTGAGCAATTTCTGATAAAGTCGGTGAACTGCCGTTTTTTTGAATGTATTGAGAAATAAAATCTATGATTTGCTTTTGTCTTTTGTATAATGTAACTGGCATAATATTAAATATGCCAAATAAAACCCGAAATGTCAATAGGAAAAAATGGTATAATTTAATAAATTAATATATTATTTATATTATTTATGAATTTTCAATTAACAACATCCTTTAATCCAACAGGAGATCAACCACAAGCAATAAATAAATTAACAAAAGGACTAAACAATAACATTAAAGATCAGGTTCTTCTTGGTGTTACTGGCAGTGGTAAAACATTTACAATTGCTAATGTTATCCAAAAAACCCAAAGACCCACACTTATAATTTCCCATAATAAAACACTGGCTGCCCAACTGTATCAGGAATTTAGAGATTTCTTTCCCAATAACGCTGTTTCCTATTTTGTGTCATATTATGATTATTATCAACCCGAGGCATACATTCCCCAAACAGATACTTATATTGAAAAAGAAACTGATATAAATGAAGAAATAGATAAATTAAGACTGGCTGCAACAACAAATATATTAACCAGAAAAGATACAATAATAATAGCATCGGTATCCTGCATTTATAATTTGGGATCACCTATAGAATATGGAAAATTTGTTTTAGAAATTGCTACTGGTCAAAAAAATAGACATCAGGATATTGTAAAAAGATTAATAGATCTTCAATATAATCGCTCTGATTATGGTTTTCACCGTTCAACTTTTAGGGTAAGAGGGGATATTATTGAAATTTTTCCCTCATACGAAGATATCGCTATCAGGATTGACTTTTTGGATAATAAAATAATAAAAATGGAAAAAATCGATCCTTTAACGGGAAAAGTGTTAGAAAAAATAGAGGCAACAGTTATATATCCGGCAAAACATTATATGACAGACCCAAAATCCTATAAACAAACTTTTTTAGAAATAAGGAAAGATTTAGACGAGCAGTATAATAAATTTATAAAGGAAGGAAAAGAACTTGAGGCTCACAGAATAAAACAGAAAGTAAATTACGATTTGGGCATGATTCAGGAAGTTGGTTTTGTAAATGGTATAGAGAACTATAGCAGGTATTTTGACGGAAGAAAAAAAGGAGATCCTCCATATACACTTCTTGATTATTTTAACAGCCCGTATAATAAAGATTGGCTTTTGGTTGTTGATGAATCTCATATTACTTTACCCCAAATAAGAGGTATGTATAATGGTGATTCTTCTAGAAAAAAAACGTTAGTTGATTATGGATTTCGGCTTCCTTCTGCTTTGGATAATAGACCATTAAGATTTGATGAATTTTTAAGGCGGATTCCTCAAACAATCTTTGTATCTGCTACTCCAACCGATTACGAAATTTCACTATCCAAAAATAATGTTGCAGAACAACTAATAAGGCCAACAGGAATTCCTGATCCTATAGTCTCGATAAAAAAAACAGAAAACCAAATAGACAACTTAATAAAAGAAATTAATATTAGAGTGAGTAAAAAAGAAAGGGTTCTTATAACTACTTTAACAAAACATATGGCAGAAGAATTAACAGACTATTTGGAAGAAAAAGGTATAAAAGTACACTATTTACATTCTGACATAGAAACATTAAAAAGAACAGATATTCTTTCTGCTTTAAGAAGCGGTAAGTATGATGTTATTGTGGGAATAAATTTACTAAGAGAAGGGCTTGATCTTCCTGAAGTAACATTGGTTGCAATTTTAGATGCGGACAAAGAAGGTTTTTTAAGAAGTAAAACATCATTAATTCAAACAATGGGTCGGGCAGCAAGAAATATAAATTCTCAAGTAATAATGTATGCGGACAATATAACTCATTCAATGAAAGAAGCAATAGCAGAAGTGGAAAGAAGAAGATCTTATCAGATTGAGTATAATAAAAAGAATAATATTACTCCAAAATCTATTAATAAACCTATCCGTTCTAAATTGGTTGAGGGAAATGAGGATGAAAATGAAAATAAAAAGAGATTATGGACATATAATTTATCAGAAATTGATTTAGACTCATTAACTCCGGATGATAAACAAAATTTGATAAAGAGTTTAGAGAAAAGAATGAAACAATCGGCTAAAATTTTAGATTTCGAAAATGCAGCAAAATATAGAGATTATATTTTATTTTTACAAAATAAAAAAGAATAATAGTAGAGTACAATTATAAAACAAAACAAAAATTTTTATAAAAATTTATAATGAATGGAAAAAATAAAGGGAAATTTTTTTGTAAAAGAGTATCTGTTAAAAAAAGGTATTCAATACGCAGTGGATCATGTTGACCAAATTGAAGATTTATTTAATATCACATTTCTAAACAGAGAAACAATAGAAGTAATTTCAAAACAAGTTGCTAGGGGTGCTTTAATAACTATGGTTTTTAACCATCAAAGCCACGCTGATGCAATTCCAATATCTGTTCTTGCCAATACACTTACAGAATCTATTAATAGGGAAATAAATAATGATTTACACAGTAGGACTGACATTTTCCCGGGCTTTATTCTCCCAATGGCTGCCTCTGTAACTTCGGGTGATCAAAGCAAAGTAATTACTGATTTATTTGAAAAATTAGAAGGATGGTTTAGTAAGCATCATATTGATTTTGTTCCAATAGTTAGAAGAAAAGACGCTTTACAATACGGAATGAATCCATATGACGGATTACATAGATTAGCAAATATTATTAAACAATGCAAAGCAAATACTGGATTGGCAATTTTCCCGGAAGGATCAGTAAGGGGTGGTAGACGAATACCAAATACAAACAGACGTTACGGAATGATTGACGTAAACGAACCAACTTTATTAAGCCAGTTAACACTCCGTTCAATTGAAGATGGAAAACAGATGTTAATTTTACCAGTAGGTTTTTCTGGTTCATATAAAATACTTGATCCGGATAAAAAAATACCATCCCAGTCTATGTTTACATCCATGTTTTATAATTGGCTTTTTTTCCGTATACTTCCGCATCGATATCTCGCTTCCGTAAAAGTAGGTGAACCATTTTCATCTGAAGAACTAACTGTTCCTAAATTTTTTAAGTCAAAAATTCCGATTGATATTCATATTGATATCAATCGTCAAATATTAAGAAGAGTAAGTAGACTTATTCCCATTAACGAAAGAGGAGCATTTTCCAATTAAACTAAGTTGATTCGATTTTATATATTTTATAATTAAATTTATATTTTAAATGGGTAAATAATTCTAAAGATGAGTACATGGAGTAGATTTATTTTGTAATATAATTTATTAATTAATTACTTGCATTTTTTTATTAATCTGCTATTATACGAATATAATACGAAACAAATGACATAGTCGAAATAATTTGGTCCAGGAACTGGATCTACCCATTAAAAGGGGATTTTTTAGTGGAAATAATAAAATTATTATATGATTGATAAACTTATAGTTAAAGGGGCAAAACAACATAATTTAAAAAATATTGATATTGTAATTCCTAAAAATAAGTTAGTAATTTTTACAGGAATTTCAGGTAGTGGAAAGTCTTCTTTGGCCTTTGATACTATTTATGCTGAAGGACAAAGAAGATATGTAGAAAGTCTTTCTTCATATGCAAGACAATTTTTAGGCGTTATGGATAAGCCAGATGTTGAATCAATAGAAGGACTTTCACCTGCAATTTCAATAGATCAAAAATCTTCTTCCCACAATCCAAGATCAACTGTTGGAACAATAACCGAAATTTACGATTACCTAAGATTGCTTTTTGCCAGAATTGGTCACCCGCATTGTCCGAATTGTAATAGAGAAATTGCATATTTATCTATAGATCAAATCGTTGATCAGGTATTAAAGCTTTTTAAATCATCATCAAATAAAATTCCGCGTTTTATTATTCTTTCTCCTTTGGTGAAAGATCGTAAAGGAGAATATACAAAACTTTTTGATAATTTACGTCAAAAAGGATTCCAAAGGGTAAGAATAGATGGTGAAATATTTAATTTAGACGAGGATTTTGTTTTAATAAAAACCAATAAACATACTATAGAAGTAGTAATTGATAGGGTTACATATCAAAAAAATGATTTATTATTAAAATCAAGAATTACTGATTCGATAGAAACTGCATTAAAGCTATCAAATGGTACCGTAGTTGTTTCGGAAATTTTAGATCCTTCTTTTGATTTTCCGCTAAAACCTAAAAAATATCTTGATCATCTTTATAGTGAAAGATTCGCTTGTCCGGTTTGTAACATCAGCTTGCCGGAAATAGAGCCGAGATCATTTTCTTTTAATTCACCCCATGGGGCATGTCCTACCTGCACTGGTCTTGGTACAAAGCTTTCGGTTGATCCTTCTTTAGTGTTAAGTCTGGAACTTTCAATATCAGAAGGAGCAATAATTCCTTTTTCTCGAATGTTAGCAAGTGATTCTTGGTTTAGCAGATTAATATCTGTTGTGGCTCTTAAAAATGGATTTTCTTTAAAACAACCTCTTAAAACATTGTCTCAGCAACAAATAAACATTCTTTTATATGGAACTCCTGAAGAGATTTATACGGTAAAAGGTCCCAACAGATATGGAAGGGTAGTTGAATTTGATGAAGGGTTCGAAGGAATAATTCATAATCTTGAAAGACGTTATAAAGAAACAGAGTCAGAATGGTCAAGGTCAGAAATTGAAAAATACATGAGAGTTGATCCTTGCCCGGAATGTTTAGGAAAACGTTTAAAAAAAGAGTCCTTGGGTATTACCATAAATGAAAAATCAATAATTGAAATTTCCCAAATGTCGATTATTAATACGTATAATTGGGTAACAAATCTTTTAAATTTAAGCAGTAGGGAAAAGAAAATTTCCTTTTCAATAATAAAAGAAATACAAAACCGGTTAAAATTTTTAATTGACGTTGGTTTAGATTATTTAACAATTGACAGAAGTGCAATAACTCTGGCCGGAGGTGAAACTCAAAGGATAAGGTTAGCTTCACAAATAGGATCAGGTTTAACAGGAGTACTTTATATTCTTGATGAACCGTCAATTGGTCTGCATCAGCGTGACAATAAAAGGCTAATCGACACTCTTAAAAATTTAAGGGATATAGGAAATAGTGTGATTGTAGTAGAACATGATAGGGAAATGATGGAAGAATCTGATATTATTTTTGATTTTGGTCCGGGCGCAGGCGAACAGGGAGGAAACATTATTGCATCGGGAACACCATCAGAAATAAAGAAGAATCCAAATTCAATTACTGGAAAATATTTATCGGGAAAAAAAGAAATTTATATTCATCAGGCAGTAAGTCAACCTTCTAAAGAAATCTTATCAATAACTAAAGTAAATCATCATAATTTGAAAAATATAGATGTGAATTTTCCGTTGGGTAAATTTATTTGCATTACAGGAGTATCTGGTTCTGGTAAATCAACATTGATAAATGATGTCTTATATCATGCTTTAGCCTCAAGATTTAATCCGCTTCACAAAGAAAGACCTGGAAATTTTGAAAACATTTTCGGGGAGCAATATTTAAATAAAGTTTATTTAATAGACCAATCACCAATAGGAAGAACTCCCAGAAGTAATCCCGCAACGTATACAGGAGCATTTACCTATATTCGTGATTTATTTGCCAATACAAAAGAAGCAAGGGTAAGAGGTTATAATTCAGGAAGATTTTCTTTTAATGTTAAGGGTGGAAGATGTGAGGCGTGTCAAGGGGAGGGCCAAGTTAAGATAGAGATGCAATTTTTACCGGATGTTTACGTAAATTGTGAGGTATGTCAAGGAAAACGATACAACAACGAAGCATTAGAAGTAATATATAAAGATAAAAATATAGCTGAAGTATTGGAATTAACAGTTGATGATGCTTATGATTTTTTTGTAAATGTTCCGGGTCTTTCTAATAAGTTTGAAACTTTAAAAAATGTAGGTTTAGGATATATAAAATTGGGACAACCTGCTCCTACCCTATCAGGAGGAGAAGCTCAACGGGTTAAATTAGCCTCAGAACTTAGCAAAAGAGGGAGTGGAAAAACATTATATCTTCTTGACGAGCCGACAACCGGACTTCATTTTGCTGATTTGGAAAAATTATTATATGTATTAAAACGTTTATGTTTATCTGGTAATACTGTGGTTGTTATTGAACATAATCTTGATGTAATTAAAAATGCCGATTGGGTAATAGATCTTGGACCCGAAGGTGGTGAAAAAGGAGGACAAATTGTTGCTGAGGGTACACCCATGGAAATAAAAGCTAACAAAAACTCCTATACTGGACAATTTTTAGCAAGAACTCTACAATAATTTTATGGGTTTTTTTCCACTAATAAAAAAGTGCTATTCATTTTTGCTAATCTCCTTTTTCTTTCTCTTTATTTTTCCCACGAAAATTTTTTCAATTGGTGAATTTACTTCTTCTTATAATATTTTATATGAAATAAACAACAGTGGGATAACAAAAATTACTCAAAACGTATCTTTAATAAATTTAACTACTGATAAAAGGGCAGAAAGTTATATTATAGTATTAAAAACTCCTCATGTTGAAAACATATCTGCCTATGATAATAAGGGCGCAATAAAAACTCAAGTTAGTAAAACAGATAAGCAAACAAAAATTGAACTGAAGTTTAATGACATAATAGTCGGTAGAAATAAAGTATTATCTTGGACATTAATATATGAAATAAGTGATCTTGCTGTAAAAAATGGACAAATTTGGGAAATTACGCTTCCTGGTATACCCAATGAGGATAATTTAGTAGGATATAATGTTGCATTAAAAGTCCCAAAAGAATTTGGACCTCCGCTGTACTTTTCTCCTCCTTCAAATAATCTTACTTGGACAAAAGAACAAATTGGAAATGGAGGCATAACAGGAGCATTTGGAAAAAATCAAATTTTTGATTTTTCTTTAAAATATCATTTAAGAAATAAAAACAGCTATCCGATAATAACAGAAATTGCTCTTCCTCCGGAAACACAATATCAACATACAATTATAGAAAAAATATTACCCGAACCGGATAATGTAGTAATAGATTCCGATGGGAACTGGCTTGCACAATATAAATTAAAACAAAATGAAAAAGTGGACGTTGATGTTTTAGGAAAAGCAGTACTTTTTATATCTCCACAGTACAAAATTTATTTAAACAATAACGATCAAAAAAAGTATTTAACTCCTCAAAAATTTTGGGAAGTAAATGACCCGAAAATAAAAGAAATTGCAAAAACATTAAATTCACCAAGTGATATTTATAATTATGTCGTAAATTCATTAACTTATGATTTTAATAAAATAAATGGGGGACCGGTAAAAAGACTGGGTGCCATAAATGCTTTAAATAACAAAGATAAAGCAATATGTATGGAATTTACAGATTTATTTATCGCTTTGGCAAGAGCATCGGGAATTCCGGCAAGAGAGCTTGATGGTTATGCTTATTCAACAAATAATTCGTTGCATCCGTTATCGCTTGAAAAAGATGTTCTTCATGCATGGCCGGAATATTATGATAAAAACGAAAATCGTTGGATACAAATTGATCCTACTTGGGGAAACACTACACAAGGAGTAGATTATTTCAATAAATTGGATTTAAATCATTTGGTTTTTGTAATAAAAGGACAAAATAGTGAATATCCAATTCCGGCGGGTTCTTATAAAGAAAAGGATGATAAACGCGATATAAATGTTTTTTTGACCGAAAATTACAATCCTATAAATTATGAAATAAAAAATAACGTTTCAATAGTTGTTCCCAAGGATATTATTTCCGGAATTCCATTCGATGTTCAGCTAATAGTAAAAAATAATTCAGGAATACAATATGATTTCGGTAAAATTATTATAAAATTAAAAGATCTTGAGTTACTATCAAACGATAGTTTGATATTGGAAAACTTGCCTCCTTTTGCTCAAAAAAAAATAAAAATGAAATTAAAGAGTAAATCATTTTTTAAAACTGTTAATGCTAAAATTGATATTGTAATAAATGATAAACTATATACAAAAGATATATTGATTCAACCATTTTATTGGAGTAAAATCGTTCAATTATTAGGAGGTTTATTTGCAGTCATCTTTATATTATCATTTACCGCAATCGCCAGGCATTTATATATTCAAAAACACCGAAGGAATAATATTGTATATAGGGAAGGCGAAGAATCTTAAAAGTCGTGTAAAGTCTTATTTTCAAACAAAAAACTTGGGTCTGAAAACGAAAATACTTGTTTCGCAAATCAAAGATATTTCTTATATAAGAGTAGCGTCTGAAATAGAAGCGCTTCTCCTAGAAGCAAATTTAATAAAGAAATATCAACCAAAATACAATATTGAATTAAAAGACAATAAGTCGTATCCATTTATTAAAATAACAATACATGAAGAATATCCCCGGATTTTATCAGTAAGAAAAATAGAAAAAGATAAAGCAAAATATTTTGGTCCTTTTCCAAATACTTCTTCATTGCGGTATGTTCTTAAATTATTAAGAAAAATGTTTCCATATTGTACGTGTAAAAACCATCCCAAATCCTGTCTTTATGCTTCTTTGGGTCTTTGCCCCCATCCAAAACACGAAATCGGAATAATAGAATATAAAAAAAATATTAATAGAATTATTTCTTTTTTAGAAGGACATAAAACTTTAGTTACAAATGATTTAAAACGGGAGATGGAAAAAAATGCTAAAAATCAGAATTTTGAGATAGCTGATAAATTAAAAAACCAAATACAGATAATAAATGATTTAACAAATCCCAAAATAACCCCCAGTCAGTATATTGAAAATCCTAATTTAATTTTCGATAGAAGAAATGAAGAATTAAGTGATATTAGGAAAACTTTTAATTTAGCTAATAATCCGGTCCGCATCGAATGCTACGATATTAGTAATATTTCAGGTAAAGAAGCAACCGGTTCAATGGTTGTTTTTATTAATGGTGAAGAGAGTAAAAAAGATTATAGACGATTTAAGATTAAATCTAAAAACACTCCGGATGACACTTTAATGTTGAAAGAAGTCTTTAGGAGAAGATTTAATAATAGCAATTGGCCATATCCCGATCTAATTGTTGTTGACGGAGGAAAGGGTCAATTGAGCTCTCTGATATCTGTTCTGGATGAAATTAAACAAAAAATACCATCAATTGCTCTGGCAAAGAAAAAAGAGGAAATATTCATGGAAAAAAATGAAAAGATAGTTATGATTACCTTACCAAAGAATTTCCCAGCTCTCAATTTACTGATAAGATTAAGAAACGAAGCTCACAGATTTGCAAAAAATTATTTTATATTACTTCATGAAAAAAGATTTTTTAATAAAAATTGACCAAATAAATATTCCTGTGCTAGACTAATAGTCATGAAAGGATTATTAAAGTCATTTTTGATTTCTCTTGCCTCACTTTACGCTACTACATTATTAATTGCGGGTTTTAAATACGAGGGTGGGATAAAAACTTTACTTACCGGAGCATGTGCATTCACGGTAATAAATTGGTTTGTTAAACCAATTGTAAAAATTTTTATGCTTCCGTTTAATTTAATTACATTAGGAATATTTTCTTGGCTTGTAAATGTTTTTATGCTTTATTTATTAATTAGAATTGTGCCTCAAATTCAAATCAGTATCTGGAATTTTTCAGGATTTCATTTTCAGGGATTTAATATTCCATCCATTAACTTTTCTGTTTTTTTAACCTACATTTTGGTTTCCTTTATTATTGCCTTAATATCAAATCTTCTTAATTGGCTTTCTAACTGAATTTAGATTTTATTAAAAAAGTGATATAATACCGTAAATGAAACTATTTCTTGTTGTTCTACAAATTATTGTTTCAACCCTGCTTATTGTTTCCATACTTCTCCAATCAAGAGGAACGGGACTTGGCACTGCTTGGGGAGGAACGGGTGAATCATATCAAAGCAGAAGGGGAGTCGAAAAATTTCTTTTTACGGCAACCATTGCTTTATGTGCTATCTTTTTTATTATTCAAATTGCAATCTTGGTTTAAACACCTCAAATATAATAAATTATAATTCTGCATAAAATATTTATGTCACCCTTTAAAAAATCTTTTCATAAAATACGATTTATTATCTGGCTGATTTCAGCTTACTTTAAAAAACATGCAATTATTATTGTTTTGGGATTAATTATTGGGATTCTTATTGGTGTTAAGGCCAAAGAAATTTTTATATTTGTTTTTCCGGGATATAAAGTTGAAAGGATAGGTATCGTTGGAAATTATACCCAAAATTCCCTACCTTTAGAAATTCAAAATTTGTTAAGTTTTGGTCTTACAGATTATGATAAAAACTTTAATATAATTTCTAAAACAGCACAAAAATACTCGATAAAAGAATCTGGAAAAATATACGAATATCAATTGAAGAAAAATATATTTTGGCAGGATAAAAAACCATTAAGAGCATCGGATATTAATTATTCTTTTAAAGATGTTGTTTCAACGGTAATAGATCCTTACACTATTCGTTTCAAGTTATCAGAATCTTTCGCTCCTTTTCCTTCACTTACCACTCAACCATTATTTAAAAAGGGATTAATCGGACTTGGCGAATATAAAGTAATAGCAATTGAAAATGAAGGTAAATTTATTTCAAAAATAACGGTAGAAAGAAAGAAAATGAAAATTATTTATAAATTTTATCCGAACGAAAATGATGCTGTTGTGGGATTTAAGATGGGCGAAGTAGATGCAATAAAAGATATTTCTAATATCGAAAGTCTTAAAAAAATTAAAGGTATAAAAATCATTGAAGAAAACAAGGAAAATCAATATGTTGCATTGTTTATTAATACTAGAGCGGGAATTTTTCAAGAAAAATCATTTCGGCAGGCATTAAGCTATGCAATTGAAGATAAATTAATAAAAGAAAAAAGAGCTTATGGTCCTATCTCTCCGAATTCATGGGCTTATAATCCAAATATCAAAACTTATGATTATAATTTAGATTCAGCTCAAAAACTTTTAGAAAAATCTGTATCCGGTTCGGAATCAGCAAAAATTCAAGTTAAGTTAACAGCTCTACGGCCATATTCTAAATATAGTAAGTTAATTATTGATTCCTGGAAAAAATTAGGCATTGAAACAAGAACTGAAATTACAACATTACCTCCGGTAAATTTCGAGGTATTATTGGGTGCCCAGGAAATTCCAAAAGATCCCGATCAATATCTAATGTGGCATTCAACATCAAAATTGAATTTAACAGGTTATAATAACCAAAGAATAGATAAACTCCTTGAAGATGGAAGAACAATAGTTGATAAAAATCAAAGAAAAGAAAAATACTACGATTTTCAAAAATTTTTAGTTGAAGATTCTCCTGTTATCTTCCTTTATTATCCAACAACATACACAGTAACCAGGTAATATCCCTTTATTTGATTAATTTATTGAAATATCCTATAATACGTAATTAGCCATGAAAATAGAAACATTTTACGCTCAAAAGCATTTTTTGCATGCTCCAATGCATGAAGTAGATAATGGTCTAATAGTAAATTATCATGAAAGTCCCGAAAGAGTTTTGGTAATACTTGATGCTTTAAAAAAAGTAGATTTCGTAGCGATTCATGAAACCGATGTTCATTCGGAAGAATATATTTATAGATTGCATGGTAAAAATTACATTAATTTCTTAAAAGAATTATCCAAAAAAACGGAAAAATATAGATATCCAAGTATTTTTCCAAAAGTAAAAGATGAACCAGATAATGAAGATGCAAAACTGGGGTATTATTCTTTCGACACATATACGCCTGTAGGTAAAAATACATATGAAGCAGCAAAAAATTCAGCAGATACTGTAGTTACCGCAAGCCTTGCTTTATTAAAAGGAGAAAAAGTTGTTTATGCTCTTTGCCGGCCTCCTGGACATCATGCAGAAAAAGAAAGAATGGGTGGTTATTGCTATATAAATAATTCAGGTTTAGCAGCAAATATTTTGACTACTTTTGGAAAAGTAGCAGTTTTGGATTTTGATGCTCATCATTTTAACGGAACACAAAACTTGTTTTATGAAAGATCAGACGTTTTTACAGTTTCAATTCATGGTGATCCAAAAAGCACATTTCCTTTTTATTCCGGTTTCAAGAATGAAAGGGGAAAGGGAACGGGATTAGGTTTTAATTTAAATATTCCATTAAATCCGAAGATTACTTCTGATAGTGAATATGAAAAAGCATTACAGGAGGCATTATATGCCATTAGAAGTTTTAATCCGCAATTTCTAGTATTAAGTGCGGGTTTCGATATTCATGAAAAAGATCCGATAACAGATTTTAAGATTACTACACCGTTTTTTAAACATCTTGGTGATTCTGTTAATAGATTGGGAATAAAAACAGTTGTTGTTCAGGAAGGAGGATATGCATTGGATATCTTGGGAGAAAGTGTTGTATCTCTTCTTAGCGGTTTTAAACAAAATAAGATATTTACAGTAAGATAAATCCCATATTTAAATTTTATAATTCAAAATAAATTTTACCAGCTCGCTTCTTCCTTCTTTTGTGTATGAGCTGTACGGAATGATTTTTATTTCTTTAAAAATATTTTTAATTTCTTTTAGTTGTTTTTCTCTTTGCCCCATTTTTAATTTATCGATTTTATTAGCAATAACAATAAAATTGGTTTTATATTGAACAAGAAGATCAAACATTTCTCGGTCAAAATCAGTTGCTCCTATTTTTGAATCAACAATAAGAATAACAAGTCTATTTTTTATTTCGGAGTACAATAAATACCAAAGCATACTTTTTCTTAAATCTTCTTTAAATCCTTCTGGTAATTTCGCATATCCGTATCCTGGTAAATCAACAAAATATAATAAATTATTAATTAAATAAAAATTAATTCTTTTTGTTTTTCCTGGATGGGAACTTGATTTGGCTAATTTTTTATTGTTAACTAAAGAATTTATCAAACTTGATTTTCCGACATTAGATCTGCCGACAAAAGCTACTTGAAATTTTCCATCATAAAGTATTTCATCGGTGCCAATAATACTTTTTACAAATTTTGCTAAAAATATATTCATAATACAATCCCCATAAAACTCTAATCAGTATACAATGAAATAAATATTAATACAAAGAAGAACTAGTAAATTATCTTCTGCAAAATATATTGTGTTCAATTTCTTGTAAGGAATTGGAAGAAAAACCATTGGGATGTGCTTTATAATATTTTATTTCCCATTTAGGTGTTGAGTGGGACAAAACCAAAACAGTAGGAAATTTTAAGAATTCAGGTAAAGCCAAATCAAGTTCATATATATCACCGATAACAAAAGGTGCTTTTTCCGGCATTGTCTTTGATATAGCATCATAATATAATTCTCTTCTTAATAAGACTTCTCTGGGAAAATTTGGTAATTGGATAGAAAAGGGAACTTTCTCCCATAAAGGATTTATTTTGTTTTTTTTTTGCATTTCCGATAACTTTAACATTATTTTCCCCAAGCAATAAAAAAACTTTTTTAGAAGTATCAACTTCCTTTGAATTTGTTACAATTGTAAAACTTGTAAAGCGATTCATGTTTGTAACAAAATCATAAGCTCCTTTTCTGAATCTTAATTCCACTTTTTCAAGACTTTTAGAATGAATGGTTGATAACTCATCGGCCGTTGAATTTTTTCCAAGTTTAGAAAGTGCAAGCTGGGCAATTACAGTGAAAAATACTAATGGTTCAGAAGTTGCCGGTGCTACAATATATCCATTATCAACCCATCCGTATCCTTTAGGATTTGCTAGAATTTCGTCTTTTGCCAAGGAAATTGCATCAACCCATTCACTAACTGAAAAACGAAATTTTTTAATAAGAAGTAAAGAGAATTCCTCGGAATACTCACCATAAGCATGACTGTTATCGGTAATTGTCCCGTCAAAATCACAAATAGCCTCAATTGACATGGGGTAATTATAATTATTTACAAATGAAAGTCAAGAAATAGCAGTGGGGAAACTTAAACTTATTCAACAAAAGTTATTGCTAAACCTTTATTATTTACTCTTCCTGTTCTTCCGATTCTATGAATATAATCTTCAAATGTTGCCGGGATATCATAGTTGATTACATGACTAATTCCGGTAATATCAAGACCCCGTGATGCAATATCAGTTGCTAAAAGTATTTTAATTTCATTATTTTTAAATTGTTCAATAACTCTTTGTCTTTGACTTTGACGTTTGTTCCCATGGATAACACCAGCCTTAAAACCTCTTTTTATTAATTCGTCATTTAATTTTTGTACTCCATGTTTTGTTCTTCCGAAAATTAGTACTTTATCAAAACCTTTTTGAATTAGAAGATCATGAAGTTGATCGGTTTTTGTTCCTTTATTGTGTACCTTAATTAGATTTTGAGTAATGTTATCCCTTGATTCTTTTTTTGCAACAGATATCAATATGGGATTTCTAACAAATCCTTTTATTATTTCCTGTACTTTTGGAGAAATAGTTGCGGAAAAGAATAAAGATTGACGGTTTTTAGAAAGTAGGGATATAAAGTATTTTATATCATCAATAAAACCAATATCTACCATTCGGTCAACTTCATCCAAAACAACATTATTAAAGCAGGATAAAAATAAAACTCTTTCGGAAATAAGATCTTTTATTCTTCCGGGAGTCCCTATGACAAAATTTGGATTTCTCTTCAAATCCTTCTTTTGTCTGTTAATATTAGCACCGCCAATACATACTGCCGAAAAAATATTTAATCCCTTAGCAAAAGAGTATAATTCATCGTTTATTTGAGAAGCTAGTTCACGCGTAGGAGTAATAATAATAACTTTTTGTGATCGGTCTTTAGAAACCTTATCAATAAGCGGAATTAAAAATGCCGCAGTTTTTCCCGTACCGGTATTTGCTATACCGATAACATCCTGACCCTTAAGTATTTCTATAATACATTTATCCTGAATGGGAGTAGGAGAAGAATAATTTTTACTATTTATATTTTTCTTCAGTAAATCACAAATCAAAAAATTTTCAAATTTATTTTGAGGAATATAAGGAACATCACTTTCTGGTAAATTTGGAGAGTTTGTTTGTTGAATTGCTTGAATCTCTCGAACCACACTGGCATTTGACTTACTATTTCGATAAAATTTGTTTTTATTATTTTGGAATCTGAATCTGTTATTCATAATTAATTTTTAAATAAGTAATTAGCATAATTGAATGAATATAACTGCTTAATTAAGAAGGGGATTATGAGTAGGGGAAAAGATGGGGTTTATATAACTTTAAGTAAGACCTATCTTTATCTTGTCTATTCAAACACTATTCTATGTTAAGCAGATTTATTAATTCAATCTGCATTCAATAAAAACATTATACCACAAGTCTGGTTAAAAAGCAAATTACTATAGGTTTTAATAAAAAATACTTACAGTTACGGATTGAAGGGGGGAAGAGATGGCTAGTTACAATAAAGTATTACTGTCCCGAGATTAAATTCCTAGATAAAAAAGAGCAATTCACAAAGCTAAAAACATGAGACAGGATACCAATTAAACCTTTTTTGTCAGAACACGAAACTTTAAACCATCTTTCTCTATGTCACTAATCGAAAATTTTGTTTGGATATCTTTCCAAACACCTATTCCAAAACGCCATTCAATCATTTCTACTGTTGATCTTTCTTCTTGGCTTTGATTAACTCGATTTGCATCGATCACTAAAGAACCCCCGGGTTTTAATATTCGATAGTATTCTTCAAAAGCGTCAAGGAAAAACTTTTTATATTCATCATCTTTGTTAGGAAAATACAATTTTGCATGAGCGCAATGCCAAATCCAACCAATTCGATCCCAAACAATATCAGCGCTATTACTTACAACAGGAAGTTTACTGGCATCCCATCTAAAAAATTTAAATTTATGTTCGTTATTTATCAGAGGTTTTGCTTCATCCAAAACCTTCCTTGGGTTAATTTTTGCTATGTCACCAGCTAAAAAAAGGACGTTACCTGTTCTTACTTTGACTTCTTCTTTAAACATTGCCACTTCATGTGTGGGATAATTTGCTGTTGGACTTATAAATGTTATATCTTTACTATTTTCAGGTAGAAAACTATTTTCTCTTAATTCGTTCAAAATTCCAACAGCTTGTTCCGATGTAAGTTGATTTACTTCTCTTTTCCAAAAACTTAAATTATCAAGGTCACCCTCGAAATCTGAAAAACTTCTGGCTATATCATTCTTTAAAAGAGAACTACCTTCATTAGCTTCCATAATTACCTTTAATCAAAATTTATTCATTTTATATTATACAGTACTAATACAATATTAATATAATAACATTAAATATTATCTGGAGGAAAAAAATAAAGTATTATTCTTTTATAATATCTGAAGCAGTAATATAAGCTGAAGAAAAATTATTCTTTAATTGCTCTAAAAACAGCTGACCGTCTTTTGGAAATAAACGACGGGAAGTACAAGAAGAAAAATCAAATATTCCCTTATTAGTTAAGTTTTTAATTAAATTTTCATCTCCATTAAATTCAACAATACCATTTACTAATTTACAGGTAACTGCTATATTTTGTACTCCTAAATTATCGATATGATAAATATTTACTTTGATCATTTTTATCTGGGAAAATATTTGAGAGCCTTTTCAGCCCAGCCTCTTCTATCTTCTGAAGCATTTAAATCTTTAAAATTAATGCTTCCTCTGTTTACTAATAAGTTTCCAATAAGTTGAATTCTTGCAAACATAGCATCTATTACCTTTCTGGGTAATATTTGTAACAATTCGGTTCTTAATTCATCCTGACGACCAGTATCAGTCATAAATTTTCTTAATAAACTTTTTGTGTCACTTGGGGCTTCTCTGTCATAAACATAATTGCCAAGATTCTCAGAAATCAAATATTGCCACCATTCATCAAAAGCAAGACCGTTATCAATTGATACTATTTTACCATCTTTAATAAGAACATTCGCAGGTTTTCTATCTTTATTCCATATAATATAATCAAATATAGATTGCATATAAAGTTGGTCTTCTAGTCCTTCTGTTTCTTCACCAGGCCAAAATTCTCTATGATCTGCTACAAATTCCTGAAGGCTGCCTTCTATACCGCTGACCCTTTTAAGAACTGTTGCAGGAACCAGTCCAAATCCTAAAGCTTTATCAACAAGATATGCAGCTCTCTCCCGTAAATAAAGTGCATAACATGATTCAGCAATCTCAAGACATCTTTCACCACTGCCCGGTTTAAATATCGCAATCGGTTATCTTGATTTTTCATCTCTAGCTAGAAAGTTTCTATTTGTTCCACCTTCTAATCTGGTTAAATTTGACTCTCTAAGCATAAACCTATGTAATCTCTCTTCGCTCGATAAACCAGAAATTGCACTTTCTGATTCCTGAGGGGCTTTTCTAAGTCCACTTAGCTGATCCATTATACCGCTTGCTACAAATGCTTCGGTTTTTTCCTGTCCTCTAAAATAATAATTTCCTAATTCACTAAAAAAAACTTCATTATCTTTTATTTTTAAAAGATCAAACAAGTCTTCAGGAAGATCAAACGTACACCAGTTTTCTCTGACTTTCTGTAAAACATCATCAGTAAAAAGCCTATTTCCACATACTGCCCGTAAAATAAAAATACAAGCCGGATCAAGGTTTCCACCCATTCTATTTTCTTCTCTTAACATCATTTCAGGAGTAACTTTGTCTTTATGCATTCTTGCAATGTCAACAAAATTTTGTATCGTTTCATTTAAGGAGGGAGGATGATCAGCCCATCTTCCATTATCATATTTCTTATTTGCTTCTCCAAGAGCAGTAAAAACCTTATCTGGTGTTCTATTTCTTTCACTGTAAGAAAATGGATCCACTCTAATTTTATTCATTCCCACTGATGGACCAATAGTATCAAAACCATAATTATCTGTTGTCATAATATAATTTTAGATTAACAAAAAAAAATACATTGTCAAGAATCAAATATTTTATCCAATATTTTCACCCGAAGGTTTTCCTTCAATACCAGTATTTAATTGAGTTACTTCAAGTACTTTACCTTCACTGTTTATAGCTATTTTCATAGCTTGTCCCTTTTCTAAATATTGAACTGTTTTTATAACTTCTAGTATTGATGGTAATGTTTTGTCAGGATTTCGAAGTTTCCATTCTAATAATAATAATGGGTCTGCATGACCTACAATAAATACTGTTTCATCTTTATGATCTTGTCTTGCATCTTCTATAACTTGCATCATTCTATCAACTATTGCGTTAGCTGATTCCATCTGATCTGGATTGGGATACTTTGCATATACATCACCCATTTTATCGACTTCTTCAAGTTTAATGCCTTCTATAACTGGACAAAAACCTTCTTGGAGTCTTTCGTCGGAATTGATAGGCACAGCTAATCCGTATTGTTCATTTATAACTTCTGCTGTTTGATAAGCTCTTGTCATTGGACTGGTATATATTATAGTAGGAACTATTCCTTCATCTTTTAATGAGGATGCTAATCTTTTTATTTTAAATTTACCGGTCTCGTTTAATTCAAAATCAAATTTTCTTCCATAAAGAATTTTATCAGGATTATTTACGTCTCCATGTCGTATTAAAAAAATATTAGTCACAAAATTTATATAAAAATGATTTGACTATTTATTAAAAAGTATCTGATTCTAATTTTTAATTAAATTATTTTAATATTTATTACTAATAAATATTTGCTTTTGTTCATTGCTGAAGTTAATAATAATTTTAAATTTATCCAGCATTCTTATTTTTAAACATTAATGGCACCATACCAGTCAAAAAAGCTATAGCACCAACTTTTTTTAAAAAATCTCTTCTTGTTATTGGACCACCATTTCCTGTTTCCATAATATTTATAATTTTTATTAATACTTTATAATAATAATTAATTTATTATATATTATATTAAAAGTTATTGTAAACAATATATTTTGCTCGGCTTACTATAATAAAACAAGAACTGTCATTATTTATCGGGAATATCTTAATAATTTGAGTAAAGTAATTCAAGCTTAATCTGAAATCGTTTAGAGTAAAGATACTATAAAACTAACAATCATTTTTTATACCTGTGAGGATCAAAAAACGAGAATAATAATGCCGTTATTTACTTGAATAAGGGAAAGTCATAAAAGTAAAATATCTGATTAAACTTTTTCAATTAAATTCGTTAAGAAAATTAATGTATAGATTAATCGTTAAATTAGATCAAAAAAAATAGGTGATAAAATAATTACCAATATTCTTATAAAGAAATAATTTAATAATTTTTATATGTATATTTTTTATTTTTGAGTTTTGGGTTGGTAAATTGCGTGAGGAGCATCTGAAAGGGCAATATTATGAGCTTCGTATAGCTCACCAATTTGGGTGTAGAAACGAAGATTAAGCGGGCCCTTAGGGATTGCTGGACCAGAATAAGAAACTTGTTCTGTTAAACCATTTCCATTAACCTGCAATATAATTTCATCTGCGTTCCAGTTAAGTTTGAAGGAAACTACATACTTTGCCCTTATAGCATCCCAATTGGGTATGGGCGGATAAACTTGATGCTCTGGATCACCCATGCATTTATCATCCACATAAGGTTGAGAGCGTAAAACAGCTAAATGACCATTAGCTTTGAAGAGTACACCAGAGTGACATCGATCATCCTTCCCCGCCCAAGTCTCAAATCCAAAGCTTGAATCGGTAAATTGATCCTGAGGTTTCCAGTTATGTGAAGAAATAACTCCCTGCAAAATACCGCTATTAAACATATCTTTGCTTTGAATGTCTGTTTCAGAAAGCATCAAAAATCCTCCCCAAACTTTAGGATTACCTCTATAAACTCTCCATTTATCTAAAAACATTGCATTGTTAAATGTATCATTGAAAAAAAATTCCATAGGATTATAAATGGTGGCGGTTGGTTCAACTTTTATAGAATTATTAACAGTAGCTGTTGGCTTGATTTTATCCAATTGACCATCAATGGTGGGTTTGGGTTCTGTAATTTGTGGACGTCTAACGCAACCAGGCAAAGCAAATGTTCCGGCTAAAATTAATGACATTTTTAAAAAAGCTCGTCTATCTAATTCTTTCATGACGGCATTATATCAATTAGTAAAAAAAATACAACTTTTTTAGCTAAATAATAATTTATCCTTCTGGAGAAATTTTTACTTATGAAGAAAGAAATCCCCCATCAACCGGAATAACTGCTCCTTGAACATAACTTGCCAGGTCGCTTGAAAGAAATATAACTGCCTTTGCTATATCGTCAGATACACCCCATTTACCGCTAGCTAATCTTTGATTAAAATTAAAACCAGTTTTAATTAAATCAAATCTAAAATTTTTTAAAGCACTATCAACAAGGGATTTTGTTCCTGGAGTTTTTATCGCTCCTGGTAAAATAGCATTTACCCTGAAACCCATTTTTCCATAATCTCTGGCTAAAGATCTTGTAAGAGCTAATACTCCCGCTTTACTTACGCTGTAGGGGACTAAATCTTTTTTAAACGGAAGGACAGCTTCGACAGAAGAAATATTAACAATTACACCTCCTTTTTTACCTCTTAATCTTATAAAATTTTGGCACATCCAAAAAGCCGAGTTCAAATTTATATTTAGTATTCTTTCTAAACTTTTTTTAGACACTTTTAAAAAATCTTGCTCAGGATAAATACCAACATTATTCACTAATATATCCGGAGGCATCTTAATACTTTTCCAAAATTCATCAATTTTAGTTTTGTCAGATAAATCTACTTCACCAAGAATATAAGTACCTTTTTGTTCTTTAAACTCATCAACGGTTGCTATTAATCCTTTTTTATTGACATCTAAGAGCAAAAGATTAGCTCCTGCTTCAGCAAATCTCCAAGATATCGCACGTCCAATTCCAGAAGAAGCTCCGGTAATAACTACCCACTTTCCTTTTAACACAATAGTTTCTGATAATGGTGTTTTTTCTCTTTCCTTCAATATTCCTCTATGATAAATTATATTACCGTATAAATTCTTTTACAAATCTTGCTGGCTATTTGGGAAGATGTTAGGAGTTACTTTAAAGTTTTGCTCCTTAAATTCCCTATAGATTATTTATACTAAACATACCAATTTGGAACTATTTCATAGTTACAAAGATACTTAATAGAATGTAGCTTTTTAAAAAAGTCCTTTTTTTAATTCATCTAAAGAAAATTCTACCTCGAAAGTTGTTCTGTCTCCAACATTTACATACAAAGATAGGGAATCTTGTTTGCCCGTTTTGATTATACCTCCGCACGAATACACAACTCGTCTATCTTGTGGATGTAGCTCTTCGATTAAGGGTAAACCATCATTGTTTAAAAAATTATCTGGAGTAAGAATTGGCTCCGGAGCAACAGTTACCTTAAATTCATTTTTTTGCCGTATTAATTTTGCTCTACCAATGCTATAAATATATTTTTGTTTTCCATCGATTGTTTGTAGGGTAATACCGTGAATAATAAAAAGTGCTTCGTTGGAATTTAACCAGATCGGTGGCATAGTTGTTCCAACTCTCCACATTGCCCAAGGTAAATCTAAGGGAAAATCTATGTCGCCTAACTTTTCCGGTACTTGAGAATTAAGCGAAAATATTAAGATCTTATGATTATACAAAGGCTGCTCAGGCCTAAAAATAAAAGTGTTGCTATCAATTGGTGTAATGTTTTTTCCCGGTCCAAAAGTATCAATAACCAAAAACGGTGGTAAATTTTGTTTCCAAGAATTGAGATAATCAATTTTTACGATTGCAGGGAAAGGTATTGGTTGTCCTTTTTTATCTCGGAGTACACAAGTTAAACCGATTATTAAATTTTCGTTATTTATCTGTAAAACTCTGGGATCTTCTAAATTAATTCCATCATATAGTGGTTTCCAGATAACTCTCTCGTGGATTATATTTCCGTCTTTCCCTATTTCAAATAATTTTAGGATTCCGGTATCCGGCTCACCGTTATCAGCCGCTTTTATCACTTCTCGGCCAATAAAACAAAGAGAGTCTTCTTTAGATTTTTGCCAGACTGCTAAATTATAACGGGCGACTTGTATATTTGGAAAAATATTTTTTATAAGATTAATTTTCATTTATTGTAATTTTCCAGCTGTGTAATTTGACATTAAATATGAAACAAGCGACTCTGCTCCCTGATTTAGGTTAATGCGATCCGGATGCAAACCGTCATAGCAACCACCTGTTATTTCGTCATATAAAGATTTATTTAAACTGTTATTTCCCAAAAACCAACTAAAACACATTTTGGCAAGGTTTTTGTATTCTTCTTTTTTTGTGTTTTTGTAAGCTCTGGCTAAAGCCAAGATCATAGATGCCGGATCTTCGGGCTGTTGATCATACCGATTTCTTTTCTGATGATTTCTATACCAGTAAGATCCGATAGGCAAATACATATCGGAGGAAAAAGTTTTACTGATTAAAAATTGAAGAGACTTGATACCTTTATCGGTATAATTAATATTATTAAGACAATCACCTGCCACAAATAAGCTTTCGGAAAGCAAAGCATTATTGTAGTTTAGATCTTTCTCAAACCAAATCCATGATTTAAAGGAATTTTCTTTTAATACAAGAATTAAAGCATCAGCATATTCTTTAATGTATTTCAAAAGAGTTTTTCGATATTCGGGTAAGGTATCCAAGGCTAAAGTAAATGATTTAATTGCTAATGACATTGCCCGTAAATGAGTTAATTTTGGCCAATTAGTTAGTGACAAAAGAAACATTTTTTTTGCTTGATTTCTAACTTTGGTCGGAAGTATTTTATTTTTCATAATTTCACCCAATGCCCACATCGCTCTTGATTGCGTATCTTCCAAGTCTTCTAGTTTATTTTGATTGGTTGGTAACTGATCGCTAAATCCGATGTAGTTTATAAATAAACCGCTTTTTTGTTGACACCTCTTCATAAACGCAAGATAAATATTTATTAATGCTTGCATTTTACTATTATATTTTTTTTCTGTTAACCAACTGCATACTATTAATGCTCTGGCATTATCGTCTAAGGTATAGCCAAAATCTTTATTTGGAATAGTAAGAGATGCAAATTGAAATAATCCAACATGATCAGTCATTTTGTAGAGATGTCGCATACTTATGGTTGGCACGATTGTTCTTATAAGTAAATCGGTATATTTTTTAGCCACATTTTCCCATTGCATTGGTCGGGTTTTATCATAGGCGTTACGCGCCATAATATTTAGTTTTTCTTGATTACCAAGCAAATCTAAAATGGCGGATGTTATAGCTTTCGAATCTTTGATAGGAACTAATTTCCCGATATTGGGAGTTAAAATTTCTTTTGCTTGAGCAAATTCCGTACTTATAACTGCTCTGCCAGTTCCCAACGCATAAGAGAGAGTTCCGCTTACGGCATGGTTAGGATTAATAGAAGTGGAAATATAGATATCTGTAGCTTGTAAAAATTCTAATAAATAGGGTAGGCTTAAGTATTGATCATAAAATTTTACATGTTCCTCTAAACCTAATTTAGTAACTAGATCAGCCAGTTCTAAGCGATATGCCTCGCCTTCATTCCTTCGGATAATAGGATGTGTTTCGCCTAAGATAAGATAAAGAACCGAAGGGTATTTTTTTATAATCTCAGGCAAAGCTTTTATTACATATTCAATTCCTTTGCCCCGGCTTAAAAGCCCAAAAGTAGTTAAAATTATATGATCCCTAAGTTCCAATTTTTCCTTAAATTCTTTCTGTGGAGAAAATGCAACAGGATGTATTCCGTGTGGAATAATAACGATTTTGCCTTTGGATCTAGGATAAACATTTTCTATAATTGTCTTTGAACTTTTTGTGAGAACAACAACGTTATTGGCAAAATCAATAATTTTTGTAGTAACCTCTTTCATTTTAGGACTGGGGTTTGGTAACGCAGTATGAAGAGTAACAACAATTGGTTTTTTGCAGTAGTTCATAAAATTAAGTATTCTTTCTCCATCAACCCCACCAAAAATACCATACTCGTGTTGTAAAATTACTCCAGAGATATTTATATCAGCATTTACATCTCTCGCTAAATTTAAATAATCTGTTTTGCTGTTTTGGTCAATTTGCCATTCAACCTCAGATTGATAAGTGTAAGTATCCAAAGGAGAAACATTAAGAGCAGCAACTTTGCAGCGAAATCCTTTTCCAAGAGTATTTTTACAGTAATGAAATAAATCTTGCGTGAATGTTGCTATGCCGCATTCACGCGGAGGATAAGTGCTTATAAAGATAATCGTTGGTTTATTCTCGGGCATAAGTGTAATTATACGCTTTCGTAGGTATTTATATTTAAATTACTTAAACAATTTAGCTTGTATTAAAAATATCTTAACGTATTAAAAGTTTAGAAGTCCTGGTTGGTATGGGGTAATATAAGAAACAAAATATTCTTTTAACTTCGCAATGCTCAGCATTTTTTTATTAACTTAGGCTGACAACCATAAACAGATATTGAATCTTTATACTCACGATTCAACAACCATTACACATTCTTACTCTGTAAATTAATTGTTCTAACTATTTCTGCGGGGTTTAATCCATCTCCTTTAATAATAGATAAAGAATCAAGTTCAAAAGTTATATCAAAATTCAGACCTTGTGCTTCAAAATATGCCTTAGCAAGCGATTTATCATCTACTTTTACAAAATCTCCAAGCGTTAAATGAGGAGTAAATGAAAAATCAGTTGGAGTATAAAAACTTAGCATACCTGAATATAATTTATCATGTAAAATAACTATCTTTTCATTACCCTCTTTAACCATTAAGAAAAGGCAATCATCATAAGTTTTAGTGATACCAGTAAGACGTATGGAAAAAGGTTCTATATTTTTTGTAACTTTTTCAACATGTTCAATCAATTTATTCTCAGGAACCTCTGAAACAGGAGAAACAATAGTTATATGAGGAGGAATTATATATAAGTTTTGGTCGTATTTTTCTCTAAAAAAATTAATTTTATCTAAATTTGTCTTTGGGAAATATACCACAGCAACTTTTTGCATTAACACATCATAGCAAATATTTAATCCTAATCAGTAGTAATATGGTTTAGTTCAATTACTTATAGCTAAATATATGCATTGAGGCTCGTGGGCAGAGTTCTGATCTATTTCGTTACGAGTCGCGGTGTTTCATCTGTGACTTCTGATGAAAACAACATGGTTGTGTTAGCAGGAAAAACATCGTAATAATCTAAATCATCGTATCTCGCATGTTCATTTCCACCATCTGTTTTTTTATCCCACAAGCTAGCCGCTTCAGGTAAAGTTAAGTTTTTTGAACTAACATCTATCCAAATTCTATCAAAACCGTCATAAAGTCTCACCACATAAACACCATTCATTGAATATCTACTATCTCTTTCTGTAATCATATAACTCACTTCCTTCCTGACGCGTATAATACTATATCTATTTCAAAAATTCAAAATCTGGTGATAATTTGAGCTGCCGGGCTAGGATTCGAACCTAGAGTCGCGCAGATCCAAAGTCTGGCGTGTTACCATTACACCACCCGGCAATATACTTATTTTATCTTATTTATCGTCTTGAAACAAGAATTTGTAAGAGTTAGAATTGATTTTTATATGAAAGAAGTTGTTTTTAATATAATAGGTCCAAATTCGAATCTTAAAACTAAAACTGCGTTTGATGTTGTAGAAAAACTTGACAATGCAGAAGTATTAAGTATTGGTAGTCTATTTAGAACCTGTGCTGAAAGATGTGAAAAAGATAGTATTTTCCCAGAATCATTAACAGATAAAGTTGTTCAAAAAATCCTGGACGACTTGTTTGTAGTAAAAAAAGGTAAAGTTATTAAATTTCGCAATAATGATGAACCTGAAATAAAACATACAGATAGAAATGGTCAACTGGCTACATTTTATGCAGAAAACCCAGTTTTTTATGGGGTGCTGATAGATTTTTTGAAAGAAAAAGTAGAATTTTTAAAAAAAGGTTGTGATTATTTAGGGTTAGAGGGTAGAGAACACATAGGAGACGTCTTTTTTTGGATGACAACAGATATCCAAACAAGAATAAAAATAAAAAGAATGGAGTGTCCGGTAGAAACGGAGTCTTTATTAGATTCGCAAATAGCGGAAATTATTACCAGAAGAGATTTGATAGATTTTAAAAGAAAAGCAGGTGCTTTAAAAATCCCACCAGATAGAACGTATATTGTTAGAAGAAAATCACTAAATATTCAGGAACAAGAACAAATTGTAGAATTTATGGTAAATACAGTAAAGAATCTAGATGGTAATTCTTTCGTCTCATTACCAAGAAGGGAAATAATTAGTTTCTAGTGAGCGGGTGATGGGATTCGCACCCACGACCTTCTCCTTGGCAAGGAGACATTCTACTGCTGAACTACACCCGCAAAATTTTAATTATATTATTTTAATTGATTGTAGATAAGGATTCAAGAAGATTATACTATAAATATAATTATGAAATTGAAAAAAAGTATTTTTTATATTTTCCCAGCTCTTTATATTTTTGGTTTAAAAAAAATTCATGATACGAATTTTTATAAACGTTATGAATATATGTCCGGTTTTGCAAAACAAGGTGATTTGGTTCTTGAGCCGGCTTGTGGACCTGCTATTTTATCAGATTTTCTTCAAAGCAATATAAGCTACAAAGGTTTTGATACAAATAAAGATTTTATTAACTATGCTTTAAAAAAAAATAAAAAAGTATTTTTGGGAAATGTTCTTGATTTAAAAAATTATAGGAAAGCAGATTTAGTAGTAATCTGTGATGTGTTACATCATTTAAAACCGGAGGATAGAAAAAAATTAATTACTTACTGTTATAACTCGGCAACTAAATTTTTTATTATTTGTGAACCCGGTAAACAAATTCAGAATAAAAAAAATACTGTTCAGAAATTTTTTGACAAAATAAATGAATGGGTAGAAAATGATGGAACAATTGATTTTAAAAATGAATATTATTTAACAAAAGATAAGCTTCTGGAGGAAATAAATAAAGGCTTTGAAATTATTCCCAATAATATAAATAGACAAATAGAATATATGGGTGAAGATGTAATCGTTGTATATAAAATAAAGTAATAATATTTTATTTTTTGACATAAATAAAGAAAAGTCATAAAATCGCCCTATGTCAAAAGAAAATAAAATTAATGGATATATTTCACCAAAAGATACTGTTGTTTCAAAACACCTAAAAAAACTTCAAGATAAAGTAAGAAATTCCGATCCCCAAAAAGACCATTCAACCGAAACAAGAATTGCAAAATATGCTAAACCGGAGGTAGAAATTGATCATGAAATAACGGAAACACGCCTTGACCGGTTACGAAAAAGAATAAAAAGCATTCCACCTTCCTCAGACTTAATTGAAAAAAGTAGAGACAGCAGGTTAAAAGCGGAAAAAGATAGTGAAAATTTAAATTCTGTTCAAAGATTTTTTGGTTGGGGAGTGGTTGGATTTATAGCAAGAACAGGAATCCAATCAATTCCATCACCAATAATAGAATATGGAATTGGAGATGTTGTAACAGGAATTAGTGCAATAATTGGACGGGATATATTATCGGGAGAAAAGTTAGATGTTGTTGACAGAGTATGCTACGGAGTAGCAACAGCAATTCCTTACTTGCCCGCAACGATCTTAGTGCTTCCGATTAGGGAACTGCGAAAATCGATAGAAGAAGCAAACCATGCAGAACGTGTAGGGGATACAAAAACTGCAATAAAACATTCTCAAGATGCTGCAAAATCTGTAGAAAATCTCGCTTCAAAAATTCGCTCAGAAAAAAAATAAAATAAAACCTGGTGCGGACGAGAGGACTTGTCGAGCGGACAGTAGACGAACAAAGTGAGTCTTACTGACCGTTAGTCCCGTACTTTTAAGTACGGGAAACCTCTCCTTGTTAAAATAGTATTGCTATATGATTTGTGCGGACGAGAGGACTTGAACCTCCAAGGGTTTTGAAGCCCACAGGCACCTCAAGCCTGCGCGTCTGCCAATTTCGCCACGTCCGCAATTTAATGATCTGGTATTGTGGGCTTATCAGGTCTCGAACCTGAAACCTTTGCGATGTAAACGCAACGCTCTGCCAATTGAGCTATAAGCCCAAATTATTCCAATAATTTTTTAAGACTTTTTTGAGGTAATTTCTTCCCCATTGTGTTTTAAAGTACTTTTCTCTATTAGTGGCATCTTGTTGATTTATATATGCTTCATAATAAATTAATTTAAATGGTCTACGATTTTTTGTAATAGGAACATTTCCATCGTTATGTTCTTTGAATCTGGATCTAAGATCTTTAGAATATCCAGAATATAGTTTTTTATCCTTAAGACTTTTAATTATATAAACGTAAAACATTTACGCTCTTCACCCGTTCAAATTTTTATATAAATTTATAAAATTTGTTCGGGTAAACCAACTGAGCCAAGCGGCCAAAATCGTTCTAAAGTGTTTACACCTTAAATTCTTGGCTTACAAAGAAAATTTAAGGTGCCGAGGACAGGAATCGAACCTGTATTTCGTGTTTTTCAGACACGCGCCGTGACCAACTTGGCTACCTCGGCATAAACTAAATAACATTTTATCAAATAATTATTAAATACCAAATAGGAGATTTGGATAATTAAATCAATGTGCCCCGAGAGAGATTCGAACTCACACGTCTGTAAAGACACTAGCTCCTGAAGCTAGCCTGTCTACCAATTTCAGCATCGGGGCAAGAAAATCTTATTTATAAAACGTTCTGATATAGAGTTATTATACTAGCTTTAAATTATATTGACAATTTGATTGGTCATAAAACAAAATAAATGCTAAAATTATTATAATTTATTATGAAAATACTAAACAATTTAAATATTTTTACAGAAAATAATATATCCCCAATTATTCCAAAACTGGATAAGGATTCCCATAAAGGACAAAACGGAAAGACTTTAATTGTTGTTGGGGGTTCACCATTGTTTCATGGTGCAGGTAGGCTTGCAGGAATAGCCTCATTAGAAGTTATTACTAAATTTTCAAGCATTACAAATGATATGGTCTTTTTTTGTTCTACAAAAGAAAACATTGAATACCTCAAGGAAAGATACGAAACTTTCATAGGTATAGAAAGATCACAGTTAGACCATTATTTAAATACTACGGATGTAGTAATTTTAGGACCGGGTTTAATGAGAGAAAAAGAAGAAGGACTAAAAGAAACAGAAAATGAGCCTTTTATAACAGAAGAAATTACAGAAAAAGTATTAATGACTGAAAAAAAAATCATAATAGATGCAGGAAGTCTCCAAATAATTGCTAAAAGCAAACATTTAAAAAATATTTTAAAAGGACGAAAAAATACTATTATTACTCCCCATATTAAAGAAATGCAGGAATTATTTAATATTCCTGAAATTAATCTGCAAACATCGCAAAATCAAACATTTATGCAAATTAAAAATGTTGGAGAAAGAGTTTTAGAAATGGCCAAAGAATATAATATTGTTATCTTATTAAAAGGACCGATAGATATCATTGCTGATAAAAATGATTGGAGATATATAGTTGGAGGTAATCCGGGTATGACAAAAGGTGGTACCGGAGATGTTTTAGCTGGTGTTGTTGGCGCTTTATATTCCCGCATAGAAAACCCAATGGAAGCTGCTTGCGTTGGAAGTTTAATAACAAAAAAAACCGGGGAACTTCTTTGGAAAAAAGATAATTCCTATTTTGATGCTTCTGATTTAGCAAGATCTGTAGGCAAAACCATAGATATTCTTCGGAATAATTTGGTCCAGTAAAATATTCCCTATTGATTTAATTTTAAAATTCATTATATTTAATAAATATGGATCAACAAGATAATCAGACAACAAATAAAGAAGATGCTTCTTCACAAGTAGCAATACTTCAAAACCTTGAACAGCTTATTAAGAGTCATATAGTAAATATTGATAAGCTTAAAGAAGAAACAAAAAAATTTAGAGAAATGTTAGATAGTATTTTTGAAAATGATTCCGTTTATAAAGATCATTCTGAAAAAGTAAAAGAAGCAAATAAAATCAAATCACAGACAAAACAGCAAATCTTAAAACAACCTCAAGCAGCAGATTTAAATAATAAAATTAAAGACAACAGACAGGAATTGAAGGATTCGCAAAATGCTCTTTCGGATTATCTAAGAGAGTATCAAAGAATGTCGGGATCAACAGAAATTGAAATGGAAGATGGACAAGTAAGAGAAATAGTTTATACCGCAAAATTAGTAAAAAGATCGCAAATAAAAGGATAATTAAGTACCTATCTTAAAATCAACCACATCTCCGTCTTTCATAATATAATCTCTGCTTACAGTTTGTACTTTTCCTAATTCTTTAGCCCTTATCCATCCTTGTGACTCAACAAACATTAAATAGGGGATAATATCGGCTTTTATAAAATGCTTTTCAAAGTCGGAATGGATTACTCCCGCTGCCTTACAAGCATTAGTACCGTTTTTTATGGTCCAAGCTCTGACTTCTTTTTCTCCGGCGGTTAAATATGAAATTAATCCTAAAAGAAAATAAGACTTTTTAATAAATCTATTAAGTCCGATGTCAGATAAATTATATTGACTTAAATACTCTTTTTGTTCTGTTTCGTTTAAAGACAACACTTCATTTTCTAATTTTGCTGATAAAAATAAAAATTCACTATTTTCATTTATTGAATTTAATAATTCCTTAATTTTATCTTCAGTGTTTTTATAATCTTCTAACTGCTTTTCTGAAACATTGAATAAATAAAGAACCGGTTTGATTGTTAATAAACTTAATGGTTTCAATGCATCTTTTTCATCGTTTCCTAATTGCATTTTTCTAATTGGTATTCCTGAATTTAACTTTTCTTTTACTTTTTTTATTACTTCGTATCTGAAAACTTCTTCTTTGCTCGCATTCATTCTTGGAGCTACTTGTTTTTCAAGAGTTGCTAAATCAGCAAGTGTTAATTCTGTATCAATAACTTGTATATCATCTTTAGAATTTATTATCGGAGAAACATGAATAATATCATTATCTTCAAAAAATCTGACTACATGAACAATAACTGATACTTCTCTTATGTGTGAAAGAAATTTATTACCTAAACCTTCGCCTTTTGACGCTCCTTTTACCAAACCGGCAATATCATAAAATTCAATAATAGCGGATACAATTTTTTGGGTATTAACAATTTTAGCTAAAACTGGAAGCCTTTCGTCTGGAACTTCAATAACACCAACATTTGGTTCAATTGTACAAAATGGATAATTGGCAACATTTGCAATTTGTTTTTTTAATAAAGCATTAAATAGAGTTGATTTCCCAACATTCGGCAAACCAACAATCCCTACGCTTATATTCATATTTAATATTTTATGCTAAAACAATCTAAATAACAATTATGAAAGAAAGAATATTATTTTACCAAAGACCGCAATGACTTAATTCTTCTAAAAACTGATTCCGGAACTCTTGATTTTACAGATTCTTCCCATCCCTCATATCCTATTAATCCCATTACAAAGCTGGAACTGATTCTTCCTAAACTATCAGGTGTTCTTAAAAAAACTGTAGTAATATCGGGATTTACACCAAAATTAAATTCATCAAGATCAGATTCTGCTTGCCAATCTCTTTCATTTCTTAATCCTCTAACGATATATCCTGCATCAATAGAAGATGCAAAATTTATTAAATAGCAGGAAGGATAACTTGTGACATCAACTTTTGGCATTCCTAATGTGATTTCTCTAAGCATTCCTAATCTTTCTTCAATAGGGAATCTGCCTCCCTTTTTATCAGGATTTTGACCAATTGCAACAATTAAATTATCAAATAAGTTATCCGCTTTGTTTATTACATATAAATGACCATTAGTAGGTGGGTCAAAACTTCCCGCATAAACAGCAACTTTCATTGATTTAAGTTCCATTAATTCATTTGATAAATTTTGCGAAGCATTTTCATTTTTAGCTTTGAAGTAAGGTAAATAAAATAATTGATCTTTTTCTAATCGCTCCCAAAATTTTTGCATTACAGAAATTCTTCCTTTCCTAAATTTATATAAAGGAATAAAAGAATATTCCCGCCTTATTGCTTCTTTATAGTAAATATAATCTCTCGAACCGCTACCCAATATTGATAAATCAATATCGCTTACTATTTGTTCATCAATATCATTGCTTGGTTTGTGGGTTTTAGTAAGTAAAATTAAGCGATTAACTGTTTCTATTAAATCTTGGGGTAATTGTTCTTGAGTTAATATTTCCCTAGCAAGTCTGGCAGATTCTTCCTCATTGTTAACAAGTGAAGTATCGTAAATAGCATCATGAAACCAAATAGCAAATTCAATCGCAGTTGGATTATTTGCGAGGGGTTTAACCGTGTCGAATTCATCAAAGCAACTTTTTATATGATTTAAAGTATGATATTTCCTGCGGGAGTCAGAATAAAGAGATGCTAGGTGGTCAAAATGATTATCTGCTATTCCATTTGCTTGCCAAAGATTTTGCCATCTGGTTCTCAATTCTGCTTCTATCTGCTCCATAATAAGCATATTTTACTACTACTCGTCATAAAATCAACAAAAAATCAACACTTACCAAAAACACCCACTCATTTTGGTAAGAGTTTTCTTGAGGATACTTATGCAGTATAATTGCTGTAATTGATAATTAAAACGATTTATAAATTATGATATCTGATAAAGGAACCGAAGTATTAATAAAATCAGGGGATGTTGGTGGTAACAAAAATGATGCTTTTGATGGCAGTAAAAATCCAGGACCTAAACAACCTAAATCCGCTACCCATCATTACTATTCTGGAGTTACAGTCGATAAAGTAGTTATTCAACCTGATCCTGAAGGAATTAATTCAAAAGATCCCACTGTCAGACTATTATCAAAACCCGGAGCAGTAAACTTTGATCACCTTTTCGACACTCTTTCAGACAAAGAACTTGATGAAAAAACTTTGGAAGATCTTCGTGGGGCAACAATCAGCAAAGTAGGACAAACTATAATGAGCGGAAATTTTAGCGACCTTAGAGGGGCATCAAAGTTTATGGAAAAGATAGGAGTAAAAATTGAATTTCCGGACGAATTTTATAAAGATATAAATCAACTTCTTCCGAGATTAAGCGAATTATCGTTAACATTACTGGGAATTTCACAACCAGCCGTAGTTGGAGAATATAACTTATCAAAAGCAAGGGATATATTAAAACAATGCGGATTTAAAAACGATGAACTTTTAGATGATAACGTTATTAAAATATTAAATCTTAGGCATGTGCTTATAGCTCTAAAAGAGCAGCAAGTTAAGGAGTCAATAACAGTGAAAAAACTTATGCCGGGATTATTAGAATCAGGAAAATAGGTTAATAAATAATAATTAATTCTTCGTATTAATTATTTTTTTGTAGATAAATTGCTCCGAACAGATTCCGCAATTCCTTTAGAAGTTAAGGTGAACTTAATTTTTTCCCAATCTTCCCTTGATGGAAATCTGTGATGATCAGAAGGATATTCCGATAAATTAAAAGGCATTTTGGAAACTAATCCGCGTAAGATTTGTGTTTGATTATCTAAATAAGGACTTGCAACAAACGAACTGGAACTTGCAGCTACCAAAGATGATCGTTGTTGATAGGGACGAGCTATTTCATAAACTCTTTTAATTTCCCTTTCCATGCTTGATAAATATCCATTAATATATACTCCTGCCATATCAATCATATCGGGTGCTAAATCTGGTCGGATCTTTAGAAGTCTTTGAAGTATAAAAATTTTAAACATATCTTTGTCTATTAATCCATTATCTGTATGAACAACAACGCAGTCTAAGTCAGAAAAAATACTTGGAGTTTTTCCCGGTTCGAAATAACTGCCGTTATAAACAACAGCAACTACATTTGCCCTTGGACCTGCATCTTGAACCGTTGGATAACTTATTGCATATTCGTTATAAGCAATAATTGCAGAATTTGTTTGTTCCTCTAAATCTTTTATACTTAATTTTGCTTGCAACTCGGATGGTGTTAATCCAACAATAGTTCTGAATTTTTCTAGTCTATTACAAGGAGTATGTAAATCATACGGGTAAGAAAGTACTGCTTTTTCGTTTGCATCACTTCTGACAACTACTCGGATAGCCGCTTCACGTAGATTTCTAAGTGGTATTTTAGAAATTTGATCAATTGTTAAGAATTTACCTTTGACTAATTTTTCTAATGCAGCTATTTCTTGTCTGACTTCTTTTTGTAAATATTTTTTTAATTCATCAAGTCTTGTTTTTTCACTATTCGGGTAATATATTTCCTGATTCTTCATATTATAAAAAGATGAATATATTACACAACAAAAAAGTTATGTAATATTATTGCGCTAGAGGTTTCAAAATTTCATCTCTACGCTTGAGGATTGTTTCAATATCGGAAATGGAAATTGAAAGTAATGGAGAATCAGAAAAAAGTAGTACGTTAAAAATGCCATCATGCCATCTAAGAATTCCAATACTTTTCTTTTCCTGATAAATACTATTCGAGTGAGGATCCATTGTCATCTCAAATGTAAGATTACTTATCGGCATTAAATTTTTACCATGACGTCGATTTTTTTCACCTACTATTTCATCGAGAGTAGAAAGTTTTACTTCGATAAAAGGGCCATCAACATTAAAAACAACTCTATGATCACCACCGTGAGATTGAAGCATTCCTACGCGTTTACCATTTAATAAGACATCTCGGGAATCTCTATCTGCTGAATCGTGAAAAGCTAATTGTTCTTTCATATAATTTAAAAAATATTTAATTAATGTAATCTTCTCATTGCTTTAATAAATTCATCAGTATAACCCAAAATATTTCTTAGATCCCCAAATGTTTGACGGGTCATTCTACGGATATAAGTTGCTTGATTGCGGCCTTTTTCAATGATAATTTCTACAGCTTCTGATAAACCGCAATGATGAGCACCCCTTACTCCAGAAAGCTGCTCTTGATAAGCTCCAACAGATGTAATTACTAAAATATTATCATCAGCATCAGGCAACATAATGGTTCCACCCTTTGCTTTTGGTGGATAACGTCCATCACTATCACAAGTAGTATCTCCAATAATAACCGGAATTGCTTTTTTGTTTGCATTGTTGGCTGAAACTATTAAAAATTCTTTACCGATCATTAACATATCCGGAATTGCCGCCATTAATCCTCCATCAATTATCATCCATGAAACAGGTTTTCCATTTTCATCAACATTATTTGTTTTTCTATCAATTACAGAAAAGACGTGGAGTCCGGAATCGGCAGCAATATATGATCCAAATTCAAAAATAATAGTTGGAGTCTCCATATTAGCCTTTTTAGCTTTATCACGAACTCCTCTTAACAATTTAGAAAGAAAATCTCTATGATTATATTTTTCTGTTAAAGGAGCCATTCCTCCTCCCATGTTAAAAAATGAAAGTTCTGGATTATCTTTTTTTAATTCAAAATATAAATCAGTAGCAAAAAGAAGATGGTCAACAAACAAATCAACCGGAATTGTTTCGGCAGCACCTACCATCGCATGAAAAGTTGTTAATTTAAGATGACTAATTTCTCTGATTCTATCTGCTGTGTGCCTTGCTTCATTTAAAGTCATTCCGTGCCTTGATGACAATTTATTAAGTTCATCGGCATTACTGACTTTACCAAACTTTAATCTTAATCCAACTTCCATTGACTCGATCTCTTTGTGCTGTGCAAAATAATCTAATTCCTCTTCGTTTTCTAAAATAGGAATAATATTAAATCCTGCTTGCTTCATTAAAATTATCATTTCTGCATAAGAAGACCCGTATGTTCTTTCTTCAAGTTCTTTATTTTCAAAAATAACACCGTGAAATTTTCTATCATTATTTTTTTCCAGTGGCATTGCATATCTTTTAGGATGAGGTTTAAAACCATTACAAAAAATGGTTAAAGAATTATCAATTAGTCCCCGTTCGTGAAGCCATTTTAAATTTATTAAATCCTGAACACCACTTGTTTCAATTTGCCATCCGCCTCTTATTGCTCCCATAATTACTTCTGAGGCCATGTTAGCTTTTGAGGCATAAACTCCTAAATGTTTTTCTTGGGGGAAACCGGCTTTTCTTGCTTCTTCGTGAAACATCAAATCCCATTTTTTACATCTGTCTTCAATTCTTCTTGTATCAACAATTTCTAAAGGAGCACCATATTTTTTGACTAAATCAGTAACAGATATTCCTTCAACTAAAAGATTTCCCTCGCGATCATATGAAAGGAAATCATGATTGGTAAGTTGAGGAGCAATAATTTCTCTATAGCTTCTTTTAGTTACGCTTTCAGGAATTCCTAAACTTTCTTTCATAATTATTTTAATGAAATAAAAACATTAGAAAATATATTATAGGATGTAATTGTTGACGCATCATGATATAATAACCGCCAGCATTTGTCAAATAATAAAAAAATATCAAGTGCTTAAATTTATTGCCTAAAATAGCATTAAGCGCTATTTTCAAGGCAATTTTTGCACCTTAACATTTCGGACTACAAAAAAATACTTCGGGCCTAATTTGGTTATTTATAAAAAGTAATCAAATTTGGCTCGAAGTTACAAGGAGTCAAATCAGAATAGAGGAGGGAAGTAAATCGAAACGTTGTCCGCTTTGCGTCGAGTTGTCAGCAATCATGACCCAAAGGGTCGCAAGCTCTCAAAAAGGAGATGAGGAAATGTTTACGGCGAAGTTCTGGAGAATGGTCATCGGTACGGTCCTTTTGATCGCACTCGTAGGCTTTGGAGCCTTCTCGATCATTTCGGGCAACCTCTGGAAATGGATTGGAGGTACGAAATCTACTAGCCCAACGGCAGTCGCCGTTGCCAATCAGCCTCAAATCGTCGTGGCCACGGCAACGCCGAAACCTCAGCAGATCGTCAATACGCCGGTACAGCCAACTGAGAAACCCACACAGGCTCCAGGAGCTACCATGATGCCCCTGAAGCCGACAAATACACCGGCTCCCGGAGTAACGACAGTAGCACCTACTGCTGCTTTGAAAAAGGTACAGGTTGGTCTCGTGGTATTCGCGCCCTACTCCACTATGATCGGTGCCACGAAATATGCCGAACAGTGGGGTATCGAAATCGAAATCGTCAACCTAACCGGCCTCGAGGCACAACAGTGCGACTGGGTCAAGGGTAAGTTCGATCCACCGCCAGTACCAGAACTAGTAGCTGGTAGAATCCTACTTACCACACACAATTCCGCAAGAATGTGTGAGGGAGTAGCAATTCCGCTAGTCATCGGCCAAAGCGCAGGCACGGACAAGATCATCGTAAAGCCGGACATCAAAAACTGGGATCAGATCTTTGATGCACCCGTAGTGGGAACCGGTTTCTGCTCAGTCTCCCAATACTACATCGACACATTCGCGTGGGCACTGGGTAAGAATCTCCCAAACTGGATTCCAGCAGACGACGCCGAACCAGCTCTGGAACAATGGAAGAAGGACCAAACCATCAAATCCCTGGTCGTTTGGGAACCCTACGGAGGAATGGCACTCGAAGCCGTTCCGGGATCGTGGGTCGCTCTTTCTAGCGAACGGTGGGCAGGTATCTTCGATGTCGCCGTTATCAAAAAGGATTCCAACATCAACGATTCCATCTATTCAGTCCTAGCTGCTTACATGCGCTTCCTGAAACTCGAGATGGAAGATGCAAATTCAGCATGGAATTACTTGGTAGAATGGGAAGCAAAGCATTCAGAGATGGGTGCTCTCGGCTACGACAACAAGGAAGACTTTTTCGCTGATCTCGCAGGTGAGGCACAGGCTACGCTAGACAACAACATTAGTCTGTTTCTCGTCGACACGGGGGTATTGGTAAGAAGGCTCCAAGAAGCTGAAGAAGTTCTTACCAGCTTCCCCTGCAAAGATGACTCCGGGAAACCAATCGCTCTTCCCAAGGTCAATCCGTTGCAAATGCTCGACAGTCGATATGTTGAGCGGATGAAAAGTGAGGCGTCGCTCCAAACAAAAGCCACTCCTCTCAACGTTAACATCCGCCTAACAACCAGTCTTCCTTTGGCAGAAGCCATCAGTGGTTCTGAGAAGATTGTGGCTACCCTTCCGTCAGCATACATTGAATTCATGCCAGATTCGGCAGACTACAAGGCAGAAACGGCTGCCAAGGAAACTATCGAAAAGAAATTCGTGAGCGTCCTCAGGCTCACTGATAACACTGTCCTCTACCTGAAGGGTGGCTATGCAATGCCAGGAGGGTGTCAAGGGTGTACCGACGCTGGAGGTGTTGAGTGGGCCATCAAGAGGGCTGAGAAAGTACGACAGACAATCATCCATCAATACAATATTCCCGAAACTAGGGTTAAGCTGACAAAAGATGTCAGACCCCCGAAATATCGGGACAGTTTTGATCAGAACTTGGTCCGCGAAGACCGCAGAGTCGAAGCGACTCTCGTGACGGTTGGCGGACAGTAGTCCGAAATAACCTCGCAAGTGCGAGCTAAACTAACCGCTGGAAAGCCAGTAAAAACAAATCAAAGGGGAGCAGTAATGCTCTTTTAGACAAGTTTTTACCACGCACCAGCGGTTTTTCATTATATTTGGGAAAATTTGAAAGAGGTATTAAGGGTTTCTTCTGAATTTTTGTTCTGCGTGATTTTTCATTGCCCTTACGAGATCAGATAGATCTTCCATATTTATCTTTACATAATCAGGAGCATCATCGGGGATTGAAGCCATTTTTTCTAAATATTCTGGTTTAATATAATCTTTTAAAGCAGTTCTTAAAACCCCCCTTAAAATTTTTGCTTTATCATCACCGGGTTTTATAAAACCTCTGTCTTGTAATCTGCTAATCCAATCTTTCTTTTGAACTCCGCCGATTCCTATCTCCGAAGCAGCATCAATATACCCTTTTCTCATTTCTGGAGGTTGTTTTGCATCAATTTTACAAAGTAGTTTTATCGCGGAAAATATAAAAAATTTGAATTGAGCTTCATTTGATTTTCCTTCACTTAATACTTCGAATAACACAACAGATGCAGATTGTCCTCTCATTATCTGATCAACAGTTGGAGCAACAAGAGTGTATAAAGTTTTTGGTTCAACAACATCTCCTGCTTCTAAAGAACTTACATCGTTCCACGGGTTATCAATTGCATCAACAATTCCTGAAAGAATTGTTAGTTCATCAAAAGTTAAATCTTTTTTAGTGCCGGATGAATCAGTAACTCCTATTCTAATTAAATCTTTTGTTAATCTTCTTCCTTGATCCGGAATATCAACTCCTGTTGTTACAACCTCAAATTGTGATACTTCCTGTTGATTAAATAAAACACTTCTGGGTTTATTTCCGCTCATTGCAAAAACACTGTAACTTTCTTGAGCTTCTCTGCTAAGATAAACATCTTTTTCCCCTATAATAGGTAATCCTGCTATATTCCATCCAACAAAATATTTTTTTCCGGCAGAAGAAAGCACAGCACAAAGGCGGCTTATTGTATTATTGCTATTTTCTTTAGGAGCAGCAGCTCCAAATAATCCTCTATTTCTTTCAACTGTCATAAATGTATATTTATTAAATAATAAAATTTTAAAATACAGTTTGTCCGGCATCAGTTGGTTACAAAAGCGCAAGGAAGCGCCAATGTTTCCGTTTGATGCCGGACAAAAGGTTAGACCCAAAAAGGAAGGTTTGATGCCGATCTATCGATCAGCGTCTTGCTCCCATTCTGGGATTGAAGAAGGTGAAGACCCCATCGGTGATTCTCTTCACAAAATCCAATGCTTCAAGCTTGCTTGCTACCGTTTGATGGTCAGTAGTGACGTTTGCCATAGCATTGGCGGATTGGGCTTTCTGAAGGCCTGCCAATTCGAGAATCCTCATGCGAAGATCAAGAATAGCTTGCCTATCATAGCCGAGATTCTGAAGATCAAACCAAGTCTGTCTGTTGTCTTCGTAGGCTTCAACGGTAGGTACGATAAACTCTTCCCAGGTCGTAAGATCTTCAAAGGCTTGCTGTTCTGCTTCACTCTTGAGGTTCTTATTATCCAGGGGAAGGATCGGACGAGTCGCCCAGCTTGGTTTCTCGGAAAGCACAATCCTGGTCGGTCTCGACTTGGGCTTGATGTATCCGGCAACTTCTGCACGGTTCCTGACCTTATCCATCCAGGACTCTTTTTCGTCAGGAGTGCTCGAAACTACCTCCGCAGCGGTCAAACCAAGCTTTACAGCTACATTAGCTGCTTGCTCGATAAGCTTCTGCGCCCAGGCAGTAAGAGTTTTCTGTTCATCAAGCTCCTGCCTAAACAGTTCCATCTCGATCTGAAGATCAAGGCTTTCAAGATCTCTCCCTGTCAACGTGGCAAACTGTTTGGCCGATACTTGCTGAACTGATTCCAGCACAGAATAGACACTCGCAATCGCATCGGTGATGCCTTGTTCAGACAACCCGCCGGGTTTCCATCTCGCACGGCTCATCAGTAGTAGAGCAGCATCACGAGAAGGTTGAGGATTTCTCGAAACAACCATCACGTGACACGCTACGACAGAGGTTACATCGGAAGTAATCTGCCGCAATTCAGGCATGGTGGCCAACATTTGTTCGACCAACTGAGGAACACTCGGTCCAAGAACCGGTGTTGGCTTTGGCTGTTCAACGGGTTGCTGAGCAACCTTATCTTCTTGTTTTACTTGATCTGCACACATGGCTTTCCTCCTGTTTCAATCTTGTCTGAATGATCACAACCAAAACGAACAAACCTATATTCTCACCCCCTTTCATAGCCCAAAATACCGGCAATAATAAGGACAAAATTTATCCGTATTATTGTCGGTACAAAGGACAAAAAAGAGGATTACCTTCTTCAATTTTAAAGAGCAAAAATGACGTCACATCAATAAATAAAATAGATATTGAGGACATCAAAGTTTCGGGATATTATATTAAATAAAAGTTAAATAGTCAAATATTATAGGTTTATTTATTTGGTTTGGGAAACCCGGATAAATTTCCTTTTGAAAAAACTACAAAAAAGTTAGTTTTATTTTCCCAAATGGAAGAAATATTGATAAACCCAAGATCTAAAGATAATTTCCCACTCCACGTTTTAAATGCCGCTTCTTCAATCTGTTCTTTAGTAGGAAATCCAGAAGAAACCGTTTTACTAAGTGCCCTTTTATATTGAGCATAATTATCATTATTTTTTTCATCTTTAAACCAGCAATCAGAAAGTCCTAGAATTTCATGACCTCTCGAAACAAAAAAACTATAAGACCATAGTGATAATTCTTTTGCATATAAATCAGGATGTCTTATTATCTTACCTGTATTTGTCTTTTTCTTGGTTTGAAGATCTAATACTAAATAGCTAGAATCAATTGAAGCATTAAAGTGAAAGTCACTATCTAAAACATCACCGATAAATATTTCATCTTCAAATAAGGTATAAGTAAGAACTTTTTTCGATCTGCCATAAAAAAAACCGCTTTCTCCGGTATTAGAATAAAAAATAGGTTTAGGAATTCCTCCAATAAACTCTTCACCCTTTGGAAAACGGCGAATCACTTTTGGATTAATAATAGGCTCTGATTCAATTGTTCCTCTCATAGAAAAAAGGATTATATCACTTTATTGACTTTTATTCCTATAAGTTCTATTATTGTTTTGTGACTGGAATTATAAACTGGATTAAAACACACAAATTAGTTTCTGTTTTAGTTGTAGTTATTCTTTTTCTTCTTTTGGGAAAAGTAAATTTCTTAAAAACTTCCTCTAGTCTTCCCGGAAGAAATACTTTCCAAGCATCACCGTTGATGATGAAATCAGATGTTTCGGGAGGAGCAGGGGAATCTTATATTCCACCATCAGAAAATTATCCTCCCACCGATACAAAAAACAGGTTAGTAATTCAAGATTCAAACCTCTCTCTCTTAGTAAAGGATGTTAAAGGAGATGTTGATAAGATAATTAATTTTGCAAAAGAAAATAACGGATATATGGTAAATTCAAGCCTTTCAAGCCCCAATGATGTTGCCTCGGCAAATCTCACAATCCGTGTTCCTTCCCGAAAATTAAAACAGACTTTGGATTATTTAAGAAATCTTTCTGTAAAAGTTGTTTCTGAAAATTTATATGGAGAAGATGTTACCGATCAATATACCGATATAAATGCAAGACTTGAAACCCTACTAAAAACTAAAGCAAAGTTTGAGGAAATTTTAGCAAAAGCAACTCAAATTCAGGATATATTAAATGTTCAAAGAGAATTAATAACACTTCAGGACCAGATCGATTCACTACAAGGACAACAGTTATATTTAGAAAAAAGTGCAGAGCTGACAAGAATCACAATTTATTTATCGGTTGACGAACTTGCTCTTCCTTATGCCCCTTCAGAATCATGGAGACCGGAAGTAATCTTTAAAACCGCCGTCAGGTCATTGGTTTCTAATTTAAGGGGATTAGCTACTCTTATAATTTGGGTTGTTGTATTTTCCGTATTTTGGGGTCCTGTCGTTATCGCAATTTATATTTATAAAAAAAGAAAATCAAACAGCGAGTCTCCTAAATAATTCTTCATGAGAAAAATTATCATTGGTCTAACAGGAACAAAAGCTTCAGGTAAAGGAGAAATAATTAAATATCTAAAGAGTATAGGTTTTGTTGATCTTTCTTTGTCGGACATCGTAAGAGATGAGGCAAAGAAAAGAAATTTAGAAATTACTACCCCGAATCTTCAGGATATCGGAGATGAACTTCGGAAAAAAGGCGGTACGGGAATTCTCGCGAAAATAATTTCCGGAAAATTAGAAATTGATTACAAAAATAAAAGTAAAATTGTTATTGACAGCATTAGAAATCCCGGAGAAATAAAATATTTTATAAAAAAATTTAAAAAAATATTTCTTTTAATCGGAGTTGATGCCGATGAAAAAATCCGTCTAAAACGATATTTAAGCAGGGAGGGAGTAACAAAAAAGGAATTTGAAAAGGATAATAACAGGGATATCGGAAAATGGCAGAGAAAAACAGGTCAGCAGGTTGAAAAATGTTTAAATTTAGCAGAAATAATTATTAAAAATAATGATTCGCTAGCTGATCTGAAAAAAGAATTACAAATAGTATTAAAAAATCTCAACTTTTAATCATTCTTCTATTTGATAAAAATATCCTATAATGATACAATTCAACATTATGGGATTTAGACAATTTCCAGGGGGTAGAGAATATTGGCTTTTTCATGCAGTAATTCCAAAAGACCGTTTTGCAAGAATATCAGCAGGTCTTGAAGAATTATCTGAATTTATTGATATTCAAATAATCAGGTTTAAAAAATGGACCGATGAAGATGCCCTAAAAAGTGCAGAAAGAAGAATTGCAAATTTAAGAAGAAAAATTGGTGAGGCTTACGAAATTATCCCCATATCTTTAACTGACTATAATCGGTTAGTAAGAGACTTCAACACGTTAACCGAAGAACAGGAAAAAACCCTATCATTAAATCATGGATTTTCAAAAGAAGGTCGATTTAATTAATTTGCACTTTGACAAAGAATTAGGATAAAGTCTATCAGAAAACACGAAAGGAAAAGTGTGAAATGCAAAGCGATGGCCGTGTTGAAATGCTTCCGGTCATGTCGAAAAAGGACAGATGGGAATACAGATTCCTAATCATTGTCTGGATAACCGCCAATCTTTTTTTCTGGACATGGTGGTTACAGGAGAACAAAGTAGGAACACCAATTCTATTTGCCCTGATGTCTCTTGCTTTCTTTTACGATACTACATTCCTGCCAACTTTCTACACATTCTACCTAGGTCATATGAGAAAACCAAAACCAATGTCAGCAGACCTAGCTAGACAAAAGGGTATCGTAGGAAAAGTAGCAATGATCACTCTGACGGTACCCGGCTCAGAAAGCATTGATATCGTCAGAAAACAGTTGATTGCAATGACAAGAGTAAAATATCCTCATGAAAGCTGGATCTTGGTTGACAAAGTACACTCTCCAAAGATCAAAGCGCTTGCTAAATCTTTGGGAGTTAACTACTTTAGCCGCCACGATAAAGAAACATGGGGAGCACTCCAGGTCAAGTTGTGGAATCAATCTGCTCCTCCGTTTAAGGCAAAAACCAAAGCAGGAAATGTCAATGCTTGGTTGAATGCATTCGGAGATCAATTTACTCATTTTACCCAACTTGATGTTGATCACCTGCCAAAACCCGAGTATTTGGATAAAGTACTTGGGTATTTCAATGACCCGGAAGTAGCTTGGGTACAAGCACCAAGCATATACGGGAATCTGAAAGATTGGCCGGCCAGAGGTTCAGCAGAGCAGGAATTCGTTTTGCAGGGACCTCTGCAATCAGGATTCTTTGGTTTTTGTAAAACTCCATTCATCATCGGAAGCCATAGCACTTACAAAATGCTGGCAATCCGTGAAATTGGAGGTTTTCAACCGACAAGAGCCGAAGATCATCTTGATACGGTTTTCCTGGCAGCAAAAGGATGGAAAGGAGTTTTTGTACAAGACATCATCGCAGTAGGGGATGGTCCGGAAAATTTTGAGACATACATGTCTCAACAATTTGCCTGGGCTTATTCCATGGTACAAGTTCTCTTTAACTTCACTCCGAAGGCCGTCAAAAACTATACGCTAAAACAGGCCATTCAATTCTTGTTTGTCCAAACCTGGTACACTCTTTGGTCAACAAGTTTGTTTGCCCTGTTTGTGCTTCCGATCATCGCGCTCTTAATCAACAAACCGATTGCCAATGTAGGCTATTTCGACTTCATGCTTCACTCACTTCCAATCATGATAGTTGCCCTATCTATCTGGTTTTGGAGTGCAAAATGGCATAACCCTAAAGGATTTGGGTTAAGCTGGAGAGGAATAGTTCTGCATATCGCAAGATGGCCGGTCGTTCTCTCCGCCCTAATACAGGTAATCTTAAAGGTTGAAAAACCCTACATGATTACAGTAAAAGGTCTGCAAAAAGGAGAAAAACGGCCGTTTCTCCTCAAGGGATTCATCCCGTATTTCTTCCTTGTAACCCTCTCTCTTGCATCATGTTGGACATATATCATTTTAACCAAGCGCAGTGAAACGCAGGGATATCTGTTGTTTGCTCTTCAGGGAGCAATCACAGTTCTTCTTGTTTTTCTCGTCGCGCTGATAAATGATATCAAAGACATGATAGGAGAAAAGGTAACAGTAAAACGCAGTCTGAGCCTTCGGATAAAACCGATCATACTGCTTGCTGTTATCGGAGGAGCAATCGCAATAACAAGCTATGCATCGGCAGGAAGAATCGTTGAAGCAATAACCTTCAAGGAAGATGGGAAAGTTGTTTCTGTCTTAGATACTCCGGCACAACGTAAGCTCACTTTGCCAACAGAGGTAAAAGTTGCAAACATCAAACCGGAGGAAGAAAAAACAAAGACACCCACCAAAAAACCGATAGTCAAACCGTCGGCAACCGCATCACCAACTCTAATCCCAAGAAAAACAGAAACTCCCGTTTCGAATCCAACAATTTCACCGCAAGTAGGACTTCCTGTCGTAAATCTTCCCAAGCAAAGGATGTTCCTGGGAGTTTATGATAAACAAAGTCAAACATTTGCTAAGAAATCACTGGATGTAGAAATGGATTTCTTCTCTTGGGAAAAGTCAGAGGAGATAACCCGGTTTATCAGGGAAGAAAGAAACAAAGGTAGAGTCCCAATCGTTTCAATCGAACCTTGGACTACTACCTCGGGAAATCCATCAAATGTCATTGAGGAAACAGGACGCGAAACAAACGGCCGTGCGCTAAATGATCCTATCATCGTGAGAAACGCAGAAGCAGTAAAGGCGCACGAACCGCAAGTTGTCCTTATCCGGTTTGCACAGGAGATGGAGTTGCTCGGTAACTACCCCTGGTCACAGGCAAGTTGTGAAGCCTACAGACTCGCATTCAGACACTATCACGACTTATTTGTGTCTTTGGGAGTTACTAACGCAAAATGGATTTGGTCTCCGGCTGGTAATTCCAACTCCTCATGCTACTATCCCGGTGATAACTACGTAGATTACATCGGAGTAACTGTCTTGGGACACGAAGCATGGGACATGAAGTTTGGGAATAAAGAAGGCCGCTCATTCGCCTCGATATTCGGTGAAAAGTACAATGTAGTTTCAGTACACAATAAACCGATTATCGTAGTGGAGCTGGGAGTTGCGCCTTCACCAACAAGAAGCAATCCAGGTGAATATCGGAAGGCTTGGCTCAAAGATGCCTTCAACTCATTCGGGAACTATCCTTTGCTTGCCGGAGTTGTATACTTCAACTCGGAGAACGCTCCAACAAGCCCCGAATGGGGAATACCCGACTGGCGAATCGATGAAACTATGCTTTGGGACAAAGCAACCATGCCGAAAGTAAAGTAGAGGAGAAGCTAGGGGTGGACGTGTCACGATCATCTGTTATATGGATTAGAAACTATCTAATCAACAAAACAGAATCGTTAAAGCACACGTCCACCAACAAAAAAAGATAGACGAAACTGATTTGTCAAAAATTTAAAATCCTGCTGATAATTGCATCAGCAACGAATATAAATCAAAGACAAAAAGAATACGGTTATTACCGTAAACAAACAATCAGCAAATCCTAATTCCTTATCAAAATGTAAATTAAAATTGATAATTATAGAAAAAATGATAAAATGTTTCGATAACTAACACATAACTAACACGGTAACTAACACATAACTACTAACTAACACTAACTAACACTCCGGGAATGTTTTAGCTTTGCACCTAAGAAAAAATATGATAAAGTTAAATTATGCCCGTTCGAAAAACCCTCCTAGTCACCGGACAATATTATCATCTCTTCAACCGAGGAGTATCTGGCGCTCCTATTTTTAAAAATAATTCCGACTATCTCCATTTCCTTAAAAGTATAAAATATTATCAATATCAAAACCCTCCCGTAAGACTCTCTACTTTTATTCACTATTCAAATGAGGATCAGAAAAAAATATTTCAAGAAATGGAGGAATCTGATAATAAAAACGTCGATATTATTTGTTATTCTTTAATTCCTAATCATTATCATCTTTTAGTCTTACAAACAGAAGAAAGCGGAATTACTTTATTTTGTAAGAAATTTACAGATAGTTACTCTAGATATTACAATACCAAACACAACCGACAAGGGCCTTTATTTCAGGGAGTCTTTAAATCAGTTAGGATTGAAACAACAGAACAGTTATTACATGTCTCAAGATATATTCATTTAAACCCATTAGTATCTTTTCTTGTGAAACAGAAAGATTTTATTAATTTCCCCTGGAGCTCGCTGAAAGAATATTTAAGACAAGAATCTGATTTTATTAAACCCAGTTTGATACTAGATAATTTCTCTTCAATCGAAAAGTATAAATCCTTTATATTGGATCAAGCAGATTATGCAAAAGAGATAGAGAACATCAAACACTTAATTATTGAAAAAGAAGATTATCCCTAAGTGTGGGCAGAAATCATTCCGGGAGTGGAGATATTAACTCTGGAACTTTTAGACAAAGAAGTTCCTAAATACAGAAGTCAGATTAATTTTGTCCATCTTTGTTTTTCTACAGATCCCTTCATGTACCAACAGCCAGAAGTTGTTGATTTAAGTTTAAAAATAATTGAAAGATTAAATAAAGACAATATTAAATGTACTAGTTTAACAAAAGGAGTATATCCAAAAGCATTGCTCAATAAGAAGAAATTTAGCTCTAAAAACGAATATGGTATCACCCTAATTTCCTTAAGCGAAAAATTCAAATCTATTTACGAACCATATAGTTCTCCTTTCAAGAAGAGAATAAAATCGTTAGAAATGCTTCATAATGGTGGATTACATACTTGGGTAAGTATAGAACCGTATCCAACACCAAATATTGTTCAGCAAGATTTAAAAGAATTATTAACCTCTGTATCTTTTGTTGATAAGATAATTTTTGGAAGATGGAATTATAGCGTTTTAGTATCTAGTTATAAAAAAAACAGAGAATACTACAATGGATGTGCAGATTTAGTTGAATCCTTCTGCAAAGAGAGGAATATAGATTATCATATAAAATTTGGTACAAGAACTAAAAAACAACCATTAATAATAAAAACAGAAAAGTTGTTTAACAAAGAATTTCGGAATGAATATCCACCTATTTTTACACCACTAGCTTTATAATTACCACTCTGGGAATGAAAGAAAAAAATAATATGGAAGGATTATATTGACAATAGAATTACTAATTGTTAATATTTTCGTAAACTGCCCAAGAAAGGCAGTTTTTTATGAAAATATTTCCTCAAGTCATTGTAGATTTTATAATCCCAGGTTTAATTATTTTGTTTATCTCAATTTTCATATATTTTATAGCTTATCCTCTAAATTTGTTTTTTATTAAAAGCTTCCTTGCTTCACCGCTATTTAATCCTCTCATCACGATTCTTGTAGGTTCAATAGCTTTAATATTGTATAAAAAGGCAAAAAATGATTTTAAAAAGGATGCAGCTAATATACTATTGCTTGAAATTGAGAATGCGGAAAGACTACTAAAACAGGTTATAGTAAGTATCAATCAGGAATTTACTCCAACTCTTCCAGAATTCGTATATTTAATGAAAACAGAGAGTTGGAGTAAATACAGATACTTGTTTGTAAGAGATTTTAGTTGGAACGAATGGAACGTAATCACTGATTTTTATAATAGATGTCAATTATATGATGCGGCTGTAAATTATAATAAATCATTTTTTCAGAAAAATGAAGAACAAATTAGAATTAACTTGCATAAAATATTAGCAAAATATACAGAAAAATACACAGATAAGATCGTTTGCACTAAAAACATAAAAGTAAAAGAAGAGTTACAAAAAGAATATCTTGAAATAAGACAACAGTTCATAGATAGATATATGGAAAAAACTACGATATATCTTTACTCTCCTCAAAAGCCAGTTACCGATGCAAAAGAAATTCTTTCAGGTATGAGTAAAGACATCTCTCTTGGTACAATAGGAATAAAATTAAAGACAATTGCTGAAAAAAAAGATTAAAACTACAGATCTAATCCGTTTTTCCTCTTCAATACCTAATAATAAATTGCACACCCCATGCGATAAAGCTTAAAGCTTAAATATGATTTCGATCAGAAAACATTCCTGGAGTGAAATAAGTGATATAGTAAAATTAATAAGAGTAGTATAAATGAATATGTCATACAGCATAAGTGGTTGTGGTTATAAGATTGATAATCATATTGTTTTCAAAGATTACTTCTTTCTTCTGATCTTAGTTTTGTTTCTTTTAATTCAAGTTCTCTTGCTTCTATTTCGAGTTCTCTTTCTTTAAGATGGTTTTTTTCATTGTTTTCTATTTGTTCTTGTTGATTAAGCTGTTCGATAGATGCTAATGCTATACCAATAAACAAAATCAAAAAAATAAAAATTAATATAATTAAATTCCACTGATCACCTAAATTTAGGTTAACAGCGTTAGCTAACAGTGCAATTAATGAAGTTAATAAAATCGATATTATAAAACCCGCAATAAGATAAGCAATATATTTCATTTTTCTTTAATATAATTATAGAAAATTACAGAATTAATACAAGTGGGTATGATAACTACCATACCAGTAACTACCATTCCAAAAATTAATAAGACTTACTTCCAAGGATTATTCTCTTTTTGCTTTTTCTTCTCTTCTGTTTTAAACTACATTAAAAATTAATCATTAATATGATGATTATGACTTATTAAATAAAACGATAAGTTTAAATAATGAAAAGTATTAAAAATTTGATCAAAAAAATTACGGAAAGTTTCAATAAAGAAAACTCCTATACGATAACGGAAGAATACAGCAAGTGTTTAAATGTTTTAGAAAATACAAATAATAATCTTTTTATAACCGGAAAAGCAGGTACCGGCAAGACAACATTAATTCAATATTTTCGAAGTAACTCCAAAAAGAAAATTATTGTTTTGGCTCCAACAGGAATCGCTGCTCTTAATAGCCATGGGCAAACAATTCATTCGTTCTTTGGTTTCCCTCCCAGGATGATTAATCTCGCCGCTATAAATAAAAGAACAAGTAGCAGAATCTATTCTGATATTGACTGTATAGTAATTGACGAAATATCAATGGTAAGGGCAGACCTCCTTGATGGAATAGATAAATTTTTAAGAATTCATGGAAGAGATAAGAACCTGCCTTTCGGCGGTATGCAGATGGTCTTTGTCGGAGATTTATATCAACTGCCTCCGGTATTAACTAATGAAGAATCTAATATTTATAATCAGCTTTATGATTCCCCGTATTTCTTTAATGCAAATTCATTCAGGTTAGATGATTTTGAGATAGTTGAATTAAAAACTATCTTTCGTCAAAAAGAGATAAAATTTATCGAATTTTTAAATAAAGTAAGAAATGACGAAGTTTCTTCTGAAACCTTTGATTTAATCAATGAAAAAGTTACTAAAGAACCATTAAAAGATGATCATATTGTGCTTTGTACAACAAATAAAACTGCAGATAGTATAAATCAAGACAAGTTAAACAAAATACAAAAACCCGAATTTATATACAAAGCGGAAACGGAAGGGATATTCCTGACAGAAGATAGAAATTTACCTGTTGATTTGGAACTTAAACTAAAAAAGGGGGCTAGAGTTTTATTTGTAAAAAATGATAGGGGAGGGATGTGGGTAAATGGTACTTTGGGTACGGTTTATGGATTAACAGAAGACTTAATTCAAGTAAAAATTGATAATACCGGAAAAATCGTAAATGTTTATATAGACGAATGGGATAATGTAAAATATGAATATGACATAAATATAGCAGAAGTTGTTGAAAAGGTGATTGGGAAATTAAAACAATATCCTCTCCGCCTGGCTTGGGCAATTACAATTCACAAAAGTCAGGGTATGTCCTTTAATAAAGTATGCATCGACTTTAGCAGATCTCCTTTTGCTCACGGTCAAACTTATGTTGCGTTAAGCAGATGTAGAAGTCTTGAAGGAATCTTATTAACTAAAAAAATTTGGCCGAATGACGTATTAATCGACGAAAGAATAATCGAATTTTACAATAAACTTTTAAAATATTAATTCTAAAAGGTAATTTTCATTTTCTTCCTATTCCTAATTTTTATACAAAATCCTATTTTTTCTTTTATTGACAGACTATATATAATATTTAAATGTCTTTAAATGATGAACGGATCGGAAAATCAACAGTTTTTATATCCGAACATAGATTTTTTCCCAGAATGCAAAGTGTCGTACGGGACCTCAATAAAAAAACAGGGGGGAATTTGGTGGTGGTGGCTGATACTGCTTTTGCCAGGTTGGCTAAATTATTTCATATTGAAGCAATTAACGTTAACACTTCACACAATATAAACCGGTACTGGTGCGGACGATCAGAGTATATCCGCCTGGGAATATTGCCATTTATTGCAAACATAACCGGAGACAATAAACGTTTTGGTAATAATGGTGAAAAACTAATCACCTTAATGTTTGATACTCTTTTAAAAGGTAAAAATTTGCTTATCAGTCCAACCGGTGCTTCAAACCCAAATGCAAAATGGTTAAGCGGAGTAGGATTTCTTTCAAAAAAAATTCATCAGGAAGGGCTAAGTCATGATGTTGATTTTCGTTTTGTCTATATTCCTCCATATTTCGGTGATTATCGTTTGAGCAAACCAATACCTTTTGAGTTATTAGAGTCCCAGCTTGATCTAAACGGGCCTTCGCGTAGAATATCAATTGAATTATCAGAATTATTTGATAGATATAAAGTTCAGAAATAATTTGTGGAACAGTTAACTTTTAAAGGTATAATCGGTCAAAGTAAAGAAACTCTGCCAAAACGGGGTTCAATTTTTTCTGTATATCATGTTGGAGAAAAGGCAATAAAAGTTTCTTATTCCTTTTCTAGTCTCAAAGAAGCCTTTTTATTTGCCCGACGTTTAAGAAATGATTACTTAAAATTTAAATTATATCTTTCAGATTTTTTAATTAATACGGAATTTATCATAGGCGAGTCAGAAGGTATAAGAGTAATTGCAATTCAGGATTTTCTTCAGGGAATTTCAATAGCAGAAGCCATAAAACAGGCTTCTGATAAAAAAGAATTAACTCCTATTAAAGATTTTTATGAATGTTGTCTTCTCCTATATCAAAATACCGGACTCATGCCGGACTTATTTGACAAGAAAATTAAATCCGCTTTTTATACCGGAAGAACTACTCCTAACGTCATAGTTAAAAATATTAATGATCAGTTTATACCTTATTTAGTAGATATTGCCCCTGCAAGAACCAGCAAACTCTTATACACTGGATGGTTTCAAAATGGCCTTATGAAATTTATGATTATGAAAAATATCCAAAAATTAACACCAGAAAAGAATAAATAAACTTAGAATTGCCATGCATAATAATTTTCTTTTTCTTCCACTCCGTAGTATACTAATCCCATTATCAGGAAAATTAATATAAATTATGATAGAAAAATCATTAAATAACAAAAAAAAGGTAGCAATATTTGATATTGACGGAACAATTTTCCGATCCAGTCTGTTAATTGAGATTACCAAAGCTTTAATTAACAAAGGGATTTTTTCGAAAGATACGGGAAAAGTTTATGAAAAAGCTTATGAAAATTGGTTTAACAGGCAGGATTCATACGAAAAATATATTATGGCTGTAGTAAAAGCTTTTGAAAGTAATATTAAAGGCGTAAATCATGAAGATTTTATAAAAATAGCTGAAAATGTTGTTGATATTTCTAAAAATCAAATTTATAAATATACAAGGGAGTTAGTAAAAGAACTAAAAAAGAAGAAATATTTTCTTTTGGCTATATCTTACTCTCCAAAAGAAACAGTTGAAACTTTTTGTAAACATCTCGGTTTTGATAAGGTATATGGTAGGGTTTATGAAGTCGATAAAAATAAAATAATGACCGGAAAGACTTTATATCTAGATCTTATATCTGATAAATCAAAGATTTTAAACCACGCAGTTTTAAAAGAAAACTTAACTTTAAAAAATTCTATCGGTGTTGGAGATTCAGAAAGTGATATTAAATTCCTGCAAATGGTAGACAATCCGATTTGTTTTAACCCCAACCAAAAACTTTTTAATAAAGCCAAAGAAGCCGGTTGGAAAATTGTTGTTGAAAGAAAAGATGTTATTTATATAATATAAAATTAGGTATTTAAATTATGAGCAATTATTATAATTCCAAAAGAAAAAGAAATTTATATGATAAGGACTCAAAAGAATCTTTCCGCATGAGCAGGGGAAAGATTGATCTTTTTATAAACTGTCCCCGCTGTTTTTATCTTGATTTAAAACTTGGAATAAAGCAGCCCGGAGGATTTCCTTTTTCACTAAATAATGCTGTCGATAAATTATTAAAAAAGGAATTTGATATTCATAGAGCAAATAAAACTTCTCATCCTTTAATGAAAACTTATGGTATAGACGCAGTACCTCTTGCTCATGCAAAAATAGATGAGTGGAGAGACTCGATGCGCCGGGGTATTACTTTTCAAATTGAGGGGGAAAATGTCGTTGTTACCGGCGGAGTTGATGATGTTTGGGTCTCGCCAAATGGTGAATTTATGATTGTTGATTATAAAGCAACATCAAAAGAGGAGGAGGTTACTTTAGATGCCGACTGGCAGATTGGTTATAAAAGACAGATGGAAATATATCAATGGTTATTTAGAAAAAACGGCTTTAAAGTTTCAAAAACAGGATATTTTGTTTACTGCAATGGCATTACAAATAAAAAAGCTTTTGACGGAAAGTTAGAATTTAATATTAAAATTATTCCTTATGAAGCTGATGACAGCTGGGTTGAGAAAACTATTAAAGAAGCAATTGAATGTCTAAAGGGAGATATTCTTCCCGATCCGGGGAAAGATTGTGATTTCTGCAATTATCGACAGGCAATAAGAAAAATTGAAAAGTAAATTCATGAAGTTCATTGTTATTTTCATTTTCTTCTATCCAGTAGTATACTAAGCCCAATAATTATTTTTATATGACCCGAATTATTACTTTTTTTCTATTAATAATAGGAATTGGATATTCTATATTCCAAATAAATATTTTAAACAAAAGGCTTGGAAAGATTGAAAATAAATTAGGCGGTCCGGAAAAAATTGAATGTAAGGAAAAAGACACAGTTAATAAGATAAGGCAGTCTGTAGTAAGAATTATCGGCGGTGAATCAGAAGGATCAGGATTTGCTATTAAATCCGGAGGAGTAATATTAACAAATTTCCATGTTATAGAATTCGAACCCAGTCCGAAAATTGTTCTACCGGATAATACATTTGAAACAGGTGAGGTTTTAATGGCGGATAAAAATGCTGATTTGGCAATTATCAGTATCAAAAAAGATTTACCTCCTATTTCCTGGGGTAACCCGAAAGAACTAGAACCGGCAGAAGAACTTCTAGCAATTGGTTTTCCTCTCGGAGGAAATCTTGCCGGTGAATCATCTGTCAATAAAGGATCGCTTTCGGGAAGAAGACGCTCTAAAGATGTTGGAGTTGAATACCTGCAAACCGATATAACATTAACCGGTGGAGTAAGCGGTGGACCCATGGTCACGGTTTACGGAGAAGTTGTCGGAATAAATACTTCGGGTTTGGCAGGAATGGGTTTTGCAATCTCCTCAGATTCTATTATGCAGAAATGGCTGGAAATGTCTTTATCTAAAGACTCATTAAAAGATGTTCAAAAAATAGTTTTTGATCCCGATCAAAGTCCTCTCGAAACAGTAAAAGCGTTTTATAATTATTTAAAAGTCAGAAAACTGGAAAAAGCTTTCGTTCTTCTTTCGGATAATTTTAAAAGGGGATATAGTTTTAATAACTGGAAAAAAGGATACGAGCCTCTTTTGGACACAACTGTAATTAAAATCGAAGAGGATAATAATACGAAAAACAGGATTAATATTAAGCTTTCCACAAAAGATCTAGCCAATGATGAAATTGTTTATAAATATTTTGAAGGATATTGGGATGTAAAAGAAGAAAAAGGAAGATGGCTTTTATGGGAAGCAAAAATTAAAGAAGTGGAAAAACCAGGATTTTTGTGGTTTTATGAATAATACATAATTATTATAATTTCTAGAAAAATACTCTTTATACTAAATTTCTATCAACAACAATCCTAAATCCTCTTTTTTCTTCCTGAACGTATACTGTTCCAAATTTATCTTGAAAAAGTTGTTGTAATTTCTTTACAACAACCTGTTTTTTTGTTTTAACTCCAAACAATATCCCATAAAAAGTACATATATTCCAATCCTGATATCCGTTTTCAATTAAAATTGGAATTTTTGCATTTCTTGCAACATTTTCCATATCGTTTATTAATTTATATGCTTTAATATTACTCGCATGAAATATCTTATTTTTATATAATAAAGAAAAAGGATAATAATGGGTAATCCAAGTGATAAAACGAAAATACAAAGGAATTATTTTTTTAAAATAAAGGTATTTTATAACAAATATATAAACATCTGTATTGTCTTCCTCTTTGGAATATGGTTTTGAAAATACTTCATTAAGATATAAACGAAAAAAGTTTAGTATTCTTTTTATAAAATCTATAACTCTATTCCTTTGCTTAATTTTCTTCATTCTACAAAAATAGTAATACTAAAGACCCATAAATGCAAAATTTAGGAAGAAATAAAGATAATAAAGGGTTTTATTGTTACGAAGTTTAACTTGGGGTGGTTGACGGGATTTGAACCCGCAACGACTAGCTCCACAGGCTAGTGCTCTACCAGGTTGAGCTACAACCACCATTTTATAATTGCGTACCTGTAACTCCCCAACATAACCTCCTGAAACTACCCACAGCATTATCGCCTAAACCGTTCAGCACACCAATATATTTCCATTGTAAACAATAATATTATACGTCTTTGGTGGTTTTTCTGCTAGTAAAAAAGTACTTTAATGCATCGGTAGCTTGCATCATCTCTTTTTTTCTTACTATAAAAGAAATTTCTGTAAACGTAGAGATAATTTCAATAATATTTATTCTTCTTCTTGCCAAAGTATTCACTAGAGTGTAAATCACATTAGGAACTTCTATATAATCTTCTTGATTAAAACGTACTGTCACAACAACTAATTCTTCGTATACTGCCTTTGGTGGAGTAGCAAAACTTTTTAGTATAAAGTTTTTTAAGTTTTCTGATACTATAAAGGAAATTTCTCCAACACCGTAAGTCACAGTAAAGAAATTACCTCTTAACAGGGATTTTGAATTTAATTTAGAAGCCAGCTCGACAGTATTTGCTGTTTTCTCATAAGAAATCTCCGTAAGCGGCGATTTTATACTCATATCCTCAATCTTTACAACGGGGTGTAGTGGAGGAATATTGTTCAACCGGTTTTTCATTCTTGATAAGGAAGTAACTATTGCACTTCGGCTGACAGGCTTACAGGTTCTTTCTGCTACTAAAGGGAGTATTTGCCTGGCATAAGCACTCAAATTCAAGAGTCCCATACGGATTGCCTCCAACTCTACTTCATCATTTTGAATAATTTCAAAAACAACATCAGAAATCTTGATCATAATAATATTGTAACAAATATTACAATAAATAGCAAATGAGACATAAATAGTAAAATTTTACAAACAGAAAAATAATGTATAAACTGTTTTTGTTTTAAATGTGTAAATAACCATAATGGCATACTAACGGTATATTTTTATGTTAAATCCTAAAGAATATCAACCCAGAACATTTGAAGTAATAGATACATCATTAAGAGAAGGTCTACAAAGTCCTCTCTTGGATGATGTTAGCAAATATAATCTGTCCGGGAATGAAAGGATTGATTTGGCTATAGCTCAAATGAAATTCGGCGTACGTTTTATAGAAGTTTTCTCACCCATTGTCAATGAAAGAGAAGGAGCAAAACTCGCTTTATTGGTTAGTGCTAGGAACAATTTCTATCAGGAAACAGGACAACCCGCTTTTATTCTTGCTCACGTCCGTTGTCACCCCCAAGACATTGAGGCAGCGCTAAATTCCGGCGTTGATGGATTAAATTTATACATGGGCACATCAGAAGAAATCCAAAATTCTGGACACGGTAAAAAACTTGATGAAATAATAAAAATAGCCAGGCCAATACTTGAAGATATAAAAAGGAATTACCCGAATTTGTTACTTCGATTTAGCGGTGAAGATGCTTTTCGGACACCAATTGATAATTTATTCAGAGTCTACGACCCTATCACGGAGTTAGTTGACAGGCTTGGTACTCCTGATACGGTAGGAATCGCTACTCCTCAGGAAGTGGAGATTCGTGTTTCTGCTCTCAAAAAAAGATACCCTAATATTCCGCTAGAGGGCCATTTCCATAATGATAGGGGATTGTCCTTAATCAACGCGATAGCTGCAATAAAAGCAGGAATGCAGTACATCCAAACTACAGTTTTAGGAATTGGTGAAAGATCAGGAATCACCTCTCTCACGGGGTTACTTTTTAATCTCTATCTGGAGAATCCTAGACTTGTTGATGGCTTCAATATCGAACAATCATATGCATTAAATGTTCTTCTAGGAAGTATTTTAGGTATACAAGTACCTACGACAGAACCAGTAAGCCTTACTAATAGAACCCATTCCGCTGGCCCTCATACTTCCGCAGTAATCAGAAACTCAAGAGCATATGAAGCGCATAGCTTGTCGAAATTCGGAGTAAGTGAACGTAGACTCCTCTTGGGACCATTAAGCGGCAGACATATCATAAAGTACTATCTTACTCATGTATTAAATTTTATTGATGTTAACGATGAAACAGCAAATGCAATTGCTGTTAGATTCAAACAAAGAACTGGAGAACTTCATAACGGCAGATCACCAAAACAGCTTCTTGAGGAAATTACATCGGACTTTAAATTAGCCAGATTATCAAAACCAGTTTCACACGAAGAGAATCTAAAATAAATATATTTGATTTTCAAAAAGAAAAACACGTGAACTACGAATCAAGATTTGACACATTCATTACTAATTTTCCAGGAGAGATTACTACAATCCCAAAAGTTTTAATTTACCGCAGAAAAAAACTGTAAACCAAGTATCAACCAATAGTATCCTTTTAAACAATTCCCGTATCTTGTCGGAATTAAAACAGCTATGAATATATTTCGATTTCTTGCTGGAAAAAGAAAACAATGTTGGTGGAAGAAGAAGCTTTCCTTTTCCTATAATTGAACGGGAAATATTAGGAGTTTTCGCCAATTCACATTGGATATTTCCATGTTTTAGCTCGCTAGGTTTTCCAGAACTACGAATTGGCCATGTCGAAAAATCAGGTAACATTGTTGTAAATAAAGAACCATTGGTAACCATTGAGTCGCTGGAAAAAATTTGCGTGAACAATGTGGAAGCTGTTCTTGCAAGGAACTTTGCAGTGGAGGTTGTAGAATTGGAGCTTATGCAGAAGCAAGACATAGAGACGAAGAAGAACCACTTTATGCCGAAAATCACATCTGCATAACACGACTATTTGAAAAAATACTTCCAGCGCGCCTGGCAGGAGTCGAACCCGCAACCTGATGGTCCGAAGCCATCCGCTCTATCCAGTTGAGCTACAGGCGCTCTTGCCACAAATCTATGAGCGGGCGAGGGGACTTGCTCAACTGACAGTTAACGAAATTCTGAGTTTACTGTCAGTTAGTCCCGTCACAGGCGGGAAACCCATCGTCACGTTATTAACATTTCTCTTTTTTGAGCGGGCGAGGGGACTTGAACCCCTGACCTTCTCCTTGGAAGGGAGACATTCTACCGCTGAACTACGCCCGCATATTAATAATTATACATTATATATTATATGGTCGCAATTGCTGAACGAAGCTCGAACCTTTTTTGAACGAAACTCCGACTGATTGCTCCGCCAAAGGCGGAGCAGAAAACTGAACGCTCGGGCGGGCAAAAAGGAAGGGGGTTGGGGGGAAGGAATTTTTGCCCGCCCTCGCTTTCCGATTCCGATTTTTCCGCCGCCGCCGAATTTCGTGCCAACGGAGTTGGCGCGCCGCCTAAAAATGACTATTTTTTCAATTTTAAGATAAAACTGCCAGCGATATCGGAAAATGTTTTCTGATACTCGGCCCAAGTGCTTTGGAGAGTATTAAAAGATATTATCCAGACATCATCACCCATGCCTTTAACCGCCACCATCAAAATTTTAAAGTTTACTCCCTGTTGGGTAAAACTCGCTTCAAACGCCCGAGCCACTTTGCCGTTTATGGTCGTATCGTGTTCTTGAGCGAAAACAACGCCGGAAATTGTTTGTTGCAGCTGGCTTTTGACGTTCTGCAAATATTCGCTCAAACTTTTTCCTTGCAGTGTGTCATAGCTTACAGCAAAATAACTTCTGAAATTAATCTTTTGAGCCGTGGGGTCGGTGAGTTGCTCGTCGGCCTTAACGGCCATTGCTGAAGCTCCCATTGCAGGCGCGGTCTTCCGCCAGCCTTCGGGAAGGCTGATTTCAAAATCATCAGTTACTAATTTATTTTGCGCTTGCTCGGAATTGACTTGATTATTGGTTCCAGTTTGGCTCGGCGACGTGGTATTCTCAAGGGAATTGGCGGGCGCTTTATTCTTTTGAATAAAATAAAAACCGATTACTGCCACTATGGCGGCAACCGCGATAATTAAAACGATAATTGCGATTTTGTTTTTCATAGTTACGATTATTAATTTTATAATACGACTTTTAGTTTTTGCATTCAACCCTCTTTTCCGCCGCCGCCGAATTTCGTGCCAGTGAAACTGGCGCGCCGCCTTAACCCCAAGTTTTTCGTTCTGCTTTTAGCGGAATTCCGAGCTTCGCTCTATCTGGCAGCAAATTCTTTCTTATTGATTCATGCCAAACTAAGAAATTATTTAGCTATCCACCCACCATCAACTACTAAAACATGACCATTTACAAAATCCGATTCGCTGGAAGCTAAATAAACAGCGGCAAAAGCAATGTCTTCTGGCTCGCCTACACGAGGATAAGGAGTAGAACTTTCAAAAAATTGTTTTTGGGCTGGGTCAGCGAGCATATCTTTGGTCATAGCGGTTTTAATTACTCCCGGAGCAATACAATTAACATTGATTTTGTGCTTAGCATACTCCAAGGCCATTTCTCGCGTTAAAGCGATTATTCCGCCCTTGGAGGCGCAGTAAGGCCCAATATTTTCAAAGCCGACTAAACCAGCAATTGAAGCGGTGTTAATAATTTTTCCCTGACCTTGTTTAAGCATTTCAGGAATTACTCTTTTAGAACCCAGGAAAACGCTTTTGAGATTAACATTTAAAACTGCGTCCCAATCCTCTTCGGGGGTTTCGTGAAGAGGACCAAATTTAACAATACCAGCATTATTAACTAGTATGTCAATCCGTCCAAATTTGTCTAAGCAAGTTTTTACCATTTTATCAATATCCGCAGTTTTGCTAACATCTGTTTTGACAAACACTGCTTCACCGTTTATTTTGCGGATTTGTTCCACGGTTTCCTTACCGCCTTCCTCTGACCAGTCAACTACCACTACTTTGGCTCCTTCTTTAATAAAAGCCAAAGCAATGCCTCGACCAATGCCAGAACCAGCGCCAGTAATAATTGCAATTTTGTTTTGTAAACGCATATTTTTTCCTTTTTAGAATAAATAAAATTTTTAATTAACCCTCGTCGACTACAAGGGGCTCAAAGTAAATTAATTGGCTTATTTTCCGCAAATGCTTTAATGTTTTCAATTGTTGTGTCTAAAATTCTCTGGAGAGCCTCTTTACTGTTGAAGGCGTTATGAGGAGTAATGATAACATTCGATTGGTTAATTAAAATGTGATTTTCGAGTACGGCTTTCAAGTCACAGGTCTTTTTGAAGACAGATGTCAGAAGTTCTCTTTCCTCTTTAATAAAACATTCTTCCTCTAAAACATCCAAGCCTAATCCGGCGAAAATTCCCTGCCTTAAACCCTCCAATAAAGCCGTGGTATCGCAAATCCCGCCCCTTGCCGTATTTATTAAGTAACATCCTTTCTTAAATAATTTTAAAGTTTTTAAATTAACCATGTGGTGAGTTGATTTATTATACGGCACATGCAAAGTAATAATGTCAGAATTTCTGAATAAATAATCTAGTGGGGCATATTTAAAACCGAACTCTTGAGCGAATTTTTGATCTTTCTTGTGATCAAAAGCTAAAATATTCATTTCAAGTCCTTTGGCAATTCTAATCACATGACGACCAATATTACCGACCCCGACCACGGCTAAAGTTTTTCCCTTTAGATCAAAACCTCTTAAATTTTCTAATGAAAAATCACCTTTCTTTGTTTTCTCTAAAGAGGGATAAATTTTTCTTGATAACGCCAAAATTAAAGCAAAGGTATGTTCAGCAACTGTATTTTCGCCGTAGCTTGGCACATTGGAAACCAAAATGCTTTTCTCCTTGCAGGTTTCTAAATTAATGTGATCAAAACCAGTTGAACGGGTGGCGATAAATTTCAAAGATTTTAGAGAATTAAGAATCTTCTTGTCAATCACTGAATAAATAAATGGAGATAAGATATCAACGCCCTGGATTTTTTTTAATCTCTCTGGCGTTATTTTTTCTTCAAAAAACACCAAATCAAAACCTTTTAGTTTTGGTTTTAAATAATCCATTTCCCAAGGTTCTATTTCAAAAAATGTAATTTTAAATTTTTTCATATATTTTGTTATCCGAAAACTAATACTTTGTCCGAGCTCTCAACTATTTTAAGCAAATCGGACATCGTGGAAACGGGGCAAACTTTGGTTTCTTTTTTGTTACGCACTTTAAGACAAGTGCCACAGGCGTAAATTTCACCTTTGAGCTCTTTAAATTCAGCAATTTTCGCCGAAATATTAAAATCTTTAGTGTCGGGGATTGACTCTAATTCCGAACCCTCATTCATCAAAAAAATTTCTACTTGATGATTAGCTTTAAGTGCGGTTATTCCGAGGCGGAATGTATTCCACACATGTTCTGGTTTGTTGGATTGTAAAATTATGCCAAATTTCATAAGGTTATTTTATCAAATTAAATCTTCTATGTTTACACCAAGCGCATTGGCGATTTTCGCCATAGTTTGGACACTTGGCTTATTAACTGTTCCGCTTTCGACTTTCATAAGAGTTGTATATTTAATGTCCGCTTTCTTGGCTAAATCGTCTTGGGTTAAGCCAAGTTTAGCCCTTATTTTTTTGATATTTTCGCTGATTGTTTTTCCACTTGTCATATAAATAAAGTTTTGGTAGTATTATAGTAAATAAGCTTATTATCTGTATTGTTATACTACCAAATAAAATGAATTTAAGCAAACAAATTTTAGGGAGTTCCTTATCGTTGCCCGCGTATGGGCGGGAGGGACAAGGGCAACACTTTTTCTCTTGGCGGCGCATTTCGCAAAGCGAAATACGAAATTCGGCGACGGCGGAAAAATTGGAATCGGAAAGCGAGGGCGGGCAAAAATTCCTTCCCCCCAACCCCCTTCCTTTTTGCCCGCCCGAGCGTTCAGTTTTCTGCTCCGCCTTTGGCGGAGCAATCAGTTGGAGTTTCGTTCAAAAAAGGTTCGAGCTTCGTTCAGCAATTGCGACCAATCAAGACATTTCAAATTTTCAGGGGAAAGAGTTTGCTCGCTCGCCCCGCCCTCGGCGGGTCTCGCTTCGCAAAAAGCCCTGCCCTCCTGCGCTTTTTCAGCTACGGCGGGTAAATATTTCGGAATTAAATCAAAAGGTCGGACAAATTCAAATTCGGTTTTTCGGGAAAGCAAACGGCGGTTCG